>ERZ1066120.2-NODE-2-length-882679-cov-31.183445_pt1 | contig 882679 bp, 711 predicted proteins | sample MGYA00382767_ERZ1066120 | MGnify/ENA primary metagenome ERZ1066120 (study PRJEB33369, sample SAMEA5778350) | biofilm metagenome | biome: Industrial cooling water; feature: Water cooling tower basin; material: Biofilm | place: United Arab Emirates | collected... | reverse complement strand
TATATAAAATGTAACCCGGAATGCTATTCCGGGTCTTGCGCGAAGGGCAAAGTTTCCTTCTCCCGGAAGAACGATAAGGCCAGCAGACAGGGGGCTTATTGTTAAAGGTTGTTAAAGATTTTTACGGAAAGAGCCGATGATTTAGCTTCCGCAAAAAGCGGAAAATGATGCTAAAACTTAAGCTACTGCTGATTCAATACCGCCTCATTTGTCCATTGACCATTCCGATCTCCGTTGGTCTATGGATTATTGCCGGTGCCCCCGGCTACGGAACGCCGGACTTCACCTTTTTTGTGGTCGTATTTTTCTGGCTCAGGACGTTGGCCCAGGGCATAATCTGGTATCTGATTCGGCTCCTGAATGGCAAAAGCTTTTATTTCTATCACCTGGCTGGCCTGACCGAAAGTGCGCTCATGATAGGATGTTATGTGCTGGAAGTCAGCGTTTTCGGTTTGTGGTTGTTTGTTTTTTATCTAATATTCTAACCGCCATGCTGGAAATAGACAGCGTCTGGCTTGAATACGAAGGCCGTAAAATTCTACAGAGCATTTATCTGCAAATCGAAGCGGGCCGGATTACGGGCCTTCTTGGACGAAACGGTACGGGTAAATCTTGTCTGATGCAGATCATTTACGGCCCCCGAAACGCTCAGAACAAATCGGTGCGCCTGAACAAACGATATATAGAAGGGGCGGCTTATCGACAAAATGGGCTAATGGCTTATTTACCTCAGCACCAGTTTGTCCCCGGTGCTTTACGGGTAAAAGAGGTGTACCAGCTTTTTGATGTAGACTGGTCGGTGGCAGCACCGTTTTTTCCTTTAATCGATTCAAAACTTAATCAACGCTTCCGCGATTTGTCTGGCGGAGAGCGGCGGTTACTGGAAACGATACTGATTGTACTGATGCCTGCCCGGTTTGCCTTGCTCGACGAGCCGTTCTCCAACCTGTCTCCTCTGCACGTGGACCAGCTAAAACGGTTAATTCTACAGCAAAAAGGGCCAAAAGGCTTTCTGCTCTCCGATCACTATTATCAGGATGTATTGACTGTCAGCGACAGCGTTTATCTGTTATTGTCAGGAGGCAGAATCGTCCGGTTGAACGATCCGGAAAGCGAATTGATACAATATGGGTATGTGCGGTGAAGTAACCTGTAACCCGGAAAGCTTGCGGTCCGCCGCCGCGGTCCGGGTCTGAGCGAAGCTCAGAATTTTTCTGCCTACGGCAGACCCGGACCGCGGCGGCGGACCGCAAGCTTTCCGGGTTACGGGCACGGTTAAAACTTCAACCCCACTTCCAGCGCCACGATGCGGCTGCGGGCAGTGAGTTCGCGGGCGCGGGCGACGTCGATAAGACCACGCTGGTAGTTGACGCCGACGACGAGCGCCTGTGAGCCGTTGAGGCGGTATTGCAGTCCGGCCCCCAACAGCAGCCCGAAGTCGCCCCGACCGTATTGCCGCCGGTACTCGCCGCTCTGCATGGCAAATTCATAGAGCTTATTCAGGTTTTCGTTCAATGGCTTTTCGGCCAGCTTTACGTCCAGAATACCGCCGCACTGAATATATACCCGCGAATGGTCGAAGAGGTTGTTGGCGTACATCTTTACCGATAGCGGAATCTGGACATACTGAAGATTGTAAACCGACTCCCGCTGCGCCAGTCCCGGCGTGAAGCGATCCTGACCAAACTGCCCCGGAATCTTGTACGACGACCGTTTGATGCTGTACCACAGGCCCGAACTGAAGGCGTACCGATCCTTGAAAAAGTAATAATCGAGCGTCGGCCCCACACTCAGACGCAGTCCGGCACCGTTACTGATAAAGCCGTTGTAGGCACCCGTGCCCTCGGTGGTGTTCATCGACAGCATGGGCGACACCCGGAACGTCATCTCCACCAGTTTGACCGGCGGGGCAAAGTTGGGGCCGTCGTCTTCGAAACGCCGCAAAACACGCCTGGTTTTGGCGTTGGTGCGGCGTCGACCCCAGTTGTCGTATTCTTCCGAATCAGAAGGTTCGGTTTTGGGCGTCGACCGGTCGCGCTTCTGCACCGTCACCTGTGCGGCGGCAAAGTCGCCGGTTCCTGAGAAGAGCAGCAGCGACAGGAGGGCTACCGATCCATATTTTGCCGTCTGCTGCGCCAAAAATTTCATAATTTTGTCATTGTTTTTCAGCCGTCCCCGTGCGAATGAAGGTTCTGCGTAGTGTTGTTTACGTTTTCAGTACTCTGCTTCTTGCCGCCTGCTCCAGACCAGAGCCGGTGGCTATCCAGCGTCCCGAACAAGAATTGTTCCAATCCCGTACGCCAGCGGCCATCCGGAAGTGGCTTGATACGCACCGCGACGTGGCCCGCGTCTATTTCGGAACGACCCGGTACGGTCAGGACACGGCTCTGGTAACCGAACTGCTCAATCGAGTAAACGATCAGGAACTGGCCCTATTGTACCAGCAGACAAACGCCGAGTTCGGAACGATGGGCGACATGGCCGCTCAACTCGGCGACGCGTTCACGAAACTGCAGGAGAGCTACCCGGAATTTAAACCACCGAAGGTCGTTACGATGACATCCGGCTTTCTGGGGCCGGATCTGGTCGTGAGCGACAGCCTGATCATTATCGGCATCGACTGGTTTGCAGGTCCCAGGGCCAAATACCGCCCGGCGGGTCCCGCGTTTCCGGCCTATATCCTGAAACGGTACCAGAAACCCTACATCGTTCCGGCGATTCTGCTGAATCTGTCGAACCGTTACAACGCCACCAACCGCCAGGATCAGACGCTCCTCGCCGACATGGTGTATTACGGCAAAGGGTTCGTGTTTACGAAAGCGATGCTGCCCGAAACCCCCGACAGTCTGATTATCGGCTACACGGACCGGCAGTTGACCGCTACCTACGCGGCTCAGGATCTGGTGTGGGCGCATGTTATCGACGAGCAGTTGCTTTACCAGACCAATCCCAATATCAAGAACCGCTATCTGAATGAGCGGCCCTTCACGTCCGAGATTGGCCCCCAGTGTCCCGGGGCCATCGGTCGGTGGCTGGGCTGGCGGATTGTGGGGCGGTATAAAGACCAGCACAGCGAGGTTTCCATCAAAGAGCTTATGGCGAATGCCAACGCCCGGCAAATTTTCGAACAGTCGGGCTATAAGGGGCAAAAAGAAGACGAATGAGAGCGAACCCGGCTGAGAATCGGCGTGTTACCGATATATCCCATTCAGGAGAAATAGTAAAATGAGCGCTTAATCCGGCTCATCAGTAATTACATACATGGCAAAACGAGGCAGAGGTTTCGGCGGCGACGTCGATCCGGAGGATAAAAAACGAGTTACCAAAGACAGTTTCCGGCGGGCGGTGCGCATTTTTCGGTTTGTGCGTCCCTACCGCGCTCAGTTCATCGCCGGGTTCATTTTTTTGATATTATCTACCGCCACCACGCTCAGTTTCGGAAAGCTCATCGGCGAAATTACCAGCGTCATCGAGGGCCAGTCCCGCTTCACGCTGAATCAGGTGGCGCTGGTGTTTTTTTTGATTCTGGTCATTCAGGGCATCTTCTCTTTTTTCCGGATTTATTTCTTTGCGCAGGTCAGCGAACGGGCTATGGCCGACGTCCGGAAGTCGGTTTACAGCAAAATCATTACGCTGCCGATTCCGTTTTTCGAAAAGCATCGCGTGGGTGAGCTCACCAGCCGTATTTCATCGGACGTGACACAGTTGCAGGACGTTCTGTCGATCACGATGGCGGAATTTTTCCGGCAGACTGCCACCCTCATCGTCGGTACGGGCATCATTCTGTATCTGTCCTGGAAGCTGACGCTGTTTATGCTGGCGACGTTTCCTGTGATGATTATCGCCGCCATTTTCTTCGGAAAGTTTATCCGGAAGCTTTCAAAAAAAGCGCAGGACGAACTGGCGCTGGCGAATGTCGTCGTTGAAGAGACGCTGCAGTCGGTGCAGGTGGTCAAGACGTTTACGAACGAACGGTTCGAGATTGGCCGCTATTCGACGGCCATGCAGAAGGTTGTCAATGTGGCCCTGCGGGCGGCAAAGTTTCGGGGCGTATTCGTTTCCTTCATCATTTTTGCGCTGTTCGGCGGTATCATCGGGGTCGTCTGGTATGGCGGTACGCTGGTGCAGCAGGGGACATTGCCCTTCTCGGACCTGCTGACGTTCATTATCTACACCATGTTCATCGGCGGATCGGTGGGCGGCATGGGCGATCTGTATGCCCAGCTACAGCGTACCATCGGCGCATCGGAACGTATCCTGGACATTCTGGACGAACAGCCGGAAGTCGACGTCGAGACGCTGCATCCGGCGGTGCCGGTACGGGGGCAAATAGCCTTCCAGCACGTACAGTTCGCCTACCCGTCGCGGCCCGACGTTACGGTGCTGCGGGGTATTTCGCTCGACGTTCAGGCCGGGCGCAAGATTGCACTCGTGGGGCAGAGCGGGGCCGGGAAGTCGACCATCGTTCAACTGCTGCTGCGGTATTATCCCGTCTCCAATGGCAGCATTATGGTCGACGGGCGGAAGATTGAGGAGTACGACATCACCCATCTGCGTCGGAACATCGCCATCGTCCCTCAGGAGGTCATGCTCTTCGGTGGAACGATTTACGAAAACATCGCCTACGGAAAACCCGATGCCACGCAGGCGGAGGTGATCGAAGCCGCCCGGAAAGCCAATGCACTGGACTTCATCGGGTCGTTTCCGGAGGGTTTCCAGACCATCGTGGGCGAACGGGGCGTGAAACTATCGGGCGGACAGCGACAGCGCATCGCCATTGCGAGGGCCATTCTGAAAGACCCGGCCATTCTGGTGCTGGATGAGGCGACAAGCTCGCTGGATGCTGAGTCGGAGCGGCTGGTACAGGAAGCCCTCGATGAACTGATGCAGAACCGCACGACCATCATCATCGCCCATCGCCTGGCAACCATCCGGAAGGTCGATACGATTTACGTGATTCGGGATGGGCAGATCATCGAGACCGGAACGCATGAGGAATTAAGCCTGCTCGAAGATGGTTTATATGCTAACCTGGTTAAATTACAATTCGAAACCACGGAGTAACCCAATAACCAATCACCAACGATGAATCCGGCTATAAAACAGACTCTCGATGACTTTGACCTGCGCCATACGGGCTGTCGGGAAGAGGTCCTGGATGCCTTTATGTCGGCTGGTTATGCGCTGGCGCACCACGACATCGAGGAACGTCTGAAAGACAGCTTCGACCGGGTGACGATCTATCGCACCCTCCGCACGTTTGTCGACAAAGGCATCCTGCACAAAGTGCTCGACGACGAAGGCGGATTGAAATATGCCCTCTGCCGCGAGACCTGCGGGCATCGGGAGCATCATCATGACCATGTACATTTCAAATGTGAACAGTGCGGACAAACGAGTTGCCTGGACAACGTACTGATTCCGGCTGTCAATCTTCCTTCCGGTTACCACCGCAAAGAAACAAACCTGCTGATTCAGGGCGTTTGTGCGCAGTGCAATCAGTAACTCATGCACGAACTGTTTCAATCCCGCCGACAACATTTTCAGAACGAAGAGCAGAAGGCCCGCGAGACCTATAACCGTCTCTCTATGATTCGCCTGGCCTGGTTTGTGGCGGTCGCCGTGGCATTTTATCTCTTCTGGAACAGCGACCGGCAGGCCACAAGCTGGCTCCTGCTGCTGGTCGGCATCGCTGGTTTTCTGATTCTACTGAAGTGTCATCAGCAGGTGCAGCTACGCCGTGACCGGTTTCGGTGGCTGGCCTTTATCAACCACGACGAAGCGGGGCGTATCGACCGGAACTTCGTGCGCTCTCAAAACGGGCTGGAGTACAGCGACCCGGCCCACCCGTACGCCGCCGACCTCGACGTATTTGGCAATCATTCGCTCTTCCGACTCCTTAATCGCACCCATACCTACGAAGGCAGCCGCAAACTGGCGCAGTGGCTGCTGTATCCGGCGGATGAAGAAACCATTCTCCTGCGTCAGGCGGCTGTGGCTGAATGGAAACCGCAGATCGACTGGCGGCAGGATTTTGAAGCCCTGGCTTACGGGAATGCCGAAACCGGACAGTCGCCCGCCGCATTGAAACAATGGACACTTCAGTCGGAGAAGCAGACCGTTCCGGGTTATGTTCGCTGGCTGCGTTTTCTACTGCCCATCCTCACACTCACGCTGGTCGCTTTCTGGCTGGCAGAACGGCTGCCGGGCTGGGTGCCGCTGCTGTCGCTGGGTCTGCATGGCCTGCTGTTGAGTCGGGTGGCCGAAGAGGCAAAACAGGTGAGCGAGCAGACGTATGAAATAGCGAAATCCTTACAAACTTATCAGTCGCTGCTGGGGCATCTGGGTGTTTTGCCTGTCGAAGCGGCCTATCTGCGTCGGATTCAGGCCCGGCTCAAGCTGGGAACACGACCCGCCGACCAGGCCATCGGTCAGTTGGGACGACTGGTTCAGAATCTGAACTTTCGTCGCAATCCCTATTTTTTCCTGTTCATAGGGATTATTTCGCTCTGGGACGTTCATTATCTCACGGCACTCGATAACTGGCGGCGGACGCATGGCCCGCATCTGGCCGACTGGCTCGATGCGCTGGCTGAAGCCGAAGCCCTCAACAGCCTGGCGGGGCTGGCCTTTGCCCACCCGGCCTATGCCGTTCCGGACATCCGGCCCGAAGGTCTGGAACTGGAGGCGACTCAGACGCGTCATCCCCTTCTTTCGGCCAAAAAAAGTGTAGCTAACTCGCTCTCGTTATCCGGTCAGGGCCGCACAGTGCTGATTACGGGTTCCAATATGTCGGGGAAGAGTACGTTTCTGCGGACCGTAGGGGCCAATGTGGTGCTGGCACTGGCGGGCTCGGTTGTGGCGGCGGAACGATTCGTCTGTTCGCCGGTACAGGTGTTTACGAGTATGCGTACGCAGGACTCGCTGGAAGAAAGCACCTCCTCGTTCTACGCGGAACTGAAGCGTCTGAAAGCTCTTATCGAGCGCACCTCCCGGCGGGAAGCTCTGCCTGTGCTATACTTTCTGGACGAAATTCTGAAAGGGACCAACTCTGCCGATAGGCACCGGGGCGCCAGGGCGCTCATTCTTCAGCTACACGAAACCACGGCTTCAGGCTTTGTGTCTACCCACGACGTCGAACTCGGCGACATGGCTGTGCAGCATCCGTTTATCGAGAACTACAGTTTTCATTCCGACGTCGTGGACGGCAATCTTCATTTTGATTATACGCTGCGACCGGGCGTCTGCCGGAGCTTCAACGCCAGCCAGTTGATGCAGGCGATTGGAATCGACGTAGAGAAAAACGCATAAAATCAAAATTCCCCCCGGGTTCAGCCCATAACCGTTTGGGAAACTTACCTAATGGCTGGTATTTGTACCGTCAAAGATTCTTCTTTGGTAAGTTTTTAATCTCAATGCTATGAATAAACTAACGGATGCAGGCGGTGCCTCTGCGGATGCTATACCGTCTGTTTCGCCTACTCTACAGGATAAATCTCTCCTTCCGTCAACCTCGCCCACTGAAGGCATTTTTCTATCCAAAGCCGCATTCGACGAACTGCTTGCCCGGGCCTCCTACAACGAGCAGAGCAGCCTGAACGAGCGGGAACTGCTGACGGTTCTTTCGGAAGTTAAAAACGGGAATTTCAAGGTTCGCATGCCCCTCGACAAATTCGGCTTCGGCGGGAAAATATGCGATACTCTCAACGAAATCATCTCACTGAATGAACAGCTCACACTGGAACTGACCCGGGCCAGTAAGGTCATCGGGAAGCAGGGGAAGCTAACCCACCGGGTCGAAATGCCTTCTGCCCGGGGGGCCTGGAGTACCGGCGTCGAGTCGATAAATGATTTGATATCCGACCTGGTTCACCCGACTATCGAAATCGCCCACGTTATTTCGTCGGTTGCCAAAGGCGATCTGTCGCAGGAAATGACGCTGCACATCGGCGACCATAAACTACAGGGAGAATTTGCCCGGATCGCCCGCGAGGTGAATGGCATGGTGAAGCAGCTCAACCTGTTCTCGGCGGAGGTGACACGGGTAGCGCGGGAAGTGGGCTCGGAAGGCAAGCTGGGTGGTCAGGCCACGGTGCAGGGCGCAGGCGGTGTCTGGAAAGACCTCACCGATTCGGTCAATCAGTTGGCGGGCAACCTGACGGTGCAGCTTCGGGACGTCTCGAAAGTGGCAACGGCCATCGCCAACGGCGACCTGACCCAGAAAATCACCGTCGACGTCAAGGGCGAAATCCTCCAGATCAAGGACGTGATTAACCAGATGGTGGACCAGTTGAACTCCTTCTCGTTCGAGGTAACGCGGGTAGCGCGGGAAGTAGGAACGGAAGGTAAACTGGGCGGTCAGGCGTTTGTGCCGGGTGTAGCCGGTACCTGGAAAGACCTTACCGACTCGGTCAACGGGATGGCTTCCAACCTGACGGGCCAGGTGCGGAATATCGCTGAAGTGACCACTGCCGTGGCAAACGGCGACCTTTCCCGCAAAATTACCGTCGACGTCAAAGGCGAAATCCTCGAATTGAAGAATACCATCAATACGATGGTGGATCAGTTGAACTCCTTCTCGGCAGAGGTGACGCGGGTGGCTCGTGAAGTAGGGACGGAAGGCAAGCTCGGCGGGCAGGCCGCCGTACCGGGCGTGGCCGGAACCTGGAAAGACTTAACGGATTCGGTCAATCAGATGGCTTCCAACCTGACGGGCCAGGTGCGCAACATCGCCGAAGTGACTACCGCCGTTGCCAAAGGCGACCTTTCCCGCAAAATCACTGTCGACGTCAAGGGTGAGATTCTCGAACTCAAAAACACCATCAACACGATGGTGGATCAGCTCAATTCGTTCGCCTTTGAAGTAACGCGGGTAGCGCGGGAAGTAGGCTCCGAAGGTAAGCTCGGCGGGCAGGCGGACGTACCTGGGGTGGAAGGCTTGTGGAAAGACCTTACCGACTCGGTCAATAAAATGGCCGGGAACCTGACGGGTCAGGTACGCAACATCGCCGAGGTGACTACCGCCGTGGCGAATGGCGACCTTTCCCGTAAGATTACCGTCGACGTGAAAGGCGAGATTCTGGAATTGAAAAACACTATCAATCAGATGGTGGACCAGTTGAACTCGTTCTCGGCGGAGGTGACACGGGTAGCGCGGGAAGTGGGCTCGGAGGGCAAACTGGGTGGTCAGGCGACCGTGAAAGGCGTGGCTGGCGTCTGGAAAGACCTCACCGACAACGTGAACCAGTTAGCGGGTAACCTGACGGTGCAGCTTCGGGACGTCTCGAAAGTGGCAACGGCCATCGCCAACGGCGACCTGACCCAGAAAATCACCGTCGACGTCAAGGGCGAAATCCTCCAGATCAAGGACGTGATTAACCAGATGGTGGACCAGTTGAACTCGTTTGCTTCGGAAGTGACGCGGGTGGCGCTCGAAGTGGGAACGGAGGGCAAGCTGGGCGGTCAGGCCAGAGTACAGGGCGTGGCCGGAACCTGGAAAGACCTCACCGACTCGGTCAACCAGATGGGATCGAATCTGACGGCGCAGGTGCGGAATATCGCCGAAGTAACGACCGCCGTGGCAAACGGCGACCTTTCCAAGAAAATCACCGTAAACGTCGAAGGCGAGATTCTGGAATTGAAAAAGACCATCAATACGATGGTAGACCAGTTGAACTCGTTTGCTTCGGAAGTGACACGGGTGGCGCTCGAAGTAGGCTCCGAAGGTAAACTGGGCGGTCAGGCTAAAGTGCAGGGCGTCGGCGGAACCTGGAAAGACTTAACGGATTCGGTCAACCAGATGGCTTCCAACCTGACGGGGCAGGTGCGCAACATCGCCGAAGTGACTACCGCCGTTGCCAAAGGCGACCTCTCCCGTAAAATCACCGTCGATGTTCGGGGCGAAATTCTCGAACTCAAAAACACCATCAACACGATGGTGGACCAGTTGAACTCGTTTGGTTCCGAGGTATTCCGGGTAGCGCGGGAGGTGGGGACGGAAGGCAAGCTGGGCGGTCAGGCCGAGGTGCAGGGCGTGGAAGGCTTGTGGAAAGACCTCACCGACTCGGTCAATAAAATGGCCTCCAACCTGACGGCGCAGGTGCGGAATATCGCCGAAGTAACGACCGCCGTGGCAAACGGCGACCTTTCCCGCAAGATTGAGGTCGACGTGAAAGGCGAAATTCTGGAGCTTAAGAACACCATCAACACGATGGTGGAACAGCTTCGGGCGTTTGCTTCGGAAGTAACGCGGGTAGCGCGGGAAGTAGGGACGGACGGTAAGCTCGGCGGTCAGGCGTTTGTGCCGGGCGTGGCTGGTACCTGGAAAGATTTGACGGACTCGGTCAACCAGATGGCCGGTAACCTGACGGCCCAGGTACGGAACATCGCCGACGTTGCCATCGCCGTCGCCAACGGCGACATGTCCCGCAAAATTACCGTGGACGTTCGGGGCGAGATTCTTCAGTTGAAAGAGACCCTGAACACGATGGTGGACCAGTTGCGGGCCTTCGCTTCGGAGGTAACGCGGGTAGCGCGGGAAGTAGGGACGGACGGTAAACTGGGCGGTCAGGCGTTTGTGCCGGGCGTGGCCGGTACCTGGAAAGACCTCACCGACTCCGTCAACCAGATGACGGGTAACCTGACGCTTCAGGTACGGAACATTGCCGAGGTGACGAAGGCCGTGGCTTCCGGCGACCTTTCCAAGAAAGTGACCATCGACGTCAAGGGCGAGATTCTGGACCTGAAAAACACCATCAACACGATGGTGGATCAGTTGAACTCCTTCGCCTTCGAGGTGACGCGGGTAGCGCGGGAAGTAGGTACGGAAGGCAAGCTGGGCGGGCAGGCCGAGGTGCAGGGCGTGGCTGGTACCTGGAAAGACCTCACCGACTCGGTGAACATGATGGCCTCCAACCTGACCAATCAGGTGCGGGGCATCGCCAAGGTCGTGACCGCCGTAGCAACCGGTAACCTCAAACAGAAACTCTCCATCGTATCGCGGGGTGAGGTGGCGCAGTTGACCGATACCATCAACGAGATGATCGATACGCTGGCGGTCTTCGCCGAGCAGGTAACGACCGTGGCCCGCGAGGTGGGTGTGAATGGCCGACTCGGTGGACAGGCCAGCGTCCCGGGCGCTTCGGGAACGTGGAAGGGTCTGACGGAGAACGTGAACCAGTTGGCTGCCAACCTGACCACGCAGGTACGGGCCATCTCGGAAGTGGCCTCGGCAGTAACGAAGGGCGACCTGACGCGAACCATCCGGGTCGAAGCTAAAGGCGAGGTGGAAGAACTGAAAGATACGATCAACCAGATGATCGCCAACCTCCGCGAAACGACGCTTCGTAACCAGGAGCAGGACTGGCTGAAATCGAACCTCGCTAAGCTCACACAGATGCTGCAGGGTCAGAAGGACCTGACGACGGTGACCCGGCGGATTCTGTCCGAACTGGCGCAGGTCGTCAACGCCCAGCAGGGTATGTTCTACATTCTGGAACAGGATGAAAACTTCCAGAATCAGAAACTCAAACTTTTCTCCGCCTATGCCTACAGCAACGAAATCAATCTGTCGCAGGAGATTCTGCTCGGCGAAGGACTGGTGGGGCAGGTGGCTGTGGAAAAAGAACGCATTCTGCTGACCAATGTGCCGCAGAATTATATCAAAATAAAATCCGGTCTGGGGCAGTCCAAACCCAAAAACGTCATTGTGCTGCCCGTGTTGTTCGAGACCGAAATCAAGGCTGTCATCGAACTGGCATCGTTTGAGCCATTCAGCGACATTCACCTCGACTTCCTGAGTCAGTTGACGGAAAGTATCGGTATCGTACTGAACACGATTGAAACCAACTCCCGTACGGAAGAACTACTGGCGCAGTCGCAGTCGCTGACGGAAGAACTGCGGCGAACCAACGAAGAGTTGCAGGACAAAGCGCACCTGCTCGTCAAGCAGAAGGAAGAAGTGGAAGCCAAGAACCGGGAGGTGGAAGAAGCCCGTAACTCGCTGGAAGAGAAGGCAGAACAGTTGCAGTTGACTTCCAAATACAAATCGGAATTTCTCGCCAACATGTCGCACGAACTGCGAACGCCCCTGAACTCGCTCCTGATTCTGGCTCAGCAGCTTTACGAAAACCGAGACGGTAATCTGACGGAGAAACAGGTACGGTATGCCCGAACGATTCATAGCTGCGGCGACGACCTCATTCAATTGATTAACGACATTCTCGACCTGTCGAAAATTGAATCCGGCTATATCTCGACCGATTTTGGCAAGGTTCGCTTCCGGGAGATAACCACGTTTGTAGAAACGACTTTCAAGCACATCTCCGACAGCAAAAATCTGCGTTTTGTCATCGACCTGGACGAGAGCGTTCCCGACAGCCTCGAAACCGACGTGCAGCGGCTGAACCAGATTTTGAAAAACCTGCTCTCCAATGCATTCAAATTCACTGAGAAAGGTGAGGTTCAGCTTAAAATTTATGAGGCAAAACGCACCTGGAAACGCCGCAACCCCAATCTGGATAAAGCCCGGCAGGTGGTTGCCTTCGAGATTAAGGACACCGGCATCGGTATTTCGAAGGATAAACAGAACATTATTTTTGAAGCGTTCCAGCAGGCCGAAGGGTCGACCAGCCGGAAATACGGCGGTACGGGTCTGGGTCTGTCCATCAGCCGGGGTCTGGCCGAGCTGCTTGGTGGCTCCATCGAACTGGTGAGCGAACCCGGCAGAGGTAGTACGTTTACGCTCTACCTGCCCGTCGACTACGAACCGGTCGAGTTTAAAAAGGAGAAAACCAGCAGTATTGCCAAAAACATCACTATCAGCGAGTATCATCTGGAACAGGAAGATGAAAACTCGCCCATCCAGTCGGTGCCGACGGTAAAACTGCCGGAACGTGACCTGGAAAACATCAGCGAAATCATCAACGAGCACGGCGACGACCGCAACAGTATCGACCCTGGCGACCGGGTTGTCCTTATCGTGGAAGACGATATTCGCTTCGGGCGCATATTGATCGAGAAGGCGCACGAAAAAGACCTGAAGGCGGTGGTGGCAACCTCATTCGGCGAAGTACTGAATCTGGCAAACAAGTACAGCCCGATTGCGGTTACGCTGGATGTAAAGCTGCCCGATGCCAGCGGATGGCGGATTCTGGACATGTTCAAAAACGACCTTGATTTCCGTCATATCCCGGTGCATCTCATCTCGGGCGAAGAAAATCGAGTGCTGGCGATGCAGCGGGGAGCACGCAGTTTTCTGCTAAAGCCCCTGAAAGACGAGTCGCTCGAAACGCTGTTCAAGGACATTGTCGACTTCCACGAGCGGAAAAACCGGCGGATTCTGGTGGTGGAGAACGACGCATCGCAGGCAACGCAGATTGCGGATATGCTCGGAAACGGCCATCTGACGCGGGTCGAGACGGCAGGTTCCGGAAAAGAGGCCGTCCGGCTGCTGGGCAGTGGCAGCTACGACTGCGTCATCACCAATTACGCCCTGCCCGACGTCGAAGGCATCAGTTTCCTGACAGAGCTGGATAGTCTGAAAACGCCGATGACGCCCGTGCTGCTCTATTCCGATGGAGACTATCCGACGCGGGAACGAAGCGCCATCAAGCAGTACGCACACTGCGTCATCCGAAAGGAGCCCAACTTCCTGGAACATCTGCTGGAGAACGCCGTTCTGTATAACCATCTCAATTACCGGGATTTGATGCCCGATCAGCAGCGGATAATCGAAAATCTGCGCCAGAAGGAAGACGTGCTGACGGGTAAAACGATTCTGGTCGTCGACGACGACGTCCGTAACCTGTTTGCGCTGACGACGGCCTTCGAGCGCTTCGACCTTAACGTCATCACCGCCGAAAGCGGGCAGGAGGCTATCAACACGCTTATGGAGAACGATGCCATCGACATTGTGCTGATGGACATCATGATGCCGGAGATGGATGGCTACGAAACCATGCAGAAGATTCGCCGGGAGCACAAAAACACCCACCTCCCCATCATTGCCGTTACGGCCAAAGCCATGAAGGGCGACCGGGAGAAGTGCATCGACGCGGGCGCTTCCGACTACATTACCAAACCGGTGAAAATCGACCAGTTGATGTCTCTGATGAGAATCTGGCTGTATAAATAATCGATGCCAATTCATGGACATGCGCAGTGACATAAAAATTCTGGTGGTGGACGATCGGGAAGATAACCTCCTCTCGATTGAAACCATATTGGAACAGGACCATTACCAGATTGTGAAGGCGAACTCGGGCATGGCGGCGCTGAAAACGTTGCTCAACCAGGATGATTTCGCCCTGATTCTGATGGACGTCCGGATGCCGGGCATGACGGGTATCGAAACCGCCGAACTCATCTATCAGCGCGATAAACTCAAACACATCCCGATTATCTTCATTACCGCCTTCGACAACGACGAACGCGGGATGGCGGAAGGCTACCGGATGGGTGCCGTCGATTTTATCTACAAGCCCATCAACCCGCAGTTGCTTCGTTACAAGGTGGGCGTTTTCGTCGATCTGTTCCGGAAGCAGAACCAGCTTATCGAACAGGACAAACAGCTTCGGACGATTAACGCCAGTCTGGCGCAGGAAATAGAAGAGCGCAGAGCATCCGAACGCCGGGTGATGCAACTGAATCAGCAATTGCTGCAAAGTAATCAGGACCTGAAAGCCATCAATGAAGAACTGGACCGGTTCGCTTATGTGGCCTCCCACGACTTGCAGGAGCCGCTGCGGAAGATAGTTTTCTACGGCGATTTCATCCAGCAGAAGCTGGCAGGCCGCATTGATGAGGACGTTGACCGAAGCCTGGACAAAATTGTGCACTCAGCCAGCCGGATGAGGGAGCTAATCAAGGGAATCCTCCAGTTTTCGGCCAATGACCACGAGGAGGCAGACTTCCAGCTTGTCGATCTCAATCAGGTCATCGGACAGGTGATGAGTGATCTGGAAGAGGTTATTGTGGGAAAAAAGGCCCGGATTCGGGTCGATCCGCTGCCCAGGGTCTGGGGCGTACCGGGTCAGATGGGGCAGTTGTTCCAGAATCTTATCAGTAACTCCGTCAAATTCGGCAAATCCGATACGCTGCCGGAGATCCGGATTTACGGAAAGACAATCGGCTCCGGAGCGTCGGCGAACTCCCCCGCCTCCGATGCCCAGTATCATCAGATCATCGTTAAGGACAACGGCATCGGCTTTGACATGAAACATGCCGACACGGTTTTCGGAGCTTTCAAGCGGCTTCATACGGCGAAAGAGTATGAAGGAGCCGGCATCGGCCTGTCGATCTGTAAAAAGATTGTCAGTCGGCATAAAGGATCGATCCGGGTCGAGAGCGAAGTCGATCACGGCACCACGTTCATCATTACTTTACCCGAGGCCGTTTCGGAAACGCCGGTTGTGCGCTGATGGACGGGGCCGGTCCGCCAATAACGCCCAGATAGCGGCCCATCCAGTAGGGCAGAAGCCAGATGTCGCCCGCCGAGTGTTCGGAGGTGCCGTTCTCCGTATTTCGGTCGAGAATAAACATATTGGCATTATGACGCTGGATGGGCCGCTCGTCCGGCGGCAGCACCTCCCGGATGGTCTGGCTGCGAAAGTTGGCAGGCAGCGGCTCGATGTCTTTGCGGTGGCTGTTCAGGATGGCCCAGTCGATGAGATCGAGCGGATGCTGCTGCAGATACTCAACTGACGCAGAACGATCGTACTCGCGAACGCCGGTCATGGCGGTGAAGATATTCCATAGGCCTTCCTTTTCGGGTCGTTCGGCCTGCCAGTGGTCCAGGATGGCTTTTTTGTACTGCGCTTTCAGCGCATCGTCGAAGGCATAGCGATACAGCCCCCAGTATCCCAGAAAATACATTTCGTCGTCGGAGTGGTTCCAGCCGTCAGACAGGTTCTGGGCGTGTTTGTCGGCATCGGCGGGTGCCCGGCCAATGGCGCTCATCGGGCGCAGGAGGTTTTCCAGATAGCCATGCTTCTGCATCAGCTCGAACGCTTTCAGCCGGTACTTTTCCTTACCAGTAAACCGATAAGCCGTCTGTAACATGCTGATGATGTTGGATGAATTCAGTTTCCGGTCCCCTACCGACGGGGGAAAGCTATTGACGTAAGCCGGATTCCAGCGCCCCCAGGTCGTCGGTTTACCGTTAAAATCGATCAGATACAGGTCGTTTTTGACGATATGACTCATCAGCGTGTCCATTAGCTGGACCGCCTGGGTGCGCAGCGCCCTGTCGGGTATGAGCTCGGCCACGACGCCGTAGGCAAACAGGTGTCCGATGGCTTCGTCGCTGCTGGTGGTAGCTTTCCAGTCCCAGCCGGGCTGGGGCGACGCCTGCCAGCGATCCGAATCAGCCAGAACCTCCCGGAATCCGCTGCGCTCGAACGAACGGGCGGGAAAGCCCGGCACCGGATTGATGGTAAAGAGCCGCTGCATGGCATCGAGCGATTCCCGACAGTTTTGCAGAGCGTCCCGGTCTTTGGTTACGGCATACCGAAAAGCCTGCGAAGCCAGATACATGCTCGTCCACAGACCATCATTGTCCGAGTCGCTGAGGTAGCCGGTGGCTGGATTGCCTTTGTCCATACCGGCCAGCGAAGCGTTGAACCCGTTCCGGATGTGGCGGCTGCGTACCTGCTCCTCAAAAAATAACGCCTTGTCGTACAGGGTCATAGACCGATACGATAGTTGGCCCAGACCCTTGCTGGTCAAAACGAGTACGGAATTTCCCGGCCCGGCGGCGATGTGGGTGACCTCATTTCCGGGCAGCCAGCGTTCGCCGTTGTAATAATCGAATTTTCCGTCGGACCGCAGCGAAAACGCTCCCAGAGGCGAACCAAACCAGAACCGACCGTCGATTTCGGCCACTGACGTAATGTGCGGAACGGGTAATTTCTGATGAAGAGAGCCAATTTTTTTCCCCGAAGCGGCATCGACTTCCAGATACCCGTTGCGGGTACCGACGAGAACAATTTTCTCCTGCCGGACGAGGTCGAAAGCAGTGAGGTCCGATCCGGAAAAAACGCGGGTGATGGTCTTTGTTCCGGGGGAGAAACTGAACAGGGCGTCGGAAGCCAGAATCCAGAAGCGGTTGGAGGTGACCGAAAAACACAGGTCAAGCACTTCGGTTCCGGGTAGCTGTCCTTTCCATAGCGTTCCGGCCTTACCGACCAGATGCAGCGCCGACCCGTCCGAAATCAGAAACGTAAAATCCCGCCCGCCGACCAGCATTCGGGCATTGGGCAAGGCATGAAGACAATTTAGCTGGCCTGCCCAGGCGTTGCTCAATACTGCCGTATCGTCCAGATAAACCAGTTGTTCGTCATAGACCGTTATGGCGGCTATCTTTCTGTTTTTCAGGGTGCGGTACGTCCGGTCGGGCAGCAGTTTTCCGGGATGCAGAAACTGGCCGCCATCGGGGCGGAGGAGCCCCTGCGCCGACAGAATGTTCACCGAGCCGTTGCGGTCGCAGCCAACCCGCTGCAGCCCCGGAGCGTCAGAATAATAGTTGACGGCATATTCCTGCTGAAAAGGTTTGTCGGCATAAACCGGGCGCTGCGCCGTCAGCGTCGTCCGGAACGACGACATGCCGGTGAGCAGAATCAGCGTGAACCGGAACAGGCGCATCGTCACTTTTCCATTGGATGTTCGCTCAGCAACTGGTTTGCCGTGTAGAAATCGGTCTTCTTCGCCGTCGCCGCCCTGACCTTTTTCACCTGCTCGGGCGTAATGGCCGGAGCCTGATTGCCGAACGAATTCCGGACATAGGTCAGCACGGCGGCCACCTCCCTGTCGTTCAGCAGGCCTCCAAACGGCGTCATGGGCACCTGACCCGGATAGGTTATGCCGTTGACCTCGACGGGCCCCATCATGCCTTTAAGCACTAGCTTGATGAGCCGTTCTTCGTTGCCAAGCACCCACTTCGTGCCCGACAGAGGCGGAAAACCCGAAGCGCCCAGACCCCGTCCGTCGGGCTGGTGGCAGGTGATGCAATAGCCCTCCTTAGCGTAAATTTCCCGTCCGGCGGTATAAAGCGCCAGATCATTGCCTCGCAGGTTCGACGTTACGGCCACCTCCTTTTCCCGTTTAACCGGCCTGTCGCTCAGATGCGCTACGGCGGTTTCGTGCGCATGAGTCATCCAGTCGTCCAAAGGCTTCTTTTTCGCTTCGGCCAGTAGGGGCAGACCTTTTTCCTTACCCATCCAGGAGGCGGCCACGATGGCGGCCAGCCGCACCCGGCTGTTGTCGTCCCGGGCGGCCTGCATCAGCAAATCCGGCTGATCGTTCATCTGATGACCCGTATAACGCACGACCTGAACGGCCGCCGCCCGGACGCGGTAATCCTTCGCTTTCAGCAGTTGCCGCAGCAGCGTCTGGTCGACTTTATTCATGCCCCAGCTTACCCAGAGGCCTTCCAGCAGATGGTGTTCGTAGCGCGGATCGGCTTTATCCAGCCGGGCGGTCCAGGATTTCAGTCCTGCCAGCACCTGATCGACGGGTCGCCCCCGCAGTTCACGCCGGGTCCGGTAGCGGGTTCGGTATTCGGGCAGTTTCAGGTTATCGAAGAGTTCGTCGATGGGAGCGCCGTCGATCCTTGCCGGTTTGACCAGGGGACGCGAGGGGTAGGTGATGCGGTAGACGCGTCCATGCATATGGTCGCGGAGGGGGTCACGGGCGTTGTGCTGCATGTGACCAATCAGGATGTTATGCCAGTCGATGATGTACAGTGAGCCATCCGGCGCAAATTCCAGGTCCACGGGCCGGAAGTTCCGGTCGTCGCTCACCAGCAGATCCATGACGTGTTTGCTCTTATAGCCCGTCCCCTCGTCGGTCAGACTGTGCATTTTGGTGCCCAGAAAACCGATAGTATTGTTAATCAGAAAATTGCCCTGAACGTCGTCGGGGAAATGTCGGCTATAAATGAATTCGATACCCGACGTGGGCCGCACGCGGTGGGCCTCTTCAATCAACTGAACCGATTTATGCGTCGATTCGCCGTAGCGGGGCAGCACGGTTCCGGGCAGCATCCAGCGGAAATCAGGGCTGGATGTTTCGGCAAAAAACGGCTGACCCCAGTCGTCGAAGGTGATGCCCCAGGGATTCGGAATCGCCAGTTGTGCCGTCCGTTCGAGCTTGCGAAGCTGCGGGCTGTAACGATAGAACCCGCCGTTGGACGCCCGAACCGGACCGTAGGGCGTCTCGACGTTGGTGTGCAGAAAAACGCCCTCGCCCGAATAGATGGCCCCGGACGGATCGGTCGTAAAGGCATGGCTGTTGTGGTGGGTGTCGTGGTCGTCGAAACCACTCAGCAGAATCTCGCTTTTGTCGGCCCGGTCGTCGCCGTTGGTGTCCGTAAACAGTTTCAGGTTGGTTCCCTGCGACACGTAGACGCCCTCTCTGGCGATTTCAAAACCCAGCGGCAGGTGCAGGCCGTCCGCAAAAATTGTCTGTTTATCGGCTTTGCCGTCGTTGTTGGTGTCTTCCAGAATCAGAATCTTGTCGTTGGGGCGGGCATCGCCGGGCTTATAGTGCGGATAACTGGGCATAACGGCCACCCAGAGCCGACCCTTGTTGTCGAACGATAGCTGCACCGGCTTTGCCAGATCAGGAAACTCCTGCTCCGAAGCGAACAGATCGATTTTGTAGCCCGGAGCCACCTTCAGCTTCGCCAGGGCGTCCTGTCCGTAGAGGTAAGTCAGACTGCCGTTTTTCTCCGGATTAAAGTTCGTTTTTACCGGGGGCAGCGGGCGGGTCCGCTGGTCGGCGGCGGCAATATCCATTTTTTGCCCCTTGACGGCCAGCCAGATAGCCGTGTCCCGAATGGCGGTCATCTGCCGGATTTTCTCGATTTCGGCGGGGTAGTTGTCCGGCCCGAACGGATTGTAGCGGCGACCGTAGGCGTGAACGCCGTTTGGAATTTTGTAATCATTATGCCACATCCAGTCTTTTTCGAGCACGGCCGCCTGCACCAGCGCCCGATTCGCCTCTGCCGAGGTCGATGTTTTGCCGAAGAGCTGATCGGCCAGCAGAAGGCTCAGTTTCCGATACCCTTCATCATTGAGCTGGAAGCCGTCGATGGTCAGCGGTTCGCTGCTGTCGGCATACCACTGCTTTGAAGGTGTAAAGGCATCAATAAAGAGAACGTTGTTTTGCCGGGCCACCTCGCGCATGGCATCCGTATACAGCAGCAGATTCTCGTTCTCACTTTTGCCGTTGGGCAGGTCATACCGATCCGACAGATCTTCAAAAGCAATGGGCGACACCAGGGCCAGTTGCGGGGCCGAGACGCCGTTGTATTTCTGCTTCAGTGTCCACTTGACGAACGCATCCAGTTCAGCCTTGTAGTTTGACAGCCCGGCCCTGCCCCCAAACGATTCGTTATATCCGAAAAACGCAACGATGACGTCGGCTTTCAGTCGGGTGAGCCACTGGTCGGGCGTTTCAAAATGGCCTTCGCTGCCGGAGTTAGTTGCCAGTTCGGTTTGAAATTTCTCCGCACCCGGAAAGGCCCAGGGCAGGAACCGGCTGGCATGAGGCCGGAAGCCGGGCGTATCGCCCCCGTCGCACATGTTGCGGACGAAGAGCTGATGTTCGGGGTAACGAAGCTGCAGTTCGGTCTCGAAATGACCGTAATTCATCATCCGGGACCCAAGATTGTTACCGAGCAGCATGATGTGTGCCCCTTTTCTCAGCGTCAGCGCCTGCGTTCGGCTGAGACGAAATGCGCTGAAGGCAACAACCGACATACCCACTACGGCGAGCAGGAGGATGAGACTGTATTTCCGGAGATTCGTCATGGCTTAGGGGGGGATGGAACGCGGATGACACGGATGAGGCGGATTGACACGGATTTTTACTTTCTATGGTGAACCCTACCTACGGTAAATTCTGCATAATCGGCATGATATCTCATTAACAGGTAAATTAAAATCCGTGTCAATCCGCCTCATCCGTGTCATCCGCGTTCCATCCCATGTTTTGTCATCATGGATTGAATAAACGTCAGGCCATTTTCGGCGATGTCCCAGGGGTCGTTGTATTCCCGCCAGACATAAATCGAGTTGGCAAAATCGACGTCGTTGCGGGAGAACGCTTCGATAGTCAGCCAGCCATTATACTGGATTTCGGCCAGCGTCCGGAACGTATCGTCCCACGGAATATGCCCGGCGCCGGGTGTTCCCCGGTCGTTTTCGCTGATGTGAACGTGGGCCAGCACTGGCGCAATGGTCCGGATGGCGTCAGGAAAACGTTTCTCCTCAATATTGGCGTGGTGTGTATCGAACATGGCCCGAACGTTCGGATGGTCGGCCCGGCGCACCAGATCGGCCAGTTGCGTCATGGTATTGCACAGATAGCATTCAAATCGGTTTAGTGCCTCCGGAGCCAGAATGATACCGGCCTGCCGGGCATGGTCACCGACCTGGTGCAGCACCTCGGCGCTGTGGGCGTATTCGTCGGGTTGCGGCTCCCGGCGGCTGAAGGTGGCAAAGGCCGAGTGCATGGGGCCGCAGACGACCGTGGCCCCCATCGCGTGAGCGCGGTCGATGGCCCCTTTCAGAAACGAAACGGCCTGTTCCCGGATACGGGGTGACTCGCTGGCCGGATTTTCGTCGGCGCCCACCACCATCACGCAGGTGCTCTCCAGACCCAACTGGCGCAGGTGCTCACCGAACCGACGGTAGGCAACAGTATCCTGATTGTCGATGAAACATTCAATGCCGTCGTAGCCAATGGTTTTCAGCCGTTCGGCAATAGGGTGCATTTTTTCGGAGATGGGTGCCGACCAGGCCAGCAGATTGAAGCCGATTTTACTCATGGGAATCACTGTAAAGCCGAATAGCTGCAAAGTTGTGCGCGTATTCTGATTGTACTTTCCTGCTCTGTCTGTATAGGGAATAAAGCAGAAAATCCACCCGCTTTACCATGCGAACCCGATAAAGTTTGGCAGAAGGCGTACCGATCCCGGTCGACTACGTATTGGAGGTGCTCACGGGCTCCGGGAGCGGTTCGGTATCGGGCAGGCGCTCAACCCGGCCTACCAGAAATGTGTACGAACACGCTCCCACCAGCCCCAGCGCCCCGATGAACACCAGGGCGGGTCGAAAGTCGCCGCCTTCGGCCAGGAAACCGATGACAATCGGAACGACGATGGAAGCCAGATTGCCCATGAAGTTAAACACGCCGCCCGTCAGGCCGATGAGCCGCTTGGGGGAGAGCAGCGAAACGAACACCCACGAGATCAGCGCCATGCCGGAACCGAAGAACGCCAGCGCCATGAAGAAAATAACCAGGGTGGTGTCCTGCGTATAATTTGCTCCTACAATGCTGACCGACAGCAGCATACCAATAATAATCGGCGTTTTGCGGGCCATACTGACGGATTTTCCCTGCCTGACCAGAGAATCCGAGACAAACCCCGACAGCAGCAGACCAGCACAGGCGGCCAGAAACGGCACTGATGCAAGATAACCCGACTTAATAAAATCCAGCCCGCGGTATTTGACCAGATACGTCGGAAACCACGTCAGAAAAAACCAGAGCGTGGCGTTGACGGCAAACTGACCGATGTACACGCCCCAGAGTGTCCGATGGGAGAAGACCTGCCGGAGATTACGCCATTGCCAGATCGACGGCTCCCCCGACGCAGCGGCCCGCTTTCGGGTGAGACCGCCGCCCGCTTCGATATAGTCCAGTTCGGCCTGACTCACGCGGGGGTGGTCCTGCGGATCGCGGTAGAGAAGATACCAGATAACGCCCCAGACCAGGCCCACCAGACCGGTGACGATGAAAAGCCCCTGCCAGCCCATGTAATACTGAATCGTGACCAGCACCGGCGTCAGGAAGGCCAGTCCGATAAACTGCCCCGAAACGTAGAGCGCAATGGCCGAAGCGCGTTCGTTGTCAGGAAACCAGCTTGTTACGATGCGGTTGTTGATGGGATAGGAAGGCGCTTCGAAGGCCCCCGTTGCCAGACGCAGGCCGAACAGGGCACCGAAGCCCCGCGCAAACCCCTGAAGCAGCGTCGCCAGTGACCAGGTTATCAGACAGAAAGCGTATAACACCCGTGGTCCAAAGCGGTCGGCAATCAGTCCGCCGGGAATTTGCAGAAACGCATATGTCCAGCCGAAGGCCGAGAAAATCAGCCCCATTTCCTTCGAAGACAGGTCCAGCTCCTTACTGAACGCCGTTGCGGCGACGGACACGTTGCTTCTGTCCAGATAATTGATGACCACGTTGACAAAAACAAGGGCCAACATGCCGTAACGTACCCTGCTGCGCTCCATTACACATTATCCATTATTCATTATCCATTAACCTTATTTCGCCGTCCATCCGCCGTCTACCGTCAGCATCGAACCCACCATGTAGGTAGCGGCGTCGCTGGCAAGAAAAATGGCCGCTCCCTGAATCTCCCGCATTTCGCCCCAGCGCCCCAGGGCCGTTGCGCCCACGACGAATTTCTTTCCCTCCTCCGTATCGGCGATGGGAACGTTCATATCGGTCAGAAACGGACCCGGACAGATGGCGTTGACGGTGATGTGGAAAGGAGCCAGTTCCAGGGCCAGCGCACGGGTCATCTGCACCACGGCCCCTTTGCTGGAGGCATACGGCGTCCGGTTTGCCAGCCCCACCAGTCCCAGCGTACTTGCCAGATTGATGATGCTGCCCCGTCCGGCCTGTTTCATGTACGGCGTTACGGCCCGACAGCAGAGCCAGGTTCCCTGCACGTTCACCGTCATCACCTGATTGAACTGCTCAGGCGCCAGTTCGTCGATAGGACCCCGGATGTTGATGCCCGCGCTGTTGACGAGCACGTCGATGCGGCCCCAGGCGTCGAACGCTGCTTTCGCCATGACCTCCGCCTGAGCCGGATCGGTCACGTCGGCGGCAAAGGCCAGGGCTTCCGTACCAAACGCCTCGTTCAGTTCGCGGGCGGCCTGTCGGCCTTCTTCGGCCTGCCGGTTCACCAGCATCAGCCGCGCTCCGGCAGAGGCCAGGCCCGCCGCCATTGCCAGCCCCAAACCTTTCGAGCCACCGGTGACGATGGCCGTTTTTCCCTGTAAATCAAATTGCCGGATGCCCGGTAGTGTCTGTAAATCCATACGTAATCAGTATCAAAATCAGCGAAGAGCCAGCCTGTCCCGGCTGTAGGCCAGCGACAGCCGAATGTTCTGTTCCTCGGCGGCCAGGCGCTCCTCCGGATTCAGCGGACTTATTCGGGGTAAATGGGTTCGGGTTTGTTGAATCAGTTTCAGGGTCCGGTCGAGATCGCCCGTCCGGGCAACGGGTTCGAGCGTTTCCCAATATTCTTTTGTACGACAGGGAATCTGCAGCGGATCGCGGGTGATCATCTCCAGATTGAACGTCACCTCCGGGCGCTGCTTCTGGCAGATGGCGATAAGAGAGGGTAAGTCCAGAACGCCCTGACCCAGCGGTACTTCCGACAGCAGAAAACCATCTTTATAATCAGATAGGGCCATGTCTTTGACGTGCGTACTGACCAGAAACGGGGCCAGCGTGCGGGCAACCTTCAGTGAATCTTCCAGCAAAGCAATGTTATTGCCAAAATCCAGCGTTACGCCGATCCACTCGCTGCTTAGGGCTTTCATCATGTCGGCCAGTTCGCCGGAACGCCAGTCTTTATGATTCTCGACACCCAGCCGCACCCGGTGTCGGCGCAGAACCGGCTCAATCCGCCGCAGATTCGTTAGCGCCTGCTGCGTCGCCTGTGTAAACGCCTCCTCCGAATGGTAGGTCTCGTAGCGCCGACCCGCCGAACAGACCGTCCGCAACACAGTGGCCCCGGCTTCGCGGGCCTGTCGCACCTCCTGCTCGAACCGGGGCAGATCCGCATCGGTATTGGGTACGCCAATCGAGCCTTCCAGATAAAGCCCCAGTTTCTCCCGCCGGTCGCGGACTTTTTGAGTGAAATCGGAGTTCCACCCGTTGACGCCCACCTGAATGCCGCCCGCCCCGATCTGATGGCAGTGGTCGAGCAGATCGATGGCGTTTGCAAAACCGGGATACTGCGAACTGGCAACGGTCGATTTCCAGCGAATGCCGTAGGAATGTACCACCACGCCCATTGCCGTTCGCTCCAAACCGGATAGTTTCGGCAGACTGAGCGTCAGGGCACCGACCATCGACTGTTTAATGAAATACCGTCTGTTCATTCCGGTTCGGGCCGTTCAGTTAGCCTTTGCTTCTTTCGTTTCCGTGATATATCGGTTCAGTTCCGCCGCCGTCCAGGGGGTCGTGCGCCCCTGAGCCGTAATGCGGGTCATGCCCACGAGCCGCTTCCCGACTGGCCCGGCATCATTCCCCCATTCGTTACGGATATAGACCAGAATGGCCGTAACAGTCTCATCGTCCAGCGTCGAATGGGCGGGCATGACGGGTAAAATGTCCGGAGCGTTATACGTCTTCCCGGCCACGTCGACGGGGCCTTCCATGCCATGCAGTACAATCAGGGCCAGGCGTCTGCCGTCGCCCAGCACCCAGTCGGAGCCGATCAGAGGCGGAGCAAACCGGTTGAGACCCGCCCCATCGGAGCCGTGGCATCCGGCGCAGGTGGTCAGGTAGTGCTGACGCCCCCGCGCAAACAGTTTCCGGTCTTCGTCAGACAGTGGACTCATCTGCACCCGTGACGCCAGATTTGTGCTGGTGGCAGAATGTCCCGGCCACGCAAACAGCCCGGCCAGGGTTCGCCGTTGTGCATCCGGCAGGCCCCGGCCCGACTGGGTCAGCAGGGGCGGGGCTGCCGGAAGCCGAACAGGTTGCTTCTGTTCTTTTCCGCCAATGAGCAGTCCATTCACGACGGCAGTCCGCCGCCAGTCTGCGCTGGAGGGCATTTTATCCAGATGAGCCAGCAGAGACGACAGTTCGGCGGGTTTGTGTCGGCGCATCAGAACAGTTGCCAGTTGTTCGAGAAAGATAGCCCGATGGGAATCCTGTCGTTTCCAGTCGTCGGAGGTCAGCAGCGTATTCATAAACGATGTCTCCTGGTCCGACACGCTGCTCAGAATGGCGTCCCGGATTAGTGCCGAAGATGCCTGTTTACCAGCAATCTCCACCAGCAGCCGACGGGCCGCAGTCGGCTCCAGCGTCGGGGCCGAGAGCGCCATTTGCAGAACGACTTCGGCGGGAGCATTCGGCCAATCGTTTAGTATCTGCTCACTAAGTTTTGCCCGAAGGCCTCTGTCCGTCCGGGCAAACGGCTCCAGCAGCCGCAGGGCCGTGTTCCGGAGGAGCGGATCGGGGTCGGAGGCCAGCGAAAGCAGCAGCGAAGGCCGACTCTGGTTCAGGCCATCCAGCGTCCATAAGGCATGAAAACGCCCCAGTGAGTGTTGACTTTTCTCAGCCAGCGCCAACAGCGCCGGAACCACCGACGGGTCATTGCGCTCCACCAGCAGCCGCTGGGCCATGTCGCGGTGCCAGCCGTTCGGATGCGACAGATAATCGACCAGCCTCGAAGAAACCGCCTGACCTAATTTTTCCGGTGCCGACCGGGATGCGTTCGCCGGAATGATGCGCCAGATGCGTCCCCGGTTGATGGGCAGCACCAGGTTTCGTTTGAGCGTCTGTTCCCGCAGATAAGGCGTAATATAGGCCCCGTGCTGAATGAGTCCCCGATACATGTCGGCCACATAAAGCGCCCCGTCGGGGCCGGTTGCCAGATGAACGGGCCGGAAGCGTTCGTCGGTAGAGGCCAGAAACTCCCGTCCGGGGTTGGGGTTGGAGGCCGACAACAGCGGTCCATCTTCACGCACGACGTTGCGTTTGATGAGGTTACCAGCGGGTTCGCAGACGAACACATTCCCGTAGAATGCTTTGGGCAGGGTCGTTCCCCGGTAAACGAGTGGCGAGCAGGCCGCCGTAAATTCCTGTAAGCGACCGTCTTTGTCGAGGGTGTTGGGAATATAGCCCCGGTTGACCGCCGGGTTGGGCCGGATGGGATAAATGCGGCGGTCGGTGGTCAGACCGTGGTCGATGCCTGTGGTGGGGGTGTGGTATTTATTCCGGAACAGATAATTGGGCGGCACCAGATCGCCGTGGAGCTGCGACCAGTTGTAGTTGTATATCAGCCGCCCCTTATCATCCTGGCAGATACCCCATTGCCCCCGCATCTCCGTTGAATCGCGCTCCCATTTGCCCTGATGCAGCCGGTAGCGGAATCGGGATTTGGCGTTATAATACCAGTTGTCAACATTTCGCCATAGACCATTTCCGGCGTGTTCGGGCAGGGCTTTTCCGGCATAATCAGGATCGATGAGCGTTTTGGTATCGGCCCGCAGGTCGTTGTTCTGGTCCTGGGTCAGCCAGAGCGCCCCGCTCTCGACCACCAGCGCCCCCCCCCTGACCGGGGCAATGGCTCTGGGCATAATCAGACTGTCCAGATAGACGGTGCCGATGTCCATCTGCCCGTCGCCGTTGCGGTCCTCCAGAATCGATATGCGGCCCACGGGCTGGTTTTCGCCCTCGCCATCGATGGTGGGCATGAACCCCCGCATCTCGACCACCCAAAGCCGGTTCTGTTCATCGAAGGTAATGACGACCGGGTCCTGAACGAGCGGTTCGGCGGCCACCAACTGAATTTGCAGACCGGGTTCCAACTGAAAGGTAGCCTGTTCTTCTTCAGGGGTTTTGACCGGAGACGGGTCTTCGGACAGGGCGAGGCGATTACCAGAAAGACCGGTTGACTCCGACGGAGCGCTCGCCGGAAACATAGAACCAATCAGGCACAGAAGCAGATTCAGAATCAGGGTGGCCCTCACCATACCATTACACGCTATGCCGGTCAGCTTACCGGATCGTCTCAGTAAGTATCAGTGAATAAAGCCAATATGGTTTTGTAATTACTCTGCAAAATACTGCTTAACTTTCCACGCCTAACGACAAACCTAATCCTGAATCGATAAACCTTATGCCTTTATCTTCCCGTCGTCATTTTTTGCGCACTGCCGCCCTGACCGGTGCCGTCGCCCCCTTTTACCCGGCTCTGCTGCCCACGCCGGCAGCGGCTTCCGAAGCTTCCACATCGACCCGAAATCCCGTCCGTCTCGGTTTTATCGGTGTCGGACTACGGGGCCGGAGTCATCTTCAGCAGGCTATCTACCGCGACGACGTACAGGTGACGGCCCTTTGCGACACTGACCCGCAGGCCATTGCCGCTTCCAACGCCATGCTGCAGAAAGGCGGTCGGCCCATCCCGCCTGCCTACACGAAGGGCGACGAAGCCTTCCGCGAACTGCTCAAACGCGACGACGTCGACGGTGTCGTTATCTCGACGCCCTGGGAGTGGCACACCCCGATGGCCGTCGCCACCATGCAGGCCCGTAAATACGCTGGTCTGGAAGTATCGGCCACGGTGACGCTCAAGGAGTCCTGGGATTTGGTCAATGCTTACGAGAAAACCGGCGCTCACTGTATGCTGCTGGAAAACGTCTGCTACCGCCGCGACGTGATGGCCGTGCTCAACATGGTGCGGCAGGGGCTTTTCGGCGAACTGACCTACGCCCACTGCGGCTATCAGCATGATTTGCGCAACATCAAATTCAACGACGGCAAAGGCCACGGTGTCGGGGCCGAATTCGGTGAAAAAGGCTACTCGGAAGCCCGCTGGCGAACCCAGCACTCCATCGACCGCAACGGCGACCTGTATCCGACGCACGGCCTCGGCCCGGTGGCCCACTGGCTGAACATCAACCGGGGCAACCGCTTTCTGTATCTGACGTCGATGGCAACCAAACCACTCGGCCTGCACAAATACATCGTCGATAAAGGTGGACCGAACCACCCCAACGCGAAGGTGAAGTTTAAACTCGGCGATGTCGTAACGACCATGATTCAGTGCGCCAACGGCGAAAACATCGTCATCATGCACGATACCAACTCCCCCCGGCCCTATTCGCTGGGGTTCCGGGCGCAGGGTACGCAGGGCATCTGGATGGACGATAACGACAGCATCTACATCGAAGGCACTTCGCCTAAGCCCCACCAGTGGGAACCGTTTATTGGCTATCAGGAGAAATACGACCATCCGCAGTGGAAACAGCATGCCCAGGCGGCACAGAATGCCGGGCATGGCGGCATCGATTATTTCGTGTTCCGGGCGTTTGTGGAATCCATCAAACAGCAGGTGGCCCCGCCCATCGACGTCTACGACGCCGCCGCCTGGAGCGCCATCAGCCCTCTGTCGGAAAAATCCATCGCCGAGGGCAGCAAGCCCGTCGAAATTCCGGACTTCACACGGGGTAAATGGAAAACCAACAAACCTATTTTCGGCCTGAACGACGTGTTCTGAACCCTACGTAAACGAAATCGCCCCCCAGTGTGTCTGGGGGGCGATTTCGTTTACGTGTAAGCTGTCTGTCAGACGTTATCGAAAATTATTGCTTGATAAAGCGTTCGCGGAGCACCTGCCCACTCTCGGTGATCACCTCGATCACATACAGGCCTGGGGCCAGTTGGCTCACCTCCATCTGGCTTTTTACGCCTGCATCCCGCAGCAGACGGCCCTGCACGTCGCGTAGTCTCAAGCCCATGATGGCGGTTCCCTGCACCTTGACCTCAAGCTGATCGGAAGCCGGATTGGGCGTGATGCTCAGCCGGAAGGTCTCCACGCCCCGGCGAAGGGCAATGATTTTCGAATCGGCGAAGGTGCCGTCTTTGTCGACTTGCCGCAGACGGTAGTAGTTCACTTCGGCGGGTGCCTCGCTGTCGACAAACTGGTAGTTTTGCGCGGTGGTGATCGTGCCCGCGCCCTTTACCCGACCGATGGTTTCGAAGCTTCTGGCGTCGCTGCTGCGCTGAATCTGGAAATGGTCGTTGTCACGCTCATCGGTGGTAGTCCAGCTCAGGATAGCGCCCTGCCCATCGGCCCACTGCCCTCTCCACTCGGTCAGCGTGACCGGCAGGGGAGGATTGATGCTACTGTTGGCGCAGCGGGCGCCATCGCCGGCAGTTGTTGAACCAGTGACAGTTGAAAAATTAATCGCTGCCGTATTACCCCCTGCCACATTCGTAATGCGGTAGATGATTCCGCTAGTCGTGCCCTGCCGAAAATAGATTGCTCCCGTGTTATCGAAGTATGCGGCTACATAATTTGTGCCCGTAGATCCTGCCCCGGTGACGGTTCCTACCGTTGTTACAGTACCCGTGGTGGGATCGATCCGAACTAGTTCGTTCTGGGCCGTGACCAGGTAAAGCTGATTATCGATAGGATTGAAGGCCATGTCAGCCACGGAGTTCAGCGTACCTGCCGACGGAGAACGCGACAGCACCACGTCGCTAAGTTTGGTCAGATAGGTGGGCGAGGCGGGGTCCAGATCGACACGTATCAGCCGGTCGCCTGCATCTCCATTCAGCAGATACATGACCCCCGCCGAATTGATATCGCCCGCATAAAAAACATTGTTGTTGGTAGGGGTAGTAGAATTAGTACAACTGTTAGACAAGCCATTTATAGCAAAATAATCGACGGTGCGGTCGCTCCCGATGCGGATTAATTGATTGGTTCCGAATCGGTAGGCCCACAAATAGTTGTCTTTGGGGTTGAATCCCATGTTGTTGATGGAAGTGCGTTCTGCGGTGGCGTCGCTGGTGGTGCCGGGCCAGTCTCTGATCAACTGCCCACTGGTGGCGATAGTAGCGCCCGTCGACAAATCTAACTCGATGAGCGTCGAATTGCCCTGGGTTATCACACAGGTGGAACCGAGGTTTTGCGTGCTCGTCGATAGGAAAGCCTTGTCGGGAGAGCAGGGGAAAGTCGGTGGCGCCGCAATGGCCGACGAATTGACACACCGGGCGCCATCGGTATTGGTGATGCTCGTTGTCTGAACGGCGATCTGCGAGCCGCTGTTGGCGTTGGCAAAAGAGGCCCCGGAGATTTCGTAGACAGTCGAGCTACCGTTGGTGGTAACAAACAGATCGCCCGTTTTGTCTGCGAACGCTGCGGTGGTGGTGGCCGCGAGTCCAAAGCTGACCACTGCCTGGTTCCCTCCTGCCGTGGGGTAGCGAATCAGGCTGCCGGTTGTCGACACGCCATAGAGAACGGAACCATCCGGGCTGATGGCAAAATCGGGCAGGGAAGCGCCAAAGTCTACGGTGATGGAGCTGACGGCGAGTGTGCTCAGGTTGACTTTCCGGAAGGTCGTCGCGCTAGGTACATACAGGTAATACGTGCCATCGGGGGCTACGTCGCCTGCCTCATAAGCCGCTGCCGGTAAACCGGGCACGTCGATGAGTGTGGGAGCACCGCTGGCTCCAATCTTAAGGATGTCATTGGTGTTGTTCACCGACGCGTAGAGGAAGTTGTCCTGTGGGTTGTAGCCCAGGGCCTGCAAATTGCGGTTGCCGAGCGCCGCTGCATTGAACAGCAGGGTAGCGACCCCCGTACGCAGATTGACCGTGTAGAGTTCAGAGGGATTGCCCTGAAGTCGATAGGATACCCCGTCGGAGCAGGTAAACGGCGTTTGCGCCAGTGTTCGCTGAAAGACAGCGCTTGTCAGCAGCATAACGGCCAGCAACAGGCCACTAATGATAGTAGATTTTGTCATTTTCATATCTGTGATTGAATGATTGAGTTTTTGGTGACTATCCCAACCCGTGAAGGGTGTTTGGGAATGAGAGGAGGTTGCTCCGTCAGCCGGTAGAAGCTAACCGGAAATGTGTTTGAAGAGCTGTTTCATTTATATGAAAATTTTTAGATGAGTAAAATGGTATGCATGAATAATCGTTTGATTAAAACATATAATCATGCAATTCATCCAATTTATACCTGCAAGTAGGGTCAAATATTTCTGCAAGCCAAGAAATTTTTTTTGTATTTTTTATCGTTAATGAATATTTAATTATTAGGATACGAATATTGATTTTCGGTAACAAATTCTACGCCTAAATTAGACTCCGCTGGTGTCTGTACAGATGACATAATCATCCTGCAAAAGCACGGCCGCCAGATAGTGCTTCTCACAGATTAGCTCACGCCCCTGCAACGACAGCTTCTCAAAAATGCCTTACCGACATTATCAGAGGCCACCTTAAGGCGGAATACAAAATGAAGTTTCTCAGGTAGAAAACCGGGTGAATTCCGGCTCTGTAGTGAACGTCTTTCTATCGGGCGTTCACTTCCGTTGCCCGCAGCATCAGGCTATGGAGATCAGTATTTTTAACGAAAGCGGGCAGGAGTTCGCTGCCCGGCCCCAGCGCCGCCAGCTCCACAAAATCTGCCGTATGATCCATGCCCGCCCAGCCAACCGACGTATGCGCCGTTTGCAGCGCCGCCAGTTGACGGTACGGTAGTTTGCGGGGGTTGTAGATGCCTTTTTCGTCCGAAGCGGCGTAATGACTCAGCAGACTGCTGGCTTCTTCCGGTTTCAGGATGATGCCCTGGGCTGCTTCCATCCGCTCGATGGCCTGGGCGGATGTAGTCTGGGGCGTCAGGCCGGTCAGAAACCATTCGTTCGTTTGTTTGAACTGCTGGGCTCGGTCAAAATTTTTGTTGGCCCCGCCCGACAGCAGGCCGGGGTTGGCGTTGCCGTGGTCGGTGGTGATGATCACCAGCGTCTCTTTGTTCTGGTCGGCAAAATCGACAGCTTCCCTAACGGCATCGTCGAAGGCAAGCTGGTCGTAAAGCAGAGCGCCGAGGTCGTTGGCGTGAGCCGCCCAGTCGACTTTGCCGCCTTCTACCTGGAGCACAAAGCCGTTTTTGTTGCCCTTCATCAATTCGATGGCCCTACGGGTCATTTCGGCCAGTGTCGGAACGGTTTTCTGAAGGTCGGCGCTCTGTGCCCGGTCGAGTGCGTAGGGCAGACCATCTTCGTGAAAAACACCCAGAACGGGCTGGCCGGGCTGGACAGTGAACAGGGCATCGCGGGTGCGGATCACCTGAAAACCTTTCAGACCAAATTCACCGAAAAGGTCTTTTTTGTCGCTCCGTTTGTCGGCGCTGAACTGCTCGCTGCCGCCGCCCATCATCACGTCGAAGCGCAGACCGAGATATTGATCGGCGATGTCGGCCATGCTGCCCCGGCTCTTACTGTTGACACAGAACCCGGCGGGTGTGGCGTGGGTTATCTGCACCGTCGTTACACAGCCGACGGCCTTACCGGCGCTTTTGAATTTTTGCAGAATGGGCCGGTAGACTTCCCCGTTGGCACCTACGTTCAGTGAGCCGTTGGGCACCCGCACTCCGCCACCCCAGGCCGACGAGGCCGCCGCTGAGTCGGTGACGAGCGAGGAGGCCGAAGCCGTGTCCATCAGCGCCCGCCGCACCCGATTGTCGCGGTAGAGACTCAGCCAGTAACTTGACCGACCCTCCTTACGTTGACGGAGCAGATCGGCCATGTTGAGTGTGCCGGTGCTCATGCCGTCGCTGACGAGGAAGATAATGTTCTTTGCCCGGTTGGTTTTCCCCGTGCTGGCTGGAAGGCGCAGGCTTTTGTCGGGGAGGGTAAAGGCCAGCGAAGCCAGCGAGGTGTTTCGGAAAAAAAGACGGCGGTTCATGCTGAAATCAGATGAATTACTGGACGAACGTTCATCAGCAAAGATCCAGTTGCTGCAAAAATACCCTAAACCACACGCAGGGCGAAGCGCCGAAGATGATCGTTACGTGAAATACGGTATTATTGCGGAAGTGCGGGCAGGCAGACCCGGAACGTGGCCCCTTGTCCCGGCTGGCTGCTGGCCGTGATGTAGCCCTGATGGATGTCGACGATTTTTTTGCAGATCGCCAGACCAAGACCCGTTCCGGCGTAGTTCTGTTTGCCGTGGAGCCGCTGAAAAATGACGAAAATGCGGTCCAGATACTTCTCGTCGAATCCGATGCCATTATCGCCCACGCTGATTTCGTGAAAAATCCGGCTTGGCTCAGACAAACGCGGATTGATGTCCCGCGCTTTGACCATTCGGCTTGCTATGCGTATCCGTGGCGTTTTGCCCGGAGGCATGAACTTGAGGGCGTTGGAAAGCAGATTCTGAAAGAGTCGGCACAACTGCTGGGAGTCGCCCGGAACCACCGGCAGCAAATCGGCTTCGATGGCAGCCCCCGTCGACCGGATGGTCAGTTCGAGGTCGCTGAGCGCCTGGGCCAAACAGTCGTTGAGGTCGACGGTCTGGTGATCGGTTTGTCGGGTAGTCAGCCGGGAAAACACCAGAAGGTCCCGAATGAGCGCCGCCATGCGGGTGGAGGCCGACTGCATACGCCGGACCAAATCCTGACCATCCACACCAAGCTGCGGCGCATACTGATCCGTCAGCACCTCGCCGAACGACTGAATTTTGCGCAGCGGTTCCTGCAAATCGTGGGAAGCGATGTAAGCGAAATGCTCCAGATTTTCGTTCGAATGTTTCAGTCTGGCTACCGACTGTTCCAGTTCGCGCTGATACCGGCGGGTCTGGGTGATGTTCCGGTAAATTGCCATCCGTGCGACAGGTTGCCCGCTTGTTTCCGCTACAGCCTCCACATAGACTTCGAAAACGTTTTCCTGAAAGAACTGAATCAGCGTTCGGCGAACACCCCGTCCTGCCTCCGTAAAATACTGCATAATCTCGTCCCGATAGTCGGGATGCAGGGCATCGCTGAGCCGCTGCCCTGGAGCGTCGGCGGCGCTGCCGACGAATAGCTCCGGCGGCAAATCCCCGTTGGCAAACACGATGCGGAAATCAGGGCTAACGACCAGCGTTCCAACGTCCGGAACGTTCGACGACATGACCTTGAACAGCACGGCCTCCTGCCGAATGGCATCGACCACCCTCCGGGCATCGTTGTTGATGGTATAGTTAACCAGCAGATAACTGCTTCCCAGGGGTGAAATGGCCGTGTCGATAAAATTATCGAAGCCATCGTAGGCGTAGCGTTCCTCGAATCGCTGCGGTTTGCCCGTTCGGATGACCTCCGCATATTTCTGCCACAGCAGCGACTGAACGATGCCGGGGAACACCTTTCTGACCGGCTGGTTAATCATCTGCTCGTAGGTCATGCGGCTATCTTCGCAGACCTGGCGGCTGATCTGCCGATAGACCAGGTCGCTGAACTGACCGTTTTCGTCACGAACGATTTCCAGCAGCAGTAGTCCGCTGGTGAGCGTATCCAGAATGGCAGGAAGCAGCGTGTTCGGTAGCAGACTGGACAGATCAACCCCCGGAATTGCTTCCGCATTTGGCTGAGTGTATGATTTGTCACGATCTGTAGAAGAAGACATAGGTGCCCGGACAGGTTACTTACCCTAAGGTAACTTATATGATCCTTCTATCGATTAGTCGTTGCCATTTTTCTTATTCAATGGCCCGCTAATGGCGTATCCTACGTGAAAACCAGCGCTCAGACTGGGCACAGGCCTGTAAATTCCGGGAGTGTCTGCCGACCAGAACCAGTCATTTTGCCGATTGACAGGTCGGGGTTCCCCCGGTTCGCGGATGGCAATGGACCGCAGGCCGAATCCCAGGTATGCGTCAATGGTAAATCGTCGGCTGATGGCGTTCTGGTAGCCAAATTTCATGTGATACGCGTTGACCCGTTTCAGACGGGGTTCGCTGGTAATTTCAAAATAGGAACAGGCCCCGGTCGCTGGGTTGCAGTCGCGCCCGACCGAGCGCGTCTCGTATTGGTAGACACGCTTGTGCAGAAACTCCAGCGCCCCATAAAATCCACGGGGCCAGGTTTGGGAGCGCGACAGATAGAGTCGTACCTGCGACCGAAACCGCCAGGTCGTGAACCGGTCGTAGCGCACCCGCTGACTGTAAAACAGATTGAGTTCACTGATACCAAAACCTACTTCCTGCTGAACGCTCGTCCAGCGTCCCAGGGGGATTTCCACACCCGCAGTCAGCGTATTATCCGGGTCCAGAAGATGTATCGGACAGAATTTCAGCAGCACCGGGGCCGCATTCCGGACCACGGGAGCCGGAATGGAGTCCTGGGCTACAACGGTAGATGTCTGACTCGGCACAATTCCGCCCATGAGCACAAATGCCAGAAACCACTGCTTCATGGCTCGACCGGAATGAGGCTCAGCAGGGTCATTTGCTCCGGATTGCTGTAATCATACTGCCGCAGCCCGCCCTGACCCGTCACGAGCAGGATGTTTCGCAACGGAATGACGTCGTAGGACTGCACGTCGCGCAGGTGCTGCTTTAGTTTTGGCTGGGCCGGATTGGTGACGTCGAACGTTTTCAGGCCCGCGTCGCCCTCGCAGACAAACAACTGGCTGCCGTCAATGCCCAGACCGTAGGGGCTCGTCATCGGCATCGACAGAATCATTCGGGGCTGGCTCAGATTGGAAATGTCGATAACGTCGAGCGAACTGACGCCCGGATTCCAGCGGCGGCAGGCCACGCCTCCGCGCAGGGTGACATAGGCGTAATTGCCCTGCACCACCACCGGATCACAGCTCATGACGTGCTCATATTTCGACAACTGGCGGGGCTGGTCAGGATTGCTGTTGTCGAAGATGTACATCCCGTCCTGCGCCCCGATGAACAGGTTGTTTTTATACGGAAAAACGGTTTCCACGCCAAAGCTCATGGGCAGGGTCATGCCGGGCTTCGGATTCCCCGGCGAGGTGACGTCGTAGACTTTCAGACTGGCGGGCGTGACGGCATAGAGCCGGTCGCCCGCGATGGCGAAGCGGGCCATCGATCCGCCCACGCCCGCCTGACCGCCCGGCCCGACGTCGGCGCTTTTATCCATGCTGGACTCGCAGGCGATCAGGACAGCCAGCAGCAGTATCGACAGTAAAAATGTATAGCGTGTGTTCATAACATTCGGAATAGTATGGGTCAGCGATAACAGCGGGGTTTGCTCATCCGGACTTTCTCCCAGCGAACGAGAACCGACCCCTTCTTTGCGTCGGGGCATTCGAAGTAGACGTTGCTGACAAGTGGGAAATTCTGCTGCGGGAATGCGTTTTCGATGCGTTTCAGCACCCGGACGTTCTGCGGATCGCTGATGTCGAGGGCCACGAAATCGACCCCGTTGTCGGCATACAGCACGCTTCCTTTGACGGCGATGTCGACATTGCCCGGAATGGAGATAAACGAGAGGTTGACGGGCTGCCGGGGGTCGGCGTTGTCGATGACGTGGATGCCCCGGTAGCGTTCGTTAATGAACAGAAAATTTCCCCGGACGTAGATCTTTCCCGGCGATTTGAGTTTGGCCGGGGCTGTGGTGGAAATGGTGCGCAGTTCCTCAGTTGTCAGATAAACGGGACGGTAGCCTTCGCCCGTGAACGTTGGGCCGACGCCTGGATCGGTGTCGGCAGACGTCCAGCACGATGAGGTGAGGGCGAGCAGGAACAACGCCGGCCAGCAGGTAGAAAATCGCATACGGTCGGGGGTTTGATGTTGTTGGGTAAGACACCAAACCGGCCTTGACCGTTGTATGCGGCTTCAAAAATTAATCATTACATAAACTTCGCCATCCGTTTGGCTACGGAGTGGTTCTTCAGCGGGGCGGCCAGGCCTTTGTAGAGTGCCTGTGCCTCGGCTTTGGGCATTTCGTTCCAGTAATTGCTCAGGAAAAACAGACTCAGGGGTGAGTCGGCATGCTGCCGGATGTAGTCGCTCACTTTGGCGATCTGTTCCTGTTTCAGGCGTTTCTCTTCCGAGGCAACCCGGTCGGCCACGGCCTTGCTGCCCCCCGACTGCTGCCGTTCGTTGTAGAGCGTCATCAACTGGTCGCGGTAGGGGCGCTCGACCTCGTTCTGAAACCGCTTCCATTCGTCGGTCAGGGGGGAGCCGGTGACCTCGGCCTGCCGCAGGTCTTTGCCCACGCCCGTGATGGTTACGTCTTTGTCGAGAATAAAACTCACCTGCCCCGGAACGCCGTCGACATACACCGTGTAGAAGTCTATTTCAGAAGCATTGTGCGAGAGTGTAAACCGGCCATTAGCGGCGCTGGTGGTGGCGATGCTGAGCACCCGCGAGCTGTTGTTGTCCTGCTTGCGCAGGTAGACCTTCGGGGTTCCGCCCAGGCTGTCGAGCTGACCCTGAATGCGGTAGGTACCCTGCCCGAACGAGGCGGCGGTTATGAACAGAAAAAGTGAAATCAGTGAAAACGAGCGCATGATACAATATACTAAGTCCGACAGAATAACGCTTCACTGCCCGGAATGTTGGAAAAGCCGAGCAAACGCATGGCGTTAAACGTGGGTAATAAAAGGAACAACCCCGCCAGAGACGGCGGGGTTGCCCGAATGTTATTCGATTAGAATCAACTACCTACGGTGCCCGGCGAAGAACGGCGGCCCTTGTGGATAAGCCATCTGCGGATACCGCCCGCAATCGCAGATAGTGTACGCCCCGGATGGTGTTGATGCGGTAGGCTGATGACCGCTCGATTAAATCCCTGAACCCCGGTTCTACAACGTCTGAAACACGACTCGGCAAAAAGTAATAATATAAAAATTTGTGAGACGTCCAGTCTGTAACCGTTTCATCCCTCCTGCGGAAAAAGTCAGGGACCGATTGAAACTGATAGACGTGGGTAGGTCCTTCAGAATAGATTATCTCATAGTCTGTCAGCAATGAGCCGGTAGCAGCACCTGAGGAGCCCACCTTAACCGCCCGCTCCCGCACCGGTTTGCGGAGCGTAGCCAGATTTAATTCATCCGTACCCTGATCCTGAAAGCCAATCAGAGTCCATTCGCCCAAGATGTCGCCGATTTTGTAGGGTTGGTTGAAGGCTGGAATGTCGGGGTTGTCGCGATGGTCCTGGCAAAGTTCCAGCGAGAGGGCGCTCCAGCTCAGGAGCGCAACGATCAGTAATTTGTGGAGCATAAACGGAAAAAGTTAGGTTTGTAAGGGTACAGGACCGGATTTTCTGGAGGAAGGTTGCTTAATCCAATCAAAACTATAGAAATAATTATTTACAAGCTCCGCTGTGCAACCCCGCTGGATCGGATCGTTGTCTCTCTGGCAGATTAATTTATCCGCAGGTCTACCTTGCTGCTTCATAAACACCCCTGCATGAAAAAAAGAATACCGGCCCTGTTTTTTCTTTTCCTGATTTCTTTGCTGAACCGCTTCGCCGCCGCTCAAACCGACTCCATCACATCGGTTTCGCCAGCGCCCCGCTGGAAGCGCACCGTCGAAATCGGCGGCTGGGCTGGGGCCGAACGAACGCCTTTCTGGCTGCAGGCGGCTCAGTGGGGCATCGTTCCCCGGCAGACGCCCGCCGCTACACTGCGTCTGGGTCTGCGCCGGACCTACGCTCCTGTCGATTCGACCTCCGGTAAACGTCTGCGCTGGACGGTAGGTATCGAGACTGTGGCTAACCTGGGCAGGCGCTCGCAGGTGCTGCTGCCGGAAGCCTTTGCAGGTGTTCGCTACGGCATCCTCGAACTCTGGGGTGGTCGCCGCCGACAGATCATCGGCATTACCGACAGTACGCTTTCGTCAGGTTCCTATACGGTTTCGGGCAATGCGCTGCCTATTCCGCAGGTTCAGATTAGCACACCCGACTTTGTTCCGCTGGGTTTTCTGGGGCGGGCGGTGGCGCTGAAGGGGCATTTTTCGCACGGCTGGTTCAACGTTCCGTATATTCAGAAGGCCTTCCTGCATACCAAATCCCTCCACGGTCGCTTTGGTCGGCCCGAATCACCGGTTCATTTTTTTGTCGGGCTGAATCACGCCGTGCAGTGGGCAGGTGAGGCCGAGTACCTCAAAACATCACCCTATGCGGTCAACGGCAAACTAACCAATAACTTTGGCGATTATTTGAGCGGCGTTATTCTGGGCCGCATTCCGAAAGACTGGCAGAACGACCGGTTCACGAGCTTCGACGGTGCCAATCGAATCGGCAATCACCTCGGTCACTACGATCTGGCCGTCAGCCTGACCCGACCGCGTTCGGCCTGGCTGCTGTATCTCCAGCATCCTTACGAAGACGCTACGGGGCTGGTCTGGCGGAATGGCCTCGACGGCCTGTATGGACTAAGCTGGCAGAACCGGACTGTCGGGAACACGGGTTTTCGGTGGGAACGGGTCGTGGTCGAATACCTGAACACGATGAATCAGGCGGGGCGCACGTTCGACATTCCCGGATCACGGTTCAAAGGCGGGGACAATTATTTCAACCACGGGCAGTATATCGAAGGCTGGTCGTATTTCGGGCGCAGCATTGGCACACCGTTGTTTGTGCCAGATCGGGATCTGGCCTCTTCGCTGAATGGCTATTTTTTTCCCAGTAACCTCAACCGGGGCTACTACGCCGCTGTCGGCCTGAGCGCAGGCAGTCGGTTCCGGGCGCAGGCCCGTGTGCTGTATCAGCAGCATAACGGCGCTTCCGGCTCTCCGTTTCGGGAGTCCCGGCGGCAAACTTCCATCGGCATCCAGGGCAGTTACGGTACTCGTTTCGGCAGCGTCAACGCGGCCTTCGCCTTCGACCGGGGCGGCTATCTGCCCGTCGGGGCGGGCGCTTTTCTAAGTTTTCGGCGGGACTGGTGAGGCTTGAGCCCCTAAATCCCCTGAAGGGGACTTGAGCCCCTAAATCCCCTGAAGGGACGGTTCGCCGCTGCGAGACTTTGCTTCGCTGATTGAGGATTGAGGTTGAGGCAGCGCCAGGTCCCCTTCAGGGGATTTAGGGGCTAAAGCAGTGACTTTGGAGTCCCGGTTGGCCTGGCTCTGGGTTCTGTTTCTACGTCTTTAGCCCCTAAATCCCCTAAAGGGGACTTGAGCCCCTAAATCCCCTAAAGGGGACTTGGCTTCGCTGATTCAGGATTGAGATTGAGGCAGCGCCAAGTCCCCTTCAGGGGATTTAGGGGCTAAAGCAGTGACTTTAAGTATTTCTCACGGCGGCGTCATCGTCACCGACTGGAGTTTGACGAATCGGTCGGGTCCGCCGGTTTCGCCCAGGGCCGGTTCAATGGACAGGAGATTGATGACACCCTGCCAGTTGCGGGCCTGCGTCATGTCCAGTTCATAGGTCCGGTAGGTTCCGTCGGCCACGATTGGGAACTCCAGCAGCCGGTCGGGCAGAAACTCCGGATCGCCGGGAAACTGCCACCGCAGCCGGGCTTTGGTCGCCGGGGATTTGACGGCCATCCGCACGTAAATTTTCGGGACATTACGGGCTTCATAAAAGAAATGCGGGCTGACCATCAGCACGTCTTTGCGGTCGAGCGGAACGTTCAGTTCACCCTGAATGGGCCAGCCGGTATCGTTGGCAAATCCGAAATAATGCCAGCCCTGACGGTCTTTCGTGAACCGAAAATTGGGACCACGGGCCGGACGCGGCTGGGCATAGGCATACTGCCGGATTTCGTCCAGCGTCCCGACCACCAGCGCATACGAATATTCATAGACGATGTTATGGTCCATGATCTCGTAGCGAATCGGGGAAAAATAATTCGTCTGAATGTCCGTCTCGCCACCTACACCCTTCGGACCGACGACGAAGCCCGTTACATACTGCGCATGGGGCATGTAGATGCCTACCCCAAAGTTGTTTTCGTTGACTGAAGCAAACCAGTTTTCGGTCGGGTAGACATTGATGTTGCCCTCCCGACCGTCGACACGCACGACACCGTCGTTGGTAAACGGGCGCATGCCTGTGTAGGTCACCAGCCGATAATATGGGCCGTTGGTATACAGCGCGGGCAGTTCCTGCGGCTGCCCATAATACTGCTTTTTATCGGGACGCTGATTGGTCAGGCGGCAGCGCACTTTCACCACGTTGCGATCCAGTTCATACCAGGTCTCGAAGAAACATTCGCCGGGCACATTTGCCAGCGGCCAGTGCATCGGGCTGGTTTTGACGTAGATGCGGTTGCTGTCGGCCTTGATTTCGGACACTTTCGAGGCGTTGCCGAAAATGTCGCCCGACTGAATCGGATTCCAGCCCAAGTCCCGCGCATTGGGGTGAATCATCGCTCCGTTGACCGTATAATCCTTGGGTCCGGAATAATACGACTGCTGGATCTGACGGCCTAAATCGTAGTTGTTGACGATGTTCTGACGGTCTTTCGACGAGGCCAGATAGGTGATGGAACCTCCTTTGTTGAGGTCGATGCCGAAGCGGATGATCCGGTTGTCGATCAGAACCGGACGGGCCGGAGGCTGGGGGGCGGCGGGTGTGCCGGAGTGGCCTGAAGGTGGGCCGGGGGCACCAGGCGTGTCCGGTGTGTCGACCGAACTGCCCGGCGCCCCCGACCCACCCGAGGTCGTCCCATCCGGGTTGCGCCAGACCCGGTCTTCGTATTTGTAGCACCCCAGCACCAGTACGTTCAGCAGAACGAGCAGGGGGATGTTCAAGCGGCGGAAAACAGAAAACATACGCTGTGGATTATTTCGGCGGACAAGTTAGTCAATTGTGTCGGTTTTGGAACGACAAATCCGGCGCAATAATAATACCGGAGTTACGGCATCCCAATTCTTATACCCCAAAATCCAATCGAATTCATTACGGGTATATAGCACTAAATTGTTGAAGGGTGTAGCGGTTTTGTACAATAAAATTGGTGCTAAAGTTCCATTTGTTCGTAGCCTGAACGTGTCGACATTCGCCCGGATAATTCTTTTTCCTCAAACCAATACCTAAACTACGACAACCAATATGTCTGATGAAACGAATGCCCGGCGTACCCACGCCCTGGTAATGGGCGCCAGTCTCGGCGGCCTGCTCACTGCCCGAATCCTGAGTGACCATTTTGAGCAGGTAACGCTCGTCGAACGCGATCCTGTCAGCCACCAGCCCGAATCACGGCACGGTCAGCCGCACACCTGCCATCTGCACGGGCTGCTTCCGGGCGGTCTCCGGATCATGCAGCATTATTTTCCGGATTTGGAGCAGGCGCTGAGCGCGTCAGGGGCCAACGTGGGCGATTTTGCCGAAATGATGGTCTGGAACACGCATGGCGGCTATCGAAGACCGTTCACTATGAACCTGACCGCCGTCACCATGAGCCGTCCCCTGCTCGAACACCTCATTCGGGAGCGGGTGCTGGCGCTTCATAATGTGCGGCTGATCGACCAGCATCAGGTCCGTGAACTACGGATCAGCGGCGACCGCCGCCGCATAACGGGCGTAACGATGCAGCCCCGGAATGGCGGCTCCCTGCAACAAATCGTTGCCGACCTTGTCGTGGACGCTACAGGCCGGGGTTCACACAGTCCGCAATGGCTCCGGGAGCTGGGCTATGAAGCGCCGCCTGTCAGTGAGGTGCAGGTGAAAGTCAGCTATGCCACCCGTCTGTTTAAACGAAATCCGGCTGATGCGCGCTCCCGGAGCTGGTTTTTGTATACGCCCGATGCCCCGCAGGAGAGTCATTTTGGTGCGGCATTCCCCATCGAAGGCGACCGCTGGATTATGTCTGTCGGGGGATGGCACGGAGAAACCGTACCCCTGGATGATGCGGGCTTTACGGCGTTTGTCCGGAGCCTTCCCATGCCCGAACTATACGATATTGCCCGTCAGAACGAACCTCTGTCCGACCCGCGGCCTTATCGGTTTCCGGCGAGTCTGCGGCGGCATTACGAAAAACTGAAGCGCTTCCCTTTGGGATATCTTGTGCTGGGCGATGCCATTTCGAGTTTCAATCCGACCTACGGACAGGGTATGACCTCGGCGGCCATGCAGGTCGCGGCTCTTGACCAACTACTGACTGACAAAACGCCCGACGACCAACTGGCAAAGCGTTTTTTTGGCCGGGCGGCACAGGTGATCGATATTCCCTGGCAACTGGCCGTGGGCGAGGATTTCCGGTATGCGCAGACGGTAGGACCCAAACCGCCGGGCATCGACCTGGTCAACCGCTACGTCTCGCTGGTGCAGCGGGCCACGCACCGCGACAAGGTGGTGTGTGCGGCGTTTCTGCGGGTCATGAGTCTGCTGAAACCGCCAGCCTCGCTCTTTCACCCCCGCATCGTCTGGCGGGTGCTCAGGGACAACTGGTTCAGAAAGGCACCTGTGCCAGAAGTGGTTGCGGCGACCCGAAGACGTTCCGACGTGGTAGCGGGCTAATCTACCGGCTCAGCAGCCGCCAGCAGGTGCGCAGGTCGTCGGTCTGTCCGGTATTGCCGGGAAAAATGATGACAGGCAACTCACCGAACTGGCTGGCGGCACCCGAGATGATAACAGGAATGCTCGGCAGAACCTGCCCCAGTACAAGCCCTGCCTCGATGCCGAGACCCGTCGTAACAACCTCGCTGGACGTAATGCCCCCTTTTGCAATCACCGCCCGGGGACGACGCGGCAGCGAACAGACTACCTGACTCAGCGCAGTGGCTATTCGTCTGGATATAGCCAGGCTGGCTTCATGGCTGTCGGCCTTCCGTACCTGACGCGAGGTGAACACAACCGGCTCCTGGTTGCTGCCCAGAGCGTTCTCAACCGCCTGGCTAACCCGGCGCAGGGTGGCTTCACGATCCGCCAGCAGGGCGGCGACATCAACCTCGATGGCCGCCGTCCGGGGTTCTTTGAGCAGTTCGGACAACTGACGATTGGTGTGTTCCGTATGCGAACCGACCACCGTCAGCAGCGGTCCGTCGGTCAGATAGGGCTGCAGTTCGGCCCGTGTCAGAAAAGGGCGATCGGGAATGCCTCCGTATACTTTGACGAAGGCCGCCGCTGTCCGGAACACAAATCGTTTGCCCTGCTGTTCAGCCCGCCGAATGGCTTCCACGGCAACTTCCACGTGTCGCTGTGCAGTGGCATTGACAATCAGAGGGGTGCCGTGCTGTAGGCCTGTCAGTTGGGCGATACACCGGTCAATCTGTCCGGACTCCAGCCAGTCGAGGGGCAGTGTGCGCACGTCGCTGGCCCGAACCCGTCCGCCCGTTTTTTCTGCTACGTACTGGGTCAGGTCGGCGCTGTAGTAACCAAAAACCGCGTCGTGAGCAAATTCAGTGTCAGAAACTGGCGTCAACGTTCCGTCGGGCTGGCAGATGTAATGGATGTTATTTTTGGTGATGCGTCCGGCTTCGGCCAGAAAGAAACAAAGAATTTCGCCGTCTACCGGCAGGCCCGCCGCATCGAGCGTTTGCCGAATCGCTTCAGGTTCGGCGGGATAATGGCCCCGCAGCGTCGAATCACCCCGGCTGATGACGGAAAACGGTCGGCCCGTCCGGCGGGAAATGTCGACCGCATGGCCCACAATCTCCTGACAAATCCGGGCAGCGTCGGTTTCGGGGCGGGCGCGGTTGTTGGTCTGGATAAACGCGAGATGGTCATTCTGAAACAGATTTGCCACCACCTCCCGCGACCAGGTCATGCACACCCGGACCCCATGCACGGTCTGAATGCCGGTCGGGTCGTCGTCAATTACCAGCAGAAGCGGCTTCATCCGGATTGACGATGGGCATATAGCGTTCCCGCATAGCCAGAAACTGGAATACGGCCCGGTGATACGGACTGAACTCAGGGTCGGGTATGCCTGACGGCGGTACGGCAGGGGTGCCATAACCGGTCTGGAACATGTCGTGATGGTAAATGACGTAGCCCCCGGCCTGCCAGACGGCCATTATCTGCAGGATATGATCGTGTGGATACGAGCCATTTTTGGGGCCACCGTGGGCTGCGGTGCCGTTGCGGGCGGGCTCGTCGTCTACGACTGGCTTTTTATACCGTTTCAGCAGATACGTTATTTCCGCAGGGGCTACCTCCCAGTGCCGTCCGCTGTACTGTCGGCTGGTGTGCGGACTCAGATAGTCGAGCGTTTCGTTATGTCTGCGGTCGCCCAGGACGCCCCCCACGCCCGGCGAACTGCTCACGAGCCGCTTCGGGTCAATGGCCTTAATGGTTTTATAATGGTCGGTGGTTCGCTCCGAGAGCTCGTTCCAGATCTGGATCGTGACGTTGCGATGCGGCAGCAGCGCACGGGTAATGGCCGATACGGCCCGGTTGGCGGCCAGCGAATCCAGCCGAATGTTGCTGTAATAGCTTTCCTGCGAAAACAGAGCCAGCTCGACCACCATGCCCAACTGATCGGCATCGGTGACGATGGCTTTCAGCGTTGCCAGGTGCTGAGGGTTCAGCGAACCGTCGGGTTTATACATCGTCGTGGTCAGGTCGCTGTCCACGAACTTGCTTTTGTTGTCCCACTGGCACCACACCCGCACCACATTGATGCCGTATTTCTGAAACTTCTGGAGCCACTGCTTCCGCTCAGCGCCGCTTTTGTTGAAGGCCGGGTTGTAGATGGCGTTGAAAAAGCTCACGCCTGTAAACGGAAAGGGCTTGCCGTCGCGGTAAAAGTGTGTTCCCTGAATCGTCAGATCGCCGTAGGGCTGAGCGACGGCGGGCAGAAGAAAGCAGGAAAGGAGGAACGGCCCGATGATTCGGGAGAAAAGAAACTTTTTCATGTCAGGAAGAAAAATATCGTTTGACGGATTTTACCTCCAACCCCCTGAAAGACGGTCCACCGCTGGGGGGTTGGGGGTAACTGTCGGCTACACCAGTACTTTCCGGGTCAGGGCCAGCCGGGCAGCGGCGGCGATGTCGGCGGGCGTCATGCCATGACGGGCGAAGAGTTCGTCGATGCCGCCGCTCTCCACGAATCGGTCACGGACGCCGATCCGAAGCACCGGCGCCGGTTGCTCCTCCGCCAGCACTTCACTGACGGCGTCGCCCAGTCCTCCGTAAATACTGGCGTTTTCAACTGTAACGGCGCAGCCGGTTTTCTGTACCGACTGGATAATCAGCGCCCGGTCGATGGGCTTCACCGACGCCAGATGGATAACCTCGGCATCGATTCCCTCGCGGACCAGCAGGTCGGCGGCGTCCAGACAAAAATGGGTCATGATACCCGTTCCAAACAGGGTGACGTCGGCCCCGGTCCGCAGCCGTTCGCCCTTTCCCCAAACGAAACCATGATCCGGCCCGAACAACTCCGGTACGGCATGGCGCGTCACGCGGAAGTAAACGGGTCCGGGCGTCGTCATAGCCGTGTGCATTACGGCCCGCAGGTCGGCATTGGTGCCGGGGTCGGCCACCAGCAGGTTGGGCAGCGCCCGCATCACGGCCAGGTCTTCGATGCAGTTGTGCGAAGCGCCCGCCCGACTCGTCGGAACACCGCAGTAGGAGCCGGGAATCTTGACGTTCAGCTTGGGGAAACAGATGGAAATCGCCAGTTGGTCGAGCGCCCGGCGGGCGGCAAAGGCGGCGAAGGTGGAGGGCATGGCAATGAAGCCTTCCAGAGCCAGCCCGGCGGCCAGCCCAAAGAGATTCTGCTCGGCAATACCCACCTGGATGAACCGGTCAGGAAAGCGGTTCTTGAAGCCGGTTGCCTTGGTGGAGGTGTGCAGGTCGGCGTCTAAAAAGATCAGATTGTCACAGGTGTGTCCCAGTTCGAGCAGCGTCTGCCCGAAAGCGTCCCGCAGTTCGGGAATTGTGTGGTTATTCTCCGCCATAAAACACTTCTTTTTCAGGTTGTTTCGTGAGTTGGCTGTAGCCTTCTTCGGGGTAGCCATAGGTGCGGGACACCTCCCGCAGCATCGCATCCGCCGTTTGGGGATCGGGGGCGTGCGTGTGCCATTTATAGTTGAACTCCGCCTGCTGGATGCCTTTTCCTTTTACGGTATGGGCGATGATGACAACCGGCTTTCCGTTGGGCATGAGCCAGCGGGCCTGATAGAGGGCCGAGGCTACGGCATCGAGGTCGTGGCCGTCGATTTCCAGCACCTGCCAGCCAAACGCCCGCCACTTGTCGGCGAACGGTTCGATGCTCATCAAATCCCAGACGAAACCCTTCGCCATCGCCTTGTTATAATCGACAATCGCGATCAGATTATCCAGATGGTAGTGCGCCGCCGACATGGCCGCTTCCCAGACGTTGCCCTCATTGCACTCGCCGTCGCCCAGCACACAGTATACCCGCGAACGGGGATTTTCTTTTCGGCGCAGACCCAGCGCCATGCCCACCGCCACCGACAGGCCCATGCCCAGCGGCCCGCCCGAATTTTCGATGCCCGGTGCCGACTCGATATGCGTGTGGCCCTCCAGCCCGTCGGGTTCGCAGTAGGTATATATATGGTCGACAGGCATGAACCCACGCAGGGCCAGGGCGGCGTACAGAGCCGGTGAACCGTGTGCTTTCGACAGAATCAGCCGGTCGCGGGTGGGCAGATCCGGGCGCTGCGGGTCGAGGGTCATCTCGTGAAAGTACAGCACTGCCAGCAGTTCGGCCATCGAAAACGATCCGCCAATGTGCCCCCACTGGCTGTAGGCAATCATTTCCAGCGACAGTCGTCGAATCTGATAGGCCATCTGGGCCAGGTTCTCTTTTTGTTTTTGATTTAATTGCATAATAACATACAATTTTCTTTGCAATTGTATACAATTTAGTAGAAGTTTGCAAGACAATACTTTTTTATTTTCAAAAACCTTTCCTATGCAGCCCGTCGGGACACCCCCTGCCTCCGCATCTCCGGTTTCGTCCGGCTGGTTTGCCCGCACCCGGCGATGGTGGATACTGGCGACGCTGTTCGGGGCGACCTTTCTGAATTACTTCGACCGGCAGACGCTGAGTGTCGCCATCGAACCCATCAGTCGGGAGTTTGGCCTGACCACCGCCGACCGGGGGACGCTGCTGGCGGCCTTCGTGTACGCGTATGCGCTGGCGCACCTGTTCATTGGTTTCATCATCGACCGGGTTCGTAACATCCGGTTTTTCTTTGCATTCATGGTCATCGGCTGGAGCCTGTGTACGGTACTGGTAGGTTTTGCAACGAGTCATACGCAGATTCTCTGGCTCCGCTACGCGCTGGGGGTGTTCGAAGCGGCTAATTTTCCACTATGTCTGCTGTTGATTGCCCGCATTTTCCCGGCCCGTCAGCGCAGCCTGGCCGCTGGCATCTTCAACAGCGGAGCGGTGCTGGCGACGCTGGCGGCTCCCAAACTGGTTATTTTTTTTTCGACGGAATTCAACTGGCGATACAGTTTTTACGTGACCGGTGCGTTGGGGCTGGTCTGGCTGGTGCCGTGGCTGCTAATAAGCCCCCCTGCCCCCCCGAAGGGGGGAATCGCCGCCGTTGCTCATCTTCCCGAAAAGGGGAAGATGGCAGTTCCTCCCTTCGGGGGCGTAGGGAGGCTACCCGCCTTCTGGATTATCACCCTGATTGGCATTGGTTTGCTGCCGGGCTGGTATTTCATGTCGCAGTGGCTCCCGACCTACCTCACCCAGACCTGGAACGTGGCCTACAATCAATCGCTGGGCGACCGGCTGACGATGGTCTATCTGGTGCAGGACGTGGGGTTATGGGTTGGCGGCGGACTGGTATGGTGGCTGAGTCGGCGGGGCCTGACAGTGCTCTCGGCCCGGAAAGCGGTCATTTTCGGAGCCTATGCCATGATGATGTCGATACTATTGCTGCCACGGATGGAGTCGATGGAGGCGACGCTCGCCGTGCTGTGCGTGTACGTGTTCGGTCTGGCGGCGTGGCAGGCCAGTCAGCAGGCGTTCAAACAGGACATACTGCCGGGCCGGGTGGCGACGGTGGCGGCGCTGGTGGGTTTTGCCGAAACCTTATCAAGCGCCTTTCTGGTGCAGAAAGTCGGGCAGGTGGTGCAGGAAACGGGCGGCTTCAACGCCATCTTCTGGCTGCTGGCCGGGTGCTTCACGGTGGCGGTCGTAGGAGTGGTGTGTTTACAGAAACAGTGGCTAACTTTTAATGAGTGAAAGAGTGAAAGAGCGAAAGAGTGGCTTTGCCTGATACACTCCGTTCTTTCACTGCAGCAGCCGGTACACCGGAACGGGACCGCTCATTCACTCTTTCACTCTTTCACTCTTTCGCTCTTTCACTCTTTCGCATCATGATTTCACTTTTCAACGAATACATGCGCCTGACGGGTACGCCAACGCTGGCCGACGAATCGACTGGCAAAAAACTCGGTGTGGTCAACGGTTCGCACTGGGTCAGTCTGTGGTCGACCTACTTTGGGCGGACGGTGCTGCCGGGCGTCAAAATCGTGCAGGTCGGCAACGAAGGCGTTCAGTTGAATTTCATGGAGGCCTATCATCGGAATGAGGTGTGTCCGCCCCAAATCAACATCGACCTGACGATTCGCTATGCCAGAGATTTGGTTGAACTCGTGGGTGTCGACGCCATTCTGCTGACCTGCTCGACCATGAACCGGGCGGCCCCGGCGGTGCGGGCAGCACTGGCTCCGCTGGGCGTACCGGTCGTGCAGATTGACGAGGCAATGATGGAAGAAGCCGTTCAGATGGTTGGCGACGGGAAAATCCTGGTCGTTGCCACCCACGGCCCGACCGTCGCCAGCACCCAGGCGCTGCTACAGGAAACCGTAACGACCGGTACGCCGGAGCGGGACCGCGCCAACCGATTGGGCAAAACCGTTCGGTTCGCCGGGGCTACGGTGGAGGAGGCATTTCACCTGCTTGGCGAAGGCCGGATTGAAGAACATAATGAAGCCATCGCCGAAGTCATCCGGACGGCAATGAAGAACGAAGCCATCGACGTGGTGGTACTGGCGCAGTTGTCGATGAGTGTGTTCTGTTTTTCGTACCCCGACCCGGTGGCGGCATTCGGTGTGCCCGTACTGAACAGCGGGGAAACCGGCTTCCGGCGAGTGGGAAAGATTTTAGGGATGGAACGCGGAAGGATGGAACGCGGATGAGGCGGATGACGCGGATGGACACGGATTTTTATTTTTCCAGAATAAGTCCTGTTTAATCAGTATGACATTTCATTAATAGGTTAATTAAAAATGTATCCGCGTCCATCCGCGTCATCCGCCTCATCCGCGTTCCATCCGTGTTCAATAAACCTGAGACTATGAAAACAATCCTGACCCTCATCCTCCTGACCGGGCTCCTCCCGGCGCTTGCCGTCCCCCGCTGGTCGGTACACGAAATCACCCTGAACGCTTCGGGGCGGTACGACAACCCCTACATTCAGACGGGTGTCACGGCGACATTCACCGGGCCGGGCGGTATCACTCAGGAAATCAGCGGGTTCTGGTACGAGGGGAACACCTTTAAAATCCGGTTTACGCCCACCGCTGAAGGCCGCTGGACCTACGTAACCCGCTCGTCGGACAAAGGACTGAGCAACCAGCGGGGGACGCTGACCTGCACCGCTCCGCAGGCCGGGCAGCATGGCTTTGTCCGGCGGGACGCCAGCCATCCGCATCATTTCGTCTACGACGACGGCAGCCGGTATCTGATGCTGGGAACGACCTACTACGCCATTGTCAGCACGGCTTTAGCGGGCGATGCGTGGCAGAAATCGGTGGATAGCTGTGCGCATTACGGCATCACCAAAATCCGGTTTCGGGTAAACGTCAAGCTCTGTAAAAACAGCACCAATCCCGGTCCCTGCTCATCGGTCTGGGGCAGCGACGGGGGCGACCACGACCGGCTGAATCCGGTACATCTGCGGGCGGTGGACAAGGTGGTGGCCTATCTGAACGAGCGCGGTATCGTGGCCGACTTCATGCCGTTCGATTCGCAGGAAAAATTCTACGGCACCGACGAGCAGGATTTGCGTTACCTCCGGCATTTGCTGGCTCGCTACGCAGCCTATCCCAACGTTATCTGGTGTCTGACCAACGAGTTTCAGCGGGTGCCCAACAAACCGAAAGACTTCTGGACGACGGCGGGGAAGCTGATTCAGCAGAACGACCCATACATTGCCAGCGGCCCGAATTTTCGTCCGCTGTCCATTCATCCGTTTGGCGGTCAGAGCAACGGCGCTCAGTTTCAGTTTCATGGCGAAGGGTGGCCCGTACACGTCATTCTACAGTCGGGGAGGTTTGTGCCCGCCGATACGCTCAACGTCATTACGCTGCGAAATCGGGGTCATCAGATGCCCATCGTCAACGACGAATTCGGCTATTTTGAAGACGACATTCGGGAGTGGGGCAAAGGAGGCTACAATCAGACCGTCCACCGCAATGCCCTCTGGAGCATCTATCTGGCGGGCGGATACGCGACCATCGGCGACAAAGTTCAGTACCCCGACGGTCGGCCCTACCATTCGGCCATCTGGCATCCTCGTCCCGAATACGCGGATGTGAAGCATCTGAACGATTTTTTCTCGAAAAAAGGGCTGGAATACTGGAAGATGGAACCAGCCAACGCGCTCGTCTCGGCGGGCGAGCGAACGTATGCCCTGGCAACGGGTGACGGAAGGGTGGGCATCATCTATGGCGCTGCGGGCGGAACGGCCCAGATGCTCCTGCCGTATGGAACCTACACGGCCCGGCTGTTCGACCCGCGCACGGGGGCTGATACCGCCCTGCCTGAGTGGACCGGCGGCCAGCCGTTTGCGCTGTCATTCCCCGACAACCGGGACTGGGTCGTATATTTCAAACGCAGCGGTCAGGTCGTGGCCCAGCAGGTGAGTCGAAGTGTAAAAGATTAATCTCACGCGGAGGCGCAGAGGCGCAGAGTTTTAGAGGAAACAGAGATTTTTTGAATGTCTCTAAAACCTCCCCGCCTCCGCGCCTCTGCGTGACAAACATTTTCCCATGAAAACCCTCCTTTTCTTTCTTCTCGCTCTCACTGCTCAGGCGCAGGTCCAGACGCTGACGTATCCCAGCGCTCTGAACAAACAGGATATTCCGATTATGGTGTATCTGCCACCCGGATACGAAACCAGCACCGAACGCTACCCGGTCGTGTACAACCTCCACGGTGGGGGCGGATCGCCCGAACGCCAGTGGGACCGCACCCGCAAAACCCTGACCGATGCGATGGACAACCGGAAGGCCAGGCCCATGATCTACGTGTACGTCAACGGGCTGGGTAACACCAATTTCGTTAACAATAAGGACGGTAAACTCATTGAGCGCAGCATCGTAACCGAACTGATCCCGTTTATCGACAAAAAATACCGGACAATTGCGGGCCGGGAAGGGCGGGCGGTGGATGGCTTCTCGATGGGTGGTTACGGAGCGTTGATGCTGGCGTTCAGAAACCCGGAACTGTTCTCGTCGGTGGTCTCCTACGGGGCTGCTCTGGTGATTGGTGCAACGGATAAAAACTACCGGGATGCGGCCCACTTCGCCGAGTTCGACCCCCGCGCCCTGACGGTCAAAAATCGGGCGGCTATTCTGAAAAACCTCCGGATTCGCATGGTCTGCGGCGACAGCGACTGGCTGTTTACCAGCAACGTCAAGTTTCAGGCGCATCTGGATAGTTTGAAGATTCCGTCCGACTGGGTGGTGGTGCCGGGACTGGCGCACTGTACGCAATGTCTCTACGAAAATGTGGGCGTCGAAAGTCTAAAGTTCATGGAAGAAAGCTTTGCACTGGCGGCGAAGAAAAAGCCCATGAACGGCGCCTGGAAGCCGCGCAAAACCACCCCGGTGGTAGCGCAGGTCAGCGGATTCGGAAATGAACCCTTGCCCTACCGTCCGTCGGGGAAACTGCCGCGACTGAAAGTCAGCGACAATAAACGATTTCTGGTGACTGAAAGCGGGCGGCCTTTTTTCTGGCTGGCCGATACGGGCTGGATGCTGTTTTCCAAACTCGACCGGGAGGAGGTGGATAAGTATTTCGAAAACCGGGCCGCCCAGCAGTTTTCGGTCGTGATGGGAATGCTGCTGCCCTGGACTGCCGACCAGACGAACGCCTACGGCGAACGGGCCTTTGAAAACGGCGACTACACCAGACCGAATAAAAAATACTGGCAGCACGTCGACTACATTGTCGAGCAGTCGGCGGCGAAAGGGCTGTACCTCTGCATGGTGCCGGCCTGGGCGCTGAACTACGTCGAACCCAGAAAAGGCACGACCGACACCAGCAGCCGACTCGATGCCAGAACGGCCTACGCCTACGGCAAATTCATCGGCGACCGCTACCATAACAATACGAACCTCATCTGGATGCTGGGGGGCGACATCCGCCCGACCCGGTTTGCGGTCTACGATGCGCTGGCGCAGGGCATCATCGACGGCAACGGACGGGACCCCGACATGGCTCTGTTTACCTTTCATCCGCCTTCTCGTCAGCCCTCGTCGGTTGGGTTCTGTCATGACCGGCCCTGGCTGGATTTCAACGTTCTGCAATCGGGTCACGACGTCTGGCGGCTGAACTACGAAACCATTGCGGCCAATTATGCCCTGACGCCCATCAAACCCACCGTCGACGGGGAGCCTTGTTACGAAAATCACCCTATCATGCACAAATTCGAAAACGGGGTTTTCAAGGATTATCACCTGCGAATGCGGGCGTACTGGTCCTTGTTTGCCGGGGCGTTTGGCTTTACGTATGGCGGCAACGGCGTCTGGCAAATGGACAAAAAAGGGCAGGAGCCTTTCCTGAAAACCCACGCTAATCTGTCGTGGGACGAGGCGCTGACGCTGCCGGGTGCGGAACAGATGCGCCACGTTCGGGCTTTGATGGAGTCACGGCCGTTCCTGAGCCGCCTGCCCGACGACGGTTCCATTCTGCGCTCACCCGTGGGCGAGAAGGACCAGCGCACCCAGGCCACCTTCGGGGCCGACCGAAGCTGGGCGATGATTTACCTGACCAGCGGGCAGACCGTCAAGCCTAACCTGACCAATTTGCGCGGCAAAACCCTGAACGGCTGGTGGTTCAACCCCCGCACGGGGCAGGTTTGCGACGAAACGGGTCAGCCGACGGGCAAGCCTTTCCGGCAGTTTACCCACGCCGACGAAAAAACCGAACGCGGCCCGCTCACCCTCGATCCGCCCGGCGAGCCCGGACCCGGCAACGACTGGGTGCTGGTGCTGGACGATGCCGACCGGGGCTATCCAGCGCCGGGGATGCTGCCGGGTGCGGTGGCCGTTAAGAAACCCAATTAATCCTGTCTCATGAAGGCATTCGTCTGGATGTTACTGGCGGGCAGTCTGCTCGTCAATACCGCCGCTGCTCAACCTCTGTTGGGTCAGATCCGCAAAGATCCGCAAAACGGTTCGTATCTGGTCTACAACCGAGATCGAAACGGGGATGGGCGGCTCGATCCTTTTTTTGCCATTGGTCCGGGCGAACCCGAAGGTTTTTTTTACCTCGGTGAGCGCCGGTCCGACGGAACCCGTACCGACGCCCGGCAGCAGGAAATCATCCGGCGGGTGCGGCAGGAAGGCGGCAATGCACTCTACATCCAGATGGTGCGTTCGCACGGCGGCGACGGCGAGCCTGACCACAATCCCTGGAACGAACCTGCCGATCCGGCCAGCGGCGTCAATCCCGGAATTATTGCACAGTGGAAAGGCTGGCTCGACCAGATGCGGGAAGCGGGCATCGTCGTATTTTTATTCATTTACGACGATGGAGCGCATCCGTTCGACGATAGCGGCTGTCAGACCAACGGGGAGGTTTCGGAACCGGAGCAGGCATTCGTCAGCCAGATGATCCGGGAGTTCGACGGCTACCCAAACCTGGTCTGGATCGTGCAGGAGGAATTTCGGTTCATCAAAGCCAAAAAGTCGGACGAAAACACGACGCCCTGCAATGACGCCCGCCTGAACCGGGCGCGAAATCTGGCCGGATTGATAAAACGAACGGACCGCCATCAGCACGTCGTTGGCATTCATCACAACGTCGGTGTGGCGATGCAGTTTCCTGCCGATACGGTCGTGGATCTGTACATGCAGCAGGCCGACGTGCGCAAAACCTGGAAGAACTTAGATACCCTCCACGCCCAGGGGCTGACCGGCTTCGACCATCAGCATCGCTACAACTACACGATGGGCGAATGCTTCGACTGGCACCGCTGGATACAGAAAGACCGGGACCGGGCGCTGTTGCGTAAAACGTACTTTGCCAGCGCGATGGCGGGCGGAAACGTGCTGGTGCTGGCGATGTTCGACGGAAAAACACCCGACCCCACACCCGATATGCTCGGCGACATGCGGCGAATGCAGACGTTCTTTGAGGCCATTCCATTCAACCGGATGGCTCCTGGCGACAACCTTCGGCACGGTGGCACACGGTGGGTGCTGGCAAATTCCGAAGCTGGTCAGTACGTGCTATATGCGCACGACAGCCCGGCCAGCCTGGGCGTAAAAAATCTCCGTTCGGGAATTTATACCCTAACCTGGTTCGATCCGGCGACGGGAAAGCAGGAAGTTAAAAGAGGCGTGAAGGCCGGTGGTGACGCCGTTTTTGCCCCACCCGCTACGATAAAGGAGGATGTAGTTCTGTATCTGAGCCGCAATTGAAAGCTTTCGGGGCAACACCTGCTGTTTTCAACAAAAAAAGGGCTGACCAGTTGTTGTTCGTAGAAAAAACGATGAATCGCTATGAAAAAGCAACCTGGCCTTGTCTGGCTTTTTTTGGTGCTGGTAACGGCCTGTTCGCCCTACCGCATCAAACGGAATCAGGCGGATGATGCGGCCACCTGGTCGGCTTACCGCACCTACGCTTTTGTGGACACCAGCCGCCGTGACACGGCGCTACGACCTACCTACCGGATCGCTATGGAACAGGTGAAGCAGTCTGTCGATGCCGAACTCCAGCGCCGGGGCTATCAGCCTGTAAATGACAACCCCGACCTGCTCATCAACCTCGGCGGAGTGGTGCAGGAAAAAACGCAGACGCGGGAAACCAACATCCGCGAGGCCCCTGTCTATATGGGTCAGCGCCGGTATAGCTGGCGGAGTCAGGAAGTGCCAGTGGGAACCTACGAAGAAGGAACGGTCAATCTGCACGTGGTCGACGCCCGGAAAAACGCCCTGGTGTGGGACGTCGCCGTGTCGAGCGTACTCAACCGCCGCACTCTCTCGCCCGATCAGATCAGTAAGGCAGTCGCGAAAGTTTTCGAAAAATTTCCGGGAAAACGCGGCTGAATCTGCGTCGTTTTTCCATTGTTTTACATGGTCTTCGTTTGCCAGCCGTTACCTCATTATCTGCGGTTTACAGAACTGAGAATACCCGAATTACCACTTCACCCGCCCGCCGTTCGCCAGTGGCGACGAAGACCGTGCGGGCCACCCAGTCGTGGGGGCCGGGTGCAACCTCGAATGCGGGTGTCGTACGGAAATAATATTCTGAGGAATTAACGGGCTCCCCGGCGGCGAGTCGGCGGATAACGTCGGGCGGGCCGTGTCGGTAGCCCCGGTTGGTAATCAGAACCAGCGTTCCGTCGTCGGTTTGGAGCGTGTAGCGGGCCTCGACTTCAGTGACGCCATCGGGTCGGATGAGTTGCCAGTCGGCCCCGCCGGGCAGTATCGTTCCCTGAAAAACCTGTCCGTCGGGTGCGGTGCCCCCGAAGATGCCGCCCGTGATAGGGATGATGCGCCGGTGTCCACGGGCCGTCGGGCCGAGATCCTGGGTAGGGCCGAGGGTTGCGGTGATGGTCAGGGCAGGTTTTATTATCATTTCAGTTATTGCCGTGCAAAGCCGCCTTATCAAACCCCGCCACCTGCTTGTATCGCTGGGCGATGGCCTCCAGTTCGGCCCGCGAAATCACATCTTCGATATGTTGAAAGCCATTGGGAGCACGTTCTTCGGCGAGTTGCATGACCTGTTCCGGACCGTTTCGGCGATTGGTCAGTACGATGTTGGCCGTCGCTTCCCGACGCACCGATTCATAGACCTGTAACGCCGACGGAACATCGTCCGGCGAGGTGATGAGTGCGTTGGTGAGGGCGCGGGCGTCCAGAATAGCCTGCGAAGCCCCGTTGGAACCGATGGGATACATCGGATGGGCCGCATCGCCCAGCAGCGTCACCCGCCCGAACGTCCAGCGGGGCAGCGGGTCGCGGTCGACCATCGGGTAGGCATAGACGGCATCAGCGGCTTCAATCAGCGCCGGAACGTCGAGCCAGTCGAAGCGCCAGTCGGCAAACGGCGGGGCAAACGTGGCCGGGTCGGCTTTGCGGTTCCAGTCCTGCCGAATTGGCATCGTATCGGTGCGGACGTTCAGTTCGGCAATCCAGTTGACCAGCGAGCGGCCCCGTTGGGCCAGCGACGGATCAATGGGGTAGGCGACGAATTTCTGGTCGGCATGACCGATCATCACCATCGAGCGGCCCGTCAGAAACGGCGGCGCTTCCGAAACGGCCCGCCACAGCATCCGCCCCGACCATTGCGGGAGGCCTTCGTCGGGATAAAATCGCCGCCGCACTACCGAATGAATGCCGTCGGCCCCGATGAGCGCATCACCCCACTCTTCGGCCACCACCCCGCCCGACTCCCGGTTTTCAAACTGGGCGTAAACCTGTCCCGACTCCTCCCGAAACTGAACCAGGTGGCAGCCCGTCCGCACGTTTTCTGCCCCGATACGGGCAACGACTTCTTCCAGCAGGAGCATCTGCAATCGACCCCGGTGGATGGAGTACTGTGGCCAGGCATAACCCGCCGCTTTCCCACGCGGCTCGGTCCAGATGAGCTGCCCGAATTTATTGTAATAGCTCAGATCGGCGGTCGGAATGGCGATGGCTTCGAGGCGGTTCTGCAAACCGAGCCGGGTCAGCTCACGGACGGCATGAGGCAGTAGATTGATACCCACTCCCAGCGGCTGCAGCGTCGGCACCGACTCGAACACCCGCACCGAAATACCTGCTTCGTGCAGAGCCAGGGCCGTCACCAGTCCCCCAATGCCACCCCCGGCGATGATGATGTTCATAATGAGTGAAAGAGTGAAAGAGTGAAAGAGCGAAAGAGCGAAAGAGTGAACGCGATAAGCCCTACCACCTGCTGCACTGAAATCCAACCCCGTCAACCGCTCTTTCACTCATTCACTCTTTCGCTCTTTATTTTACGCTGGATAATGATACACCCGCAGCAGTTTGACCAGTTCGCGTTTCAGATTGTCGAGGTGGTCGGTCATCTGCTGCTCGGCCAGATCCGCCTGCTGGTTCAGGATGGAGGCGACAAACTGCTGGTGTTCGGCAACGGTTTTGTCGATGCGGCCTTCCATTGCCAGAATGCCCACTTTGAGCCGGTGCCACTGCACGTTCAGGTTCTTGACGATGCTTTCTGAACGTTTGTTGTCCGCCATTTTGAACAGATGGGCGTGGAGCCGACGGTCGAGTTCCAGCCACTGCTGCAGCCAGGCATCCTCGTCTTTCTGTTCGGACCGGCGGGCGTCCAGAAACAGTTTCATTTCTTCCTGGATGATGCGCAGCTCAGCAAAATCCTCGTCGGTGCCACGCAGGGTCGCCCATTTTGCCACCCGCCCTTCGAGAGCCGCTTTCAGGTCAAAAATCTCCTCTATCTCTTTGATAGACAGAATGTAAACGCGCTTTCGGGCATTGTGAGTGACAATCAGACCCTCCTGCTCCAGCCGCTTGAGGGCTTCACGCATGGGTGTGCGGCCAATGCCGAACCGCTCCGACAGCGCAATTTCCGTGACGGCCTCGCCGGGCTTGATGCTCAGGTTCAGGATGTTCTCCAGAATGACTTCATAAGCCTCCTGCCAGGCCTTTTTGTTGGTCGAAACGTCGGTTGCTTCCATGATTGGTTGTATTCGGTAAACCATTTTTCTGTATACAAATTTAACGAAAAACCAATTGGAATGATGCAATACGGAGATTACGGACTAAATCGAACTTCACACTTAATCGGCTCAGTCCGTAACCGGGATGCCTGCCGGAGACCGCCGTTCAATACCCTTCGTTCTGATGGTCCTTGTTGGTCGGGTCGCTCAAGCGGTCGATGTGGACAGCCTGCGGAATGGGCATCAGTTTGTGATAGGGCTGCAGACCCGTCGCCTGGGTATTGTAACGCTTCACCCAGTCGTAGAACAGTTCGGTGCGGAGCAGGTCGTATTTTTCGTGACCCTCGCCCAGCAGTTCTCTCGCCCGCTCATTCATCATGAACGTAACCAGCTTCGCCGCCGAATTGACCGAATCTGCCGGAATCAGCATCTGACTGATGGTGCTTCTGGTCAGGTCGGCGCGGGAGCCGCCTTCGGTGGTCAGAAACTGACCTGGCTTCACTTCGCCTTCTTTGTAGGCGGCCCGTTCCCGCACTTTATTGATGTACTGCACGGCCTTGTCGTAGCGGCCCATGCGCCCGTGGGCCTCGGCGGCAATCAGGTACGTTTCGGCCAGCCGGGCATACCACCAGTCGCGGGACGAAACGATGGTCAGGTCGGCGCGGGTCGGGTCGAGCGACTTCAGCAGTACGGGGAAGCGTTTCTGGGTACCCTGCACAAACTTGTTGCGCGGAATCCAGGTATACGGCCGCCGGTTGATGGCCGCGTCGGGTACGCCCGCGTCCATCGACAGGTAAATGGCCGTGTCGCCCTCCGCAAACCTGGGCTTTCCAACCAGCGAAGGATTCGGTGCGTTGGCGGCGGTCCACTTTGGAATCGTCGCAGCATTATTGGCGTAAAAGGCCCATTTGAAATTCTTGTAAAAACGGGAATCGAATTTGCGGAAACCCTTGCCCCAGTCGAATATATTCATCCCGTAATCGGTCAGCACCATGCGAATGCCCGGACGACCGTTGGGAATGTCACGTTTCATGCCCGCGACGACGTCGTAGCTCCACAGCCAGACGACGTGCGTCCAGTTGCCGGTTTTGTCAAAGCCGCCAAAGCGCACGTCGGGGTTGAACGTAATGGCGAAAATGACCTCAGGGTTGCGTTGGTTGCCGAATTCAATCAGTTTGCCGTAGTCGGGCACGAGGGAGTAGGCACCGGAGTTGATGATGGCTTCGGCAAAGTGAGCGGCACTGTCCATGTCGGTAGGTTTCTGTCCGCGCACGTCCGTCACGGCGCTGCCCCGCGTCAGGTAGACTTTTGCCAGCAGGTGGTTGGCTGCCCCCCGCGTGGCCCGGCCGTAATTTCGTGCCGCCACCGGCAGGCTGGCCGATGCAAACCGCAAATCGCTGATGATGGCCCGGTAAATCGCTTCAACGGACGCCCGCTGAAACTCTTTTTTAGCCTCCAGATTCGGCGTCAGCAGCAGCGGCACCCGGCCAAACTGCTGCACGAGGTGGAAGTAATAAAACGCCCGCATGAACCGGGCTTCGCCTATCCACTGGTTGCGGTTGGCGGTGGTCGTCAGGAACGAACTGGCCGGAACGGTTGGCGTTTTTTCAATCACGATGTTCGCCGTATTGATGCCCCGATAATAGGCCGTCCAGAGCGTGCTGAGGTTCGCATGCGTCGAGTTCAGCGTAGCGTTATACTCGTTGAAGACCTTGCCGGTGGAGCCGTCGGTCCAGATGTGGGTGCCGAGCATGTTCATGTCGGTGCCCACGTTTTCGGTCGCGTGGAAATCACGCAGGGGTGCATACACGGCGTTGAGCGCCTTGCCGATGCCTTCCTCCGTGTCGTAATACTCATATGACGTCCCCGATACGATTTCTTCGTCGAGATAGTTCTTGCAGCCCCCCGTCAGCAGGGCGATGCTTAACAGAATGTAGCCTGGTTTCATCGATTTAGTTTTTTGCAAACGCAGAGATTCAGGAACGAAAATCATCAGCAAAGGATAGAAACGTCTCGGTATTCTCTGTGCTAATTCCCCGTGTCCTCTGTGTTTAGTTTACAATCCCAGATTCAGTCCGAAAATGAACGCAATGCGGTTGGGCGTTTCGGCGGCACCCGCTCCCTCCGGATCGAGAATGTCCCGGTTGCGGGTCCAGATAAACGGATTGTCGACCGTCGTGTAAACCCGCAGCCGGTTCATTTTCAGCCGATTCGTAATGGCTGAGGGCAGCGTGTAGGCCAGCGTGGCGGTACGGATGCGGACAAACGAACCGTCGACGTAGCGCAGCGATGACGAATACAGCGGGCGTTCGCGGTCGCTGGGGCGGGGGAAGGTGCCGCTCGTGTTGGTCGGCGTCCAGTAATCGACCCGGACGTGGTTGACCCGACCGCTCAGAAACGCGCTCAGGTTATAGAGGTCGGTGCCGTACATCAGCCCCTGCCGCGTGTAGGCAAATACCGACAGTTCCAGCCCCTTGTAGGTGAAGGTATTGGTCAGGCTGGCGATGTATCGGGGCCGGTCGTTGCCGACGATAGTCTGGTCGGCGGTGTTGATGATGCCGTCGCCGTTGACGTCCACCACCTTGATGTCGCCGGGCCGGAAACCGTTCCTGCCTTTGTCGTTGAAAGCCTTCATCAGCTCGATGTCTTCCGGCGTGTTCTGCCAGATGCGCTCGAACTGATAGTCGTAATACACACCCAGCGGCTGACCGATGAACCAGCGGTTGCCCAGGTCGTCGACCTTACCTTTATACAGTTCCACAATGGCCTCCCGATTGCGCGAAAACACCCAGTCGGTCGTCCAGCCGAAGCCACCCGCACTGCGCACGTTCACCGTCGACAGATTCAGTTCGACACCCTGATTGCGGGTCGATCCGACGTTGCGGAGGTAGCTGCTGAAACCCGATGCGGTTGGTAACTGATCCTGGAGCAGCAGGTCGTAGGTGTTGGAACGATACAGGTTGAGCGAACCGCTCAGGCGACCTTTGAACAAACTGAAGTCCAGGCCGACGTTGGCTGCCGCCGTGCGTTCCCAGAACAGGTTCGGGTTGCGGATGTCGCCCGGCTGGAAGCCGAAGGCGGGCACCTCATCCCACGAATAGATCGTACGGCTCAGCGAACCCTGGGTCTGATACGGGTCGATGGACGTGTTGCCGGTCTGACCGTAGCCCACCCGGAATTTCAGTTCGTCCAGGAATGTAATCCCCCGCATAAACGGCTCTTCGCTCAGGTTGTAAGCCAGGGAGGCCGATGGAAAAAACGAGAATTTGCGGCCCGGTGCCAGCCGGGATGAACCATCCCAGCGGCCCGTCAGGGTCAGGTAATATTTTCCGGCGAAGTTGTAGTTGACCCGGCCCATGTACGACAGCAGCCGCCAGCGTGAGAAATTGCTGCTCACGCCGACGATGTTTTCCGCCGTGCCGACATTATAAAATTCCTGATATTCATAGGGCAGGCCATTGACGCTGTTGCCCGACCGCTCGGCCCGTTCGTCCTGAACGCTCTGCAGCGCCGTCAGATTCAGTTCGTGCTTTTCGTTGAACCGGCGGTTGTAAAACAGCAGGTTTTCGAGCGTGTAACCAAACCGGTTGCCCTGGTTGTACTGGGCTGAAGCCGCCCCGCCCTTGCCCTCCGACGAGAGGGAGGCGAAGAAAACGCCGTTGCGGGTCAGGCTGAAATCCGGACCGAAGTTGACGCGGTATTTCAGCCCTTTCAGCAGGTCGAGTTCGGCGTACAGACTGCCGAAAAAACGCGTGTTTCGCTCTTCGCGGATGACTCCGTCAAAGTCGTAAATCGGGTTGTAGGTAAAGGCATCATTGCCGGGATTGAAGATGAGCGCCCCCAGCGAATCACGGGGCACGGCAATCGGAATGACCCGGGAAGCCTGATAATAGATGTTAGTGCCTCTGTTTTGAATGGAATACGCAAACGTCGTTGAAAAACCCACGCGAACACGTGTCGACAACTGATGGTCGAGGTTGAAGCGGCTCGTGTACCGGTTGAAGTCCTTGCCTTTCATGATGCCATTATCGCCAAAATACGCCCCCGACAGCAGAAAACGGGTTTTGTCGTTGCCGCCGCTGATCGATATCTGATGGCTCTGCAACGCCGTCGACTGCAGCATGAGGTCGGGCCAGTCGGTGGTCCGGATGCGTTCGGGATGATACGAGCCGTCGGGGTCGTAGGCGTTGCGGACCGTCTGCCAGGCGTAAAAATCCAGTCCGGCAAACATCGTGGAATCCTCCAGGCGGTTGGGTGTCGGTGACTTGTATACGAAGCCGGTGCTGCGGTTGCGGTAGGCCTCGCGGTTCATCTCCACAAACTCGGCACCGTTCATCAGACGCAGCCGCTTCGAGGGCGACTGAATGCCGTAGAATCCGTCGTAGGTGATGCTGGTTTTGCCCGCCTTGCCACGCTTTGTCGTAATCAGAATGACGCCGTTGGCTCCCCGCGAGCCGTAGATAGCCGTTGCCGAGGCGTCTTTCAGCACTTCGAGCGATTCGATGTCGCCGGGGTTGAAGTCGTTCAGGTTGCCGCCCGCCAGCGGAACGCCGTCGACAACGAAAAGCGGTTCGTTCGAGGCCCGAAACGAGCGGTTGCCCCGAATGCGGATGGCCGCCGATTCGCCCGGTCCGTAATCATTGGTGGCAATATCGACGCCCGGAGCGCGGCCCTGCAGCGCCTGCACCACGTTGGTGACGGGCACCTGCTGGATCTGCTGCGACGAAACGGTGCTGATGGCTCCCGTCACGTCGCGCCGCCGCTGTGTGCCGTAGCCGACCACGACCACTTCATCGAGCGACTGTTCGTTCGGTTCGAGCGTTACGTCGATTGACGACGCGCTGCCGACGGTCAGTTCTTTGGATGTGTACCCAAGAAACGAGAAAACAAGCGTGGCCCCTTTCCCCGCACGAATCTGGTAGCGACCGTCGACGTCGGTCGTCGTGCCGGTGGCCGACCCGTCGGGGCGGGTGCTTTTCAGTAGAACGCTGACGCCGGGAATCCCCTGACCGTCTTCGCCCCGAACCTGCCCGGTCAGCAGAACATCGGTGCTGGTCTGAATGCCCGATTGCGCCAGCGCACCGGACAAAACGGCCGTCAGCAGCAGGCAGAACAGGAGCAGGTTCAGCCGGACTACGACCATCTGGTAAACGTTTTTTTTCATGCCTATAGTGAACTTAGGAGTCAATGATACTGACAGGAGGCAATGGCGGGTATTTCCCGGTAAAACATAAACCGGTCAGGCAAACGTACAAATAATTACTTTGCAACACACAAATATTTTCTAAATTGTATACAATTATTTTTATATATTGTATTATTTGAGCTGTATTTCGGTCAGCCGTGCACGCAGGAAGCGCATTCCGGGGAAGGCCGACTGCAGTTCTTCATCGACGCCGCCGACCCAGGCATAGCGTAAATCCTGTATCCGAACGTCATTACCCAGTTTGCCCGTGGTGCGGCAGGAGGCTCGTTCGCCGTTGGGCAGATACAGGCTAGCTACGCCATCGATCCATTCCATTTTCACGTGGATGACGGTCTGACCGTCGGCGACGGCTTTCCACCAGACGTAATCGCCCATGACCTGCTCGGTTTTCTCCGACTCACCCGTGTTGCCTGCCCCCAGCACCACGATTTTCGACCAGCCGTGACCCACAGCCATGCCTTCGCGCTGCTGGCCCAGCCGGAGGGCGAACACGTGTTTTTTCATCCCGGCGAGTTCAGCTATTCCCGATAGGCCCGCCCAGTGTACATCGGGGTGGTGGGTCTTTCCCCGGAAGGTCCGAAGCGGCGACGCCGGTGGCTGATCGACCGTGAGCCAGAATTCGAAAATGCCGTTGCCGATGGGGCGTCCCGCATCCCAGACCAGCCGCTGGTCGTTGCCGGTCACCCGCCAGCCCTTGTCCCACCGGCCACCCCGGACGACACCGCTGAACGAAGCCGGACCTTTAGTCAGGTCTGTGTCGAACACGACCGAACCGGTGGGCGCACTGGACATGAATGATTGCAGCCAGAGCAGGGCCGATGGGAGCAATAAGGAAAGGGTAGTTGCCATACATCATCGATTGATAAACGTATTTGGTAAGATTACCCCGGTGCCCTGTAGTAGATGGAATGTGCTTTGTTATGTTCACCGGGATAGGGTGTCCTCATAAAATATATGTAAAGATTGTGTTTAATACACAATAAAAGCAAATATTTGTATACAATTATTTTGATTATTGAATTAAATAATCTTATTTAGCCTCAGAATAAGTCTATTCCTGATTCTATTATGAAAGCATATCTGCTGATTATCAGCTTTTTATCTGTTTGTCTGCCCCTTCCGTTCCGGAGCTGCGCCCAAACAGTGCCTGAGCGTGTTCTCATTCGGGATAACCTGGCGATGCAAACGAGCGGTCAGCCGCAGGGGCCGGGAGAATTTCTGCCCGGAGGCGGCTGGCGAAGCAAAGGCGGGCGAATTGTCTACGATGCAGGTGAAACCGTCGACCGGGGCTCTTTCGAAGCTACTCTCCGGGGCGTTACCTTACCGGCCACCGGTGCGGCCAAGTCGAACATTCTGTCGGCCTGGGAAACCGGTGAACCGTTCAAGTCGGGGAAGGAGAAAGGCTCGAACTGGATGCTGCGAATTGGCACCTCCTGTCATCTGAAAATGCTGGCGTTCAGCGATGGGTCGGCGACGCGTTACGAGACCAACGTCCCCGATGTATCGGTACAGGGCGAAGCGCACCGGTATAGGGTGGAGTGGAATCGGGGGAAGGTCGTCTACTTCATCGACGGAAAGCCGCTGGGCGAATTCCGGTTCCCGCGCATGAGCCTGCGGTATTTCGTAATAGGTATCGACAATTCGTTTGTCAGCGATGCCCTTACCGACCCGGCCCCCATCATCAGCGACGTACGGCTGGTCAGCCAGTCGGAGCCGGTGCCTGCCACGCCGCCTGCCACGGAAATGGTCGAACGATATGCCGTTTTTGAGAAAACGTTTGCCCTTGCGTCTGCCGCACTGAATCCGTATAACTCGATTCAGGCTACGGCCACGTTTATCCGACACGGCGGCGGTACCTATACCATTCCCTTGTTTTACGACGGAGAAAACGGTTTTCGGGTGCGGTTTTCGCCCGACTCGCCGGGCCGCTGGACGTGGAAAATTCAGTCGGCCAGTTCTGACCTGAACGGTAAATCCGGCGTGTTTACGTGCGCACCGTCCGAACTTCGCGGCGGCGTCATCGTCAAGGGCCACGCGCCCGGTCGTGAAATGACCTACCAGAATGGCCGGAAATACTGGTTACTCGGCGAAACGGCCTGGGCGGCCTTCCGCACCGAAAAAACGGAAAATCTGACCGCCGAAACCTGTCGGCATTTTGTCGACCGGCGGGCGGCGGAGGGGGTTACGTTTCTGCAGACGGCGCTGCTGCCGGGCGGCTGCAACGAGGGCGGAAAGCCGTTTCTGGACGCCGCCATGACCCAAATCAACCCCGCATACTGGCAGGAAGTCGACCGACGTATACTGTACATGAATGAAAAGGGCATCACGCCCCTGCTGGTGCTGGCCTGGGGCAGCCGCGACAATACGCTCGGCGCTCCCGCCTGGACCGATTTCCCGACCGACGCCGCCCGTGAACGCTATATCTTATACGTCGTTGCCCGATATAGCGCCTATAACGCAGCGTTCGGCGTAGCTGCCGACTGGAACCGATCCGACGATGGGCCGGTTCAGACCGCTCTGGTCCGTCAGATTGGCAGAACCATCGAACAGGCCGATCCGCACAAGCGCTGGATCACCATCCTGGGCGACGACCGGAAAGAAATGGGCTCGGTAAGCCGATTCGCGGGCGACTCCTGGATGACGTTTAATGATTACCGTAACAGCCGACAGCAACTCTACACCCGTAACTTCACCTACGCCATACCCCAGAAAATTACGGTACACACGAATTATGCACCGATGGATGCGGCCCCGGATGCCTTCCGTCACGCAACCTGGGACGTGGTGATGGCGGGCAACTACCCGGTGATGACCTTTGCCGATACCTACCTGGGGGGTCTGGGCCATCCGGGTACGTTCGGCAGCGACCTGGCCGGTCAGACAATCCGGCTGAAGCAGGTCAAACTGATGCATCATTTTTTCGAGGAAATCGTCCCTGAAGGCAACGGTCGGGGGGAGTGGAGCTGGATAAAACCGTTTCATCGATCCTTCCGGGCGGATACGCTCATCCGGGCCGAACGGCCCCGTTCCGGTGACGGTCCGAACGGTGCTCCCCCCGCCATCATGCATTCGGCGCTGGTCAAGGAAGGCAAGGGATTTACGGCGGTCGTCTACATGCGCGGGCAGACGGGACCGCACGTTCTGTCGCCGCAGCATGACCCGCTGGACCCCGCTGGACGATTGCCGCAGCGGGTGCATGCCATCCACCGGTTCAATCCCCGCACGGGCGAATACGTTCACGTGCAGGACGTGACGGGCGAGGCTCCTGTGCTGACGCTCACGCCGCCGGACGAGCAGGACTGGGTCTTTGTGGTTCAGCGAAAAAACATCTTCGATCCAGTGGCCGCAAAGTAGCTGCCGTCCCGGTGGCCCCGATAGACTCATTTTTTGACGGTTAAATCCTAAACCCATGAAAAACGTTTATTTCCTGTTTATCAGCCTCGTCGGTCTGGCCTGCCGGACGGCTGTGCTGATGATGCTGCCGGTCACCGGGCAGGCGGCGGTTACGGCTCCCGCTGCAATGGCTTATCAGCAGCCCGCCGACCGCACGGTGAGCGGACGCGTGTCCGACGAGAACGGTTCGCCCCTTCCGGGGGTGAGCGTGGCCGTAAAAGGCACCACACGCGGAACGTCCACCGACGCCGACGGCCGCTATCGGCTGAACGTTCCCGAGCAGCCGAACGTGGTGCTGGTCTTTTCATTTGTTGGCTACCTGGCCCAGGAAATCCGGGTCGGCAGCCAGACGACGCTCAACGTCAGTCTGCGGGCGGATGACAAAGCGCTGGATGAGGTGGTCGTGGTTGGCTATGGCGAACAGAACCGGCGGGACGTCACCGGGTCGGTGGTTTCGATTTCGGCCCGGCAGATTGAGAACGTCCCGGTCACTGGCCTCGATCAGGCTCTGGCGGGGCAACTGGCGGGGGTGCAGGTGCAGGAAACGACCGGAGCGCCGGGCGGTACCATCAACGTTCGGGTGCGGGGCAGCGGCTCCATCGGGGCGGGTAACGAACCGCTTTACGTGGTCGACGGCTTTCCCGGCGTAACGAATCTGAGCGCCATCAACCCGAACGATATTCAGTCCATCGAAGTACTGAAAGATGCCAGCGCCGCCGCCATTTACGGTTCACGCGGGGCCAATGGCGTCGTCATTATTACGACCAAACAGGGTCGGAGCGGCAAGACGACCTTCCGGCTGGATGGATATACAGGTTTCCAGAACGTACTGCGTAAAATCGACGTGCTCGATGCGACTGAATACGCACGGTTCCATATTCAGTCGAAAAACAATATCTACGCCGACGGCGGCGGTAATCCGGATTTCACCAAAGTCAAAAATTCGCAACGGCCCATCGGTAATCAGGTGCTGCCGCTGTATCTGCTCAACGACTCATCGAACGTCATCAATCCCGCTCTGGGCGCAGGCACCGACTGGCAGGACGCCATCTACCGGACGGCCCCCGTCAACAGCCTGCAGCTTACGGCAACGGGCGGTTCCGAACGGGTCCGGTTTGCCGTAACGGGCGGCTACTTCAACCAGCAGGGCATCATTATCAATTCGGGTTTTCAGCGGTATTCGGTACGCCTGAATCTGGACGCCGACCTGACCCGGAAAGTCAAGCTAGGCATCAACCTGGCGCCCTCGTTCACCCGGCGGAAAATCGTCAACTCCGACGATACGTGGTCGCGGGAAGGCATCGTACTGACGGCCCTGACGATTTCGCCCCATATCCCGGTCCAACTGCCCGACGGAACCTATCCGGGTCAGTATCAGTTGGGAACGCCCGGTTTCAACGCCATGATCAACCCGGTTGCCATTGCCAGTCAATACAATCAGGGCGAGAAGGAATTCACCACCACCGGACGGCTGTTTCTGGACTGGAACCCGCTGCCCGGCCTGACGGCCCGCACTGCTATCGGCACCAACGTGGTCACGTCGGCCTATGCGGGCTATTATCCGTCGTATCTGGGCCGGGGCGGGTCGGCCCCGCCGTCGCTGGCAAGGGCTGAGTCCCGCTCGTCGATGCTCTTCAACTGGGTCAACAGCAACACGATCACCTATACCCGAACCCTAACGCAAAAGCACAACCTGCTGTTTCTGCTGGGGAACGAAGTGCAGAAACAGGGCGTGGAAGATACTTACGTGCGGGGCGAAAAGTTTTCGTCCGATGCGGCACCCTACGTGGGGGCTGCCGGGCTAATCACGGGCGGGTCGGGCGGCCTGTCGGAATGGTCGCTGTTGTCGTATTTTGGCCGGATCACGTACGATTATGCCGGGCGATACCTGCTGACGTTCAACATCCGGCGGGATGGGTCGAGCCGGTTCGGACCCAACTACAAATGGGGTACGTTTCCGTCGGCATCGGCGGGCTGGCAGGTGCTGGACGAGCCGTTCATGCAGTCGGTGAAACCGGCCATTTCGACCCTCAAACTGCGGGCCAGCTACGGCCTGGGCGGCAACAACAACATCGGCAACTATGCCTATCAGGGTTTGCTGTCGGACCAGAACTACATCTTCGGGTCGGGTCTGGGTGAACTGGTGACGGGGCTGGCTCCGGCCAGTCTGGTCAACCCGGACCTTCGCTGGGAGACGTCCCGGCAGGCCGACCTGGGCTTCGATGCGGGCTTCCTGAACGACCGGCTCCAGTTGACGGTCGATTATTACGACAAAGTGACGCAGGATCTGCTGCTGAATGTCAACGTACCGCGTATCACCGGCTACCAGCGCATACTGACCAACATTGGCCAGGTCCGCAACTGGGGGTGGGAGTTTTCGCTCAACTCCCGTAACCTGACCGGCGGGAAGGGGCTGGAGTGGACTACCAATCTGAATCTGTCGTTCAACCGCAACCGGGTGCTGGCTCTGGGATCGTCGGGCGACCGCATTCTGTCGGGAACCTCGCAGATCACCGAATCGCACGTGGTGGAGGTGGGGCAGCCCCTGGGCAATTTTTACGGCTACAAAATTCTGGGCGTGTTCAATACGCAGGAGGAAATCAACGCCCACGCCCGCTGGACGTCCGGCCCCGTTACCCGCCCCGGCGATTACAAATTTCAGGATACCAACGGCGACGGCCTGCTCAACGCCGCCGACCGGACCATTCTGGGCAATGCATTCCCGAAACTGATTTACGGCCTGACCAACAACTTCCGCTACCGGGGCATCGAACTGAGCATCCTCATCCAGGGTAACTACGGCAACCAGGTTATCAACGGCACCCAGCGGTTTATGGGTATTCTGAGGCCGGGCAACAATCAGTACCGTAAACTGGTGGAGGGCGCCTGGCAGTCGCCCGAAAATCCCGGCACCGGCTATGCCCGGCTGGGAGGTTCGACCAACAATAACATCAATATGAATTCAATCTGGGTGGAGGAAGGGTCATTCCTGCGCATCCGGACCGTTTCGCTGGGCTACACCCTGCCGTCGGCCCTCCTGAAGCCGACCGGCCTGCGGGGTGCGCGGGTGTATGCGCTCATGCAGAATCCGCTGATGCTGTCGAAATACCTCGGCTATAACCCCGACGCCAGCTTCAGCGGTCGGGCCGTGCTCAACCCCGGCGTCGATTATGGTACGTATCCACTGGCTCGCACCACCACCTTCGGCCTGACCCTGGACTTTTAACCCTGACCATCATGAAAACAATATTCATAGCGTTGCTTGTGCTGGTTCTGAGCGGCTGCAGCGAATCGTTTCTGGACCTTCAGCCCAACACGCAGGTTTCGACCGATAATTTCTACCAGTCGGCCTCCGACTTCCGGACGGCGGTCAACGCGGCTTATGGCGCTCTGCAATCGAATGGATTATACGGAAGCGTCTATATTCATTTCACCGAAGTGCCCGCCGACAATGCCGGGGTGCAGAACCCCAACGGAGCGGGCGGCATCGCCCAGTTCGAGTTCGATCAGTTTGTGGTCACGCCGACGAATCCCAGTCTGCTGTCGTTGTATTCCGATTCATATGCGGCCATTCAGCGGTGCAACATCGTGCTGAGCCGTATCGACAAAGCCAGTTTGCCGGATGCGCAGAAAAATCAGTTTACGGGCGAAATGAAGTTTATCCGGGGGCTGATGTTTTTCAATCTCGTTCGCTTTTTCGGTGACGTTCCGCTGGTGCTGAATGAAATAAACGCCGCCGAAGAAGGCTACGTCTTCAGCCGTGCGCCCGCCGCCGAGGTCTACAAACAACTCATTGCCGACCTGACCGAAGCCGAGGCCAAACTGCCCGTCAGCTATACGGGCGCCGACGTGGGCCGGGCCACGAGCGGGGCCGCCAAAGCCCTGCTGGGTAAAGTGTATCTGACCCAGAGAAACTTTCCGCAGGCCGTCGCCAAACTGAAGGAAGTGATCGACCTGACAGGCACCGGTGGCCGCGTATACGACCTGGCACCCCGGTATGCGGATAATTTCGACCCGGCCAAATCCAACAATGCGGGGCACAAAGAATCGATTTTCGAGATTCAGTATAAAACGGGGGGCATTGGCGAAGGCAGCGGCTTCACCAGCGGGTCGGCCCCGCCAAACGGACCGCTGACGCTCACCGGCATCGGCAACGGCAACGGGCAGTTTGTCTGGCCGACGGTGCAGGCCTTCAACGCTTTTCCCCGCACCGACCCCCGCCGGGCGGCCAATGTCGACTCGCTGGTCATCAACGGGCAGCTTCAGCGATACGTAAAAAAATACCTGCAGCCCGTCTACGGCAGCATCCCGTTCAACGCGGGTGATTCGGACATGAATTTCCCGGTCCTGCGCTTTGCCGACGTGCTGCTGATGTATGCCGAGGCGCTCAATGAAACCGGCAACGGCCCCTCGGCGGCGGCCTACGAGGCGATCAACCGCGTCCGGCGGCGGGCGCACGGCATCACCACCCCGGCCTTCGACATTCCCGCCGGTCTGGGCAAAGAGGCGTTTGCGCTGGCCGTTGAAAACGAACGACGGATTGAACTGGCCTTCGAGGGGCACCGCTGGCCCGATCTGGTGCGGACCGGGCGGGCCATTCCGGTCATGACGGCCCAGGGATTCACGGTGAAGCCGCATCAGTTGCTGTTTCCGATACCGCAGGCCGAAATTGACATCAATCCGAGTAAAATGACGCAGAACCCTGGTTATTAGCTAGTCTCGCGGACGGGATTGTCGCCGCACCAATCAGACGTTCACCAACAAGGTTTCTGAAAATGCATTGTTCGCACTTTTCCCGCAAAATTGCCGCAGGCCTGTTTCTGGGGCTGCTCCTGCTGGCCGGGTTCGGTCGGGCCCAGTCGCTCCCCAACGTCGTGCTGATTTATGCCGACGACATCGGGTTCGGCGATTTAAGCTGTTATCAGTCCGCCGACGCGGGCAATCGCCGCATCAAAATGCCGAACGTGGAACGACTGGCTGCCGATGGTCTTCGGTTTCGGCGGGCGCACGCCACGGCGTCTACCTGTACGCCCTCCCGCTTTTCGCTGCTGACGGGCGAATACGACTGGCGGGCACCGGGTCGGAGCATCCTGCCCGGCGACGCCCCGGCCCTGATTCGGGCGGGGCGGCAGACGATGGCGTCGGTGTTTCGGTCGGCGGGCTACCGGACGGGCGTGGTGGGCAAATGGCACCTCGGCCTGGGCGGACCCGGCGGCCCCGACTGGAACGGCGAAATCCGGCCCGGTCCCAACGACGTCGGCTTCGATTATTCGTTCATCATGGCCGCCACGGGCGACCGCGTCCCGACGGTATATGTCGAAAACCGGCGCGTAGTGAACCTCGACCCCGCCGACCCGATCCAGGTCAGTTACAAACAGAAAATAGGCACGGAACCCACCGGCAGCGAAAATCCGGAACTGCTGAAAATGAAGCATTCGCACGGCCACGACATGACGATTGTCAACGGCGTTGGCCGCATCGGCTGGATGACCGGTGGAAAATCGGCCCGGTGGGTCGACGAGGATATGGCCGACCGATTTACCCAAAAAGCCGTGTCGTTTATCCGGGCGGGTCAGGGCGGCGGAAAAAAAACCGCCCGACAGCCATTCTTTCTGTATTTCGCCACCCACGACATCCATGTCCCACGAGTGCCGCATCCCCGGTTTGCGGGTAAGAGCGGCATGGGGCCACGGGGTGATGCGCTGCTGGAATTCGACGCCTCAGTAGGCGAAATTCTGAAAACGCTCGATAGTCTGGGCCTGACCCGCAATACGCTCATCCTTCTGAGCAGCGACAACGGTTCCGTGGTGGACGATGGCTATCAGGATGATGCGGTTGAAAAACTGGGCGACCACCGCCCTGCCGGTGAACTGCGGGGCGGAAAGGGCGGCATTTTCGAGGGGGGGACGCGGGTACCGCTGCTGGTGCACTGGCCGGGAACGGTCAGGCCGGGCGTTTCCGATGCACTCGTCAGTCAGATTGATTTTGTGGCCGATTTTGCTGCCCTGACCCGACAGCCGCTGAACCGGACCGACGTGCCCGACAGCCAGAATCAGCTCGATGCCCTCCTGGGGAAAGACCCGAAGGGCCGGTCAATCATCATTACGCGGGCGGCGACGTTCGCCGTTACCGATCCGACCTGGAAATACATCGTGCCGCATAACGGCTCCGACCGAAATCGAAACACGAACGTCGAGACCGGAAACAACATCAGACCGCAGTTGTACAATCTGCAGACCGACCCCGGCGAGACCCGAAATTTGGCCGAACAATACCCGGAGAAAATAAAGGAACTGCAGCAGCGTCTGGAGGAGGTTCGCAATGCCAGACCGGGTTCCTGAGAGGCGGTCTGTTTACCCTGTTTTCCTAAACCCGTTTGCCGATGCACTGTCGCTTTCTGTATACTATCGCCTGGCTTATTGCCACGTTCCCGCTGCTGGCCCGGCCCGGTCAGGTACGACCTGCTCAGGCCCAATTGCCCCTCGACTTGTCGCGGGCGGTCGTGTATTGCCCGGCGGGAGTCAGCATGCCTGAACGCAAAGCGGCGCAGATGCTGGTTGAGGAAATACAGGAGCGAACCCGCATCCGGCTGACTCAGACAACACAGTGGCCTTCGGGCAGCGGTCCGGTGGTGATCGTCGGGCAGGCGTCGTCTCTCCAAAAAATGGGTCGGAAAGCGCCGCCGATAACTGCCGCCGCCGATGGTTTTCGCGTACAGTTGGATCAAACCGGAACGCGGCCTGTCATCTGGGTGCAGGGGGCCGACCCACGCGGAACGGTCTTTGGAGCAGGATGGCTGCTGCGGCAGTTGACCATGCAGCGCGACCGGCTGACCCTCGACACCGCCGTTGCGACCAGTTCCGCCCCCCGAACCCGGCTGCGGGGCCATCAGCTAGGCTACCGGGCTACGCCTAATTCCTACGACGGCTGGGATCTGGCCCAGTGGGAGCAGTATATCCGGGATCTGGCCGTGTTCGGAGCCAACACCATCGAACTGATTCCGCCCCGTTCGGACACCGACCGTGATAGCCCGCATTTTCCGCTGCCGCCGATGGAAACCATGATCGGTATGTCGCAACTGGCCGCTGACTACGGTCTGGACGTATGGGTGTGGTATCCGGCGCTGGACGACGATTACAGCAAGCCCGAAACGGTACAATTCGCCCTGAATGAATGGGGAAACGTATTGAAGCAATTGCCGAAATTAAACGCCATTCTGGTACCCTGCGGCGACCCCGGCCACACGCCCCCCGAACTGCTGGTGCCGCTGCTCGAAAAACAGGCGGCTCAGCTTAAACAGTACCACGCTAACGTACAGTGGTGGATGTCACCCCAGGGATTTGACCAGAAACGGCTGGCTACCTTCAAAGCATTGATCGAAAAAAATCCGCCCTGGCTGACGGGACTGGCCTACGGACCGTGGATGCGGATGTCGCTGGCCGATTTCCGGAAGTGGACCCCCGCCCGCTACCCCATCCGGCAGTATCCCGACATCACGCACTCGCACCGCTGTCAGTTTCCTGTGCCCGACTGGGATTACGCCTACGTCATCACCCAGCACCGCGAACCCATCAACCCCCGTCCGCAGGACATGGCGGCTATCTATCGATATTCGGCCCCCCACACCATCGGCTATATCACGTATTCGGAGGGGTGTAACGACGACGTCAATAAGGTTATCTGGAGTGCATTGGGCTGGAATCCTGAGCAGCCTGTCGGTCAGATTCTGCGGGAATACAGCCGGTATTTCATCGGGCCGGACGTGGCCGAAGCGTTTGCGGAAGGCCTGCAGCGACTGGAACAAAACTGGCGTGGCCCCGTCCGGGACAATGCGGGCATCGACAGTACGCTGGCTCTTTTCCAGCGTCTGGAGCAGCAGGCCGGGCCCCGGCGGCTCCAGAACTGGCGTTTCCAGATGGCGCTCTTCCGGGCGTACTACGACGCTTATCTGCGGCAGCGTGTCCGCTATGAACACACTCTCGAAGCCGACGCGCTGACCCTAATCGCCAACGCCCCGGCAACGGGATCGACCGTTGCGGTGCAGCGGGCGGGCGAACGGCTGGCAGAAGCGGAGAGTCGGCCCGTCGCCCTGCCGCTGAAGATTCGGGTGCTGGAACTGGGTGAGGCGCTTTTTCAGACGATAAAGATGCAGCTATACGTCCGGCGACATGCGGCAGTTCGTTCGGACGGTGCCACGCTCGAACGCCTCGATACCCCGCTCAACAACCGGCCCTATCTAACGCAGCGTTTTAGCCAGATTGCCGCCTTACCCACTGAAGATGAGCGATTAGCCCAGTTAAAGGCGCTGGTCGATGAGCTGAAACCCCCGGCGAATCAGCCGGGCATTCTCTACGACGACCTCGGCAATCCGGCCCGGCAGCCGCATCTGGTCAGGCGGCTGGCCTATGCCGACGATCCTGATTTTCTACAAATTCCTATGGTCATCAACGAACAGCGGTCCCCCGGCACCCTGCGCTATCCGATCTCCTGGTACAGCCACGTCATGGGGTTGTATGACCAGCCGCTTCAGTTGCATTATGACCAGCTCGACCCTGCCGCCCGCTACAAAGTCCGGGTGGTGTATGCCAGCGGTCCGGTGCGTTTACTGGCGAATCAAACCCTGGAGGTTCACCCGCTTCTGAAAAAAGAGTTTCAGTTGCTCGAATTCGACCTGCCAACGGAGGCTACCCGCAACGGAACGCTCGACCTCTCGTGGACGGGCACACCGGGTGCGGGCGAGTCGGGCCGGGGCAACCAGGTGAGCGAAGTCTGGCTGATAAAACACTAAGGCATGCAAACCGAGCTGTCATCCGTTCCTTCGGCAACGATTGGCCGATTTCGCTGGCGAATCGGAGCCCTGATTTTTCTTGCCAATACCATCAACTACGTCGACCGGCAGGTGCTGGGCCTGCTGGCTCCCGAACTGGAAAAAGAACTGGGCTGGTCGGAGATCGAGTACGGCTATATCGTTACGGCTTTTCAGGGGGCGTTTGCGCTGGGCTATCTGCTCTTCGGCTGGCTCATCGACCGCTACGGCACCCGGTTTGGCTATGCGCTGGCCCTGGGTATCTGGAGTCTGGCGGCCATCGGGCATGGCTGGGCGCGGAGCGTGTTTCAGTTCGGTCTGGCACGGGCGCTGCTGGGTCTGGGCGAGGCTGGCAACACCCCGGCGGCCATCAAGGCGTTTGCCGAGTATTTTCCCCGCCAGGAGCGGGCGTTCGTCACCGGCCTGTTTACGGCGGGCTCCAGCCTGGGGGCGGTGCTGGCTCCGGTCGTGGTGCCCCTGCTGGCCGTTTCCTTCGGCTGGCCGATGGCCTTTTTCGTCACGGGCGGTGCAGGGCTGCTCTGGCTAATCGCGTGGTGGCGGTGGTATGAACACCCCGACCGTCAGAAACGCCTTTCGCCGACCGAACGGGCATATATTCAACAGGATAAAGAGGCGTCGACCAACCGGACCGTGCGCAGTCCCGGCTGGGGGCAACTGCTGCGCCTGCGGTCTACCTGGGCGTTCGTGATCTGCAAATTCCTGACCGACCCGATTTTCTGGTTTTACCTCTACTGGCTGCCCAAATTCCTGAACCGGCAGTATGGCCTGAACATCACGGCGTCTATCGGTCCGCTGGTGTTCATTTACGGCATCGTCGCCATTGGGGGTACGGTGGGCGGGTGGGCCTCGTCGCGGCTGCTGCAGCGGGGTTGGTCGGTAAACCGGAGCCGCAGCGTCGTCATGCTGGTTTCGGCGCTGCTGATTACGCCCATCATCCTGGCGGCATTTACCGAGAACCTGTGGCTGGCGGTCTGCCTGATTGCCCTGGCAGCGGCGGCACACCAAAGCTGGTCGGCGGTGCTGTTCACAACCGTATCGGACCGGTTTCCGGAGGAGGCCGTTGCCTCGGTCGTGGGCATCGGGGGCATGGCGGGTGCCGTGGGAGGTATGCTGATTGCGGCCTTCACGGGTTACCTGCTCGATGCCACGGGCAGCTATCTGCCCATATTTGCCCTGGCCGCCTCGATTTACCTCGTGGCGCTGGGACTGCATCAATTGCTGGGGATGGAACGCGCTTTATAAACTTTTAATTATCATGACTCACTCCGAACTGCTCAAACTCAAGCGCTGGAACACGCCGACCGTCTACAATGGATGGGAGCAAATCACCCGGCGGGACACGACCCAGGGCCATTTCAACCTGGACGAAACCCGCGATTTCATGCCCCAGATGGGGCCGATGGTGGGGTATGCCGTCACGGTCGTCTGCGAGCCCTCCAACCCGAAACACCTCCGCGAGAACCCCGACAATCTGCGGGCCTACCGCGAATACATCGCCAGCGTGCCCGGCCCTAAAATCGTGGTGGTGCAGGATCTGGACAATCCGCACATTGGGTCGTACTGGGGTGAGGTCAACGCCAACGTGCACCGGGCGCTGGGCTGCGTGGGCACCATCACGCACGGCGCCATCCGGGACGTCGACGAAATGACCAATGCCGGTTTCAAAGCCATTGCCCGGCGGATGTGCGTGGGACACGCCTTTAGCTGGCCCGTGCGCTGGGGGGTGGAGGTGGAGGTTTTCGGCTGCCCGGTGCGGCCCGGCGACCTGATTCATGCCGATAAACACGGCTTTCTGGTGGTGCCGGAAGAGGATCAGGCGGGACTCTACGAAGCGGCCTGTTTCATGGACGCCAACGAATGCAATACCGTCATCGCCGCCGCCCGCGACGTGGCCGGTAAGCCCATGAACGAGGTGCTGGAGGCGCTGCATCAGGCCGGGGGCGCGTTCGGAAAGGCGGCTCTGGCGAAGTTCAGTAAAAAAGGCGAGTGGTCCTGAGAAGGTCTTGCCGGGCTGGTGGCCGGAGTTCCCTATCTGGGACCGGCACCGCCTCCCTTACCGATTTCGTAAACGGCGGCGGAAAAATGCGGGCAATCCCGTAGATTAAGCCGAAAAACCCGCCCCATGACCCCCGAAACGCCCCGCACGTATAAGTATCAGTTAAGTGCTGAAGAGTTTGTGTTTGCGTTTACGGCTACGGACGAGGAGTTTGCGAAGCGGGCTGATGAAATGCGAGGGAAGGGGGTGGAGCGGTTGAGGGCGTGGGAGATTGAGAAAAAATATGGCGTACAGCTTGATCTTGGTAAGCATTTTACATTTATCGGAGAGGCAGAAATAATTGGGAATGAAACGATTATGATAAGGGACATCCAGACGCCGCGCCCGAATCTGTTCGTCAGAAAAAGTAAACTTCCGGCGATAACACTTCAGAACTGTCAATTAGCGCAGATTGAAAACGGGGAGCCTCTCTCTGGTGCCACGTCCTTTTACTTTCTGGAAAGCACCACCGGTAACTTTCACATTCTTCAGCAAAGTACCACCGGCGACTTTTCCATTGAGAAAAGCACCACCGGCAATCTTTTCATTAGTCAGCAAAGCACCACTGACGGCTTTTTCATTAAGCAAAGCACCACTGGCGACTTTTTCATTAAGCAAAGCACCACCGGTCGCTTTTCCATTAGTCAGCAAAGCACCACCGGTCGCTTTTCCATTAGTCAGCAAAGCACCATCGGTTACTTTAGCATTGAGCAAAGTACCACCGGTTACTTTTACATTTGGCAAAGCACCACTGGCGGCTTTTCTATTGAGCAAAGTACCACCAGCGACTTTTCCATTGAGAAAAGCACCACCGGCTACTTTTCCATTGAGAAAAGCGCCACCGGCAATCTTTTCATTAGTCAGCAAAGCACCACTGACGGCTTTTTCATTAAGCAAAGCACCACTGGCGACTTTTTCATTAAGCAAAGCACCACCGGTCGCTTTTCCATTAGTCAGCAAAGCACCACCGGTCGCTTTTCCATTAGTCAGCAAAGCACTACCGATTACTTTAGCATTTGGCAAAGCACCACTGGCGACTTTTCCATTGAGGAAAGCACCACCGGCAACTTTTGGGCGTCGGCCTTATACAATAGCTTTTATTTTGTGAAAGCCACCATTGCCCAGGTTCGGTTGAACAGGTGCTATATACCGGAATTAAAAATAGATTCCGGCTGCGAAGTGGAGGTGTACATTGCCGACAGCGAGCTGAATTTAGTTGATCTACAGCATTTGACGTTGAGCAAAGATTCGGTCATCTCCTTTTTCAATTGCCGGGTATATGCCTGTTTGATGGAAGAATTCGCCGTTTTAGGCAGTCTGTTTTTTCGGCAGGTTGGGCGTTTGGCTAAGCCGTTTGACTGGTATCAGATGGGGGATAGACTCGGAAAAGAATCTGATGACGTATCCAAAAAAAAGGCTTATGAAGCTAAGAAGGCACTTTTTACTACTTATAAAGACAACTATCAAAAGCATCTTGATAAACTTCAAAATAGTGGAAAGGGTAAGGATGGTAACGATAATCTGCACATCATCCAATCCACCTTCCGCGTCGCCCAATCCTCCCTCGGCAAAACCGAATTCACCGACTGCGATTTAGCCGGGTTTCGGTTCGAGTTCAATAACGCCAAAATTACGGAGGTTTTTGTATCGGGTGGGACGCTGCCGGGTGAGGGCATCGTGATTTATAACGGAAACGAAGAAGATAAGGAGGAAAAAGACCCGCTGAAACGGGAGGAGCAAAAGGTGTCGGTTTATAACCAGCTAAAGAAAATCTTCGATAATCAGGGTGACGTGTACTGGGCCACGCACTTTCAGGCCAAAACCGCCGAGCATCAGCACGAAGTACTGAAACTGCGCCGGGAAGATGACCGAAAAAAAGGCGGGGAGTTTTTCAGTACGACATTCTGGGACATCATCACGTTCTGGTTCAATCGCCTCTCCAACAAACACGGCGAAAGCTGGGGGCGGGCGTTCATGTTTACGGCAGGTGTCGCCGCCCTCTTCTATGTAGCGTTTCTGGTATCCATCGGGCGAATTTTTCGCCCGACAGACATCGATTGGAATTTGGCCGGGCAATACTTCTCGTACTTAGACCCCACGCACAAAATCACGTTTCTGGGCGATGACGTCAAACTCAATTTTCTTTCCTACCTCATCGATTTTCTGAGCCGGATTTTCGTCGGCTACGGCATTTACCAGTTCATCGCCGCTTTCCGCAAACACGGGAAGAAATAAGAAGCTGTTTGAATTAATCGCTTTGGTTGCAAAGCGTGCCTTTTGCGCTCCAACTGTGTTATTTTTTTCAGCCGTAGCTTTGGCTACGACTTCAAAAAATGCCTTGTTGAAGCACAAAATTCACTACTTCGCCACTCAAATCGCTAACTCAAACAGCTTCTAAGCCGTCAGAGCCACTCCACGAGCGGGATGGCAATGCCGATGGTCGATTGGCGGTGGTTGTAGTCTACCAGGGTTTCGCCGTAACCGTGAAACAGTTGCAGGTCCAGCCGCAGGTCGCCCACGACGGGAAACGTCCAGTCGAACTGCACCTGCCCCCGGTTCTTTTTGCCCAGCCGCAGCGAGTGGCTGCCCGCGAGCGAGAACAGATGCCGCCCCCGCGTGTAGATAAGCACGGCCTCGGCCCGCCCGATATGGTCGGCGATGGCCGGATTTTCGTCCTCGGCGTCTTTCAGTCGCCACCAGGGGCGCAGCAGCACCGTCCACCGGCCCCGCTCGAAGCCCGCCTGCACAAACACCCGGTTCCAGCTCCGCGAAAGCGGCAGCGACCGGCCATTCGACTGATGATTGAAGCCAATGCCGAGCATCCGGGTCCGGGCGCCCAGCAACGAAACGTTCGTGGCAAAATTGAGAATCACCTCCGGCTCGTAATTCGTTTCGCGAAAAGGTCGCGAGAAAAGGATGTTGTACAACTGCCAGTGCGACCGCTGGGTGTAGCCTACCCACAAGTCGCCGTGGCCCCTGAAAAGACCCTGAATGACTTTCGTTTTCAGACTCAGTTGAAATTTGGCTTCGTAATAGCCATACGTGAGCGGAACGGGCTGTGAATAAGCCGGATTCTCGCTGAACGGCTGCTCGTTGGGGTCGGTCGACCGGCGACCGGCGGTGACGTAGACGGGACGGTAGGGCGTGACGATGAACGTGCCCCGCCGGGTGGCCGAATCCAGTTCCCACCGCTCGGACAGCGAGTGAAAAACGACCCGGCGGCGAAAAAGCGGTTGCTGTTCCTGCGCTTCGGCGGAAAAAACGCCGCAGCACAACAACCAAAGGAACATGCGGGTGGGTCGATGAGCGTTCATCGATTAGAGTTTATAAACTGACGACGTTGTCAGGGCAAAAAGTGTGCAAAAACGACGGGTGCTACGACGGATGCCATCGCTTTAAGCGATGGCATCCTTGCCGAATCCTGTATCTTGCGCCATGAAGATTCCGCCCGTCCTGACCCGCGACCCCGTTCTGGCCCGCATCCTAGCCGAAACACCCCATCCTAAACCGGATTACGACCTCGCCGGTGATGTTTACCTCGCCCTGCTCGAAAGCATTGTCTCGCAGCAGATTTCGGTCAAGGCCGCCGACGCCATTTTCCGGCGCTTCCGGGCCCTGTTCCTCGATAACTACCCCCGTCCGGAACTACTGATTAACGTGTCAGATGAACTGCTGCGGAGCGCGGGTTTGTCGGCGGGCAAGGTGCGTTATCTGCGCTCGGTGGCCGAATTTGCCCTCGAACATCCACTTAACCGCACCTATCTCGACACCCTGACCGACGAAGAAGTGGTTCAATACCTGACGCCCATTCGGGGCGTGGGCCGCTGGACGGTCGAGATGCTGCTGATGTTCGTGCTCGACCGCCCTGACGTGTTTCCGGTGGACGACCTGGTCATTCGGCAGAAAATGCAGCGGGCCTATGCCGCCGAAACCGATGGTCTGAGCGGCAAGGCCCTCTACCGCCGTCTGACGGAAATTGCCGACGCCTGGCGGCCCCACCGCACTCTCGCCTGCCGCTACCTGTGGCGGTGGCAGCCCGGTTCGTAACCCGGAAAGGCTTTCCGGGTTGTGCGAAGCGCAAACTTTCCATGCCTGCGGCATACCCGGAAAGGCTGCGGTCCGCCGCCCCGGTCCGGGTTACTTTTTCTCTACTTCGCTGTTCAGCTTCAGCACTTTCTGTTTGTCGTCCTGTTCGATGACCAGCGCCGGATTGTCGTCCGAGCCGTTGCGCTTGATTTTCTTGCCGTCGATGGTCTTTTCCACCTCTTCCTTGTGAACCTCCACGACCTTGCCCTCGGCATGGCCCTTGCCGTACTTCCAGCGTACGGTATCGCCTTTCTTTACCATCTGGTCTATTGATTTAGTTTGTAAATTGTCTGGCATTAACTTTTTGTTCCAGTGAATGTTTTGGGGCGTGGCCGGTGGTCATTTCAGACGTGCAGTAAGTTTTTCCAGATTCCTGTTTCGGTTTCACCATCAATCCCGTACCTTTGCCTGATTTTTGACCAGCCCGGAACCGCCGGGCCGGCACTTCGGAAGGAACGACGCCTGAACCACTGTACTGCTCAGCGCCATGTCTGCCGACCGAAGCGAACCGTTGGGCCAATGCAGTTTCAGGGGGTCAGGAGTATCCGGACAGATATTCATTAGACATTCTTTTTTCACTGAAAATGCCCAAAGATTCTTCCATCCGCTCGGTACTTATCATTGGCTCCGGCCCCATCATCATCGGACAGGCGTGTGAATTCGATTACTCCGGCTCTCAGGCGGCCCGTTCGCTGCGGGAAGAGGGTATCGAAGTCGCCCTGATCAACTCCAATCCGGCGACGATCATGACCGACCCCATCAACGCCGACCACGTTTACCTGAAACCGCTTGAGAAAAAGTCCATTGTCGACATCCTGAAAAAACATCAGGAGATGGGGCGGCCCATCGATGCCGTGCTGCCAACGATGGGCGGGCAGACAGCCCTTAACCTCGCCATCGACTGCGACAAGGCGGGCATCTGGACCAAATACAACGTCCGCATCATCGGCGTCGACATCCGGGCCATCGAGACCACCGAAGACCGCGAGAAGTTCCGGCTCAAGATGCTCGAACTGGGCGTGGGCGTCTGCAAGGGCCGCACGGCCCGCTCCTTTCTGGAAGGCAAGGAAATTGCGCAGGAAATTGGTTTCCCGCTGGTTATCCGGCCTTCGTTCACGCTCGGCGGCACGGGCGGCGGCTTCGTTGAAAAACCGGAAGATTTCGATAAGGCACTCAATAACGGTCTGCACGCTTCACCCGTACACGAGGTGCTGGTGGAACAGAGCGTGATGGGCTGGAAAGAATATGAACTGGAACTGCTGCGGGATGGAGCGGGGAACTTCATCATTATCTGTTCCATCGAGAACTTCGACCCGATGGGCATCCACACGGGCGACAGCATCACCGTGGCCCCGGCCATGACCCTGCCCGACACGCTCTACCAGAAAATGCGCGACCTCGCCATTATGATGATGGACGGCATCGGCAAGTTCGCGGGGGGCTGTAACGTGCAGTTCTCGGTCAATCCGGAAACGGACGACATCATCGCCATTGAAATCAACCCCCGCGTCAGCCGTTCGTCGGCCCTGGCGTCGAAGGCCACGGGCTATCCGATTGCCAAAATCGCCGCCAAAATGGCGATTGGCTACAATCTGGACGAACTCATCAACCCCATCACGGGCAGCACCTCGGCGTTTTTCGAACCGGCTATCGACTACGTCATCGTGAAAGTGCCCCGCTGGAACTTCGATAAATTCCAGGGTGCCGACCGTTCGCTGGGCCTGCAGATGAAGTCGGTGGGTGAGGCGATGGGCATTGGTCGCAACTTCCAGGAAGCGCTGCAAAAAGCCTGTCAGTCGCTCGAAATCCGCCGCAACGGGTTGGGGGCCGACGGTCGGGAGGTGGCCGATCAGGAGACGCTGAAATACAGTCTGGCGCACCCAAGCTGGAACCGCCTGTTCCATATCTACGACGCCTTCAAAGCGGGGATGTCGTTCAAAACGATTCAGCAACTGACCAAAATTGACCCCTGGTTCCTTTACCAGATTGAAGAACTGGTGGAACTGGAACGCGAAATTCAGCAGTACGACCTCGAAGACCTGCCAGCCGATTTGCTGTTGACGGCCAAGCAGAAAGGTTATGCCGACCGGCAACTGGCGCACCTGCTGGGCGTGAAGGAAAGCCGGGTGTACAACTATCGTCAGAAGCACAACATCCGCCGGGTGTTCAAATGCGTGGATACCTGCGCCGCCGAGTTTGAGGCAAAAACGCCGTACTACTACTCGACCTTCAATATTCAGACCCCGCCGGACGCGGAGTCCGAATCGTCGGCGATGACGGTTTCCGAACTCTACGGCAACGAATCCAACGTCAGCAGCCGCAAAAAAGTGGTCGTGCTGGGTTCGGGTCCCAACCGCATCGGCCAGGGCATCGAGTTCGATTATTCCTGCGTTCACGGCGTTCTGGCGGCGAAAGAAGCAGGGTATGAGACGATTATGATTAACTGCAACCCCGAAACCGTCTCGACCGACCCCGACGTGGCCGACAAGCTATATTTCGAGCCCGTGTTCTGGGAGCACGTTCACGCCATCATCATGCACGAAAAGCCGGAAGGCGTCATTGTGCAGTTGGGCGGTCAGACGGCCCTGAAAATGGCCGAAAAACTGACCAAATACGGCATCAAAATCATCGGTACAAGCTGGGAAGCGCTCGATCTGGCCGAAGACCGGGGCCATTTCTCCGAGATGCTGCGCAAACTGGACATTCCGTATCCGAAGTTCGGCACGGTGCGCACCTCCGACGCCGCTCTTGAGCTTTCCCGCGAACTGGGCTTCCCGCTGCTGGTGCGACCGAGTTACGTACTGGGCGGACAGTCGATGAAGATTGTCATCAATGAGCAGGAACTGGAGCAGCACGTCATGAAGATTCTGCACGACATTCCCGACAATAACATCCTGCTCGACCATTTTCTGGAAAACGCCATCGAAGCCGAGGCCGACGCCATCTGCGACGGTGAGGACGTACACATCATCGGCATCATGGAGCATATCGAACCGGCGGGCATTCATTCCGGCGACTCCTACGCCCTGCTGCCGCCCTTCGATTTGAGCGAAAACGTCATCCAGCAGATTGAGGAATACACGAAGAAAATCGCCGTGGCGCTCAAAACAGTCGGATTGATTAACATCCAGTTCGCCGTTAAAGACGAGAAGGTGTATGTTATCGAGGCCAACCCCCGCGCCAGCCGGACGGTGCCGTTCATCTGCAAAGCCTATCAGGAGCCGTATGTCAATTACGCTACGAAGGTGATGCTGGGCGTCAAGAAGGTGAAGGACTTCGACTTCAAACCGGTGAAAAAGGGCTACGCCATCAAGATTCCGGTGTTTTCGTTCAACAAATTCCCGAACGTCAACAAGGAACTCGGCCCCGAAATGAAATCCACCGGCGAAGGCATTTACTTCATTGATGACCTGGAAGACGATTTCTTCCAGAAAGTGTATTCGGAACGGAATCTGTATCTGAGTAGATAATCAGGAGAACATGGATGCCATCGCTTCGAGCGATGGCATCCATAGTTATACAAAAACGGCGACCGAGTCTCCCGGTCGCCGTTCTTCATTATAGACCTTCTATCACTTCTGAATGATGCTGCCGCCGAAGGGCGTCGACATCCGGCTGATGGCTTCGAAAGATTCTACATTCTGGTCGATGAAACGCTGTATGGCTTGCTTGAAAAAAGTCAAATTAGAAAAGGGCTGATTCGACGCTGCAAGCCCACGTTTGCTAAGCTTAATTACTTGCATAGCTATGATAGTTAGTTAATAATCAGTGCGCTACCGAAACAGATTTATGCGCACCACTCACAGCAAAATAACTAAGATTGGAGTAAAAAAGATTCTTACTTATTGGTAAAGTACAAGAAGTCCCTCTGATTTGTCATCGAAACGGGACAGAGTGATAGAGATTCTTGACTGAGTGCAGTGCCTTTTTCTAAACACGGAGAACACAAAGGATTGCACAGAGTTACACAGAGAAGTCTTCATTTATCTCCGTGTAATCTCTGTTGTCTCTGTGTTTAAACCTCCCATGTTTCCAACCGTCACTCTCAACAACGGCGTTGAAATGCCCCTGCTGGGGCTGGGCGTCTATGCCCCGCAGCATAACAATGAAATTCAGCAGGCCGTCGAATGGGCACTCGAAGCGGGCTGTCGGCTTATCGACACGGCCAGCATTTACGGCAACGAACGCGAAGTGGCCGACGGCATCCGGGCCAGCGGGCTGCCCCGCCGGGACGTCTTCATCACCACCAAAGTCTGGAACGACGACCTCGGCTACGACAGCACTCTCCGGGCCTTCGACCGCAGCCTCGAAAAACTCCGCACGGATTACGTGGATCTGTACCTGATTCACTGGCCCGTCCGTGAGACCCGCCTCGATGCCTGGCGGGCGCTCGAAACGCTCTACGCCGACGAGCGCGTCCGGGCCATCGGCGTCTCGAACTACTACGGTCCGCATCTGGACGAACTATTCTCCATCGCCACCGTGACGCCCGCTGTCAATCAGTTTGAGTTTAGCCCCTATTGCCACCTGCCGGAAGTACTGGCCTATTGCCGCGAAAAGAGCATTCAGCCGGAAGGGTATGCACCCGTTGTGCGCGGCCAGAAAAAAGACGACCCGCGACTGGTTCGACTGGCCGAAAAGTACAGCAAATCGACGTATCAGATGCTCATTCGCTGGTCGCTGCAGCACGGGGTCGTGACCATACCCAAGTCAGTGAACCGCGAACGCATCCGGCAGAACTTCGACGTACTGAATTTTACGATTGCCGATGAAGACATGTCCGAAATGAACACCTGGCACGACAACACCCGCGTGGCCTGGGACCCGATGGGTTTTCTCTAAAAACGGTTGGGTAATCGGATGAAAGGCCGTTCAGGAACCAACTGTTTTGATCCGTTTTTCGTTATAGTGGATAAGTGGTAACTTTATACTCTGGTCGGAACATAAGCCCGACCGGGTTCCAACAACGAACATGTTCAAATTTCTGATCATCGCCTTCCTGATCATCGCCCTGGTGCCACCGGTTCGGCGCTTTGTGTTCTGGCTGCTGGTTGGGCGGCAACTGGTGAAGCAGCAGCGCGACGCCAATCAGCCTTTCCGGAGCCGCCGGGAAGGCGAAACGCGGGTCGACTCCACTCCCAACGGAACGACCGAATCCAAACTGAAAGGCGGCGAATATGTGGATTATGAGGAAGTAAAGTAGGGTTTACCGCTGCGGGGCATGGCGATGCCGCTAAAAGCCCCTAAATCCCCTAAAGGGGACTTGGCTCCGCCACCCGCCACCATCCTGAATGAGCGAAGCAAAGTCCCCTTTAGGGGATTTAGGGGCTAAAGTCTAGCGCTCGTCCTTATACCGAATCGCCATGCCGCCCAGCTTGTAGCCCTGTAAGGTTGCCGTGGTGTAGAATTGATAGCGGACGTTCGTCAGGGCGTCGGCTCCGAGCTTTTTAGCCTCCAGGGTCAGCTTTGCCAGCAGAATCTCCTTTTGTTCCTGATCGACGCCCCGCGTGAGCAGTCGCCCGCCCCGCACGGGTTTCTGGGCCGTCGCCAGCGGCTTTTCCTCCGCATATTCCAGCCACTCCATCTCAGAGTAGGGCCGATCCGGTTTTTCGTCTTCAAAAAATACGTCGACCGGATACTCAGGTCGGGTGCTGATGGGAATGGCGGGCCGGAAACAGCCTGTCAGCACGGCAAGCAGAATTATCGGCAGAAATACCTGCCGGGCAATGACCACGTGGGCTTTCATATTGGACTGTTTTGTAGTAAACGATCCACCACTTCCGGATAGTGCTGGTGTTCAAGTACCTGCACCCTGCGGGCTACGTCGTCGGGCGTGTCGCCGGGCTGCACCGGGCACGCGGCCTGGAAAATGACGTCGCCTTCGTCGTACTGTTCGTTCACGTAATGAATGGTGATGCCTGACTCCCGTTCTCCCGCCGCCACAACGGCTTCGTGGACAAAATGACCGTACATGCCTTTTCCGCCGTATTTGGGCAGCAGGGCCGGGTGAATATTGACAATTTTTCCCTCAAATGCCCTGACCAGCGGCGGAGGCACCAGCCACATGAACCCGGCCAGTACGATAAGGTCAATCTGCTGACGCTGAAGCAACCGGACAATATGTTCGGTTTCGTAGAATGTGTGCCGGTCGAAGAGCAGAACGGGGACATGCAGTTTCCGCGCCCGGTCGATGACGCCCGCCTTTGGATTATTCGATGCAATCAGACTTACCTCTACGTCGGACCTGTCGGCAAAATACCGGGCAATACGTTCGGCATTCGATCCGGAGCCGGAGGCAAACAGGGCAATACGATGCATTGTAAGGAATGGGTAATGTGAGGACGAAAATACGGATTTAGGCGTATAAGACTGTATATTTGTGCAACGCTGTTGCTCAAAACACCATGCTGGCTTCCCATCGACTGACGTTTCAGTACACTTCCGATAAACAGTTTGCTTTTCCTGACCTGCGCTGTGGCGACCGCGAGGCGCTGCTGATTCTGGGTCGTTCCGGAAAGGGAAAAACAACCCTGCTGCACCTGCTGGCGCTGCTGCTGCGCCCCCAATCCGGTTCAGTTATCATCAATGGAACGGATCTGACCCGGCTGAGTCCCGCAGAAACGGCGGCCTTCCGGGCGGCGCACGTAGGCATTGTTTACCAGAAACCCCACTTTGTCAGCTCGTTGTCGGTGATGGATAACCTGCTGCTGGCAAACTATCTGGCCGGAAAAAGCCCGCAGCGCGACCGGGCCCGGCAACTGGCCGGGCAACTGGGATTCGGCGATCACCTGTCCAAAAAAACGCATCAGTTGAGTCAGGGCGAACAGCAGCGGGTGAGCATTGCACGGGCAGTGATGAATCAGCCGGGGGTCATTCTGGCCGATGAGCCAACGTCGAGCCTCGATGACGAAAACTGCGACCGCGTCGTGCGTCTGCTCCGGGAGCAGTCGGAGCAAATCGGGGCCAGCCTGATTGTGGTAACGCACGATCAGCGGCTGAAAGACGAATTCTCACATCAGGTGATTCTTTAGTTTTCAGTTTGCTGTTTTCGGTTTGCCGTTGTTTCACCTGCGGAGCAACTGAAAACCGAAAACAGCAAACTGAAAACCGAAAACGGCAAACTGAAAACTGAAAACAAAAGGTCTATGAACCTACTCAAAATAAGCTGGGCTAATTTGAAGGATAAGCCCCTGAGCAGTTTTCTGAGCGGTCTGCTCATGACGTTCGGTATCAGCATCATCTCGCTGCTACTACTGCTCAATAAGCAGTTGGATGAACAGTTTTCGCGCAATGTGAAAGGCATCGACATGGTGGTAGGAGCGAAAGGCAGCCCCCTGCAACTCATCTTGTCGAGCATTTACCAGATCGATGCACCCACGGGTAATATTCCGCTGGAAGAAGCCGAACGCCTGACCCGCAATCCGATGATTAAAACGGCTATTCCGGTGGCGATGGGCGACAATTTTCGTTCATTCCGGATTGTCGGAACCAACAAACAATACGTCGAACACTACGGCGCTTCGGTGGCGCAGGGCCGGTTGTTCCAGAACGACATGGAAGCAACCATCGGCGCACGGGTGGCCGAGGCTACGGGGCTGAAACTGGGCGATACCTTTGCCGGTTCGCACGGTCTGGACGGAGAGGGCGAAGAACATGGTGAGAAGAAATACACCGTTGTGGGTATATTTCAGCCCGCCGGCAACGTGGTCGATGGGCTGGTGCTGACGCCGGTATCGAGCGTCTGGGCCATTCACGAAGGACATGGAGCGAACGAAGGCGCAGCGATGGTGGATAGCCAGTTGCCCGCCCGCGAAGGACCAGAGGCTGAACACGCCGACCAACACGAAGCCAACCGGGAAATCACCAGTATGCTCATCAAATTCCGGAATCCGCTGGGTATGATGCTCGTACGAGGTATCAACAATAATTCGAAGCTCCAGGCGGCTCTGCCGTCGATTGAAATCAATCGGTTGTTTTCGCTGCTCGGCGTGGGGGTCGAAACACTCCGGGGACTGGCAGTCATCATCATGCTCATTTCTGGCATCAGCGTGTTTGTATCCCTGTATAATTCCCTGAAAGAGCGACGCTACGAAATGGCGCTGATGCTGTCGATGGGGGCCACCCGAACGCAGTTGTTCGGAATGCTGCTGCTCGAGGGGCTGATGCTGGCGCTAATCGGCTTCGGACTGGGTTTGCTGCTGAGCCGGGTGGGTCTGCTGCTGTTTTCGGCCCGGGCCGAGCAGGAGTTTCATTATAGCCTGAATAATCTGAGCATTCTGCCGCAGGAGTGGGCTTTGCTGGGCATTGCCGTGCTGATTGGCGTACTGGCCGCCGCCCTGCCTGCTCTGGGCATCTACCGAATGAATATTTCGAGAACGCTGGCCCAGGAGTAAGGTTGGGCTAAAGCCCTGAAAATGGAAACTTTTGGCCTTTCTTCCCCCGGTCTAAAGCGCTGAGGCAATAAAACTCCGCCTGCTAAAAATCAATCACACTAACTTGATGATAAATTGTCTGCGTAAAATTGCCCCGGCGCTTTAGACCGGGTTTAGTCAGTCCGCTAGCTCCCAGGGAGGGCTTTAGCCCAAACCCAAGATCTGTAAGTTACCGCCCGATGGGTCGAACGCCTGCCTTACGTTCGTCGGCCACGACGATGAAGCGATACAGCGGTTCTTTTCCTGAATCGAAAACGGGTTTGAGTTCCCGGTAACGGCGCTGGGCTTTCTGCCGCGCCATCGCAAAATTCTGCCGGGAAGCCCGAAGCCGGGCTGCAGCCGGTAGTTTACTGAAATCCACATCGCCGACCATCGATGTTTCCAGACAGACGAAATCTTTGTTGTCGGCATCGCGGTAATAGCCCAGAAAACAATGGTCGGGAAAGAGCACCAGCACCGGATCAATCTGGATGGAACGCAGCACCGATGCAAACAGAATCATAGCGTCGGCGCAGTTGGCCTGCCGCAGATTCCAGATCTGGTCGACCGTGCGGATGCGCTGACTGAAGAGCGTGGGCGAAGTGCCCGTGCTGGAATTGGTCGAGATGGAACTGTAGCGGAGGCCGCGTTTCTGCAGAGCATACCAGATGGCAAACACCTGCTCGTCGACCTCCTTCGGATTGCCGGACTGAACCCCGTCGAAGGCCGGAACGATGCCCGTACCCAGCGCCTGATGCAGTACTTCGTCGATGACCGGATCGTCCTCATTGATGTAGGCCGTATACATGTAATTCAGATCGACGTTGCCTTTGGGATTGGCACGATCCTCCCAGAAATACGGACAGTCGTTGACCGAACGCAGCGTAGCCACCACGGTCCGCTGACTGATTTTCTGGTCATTCAGCCAGGTCGTCACCGTAAAATCGACGGGGGTGGGCTGCTGCAGGCGGCGGAGTTTCTCATAATCCCAGGTAATGTGAGGCACTAACTGATACTCCCGCAGCGCTTCGCTCAGAACGCCCTCCAGCCTACTGGGCTGACTGAACGGGGTTGCTCCCACTTCCACCCGGACCGGCGTGTCGGCATACGGATTGGTGACAAAAACAGTAACATGTCCATCGCCTTCGCCGAGTGTGTGTGGGCCGTCAGGCTCTTTCATTGCCGCCGTTGCCAGTATATACGACGAAAAAATCTGCTGCTCCATGCCAATGGTTACGGCAACGGCCTCGTGTCGGGGCATGGCGGCGGTGGGGAGGTTATCGCTCGCCGGAGCGGTGTGCAGGCTCAGCATTTCGGCGGACTGGCGCTGAGCCAGCGTTGCGGATTCAGCCAGCAGAAGAAAAACAGGCACTGTTAGCAGGAATCCAAACGATCGCATGGTAAAGTGACAAGTTACAGAAAGACGGTACGGTATGTAATGCGAAGAAACGAATTTTTGTATAGCGTATCAATAGAATAGCCCTATTAAATTGTGGTTAATGGTGATGATTGAGTTATTGGTAGAAAGGGCCGGTCTGGCTGGTATTTTGGCCTCTTGCATAACGCAGACAGCCCCGGCAAGTTGCCGGGGCTGTCTGTTCAGAAGAATAGCACGACAGGGTCAGTGCGCATGGTGCATCCGGCAGTAGCGCAGATTGGTCAGATGGGTCACGATCAGGCCGGCAGAAGCGAAATAGCCCACGTACTCAAACAGCTCATTGACCTCTTCAAGAATGATGGCAACGGAGAAAAGCGCCAGAAACCCCCACAGGGCCAGTTTGATGACGGAAGACGAATGATGCCGGGTGGCAAAATAAACGGCGATGATGTTTACCCCGATAAACACATAATCGAGACTCAGATACCCGAAACGCAGGGCGTTGTTGTCCAGCAGAGACGTGCTCACCAGCAGAATGGGGGTAACCAGACAATGGATGATACAAAGTACTGAACCGGTTATGCCAATGTAATCCGCTTTTCTGGATAATACGCCTACTTTCATGGTCCTGTCAGTTTCAACTACCTGACGACAAATATAAAGAATCTATCAAATTAATGCAACAACGTTGCAAGTAATGGAAAGATTTTGTAAAAGTACATGTCGTAGTTATTGAATCGACAGAGCCAGATGCAACATAGTTGCGAAATTTTTGCAACTATGTTGCATCTGATGTAGTTTTGCGTTTTTCCAACACACATAGTCAACCTAATTGTAGAACGTATGAATAAGGGAGTAAAATCATGGATGTGGGCAGCAGGTGTAGCAGCGGTCTGTTCCTTGCTGGTAGCCTGTGATAAATCAGATGACGTAGTCGAACCGGACGAGAACGAACTCATTACAACCGTTAGTCTTGAGTTTACCGAGCAGGGCACGACAACCCCGCGTGTGTTTACGTTCCGGGATGTGGATGGACAGGGCGGTCAGGCGCCTACGCTGGACAATATCACGCTGAAGGCCAATGCGACCTACACGCTCAATGTGAAAATGCTGGATGAGAGCAAATCACCGGCGACGGACATCACGAAGGAAATCAAAGAGGAAGATGATGAGCACCTTCTGGTCTTTACCACCACTCCGGCTTCTGTGCTGACGTATACCTATGGGGATAAGGACGCTAAAAACCTGCCCGTTGGTCTGACAGGCTCGGCTCGTACGGGAGCCGCCGGGACGGGCAAATTGCGGGTGCAGCTCCGGCATCAGCCCGGCACCAAGGACGGTACGCCCGGCCCCGGCTCAGACGACGTCAACGTCGAATTCAATCTGACCGTAAACTGAAACTAGCTGTAAACATGAGATGGGCCGGAGTTTTCGGGTTTGGCTATAACAAACCCGAAAACTCCGGCCCATCTCGTATTTATACCACCGGATTAATAAAACTTGGCGCGGCGGTCTTTGATTTTCGCATTCTCGCGGATGGCCTCGTTGATATAGAAGCTGGTACGGGCGCTCTGATTCTGCTGTACCGTATTCCTGTAAAGCGCGTAATCCGCTACACTCGGGGCGGGCGTCAGCCGGGTCGTTTCCAGAATCAGCACACCGGTTTCACCGGCAAAGGGCTTCGAGCGCTTGCCCGGCTTCTGACCAAAGGCCCGGCCCAGGGCTACCGGGTCGACCCCGGCGCTGCGGAGAAATCCATTTGCCAGGTTGATGTCCGTCACTGTTTCTACCAGCGCACCTGCGCCGTATTTCTGCGCTGCGCTTTCCAGCGTACCAGCGCCGCCGCCCAGTTTGGCGATAATCTGCTCGGCCTTCAGTTGATTGCGGACTTTGGTCGTCAGTTCCTGCCGGAAATCATCGACCGCTACCTGATCTTCGCTGGTTTTGCCCGTCACGACGGCGACGACGTACTGATCACCAATCTCGAACGATTTCGACACGTCACCGATGTTCGTTTCGTCGTCAAACGCCCAGCGCACCAGTTCGCGGGCATTGGAGAGGGCGTTGACATTGGTTGAGTTCTCCGGAATCCGTTCTGCCGTGGCAACGACCAGCGATTTATCTTCTTTGGCATTCTTCTCAAACGCGTCCTTAGACTGGCTGTTCGAGGCAAACTGGTCGGCCTTGCGGTATACTTCATCCCGGGTTGCCTGGCTTGGGGCGATTTCTTTGCCGATGGCGGCGATGCGATACAGGACGTTGGTTTTCGGCTCAGTCACTTTGATAATGTGGAAACCGTAATCCGTTTCGACCAGGCGCGGAATCAGGCCCGTTCCGCTGAAGCCAAACACGGCCTGTTCAAAAGGTTTCACCATCTGGCCTGTATTCTTGAAATAACCGAGGTCGCCGCCGATCTGTGCGGAATTGTCGGCACTGTTGGCGCGGGCGAGTGCCTCGAAGCTGGCTCCACCCTGAATCTGCTTCAGCAGCGCATCGGCCCGCTGACGCGCCTGCGCTTTGGCCGAATCGCCCTGACCCATCGGACGGATCAGGATGTGGCTGGCCCGAACCGTGAAGTTCGTGTCGCGCTTCGTACCCGTGTACTTATAAATGAAATAGGTATTGCCTTCTTTGAAAGGGCCATACACGCCACCAGGCGTGAAGGTGCCGATGGCGGATTTCAGTTGCTCCGGCATTTCGCCCTGCGTCATATACAACGGCAGCCGAACGTCGGAATTGACCTGCGCAAACGACGAATCGTTGGGCGCCGAGGCCAGGCCGCGTGCCAGTGATTTAATCTGGTTGTACAGGGTAGCGCTGTCTTCCTTCGATGGCGCAATGGGGAAAGTAACGTACTGGATTGACCGGCTGTTGAAGCCCTTGTATTCGTCCTTGTGCTTATCCAGATACTCCTGCAGTTGCGCATCCGTCACCTTGACTGTGGTATCGGCAATGGCGTAGTACGGAACAAACAGGAATTTGACGTCGGCGCGGGTGTTCTGCGCTTCGTATTCTTTCTTGGCTTCCGCCGTCGTAGCAAACACCGACAGCCGCATCAGGTTCTCGTATTTGGTACGCAGACGATCGATGCTGAGATTCCTCTCGAAGTTGGCCCAGGCCTGCTGCTGCTCGGCAGGCAGGGTTTTAAGGTTTTTCAGGTAGTTGATAACGGTAGCCTTGTCAAATACGCCCGTCTGGGGATTGGTGAACGTCTGGCGGATAGCCGGGCTGATATAATTACCCTGCACCATGTCGACCAGTTCGTCCGGCGTTACCGCCAGTCCCAGTTTATCGAACTCGTTCCGGTAGGCGATGTCCAGAATAAACTGGTTCCAGGCCTGGTCGCGAATCTGAACCAGATCCTGCTCCGTGGCGGGCCGACCCGACTGCTGCTCATAGGCCGCCCGGGCCTCATCGACCTTCGCTCCAAACTCCTGGTAGTCAATTTTTTGTCCGGCGATTTCGCCCACACTCTGATCCCGGCCGCCAAACATCATCTGCGGGCCGAGCAGATCGCCTCCAACGATAAATAAAATCAAACTGATGGCAATCACGGCTACGGCAATGCCTGATTTCTCCCGAATCTTGTTTATTAACGCCATTTTGGTTTATACGCAAATGTATAGAACCGCAAAATAACAATTTTTCTACATGGGATACAAGGAGAAACAGGAAGTGTGTCTTGAGAGAAATTGTATCGCAGAGCTGAGCAGAGGTTGGAGAGTTAAGCGGAGCTTTTTTAATAAACTCTGCTTAGCTCGTTTCATCTCCGCTCAGCTCTGCGAAATAACTTTTCTCAGGTCTCAGAAATTCGCTGACAGATTCAGGAAATAATAGCCGCCGTTAAAGCCAAACTGCGTGGCGTTGCGGCTGTAGACAAACCGCCCGAACGATCCGTTGTCGAGCGGCGGCGTCTGGAATGGAAACGTCTGCGTCAGCGGTTGGGGATACACGTCGAACAGGTTGTTGGCTCCCAGCGCCAGCGTAATGTTTTTCGTCAGAGCGTAGCCAACCGACAAATCGGTCACCAGACGGGGGGCAAACGTTTCGTTCAGAGTCGCGTTGCCGTTCGGGTCGCGGGTTTCTACCCGGCCAAAACGGGTCGTTCGGGCGACAATACGCAGTTTGCTCAACTGGTAGGTTGCGCCCAGCGTGATTTTGCTCTGCGGATTCGCCAGCTCGACAAAACCGCGCTGCTGGGGGTTGAAGAGCGTGTTGCCAAACGTGTTATCGTTGGGAATCTGGCTCGTGCCACGCAGTTCGGTAATGCGGGTTCGGTTAAAGTTGGACGCCAGCGTCAGGTCGAGTTTGCCCCGGCTCAGGCGCGGACTGGTCGAAATGACGACGTCGAGGCCACGGGTACGGGTGTCGATGGCATTGGTGAAAAAGGCTGCCGCATTGACGTCGCGTGCGCCCGCCGCATCGAGCAGCCGCGCCACCACCTGACCCGACGCGCTCGAACCACGCACAAACTGGCCGGTCAGCACCACCCGATCTTTGATGTCGATCTGGTAGGCATCGAGCGTGATGCTGAGGTTATCGACGGGCCGCGAGGTGATCCCAACCGAGTAATTGACCGACCGCTCGGCCTTCAGGGTCGGAATACCGAACGAGTTAGCGATGGGGCTGCCGTTGCGGAACGTACCGACCTGGAGGGGCGTCAGCGTCCCGGCGACGTTGACAAACTGCGTGGATACGTTACTGAAGAAATACTGATGGATGGACGGTGCCCGGAAGCCCGTCGAGATGCCACCCCGGATTGAGAACGCATCGGCCAACCGGAAACGGGCCGCCAGTTTAGTCGCCAGATTACCGCCAAAGTCGCTGTAGTTTTCGTATCGGGCAGCCCCGTTCAGTAATACGCTTTCCGTCAAATCGGTTTCTACGTCGACGTATCCGGCCAGGACGTTCCGGCTTTCATCGATCGCGTTGGCGGGCTGGAATCCCGGAAAGACCTGCGCTCCGGCGGCAAACTGCACGGGCGCTCCGGGCCGGTTGTAATTTTGCCACGACGCTTCCTCGCCCTGCTGAATCTGGTAGTTGTCGATACGGTACGAAAGCCCGGCAGCCACGTTGAACGACTTCAGGTTCAGCCGCTTACCAAAATCCTGCGAAGCGCCCGCGTCCAACGTAAACTGGTTGAAAACGATGGTTCCGGCGTAGAACTCCCGCTGCGTCCGGTTAGGCAGGGTGGTAGCCCTCGCCAGCGAGGCATTGAGCGAATTTTTGACGTCGAAGCGGAATGAGTTGCCGCCATATACGGCGCTGACGTCCCAGTTCAGACCGCCCGTCGTTTTGCCGGTCAGGCCGGTCATGGCCGAATAGTCGCGGATGCTGGAGTGAATTTCGGGCAAAAATCCGTTCGGATACATGGTGGTATCCATCTGCGTGTTCTGGAAGGGATATCGGTAAAAACCCGCCGCTTCGCCCTGCCGGAAATTCACGCCGCCGTTGGCGTAAAACTCCACTTTGCTGCTGATGGGCAGACTCAGATTGGCAAATCCGGCAAGGTTATCGATTTTTGAATTACCAATCTGCATATTGTCTTCCCGGCTGAAGCCCCGCTGCTGAATGCGCTGTTCGTCGCGGGTGCGCAGGCCTTCATTGACAACGCCATTGTTGTACCAGTTGAAGTAAACCGGCCCGGTGTACGTCCCGGCCCGGTTGGTAGCGCCCCGTGTGCGGCCTTCGAGCGTCAGGTTCAGAATACCTTTCTGCCCAATCTTCAGCCCGTGATTGACGCCCACCTGAAACAGACGCCCGTCGCCTGCGTATTGCTGCCCGGCCTGGGCATTGACTGTTGTACCGACCTTCTTCCTCAGGACGAGGTTGATGACCCCCGCGATGGCATCGGAGCCATACTGCGAAGCCGCCCCATCCCGCAATACTTCCACCCGCTCCAGAGCAGCGGCGGGAAGGGCGTTCAGGTCGGTGCCGACCGAGCCACGGCCAATCGTTCCATTAACGTTGACAAGCGCCTGATTATGCCGACGTTTGCCGTTGAGCAGCACCAGCACCTGATCGGGACCGAGACCGCGAATGGTGGCCGGGTCGATGTGGTCGGTGCCGTCGGCGATGGTCTGTCGCGACGAATTGAACGATGGCGCCACGAAATTCAACTGCTGGGTAGGTTCCACCTGTCCCGTAGCAATCAAATCGCCCGACTGAATGACGTCTATGGGCGCCACCGTTTCGGTGCTGGTCCGTACCTGCGTCGAACGCGAGCCGACCACAACGACTTCGCTCAGACTGGACGACGATTCGCGGAGGGTTACGTTTGCTTCCACAGTGCCGGTTGAGGGCACCGTCACACGGGCTGTCTGCCGGTCGTATCCAATGAAGCTGAACGTCAGCGTGTAATCGCCCGGAGCCAGTGAAAGTGAATAATCACCGTTCGGGTCTGTGGTTGTGCCGGTTTTCGTACCTGTTACCACGACCGTTACCCCCGCAAGAGCCGATCCGTTGCCAACATCCGTAACACGCCCACGGACGCCCTGCGCCCAGACGCCTATCACCCACAGGAGGAGGCTGAATGAGAGCAGTACTTTTCTGATAATAAACATCTTTTTCATAGGTTAGACTCCTTTTCACTATTGAAACAAAAGGCAATTATTCTAATATCGCCCAAAAAACCTAATATACGATTTGTTTTTCGGGCAAAATCACCATTTTTCTACTAAAAAATCATGATTCTACCGCAGAATCTATCATCACGTCAATTCCTACGTCGTTGTAAGTAAATGCTTTGAGCAGGTAGTTTTCCCGCAGCCGCATAGCCCGGCGAATGTCTGGTATACTTAATCCTCTTCCATGCAGTTCCAGCGCCCGCCCCCGGAAATCTTCGAGGTATTGAAGCTTGTTGGCGAGCGCCGTTTTGCCGTTTTTCAGGACGGGATTGTGCCCGCAAAAGAGCGTGTCGAACTCATAGGTCAGCATATGCCGGGTCGATTCGACGTGCTGCCGAAAATTCTCGCCTCGCCGGAATATCTTCAGATTACCGATATAAAAATCGCCCGCAAACAGCCAGCCTTCGCCTTTTTCCAGCAAAACATGATGGTCGGGCGAGTGGCCCGGCGTATGAATAGAATGGAACTGATACCGTTCTGTTTCCAGTATGTCGGGCAGGGGCAGAATGCCGGGACAGGGTTCGATGCGGCCAAACCAGAATTCTTCGTACGGCAATACCGAAAAACCCGCGCCCACCCGGTGGGCCGTTTCCTCACTGGCATAGACCGGCACCCGGTGCTGACGATGCAGTGCGAATGCGTTTCCGGAATGGTCTTCGTGATGGTGCGTCAGCGCAATGTGTCGAATAGGTTTATCGGACAGCGTTTGCAGAACATCGCGCTGCCGGTGGCGCTGGGCCGTGTCGATAAGCAGGCCGTCGATGTAGTAGCAGTAAACGGGAATCGTGGGTACAAACGGTAACGGTGAATACCCGAACTGATAGCCTTCAACCGGCCCGTGAACGATGCGGCGGGTAAGTTTCATGGGCATAAAAGTAAAACCGGACCACCGAAAAAAACGATGGTCCGGTTTTACATTCGACATTTGTCTATTTCACTTCCAGTATCTCCACGTCGAATCGCAGCGGCGCATACGGCGGAACGGCGTAGATGTTGGTGTTGGGCCTTACGCTGCCCCGTGCGCCATAGCCCTGGCTCGACGGAAAAATCAGGGTGGCTTTTTCACCGGGCCGCAGCCGGACAACGCCGTCGTTGAAGCCGGGTACAACCTGCCCGGAACCCGTAACAAATTGAAACTCGCCACTGTCGAACTGGGCATTGCCCCGCAGCAGTTTACCGACGTATTTCAGTTTCACCGTCTTGCCATTGCCGATTGAATCGGGTGTGGCAGGGGAGCCAGAGATAATCCGAACGCCGGTTGGGGTTGTCTTACTGACCGCCAGCTTATTGCTTTCGATGTACTCTCGAATCTGCGTTTCCTCATTACGGGTGCGCAGCAGTTGCACGTCGAACCGAACCGGGCTGAAAGCCGGAATAATGACTGTTTTTCCGGTACTGTCGGTGCGGGGTTCATTGCCGTAAGCGATATAGTACGGAATCAGAAGGGTCATCTGCTGGCCTTCGGTCATCAGGCTCAGGCCCTCTTCCAGACCGGCGATCATCGCCCGGACACCGAACGGTAACTGAACGGGTCGCTGCACCGTCGCGCTGTCAACGGCCCGGGGATTATTGAGCAGATACAGCCGGTAAACAAACGACACTTCGTCGCCAACCGCCGGACGACGGGCATTAGTGGCAAGCCCTGTAACATTACCGAAGGGCCCTAACGTATTTGTTGAGTACGCAATAACATACATACCCGACGTCTGAGGTTGTACTATAGTCTGAAGATTGTTGCTTCGAATGTATTCTTCTATCAGTTTGTCGTTGGCCTCGGCTTGCCCCTCGTCGGGATTGGCTAAGTCATTCATGCATGAGGTCAGCCCAATCGTCAGGCAACTCAGCGCCGCAACCAGTACCTTTCTGGTAAACATAATATAAAGATGAAATAATGATTTATTGATTAACGATGGGATGACCCCCAAACGTTCGGAAGGGTTGTAAACCCCAAAAATTTTACGGTACCATCCGGCCCTCGCCCTCCCGCAGCGTCCAGAATTTTGCTGGGTCGATGCCCGTGGCTGTCAACGCCCTGCCCAGGTCCCCGACGGGCTGCTGTTGCCCGTCATCGGCCAGCGGAAACGTCCCAAAGTGGATGGCTACGCTCTGCTCCGACCACACGTCCTGATGAATCTGCACCGCCTGAGCGGGCGAACAATGCACCGGGGCCATAAACCATTCCGGAATGTAGGCTCCGATGGGAATCAGCGCCAGCCGTAGCGGACCAAACCGCTTACCGATTGCTTTAAAGAGCGGACTGTAGCCCGAATCTCCCGCGAAATACACTTTTCCGGCAATCTGACTTTCGACGACGAATCCCGCCCAGAGCGTCCCGTCGCGATCCAACATCCCGCGACCGGAAAAATGCTGCGCCGGTACGCAGTGAATTACCGTTCGGTCGTTATGCACCACCGACTGCCCCCAGTCCATCTCCGTGACGTTCCGGCAGCCTTTTCGTTCCAGAAACGCTTTCACGCCCAGCGTACAGTACACACGCGGCTGGTCGCGCTGGCAGAGACGCACGAAGGTATCGATGTCCAGATGGTCCCAGTGATTGTGACTCAACAGCAATACGTCGATTTTGGGCAGATCGTTGAAGCGAATGCCGGGCGGGTTGTTGCGTTTGGGTCCGGCAAACGAAAACGGACTGACGCGCTCGGCCCAGACGGGGTCGGTGAGCACGTTGAGGCTGTCGAACTGAAGCAGTACCGTGGAGTGATTGACGAACGTCACGCGCAGGTCGCGGCCCGGCACACGGGTGGGCGGCGGCGGGCCGGGCGGACTGTCGTGGTAGGCGGGCCAGGGGCCTTGATCGCGGTTCATCATCCAGCCAATTACTTCGCGGAACCCTTTCGCCTCCACGCCGCCGGGATTGAAAAATTTTTTTCCGTCAAAATGGTCGGAGACGGGCCCCTCGTAACGCGGAGCCGAAATGGCAAAGCCGATTGCCACCGCCCCCAGCCCAAACAGCACCACGAAGGCGAGCAGGCCATACAGAATTTTTATAAACATAAAGAGCAGCAACATAAGAAGCGCAAGATGAGAAACTTGCAGGGAAAAACCACGTTCGTCCGACCCCTCGGCGCGGACGAACTCAGAATGGATAGCCCACCGCTACGTTCAGAATCAGGTTGTCGCGGCGCCAGGCCCGCTGACCAAACCGGATTTCGTCGATGACCCACTGCTGTCCTTCCGCCAGCCAGGGCTTGCGCAGCGGAAAAGCCAGGTCGAAACGGAGAATGAAATACGACAGATCCACGCGCAGGCCCAGTCCCGTTCCCACGGCCAGTTGCTGATAAAACTGCGGATTGAACTTGGAGCCGGGGCCGAATGTCTGTCCATCACGGAACATCCAGACGTTGCCCACGTCCACAAACACGGCTCCCTGAAAAACCTGACTGAATCTGGGCCGGAGTTCGGTATTGAACTCCAGTTGGATGTCGCCGCCGCCATCCTGAAACAGGGTGGCATCCTGTACGGGCCGGAGGTAGGCTCCCGGCCCGACGGCCCGGGGACGGAAGGCCCGGATGCTGTTGGCCCCGCCCGCAAAAAACTGCTTGATAAACGGAAGCTGGTCCGAATTGCCGTAGGGGATGCCCAGTCCGCCCAGAAGCCGGTTGGCCCAGGTCAGCCGCGAGGTAAGGTGCATGTAGTATCGCTGGTCGATGTCGAAACGCAGATACTGAGCGATAGGTACGCCAAACAACAGCTTCTGATCGCTGTCGGCGCTCTTTTTGATGAGCAGACCCGCAAGTGCCCCCGCCGTTTCGACATTGAATCCCAGTCGATACGTATTGCGCGAGGCCGTCAGGGGCGACGAGTTGTAGTTGAACGAATAAATGGAATTGAAAATCAACTGGTCATTCTGGAGCAGCCGGAAATAGGGTCCCGAAACGAGCGGGTCCGGGTTGAGCAGATATTCCCTGAACTTGGGGCCGTAATTGAACGTCCGCACGAAGGTGGCCCCCAGCGGCTGAAACGTATGTTCGGTCTTGAAGTTGGTCCTCCAGATGTAATTGTAGGCGCCCCGAAAAGAGTTGAGCGAATACAGCTCGTTCCGGTCGATTCGCTCGTAGCCCAGCGTCATGGTCGTTTTGGGCAGTACCTGCCGCTGGTCGTAGCGTATGCGAAACGGCGACACGATGCGGGGGAAGGTCAGTGTCCCTTCCAGACCATACCGCAGATTGGTTACGCCACCCGTACCGGAACCTACCTGCACGTCGAAACCCACGTTGGCATTGATGGTCAGCAGTTCGGAACGGCGCAGGGCGTTGCGGTTGAGCCAGCTCACGGTAAGCTGCGAACCGGCCAGGTTGTTGGACCGGGTGACGCCTGCCACTTCGAGCCGAATGGATTTTTTAGGATAAGGCGTCAGATAATACGTTACGTCGAGAACGGCGCTGTCGCCCTGAAAATCCGGCTCGAACTGGTTCCGGACAAATTTGAACGAGCCGACATTGATGAACCGCGACAGTGTACCGTCCTGAGCGCGTGGGTTATAGAGCCGACCGGGGCGCAGACTCACCACATCCCGGAACAGCCGGGGATCGTAATACCGGGCGGTGTCGATGATGGTCATTCCTTCGAACCGAAACGATTTGCGCTCATTCGTATCGGTTTCTGCCCGGCTCAGACTGTAGTTGGGATAAATGGTGACGTTCCGGATGGAATACGGATAACGGGCCGCCACGGGCATGTCAGGTTTTACGGCCAGATATAGCCGAACGCGGTGATCGCCCGCCGTACTGTCGGCCAGAAACGTAATGTAATCCGGCTGAAAATAATAGAAGCCCCGCAGCCGGAACTCGTCTGAAAGGCGGGTCTGCTCCTGTTTGATGGCGGCAAACCGATAAGGGTCTCCTTTTTTGAGCGCCGTGCTGGCGATGGTCTGTCTGACGGCCTCCCGAAACACGGTGGAATCGGTCAGGTAAGCAACGGAATCGATGTAATAGCGGGGCTGTACCTGTACGTCGTAGATGGCCCGGGCATTGTAGCCTTTTTCCTCAAGCCGACCCCGGGCCGTCGACCGAAAATAGCCCTCGTTTTCCATGAACCCGGTAAAAATGGCTTCATTGGACGACACGGCCTTGGCGCTGGCAAAAACCGGCGGTTCGCCAAATTTTGTCCGGAACCAGTTTTTAAATCCTTTATCACTCGTCGGCTCTCCCAGCAGGTAATAAAACCAGACTTTATACGGGAATCCGAACAGCCGCCGGTTGGGCCGGGGCCGGGCCAGCCCTTCGAGTTCACTTTCCAGTTGCTTACGGTCGTCGCCTGAGATGGTAGGGGCCGTCTGCATCCGAATTTCGGAACCGGCAAACAGCCGTTCGTTCGGCGGAAGGCGTTTGGCGACGTTGCAACCGGCGAGAAGGAAAAGCAGTATGGGAATAAGACGTGTACTCATAAACTACCTGTTTCGCGTCCCTGGCGCCGGAATAACTCCTGTAGGGTGTTGTAATCGATGGTGATGACGAAACCAACCCCCGTTTCTATAACAAATCCCTGCAAAACAGCCTGCGTCTGGTACGAGTTGGTCCGGAAGCCCCGCAGCATGTAGCGGCCATCTTTGGTTAGCCGGTAATTCAGCGACAGGTTGTCGAACAGTTCCGACGGGTTCCGGCTGATGCTCGTGTTGTTCTGCAGTTCAAAGTTCCGGCCTACCGATACCGTCAGACGGCCATTCATAAAGCTCTTCGACAACCCCACGTTCAGATCAGTTCGGGCAGAAGGGCCACCCGTCGAACCGATGTAGGAGTTATACGACAGCAGATTGAAGTCCACGTCGACGCCTTTCAGCACGTTGGAGGCCATTCGTTCGAGCTGTTCCGACAATACTTTGCTCACACTGTTGAGGGCCACCTGACCCGTGCTCAGGCCGCCGCCCGCCCCGGAGAAGAAGTTGGAGGAGTTTTCGGAAATAAATCCGTTCAGGACCAGCAATGCAAACACCTGTTTGTTCATCTGCGACTGATCCTGACGCAATTGCCCCAGTTTGGTCTCCACCGCATCGACCACCTGAGCGTTGGACACAAACCGACGATCTTCAGGTAAACGAATGTCGAATGAGATTTTCGGCGACGACAGGTCGTCGGTCATTTTCAGAAAAACGTTGAACGGAATCTTCTGCTTGGCATCCGTCTGCAACTGCTGACTGAGTTCGTAGGCCACCAGATCTGCCGGGGCGGCAGTCGTTTTATAGATGGCTGTAATGTTAATGGTCGCCTTGAGCGGATTACCCGTCCACAGAATGTAGCTGCCCCTCTGAATCTCAAACTGCCGCTTCAGTACCTGATAGGTCATCGAATATTCACCCTGGGTCACCTCGTAGCGTCCCAGCATCGAAATATCCCCCGACGCATTCATCCCAACGTTCAGACGGGCATTCCCCCGCGCCCGCAGGTAGTCGCCATTGAGTTCGTCGACGATAATGGTCAGCTCAGACGCTTCGGTGGCCTCCACGTTCAGGTTGATACTGGAATTGCTCAGCTCTTCGACCGATACTTTCCGGTTGACGGTATCGACTTTCGGGCGGACCAGATATTTCTGCAAAGCGAGCGTATCACCGGGCTTGATGAAGGCGACCGTCTGCCGGGCTTCGTTGAGCGCCGGTGAATCGTCGGGCAGCACCACCGTCACCCGGCTGTCGTTCTCCAGCCGCACCGTTCCGTCGATGGCCGGGCTGGTGCCGCTGCCCCGGATGCGAAGGTTAGCCGTTACGGCGGCGTTACCGTACACGTAATCATTGTCTTTCCGGGCGGCATTCAGCACTGTAAATCGGTTGGCCGAAACCCGCAGGTTATAGGCGGCTTCCGTCAGATTGCGCAGCGTTACGGTGCCATTCGTCGTCAGCACACGGCCCAGCGTATCCCGTACGCTGAAATTCTGAAACGTAATCGTCTGACCCTCGAACTTCAGGGTTTCCTTATCGACGCGATACGTCGTATTCAACTGGGAAATGTTGAAGGCCACTTCGTTAAAGTTGAGCTGCCCGTCGAGCCGGGGTGAGTTGGGGGTGCCAAACAGGGCGAACTCGCCGTCCAGATACCCTTTCGACTGCCGAAGCTGACCAAAACTGAACGCTTCGACACTTCGGGTGTCGAGCCGCTCCAGCCTGACCCGGAAATCCATCGGTCGATTCGGCGAAGAAGGGTTGTAAAACCCATTGACGGTCACATCGTTGTAATTCCCTTTGAGGCTGGCCTGCACCCCGATCCGCTTACCGTACTGATTCGTTAGTTCAGCGGTCAGATTACCGAGCGGCTGCTGCATCACCCGCAGGCTATCGACGGAGATGTCGCCCGTAAATACCAGATTGTCAAAAACATCCCGTACAAGAACTCGTCCGTTCAGTTCGCCGCTTGCCAGCGACGTGTCCTGTCCGGCAATCCGGGCGAGTTCGGTCAGGCTAATGCGACGGGCTTCTACCCGTATCGGCGCATTCGGGCGGGGCTCGACGCTGTTGGCTACCAGTTCCTGCTGCCCCGACAACAGGCGGAAATTTTGGGTCAGCAGGCCGTCGCTGCTGTATTGTACGTATCCCGTCGAGTCGCTCTTCCAGCCCCGATAGTTTGTCAGCAACCCACTCAGTGACAGCCGGTAGGTGTCTCCTCTGTCGGCCACGGCCAGCCGTCCCGCCGCCCCGTGTCGATCCTCGTTCACCGAGTCTTTGCTCATCACCCGAAAATCAATGACGTTGCTGGCGGCAGAAGCGGTTAGCTGGGTCGGGCCGAGGGTCAGGCTGGCATTACGGATACCGTTGACCTGCCCGTCGACCGACAGGCGGTTATTCACGCCAATCAGCGCTATCGCCGAGCCATTGACCAGATTCGTGTCGTATTCGATGACGCCGGTTTTCAGGTCGGCCATCAGGGTCGTATCCAGGCGGTTATCGATATAGACATTCAGCCGGACGGTATCCATGCGGGTCAGTTCGGGTACGAAGGCCTGCAGCAGCGGATGATTGACGGCGGTGGCCCGTATGGTGGCAAAATAAGGCGACGCCACCGGCTTGAAGGCCAGTTGGTTTAGCTGGACATACCGATTTATTTCTCCCGCAATCAGGTCGTACAAACGCGTATACGCATAATTCCCACTCACGTCGACCTGGGCAAACGGCGTGGCGGCCTTGATAATTTTTAGCCCCTGATTATCGGAGCGGGCCGAGACGTAAAGCGAATCGATGGGGTACGTGCGACCGTTAAAAATGACCTGACTTTCACGGGCTACCAGCGTTCCCTGCGGGTTCTGCGGATCAGTCGAAATGAAATTCAGCGACAGTTGCCCCCGAATGGTCAGTGGTTCGGGGTATAATTTGAGCTTGTTCAGATCGAGTTCAGTTAGCTGAACCTGCCCCCGGATGCCGGGGAATTCCTGCCTGAGATCAATCTGCGTATCGAGGGTCAGACGGGCGTTCGGATCATCGAGTCCCCCGCGCAGCGTCAGAATACCTCCCGACAACTGACCCTGTGTGTTCAGGCCCGTATAGCGGTAGCCATTGAGCGTGGCCTCCCGTATGTTGAGCTGAAAGGCCGTCTGCATCGTGTTCAGATCCAGCCCCCGACCATCGACCACGGCAGTGCCGCTGATGCGGCCCACCTGCTGCGGCTGCTGAATCCATTTACCGGCCTCGAACTCATTCAGGACCAGCGTTCCTTTGTAAGCGGGCTGCTTTCCGTCCACAAACCCGCGCAGATTGCCGTCGAAAGCAGCCCGGCCCCAGGTCGTTGCCAACTGTGTATTCAGATTCAGGTCGTTGAGCTGCCCCGTTACCCGCCCCGACAGACGAATGTCCGGCGGAAAACTGATATTATTGGGCAATGTTCCCGCCGGAACCAGTCGCCTGACGTCGGCCTGCCGCGTACGGGCGTCCAGAATCTGCAATTCCATCGTTAGCAAATCCGGGTTGGCAACGTTGCGCAGCCGCCCCCGCGCCCGTATGCGGGTGCCGGAGAGCGTACTCATGTCGAAGGCGGGCAGGCTCAGATTTGCCATCGTTCCGACGGCCAGCGCATTTGCCCGGAACGTCATGTTCGGGTTGCCCGCAAAAGGCGGCGTCGATGCCAGAAAGGGGGCAATCTGCAGCAGGTCTGATACGGCCAGCGTGCTTTGTTTAAGGCTTACTTTCACACCCACCCGCCGGGCAATGCGGGGGTTGTCGACCTGGCTTAACTGCGCCATCGAATCATACCGCAGCACCACCTGATCCCGCAGCAGTGAACGGGGCGTTTTCAGATAAAGCTGATTCAGGTAGGCCAGTGTATCGGCATACAGCACGTCGGCGTCGAGCCGGTCAAGAACAAACCCGTTTTTTTCCCGAAACCGTCCCTGCCGGAACTGGCCGCCGATGCGGTTGGGCTGATAAACCACCTTTTCGCCCAGCAGCGTCAGCCCCCGAACGTCGAGGTGGCTATAGTCGATGCCCCGCCGCAGAAAGGGCTCGTTGAAGTCGTCGTAGCGGATTCGGTTGTTGGTCAGGCGGGCTTTGTCGAGCCGCACCTGCCAGCCATCCGATGAGGTGGAGGCTGATGGCGAGACAGGGGCGGCAGGAATTTTGGGCCGTTTCTGCAAGGCCGCCATAATGTCTGAATTTGCCAGTTCGAGCGAACGGATGCCTATCTTCTGACCGTCCAGATAAAAATAGTCGGCTATCATGCGCAGATAACCCACCTCGCCTTTTGTTTCAAAACTGGCCTCTTCCGCCCGTATGTTCCAGCGGGTCCGCCGGAGCGTCCAGGTGCCCAGCCGCAGACTGAGCGTATCGGCGGGCCGGGTGGTTTTTGCAACGGGTTCGGGCGTGTCGATGCCTTTGTATACCCGCGTCCGAACATCCAGTCCGTCGCCGGAGACATCGGCAATGTGGTATTGGGAGCGGTCGACGTCGACGCTGTCGAACCGGACCCGCAAACTGTCGACAAACGACAGTACGTCCGTTCCGATAACGTCATCGCGGTAGCGCACCCGCACGTCGTTCAGTTTGATGGAATACAGATTGATGTCCAGCGGAGCGGCAGCGGTGTCACCGGCGGTTGCTTTTTTACCCGTGTCGAAAGCATCGAGCAGATACTGGAAATTAAAGGTTGTGTCGGGCAGGGTGCGCTCTACGTTCAGCCGGATACGTTCCAGTTCGACGTCGTTGAGCGTCACTTTGCTGCTGAGCAGATCGAGCATGTCGAGGTTGACATACAATCGCCGTCCCGACAGCAGCGTATCGCCTTTGGGCGTCTCGAAATAAACGTCGGTCAGCGTAATCCAGTCCGGCAGTGAATACGTGACACGCCCAATCCGGAAGGGTGCATCGAGCTTCCGGGCAAGGTAATTGTTAACCTGACGGGTCACAAATTGCTGTCCTACCGGCGTGGTGGCGATAATCCACATCACGCTGAGCAGGAGAACGACCAGTGCGGCAAGAGCCAGTAAAAATGCTTTTAAGAATCGGTTCACCGTACGTTGGGACAATCGACGGTCGGAACCGTCTGATAACCGGAGATGAAAATCATCCGGCGGAGCACGCTCGTCTCCGCTTTTCTAACGGGTAACCGCCTTGAAATGTTAATGAAGCGATAAAAATCTTATCGCCGGTACGTGGATTCCTGATCGACGTGATCGCGGTCGTCACCCCAACGGGGGACGGGCATACGTCAGTCGGCGGGGCAGATCGTCCTTGAAACGCTGCCAGATAGCTACTCTGTCGGCGTTGGCAGCGCCTTATTCAGTTTCGCGTAATAGAGGCAGGCCGACGTCAGCGGGCACGAGTCGCATTTTGGCGAACGGGCCAGGCAGGTATATCTGCCGTGGAGAATGAGCCAGTGATGCGCCTTCGGTACATACGCGATGGGAACGTACTTCATGAGCGCTTTTTCGACGGACAGAGGCGTGGTGGCCGTTTTGGGAGCCAGGCCCAGCCGGTGCGACACCCGGAACACATGGGTATCGACCGCCATCGTGGGCTGGTTGTAGACGATGGACAGAATGACGTGCGCCGTTTTGCGACCTACGCCCGGCATTCGCTGCAACTCCTCGACCGAGGCCGGAACCTCGCCGCCAAACGTCTCGGTCAGGATGCGGGCCATGCCCACCAGGTGTTTTGCTTTATTATTGGGGTAAGAAACACTACGGATATAGGAGAACACCTCCTCGACGGACGCCGCCGCCAGGGACGCCGGGTCTGGAAACCGGGCAAAGAGCGCAGGCGTCACCTGATTGATCCGCTTATCGGTGCACTGCGCCGATAGAATAACCGCTACCAGCAGTTCGTAGGGGCTGCCAAAATGCAATTCGGTCTGCGGCTCGGGAAAATGGGTAGTAAAGTAGTCGAGAAACAGACGAAAACGTTCCTTCTTTTGCATGGAACAAAGATAACTCCGCTGAACTCTCCATTCTCCGCCTAGCTCTGCGACACAAAAATTATTTCGCAGAGCTAGGCGGAGAATGGAGAGTTCAGCGGAGGAACAAAAAACCCATCGTACCTCTTGACCTCAGGCAGATGGGCTTGCAACTAAACTGCGGGAATAGTCGAGAATGTTCTGAACGGCCCGTTCGGAGGGGTGCCGTTCTATTTTATTCATCAGACACTTCAGTTCGAGCGCGTCAAGATAAAACGTCATCAGCGTCGGCTCCGACATGAGCGCGTCTTCGATCAGGGCATTCTCTTCTCCGGTGGTTTCTTCGTAGACATACCGGATAATGTCATCGTTGGTAAAAGTTTTGATCATAGTATGGAGAACGTTTGCTCAGTTGCTTCCGCAAATTAATCAGAGCGTAACGCATTCTCCCCAAAGCCGTGTTGATGCTTACACCGGTGGCGTCGGCAATTTCCTGGAAACTCATTTCCTCGTAATGCCGCATAATAAGCACCTGACGCTGCTGCTCCGGTAGCCGCTGGATCAACTCCCGCAGATGTTCGTGTGTCTCCTGCCGTATCTGTAGTGATTCGACCGAATCCTCCGCAAACTCCAGCGTGTTGAACACACTGCTACCGTCTTCAAACACTACATTGGGGTAGCGTTTATCTCTTCTAAAATAATCGATAGCGAGATTGTGAGCAATCCGGATAATCCAGGGCAGAAATTTACCTTCTTCGTTATACTTGCTGGACTTCAGCGTGTCGACGGCCTTGATGAAGGTGTCCTGCATCAGGTCCTCGGCAATGTATTGGTCCTTAACGATCAGGTAAATAGTCGTGTAGATCTTTGACTTGTGGCGGTGTACCAACTTTTCAAAGGCCTTTTCACTCCCACGGATGTACAATGATACCAGCTCACTGTCGCTTACCTGCAATTTATCCATTTTCAGTATGCAATTAGGTAACGTAGAGCGTTGTATCGATAGTGTGTGAGCCTCCGTGTTTTTTTAGGTGAAAGACAGACAATTTTTTGGCAGACCTTTCAAAATAAAAGGTTTTCATTTGATTTTCCAAGAACCGGCAAAAACAATTTGCCACTTCGTCGAAAAAAACCGGTTATCTCATATACGAAAAACCGGGTTTCACGGTTGCGCCGATTTGGCATAAACTTGATATTTTTTTTCAGGGAACAAATATAACTTTTACCACATCCGGTTCGTTAGACCCTCCCGGCTTCGGAAGGGTTTAAATGAAACAAAAATATTTTTCTGTTTGGGGCAATATTTTTAGCCGAACTTTGGGGTTAACAATTAGACTCATTCGTTCAGCTTTCGTCACTTATGAAGTTTCAAAAACACGTATTTATTTGTACCAATCAGAAAGAAGCCCCCAAAAAATCCTGCGGGGCTGAGCACGGTGCCGCTCTTATCGAAGCTTTCAAGCAGGAACTGACCAAACGCGGTCGGCAGAAAGACATACGGGCGCAGAAGGCCGGTTGCCTCGATGCATGCGCTTTTGGCCCCACCGTCGTCGTGTATCCGGAAGGTACCTACTACGGCAATGTGCAACTTTCTGACGTAGAGGAAATTGTGGAAAATCATCTTATCAATGATCAGCCGGTCGAGCGACTCAGGCTGGAGTTCTAAATATAGACAGGAGATAACCAAGACAAGAGAAGTGAGACAAGAGGCAAGAGACGGCGATGGCTCAGGAACACATCTCTTGTTTATAGTCTCTTGTCTCTTGTCTCACCTCTCTTGTCTTTTATCCCCATGTATAAACACCTTTTTTTCGACCTCGACCACACACTCTGGGACTTTGACCGCAACTCGACGGAATCGATCACCGAGCTTTACCAGACATTTGGGCTGGCCGGATGGGGCGTGGGCTCCGTGGATGAGTTTAACCAGCACTTTATCCGAATCAACCGGCATCTGTGGCGGGAATACGACAACAACCGGATGTCGCACGCCGATATCCGGCAGCGGCGGTTCCGGATGGTGATGGAGGCAATGGGGCTGTCGGACCATTCCATCTGCGACGAACTCAATGCGGCCTATCTGCACCTGCTGCCCCGAAAACCGCATCTGATGGAAGCGGCTATCGACCTGCTCGATCACCTCCGCGACCGCTATCATCTGCACATCATCACCAACGGCTTTGACGAAATCCAGGCCCTGAAGATGGAGAGCGCCGGACTGACCCGCTATTTTGAACACGTCATTACCAATCAGAAAGCCGATGCCAAGAAACCCGACCCCCGGATTTTTGAATTCGCCCTTGCGGTTTCAGGCGCAGCACTGGCCGAAAGCCTGATGATAGGGGACAATTACGAGGCTGACGTAATGGGGGCTATCAATGCCGGTATGGACGTCGTTTTCTACAATCCCGCCGGTCTGCCTACCGATGGTCCGGCACCCACTTACGAAGTCCGGCATCTGCGTGACCTGATAACGATTCTGTAAACACGAACAACAAAACGCCTAATCCTACACTTCCTATGCAACTCTCTGGTTCTACGGCCCTCGTAACGGGCGGAGCATCCGGACTCGGTGAGGCCACCGTGCGGCTGTTTCACTCGCTGGGGGCCAATGTCGTCATCCTGGATCTGAATGAAGAAAAAGGCGAAGCCCTGGCCGCCCAGCTCGCCGAGCGCAGCCGCTTCGTCCGCACCAACGTGGCCGAGGAGGCCGACGTACAGGCGGCGGTCGATCTGGCTCTTCACGAATTCGGAGGGCTACACGTCGCGGTCAACTGTGCAGGTATTGCCGAGGCCCGTAAAACGCTGGGAAAAGTCGACGGCATCTACGGCCCCCATTCGCTGGAGGCGTTTCGGAAGACAATCACGGTCAATCTCATTGGCACCTTCAACGTCATTCGGCTGGCTGCGTTTGCGATGGAAAGCAACGATCCGAATCCGGAGGGGGAGCGGGGCGTTATCATCAATACGGCTTCTGTCGCTGCTTACGACGGACAGATAGGGCAGGCCGCGTATTCGGCTTCGAAAGGCGGCGTGGTCGGCATGACACTGCCCATCGCCCGTGATTTGTCGAAAACCGGCATCCGCGTCATGACCATCGCACCAGGTCTGTTTGAAACGCCGCTGCTGATGGGTCTGCCTGAAGAGGCCCGCCTGTCGCTGGGTCAGCAGGTGCCTTTCCCCTCCCGGCTGGGACGTCCGCACGAATATGCGCTGCTGGCAAAAGCCATCGTTGAAAATCCCATGCTGAACGGAGAGGTCATCCGCCTGGATGGTGCCATCCGGATGGCGCCTAAATAAAGTCCGTCGGTCCCGCTGCGGTTGGGCGGCTGAAAGGCTCCCACCAGCAAATCAGCATTCGTTACTTCCCATATAGTAAGTTGCGTGACCGTTAAATAAGTCGCCGGAACTCATTCTGAATCCCTAATGTATCTTTGAATGACTGGACCAACAGTTTGTTTTAAAGCCGCAACCATTTATATATCAAGAATATAGGGCACTACGCCGGATAAGATTAAATGCCAGTTAAAAGGTACTTAAAACCTCATTAAACAGATCGTCGGTCTTGCCACGGGTCTTGTCTGACGCATATCTTTGACGCACCAATATGTAACCGTCTCTTGAGATTGAAATTACAATCACCTATGAACTACGACCGGTTTTTTATCATCAATTGCTGGATGGGCGACGAGATGTATCGGAAGACCACCCGAAAAAATAAGCGTGCTTTACTGAATACGACTGAAAAACAATTCAATCTGCTTTCTCAGAAACCACTCGATCAGTACATCCGGAGCGGAATGCCCTGGTTGAGAGCCTGGTAATGCCGCATTACGTTTCGGAGGCAGTCTTCGGTTCAGTCATGTGAAGCTGCTCTGCGAAGCTTCCATTGGCACCTGTTACAGAAAATCTGGCAAACAACTCTTCTGTATACCAGCGACGCTCCCGCGTACGCCGCACTACCTCTTTGTGTCCGCTTTCCCGGTAGGCGAACTGGCTGATGGCCTGTTCGCTCTGCCATACGCTTACTGTACATTGCTGCACAACGGGTTTTTCGCCCACGCCAACAGAGAAAAGCAAATCGTCGGCATGGCTTTTCAACCGGGCGCGGGCCTGGGGCACGTGCCGCCAGAAATCGATGAGCGCCCCGGTGCGGATGGTAGCGCGGGTCAGCACGGCCACCGGGCCGCCGGGCGGACGGGCGGCTTCCGGGTCACACTCAAACGGATTCAGCCCGTCCCATTGTCCGTGCGACTGATAAGGCTGCAGCCATAGTGTTCCGGTTGCCGTTGTCCCGGCAGTATGATTTGCCCAGACGCCGGAACCAAAGAAATTCCGGGCGGCCTCTTCCGAGTCCCACACGCCCAGAAAGACGTAGGTCGACCAGTCCGGCCAGGCGCTGAAATGCCGACCGCTTCCCATCAGTTTCTGGAAACGCAGCCCTTCGGCTTGGAAGGGGCGCATCAGCCACCGACCCATATTGGCAAACGCCCGATACCAATACCGGACAGGGTAATTCAGAAGGGTAAACGTAACGACGGTGGTTTTTGGGTGTGTGGACATAGAAAATCGGCCTACCGGGCGGTTTCAGAAACAACTTTCTCGTGCGACTGATTCAGGAGCAGATAGCCAATACCCCCTGCAACCAGTGAGGCTACGACGATGGACAGTCGGGCAACGCTTTGTAGCTGAGGCTGATCAGCGAAAGCCAGTAACGTAATAAAGATTGACATGGTAAAACCGATTCCCGCCAGCGAAGCAACGCCCATGAGTTTGCGCCAGTTGACTCCTTCCGGCATCGAGGCCCAGCCCATTCGGATAGCGATCCAGGACAGCAGCCCGATACCCAGCGGCTTTCCAACAATCAGTCCCGCCATGATACCGAGCGACATGGGTGTAAATAGCTGATTGAGTACCGCAGGGTCGATGACGATACTGGTATTGCAAAAAGCAAATAGCGGAATGATGACGTAAGCTACCGGTCCATGAAGCTGATTTTCCAGCCGCTGGGCAGGCGAGCTGATATGGTCGTTGATGTCTTCCAGTTCTTCGCTGATGTCACGCGGCTTTACGTCGCCGACCGTAATAGTTTCGTTTACGACGGTCAGACGCTCATCGATCATCTGCATTAATTCGTCCCGACTCTGCCGAATGCGGAAAGGAACGGTCATTGCCAGCAATACGCCGGCAATCGTCGCATGAACGCCGGACTTGAGCGTAAAATACCACAGAAACAGCCCCAGTAGTAAATATACCGGTAACAAGCGCACGTTCAGGCGGTTCAGTATCATCAGAAACAACCAGACACCACCGGCCCAGGCCAGATAGCCGGGTGACAAATCACTGGTGTAGAAAAGGGCGATGACCAGTACGGCACCGAGGTCGTCGGCAATAGCCAGAGCCGTCAGAAAAACTTTCAGTGAGAGCGGTACCCGGTCGCCCATCAGATGAAGTACGGCCAATGCGAAAGCGATGTCGGTCGCCATCGGAATGCCCCAGCCCCCCGCCGTCGGGGTGTTAAAATTGAAAAGAATGTATAACAAGGCCGGTACCAGCATTCCGCCCAGCGCCCCAACCAGCGGTAAGGCTGCCTGTCGTATCGATGACAGCTCTCCCTCCAGAATCTCACGTTTGATTTCCAGCCCCACTACCAGAAAAAACAGCGCCATCAGCCCGTCGTTTATCCAGTGCGAGATGGTTTTATTTAACTGAAACTCATTGATGGAAAACCTGAGCTCGCTCTCCCAGATCGCCGGGAAATAGGCAGCAACTCCTTCATCTAAATTCGCCAGCAGCAAAGCCAGCGTACTGCTGATGAGCAAAATGACACCGCTGAAACTTTCGGTTCGGATAAACTCCGCAAACGGGCGAACAAGGGGTCGGATAATCGATTGGACGGTTGCTTTTCCCATAGGCTGTACGATAACGGTTCTGCTTACTACTACTTCAGGAAAAGTAAGAATGTTTTAGGTAACCGGTTTCGGAATAGCGCTTTAAAGCCTGAAAAGTGTCTGCCATTTCCTTCATGAACCGACTCGGACCGACCCTGCTTCTGCTTTTCATTATGAGCGCTCACGCGCTGATGGCCCGGAAGCCCCTGCTCTGGGATTTTCCCATTACCCGGCCCCATACGGGCATTCTGCTCGGCAACGGAACCCAGGGGCTGCTGATCTGGGGCAGCGACCGGACGCTGAAAATCACCGTCGGACGAGCTGGTTTCTGGGATCATCGGGGCGGTAATGAGTTTTCGGCCCGGACGACATTTCAGGACGTCAAACGCCTGTTGCAGGCGGGCGACGAAGGCGGCATCAACAAAGCCTTTGAAATACCCAAAACCGGTGATCAGGGTTTTGGACATCCGCAGCAGTTGGGCGGTGGACGTCTGGAGATGACATTGCCGGAGGGCTGGGCTCTGAAGCGGGGCGAACTGGCTATGGACGACGCCACTGTGAACATTATCGTCGCCAACGGTCGGAACCAGACCAAAACGCTGCGCATTCGTCAGGCTATCCGGGACGAAACGGCGTGGATCGACATTCCCGATGGACTCACCGTCGCTCCGCTATTGACTCCTGCCTGGAATCAAATCAGGGAATCATTGCAGAAAGTCGGAATTCAGCCGCCCGTTTTTCAGGAGAAGGCAGGCGTCCGTATGTTCTTCCAGCCCCTGCCCGATGACGAAGGCCTCAGCATGGGCTTCCGTCAATCCGCCCGCACCCTGATTCTCTCCACCCGATTAGGCGGTCGGACGGTCAGCGACAACCCAATGAACAGGCTCCAGGAGGCGCTCAGCCGCTTTAGCCCAGCCGCCGCTGAAACCGAACGGCAGCGCTTCTGGCGGGACTACTGGGCGTCGGTCCCCCGCATTTCTCTGCCCGACCCGGTTCTTCAGGAGATTATCGACTACGGACTCTACAAGCAGGCCTGCGCCACGCCGCCCCAGGGCATTGCCTGTGCCCTGCAGGGGCCGTTCATGGAGGATTATCAGGTGGTTCCGTGGAGTAACGACTACCACTTCAACATCAACGTTCAGATGATTTACTGGCCCGCCCTGGCGACCAACCGCCTGGCGCACTTTGGCCCGCTCTGGACGATGATTAAAGGCTGGATGCCTCAGCTTCAGCGCAATGGGGAGATTTTTTTCGGTCGAAAGGGGGCGCTCATGCTGCCTCATGCGGTCGATGACCGCTGCCGGGTGGTGGGCACGTTCTGGACCGGAACCATCGACCACGCCTGCACCGCCTGGATGGCGCAGATGGCCTGGCAGCACTACCGCTACGGTCTCGACCAGCCCGATTCAGCCCGGAAGATTCTGCGTGAAGTCGCCTGGCCGCTGCTGGTAGGGGCGTTTGAGGGCTACTATGCCATGCTGGAGGAACTGCCGGATGATAAAGGCGGGAAACGGTTTTCGCTCCCGGTGTCGGTGAGCCCCGAATACCGGGGTTCCCGGTTCGACGCCTGGGGTCGGGATGCTTCCTTTCAACTGGCGGCTCTGCACCGCATCTGCCGGATTCTGCCCGAAGCAGCCAGAACACTGGGGCTGCCCATCGACGTCCGCTGGGCCGACGTCGACAAACGTCTGCCGCCTTACACCACCTTCAAGGGACCGTGGATTCAGGAGTGGGGTGGCACCAACGAGCGCATCGCCCTCTGGAGCGGCATGGATCTAATTGAAAGTCACCGGCATCATTCCCATCTGGGCGGTATTTATCCCTTCGCTACCATCGACATGAATGACCCGCAGCAGCGGCAAATCGTTCAGAACAGTCTCACGGTCTGGCGCTACAGAGGCGCGGGCGGCTGGTCGGGCTGGTGTGTGCCCTGGGCATCGATTCTGCTCGCTCGCACCGGCCAAACCGAGGCTGCTGTCAACTGGCTTCACTACTGGAAGGACAACTACACCAATGAAGGCCGGGGGACGCTTCATAATGCCAACAACAACGGCACGAGCGTCATGGGCGCTCCCAACTGGGACCGTGAGCCGCTGAACCGGGAAATCATGCAGCTCGATGGCGGTTTCGGAGCGTTGAATGCCGTGCTGGAACTGCTCGTACAGAGTCGGGAAGATGGTATCTACGTGCTGCCCGACAGGCCCCGAAACTGGCGTGAACTCTCCTTCGACCATATCCGAACCGAAGGAGCTTTCCAGATTGGAGCCACGGTAAACGAAGGCCGCCTCCTCGAAATTCGGGTGAAGAGCCTGGCCGACGGTCCGCTGCGTCTCCTTCACGGACTTGGCGAGGCGTATCTGCTCAATGGGCAGCCTGTGCGGGGCAGTACGCTGGAACGGGTCTGCCGGGCGGGCGAAACGCTGGTGCTGCGTCCAACACAGTGAGACTTCTTCCAGCCAAAAAATTTTTCAACGGTCCCAGTCTTCTTTTCGCTGCCGGATGACCGCCCGTCTCAAATGTGGAACATTGTCCACAAAAGTGGGTAGTGTCGTTACCCGATACAAAAAAGCACTGACCCGTCCGGACCAGTGCTTTTGTTATTGTTGTATTCGTATCCGACCTTAGTTATTGTCTCCGTCCAGTCGGTCACCGGCCCGTTTGAAGCCTTTTTTGATTTCCTGCCAGGCATCGGCGGTGGCGTTCTGCGCCCGGTCGATATCATTGGCAAGCTCTTTACGCTCGGCTTCGAGTTCGGCCAGTTCTTCGCGGGTTTCTGCTTTGACGTTGTTGCCTGCCCGCTTGATGTCGGCCTGCATTTTGTCGATGCGGGCGTCCAGTTTACGTTCCTGGTCTTTCATTTCAGCCACAGCCTCATCGCGTTCGCGACGGAAATCAGCCGCAGTTTCATCGGCAGCGGCTTCTACTTTGTCACCAGCCTCTTTGGCTTCCTCGCGGGCTTCCGCCGTGGCGTTCTCTGCGTCGGCTTCAACCGCCTCGCCGGTCTGTTCCATCGCATCCTCCGTACGGGATTCATTTTTATTATCATTCTGGCAGGCAGTCAGCGACAGAGCGGCGACGACCAGGGTTACACCCATGAATGAACGAATCTGGCTAAAAACAAGCTGTACCTTTTTCATAACAATAGCTGATTAATTGATTACAGCCATTACTTTTCAAAAGGTGTGCCGTTTGTGATCTGGGAACTTTCCGGGTCCTGCAGGAAATGCGAACCTTCTCCGCCTGACGGCAGCCCCGGAGAGGCTTTCCGGGTTACATGCCTTTCCATTTAATGGCGCAGCCGATGGCTTTGGTCGTGCTGGTAACGACCGGACGGCCTGCCAGCAGATGGCCGACAGCCTCCTCCACATAGCGGCGGCGAACGCCGCTGGCGTCCTGAGGGTTGTCGTCGATGGTTCCGATATAGGCAACCGTAAATCGTTCGCCCGTGCGTTTCAGTACATACACCTGCGGGGTGCGGGAAGCGCCGAAGGCTTTGGCAACGCCCTGTGTTTCATCGATGACGTACGGAAATGCGTAGCCCTTGGCCGCTGCACGAACCTTCATATTCTCGAACGAGTCTTCGTCGTAGGCAGCCGGGTCGTTCGGCTGGATAGCCAGCACGGGGTAGCCCTGAGGAGCATATTTACGGTCCAGGGCGATGATACGGTCTTCATAGGCCTTCGTGAACGGGCAGTGATTGCAGGTGAAAACCACAATTATACCCTGACTGCTCCGGAAATCCGACAGGCCCACCTGACGGTTATCGACGTTTTTCAGGTGAAAATCAGCTACGACGTCCCCGATGGCATATCCCTGTCCCCGACCAGGCACCCACAACATGGAGAAAATCAGGGTCAGCAGGGCAGCAATCCATCCGGAAAAAATTTGCGATCGTTTCGTTTTCATAAGTAGTGAAACCGCACCCACGGGGCTAACCATCCTGCTTTCGCTATTTTTGTCAGTGGCTGCATAAATCTGAACAAAATATTCAACAAAATAGTGAATCATCGTTCCGATTTATTGCTGTCTCCCGTCACGGGTGCATTTCTGATAATTAGACAATTCCCGCCGGGGATCGATTAATACCCGGATACAATTTTTCAATTCAGTGGAAAACCTCTATCTTTGCACCTCATTTTACTATAGAAACGTTTTCTGTATCAATCATGTACGCAATTGTTGAGATCGCAGGTCAGCAGTTTAAAGTAGAGAAGGGCCGCTACGTCTACACCCACCGACTGGAGGGCGACGCGGACGCTGCACTTGTGTTCGATAAGGTACTCCTTGTCGATAATGGCGGCAGTATTTCGGTAGGCGCCCCGACCGTCAGCGGCGCTTCAGTTCAGGGTAAGATTCTGGAGCATCTGAAAGGCGAGAAAGTAATCGTCTTCAAAAAGAAGCGCCGGAAAGGCTACAAAAAGAAAAATGGACACCGTCAGTATCTGACAAAGGTGCTGATCGAGGATATCACTGTTTAATCGTTTCCGGTCGATGAGTCTCTCACCGGCCCAAACCTGTAAAGAAACATGGCACACAAGAAAGGTGTAGGTAGTTCCAAGAACGGCCGCGACTCGATAAGCAAACGCCTGGGCGTGAAGCTTTCCGGCGGCCAGAATGCCATCGCCGGCAACATCATCGTTCGTCAGCGCGGTACCAAGCATCATCCCGATCGTAACGTCGGCATTGGCCGCGACCACACGCTGTTTGCGCTGGTCGATGGTCAGGTTCAGTTCCGTAAAGGTCGCGACGGGCGCTCATTCGTCAGCGTTATTCCGGCGGCTCCGGCAACAACGGCCCCCGCCACCGAACCGGTGGAGGCCTGATTGGCCTGACGTTCGCAGCAGAAAACCCGATGGCCGCACGGTCATCGGGTTTTTTAACGCCCTTTCGGCACTTATTCAGTCGGACAACTGTTCTGAACCCGAATACAGAATCGCACAGAACCATCATGAATACTGCGTTACGCCCCCCCGTTCAGCTCTATACTGAAATGAGCCCGAATCCGAACTCGATGAAGTTCGTTCTGAATTTCGAACTGGCCCCCGACGGACTTTCCTTCGATTATTCCTCGCCCGCCGAAGCGCTGACCGATGGGAAAAATTCGCCCCTGGCCGTGGCCCTATTCGGTTTTGAAGCCGTTCGGCGGGTCTTTATCGCCAGCAATTTCATTACCATCACCAAAGATGAGCAGACCGAGTGGGAGGAGATCCTGTTTGAACTGAAACTGTTTATCAAACAGTATTTTACAGACGAAAAACCGGTCTTTGTCCAGCGAACCATCGACGCCAATTCTACAAAAGTCGAAGCCGACTCGCCCGCCATCCAGCAAATTAAGGCCGTGCTGGATCAATACGTGCGTCCGGCGGTCGAATCGGACGGCGGCGCCATCAATTTTCATTCGTTCGACGAGGAGTCGGGGCTGGTGAAAGTGCTGTTGCAGGGTTCCTGCAGCGGCTGTCCGTCATCGACGCTCACCCTGAAGGCAGGCATCGAAAATCTGCTGACCCGGCTGGTTCCCGCCGTGAAGCAGGTCGAGGCCGAAGGTGTCTGACAACTCGTCGGTACAAACGGTTGCCAGATTGCCCATGAAGGTTCCTTCGTGGGCTTTTTTATGCTGCCGTACAATCAGATAATCCCTTTCGGTGTATCGATTTACCCCATCGGTGTGTTACTAAACTGTTTGCACAACCTGAATGACCGCAGGGTCAGTTTTATCCATGAAGTTGAAACACGTCCTTTTTTGCCTGCTGATGGTCAGCAGTGCGGCGTCGGCCCAGAACCTGATGGGCATCTCAGGCAGTCCATACGGCGGCACAAACAGCCTGCACCTGAACCCGGCGTTTATGGCGGATTCACCCCATTCCTTTTATCTCAACCTGGCCGCCGGGAACGCCCATCTCAACAATAACTACGTGCGCTACAACGGTCCGTATTCACTGCTGGCCTTTGCGCTGGGACGTATTCCGGATCAGTATAAACGTCCCGACGGATCGTTGCTGTTCAAGGTCGATTATACGGAGGAAATGCTGAACGGGCGCGAAAAATCCGGCAGCCTGCTGGCCGAACTGCGGGGTCCATCGGCCATGCTTCGGGTCAGCGATCAGGTTGTCATCGGCCTGACAACCCGCCTCCGCACGGCCAATCAGTTCAAAAATGCCGATGAAGAGCTTCTATCGGTTATTCGGCTTGGTCTGAAAGACGACCAGATCTACAACATTCCGAATCGCAACAATCAGTTTAGCTTCAATTCTAACACTTTCACCGAAGTCGGGGTGGCGCTGGCGGCAACCGTACTGGAAAACGATTACCAGAAGATTAGCCTCGGTGCTACGGTCAAGCGGGTGCGGGGGCTGGCGTCGGGCCACCTTATCAATCGGGGACTCAACTACCGCATCCTGAGCGACCCCAGCACCAACGACGTGTATTTTCAGGTCGACCAGTTGAACGCCGAACTGGGCTATACGACCTATCTGGGCCGCAAAGGCCGTTCGCTGCGTCTGCGGGACGTATTCGATAACAATAATCCGGGCCGGGGCTGGGGTCTCGATCTGGGCCTGTCGTATCAGTTAATCGATGAAGACGACGCCAGTCGCTACCGGCTGCGGCTCGGAGCTTCGTTAATGGATATGGGGTCGGTTCGCTACTACGACGCCGACCGGAAGGAGGTGGAACGGTACCGTATTGAGGAGACTAACAGCCGGTTTTCTGAGGAAGACTTTTTTGGTGTAAAAAACAGCGACGATCTGGTCGACGTTCTGCGGGAGGGTCTGGATCTGACGCCCGCCACCAACACGGGCGAATACCGGTCGGGTCTGCCCACGGCGCTGGTGCTGTCGGCGGACATGCTCGTGAGCGGAAATCTGTATCTGTCGGGCGTGTTGATTCAGGACATGCGTCCCCGTTTTGCCGTGACCATGCACCAGCCGTCGCTGCTGTCGGTGACGCCCCGCTACGAAACGCCCCGCTTCGGGCTGGCGCTGCCGGTCACGTATCTGAATCAGGCGCTGGTCGTTGGCGGATTGGTGCGGCTGGGGCCGTTCTTTGCTGGTTCCGATAATCTGCTGGGGCTGATTGGGTCGAGCAGTTCGCGTTTCCGCCCACGCGGGGCCGACGTCTATGCGGGCCTGTCGTTTTCGGCTTTGCGTCAAAAGCCGTAACTTCCTGCTTACATTGTGTTCGTGTGCTATGCAATTCGGTGTTAAAACAGCCTTTCTCTGGTTCGTTCTGCCGTTCATTTTTTTCGGTCATTCGGTTGCGCAGTTGCGACTGATTGAGCAGTACAGTGTTCGTTTTGAAGCCAAGGATCCGTCGGGTAACGCAGTTCCTGCCACGCTGATTATCAGGGTTTCCGATGATGGTAAGACCCAGACAGGAAGCCTGCGGAGCGGCTCCTACACGGTAGCGCTTCGGGCAGGATACCAGTACGAAATCGAAGCGATTCACGAGCAATTTCAGACCGCTCGCAAAACGCTCCGGCTCGGCGGTCAGGTGACAGATGCTTCACAGGCGCAGCAGACCGTTGTTCTGACGATGGTGCCCCGACAGGCTGAAGTCAGTTCGGTGGTGACCGTGCGGGTGGTCGACTACGCCACAGGCCGTCCGCTGGCCGAACGCTTCACCGTTCAACTGGATAACCTGACGACCGGTAAATCGACTGAACTGAAAGCGTCGAACGACGGCTCAATCAGTTTCAAAGCCGATTTGCTCAGTAAATTTCGGCTGAACATCAATGCCAAAAGCTATCGACCCTATCAGTATCAGATTGAGGATGTTCGCACACAGAATTTCGTTACTATCCGCCTGCGTCGCAAAACCCAGCCGACGCCGTCTATTCTGCGGGTAATCGACGGCAAAACTCAGAAGCTCGTTACGGAGGCCGAGATTCTGGTAGCCTCGCCCTTTGAGCAGAATCTGGAAGTGAAGAAAACCAGAAAGCCGGGCGAATGGCAGTTGCAGCTCGACGACAGCACCGACTACGCCGTCATCATTTATGCGCCCGGCTACCGGCCCTACCGCGGAACGCTGCGACGCCGGGGCGGTAAACTGGACGATGTTGTCGTTCAGTCGGTACGACCCACTGCGGACACGACCCGCGTCGCAACCCGAATACCCGAAAAACCGTCAGCCACCCCAACGTCACCTGCCCCCGCGCCCCCGGCTTCGACGGCGCTGCCGACGCTTGCCACCGGCAAAACCGTTACACTCGACAACGTTTATTTCGACCAGAGCAGTTATCAGCTTCGTCCGGAGTCCTATGCCCAGTTGAATCAGTTGCTGGCGGCCCTTAAAGCCAAACCGACGCTCCGGATCGAAGTTGCCGGACACACCGATAATGTGGGCGACGCCCGCCTGAACCTCGGTTTGTCGGAGAATCGCGCCCGGGTGATCACCAACTACCTGATTATCCGGGGCATTGCCGAAAGCCGCCTTCACTATAAAGGGTATGGCTCCACCCAGCCCGTAGCCGCCAGCGATACGGAAGAAAACCGGAAGAAAAACCGGCGGGTCGAAGTGCGGGTCATTGGGGAGTGAGTCGTCCGATCACTCAAGCGTCCACGTAAATAGTTGAGCTTTAAATCGAATTAACGTATTTTAGAGCGACGTATTCCGACAAGTAACTTCCAATCATGCTTCGAACCTGTACACACATTCTGATGCTATTCTGTCTGACGTTTTCCGGACGACCGGGAGACGCTTATGCGCTGGACGTTCAGCAAGTGGAGTATAGAGTCCGGATTGAGATACAGGATGTCACCGGCCGACCGGTGCAGGCCTCCGTTACGGTGACGTCGCATAAGACCCAGTCCGTTCAGAAAGGGAGCCCGCGCAGCGGGGTATATACGGTAACGCTTCGGGGGGGCGACAGCTACGACATCGAAGCAACCAGCAAAGGCTACCAGCCTGCCCGGCAAACCATCGAACTGGCCCCCTTCGGTGAGCCACAGACCCGTCAGACCATCGTGCTGGAGATGCGCCCCGCCAGGGCCCAGCTCGACGTACACGTGGTCGACCTGACAACCGGAAAGCCCCTGAAAACGCCGTTTCAGTTAGTGACCGAAGATCCGGAAGCGGGTCAGGAACTGAGTTCTCAGTCGTTCGGGTCATCACCCGCCGCCGTTTCCGTGGAGCCGAAGCAGCCTGTGCGGCTGGTCGTCCGGGCAAGAGGGTATCTGTCGCATTCCTACGAAGTGGCCCCGACGGGTAACAGCACGGTCACGATGAGACTGCGTCCGCAGACCGAAGTGGTGATTCGTCCGTACGACATCCGGGTTATGGACGGTGACTACCGGTATGTGCTGCCCCGCTGCGAAGTCCGGGTCGTGGATAGTTACAAACAGCCGGTGCCGGTCCATCTGGACAGCTATACCGGCGACTGGCGGGTGCTGCTGAATGAAGAAGAAACGTATGACATTGAAGTGAAATCGGCGGGTTTCCGGACGCACCGGGGGCAATTGTCCCGCCCCCCCCAGTCGCTGATTCTGGTGGTACTGTACCGGGAAAATGCCCTTCAGCGGGGTGGCGGCGAAATAACCACGGCTCCGGCGCCTGCTGCCGAACCGGCAAAGAAACCGGAGAAAGTCGGCGTTCTGACCCGACTGGCCGATAAACTGGGCCGAAGCGAGGAACTTTCCGAAGATACCAGAGTACTGACGCTCGACAACGTGTACTTCGACCAGAGCAGTTCGGTGCTAAAACCGGAATCGCACCCCCAACTCGACCAATTGGCTAAATACCTGAAAGAGCAGCCACACCTGCGGGCCGAAATCGGCGGTCATACCGATAAAGTCGGCGACCCGAAACTAAACCTGTTTCTGTCGGAAAACCGGGCCAAAGCTGTATTTAATTACCTGATAAAAAAAGGCATCAACCGAAACCGGCTGCGGTATCGGGGCTACGGCTATTCGGAGCCACTCACGCAAAGCGAGCAGGAAGACGAACGGAAACGAAACCGGCGGGTCGAAGTGAAGCTCATCGAATAGAGTCACGGGGTCGGCGGCTCCGCCCCAGTGGCCGGGGGATGATTGCTGTGCTGCCAGTAACTGTAGACTGTCTGCATGATACCCAGCATTTCGTCGTAATGAAGCGGTTTTATCAGACACGCAGTTGCCCCCAGACTCGTACACCGCTCCATATCCTGATCATCCTGCGGATTTACAAACAGAACAACCGGAATCCGGGCGAAATCGGGATGCTGCTTCAGCATCGCCAGGGTGTCGAAACCGTCGAGGATCGGCATGAATTTATCCAGCACAATAATGAACCCGGCGCTACCGGCCGCCTCTGTCTGCTGAAGAAAAGCCAGCAACTGGCTGCCGTTCTCGAATTCTGTCATTGGGACGGATGCGTTCAGAGAATGAAGCGCCATTCTCATCAGCATTCTGTCATCTTCGTCGTCATCAACCAGCAACACCATACCCATTGTCACACAAGGTTAACGTAACAATCCCTTAGTATATTAACGGATAAAACCTATCAAATAGGTATACAATTGCGCAAAGATGCGAAATTGTGTTTTTTGACAGGGTCCGTTTAATAAAGTTCAGTTACGTTCAGGTAGGTATAAGGCTGTGTTTTGAGTATATGGCTCTCGTGTCAGGGTCTCACGAAACTGGCGGCTTCCGTAACGGTTGTCTGATTATCGACGGTCAGCGTGTAATTGAATCCGGGCTGAATACCGAAAGCCCCGTGCTGCCCTTGTCGGCTGATTGCCAGAATGCCGACCTGTAATTCGCGGTATTCGGGGGTTTTCCGGACCAGCCGCCGAATGGCCTCTTCACAGGCCTGCTGCGGCGTTTTTCCCTGCCGCATCAGTTCCACGGCCAGAAACGCACTCACCGACCGCATCACGGTTTCACCCAGGCCTGTAGCCACGGCAGCGCCCACCTCGTTATCGACATACAGACCGGCCCCGATGATGGGTGAATCGCCCACCCGACCGTGCATTTTAAACGCCAGCCCGCTGGTCGTGCAGGCGCCTGAGAGATTATTCTGCGCATCGATTGCCAGCACGCCGATGGTATCGTGGCGTTCGATGTTGATAACGGGCTTGTATTTAGACTCCTTTTTCCATTCCTCCCACTTCTGGCGGGCGTTGTCGGTCAGCAGGTTTTCTTTTTTGAACCCGTTTGCCAGGGCAAAGCGCAGCGCCCCTTCACCGCTGAGCATGACATGCGGCGTTTTTTCCATCACCAGCCGGGCTACCGAAATCGGGTGCATGATGTGCTGTAGAAACGAAACGGACCCTGCCCGTCCCCGTTCATCCATGATACAGGCGTCGAGCGTCACCTTACCGTCGCGGTCGGGCAGGCCGCCGTAGCCGACCGAGGTGTCGCCGGGGTCGGCCTCGGGCACGCGGGCGGCGGCTTCGACGGCATCGAGCGCCCGGCCTTTTTTATTCAGAACGGCCCACCCGGCTTCGTTGGCCTTGCGGTTGTTCCAGGTCGAAATAAGCAGGGGAGAACCGGGAGCGGCGGATGCCTGCGCACTCCGTATACCAAGGCGGCTCAGAAGGGCCGCAGCCGCAGAGTGAGCCAGGAGTTGACGACGGGTCAGCATAGGGTAGGTAAGGTCAGGGCGTTATTGTCTTCTAAATTTCTGAATCTTAGCCCCTAAAGGGGCGGACCGCCCGCTCCGCACGGTCCGCCGTTGCGGTCCGGGCTGCGGGACTTGGCTTCGCTGATGAGAAATTTGGCTGCGGGGTCAACGCATTGGCCCCTAAATCCCCTGAAGGGGACTTGGCGCTGCCTCAATCTCAATCCTGAATCAGCGAAGCCAAGTCCCCTTCAGGGGATTTAGGGGCTAAAGTCCCCTTCAGGGGATTTAGGGGCTAAACCGGCCGTCCCTCAGGGGCAGCGGGGCCAATTTTCAGAACAAGACAAATATAATTACTTCTTCTTGTAAAAGTTATAAACGATGGAGGCCTGAAACACCCGGTTGTAGCGCTCCACGATGGCGACGTTCGACACGTTGCGAACTCCGTGAACGTACCGCAGATGCAGGCTGAACTTATCGAGCATATCCAGGAAATCATAGTGTGCGCCCACGACGATACCGAAGTCCTGCCGCTGACCGGGGTCAGTGTTCCCGCCGGTTTTGAGCGCATAGCTGAACTCCGGACCCGCCTGCAGCGTCAGGCCTTCCGTGGGTACGTAACCCAGCAGGATGGGGGCGCTGACGTAATGATACTGATTGCGGATAAGTATCTCCTGGTCTTTATTGCGCAGAATGCCGCCTTTGGTGGAATACAGCAATTCGGGCTGGAAAACGAAGCGATTGAACCGGAGCCGGTACATGCCCCCGACATGAAACGTCGTTCTCATGCGGGTTTCCAGCGAGGTGGAACCTTCCTGGGCCAACCTTGAGAAATTGGCCCCGGCCTTGACGCCAAAGTGGCTGCTGACCTGCGCCGAGGCGGCTGAAACGATGAAAAATGAAAGGCAAAAAAGAAACAGTCCCGTTTTTATCATAAAAAGCGTGTGTAATCAATCAGACAAATAACGGGAGATTTTCGGTTAAATGTATGTGAATACCCTGTTTTCGGGTTTTCCGGGTAAACGCAACCTTCAGTTCAGCCTTGGGTCGACGGGGTAGTGTGACAGAACTCGGTATTGACCGCCCATGCGGCGCAGTACGCCCCGCCAGACCTGATCGGAGGGTGTATCGAAGATGAAATCGGCATCGGCGCGGGAAATGATCCACGAGTTCTGGGCCAGCTCCTCGCTCAACTGACCGCCCGACCAGCCCGAATAACCGACAAAAAACCGAACGTCGTTTTCCCGAACGGTCCCGGCGTTGATGAGCTGCCGCAACTGGTCGAAATTGCCGCTCCAGAACAGGCCCTGGGCCACTTCGATGGAATCTTCCAGCAAATCGCCAAGCCGGTGAATATAATGCAGCGTGTTCTGCTGAACCGGACCGCCCACATACAGCGCGTAGTCGTGATACATTTCGTCGGCCAGAACGTCGTTTAGTTTCACCTGGGCTATCTGGTTGAGCACCAGACCAAACGTTCCTTCCTCACTGTGTTCGCAAACCAGAACCACACTCCGTTCAAAGTTCGAGTCGCCCAGAAAAGGCTCGGCAATCAGCAGGCTTCCGTTCGTTAGTTCAGTTGTATTCATAGCTGTCTGCGTAGGGTATTGTATAACTCTATAGTACAGAAAGCGGGCAAAATAACCATACCGATGCTATCGACCGGCCTGGTTTCATAACATAAGTATAATAAATGTATGTTTATAAATAGATGCTGAACGCACAAATTGCGGGTAATTCAGAAATTATTTGCTGTAACCCTATGCGCCTGATCTATCTTTTTCTGCTTCTTTTACCCTTTCCGCTGGCTGCTCAGTCCGTTCATGGCCGGATACAAGACTATCAAACAAATGCCAATCTTCCAAGCGTCAGCGTCCGAATTGTACCAACGGACAGGAGTACGCTGACAGACACAGAAGGGCGGTTTCAGTTAGATAATCTTGAGGAGGGTGCGTATTCACTCGTTTTAAGCTCAGTAGGCTACGAACCTCTCACTCTTCCCGTCCGGGTTCTGCCCGGTCAGCCGCTGAATCTGGTCATCCGGCTCAGACCGGCCATCGTGCAGTTGAATCAGCAGATCGTCGTCACGGCGCAGCGACGGGGCACCGCCGACTTCCAGCAACCAGAGGCCACTACCGTACTGACAGCCCGCGACCTGCGGGAGCGGGCGCCCCGCACCACGCCCGAAGCCCTGCTGGGCGCAACGGGCGTCTGGATTCAGAAAACCAATCACGGCGGAGGCTCACCCTTTATTCGGGGTCTGACAGGGCAGCAGACGCTGCTGCTCGTCGACGGTATCCGGCTCAACAACGCTACCTTCCGATCTGGTCCCAATCAATACCTGAACACCATCGATCCGCAAAGTCTGGAACGCCTCGAAGTGGTCCGCAGCACCGGTTCGGTTGCCTACGGCAGCGATGCCATCGGGGGCGTGGTCAACGTGCTGACCCGGACGCCGCAATTTTCGGAAACAGCCCGGTTTACGGGAAGTCTTTTCGGTAAGGCCATGACCGGTGGCATGGAATACGGCGGTCGGGTGGAGGCGGGCTATCAGTCTGCGTGGCTGGCGGTCACGGGCGGTCTGGCCTATCACGATTTTGGCGACCTGCGGGCCGGACGCGGACTGGGTGTGCTTCGGCCTACGGGCTACCGTCAGTGGTCGGGCGATGTCAAAGCCCGGCTGCGATTCGGGGATCGCTACGTAGCCACGTTCGCCTGGCAGGATCTGGAACAGGACCGGGTGCCGGTCTACCACAAAGTAAAACTGGAAAATTTTCAGTACAACCAGTTCGACCCGCAGCGGCGGCAACTGGCCTATGCCCGCCTCGAAGGCTTTTATGGCTACCGGTGGCTGCGTTCCGTCCAGGCAACGCTCTCGTGGCAGCAGCAGACCGAAGGCCGTCAGAGCCAGAAAAATGGCAACCCGGTGGCTGTGCTCGAACGCGATCAGACCCGCAGCCGGGGCCTGACCCTTCTGGCCTACTCGGAACCCGCCCGCTTCTGGCAGATTCAGACGGGCCTGGAGGGATACGCCGACCGGGTCAGCAGCCGCCGCACGGATCAGAACCAGTCGACCAGCGCTGAAGTTTCTAAACGCGGTTTATATCCCGACGGGGCCACCATGCAGAGTCTGGCGGCCTTTTCGTTACACACGATTACCCTGCGGCGGCTGACCCTGACGGCGGGCGGACGCTACAACGCGTTTCAGATACAGGTTCCTGAACCGACACCTGGCGGGGCAACTCTCCATCCTTCCGCGCTGGTGGGCAACGCAGGGCTTTCATACGCCCTGTTTCCCTGGCTACGGGTGGTGGCCTCGCGGCAGTCGGCGTTCCGGGCACCCAACATCGACGACCTGGGTACGCTGGGCATTGTCGACTTCCGTTATGAAACGCCCAACACCGCCCTGCGCCCTGAGCGGTCGGTCAATACCGAAGCGGGTTTGAAAATGCGTACCGATGGTTTTTCGGCCACGCTGATGGGTTATCACAACCAGCTTACCGACTTCATCAACCGCGTTCGGGCCGGTAAGGATTCGCTACAGGGTTATCCGGTATATCGCAAGGAAAACAGCGCGAAGGCCTTTATCCGGGGTCTGGAAGCCGACGTGGAATGGCAGGTGGTTCGGAACTGGCTGTTCTACGGCAGTCTGATTTACACTTATGGACAGAATGTGAGCGCCGGGGAGCCTTTTCGCCGTATTCCGCCGCTAAACGGACGGGCAGGACTGACGTATCGCCGACCGGTCAGCGCGTCGGGTGCGGACTGGTGGCTGCGGGCCGAGGCGCTGGTGGCGGGAGCACAGACCCGGCTGGCGAAAGGCGACCGCGACGACAATCGCATCGGCCCCGCCGGAACGCCCGCCTGGCAGATTTTCAGCCTGAATGGCGGCTATCGCTGGCAAAACCTGACGCTGAGCGCCGAGCTGCACAATCTGTTCGATGAGGCCTACCGAACGCATGGGTCGGGTGTCGACGGCATGGGGCGCAGCGCCTGGCTGGCCGTGAAGTGGGAGATTTGAGGAGGCGGGATCGAACTGGAATTATCCGATACATTCTTTTTCCCAATTGCCCCGGACTGAAGCCACGGGGCAATTATCTGATTATTGACAAGCGAGTATACAGTTAGGAGGAAGCAAATATTAGGCGATCCTATGCCGGGGAATAAATCAAAAAACCGGGCCGGAATGGATTATTTTTAACCCATTCCGGCCCGGTTTGATTCATTGATTATTTACTCCGCCACCGACAGCCGAACCGTATTGGTCTTGCGATGCTTCGACATCGGCATACTCAGCACGTTGATGTAGATGTCGCCGGTTTTCAGGTCGCCGCGCTCTATAAGTTTCTGCTTGATTTCGCGCACGGTTTCGTCGGCATTTTTGGCTTCATCCGGGATAAACGGCAGCACGTAGACGCCCCAGTAGAGGGCCAGAGTATTCATTAGCTGACGGTTGGTCGTACAGATGAACAGGCTGGCTTTGGGCCGGTGATGCGAAAGCCGGAAGGCCGTATAACCTGAGGTGGTAATGCCGATGATGGCGTCGGCGTGGGTGTCGCGGGCGAGTCGGCAGGCGCTCATCACCACGTTGTCGTTCAGGACGTTTTCGGTCGGGTGTTCGTTGACGTAGGCGTGATATTTGAAATAAATCGAATCGGTGCTCTCTTCTACTTTCCGGATGGTCCGGGCCATGTTTTCGACGGCCAGAATCGGATATTTTCCTGAGGCGGTTTCGGCGCTGAGCATAACGGCATCGGCCCCGTCGAGTACGGAGTTGGCAATGTCGTTGATTTCGGCCCGGGTTGGGCGGGCAGCATCGATCATACTTTCCAGCATCTGCGTCGCCACAATCACCGGTTTGGCCGCCTTATTGGATTTCTCGACCAGCATTTTCTGAATCATGGGCACGTCTTCGGCGGGCAGTTCTACGCCCAAATCGCCCCGGGCGACCATGATACCGTCCGTTGCCCCCATGATTTCGTCGATATTGTCGACGGCTTCGGGCTTTTCAATCTTGGCGATAACGCGGCTGTGCTTGCCTTTGGCGCGGATATATTCCTTCACTTCCAGAATTTCCGACGCCTGCCGGACAAACGAGAGGGCGATCCATTCCACATCGTTTTCCAGACCAAACTCCAGGTCGGCATAATCTTTTTCGGTAACGGATGGGATCGAAACCTTCGTGTTGGGCAGGTTGACGCCCTTCTTCGATTTCAGCCGACCGCCGTAGACCACTTCCGTTACGACGTCGGTGCCTTCGATGCCCGTAACCCGCACCTCCAGTTTACCGTCGTCGAGCAGCAGGCGTTCGCCGGGGCGCACGTCGTGATACATGCCGTTGTAGGGCGTACTGACGCGTTCCGCCGTCCCGACGATGTCTTCATTCGTGAAAACCAGTCGATTGCCCGGCAGCAGCATCACACCCTCGTCGGACTCCACTTTGCCCACCCGAATTTTGGGCCCCTGAAGGTCCTGAAGGATTCCCAGGTTGAGACCGTGTTCCTGATTCAGTTCGCGGATGCGCTGAATACGGACAAGGTGTTCGGCATGAGTACCGTGCGAGAAATTAAGCCGGAAAACGTTGACACCGGCCCTTGCCAGCGCCAGCAATTGTTCTTTGCTTTCGGAGGCCGGGCCTACGGTCGCGACAATCTTGGTTTTTTTAGAAATAGACATAGGGTTGTTTGACACGCCGGATGCGATTGATAAACCGCTGCAAAATTAACGGCCTTACCGGGAAATGCACGGAACCGGGCTGGATTCGGGTCAAAATTTTGCGGTTCAGAGTCTAACTACCGATTCTGCCCCCTGCGCCCGGCGGCGCATCTCGGCCCGTATCTCGTCATAAGAGGGCATTCGCCGGATAAACCAAACGCCTCAGGAGGTAATAGCTGCGGCTCAGCCGGACTACTTCCTGACATAAAAGGCGATTCGGTTTCGGCGAGATCGTTCATCGGTTAGCATAACCTGTTTCTTCATCGCCTCGTTGAGCAGATGATGATTCTTCTGGGCTACGTCAAAAACCGGAAGCGTCTCAACCGGCAAGATCGTTTCGGAGTCCATCACGCCGCCGCCAACCAGCGTGATTACATACAAACCCGGCTCCTTGGGCAGGTATTGCACCCGCATCTCCACCCGGTCGCGGTCGATTTGAAACTGAACCAGGCCCTTATGGATGCGCCCTGCCACAGCCACACGCTTCATCAGGCTGTCGCTATCGTCATGATCGATCACCACCTCGTTGTTACCCACTACTCGTACACGGGTAAGGCCCACCAAAATGCTGAAGGCATCATTGGATGCCAACTGCACGGTCTGATTGCGCTCCTTCCGGCGCTGATTGCCGTCATAGAACGACACCGGCTGAGGCAGGCTGGCCCGCAGCGTGAGCGTGTCGCGGCCAATCTGCAACGTGTCCCGCAAGCCCTCCACCTGCACACTGACCTCCAGCGAAGGCTCCAGGTAGAAATCCCAGGAGCAACTCCCAAAACCTAAACCCATCCCCAGGGCTATTCCCAGACGCACAAGTATGTTTTTCATAATGAGTCACAATAAAGGCATGAGCCTGATTGGGCTAACAGGTAGGCTTATCCAAAGAGCATCTGCTTATGAAAATAAGCGGACGGTAGTGGTTGTCAAAGTTCCAGCGTTTGAGAATCTCGAAACCGTGGTTAGGATTCCCTCCGTCGTAAATACGGTAAATCATTTCCCGACTTGATGGATTCTCTCTATCATACAGGTTTGCCCCCTGCGCCCGGCGGCGCATCTCATCCCGAATCTCATCATAGGAAGGCATCCGACGAGCAATCCACACACCCCAGGACGTATTCTGCTCCATGTAGCTGCGGCCCAGCCGGACTACTTCCTGACGTAAAAAGCGATAATTTGCCGACTGGCTTGCTCATTAACCAGCAGAACCTGCTTTTTCATCTCCTCGGTTAGCAGGTGGTGGTTTTTGTTAGCTACATCGAAGGACGGCGTCACCCCAACCGGCCCCAGCGAATCTGAGTCCATCTCACCCCCGCCTAACCTCAGCACATACAAGCCCGGCTCTTTGGGCAGAAACTGTATCTTTAACTGGATCTGATTTGATTGAATATCGAATGAGGCTCTATCGCTTTTTAATTGACCCACTACCGGCAAGGCCGGAAGCAGTTCCCTGTTATTTTCACTATCGACCTGTACCCGCCCATTGCTATCGGTACGAATATGGTCGGTAATGATAGCGATATAAAATTGACTTCCAGATGAGAGTTGCAGGGTCTGATTGCGTTGTCGCCGGGGCTGGTTGGGGTCGTAGAAGGCGATGGGCTGAGGCAGACTGGCCCGTAGCGTAAGCGTGTCCCGGCCCACCCGCAACGTGTCGCGCAGGCCTTCTGCCCGGACAGTGATATCCAGTGAAGGCTTGAAATATACATCCCACGAACAGCCCCAGAAGCCTAACAGGAGGCTAGAAGTAACGCCTATCTTATACAGTGTGTGCTTCATAATGGCTTTGGTTATGCTTTCGGCCTGACTCCTTACGGAGTCAGGCCGAAAGCATAACTAATTTTTTATGTAAATCAGAGGGCGGTAGTGGTTATCGTAGTTCCACCATTTCAAGATCTCGAAGCCGTGATCGGGGTTGCCACCATCGTAGATGCGATGGATTACTTTCGCATCATTTGTGATCGTTTCAGTCGCTCCGATTGCCCGGCTTCTCATTTCGGCCCGAATCTCATCATAAGACGGCATGCGGCGGGCAATCCAGACGCCCCAGGAGGTGTTCTGCTCCATGTAGGTGCGCCCCACCATGTTTTTGTGCAGGTCCATCGCTACGTTGACGCTCTGTATGTCCACCCTGTCAAATGCTGACTGCGGGTCGTTCCAGAAGAAATCGTTAGCCGACCAAAAGATGTCCGACTCTTTTTTATACCCCGCCTCGTAGGTGGTCGCCACGTCGCGCATCTTGTCGATGGCCCGGTCTTTGGATACCCCGGCATTAATCATATAGTAGATGCTCAGGGCGTTCCAGAACGCATGACGGTAGGCATTGCCCCGTTGCCCATCACAAAACCGAATATGGTCAATCTTTTGAGGGCTGTTGGATATAACTTCTGTATTGATGTCGCTCAATATTTGCCGGTCGGCATCATCGGCAGCCAGTTTAATCCATGCAAACGGCCAGCCCACCCATAGCGTGTAAGCAGGAATAGAACCAAGTGCTGCCAGCCCTTCTCCTAACGAGAAACGCCCATTTGGCGTACTTACTTTTGGCGATTTGAGCGCTTTCTGCAACGCCTCCTCCCGAATCAGGTCGTTGTAGAAATCGAAAATGACATTGTGGTTTTTCCAGACGTCTTCTTCGGTCCGAATGGTCGGAAAGCTCCGGCGGATTTGTCTCAGATCCTTCTCGGCCATCGGCGACTTCGACAGGTCAGGGTAATTTTTCTTTGCCTCCATCATCAGTTCCAGCAAATACTGCCCCGACATTTTCGAGATATCCGTGCCGCCAGTCCGGGCATTCGGGCTGGAGACGCTTTTCAGATAGTTGGTATACTCGGCAAACGAAGCCGGGGCCAGCGCCTTTTGGGGAAAGTCGGCCCGGATGTTGACGGGTAACCCCTGATACGTAATGGACTTTAGCTGCTCCGCAGTTGGTGAAACCTCGGCATCGGCCAGTTCGCTGGTGTTACAGGAGAACATCGACATCGTGAGAACAGAACCCAGCATGAATAGAAAACCTCGCCGGGAGGCATGGCAGGAAGAAGTTTCCTGCCCGTTTACTTTTTGTAAAAATGGCATAAATTTACACCTGGTTTTATGAAACAGATAAGACTACGACAAGCCGCTGCCGACCGTGCCAACGAGGAAGCGGCTTTGTTGTGCAAAAGTAGACGGTCTGCCCCATGCCCCGCAATCCCCATTTTTAGGGATTCAGGTCTCTATCAGCCGCCAGTAGGGTTCCATAAAAGACAGTATCTCCCGTCGGCTGCCCAATTCCAGACGCTGCACGATGCTTTTCTTGTAGTCGTTGACGGTATGTTCGCTAATCCGAAGTTGAGCAGCAATCTCCTTGGCAATCAGCCCCCGCCGCATCAGCCGCAGCACCTCTTTCTCGCGCCCGGACAGGCAGGCAAGGCGTCGGGCCACCAGCGGGCAAAAATCATCGCCGGGCAGATTCAGTATCCGTTCGAGAACCGGGCTGAAGTAGCGCAGTCCCCGGCCAATACTCTCCAGACAGCACTGTAGCTCTGTTTCATTGTAGTCCAGAGAAAGATAGCCGCTGACGTCGGCCCGGAGAGAAGGCAGCAGACAGGCTGGATCGGCCTCCAGACTCATGATGATGCGGATTTGAGGATGCGTCGCCCTGAGCCAGACAGACAGCATAAGGGCGGTGTCGGCCTGTAGCTCACTTTCTACCAGTATGCAGGTGGGTGGACACTCCTGGATTCGGCGCATGACCTCGCCGATATTTCCGCGAAAGTAGCGCACACGAAGTCTCCTGGACTGGAACATGACTGCCCGACGATAACGAGATGTGGAGGATCTACTGGTAAAAACGAATAGCATGTGGACGAAATCAGTACTATTCCTTTGAGACGCCGCTCCCCGTGCGAAGTCACCGCAGGGCGGGCGGGGCATCGTATCGTATAGCTTTAGATTAAAAAAATTTAATCGACTTGTTCTGTATGAGTTTTCGGAGCGGCATTTATTTTTGGTCTTTAGCAGATATTTCCGTAACACCCTTGAAAAAGATACTCTTCCTGGCATTCAGCCTGTCGCTGACAGGCTGCTCACTTCAACGTCATTATTTCGTCGCCCAACAGCCCGTTCGCGTTTTTGCCGAGGATTACCTGTCGAGCCGCCGATTGCAGGACATTCCGCCCGGCGACACCCTTAGTATTCTGGACAAATCGACGGTTGGCTCACTGTATCTGATTCCCGTCGAGTACAAAGGCTATCGGATGTATGCCTACGCGCCTCAGCTTGATTTTATCTCAACACGCTGGTTTCGGGGCGGTTCCCGCCGGAACACCAACCGCCTGCCGACCTATGTCGAGCAGCAAACCCTGAGTCAGCCGCGAAGCTACAGCAGCTACAAAGGCGGTTTTTTCGTCAGTGAGTATCGGTCGGGATCCGGCTCCCGGTAGCGGCAAAGACGATGCAGACCCAGGCCGCCTGTCAGCATATCCTCGACGAACTCGACCGGCGTCTGTCGCCCGCTCTTACGTATCATACCAGCGGGCACACGCGTGACGTCGTTGAGCAGGCAGACCGCATCGCCCGGTCCGAAGGCATCACGGATGCCGGGTCGCTGGCGCTACTGAAAACGGCAGCGTGTTTTCATGATGCCGGTTTCATTCACGCCTACGACGATCATGAAGAGGAAAGCTGCCGGATAGCGATGGCTCTTTTACCCCAGTTTGCGTATTCGCCTGAACAGATTGAGGTAATTTGCCAGCTTATCCGCGCTACCCGTCTTCCGCAGTCTCCAACCTGCCTGCTCGGCGAAATTCTGTGCGATGCCGACCTGGACTACCTGGGTCGTGAGGATTATTTCGCCGTTAGTCAGACGCTACTGGCCGAATGGCTGGCCTATGGCCGTCTGTCCGATCCGGAACGCTGGCCGGCCATCCAGCGCTCGTTTCTGCAAAATCACCGATATTTCACCCGGTCCAGCCAGCAGTTGCGGGAGCCGCGCAAACAGCAGGCGCTGGCAGGTATCCCATGAATTCGTACGGTAACTAAATAAAAACCACCGGTTACTAAAAACAACGTTCTTTTTTGCCATAGGAATCGTTAACTTTCTGTTAATCAATCCTCTTAAACCTCCTTACACGCATGGCAACCAAAGAAGCTCCCGATAAGCCCCGCACCCGGCGGGTGCCGATTCAGCACGCACAAACGACCGAGACATTCGATTACTGTAACATGCCGCAGGTGCCCGAACGGGAATTCGACGTGCTGATGGACCCCGAACGGATGGAACTCATCGTGGTTTCGGCAAAAAAGTGGGTCAACGGCACCATCCTGCACTATTATTTTTTCGATAAACCGACCGACGGGCAAACGGTAACCCTCAACAACGGCACCCGCGAATTCCGGACCTGGACCACCACCGAGGCTGAGAAAAACGTGGTCCGGCAGGCGTTCCAACTCTGGAAAGCCGTCGGTATCGGGCTGGAATTCAAGGAAGTCACCACCCGTGACGAGGCCGAAATCCGTATTGGATTCATGCGCGGCGACGGAGCCTGGTCGTATGTCGGACGCGACGTGCTGGACCGGGGCATCAACGAACGCACGATGAATTTTGGCTGGGACCTCACCCGTCGCCCCTCCGAAATCGACACGGCCATTCACGAAATTGGGCACACGCTCGGTTTTCCGCACGAGCATCAGAACCCCAACGCGGGCATCATCTGGGACGAAGAAGCTGTGTATCGGTCGCTGGCCGGTGCGCCCAATTTCTGGTCACGCGACAAGACGTTTTTCAACATTATCCGCAAAATCGAACCTGACACCGTGCAGGGTTCCAACTGGGACAGCAATTCGGTGATGCATTATCCGTTCGGGCCGGGGATGATTCTGGAACCAGCGCAGTTCCGCAACGGCCTGCAGCCCGCCGGCGGTCTTTCGGAACGCGACAAAACCTGGGTGAAAACCTTCTACCCGCCGCTATCCGAATCGGACTACACCGACCTTGTGCCGTTTCAGTCGGTCGAACTGGAGATCGGCCCCCGCGAGCAGCGCAACTTCGTGATTCGGCCCACGGCCACCCGGCGCTACACGATGAAAACCTTCGGACAGGCCGATACGGTGATGGTGCTGTTTGTGGAGGAAAACGGCGAACTGCGCTACCTGGCGGGCGACGACGACAGCGGCGAAGACTACAACGCCCAGCTCAACATGCGACTATTCAAAGGCAAAAAGTACGTCCTCCGCATCCGGCTCTACTACGCCGAAGGCACCGGTCAGACGGCGGTGATGCTGTGGTGATGGATCATTTAATTCCCACAACTTCACTCACCCCGGAAACACCGTTTTCATTGAAGGCCTCGATGGCGAAGTAATACGGTACGCCCACGTTGAGTGCCCGGAGTTCGAAGGTGTTTGCCTGATCGTTCCAGAACTGGTAGGTCTGGTAGAGTTTGTCGGGGGCGATGCCCCAGCGGATGTTGTAGCCTACCGCATTCGGCGCTTTCTGCCAGGCCAAATCCACGTTGCGCTGGTCTTTCTGTCGCACCGCCGTAATTTTCGGTGGTGCGGCAGGCGCTTTGCCCAGCCCGTTCCCAAAAATCCGGAAACCGTTGACTGCCAGATACGGACCCGCCGTATAGACATGTTCGTAGCGGACGTAGCGGGCGCGGATGGGCGATCCGTCGGGGCGGGTGGGCAGTTCCACGTAGGCGCAGGCGTGGTCGCGTTTGGGGCCTTTCGTCAGGTCGGCGGCCACCTCCCAGCGTTTGCCGTCGTGGGATGTGTGAATGCGAAACTGGGTGTAAACCGTTGAGTCGGAGTTGAAGATGGTGTTCTGGTGGTCGACGTAGTTCACCTGCACGGCCCGCAGGTCGTGGTCAGTGCCCAGATCGACGGTCAGGGTTTCGCCGGGCCGGTTACGGGTGGCCCAGAAGGTGCGTGGGTTTTCATCTACGGCCAGTTCGGCCCGGAGCGTATCTTTCGTGGATGAAGCCGTAATGGGTTTTTTGTAGTTGAGCAGCATCCAGCCGGTGAACAACTCGTCCCGGTCCGTCCATTTTTTGGTCGGCAGCCGGTGCGGGAAATCGCCGAAGCGGGTGTTGGCAAATAGCTGATCGTCTTTGTCGAACCCAGCGGGGTGCATCACAATGCGCCGTTCCATGCCCCAGACGATGCCCAGCCAGGTGGTGCCGGTGTTCCAGTAGTTGCCGAAATTATCCTGAAACGTATTGCCGTGGCCGCAGCCCGTAGCGTAGCCGCCCGGCTTATAGGCAATGGGGTTGTAGGGCGCATATTCCCACGGCCCCAGCGGGTCTTTGCCGACGTAGGTTCCGTTAGCGTAGACGTTGTATTCCGTGCCCGGAGCGCCGTATTGCAGGTAGTATTTGCCGTTATGTTTGGTCATCCAGGCGCCTTCCGTGAAGGGCTTGAAGGGGTCGGAATGGTTGGGGCCGAAGCGTTCCCAGCCGTGCTGGTAGGGGTCGAGCCAGAACATAGCCTTGTAGGCATTGGAAACGTCGGTTTTGTTCGAGGCCGCGTAGGTCAGGTTTCTTTTTTTGTCCAGTTCGGCCCCGAAAATCGGGTAGACGTTGGACGATCCCCAGTACATATACCATTTGTCGGTGTCCGGATCGTGGAAGAGCGCCGGGTCCCAGGGGCCGATGTCTTTGGGCAGACGCGGCAGCCAGCGGTTATAGAACTGGAGTTTGCCTTTTTCCGGCTCGGTGGAGATGAAAATGGGCCGCTGTTCGAACGTCGACTGAAAAAGGTAGAGCGTATCGCGTACCGACAGCGCCGCCGGGGCGCACATATCTTCCATCGGCCATTTGTCGGGCACGACATACCGCCAGTCGACCAGATTTTTCGAGTGCCACCACCCGCCCTGAATGGTCACGAAGAGATAGTATTCGTTCTTATGGTTGATGATGACCGGATCGGCCCCGGAGCGGTAGGAAATGCCCTCGTTTAACTGCTCGAAGTTATACCGATAGCTGATATCCATCGGGTTACAGTAGGTGGACTGGGGCGTCTGAGCCTGGGCGGAGGCAACCGAAACAGCCAGTAGCAGGAGACAGGATAAACAGGATTTCATGGCGGCAGAATCAACGGAGACAATGTCTTAAAGGTAGTAAGGAATGGCAACTACTACGTTACATTCGCCCTGAGAGCAACCTGGTAGATGGCAGTTCAGGCAACTTCCAGGGCAAAGACCGGTCAGGGTTGATCGTGTAGGGCCGCATCTAAGGCATTATGTATGAATATTTTTAAGGTATGTAGCATATTAATACGTTAAAAATGATGCCGCCGGGCAGAGTTAACCTTAAAAATCAAACTTTTAAGGTTAGATGGGATTAGCCGCATTATTTTAACAAGGGGTTTATATGCCTGCTCTAATCCGTTTCTATAATAAAGGGAAGATTTCAGCGGTTCGGCTCTGACGGGTTGCGATCTTCGTCCTGGTTGTCCTGTTCGTTGCCCTCGCCGGAGGCCGCTTCGTTTTCGTCTTTGCCGACGTTATCCAGCGAATTGTCGCGGGTAGTGTTGGCGTCCATGCGATTGCGCTGTTCGCTGCAGAACTCCAGGTTGATGCCAATGAGGATGATGAGCAGCAGCCCCACCCCCGGAATAATCAGCCGCAGCGGGGCCGTCTGCCGACGGTCGGGATTTTCGGCGGCGGTACGGCCTTTGATGAGATACCGGAAAATCACCCAACCGCCCAGCCCCACCAGGGCCACTGCAAAAATCAGCGCAATATCGATAATCATGGCTCCAGACGCTTTGTGTGTGAATAGGGTTAACTACGGGGCGACCGGGGTGGGTGAGGGTATTGGGGGATTGTGAGGGTACGGGGGTGGAGAGCCGTTCGGTCACCAGCCGTTAGGGTACTGCTTAGGTGCCCGGCCTACTTTCTCCACGATTCGGGCGACTGTCGATGTGTCGTCTGGAAGGTGTCGGACCACCGTGATCCAAAATTCCCAGCTTTCGGCAAGATCAAAAATATAAAGCAACCGCTGCCCTACGTAAAGATTCAGTTGGGCAAGCGCAACGGAGTCGGCGGTTGGGTAGTCGCTCCAGTCGGCTTCATCGGGGCAGATATATTGTTCGCCACTGTACGGATTGCGCGGGTTTAGCCGGGCCGCCGGGCGGTAAAAATGGTATAGATGATCATCGTCAAACTTAAACGCATCCTGTATCTGAACGTGTAGGTCATCGAGCGTCATCGTCGCGGGCAGGGCAATAGTACGCGATACCTGATGATTTGGCAGTTCGACTTTTAACCAGAATACGCCCTTGTTGGCGTGGGGATTGATAGGGTATAGGCTCAGCAACTCCGGCTCATCAAGCAACCCACGAAACAACTCGGCAAAGGCGCTAATGTCAACTGGTTCGGGCTCATCATCATTTTCGGAGGCATCTCCAAAAAATAGATAGTCGCCTGCCTGTTTGTTCCATAGTTGGAATGGTCGTTCGTGTAGCAGCACGGGCAAGCACTGCTGCCCCCAGTCGGTCAGCGTGAGTTGGTCAAACGCTAAGCTGTATTTGTCGCGTTTGGGCTGGTGCCGCTCGCGCAGGTCGTACCAGCCGAACCACTCACCCGCCCGGATGTAGATGTTTGCCATAAACGGCACAAATAAGGCCGGTGGCGCGGGTTTACTCTCACGGCTGTCGTACAGCATAATAGGCGTACCCACCGGATATTTCAGAACTTCCCGAAACCCCTGCTGAAACCAGTTGGCTCCGTGCCCGCTCCGCCCGTCGCCGTCGAGCATTCCCCAATCGACGTAGCACCAGGCCGTTTCGAGTAGGAAGACATACTGTTCCTCCTTCGTCAGACTCCAATAAGCATCAATTCGCACCGCATCGAGCGTCAGGGTGTTGACTTTTCCGTACTGCACCACCGCCATCCGACCCGCCGTTACGATCTCAAACAGAAAGGCCAGTAGTGGGTAGTCTGCCAGTCGGCTCCGGGCCGTCACGGCAAACGGCGTTTTGAGATTAACCCGCTCATTCAACGCGTACAGATCTGTGCCTTTCAGATCACCCGCGCCCGTCAGTGGCAGGGTCGGTTTCGATTCGAGGTAACGCAGGAAGGAGGCGAAGTCTGTGAGAAGGTCGAGGTTGGTGGGGAAGGTGGGCATGATGTATTAATTAGTAATATACCCAACGAATTCATTAATTATTGCATCTTTTTGCAAAGACTTCGGGACCAATAGCAAAGCACATACTTTTTCAAGCTTTAGAGAACCTATTATGCTATGTTGTTCACGCCATTTCTCGGCTGCTACACAGCAGGTTTTTTCAATCTCAGAAACGCTAACTAACGCTCGCGGTGCTGATTCTACACAACTTATTGTATTTAGGATACGAGTTTCGCTTAATAGCTCTACTTCTTCACTCTTTACGTTGTAAAGTATAGGGTAATATTTTTCTGCATAATTTAACAACAGAAATAGCTTCTTATCGACGCCATCATACATAACCGCACTGTGTAGAAAATCTCTTAATGATTGACTTCTATCTCGATATTTATCTAATGTCATTGAATGCGTGAGCATTGACTTTGAGCCTAATCCACCTATGCTATCTAAAACATCATCATCACGAGTGAATTTTTCAACGTCAATCGTACTGTCTAATAAAACGTTCAGCTCTTGGTTATCAGATAAAACATCGGTGCCAATGATTTGCGTTGATTTTTCATGACGGTCAACCAGCCGATCGAAGCGCTTTTTAATGCTTGTACGACACCTTGACAGTATAGCTGGTTCATTGTAAACAGAAGGAATTAGAGTGTAAAAATACACTGTTCTCTCTGGATTTTCTGTCATTCGCATGATTCGGCCCGCCCTTTGAAAAAGGATGTCAGCACCTTCTGGGCTGTCATAATTAATAATTGTGTTAACGCCAGGCAAGTCGATTCCGAGACTATCAGCATCCGTACATATTAGTACATCGATTGCTTTAGCTAATCTATTGTCTTTATGATCCGAAGACGAAAAGTCCTTAAGATCGGAGTGTCTGTCAGCCGACTTTTTTAATCTGTTCGTCCCCTTATCGTCCTGCTCAATCATACAACCTACTGTCACCTGTGTAGAGTAGACCTGCCTAAGCCGACGAAGTAGATAGCTGGCGGTTGGATACCGTCTTATAAATATTAATACTTTGCTCCCATTCTTTAAGAACTGCTCGTCAATAATTTTTTTTAAACATGCAAATTTGTCGTCATCTACTTCTTTAAGTTCATCCTGTATTTTGCCAAGTAGTTTCCTTCTTTCAAGCTGGGAACGTAGGAGGGAAACGTTATAGCGCTTTTCATTCGTATCGATTACGTCCTTTTCAGACGTAACACCATCACTATTCATGTTAGAGAAAATAGATGTCTGATTAGTTTTCGTACTCGGGTCGGAAGTGCGTAAATTGTATGTGATTACCTCTAAAAGCGCTTCAGGCGAACTAAGCCAACTAATTAGTGCTATTCGATTCAATATGTCCACTACTCCTTCGATTATTTCTCCTGTACTTTCATCTATATATCTTGTTGTGAATTTTCCAGCTTGGGCGAAAAAGCCGTCATTATAAGCCACTGAGATGGATTGATCTAAAAATAGTTTATAGGGGACTGGTTTAAGTTGCATTGTTTTAGGTAGATAAACTTTCTTTGAGCCGTATCGTATATAGGTCCTACCATCTTCATCGACATGGCCTATTTGTCGAGCAAGCGATAGTACATGTGGCAGCCCTAAAATAGTCACCACTGGCAGGTTGACGAACTCTTCCGGTTTTTGCACCTCCCAAGGTCCTTGAGTCGAAAAAAGAGTAGGTTTATTGCTTCTATGCGGCAACAAATGTAGTAGACCATTCAAATTGTGAATATTAGTGCCATATGCGGTGGCTGTTAATAAAAAAATCTTAGCTCCTCTGTTAACTGCGGGTATGAAGAGAGCATAAACTCTGCTTGCCCGCTTATGCAATCGCTCATTGGTTCGTTGATTGCGATAATAATGCGCTTCATCAATTAAAATTACTGTATTCTTATCAGCCCTTTCTAACTCCTTCTCAAGCTTTGTGATTTGATGATTTGTCTTTCCTGTAGATGCGGTAAATGGAATAGCCGTACTGAAAATAGTATGATTGATATCTTTTATTTTTAGCTGCTCTTCCCACTTATCATGAACGATGGGTGGAGCAATAACTAAAGTGCGTCTGCTTAAGTCGTTGATTTGCAGATATCGCGCCATTTCTGAACCTATAATCGTTTTGCCCAATCCAGTAGCTGCTACAATCAGAGACCCTCCATACTGTTCAGCCTGCCGTAATGCGTTTCTGATTACAAACTGTTGAAAGTAAACAGGTGCAAACGGTCGGTTTTCTTCGTCGCTTGCTCCCAGCAACAAGGACAATGCTTTTAGGTAAACGTCGAATGGCTCGGCTAATTTCAACCACTCTTCCAGCAGCTCTTTAACAGGAGTAAGTATATCTTTAGCTTCTTTAGCAGTGTCCTCAAACCACTGTGTAAATTCCGTCACTTGTTCTGTTAAGTTAAGCAACTTGCCTGTTCTGCGTTTGAACTTGATTTAGCCGAAAGGCCGCTTACAGAATAATTAGCCGAACCATGCCATAGGAATGCATCATCGCCAATATAAAATTTGCAGTGGAAAAGATTGCTTATAGATCGAGCATCACGTATGAAGAAACGACGTTCATTTATTCGCGTAACTACCTCTTTAATTGTCTCATATAGATTACCGTCAAGCTCTTTAAGCTCCTTTACTATTTCATCTAAAATTGCCTCCTGAGCATCCAAGGCATCCCCTTTACCCACCAACATGCGAACAACAACGTCATCCTTAATGTGGCCTCTGCCTAAACGATAGCCCTTTAAGCTAAAATAGGCACTGGCAATTCTGAGGGTATCTTTGATGCGCGGAAAGTAAGCTTTTATAAACTCGTACCCGACACCCGGCCCAATACCTGAATAAGGTTGCCCGTCGGGTGTTCTCTGAATAAATAGATTACGACTGCTCGAAGACTTTCTGGACCTCATGCAACTTGTGTGGATAGAAATTACAAAGTAACTGTGGGTATTATCCGCGCATCATTAATTTTTCAAAAAATCAAACTACACACCTCATCTAAACTCGTTTACAAGCAATTAAACTGAATCAAAATACTTAGCCCGTGGCCCCGTATTCTGTTTTACGATTAACGTACATCCATCCTTACCAACCTGCTCCGGTCGGTGGTCAGCACCCAATTCCCATTTCCCCTCAACAACGAAAGCAACACGAATTTTTAGCGGCATATCGTCAACGTCCGAAACGCCCATCAGCTTGGTACGAATCGCGTCACTTAGCAGATGCTTTCCTTTGGGGTCAATGGCCCACAAACACTTACCTGACCAAAGCAGAAAATCAGAATAGAAATTTGTTGTTCCCTCGCCTACCTCTGGAATTGGTATACCATAGCCGGTTTTCGACGGATTGCGGCACCAATCCATATTCAGCGTATCCAACGCGTCGGCCAGCTTTGCTTCAAATGGATTTAGACCGTTATACTCAGCGTGAAGCGCATTCTGGTAGGTGCGTACCCGGTAACGTTCACGCTTAACTTCATCCCGGTTCTTCTCGCCAAACATCTCTTCCATCAGCAGCCACAGACGCGGCAACTCGTGCTCGTCAATTGACACGATGATAACTCCGGTGTACTTAAGCAGCTTACGGGCCGCCCACAGGCGTGGGGCCATGTGATTGATCCACTTCGTATGCCGTGAGGGGTCATCGAGCGAAACACCTTTTTCGACTCGGTATATTGCCAGTTTCATCCGCTCTACTTCGGCCTTCGAGAAGCGGTAATTGTCGTTGTAAATAAACGAGTCTTTGCCGGTGTTGTAGGGCGGGTCGATATATACCACGTCGAAGCCCGTTTTTGGACCACCCCGAAACTCGGTCAGAAGCGAACGCATCACAGCCAAGTTGTCGCCGTCGATAATGCGGTGTGTGCCGCCGTCGGGAGCGGGATAGCTTTTTTCGGGTACGGGCTTGATAACTACCGGCTTCACCTGCTCGGCTAAGAAGCGATTGCGCCCCTGCCACATCAGCGCGGCATCATTTGAGCCGGTTTCCGAAATGTGTGAGAAAGCCGCGTTCATCCGCTTTTCTTCCTGCAACTCTTCCACCATGCGGATAAGCTGTTCTCGGTCGAGCGTTTGAAGAAGCGGTAAAGTAGTATTCAATGAGGTAGTCATAATAATTAAACAGACTTGGGGCTAATGCGCATACGACAGAGACATCACAAACCTAAATACCGAAGAACGTAACCTTTTTCTGTTGATGTATTTTTGGTCTGAATTTAAAGAAAAATCATTTCTGTCGTAACCCCAATTCTTTCCAAACCTCGTCCCGCATATGCCACTGTTTTGTCTCCGCCTTAGCTTTTAGCAATCGTAGGTAGTCCAGAAAATCTTCTATGGTGTCGAAATCTGTCAGTTCGTTTGCTAGATTCTGAAAAGGTTTGTAGGGCAACACGGCAAATTTCGGCTCACCATCCTCTTCAATAATTTGTGCTTTGAGTGTCATTGGTATTCATTCAAAATCCAATCTACAAAATTCCCTCACAAACAATCCACGTCCGCCACCATTGTCACGGCTTTTAAACCCTTATCAGCCAAAATGTCGGTGATTCGCTCCTGGATGAAGGCTTTTGCGGCGGCATCTCCAGCAAAGTAGATAGGTATTCGATGAGTCGTACGCTCATAAGCACTCAAGTCTTCAAAAAACAAATTCTGCTTTTTGTACGCCTTCGGCACAGGTACTTCACATTCCAAAATAGCTGCGGTCATCTAACTGAGTTATAAATTATTGCCAAAATAATCAAACTAAGGGCGTTTACCAGCAGATAATCGACAAAAAAAGCTAAGTGGGTACGTAGTCGGCTGACGTTGAAGAATTTTACATAAATTTTAACTTTTCCTGCACCCACTCGGCCCCCAGCCGCTCCTGCTCCACGCGGGCGTTGGTTCGCAGGAGGTGCTTGTAGAGCTGTTCTTCGGCGGGAGTGAGGTTCGCTAAAAGCAGCGGGTTGAAGGCATCACCTTTCTGATCGGTTTTGTGTTGGCGGAAGGTGGCTTCGTCCATCAGCCATGATTGGGCGCGGGGGTAGTGCTCGCGGAAGAGCGTGAGCATCTGAAAACCGTGTACGTCGATGTCGCCCCAGTAGTAGAGTTGCTTATGGGCCAGCCAGTTGGTGCCGCCGAGGTTCGTTACGGCGAAGCCCGCGCCCCAGATGGCAAGGCTGTCAGGGCGGTTGGGGAAAGTTAGGAACGAGGTCAGGTTTTCGATGACGAATACGCGGCTACCGGGCATATTCAGGTTCCGAAACTCGCTTTGCCACACGCTCATGTGCGAGAGCGCGGGATGCAGCCGCAACGACTCATCTAAAAACCGGATTTTTATCGTCGGCTCCTCCTGCTCCAGATGAAAGCGTCGGTAGAAATCGGTTTCGTCGGGGTTAAGGTGGTCGGCAATCAGGTGGTCGAGCAACAGCCGCAGGGTCGGACGGTTGGTTTCGATGAACTTGGTAGGCACCTGAATTGGTAAAGCCCGTACATACTGTCGGGGTTGCGGATTCTGCAAAAAATAAGCGGACACTTTCAACAAATCCGGCCAGTTGTCAGCCTGCTCAATCACCAGTCGGGGGAATCGTTCCAGCAAATCGAGCAGTTGGGGAGCTACCGCTTTTGTCTGCTCAATATTGCTGACAAAAACACCAAATTCGGTTTCTTTGCCAATAAATCCTAGGAAGTCGCCGAGCGACTCAATGTATATTCGGGTAATGTACTGATTCGGGCCTACCTGCCGACTGCCCTGCGTTGTCCATTCCAGCGAATAGCCGAAGCCCTGCACGGCCTTCGATTGTCGCTGCAAGGCCTCCTGTTCTTGCTGAATAGCTACGAAACGGATTAGCTTATCCGATGACTTATCCAGCCCAATCTGCGGAATATCCTTCGGGAAAAATAGGTCAATCGAACCTGTCAGGTAGGCGCGTAGCAATGCCCCATTTGTCCACCAACGTTCGGCTTTTTGGCGCACTTCGTCGGGACTAAGCATCAGTCAGCGCGGTTTTGTGCAGTTCTCGAGCTTCCTGGTAGGCTTTGATGGTCAGGTTGCGAATTTTCGAGGTTTCGTCGAGGCCCTTTGCTACGTAGTGTACGTGCTGAACGTAATGTTGAATGATGTTCACTTTCTCACCGGGCGTGACAATAAGCAGTTGCAGGTTCATCCGCCCGAACAGTTCCAGCCCATAGCGGGTACTTTCTTTCGAGCCGCGCCCGAAGGCTTCGTCAATCACCACTAGCCGGAAGGTTCGGGGAGCGCCCTCCCAGGTGATGTTGTATTGATACGAAATGGCCGATGCCAGAATGGTATAGGCCAGTTTTTCTTTCTGCCCGCCCGATTTCCCCGACGAATCGCTGTAGTACTCCCGTTCGGTATCGTTCTCTTTGTACCGCTCGCTGGCCCCAAACGAATACCACTGCCGCACGTCAGTCACTTTACTGCGCCAACGCTGGTCCACTTCATCCTGACTCATCAGTTTATCCAGAATCTGTTTGACATCGGTAAATTTTCGTTCGGCATAATTGTCGGTGTCGCCGTAGGTATTGCTCAGGCAGTTGCGTAAATCGTTTCGGAAGGTTACAATATCGGTGGACGTGACGGGTTCGGGCACCAACTGAATATACGTATCCAGCGTCGTGTCGTAAGCGATTTCGGACAGCCGTTCGTTGATTTTCTGGATTTTATCTTTTACGTCTTTTTCCGATTTATTCAACTGCATCTGCAAATGAACAATGCTGTTGATAGTGCCCTCCTTTAGCTCTTTTCGGAAACGTTCCTGATGGCGCGGTAAATCATCTTCGGTGATGCGCTGAAATAACTCCTGATAATCGCGGGCGGCTGAGGCGGTTGCGCCCGCTTCGTAATCGCGGCTTTCGACCGGAAACGCATGACAGAATTGTTGCATTTTTTTGACGACATCCTGACCGGTTCGCTCTTTTTGCCCGTTCAGTTTATCCACTTCCCCTTCTTTGCCAATCAGCCGTTTACGAAGTTCCTCTTCTTTCCGCTCAATATTTGCCGCGTTGAGGTCGCCTGTGCCGAGTCGCTCACAAATGGCTGTTTTGTGGGCTTCAGAAATCTGGTCGGCAGGAATGGTAAGCCGGTTGAGCCGTTGTAGCCAGAACGGTAACTGCTCCATAATGTCATCGTCGGTTCCGAAAAACGATTCCAGCAGTTTAGCGTCCTGATTCACAACGTCCAGCGTGTCGAGGGCATCGTATAGTTTCTGCGCCAAAGCTTTCGTCTGACTTTTTAGTTCGCCAACTTTTTCGGCCTGTTTTTTATACGCTTCCTTTTTTGCGTCACGTTTTTGCTCCGTTTTCTCAATATCCTGCCCTAACCGGCTCAATTCCGACGATTGTTCCTGTAGCGATTTTTGTTCGGCTTCCAATTGTTCGATTTCCGTAGCGATGCGGGGCCAGTCCAGTTCCGTAAAGTCGCGGTGTAAGCGCAGTTCATCAACAGCCCGTTTCTGTTCATCGAGTTGATCCAAAAGCCTTTTCTGTTCATCGAACAGCTTTTTGGTTCGTCCAACTTGCTCGTCAACCTGTGTCAGTTGAGTGGTTAATGCGTTAATTTTTGCTTCATTACTCCAGCCCAACACGTAATTCCGACGGTTGCTGAGGTCGCGACGGTCGTCTTTTTCGTGTCGCATTTTGCCCATTTTCACCTGCCCGTTGCGTGTCATGGCGTAGGGTGTCCGGCGAAATTCGTCTATAGATTCGCAGCAAATGAGGTTATGCTCCTGCCGGAGCTGCGTATCAAGCCAGTCATAAAACGGACTATCATCTTTGATATCCACTTTATTGACTAACGATTGTGGCGAAATCCGTTCAGGATACCGATGCTCATGATGAATCGTTCGGTAATACACAACGCGCTTTCCGAGTTTGATATGCTCCATCACCTCAGCAACACGGCCATAATCACTATCGCTGACCAGCAAACTCAATCCCAGCCCGTACAGCCGGTTCTCGATAGCCCCTTCCCAGGCGGTTTCGTCTGGTTTCACCCGAATCAGTTCTCCGGCAAACGGGAGGTCGGTTTCTAATAATCCGGCGGCTTCGGCAATGCGCTGACGAATGATTAGCCAATCGCCCGGAATCTGGGTTTTTCGCTGTTTGAGTGACGAAATTTCTTCCTGGAGTCCGTTACGCTCGTCCGTTAAATTTTCGAGTTGTTTTTGCCGCGTGTAATACTCCCTCTGAGCCACTTGTTTCCGCTTTTCGATTTGTTCGGCAACCGGGTTTAGTTGTCTCAAATTGGCAGTAAACAGGTCAACATCCAGTGAAACAGGCAATTGCAGCAAATCGCACAGCTCGCGGTATCGTTTCGCAGTAGCGTTGCGCTTTGCCCGAATGTCGTTCTTGCTGTCAATTTCCTGGGCAATCGCCGTAAGTCGGCGACCAACCGACGACGTTTCACGCGCTGTACGTAAGTCATTCAGGCGGCTGACCAGCGTATCGACCTCACGATCCAGTTCGTCGCGCTTGCCGACTTCGATGCCGTAATAGGTATCGCAGGCTTCGAGCTCTTCTTTGTATAATTGCGCTTTATGATAGGCAAAAAATATGGGCAGTTCTTCAGCCAGTTGGGTCAGGTCAGCAATTTCGGTTTCTAATCGCTCATAATCCTGCCAGCGATTGGTAATAGGCTCCAGCAATTTTAACTGATCTCTGGCCTTCTGAACGGCGTTATAGGCAGCGTTCAACTCCTCGAACCGGCGGATTACCGTATCAATCGTTTGGTCGATATCGGTTTTGTTGAGCATTTGCGCCCGGACAAAATCAGTCAGGTTTGCGACCTGTTTCATCGAAATGGTCTGGTAAAACAGGTCCAGAGCTTCCTCCGTCCGAATGCCCAGCAACGACCGAAACCGCGAAGAATAGTCCTCAAACGTATCATAGACCCACTCTTTCTGTTCACGCAGCCGCCGTTTCAACTCGCGAATGTTGTCGAAACGGGTAAAATGCTGCTGAATCGTCAGGGCTTGCTCTGATACAACGAAAAACTTATGCGGAGACTCCGTCACGTCGGCTAACCAGAACACCTGCGCCAGCGTAACGACCTGGTTAGTATTCTGATTTCTAAAAAGGGCCAGCAGTACGGTGTGCGTCGTGGCCGGATCGCGGTGATAGACGGCTTTGCTTTTGTGCGAGGTTTCGAGTTTTTCGCCTTTAAACGCACCCAGCACATACGATTTCAGATTGCGCTCCCGCTTCTCGGAACCGGCGGCTTTGTTGTAGGTAATGCGGTCGTTACGCACCAGCAACGTCGTGAGCGCATCGACCAGCGTCGATTTACCCGCCCCAATGTCGCCTGTTAACAGGGCGTTATCGCCGTTGGGTTCGATGTGCCAGATTTTCTTGTTGAACGTACCCCAGTTCAGTACTTCCAGCCGGTGCAGACGGTAGCCCGCTTTGGCAAACGAATCATTCGGTGTCATGGTCGGCGGTTTGTTTGAAATAGGTGTGGGCATACTGACGAAGCTTTTCCTCAAACGCATCAATAAATGCCAAATCGACAAAGGAGTTCAGAATCCGCCGAACCTCATAGTCGTCGCCTTCAGTGCCCAGGTTACGCAGCAACCCGTAGCGTTCGAGGGTGCTGATTGAGTCGTCGATTCGGTCGCGCACTTTGGCTTCGTCGGTCTGGCCTACATTCAGAAAATGGCTCAATAGTTCGTGTATATCGGTCCGGCTGGTACGCAATATGGTCTCGCCCGAAAAGCGTTGGTGCTCAATTAACTGCTTCCTGAGCAATACCACCAGTAAAGTAGTCGGGTAATTGAGCGGACGTTTCTCAATCAGCGTGGGGAGTTGTTCGCGAATATCGTCTTCAACGTCCAGTTCAACGATTCGGGCGTAGCCTTCGGCTTCATCCAGTTCAAGGTCACCACCCCAATCGGCCAGGTGCCTCCGAACGCTATGCTGATGTTTCAGCAGCAACCGCCAGAGCCGTTCCCGGTTTGCATGACCTTGTTGCTGGTAAACCGGCCCTTTGTAGAGGGCAACCAACACCTGCGCTTTCTCCAATTGAGCAACGTCCATCGTGGTTTTGTTCTTGAAAGGGTTGTTTTTTCTGACAGGATTTACAGGATGGACAAGATTAAAAATATTAAAAAAATCCTGTTCATTCTGTAAATCCTGTCGAATAAGACTATCGAACAAAAATGATTTTGGGCAACTGAAGCAGGCGTATTCCATCATCGGTAGCAAAGGTGATTTCGTCGTGTGTGTCCTCGCTGACCGTCGCCTTATGCTGCGCTTCGCCCTGTGTTGCCAGGGTTAGATAGCCTACCAGTTCGGCCAGTCCTCTCTGAGGTGGAAACTCGGCCAACACCGTAGCCAGCGATACCTGTGAGCGGTGCCGGAGAAACTGGTCGATGTTTGTTTCCAACTGTTCCAGCGAAATATCATCGTCGGTCAGCAGCGTTGATAAGTCGGCATCCTGCTCGCCAGCCTCCGCCGTTTCTGAACGAATCGTAGTTAGAATCGGGGGCCGAAACAGCTTACGATTCAGAAAGAAATCGAGTTGGGGTTTCCCGTCGACCTGCATCAAATCGCGCTCTTTTGGCGGGCGGGCTTTTATCCGTACCGCCAGCTCCAGTACCGATTCTATTTTTTGCAGCACGTATTTATGTTCCCGAAAGAAATTCGTCTCAATTAATCGGCGCAGACTTTTGATAATCCCGTCATTCGCCCGATTGACATTACCACCCGCTTCCAGCAAATCAAACTTGAGTCGTTCGAGGTCACGTAACGCCGGAGTCACTTCCTCCAGAGCCGGTAATTGAATCACCTCATTCATCAAGGCATCAAACTCATCCTGTCGGTTCTGATTCATCAATAACTCCCAGAACGCCCGGAAACTTTTCCCCTGGTCGCGCTCCCAGATACGCTCATCGATGGTCGAAAAGAGTTTGTCGAGCAGATGCCCCTTCGATAGTGACGTTGTCAGTATCTCATCCCGTAACTGGCGGTCGATTTCCCGAAAGTTTTGCTCAACCTGACGAAAATCGGCCAGTAACCGGCGGGCCGTTTCCTGAATCAACTGAAAATTCTCGCGAATACGGGTCGCATCCCATACGTCGAGTTCACCGCGTTCAATCCGCTCAATTTCGGCTTCGCGCTCCTGAATTTCTCGTCGTAACTGCTCAATTCGTCCTGTCTTATCACCCGAACTTCGATACACCAACTGCTCCAGCAAATCAAACAACACCTGCAACCGCGACTCCATACCGATAAATTCCTGCTGGTCGAGTTCCTGAAGCCAGCGTAGCAACAGGGCGGCATCAGGTGTTAATTCATAAAGCGGTTCATCGTGGAGCAAATCGTCGTAGAACCGACGGAGCATTCCGTCCTGCGTCCATTCTTCCAGATACTCGCGAGGTGTTTTAAGGTTGTCGCCTATCTGGTCGATAGTCAACAAAAAATCGGTCATCTTATGGATAAGGTCGGGTTCTACGTAGCGACTCTGGCGACGTTCCTGAAATGCCTGATACAAAAATGCGGTCATGACCGAAAAGCCATCGGCCCGTTTCCGAAAAGCGGCCAATACTGGGTGCCGTTCGTAGAGGGTTCTAACCCAGAAATAATCGAAAGAGTCCAATTTTGGGGCCATTGGCTGATCCGTCTCGTTTGCCCGTCAAAGTAATACCTTACAAAACGTAATCTATTTACGCACTTTGATTTTTTGCAAAATATTATTCCCTCACAAACAATCCACGTCGGCCACCACCGTCACAGCCTTCAGACCCTTGTCGGCCAGGATGTCGGTGATCTGCTCCTGGATGAAGGCTTTGGCGGCGGCGGCGTTGATGCTGCGCTCCAGCTTGACGACGATGTCGTAGAGATACTGGTTGCGGATGCGCTCCACCAGCGGTTTCTCCGGACCCAGCACCCGACTCCCGCCCAATTTTTCGGCCAGACTGTCGGTCAGGCGCTGGGCGGCCTGTTGGCTGACGTTGTTTTCGGCATGGCGCACGGTTAGCTTGATGAGCCGCGAAAACGGCGGATAATTGTAGTTGCGCCGCTCCTCGATTTCCTCCTCGAACAGCCCTTTGTAATCGTTGTCGAGCACCCGCAAAAGGACGTTCTGCTGGGGGTTGCTGGTCTGGATGATGACCCGGCCCCGGCGGTCGGCCCGGCGGCCCGCCCGCCCGCTCACCTGTGTAATCATCTGAAACGACCGCTCCGTGGCCCGAAACTCCGGAAAATGAATCATGCGGTCGGCGTCGAAAATGCCGACCAGGCTGACCTTGTCGAAGTCCAGCCCCTTGCTGATCATCTGCGTCCCGACCAGAATATCCACCCCGCCTTTCTCGAACTCCTGAATAATCTGCTGGTAGGCGTTTTTGCTGCGCGTAGTGTCGAGGTCCATGCGCTGGATGCGGGCCTGCGGAAACAGAATCTGCAACTGGTCTTCGAGCTTTTCGGTGCCGAAGCCAATCGTCCGCACCTTCGGCGATCCGCAGGCCGGGCAGACCTTCGGCACGGTCTCGCGGTGGCCGCAGTAGTGACAGCGGATTTCGGCGTCGCGCATGTGGTAGGTCAGGCTCACGGCGCAGTTGCCGCACTGGGCAATCCACTCGCATTCCTCGCACTGAATATAGGGCGAATAACCCCGGCGATTCTGAAACAGAATACTCTGTTCGCCGCGTTCGAGATTGGCCTGGATGGCGTCGAGCAGCACCGACGAGAACTCGTTCTTCATCAGCCGTTTCTGCTTCTCGATGCGCGTGTTGACCAGCACGATTTCCGGTAGCTGGGCGTCGCCGTAGCGCTGCAGCAGTTCCACCAGTCCGTAGCGGCCCTCGGTGGCGTGGTGGTAGCTATCGACGGAGGGCGTGGCTGACCCCAGCAGCACTTTCGCCCCCTGCCGACGGGCAACCACCATCGCTACGTCGCGGGCGTGGTAGCGCGGGGCGGGGTCGTGCTGCTTATAGGAGGTTTCGTGTTCCTCGTCCACGATAATCAGCCCCAGGTTGTCGAAGGGCAGAAACACCGACGACCGCACACCGACAACGAACTGATACTGCCCGGAAATGACGCCCTTCCAGACCTCCACGCGCTCGTTGTCGGAAAATTTGGAGTGGTAAATGCCCATTTTATCCCCAAATACCTTCTGCAGCCGCACGACAATCTGGGTCGTCAGGGCGATTTCGGGCAGCAGATACAGCACCTGCGAACCGCTGTCGAGCACTTGCTGGATGAGGTTGATGTAGACCTCCGTCTTGCCCGAACCGGTGATGCCGTGGAGCAGCGCAATGTCTTTTTCGGCAAAATGCCCCATAATCTGCGACACGGCGCTCTGCTGGGTTTCGGTCAGGCGGACTTCTACGGTCGGGGTATTGTCGTCGCTGAAGCGGGGCATGATGACCTCGAAGGTCTCGAACACGCCGTTTTTAATGAGCGTCTGCAGCGACGACTGCGACAGTTCATCGTCCTGATTCAGCATGCTCTTGTCGAGGCCCTTGCTGTTGAGGGCCGGATTATTCTGGACGGGAATGTAGCGCAGGTAGCGCATGAGTGCTTCCTGCTGTTTGGGCAGCTTGTCGAGCTTGCCGATGAGCGCCAGCAGGCTTTCACGGGCTTCGTAGTCGGTGTGGAGACGAACTTTCCGCACCATTTTCGGAACGTATTTCTCCCGCACTTCCTCGAAAACGATGACCGCCCGCTTGCCGATGAGCGATTTGATGATGGTCGGGACGTTTGTTTCGCCCACCAGCCGACCCAGTTCCTCATACGACAGCGCCGGGTGTTTCTTCAGTTCTTCGAGAACCGGCTTTTCGGCCTCGGTCAGCAGGTCGGGGTGATCGAAATCGGGGTTGTACTGCACCTTCGACTGGCTGGTGATTTTCAGTCCGGAGGGCAGAGCGCAGTTCAGCACGTCGCCGACGTTGCAGAGGTAGTAGTCGGCCATCCACTGAAACAGTTCCAGTTGGTAGGACGTCACGAGCGGGTATTCGTCCAGCAGTTCGAGGATGTATCTGGCCTGGTAGTTCGTGGGCGGGTGCGTATGGATGCGGCTCACGACGGCGGTATAGACCCGATTTTTACCAAACGGCACAATCACCCGCGCCCCGATTTTCAGGGCCTCCACCATATCGCGGGGGACGCGGTAGGTAAACAGTTTCGGAATCGGAACGGGCAGAATCAGGTCGGCGAAATACGTAATCTCTTCCCCGAAGGATAAGGTAAGCGGCTGCGACTGCCATTCGGGCTGGCTGTGGTTCATACAGCAATTTACGGCAAAAATGGCGGAAGTTTAAGAGATTTCAACTGACAGAGTCAGTTGCATCAGACAGGTCAATATACGTTATCGTCAGATTTTTAATCTGTGAATACGGGATAATCAGATACTCCTGTTGTATTTCACGCTTTTCGAGCCGTTCGTAATGTTCGAATTGTTCCAGCATCTCTTCTGAGCTATGTTCATCCGTTTTAGCCACTGCCTTTCGGCTACCGACACTTTTTCTATAGATCGATTTTGAGGCATAGAACAGGACGATTCGATCAAGTCCATTGGTCGTCTCCGTGAGCGTATAGTCATAAAGAAAACCATCATACACAATCGTATTCTCTTTTGTCTCGGCCAGCGCGTGAACGGCAATCAGGTCGATACTACGATCCTTGTGCGCCTCGTCCGACTCAAGGATACGCCCGGTCAGCCAATAAAACCATTCATTCGAAAATCGGAGCAAGGTGATTTTCGTATCCAGACGCCGATTGAAAACGTAGCTTCTGGCCCAGGTTCCTAACAAAAGGCCAATTCCCATTGTGAAGGTGAAATACCCGCAGAAAAACAGGAAATATGTATCCAGATTGACTGTAGGAGGCAAGCTATCACTTTTAAGAAAGGCGTAAAGGAACGCGTAGTCAATACCGAAGCCTAAAAGAGTTATAAGCTGTGTACCGATGAAATGAATAAGAAGGGCGGGGCCAAGCGAAGCAACGACCTGCTCCCAGATCGGTTGGCGCAAAATGTTGATTCTTAACTTATAAACACCATCTAATTGTCTGCCGCGAAAGTATATGTTTCGAAAGAAAATGCCAGGATACAGCAGCAGAATGATGATGAACGCACTTAAAACAATGTTCATCAGTGCGTAGCGGCAATTTCAGTAATACGCTCGACACGAATCGTTGAGCGTTTGCCGTTGATATCAACCTCAATCTGTCCTGTTTTGTCGTGACTACTCAAAAAGCTTTTCAAGGCTTTGGCAGACTTAGGATTTTCAAGAATCTTCTTAGCTAATTGGCTGAATGGCGCTCTCATACCTATTATCTGATTAACGACCTTTCGCAGGTTACGACAAATAAACGGATTTTTTTCGGAAAAAGATTTGTCACCAACCTGATTTCAGTGCTCCCTCACCGCACCGAAAACCGGAAAACCGTCGTGGAGCGGTAGACGTCGCCGGGGCGGAGGGTGGTTGTAGGGAAATCGGGGCGGTTGGGCGAATCGGGAAAGTGCTGGGTTTCGAGGCACAAACCAAACCGGCGGGTGTAGGGCACGCCTTCCGGCCCCCGCAGCCGCCCGTTGAGGTGGTTGGCGGTATACAACTGCACCCCCGGCTCAGTCGTCAGCAGTTCCAGCACCCGCCCGCTGGTCGGCTCATACACCACAGCACCCCGCTTCAGCCGGTTCGACGTATCCGAAAACACCCAGCAGTGATCGTAGCCGCGTCCGTAACGAAGCTGTACGTCAGTGGTGTCGTCGATTCGTTTTCCGATGGCGGTCGGTGTGCGGAAGTCGAAGGGCGTTCCGGCCACGGGCCGACGCTCGCCGGTCGGAATCTGGGTTTTGTCGGCAGGCAGGTAATGGTCGGCCAGCAGCGTCAGTTCGTGGGCCAGCACGTCGCGCTTCATGCCGCTCAGGTTGAAATAGGCGTGGTTGGTCAGGTTCACGACGGTAGGCTTGTCGGTGGTGGCGCGGTAGTCGATGCGCAGGGCGTTGTCTTTCGCAAGCGTATACGTCACCTCGACGGTCAGCGTACCGGGATAGCCTTCTTCGCCGTCGGGCGAGACGTAGCGCAGTTTCAGGGCGGGTTCGGGGCCGTCGACGGGCGTGGCCGTCCAGAGTTTTTTGTCGAAGCCCACCCGTCCACCGTGGATGTGATTACTGCCGTTGTTGGCCGCCAGGGTGTAGGTCTGCCCGTCGAGCGTGAACCTGGCCCCGCCGATCCGGTTGGCAAATCGCCCGATGATGGGCCCGAAGGCGGGTGTTCCCTTGAGGTAGTCGGCGAAGGTGGGCACGGCCAGCGTCACCGGCTCGAACCGCCCCGTGCGGTCGGAGGCCGTCAGCGCCACGATGTAGCCGCCGTAATTGGTGATTTTCGCCTCCATGCCCGCCCGGTTGCGGAGCGTAAACAGGTCCACCTTCCGTCCGTCGGGGAGCGTACCGAACTCAGTCCGTTCGATACCGGCTTTTGGTGGGGGAAACACGAACATCGACAGAAAGAGGAGGGTCGACAGAAAAAGAAGCATCGCTGCGTTTGGATAGGTGATATCGAAAAAAATTAGCCGCCGCCCGGCGACCGACATAGGGTATAAGTCCCCGATTGGGTCTTTATAATGTATGTCTCTGTCAATTAGCGCACAAGCCCCGCCGTGCGTCCCTCCTGCTGCGTGGTCGCATAAACTGAAAACGTATCTCATTTCGCTGATTCTGCTATCCGGCTTTGCCGCCCGCCCGCAGCCGCCGGTGCAGGTGAAGGGCGTCTTCCCGCAGATGACGGTCGTCAGCGACCACACCCTCCGCACCGAGGCGGGCATTGGGGCGCTGGTGCCCTGGGCCAACAAGCTCTGGGCCGTCGGTTACGTGGCCCATATCCGGGGTTCGGGGCCGGGGCTGTACGAAATCAGCGACGACATGACGATGCGCAAACATCCGCTGAGCCACACGGGTACGTTTGCCAACCGCATGATTCACAATCCGTCGGCTCAGGCACTGATTGGACCCTACGCCATCGACACGACGGGCCGGGTGCGCCGCATCGAAGACCTGAAAGGCCACCGGCTGGCCGCTACCATGCAGCACCTGAGCCGCCCCGATTCGCTGGTGTATTACCTGACGATGGAAGGGCTGCTGTTTGAGACCAACGTCTACACGCTCCGAAGCCGCCAACTGGCAAATCTGGTGGAAGCTCTCGACATCCCGCGTTCGGCGCAGGTGCATTTCAAAAGCGCCTTCACCCAGGGCGGGCGGGTGGTGGTTGCCAATAATTCCTACTACGAAGACGATTTTCTGGGGAAACGGGCGGCGGGTCGGCTGGCCGAATGGGACGGCAAAACCTGGACTATTCTCGACAAAAATCCGTATGTCGAAGTGTCGGGCAAGAACTGGTCTGCCGAACATTATGGCAACGCCATCTACGCCCTCGGCTGGGATCAGGCGTCGGTGCTACTGCGATTTTTCCACAAAGGCACCTGGAAAACCTACCGGCTGCCCAAAGCCAGCTACGCCTATGACCACGCCTGGAATACCGAATGGATGCGCATTCGGGATGCCCAGACGGAGCGGTATCTGATGGACGTTCACGGTATTTTCTACGAACTGCCGACCATCACCTACGGCGGCCATATTCTCGCTATCCGGCCCATTGCCAACCATCTGCGCATGGTGCCCGATTTCTGCTTCTGGCGGGGTATGCTCGTGCTGGCGGGCGATCAGGTCGACGGCTCGACCGGACAGCCACAGTCGGGTCTCTGGTTTGGCAATATCGACGAACTCTGGCAGATGGGTAAACCCAAAGGCTGGGGCGGGCCGTGGTGGGAGAAGGAGGTGAAGGCCGGTGAACCGTCGGAGCCGTATCTGATGACCGGCTTCGACCAGAAAGTGCTGCATCTGAGCCACAAAGCCGCCACATCCGTGACCTACACCGTCGAAGTTGACTTTATGGGTACGGGACAGTGGCATACCTACGCCCGGCTCACCGTCGGGCCAAACGGCTATGTGCATCACGAATTTCCGGCGGGCTTTTCGGCCCACTGGGTACGGCTGACCGCCAGCCGGACCTGTAAGGCTACGGCGGTTTTTATCTATAATTAACCTGTTAAATGGGCTTCCTGACGATACGTTCTGTCCAGTCGCCCAGCTATGGAAACGGGTAACTTCCAGGCTTCTTCGGCTTTAGAATTGGGTTGTTACACAGAGGTAATCAGAGGCGATCAGAGCGTGTCTGGAAAGAATTTAGTATTAGAAACATTTCTCTGATTGTCTTTGATTTTCTCTGATTATCTCTGTGTAACAACCTCCTTGTGCTCTAAAGACTCTACCATGAAATTCTCAACAAAATACCTCTGGCTGGCCGCCCCCGTTATCGGCCTGCTGGCGTTCAACGACGACCCCATCAGCAAACGGGTCAAACAACTGGCCCCCGAAGAAGCTCTGCGGATGGCGAAGGCCATCGAGGCCACCGTCAAACCCCAGTTGGAAGAGGGGCTGTCGCTCCGCATCTGGGGCGTCGACTCGCTCGTGGCCGACCCCATCGCCATCAACGTCGACAATCTCGGTCGGCTCTACTACACCCGCACCAACCGCCAGAAAAACTCCGAATTCGACATCCGGGGGCATCAGGACTGGGAAATCGAGTCGCAGCGCCTACAGACCATCGAAGAGAAACGGGCGTTTCTGCGGCGAACGCTCTCACCCCAGAACAGCGCCAAAAATGAGTGGCTGAAAGACGTCAACGGCGACGGCTCCCACGACTGGCGGGACATGACCGTCGAGAAAGAGCAGATTTTCCGCATCGAAGACAGCAACAACGACGGCGTGGCCGATGTCTCGCGGCTGATGGTCGAGGATTTTAACGACGAAGTGACCGACGTGGCGGGCGGTGTACTTGCCAACGGCGACGACCTCTACGTGGCCGTGGGTCCCGACCTCTGGCGGATGCAGGACAAAAACGGCGACGGCATCCCCGACCAGAAAACGTCCATTTCGCACGGCTACGGCATCCATATCGGCTTCAGCGGCCACGGCATGTCGAGCGTGAAAATGGGCCCCGACGGGCGAATCTACTGGCAGATCGGCGACATCGGCTTCAACGGCAAGGGCAAAGACGGCAAAAAATGGGAACACCCCAACAGCGGCGTCATCGTCCGTTCCAACCCCGATGGTTCTGACTTTGAAGTATTTGCCTACGGCGTCCGAAACACGCATGAGTTTGTTTTCGACGAATACGGCAACCTCATCAGCCAGGACAACGACGGCGACCACCCCGGCGAACGCGAACGGCTGGTCTACATCGTCAACGGCTCCGATACGGGCTGGCGCAGCAACTGGCAATACGGCAAATACCGCGACCCCCTCAACAATACCTACAAGGTCTGGATGGATGAGGGCATGTATAAACCCCGCTTCGAGGGGCAGGCGGCCTACATCACGCCCACGCTCGCCAATTTCGTCAACGGCCCGACGGGCTTTCTCTACAATCCCGGAACCGCCCTCAGCCCAAAATACAAAAACACGTTTTTCGTGGGCGAATTCGTGGGTAATCCGTCCCGGTCGGGCATCCACGCCTTCAAACTGAAACCCAAAGGCGCTTCGTTTGAACTGGGCGAGAGCCGCCGGATTCTGGGCAACGTGCTCGCCACCGGCATTGACTGGGGGCCGGACGGGTCCATGTACGTCGCCGACTGGATTAACGGCTGGGACACAAAAGACTACGGACGTGTCTGGAAACTCGATGACGCTGCCAGCGCAAACGCCCCCGAACGCCTGCTGACCAAAAAACTGCTGGCCGCCGATTTTACCAAAGAAACGGAGAATGCATTAGGCGAACACCTGCGCAACGCCGACATGCGCGTCCGGCAGAAAGCCCAGTTTGAACTCGCCAAACGCGGCGACCAGGGTGCGGCCACGCTGACGGCCTCCATCAAACAGACCGACAATCAACTCGCCCGCGTGCATGGCATCTGGGGCATGAGCCAACTGGCCCGGCAGAACAAAAAATACGCGCAGATGCTGGTGGTATTGCTGAACGACAACGACCCCGAAATTCGGGCGCAGGCGGCTAAATGGCTGGGCGACGTGCGCTACCGGGAAGCCGGGGCCGCACTGATGCCGCTGCTGAAAGACGCCAACGCTAGGACACGTTTCTTCGCCGCCGAGGCCCTGGGCCGCATCGCCTACGAACCTGCCGTTCAGCCGATTATCGACATGCTGGCGGCCAACAACGACGAAGACGTGTTTCTGCGTCATGCCGGAAGTCTGGCCCTCGCCCGCATCGGCAAAGCCGAGCCGGTAGTGGCGCTGGCATCGAGCGATTCACGGGCGCTCCGCATCGCCGCCGTGGTGGCCCTGCGCCGGATGAGCCATGCCGGTGTAGCGAATTTCCTGTCTGACAAAGACGAGTTTGTAGTAACCGAAGCCGCCCGTGCCATCAACGACGACCTCTCCATCCCGGCGGCGCTCCCGGCGCTGGGTAACGTGCTGGGAACGACGGCTTTCGGGAACGAGGCGCTGATTCGCCGGGCCATCAACGCAAACCTGCGCGTGGGTACGCCCGCCGCCATGCAGCACCTCATCGCCTACGCCGCCCGCGAAGAAGCGCCCGCTGCCATGCGGGCCGAAGCCCTCGACGCCCTCAGCACCTGGGCCAGTCCCTCGGTGATGGACCGCGTGGATGGCCGCTATCGGGGCGTCGTCAAACGCGACCCGGCGGCGCTGAGAACCAAAGTCGCCGACACCTATACTAAACTGCTGATCCATAGCGATGCTACGCTCCGGATGAGCGCCGTGAAAGGCATCCAGCGGCTGGGTATCAAACAGGCCGGACCGGCGCTGATGACCCGGCTCAAAGAGGACGCCGACCCGGCCATCCGGGCCGAAGCCCTGCGGGCGCTCGTAGCATTGAATGATCCGCAAGTGAGCAAGGCCATCGAACAGGCGCTGTCGGATAATGAGAAACGGGTGCGGGTGGCGGGCCTCGACCTGATCGGCAAAACCACCATGCCCAAACCCGCGATGGTGGCCCTGCTCTCCAACGTTATTGAGACCCGGTCTGGACAGACAAGGACGCCCGAAGAGAAACAGGCCGCCCTGCTGACGCTCGGTACGCTGCCCGTTGCCAACACGCAGAAGGTCTTCGACGGGCTGCTGGCGAAGGTTTCGGCGGGTACGCTACCAATGGAAATCAGTCTGGAACTGGAAGAGGCCATCGACAAAACCAAATCACCGACGCTGAAGAGCCGGTATCAGACGGCCCTGACTAAACTCTCGCCCGATGCGGTACTGGCCTCGTACGCGGGGGCGCTCAACGGCGGCGACGTGGGCTCGGGACGCCGCATTTTCTTCCGGCACCAGACGGCCCAGTGCATCCGCTGTCACGCCTACGACGATTTGGGCGGCAACGCCGGACCGCGCCTCAACGGCGTGGCGGCCCGGCTCTCGCGGGAGCAGTTACTGGAGGCCCTCATCAACCCCAGCGCCCGCATCGCTCCCGGTTTCGGCGAGCAGGGCCAGCCCTCCAGTATGCCCGATATGAAGTACCTGCTGACCAAACGCGAAATCCGCGACGTGGTGAGCTTCCTGGCGACGCTGAAGGAGCAGGAGAAGTAGAATGGTTATGTGTCTTCCCCGGCTCGTCTGCGGTGAAGTGGGCGGGCCGGGGGGTTTAGTTATTATTTAGAACCTGTTTAAAAATGGCGTAAAATCCTCTGAATGTTTGAGACATAAACGAATGCTTCTGAGGATGAGCAGTCACATTCATACTCCTTACTGAGGCGGCGATCCCAATTGTGCCAAGCGAAGGTACGCTCCACTTTCCACCGCATGGGAACCACTTGAAAACCCGGCAGGTCCGTAAGTTTCACTACCTTTAGCATAAAGCCAAAGTTCTTTTTGGCCCACTTAGCCAGCTTTTGCCGTAGGCATTGTCTCCTAATATGGTTTTCAGCCTTGGGTAGGCTTGTTGGGCTAACCGCTCCAGCACTTGTCGAGCGGCTTTACTATCATGCTGATTGGCCGCCCTTACTACGACCATCAGCACCAGACCCAACGTATCGATTACCAGGTGTCGTTTACGCCCCTTTACCTTCTTATGCCCATCGAAGCCCTTGTCAGGTACGCCCCACTCGCTGCACTTAACGCTCTGCGAATCAATGACGCCGACACTCGGCGAGGACTTCCGTTTCGCTTTTCTTCGGCGGCGTCTTACCAGCGCCTTGTTGAGCCGCAGCCAACCGGGCCGCCGGTGCGGTGCCGTCGTTACGCCATTTCCATCGGACCGCCGAAGCGGAAATAATAGTAGCAAAGTTGCCAGGGAGGCAGGTCACTGGGCATTTGCCGCCACTGGCACCCCGTCTTGCAGACATAGAAGATACCGTTCAGTATCTGCCGTAAGGAATATTTGCGTTTGCGTTGGTCGGCGAGCATTTCTTGAATAACTTGCCAGGCGGAATCAGTCAGCTCAGAGGGGTACATCCGCTTCGGCGGTCCGATTTGGTCGGATTAACCCTCAAGGTAGGCTGATTTCCGCATTTAGGGGCTTTCAGGCGCCATTTTTAAACAGGTTCTTAAACCTATGCATGTGCTTACATAAATTATTAGTTAATTAAGTAAGCTGACTTAAGATAAAGCTTGTGCGTATAAGATTATACCTATAGTATTAACAAGATACATTCTATGACAGCAGTATTAAATATCAAAATAGAATTACCATTGGTATCTGTATTCAAATTTGAGATATATGCAATAAAAACTTTTACGGAATGTATATCTGAGTTGTTAAATTTAAACAATAAAATGATTGTAGATATACTTGATTTAGGTTATTTTAATGTAAAAATCAACTACTTAGAAAATCATATACATACTTTACAAATAATACCTATTCTTGAAGATGCTATTTCTTTTGAAATAAACGTTCCAAATAATTATAATAATATTGAAATTAAGAGTGAAAAGCTTCTAAGTGAAACTGAAAAAGTCTCTATTTTCGAATCTGTAATCGTCAATTTATTTAAGGCGGAGATTTGGAAACTTTTGATTCTTTCCCAAATAGCAAAGCCAGGTAGTATTAAATTAAGAGAAGGACGAATTTATATTAATAGTAGATTTTATGGTGGTTTTCCCGCGTTTTCAAGTGTTCATAGGGAGAGTATTGATGACATTTTGAGCCTTAAATGGATAAAATATTATTCATTAAATATTTCGGATATTTATAAATGGTTTGATGAGAACAATTTCTCTTTCAAAAGGCACAGTGCGTCTTCTATTGAAAGGGCGTTGAATGCATTTACACATCTTTTCGGAGGGAGAAGTTCAGGATTAATATTTGATTTATTATGGTCGTTAGTTGGAATTGAATCTCTCTATTGCTCTGGTAAAGAGGGGTTATCTGAGCAAATATTTAACAAAACTCAAATTTATTTGGGCCCAATGACTGACTTTAAAAAAAGAATTAAACAAATGTATGACTTTCGTTCAAGATTAGTGCATGGAGACATGAATATTCCGCCTTATTATTACAATAATACAGATTCTGAACATGACTTATATTCTGACAAATTGTATGACTCGTCTGTTTTAGCTGTTTCAATATTAACCATAACTCTTCAAAAAATGATCGTTGAGAATAAAAATAAACTAATATTTAAAACAATCGTTGAATAATGTACCTCTCAATAAAATAGAAATTTCTATAATCGTCACCTCCCCCTAGCAAAACTCTGTGCCATCAACACGGGAAACGGCTAAACGATGCTTCTTTATGAGCAAGAGAGCACTATTTCAAACACGGGTACACTGCACCCGTACCGAGAATCAGTATCCAATCAGACAGAAACAAACCCAAAGACCGGCTTTCGCCGGTCTCCCCGTTTCAGCTTCCGGCAAACGGCGTTCCGAACAAACCTACGGCGAGTTCGATCCAGACCAGCAGGAGCAGGAACAACAGCGCGAGGCAGAGGCCGATCCGGTACTCGGTCCGTTTCACCGTGTTCAACACCAGTTCGCAGAGCGTACCCGTGCCGAGCAGCAGGACGCCCATCAGTACAAAATCGGACAGACTCCACTGCACTTCATTCGTGAACTGCATGGCTATCGCCGGGATGGAGAGAATAACGGCTACAATGAGCAGAATGACGCTGAATCGTCTGGTCTGGATAAGCATGGCTTTCGTCGGGTTTTGATTGTTTTCTGTAAAGTACTTTGTGATTCAAAGTAAATAATTCACACAAACACTTCCAAGCGAATGATGAAAATTTTTTCATCGGAAGGACGCGTGTTTTACAGAACTTTACTCAGAATGGTGTATCCCATCAGTTTCCCGCTCTTGTTGTACGTCTCGGTTTTGACGTCGAACAGCAGGTCGTTGGTGCGGTAACTGACGGTCCGGAAATTGACCCGGATGGGAATGCCCATCGTACGGTTATCCACGTTCATGTCGCCGCTGACCTTATAGGCCGTGAACGTTCCGGCGGGCGTAGTCAGGTTTTCGGGGCCCTCGACCTGGCGGTTTGCCATCGTCAGATTCATCTCCATCATCTTGCTGCCGTTGCTGTAAAAATCGGCTGACATCTGGCCGTCTTTCAGTTTCTGCCCGGCGCTAAGTTTGGCGGGGTACGGTAATTCGTTGATTTTCATTCGCATTTCGCCATCGCGCATGGTGCCGTTGGTCATCTGTGCCATGCCCGACATGTCGATGATGAGTTCATTACCGGTACAGGTGTACTTCAGCACGGTCGGACTCGCCGCCTTACCCTTTTCGTCAATCGACTGCATTTCCACGTCGACTACCGTGGCTCCGCCTTCCTTCCGGACGTCCTTGAATCGGTAAACGATCCGGCCATTGGGCTTGTCTCTGGCATTATAGGATTGCAGTTCGTAACCCGTGCCCGACTTGATTTTCATGCCTGCGCAGTCCTGCGCCCGCCCGTAAAAGCCCATCAGTACTGCAACCAATAGAAAAAATACGTTTCTCATACGATGTTTAGTTTGGTTAATGACCTGAAAAATACGGACTAAATCGGGTCGGTGAAACAGGAATTGAGTAGTCGGTCAGCGGGGCCGGTCCAGGTAGCGGCGGAAGGCGAACAGCGGACGTTTTTTCAGATAATCGGGCGTCGCTTCGTTGGTGTAGGCCTCCCGCTCGAAACTGATGTTGAGATAGGCCAGGTAATGATTGCCGTACTGCGCCCGCCGGATGAGGTATTCAACGAGATACCAGACATAAAACGGCAGAATTCCCAGTTCGAGCTGCTGGCGCAGATGGATGCGTTCGTGTTGAAGCAGCACCGGTCCCGGCTCCCGCGAGCGCACCAGAACGAGCGGAAAAAGGGCCATGCCGTCGACCCAGAGAAAGGGTACATGCAGTAGAATCATGCCGGTCAAAACTGTCCAAAACCAGAGCGAAATTAACTTTATTTATTAGGCTGCTACCCGGTTTGGGCCTAATTTTGACAAAACCAACCGTTCCGGCTCTCTATGATTATTCTCCTGGTAAGCGTTTTCGTTACTGGATATATCCTTATCACCCTTGAACATCCGCTAAAACTCAACAAAACCGCTTCGGCCCTGATGACGGGCATTCTGTGCTGGACTCTTTACAGCATGAGCCAACCCGGCGAGGTCGAACACGTGGTGGAGGAGCTTTCGCACCATCTGGCCGAAATTGCCCAGATCGTCTTTTTTCTGCTGGGGGCCATGACCATCGTCGAACTCATCGACGCCCACGACGGTTTCACCCTCATCACCGACCGCATTGCCAGCCGCAACACCCGTGTGCTGCTGTGGATCATCAGCCTGCTGACGTTTTTCCTGTCAGCCCTGCTCGACAACCTGACCACCGCCATCGTCATGGCATCGGTGGCCCGTAAACTCATCCGTAATGCCGAACAGCGGCGCATCATCGCCGGGATGATCATCGTATCGGCCAATGCGGGAGGTGCCTGGTCGCCCATCGGTGACGTCACCACTACCATGCTCTGGATTGGCGGTCAGGTCACGACGGCCAACATTATTTCGAGCCTGCTGCTGCCTAGTCTGGTCTGTATGCTGGTGCCGCTGGTTATTCTGACGGTGCGGTTCCGGGCCGATCAGGAGGCGTTCGTCGCCACAGCCTCCCACGGCATCAGCCGTCCGTATGTCACGCCCGAACGTCGCCGGGAGCGGCGCATCATGCTGGCGGCGGGCATCAGTGGCATGTTGTTCGTACCCATCTTCAAGACAGTCACGCATCTGCCGCCTTTTACGGGCATGATGCTGTCGCTGGGGGCCATCTGGGCGCTGTCGGAACGGCTTCATTCCAAAAAAGACGAGGAAGACCGCAAACGGTTCACGGCAGCCTACGCCCTGAGCAAAATCGATGCGCCGAGCATTCTGTTTTTTCTGGGCATTCTGCTGGCGGTCGGGGCGCTGCAGTCGTCCGGGCTGCTGCAGACGATGGCCCGGGGGCTCAACGACGCCATCGGCGATCTGGATGTCATCGTTCTGCTGATCGGTGTCGTATCGGCCATTATCGACAACGTACCGATTGTGGCGGCGGCCATGGGCATGTATGATCTGCAAACCTATCCGCCCGATTCCAAACTATGGGAGTTTCTGGCATACTGCGCCGGTACGGGCGGCAGCCTGCTCGTCATCGGCTCGGCGGCGGGCGTTGCCATCATGGGCTCCGAACGGCTGAATTTCGGCTGGTATCTGAAAAAAATAAGCTGGCTGGCCCTGATTGGCTATCTGGCGGGGGCGGGCGTGTTTCTGCTTCTGTATTAGTCGGTTGCCGTTTATGGGGCAACACAGCCGCTGATGTAAGAGAACAGACCGTTTAATTCCAAAAATTTCTACTTTCTATTATTTTTGAAAGATGCCGATACCGTTTTTCAGGTAACCGGATCGGTATTGTAACCAGTTTACGCTATACGCATGAAAAAAATCGTATTGTACGTGGCGTTCAGCCAGTGCCTGCTGTGGTCGGCAGTGGCGCAGACGCCTAAAAAAGTTGCTCCAAAACCCAAAGCGGCTGTCACGGCCAAAGCCCCCGCCGCACAGGGACGAATCAAATTTACGGAGTATGATCTGCCCAACGGGCTGCACGTCATTCTGCACCAGGATAATTCCACCCCGCTCGTGGCAGTTACGATGATGTATCACGTCGGCTCTAAAAATGAGCAGCCGGGCCGGTCAGGTTTCGCCCACTTCTTCGAGCACCTGATGTTTGAGGGTTCCGATAATATTGGCCGGGGCGATTACATGAAAATCGTCAAGAACGCCGGGGGGCAGTTGAATGCCAATACCTCCAACGATCGCACGTTTTACTACGAAATTCTGCCTTCCAACAAGCTGGAACTGGGGCTCTATCTGGAATCGGAGCGGCTGCTCCACGCCAAAGTAGACGAGAAAGGCGTCGAAACCCAGCGTGAAGTGGTGAAGGAAGAACGTCGGCAGCGGTACGAAAACCAGCCCTACGGTTCGTTTTTTCCTGAAATGCTGAAGCGGGCCTACGTAACGCACCCGTATAAATGGGCACCCATCGGCTCGATGGAAGACCTGAACGCCGCTAAAATCAGCGAGTTCCGGGATTTTTACAAGGAATTTTACGTACCCAACAACGCCATTCTGTCCATTGCGGGCGACATCGACGTCGAGGAGACCAAAAAACTTATCGAGAAATACTTTGCCGAAATTCCGAAGGGGACGAAGGCCATCTACCGGCCCAACGTGAAAGAACCGGCTAAAACCGCTGAAGTCCGCGACATCGTTTACGACAACGTTACACTGCCGGGCGTATTTCAGGCCTACCACATGCCTGCTCAGGGCACGCCGGACTACTACGCACTCGACGTATTACAGACCCTGCTGGCGGGCGGCGAAAGCTCCCGGTTCAATAAGGAAATTGTCGATAGACAGCAGAAAGCCCTGCAAACGAGCGTGTTCCCGCTGGCGCTGGAAGACCCCGGTTTGTTCATCACCATCGGCATTGCCAACATGGGTGTGAAAGCCGAAGACCTCGAAGCGGCCATGAACACCGAGGTGGATCGGGTGAAGAAAGAACTGGTGTCGGACGCCGAATTCCAGAAAGTCAAAAACCAGATTGAGAACAACTTCGTGAACCAGAACTCGCGGGTAGCGGGTATTGCCGAAAGCCTGGCGAACTATAAAATGTATTTCGGAGACGCCAATCTGGTCAATACGGAACTGGAGCGTTACAACAAAGTGACGAAGGAGGATCTGCGCCGGGTAGCCAACCAGTACCTGACGAAAGAAAACCGCGTGACGCTGTATTATCTGCCGAAGGCGATGGAACCCAAAAAAGAAGATAAAGGAAAGTAAGACCTGTTTGCCGCTGGCAGACAATCCATTCTGATTGACAATGAAACTAACGCATATCGCCACCATCGGCCTCGCCGCGCTGAACCTGACGGTTCAGGCGCAGAAGCTGGATCGGTCCAAACTTCCGGCTGACGCCCCCGCGCCAACCATCAAAGTGGGGACGCCTGAGACGTTCACCCTGCCCAACGGCCTGAAAGTCTTCGTCGTACAAAACAATAAACTGCCCCGCGTAGCCTTCAACCTGACACTCGATTATGAGCCGATTCTGGAGAGCGACAAGGCCGGGTATGTCGACATTGCCGGTCAACTGATGCGAACGGGCACCAAAACCCGCTCGAAAGACCAGATTGACGAGGCCGTCGACTTCATCGGCGCTACGCTGAGCACCTCACCGACAGGCATCTACGGCGCTTCGCTGAAAAAGCATATGCCGAAACTGCTGGAAGTGATGTCGGACGTGCTGCTGAACCCCAACTTCACGCAGGAGGAACTCGACAAACTGAAAAAGCAGACTAAATCGGCGCTGGCGGCTTCGAAGGACAACCCGAACGCCATTGCCAACCGCGTGGGAAACATTCTGGTTTACGGCAAAAACCACCCCTACGGTGAGCCGGAGACCGAACAGACTGTCGATAAGATTACGCTGGACGACGCCCGGAAATTTTACGAAACCTACTACCGTCCCAACATCGGGTATCTGGCCGTCGTGGGTGACATTACGCCTGCCGAAGCACGGGCTGCCGTGGAGAAATACTTCGGTGGCTGGCAGCGGGGCGACGTACCCAAACCAACGTATCCAGTGCCTCAGCCTCCGGCCAGGACGAAAGTGGCTATTGTCGACCGCCCCAACGCGGTACAGTCGGTTATTCACGTGCTGCACCCGGTTCAGTTGAAACCCTACACGGATGAGTCGATTCGGGCCAGCCTGACCAACGACATTCTGGGCGGCGGCGAAGCTCGTCTGTTCAATAATCTGCGGGAAAAACGCGGTTATACCTACGGCGCTTACTCCTCGCTGTCGAGTGACCGGCTCGTGGGTCGATTTCGGGCAACTGCCTCCGTCCGGAACGCCGTAACGGATAGCTCCGTGACGGAATTTATGAATGAATTGAAGACCATCCGGACAGCCAAAGCCACCGAAGACGAACTGAACCGAACAAAGAGCGCTTTCGCGGGCAACTTTATCTTCTCGCTGGAAAATCCGCAGACCATTGCCAGTCAGGCGATTGCGACGGCCCGTTACAATCTGCCCGCTGATTTCTTCCAGAATTACCTGAAGAAAATCGAGGCTGTGAATCTGGATGAGGTACAGTCATCGGCAACGAATCTCATCAAACCCGAAAACGCCATTATTCTGGTGGTGGGCAAGGCGAGCGAGGTAGCTGACAAACTGAAATCGTTCGGCGAAATCGAGTACTACGACGTCAACGGAAATAAGGTGGAAGCGCCGGTTCCGGCTAAAGCAACCCCGGTAGGGCTCACGGCTGAGCAGGTTATGGACAAATACCTGGCGGCTATCGGTGGGAAAGACGCCCTGATGAAAGTGACGGATCTGACCACCAATATGTCGACCGAAATGCAGGGAACGACCATGCTGATGACCCGCAAACAAAAGGCTCCCAACAAGTTCTCGATGACGATGAACGCGATGGGCATGGAAGTGATGAAGCAGGTCAGCGACGGAACGAAGGTCTCACGCACGGCCCGGGGCAACACGCAGGTGCAGGAAGGAAAGGAGGCTCGTCAGGCCGTGCTGACGGGAACGCTGTTTCCGGAACTGCGCCTGGCCGAACTGGGTGTGAAGAGCAAGCTCGAAGGCACTGAAAAAGTCGACGGTAAAGACGCCTACAAGGTAACGCATTCGACCGCCGACGGCATTTCCTGGACAGACTATTACGATACGACGTCCGGCCTGAAAATACAGACCGTGACAACGCAGCGGGGTCCGCAGGGCGAAATGTCGGTGACGATGGGCCTGAGCGACTACAAGGAGGTCAACGGCATCAAATATCCTTCGACCATCACACAGAATTTCGGCCAGATGCAGATGAAACTGACCGTTGATAAGGTGGAAGTCAACAAGGGATTGAAGGATTCGGATTTCGGTGTCAATTAAGTCGTACCTGCAAACCGCATTAATTATAATCGAAGAGCCTGGACAGTTTCCAGGCTCTTCGGTTTTTATAAGACCCCCATCACCGCTGCTTCGCCCAGTAGAGCGTTGGCCGGACGGGGATGTTCCGGCGTGAATACCCGTAGCTGCTCCGGCGTCAGCGTCTGAATGCCAGACTCATCGAGTGTGCCGTCGGGGCGCAGAACTGAGGCGGTGTCCAGCCCAAAATGCGTTCCGATGAACCGATACAGCGCCGCCCGCTTGGAGGGGCCATAATCATGCTTCTCGTCGGGAAAGTGCGTATTTTCCACCCGGCCCGGCTGTCTATGCAAAGCATAAATTTTCTGTAAGTGCGGGAATTCGACTTCTGGCGTATTTTTCGTCCAGTCGCCGCCGACCGAGATCAACAGCAAGGGGCGTGGGGCCGCCAGAGCCGCAATTTCCACGTTGTTGGTCTGGAATTTGTCTTTCTTGTGAACCGGCATCCCGCTTTCGCAGGTACATCCGCCAAAAAAATGCGCCGACACCATCACACACGGCACCGCCAGTTTTACCCGTGAGTCGAGAGCGGTGAGCATAAACGTTTGCGTACCGCCGCCCGATTCACCCGTAACGGCTACCCGCGTAGAATCTACTTCGGGTAACGAAAGCAGAAAATCCAGACTGCGGATACTGTTGATGGTCTGTAACTTAAACGCCTTTGGAATTTTGTGTGGGCACTGGTCCGATTCGCCGTACCCAATCATATCGTAGGTAAAGACAATCGCCCCCATGCGGGCCAGCGCCCCGCAGCGTTTCTGGGTGTATTCCTGAAAACGATTATCTTCCGAAGCCGAGTGACCGTGCGGACAAAGCACCCCCGGCACTTTCCCCTGCACACGCACAGGCCGATACAGATTGCCGGTGACGTAAATACCCGGCAGGCTCTCGAAAGCCACATTCTCGACCGTGTAGCCGTTCATCTGCCGCCGACTGTGAACGATGGGCCGGGACGAAGGTCGGGGTGGAAGCGTCTGCAAATCACCTCCTTCCCGAATACGCTGCCGGATGCGGGTCGCCCGCTGCTGCCATTGTGCCAGTGTTGTGTATTGCCGGGCCTGTTCGGTCAGGAATGCCGCGCCCTGCTCTTCGGTGAAATAAGCGCCCTGGCACAGTTCGGGCGTCTGGCTCACTGCCGCCCCAGCCATTGCCATCAATAGGAAAATAAGGACCCGTTTCATGTCGGGGAAAGATCGGCGGAAGAGTAATCTACCGGGGAGAGATAACCGCAGTTCTTTCGTCCGGTGCGGCGTTCGAAATTACTTTTTCTTTATTTTTAAGTTCTAAAGGCAAATGAAAGATCACGTATAGCCCACTGCATGTTTCCCAAACAGTTCCTGCCCCTTTTCCTAACGGGGTGCCTTGCCGGTTCGATGGCCCTGGCCCAGTCGCCCGGCTACAACTCCCACTCTCAACTTACCACCCGCCTGCGGGCGCTGGCCTCCCGGTCCGGAGGCCTGGCAACGGTACAGTCCATCGGCAAATCCCGGCAGGGTAAGGATGTCTGGCTGCTGACCCTGGGCCGGGGAGAAGCAAAGAACAAACCCGCTCTGGCTCTTGTGGCCGGTCTGGACGGCACCCACCCCGCCGGGACGGAACTGGCCGTACAACTGGCCGAAAAAATGCTGGCGGCATCCAGCCAGGACAGCGTAGCGCAGTTGCTGGCCTCGAAAACGTTCTACATTTTTCCGGCAGTGAGTCCCGATGCGCTCGAACAGGCGACGGCAGCATTGAAGTATGAACGCCCCGGCAACGGCTCCGACACCGACGACGACCGCGATGGACGCTCCGGCGAAGATCCGTTTGAGGATTTGAACCGCGATGGCCTTATTACGCAAATCCGGGTAGAAGACCCCACCGGCACGTTCGTTCCCAGTAAAGACGATCCGCGTGTGCTCGTAAAAGCAGACCCGGCGAAGGGCGAAACGGGCCGTTTCATCGTCATTTCGGAAGGGACGGATAACGACCGCGACGGGCAGTTCAACGAAGACGGGCCGGGCGGCGTCAATCTCGACAAAAATTTTACGTTCGACTACCCCATTTTTGTGCCGGGTTCGGGTGAGATGGCCGCTTCGGAACCGGAGAACCGTGCTCTGCTGGATTTTCTGTACAAAGCGCCGAACGTCTACGCCGTGCTGACCTTTGGCCCGTACAACAACCTGTCGGAAGCGCCCAAGTTCGACCGGACCAAAACAACGAAACGCATCGTTACCGGACCGTTGGAGAAAGACGCATCGGTCGGCGACCACGTCTCTAAACTTTACAATGCGCAGACGGGCCTGAAAGACGCCCCCGCCATGCCCGCTACCAGAGGGAACTTCGCCCAGACGGCCTACTACCACTACGGTCGGCTGAGTTTCTCGACGCCCGGCTGGTGGGTGCCGAAAGCGACGGCTCCGGCAGATACGGCGAAAGGAAAGAAGGCTGATGCCAAACCTTCGGACAATGAAGACGTGCGGTTTCTGCGCTGGGCCACTTCCAGCAATATCAATAACGCCTTCGTGAACTGGGCACCCATCGAACATCCGGATTTTCCGGGGCGGCGGGTCGAAGTAGGCGGGCTATCGCCGTTTGCCCGGCTGAATCCGCCCGTGCAGTTTCTCGGCGATGCTGCCGACCGCCACCTGAAATTTCTTACGTCGCTGGCGCGGCAAATGCCGATTATCGACGTGGTCAACGTCCGGACGGAGCCGTTATCGGGTGGGCTGACGCGGGTGACGGCGCAGATTGTCAACCGGGGACTGCTGCCGACGGGCTCGGAAATAGGCGACCGGGTGCGGTTCGTTCCGAAAATGAAAATCGAAATGAAACTTGCCGATGGGCAAAGCGTGGTGTCGGGTCGGCGAATGATTCTGCGCGGGCCGCTGGCAGCGGGTGAGTCCGCCGAGGTCTCGTTTCTGGTCACGGGCCGGGGGCGGGCCACCCTCGAAGCGGGCAACGCCATGACCGGCATCAAATCCGTAAACATCAACCTTAACTAAAACTCGCCCCTAAATCCCCTGAAGGGGACTTTATAGATCCGGATGGCAAAGTCCCCTTCAGGGGATTTAGGGGCAAAAAATATTTCATGAAAAAGCTATTTATTCTGGCTCTAAGCCTTTTTTCATACACCGCTTTTGCACAGCAGAAAGCCGAAACCGATCCGGATTTGACGGGAATGCGGGCCATTGGCTCCCCGGCCAATCCGAAGGTGCCGATGCGCTGGAACCACTACAACGATTACGCAGGTATCAGCAAATTCTGTCAGGATATGGCAAAGGCCCACCCCAATCTCGTTCGGGTGGAGTCGATGGGCAAGTCCTATCAGGGCCGTGATATGTGGGTGCTGGTGGTCTCGGACTTCAAAACGGGCAACGCCGACCGCAAGCCAGGGTTCTATATCGACGGCAACATCCATTCCAATGAGCTGCAGGGGTCGGAGATTGCCATGTATACGGCCTGGTATCTGGCAGAGAGTTTCGGTAAGGTGGAGTTTATTACTAATTTGTTGAAGGACAAGACGTTCTACATTGCGCCCAGCATCAACCCCGATGCTCGTGAGGACTTTATCCGGAACCCCAACAGTTCGGGTACGCCGCGTTCGGGCATGATGCCGATGGACGACGATGGCGACGGTTACGTGGACGAAGATATGTTCGACGATCTCGACGGTGACGGCAGCATTGTGCAGATGCGCCGCAAGTCGCCGCTGGGCCGCTTCAAACAGGACCCTGACAACCCCACCCGCATGATTCCGGCCAAACCCGACGAACCCGGCGAATATGAACTGCTGGGTACGGAAGGGAAGGACAACGACGGCGACGGACTGGTCAACGAAGACGTCATCGGACGCTACGATCCCAACCGTGACTGGGGCTGGGGCTGGCAGCCAGACTACATTCAGAGCGGTGCCCTGTTTTATCCCGGTACACTGCCCGAAACGCAGGCGGTCAAGAAATACATTATGGATCGCCCGAACATCGCCGGGGCGCAGAGCTACCATAACTACGGCGGAATGTTTCTGCGGGGTCCTGGGGCCGAAGAAGACCAGCAATATTATTCACAAGCCGACGTGGCCGTGTACGACGTCATCGGCAAAATGGGTGAGAAAATTATTCCCGGTTACAACTACTTCGTGATTTACAAGGACTTGTATACCGTCTACGGCGGCGAAATTGACTGGATGGCGCTGGGGCGGGGCATTTTCACGTTCTCCAATGAACTGATGACCTCGTTTCTGCTGTATCGCCAGAAACCGCAGGAAAACAACCGCTTCCAGAACGATGAATTCAATACGTTTGGGAAATACCTGCTCTTCGACGATGCCTACGTGGCCTGGAAACCGTTCAAACATCCGCAGTACGGTGACATTGAAATCGGTGGACCAAAGAAGAATTACATCCGCAACCACCCCGGGTTCATGCTCGAAGAAGACGCCCATCGCAACATGGCTTTCACGCTCTATCACGCTCATCATACGCCGAAACTCGATGTGTCGGCGATTGAAACCCGTTCGCTGGCAGGTGGCCTGACCGAAGTAACGGCAACGGTCGTCAACCAGCGGGTTATTCCAACGCATTCGGCCCACGACATCAAATACAAAATCGAACGCCCCGACTACATTACACTGAAAGGTGGCACTGTGGTGGCGGCCATGCTGGTCGAAAATGCTGATTTGGGCCTGACGAAAGAACAAAAGAACAATCCGGCGACGGTGGAAGTGCCGAACATTCCGGGCATGGGCTACGTGAAAGTCCGCTGGATTGTACGGGGGAACGGTAAATACACCGTTACCGTCGACAGCCGGAAGGGCGGCATCGCTGAAAAGACACTGTAGAGACTAACCGGGCCGGGCTGCGAAGTCTGGTGTTGATTCGCCAGGAGCCGTGTTTTGTATAGAGGATAGCCCGCCGAAAGGCCTTCAGAAGGGCCTTTCGGCGGGCACTAACAGTTAGTATCCGTTTCTTCCCTGCAAAGCAGGTCGTTCAAAAGCGGGGGCTGTGCTTGCAGGTTCAGTGACTCCTTTTTCGCCATAAAGCGTATCCGGTAAGCAAAAGAAGCACTCCCGCAGCCACACCCGGCCATACGAATGGCGAAGCCGGTTCTTCAGGCGTTTCGACAATCGTCAGTAGCCTGTTTATCTTCTGATGGGTCAGTATCTGGCGTTTCCCGCCTGTCCAGCTTACAATGATGGTATCGACCCCGGTGGCTTCTCCCAGCCCAAAATGGGCAATGGTTTCGTTCTGCGAAACATGGCTTGAACCGCCCCCGTCGATTTCCCGCAGCATACGTCGCCCGCCCGCCACCACCTCCACGCGGGAGCCGAGTCCGTGCGATTCCGCCTGCATACCTTTTAGTTTTATTTTCAGCCAGTTACCTTTTGAACCATCGTTCCTGTACAGGTGCGTCTCCGACGAAACCGGATAATTGAGCACGGGCTTTTGATTGACTACCAGCAGATCGAGGTCGCCGTCATTCTCCATGTCGAACGCTACCGATCCCCGACCCAGCCCGTAATCGTTCAGACCGTAAGCGCGGGCATTGTCCTGAAAATGGCCGCTGCCCAGATTTTCAAAATAAAAATCGGCCATCGGAACGCAGTTGGGATTCAGATCGCCGTTGGCGACAAACAGGTCCAGATCGCCGTCATTGTCGAAATCGGCTAGGTTAGCCCCCCAGCTAATGGCGACGAAGTTCATACCCATCTCACGGGTTCGGTCGACGTAGGGCCGCCCCAGGCCCTGACTAACCATCATTTTGTTGAAGCGGATGTTGGTGAAGTAATAATCCATCAGGCCATCGTCGTTGACGTCGCCCACGGCCGTGCCCATCGAGTTGATGGGCAGATCGAGCTTCAGCGCCGGGGCCACGTTGATGAACGAACGGTCCGGGTACTGATTTTGCAGCAGCAGATTGGGAGTTCGTTTGTAGCCGAAATCGTGGTTGATAATCAGGTCCTGGTCACGGTCGTTGTCGTAATCGCTGAATACTCCGCCAAAACCGAAGCCCTTGTGAACGAGGCCGTAGCGCTCGTATTCGTCTGTAAACGTTTTGCCGTTCCTGTTGATAAGCAGATAGCCCTTAGCCGTTTGGGTGGAACTGACGATGGTGGCGTCGTTGATGTAGGTCAGGTTTCCCTGAAAGGCGTTGAAGTAATTGCCGACGTAAAGGTCAGGGTATCCGTCGGCATCGACGTCGCCGAAACTCGCTCCGGTGCTGAAGGCCAGCAGGTCGCCAAGTCCATATTCCACCGTAGCGTCGCGAAAGGTCGGTTCTTTGCCGCTGCCCATGCCCTTGTTGAGCAGCAGCAGATTTCTGGCTCTCGGAATCGGCTGTTTTCTGCCTTTGGTCGTAATCGTCGTCACGAACAAATCCAGCCAGCCATCCCGGTTGACGTCGGCGGCGGCTACGCCCTGGGTCACAAACCCCCGCGTGACCGTCAGCCCTGAGGTGGCATAGACGTTGGTAAACTGTCCCCGACCGTTGTTTCGGTAAAGGGCGTCTTCATTCATGCCGCCCGTAATGAACAGGTCCTGATCGCCGTCGTTGTCGTAGTCGAAGGCGCAGGCTCCGCCGCCAAACATGCCTTCATACACCTGAAACTGATGGCGGATGCCTGCTTCGGCCGTCACGTCTTTGAAGGAGACCTGGGCGAACGCAGCCTGGGCAGCTAGAACCAGAATAAAGATTTTTTTTTGCATACAATCACGAAAACACGACTGAGGTCAGAACTACGGGGCGGCGTTTTCAGCGGTTGCCCGACGCCGCTGCGGCAGAGGCTTCTGGACGATGCGTCCAGGGCAGGGCGTTGATATTCTGGCCGATGACGCGTCCCTTCTGCAAACCAGCCTCATTATCCTGAGGCGTATGGATGCCTCCGTAAAAGCGGGAAAGGGCCGTTTCTTCGGCAATTTGCCAGAACGACCCAAACTGCCGGGGCCGGAAAGCCACGTCCCGCAGCCGATCGCGGGGTCGGTCGGCATGAGCGCTGTCGACGAGTGCAAACTGCTCCCCATACAGATCCGTCAGCACCGTGGCGGCGGCGGCGGCCTGAATGGCGTGCCCCGACGGAAACGCCGGGAAGGGCGGTTCGGGCCAGAACGAGTTCCACTGGGGATCGATGTGTTCCGGAATAAACGTGTTGGGTCGTTCGGAGAAAAAAAGATATTTCCACTTCCAGCAGTTGATGAAGGCGTCGGCCACGGCCATACCCACACGGGCGTAGGTTTCGGCACAGCGAATGAGCGACGGCTGCGTCTGGTGGATAGCTCGCGTGGCGAGGTAGTAGGAGTGCCCCGGCGGCGTAAACGTTTCGTCGGGGTCGTCGCCCCACCAGATTGCGCATTCTTTCTCGGCCATCGTCAGGGTTTTGTCTTTCTGGTAAACCGACAGAAACTGAAGAAAATAAGGCGAATTTCTGCTCGTGTCATACGGAATCATGGCGGGCGCTTCGAGGCGGGCGTTGTCGGCCAGGAAGGTCCGGTTTCGGCCCCAGTGCGGATGCAGCGGATAATGACTGAACGACTGGGCATAGAGCGGGGGCTTCCACCCGCCGGGCCGTTCGGGCAGCCTGAAGCGTTTGTCAAAGTTTTTCAAATACCCCCGGTGGCCTCCATCCGTTTTCGACCAGGTGAAAATATGCCGGGCTACAGCCTGTCCATAGGCCGCTGAACGCTGAAGCCGGGCATTGTCCACCGTTGCCGAAAATCGTTCGGTTATCATCTGCTCCAGTGAGTCGATTCGCCGTTTGTTCTCGTCGGAGGTCTGGTTGTAAAGGCTTTTCAGGATAAAGGCCTGCCCCGCGTTGAGCGCCGAGGGCCAGTGATACGACGCTGTTGCTTCGGGCTGGGGAAGGGGCGCCAGCCCGTTCAATCGTCCGCCCAGCGAGCGGTAGCCGGGATGACCTGCTACCACCGATTCATACATGGTCAGGCCGGTGTAGCCCAGGCACCGCGAGGCGTAGGTGGGCGAATTGGCGGGTGTCGTCTGGGTGATCCGCAGCGTCAGATCGGCCCAGGCCGTCGCCACCTCGACGTCGGTTGGGGGAGGTTGCCGCGACTGACATGCTGCCAGAACCGGCAGCATCACCAGCCAGCAAAGTCTTCTTGTCATCGCGGTCATCAGCCCGCTGCCGGTAGAAGATAGCGTGTGCATGGACGGAAAAAAGCAATCCCCAAATTACGCATTGAGGATTGCTTTTAGATAAAATTAAGCAGGGAAAGGGGGTTTAGTACCCCGGATTCTGAACGAGTTTACTGTTGCGGTTTATCTCGTCCCGGCTGATGGGCCGGTAATACATCTTATCGTTCCAGCGCCTGGTTTCGTTCTGTGTATTGTCCACCACCGTGTAAATGTAATCGTATTTCGTTTTGTCGAATCGATAGGGGACATTTGGCGTCGCACCGGGTTTGAGCCTTGCCCGGATGTTGATGGATTTGATGCCCCGGCCCACGGTGGTCGGTGCAATCAGCCATCGTCGTGCGTCGTGGTAGCGATGTTCTTCGTATTGCAGTTCGATGCGTCGCTCGTTCTGATACCGTGCCATCAGGGCCGGGCCGGTCTCGGTGGTGGGCGGCATACCGGCCCGCGCCCGTATTCGGTTGAGCCACGTTCGTGCTTCGCCTTCCTGACCTGTATTCAGGCAGGCTTCCACGTAATTCAGCACGTTTTCGGTCTGCCGGATAAATGGGAACGGAATCACCTGCGCACTCGACTGGTTGTCGCGCAGGGCGGGGTCGTTGTCGATGAACTTCCGGGTATAATAGCCTGAGCGCGTACCGTTCCAGTTCTCGATGGTCGACTCGCGGGTGTCTACTCCATTAACGGTACCGCCCCGGCCATCATCGTAGAAGCCGGTCTGAATCTGGTTGGCCGGGTCGATGCCTGCTACGGCGGGCGGACGTGGTTTCCAGCCGGCCCCGTCATACATGATGCTGGCGTAGAAGCGCGGGTCGCGGTTTTCGTAGGGAGCCGCCTTATGCGTCGGGTTGTTCCAGTCGAAGCGGGTGCCGTCCATCATCTCGTAATCGTCGACGAGGTTCTGAATTGGCGTGTTACCGGCCCAGTTATTGTAGCCGTTCGGGCCGTTGTTGATGCCGTAGTGAATTCCGCCCAGCGGCCAGTTGCTTTCCTGGGTGAACAGGGGCGTGTGGGTGCGCTGCCAGATGAGATCGTTGGCCCCGGTGGGGTCGGCGGCGGCGCTCTTCCCGCCCATCGCCACGGCATTGTAGTTGGCTCGTCCTTCAGCCGCCGAAACGGGAGCAGTCAGGTTCAGTTTGTAGCCTTTTCCGGCTGCGGCCGCTTCGTCGAGGGCGGCTTTGGCGGCTACACGGGCGGCTTCCCAGCGGGCGGCCTGCGTACCGGTGGTATAAGCCACCACGTCGATGTTCTGATACGAGCCCATAACCGGTACTCTGGCCCGAACTTTAGCGGCGTCGTGCAGGTCACTGGCAGCGTAGGTCAGCACCCGGGCTTTAAGGGCCAGGGCGGCCAGGCGGTTCGTACGGCCATCTTCCAGCGTCTTGCCTTTGAGCAGTTCGGCGGCTTTGTCAAGGTCGGCCACAATGAATTTTACACAGTCGTCATAGGAGCTGCGGACTACGGCATAGTCTTCGTTGAGGCCGTAGGGTTTGTCGATTAGCGGAACACCGCCGTAGAAACGAAGGAGCTGCTGGTAGTAATAAGCCCGCAGAAAATGCGCCTCACCCATCAGTTTGTCTTTCAACGCCTTATCGTCGAACGTTGCTTTCGGTAGTTCCTGAAGGGCAACGTTGGCCTGCCGGATGGCGAGGTACATATTGCCCCATTCGTAGGTCGGACTCTTCCAGGCGAGGTTGCCCGGTGTTTCGGTGCCCTCGGTGAAGGTATTTATATTCCTGCCAGCGTGCGTGAACATGGCCTCGTCGGTGTAGGATGACAGTCCCTGCTCTTCAAAACCAGCGTAACCGAGAAATGAATAGATGTTGAAAATAAACGCCTGAGAAAGAGCACCGTCAGACCAGGTGGCGGCTGCCGAAATTCTGTCCAGCGGTTGCGTCTCCAGAAATTCCTTGTTACAGGATAACATCGACAGAATAAGTGTCAGCGACACCGTCAATGGTTTCAAGACGATGGATAATGGATGATTTTTCATCGTAAAGAAGGGTTAGAAGCTTACACTCAGACCTGTGTTTATAACCCGGTTCTGCGGATAGACCGTTCCAGCACCGTTCACCGTCTCGGGGTCGAAAATATCCTGCGCGGCAATCGTAAATACGTTAAAGCCATTGACAAACACCCTTGCCGACCCAAGTTTGATTCGGTTGACGAGGGCCGTCGGCAGCCGGTAGCTCAGTTCGATGTTTTTCAGACGAATATAATCTTTGCTGAGCAGGAAAAACGTATTGTTGCCGAAGTTACCGCCAGTGTAGTACGTGTCACCCCGGCTCGCCAGGCGGGGAAACTGATCGCTGGGATTGTCGATGCTCCAGCGGTTGTCGTAGCTCCACTTGGTATAGTTGCCAATATCGCCCGATTCGGTCTGGAACCGGAACGCCGCGCCGGTTGCCCCCTGAAACAGAATGTTCAGGCTGAAATTCCGGTAGCTGATGTCGAAATTGGCGCCAAAGTTGAACGTCGGCACAATGTTTTTATTGAGCCGCACGGCGTCGTCGGCGGTGATTTTACCATCGCCGTCATAATCCCGGATGCGCATGTCGCCGGGCAGCAGTTGGTTGGTCACGCCGCTGTAGTCGATGCGGTTTTCGGTAATGGCCGCCTGGTCGCGAAAGGCACCTTCCGATTCGAACACCAGAAACGCGCCGATGGGCCTGCCTTCCATGCGCTGCCAGGCGGGCGCACCGGGCACTTCGTCCATGAAGTTCACCTTGTTGCGGGCGTAGCCGCCGTTGATACCCGCCCGGACTTTCCAGTCCCTCGTAGCCATAGCATTGTAATTCAACGAAAACTCAAAGCCCTGGTTAGTAACGATGCCGGCATTGCTGGGGGGCAGCAACGTGCTGATTCCCGACGAGGCAGGCGTCGATCCGGTGCGCTGAATCAGGATTTGGTCGCGTCGATTGTGAAAATACTCCAGAATCAGGTCGAACTTGTTGTTCAGGAAGGCCGCGTCCAGGCCTACGTTGAAGTTATTGGCCCGCTCCCAGGTAAAGTTGGGGTTCGCCAGCACGGTTTCCCGCAAGGTATTGACCACGGCGCTGTTGATCGGATACTGCCCAAAGCTGTAAGTCGACAGAAAGGCGAATTCCTGCAAGGCACCGTTAAAAAAGACCTGATCGTTCCCCATCTGACCATACGACGCCCGCAGTTTCAGATAATCGATGCCCCGCACTTTAAAGAAGTTCTCGTCGCTGACATTCCAGCCAACCAGTACGCCGGGGAAAAAGCCAAACCGCTTTGACGCCGGAAAGATGTATGAACCGTCGTAGCGCCAGATAAACTCGGCCAGATATTTCTGTTTAAAGGCATATTGCACCCGACCGTAATAGCCTAACCGCGTGCGGTTAAAGGCGCTGCCGCCGGTTTCCTGTAGATCCGCTCCCCCGGCAAACAACTGGTCGATGGCGGGCGAGATAAAATTCCGTCGGAAGGCCATGAAGCCATCGCCCCGAAACTGCTCCTTCGTAACACCCGCCAGCGTGTTGAACTGGTGCCCGTCGCCCAGCGTGAAGTCATAGTTGAGGAGGGCCGTCAGGTTGGTATTCAGTCTTGACTCGAATACTTGCCGCAGCCGGGGGTCAGTAAAGTTCGAGCGCACGGCGCCCACCAGCCGGGGCGTAACGCCGTCGGCTTCGTAACTAATGCGGTCCCAGGTGTAGAGCCGCCAGGGCGTTTGCCAGATTCTGGTCGTTCCGGACGTACGGTCAGCCGAACCCAGCAGGGTCAGTTTCAGTCCTTTTATCCAGGGGTTGGTAATCTCGACGCTGGCGTTCGACTGAAGGAAATCGTCCGGGCTATCGACGTAGCCGGTGGCATCGGTCGTGATCACAATCGGGTTTTGTCCGTTCTCAATGTCGGGGCCGGGCAGACCGTTGGGCCAAACGGCCGGTTCGCCGGGCCGACCCCGCATCAGCATCCGGAAGATAGCCCCGGAGCCTTCGGTCGGCAGCCGACGCTGCTCCCGGCGGGCCATGATGCCGATAAACGTTTTGATGTACGGGTTAATGGTGGCGTCGATGTTCGTACGGAAGTTGTACTGCCGGTAGTTGGTGGCCGAATTACGGTACACGGCGTCCTGAAACACGTAACCCAGCGAGGCGAAATACCGGATGGCCTCCGACCCGCCCGAGATAGCCAGGTTGTGCCGCGACTGAGGCGCCCAGGGCCGGAAAGCCGCCGAAAACCAGTTGGTGTTCGGGAAACCCCAGGGATCGTTGCCCTCGGCATAGCGGCGCACGGCGTCGGGGCTGAAATTGGCATTGATGGTGCTGACACCCGGCGTGGGTGAGTCATAAGTGCCCGTGGTGCGGATGGCCGTTGAGGCGGCCTGCCACTCGGCTGGCGGAACCGAGCGGTAAACGGGCAGCTCGTTCATGATGTTGGCATACTCTACCGCATCGGCCATTTTCGGAATCACCGACGGCTGCGAAAAGCCCTGATTGAACTCGTATTCAATGGTCGGTTTGCCTGTTTTGCCGCGCTTGGTGGTGACGATGATGGCCCCGTTGGCGGCCCGTGCGCCATAAATGGCAGCCGATGCGTCTTTCAGCACCGAAACCGACGCGATATCCTGCGGTGCCAGCCGACCTATGCCGCCGTCGCGGTCAGGGATACCATCGATGACAATCAGCGGGCTGCTGTTTCCCAGCGTGTTGGTTCCCCGAATGCTGATCTGCGCAGCATCCTGCCCCGGTTCACCCGATGTTTGAATGACCACCAGGCCCGGCAACCGCCCCGCCAGCGAGCTGCCCAGATCGACAGTCGGCGACTGAACGAGCCGATCGCCCTGCACAGCTACGACTGCCCCCGTCACGGTTGCCTTTTTTTGTGTACCGTAACCCACCACAACTACCTCCTCAAGTATGGAGGTGCCGGGGGTGAGCGATACATTCACCGTTGTTTGAGAGCCTACTGTAACTTCGCGGGCCGTGTAACCCAGAAACGAAAACACCAGCACCGAACCGGAGTTTCTCACAGTCAGCGTATACTGACCGTCGGCGTTGGACGACGTACCGTTGCTGGTGCCTTTCTCCACCACGCTCACGCCGGGGAGGGCGGCTCCGTTTTCGTCGGTCACTTTGCCTCTGACCGTAATGTCGAGGGGGCTGGCCTCCAGCCCGGAAAAAGCGAGCAGTATACATAGCAGCAGAAGTATCCTGCAAAGCAGATAATTTGCTCTGCCCGGACAGGCTCCATTGCTCCATGCAACAGAATTGGGTAATTGTCCCATAGAGTGTATGAATATTAAAGGTTAGTTAAATCGGCGCTGTTTAATTGAGAAGGCCTGCGTCTGCCCCGGAAAAAGCGGAAACGAATTAGTGTACTGACAATCAGTTAAAAGACAAATGGACGAACAGACCGGCGGGCCGTAGCAGAGGTAAGCTAAGCAGGAACCTGAAGGCCCTTCTGATAATTCGGAATCTTACTAACGTCTAAGAATGCAATTATTTCGCAGAAAACCTATACGTGTCCAGTAAATATTTTTTGAGAATACGTGTTCGTTTAACAGGCTATTTCGACCAGCCCATAAACTGCGGGCAGACACCGGCTGGCTGGTCTTCCGAACGCGGAACAGCCGTTCGGTCGTGGCTATGAGCGGCTGAACTGGCCTTCTTTTACCGAATCCATCGTGGAGTCTGCCAAATCCCCTATTTTTGCGGCAACTTTCTCCGTATGACGCAGTTTAATCCCCAAACCCGTATCGGTATTCTCGGCGGCGGCCAGTTGGGCCTGATGCTCCTGCAGGCGGGCATCGACTGGAACCTGAACGTTCACATCCTTGACCCCGACGTCGACGCCCCCTGCCGCCATCTGGCAACTTCTTTCACCCAGGGAGCGCTGACCGACTATGACACCGTCTACCGGTTCGGGCAGCAGGTCGACGTGCTGACTATCGAAATCGAGCGGGTCAACGTGGAGGCGCTGGAAGCTCTGGAGGGCGAAGGGAAACAAGTCTATCCGCAGCCGTCGGTTATCCGGACCATTCAGGATAAACGGGCGCAGAAACAGTTTTACCGTCAGCATAACCTGCCCACCGCCAACTTCGTGCTGACCGAAAACCGGGACGACGTGCGCCGAAACAGCGATTTTCTGCCCGCCTTTCATAAACTGGGCCGGGATGGTTACGATGGTCGGGGCGTCCAGCGCATTGCCGGGCCGGGTGACGTTGAAAAAGCCTTCGACGCACCGGGCGTTCTGGAGAAAGCCATCGACTTTGAGAAAGAACTGGCCGTCATCGTTGCCCGAAACCAGCAGGGCGAGGTAATGACCTTCCCGACGGTCGAGATGGTGTTTCACCCCGAACAGAACCTGGTCGAGTATCTGTTTGCCCCCGCTCAGGTTTCCAAACAGGTGAACCGGCAGGCGCAGGACGTAGCCCGGCGTACGGCGGAGGCGTTTGGCATCGTGGGGCTGCTGGCCGTAGAGCTGTTTCTGGATAAAAACGGGGACATTCTGATTAACGAAGTGGCCCCGCGACCGCACAACAGCGGCCATCATACCATCCGGGCCAACGTTACCTCGCAGTTTGAGCAGCACTGGCGGGCCATACTGAATCTGCCGATGGGCAGCACCGACATTCTGACCCCGGCGGCCATGCTCAACCTGCTCGGCGAACCCGGCCATGATGGGCCCGCCCGCTACGACGGGATGAATACGCTGCTGGCAATGCCCGGCGTTTTTCCGTTTCTGTACGGTAAAAAAATCACCCGCCCGTTTCGGAAAATGGGCCACATTACCGTTATTGGTAAGGATTTGAGTGAGATACAGACGAAGGCAGACGTCATCAAAAAAAGCATTAAAGTGAGAAGTGACCGGTGAGGCTATGCGCCGTTGCTGTTCGTTGGCAGAGAAAAATATGATCGGAATTATTATGGGCAGCAGTTCCGACCTGAAGGTCATGCAGGAGGCTGCCGACATTCTGGCCGAACTGGGCGTACCCTGTGAAATCGACGTCGTGTCGGCCCACCGGACGCCGGAGAAAATGGTCGATTATGGTAAAACCGCCCGCCAGCGGGGCCTGAAGGTCATCATTGCCGGAGCGGGCGGGGCGGCTCATCTGCCCGGTATGGTGGCTTCGCTGACGACATTGCCCGTCATCGGTGTCCCGGTTAAGTCGAGCAATTCCATCGATGGCTGGGACTCGGTGCTGTCGATTCTGCAGATGCCTTCCGGTGTGCCCGTTGCCACCGTCGCTCTGAACGGTGCCCGCAATGCCGGTATACTGGCGGCGCAGATCGTGGGGACGTTTGACGAAACGGTAGCCCAGCGGCTGCAGCAATACAAAGACTCGCTCCGGGCGAAGGTCGACGAAATGAGCCGGGAGGTAAACGATAGATAAAATGGAAACTCAGTCGCCCAAACGCAACGCCCATCCCACCGAAAGTTCCAGCCTGCCCACCATTACGCTGGCCGTGCTGATTCTGACGATTATCGCCCTGCTTTATATTGGTTATGAATACGTTGCGGACAATACGGACGGCTCGGAAGAACTGACCAACGTAGCGCTGGACACCACCGTGCAGAATCCCGTGCAGACGCCCATCGAGCCGGAACTGGTGGCGCCGATGGAAATCGACACGTCGAGCCGTAACGCACCGGTCGACCAGTCGCTGGCCGCCGCGCCGAGTCAGGCCGAGCAGGAGCGGGAGGATAAGTCTCAGCCTGCCGCCGACTCCGAGGAGCGTCAGCCCGCCGGTCGGACGGTGAACGAAGAGGAAAAGAAAGAGGTCAGGAATGCTCCGCCGGACAAACCGGAGGAGAAAAAAGAGGAAAAACCGAAAGAAGAGAAACCGAAGGAGGAGAAAAAAGAAACGCCTAAAATTCCGGCAGGCGGCTCCAGCCATACGCACACGGTCAGAAAAGGCGAGACAATTTACAGCATCGCCACCAAATATAACCTCAGCATCAATACGCTGAAGGCCATGAACCCGGAACTGGAAAACAACGCCGTCAAGTCAGACGTCACAAAACTGAAAGTTAAGGTCCGGGCGGTGCATACGGTCGGGCCGGGCGACGTGCTGCGGGTGGTAGCCCAGAAGTATGGCGTAAGTAAAGAGGCTCTGATGAAGGCCAACGGCAAAACCAAAGATTTTGCGCAGCGGGGTGAAAAACTGGTTATTCCGTATGCGGAAAAACAATGATCGCACGCAGAGGCGCGGAGTCGCAGAGAGGTGCCCTTGGGGCGAGAACCAGACTCTCCTTTTCTCTCTGCGACTCCGCGTCTCTGCGTGAAACTAAAAAAACTATGAAAACCATAATCCTTTCCCTAACTCTGTTTGCCTTCACCCTCGGCGGTGCGGCAGCGCAGTCGTCCACCATGAACAAGCCCGTTCTGCAGCACGTCGTTCTTTTTAAATTCAAGCCGGAAGCTACACCGGAGAAAATCGCCGAAATTGTGGCGGCGTTCAACGCACTGCCGTCCAAAATCAAGGAAATCAAGGGTTTCCAGTGGGGAACCAACAACAGCCCCGAAAAGCACGACAAGGGCCTTACCCACGCCTTTATCCTGACCTTCGACAACGAAAAAGACCGTGATGCCTACCTGCCTCATCCGGCCCACAAGGAGTTTGGTAAAGTCGTAGGGCCCTGGCTGGCCGACGTCACCGTCGTGGATTTTGTAAATCAGAGCAAGTAACCCGGAATGCCATTCCGGGTTGTGCGAAGCACAAAAATATTCTGCCTGCGGCAGACCCGGAATGGCATTCCGGGTTACAGGTTCTTCTCCAGAAAATCCGTCATCATGCGATACAGATGCAGGCGGGTGTTGCCGCCCGAAATGCCGTGATTCCGGTTCGGGTAATAGAACGACTGGAATGATTTCCCGGCTTTGATGAGCGCGTCCTGCCAGGCGACGGCGTTCTGGAAATGGACGTTATCGTCGCCCGTTCCGTGAATGAGCATATAATTTCCCCGCAGTTTGGCAGCGTGACTCAGCGGTGAGTTGTCGTCATAACCGGATGCATTCTCCTGCGGACGCTTCAGATAACGCTCCGTGTAGATCGTGTCGTAAAAGCGCCAGTTGGTCACGGGGGCTACCGAAATGCCCGTTTTGAAATAGTCAGCCCCGATGGTCATGGCGAGAGCGGTCATGTAGCCGCCATAGCTCCAGCCCCAGATGCCCATCCGGGTCCTATCCACGTAGGGCAGGCTGCTCAGATACTTCGCCGTTTCGATCTGGTCCTGCGTCTCCAGTTTGCCCAGTTGCCCATACGTAACGGTGCGGAACGCCGTCCCGCGGGCACCCGTCCCCCGGCCATCCACCGACACAATCAGGTAGCCCTTCTGCGCCAGCGTCTGATACCAGAAAAAATCCCGCGTATCCCAGCTATTGTTCACCGTCTGCGAACCGGGGCCGCCGTACACAAACTGCAGCACGGGATATTTTTTAGTACTGTCGAAGCCCACGGGCCGAATCATCCAGCCGTTCAGTTGAACGCCCTCCGGGGTCCTGAACTGAAAAAACTGCTTCGGCTGAAGCTGATAGCCCGCCAGGCGGCTCCGCAGGGCAGCATTGTCTTCCACCGTACGGAGCACTTTCGAAGGCTTGCCGGGCTGTACCTGTTCGACGGTCACCGTCAGCGGTGAGGCCGCCGACGAATGGTAACGCAGGTAATAACTGAAATCCGGGCTGAAATTGGGTGTGTGCGTACCCGGCTGGGGCGTCAGGCGGAGCTTGTTTTTGCCGTCCATACCGATGCGATACAGATGCCGTTCGAGGGGCGAAACCTCCGTCGACGTAAAATACAGGACTTTGCCTTTCTCATCGACGCCCAGAAAATTCATGACCTCCCACTTGCCCGACGTCAGCGGACGAATGAGTTTGCCGCTGACGTCATACAGATACAGATGCTTGTAACCGCTGCGTTCGCTGGAATGAATAAAGGTCTGGCCATCTTTCAGATACGTCAGGTCGTCGGTGGCTTCGAGGTCGACGTACGCGGGGCTCTCCTCGGTCAGAACGACGGTCGTTTTACCCGTTGACGCATCGGCATGCAGCAGATCGAGGCGGTTTTGCAGGCGGTTCAGCCGACGGACTGCCAGCAGATTCGGGTTCTGGGTCCAGTTGATGCGGGGCAGGTAAATGTCGGTTTCGGCACCCGTGTCCATCCGGCTTTTCTTTGCCGAAACGACGTCGGCCACCCAGACCGATACCAGTGAATTTGCCTCGCCCGCTTTCGGGTATTTAAAGCGGTAATCTTTCGGATACAGCCCCGTCCAGAGCTGCATGTTGTATTCGGGAACGCGGCTTTCGTCAAACCGAATCCAGGCGATCTGCCGACTGTCGGGCGACCACTCGAACGCCCGCGCCATGCTGAATTCTTCCTCGTAAACCCAGTCGGCGGCCCCGTTGATGATTTCGTTCTGCTTACCGTCGGTGGTTAGCTGCGTTTCCTGACCGCTGCTCAGGTCGGTGACGAAGAGATTGTTGTTCCGTACGAAAGCCACCCGTTTACCGTCCGGTGAGAACGTGGCAAACATCTGTTTACCGCCTTTGGACAAGGGCTTCAGCGCTTTGGTATCGAGCTCATAAACATAAAAGTCCGCCCTGGACGACCGGCGGTAGATGGGCTCCTCGTCGGTGGTGATCAGCAGCTTTCGCTCGTCGGCGCTCAACTGGTAACTATCCATTTTGAGCGGCTGTGCAGAACCTTCGGCCCTGGCCTGCGTCGGGTCGAACAGCGTCTCGACCGCCTGCCCGGTAGCAATATTGTATCGAACGACTTTCCCATTATCCAGTGAGGTATAAAAACCGCCCGATTTCATCCAGTTGACGCCGTAGACGCTTTTCTGGGCGAAAACGCCCGCGTTCTGTCCCCAGACGTCATCGAGCGTAACCGGTTTTAAGGTAGTGGAAGGGGCCTGGGCCAGCGAAACCTGCGCCAGCAGCAGGCATGAAAGGAAGACGGTGCGCTGTTTCAATGGGGTAGCGATCGGTTTTTCGTAAACCCAAAAATACGAACAAACCGGATCAATTCTTCTTCGGCTCTTCGGTCTTTGCTTCCACGTTCGCTTTGGCAAATGCAGCCACGGAATCTTCGCTCAGTCCGCCGACAAATTCTACGTTCGGCATGGCTTTTTTCATCTCGGCCAGACCCTGTTCAGTGATTTTGGTTTGCCAGACATACACTGTTTTCAGGTTTTTCAGGCTGGTCAGTTCTTTCAGACCGGCATCGGTCACGCCAGTGCCATATAGGTTCAGGTATTCCAGATACGACAGATTTTTCAACTGCTTCATTCCGGCATCGGTGACTTTCGTTTGTTCCAGATGCAGTTTCTGTAGATTTTTCAGTTTTGCCACTTGTGCCAGCGTGGCATCCGTAATGTCCGTATCGCCGAGTTTCAGCCAGACAATCTGCTGATTCAGCTTCGGCAGGGCGGCGGCCTGGGCGTCATTGAACGAACGGGCGTTCACGGCGCTGACTTCCAGTTGATTCTGCTCTTTTGATAAGGGAAGCACCAGCAGACCCGCTTTTTTAAGTTCATCCACCGTTTTGGCGTCGGCGGTGGGCACTTTCATCGTCAGTACGGGTGATTCGGGCGCAGGTCCGGAGGCCGATGCGACCGCCGTTCCGCCTGTGCTGCCGCCGCCCAGCGCCGCCAGAGCAGGCTTTATTTCCTCGGTTACTTTCAGGTCAGCCACTTTCTTGTCGAACGGAGCACCCTGATCAATCCACCACGTAAGCAGGGCTATCTGGCTGTCAGTCAACTGCGTTTTGCCTTTGGGCGGCATGTGGTGTTCGTCTTCCAGCGGCAGCAGACAGCGCTTGATCATTTCGCTCTCCTGACCTTTTCCGGCTACGAAAATGGGCCCGTCCTCGCCCCCTTTTTTCAGCATGTCCGGCGTATCCATACGCAGGTCGCCTTTCGATTTTTCGGGATTATGACACTGCACGCAGCGGGTCTGAATGATGGGGTTGACAATCTGCTCATAAACCATCGCCTGATTGACGTCGGTGATGGGTTTGAAGGTGATCTCCTGCTGCCGGGGCGGGATGCCCGCCAGCGACCGCAGAGGTTCGGGCGTATATTGCGTCAGGTAGTCGGAGCCGTGGGTGAGCGAACCGCCATGATGCCCCGCCGATAGCAACAGGGCGATGGAAACGGCCAGTGCGGGTAAATACACCAGTGAGGCAATCCGGATGCGGCTGCCGAGCACCTCGGAGCGCATGGCCCAGGCAATCCACGCAAACACGGCCACGCCGATGCCCTGCCACTGATGCTCTTCCAGCAACTCCTGCTCATAACCGCCGCCCTGCGCCAGCATATACCCGAATACGCAGGCCAGCGTGGCGCTCACCGCCGACCAGAACAGAATGAGCGTGATAGTATGGGCGCTAACCCGCTGCCGACCCGTAAAACGGTCCAGTTCCAGCAAACCGGCAATCAACAAAAAGCCAATGGGCAAATGAACGATCAGCGGGTGAAATCGTCCGAAAAAAAGCACCCAGTCGGAGACCAGGTCGGACGATGACGGAGTGGCTTGCAGAAGAATCAGGTTATTCATTGGTTATTGGGTTACTGGCCGGACGTCACGGCGGCGGGCGGCGCTGCGTCGGTAACGACCTTCCTGACTCATTCAATCACAACGACGGAATGAATGTCCAGCTTTGGTAGTATAAACGAAATTTTGTTGTTTTTATACTGATAAGAAAGCGGCTTTCCTTCGGGCTGCAGCGTCACTTTTGTCGGTTTCCCGGCTGTCTGGTACGTCACCGTCAGCGGCCCGATGGACGGAATTTCAGCCGTGGAGTGAACGTGCTTGTCGCCATGCTGACCCGCCATGTTGATGAGGTTCAGCATCGTTTTTCCACCTTTTCGGTTCAGCGCCACGTGGACAAACTGCGAACCCGAAACCGTGACCGAAGGTGTAAATAACTGCCGGACCAGCGAGCCAATGAACTCCCGGTTGATATAGGTCTCGCGCTTGTAAAAGTCCGTTCCGGCGTTGACGTAAACCCCGGCTATGCGCCCTTTGCCCAGCACAGCGACCGATGCCGCCGGGCCCGTCCGCAGACGAACGTCGTCGGAACGATACACGCCTCCGACGACGCGGGTGCCGGTCAGCGGCTCGAAGGGGCGATATGACGAAGCCGTTCCCGTGGCTGTCTGGTCGGTGCCGAAGAACGCTGCGGGCCGAACCGCATCGGCTGTCTTTACACCCAGTTCCCGTTCAAAAAGCCGGGTCGTTTCCGTACCGATAACCAGCAGGTTCCCTCCATCCCGAACATACTGAATCAGTTCCTGTCGGAATGTTTCGTCCAGAGTTTCCCATTCCGGTATCACAATCAGCGGATACTGCCCCATCCGGCCCCGCAGGTGGTGTTCTGATAATACTTCGGTCGGCAACTGATTGTAAAGCAGGGCATTCATGGTTCCGATGAGACTGCCCAGACGGTCGGCACTGAACTGATAGACACCCGTCGACCGGGCCCGCCATCCTGTTGTCGAGTACAGCAGCGCAACCTGGGGTATAGGAGTCGCCTGATGGCAGAACGCCTGTCGGGCGCGGCAGAAACGGGCCAGATCGGCCATCGTCTGAAATTGCCAGGGCTTCAGACTGGCGTCGTCATTCTGGGTCCAGTAGGCCTGAAATCCCCCGCCCATTGCCAGCACCTGCGCCGCCTCCTGACAAAGCTGTACGGCGGGCTTCGGGCTGTGGAGCCGTTCGTCCCAGCTTAACCCGAACGACCACGACATCAAATCCCAGGGTTTACCCTGTGCGGCCAGACAGCGGGCCTGAAACGCCGACCGATTGGCTCCATCGAGTGGGTCCGTATCGCCGGACAGAAAATCGACCGGCACCGTCACCGGTTCGGGCATGAACGACGAGAACGCCCAGTTGCTGGCTAGCTGGAACTGGGGATTGTATCGATGCAGGGCGTCGACGTAATGGGTAACGTACCGTTTGAAGGCCCGCCGGTGGAAGTCCAGAAAGTCGTCGTAGTGCGGGTCATCTTTCTTTTTCGGTATATCGGATAAACCGGTTTCCTGCTGAAAGGCCGCCAGCACGTCGGGGCGATAATCCGGCTCGACAGCCCAGCATTCGCCATCGACCCAGACGCCATCGACGCCGTAATCACTGATTTCCTTTAGCTGCGGAATCAACAGACTGTCGGCGTAGGCGCTGCGCAGCGATACCCGTCTTTGGTCCCATTTCCCGTCCGGTCCAAGGCGTGCCCAGTTCGGGTGGTGCAGCACGGCCTGCTCGTCCCACACACCCGAATGGTGGACATACAGGGCCACGCCATGCCGTCGTGTCACGTCCCGAAACAGCCGGAGTGGGTCTTTGACGAATGTTTTTGGCTTGTTGCCCACCTTTGTCGGGTAACTCGAAACGCCCGGATGCCCCTTGCTGTCGATTTGGATAAAATCGGGCCTTACCAGCGTTAGCAGGCTGTCGATCATACCTTCCGTCAGCGTTCGGCCAATGAGCGTATCCGTTATTCCGGCATGAAAATCGAAGTGGAGGCCAAAAAAGCTGTCGGCCCGGCGTAGCGACGCCCGGCGTAGCGGCTTTTTCGGATCTGTCTGGGAAAAACTATCCGTCATCCCGGCACACAGCAGCAGGGAGAGCAACGGAAGGCGTAACGAAAAAGGCATGATGGGCAGGATTTCGTATCAGTCTCAGAAAGCGCTGTTTAGCCAGTTTTTAACCAACAAAAAAAGCCGGACTACTCGCGTAGTCCGGCTTCGGTGTGGTCGGGAAGATTTATTTCTTCGTCACCCGGATGTCGATCCGGCGGTTGCGCTGACGTCCTTCGGCAGTGGCGTTGTCGGCCACCGGATGATCCTGACCATAGCCCTCGGCTTCCAGGCGACTGGCGGCAATGCCCATCCTGACCAGCTCGTTCATGGTCGTTTCGGCCCGGGCCTGCGACAATCGTTTGTTGGCGTCGGCGTTACCGGTGTTGTCGGTGTAGCCGCCCAGTTTGATGTTCACGCCGGGATAGGCCTTCAGAATCTCGGCAATGTTCTTCAACTGTTCCTGCGATGAAGGTTTCAGCGTGGCCTTGCCGGTATCGAACTCCAGCCGGTCGAACGAGAACCAGGTCTCTTTGTCGACCGCCCGCGATTTGTCTTCGATAAACGCGATCAGTTTGTTCTCGACGCCATTGGCCGGAATATTCAGTTCGATACGATTGGGTAGCATTCGTTTGCCAAATTCGCCCAGGCTGGCGGCGGCCCCTCCGACGGCAGTCGCAGCGTCACTGGCGGCTTCGCCTACGGCGGTTGCGGCATCATCGACGGCATCGCCCGTCGCCGTCGCTACTGTATCACCCATCGCTTCCATGTCGGTAGTTACGGTTGTGTCGACCGCCCCCGTTTCGTTGCCATCCGTACGTCTGTCGTCGCAGCCACGCAGCAGATACCACAGCAGGGCGGCGCCGAGCAGGGCCAGCAGCAGGGGCATGAGCCATTTAGGCAGCCCCCCGGCGGGCCGTTCGGGTTCGTAATTCACATCCCGGCGAGGTTCGCTGTAGGAGGGCGTGGTGGTTGGGCCCGCCGTTGCCGACCCAACGGGAACGGTCGGTCCGGTAACGCGCTCACCCGTGGTTCCCATCAAACCCGAAAATCCCGACAGACCGAGTGCCCCGGCCAGTCCGGCGGGAGCGGCGGCCATGATGTTGCCTGCCTGACCCGACAGAAAATTCATGAGACCGGATGCGCTGAATCCGCCGTCCGCCGTGCTCAACTGGCGACCTAAAACGCTCATGACCAGCGGGGCCGCAAGGCTCATCAGGGTGGATGCAGAACTGTTTTTAAGACCAAAGGCCGAACTGATGTAGGAGAAAATTCCAGATAGCTTATCGCCGAAGATGGCGCTTAGGAAGCCGCTTCCCGTGTCGGCCAGCCGCTCGGCATTGGGGCCGCTGCCCAGCAAACTGCCTGGGTTCGACGTCAGCGAGCTGTCGGCTTCGGTCGACCGCAAAAAATTAACGATAGAAGAGGCTTCGCCTTCTGAATTGACCTTTGAAAGCAGACCGCCCAGAATGACCGGAAAGATGCCTTCCATCGCCGAACGTGTCGTTTGCGGATTTTCATCGACCCTGTCGGCCAGTTGGTTGACCGTATCATTGTCAAGCTGACTCCTGAGTACCTCGATTATGTTCATGACGATACATGATTTAAGTTTCCTGAAAAGTTAAACAAGTTGCTGAAAATCAGTTGCCATTCTGTCTTTATCCGATCGTGGAACGGGCAGAAAGGCTCCGTAAACAACCTGTTTGACGGAAACAGTCAGAAAAGTCACAAACAAAAAGACGAGATTATTCAGGAAACCCGCTCCAATTTGACGGGATACGTCTTTTTAGATGCCCACTGCGCTACGTACAGGCTCTCGTCCTGATCGACCAGAACGTCGTGTGGGTGCATGAATGCCGTAAAGGAACGGTCTTTGCGCTGTTCCTGCAGTTTGTTATCCTGATAAACGGGAGCCGAGCCGCCGGGTGTCGATACGACCCGGTCATTTTTATCCAGAATCTGAACGTAGCCTGAATCGGGGTAGGTATCGGACGTGCTGCGGTAGGCGGCCCCGTAGATATGGTCGCCGTGGAGCACCGGGCGGCAGATGTAGGTGCCGGGCAGGGGGATGGTTGCCAGGTATTTTCCGTCGAGCGTGAAGCGTTTGAAGGCGTTATGACGGCGGTCGGTGATGAGCAGCGTCGGACTACCCGCCTTACGCGTGTCGACCAGGATGCCGTGGCAGCAGTCAAACTGGCCGTTCTCATTACCCTTACCCCCAAAATAGCGAATCAGTTTGCCATTGCGGTCATACTGTGTGATGTAGTTGGCTCCATACCCATCTGCTATATAAATGTCGCCGTTGGCCGGATTGACGGCTGTTTCGGTGGGTCGGAACTGCGCCGGGTGAGCATAAACGCCGGTCTCTTTTGGATAGTCGATTTTCATCAGTTCGCGGCCTTTCAGGTCGGTTTTGATAACCTGATGGCGGTCGGGGTCGCAGATGAACAGAAACTGTTCGCCGCCCTCGCTGGCTAGAGTCAGGCCGTGGGCACCGGGGTAGGCCGTCCCCCAGCTATCGAGCAGCTTGCCGGATTTGTCGTAAATCAGAACGTTATTTTTCGTCTCATTGGTCAACAGGAAAATGCGTCCCTGCGCATCCTGTACCATCTCGTGACAGTCATTGACCGGATTTTTGCCTGCGTCGAGTACGCCCCAGTTAGGTACGACCCGGTAGCGATGCGAACCGTGCCCGGCCACCGTTTCAGCCGCTTTGGGTTTGGCCCCAAACAGGATATTGGGAACGGCGATTCCGGCGGCGGTGGCGGCAGCGGTCTGGGTTAGAAAGTGGCGACGGGAGGTTTTCATAGTTTAAAGAGGGTTTGGGTTGTTACACAGAGTTAATCAGAGAACATCTGAGATACACAGAGAACTACTTTTACTCTTCTCTTATAAACTCAGATGTTCTCTGATTAACTCTGTGTAACAACCTTTTCAGGACAGTTCCATAAAGCGTTCAGTGCTGATACCGCGTTCGTCGAGTTCCCAGGCGCGGTGGCGAATCAGGGTGTGAACCTGTGTCCAGAGCGGTCGGTTTTCGTACCAGAATTCGACGTCGATATTCAGCACACTCTGTAAAAGATCGCCGGGGTAAAAATCTCCCTCTGCGAATACGTTTTGAGACAGTTTTTCAATCGCCAGCGGGAGAAGATGATGGAGTGACCGGTTCCGGGAAATCAGCAGATGAATGTCTCCGATGGACAGGCGGTCAAGAGGCGTTTTGCGGAGGGCGTGGATGCGCTGTTCCGTATCGTCCGGGAAATCCGGTTCGGTCTGGTAATCGTTTTCAAGTTCTTCGAGCGTTTGATGGAACACGGATGACGCGGATTGGGCGGATTGACACGGATAAAATTGGTTCATGTAAACAGCATAAAGAAATGTAAATAAATAAAAATCCGTGTCAATCCGCCCAATCTGCGTCATCCGCGTTCCATCATCTATTTTTCAACACCACTCCCGGTCGTTTCCCGTTGTGCCGACCTTCTTCAATGACCGGAACGCCGTTGACCAATACATACGAAAAGCCGGTCGAGTAGGCATGAGGGACGTCGTAGGTGGACAAATCGCCAACCTTGTTTTCATCAAAAATAACAATGTCGGCGGCATGACCGGGCCGCAGCAGTCCCCGATCCGACAGGCGGAACCGCTGGGCGGGCAGGGAGGTCATGCGGCGGATGGCTTCCTCCAGCCCGATAACCTTCTGTTCGCGCACGTAGCGCCCCAGCACACGGGCGTTGGTGCCGTAGGCCCGTGGGTGGGGCCGGTTTGCGCCAAACTCGATTACACCGGCATCCGAGGCGACCATCGTGTTCGGGTAGCGCATGATGTAAGCCACGTCTTCCTCCGACATCGTGTGATACACCATCTGAATTCTTTTCAGATTTGCCCGTTCCATCAGGTCCATCACCAGGTCGGCCTCCGTTTCGGCACTGGCTTTTCGGCCTAGCAGGCGGTTTATCTGATGAATGCTTTTTCCGTTGAATGTCGTGTCCGGCAGATAGCGCGATACGACGGCGTAGTCGTAGTTCTGCCGGTCGTTTTTCTTCAGCGACGCCAGCATTTCATCACGGATGCGTTGGCGGGAGCCGGGGTCACGGAAACGCATCAGCACGGCGGAATCGCCATCGGCGAGCGCCCAGGAGGGTACGATACTTTCGAGCGAGGTACTCGAAGCGGTATATGGATATTGATCCACCGTCACGTCGATGCCCTCACGCCGGGCGGCTTCCACCAGCGCAATCGTTTCCCGGCTGTAGCCCCAGATAGGTTTGCTGGCTACTTTGAAATGCGAAATCTGCACCGGAACACCCGCCTCCCGTCCAATCTGAATGGCTTCTTCAATGGCCTTCCGAACCTCCTGCCCCTCATTGCGGATGTGGGAAGCATAGACGCCGCCGTAACGGGCCGCCACCTTTGCCAGACCGGCAATCTCGGCGGTCTTTGCCCAGGTGCCGGGTTTGTAGATCAGGCCCGTCGACAATCCCACGGCTCCCTGCTGCATGGCCTCTTCCACCAGTCGTTCCATTTCCGTTTGTTCGCGGGCGGTGGGGTCGCGGAAGGCCGTCTTCATCACTTTCAACCGAATGGTGTTGTGCCCAATCATCGCCGCCACGTTGGGCGACATACCCACCCGTGACAGCGAGTCGAAAAAAGTCCGGATGCTGGTGGCCGAACTGCCGCAGTTGCCCGTAACCAACGTCGTGACACCGTTGTACAGAAAATTTTCCGCTTCCGGGCGATCTTCCAGATTACCTTCCAAATGCGTATGAACGTCGATAAATCCCGGTGCGACAATCCGGTTCTGAGCGTCGATGATCCGCTTGCCTTCCGTAGCCGGGATGGAACCGATGAAAGCGACTTTGCCCGCCCGAATGCCGACGTCGGCCCGATACCAGGGATTCCCAGCCCCGTCGACCACCCGCCCGCTGCGGATGACGAGGTCGTAGGTCTGAGCGTGGAGAGCGAAGGGAAAGCAAACAGCAGATAAAAGGAGGACGGTTTTCACGCGGTCAGTGGGGTTTAAGAATGTATAAAAATACGGCTGGGCTGGTGATAAACAAAAAGACCCTCCTTTGTGTGGGGAGGGACTGCGAACGCTTATTGCTTATTTACGATACTGGAGAAGCAGAGCAAATATATGTAATATCATCAAGCCTCTAACAGATTGATATATGGCTTGTAGCGGCTAAAATTTCGGTCCGCCGAAATAACAGGCAAATTTTCGTGGATGGAGGTAGCTATAATAAATCGGTCAAAAGGATCACGATGGTCGGCGAGCAGCGGAACAGTATCATAGTATGCAATTTGCTCTATTGTAACAGGTAGCAAAGAGAAGCCATCTTGTTGTAAAACTTGGACAATATCGTGGATGGTGGCTTTTAATTGAGGCAGCTTGCCTATTTTTTGTTTTATAGCAATTTCCAGTAAGCTCACTGCACTAACAAAAATCTGGTTTTCTGGCTCAATAAGCAGGCTGATTATTTCTGGTTTTATTAGCGGATCGTTTAACTGAAACCAAACAAGTATTTGAGTGTCTATCAGGTACTTCATTCGTTACATATACTCGTTAAGATCCTCTAAAGGAGCATTAAAGTCCAATGGCAACTCCATCTTCTGGCCCTGTAAATGAGTCAGACGAGTGAGTCCACCAGGCTGTCGGGCGACGAGAACAGCGGCAGATGGTTCCAACTCTTCCATAAACATAACTAGTACCTTCGACTTCTTATTTGTCGGCGGTGTTTCCTGCAACGTCAAGTTGCCATTCTCGTAAACTCCTGATACAGCGGTATACATAAGCATCTTGCCAAAATCATGGTTTAAACACGGAACCAATATATCAGGTTCCCTAAGTCACGCCAGCACCGGCCTGACGACTTTTCCGGCCACGTCGGTCAGGCGGAAGGGACGCCCCTGAAACTGATAGGTCAGCTTCTCGTGGTCGAAGCCGAGCAGGTGCAGCACCGTAGCCTGAAGGTCGTGAACGTGAACCTTGTCTTTCACGCCGTAATAGCCGATGTCGTCGGTTTGTCCGTAGCTGAAACCGCGTTTGACGCCGCCGCCCGCCATCCAGACCGTGAAGGCTTCCAGGTGGTGATCGCGGCCCATGAACGGCAGCACCTGCCCGTCGCGGTTTTCCTGCATGGGTGTGCGGCCAAACTCACCGCCCCAGACTACCAGCGTTTCGTCCAGCAGACCGCGTTGCTTCAGGTCTTTCAGCAGGGCCGTCACCGCCTGATCCGAAGCCTTGCATTTTTCCCGGAGGCCGATTTCGATGGCCCCATCGGCGGAGGTGCCGTGGGTGTCCCAGCCCCAGTCGAAAAGCTGCACAAATCGTACGCCCCGCTCGACCAGCCGCCGGGCCAGCAGGCAGTTGCGGGCAAATGAACCCACATTCGGATCGGCTCCGTAGGCGTCCAGAATGTATTTCGGCTCGCCTTTAATGTCCATCGCATCGGGCACCGACATCTGCATCCGAAACGCCATTTCATACTGCGAAATCCGGGTCAGAATCTCCGGGTCTTTCACTTCGTCGTATTCCTGCCGGTTGATTTCCGTAATGGCGTCGATGGTCTGCTTGCGGATGTCGCGGTTGATGCCCGCCGGGTCGGAGACGTAGAGGACGGGGTCGCCATCGGTGCGGCACTGAACGCCCTGATAGACCGTCGGCAGGAAGCCGCTTCCCCAGACCGATTTGCCCGCGTCCGGCTGCTTTCCGCCCGATGCCAGGACGATGAAGCCGGGCAAATCATCGTTTTCTGTTCCTAAACCATACGTCACCCACGAGCCGATGCTGGGCCTTCCCAGCCGGGCGCTGCCCGTGTGCATGAGCAACTGAGCGGGCGCGTGGTTGAACTGGTCGGTATACATGGCTTTCAGAAACGTGACCTCATCGGCCACCGTCTGCAAATGCGGCAGATAGTCCGAAATCCAGGCGCCCGACTGCCCGTGCTGGGCAAATTTCCCCTGCGGCCCGAGCATCTTCGGAACGCCCCGGATAAAGGCGAACTTCTTGCCTTCCAGCAACTCCTGCGGACAGTCTTTGCCGTTGTATTTGACCAGTTCGGGCTTATAATCAAACAACTCCAACTGGCTGGGCGAACCGGCCATATGGATGTAAATCACCCGTTTGGCTTTGGGCGAAAACTGCGACAGCCGGGGAGCCATCGGTTCGGAACTGACCGGACCGGCGGTGGTGGCAGCGGTCTCTTCTTTTTTACTGAAAAAACCGCAACTGCCCAGAACGGCGCTCAGGCTCATTGCGCCCAGACCGGTGGAGCAGGTGTGGAGGAAGTGCCGCCGGGTTTCGCGTTGCAGGGCGGCCTGCTGGAGTTCCTTGAGTAACTTGTCCATTGTCAAATGGTTGGTTTAAACACGGAGGAAACCGAGAATATCACAGAGCGAACAGAGAGCTATATTATATCTCTGTGTAAAACTCTGTTTCCTCTGTGTTTAAAACTTATTCCTTCGTAATCACTTCATCCAGATTCAGCATCGTGTTGGCCGTGACGCTCAGGGCCGCCAGTTGGGGCCGGTTCGCCGCCGTCCCGGAGGGTGCGGTGTCTTTCGCCAGCAGTTTTTTGGCTTCGTCAGGATGTTGTCGATAATATTTCTCCGTCGACTGATATAACCGGGTCAGCACGGTCAGTTTTTTAGGAGCCAGATTCCGCCCCATAACCCGACGGAAACCGGCCTGAATCTGCTGTTCCGGCGATTGGCCCTGTTTCTGCATGTATTCAGCGAGTTTCTGGGCTGCCTCGACATACACCGGGTCGTTGAGGGTCACCAGCGCCTGCAACGGGGTGTTGGTGCGCAGTCGCCGAATCTGGCAGAATTCCCGGCTGGGGCTATCGAAGGTAATCATCGACGGATAGGGAGCCGTGCGTTTCCAATAGGTATACAGCGCCCGCCGATAGCGATCTTCGCCTTCCGACAATTTCCAGCTTTCGCCGCTGTAGGGCGACTGCCAGATGCCTTCGGGCTGGGGCGGCATTACGCTCGGTCCATACATTTTCCGGCTCAGAAGCCCACTGACGGCCAGCATCTGGTCGCGAACCTGTTCAGCGGCCAGCCGCACCCTTGGACCACGAGCATAGTATTTGTTAAATGGATCTTTCGCCAGCATTTCGGGCGTGGCGTCGCTGCGCTGCCGGTAGGTGGCCGACAGGACCATCCGCTTCAGCATCCGCTTCATCGACCAGCGGTCGGTCGTCATGAACTCTGCCGACAGATAGTCCAGCAGTTCGCGGTGAGTAGGCTGAATGCCCTGCGTACCCAAATCCTCCACGGTTTCCACGATTCCGGCCCCAAACAACTGCTCCCACATGCGGTTGACGGCCACGCGGGCCGTGAGCGGATGTTCGGGGCTGGTCATCCATTGGGCCAGGCCAAGCCGGTTCCGGGGGGCGTCTTTCGGCATCGGCGGCAGCGATTTGGGAACGTCGGGCTGAACGGGCCTGCCTTTGACCATCCAGTTACCGCGTTCGAACACGTGTGTTTTGCGGGCCAGATCGCCCCAGCCGTCGAGCATAATCGGTGTTTGTTCGGGGTTGGCGTTCAGAATGGGTATCAGTTTGGTCTCAGCCTCGGCAGGCAGTCCCGTCTGGAACGACACCCATTTTACCATCACCCAATCTTTCGGCGTTTTCGGACTGTCGAGCGAGAGATACAGATTATGACGGCCTTTCAATTCGGGAAGAGCATAAACCATGACCGTGTCGTTCCACTGACTACCCGTCTTCGGAACCGGCAGCGTCAGCAGAACCGGGCCGGTGAGACTACCGTCGCGAATAGTGACGACCGCTTTTTCAGCTTTTGTCCCCCAGGCCATGACGATCCGGTTTTTGCCCGTCAGCGTCACATTTTTAACGCGGGCCGAACCGCCATGCTGCATCCCGAAATACTTGGCATCGAGCAGGGAAGCGTTGACGTATTCGTCAAAATCATGCGAATTGATTTTTGGCTCCTGCACCCGAACGAACTGCAGCCAGTCGCGGGCAGCCTGCTTGTCCGGAGCCTGAGTAGTCAGCCACTGACGCAGTTCCTGCACCCGTACGGAATCGGCACCTTTATAAAAACGCAGCGTGGGCGTGTCGCTGGTGACATCCTCATCGCGGGTGTTATTGAAAAAGGCCAGATACTTGTAATATTCGTCGTGAACAAACGGGTCGTAGGGATGGCTATGACATTGTACGCACGAAAACGTCGTACCCCCAAACACGTCCCAGGTCGTATTCACCCGGTCGATGACCGCCGCCACCCGAAATTCTTCATCCACGGTGCCGCCTTCGTCATTATTCATGGTGTTGCGGTGGAAGGCCGTAGCAATCAGTTGATCGTCCGAGGGAGCAGGCAGCAGATCGCCCGCTAATTGTTCAGTCAGGAACTGGTCGTAAGGTTTATCCTGATTGAAGGCCCGGATGAGCCAGTCGCGGTAACGCCAGATGGTGCGGCCAGGGTCGCGTTCGTAGCCTTTGGTATCGGCGTAACGAGCCAGATCGAGCCACATTCCCGCCCATTTTTCGCCGTAGGCGGGGGAGGCCAGCAGGCTATCGACCGCTTTTTCGTAAGCATTCGGTGATTTGTCGGCCAGGAAATGGGTCAGTTGTTTTTCGGTGGGAGGTAGGCCGGTGAGGTCGAGGGCGACCCGTCGGAGCAGCGTAGTCTTGTCTGCTTCGGAGGAAGGCGTCAACTGCCGTTCTTTCAGGCCATCCAGAATGAAATAATCGATTTCGTTCTTTACCCAGGCCGTTTCGTCGCTTTCTGATAAGCCGAGACGACTCCATATAGTGCCGATGGCGGGTAACTCCGGCTTTTCGACGGGCGTATAGGCCCAGTGATCGCCCCATTCGGCCCCCTGATCGACCCATTTGCGCAGCAGTTCGATTTCTTCTTCTTTCAGGGGCGGTGCATCCAGCGGCATCCGCTCATCGGGATCGGTGAGCGTCAGGCGGCGAATCATCTCCGACGCGTCGGCGTCGCCGGGGATAATGGCGGGTTTGCCGGACTTGGTGGGAGCCAGCGCCTCATGCCGGAAGAGGAGCGAAAAGCCTTCGGTTTTTTTCACGCCGCCATGACAGGCAATGCAATGCTTGTTCAGGATGGGTTTAATCTCTGAATTATAGTCGACGCGGTGCCCGAAGATGCCTAAGAAAGACGACAAAGCCAGGGCTGCGGCAATGATAACGGCGGTAATCGCTATGAGTTTCAGGTTCATGCGAAAAAAAATGAAGCACTAATTTACAAAGAAAAAGAGCGCTGAATTTACTTACCTTCGGTTTGTTATCGTACCATTTTCTGTAGACCAAAAACACAGATTAAATATGATACGTTCTGTTCGCATCTGTTTGATACTCACAATTTTCTGTGTAAACTGTAAGAAGGACCCGGCTGTCAGGCCGAAAAACCGGGGTCTCAAACTGGTAAAGCTGGTTTATGAAAGCCGGGGCGGATGGTCAGCGGGCACTACCTGGGAAACTACGTATGAATATGATGCCTCCGGGCGGCTCACACGTATGGTAGAAGCTGGTTCGCCAAGTACGTATTTCTATAAAAATGACCTCCTGGATAGTGTAGCAGGGCGACGCTTTGGAATCCCGTATGCGTATAAACTTTCATACGATGGTTCCGGGAGAGTTGAGCGCTGCGTTGCTTACGCTCCAGACGGAAAGGTTTCTACCGAGCATCAATACGAGTACAGTGCAAACAATCAGCTAATAAAAAAGAAGCATAAGTTTAGTTGGGAGAACAGTTTTACGGAGGAAGATTACGAATGGATGGATGGTAATGTCGTGTCGGTCGCTTCCTACAAAAACGGTACTTATACCGGAGGCTACACGCTGCAGGCAACGAAGGCTTTCAACCCGAACCGTCTGCTGCCCGCAGGTATGCGTCCGTGGGAGCCGATGCTGATGAGCAAAAACTGGCTGGTTAGTCCGGGTAGCTGGGACGAAATCAAGGTTGACAGACATTCATCCGGCTATCCGGGGTCGATAAATTTTAGTAAAGGTGGAATGTTTGGCAAACGGGCAGCTTATTATATGGAATATCAAAAATTTTAAAGACGCACCGCACTCTCCAGCAACCGAATCGTGCCCCGGTCGGCGTCGATTTCGGCTTCGATGCCCAGCGGTACGGTGAATTTGTCTTTAATGTGCCCGATCATGGCGCCGCTGTAGGCCGGGATTTTCAGGGGGGCGATATGGTCGGTGAAGACGTCTTCGAGCGTCAGCGACCCGTAGCCCCCGCCGCTGGGGTCGCAGTCGGTACATTTACCGAACACGAAGCCGCTGATCTGATCCAGAACACCTGCCAGTTTCAGATGCGTAATCATCCGGTCCATGCGATAGACGTCTTCGTGAATGTCTTCGAGGAATAAAATGGCTCCTTTCCAGTCAGGCAGGTAGGAAGACCCCAGCAGGTGACTCAGCACAGTCAGGTTGCCCCCCAGCAGCCGTCCCCGCGCTTTGCCCGGATGGATCGTTGCCGTCCGGTCTTTCGCCTGCGCCAGCAAATCCTCCCGGTCGCGGGGGTTTTCCATCGTCAGGGGCCTGCCGTCCATCAGCGTCTGTTTCAGGTGGCTGACCGTGAACGGGTTCCAGGTGGCGGCTCCCTCCGGCCCGTGCATGGTCACGAGGCCCGTCTGCGCATGAATACCCAGCAGCAGGGCCGTAATGTCGCTGTAGCCGATTAGAATTTTGGGATTTTTGCGGATAAGGGCATAATCGAGCAAAGGCAGAATTCGGGCGCATCCCCAACCGCCGTGCATCGCCATGATGGCATTGACGGACGAATCGGCAAAAGCGGCGTTGACGTCGGCGGCCCGGTCGGCATCGCGACCAGCCAGATAGCCGTAGCGGTCGTAAACGTGCGGGGCCACGCTTACCCGGAGGCCCAGCGCCTGCAGGGACTCGACGGTGATCTGCACCTGTTCGCGGCTGAAAGCGGGTGCCGCCGGACCGACGAGCCGGATCATGTCACCCGACTTCAGCCGGGCGGGTTTGAGTACAGAGATGTCGGGCCGGGCGGCCATGATTCCCGGCAGACCGAGGGAGGCAGTGGTTATATGGCAGAGGAAGGTACGACGAGACGACATGTTTTCATGTATTTCGGCAAAAATGCGTTAAACGGAGTGATTTTGGCGGTACGGGTAATTTTTAAAATTTTTTAAAAATAAACATTGCAACGATCCGATAGATAATATCGAATTTTGCCGTAGATTTTCCCAACCTCTCTAAAAAATCTGCCAAACTTATGGTTTCTGAGTCTTCTCAAGAGAAAACCGTTCTTGACAGTGACCTCTCGACGGTCCGGACGGGTGAGCCAATTCAGCAGGCGATCACGTACGAAAAAATTCCTACGCACATTTATGCCGACGCCAAGGCAGCCTCGCGGGCCGTAGCGCACGAAATTGCCGACCTGATTCGGGCAAAACAGAAAGAAGGCAAACCCTGTGTGCTGGGTCTGGCGACCGGGTCGTCGCCGAAAACCGTTTACGCTGAACTGGTCCGGCTGCATCGTGAAGAGGATCTCAGCTTCCGGAATGTGGTGTCGTTCAACCTTGACGAGTACTACCCGATGGAGCCTGACTCGATCCAAAGTTACGTCCGCTTCATGAAGGAACAGTTGTTCGACCACGTCGACATTCCGGAAGGCGCCTACCACATTCCGGACGGAACGGTTCGTTATGAGAAGGTGGCTGATTTTGCCCGGCACTACGAGCAGATGATTGAGGAGGCCGGCGGGCTCGATTTTCAATTGCTGGGTATCGGAGGCAACGGTCACATCGGCTTCAACGAACCGGGTTCGCTCATCAATTCGCATACGCGTCTGATGATGCTCGACCACTCGACGCGGGCCGCCGCCGCCATGGACTTCGGCAGCCTGACGCGTGTGCCCAAGAAGGCCATTACGATGGGCGTATCCTCGATTCTGAAAGCCCGCCGGGTGGTGCTGCTGGCCTGGGGCGAACGAAAAGCGCCCGTTATTCGGGCGGCTGTCGAGGGGCTGGTGTCGGAGCTGGTGCCTGCTTCCTACCTGCAGACGCATCCCAATGCGCTGTTCGTCATCGACGAAGCGGCTGCTTCGGAACTGACCCGGATGAAAACGCCCTGGCTGGTCGATACGGTGGTCTGGGATAACCGGATGATTAAAAAAGCCGTAACGCATCTGTCGCTGACGCTCCAGAAGCCTATTCTGAAACTGACCAACAAGGATTACAACGACAATGGCATGAGCGATCTGCTGGCGCAGGTGGGTCAGGCCTATGATCTGAATATCGATATTTTCAACCAGTTGCAGCATACCATTACGGGCTGGCCCGGCGGAAAACCCAACGCCGACGACACCAACCGCCCGGAGCGGGCGCTGCCGGCCAGTAAACGGTGCCTGATTTTCAGCCCGCATCCCGACGACGACATCATCTCGATGGGGGGCACCTTCCAGCGGCTGCACGACCAGGGCCACGAAGTACACGTAGGCTACCAGACGTCGGGCAACATCGCCGTTGCCGACGATGAGGCTCTGCGCTTTGCCGATTATGTGGTCGATTTTAACAGCAAATTCGGTATCGACAGTCCGAAGGCAACGAAAATTTTCGAGGATGCGGCCGCCTTTCTCCGTACCAAAAAAGACAGCGAACAGGACACGCCCGAAGTGCGGCACGTAAAAGGCCTGATTCGGATGGGCGAGGCCAAGTCGACCTGCCGGTTTGTGGGCATTCCGGTCGAAAACGCCCATTTTCTCAACATGCCGTTCTACGAAACCGGTACGGTAATTAAAAAACCACTGAGCGAGGAAGACATCCGGGTGGTGATGGAAGTCATCGAAAAGGTGAAACCCCATCAGATCTACGCTGCCGGTGATCTGGCCGACCCGCATGGCACGCATAAGGTCTGTCTGGATGCCGTCATGGAGGCCGTCCGCCGTCTGAAGCATAAAAACTTCATGAAAGACTGCTGGATATGGCTCTACCGGGGCGCCTGGGCCGAGTGGGATATTCACGAGATTGAAATGGCAGTGCCGATGTCGCCCGATCAGGTGATGCGCAAGCGATTTGGCATCTTCAAGCATCAGTCGCAGAAAGACGGCGTCGTGTTTCAGGGCACCGACTCGCGGGAGTTCTGGCAGCGGGCCGAAGAACGCAACCGGGCCACCGCCGACCTGTATAATAAACTGGGTCTGGCCGAATACGAAGCAATGGAGGCGTTTGTCCGCTGGAAATTCTGATCCTGAACAGGCAATCAAAAATAAACAGGCCGACTCGCTGGAGTCGGCCTGTTTATTTTTACCAGACAAAATTATAGTCATGAACTGTTTGTATAATAATTATGTCATATATTAGCGCAATATATTTTACTTGTATTATAGAGAGCCGGAGTCAGGTATATGAGTCAGCGAATCAAACAATCTCACCAGAAGCTGCTGAATCTATTGGAATTCATCCAGCAGTTCTTCACCAAGTCGGACTGGATAAAGGTCGGATACCTGACGGGCTGTCAGGAACTGGTCGAGGGGCATCCGCGTCTGCTGCGAAGCCTCGACTTCCGGGACGAAGACTATGAGGGTAACAGCCTTCAGGTTCTGGCCCGTATTATTGACGAAAACAGCCGGAATCTGGCCGAAATCGACCGTTATGTCGATGCTATGAAAGCGAGGATGCGTCGGATCAGGCCGACATTCATTTCGACGGTGCATAGTCGTCTGCCTGAGCAGGTGGTTACTTTCGCCCCGGACGTGTTTCGCGTACCCGACAAACCCGTTGAAAAAGACCTTTTATCGGTAATGATGCCGTTTGAAAGCAAGTTTTCAGGTACGTATACCGCCATTCGGAATGTTTGCGAGCGACTGGGTGTGACCTGCCGACGAGCCGACGATATCTGGAACAACAGTATTCTGATTCAGGATATTTTTGACCTGATTTTTGTGTCGAGGGCCGTCATTACCGACTTCACGGGTCGGAACCCCAATGTGTTCTATGAAACGGGTATTGCCCATACTCTGGGGAAAATTGTGATTCCCATCACGCAGAACGTTGCCGACATTCCCTTCGATTTGCGGCATCACCGCGCTTTAACCTATTTACCCAATGGAGAAGGGCTTGGTAAACTGGAGCATGACCTCGAAAAGAAGCTTCGTACGGTGTTCTGACTGCCGTCACGGAGTCGGTTTTATCGTATCTTCGCAAAAAACGATTGAACTTCTATGCAGGTCTCCACTTCGCCGGTAAGCCAGCCGTTCGTCACCGAAAAAGAACCTTTGGGGCGTTTACTTTCGCTCGATGCCTTCCGGGGGCTGACGGTGGCGGGCATGATTCTGGTCAACAATCCCGGCGACTGGGGGCATGTCTACGCTCCGCTGCTCCACGCCCACTGGAACGGCTGGACGCCCACCGACCTGATCTTCCCGTTCTTTCTGTTCATCGTCGGCGTGTCGATTACGTATGCTTTGGGAAGGGAGAAAGGAGTAAAGGAGGAAGGGGAGGTTGTGGGAAAGATTGTGCGGCGGAGTCTGGTGCTGTTTGGGCTGGGGCTGTTCCTGAATCTGTTTCCGCGTTTCGATTTTGCCACGTTCCGGATTCCGGGCGTGTTGCAGCGGATTGCGCTCGTTTATGGGGTGTGCTCCCTGATTTTTCTGAAAACCGACACCCGTCAGCAAATATGGATTATGCTGGGGGCGCTGGTGAGTTACTGGCTGCTGATGACGGTGGTGCCGGTGCCGGGCGTGGGCTACCCGAATCTGGAACCCGAAACCAATCTGGGTGCCTGGCTCGACCGGACCCTGATGGGCGATCATCTCTACCGGGCCACGCGTGTCTGGGACCCCGAAGGCCTGCTCAGCACACTTCCCGCCATTGGCAACGGTCTGCTGGGCATCCTGACCGGCACCTGGCTCCGCTCCGACCGCCCGCCGACCGAAAAAGTGGCCTGGCTATTTACGGCGGGCATTCTGACGTGGTTTGGCGGCGAAATCTGGAACCTGTTTTTTCCCTATAACAAAGCCCTCTGGACGAGTTCATACGTGCTGCTGACGTCGGGCCTGGCGATGATTGGGCTGGCCTTATGCTACTGGCTCATCGACGTGCAGGGGCAGAAGCGACCGGTTTTCCGGCGCTGGGCCACGCCGTTTGTGGCGTTTGGGGTCAATGCCATTACGGTATTTTTTCTGTCCGGTCTGATTCCGCGTATTCTCAGTATCATTAAAGTGAGCCGGGCCGACGGGACGGAACAGGGAGCGAGAGAATGGATGTATCAGACAGGGATTGTACCGTTTTTCAGCAGCCCCTACAATGCCTCGCTGGCTGGTGCGCTGACGTTTCTGGCGATTTGGTTCGGGATATTGTACTGGATGTACCGCAAGCAGATTATTATCAAGGTTTAATACTCGATTTCGTCTTCGTCCAGCAGCTTTTTCACGTTCAGTATGCAATCATCCAGCAGAGGAATGTCTTCGCTCCAGTCGGTGAAGTACCAATGTGTCTGATTCCGGTCGGCAACGAAGATTTTGCGGGAATGGGTCAGAATCCAGATGATTTTTTCGGCCCCGAAATCGAGAATTTTCTGTGATTTGTCGAGCAGATAGCCGGTTTCCTGGTTGAGAAAATCCGAAACGTCGGCCTTGATGTCTATTTCAATGACCACTTTGGGCGACACCTCGAAGTATTTGCCCTGAAGTTTACCGACCGCCGCTTTTTCAAAAATGGCGATGTCGTTGCCCAGATTATCGTTTTTGGCTAAATGCAGTCCGCTTTCGTTAGAGCTAAGCAAATATCTTTTGCGGTCGATTGCACTATAAAGAAAACCATTGATAATTGAGACAATAACTCCTTGCAAATCAGAACAAGACATAATTTCTTCAGGCGTTTTTTTTCCGGTAAGTACGTCCCGATACCCTTTGTAATAAATAGGTTTTCCGCCCCATTTTTCGTAAATCAGGGCTTCGGGAACTGGCTGGTTCTTCACAGCAGCCCGGCGGCGTTTTTTCTCAGCAACAACAGTCATCTTCTTCAGCACGTTTACGTAAGCAAGTTTACCAGTATCGAGCGATATTGGCAAGAAAAGTCCCGTATAGTTAACTCCATGAATTCATTTCTCTCCCGCCTGCTAATCGGCGGTGTCGCGTTATTGCTGGCCGGTTCGGTTTCTGCCCAGCAACCCGCCGGAAAACGTCCGGTCACGGCCCCCGCTGCCGTTCCCATTCCCGCCGACCTCCGCCGTCCCATCCCCTTCGACCCGAATGTGAAACGGGGCAAATTGCCCAACGGCCTGACGTATTATGTCCGCAAAAACGCCGAGCCAAAGAACCGGGCCGAACTGCGGCTCGTCGTGAAAGCCGGGTCGATTCTGGAAACCGACGAGCAGCAGGGGCTGGCCCACTTCCTGGAACACATGGCCTTCAACGGCACCAAAAATTTCCCGAAAAACGAACTTATCAGTTTCCTGCAATCGTCGGGTGTGCGCTTCGGGGCCGATTTGAACGCCTACACGGGTTTTGACGAAACGGTTTACGAACTGCCCGTCCCGACCGATTCGGCGGGGGTTTTCAATCGGGCGTTTCAGATTCTGGAAGACTGGGCGCACAACATCACCTTCGACCCCGCCGAAATCGACAAGGAACGGGGTGTGGTGCTTGAAGAAGCCCGCTCCGGACGCGGGGCACAGCAGCGGATGCGGGAGAAATTTTTTCCGCTGATTCTGAATAACTCCCGGTACGCCAGCCGCCTGCCCATCGGAAAGGAAGAAATTCTCAAAACCTTTAAACCGGCCACCATCCGACAGTTTTATCAGGACTGGTACCGCCCCGATCTGATGGCGGTGGTGGCTGTCGGCGATTTCGATCCGGTACAGGTCGAAGCCATTATCCGGGAGAAATTCGGGCGTATTCCGAAAGCGCAGAAGCCGAAATCCCGCATCCAGTATACGATTCCGCCGCACAAAGACACGAAAGTGGCCGTGGTGACTGACCCCGAACAGCCTAACACGGTGGTGCAGATTATGTACAAGCGTCCGGAAGCGAAGGAACGCACACTTTACGACCTGCGGGAGAGCCTGAAGCGCAGCCTGTTCAACACCATGCTCGGCGACCGCATCAACGAACTGACTCAGCAGGCTGACCCGCCGTTTCTGTTCGGTTTCAGCAATTATGGCGGTTTTCTGGGTAATCTCGACGCCTTTTCGTCGTATGTCGTTGCCAAAGACGCGGGCAGCATCGAGCGGTCCGTCACGGCCATCCTGAACGAAAATACCCGCGTCGAACGCTTCGGCTTTACGGAAACTGAACTGAAGCGGGCTAAAAAACAGGTTGAAACCGCCGTTGAAAAGGCCTGGCGGGAGCGTGACAAAACGCGTTCGTCGGCCTTCGTCAGTCAGTATGTCGACCACTTTCTGAACGACGAATCGGCCACCGGCATCGCGTTCTTCCGCGACTTCACGAAAAAATACCTCGATGGCATCACGCTCGGCGACGTCGACAATCTGGCCCGGCAGTTCATCACGCCCGACAACCGGGCCGTGGTCGTGATGGCCCCCGAAAAAGACAAGGACAAACTGCCCTCGACCCAGACGGTGCTGTCGTGGATTGGGCGTTCGGGGCAGGACGTAACGGCCTATGTGGATAAGTCGGTGGATAAACCTCTGTTGTCCACGCTGCCTGTCGGGACGCCCGTAACGGCCCGCCGCGAGCTTAAAGACATCGACGCCACCGAATTGACCCTGCAAAACGGCGTTCGGGTGCTGCTGAAACCGACTAATTTCAAGAACGACCAGATTCTGTTTAACGGATTCAGCCCCGGCGGAGCGTCGCTCTACGAAGACAAAGATTTCGAGTCGGCCCGGTTTGCTTCCACGATTGTGGGCCTGAGCGGCGTGGGTGAGTTCAGCCGGATTCAGCTTGACCGCTACCTGACCGGTAAAGTGGTCAATATTTTTCCGTACATCGCCGAAAGCGCCGAAGGGATTAATGGCAGCACCGCTCCCGATGACCTCGAAACGGCCCTGCAACTGCTGTATGCCTATTTCACGGTGCCCCGCAAAGACGCCGACGTGGTGAAAGGGTATTTCTCAAACCAGCGTCAGGCGCTGCTGAACCAACTGGCGACGCCCACGCCCCAGAAGGTGTTTCAGGATACGGTGGCAAGCGTACTGGGCCGGTATCACATCCGCCGGGTGCCTCTCACGCCCCAGGCTCTCGACCGCGTCGACCCCGACCGGGCGCTGCAAATCTACCGGGAGCGCTTTGCCGATGCCAGCGATTTCACGTTCGTGTTTGTCGGTAATTTCAAGGAAAAAGAGATAACGCCTCTGCTCGAAAAATACCTCGGCGGCCTGCCCGTCAAAAACCGGAAAGAAACCTTCCGCGACCTCGGCATCCGCGCCCCAAAAGGCCAGTTGACCCGAACCGTCCGGAAAGGGCTGGAGCCGAAAAGCACGGTGCAGATGGTTTACAGCGGCGATTTCGAGTGGACGCCCGAAAACGCCACGCAGATGGACGCGCTCATGGAATCGCTCGAAATCAAACTCATCGAGCGGTTGCGGGAGGAAGAAAGCGGTGTTTACGGCGTAGGCGTCAGCGGCTTCTACAATAAAATTCCGGTGCCGCGTTACTCCATCCGCATCAATTTCGGCTGTGCGCCCGAAAACGTCGAAAAGCTGACGGCCAGCGTGTTCGACGAAATAGCTAAGCTGAAGCGACAGGGTGCCGATCCGAAAGACATTGCCAAATTCAAGGCCGAAACCCGGCGGGAATCGGAGGTGCGGCTAAAGGAAAATAACTTTTGGATCACGTATCTGACCAACCAGTTGACCAACGGCGACGACCTGGCCGAAGTGCTGCGGGAGGATGAGCTGTTGCGGCAAGTGACGCCCGAAAGCACCAAAGCCGCCGCCAGTCGCTATTTCGGCGAGAACCTGAGCCGGTTTGTGCTGATGCCGGAGAAGTAACGCGGAACGTTCGTCCGCAATTGTATTGCGAGACGGGCGGGAGGCACGTTTGCAACGTGCAGACGCGACACAGTCGCGCTTCTCATGCATCCGCGATAAAATCGCGGACGAACTGTCCGCGCTACTGCTGCCGCTCAATAAAAAGTAACCCATATAGAAAAACGACGATGTAAGTTGCCTTATCTTGAACGTCATCTTCCGTTGACAATCAACTGCTTTCATCGCCGTGACGACCCGCCTGCTTCTGCTCTTTGGCTCATGTCTGTACGCGCTGACCGGGTGGGGCCAGAAAACGCCGGGGGAGATGGCTGACTTTTCAAAGTGTACTTACCGGGGGCATTGTCTCAATTGCAGCTATAGCAGCAAAAAAATACGAGGGTCGGAGGCAAATTCTGAATGCGTAGATTTTAAAGGATATACTGATTTTTCTTCGACACACTTTCTGAGTCCGGGAAATTTTAACAATGCCCGGTTTGAGTCGCTCGTATTTTTTCGCTTTGCCCGATTTGATCTGAAAGCATCGTTTCGTAATGCCCGATTTGACTCGACGGCAGACTTCCACTTAGCCCAATTCAACTCAGTAGCGGATTTAAGCGGCGCCCAATTCAATCTGACGACGAGCTTTGTAAGTGCTCAGTTTGATACGACGGTATTTTTTGGGGCTACCGGGTTCGGTTCAACAGCAGATTTCGGTAGCGCTCAGTTTAACTCAACGATATATTTCAGCAAAGCCCGTTTTGATTCGGTAGTTGATTTTAACAAAGCTCGGTTTGGCTCAATAGTTTATTTCAGTGATACTCAATTTGGATACGAGGCAATTTTTGTCAAAACCCGGTTTGACTCACTGGCAAGCTTCAGATTTTCCAAATTTACATCGGCAGCGGCCTTCGGTGAGGCCAATTTCCACTCGGAAGCAGATTTTGGTGGGGCTGAGTTCTATTCGATAGGGAATTTCTATAAAGCTCACTTTCATTCAAAGGCAAATTTTACCCTATCCAGGTTTGACTCAATGCTATCTTTCCACGAGACATTATTCAAAACTGCTCCTGATTTCAACGGGGCACAACTGCCCGATACACTCGTGTTGACTGCGATCAATCTAACTGACCTCAAAGGCAATCTGGATCTGAGAGCCTTCGCCATCGATTCGCTTCGAATACGGCGGGGTCAGGACGCCAGATGCCATATTTTTCTGGATGGCATCTCGCCGGATAATTTGACGAAGTTGATTGTTCCCTACAATCTATTTCGAATAACCTTTCCGGATTCGGTCGGCGAAGAAGGTAACCGGCATGTTTTCCCCTTTGAGCAGAAAGAACCCGTCTACGAAATTATCATCAAGAAATGCCGGGACGTGGGCATGATAGAAAGCGTAGCTGGTTGGGATATCGAGTATAAAAAGTTAAAAATCAGGCGCAATTTTGAGAACGGCTGGTCATGGCTGGGTGAAATCTGGATACTTTTTCAGGAGCGATGGTGGAATTTTGGGTATGCAAAAGGATTGATCCTTTTCGTATGGATGCCGGTTTTCTTTTTCATTTTCACCCTAATCAACTATCTGACCATCGAGCGTCAGCTTCGCAAATTATATTTCGATCCGGAGATTGGCCGTAACTACCGGGATGCCAACGTAAATACGGCTACTAAAATGATTAGCTCCTTCTCCCGCGACTGGCGAAAAAAGCTGGCCTACACCCTGCACTATACGGGCGTGGTGTTTTTTGGGTTCAAGGTCAAACACGAGGCGCTTAACTTCCGGAGCTTCGGCTGGATTGCCTACTTCTATTTCATGTATATCGTCGGGCTACTGCACTTAGCGTTCAGCCTTAATTTCATCCTCAGCCGGTAGACGCCGGGCAGTAAGTGACTTATATTGCTGCGGATAAATTTACGCCTGCGGCGTACCCGGAAAGACTTCGTACCGGCGTTCCGGTCCGGGTTACGAAAACACCTGCACTTTATGAAATTCCAGCTATTCTCCGACTACGAAACTCTCTCTCGTCATGCGGCCCTGCACCTGATGAACCTGATTCGGCAAAAACCTGATGCGCTTATCTGCGTAGCTTCGGGCGATACGCCCCTGGGTGCCTACCGCCAGTTTGTCGGCCTGGCAGAGGCGGGCGAGGTGGATCTGAGCCGGGTGACGTTTGTGGGGCTGGACGAATGGCTCGGCATGGGGCCGGACGACGAAGGGAGCTGTAGCTGGTATCTTCAGCGCGATTTGTTCGGGCCGCTGAACCTCCGCCCGGAACGGATACAACTCTTTGACGCCAAAGCCGATGACCCGGCAGCCGAGGCCGACCGCATCAACGGCCTCGTCGCTCAGCACGGCGGCTTCGACCTCATCATCGTCGGCGTCGGCCTGAACGGTCATATCGCCATGAACGAGCCGGGAACGCCCTTCGATTCGGTCGCCCACGTGTCGGATTTGCACGAAACCACCATCACCGTCGGGCAGAAATACTTCAACCGCCCCACCCCGCTCCGGCAGGGCCTGACGGTGGGCCTGAGCCACGTGTCGGGGGCAAAGGAGGCCATTCTGCTGGTCAGCGGGGCCAAAAAAGCCGGTGTGCTGAAAACCGCCCTGGCGGGTCCCGTTACGGAAGCCTTTCCGGCCAGTCTATTCCAGCAACTGCCCAACGGCTACGTCTGGGCGGATACGGATGCGGCGGCGGAGTTGTAGTTGCTGGGGCTAAGCTACTGGTAAAATCTATTTAGATGTAGTATACGTGAAAAAGTCTTCCAGCGGACGTCGGTACAGGCCGCCGTTCGCACCAGTTGAGATATAGACGTAGCCGCCGTGCTCAGCAATGGCTGAAATGCCCGCGAAATTACCCAGACTTTCTCGATCCAGTTCACGGACGCGCCCGACTGCCGGGTCGACCTCCTGCAAATAAACGCCCCATTGGATATATACCGGTCGGTTTCCGATAAGCTTTAGCCCGCCATGCCGAAGGTCGAGACCGGGAGCGCGGGGCCAGTCGAGCCGGGTCCAGGTGCGGCCATCGTCTGTCGAGCGGTAGAAGCAATCATTGCCCCGTCGGCCATTGTCATCCAGTGGCGTACCGTAAGCGTAAATTCCATCGGGGAGCGAGGAGACGGACGCCATCATGAAATTGGGCAACACGTAGGTGACGGCTCCTTCGGCATCGACCCGATGAAGCTGACTCAGCCGATGACCAGCTCCAGGATTCAGCTCTCCCAGCAGATAACCCACCAGAAAACCGCTCTGGGTCGGAAAGCTGCCGTAGATAAGCCCATTATTCTCTTTATCAGCAAGAAACCGGGCGTCGATGCGTCCGTCGCTGTTGCGCCGGGGGCGTCCGGCAGCATCCAGTTCAGACAAATAGTAGTAACTCGGCGCTGACGAAAAGTTGACGGCCAGCAGAACTTGATTCTTCCCGTTTACTACAGCGCTCTGCCAGAAATCCCAATAGTCGAACTGAGCCTGCAGGCGACCGGTCCCCGTCGACGAAAGCGCTACATCGGATAGTGAGATAAAAGACGGCGGAGCCGCTCCCGTTAAATCAAACACGCCCAGCGTCGCCCGGTCCGTCGCCACGTAAGCCATTAGTTTATCCGAAACGAAGGGCACCGCCCGGACTTTCTCATTCTGCCAGCCGAGGTTGTATGTCAGCACCTGGGGCGAACGCTCCGGGTCGATGCGCCGGATGAACTGATCGGTTGTGATAATGAGCGACTTGCCGACCGACTGCACGTTCAGGACGCGGACGTTGCGCAGTCCGAACAGGCTGTCGACCCGTGCCCACGGTACAGGTGCCTGAACAATTTCCGGGACTACGTCGACCTGCTTCCGGCAGGACAGAAAAAACAGGGGCAAAATAAGGGCGGACAACTGTAAAGTTTTCCTCATAAATTAACCGGGTGTGTCTACAGGGTTCTCAAAAGCCTGTAGATATGTTGATTTACGAAGGAAATATAAACTTTTTCACCTATTCATTCATACGCTTTCCAGATTGCAGTAAAGCTTTTTTAAAGGTCTGGATGTCAGAGCCTAATCCCGGTCCACTTTCACGACGGCTTTGCCCGCTGACTGTCCGGTGCCGCAGGCGTTTTTCAGAGCAGTGACGGTAAATTCCGTAGTGCTGGTCGGGGCCACCGTCAACACGTAGGGATTCAGGAAGGTGCCGTTGATCTGGGTTCCGTCCGAGAGCGTAAACGACCAGGGCGGGAGGCCGTTTTTGAACGCCACCCGAACCTTCGAGGTCTGGCCGGGCCGGATGGTCGCCTCGCCCGCCACCGATGCAATGGCGGCGTTCGGGGCCAGCATGTTCAGGGTCGTTTCCGAACCGGTCACCGCCGGGCTGGTCGAAATGACCCGCAGCCGCAGCGTACTGACCGTATCCATCAGGTAAGCCGGACTCAGCGTCCCCTTCAGTACACCGTCTTTATACGTCGTCAACTGACTGATAAACCGACCCGACGAATCGGCGATCTGAACGATGAACTTGTTGTTGGCGTAAAAGCGGCCCGTTGTGGTGAATGGAATTGTAATTTCGGAACCGTAGCAGATGGTTTTTGACGACAGATTACCCGTCGTGATGGCCGACGGAGGGATGTTGACGTTGACGAACGCCCTGCCCGTAAACTCCCCTACGCCGCAGGCTCCCCCCGCCGAGGTGATGCCGTAAGGCGTCGGATTGGCGGGCGTGACGCGAATCGTGTGCGGCGTTTTGGTAATATTGTTTTCGTAGGTCCCGTCCGACAGCAGCACAAACCACGGTCCCCCGCCTGCAAAGTCGAGCGTCAGGTCGGCAGACTTGCCCTCGGCCACGCGGATCGTATCCGAACGCAGCACCACGGACGCCTGAGCGGCCACGGCCAGTCGGGTGGTGTCGCTGCTCATCGACGGAAAGGACGAAATGACGCGGAGTCTGTACGCTCCTTTGGGCGAGATGCCGTAGGGCAGCCGGGCAACGAGCGGACTGGCCGCCCCCGAAGCGGAAATGTTTGTCCAGGTGCCGTCGTCTCCGGCCAGTTGCACCGTAAACGCGTTACCCGTATTGTATTTGCCGGTAGCGTTGAAGGCCACCTGAAACGGCGTCCCCGTACAGACCCGATACCCGCCATTGGGCGCTTTCAGAGCCAGTTGGGGCGTTGGGTTTTCGTTAACGTTGACGATGACCTCGCCCGTAACGGTGCCGCTGCCGCACGGGCCGCTGACGCTGAGTACTTTATAAACGGTTGGTTTTTCCGGAACGACGACTACTTCGTAAGGCGTCTGCATCGTATTGAGCACCTTCGTGCCATCCGACAGAACAAACGACCACGGTCCCTGCCCGCTCAGCGCCACCCGCACGAGCGCGGGCTGACCGGGCAGCACCGTCACCGCCGTACCACCGTCGGGCAGTTCGATTCGGGCCAGGGGGGCGGGCAGAATCCGCAGCGGCTGCAGCGTTCCCGTCACGACCGGACTGGTCGACGCCACCCGCAGCGAATAACGGCTGCCCGCAGGCATACTGGCCGGAACAACGCCGCTGATCGGACCTGTCCGGACCGAATCCGAGAGATTGGTTATCCTGCCGGAAGCATCCACCAGTTGCAGCAGAAACCGGTTGTCGGGACTGAACTGGCCGGTCATGGTATACGTCACGGCCACGGGCGCTCCTGCACATACGGCCAGACCGTTCAGATCGCCCGTCTGAATCTCAGGCAGGGCCATGCGGGCGCTGTCGGCCCGGGCACGCAGGGCGGCGCTGTCGACGCGCACTGTGGTGTCGCGGGTGAAAATGGCCCGGTAGGCACTGTCTTTCACGAAGTTATCGATGAGCGTATCGGGTCGCAGGATAAGCGTGTCGGGGCGGGCGAATCGCCGGGCTGCCGGAAGGGACGCCGGACGTATGCCCATCGAAATAAGCACAACCCATCCTGAAACAATACCGGCTATTGTAAACTTATTCATGTAAAAATGGTCGCTGGAAAGCATTCGGGTTCCGTACGCATATCGACTTCAGGAATAAACGCTCTGTTTTCATCGGACCCGGAGCTGGTTACAAAGGTACATAACCGGAATGAACGAAGAATTACTCCATCTCAGGGTTACCGAAATTATTACTGAAACGCCGGATGCCCGTACCCTGGTACTAACTCCCCTGAACGTCCCGCACGTCGACTACCGGGCGGGCCAGTTTCTCACCTTCATTTTCCAGCACGGAACGCCTCACGAGGTACGCCGGTCGTATTCGATGAGTTCGACCCCCGGACTCGACGCCGCTTTGCGCGTGACGGTGCGGCGGGTCGACAACGGTGAAATTTCCCGCTATCTGGTCGACCATCTGCGGGTGGGCGATACGCTCGTGAGCCTGCCGCCTGCCGGGCGCTTTACGCTGGATACAGCCCCTGAAAACCAGCGGGACATCGTTCTTATCGGCGCAGGGAGTGGTATCACACCTTTGTATGCCCTTCTGAATCAGGCGCTCCGGAATGAGCCGCTGAGCCATATCGCGCTGCTCTACAGCAACGCCAGCGAACGCCGGATTATTTTCCGTGATACGCTGAGCGCCATCCAGCGGGCCAACCCGGAGCGGTTTCAGATGGTGCATCTGCTGAGTCGCCCGTCCGGGGACTGGGAAGGACGTCGGGGGCGTCTGAATAACGTATTGCTCGAAACGCTGCTGCCCGATCTGCTGCGCCACGACCGCTCTCAAGCCTTATTTTACGTCTGCGGGCCCGCCGACTACATGCGGATGGTGCAGTATACGCTGGTCTTTCTGGGGATAAAACCGGAGCAGATCCGGAAGGAAAATTTTGTCATCGGGCCGGTTATACAGACGCCTCCACCCGGATCTTCTCAGGATTACCGCATCGCTCTCACATTTCGGGGCGCACACTATGAACTGACAGTTCCGGCCTATACGTCCATACTGCAAACGGCTCTGGACAATGGGCTGTCGCTGCCGTACAGTTGTCGGGGTGGCCGCTGCTCGACCTGCATGGCCCGCCGCACGTCGGGGGAGGTGCAGATGACCATCAACGACGTGCTGACGGAACGGGATTTGGCCGAAGGCTGGGTACTGACCTGTACGGGCTATCCGGCCAGCGAAGGCGTACGGATTGAGGTATAAATCAGGTGTCCAGCACTGCCGTTGTCAACTGCCGCATGGCCCGGCGCAGCGACTGAAACCGTCCCGCCGACCGATACGGAATTTCGACGATGACCTGAGTACCGCTGCCGGGGGCGGTATACCAGTCGATGCGGCCATTGAGCAGGGCCACCCGCGACTCGATGTTGCCAATGCCGAGTCCCCTGCGGGTGCGGAAAAAATCGAATCCCTGTCCGTCGTCAGTGTAGTACAGCCGTAATTTGTGGTCTTCCAGCATCAGCTTTACGTCGACGAGTGTAGCGTTGGCGTGTTTGAGCGTATTGTTGAGCAGTTCCTGCGTGATTCGATAGAGCATGATCTCCGACTCCCCGTCGAGCCGACCCGGCAACCGGTCGGCGTAGAACCGCGTCTGGAGCGTCGACTCATCGATCCGCGTCAGAAGTTCTTCTACGGCGGGTACGTAGCCATACTGTTCGAGGGTGCGGGGGTTCAGTTCGCGGAGCAGGTTCCGTACGTCGCTGATAATGTCGCTGATGAGTTCGCGGGCGCTCATGCCGATGTCGCCGGAGCCGTTGTCCGACGGGCTTTTCATCCGGCTCACATACAGTTTCAGCGTCGCCAGCCGGGTACCGATTTCGTCGTGTAGGTCACGGGCAAGGTTTTTCTTGATTTGTTCCTGCAAATCGACGGCCAGCCGGACGTTCTGCTGATGCTGCCGCCGGATGCGGTTTTCGCGTCGCCGGAACCACACGAAGCCCAGCAGACCCAGAAGCAGGACCATCATACTCAGAAACCACGGGTTACGCCACAGAGGAGGATACACCCGGACGTCCAGCTTTCGGACCAGAGGGCTCCACTGCCCGTCTTTATTGGCGGCCCGAACCTGAAACTGATACTGGCCTGGCGGGAGTTTCGTGTAGCGCACATAAGTGTTGCTGCCCGCCTGCACCCAGTCGCGGTCCAGGCCTACCAGCCGATATTGATACTGATTTTTGCCATTGCTGAAAAAATCGAGCGCGGCAAACTCCAGATACAGCGTATTCTGGTCGTAGCTTAGTTCCAGTTGGCTGGCCTCGCCGATATAGGACTCCCGCTCTACGGGCTCTTCATTGACTTTCAGGTTGAAGATATGCACTCTCGGCGTATAGGAACTGATCCGGAATCGCTCCGGATAAAACCGGTTGAAGCCATTGACGCCCCCGAAGAACATCTCGCCATCGCTGGCTCTCAGAAAGGCGTTCCCGTTGAATTCGTAACCCTGAAGGCCATCCGACAGATCGAAGTTCTTAAACTGATGCGTGGTTGGGTCGAAGCGGGCGATACCGCGATTGGTGCTCATCCACAGACGCCGGTTGCGGTCCATCAGAATGCCGTACACAAACGAATTGACGAGGCCTTCGCGAGTGCCGTAGAGCGTAATTTTTCCGGTGTTCAGGTCAACGGCGGCCAGCCCCTTGTCGGTTGCCATCCAGACCGTATGGCGAAGGGTGTCTTCCATGATGTCGAGAACCGTGAAGCCATTCAGCCCCCGAATGACGCTTCGTGGCCGGTTGGTGGGCCGCATTGGGAGGGTCTCGTAGCAGTAGAAGCCGGACAGAAGCGTTCCGCACCAGAGCCGACCGGCTTTATCCTGCAGAAAACAGAAAATGTTCTGGTCCTGGAGAATCGGGAGCTGTCGAATCGTCCTCTGGCGTATGTCGAGCGCAAAAGCGCCGTCTTCGGTGGCGGCTATCAGCGTTTGCTGACCAACGGGCGTCAGCTTCCGGACATAGTTCTCAATAACCCGGTTGTTATTGGTAGCCGGGAGTGGAATTTTTCGAAAACTCTGCGTTTTGGGCAGAAATTCATACACACCCCCCACCGTTCCGACCCAGATTTGTCCCCGCTGGTCTTTGGTGAGGCATTTGACCACGTGCCGGGTGGGTACGTTGCTGCGGGGAACATCGGCCAGATAATGACGAAGAACGCGATTGTCGGAGCGGTTAAGCACGTCGATGCCCCGTTCGGTGGCAAGCCAGATTTCGCTGGGCGAAGCTTCCAGAAAACCCCGAATGATAAAACTGCTGAGCCGGGTCCGGTTTAGTTCCTCGTGAGCATGGACGCCGCCGAATCGGTAGCGTTCGGGCAGAATGCGGGCCAGCCCGTCCGGGTCGGTGTTGGCCCATATGATGCCCTGTTTGTCGGAATAAAGCAGATTGATTTCGTATTGGCTGAGTTTCTTGGGTACGTCGGTAAACTCGTCCAACTGGCTGAATTTGCCCGTATTGGTGTTGACAATCCAGACGCCCGTGTTCTGGGTGCCGATCCAGAGTCGGCCCAGTTTGTCACGCGTCATGCTGTAGACGACGCTGAGCGGTCGATTTCCGGACGGTTTATAAATTCGGTAGCGTCCGTCTTTGGGGTCGAACCGAATCAGGCCGTTGGCGGTGCCCAGCCAGACGCGCCCCGATAACTCGACGATAAACGAGAAAATAGCCATGGGCGGGCCCGCCCTGTTGTCCGGATGGTCGCTGAAATAGCGGTCTATCGTTCCTTTTTCGAGATTGTAGCGTATCAGGCCTTTCGATGCATGGAGCCAGACGTCGCCTGAGGGAGTCCGGACCGTCGACCGCAACTGGTCGTATTCGTGCAGGGGTTTCAGGTCGGACCGGATTACCGTAGTCTGCCCCGTGTTCAAATCATGCCGGAGCAGCCCCTGAAGTTCACTCAGAAAAAGTACCTCCTCCTCATCGGCATAAAACGGGACGGTGCGGCAGCGGACGGGCCGACCCTGGTCGTCGCGGGCGGGAATGCGCCGAAAACGGTCGTGCGCACGCTCGTAGCAGTTCAGGCCGTTGTCGGTTCCGATCCAGAGATTCTGTTCGCCGTCTTCAACGATACCCAGAATATTGATGCCGCTGATGGACGTGGAATCACCCTCCTCGGGATGGTAGTGCCGGAAACGATAGCCATCGTAGCGGTTGAGACCATCCTGCGTCCCGACCCACAGAAAATTACGGCTGTCCTGCAGCAGATGGTAGACCGAGCCCTGCGTCAGGCCGTCGTTGACTCCGATATGATCGATGCGGTAATCGCTCCTGGATTCGGGCTGCGCCCACAGGGGACGGCTCAACAGCAGCCACCCGGTCAAGATCAGCCCAAATGTTGTCGCAAACCGCATCAGTCAAGTTGCTTGATAGACCTGAAAAATAAGGGATTATCCTTTACCATACAAACTGTCGGGCGGATGGCAGTCAGAGGGAACGTTCCGGGGGGGTATAAGGCAATCGCGCAGAGAAAATTAGCCTGAAATTCTCATTTGGATTTCGGACGCTTCGGAGCGAACTTTACCCTCCGTACAACTCTTACCTCAACAACATGCTGAAACCAATTTTCTTCGGACTGTCGATGACATTGATAAGTTCTGCCGCAATGGCCCAGAACGGGGCTTCCCTGACGTATCCGCAAACCCGCAAATCCGACCAGACCGACGATTACCACGGCACCAAAGTCGCCGATCCGTACCGCTGGCTCGAAGACGACCGCTCCGCCGAAACCGGCGAATGGGTCAAAGCGCAAAACAAGGTGACCTTCGGGTATCTGGAAGGAATTCCGTACCGGAAACAGTTGCAGGACCGCCTGGAGCAGGTGTATAATTACCCGAAATATTCGGCTCCCTCCCGGAAAGGCGAGTGGTTTTATTTTTCCAAAAACGATGGGTTGCAGAATCAGTCGGTGCTGTATCGGCAGAAGGGGCTGGAAGGTACACCGGAACTGGTCATCGATCCCAATAAGCTCTCGTCCGACGGTACGACCCGCCTGACAGCCTTCTCTTTATCGAAAGATGGGAAGTATGCGGTTGTTGGGACATCGAAGGGAGGCTCCGATTGGAACGAATACCGGATTATGGACCTGGCAACGAAGCAGTATCTGCCCGAAACGCTGGAGTGGGTGAAGGTGTCGGGGGCTGCCTGGCAGGGCGACGGCTTCTATTATAGCCGCTATCCGAAACCCGAAGGCTCGGCGCTGGCCGCCAAAAACGAAAACCACCAGGTATATTTTCACAAACTGAACACACCGCAGTCGGCGGACCGGCTGGTGTATGAGGACAAAGCCAATCCGCAGCGGTTCCACACGGTCGGCACCACGGAAGACGAGCGCTTTGCCATTCTAAACATCAGCGACCGGGGCAAAGGCAAAGACGGCAACGCCCTCTATGTACTGGATACCAAAGATGCCGCCAAAGGGTTTGTGCCCGTGGTGTCGGAGATTACCAATTCCCAGTATGGCTTCATCGACAACGTGGGTGATACTTTTCTGATTCAGACCAACGCCAGCGCACCCAACGAAAAGGTGGAACTCTATAACCCGAAAACGAAGCAGTGGAAGACCATTCTGCCCGAAAAACCGGAACCGCTGACCTCGGCGGGTACGGCAGGCGGAAAACTGTTCGTTCAGTATTCGAAAGACGTGACCTCACGGGTGTACGTATACGATCTGAACGGCAGGCTGGAGAACGAAATTCAGTTGCCGGGCGTCGGAACGGCCAGCGGCTTCGGCGGTGAGCGTGATGATAAATTCGTGTTCTTCACCTACACGTCGTTCACCTTCCCGCCGACGATCTACCGCTACGACATCGCTACGCAGAAAAGCAGCGTGTTCCGGGCGCCGGAGGTCGATTTCAAACCGACTGATTACGAAACCCGGCAGGTTTTCTACACCAGCAAAGACAAAACCAGAGTGCCGATGTTCATTACCTATCGCAAAGGCACCCGACTCGACGGCACCAATCCGACGATTCTGTATGGCTACGGCGGATTCAACATCAGTCTGCCACCGGCTTTCAGTCCCCTGCTGATTCCGTTTCTGGAGCAGGGCGGCGTCTACGCCCAGGCGAACCTGCGGGGCGGCAGCGAGTACGGCGAAAAATGGCATGAGCAGGGCATGAAATTGAAGAAACAGAACGTATTCGATGATTTCATCGCCGCCGCCGAATACCTCATCGCCGAGAAATACACCTCACCGCAGAAGCTGGCGATTCGGGGCGGCTCCAACGGCGGCCTGCTCGTCGGGGCGGTCATGAACCAGCGACCGGACTTATTCCGGGTTGCCATTCCGCAGGTGGGCGTCATGGATATGCTGCGCTTCCACAAATTCACCATTGGCTGGAACTGGATCGCCGATTATGGCAGCGCCGACAATGCCGATGAGTTCAAGGCCCTGTATGCGTATTCGCCCATTCACAACCTGAAAGAGGGCGTCAACTATCCGGCCACGCTCATCACCACCGCCGACCACGACGACCGCGTCGTTCCGGCTCACTCATTCAAGTATGCGGCGACCTTGCAGGAGAAATATAAAGGCGAGAACCCGGTGCTGATCCGGATCGATACCAACTCTGGTCATGGAGCCAGCAACACGAAAAAGAACATCGAGCTAACCGCCGACATTTACTCGTTCATTCTCTGGAACATGGGCGTGAAAACCCTGCGGGAAGTGGCGAGTCGGTGACCAGTGGGAATAACGAAAAAAGCCGGGCTAACCCGGCTTTTTTCGTTTCAGAATTATTTAAAATGCCTTAGAACTTCAGCGTTACACCCAGTTTCAGGGTGGCGATTCCGTATCCTAACTCAGTGAAAGCGGCCAGATTAGGCTTGAAATAATAACGACCGCCCAAGTGAATGCCAAATAAGGCACGGTTTCCGTAGCTGTTATCAAAGAACTGACCGCCAGGGCCGTCGTACGTATAGCGGGAGATGATATAACCCAATTGAGCACCGCCGTACAAATCAATCTTGTCATTGCCCAGGTTGAGCAGTTCGTTTACATGATATGAACCCCGCAGAGCAATGGGGATAAATGTATAACGCCAGTCGCCCGCCCCAAAACCGTAGTTGTAGTTCCATGTGTAGTAATCAACCTGAGCGCCGACACTAATTTCGTCCGTTACGCCAACCTCGAAAGCGGCTCCGATGGGCAGACCGCCGCCGTAGTAGCTGTTGAGACCGACACCCAGATTGAGAAGTTTATCTCCTTTCTGATATTGTGCAAATGATGAAGCGCTTACAAGAAGACAGATAATCAAAAACAATGAGGAAACAGTCCGTTTCATAGTAGTTGTAATTAAACGTGAAAAATGGTTCGGTAAAATAACGGCCTGCGAAGACCGGGTTCAAGCGTGAAAGTACGTGTATTCGAAAGTCAGGTAGTTTCCCGCAGAATGGCTGACGGCGAAAACCCGGACATTTACGGAGCTGCAACTCTGAGCAGAAATACGGTGGCAAGTAAGATCTTTATGCTCTAAAAAACAATTACATGTGGATGATTTGCAACTTTCGGCGTATCAATCGTCATTTTTGGCGCATGGATTTGTAAACCCGGATGGCAACCAGCAGAACGCCGATCAGAAGCGCTAGTCCAAGTAGCCCCCACAGCATACTGAGCGCATCTTTCAATACCACCAGAAACACAATCCCAAAAAGGAAGACCGTTGATACTTCGTTCCAGACCCGGAGTTGGGTAGATGTGTACCGGTAGTCGCCCCGCTGCTGCTGCCGGAACAGGATGTGAAGAGAATAATGAAAGGCATATAACCCGGCTACCAGAACGAGTTTATGCACCAGCCAGTCAGGCGTGGCCCCGTAATTATACCACGTGCTGAGGCCCATTACCAGGGTGATAATCGCCGAGGGCCAGGTGATGCCGTACCAGAGCCGCCGCTGCATGGGCAGGAAATAGGCCAGCAGCGTTTGTCGTTCGGCCTGCGTTTTTTCGGCGGCTTCGGTGGCGTAGATCAGTAGACGGGGAAAATAAAACAGACCGGCAAACCACGTCACGACGAAAATGATGTGCAGTGCCTTGAAATACAGAAAGGTCATAAGCCTGATTTTAGCGCAAGTTACGGATGAGTGGATAATGAAAAAGCCGCCTCACAATGAGGCGGCCCTTCCTGATTTCCGGAGCTTTAGTTACTCGCCACTTCCTTCTTCAGTTTCTCTTTGAACACCTTACGGAATTTGTCCAGTTTCGGCGCAATGACGTATGAGCAATAGGCCTGATCCGGATTGTTGGCAAAGTAATTCTGATGATAGGCCTCTGCCGGGTAAAACGTGCTGGCGGCAGAAATCTCCGTCACAATGGGCAGGTTATATGCCTGCGACTTGTTCAGTTCGGCTTTGGCCGTCTGGGCCAGTTGCTTCTGCTGGTCGTTATGATAAAAAACGACCGAGCGATATTGCGTACCCACGTCGGCGCCCTGCCGGTTGAGCTGCGTGGGGTCGTGGCTGCGGAAAAACGCTTCCAGTAACTCGGTATACGTGACTTTTTTGGGATCATAGGTCACCTCGACACATTCGGCATGACCGGTCTCACCCGTGCAGACCTGCTTGTAGGTTGGGTTGGCAACCTGACCGCCTTCGTAGCCCGACACGGCAGAAACCACGCCGTCCAGCGATTCAAACATGGCTTCCGTACACCAGAAGCAGCCGGTGCCAAAGGTGGCTTTTTCCAGACCTTCCGTCCGGGCAATCTGTTCTGAACTCATATCCTGGGTTTTATTCTGTACCGTCGATTGGGTAGGTTGCGCACAGGACGACAGCGACAGAGCAGGCAGCACGGCCATTATCCAGGCTGTCAGACGCGAACGCAGGGAAGTAGTAACCATTCGGGGAATCTGTTCGTTTTCTACTGGAGACATAACAAACCGTTTTTTTATAAAGTTTATCCGTACTGTGAATACTTACGAATCAGCTTTCCAAATCGATGTCGACGCGTTCCGCATTGCAGAATCCGGCAAAATCGACCTCAGCGAACGGCCCACGAAGATAGATGACCTCTACTCGGACGAGGCGCATTACGATGACCTGCTCCGTTTGCTCACCCGCGAACTGGACGAGCTTCAGAACCGCATGTATGCCCACAACCGCTATGGTCTGGTGACGATTTTTCAGGCGCTGGACGCCGCCGGGAAAGACAGCACCATCCAGAAGGTGTTTGCGGGTGTCAATCCGCTGGGTCTGCGGGTGCATTCCTTCAAACGACCGTCCGAACTGGAACTCGACCACGACTTTTTGTGGCGTTCGATCATTAGTTTGCCCGAACGCGGCACCATCGGCATTTTCAACCGTTCGTATTATGAAGAAGTGCTGGTCGTGAAAGTGCATCCGGAGATTCTGACGAAAAGCCAGCGGCTGCCCGAACATCTGACCGATGACCCGGACAAGCTCTGGAAACATCGGTATGAAGCCATTCGTAATCTGGAAAAATACCTGTACCAGAATGGATTTCCTGTACTGAAATTCTACCTCCACATCTCGAAGGAAGAACAGGGGAAACGCCTTATCAAGCGTATCGAAGACCCGGCCAAAAACTGGAAGTTCGACGACCAGGACGTGGTGGAGCGGGGCTTCTGGAAGCAGTACCGGAAAGCCTACGAAGAAGCCATTGCCGAAACAGCCACGGAACACGCACCCTGGTATGTAATTCCGGCAGACGATAAGAAAAACATGCGGCTTCTGGTTGCCCGAATTCTGATTGAAGAACTGAAGAAAATGAAATTCAGCTACCCGGAAGCGAATCCCCGCCAGAAGCAGACACTGGAACGGCTGGTAGAGGTTATCCGGCAGCAGAACAACGAGTAAGGTTCCCTCGTCAACATGAAAAAAAAAGCAATTCACACCGCGACATTCCGATATGACGGCCGCCGGAAACTCGACATTGCCCGGACGCCCACCCGGGTAGAGCCGTTTTATGAAGACGAAGACGACCGGGCAGACCAGCTTGACAAACTGACCGACCAGATGGATCAGCTTCAGAACCGAATGCATGCCGACGAACAGTATGGGCTGGTCGTTCTGTTTCAGGCTATGGACGCGGGCGGCAAAGACAGCAGCATCCGGCATGTGTTCAAGGGTGTCAATCCGTCGCGGTTCCGGGTGGCGGCATTCAAGAAACCGGGAAAAGAGGATTTGGCGCACGACTTTCTGTGGCGTTTCTGGAAAAAGCTGCCCGAACGTGGTTACATCGGCATCTTTAACCGGACGTATTATGAAGAAGTACTGGCGCTTAAAGTTCATCCCGAACGACTGGAAGAAGACTGTCAGATTCCGGGCGAGCTGATTGCCAATCGGGGTAAACTGTGGAACGACCGCTATAAGGATATCCGCAACTTCGAGGACTACTTGTACCGCAATGGTTTTCGGGTAATCAAGTTTTATCTGCACGTCTCAAAGCAGGAGCAGGGACAGCGCCTGATTAACCGGCTGAAAGACCGAAAGAAACAATGGAAGCTCAGCGAGAGTGACCTTGAGGAGCGTCAGCACTGGGACGATTACATGCAGGCGTATGAGGCCGCCATCAATGCCACAGCCACACGAAACGCCCCCTGGTATGTCATTCCCAGCGACGACCGGCAGAATCAGCAGTTACTTATAGCCGCCATCATGACCGAAATTCTGGAATCCATTCCGGCAACCTTCCCGAAACGTGACGAAAAGGAGGCACAGCGCCTCATCGCCGCCATCGAGAAGCAGGATGGCTCCTGATGATGTAAACTTTCAAAACGGGAAGGGAACCTTTACGGCCTGTCTGCGCATACTATATATATGCAGTCCGCCACGCGCATTTATACGGTTCCCTTCTTTCTGCTCGCTCTGAGTTCGTTCCTGTTCTTTGCCAGCTTCAACATGCTTATCCCGGAACTGCCGGGTTATCTGAGCAATCTGGGCGGCGCTGAATACAAAGGGTATATCATTGCCCTGTTTACCATCACTGCCGGACTCTCCCGCCCCTTCAGCGGCCGCCTGACCGATACCATCGGGCGTGTGCCCGTGATGGCCTTCGGTTCGCTGGTCTGTTTCGTCTGCGGGTTTCTGTATCCGCTCGTTTCCTGGACATTTCTGAGCGCCGTCGGGGCCTTTCTGACCCTGCGGCTGATCCACGGCTTTTCCACGGGCTTCAAACCGACCGGGACGTCGGCCTACGTGGCGGACATCGTCCCGGATGACCGGCGGGGGGAGGCTATGGGCGTTTTGGGACTCTGCGGCAGCATCGGCATGGCATTCGGACCCGCCATCGGTAGCTGGGTGACCGACTGGTTCGGGCTGAACGGTTTGTTTTTCACCTCTTCGCTGCTGGCCCTGCTCTCGATCGTCATTTTGCTCAACATGAAAGAGACTTTGACTGAGAAGGTTCCGTTCAGGTGGCGGCTACTGCGCATTTCCCGGCGGGACGTGTTCGAGCCGGACGTCATCCCGCCATCACTCGTTACGTTTTTCAATTCGTTCAGCTACGGGGCCGTCGTTACGCTGGCCCCGGATTTCAGCGAGGCGCTGGGTGTCGGCAATAAAGGGCTTTTTTTCGCTGTGTTTACACTGGCCTCGCTGGCAATCCGGTTTCTGGCGGGTAAAATCTCGGATCGCTACGGACGCAGACCGGTGCTGACGGCAGCTTCCGGCATCATCACACTGGCAATGCTTGCCCTTGCCGCGAGCGGCTCCGTTACGGCTTTTCTTCTGGCAGGTGCTCTTTTCGGCATATCGATGGGAATGTATTCACCAACGGCCCAGGCCTGGACGGTCGACCTCAGCCATCCCGGAAATCGGGGGCGGGCGATGGCGACCATGTACATTGCGCTCGAAGCTGGAATTGGTCTTGGTGCCTGGCTGTCGGCGGCAGTGTACGATAATCAGCCGGGTAATTTTTCGACGGCTTTTTATTGGATGGCTGTTTTCTCAACCCTCTCACTGCTCTACCTTGTCCTTCCCGGTCGCGTTCGGGTGCGGCAGCCAAAGGGCGTCTAAGGCCTCAGACGTCTTTCACGCAGCGAAACCCCACGTGCATGAGCGCCGTTTCGGGCGAGCTGAACGAGCGTCCCGATACGCGGTAGCCGTGACACCAGCCCGGTTCACACAGGAATGAGCCTCCCCGCATGGCCTTCTCCTGACCGGACGTGGGCAGCGACTGCCCCGCTTTCAGATCCCCATAGTTGAACCGCCAGTTGTCGCACCACTGCCAGACGTTACCGCTCATGTCGGTCAGACCGAGCGGTGTTTTCCCAAAATGGCCGACCGGCGACGTATGCAGGAAACCGTCTGTGTTCTGGTTATACTCCGGAAATTTACCATTCCAGGTATTCGCCATAGGCCGGTTATTGACAACGAGTTCGTTGCCGAACGGGTAGATCGCCCGGTCATTACGACCATTCCGGGCAGCGTGTTCCCATTCCAGTTCGGTTGGCAGGCGTTTTCCGGCCCAGCGGGCGTAGGCCTGTGCGTCGTTCCACGAAACCTGAGTGACCGGGTGGTTATCCGGCGCTTTGGGCTGGTCTGGTCCCCTGGGATACTGCCAGTTGGCTCCTTTCACCAGAGTCCACTGCCGGGTCTGCTCATTAAATACACCTGCGTCGCCAAACCGCTCGGCTTCAGTACGGTATCCCGATGCAGCGACGAATTGCCTGAATTCAGCAACGGTGACCGGGTGCGTGTCGATTCGAAACGGTTTGATGGCAATCCAGAAGGTTGGCTGTTCCTGGGTGAGACCCTCCTCGGAACCGATGAGCGTATGACCGCCGGGCACCAACATCATGGCAGCCGTGTCGGGAGCAGGGGTCAGTTTCGGCCTCTGCTGGTCTGAGGTCGGTGCCTGACTCAGGATGTGCGTTGTAGGGGAGAGTGAGCGACTGGTCGGTGTTTGGTCGGTTTGGGTCGATTTTCCACAGCCTGACAGAACTAGCGGCAGGACGGTCATAAGGCCCAGAAAAGCCGTCCGACCGTGCTTTGGCGCCAAACTCGATGTCTGAAGCAGAGCCGGAATGGATTTTATCAGTACAAAACCTGACTTTGGGCGGTCGACTCGATTCAACACTCTAAATGATTGAAACATAACCCTATACTTGGTAGTTAACAGCGAATTGGTTTACGAAGGGGTATTGGAATAGTATAAAAAAAATAAATTGTAGTCTCTTTTTTACAAAAATTTGACAAACACATTTGCTTTATTTCAGTAAGAAAATTGATAGTTTTGTGTAATGTTCCGAAGCACTGCTCTCAGAATATTCTTTCACAGAAGAGAACCAATTTAAAATTTTCACTTTATTTACACAAAATTCAGTTTCAATTTAACCCTATAGTTAAGTCTAATGAAAACACAGACTTCTTCGCCAGCACCCGCTAAAGCAGCAGCATCCAAGCAGAAGAAATCAGGAGGCCTCAACCCTGCGTTTGTCATTCCTATTCTGGCTGTGGTTGCCTTCATGGTATTCATTTACATCTTTGGCGATGGTAGCCACTTCCAGGGTGGAAGCAACGAAAACCAGCCGCTCGCCGGCGACTATTTCGGCATCGTCTACAAAGGTGGCTGGATTGTACCTCTTCTGTTCACCTGTTTCCTGATTGTGCTGGTTTTCTCCATCGAGCGTTTCATCACGATTGGTCGTGCCAAAGGAAATGGATCCATCGATGAGTTTGTCCGCAAAGTGAAAGGCATGCTGGACCGTAATGAAGTGGAAGCGGCCATCAAGGAGTGTGACCGTCAGAAGGGTTCAGTAGGCAACGTCGTGAAAACGGCCCTGCTGAAGTACCAGCAACTGACTACGGACAACGAACTGAACAAAGAGCAGAAGTTGGCGGCTTTGCAGAAAGAGGTTGAAGAAGCAACGTCTCTGGAACTGCCGATGCTGGAGAAGAACCTGACTATCATCGCTACGCTGGCTTCTGTATCGACCCTCGTCGCTCTGTTGGGAACGGTATTGGGTATGATCCGCGCTTTCGCTGCCATGGGTACGACCGGTCAGCCTGACACGGCGGCTCTGGCAACAGGTATCTCCGAGGCCCTTGTCAACACGGCTCTCGGTATCGGTACGGCCGCCATTGCTACCATCATGTACAGCTACTTCACCAGCCGCATCGATGAGCTGACGTATAACATTGACGAAATCGGCCTGAGCATCCAGCAAAACTTTGCTGCGCACAATTAGTGTTTACCGGTTGACGTTTATTAGTCACATAAATAATCACTAAGACATGCCCATAGTAAAGCCAAAACGCAGCCATCCGGTTATGGACATGACGGCAATGTGCGACGTGGCTTTCCTGCTGCTGACCTTCTTTATTCTAACGGCTCAGTTTAAAGCGCAGGACGCCGCGACCATCAACCCGCCTTCGTCGATTTCCGGAATCAAGGTGCCGGATAAAGATATCATGACCATCAGCCTCGACAACACGGGCAAGGTCTATTTCGGTATCGACAACCAGCAGAACCGGATGAACATGCTGGACAATATTGCGTCTACGTACAATATTTCCTTTACTGACAAAGAGAAGAAAGCATTTGCCATTCTTCCCAACTTCGGTGTTCCGATCAACCAGTTGAAGTCGTTTCTGGCGTTGCATCCCGAAAAGCAGAAGGAAGTGAAGCAGCCGGGCATCCCCGTCGACTCGACCATCAGCATCCAGACCAATCAACTGGGGCAGTGGGTGTACAATGCCCGTAAGGCAAACAACAATCTGCGCATCGCCGTTAAGGGAGACAATCTGGCAAAATTCCCGGCTTTCAAGAACGTATTGTCGACGCTGCAATCGCAGAATATCAATAAGTTCAACCTGGTGACAGGAACGGAGCAGCCGCCGGCTGGCTGGTCGCAGGGCAATTAATAATTGATGGAACGCCTAACCGCATAACACAATGGCAGAAATCAACACCGGCGGGGGTGGTCATGATAAAGGTGGTAAAGTCCGCAGTAAGAAAGCCTCGACCCGCGTCGATATGACGCCGATGGTCGACCTGGGCTTCCTGCTGATTACCTTCTTCATTCTGGCTACCACCCTCAGCAAGCCGTCATCCATGACGCTGAACGTGCCGGATAAGACAGAGAAGACAGAAACAGCGCCCATCAAGGCGTCAAAAGTAATGACGGTGTTCCTGGGTAAGTTTGACCAGATTCACTACATCGCCGGAAAAGCCGCCAACGAGGATCCGGACCTGAAAACGGTTCGTCACGGCCAGGAAATCCGGGATGCCATACAGGAAAATAAGCGTAAGATTGGTGAGAAGGAATTCGTTGTGGTCATTAAGCCGACAAAAGAGTCTACCTACAAAAATATGGTGGACATGCTCGACGAAATGGCTATTACCAAGACATCGCGTTACGCACTGGTGGACCAGTTAACTCCCGATGAAGAAAAACTCATCGCTGATAAGCTCAAGTAATTTTAACGAATCACCATGGCAGAAGTAACGACAACAACCGCAACACTCGATGATATTGTGTTTGCGAATCGTAACCGGGCGTATGGTGCGTACTCATTACGGAAAACCTACCCGAAGACAGTCTGGCGTTCGGTGCTGATCGGCTCCAGTCTGTTTCTTCTGGCAATGGCTTCGCCATCCATCATTACGGCTCTGACTCCTGAAGAGAAAGAAGAAGTGATGGTGGAGGTGGACCTGATGAAACTACCACCCCCGCCTATCGATCCGAACGAACCACCCCCGCCGCCGCCGCCGCCGGTCGAAGTGCCGAAGGTGAACACGGTGAAATTCCTTCCGCCCGAAGTAAAGGCAGATGAGGAGGTTCCGGAAGAAGCACCGCCGCCGACAGTCGAGGAACTGAAGGAGGCTGTTGCCGCCGAGAAAACGCAGGAAGGTGACCCCAACGCGGAAGAAGTGATCGTGGCCCCGGAAGAAACCGCCGGTCCCACGAAAGTGGAAGCTGCCGTCGAGGTAGAGAAGAAAGAAGAAGAAATCTTTACCGTCGTCGAACAGCAGCCAGAGTTCCCGGGCGGCAATGCGGCGCTGGGTCAGTTCCTACAGAAGAACCTGCGCTATCCGGCTGCTGCTTCACGCGCTAACGTGTCCGGTCGCGTGTTCGTGAGCTTCGTTGTCAACTCCGACGGCTCGATTCAGGACGTACAGGTACTGAAGGGCCTTGGTTTCGGAACGGATGAAGAAGCACTTCGCGTAGTGCGTTCGATGCCTAAATGGCGCCCCGGCAAACAGTCAGGCCGTCCGGTACGGGTGAAGTTCAACCTGCCAATCAACTTCCAGCTGGAATAACGTTGGCATGAGACGAAGACCATCTTCGGACCTGCTCAGCCGTAATCTGAACGTGCTGATGGGTCTGGCTTACATGGGAGGAGGCATCTATCTGATTGCCTCCTCTCAGTCTTTTGGGATGCTGCCTACCGGCCCCCTGCGCTACATTATGGCCGTACTCCTGCTGGCTTATGGAGTGTTCAGGCTCTATCGGGGCTTTCAACGTTCGTAGAAACCTGTTTATGCTACACACTTCATTCGCAAAGGCGATGACTGTCCTGACGGCGGCCATCGTCCTGGCGGCCTGTACGGGTCAGCCAAAAGACAACCCGGCCCGGGGCGAGATTACCGTTGCCGCCGATGAATCCCTTCAGCCGCTGGTAGAAGCCCTATGCCGGGCCTACTCCGGCGTCTATACGGATGCCAAATTCAATCGTCTTTACAAGCCAGAGCAGGAAGCGATCCGCACCCTGCTGCGTGACAGTGCCCGCATCGTTTTTGCCACGCGTGACCTGACGGAGCAGGAGAAAACCGCGCTTAGTCAGCAGGCGGTTCAGACCCGCACTCAGCATATCGCCACAGACGGTATTGCATTGATTATCAATAAAGGCAATACTGACAGCCTGATTACCATGCCTGAGTTGAACGGGATCTTCACAGGAGAGATTAAGCGTTGGTCGCAGTTGAAAGGGGGAAATCAGACTGGCCCGATTGTGCTGGTGTTCGACAACAGCAATTCGAGCAATCTCAACTACATGCTCAACCGATTTTCGATCAAAAATTTAAACCAACTGAAGCTGTTTTCAGTCCAATCAAACAAACAGGTTATCGAGTATGTGCGGAAGAATCCGACGGCAGTGGGCTTTATCGGCGTCAACTGGATCAGCGACGGCGACGAGCCATTGAGCCGGGAGCTTTCGCAGGATCTGCGGGTAATGGGCGTGTCGGAAAAGGGCAGTCCGGCGGGCATTGCTGATTACTACCAGCCGTTTCAGCGCAACCTGGGACTGGAAACGTATCCACTTCGCCGTAAGATCTACATCATCAGCCGCGAGATGCACTCCGGACTCGGCGGCGGACTGATGACGTACATTGCCCGGGACGTGGGAAGTCTGGTTATTGAGAAGACAGGTCTTTGGCCTGCAATTCCATATAATCGGGAGGTATATATGAAGAAATAATAAAAGTTTTTTGTTCTAATTGCAATTTTTTAATTTTGTATTCTGTTTTTCAGTAAATCTCTTTCACCCAACTCCAACCTGAAAAGGCATGATTTTAAACAAGAAAGCTCTGTTTTCAACGGTGGTTGCCGGACTTCTCGGCACGTTGCAGACATTTGCTCAGGATGTGCAGACTGGTATCAAAGATTTGGAAGCCGGACGTTATACCAAAGCCATCCAAACGTTCCAGAGCCTGACAGGCAGCGCTCCTTCTGCCGACAACTTTTTCTATCTGGGAATGGCGCAACTGCGGTCGGGCAACATCGACGCAGCCAAACAGTCTTTTGAGAAAGGAGTCGCTGCTGATCCCAAAAACCAACTGAACAATGTGGGTCTGGGCGCCGTGGCACTGGCGAAAAAAGATCGGGCAACAGCACAGAATCTGATTAATGGAGCTCTCAGCGCGACAAAAAACAAGAATCTGGACATTTTGCTGCGTGCTGGAGAAGTCTACACCATGTTCCCTGAGTCGAGCGATGCAGCGGCAGCCATAGCCGCTCTTGAAACGGCCGACAAACTGGATAAGAAAAATACCAACGCCGACATTGAAATGGCACTGGGTGACGCTTTTCTGGCGAAAAATGACGGTGGAGCGGCTGTCAGCAAATATGAGAACGCGCTGATGATCAACCCAAACAGTGCCGAAGCTAATTACAAGATTGGTAAGGTATTCCTTCGGGGCAAGAACTACACGGAAGCGCAGAAGTATTACGAGAAAGCTATCGCTACCGACCCCGAATACGCCCCGACGTATGAGGACCTGGCAGAAGCTTTCTTCGGCTCACGGGCCTATAAGAGCGCTTCAAGAAACATGGACCTCTATATCCAGAAAAGCCAGACGACCGACACGGACAAAATCCTCCGCTCGGCTCAGTTTGACTTCCTGGCCGGTGACAACATGCGGGCCATTCAGAAACTGGATGCACTGAAGGGCAAGATTGACAATCCGGTCATCATGCGTATCTATGGCTGGGGCTACAATAACATGGGCCAGTATGACAAAGCCATCGAAAACCTGAATGAGTTCATCAAACGCGCACCGGAGAAAGTAATCTATGACGATTATAAAAATCTGGGCCGTGCATATGGACAAGTCGGTACGCCCGAAGGTGACTCGCTGAGCATCGTTTATTTACTTAAAGCAGCTCCTGAGGACACGACGGAGAACCTGTACAAGGAGGTTGCCAAGAAGTATTCAGACGCCAAGCGGTATGCCGATGCTGCCGCCATGTGGGAAACGGCACTGAAAAACGACAAAAATCCAAGTGCCAATGACTACTTCCAGTTAGGGTTCGCTTACTACGTGCAAGCATCCCGGGTAGGACGCGACAGCCTGTCGGCGAAGATGGACACGTCGGTAATTCGTCAGACCCGCCAGCAACTGTACACGAGAGCTGATTCCGTTTTCAGTGCAGTGACGGAAAAATTGCCGGAATGGTCGCCGGGTTACTACTATCGGGCTACGTCGAACTACTTCGCTTATCCGCAGGCTGAGGCACTGGCTAATGGTAAAGCTGTGCCCTACTACGAGAAATATCTCGAAGTAGCTAACGCGGAAATCGCCAAGGACCCAGCCAAGAAAGACGCCAACAAGCGTAATGTGATGTCGGCCTACAAATTCCTGTATGCCTATCACGCGAATAAAAAAGATGATGCCAAAGCCAAAGAATATCTGGCAAAGGCTCAGGAGTTCGACCCAACCGACCAGGACATTCAGAATATTCTGAATCCGCCTAAGGCAGCTCCGGCGGCGAAAGCACCTGCTAAACCGGCAGCCCCCAAAAAACCGGCTGGCCGGGCCGTCAAGAAGTCCTGATAGTGCTGTTAATCAACGAAAACCCCGACTCGTCGGGGTTTTCTTTTTTACAGGAATTTGAACCTGTGGATAAATAGTTGATGGTTTTTCTCCTTACTTTGCAACCCAGAATCGTATTTTTGTACAAAACCAGTATGTACACCCGTTAGTTGCGTATGCTTAATCTTGTACTGTTTGGCCCACCGGGTGCCGGAAAAGGCACGCAGAGTGAAAAATTAATTCAAAAATATGGCCTGGTTCACCTGTCGACCGGCGACTTGCTGCGGTCACAGATTGCCGCAGGAACAGAGCTGGGCCGTCAGGCCAAAGCACTCATGGATCAGGGGCTACTGGTGCCAGACGAAGTTGTCATCGGTATGATTGATAGTAAGTTGCAGGAAAATCGCCTGGCAGCAGGTTTCATATTTGATGGATTTCCGCGTACAGTGGCACAGGCCGAAGCACTGGATCAACTACTGTCTCAATATGATGAGAAGATAACTATAATGGTTGCTTTGGTGGTGGATGACGAAGAACTGACACGACGTTTATTACTCCGGGGACAAACTTCGGGTCGGGCTGATGATCAGAATGAAGAATTGATTCGGCGACGAGTTAAGGAATATAACGATAAGACGAAGCCCGTGGCGAACTATTACCATAATCAGGGTAAATATGTAGCCGTCGACGGCATAGGAGGGATCGACCAGATTTTTCAGACCCTCTGCACAAAAATTGACCACGCAGCCGCAGTTAACCAGTAAATGGTGGTTCATATTGGCGGCTGTGCGCAGACAGCATGGCATCATCTAATTTTATTGATTACGTAAAAATTAATTGTCGTTCGGGGGCTGGTGGAGCGGGTTCGGTTCATTTCAGGCGGGAGAAGCATGTTCCGAAAGGCGGGCCCGACGGCGGCGACGGCGGACGAGGCGGGCATATCATTCTCAAAGGCAACGCCCAGCTCTGGACATTGCTGCATCTGAAATACCAGAAACACATCAAAGCCGAGTCCGGCAAAGCCGGTGAGGGCGGACGGCGCTCCGGACCTCAGGGTAAAGACGTCTATATCGAAGTGCCCCTGGGTACACTGGCCCGACATGCAGAAACCGGGGAGCAGTTAGCCGAAATCACCGATGATGGTCAGGAGATCATTGTGTTGAACGGCGGCAGAGGTGGTCTCGGCAACGATCACTTCAAGACGTCGACCCAGCAGACACCTTACTATGCCCAGCCAGGAGAGCCTGGTCAGGAAGCCTGGATTATTCTGGAACTAAAATTGCTTGCTGACGTGGGGCTGGTTGGGTTTCCGAACGCCGGAAAGTCGACGCTGTTGTCGGTTGTATCGGCGGCCAGACCGGAAATTGCCGATTACCCGTTTACGACGGTCGTTCCCAATCTGGGCGTTGTTGCCTACCGGGATTATAAATCATTCGTAATGGCCGACATTCCGGGGATCATCGAGGGGGCATCGCAGGGAAAAGGGCTTGGGCTTCGGTTTCTGCGGCATATCGAGCGCAATTCGGTTCTGCTTTTTGTGATACCTGCCGTCAGCGAAGACGTCCGGGCCGAATACGAAACGCTGCTTGGAGAGCTTGAGCAATATAACCCTGAATTGATGGATAAACGCAGGCTGCTGGCAATATCCAAATGTGATCTGATCGAACCGTCAGACTATGAATCGATTAAAAAACGTTTACCAGCTAATGTACCGGTCATTTTCATATCGGCAGTTCGGCAGGAGGGGCTCACTGAATTAAAAGACGAACTCTGGAAAGCCATCAACCATTCGGAGTCTCCTGTACAATGAGACGGGCCTATGGCTGCTGACCGTATTGACAAGAAACGTATGAATAAAGCAAAAAATACTATCCCACTTCTTTTACTTCTCATTCTGCTGCCTCTCTGGACATGGGGACAGGTTACGATTACCTACCCACAGACGCGCATGGTTTTTCAGCGTAATAAGTCCAATCAGGCTCAGATTCGCGTGGGCGGCTTCTACAGTGTTCCCGTGAGCCGTGTCGAGGCCAGGGCCGTACCTATTCAGGGCGGCACGGGTACGGACTGGACGGTAATCCAGAACAACCCGCAGGGCGGCACTTTTGCCGGGACTATGACCCTGAGCGGCGGCTGGTACCGACTGGAAGTCCGTGGCCTTCAGGGGGAACAGTTCATCAACGGGCAGGGCGTCGACCGCATGGGCGTGGGCGAAGTCTTTATCATTGCCGGGCAATCCAATGCGCAGGGCTTTTTCGCCTATGGCGCTCAGCGGGCCAATGACGACCGCGTCAACGCGGTCAACTACTCATCCGGTCCCAACGACCCTTCCAGCGAACCGCCTTACCCGACCTTCACGCACCTGGAGGCTGAAATGTATGTGGCCCCGCGTGGCGAAAGTGCCTGGTGCTGGGGGCGGCTGGGCGACCTGCTGGCCTCACGGCTGAATGTCCCCATCCTGTTTTTCAATGCTGCCTGGACGGCCACCTCGGTCATTAACTGGCGGGTAAGCGCCGAAGGAGGACAGGCCGTGGGTGAATTTACCCCCAGTTATCTATTTCCACTGGGACAACCCTACGGTAATCTGCGCAATGCGCTGCAGTATTATGCACATTCGCTGGGAGTGCGGGCCGTGCTCTGGCATCAGGGCGAAACAGATAGTTTCAAAAACCGCTCCACCGATGAATACGCCGGTAATCTTCAGACACTAATTCAGATTAGCCGTAATCAGTCGGGTAAAAACATTTCGTGGGTAGTGGCGAAAGCGTCCTACGACGACGTTCGTAAATCAAACGGGGCAATCCTGGCTGGTCAGGATAAAGTTATTCAGACGGTTCCCAACGTATTTGCCGGGCCCAATACCGACGTCATTCAGATTCCCCGACGGACCGCCCAGCGGCCCGATGATAACATTCACTTTCAGGACGCAGGGTTGATTGAACTCGCCAACGCCTGGAGCAACAGTCTTAACGACCAGTTTTTCCAGAACTCCTCACCCCACACGCCTGCTATCGGGCCAACTGTGACGGTGAGCTGTGCGGGCACCAATACTGTCACTCTCGCCGTCAACGGCGCTTCGGGCGACACCCGCTGGAATAACGGGGCCGGGGGGGCTTCGCTGACCACCGGCAGTGGCCGCTTCTTCGCCCGCATCAGGGATGGTCAGGGCAATACGGTCTTTACGGTTCCTTATGAGGTAACAGCCCGTCCCACCATTGCCGCCAGCGGATCCACCACCCTCTGCGAAGGCAATGCCATTACGCTGACATCCAGCTATAACGAGCTTACTAACTGGAGTCCCACCAATACTACCGGGCGGACCATCTCGGTATCTACCGCAGGCACCTACACGGCCCGCTACCGCGATGTCAGCGGCTGCGATTTCGTCTCCGACCCCGTCAATGTGACGGTCAATCCGCTGCCGCCCACGCCCACGGCCAAAGCCCTGGAGCCTACCCGTTTCTGTGATCGTAATACCACCACGCTGGAGGCTACCGAAGGCTTGATTTATAACTGGAGTGATGGGCAGAAAGCCCGCCAGATTAAAGTAGGACGCAGCGGTTCGTATTTTCTCACCGTCACCGACCAGAACGGCTGTACGTCCAAAGAGTCAAACCGCATCGACGTACAGGTAGATCCCCTGCCGCCCCGCCCAGCGCTGACGGCCAGCGGCCCGACGACGTTCTGCGCCGACCAGAACGTAACGCTCACCTCGACCCCGGAAAATAGTTATATCTGGTCCAATGGGGCTACCAACCGCAGCATTACCATCAATCAGGCGGGTGATTACCGGGTACAGACCCGCAATACCTTTGGCTGTTTATCGGACCCGTCCGATATAGTGAATGTCAAAGTCAATCCGCTGCCGCCCGCCCCCGCCGTCAGCGCCAGTGGGCCGACCACGTTCTGCGACGGTAACCGGGTGACGCTGACGGCTTCCAGTTCACTGCCGGTTCTGTGGACTACCAATGAGACGGGGCCAACTATTGTCGCCACCCGGTCGGGAAACTATTCAGCCCGGGTCCGGGACCAGAACAGTTGTCTGTCGCCGCTCTCGCCGCCGGTCGTCGTCGACGTCAAACCGGTGCCGAGTGTACCGACGGTGCGGCAGGTAGGCACCTACACACTGGAGGCGCAGGGACCCCTGGCGGGTGATTATTACCAGTGGCGGCGGGATTCGCTGACGCTGCCAGCACGGGACATCACTATCAAGGCGGCCCAGAGCGGCAGCTACCGGGCGCAGGCATTCCTGGTGTACGACAACGGCCTGACGTGTTCGTCGGTGGTATCCGCCCCGTTTTTATACGTCGTGTTGCTGGACAATCAGGGAGTGAGTATATATCCCAACCCCAGTACCGATAAGAAAATCACCGTGGAAACGCTTGAAGACCTCAAAGATGCCCGAGTGACGGTTTATACGCTGACAGGCCAGGAGGTGTACTCAACACAGGTGGCCGTCTTTAATGAGCGGCAATTTGTGGACTTGACCACAATTCCTGCCGGACAGTATATTCTGCACGTACGTTCGGGAGACTTCAGCGTGGGAAAGCGGGTGTTGATCGGGCTTTAAGCCATAACGAAAACAAAACGGCTCCGAATAACCGCAATCGGTTATTCGGAGCCGTTTTGTTTTTCCCCAAAAAAGCCGAAGATTTGCATTTTGTTTGGATAAGCCATTATACAAAGAGGTCGGTATTCAGTTAATGTATAAACAAATAAGGCTATATCACAGACTAATGAACGAACGAGGATAATATGAAAATTTCTACCAGTAGCTGGCTGTGGATGGTAGCCGGTTTTTTTTTCTGCCTCCCTTCACTGGCCCAGATCGCCATTACCTATCCCGCTAGCAGAGCCGTCTTTCAGCGTGACCGGGATAACTTCAGTACGATTCACATTGCCGGGACGTACGCACAGCCCATTACCAGCGTGGAAGCCCGCCTGACGGCAATCAACGTCGGACAGGGGCTCAATACCGACTGGATAGTTGTTCAGAGCAATCCGCAGGGTGGTGTTTTTCAGGGACCGCTTCGGGCACAGGGCGGGTGGTATCGGCTGGAGGTGCGCGGCAAGTTCGGTAGCACGGTGGTCGGGCAAAGCGTGGTCGACAAAATAGGAATTGGAGAAGTTTTCATTATTACGGGTCAGTCCAATGCACAGGGTTTTCAGGATCGGGGCGCCGCCGGAGCGGTGGATGACCGCGTCAATTGCCTGACCTATGACAATACCAGTGCAAACTCACTGGCCGATCCGCCCCAGTTACAGTTTAGGCAACTGGGCCCCGACGCACTGGTCGGGCCGCGTGGTCAAAGCGCCTGGTGCTGGGGTATTCTGGGCGACCGCATTGCGCAGCAGTATAATGTGCCTGTTTTATTCATCAATACGGCCTGGGCCGGAACGACCATAAAGGCGTGGGTTGCCAGTTCAAACGGGGAACGGGCGCAGAACATTTTTCGCATCGGAACGCCCGAAGAGTTTTTTCCGGTAGGCATGCCTTACGGAAATCTGATTGTGGCGTTGCGGTATTTCAGCTCCCTGCTCGGTACGCGGGCAGTTTTATGGCAGCAGGGCGAAACCGACAACGTTCCGCTCAACATGGGCCAGACCGAGTACCGCAACAACATGCAATATCTGGTCAACAAGACCCGGAACGATACCCGCCGCTACCCGGCCTGGGTGCTGGCCCGGTCTTCCTACACGATGGGACAGACCAGCGGCAGCATCATCAATGCGCAGAACGATGTCATCAATACATTCAATAATAACGTTTACGCCGGACCTTTCACGGATAATATTCAGATTCCCCGTCCGGATGGTACCCATTTTGGCGGTGAAGGCCTGCGGCAACTGGCCGAGGCCTGGTATGCCAGTATGAATCCCCAGTTTTTTGCCAGTTCGATTCCGCTGCTGCCGCTGCCCCCGCCGACGATGAACGTCACCTGCGTCAACAACCAGTCGCTCACTATTTCACTGGCCCCCGAAGTGCGGGACAACGTGGGGAATGTCTATCGCTTCCAGGACATTACCTGGAGCAACGGACAGAAAGGCCCCACCCTGACGGTGACTGCGCCGGGCACGTATCAGGCCGTTGCCAAGGATGAGCGCAACACGACGTTCTTTTCGCCCAGCATTACCGTAACGACGCCTCTGCGACCGGCCACGCCTTCCATACTGCCCGATGGTCGCAACCAGCAGGTCTGCGCCGATTCGGTGCTGACGTTTTCGACTAACGCCCCGGCCACCAGCGCGATCGTCTGGAACAATACGACGAACGCCCGGACGCTGCGGGCGTCGACCGCCGGTAGTTACGTAGCCAGAGCGGTCAATGTTTACGGCTGTTCATCCGCCGAATCCGCCCCGGTCAGCCTGACGGTACGGGAGCGTCTGCAACCCCCCGCCATCGAGCGCGTAGGGCCTTATTCTCTGCGGGCGATCTCTTCCGACAGCACGCAGCAATTTGAATGGCGAAACGGCGAACGGTTCATCTCATCGACGTCCGTAGTGGCAAAAGTGCCCCAGAGTGGGACCTATACGGCTCGTGCGGTCCGGACCTACACGCTCGATGATAAATCCCTCCGCTGTTACTCCGCTTTTTCGGCTGACTTTCCGTTTGTCATCGATGATGCGAGCCGCGATCTGGTCGTCTACCCGAACCCCTCCACCAATGGCAGAATAGCCGTCGAAACCCGCGAAAATCTGACAAATGCACGGGTTAGTGTATACACGCTCACCGGTCAGCTCGTCTATACGACCGAATATGAAGAATTCAACACCAGGGCGGAGATTGATTTATCGGCGCTGTCGTTCGGGCATTACGTCATTCAGGTCAGGGCGGCGGGGTATAATGCGGCCCGTCGCGTACTTATTGAATAAAGGCAAACATTCAGCCTGTAGAAGCGGTTTGTTCTGAGAGACAGGCCGCTTTTCTATTTTCAATAAATACAGAAAATTAGTAACTTTGAGAGATAAGATGATTCCATTTGAATTGTTTCCGACAGCGAACGGGCGTGTTCGAAATATAGCTAAATTGCGCCTGTTTTACCCCATATTCGTATGAACACCACCTATTTGCCCTCTGACTATCTACCGGTTTTCATTCAGTTGGCGCTGGCGCTGGGCTTTATTGTCGTTACGATGATCGTGACCCACAGCATCGGCCCGAAGCGGCACAGTCAGAAAAAAGATGATCCGTTCGAGTGCGGCATTCCCTCGCAGGGAGATGCCCGGACGCCGGTTTCGATTAAGTATTTTCTGATTGCGATATTGTTCGTTTTGTTTGATGTAGAAGTAATCTTCCTGTATCCGTGGGCCGTCAATTTCAAGGGTCTCGGTCTGGAGGGCTTTATTCAGATGATTCTTTTTATGGGGCTGTTGCTGGCCGGCTTTTACTACGTGCTGAAGAAAGGAGTATTGAAGTGGGAGTAACTGACCGGACGGCTTGCTGACCCGTGTTTTAACAACCTGATCGACTGAAAGTAAACATGGCTAAAGATATTAAACTGGTCGAAGCGCCGGAGGGCCACACAGGTTCCGGATTCTTCGCCACTTCGTTCGAAAAAGTGATTGGCCTGGCCCGGGCCAATTCACTCTGGCCGCTGCCTTTTGCCACGTCCTGCTGTGGTATTGAATTTATGGCGACAATGGCTTCGCACTACGACCTGGCCCGCTTCGGCTCAGAGCGACCGAGCTTTTCGCCCCGGCAGGCCGACATGCTGCTCGTTGCCGGCACGATCGCTAAGAAAATGGCCCCGGTCGTCAAGCAGGTCTACCTACAGATGGCCGAACCGCGCTGGGTGATTGCCATCGGTGCCTGTGCTTCCAGCGGCGGCATTTTCGATACCTACAGCGTTTTGCAGGGTATCGACCGCATCATTCCCGTAGACGTGTATGTGCCCGGCTGCCCGCCGCGCCCGGAACAGATTCTGGACGGCGTCCTGCAACTCCAGGAGATTACTAAAAATGAATCGTTACGCCGCCGCAACCAGCCCGAATATCAGGCTCTGCTGGAGTCGTACCAAATCCAATAATTGAATGATTGAATAGTTGAATGATTGAATACGTTTCGCAGTGCTTTTGTTCAGTCATTCAACTATTCAATCATTCAGTCATTCAACTTTGACCATGCTCACCAACCAGGAAGTCGCCGAGGACCTTGTCCGGAAATTTGGAGAAGACGTCTATGATTTCGAGGAGCCATATGGCCTGCTGACCCTGTCGACCACACGGGAGCAGATTCTGCCGATGCTTCAGTATCTGAAAGATCATTCGACCTATCAGATTGGTTTTCTGACCGACCTCACGGCGGTTCACTACCCGGATGATCCGAATCCCGCCCGCGAATACTGTGTGGTCTACCACGTTCATAGCCTGGTGAACAACTTCCGGATTCGCATCAAAGTCTTTCTGTCTGAAGCGGATCTGCATATTCCGACGGCCACGACCCTGTATGCCTGTGCCAACTGGATGGAACGGGAAACGTATGATTATTTCGGTGTTATCTTCGACGGGCATCCCAAACTGATCCGGATTCTCAATATCGAAGAAATGGATTATTTCCCGATGCGCCGGGAATATCCGCTGGAAGACGCCACCCGCGAAGATAAAATTGATGCCCTGTTTGGCCGTTAATCCCAATCGAACGAGCCAAGACCTCATTCGATTGTTTACTCGATAACAATATATGACGACGGAAGATCTGGATCTCGAAAAAGCTGCCGAACGGAACGTCCCGGCCAAAGCGGGTAGTCTGGTGCAGTACGACGGTGAACTCACGACCCTGAACCTGGGGCCGACTCACCCCGCAACGCACGGCATTTTTCAGAACGTGCTGACCATGGACGGCGAGAAGATCGTCTCCGGTGAGCAGACCATCGGCTACATCCACCGGGCGTTCGAAAAAATAGCCGAACGACGGCCTTTTTATCAGATTACGACGCTGACCGACCGGATGAACTACTGTTCATCGCCCATCAATAACATGGGCTGGCACATGACGGTCGAAAAACTCCTGCAGATTGAAGTTCCCAAACGGGCGCAGTATATCCGCGTCATCATGATGGAACTGGCCCGGATTACTGATCACCTGATTTGTAACGGTATTCTGGGCGTCGACACGGGAGCCTTCACGGGCTTCCTGTATCTGTTTCAGGAGCGGGAGAATATTTATGAGATTTATGAGGAGGTTTGCGGCGCACGCCTGACAACCAATATGGGCCGTATCGGCGGCATGGAGCGCGACCTTTCGCCGGAAGCCATCCGCAAAATTCGGGCGTTCATCAAGCGCTTTCCGGCTGTGATGCGTGAGTTCGAAAATCTGTTCAACCGCAACCGGATTTTCATGGACCGCGTCATCGACGTAGGCGGCATCACAGGCCAGCGGGCGCTGGAGTACGGCTTCACCGGCCCGAATCTGCGGGCTGCCGGAGTCGATTACGACGTTCGGGTGATGAATCCGTATTCGTCCTATCAGGATTTTGAATTTGACATTCCTATCGGCCAGAACGGCGATACCTACGACCGCTTCATGGTGCGGAATGAGGAAATCTGGCAGAGTCTGCGCATCATCGAGCAGGCTATCGAGAATCTGCCCGAAGGGCCGTATTATGCCGACGCCCCGGAATATTACCTGCCGCCCAAGCCCGAAGTATACCGCAACATGGAGGCGCTCATTTATCACTTTAAAATCGTGATGGGTGAGATCGACGCCCCGGCGGGTGAGGTGTACCACGCCGTCGAAGGCGGCAACGGCGAACTGGGTTTTTACCTGATCAGCGACGGCGGACGGGCACCCTATCGCCTTCACTTCCGTCGGCCTTGTTTTATCTATTATCAGGCTTACCCGGAGATGTGCAAAGGCGTGACGCTTTCGGATGCCATCGTGATTATGAGCAGCTTGAACGTTATTGCCGGGGAACTGGACGCGTAAACGCGATTTTTATGAAAAACTGGTCGGAATTAGCAACCGATTCGCACTATCTGACGGCTGTTGAGATTAAGAAATCATTGCAATCAGGTGATGTTATGGAAGCCGAACAGGGAATCGAAGAATTGATCGAGGCAATGTCGAGATCCGACCGCCGCGCGGCAAAAAGTCAGCTTGTCCGGCTGATGAAACATATCATCAAGTGGAAACATCAACCCGATAAGCGAACCGTAAGCTGGGTGACGACGATCCTGAACGCCCGCCTGGAAATCCGTGAAGAACAGGAAGAAAATCCTTCCATTACGGATGAGGAGATAAAGACGAAAATTTGGGAAAAAGCATTTCGGATTGCAGTCAATGAAGCCGCCGGAGAGATGGGCCTGGAAAAGCTTCGGACCGAAGAATTGACATGGGAAGAAGTGTTTGAACGGCATTATACGTTAGCCGAAGCATAAAGTATAATATGGTAGAATCGTCAATAAACACCGTACAATTTACTCCCGAACGGCTCACTAAAGCCCAGGAGATCATTGCCCGCTATCCGGACGGTAAACAAAAATCGGCACTGCTGCCGCTGCTGCATCTGCTTCAGGAACAGGAAGGCTGGACGAGCGTCGAAGGGATGGACTACGTCGCCCGTCTGCTCGACATTCAGCCCATCGAAGTGTATGAAGTGGCAACATTTTACACCATGTTCCACCTGGAACCGGTGGGTAAACATGTCATTGAATACTGTCGGACGGGTCCCTGCTGCCTCATGGGAGGAGAGGAAGTCTATGCTCATCTGAAGCAGCGCCTGGGCATCGAAGCCGGTGAAACTACGCCGGACGGTAAATTCACGCTGAAGGAAGTCGAATGTCTGGCGGCCTGCGGCATGGGACCGGTCTTCCAGATTCGGGAACAATATCACATGAACCTGACTAACCAGCGGGTGGATGAAATTATTGACGAATTGTCGAAATAAACCGTGACGATGGGAAAGAAGATTCTGCTCGAACATATTAACGTCCCCGGCATCGAAACCTACGATGTTTACCGGAAACAGGGGGGCTACACGGCGGTTGAGAAGGCACTCAAAACGATGACGCCGGAAGAGGTCGTGGAAGAAGTAAAAAAATCAGGTGTACGGGGCCGGGGCGGAGCGGGCTTTCCGATGGGAATGAAGTGGAGCTTCCTGGCAAAACCGGAAGGCGTTCCCCGCTATCTTGTCTGCAATGCCGACGAGTCGGAGCCGGGTACGTTCAAGGACCACTACCTGATGAAGCACATCCCGCATCTGCTGATCGAAGGCATGATTATTTCCAGCTTCGCCCTCGGAGCCAACAAGTCCTTCATCTACGTGCGGGGTGAGCTGATGTACGTCATTCATATTCTGGAAAAGGCCATCGCCGAAGCAAAGGCGGCGGGTTTTCTGGGTAAAAATATTCTGGGCAGCGGCTACGACCTCGAACTGATCGTGCAGCCGGGTGGCGGGGCCTACATCTGTGGCGAAGAAACGGCCCTGCTGGAATCGCTGGAAGGGAAACGGGGTAATCCGCGCAATAAGCCGCCCTTCCCGGCGGTCAAAGGCCTTTATCAGTGCCCGACCGTAGTTAACAACGTCGAATCCATCGCCACAACGTCCTGGATTGTCAATAACGGTGGAGACGCTTATGCAGCCATCGGCATTGGCCGGTCGACGGGCACCAAACTGATTTCGGCTTCCGGTCATATCAACAAACCGGGTGTGTACGAAATCGAACTCGGTGTTCCGGTCGAAGACTTCATTTATGCCGACGAATGGTGCGGCGGCATTCGCACGGGCCATCAACTGAAAGCGGTGGTGGCCGGTGGCTCATCGGTACCTATCCTGCCCGCCGACAAAATTCTGACGACGGCCAATGGCGAAAAGCGCCTGATGACGTATGAGTCTCTGGCTGATGGTGGTTTTCAGACCGGAACGATGCTGGGATCAGGTGGTTTTATCGTATTCGACGAAACGGCCTGCATCGTTCGAAATACCTGGAATTTTTCGCGCTTTTACCACCATGAATCCTGCGGACAGTGCAGTCCCTGCCGCGAGGGAACGGGCTGGATGGAAAAAGTCCTGCATCGTCTCGAATACGGTCATGGCAGTATGCACGACATCGATCTGCTGGTCGACGTAGCCCGGCGCATCGAGGGCAATACGATTTGTCCGCTCGGCGACGCAGCGGCCTGGCCGGTAGGCAGCGCCATCCGGCATTTCCGCGAGGAATTTGAGTGGCACGTTACCCACCCGCATGAGGCCACGCAGCCCGGAGCGGTGTATCGGGGCGAGATGGCGCTGGTGTAACACGAAGCGCTGCTTCGTGTGTTTTTGAGAGAACATCTTTTGATCAATCAGTCTCTCCAGATGGGGAGTTGGGATAAAAAAGAAACGGAGCAGCGCTCCGTTTTACAGGATGGAAAATACACAACCTCAATTATTTAAAGTCACCGTCGACGGCATCGAGGTCGAGGTGGAGCCGGGAACGACCATTTTACAGGCGGCCCGGAAAATAGGCCCCGACGTGGCCCCACCGGCCATGTGCTACTACCAGCCACTGAAAGGCAGCGGCGGGAAGTGCCGGGCGTGCCTGGTTCGGGTGGCGGCCGGATCGGCCAAAGACCCGCGCCCGATGCCCAAACTGGTCGCTTCCTGCATAACCCCCGTACAGGACGGGATGGTGGTTGAGAACAAGACGAATCAAGCCGTCGTGGATGCCCGCAACGGCGTGGTCGAATTCCTGCTCATCAACCACCCGCTCGATTGTCCCGTCTGCGATCAGGCCGGTGAGTGTGACCTGCAGAACTTCGCTTACAATCACGGTCTGGCGTCGACCCGCTACGAAGAAGAGCGGCGCACGTTCGAAAAGCAGGACATTGGCCCGTATATTCAGCTCCACATGACGCGGTGCATTCTTTGCTACCGTTGTGTGTATACTGCCGACCAGATTACCAATAAGCGTGTTCATGGCGTATTGGGCCGGGGCGATGCTGCCGAAATCGGAACGTACATCGAAAAAGCCATCGATAATGACTTCTCCGGCAATGTTATCGACGTGTGTCCTGTGGGCGCTCTGACCGATAAAACGTATCGCTTTAAAAACCGGGTCTGGTTTACCAAACCCGTCGATGCGCACCGCGACTGCCCGACCTGTTCAGGTAAGGTAACGCTCTGGTACCGGGGCGAGGAGGTCATCCGGGTGACGGCCCGCAAAAACGAGTGGAACGAGGTGACGGAGTTTATCTGCAATACCTGCCGTTTTGAAACGAAAAAGACCAGCGACTGGGTGATCGAAGGCCCAACGAAAGTAGCGCGGGGATCGGTCATTACGGCCAATAAGTACCGAAAAGACACCGTCAAGCCTGATTTTGGTTTGAAGCTGGCCGCCGCCAATTTCAAACCGATTGACGATGAGCGCGATACATCACAGCTATCCATTCAGCAGTTGCCGCCCGAACGCTTTGCTCCGGTGCTGCCTCATGCGCTGGATCCGGAACCGTAAAACAGACAAAAGGGGATAGGCAGGAGACAGGAGACTGGGAAAGTCGATGGTCTTTTGCCCGCCAGCTCATATCGATTAAACATGGAACTGACCGAAATCATCATAAAGGCGCTTATCATCCTCGTTATCTTCGGCATAACGTTGTTAATCGCCACCTATTCAACCTACGCTGAACGTAAGGTAGCGGCTTTTCTACAGGACCGTATCGGCCCTAACCGGGCGGGTCCGTTTGGCCTGCTGCAGCCAATTGCCGATGCCGGAAAGATGTTTTTCAAGGAAGACTTCATCCCGGCAATGGCAAACAAGTGGCTGTTCATTCTCGGCCCCTGTCTTGCCATGCTGACGGCCCTGATGTCGAGCGCCGTCATTCCGTTTGGCGAAACCATTCGCTATGAAGACCTGCTGGTGCCGGTGCAGGCTATCGACGTCAACATCGGCATCCTGTACGTGTTCGGCGTGGTGTCGCTGGGTGTATACGGCATCATGGTCGGCGGATGGGCATCCAACAACAAATTCTCGCTGCTGGGCGCTATCCGGGCGGCTTCGCAGAACATTAGCTACGAAATTGCGCTGGGTCTGTCGATCATCGCCATTCTGATGATGACCGGTTCACTGTCGCTGCGGAACATCGTCGAGCAACAGGACAATTTTTTCGCCTGGAACGTTTTCACGCAGCCGCTGGGCTTCATCATCTTCCTGACGTGTGCGTTTGCCGAGTGTAACCGGACGCCCTTCGACTTGCCGGAATGCGAAACCGAACTCGTAGGCGGCTATCATACTGAATACAGTTCGATGAAGCTTGGTTTTTACCTCTTTGCCGAATACATCAATATGTTTGTGTCGTCGGCAATAATTTCGTCACTGTACTTCGGTGGCTATAAGTATCCTGGCATGGACTGGGTTCGGGAAATGCTGACGAATTCGCTGGGAACGACAGGGCACAATCTGGCAACTCTGCTCGGAACAGGCGTCTTTTTCGCCAAAATTTTCTTCTTTATTTTCTTTTTCATGTGGGTGCGCTGGACCATCCCGCGTTTCCGCTATGATCAACTGATGAATCTGGGCTGGAAGAGCCTGATTCCGCTGTCGATTCTGAACGTCGTGGTAACGGGTTTCGGCCTGCTCTACGACATCAAATACACAAGCTGGCTGATCGTAATCGTCATGGTTGTGCTGGCGGTCGTTTCGCAGGCCCGCGCTCCCAAACGGCAGGTTTCAACCCAGCGTACCTAATTCATGTACTCCGGATGGAGTAAACAAGAACCGATATGCAATTATCCAATCGAGCCAAACAGGTTAGTCATAAAGAGATGACGCTGGCAGAGAAAATGTATCTGCCCGCCATTGCTCAGGGACTGGCGATTACCATAAAACACTTTTTCCAGAAAAAACCGACCATTCAGTATCCGGAAGTAAAGCGGTATCTGGGACCGGTGTTTCGGGGGCATCACATTCTGAAGCGGGACGAAGAAGGTCGGGAACGCTGCACGGCCTGTGGTCTGTGTGCCGTTGCCTGCCCCGCCGAAGCTATTTCGATGGTGGCCGCCGAGCGCAGAAAAGGTGAGGAGAATCTTTATCGCGAGGAGAAATATGCCGCTGTGTATGAGATAAATATGCTGCGCTGTATCTTCTGCGGACTCTGCGAGGAAGCGTGTCCCAAACAGGCTGTCTATCTCCGTCATGATAAATTCGTACCGGTATTTACCGAACGCGATCAGGTTATCTACGGAAAAGATAAACTGGTGGAAGACATGAATGACCGTTATATCCGGAACAATCCCGAAGCCAAGGCGACCCCAACAGAGCCTTCTCTGTCGCGGGCGGCCACCTAGCAGGTCACTGGCCGGACTGTATTTTGTAGTCCGGCCAGCGCTCCTTGGTTTCTTACTACTCGCTACTGACCATGAATAACGACATTTTTACTTTACTGAAATCGGGCAATCCGGTTGTCATCGCCTTTGTGCTGCTGACGGCGCTGACGCTGCTGGCGGCCTCCTACGTGGTAACGGCCCGCAACCCCATTCACAGCGTCCTGGCGCTGATTCTGACCTTCTTTTGTCTGTCGGGACATTATATCCTGCTGAATGCGCAGTTCCTGGCGGCGGTCAACATAATCGTTTATGCCGGGGCCATCATGGTGCTTTTTCTGTTCACCATCATGTTTCTCAACCTCCGTCACGATGAAGAAGAGGCAAAAACCAATCTAACCAAAATTGCGGCGGTCATCGTGGGCGGCGTACTGCTGGTCGTGATGGTTACCGTGTTTCGGGTGTCGCAGGTTGCGCCCTACAACCCAACGGATTATAACGCCAAAGTCGGTCTGGTCGAAAGTCTCGGCATGGTGCTGTATAAAGACTACCTGCTGCCGTTTGAACTGGCCTCGGTGCTGTTTCTGGTGGCGATGGTCGGGGCCGTCATGCTTGGCAAACGCGAAGCCGGTGAGCGCCACTTTTAATTCAGCATGGCGGCGTAGGCGGCACTGTTGAGCAAATCGACCATATTCCGGGCGTTGGTCTTCCGGAAGAGGTTGCTCCGGTGGTTTCGTACCGTGTTGACGCTGATATACAAGCGATCGGCAATTTCCTTGCTGCTCAGACCCTCCCGAATCAAGTCGACAATCTCCATTTCCCGCGAAGTCAGCACCTGTTCGTTCAGAGAAGGAACGTAGGTGCTGATTTTGCGATACCCAAGTTCATACACTTTAAACAGTTCCAGTTGAACCCGGCTGAACGGTTTTTCGGTAGACAAATCGCGGAACAGGCTGAGGCTTTCCAGTACGCCCCGGCTGTTTAGATAGAACATTTTTTCATCATGGAGATGAAAATAACTGCCGTTGCCCCGCCGGACCCGATACTGCATCACAAACCGGTAGAGCTGCATTTCCGATGCACTCATCGATTTAGTGTATTCTTCAACTTTGTGTATCAGCCGGTTATAAGCTTCTCTATCTTCGGGATGAACAAGACCGGGATAGTTATTGAACGATTTTCCGCGTAGCTCCTGCTCGGAAAAACCAAACAGAGCTGTGCTGTTGCCGCTGATGAAGCGGTGGCTGCCCCGATCACCGGAACACTGGAGAACCACCCAGCCCGGAAAAAGTCGTTCGAGGAGTTGAGAAGCAGGCTGTCGGTTGAGTACGTCTTCCATAAACCAATTCTTTACGTAAACACATGTTGATTTTACTGTCTTTCCTTGGTTCTCTCTGTAAAAGTATACGTACGTACACATAAATTGTAACGCAAATGTACCCGATTATCGTTTATATATACGTCAAAAAAGGCATTAAAATTGTTAACGAGTTTATTTAACGGTATGATTTATACGTACGTACACATATATAGGCAAAAAAATTAGTGCGCTTTTCCGTTGCGTGGCGACCTCGCTTTGTCCAGCAGCATGTTCAGCAGAATCAGTTCGCTGGGCTCCAGATGCGCCAGCAGGTTATTGATTTCGTGAACGCGGGATTCCACTTTCGTGAGCAAATCAAGGCCTTTTTGCGTAATGGTAATTTCCATCGCCCGCTTGTCGACGGCGGATTGTCGGCACTCAATTAGCTTCTTCTTCTGCAGCTTTTCGGTAATCCGCGACACGTTGGACGACTTGTCGACCATGCGCTCCCGAATCGCGTTCACATTGATGGGATTTCCCTTCTGCCCCCGCAGAATTCGCAGGATGTTGTGCTGCGGCCACGTAATGCCAAACGATTTGAAAAAGTCGCTGTGGGCCGTTTTGAGCCAGGTGCCGGTATAAATCAGGTTGATTCCTGCCTTCGACAGCTCATTGCGAAACGTAGCCTGCTGAATCTCATCCTCAATACGATGTGACGTTGTCTTCTCATCCATAGTTTGCGTATCCTGCCGCCAGCGGCGACTGATCGGTTTCTCAATGATACGCATTGGCGGGTAGATTTAAAACCATAGAATCAGGAAAATAGTAAAGCTGTCGGCAACGGATGCGCCGACAGCTTCCCGTTATTGATGCTTAATTCGCACGCGGCTCGTCGAAAAAGAAATCATCCATCACCACGAGATCATACTGACCACCTTCGCTGAAACTGCCGCCAACGGATGCATTGCCCGTGGTGACGACCACCCGCGACACCCTGTTTTCGGGGAAAAAAACGCCCAGAAACGAAAAGCCGTTTGCATCGCTTCGCACCGGCGCATCGAATTTACCCAGGCTTTTGTCTCCTTCAAAAAACTCCATCGTGGTTGATCCCGCCCGGTCGACGTCGGAAAAAACAACACCGAATCCCCTGACCGTAGCGGGCGTAGTTTGCCCCGGTATACGGAAAATGTTCTCGGTAATGGTTGAACCGATGGGCGCAAACGTCCGGGCCGGGCTGAAGGCGTTGAACTGGTCGGTGTAGGAAGCGCCGAGGTCCGAGAAGTCGTTGTCGCTGATGCGGAAGCCAGTTCCGGGCGTCGTCGATATGATGCCCCGCTTGCGTCCGGCTCCTACATTGGGGTCGGTGCTGTTGAAAAAGTCGCCCGGAAAGGTATTGGTATTGGTTTGCGCCGCCGGAACGCCATCCCAGTTGACCTCACGCCGCCCGCTGGTCTGATTCAGCGTTGTGTTGAGCGGTTCGCCCAGCAACGCTCTGAACTCGGCTACTTTGGCCGTAATGTCGCCGCTGGCGCTCACTTGTGTGAATTTGACAGTGGGGGCGGGTGTGGTTTCTTCGCTGTCGTCGCAGGCCGATACCAGCAGAACGCCGATCAGCCCAAGGGTCCATTTTGAAAGTGTGTTCATCGTACGTAGTTGTTCTGATGATGAGTTGATTTTCGTTGCAAATCTCGTTAGCTCCCCGGTCCGGCCCAATGGTACTTTGCTACTAAACTAGTCGCAAGTGGCTGTTTTCCAGTAATTAGTAGCAAAAGACCATTCTCTGATAAAATGAAATCGATCAGGTTTGTACCCGATTCTTTATTGGACCAAGGGTGGCATACGCATGTATGGAGTTCCGTGGGCGTGAGGGCAGGTGCTTCTGCATCCGAAGTAGCTGCGGGGAATTGGTTCACTCCCGTTTCTCCACCATTCATTCCTTAATCCGGATCTATGACCGGTAAATTTTTGTATACGCCCGGTCGGGCCTTCACCTTTACATCGGACCTGGTATCAGGCAATGGTTGCTTCCACTTTCTTAGGTAATGAAACAATGAAATGGCTGAAAATAAGTATTGTATTCTCCCTGGGGCTGATCCTGACGGCTGCACTGACTCTTTACGCCATCAGCAGTTATAAACTGAACCGTACGCACGCCGTACCTCCTCTGCCGCAACTGACACAGTCCAGCGACCCCGAAGTGCTTGCGCGGGGCGGGCACATCGCTACCAGCCTCGGCATGTGTACCGAATGCCACGGCGGCGATCTAGGTGGCAAAATCATGGTTGACGCCGGGCCGCTCGGCCTGTTAGCCGGGCCAAACCTGACACAGGGGCGGGGCGGTATAGGTGGACAGATGACCGACGAAGACTGGGTGCGGGCCATTCGTCATGGCATACGGCGGGATGGTTCGTCACTGATTGTAATGCCCAGCGAGACGTTTGTGTACATGACAAAGGATGACCTCTCGGCACTGGTATCGTATCTGAAGCAGCTTTCACCCGTCGACCGCGAGATGCCGGAAACGCACCTGCGGCTGTTGGGGCGTACGTTGCTGGCTCTGGGCAAACTCCCCATACTGGTTGCTGACAAAACGCCCGACGTTCCGCTTCGAACGTCTATCCGGCAGACGCCTTCGGTGGAATATGGTCAGTATCTGTCCAGCATTGGCGGATGCAGGGGCTGTCACGGCCTGAACCTTTCGGGCGGTACCGTTCATGGCCCGCCGGGGACGCCGCCCGCGAGCAATCTCACCCGGGCAGGCATTGGAAACTGGAGCGAGGCGCAGTTCGTCCGTACCCTGCGCACCGGAAAACGGCCTGACGACCGGGAACTGCATGAAAGTATGCCCTGGCGACAAACGGCGCTCATGACCGACGATGAACTGCACGCCATCTGGCTATATCTGCGCAGCGTACCGCCGAGAGCTTTCGGAAACAACTAAATGAAAAAGCCTATGACCCTCTCAGCAGTCATAGGCTTTTTCGAAAGGAAACCATCCTCATTCCTCAGGGGGCACTGTAGAATCGGGTGTCAGAACGGGCGGCCCGGTGCGGAAAGTTTTACGCAGACCGATATACACCCCCGATGAGGTGGGCAGCAGCTCGCCCCGGTCGACTGCCAGCGTGGAGTTGATGCTCATCTGACCTAAAACCGGCAGATTAATCGGTGCCGAGACCATAAACTGCGCCGAAAACTGGGTGGGCCGGGTCTCGAACGCCCGATTGTAGGTTCCGTAATTTTTGCTGTATGAAATCCGTGACTGCCACTCTACCCGGTTGCCCAGCACACCGCTGATTCCGGCATGAAACATGGCTACCCGGTTGTTGGTGAACACTTTATACGTCTGTGGAAACTCCGGTCGCAGTTCGGTCTGCGGAGCGATGAAGGGAGTACCGATGCCCCGGCCATCATAGGCCCAGCCGTCCAGATACTGTGAGTGGTTGAAGTAGTCATCGCGGCCCCGAAGTTTGTCCTGACCAAATTCAAGGACGAAAATGCTGCCGCCCTGACTTTTGGTGTACAGAAACTCCGTCAGAACCTCACGAATGGAGAAAAATGAACCGCCTGCCTTCCGGTTCTGCAGGCGGATGCCGTTGAGTCCATCGGCTATATTGGTCAGGAAGTACAGAGAGCCGTCATCATAGACGCTTTGACGATACGCCATCAGGCTGACGGTGCCCAGTTGCAGTTCAGCGGCCACGTCGACTGAACCGAGGTGGTTGCCGATCCGGTTCTCTTCCATCGTAGTCAGGGTAGGGTCGACCCGATTGGCCCCCCGAAACGCCCGAATCATGAGCCAGTAGTCCCGCAGGCTGGAAGGCAGATAGCCATTGTTGGAAACCGCGTTATTCAGAATCGGTGAATAGCCGCCCCACTGTGCCTGATGATTCAAACCGCCGTACAGCTTTAGTTTCCACTCTGGTTTGCCCAGTCGCAGATAGAGCAGTTTCTGGTGCAGAAAAAAGTCCTGCGTCATACCGCTGTTGCTGAACCAGCCGTGATTGTATAGTGCGTGAAAGGCCAGCAGTTGCCGGGTCAGCGGTATGGGCGTAAATCCGGTCGTACCGATCTGAATTTTCGGAATTGGCAGGGCATTGCCCGACCAGACGTACGAACCCGATGTCAGGGTCGTATCGACAAGCCCGAAAATTTCTTTCCGTCGTCCCGCCATGAGTTCGATAAATTCATAGCGCACCTTCGCGTAGGCTTCCGGAATCAGCAGTTGCTGCCTGCCATCGGTCAGGTTGCCGACCAGTTCGAGACCGTAGCCCCAATCAAAGCGTTTCCTGTTGATTTTTCCAAGCGCTTCAATCGGTTTGCGATAATCGCTGGACAGACCCACCCGGGCCGTAGAAACCCCGGTTTCCAGCGGGACCACGCCAAACTGATTGGCCCGCAGCCAGAACGGCATCTGGTTGCCTTCCACTATATAAGTCCCGGCCTCGATATGGTAATTGGTCGTACGCGGAAAGACCACCGATTGGGCAATCGCCGAACCGGACGCCAGTGCGAATACGAAGCCAATGATTAGACAGACCCTCATGCGATTCGGGTTTGATGATAAATTTTTCAGAAAAGGCGGGTGGGATAAAAGCGTAACCGGAACGTTGCTATTTTCCGCGTCCCTGCATCATCACGCGTACCGTCTGCATGATGAGCCAGACGTCATAGGAGAGCGAAACGTTTTTTAGATATTGCAAATCGTAGCGCAGGCGCTGAATCATCTCCTCGACGTTTTCGGCATAACCGTATTTTATCTGACCGATAGAGGTGATACCGGGTTTTACCGTCAGCAGAATCCGGTATTCAGGCGAGCGCTCGATAATCTGATCGATAAAATACTGCCGTTCGGGCCGGGGGCCCACCACTGACATATCGCCAATCAGCACGTTGTAAAACTGGGGTAGTTCGTCCAGCCGGGTTTTGCGCATAAAACGGCCCCAGGGCGTAATTCGGGGGTCGTTCTGACCCGCCGACAGGGCTGGTCCCGTCGCTTCGGCGTCGATGTACATGCTGCGAAACTTGTATATCCGGAACGGTTTCCCCCATTTGCCGATGCGCTCCTGGGAATACAGGATGGGGCCTCTGGACGTAAAGCGCGTAATCAGGGCAAAAATCAGGAATACAGGCGCTCCCAGAAGCAGCACCGTTCCGGAGAAACCAATATCGAACATCCGCTTGAAAATGTTTACCCGGAAGTCGTTCAGTAACTGCGATGACAGGTCGAGCACCGGCTGCACGTCGTGGTATTCTACCGAGAGACTGCGGGTCATGAAGCCCTTGAAGTCGACGATGAGCTTTATCTGATAACCCGCCTCTTCCGAATACTCCATCAGTTCGTTCAGTTGCTCATTATCCATATAGGGCAGGCAGCAGTAAACGCAATCGATACTCTGTTCCTGTATATACTGTTTAAGTTGGGAATAATCGCCCCGCAATAAGGGTATATCTTCTAAAGCGGTGGCCCCAAAATAGCCGCAGAATTTATATCCTATTTCGGGATGGGCTTCATAAAACGTCCGGATGTTAGCCGAGAGCGGCCCGTATCCTACGATGACGAACCTCCGGGTATTGTAGCCCATTGCCCGGTAGACCTTGATGGCAATCAGACTCAGCACCCGCCAGAGCGATCCCAGCAGCAGAAACAGCCCGTAGGTCATAATCAGGTGCTCCCGCGATAAATTGTAATTGGCAAGGAACGTCCAGAAGATGGAAACGAGCGCTATATGGAAACCGACTAGTTTGATGAAGCCAATCAGCAGATTCTCAATCGTATACGTGAGGCGGGAATAATCGTAGGGCCGCACCATCAGCAGGATTAGCAGCCAGGCGGCATTGAAAAACCAGTATAGATTCGTGTACGACGGCGACATGGCATCGTACACCGTGAGCCGGTATGTTAACGAGAAGCAGAGGTTGAGGCAGAGTATGTCAACCACCGCGCTGATGGGGCGCAACAAAAAAGAAAAGCGGTGTTTCATACGGAAGCCGATAAAGTAACTCCTCCTTCAGGGCATTCAGAATGGTAAATCTACTAGCTAATGACTAAAAACCGGCATAAATAATAAACCTTTTGATCGATTAAGTTATATAATGGCTTCGGTTGTACAGGCAAATAGCACGGAAAAATAATAATTTAACCAGCTTGCCACGCTGGCTTCCGGCTGACGTCAGGTCCAGTAATTTTTGCTCATGCTGAGAAACTGTCTCCATCCTGAAGGTAAATTTCTATGCATACGGCCCGCCCGATAACCCACATACTTAGCCACGACACGCACGAATTGTGCCGGAATGAGATGGGATTTCCGCCGTTGGATCAAATGGGTCGTTTCGTCCAGCAGATAGCGGATACCCTGCGCTTCGGCACCTGAAAATTCACGCATGATCGCCTGTTCGTCGTGAAAAACGCCAATGTCGAAATAACGCCGAAGTTCCTCCCCAACCGTATAATCGTGCGAGTGATATACTTCTGCCTCGGCGCAATAGGCAACTCCCCGATCCTGTAAAATAAACTGGGCCGCCACAATTACGTCTTCGCCCATAATCGTTCGCTCCGGAAAACCGCCCAGAGCCAGCAGATCCGCCTTCCGGTAAGCGGCGAAGGAGTTAGAACAGGAGGGAGTCCGGATGCCCAGTTCGGGAATGTCGGCGCGGGTCTTGACCCGGCTTTGGGCCGGATACAGATGCAGCCGGGCAAATTCGCCAAAAATCCGGGCGCCCGGATAGGGCAACTGCCGACCGTAGGCCATAGCAATAAGGTCGTCGCTGGTCAGCATCGTCACGATGCGTTCGAGCGTGTAGTCATTGGCGGGCAGCGCATCCTGAGTCAGAAAAACCACTACGTCGTGGCTGGCCCGCCGTAAGCCCAGATTGCGGGTGCCGCCATGATTGAAACTTGCCGTGGGAATGCTCGAAAACGGTATGCCCCGCCGACGAAGCATTTCGGGAGTGCCGTCTTTGGACGAAGAGTCGATAACAATCAGTTCGTGCGGCATCGTCTGCCCGGCCAGCCGGTCGAGCAGGGCGGGCAGGTGACGGGCGGCATTGTATGTAGGAATAACGACGGAAATCATCATGCGCTGCAAAGTTACGTCAGCAGCCGCACACCCAGCGAACGGATAAGCCCCCAGCGGTTTAAAATCCGATCCACCCAGCCCAGCGATCCCTCACTCGTGGGCGACGCGTTCTGCCCGTGGCGCACGTAAAGCAGCGTCGATTCGGGGTAAAAACAGACCGATCCGCCCGCTTCGGCCAGCAGCCCCAGCCACCAGTCGTGCATGTATAGCCCTTTGGGGAACGGCAGCGCCCGCTTCAGCAGTGAACGGCGAAAAGCCATGCAGCAGCCGACATACGAATTTTTGTAGAGGTTACGCAGCAATCCCGGACGACTGCCCCGATGCGCAAAAAACGATGGAAACAGTGTTCTGCCCCCGGCGTCCACAACGGTGCAGTCGCTCAGCACCAGATTGTGGGTTTCGAGCAGCGGGCGCAGACGATGCACCTTGTCGGGGAGCCAGACATCATCCTGATCCGACAGAAAAATAAATTCGCCTCTGACCTGATTCAAAGCGTTTTCAAAATTACCCACCGGGCCCCGCCGCCCCGTGTTCCGTACTATCCGGATGCGCGGGTCGTTCAGCGACCGGACAACGGCGAGGGTCTGGTCGGTGGAGCCGTCGTCGGACACGATGACCTCATCGCCGGGGCCAAGCTGCGGCAGAATCGACTCCAGTTGGCGGCGAATGAAACGTTCGCCGTTGTAGGCGGCCAGACAGACGGATATCATGCACGTTAGCGAATTACGACCCGGTGGTTAAAATCACCGGGTCGGGTGTAATAGCCCGTCAGGAAGAAAAACAGAGCCATACATTTATAGGCCAGATAAATATCGATCATCAGCATGTTGACGGCAAACGGAATGAGCAGCAGCCGCATGGCGATGTTCAGCCGGGCCACGTTGCGCAGAATCATCAGGTAAATAAAGAAGCCCGCAAGTCCTGTCTCAGTCAGGAGGCGAATCCAGCCGCCGTCGAGGGCGATACCCCACAAACCCGGCCCCACGCCGACAATCCAGGCCAGCATCTGATGGGTCCAGAACTTGATGGCGAAACTCCATTTCGAAATACGCATCAGCCAGCTCATGTCGGAGTCGGCATCGCCGGGCGTCGGCGGGAAGTCCGTAAAGACCACGTCGACGTTTAGCTGCTGATAATAGTCACTGAACAACTGAATGTTACTGAAGGTAAACAAATTACTGGAGCGTTCGACCAGCGGATTCTGCACCGTCACCAGCAGGAAAATCAGCGCCACTCCCAGACCAGCGGCCAGCGAAAAAAAGAACGTCTTACTCCGAAAACGACCTGAAAAATAGAAAAACGCAATCAGAACATGGGCCAGGGCGGGCATCCGCGACCCGGTCAGCAGAATGAGCGCTGCGGTCAGAATGAAATAGACGAACCCCCGCTGAAACGGAACCGGACGACTCTCGCGGCCGTAGAGCAGTATGATAAAGAGATAGTTGATAATCAGCCCGATCTCCCAGGGGCCGCCCGTCAGACCGATAACACGGTCGGAGACGTCGCCGCCGAAGCCGACGGACGTAAAGCCACCCACCAGATTGAACTTCTGCCCCAGCATAACCAGGGCGTTGACCACCAGCAGCGCAACAGCAATCCGCCGGACGTCAAATTCCCGGGAACAGAAGTAACCCACGTAAAAGAAAACGAAATACTCGACGTACCGAATCGTGTAAAGCGGGTTCGAGCGCCGGAAAAACAGCAGATTGATCAGATTGGAAAGCAGCAGTAATCCCAGAAACAGCAGCACCGAGAGTTCGAGCCGACTGAACCGGTTCTGTTTGGGAAGCAGGAATTTCAGGGCCGTGTAAGCCAGCAGAACCAGCAGTAGCACGTCGTCGATGCGCAGACCTGCCGTTTGCCCCTCTACGCTGACGAGATTAATCTTCGGAGTAAACAACAGCAGAATACCGCTCCACTGCACCAGATTCAGCGGAGTGAACCGGAGGCCGTCGGGCAGACGATAGCGGGCTGTCAGTTCGCGGATGATCATCGGAAGTACCCCGTCACCAGGCGCATGACCCAGTAAACAGGCAGTATGAAAACGAACACGTCAAACAGAAAACCAACTCCCATGCGGGTGTCGATAAACAGCGTTGTGGCTATCTGACACAGGTAACACAGAAAGATGAACCAGAAGGCAGAAGCGCCCCGGTAACGAAAATACATCCGGCGAATTCCACCCACCAGCACACCCAGAATCCCGCTCAGAATAAACGCCCCGAAATAACCGAAAAAAATCTGTCCTTCAATGTAAAACGGCGTATTGGGACCGACGTACTGATCGGGCGGCGTACCGGGCGGCAGGATGTTGCGAAGCATAACGTTCCCAAAAGCATCCCAATATGGCGTCAGCCGTAAAAAACCAGTAATCTGATTGGTAACATAGGTCAGGTAATCTGCGGGCCCGTATTCGGCAAAATGAATCTGATTGACTGGCAGATAGTAATACAGAACCGGGTCGCCGGAATAGAGCAGCCGCTTCAGAAATGCCGAAAGCGCCGACGTGAGACCGTTATTCTCGCGGCTCAGAATCCCCAGAAAAACAACGGCCAGGGCCCCGATGCCATACGGAATAAACCTCCGGAAACTCTTTAGCAGCCGGGTTTGTGAGCGCAGCAGCGGGTGATATACCAGCAGGGTAAAGGCGAAAATAATCCGCAGCAGCGACGATTTGGAGCCTTCGAACACCAGACCGACAGCCACCAGCCCCAGTCCCATCAGATAGAGCCGTTTCTTTTCCAGCAGATACAGATACAGCAGGCCGGTAATCAGAAAACCGCCGATGGTCCAGTTGATTTTGCGCACCAGCCCGAAACCGTCTTTGAAGTAAGCCACTTTGGCACTCGTCGGAACCGGGCTTAAAAGAGGAATACCGTTGACGGAAAAGACGATAAGATTGGCAGCGATGTAAAGGCCCAGAAATCCGTAAAGCATCAGCCGCAACCGGTCGACTTCGTGGGCTGGCTGACTTTCGGGCCCGGTCGGCGTAATGTCCGCGACGGGCCGGACAGAGGCGAAACCGGCAAACAGGCAAAGCTGGCAAACGAAAAAATGAATGATGGGCGACGGCGTTTTCAGCACTTCCACGACCAGCACGGATGCGAACGCGGTGGTGAACGTGAAGACAAACAGCGGATCGAAAACCGAAACGATATAACGCCGGTAAAGTCCCCCAAAAACGATCAGAAATAGCAGTGCCAGCGCCGCCAGCCGGGGAAGTGCATCAGGGATAACGTTGTATTCAACAGGCAGTTTAAGCATAACCTAACGGGCGCCGCCGTACTTGCCGTATCGGTTGCGAAGGGCATCGATGAATCCCTGACTTATGAGTTTCATCCGTTTCAGGCGGCTTTTTTCCAGAAAAATAACTTTTACTATCTCCTTGGCAATCAGGGTTGCAACAACCTGAGAGAAGTCGGGATAGCGCGTAAAATACTGCCGGGCCACGCCAATGCCGTTCCGAACCATATAGTAGTTCCGAATAGGGTGATGCGACACGTAGGGCAGATTGAAGAGCTTTGTGCGCCGGAGTTCACCCAGCGGATGATCGAGCACGATGCCCGGCAGTTCGATTACCTCAAATTGATGGCTGTTTAGCCGCAGGCCGTACTCGTGATCGATGTGGTCGATGAACAATTCTTCCTGAAACGGCCCTACCTGCTGCCAGGCATTGAGATTCAGAAGATTTCCCGAAGTAAGCGTGTACAGCACCCGCTGGCTGGGTTTGGGCTGGCGATAAGGCCGGTGCGCCGCCGACAAAATACCGACCTGCCGCCGGTTCTCATATGTATCGAGAAATGTCAGCATGGCCTGAATCATCCCGGGCGGGGCCGTGGTGTCGTCGTCCATGGTCAGCAGGAAATCGAACGTCTCACGCAGCGCCAGCCGGGCCGCTACGTTCAGGGCATGGGCAACGCCCTGGTTGCCTCCGTTGGAGTGATAGCTGATCGAGGTATGCTGGCTCAACTGCTCGATCAGGGCGGTGTTGGGCTGATCCGAATTGTCGATGACATACAGTTTTTCTACCTGTGTCAGATAGCTGGCAATCCGGTCGAAACGTTCCGGCGGGGTGTTGTAGAGCACTACCGCGCCCGCCACCCGCGCCAGATGGGGAGGCTGCCGGACAAGCTGGTCCGTACTGGCGGGTTGTATGTCAGACCTGGTGACCATAGAGCCAGTTTCTCAATCGTTTCTGTGAATAATACAGACCCAGCAGACCTGAAAAGGCCATCTGCTGCCAGAAGCGCCGGACATAACGGCTACGAACAAGATTGGTTTCCCGCAGCGAAAGCGACAGTTGACTGCTGGCCCCGCCAACCGCACAGCGGGCTATGAGCCGGTTCAGATAGAGCGTGGGCTGGCGGCTGAGATATAAACGCAGATTTAGTTCATAATCAGCCAGAATTCTCAGCGACGTATCGTACCGGAAATTCTCAAACAGCGAACGGTGATAAAACGCGCTCTGGTGCTGAACCGTGTTCTGCAGCAACGTTCGCGGACCCAGAAACGAGCGCATCCGGTGGTTGTTGCTGAACAGCACGTCGCCGTAGAGCATGACGAACGGCTGCTTCAGATTAGTCCGGATGGCCGCCAGCACATCCGGTTCCAGCGTGTCGTCGGCTCCCAGAAAATACAGCCACTCGCCCCGCGCCCGGTCGATGCCCTTGTTGAGCGCATCGTAAATGCCCCGGTCGGGTTCGCTGGTCCACCGCAGCCGTTCGTCGTTCCACTGTCGCAGCCGGTCGGTGGTACCGTCGGTGCTGCCGCCGTCGACAACGATGTGCTCCAGACCGATATGGTTCTGCCGGGCCACGCTGTGCAGGCAGGCCTCAACGGTTTCCCGACTGTTATAAGTAGCTGTTATAATCGAGACTTCAGGAGGCATGGGCGGCCACGGGCGGTTGAGGTTCAAACGAAGCATACAGCCGCTGTAGCTTTCCCAGCGCATGGGTATTCTTCAATCGTTCGGCCTGCTGTCGGCCAATATCCAGATTTTGCTGGCGGTAGCCCTCGTCCTGCACAATACGCACCAGCTTTTCGGTCATGTCGTCCGTTTTGTAAGGGTCAAACGTAAATCGATTGTCGCCTATGGTTTCGGGCAGTGAAGTAACATCGGAGCAGATGACCGGGATACCCATCAGCAGGCTTTCCATCAGCGGAAAACTGCCCGCTTCATACTGCGTTGGAACCACCACCGCCCGGGCGTGCTGATAAAGGCTGTACAGCGTTTGGTCGGATACGATGCCCGGAAACGAAACCTGCTGCTCCAGATGCAGGTCGGCCACCTGCTGCCGGATGGTTTCGAAATGGGCCGTCTGATGGCCTGTGCAGACCAGATGAATTGTCAAATCATAAGTGTCGCGGGCGTGAGCCAGTGCCCGGAGCAGTCCCAGATGATTTTTATGGGGCCAGGTAGCCGCCGGATACAGCACGTACGGATGCTGAACGCCTGTCGGCAAGGGAACCTCGACCTTCTGGCGGGCGAGTTCGTCGAACCACAGATACTGCATGTCCAGCAGACAGACCTGCACATTGTCCGGTGTGCGTCCGAAATACCGGATCAGGTCGTCTTTGATGTGCTGGTAGCTCACGACGATCTGCTCGGAACGTTCGGTTATCTGCTTATAAAACAAGGCTCTGTGCGCTCGTTCGGCGGCGGAAAAGAACTCCGGAAAATGCAGTTCCTGAACGTCGTGGATCGTCGTGACCGTATGCGCTTTCGTGTAGGGCGTATAGGCATAGGGGCAGTGAACGACGTCGATCCGGTAACGTTTGCGAAGGCGCTCGACATAGCTCCAGACCGGAATCCGGCGTTCGCTGGGTTTTAGTTCGAGCAGCAGATTGGCGGATTTCATCACTGCCGAATACCATTTTTCGTAGGGTCGCTCGGCTGCTGCCTCCGGCGGAATGAGTGTCAGATGCGGGTTTTTTTCCAGCGTGGTCTGAATGAGCGGATCGGTTTCAGTATGGAGAATAAAATACCGGTTCTGCCTGTCCATTGCCAGAATCTGCAGCAGCGCACAGGCATACTGTCGTACGCCGCCGCCCGCCTGGGATAGATGAGGAATGAAATACAGAATATTCATCAAAGCAAAAGTCGGTATTGGTAATAACTTTCCCGGTTGTCGTACGGTGTAAATCCCATCGATTCATAAAGCCGGATGGCGGTCGGGTTTCCCTTGTCGACCGTAAGCATCAGACTGGTTTCGCCCGTACTGCGGGCATGGTCTATCAGATAATTCATCATCTGACGGCCCAGCCCCCGCCCCCGCATCGACGCATCGACGGCAATGCCCAGCCATAGCGTTTCGCCTTCCGGATCAAGATGGCCGTAGGCTACCGGCCTGTCGTTCAGCAGACCCACCACACACAGCCTGTGCCGCAGCACCACCTCAATCGGGCGTTTCCGGAAATACCGGAACCGGGCTTCACCTTCTTCGCCCAGTGTCTGGAGAAAGTCGGTGATCCGATAAAGATTGGCGGCGTGAACAGGCTCGAACGTCATGCGGGGCGATACGATTTCATGGTTTGGGCAATGTACCGTACGTCGTCCTGCGAAAGGCCCGGATAGCTCGGCAGGTTCATGCCGCGCCAGCCCAGGTTTTCGGCCACTTTGTGCCGGGCATATTTCTGCGAGTACATGGGCATGGTGTGAACCGGGTAGAACAGCGGTCGGGTTTCGATGTTGTGCCGACTCAGATGATCACGCAGCGGGTCACGGTCGTCGGACCTTCGGACCAGCGCCGAACACATCCAGTAGGAATGCACGACGTCGCCCACGGCCCGGTGCAGTTCGAATTCGGTACCGCTGAGTTCGTCGGCATACCAGGCTGCAATCTGCTGTTTCTGTGCCAGAAACGTATCGACCTGCTCCAGTTGAGCCAGACCGATGGCGGCACAGATGTTGGTCATCCGGTAGTTATAGCCCACGACGTCGTGCCAGTATTGCCGATACTTAGCCAGTCCCTGCCCGCGGAAATGCAGACAGCGGTCGTAGAGCGTCTCATCCTGAGTAACGACCATACCGCCTTCACCGGTTGTGATCGTTTTGTTACCATAAAAACTGAAGGTGGCGATATCGCCGAACGTCCCGACCGACCGGCCCTCAAACTTCGTCCCGATGGCTTCGGCGCAGTCTTCGATCAGAAACAGCCCGTGTTCACCGGCAACGGTCGTCAGGGCCTTCATGTCGCAGGGGTGGCCGTAGAGGTGAACGCAGAGAATCGCCTTCGTTTTCGGCGTAATCTTCCGTCGCACGTCTTCGGGGTCCATCTGCCAGGCGTCGGGTTCGGAATCGACGAAGACGGGGGTGGCACCGGCATAGACAATGGCATTGACCGACGCAATGTAGGTCAGCGTCGGGACAATCACCTCGTCGCCGGGACCGATTCCCAGCGCAATCATAGCTAAATGCAGAGCGACCGTTCCGTTCGCCACCGAAACGGCATGGCTGGCCCCGACATAGGTCCCGAACCGACTTTCAAACTCATTGATGAACCGTCCTTTCGAGGAGATCCAGGTCGAGTCCAGGCATTCCATTACGTACTTTTTTTCATTGCCGCTCAGCGACGGCTGATACACCGGTATGAAGTCTCTTTGCATGAGTCTGTATGTCTAATGATCTATCTGTTCCAGATGCCCTTCGCTTTGCGGGAGAGCAGGAGATAACACTGGTAGGGTTGCACCAGTGCCCCCGGAAGCAGACAGATTGTAAACGCCAGCGGTACGCCCGTAACTCCCAGTCCGGGCTGGTGGGCCAGATACAGCGCCAGGGGTATACTGATTATCAAAATTACAGGAGCCAGAATCAATTGAACGCTGATTTTACCCAAAGCATTCAGAACCAGCGAAAACAAACTTCCCCACGCCTGCAGCGCCGTGCTGATTCCCAGAACTACCGTCAGCGAGTGCGCAATCGGTACGTGTCCCTTCCCCAGCCAGATCAGATAGACCCATTCGGCCAGAACAACCATAGTCATCGACAGAACCGAAAACAGCGCCCAGAAGCCCATCAGACGCCGCAGCGTCCGTTTGACCCAATCGATATCCTGCCGGTGGAAGGCTTCGGTAATGGCCGCCCAGTAAGGAACGATGACCACGCTGAAGCCTAACGGAATAACGCTGAAATAGCGGTATACCAGATTGAACGGGGTCACTTCTTCCGGCGAGAACAACTGGGCGATGATGATATTCTGGGAGGCGAATAAAATCAGGCTGATGAGCTGTAAGGCGAAAAACTTGCCCCCCATCGTGCCCAGTTCGCGCAGCAGATCCGGTCGAATAAGACTCACCGACGGACGCAGTTGCCGATAGCGGCCTGAAAAAACCAGCGCTGTTGCCAGCACCAGCACCACTACCGGCATCAGACTGTAAATGACAGCAACGGTCATCAGATCGACCGCCGACACCAGCGACCATACATACAGCACCACCAGTGTGGAAAACTGAATAAACGTGTTGATAAGTTCGACCTGCGCCGACTGATGAACGGCGTACAGAATACCGCCAATCAGATTGAGCGCTACCCGCAGACAGAACAGCCCGAACGAGATAATCACCAGGCCCGGCAAAACCTCCGAAAGTTCGGCGGGGGCGTTGAGCACCGCCCGCCAGTCGACCCAGACCGCCACCAGCCAGAACAGCAGCGACAGACTCAGGCAGACGATAAACAGGAAAAAATAGGCCGTGCTGATCTGAATCCGGGCTTCCCGATATCGACCGTCGGCGCAGATTTGGGTCAGCTTGTTCCGAAGGCCGTTGGTAAAACCAAAATCGAACAGGGTCAGCCAGAGCAGCAGCGAACTGATGGTCATCCAGACGCCGTATTCGGTTGAGTTGATGAACGTCAGCGTGATGCGAATCAGGAAAAGCTGTGATATGAAATTGAGGGCCTTGAAAAGAAAAGAAGCCGCAATATTCCTGAAAATGCGCCGGTTATCGACCGTCCCCGCTGCTTCTACTTTTGTATGGATAACTTCCTGAGACATACAATCTTAATCAGATTTCCATTCGGCCACCCCGTCCGGAGAGACCCTAGTCGGCATCACCCGATGCGCTTCGCATAGGAGGTACTCACCGTTCGGGACAGGACGAACAGCAGTCCGGCGAAAGCGCCGATAAAAGCCCCAGCCAGAATAATCAGACTTCGTTTCGGGCCGCTCTTTTTCAGCGGAATGCGGGGCGGCTCCAGTACCTTGAACACCGGAGCGTCTTCCTGCACTTTTATCTTGGCCTGCTCCAGTTGCTTCGACAGATCGTTGTATACAGTCTGAGCCAGCAGAAAGTCGGCCTGCAGACGCTGTTCCTCCAGTTTGGCGATGTTCGTATACAGGCTTCGATTACGGTCGCGGTAACTTTCCAGAGCATATTCTGCCGCCTGGTAACGCCGTCGGGCGTCGGCCACGCGTCCGGCCAGAAAGTTGGCCTGCGAGCGGGTTTTTTCCGTCCGGTAGCTGGTAACATAGTTCGTCAGGTATTCGAGCGAAAGCCGGGCAACGGTGGCTGCCACGACCGGGTCGGGCATCAGCACGGCAATAATCAGAATACCGGTCTTCTTGTCCAGCTCAGCCGTAATGCGCTGTCGCAGAGTTTGAATATGGCCTTCTTCGGTCGAACTAACCTGCAGGGCTTTACTGTAATTTTTGGGATCGGGCAGTGGGCTGTCCGTTCTGCCGTCAGCCCTGCCAAACCAGTTGCCCGGAAATTGTGCCGCCTGCTGCCGTTCCATATACGTCTGTAACGGCAGGGTCGTTTCGAACTGTTGCGAATAAACCGGCTGTTTCAGCAGATACTGAGCAAACGGGACGGTTTGCAGTACACTGGGATATAGGTCGGGCCGAATGGTTTCGGAGGTTGCCGCACCGGCCAGGTCGACACCGGCCAGACCCGCCAGCGATCCCAGATTGCCAAGGCCTCCGCCTGATTTGGCCTGGAGTTCGGGCATTACCGTTACCTGAGCCGCGTATTCGTTGGGTTTGGAGAAGCCATACAGCCCGCCCAGAACGCCGCCAAGTCCGGCAAAGAGAAGCAGCGTCAGCCGGTGCTGTCTCAGATAACGCCAGATGTCACTGAGACGCAGTTCGATGACGTGCTCATCCGGTGACCGGCCCGTATTCGGTAACAAAGGTTCTGTTCCTGTCATCGCCCGGCGCTTATCGGTTCAACAGATTGATGATAATGGTTGCGGTGGTGGCGGTCAGGGTGCCAATGAGCGAAAACACACCCAGGCGCTCCGTGGGTGTCAGACGTCGGTCTTCCAGCGGCTCAAACGGCACCGTGATGGTAGAGCCCGGCTCGATACGGGGCCGACGGCGAAAAATCCAGCCTTTTGTGCGGTCTTTCCGTCCATTCGCATAAGTGACATAGGCTTTCTTGCGTCGGGCGTTTTCGGTGAAGCCCCCCGCCTGCGTAATGTAATCCCCGAACTTGAATCCCCGTACGAAGTTTACGGCAGAGGGGTTCAGCACGGCTCCCTGAATCCGGACAATCTCCTGCCGTTTCGGAATCAGCAGCGTATCGCCGTCTTCCAGCAGCAGATTGCCCTCGATGCCGGGATCGTCCAGCACCGCTGCAATATCGGTGGCAATGCGTTCGGTTTTCCGGATAAATTCTGCCCCCCGCAGAAACGCCTCAGGCCGCAGACCGCCCGAACGCCTGATGAGGTCCGAAATGCGTTCGGAACGACTCTGGATGGCATATTTGCCGGGATGATTGACCTCGCCGTAGATAAACACGTTCTGCTGCTGCTCATACTGCGGCGACGTGCGGACATAGACAATATCGAAGGGCAGCAACGTGAAGCGTGAATCCGCCGGATTCAGTCGGAGATTACGGTCGAGATCGAACCGGAAAATACGTACTGTCTCGCGATTGGCCGTTGAGATAGTGTCTTCCCGAATGCGTCGGGCCACTTCGACGCGGTTCGGCGTCGCTCCTTCCTGAAAACCACCGGCCTGCGCTATCAGGTCGGCAATGCTCATCCGGCTCACAAACGGAAATGTATCCGGCTTGTTGACGGCCCCTTCCATCAGCACGTAATAGTCTTCCCGCAGGTCGCGGACCGAAAAAACATGCACACTGTCCTGCCGTTCGAGCGGAATGTCCTCGACCTCCTGACGCATCAGTTTGCCTGGGTCAAACGGAATGGACTCCAGATCGCTGTTTTCGCGTTCCCGGAAAATAAGTCCCCGATTCAGGAAAGCGTCCTTGCGCAGCCCGTCAGCCCGGCGAATGAGCGCCCGAACCGTCGAAATGTCATCGCCGAGGGCGTATTCGCCGGGTCGCATCACGGCCCCGGCCACTTGCACCCGGTTTTCGAACCGCTCCAGAATTTTTGTAATCGTGTATTTGTCCCCGGCCTGGGGCGTAAACGTGGCAAACTGTTCCGGCGTGACGGATACCACCCGAAGCTCACGGGGTGTGTTGCGCCGAAGCGTAACGGAGGCCGTGTAAGCGCGGTCGGTGAAGCCACCAGCGAAGGCTAGCAGTGTTTTCAGGTTTTCGCCGGGCTTTATTTCATAAATGGCGGGTCGTTTCACCTCACCCGCCAGTTCGACGCGGGCGCTGTAATCATTGATGCGAATGACGTCCCCGTCCTGCAAACGAATGTTGGAGCTTTGATCGGCCCGCAGCAGGAAGTCGTAGAGATCGATGCTTTTAATGACGCGGTTGCTGCGAATCACCCGGATGTCGCGGAACGAACCCGTTTCGGGATTGGGCCCGCCTGCCAGATAAAGGGCATTGAAAACCGTGGAGAGCGACGAGATGGTATAGGTGCCGGGTCGTACCACCTCGCCGACCAGCGTAACGCGAATGCTGCGGATGTTGCCCAGCGTAACGGTGGCGTAGGTGCCGCTGCCGGGGCGGTTGAGACCCTGATAGGCCGTTCGGAGCCGCCCGACGATGCGCTGCTCGGCCTGTTCGATGGTCAGACCGCTGACGAAAATGGGGCCGAGGTTCAGCACCCGGACCGTTCCTTCCGGGCTAACCCGCAAACGGAAATTATCTGTCGAATTACCGTAAATTTCGACAATCAGCTCATCGTCCGGACCCACCTGGTAATTACGCGGAGTGGCAATCCGCAGATTGGGTTCAAAGTTCAGGGCCGCATTCTGAAACAGCGAGGCTCCAAACACGACCAGCTTTTTCACCGTATCGGCTTTCGGCAGAAGCAGGCTGTCCAGAAACGTGCGCTGGGAAAGCTGCCCCTCCTGAAACCGGTTGCGGGAGGTGTCGATTTCCGAAAACTGATCGGCCCGTCCGTTGCTCTGGCGGCGCTGCTGAAGCTGTAGTTTCGCCATGCGCTGCCGCATTTTACTGATGTCAGTGAGCGTGTAGCCCTGCGAAAGCGCCGCCTGTTCGATCTGCATTTCGTTAAGGCCACTGGCCTGGGCACGCCGATAGAATTCCATTACCTGCTCATCGGAGAGCTGATCGACGCGCGAACGAGGTTGCTGAGCCAGCACAGGCTGAAGCAGGATCAGGCAAAGCCCGATCAGCCACGTAATCGTATGAATTGAACGAATCTTCAAAACCAGTGTCGGATAGTGGGTTTTGTCGAAAATGAAATTTAAATCCGGTGAAGACAAACCTTATGACAAAGTTATAAATTTCGGGCCAACTTCGTTTTGTATAATTTTAGAACGGCTTCCTTCGCCCATTTCTGACATTTGACGGACGATTTTATTTATTTAAAACGCAACAGTACAATATGGCATCGATTCTTCCCGTTCGCGGCATTCATCCCCAGTTTGGCGAAAACTGCTGGTTTGCTCCCAACGCGACCCTCGTCGGCGACGTAACGATGGGCCGCGACTGCACCGTCTGGTTCAACGCCGTCGTGCGCGGCGACGTGCATTCGATCACCATCGGCGACCGCGTCAACATACAGGATGGTGCCGTCATCCACTGCACGTATCAACGGTTCAAAACGACTGTCGGCAGCAACGTCTCCATTGCGCACAACGCCATCGTTCACGGATGTACCCTTGAGGATAAAGTGCTGATTGGGATGGGGGCCATCGTGATGGACGGGGCCGTGGTTGGGTCGGGCAGCATCATTGCCGCCGGGGCCATCGTCACCCAGAATACGGTCGTGCCGCCGGGAACGATTTACGCCGGTAATCCCGCCAGATTTTTGAAGAATGTGACGCCCGAACTCGAAGAAGTGTTCATGCGGACGGCCAATAATTACGTCATGTACGCCGAGTGGTTCAGGACGGCTCCGACACCTCCTCCTGCATCTCCTTCCGGGCATTGAAATAGCCCCGAATGACGGTGAAAGTCGTGACGGCGAGAAAGAAGATGATGATCCAGTGTACGTAGTTGATGATGCCTGGGAAACGCTCACCGAAATAATAGCCGCCGCCCACCAGAGAGATCGTCCAGATAGCCCCGCCGATAACGTTGTAAAGCATAAAAAACCGGAAATTCATCCGGATCAGACCGGACAGAATAGGCGCAAATGTCCGGACGACGGGCAGAAAACGGGCAATCACGAGCGTTCGACTACCGTATTTGGCAAAATATTTTCGGGTCGTTTCGATGTATCTCTTCTTGAAAAACAGCGAGTCCGGACGATTTTCGAGCCGTTCGCCGAAGAAACGCCCGAACACATAGCCCGTGAGCGACCCCAGCACCGCAGCCGTAAAAATGCAGACCAGCAGCACGGGCAGCGCGACGTTGAGCACCTTTGTCCCGGCGAAGACGCCCGTCAGAAACAGCAGATAGTCGCCCGGCAGAAAAAAGCCGAAGAAAATTCCGTTTTCTACGAAAATGATGAGCGTGATCAATACCAGCCCACCCGTTCGGATAATCTCCTCGGAGTTGAGCAGGTATTGGAAAAAGTCGACTATCGGCTCCATTGGTTAAAGAGTGAATGAGTGAAAGAGCGAAAGAGTGTCAGAATGCTGAACTAACCTTTCTCTGCAGCGGCGTGGGTGGTTCGCCCGCTCCGCCGTTGCGGTACGGGCTGCGACGATTTGGCGGACCACTCTTTCGCTCACTCGCTCTTTCACTCTTTAAATAAGTTCGGCCAGCTCAAGCCAGCGGTCGGATTTCTGAGAAATCAGGGCATCGGTCTGTTCGATCTCCCGCGCCCAGGCCGTGAGTTCTTCATGTCCGCCGCTGCCGCTGTTCAATTGACCCAATAACTCACTTTTCCGTTGTTCAAGTTCCTCAATTTCTTTTTCTAAGACCTCATATTCCTTCTGCTCTTTGAAAGAGAGCTTTTTCTTAGTTTGCGGCGACGGAGCGTTTGGTTGGGCCGCAGAGCCCGGAGCAGACTTCGGCTCTGCTTTCTGCTCTACAGGCAGGCTGTCACGCCACTCGCGGTAGTCGGTATAATTGCCGGGATAATCCCGAACCTTGCCATTGCCTTCGAAAACAAACGAATGCTCCACGAGCCGATCCATGAAGTAGCGGTCGTGCGACACCAGCAGGAGGCAACCCGGAAAATTCAGCAAAAACTCTTCCAGCACGTTCAGGGTCGTGATGTCGAGATCGTTGGTTGGCTCATCCAGAATCAGAAAATTTGGGTTCTGCACCAGCACCAGCAGCAGTTGCAGCCGCCGTTTTTCGCCGCCCGACAGCTTGTGCACGAAATCATACTGCTTTTTGCGGTCGAAGAGAAAATGCTGGAGAAACTGCGAGGCTGTGACGGTTTCGCCCGTTCCGAGTTTCATTACTTCGGCCACGTCCTGCACCACGTCGATGACCCGCTGGTTTTCGGGAATTTCCAGGTCCGATTGAGTATAATAACCGATTTTGACCGTTCCGCCCGTCACGATTTTTCCCGAATCGGGCCGGAGGTCGCCTGTAATCATGTTGAGCAGGGTGGTTTTGCCGAGGCCATTTTTGCCGATAACGCCCACGCGGTCGCCTTTTCGGAAGGTATAATTGAAATGGTCGAGCAGCAGCTTGTCGCCGAAGCGTTTGCTGACGTTTTCCAGTTCGATGATTTTGCTGCCGAGCCGCTGCGTCCGGATGTTGAGTTCCAGTTCGCTTTTGCCAAGTCGCTGATGGGCTTTTTCGCTGACGTCGTTAAAGGCGTCTATCCGGTACTGAGCCTTGGTTCCCCGCGCTTTGGGTTGTCGGCGCATCCACTCCAGTTCGCGGCGAAACAGGTTTCTGGCCTTGTCGACTTCGGCAGCCATAACGGCCTCCCGTTCTTCTTTTTTCTCCAGATAATACGCGTAATTGCCTTTATAACTGAACAGGGTCTGCTGGTCGATTTCGACAATCTGGTTGCAGACTTTGTCCAGAAAATAGCGGTCGTGGGTCACCATCAGCAGTGACTGATTCTGGGTCGACAAAAAATTTTCGAGCCATTCGATGGTTTCGAGATCGAGGTGGTTGGTGGGTTCGTCCAGAATCAGCAGATCAGGCTTTTCAATCAGTACGCGGGCGAGGGCCACGCGCTTACGCTGCCCACCGGAGAGCGACCCGATGCGCTGCCCCACGTCATGAATGCCCAGAATACCCAGAATCTGCTTCATCTGGGTTTCAAAATCCCAGGCCTGCAGCACGTCCATCTGCTGCATGGCCCGGCCCAGCCGGTCGTGATCGTCTGAAAGCAGCGCTTCTTCGTATTGCTGAATGGCAAGCAGAGCGGCGGGCGTACCGCTAAATTGATTGCCCGACAGCACGGTTTCCAGCACCGTCAGGGCATCGTCGAGGTGGGGCTGCTGCTCCAGAATGCCCAGCGAAATGTCTTTACGAATGCTCACAAGGCCTTCGTCGGGTGGCTGCAGACCCGCCAGAATGGACAGCAGGGTGGATTTGCCGGTGCCGTTGGCTCCCACGATAGCCACCTTGTCGCCCCGGCTGAGGCCGAACGTCAGGTTGCGAAACAGATAGTTGTCGCCATACGATTTGGCGATATTTTCAGCAGAGAGAATATTCATAATCCATTAACGGCGAAAGGTCAGAAAGCCTTCCACGGATAAATCTTCGTCCAGTTCTTCCCAATGCAGACCGGTTGCTCCGCAGATGAGTTTCCATTTCTCGCGCTGGTTAACGGAGGCTTTATCCAGGCGGGGAAATCAGTTTAACGGGCAAGCTACCACACGACCATCGGATAATTCGACAAAAATCCGATTGTCTGCAAACCAGACGGTTTTTGCTCCAGGTGTTCGCACGGGATAATTTTCACGAAATTACAAGGAAATCGGGAGTCCTTTCTGCTTTTCATCAATAGTCTTAGTCTCAGGCGATTCAACAATGCAGCGTAACGTATTGACATTGACTGCTATACTGGCCTGTTCGTATGTCGTTCAGGCGCAGGAAGCATCGAAAAATTATACGCAGGACATTCCGGGCAGCACTCTGAAATATGAAATGGTGGCGATTCCGGGCGGCTCGTTCATGATGGGCAGTCCGGCGACCGAAAAAGGCCGCAAAGCGGACGAAGGGCCGCAGCATTCGGTGAAAATCGAACCATTCTGGATGGGTAAAACGGAAGTAATCTGGGATCTCTACGACCTGTTTGCTTTCCAGAACATGGAAAAGGAGATGGCAGACCGGCATCCCGGTTTCGATATGGCAAAGATGGATGCCGTGACCCGGCCCAGCCCGCCGTATGTCGACATGTCGTTTGGCATGGGACGGGAAGGCTACCCGGCCATCAACATGACCCAGTATGCGGCCATCAAATTTTGTGCGTGGCTGTATGCCAAAACAGGCGTTTTTTACCGACTGCCCACCGAGGCCGAATGGGAATATGCCTGCCGGGCGGGCACCAAAACGGCGTATTCGTTCGGAAATGACCCGAAATTGCTGGGTCAATTCGCCTGGTTTAAAGGCAACAGCGAATCGTCGTACAAAAAAGTGGGCCTGAAAAAGCCGAACCCGTGGGGACTGCACGACATGCACGGCAACGTGATGGAATGGACGCTCGATCAGTATATTCCGACCTACTACGCCCAGAAGGCGAAAGGAACTGTAACGGAACCGTATGCGCCCGTAAAGGAGCTATACCCAAACGCTGTGCGCGGCGGCTCGTGGGACGACGACCCGGCGGTGCTGCGTTCGGCGGCCCGTACACCCTCCGATCCGTCGTGGAAGGTGCTCGACCCGCAGATACCCAAGAGCGAGTGGTGGCTCACCAGCGCCTCGTTTGTCGGCTTTCGGGTAGTGCGGCCCGTCAAACCGCCATCGGAAGAAGAAATCAAAGCCTATTATAACCCGCCGCTGATTGAGGATTATTGATTTGACAGGAAACCCTAAAGAATCTACCTTTGTTTACTAATAGTAAACTCTGGAATGTTCAATATTATAAACACCCGAACGCTGAATCAATGGTGTGAACGATATCCGGCTGCAGCGGACGCTTTACGAAAATGGTATTATGATTTACAAAGAGCTTCTTTTGCAAACGCCAACGAGCTCAAAGCGGTATACGCTCATGCCAGTATCGTAGCTGATAGTCGGGTTGTGTTCAACATTTCAGGCAATCACTACCGATTGGTCGTACGAATCAATTATCAATATAAAGCCATTCAACTGAAATGGTTTGGTACTCACGCCGAATATGATCGGATCGACGTAACGATTGTACAACCCTGAAATAAGCGGAGAAATGAACTGGAAACCAGTAAAAGACGAAACACAATACAATGCTGCTTTGCAACGAGCTGACGTCTTGTTCGACGCTCAGCCTGGCACGCCGGAGGGCGACGAATTAGAGTTACTAATCATCCTGATTAAAGAGTACGAGGACCGGGTTCATCCGGTTCTGCCGCCCGATCCCGTTGAGGCTATTAAACTAACCATGAATGAGCGAGGATTGCAGGCTAAAGATCTTGTACCGCTGGTGGGATCGAAAAGCTACGTCTCTCAATTACTGAACCGAAAGAAGCCTTTGACGGCTTCTGTTATGCGGATACTACATAAAACACTTGGTATACCAGCCGAAGTGTTGCTCTCATAAACTCAACTACTATTCATACGTTTCTAAACTCCCTGCATCATGTCTAACGAAACCAATAACCGTCGGGACTTCCTCAAAAAATCCGGACTGATTACCGGCGGAACGCTGCTCGCCAGCCTGCCCACGTTTGCAAATCCGGCCCGCTTTGGGTTTCATTCATCCGTCGACGACGTCATTAAAGTAGCCCTGATTGGCTGTGGCGGTCGCGGAACGGGTGCCGCCGCCCAGGCGCTCAGCACCAAACAGAATGTGAAACTGGTGGCGATGGCCGATGCCTTCCGCGACCGGGTCGACGGTGCTTTCGACGCCCTGACCAAGCGTAAATACAAAGACTGGTCGGGGGCCGAGGTGGACGTAAAATCAAAAATCGACGTGCCCGATGAGCGTAAGTTCGTCGGATTCGATGCTTATAAACAGGCCATTCCGCTGGCCGACGTGGTGATTCTGGCAACGCCGCCGGGCTTCCGGCCTAGCCATTTCGAGGAGGCTGTGAAGCAGGGCAAGCACGTATTTATGGAAAAACCGGTTGCCACCGATGCGCCCGGTGTCCGGAAAGTGCTGGCTGCCGCTGAAGAAGCCAAAAAGAAAAAGCTCAACGTAGTGGTCGGCCTCCAGCGCCATTACCAGCGCAACTACCGCGAGACTATCAAACGCATCCACGACGGGATGATCGGCGACATCGTCAGCGGCAACGTCTACTGGATCGGCGGCGGCGTGTGGACCAACCCGCGCAAACCCGGCCAGACCGAGATGGAATACCAGATGCGCAACTGGTATTATTTCAACTGGCTCTGCGGCGACCACATCAACGAGCAGCACATTCACAACATCGACGTTGCCAACTGGGTGAAGCAGGGCTACCCGATTTCGGTGCAGGGAACGGGCGGTCGTCAGGTGCGTAACAGCAAAGAGCACGGCGAAATCTTCGACCACCACGACGTGGAGTATACCTACGCCGACGGCACTATCATCGCCAGCCACTGCCGCCATATGGAAGGCACCTTCGGGAAAGTGGATGAGGCGTTTGTCGGAACGAAAGGCCGCATCGACTCCTTCGGGCAGAACACGGCCCTGAAGACCTATAAAGGCCAGCCGCTGTACGCCCACGCCGGCAAAGGTGATCCGAACCCGTATCAGGTCGAACACGACGAACTATTCGAGGCGATAGCGAAAAACCAGTATAAGTTTGCCGATGCCGAAAATGGGGCCAAAAGCTCGCTGTCGGCCATTATGGGCCGCATGGCGACGTATTCGGGCAAAGTCATCAAGTGGGACGAAGCCATGAACTCCCAAATCGACCTTTTCCCTGAAAAACTGGCCTGGGATGCCATGCCGAAAATCCTGCCCGGACCGGATGGCTATTACCCGGTAGCGGTGCCGGGGAAAACGACGGCGGTGTAAATTCAGACGTGTAAGAGCGAGGGCGTGTAAAGCCCCAGCGGGGCGATATGTCAATAGCCTGTCGTTTTCCTGTTTTCTTAAGCCCCATATAGGCGATCTGTCAATTACGCAAAAAGGTCTGTTAGCCACGCCGTCACTGTTCTTATGCCCCAGCGGAGCGATCTGTCAATAGGGGTGGCATTCTCTTGTTTATCATAAGCCCTGTAGGGGCGACCTGTTAATCGTCTCAGAGTGAACAGGTCGCCCCTACAGGGCTTTTTTACCCACTATCGCCTTGTTTTCTATTGACAGATCGGCCCTATGGGGCTTTTTTATCTATCATTACCGTATTTTCTATTGACAGGCTGCCCCGCTGGGGCTTTTTTACCTATTATCGCCTTATTTTCTATTGACAGGTTGCCCCGCTGGGGCTTGTTTCAGGACTGCCGTTCCTGGATTTCATCCGGTGAGGGTTCATCTTTGGAAGGAGGTCCCGTTCTATCGATGTCCACCCGCATTCTCGGCAAACTATCGGGGAATTCATCCCGGATGTAGGCCAGCACTTTCTCCCGGACGTTGCAGCGTAGATCGAACGTAGACGGCGCATCGAACGACGACACCAGCACCCGCACCTGGGCGCAGGTGGGCAGGGTTTCGGTGATCTGAACGGCAAATACCTGCTTGTCCCAGAGCGGCTCGGCCTCCACAATCTCGCGGGCCTTCTCCCGCAACTGCTCCACGGGAACGCTGTAATCCAGATGCAGCATGACGGCCCCGATGATGGACGATTCGTTGCGGGTCCAGTTCTGGAAAGGCGTTTCTACAAAATACGTGATTGGCAGAATGAGCCGCCGTCGGTCCCAGACCCGCACCACGACGTTCGTCAGGTTGATTTCTTCGATACGCCCCCATTCATTTTCGACCACCACGGCGTCGTGCAGCCGGATTTGCTGTGTCAGGGCAATCTGAATACCCGCCAGCAGATTCGCCAGTGTTTTCTGAGCCGCAAACCCCACCACCACCGACACAATCCCCGCCGACGTCAGTACGCTCAGGCCCAGTTTGCGGCTCCCCTGAAACGAAATCAGCAGCAGCGATACGCTGACGATAAGCACACCGAGCGACACCAGCCGCCGCACAAACTGAAGCTGCGTGACAAATTTCCGGTGCGACAGATTCAGATCCTGACTGGTGTCATACTGCCGAATCAAATACAATTCTCCGACACGCAGGAGCCTGAGAACAAACCAGGTAGAGGCAACCAGGAATAAAATTTCGGAGAAGCGGTCGACGTTGGGGTGCCGTCGCAGGAAGGTACGCGACTGAAGATTGGTCGCCACCAGAAAGAACAGCGACGGAACGAACAAATAGAAAGCCCGGCGGGCGTGTAATCGCAGCAGTCCCAGAAGTTCGCTGGGTCGGTGGCGTTGTATCAGGTTGATAGTCTGTGAGATGGCAATACAGACAATCAATCCCACGATGGTGGCCGACGTCAGCATGAGCCAGCCATTGCGGGTCATCATACGCCAGGTCAAATCCCAGTCGATGTTATTCCAGTAATGAATCAGGTCTTTCATAAGGCATACGGTCAGGCAGCAAACCCTAAAGTGAAGGGCTGCATGGCACTGCCGTGTAAAACTAATGCTAAATACGGTTGCGCGATGTTTTTCGCCCGAATCGTTCCGGCCAGAACCAGCGCCCCGACTGCATCCGCTCGGCGGTTCGGACGGCGTTTGGATCAGCAATGAGTTTTCCGCCCCGCACCGTAGCCCCCAGCACCAGCCCCGACGCAATCAGCACCAGATTCTTGATGATATATTGACCTTCCAGGCTAGGCACCAGCAACGGGATTTTCCAGGTTTCTTCCGGAAAGAAGACCAGCGGCAGAAACGTACCGACCATTTGCAGAAACAGCAGACCCAGCGTGATGCGCATCAGTCGGCCCGTCAGCAGACCCAGACCAATGGCGGTTTCCCAGGCGGCCAGCAGCGGCGACGAAATGTGCGGCGGCACCGAACCGAACGTGAGCACCGAGATAGTCCGGGTAGCCAGCGTTTCGGCCACGCTAATTCCCGGAAAAAATTTGAGAATGCCGAACCAGAGAAAGACAATGCCCAATGACAGGCGCAGCACGGTCAGGCCGTGTTCGCCCATCCAGTGGACAATTCGTGCGTCGATACGTTTGACAGGTTCAATGGGTTCGTTCGTTTCCATTCGCTGGGCCATGAAGTTCTGACTGTCGAACGCGGAAACGGGGGGAGTTGTTAAAAAAGGATGACTACGAATGGATGCCATCGCTCCAAGCGATGGCATCCATTCGTAGTCATCCTTTTTTACGCCAGCAGCGGTTTCACCACTTTACCATGAACGTCGGTGAGGCGATAGCGGCGACCCTGGTGCTTGAAGACCAGCTTCTCGTGGTCGACGCCCATCAGGTGCATCACCGTGGCCTGAAAATCGTGAATGTGAACGGGGTCTTTGATGACGTTGTAGCCAAATTCGTCGGTTTCGCCGTAGACTACCCCTTTTTTCACGCCCGCCCCGGCCATCCAGATCGTGTAGCAGCGCGGGTGGTGGTCGCGTCCGTAGTTTTCGCGGGTGAGTTTGCCCTGCGAATAGGAGCCACGACCAAATTCACCGCCCCAGATCACCAGCGTATCGTCGAGCAGACCCCGCTGTTTCAGGTCCATCACCAGCGCCGCCGACGCCTGATCGACGCTTTTGGTCTGAATCTGAATGTCGTTGGGCAGATTGCCGTGCTGATCCCAGCCCTGGTGATAGAGCTGTACGAATTTGACGTCTTTTTCAATGAGCTTACGGGCCAGCAGACAGTTGGCGGCAAACGTGCCGGGCTTCCGCGATTCGGGGCCGTAGAGGTCGAAAATATATTTCGGCTCTTTGGAAATATCGAGCGTTTCGGGCACCGACGCCTGCATTCGATACGCCATCTCATATTGCTGCATCCGGTTGTTGATTTCCGGGTCCAGAATATGCTTTGACTGCTCCTGGTGCAGCTTCCCCAGATAATCCAGCATCCGGCGGCGGCTCGTGCGGTCGATGCCGGGAGGATTGTTCAGATAGAACACCGGGTCCGGGCCGGAGCGGAACACCACGCCCTGATGCACCGAAGGCAGAAAACCGTTGCTCCAGAGCTTAGCGTACAGCGGCTGGTCGCCATCCCGGCCTTTGCTGAGCAGCACCACAAACGAGGGCAGGTTCTGGTTGTCGGAACCCAGACCGTAGCTCACCCACGAGCCAAAACTGGGCCGACCGCCCTGCTGCGATCCGGTCTGAATGAACGTTACCGCCGGGTCGTGATTGATGGCCTCCGTGTGCATCGAGCGAATGAACGACAAATCGGAAACGATGCGGGACGTGTAGGGCAGGAGTTCGCTCATCCACATGCGGCTGGGGCCGTATTGCGCAAATTTGAACTTGGAGGCTGCCAGAGGAAACCGGCTTTGTCCGGCGGTCATGCCGGTCAGTCGCTGGCCTTTCCGAACGGATTCGGGCAAGTCCTGCCCCCACATCTGCTCCAGTTTGGGCTTATAGTCGAACAGGTCAAGCTGGGACGGCGCTCCGCTTTGAAACAGGTAAATCACCCGCTTGACTTTTGGCGGGAAATGGGGTTTTCCCAGGGCACCGCTCTCAGCCGTTCCGGCAAAAACATCCTTCGGGTTGAGCAGCGATGCCAGCGCCAGCGTTCCGATGCCCGCACTCGTGCGGCCCAGAAACGTCCGGCGACTCATCATATCGTGTATTTCGTCCTGAAGATTCATCCTGTAACATGGAGCGCTGCTCCGTGTGTTTTTAAGGAACTAAAAATGAACGGAGTAGCGCTCCGCTCTACAGTTAACGCTTAATAATTGCCTCATCAAAGTTCATGACCGTGCTGGCAACGACCGTTAACGCGGCTAGCTGGTCCGTCGGAAGAGTTTTATCGACCGGATATTCTCCAACGCTCAGCAATTCCTTCGCCCGCTTCGGATTTCGCCGAAAATCGGCCAGTTCCTCCGCATACAACTGTTGCATCAGCGCTAATTCCTTTGGCCGGGCCGGGCGGCTAACCACCGCTTTGAAGAAATAATTTATCGGCTGCTGCACACCCTGCACCCCCTGCCCCGCACCCCCTGCCTTCTGCGCCAGCACACGGGCGGCTTCCACAAACTGCGGGTCATTCAGGGTAACGAGAGCCTGCAGCGGCGTCGAGGTTTTCTGCCGTTTGACGATGCAGATATGGCGCTCCGAAGCGTCGAAGTTCAGCATCATCGGCGGGGGCGACGAGCGCTTCCAGATAGTGTAAAGGGACCGGCGATAAAGCGTATCGCCATGATTCTGCACATAATTGATGGCGTTACGCGTTGCGAGCGCTTCCCAGATGCCCGATGGCTGATAGGGATACACGCTGGGACCACCGATGCGCTGATTAATCAGGCCGCTGGCCGTCAGGGCATTATCCCTGACCTGCTCAGCAGAGAGCCGATAGCTGGGGCCTCTCGTCAGCAGGGAATTGTCGTAGTCGAGTTCACGGGCTTTGGCCGACACGCTGGATGACTGCCGGTAGGTCGCCGACATGACGATCAGCTTCTGCATGGCCTTAACATCCCAGGGTTTGACGCCTGCGTCGGCATTACCTTCCCGGAACCGCACGGCCAGATAGTCCAGCAGTTCGGGGTGGGTAGGCAGATTGCCCTGGTTGCCGAAATCGTCGCTGGATTTGACCAGCCCCTGACCGAAAAACTGCTGCCAGAATCGATTGACAACCACCCGACTGAACAGCGGATTCTCTTTGTCGAGCAGCCATTGGGCCAACCCCAGGCGATTTTTAGGGTATTTATCCGACATGGCAGGCAGGCCGGAAGGCGTAGCGGGTGTCACCTCCGTACTGGGTGCGTCATAAGCCCCCCGCGACAGGATAAAGGTTTTCCGGGGAAATTTCCGCTCCCGCATCACCATCACCTGATTGGAGTTGGTGTAGAGCATTAGGGCATCGCCCCGCAGTTTCATGGTTTGTTCGAAGGCCGTTTTGTAACCGGGGTCGACTGTCGTTACGTAAAAATTGTAAAGTCCGGCCCGCTGCGCCGGGGTGCGCTTGTCGGCTGGCGTGCGTAAGGCAACTGTCAGCGCATCGGCCTGTCCGGCGAGGCCAGGCATTTCCAGTTCGGTCAGGCAGCGGTTGTAAATCCGCAGTTCATCGACCGCAAAATCCTTGTAAAAATAATCGTGCATTCGGCCAATATAGAACGAATGCTGCGCCCAGTGGCTCTTGTCTTTTCCGTAAATAATGCTGTGACGCAGGTTATCGGTGATGACGCGCACGGGCATGGGCCGACCGTCCAGATATAGTTTCAGACCGGATGCCCGGCCCGACCCGTCGTAGGTCAGCGCCACCTGAAACCACTTCTTCGCCGGTACTTTGCTCACAGATTCAATATCCAGTGCGTTGTCAGGCCAGACGTGGCTGAGGGTCAGTTTCAGACGACCGTCTTTCAGCAAATCGAGCTGATAACCGCGTTGTCCGTCCATCGGTCCGGTGGTGCGGCCCAGCAGTGTAGCCTCCATGCCCGGTTTCGACAAATTGAACCAGCTACTGATCGTAAACGGCTGATTCTGTTCAAACGCCGCAAATTCGTACGGTAACTGAATCTGGCTGTCGCCCGGCAGGAACCGTGCCCGTCCGAACCGTCCCGGCACCGACGTGGCATATTTTTCCGGATCACCACCGAGCCGGGCAGGCAGGGTGTCGTTTACCGTATTGACAAACAGGTTACGGGGATCTTTGTCCAGTTCAGCTTTCGTTTTCGGCTTCTTCGGCTGGGATTTTTTTTCATCTTTTTTACCCTGCGCTTCTGCCCGCTTTTTGGCTTCATTTTCTTTTTTCCGGCGGGCGTCGTCGGCTTTTATCCACTCCAGATAATCGACCTTGTCCGTTTCATCGAACGTATAATGCGCTATCAGACCCGTATTGAGGGGCGAAAGCGGCTGGCTGCCTGTCTGGGAGATCCACTGACCGAAACGCTGCTGATAATCCGGGCGGTTTGGATTTAGCTGCTGTTGCAGCGGCGTCAGTTTCTGTTGAATAAACCGCAATTGCTGATCCACTTCCGGCGTCGTCAGCGTCACGGTCGGGGCGGCCTCACCATTGTACGGAATCTGGCCCCGGTCGTTGTTGCTGTTGAAAAAAGCGTAGAGCGAAAAGTAATCTTTCTGGCTGATGGGGTCGTATTTATGGTCGTGGCAGCGGGCGCATTCCACCGTCAGGCCCAGAAACGCCTTCCCGAAGGTGTTGGTGCGGTCAGCCACGTATTCGACCCGGTATTCTTCGTCCACGATGCCGCCTTCCTGACTCTGCTGGTGGTTCCGGTTGAAGGCCGTCGCCACGAGCATGTCGCGGGTGGGCCGGGGCAGCATGTCGCCTGCCAGTTGCCAGCTAACAAATTTATCGTAAGGCAGATTCTGATTGAAAGCCCGGATGACCCAGTCGCGGTAGGGCCACATGGTCCGCATACCGTCGTCCTGATAACCGTGTGTGTCGGCATAGCGAGCCACGTCGAGCCACTCGACCGCCTGCCGTTCCCCGTAATGCGGGCTCTTCAGCAGCCGGTCGACCACCTTTTCGTAGGCGTTGGGACTTTTATCGGCCAGAAACGCATCGACTTCGGCGGGCGTAGGGGGCAGGCCCGTCAGGTCCAGCGACACCCGGCGCAGGAGCGTCAGTCTGTCGGCCTCAGGGGCGGGACGCAGTTTCTTCTCCTCGTGTTTTTTCGCCACAAAGCGGTCGATGTCGTTTTTCGCCCAGCCGTTGTTTTTCACCTCCGGCAGGTCGGCCACCGTTGGGGCGATGAGCGACCAGTGCGGCTTGTATTCTGCCCCCTGTTCAATCCAGCGAATGAGCATCGCTTTCTCCTCCGCCGACAGACTCAGGTTCGACGCTGGTTCGGGCATCATGTAGTCGGGGTCGGTGCTGACGATGCGGTGGTAAAACTCGCTTTTGCCCAGTTTACCGGGCACGATGGCCCGTTTGCCGCTTTCGGCCAGGGCTTCGTAAGCGCCCTCCGGGGTGTCGAGCCGCAGGCCTGCTTTCTGTTTGGCCTTGTCGGGACCGTGGCAGGCAAAGCAGCGGTCGGAAAGAATAGGCTTGACGTGCAGATTGTAATCGACCGTTTCGGGCAGGCTTTTTTCAGCGGCCAGAATATCGGCGGGCTTTTCAACGTCAGACTGGCAGCCGGTCAGCCACACGGCTGCACCGAAGACGCCAATTGAGGCCGAAATCACAAAATGTTTCAATCGTATGTCGGATAGGCGAAGCATACGCAGGTAAAGGATTGATATATAACAAATTTACTACATAATTAGCTAAAGATGGAAGTGCGGTCAATTTCCTATATAAATTGGTCAAAGTTCGTCCGCGATTGCATCGCATCGTGCGTCACAGACGCACTTCACGCCCGTCTCGCGATATAATCGCGGACGAACAAAAAAAGGACGACCCGATGGTCGTCCTTTTTGCCTGCAAAACCAGTACGTGCTATTTTCCCGTTTCCGCCAGCAGTCCCTTGCGTTTCAGAATAGTATCCATGAAACGCAGATCGTTATCGTCAGTGAAAATCGTGTAGGGCAGGTAAAGAAACTGGGCATCGGCCATGCCTTTGGCGACCATTTTCGTCAGCAGGTTCATCTTCATCTGCTGTAGCGCCTGCTGGTTCGACATGGTCAGCACATAAGCATCTTTGTCCTTGCGGGCGCTCACAATCTGGTCCCATTTCAGGATGCCGCCCTCGCGGGCGTTGATGCGCATCAGAATCTGGCGGCTGTCGATTTCATACACATATTTCTGAAACAGGGGCTTAGCCTGTTCCATCTGGGTCATACCCGCAAACTGCGCTCCCCAGAACAGCAGATAGACAACCAGCAGTAGAAAAATCACGATGGCAGGCCAGTAAAAATCGACTACGTCGGTGGCGTACAAAACGATATTGAGAACAATCAGCACCAGCGGAATCGCCAGCCATATCCAGTTATTCTTAAACCAGCCTTTAAGCGCCAGATTTAGGTATGTCTTCTGGTCCAGTGCGTATTTTTTTGTTTTAATAATCATAAATCAGGCAATCCAGAGAAGTTTGAAACACAAAAATAGGAAAGGGGCGGCGATTTCGGTCGGTTGGTTTTCTGATTATTTTGCCAACTTTGCTCCTGAACTGCCTATTGATGATGACCACCCTACCAACGCAGATTCTGACGCCTCTGCAGCTCGACCAGAAAATCCGGCGAATTGCGTTTGAGATATACGAAAACAATTTTGAGGAGACTGAAATCGTGCTGGCCGGCATTGCGGGCGAAGGCTACGTACTGGCCGAACGTCTGGCTCACGAACTAAGTCAGATTGCGCCCCATCAGGTGCTTCGGCTGAAAATCGACCTCGATAAATCGCAGCGCCAGCAGCCGCCCATCCACGTCGATGCCGGACCGGAGGCTTACACCAATAAAGCCATTGTGGTTATCGACGACGTGCTGAACACGGGCCGGACGCTGGCGTATTCGCTCCAGCCCTTTCTGAATGTTCCGGTTCGCAAGTTACAGGTGGCCGTTATTGTCGCCCGCAATCACCAGCTTTTTCCGGTATCTGCGGATTATGTCGGCTACGCACTTTCGACCACGCTGACCGAACACGTGGAAGTGGTGCTGAGCGATGAAAGCCGGTTGGGGGTATATTTGAAGTGAGTTCTAAAATCCCCTGAATCCCCCGCCCCCAACCCCCTAAAGGACGGCCGCGGTGGCGTACCACTGGCCGCTGCGGGACTTGGCCCCTAAATCCCCTAAAGGACGGTCCGCCGCTGCGGGACTTTGCTTCGCTGATTCAGGCTTAAGATTGAGGCAGCGCCAAGTCCCGCAGCGGCGGACCGTCCTTTAGGGGATTTAGGGGCCAGACCGGTGACCCACAGTCCGACCTCAGCGACGAAGCAAAGTCCCGCAGCGGCGGGTGGTACGCCCCCGCGGCCTCCCTTTAGGGGATTTAGGGGCTTTTCGCAGGCACCCTACACCCCCTGCAGCGTGCTCAGCCTCCGGTAAAAGCCCTCGTCCATCACCAGTAGTTCGTCATGGGAGCCGCGCTCGATGATTTCACCCCCATGCACCACCAGAATTTCGTCGGCGTGCTGAATCGTGCTCAGGCGGTGGGCAATCACCAGCGTGGTGCGGTGGCTCATCAGGCGGGTCAGAGCCTCCTGCACCAGCTTTTCGGATTCGGTGTCGAGTGCCGACGTGGCTTCGTCCAGAATCAGAATGGGCGGGTTTTTCAATACGGCGCGGGCAATACTCAGCCGCTGCCGCTGTCCGCCCGACAACCGACTGCCGCGGTCGCCGATGAGAGTCTGATACCCCTGCGGCTGAGCCATGATGAAATCGTGGGCGTTGGCAATTCGGGCGGCGGCCATTACTTCTTCTTCCGTGGCCTCGGACCCAAAGGCAATGTTGTTGAAAATTGTATCATTGAACAGAATGCTCTCCTGCGTAACGATGCCCATCTGGTTGCGCAGTGAGTGCATGGTGCAGTCGCGGAGGTCGACACCGTCGATCAGAATTTGTCCGGCGGTGGGGTCATAGAAGCGCGGAATAAGGTCGGCGATGGTCGACTTGCCGCCGCCCGATGAGCCGACGAGCGCAATGGTCTTGCCCTTTTCGAGAGTAAAGCTGATGTTTTTCAGTACCGGACGGTCTTTTTCATACGCAAACGATACGTTCCGGACGCTGATTTCATTTCTGAAACCGTTGAGCGTAACGGCTCCCGGTTTGTCCTGAATTACCGGCGTCGTGTCGATCAGTTCGAGAATACGTTCGCCCGACGCCAGGCCGCGCTGCGTACCGCTGAAGGCGTTGGAGATTTCTTTGGCGGGCCGCATAACCTGCGAGAAAATGGCGATGTAGGACACGAACTGAGCCGCCGAGAGCTCCGACTGATTCGACAGCACCAGCGAACCGCCGTAGAGCAGAATCCCGGCCACGACCATCACGCCCATGAATTCGGAAAACGGCGAGGCCAGTTCCCGGCGGTTCGCCATCGACCGCACCGCCCGGCGGTAGGCTTCGTTCTCGGTCTGGAATTTCCTCAGAATAAACCGTTCTGCATTAAACCCTTTGACTACACGCATACCGCCAAACGTTTCGTCGAGCAGGCTGATGAGACCACTCAGGCGCTGCTGGCCTTCCTGGGCATCGCGGCGCATCCGCTTGACGAGCGAGGCGATGAACACGCCCGAAACCGGAATGACGATGAAGGCAAAGAACGTCAGCTTGACCGAAATCGAGAATAGGCCCACCAGGTAGGCGATGAACAGAAACAGTTCTTTCAACGCCGCCGACAGCGTGTTGGCAATGGAGTTTTCGACCTCCTGCACGTCGGTCATGATGCGGGAAATGAGATTGCCTTTGCGCTCGTGGGAGAAAAAGCCCAGATGCAGCCGGGTGGTTCGTTCAAAAACGGTTTCCCGCAAACGGGCCACCATCCGCGCTTTAAACGACTCCAACTGGCGTACCGAGAGATATTTGAACAGGTTGTTGAGCAAAACCGACGTTACAATCACCCCGCAGACGAACCGCAGCGCCCCCAGCTTGCCTGACTCCTGGAAAATTTTGGCGAAATAATAATTGAAAATGTCCTTCAACTGACTGAGACTAAGAGAGAATTCCGGTGGCGATTGGCTCAGAACCGCTGCCTGTCGGTCGGGCGTTACCTGGCCGAACAGTACGTCGAGCAGCGGAATGAGCAGTGTAAAATTCAATACGCCGAACACGCTGGCAAGCAGCGACGTCAGCAGAAACGGCGCAATGAAGCCCCCCAGTGGCCGGGCATATGAAAGAAGTCGGAAGTATGTTTTCAATGTTTACGCGATAAACGGCAAAGATCGGAAAGAAGTCGGTAAGACCTGCAAGGTTTTTGAAACTCTTGCCAGAGCCGATGGGGGCGCCAGCGCTGCAGAATCTGTTAGACCTGCAAGGTTTTAGACCTGTTTAGACCTGCAAGGTTTTTGAAACCTTACAGGTCTAAACAGCCGAAACAATAAAAGAGTGCGCCTGCCGACGCACTCCGGAAAGAGGAGGTTATGGAGTAACCGCTTATTTCTTCGCCCGCATGACAATCTCGTCACCCGCCGAATCTTCAACAATAATTTCGATGGTGCCATTCTGGTACGAGCCGACCTCCTGACCCTGCAACTGCATGGAAATTTTGCCGCTCTTTTCAACCAGCTCCACCGTGCCCAGTTCATCGCCTGCCGACTGGTTGTTCTGCTTGTTGGTCAGCGTGAACGACAGCGCAACCTGATTGTCACTGGATTTGCGGGCTTTGATGCCGCCCGAAAACTGGCTCATCGGAAACTGACTGGCCCCGATTTTGAGGTACGTCAACTGATAGTCGCCCGCCACCTGCTCCGAAAGCGCCTGCGGTTCAACGTCTTTGTCTTTCTTACAGCCCTGAAGCGCAACGAACAGGACCATCATCAATACTAGTAGGGACTGGGTGAATCGTTTCATGAAGTTCATCAGATTTTGTTTGTCACAAAGTAAGGTCTCTGTCGCCGGACCGTAAGGCATCAGCCGCATCAGTCGCCGTTTTTACCCGATGAAGCGTTGTAAAATATTTATGAATTGCGCTGACAAAAACCCTTTTCAGTCCGTTTTGTAACTAAATTCGTTCATTTGCCCGTACAAAGGCACTTACTTTAGTACCTTTAAGGACCTGAGACGAATACAACCAACGAAAACAACCAACGCATGAAATCGATCGCACCGCTGGTAGCACTTCTGCTGCTGACGACTGCCTGTGAACTGATTAGACCGAATAATGGTAAGTCGGACCGGTTCTCTACTTCTGCCGAAAAAGGACCCATTGCGCCCGGAACTGTCGATGAGGCGTCGGGACTGGCCGACAGCCGCACCCTGAGCGGACACGTCTGGGTACAGGAAGACAGTAACCGCCCGGCAGAAATAAGCCTGCTGACGCATGGCGGACAACTCGCCGGTCGGGTGTCGCTGCCCGGCATTGCCAACCGCGACTGGGAGGATCTGGGCATCGGACCCGGACCGCAGGACGGGGTTTCGTACCTTTACCTGGCCGACATAGGAGATAATTTTGTTCAGTATAATGAAAGTTATATCTACCGGTTTCCGGAACCAAAAGAGAAAAATGGGGCCGTTTCGGGTATCGAACGAATTACGTTCCGCTATCCGGATGGCCGCCGGGATGCCGAAACGATTCTGGTCGACCCGCAGACCCGCGACATTTTCATCGTGACCAAATCCGAAGAAAAGGTGCGCATCTACCGGCTGGCTTATCCGCAGAACACTACGGAGGTGACGACGGCCGCCTACCAGGGCGAACTGCCGCTGAGTCTGGTAACGGGGGGTAGCGTGTCGCCCGACGGCAGCGAAATCCTGATTCGGACCTATTTCGGCGTCAGCTACTGGAGACGCACGAGCGGGCAGTCGCTGGCCGACGCCATGCAGAGGACCAGCCCCCGCAGTCTGGTCATCGAAGCCGAGCCCCAGGGCGAGGGCATTGCCTTTGCGGCCTCGGGTAATGGCTTTTTCACTATCAGCGAACGCCGCAACGCGCCCGGAACTTCCCTGAATTTTTACAAGCGTCAGTGACCCAGACAAAAACCGCTGCCATTATCGGGGCCGGCATCGCCGGTGTTGCCGCCGCCATCCGACTGGCCGTCAGGGGCTATCGGGTCGAGGTGTTCGAGGCCAATGCCTATCCGGGCGGTAAATTGTCGAGTTTTGACGTAACGGGCTCGGATGGAGGCATGTATCGCTTCGATGCCGGGCCTTCGCTCTTCACGATGCCGCATCTGGTCGATGAACTGTTTCGACTGGCCGGGCGTAATCCGGGCGATTTCTTCGAGTATATCCGGCTGGACGAAACCTGCCGCTATTTCTGGGACGACGGCACCCGCCTGACCGCCTGGGCTGACCGGCAGGCTTTTGCCCGGGAAGTGGAGCAGAAGCTCGGCGAACCCGCCAGCCACCTCCTGGACCATCTGGACGACAGCGCCGCCAAATATCGCATTACCGAGAAACTGTTCCTGCACCGGTCACTGCACAAACTCAGCACGTGGGTGAACCGGGACGCCCTGAACGGCTACCTGAATCTGCCGAAGCTGGGCGTGTTCGGAACGATGAACCGGGCCAATGAGCGGCGCTTCCGGCATCCGAAGCTGGTGCAGTTGTTCAACCGCTACGCTACCTACAACGGCTCCGATCCGTATCAGACGCCCGCTACGATGAACATCATTCCGCATCTGGAATACAACATCGGCGCATTTTTTCCCAAAGACGGCATGATTGGCATCACCAACAGTCTTGTTCGGCTGGCCGAAGACCTGGGTGTCCGGTTCCACTTCAACACGCGGGTGACGGAAGTGGTGACAGAGGGGAAGAAGGTGGTGGGAATCAAAGTGGAGAAAGGGAGGAAAGGAGGAAGGGACCGGGCCGCCGGGCGGGAAAGGAGAAAAAAAATGGAAGAAAGTATAGTTGAAGACCAACCTTTCCTTCTTTCCTCCTTTCCTTCTTTCCTCCCTTTCTCCCTGCTTATCTCCAACATGGACGTCGTCAACACATTCCGGAAGCTGCTGCCCCACGCCCGGCAGCCCGAACGGATTCTGCGTCAGCCGAAATCGAGTTCAGGACTGATTTTTTACTGGGGCATCCGGCGGAAATTCCCGGAACTGGGGCTGCACAATATCTTCTTCAGCAATGATTATCGGGAGGAGTTCGAACAGCTTTTCCGGAAAAATAATCTCACCGACGACCCGACCGTCTACCTCAACATCACGTCCAAACACAAGCCTGACGACGCCCCGGCGGATGGCGAAAACTGGTTTCTGCTCATCAATGCGCCCAACAACACGGGGCAGAACTGGGACACGCTCATCGATCGCACCCGCCGGAATGTTATCCGGAAACTGAGCCATAACCTGGGCGTCGACGTGGAACCGCTGATTACGGGCGAGGCCATTCTGGACCCCCGCAGCATCGAAGCCCGGACGTCGAGCTCGCAGGGGGCGCTCTACGGCAACAGTTCCAACAACCGGTTCGCTGCTTTCCTGCGTCATGCCAACTTCTCCCGTGATTTCGATAATCTGTATTTTGTCGGGGGCAGCGTCCATCCCGGCGGCGGCATTCCGCTCTGCCTGCTCTCGGCCAAAATCGCAACGGACTTGATTAATGGATAATGTAAAATGGATAATGTATAATGGAGGTCGCTATCGGATGGGATAACCTACTTCATTATTCATTGTACATTATTCATTATTCATTAATTTCCCCGGCATGGACGTTTCCTATCTGATTATCATTCTGAGCCTGTCGGTGCTGTTGTCGTATGTATTCGACCTGCTCAGCAGCCGGTATAAAACGCCCTCGGTGATTTTGCTGCTGCTGTCGGGGATTCTGATGCGGCAGTTGACCAGTTATTTCGATATCACCATTCCGTATCTGGACACCATTCTGCCCATTCTGGGTACGCTGGGGCTGATTCTGATTGTGCTGGAGGGTGCGCTCGAACTCGAACTATCGAGTGACAAATACGGTCTGATTCGCCGGGCGTTCTGGTCGGCGCTCGCCTCGATCGTCGCTACCTCGCTGGTCATCAGCGGTATGTTGTACGTACTGCTCGAAGAGTCGTATTTTAAGTGTCTGGTTGCCGCCATGCCGCTATCGGTCATCAGCAGCGCCGTCGCCATTCCCAGCGTACGCAACTCCGAGCCCACCACGCGGGAGTTTGTCGTGTACGAATCGGCGCTGTCCGACATTCTGGGCGTCATGCTGTTTAATTTTCTGGTGTATAATGCGCCGGGCGGGTTCTGGTCGGTCATGTCGTTTGCGAAAGATACGCTCCTGATGGCCGTCATTTCGCTGGTCTGCTGTTTCGGGCTGCTCTACCTGATCAGTAAAATCAACCACCATATCAAGTTTCTGCCCATCGTGTCGGTGCTGTTTCTGGTCTACGCCGTCGGAAAAATCTACCACCTGTCGTCGCTGCTGCTAATCCTGATTTTCGGGCTGTTTATCAACAATACCGAACTGTTCATCAAAGGTCGTCTGGACCAGATACTGAAGAACGATTTATTTGAAAAAGAACTCGATCAGATTAAAAACCTGACGGCAGAAAGCGCTTTTATCATCCGGACGTTTTTCTTTCTGCTATTCGGCTATTCGGCCAGTTTGACGGCCCTGTTCGATACCGATGCGCTGATTGTCAGCTTTTTGCTGCTGGTTGCGGTATATGCCGTGCGGTACGTCGTTTTGCGGCTGACAAATCCGCGTTATCTGAATGCCCTGATTTACGTGGCGCCCCGGGGCCTGATCACTATCCTGCTGTATCTGAGTATTCCCGATGAAATGCGCCTGACGGGGTTTCGGGATGGACTGCTGATGCTGGTGGTAATTTTGTCGGCGCTGGTAATGATGGCGGGCGTCGTGCGGGAGCAGAACCGCTAAACCCAGACCATGCTCATGACGCCCATCAGCATGATGAGCTTGCAGAGCGAACTCAGGTAGGAGAACTCCCGGCGGGTGTCGGCAAAAACAAGGCGATAGATCAGCCAGGCAACGGGAATCATCAGAATCATGAAGATCCAGCTCAACTGCTCGTTGCCCAGCGAATGGCCCATCAGAAACAGAATGACGATGAACGTTGCCAGAATGGCGTAGACCAGCGTTTTGGTGCGCCGGATGCCCCAGATGATGGGCAGCGTACGACAGCCGAAGCGGGCGTCGCCCTTCACGTCTTCCATGTCCTTGATAATTTCCCGCACCAGCGAAATACAGAAGGAAAACAGGGCGTAAATGAGCAGCAAATCCACTTCCCGGCGGTAATAAACGGCCAGCACCACCAGCGACAGACCCGTCAGAAACGAAACGACAAAGTTGCCGATGAACGGCTGCCGCTTGAAATTGGCCGAATAAAACCAGAGCAGCGTGACCGATACGACGTCGAGCAGGAAAACCCATTTGCTCAGATACAACCCAATGGCAATTCCGACGAAGTTCAGGATTTGATGGGCAAGCATCGCCCAGCGCCGCCGCAGATAACGCCCGATGATGACCCGGTCGGGCTTGTTGACAATGTCGATTTTGACATCGAAATAATCGTTGATGATGTAGCCGGCGGCGGCGATGCAGACCGTCGAAAACGACAGCAGCGCCAGATTTCGGTCGAGCAGCAGCCGGGGCCAGCCTTCGCGGGGGCCGATGAGGGCAATGCGGGCCAGATACTGCGTTCCGATGACAATCAGCAGGTTCTGCACCCGGATAAGCCGCAGGAAACCCACCACAAAGGCGGTGGGCGAAATCTGCCGTTCACGGTGCGTCTGCCGAAGGGTGCTCATGGAATTGAAAAATTGCGTCAAAGATACGAAAGCGGGTCCGAAGCACAGCGCCATTGACTCATTCATGATTTCTTCACACGTATAAAAGCGACCGTGTGAACACAAACGCCCCGGTTAGGTGTTGTAGGAAATATCAACGAGTGCAATCGCTCACCCATGAAGATAGGTATTGTCTGTTACCCGACGTTCGGCGGGAGTGGCGTCGTCGCCACCGAACTGGGCAAAGCGCTGGCAAAAGCTGGTCACCAGATCCACTTTATCACCTATCAGCAGCCGCCCCGGCTCGACTTCTTTAACGAAAACGTCTATTATCATGAAGTGAATATACCGACCTACCCGTTGTTTCAGTTTCCGCCCTACGAATCGGCGCTGGCGAGCGAAATGGTGAACGTTGCCGTTAACGAACACCTTGATTTACTGCACGTTCACTACGCCATTCCCCACGCATCGGCGGCCTACATGGCAAAGATGATTCTGCGCTCGCAGGGGCGTCATGTTCCGGTGGTCACGACCCTGCACGGCACCGACATCACGCTCGTGGGCAAAGACGCCTCGTATGAACCGGTGGTTACGTTCAGCATCAACGAATCGGACGGCGTTACGGCGGTGTCGGAAAATCTGCGGCAGGATACCTACCGGCATTTCAATATTCGCCGGGAGATCGAGGTTATTCCGAATTTCATCGATTTCAACCGGTTTCAGCGACAGAAAAAAGACCATTTCAAGCTGGCGATCTGCCCCAACGGCGAAAAACTCATCGTTCACACCTCCAACTTCCGGCGCGTGAAGCGCATCGACGACGCCATCGAGGTGTTCTATAAAATTCAGCAGCAGATGCCCGCCAAGATGCTGCTCGTCGGCGACGGCCCCGAACGGGCACGCATTGAGAAGATGGTGCGCGAACTGGGCATCTACGAGAACGTCCGCTTCCTGGGCAAGCTCGACGCTGTGGAAGAGGTACTGTCGGTGGCCGATCTGTTTCTGATGCCCTCCGAAAACGAGAGTTTCGGCCTGGCGGCGCTGGAGGCGCTGGCCTGCGAGGTGCCGCTCGTCACGTCCAACGCCGGGGGCCTGCCCGAACTCAACGTTCAGGGCTTTTCGGGCTTTCTGAGCAACGTTGGCGACGTGGACGACATGGTGAAAAATGCGCTCTTCATTCTGGACGACGTCCACCTGCCCACTTTCAAGCAAAATGCCCTGGCGCGGGCCAGAGATTTTGAACTGCCGAAAATTCTGCCGCTTTACGAAGCCTATTATGAGCGGGTTCTGGCCGAGAGCCTGGCGCAGCAGGTATAGCTCTTTCTCACTGAGAAACAGAGAGGCGCCCATTACCCAAACAAAGCCGTTGGATTTGACCGAAGAAAATCCACCCACGGAATTCCGCTTTCGCCAACCATAATGACTTTGTCCGGATGTACTCTGCGCTGAAAACTGGTCATGCCCGGCGCACTTTGTCGTCGCCCGCTTTTCACCTCAAGACCTATGATCTGCCTGCCCCGCTGCAGAACAAAATCTACTTCATCATTGCCTTCGCGCCAGTAAAACAATGTCAACTGACCCAACTGAGCCGCCCGGCTCAGGTGAACCCCAACCGCCGTCTCCACCCACCGGCCCCATTCAGCGGGATTGGCCCGCACCTGGTCGAAGTCATAAGCAGAAAAAATACTGAACAACGCACTATTCTGTACCTGCCATTTCGGAATTGAACCCCGCTGACGGGCTTTGTCGGCGGTGTATTTCTCCAGACCACTTAGAAGCCCAGCCGAATCGAGCAATTGAGCGTAATGCGATAAGGTGGTTGTATTGCCCGCATCCTGTAGCTGACCCAGCAATTTGGTGTAGGACAGAATCTGTCCGGAGTAACTGCATCCCAACTCGAACAATCGCCTCAACAGTGCGGGCTTATCCACTCGTGTCATCATCAGGATGTCTTTTGACACAGTGGTTTCAACTAAACTATCGAGCACGTAGCTGCGCCAGCGTTCGGGTTGATGAATCAGAGGAGCCGCCCCCGGATAGCCCCCGAACCAGACAAACTCGTCGGCTGTAAATCCAAAGGCCGTCTCCATTTCTGCAAAACTCCAGTGTGTGAGCGTCGTGAGTTCGAAACGCCCGGCGAGCGACTCGCCCAGACCTCGCTGAATCAACAGGCGGGCCGATCCCAACAGAATAACCTGAAGCGGTATCTGGCTGAAGGTGTCCTGATCCCACAGCGCCTTGACCTGTTCGGCCCAGTTGTCGATTTTCTGAATTTCATCGATGACCAGCAAAATCTGCGGCGCATCTTCCGTCCGTAGCTGAAAGCGTGCCGCTTCCCACTGCTGGATGAGCCAGGCCGAGTTCGCCGCCCCTACGGCGTCGGCAGACGCATATCGACAGGGAAAAGGTGCTTTTTCGATCAATTGCCGAACTAAAGTCGTTTTGCCGACCTGCCGGGGGCCTACAATCACCTGAATAAACCGCCGGGGCTCGATGACCCGTGCCCGTAGAAGCGAAAGTTCACTGCGCTCAAACATATTTTACTCATTTTGTTGAGTAAAATAAGTCAATAAAATGAGTAAATTGAATAAATACTTACATGTATTAGTAAAATAGGGCCAGTACATAAGGGTCCGACCAGAATTGCAAAAAGTAATTGTGACTGGCAGAGTTTGGCATCAAGTTTTGCCGTTTGAAACGTAAACCATGCCGTTTCAGGCAAAAAATAATGGGTGAGGCTAAATGGTGAAGTACTTTTAGCAAACTTTACCAACCCTGATTAGGTTACTCCATCAACAGTATATCCCATCTCCCATGAACCCCAACATTCCTCCCACCGACCGGAAACGCGTGGTCATCGTCGGGGCGGGCTTTGGTGGCCTGCAACTGGCCCGCCGCCTTGCCCGCCGCTCTGAGTTTCAGGTGGTTTTACTCAACAAATACAACTACCACGAGTTTCAGCCGCTGTATTATCAGGTGGCAACGTCGGGGCTGGAGGCCAGTTCGATTCTCTTCCCGCTGCGGGCCGTTTTCCACGAAAAAGACAATGTGCACATCCGCGTGACCACGGTGACGGGCGTCGACACGACCGCCCGGACCGTTCAGACGGACATGGGGCCGATTTCGTACGATTATCTGGTGATGGCGACCGGGGCCGATTCCAATTTTTTCGGCATGAAAAACATTCAGGAACGAGCCCTGCCGATGAAGTCCGTGGCTGAAGCCATTGCGCTGCGCAACCGCCTGCTACAGAATTTTGAAGATGCGCTTTCGGTTACCAACGAGGATGAAAAAGATGGCCTGATGAACATCGTTGTGGTCGGCGGTGGTCCCACGGGTGTCGAACTGTGCGGGACGCTGGCCGAACTGCGCCGGACGGTGCTGCCCCGCGACTATCCCGAACTGGATTTTTCGATGATGCAGATCTACCTCATCGAAGGCGGCGCCGAACTGCTGGGGCCCATGTCGCTGGAAGCGCAGCAGAAATCACAGAAATATCTCCAGGAACTCGGTGTCATATTAATTTTCAACACGCACGTAGTGGATTTCGACGGGCAGCGTGTCTACACGAAAGAAGGCCCGGTGTTCCGGACCAATAATCTGGTGTGGGCCGCAGGGGTCCGGGCGGTGCCGCTGAAGGGTTTGCCCGCCGAAGTCATGGGCCGGGGTGGCCGTGTGAAGGTCAACCGGTTCAATCAGGTCGAGGGCTTCACGGATGTGTTTGCCGTTGGCGACGTGGCCCTTATGCCGGAGGAAAAATGGCCGGACGGGCACCCGCAGGTGGCGCAGCCCGCCATCCAGCAGGGTAAACATCTGGCAAAGAACTTGCTGCGTTTACAGCAGGGCAAACCCCTGACGGAATTCTCGTATAGGGATTTGGGTTCGATGGCAACCATTGGGCGCGGGCTGGCGGTGGTCGACCTGCCTTTCTGGAAATTCGGGGGATTTTTTGCCTGGCTGGTCTGGCTGTTTGTCCACCTGATGTCCATTGTCGGGGTGAAGAACCGGCTGGTCATTTTTATCAACTGGATGTGGAGTTATCTAACATACGACCAGTCTTTGCGGTTAATCATAAAACCGAAAGTGCCTGATGTGAGTCTTGAAGCCGCAAAACAGAAACTCGAAGATCAGGTAGTTGTCAAATAAGTCTGTGAGCCACACTGATGTTTACTCCGAACAAGCGTACCTATTCAACCATCTCATCGTGTAAATTTTATGAAAGACGTAGCCGAAAAAGTAAGGCCGAAGAATTCCGGCACGCGGCCTCTGTTTGAGAACCCCATCCTGGAACGGCTCTCCCGTACCCATATTTCCGTGCCGATCACGATTTATCTGGTCACTGCTACTGCCCTGGGCTGGTATGCTTTTGAGTATACCGACCTGCTGTCTGCCTGGATTGGCCTGTTGTTCATCATGGGTATTTTTGTGTTTACGCTGGCCGAGTACGCCGTACACCGGGGCGTTTTTCATATGGACACGGACACGCCGACGAAGGCCAAAATTCAGTATACCTTTCATGGTGTTCACCACGAATACCCGAAAGACAAAACCCGGCTGGCGATGCCCCCGGCGGCGGCCATTTTTGTAGCGTCGGCCCTGTTTGGCGTTACATTTCTGCTGATGGGCGAGGCGGCTTACGCCTTTTTCCCCGGTTTTCTGGTGGGTTATGCAGGCTATCTGTTCGTGCATTTCATCGTTCATGCCTATCAGCCGCCGAAGAACGTGTTTAAGTGGCTGTGGATCAACCATGCCGTGCATCATTACAAAGACCACGACCGCAACTACGGCGTGTCGTCGCCGCTCTGGGATTACGTTTTCGGAACCTACCGGCGGTGATGACGGATTAGAACAGACGCACCCAACGCCCTCTACGAAAGCCTGCTCCCGGAGCAGGCTTTTTTTGGGCTTAGGGGTGAGGTAAGGAGGTCTTCCTATGCGGACGATTTGTTATCTAAACCCGGGTTGGTGAAAATTTCGGGACAGTCGACGTGACCGATTAGGCAGGCGAACGTCCTAAACCATTATCCGCCGTTTTTATTCCTGCCAAATCATGAATCAGAATGTTACCCACCATCAGACCGAACTAACCCCCGACAATCGTCTGGCTACGCTCTCGCTCCGGCAGCACGAGGTGTTGACACTGGCCCGGCAGAATCTCACCAACGAGCAGATTGCCCAAAATATGGGAGTATCTGTCCTGACCGTTAAAAAGCATCGCCGTAATATCCTGAAGGCGTTAGGGTTATGTGGCAAACGCGGTTTTCGGCAGGCGATTCATCTGCTGGAACGCCACCAAAACACCTGAAATGGAGGTCAGATACTACTTTTATACTACTATTTTACTACTTTCTCCCCTTGACCCGGATGAGACAATTCGGCAATTTTGACCCCATAGATCAGGCCCTTTCTGCCATGAACCGCATCGTTTCCCGTCTGCTATCCCTATCGCTGCTGACCCTGACCCTAGGCTGCAATAAGGACAAAGGTCCGTCGCCCGACGCCCTGACCGACGACCCCACCGGACTGCCCATGCCCTCGCCGGATTGCCGGATTGTGAAGGAGACCTTCCGTACAGCAGATATCACTTCTAATCCTGTAACTATCATCCTGGAGGATAATCAGAAGGTTCAGGTGGGACGAGCCTATACTTCAAATTACCGCTACGATTCGCAGGGGCGTATAAGTGAAATACTCACCCAGAAAAACTCCGGGCAGGAGATATTAACTTGTAGCTATACGCCAGCAAGTATCACTCAGCATTTTGTATCGAAGAAATCGGATGGTTCCATAGACAGAGAATCTATCCACTCTGCCCCTTTAAATGTAAGTGGTTTCTTATCCAGACCCTTTGCGTCGGGACCTTTTACAAAAGAAAGTGAACATCAGGTTTCCTTGTATGAATACGATGAGGAAGGTCATCAAGCTGAGCATTTCTATTCGTCGGCTTCAGGAAAAGGACAGCTTTGGGAGAAGAATATATATGTGAACGGTAATCGAGTGAAGCAGTACTGGCTGTCAGCCTATGCCCCCGGTGATTCATTGGTACGCAGCTACCAATACAACTTAAACCGGCCAGATTTACCAATCACCCGCACTTATTACGGCAAAGCTAATCGTAACTTACCTGTAAAAATTTTACTCAGCAACCGTAATAATTTCTTTGGTGACGGGCCATTATATGAGACCCGGTACACATACCTCTTCGACCGACAGGGGCGAGTCCGGCGATGTATAGCCGTGGGGCGGCAACTCAATCCGCAGTACTTAGTTGATGAAAATGTCGGCACGGTTAACGTCACCGACTATGAATATGATTGACAGAGTGATGGTTAACCTTCTGCCTTTGAAATTATGCTTGCCTCATACAACTCACTTCATTCTATGCACTACCAACTGCTGTCCTGCCTGTTGCTGCTGGCTTTGAGCTGTCACAAGAAAATCGACCAACCCGCGCCTAATCTGGCGAATTGCCGGATTGTTAGAGAACGCTATCAGGTTAAGTGGCGACCTTCTGTCACTAATAAGAAAGAAACAGTGGTTGTGAACGGTAAGCCATATGATGTAATGTTTGCCCGTGAATCCACATATCATTACGACGTTCAGGGGAGAATTGTTAAAGAGGTGCATAACATGGCTCCATATGCTACCCCAAGCGTGCCATACACGGTGACTTACTCTTATTCTTCAGGTGTAATATACAGAAATAGCTTATCATCCAAGTGGAACGAACAGGATACTATAATTATAAACCGTAAAGGTCTACTTAACAGCGATGGCGGTTTCTACTACCATTATAATGATGAGGACTTTATGACACATATAACGTTAGTGTCAGGTGATACCCGCTATTTAATTACTTATGATACAAATAAAAATGCTGTAAAAGCTCAAACTCTTGATCCATTCGAGGGGCGTACTCAAACTAATAGTTATGATTTAACGAAATTTGCTTTACCAAATAAGTACATATTTTACGGCAAGCGTAGTATAAATATATTAACAAAATCAATCTATCAGATCGATCAGAGTTCACAATTTCCGGTAGGTGTAATTTATACTATAAACAATTACTACAACTTTGATAAATACAGTCGGGTGAGTCGCCAAATTAGTATTGAAGAGCATAAAGTTCCTGATCAGCAGTATGGCCAGTATATTCATCCTGGCGGCATCGGCGTCACTGATTACGAGTATGAGTGTCCGTAGTTTTTTGCTTTCCATCTTAATCCTGTAATTAGTATGCGATCGATTCTAATCGGTCTGGCATTATGCCTGACCTATGCGGCAGCTTTTGCCCAAACTTTATCCGTAACCTTTCCCAAAAACGGAGCGGTGTTTCAACGTGATGGCACTCAGGGGGTAATCCACGTGCTGGGGACATATAATTCTCAGAGATACTCGCAAGGTAATCTGGTTGTACGGGCCACGCTCCGCAGACTGGATGTCAGAACTGGACAGATTATTCAGTCACAACCACCAACCACCTTTGATGTGCCCCGAAGAGCCTCTTTCTTCTCTTTTAGCACGTTCTTTGCTGGCCGGGTCACAGTCAATCAAGGTTGGTATGAGCTTCGCACACAGGCATTCAGTGACAACACCCCGGTCGGTACCGCCGATGTGCGCAAGGTGGGAGTTGGTGAAGTGTTTGTTATTGCAGGACAATCCAATGCACAGGGACTGCGGGAGGCAGTGGCGACCGGCCCCGGAGCCTATCCCAACAACGCGAGCCATCCGTCAATGGATGGTGTACGCATTCAGCCCAATGCCTTACAGTTTGAGCAATTCGCTGGCGAAAATATGAGCGTAGTCGCTCGACGAATACTTCAGGCATTTACCAATCGGCCCCGCCCTGAGTTAGCGGATATGATTTCAGTGGCTTCGGCTAATTCATCGACGCGAATTGGCCCATTAGGCAACTCGCTCTGGTACTGGGCATCAGTCGGGGAATGTATTGCCAACCAATACAACGTACCTGTTGCATTTTTCAACACAGCCTGGGGTGGAACAACGATTACCCAATATAGCTTATCAGTTGACCCTAATTATGGTCCACTTGGCTGGCCATCTGACGATCCCTCTAACCCCAATCCGCGGTATGTCGGCGGTACGCCTTATGGAGCTATCCGTAATACACTACGTTATTTTGGCTCTATGTACGGGGTCCGGGCTTTATTATGGATGCAGGGTGAGACAGACACCAGAGCCTTGACAGATGTAAACCAAAGATGGAGAGACCCTGTTGATGGCGAGCGGAGGGCTATCATCGATGCAAATGATTACACGACTAAACTGAATCAAGTGATTAATGCGGCTCGAAGGAGTATCAGTAGCGCACAGTTGCCATGGGTTATCGCTCGAACTTCTTTTGAACGTGGTATCACCTCCGCAGTGGTAATCAATGGACAGAATGCTGTAATTAATTCAACTAACAGAGTATACCCAGGACCTGTTACTGATGGGATTTCGGGACGACTCACGGGAGGTGATGAACCTACCCATTTTAACAATGAAGGGCTGATTGCCGCTGGAACTGCCTGGTGTAGTGTTCTGCCAGGGGTTATAAATAATGCTCCTCCCGTTACAATCCAGTCGTTGAGCACTGAGCCGCAATCACTGGAAATGAGTAGCGATGGTAACACCATAGTGGCACCAGCCGGAACAAGTTATTCATGGGTCAATGAGACCAGCGGTGTAACTGATCCCAACTTTATTCTTAGCACCCAGCAGGGAATTGCTGCCAATCAAAACCCTATATCCTTTGCTCCCTTCTCTTCACCCACAACTAGCTCAGTTTACGGAGGAGCCTCCCGCGCAATTGTAACAAATCAAAATGGCAATATCATCGTAACGCAGGCTGTGAACCTGCCCTACTCTCTGGTTGATGATACTGGCGGTGACCCTTGCTCCTTTTCCCAACCCCGCCGCGTAGGCACCTGGAACGGCATGGAAGTCCAGATTCGCCAGTACAATGATAAGCGCGTGCTGGTGCTGCTGGCTTCTGGCACCACCACCGACAAACACTACCCACGGGGCGATAACTTCTGGGACAGCTTCACCAAAGATAGCGGCGTGGACGGCCTGCGGGCCTGCCTCAACGGAGGCAACACCGGCTGGGGCGGCATGGCCTGCCCCGATAACCTGCCCACGCCTTCGGGCTACGTACGCGGCCAGGAGGCCGATGGGGCCGTTTTCTTCGAGCAGTCCGGCGGCAGTAGCTGTAACTACTCCCTCTCGGCCAGCGTCTCCAACCCTAATCCCGGCTGCGGGGCGCAGGTCACCCTCAATGGCGGCTGTTCGGGCGATTGCGGCGGGCTGTCTTACCAGTGGACCGGCAACGGTGTGGCTCAGAACGGCCAGAACGTGACTATTAGCGTCCCTGCCAGCAACGGCACTTACACCTACACGCTGACGGCTTCCCGCAGCGGCTGTAGTAAGTCCGTCACCACCCAACTCACCGTCAGTGGCTGCGGCGGGGGCACCCCGCCGCCATCGGGCATCACTGCCGGTAACTGCTACCGCATCCGGCCCCTGTCCAACACGGCCAATGCCCTGGGCGTGTCGGGCAGTCAGACCGTCGTTCAGCAGGCGGCCAACGGCCAGAACAGCCAGCTCTGGAAAGCGGAAGACGTCGGTGGGGGGCAGTTCCGCTTCGTGACTCAGAACGGGTCGGGCCAGGCCATGCGGGTGGCCTCGGATAACTTCGGCGAGGCCGTACGGCTGGCGGCGGCAGGCAGCGACTACCTTCAGAAATGGAGTGTGAGCCCTTCGGGCAGTGACTACCGGGTGAGTCTGGGTAGTGGTTCGACCTGGGACATGCGCAGCGCGGGCGGGGAGCCCGACCTGCAACTCTGGGGCACCACGGGCAACGACCCGGTGTCTCACCGCACCTTCCGCTTCGAGACGGTCACCTGTCCAGGCGGCACCCCGCCCCCGCCCCCGCCAACGGGGGGCAGCTACAATGGGCACTTCGATATGGCCTCCTGCTCGTCGCTGCTGGGTTGGGTGTGGAACAGCAGTGCGCCCGGCACACGGCTGACGGTGGAAGTCGTCGAGGGCAGCCAGGTAGTGGCGACGGGCACGGCCAACCGCTACCGGCAGGACTTGCAGCAGGCGGGCATCGGCGACGGGCAGTATGCCTTCGACATTCCCACGCCGGCCTCGTTGAAGAACAATCAACCGCGCACCATCAGTGTACGGGTGCAGGGTACGGGGTATATTCTGAACAACTCGCCCCGCACCATCACCTGCCCGTCGGGGGGTCGAATGGCTACCCCGTCATCAGCGGAAAAGGCGGGCGAATGGCGGCTGATGCCCAACCCGGCGGGAGACGAAGTGACCCTGGAGGCGCCTTACCCGCTCAACGAACGGCGATTGACGGTGAAACTGACGGCCCTGAACGGCAGTGAGCAGGTGGTCAGTCGGCGCAGCCAGCAGGTGACCGACAGGCAGTTTCGGTTACAGTTGCGGGAGCTAAACTTACCAGCGGGCCTCTACCTGATTAGCGTCAGCGAGGGAAGTCGGTTGCTGACGACCCTGAAGTTAGTGAAACAGTAGCGAGAGTCGACGGAGTTTTTCGCGTCAGAGACAAAAAGGTTCTTATTCCAATCCTGCCTGACAGGTTGGGATAAGAACCTTTTTCTACCGAATCACCTGCCGGTAGCGCAGACTTTCTTTTTGCGGGCTGCCTTTCAGAATAAACCACGCCAGTTTTGCATAGTTGGGGTGGCGGTAGAACTTCCTGAGGTTTTTCAGAAAAAAGAAAAGACGAAACAAGGGCCGCTGCCAGACGGGGTGAAACTGCCGATAGTAGTGGAACAGGGAGATATAAAACTCTTTCTCAATCGCCAGATTACGGTTCGTGCTTTCGCCGCCGTAGTGAACAAACCGGGCTTCGGGCACCAGAGCCGCCGAGAAACCCCGGCGTTTCAGGCGCTGGCATAAATCCTCTTCTTCGCAGTACAGAAAATAAGCCGTTTCCAATCCGCCGACCGCGTTAAAGGCGTCGGCCCGGACAAACAAGGCGCTTCCCGTCACCACCGGCACCCGAACGGGCTGATCGTAGACGGCCTTGTCGGACGGATACGCTTTAGGGCTGAATTGCCTTAAAAGCCCGTGCCCCAACCATTTCTGCGCCAGCGTCGGGAAATAACCGAACGAGGGCTGAAGCCGCCCTTTTTCGTCCACCATCTGCGCCGTGCAGACGCCCACGTCCGGATGGGCGTCCAGAAACTGCCGGAGGATGCCGCAGACGTCGTTGAGCAGCACACAGTCATTGTTCAGGAAGAAGTAATGCGTCGTTTCGGGGCGGGCAAACTGCACACCCAGCATATTGCCGCCCGCAAAGCCCAGATTCAGCCGACTACGCACCAACCGCAGTCGGGGCTGGTTCTGAATCGGTTTCAGGCGTTCAAAATCGTCAGTTGAGGAATTATTATCGACCACGATGATTTCGTAGGCGTCCGAAAGGCAGGTGGACCGAATCGATTCGACACAGGGGAATGTAAACCGGCTGGAGTTGTAATTCAGCAGAATAAGCGTGACAAATGAGTCGGGCATACCGGATGGGGTATGGGTAACTGGGTACGTGATGAAACGGCAAGTTACCGAATTACCGCATAACAAATTACTTGGTTACCGGCCCAACAGCTTATCCAACTCGGCGGGTTTGTCGGGCAATGGGGCGCGACGCTGAATGAATTTCCCATCGCGGCCAAGCAACGTAGCCGCCGGAAGTTCATACGCCCGCATGCTGACCAGCAGGCCGCCCACCTGATCCGGAGTGGTGAATACATGCAGTCCTCTGGGTCGTGTCCGGGCCAGCCATTCCTGCCAGATCTGCGATTCATCTTCGGAAATAGTGACGTAAACGGGCAGCAGATCTCGCTCACTAAACGTTTGACTCCAGGCTTTCTGCTGAAGAGCGAGCGTGTGCAGCGGGTCGGCGGGCGCTTCCCAGACGGTGACGTAGATAAGCCGTCCCCGCCCCATTGCCCGAATCTGGTCGAGTACCTGACTACCCGAAAGCGACTGGGCATTCAGCAAAAACATGCCGGGAAGAGCCTCGACGGGTTTGTCCGGGATTCCCTTTTCCATACGGGCGTTAACCTGCTGAATGAGCAGGCTATCTTTAGCTTCCAGCGCATATAATTCGTCCAGCGAACGGCGATAACGCAGATCACGTAGCTGCGGACGCACGTAATCCACCAGCAGTCGCTGCTCCCAGAATCGGATAGTGGGCATACTCGACGAAACGGCGTAGGCTTTCATGAACTCCCGTCCGGCGCTGTCCATTCGGGACCAGATCTTCTCGCGGGCGTTTTCGTAGTTAATCAGCAGGGCCAGCGTGTCGCTATTACGCCGAAACAGTTCACTCATCAGCGTCATGTCGCTGTTGCGGGCCGTTCGGGCGGTCTGTAGTTCCCGCAGGCGGGTAGCTTCTTCCGTCGTCAAATTCTTCGAATACTGTTCCAGTAAACGGGCCATTACCGGCACCGACACACTTCGGTTGGGGCTTAGTGAGTTCTGAATGGCCTCATTACCCAGATGTGCATTCTGATAAACGGCGTATCGCTGCCAGGCTACGGCCCTGGCCGCCGTCAGCAGGCTGTCGGTAGGCGGGAGCAGGCTGGCAATCAGCGAAGCAGATACGGTTTGCTGTTCAGCTACGGCTTTGTCGAAGGTAAAGGCGGCGGCATTATAGCGATTCACCCGTTGTAAATAATTGATTAACAGGACTGGAAGTTCCCGGCCCTGAGCAAACCGGGCGGCAGGCTGTTCATATTCCGACAGCACGGTGCGGAAAGTTTGTTCAGGCGAGGCGTCGGCCACCCGCTCCGACAGGCGCTGGTTATCGGTTCTCCTGTTTTTAAACGAAAAAGCCTGAAAGCGGGTCAGCTCACTGTTTTCAAGGGCGTTCACGCCTGAAAATCGGAACGGCGCTTCGGCCACAAATAGTGAGTCGGCATCAAGTTGAATGTCGATGGCCCCGGCAGAAGCCAGAAACGGAGTCGACACCTGACCATAATTGAAATAGATTTCCTCCAGCGGGTAAGTAAGAGGAAGCGTAACCCGGAACGAGCCGTCGGGCTGCAGCAGGGCGGGGCGGTTCAGTTCACGGCTGGCCTGGAGAATGTTGTTGCGGGAGAAAACGATTTCGCTGTTCTGCCGGTACATCCTCACCGTCAGGTTGCGGATGCGTCCGGTAATGGTGACGGAGTCCGTCGATTGGGCGAAGGCGGGCAGGGAAAAGAGAAAGAGCAGGGATAGAAGAGATAGCGGGGATGGCAGAGATGGCGGGGATGGCAGGGGTTGCATGGTGAAGAGCGGATTGGTTAATGCAAAAAGCAAATTACGAAAAAGCTCCAACAAACAACCCCCGCCACCCGTGCCATCCCCGCAACCCGTGCCATCCCCCGCCTCATCGCACCACAATGCCGTGATAGCGTTCCTGCTCCTGATAATCCCGGCGGAGCGGATGACCCTCCCAGTCGGCGGGCAGCAGAATACGGCGCAGGTCCGGGTGCCCCTCGAAGCGGATACCCATCAGGTCAAAGGCTTCCCGTTCGTGCCAGTCCGCTGTGCGCCAGACGGAACTCACGCTCGGCACTGTGGGCATCGGTTCGCCGGGCGCATTGCGCGGCACCACCACCTTCAGCATCAGTGTCTGTTCATACGGAATGGAATGCAGGTTGTAGATTATCTCCATCGTGCCCGCTTCGGGGCCGTTGTCAATGGCCGTCAGACACGCCAGCCGATCGAACAGGCTGCGGCTGTCGTTACGCAGAAAGCGACAGACGTCGGTTATTCGTGCGGCGGCAATGGTTAGATAAGGCTGTGGATTCTGCGTATTTTCCTGAAGAAGTACATCAGCGCCAAAGTGGCTGATAAGCAGGTCGCGGAGTTCGAAGAAGGTCATAGAGCATATCGTGTCAAACAGTCGGCTCCGGCAGCGGTTCGGCAAAAGCGGGCTTCTGGTTGCGATCCCGCTCAGCCTGGGCTTCCATTTCGAGCAGGGCCGTCGGGGCGGGCTCCTCCCGTAGCCGGTGGGCCCGGATTTTTTCCTGGAGTTTCAGAAATCCGCCAATCAGCGCCTCGGGCCGGGGCGGACAGCCCGGCACATACACGTCGACGGGAATGATACGGTCGACGCCTTTGACGACATGGTAGCCATGCTGCCAGTAGGGACCGCCGCAGTTGGAGCAGGAACCCATCGAAATGACGTAGCGCGGTTCAGGCATCTGTTCATAGAGGCGACGGATGCGGTCGGCCATTTTGAACGTCACCGTCCCCGACACAATCATCACGTCCGATTGCCGGGGCGAGGGTCGGGGAAAAATGCCAAAGCGTTCGAGGTCGTAGCCCGAAGCCAGCGTCTGCATCATTTCGATGGCACAGCAGGCCAGTCCGAAGCCCATCGGCCACAGCGACGACAGCCGCGCCCAGTTGAGCAGGTCTTCGGCGGAGGTGAGCAGTACGCTGCCTTCGCCCGATTTAAATCGTTGGTCCAACAGGCCTTTCATGGGTTATTATCAACTAATTTTTTTGTATTTGTGATTGACGCGCTCGTACATTTCTGCCGGAACGTTCGATGAAACGACGGGCGTTTTCGGCTGGGGCCGCACCCAGTCGAGGTAGCCTTTCGCCCAGGCATAGGCCAGTCCCAAAGCCAGCAGGCCGACGAAGATGAACATCTCCGCTAATGAAAACCATCCCCAGAGGCCGTTAGTTTCCGCAATCAGGTCTGCCTGCCCAAACACGGTAGCCCAGGGAAACAGGAACACCAGTTCGACGTCGAACAGCACGAAGATGAGGGCCACGACGTAGAACCGGATGTTGAACTGTACGTTGGCGTTGCCCATCGGTTCTTCCCCGGATTCGTACGTGCTCAGTTTTTCCTCGTTGGGCCGGTTGGGCCGCAGGAATTTTCCTACAAACAGCATAGTAGAAATGAAGGCCAGGCCAGCGAGGATAAAAAGCAGGATAATACCGAAATCGGAGAGCATGGGAACGAACGTCTAAATACATACAAAATTCATAAATAAAGAGCGAAACGCATTGCCCAGAATCAAAACTCCCCCGCCACCTGCTGAAAGGGCCTGAGCGTGACGACAAACGAGCGGTCGCCAGTGGGACGCACGGCGACGGCCTGCCCCGTCTGGATATCAATGAACGCCGTCGGCCTGGCCCGCCCGCCGCCCATCGTAACGGTTGTTTGCTGAGGCTGGTCACTGAATGAAATCAACGCCACCGAGCGGCGGCCCGGCATTGCGCGGATACCGCAGAAAACGCTGGGACTGCTGCTGGCGATACCGTCAAACTGGACGCGGCCTTTAATAAACTCAGGATGCTTTTTCCGGAAATCGAACAGCTTCTTGTAAGTAGCAAACGTAGCCGGTTCCTTGTCTGGATTATACGGGTAGTCCGGGTCGCCGGCAAAGACCTCTGGGATGCCGAACAGGGCGTGAACCGCCTCGAACGCCATAAATTGGGGCGTGTAGCCGCCGAACGTGTAGAACCAGTCGGTGTCATGATTGCGGGCGTAAAACACGCGGTTGGCTCCTTCGGGCAGCGACGCGTAGACATTCGCCATATGGGTCTGATACTGCGCCGCCTGATACTGCCCCCGGCTCATTTTCTCCAGCAGCAGCGGCACCGCTTCGGTCTGGTTGTCGTGTACGAAATTACAGACTGAATAAAACACCGGCCCGAACACCTCACTCAGCAGCACCGCCTCCGGATTCTGCCGTTGCAGCGCCGACAGCATCCGCTTCATTAATTCCGGGGCGGCTGAACCGTCGCGGTAGGCCGGGTAGGGCACGTTGGGATTCCAGCCTGCGCCCTTGTATGTGGCAGCGTCCACGCGATAACCGTCGATACCGTAGGTACGCTGGTCATGCAGCACCAGGTCGACCATATACTGCTGATAGGCGGGAGCGGCCCAGTCGGTGGTGACGCTTTTCCAGGTGGGGTGCAGCGCCAGCGTATCGCCTTCATTCCGAACGAACAGTTCGGGGCGCTGCCGGGGCAGGGGCGAGGCTTTATTGAAGCCATGAATCACCATGTCGAAAATGACCTTCATACCCAACTGGTGCGCCCGGCTGACCAGCGCCTTCAGGTCCGCCTCGCTGCCAAACTTCGGCTCCACCTGAAATGGGTCGATGGGGCTGTAGCCACCCGTCCAGTGGGGCATGAGGTAGATCATCGTGAAGCCGATTTCTTTGTAGAAAGGCAGCCGGGCGGTCAGTTGCTTCAATCCGCCCGGAAAGTATTTCGGATAAATTTCCAGAATGACCTGCTCTTTCACCCAGTCTGGCGTCTGTTTATCCAGCGGCATCGTCTCCGAAACCATCTGGCTGTAGACGTTCATTACATCCGCCGGTTTGTCGGTCAAATGCAGGTGATGTACGTCCGATTCGACAGCCAAACCCGGCGTCAAGTAGTAGGCTCGCTTATCGTCATGCCGAAAAGTAACCACTTGCCCATTGCCCTGAACCGACGTATGGTAGGCCACCTCGCCACCCGTACTCATCCAGCTACCCAGCGTTTTTTTTCGGACGGGATTATTCAGAATCAGCAGGCCAAACCCGGCGTCGGGGGCGCTGTGAAATCCCATTTTCTTTGTTTTTATCGAGTCATGCGGAGTTTCGGGCGCAACGAAGGTTTTCGTGAAAAACGGCCCCGGAACGGTCAGGCGGGTTTCGGATCGCGGCCCGACCGTGACACCCGGCAACTGAAACCGGAAGCCATCGAGATGTTCACGGGAGCCGGGTTTGAGCCGCAGCAGCCGGGCCGAGCGCTCCAGCCGCTGCTCGTTGGGGAAGAGGCGGTAAGTCATCGTCAGTTCGTAGGCAAAGCGATTGCTGTCGGGCAATATGCCCATTGTAACGGACAGCACAACGCCCTTGCGGTCTTTGTCGATGCTTATGTGCTGTCGGATAAACTGACTTCCGTGTCGGGCAATCTGATACTGACCATTTATACTGAAATCAGTCGGGGGCTGTTCGGGAAGGCGGGTGAGCAGGTCACCTTCCAGCCCTTCGGCCACCCAGGAGGTCCATGCACCCGTCTGCCGGTCGATTTTGATTTCGGTCTTTCGATTGCCCAGAATCAGCAGGTTATTGCGCTCACGAAAGTAAATGTCCTGGTAGACCGTGTCGGGAGGAACTGGCAGAATGAGTGCGATTATCCAGGGCAGAAAAAGCATATACATAAGGGAGCGAGGAGGGGTTTAGAGTAAAAGGGAGCCGGGCGAAGTTTTTCCCTCTCGCCCATCCATTTTGTATCTTTGCCGCCATGACCACCAGACCGTTCATCATTGGCATTACGGGCGGGAGCGCCTCCGGCAAAACTTCGTTTCTGAAAGATCTACTTGGTTCGTTTCCCGACAATCAGATATGCCTTATTTCGCAGGATAACTACTACAAAGCCCGTCACGAAATTCCCGTAGACGACAATGGCGTCCATAACTTCGACCTGCCCGAAACCATCGATTATCATCGCTACGCCGAGCATATCAGCCAGTTACGGGCGGGTCATATCGTCGAGCAGGTGGAGTATACCTTCAATAATCCTAATGTGGTGCCCAGAATCCTGACGTTCCGTCCGGCCCCAATCATCGTCGTAGAGGGCATTTTCGTTTTTCATTTCAAGGAAATTGCCGACCTGCTCGACCTGAAAATCTTCATCGCCGCCAAAAACAAAATCAAACTCGAACGACGCATCCGCCGGGATAATGAAGAGCGCGGCTACGACCTCGACGACGTGCTGTATCGCTGGAAACATCATGTCCGGCCCACCTATCAGCAGTTTATCAAGCCTTACAAAGAAGAAGCCGACATCGTCATCCCCAACAACCGTCATTATCAGAAGGGCCTGGAGGTTGTCGTGGGGTATTTGAAAGGACGAATTGCTTAAGCAGGATTATCCAGATTGAAATGTAGCCCCCGGTTGTCACGCCGCGACATAGCCGCCTTGATAATCAGATAGGCTACTTCAATCATGTTGCGTAGTTCGCAGATCCGCACCGACACCTTCGACTGACGGTACAGCTCTTCGTGTTCCAGGTAGATGAGTTCCAGACGATCCATTGCCCGTTTCATGCGTCGGTTGGAGCGCACGATGCCCACGTAGTTGGACATGATGGATTCCAGTTCCCGCTGCATTTCGGTCACCAGTACGAGTTCTTCGGGGTGCGTCGTGCCGGCATCGTTCCATTCCGGCAGATTATCGGGAATAAAGGCGTCTTCAAACTCTTCGATAGTTTTCAGATAAGCCCGATGGCCGAACACGACCGCCTCAAGCAAGGAATTGGAAGCCAGCCGGTTAGCTCCGTGCAGTCCCGTGCAGGCACATTCGCCGACGGCATACAGAAAATGGATGTTCGTTTGGCCCCATTCGTTGACCTTCACGCCGCCGCACATGTAATGCTGGGCCGGAACAACCGGAATAAAATCTTTCCGAACGTCGATACCCAGATTATCGCGGCAATAGGCCGTGATATTGGGAAAATGCTCGATAAATCGTTCAAAATCGCAGTGCGTCACGTCCAGGCACACATGCGGATCGCCGGTTTTTTTCATTTCGGAGTCGATAGCGCGGGCCACCACGTCACGTGGAGCCAGCGAAAGCCGGTCGTCATAGTGTTCCATGAACGTTTCGCCCCTGATGTTGCGCAGAATGCCGCCGAAGCCCCGCACGGCCTCCGATATCAGGAAGTTGGGCTTTTTGCCGGGTTCATAGAGCGCCGTGGGGTGAAACTGGATGAACTCCATGTCCTTACAAATGGACTTGGCGCGGTAGGCCATCGCAATGCCGTCGCCGGTGGCAATGGTCGGGTTGGTCGTGTTCTGGTAGATATTACCGATGCCGCCCGTTGCCAGTAATGTCGTTTTCGCTAAAAACATCTCCACCTGGCCCGTCTGCGTATTCAGAACATAAGCTCCGAAACAGCGGTTATCGGCGTCGTAGCGGTGGACGGTTTCGCCGAGGTGATGGCGGGTAATGAGGTCGACGGCGTAGTAGTGCGTAAAAATCTGAATCGACGGCAGCGACTGTGCCTTTTCGAGCAGCGCCCGCTCGATTTCGGCCCCGGTAATGTCCTTGAAATGCAGAATGCGGTGGTCAGAGTGGCCGCCTTCCCTGGCTAAATCGTAGTCGCCGTCGTCTTCCTGATCGAAGCGGGTTCCGTATTCGATGAGTTCACGAATGCGGTCGGGGGCTTCGCGGACGACGATTTCGACAATGGGGCGGTCGCTCAGAAAATCCCCGGCAATCATCGTATCCTCGATGTGTTTCTCAAACGAATCGTCTTCGTCCCAGACCGCCGCAATGCCGCCCTGGGCGTATTTGGTATTCGTTTCGTCAGCCCGCACTTTGGTGATGACCGCAATGCGGACCGGAGTTTGTTGTTGTTCGAAATGGATTGCCAGTTTGGTGGCGTAGCTCAATCCGGCGATGCCGGAACCGATGACCAGGAAGTCGTATTGGAGGGGCATTTTCGCTTATCAATATTGAATTTGAAAGCTATTAAAAATTTTCACTTTTCAACTGGTGGTGCTGGGTCACTCAAAGAAGCAAGGCGAATAGTTAGCTCTTTGTCGGAAATTGCGGAAGTTTCGCTTTTATCATACACAGAAAGCACGTAAACCGTTTCCTGTATGACTCTCACACAGGTGATAACCCGAGCGCCGCCGCTCTTTCCTCGTTGCTTGCTGCTGATGGCTAAACGTATTTTGAAACAGCCCTTACCTAATGCGGTCCCCTGTTGAGGGTCTGATTTAAGCTGGTCAATCAGATGTTTTAAATCTTTACCGAAAGAGGCATACTTCTTCGCAAGTCGCTTTACTTCTTTTTCAGATTCAGGCGTAAAGAGGATATTATAACTCATTAAGCAATTGGTCTGCGGATTTGAGGGAAAACGTACCCTTAGTGTGTCGGTTGACAGCTTCCACGCTTTTTTCCAAATCACTTAGTACTCGCTGCTTAGCTCTCCGTTTGTGGGTGTTTTCGTCAACCACCTGAGCGTTTATTTTCATTCGCTTCAGCAGTTGTGTCACCAACTGTAACTCTTCTTCGTTGCGAGGTCTGACAACAACGGTCTGCATAGTTTGTAAACTGTCAAAGATTCTTGCTCATTTCCAGCATCTTCAGCACCGACTGCTCCGCTTTCAGCCGAACGTCTTCCGGAACGTGAATTTCCGGCATCTCGTAGTACAGGCAATTATACAGCTTTTCGAGCGTGTTCATCTTCATGTACGGGCATTCCGAGCAGGCGCAGGTGTTGTTTTCCGAAGCCGGGGCCGGAATGATTTTCTTGTGCGGCATCGACTGCTTCATCTTGTGCAGAATACCCGCTTCCGTCCCGACGATAAACACCTCATCAGGCTGCTCCTGCACGTATTTGAGCAGGGCCGTCGTGGAACCGACAAAATCCGCCTGACTCAGAATATGCTCCTGACACTCCGGATGGGCGATGAATTTTGCCTCCGGGTATTTGGCCCGCAGGGCGTTCAGTTTTTCCTGGGAGATGTCGATGTGGACAATGCAGGCACCATCCCACAGCACCATGTCGCGGCCTGTTTTCTTCGCCACGAACCGGCCCAGGTTGGCGTCGGGCGCAAAGATGATTTTCTGGTCTTTGGGCAGGCTCTCGACAATTTTCAGGGCGTTGGACGAGGTCACGATAATGTCCGACAACGCCTTAATTTCCGCCGAGCAGTTGATATACGACAGCACGATATGGTCGGGGTGTTTTGCCTTGAAGGCCGCAAACTCATCCGCCGGGGCCGAATCGGCCAGCGAGCAGCCCGCGTTCAGATCGGGAATGACGACTTTCTTTTCGGGCGAGAGGATTTTGGCCGTTTCGCCCATGAAATGCACCCCGCAGAACACAATCATGTCGGCCTCGGTGGCAGCGGCCTGCTGCGAGAGTCCCAGGCTGTCGCCGATGTAGTCGGCCAGATCCTGAATGTCGCCGTCGACGTAATAATGAGCGAGAATCACGGCGTTTTTCTCCTTTTTCATGCGCCGGATTTCGTCCATCAGAAACTGTTTATCCTTCGGCGTCGAGCGGCTGATGTAGCCAACCTGACGTACTTCGTCTTCTAACGTTAATGGGAATGTTGCCATGTGTTGTAAACAGATTTTGGCGGAAATTTATTCACTAAATTTACTAAAGACGTCTTGCTCAAACGTTCGAGGAGAAGCCAGATGAATGGGTAATCGCTGGTGGATGTAGTCGAATAAGCTTTCTCTGTAAACGTGGCTGAGCAGATTTCGGTCACGAACAGCTTCCCTGAGGTCTAAGAAAGACTGTTCGTTAATAACGTTGTTTATGTGGAGTTCCCGAAAAACAGGGATGGGAGAATTTTGTACCACGCCGAACTTTTCTTCCAGAATCCGTTTACCCAACTTCCAGGCTAATTCGATACAATATTCAAATTTCTGGATCTGTCCGTTCTTCAATAAATCCGGTATGTGATCCGAAAACAGGCTCAGGTCAGTTTCAAGCGCCTGTATCAAGCCATTCAGGGCGCGCTCGAATTCTGATAAGGCCAGTGAAAGGCTGGTGGGTTGTTCCATACGACAATATTTTTTAATGCGACCCGCCGGAAAGACTCGTCCGTGTAAGAAAAATCGACTAAGTCTACTTTGTAAGGGATAATGCTTTCATCGAAAACATCCTGTAAATCAAGCATGGTTAGTGCGTCCACTTTCTCCCGGCCCCAAAGACCAACATCAATGTCGGATTTTGGAAAATGAGTATTTCTGGCCCGACTCCCAAACAGGAAAACAGCGTATTTGTCACGGTCGACCCGTTTTAAAACCAATTCCTGACAAATAGCAACGTAATCGTGTAACATGACTTCAATACGCTTTTAAACTCAAATCCAGACTCCTCACCTGGTGTGTCAGCGCCCCCGACGAAATGTAATCGACGCCGGTTTCGGCGTATTCCCGCAGATTGGTATCGTTGATGCCACCGGAGGCCTCGGTCACCATCCGCCCGCCGATGAGTTCGACCATCTGGCGAAGTTCTGCCGGTTTGAAATTGTCGAGCAGCATCCGCGATACGTACCCCTGCCCCACCCGCAGCACTTCTTCGACCTCGGCCCGGTTGCGGGTTTCGACTTCAATTTCCAGCGAACGACCCGTCTCCCGCAGGTAGCTGACGGCCTGCGTAATGGCGGGTTCGATGCCGCCTGCGTAGTCGATATGGTTGTCCTTAATCAGAATCATGTCATACAGCCCGAACCGATGATTGACGGCCCCGCCGATGCGGGTTGCCATTTTCTCGCAGATGCGAAAATTGGGTGTGGTTTTGCGCGTGTCGAGCAGTCTGCAGGCCGTTCCCTCCAGCATTGCGACCATCGCCCGCGTCTGGGTGGCAATGCCGCTCATGCGCTGCATACAGTTCAGCACGAGCCGTTCGGCGGTCAGGATGTTGCGGGCGTTGCCATTGACTGTCAGCACGATGTCGCCGTAGTGAATGGCCTCGCCGTCCTGCTTGAAAACATGAACTTCAAACGTCGGGTCTACTTCCTCAAAAATAGCTTTCGCCACTTCGACACCGGCCAGTATACCGTCTTGTTTGACCAGCAGCCGGGCGCGGCGGCGGGCATCGGCGGGTATGGTCGACAGCGAGGTATGGTCGCCGTCGCCAACGTCTTCGGCCAGTGCCAGCCGGATAAATTCCTGTAATGTCATTCCCATAAATTTTGCGAAAGTTAAGCAAGTTGCGGAAATAAGCGGAAGCCCGCCGAACCGGCTTGAAGCATCCTTTCATTGGCAGAACCAAATAAGAACTTGCTTTCTTGCAAAAAGGGTGCGAAATTTGTCTTCTCTTTTTGCTAAAATGAAGCAGAAACCCAGTCACATATTCCGTTTTACGAGCCTCGTGCTGACAGCTTTGCTGCTGCTCGTGGCCGTGGGCGGAACTTCGTGGACGACGGTAGCGGAGACGGCGAAGCAGACGGTGCAGGTCCCTGCTAAAACGGCAAAAGGGGCGGATGCCGCTCAGAACGCTGTGGTCAGCTCGACGTCCTTCGAAGCGGTTGTGACGCCTGCCGTTTCGTTTGATTTCGCCCAAGCCATTTATCTGCTGCCGCCGGTTCTGCTGCTGATCATCGAACAGCCCAAAATTACCCGGCTGTTTGAGATTCCCTACTATTATTTCTCCTATTTCCGGCATGTCTTCGGGCATCACATTGCCACCAACGCGCCCTGACCGTAGCACGGACTGACAGTCCGTGTATCTTCTGCCGCTGCCTCCCGTGGGCGATAGTTCGTATCAATTTTCCTTATTTAAACAAAAATACACGGACTGACAGTCCGTGCTACAACCAATGCAAAACCGACTCGGAATATGGATTCTGACGGGGGTGATTGCTCTTTTGAGCATATATTACCTGTCATTTACGTTTGTGTCGCGCAATGTCAAGCAGAAAGCGACCACCTATGCGACGGACGCCAAAGGGATTGTCGATCCCGTCAAAAAACAGCGTTACATCGATTCTCTCTGGAAAGAGGATGTTTATTTAGGCAACACGCTTCAGGAGGTGACCGAGCGTGAGCTGGGTCTGGGCCTGGATCTTCAGGGTGGTATGCACGTTGTGCTGGAAGTATCGCCCGCCGACATTCTGCGGGGACTGGCCGGTAACACCCGTGACCCGAAATTCGACCAGGCGCTCCGGAAAGCTGTTGAAGCGCAGCGGGCCGGACAGTCAAACTTCGTGGATCAGTTCATCGACGCCTATAAAGATGGAGCCCCCAACAGCCGTCTGGCTAATGTATTCGCCAACAGCACCAACCGGGGCCGCATTAACCTACAGTCGTCGGACGCCGACGTGCGCAAACTGATTAATGAAGAAGTGGAAGGATCCATCGAGCGGGCCTTCAAAATTATCCAGGCGCGGGTCGACAAGTTTGGTGTTGCCAACCCCAACATCCAGCGTCTGCCGGGCACGGGCCGCATTCTGATCGAATTGCCGGGCGTCGATAATCCGGAGCGGGTGCGCCGCCTGCTGTCGGGAGCCGCCAAACTGGAGTTTGCCGAAGTCTACATGCTCAATGACGTAGGTCCGAGCATCGACCAGTTGGGCGCTTATCTGGCTCAGGAAGATATTGCCCGGAAGGCTGCGCTGAAGTCCGCCACACCCGCCGCCGGTAAAGCCGATACGTCGAAGGCCGCTACCAGCCTGGAGGCGCAACTGGCGCAGAAAAACAAACCTGCCAGCGATTCAGCCAAAGCCGACACCTCGGCGCAGGCCGCCCAGAACGCCGCCCTGACGCAGTTGTTTGTTCCCATTTCGCAAAACCAGCTCGGTGTGTTTCTGAAGGACACGGCCCGGGCTAACGAAATTCTGAACCGACCCGTTGTGAAGGCCATGTTCCCGGCAGACATTGCCATTCTGTGGGACCGCAAGCCCATCACTACCAACGACAATAAGGAAATACTGCCGCTGTATTTCATTCGTAAGCCGGGAGGCGTGTCACCGCTGGAAGGCGACGTCATCATCGACGCTGCCAACGACTACGACGACCGGGGCCGTCCGGAAGTAACGATGCGCATGAACCCCGAAGGAGCCCGCAAATGGAAGGCCCTGACGGCGGCCAACATCAACAAGCCGGTCGCCATTATTCTCGACAACTACGTCTATACGGCTCCGACCGTGCAGAACGAAATTCCGAACGGAAGCTCCAGCATCACGGGTAACTTCACCGTTGAAGAAACCCGCGACATGGCAAACGTGCTGAAAGCCGGTAAACTCCCCGCTCCGACCAATATCGTGGAAGAGGCTGTCGTGGGGGCTACGCTGGGTTCGGAGGCCGTTCAGTCGGGGATTGTTTCGTCGCTGATTGGTCTGTTGATCGTGCTGATTTTCGTGGTGGCCTATTATGGCCGGGCGGGTCTGATTGCCGACGTTGCGCTGTTTGTCAACCTGTTCTTCCTGCTGGGCGTCATGGCTTCGCTGGGTGCCGTGCTGACCATGCCGGGTATTGCCGGTATCGTGCTCACCATCGGTATGGCCGTCGATGCCAACGTACTGATCTTCGAACGCATCAAGGAAGAACTGGCGCTGGGTAAGCCGTTTAAACAGGCCATTGCCGATGGCTTCAAAAACGCCTATTCGTCCATCATCGACTCCAACGTAACGACTCTGCTGACGGGCGTGATTCTGTTTATTTTCGGAACAGGCCTGATTCTGGGCTTCGCTACCACGCTGGTCATCGGTATCTGTACGTCGCTGTTTGCCGCCATCTTCATCTCCCGACTGATTCTGGAGTGGTATGTATCGAAAGGAAGAACGCTGGCGTTTGGTACGAGCTGGTCGAAGAACCTTTTCAAGGATTCCGCTTTCGATTTCGTGTCACGCCGGAAACTGTACTACACGATTTCGTCGGTCATCATCGCCCTGGGCGTCATCTCCATTATCTTCAAGGGATTTGGTCTGGGCGTCGATTTCAAAGGCGGTCGTTCGTATGTCGTCCGGTTTGAAAAGGCTGTAAGCACCGAGGACGTGCGCTCGGCCCTGAACAAAACAACGGGCGTAACGCCGGAAGTGAAAACCTACGGTGCCAATAACCAGGTGAAAGTAACGACGAGCTACCTGGTAGACGACACCTCACCCGATGCCGACCGGAAAGCGCAGGCCAGCGTCGAACAGGCCATTTCGAACGTCGACGGCGACAAAGGCACCATCGTCAGTTCGCAGAAAGTCGGTCCGACCATTGCCAACGACCTGATTTATTCGGCCCTTTGGTCGATTCTGCTGGCGGTGGCCGTCGTGTTTGGCTACATTCTGATCCGTTTCAAACGGCTGGCCTTCGGCTACGGAGCCGTGGTAGCTCTGTTCCACGACGTACTGGTCATTCTGGCTATATTCTCGATTTTCAACGGTATTTTGCCGTTCTCGCTCGACATCGACCAGGCGTTTGTGGGTGCCCTGCTGACCATTATGGGCTATTCGATGAACGACACCGTCGTCGTATTCGACCGGGTACGGGAGTACCTGAATGAAAACCGGGGCCGGAAAGAAAGCATTCCAACCATTATCAATAACGCCCTGAACGCCACCTTGAGCCGGACCGCCGTAACGGGTCTGTCGACCATTCTGGTGCTCATCGTGCTGTTCATCTTCGGTGGCGAAACCATCAGGGGCTTCTCGTTTGCGATGCTGATTGGCGTTATCGTCGGAACCTATTCATCGCTGTTCGTGGCAACGCCGATTGTGGTCGACGCCCTGAGCCGGGATCAGGCCAGCGAGGCCGTCGCGCCGGAAGCACCACAGACGGGTAAAGCCGCCCGAACGGCAAAAGCGTAAGGTGTGAAAGTAGCCCGGAGTGATACTCCGGGTAAGCCGTCAGGCTCAATGGAACGAATCCAATTAGCCGCTGCGCGTCTTACCCGGAGTATCACTCCGGGCTACTTTTCATTTTTGAGGAAATAATTTGTAGCTTAAGCCATCGTTTTCCAAATTCTGTTTCGTTATTCATACGCTTTTACCTTAATAGTACACTTCCTGCATGGAAACAAAAACCCAAATAAGAGACACGAGCGTCTGGCGCAAGAAACCGCTTTCGGCCTACGAAGCTGACGTTAAAAACAGCCAGTTAAAGCGCGTTCTGAGCCGCTGGGGACTCACCTCACTGGGCATCGGGGCCGTCATTGGCGGCGGCATTTTCGTACTGACGGGCATTGCCGCCAATCAGTGGGCGGGGCCGGCCCTGGCGCTGTCCTTCGTACTGGCGGGCGTGGCCTGTACGTTTGCTGCCCTCTGCTACGCTGAGTTCGCTTCCATTCTGCCCGTCGAAGGGTCAGCGTATGCCTACTCATACGGCACCGTCGGCGAATTGTTTGCCTGGCTAATTGGCTGGAATCTCATTCTGGAATACATGATGGGGGCCACGACGGTGGCCGTAAGCTGGTCGGGTTATTTCGAAAAGCTTCTTCATCTGTTTAATATACACCCGCCCCTGTGGCTGATGAACGACCCGGTGACTGCCCGCGAAAAAGCGGAGTCGCTGCGGGCCGCCGGGGAGGTGGTTCCCGATTTCACGTTTGCCATGAATCTGCCCGCTTTCCTGATTGTGCTGGTGGTGACGTACATCCTCGTCAAAGGCATCAAGGAAGCGGCCAGTACCAACAACCTGATCGTCATCATGAAGGTTGCCGCCGTGCTGTTCGTTATCATCGCCGGAGCCTTTTTTATCGATACCGCCAACTGGACACCATTCATTCCCGCACCCGTAATTGACGAAAACGGTCAGCAGCATTATGGGTTCAACGGCATCGTGACCGCTGCCAGTATCGTGTTCTTCGCCTATATCGGCTTCGACGCCGTCTCGACGCAGGCGGGCGAGGCCATCAATCCCAAAAAAGACGTACCGTTCGCCATTATTGCCTCGCTGATCATCTGTACCATTCTGTACATTCTGGTATCGCTGGTGCTGACAGGCATGGTTCGCTACGATAGTCTGGACCTGAAAGCGCCGGTTGCCCAGGCTTTTGCCGATCAGGGCCTGACGTGGGCCGTTTACATCATCACGATTGCTGCCATTGCCGGTCTGACGTCGGTCATGCTGGTGATGATGCTGGGACAGACCCGTATCTTCCTCGGAATGGCTAAAGACGGTCTGCTGCCCAAAAACCTGTTTGCGGCCATTCACCCCACGTTTAAAACGCCGTGGAAAAGCACGATTCTGGTGGGCATTATCGTCGCCATCGTCGCTGCCCTGACGCCCATCGACAAGGTTTCGGAGTTGTGCAGTTCCGGTACGCTGCTGGCTTTTGCCATGATTTGCGGTGCCGTATGGCTGCTCCGTGTCCGGGAGCCGAATCTGGAACGTCCGTATAAAACGCCCGCTCTGCCGGTGATTGCTACGCTGGGCATCCTGGCGAACCTGTACCTGATGTATAACCTGCGAACCGATACCAAAATTTCGTTCGTCATCTGGTGTACGCTCGGCCTTATCGTATATTTTGTATACAGCCGTAAAAACAGCAACCTGAATCAGCAGGAGTAGGTAATTTGTGAATGGGTAAATGGGTAATTAGTATCCAATCACCTACTTACCCAATCACCCAATTTAAGCCCCGGATAGTCGACTCCGGGGCTTTTTTACGTATTTTCCGGCATGACTAACTCAGAACTGGCGGGCTACGCGGGGGCGATCGTTGCCGGACTGGTCATCGGACTGGCTGGTGGCGGCGGTTCCATTCTGACCGTGCCCATTTTTGTGTATCTGTTCAGCATTGAGCCCGTTCTGGCTACAACCTATTCATTGTTCGTGGTAGGCGTTACCTCGCTGGTGGGGTCGGTGGGCTACTGGCTGAGACGACAGGTCGACCTGACAATCACCGGCGCGTTTGCGCTGCCCTCCTTCGTATCGGTTTTTCTGACCCGCCGCTGGCTGGTACCCGCGATTCCGGACCCCCTGTTTCAGTACGGTTCTTTCGTGCTGCGTAAAAGCGATGCCATTCTTTACTTTTTCGCGTTTGTGATGATTATCGCTGCCCGCGGCATGATCCGTCAGGAGGGGCCGGACGAAGGCAGCGGGACCAGCCAGCCGCCCCGGCTCAGTCTGCTAGCCCTCGACGGACTGGCCGTCGGAGTTCTGACGGGAACCATCGGGGCGGGTGGCGGTTTTCTGATCGTACCGATGCTGGTACTCCTGGCGGGTCTGCCCATGCGCATGGCCGTGGGTACGTCGGTGCTGATTATTGCCGTCAATTCATTCGTTGGTTTTCTGGGCGATACGCACCGTGTCGACCTGGAATGGCCGTTTCTGCTTCGGTTTACGGCACTCTCCGTCGCCGGTATTTTCCTGGGAATGTATCTGGCCCGCTTCGTTCCGGCCCTGAAATTGAAAAAAGGATTTGGGTGGTTCGTTCTGCTGGTGGCGGGTTATATTGTCGTCCGTGAAATTTTAGAGGTCAGTCGGGTGTTAGGCAATTGAGGAACCTAACAAGTGTACTATGAAGATTGAGCAACTCTATACGGGATGTCTGGCTCAGGGAGCCTATTACCTGGAGAGTGAAGGCGAGGCCGCCGTTATCGACCCGCTGCGTGAGACGGAACCTTATCTGAAAAAAGCCCGGCAGGATAAGGCAACCATCCGATACGTTTTTGAAACCCACTTCCATGCCGATTTTGTGTCGGGCCACCTGGACCTGGCAAAAAAAACCGGTGCCACCATCGTCTATGGCCCCAATGCCCGAACGGATTTCGAGGCGCACGTTGCTCAGGACGGTGAGACGTTCCGCCTGGGAAAACTGACTATAAAAGTCCTCCATACGCCGGGCCACACGCTGGAATCGACTACGTATCTGCTTCTGAATGAGAACGGGAAGGAACACGCCATCTTCACCGGAGATACGCTGTTCATCGGCGACGTGGGCCGCCCCGACCTGGCTATCAAAGCCGACGTTACCGAGCGGGATCTGGCCGGAATGCTTTACGAAAGTCTGCACACCAAAATCATACCACTGCCCGACGATGTGATTGTCTACCCGGCGCACGGGGCGGGGTCGGCCTGCGGAAAAAACATGAGCAAGGAAACTACCGATACGCTGGGTAATCAGAAACGCTTCAATTATGCTCTTCGGGCAAAATCGAAGGAACAGTTTGTCGATGAAGTGCTTAGCGGCCTGACGGCTCCCCCGGCCTATTTTGCCAAAAATGCGCTGATGAACAAAACCGGTTACGAATCCATCGATGAGGTTATGCAGCGGGGCAGTCAGGCGCTGTCGCCGGAAGCGTTCGAAGCAGTAGTCAACGAAACCGGGGCGCTGGTGCTCGACGTCCGCGATGCGCAGCAATTCGCCGAGGGATTTATTCCCAACGCCATCAACATCGGCCTGAACGGGCAGTTTGCGCCCTGGGTGGGGGCATTGATACCAGACCTGCAGCAGCCCATCGCCCTGGTGACGCCCGCAGGACAGGAAGAAGAAACCGTTTTGCGGCTCGCCCGCGTGGGTTACGATCACTGCATCGGCTATCTGGAGGGGGGATTTGCAGCCTGGCAGACTGCCGGAAAAGAAACCGATGCGATACCATCCATTTCTGCCGCTGAGCTGGCCCTCCGCCAGAGCAGCGACCCGAATCTGTCCATCATCGACGTGCGCCGTGAAAGCGAATACGCCGCCGAACACGTCGAAGGAGCCGCGAACATTCCGCTGGACTATCTGAATGAGCACATGGCAGAGCTTGATCGGAGCCAGCCCGTTTACGTACACTGCGCCGGAGGCTACCGGTCGATGGTGGCGGCCTCGATCCTGAAGGCCCGTGGTTTCGATAAGCTCATCGACGTGGCGGGCGGCTTTGCAGCCATCAAAAAGACGGGCGAAATACCCATCACAAACTTCGTCTGTCAGTCGAAGACGTGATTACCTGACAGGGTGTCTCTTCGCTTATTCCGTCCACGCGGGTAGATATACGCTAAAGGTTGCGCCCTGTCCGGGCCGACTTGTAGCCGTAATGGCTCCGCCGTGATTAGCCGCTACTTTTTCGCTGATAGCCAGTCCAATACCCGTTCCTCCATACTGGTTTTTGCCGTGAAGGCGTTGAAAAACCTGAAAGATGCGACCCACGTATTTTTCATCGAACCCGATGCCATTATCGACGACGTCGATGCGGTGATAGAAAGCGGCTGTTTGGGTTGGTTTAACGGTCGGCGGCAGATTACCTGCGGCCACCGGTTCAACCCGAATCTGAATGACGGGAGCGACATCCGGCTTGCGAAACTTCAGGGCGTTGCTTAGCAGATTCTGAAAGAGTTGGCCGAGTTGGGAAGGTTCACCCTGAACCTCCGGGAGGTTATCCAGTTCAATGACCGCGCTGGTTTCGCCGATGAGTAGGTCCAGAGTCGTTAAAACACCGTCCATCACGTCGTTTAGCGATACGGTAGCGATGGTCTCCCGGCGGGTAGAGATGCGGGAGTAGGTCAGCAAATCCTTGATAAGCATCGACATCCGACCGGCTGCCGACCGCATTCGCTCCAGAAAAGTGATGCCTTCGCCAAGTTGGTCGGCATACTGCGAGACCAGAATATCGCTGAACGATTGAATTTTGCGCAGGGGTTCCTGAAGATCATGGCTGGCTACGTAAGCAAACTGTTTCAGGTTTTCATTGGATCGCCGCAAATCCTGAACCGACGCCTGTAACTGCTGGGTACGCTCCTGCACCAGCCGCTCGAGATCATGCTGCACCCGGCGCTGCTCGGTTACGTCCTGAGCCGTACCGCTCAGAAAAGCGGGGTTGCCGTCGGCATCGTATTGTACCTGTGCCCGGGCGTGCATAATCCGGACCTCGCCCGTGAGCCGATTCACCACGGGGTGCTCATTTTCATAATGGCCGGATGCGCCGGGCCTGATAACCTCATCGACCACCTCGATTATGGCCCGGCGGTCTTCGTCGGGCAGGGACTCATACGCTTCGTCGAGGTTTTTTGTAGCTTCCGAAAAACCCAGCCAGCCCATAAATCGGGGGGAATAAGTAATTGTATTTTTCCTGATGTCTACGCTCCAGGTGGCTAACTGAGCCAGTTCGATAGCCCCGCGCAGTGTCGCCTCCGTTTGTTCCACCTGCTGTTTAGCCAAAATAAGGTCCGTCACGTCGGCGGCGGTGTTCATAACGCCATAAATCTGGCCGTCGGCGTCATAAAGCGGCATGTAGTCGTAGTTGAAATAATAGGTCTGCAACTGCCCGTCGATCCATAGGTCGACCCGCCGGTTCCGGGCGCGGAACGGGACACCGGTCATATACACGTCATCGAGTTGTTTATAAATGCCCTGATCGGCCAATTCGGGGAGTACTTCCGAAAAAAGCCTGCCGACAATATCGGGACCTTTCCCCCACGCGTCCAGAATAGACTGGTTCACCAGTTTAATGCGCATTTCCCGTCCTATATACACGCCGATGGGGAAGGGCGCACTTTCGACCAGACTCCGGAGATTCTGTTCGCTGGCCTCGATCTGCTGCCGGATCAGCATCTGCTCCGTCACATTCTGCAAAGCCCCGATGATGGATACCGGCTTACCGTCGACATACTGCGCTTTTCCGAAACTGCGGATATAAATGATCCCGCCCTCGACCGGGTTGACAACCCGGTAGGTGATGTCGTGGTGGCTGTGGGCTTCAGATTGCAGGGCCTCCCTGATAACTCGTTGTACGAGCGGAAGATCATCGGCGTGTATTTTGCTCAGAATCGTCTCCATAGGTCCATGCACGGCGGGCAGACCAAACCAGCGGCGAACGTTCTCCGAATAAGTACTCGTATTGGTCGCTACGTCGACGGAAAACGTGCCCAGATCGGCCACGCTCAGGGCAGTTTGAAGATACGTCTGATTACGGGCCAGTTCCTGCTGCGCCAGTATCTGTCCCGTAACGTCCACCACGGTGCCCGCCATGCCCATGTAAGCTCCATCAGCAGAGAAACGGGGAGCGGCCGTATCGACGGCCCAGCGATAAGTGCCGTCCTTATGACGAAGCCGGTATAAAAAACTAAAGGGAATTTGTTTCTCGTTAGCTTCCTGGAACAGTCGGGCGGCCTCATCTCTATCGTCAGGATGCGTGGCATCGAGCCAGCCATACCCTTCGGCCTCCGTTGCCAACTGACCCGTAAACTCATACCATCGTTTGTTAAGGTAATTGCAGTATCCGTCAGGTTCCGTAATCCAGATAATGGCCGGAACGGTGTCGATCAACCGAACAAGAAAGTCCTGCCGCATCTCGTGCCGGGGTAAAGTTTGCTCGACCTGCCCCCGAAGCTGCCTCCCGTTGGGAAGGGGTTCGTTCCATTGCCCGTCCGTTACCGTCTGCGTCATCTCCTGAGCAATTCCGACCCATTGAGTGATTCCATCGTTTCCGCTGAACCGGGTCTGGCCGATGAGACGAATCCAGCGCAGACGGCGGGTGTCGGTTTCCAGTACGCGGAGGGTGAAGTCACAGGTACGTTCAGCTTGTACATTCTGCCCCCAGCGAAAGGTTTCATTGAACCGGGCCAGGTCTGCGGGATGAATGTGGCGGGTGGCCGCTTCGTAGGTGATGGGTTCGTTGCGGGTCATCCCGAACAGTTCACGGCACTGATCGTCCCAGTCAATCTGCCGGGTGGCCGGGTCGAACTTCCATATGCCCAGCCGGGCTGCCTTCAGGGCAAAATGCAGATCGGATGACGGATCGAGCGAGGTGTCTTCGCCGGGCAGCCTGGTTGGGTTAGTCATTAGTAGCGGTAATAACCATCAAAATAAAAATATGAACAGGACACGTTTCGTCTACGAGTGGGTTTCTGATCCACTGGTTGTTGAAACGTTTTGTGAAAGAAAGAGGTAAAAGCGTATCGGTTATTTTTTAAAACCGGGCTGCTTAATCGGGTTCTCATCTATTCCCAGATTGGGCAGAACCGGGTTTAGCGGGCGGGGAAGCACTTTCAGCCGGAAAACCCGGGTTCCGGCAACATCGAAATCACAGGCGTAGAATCCCCGTTGTTTCACGCCCCGGTATACGGCGGAATAATTCACTTTGGCGGGCCAGTCGTTCAGGGCAAGTTCTGCCGTAATGGCATCGACGGCCCGGCGCAGGTTGGAGAAAAATACGGTGATGGTATCCCGTTTACGGATCGTGTTCAGGGAACCGACGTACTGCACGGTCACTTCATAAATGATGTGTGACTGATTCGGCATAGCTACCCGAGTATTTTTTTGGAAAATAATCCGCCTATTTTTCAAATCCAAAACAAATAGGCACTTTCCGGCGTTTTATTCCTGTATTCGCTTTTCAATCACCCGGACGTTCACGCGTACCGGGTTTTCTTTTGGGTTAAATTGAAAAAATAAAAGCGCCGGAACAGAGATGGTTCCGGCGCTTTTTTGCTGCCTGTCTCCAGCGCTTTCCGCCAGTCTATTTTTTATACATGACGGCATCGACGGCCTGAAGTGTCCGTTTCACGTTCGGCAGAATCACCTCGATGAGTGTTGGCGCATAGGGCAGGGGCAAATCCAGGCTGTTGACCCGAATCACGGGCGCATCCAGATAATCGAACGCGTTGCGCTGGATGTTATAGGTCAGTTCCGACGAGATGGCGGCCAGCGGCCATGCCTCCTCGACAATCACGCAGCGATTGGTTTTCTTCACGGAATTGATGATAGCTGCGTAATCGATGGGCCGCACCGACCGCAGGTCGATGACCTCGGCAGAAACGCCGTTTTTTGCCAGTTCGTCGGCGGCCTGATTGGCAACCTTCATCATTTTGCCGAATGATACCAGCGTTACGTCGTTGCCTTCCCGCACCACGTCGGCCTTGCCGATAGGAATCAGGTATTCTTCTTCCGGTACCTGCCCTTTGTCGCCATACATGAGTTCCGACTCCATGAAAATCACCGGGTCGTTGTCGCGGATAGATGATTTCAGCAGGCCTTTGGCGTCGTAGGGATTCGACGGCACCACCACTTTCAGGCCCGGCGTGTTGGCAAACCAGTTTTCAAAATTTTGTGAGTGCTGCGACGACAACATACCGGCATTGCCCGTGGGACCCCGAAACACAATCGGGCACGAATACTGCCCGCCCGACATCGACATGATTTTTGCCGCCGAGTTGATAATCTGATCGATAGCGACAAGCGAGAAGTTGAACGTCATGAACTCGATGATGGGCCGAGTGCCGTTGATGGCCGCGCCGACACCGATACCAGCAAAGCCAAGTTCGGCAATCGGCGTGTCGATAACGCGCTCCGGGCCAAACTCGTCGAGCATTCCCTGGCTTACTTTGTAGGCACCGTTATATTCAGCGACCTCTTCGCCCATCAGAAACACCTGTGGGTCGCGCCGCATTTCTTCCGACATCGCCTCGCGCAGGGCTTCGCGGAACTGTATTTCTCTCATCCGTTGTGAGTTAAGTAGTCAGACCAAAACAGGCCCAAAATTAGGCAATCGCGTTCATATCTCAAATTACGTTCGGTATCCGACTCGGTGCGATTATAGAGGCCGTCACAGGCTGGTTACAGACGCCCGCCCACGGGCAGGCCGCTGGGTACACGGGCGGGGATGGTCCGGTCGAAGTTATCGTCGTTGAGCGTATTTAGAAATTCGATGATGGTTCGGATATCCCGAAACTCAACCTTCAGTTTTTTGGTCAGCGGGTCGAGCTGGTCTTTACCAACGTGCGGATTCGCCGACGTTCCTCCGGCCAGATCTTCATAAAACGTCATCACTTCTTCGAGCGTTCGGAGCGTACCGTTGTGCATGTAGGGGGCCGTGCGGCTGAGGTTGCGCAGGGTAGGCGTGCGAAACGCATAGCGATTGTCCGGCCCGGCATCCGACTGGGGTAGGTCCGGGTGGTCGGCAACGCCCATCGTGTGCAGCTTAAAATCCGAGAACATGGGGCCGTTGTGGCATTTGGCGCAGCCTGATTTAAGAAATAATTGCAGCCCTTCCTGCTCGGCTTCCGACAGAGCCGAATGGTCGCCCCGCATAAACTGATCGAAGCGGGAGTTGGGGGCAATCAGCGTACGTTCGTAAGCGGCCAGCGCCTTCGCCAGATTGGTCGCCGTAATCGTTGGTTCGCCAAATGCCCGGCGAAACAGCCGTCGATACTCCGCAATTCCCTGCAAACGGGCCACAACGGTGTCCACAGCCGCCTCAGCCGTGTAGGGATGGCCCCGCATTTCCTCGAAGGCCCGGATTGGTTCCAAAGCCTGTTTTTCAAGACTGCTGGTTCGCAGGTCCCAGAACATGGGTGCCTGCTCAGGCCCAACCGGGGTTTCGTTCGTAAGGCCATTGAAGGCTGCATTCAGAATCGTCTGCGAATTTCGCTTGACCAGCGGAATATCGTTTGGCTCGCGGAAATGGCGGTGGGTGGCAGTGCCTTCTCCGTTGACCCCAATGGAAAGCGGCAGAAATTCAGCATAGCCAAAATCGGGATGATGACAGGTAGCACAGGCTACGTCGCTCTGCCCCGACAACACCGGGTCGAAAAACAGGAGCCGCCCTAATTCAACCCGTTCGGGCGTGGTCGGATTATCGGCGGGTGCCGGAGCGGTCTGCGGCAAAGCGGCCAGCAATTCGATGGTGTCGGGCGCTTCTTTCCGGCGTGTCGTTGTCTCGGTCTGCGACTGACAACTGACGATGATGGATGCGCCGAAGGTCAGCATTGCCAGCCCTAATTGTATCTGTTGGTATGGAAGAATAGAATTCCAGCGCATTGGTAATCAAACTATAACGGGAAATAATGGCACCTGGTCAGTACTGAAGCCTTACTGATAAAGCATTTTTTGAAGTAATCCTCCTCAAAGCAGGTTCCGGGGCGTGTTATTCACCGAACGGGCTTTCAGGTTCACCGGCAAACGATTAATTTTGAGTTATGAACTATCGTACAACAATTCTGCTATGGGCTGTTGGTCTGACGGCTCTCTGTCTGGAACCCGCGCTTGGGCAGGTGGGTATGGGCGGCATGGGTATGCGTCGGCCCGGCATGGGGTCGATGGCGGGTCAGGCGGGACCGTCACGCCCGATGATTCCCAACATTGCGGGCGATCTGGCGAATAAAGAGACCAAATGGCTGAAAGAGAACCTGGCTCTCAGCAAAGATCAGGCAAAAGAGGTCAAGAAACTCAACAACGAATATGCCGACCAGCAGCAGGCGGCCATCCGGGACATTGTCGGCCCCAGCGGCCAGCCCGGCCCCGAAGCCGGGAAGCAGATTCAGGATATGATGCTGATGCTCAACGAAGAAAAAGAGGACAAACTCAAGCCCATTCTGACACCGGAGCAGTGGCGGCTATATCAATCCAAAAAAGAGGATATGCAGCGGGAGATCGGCGGATTCCGCCCCCCGGCATCCAAAACCATGCAGGCCAGGCCGGATTCGGTTTCAAAACAGTAAACTGGTTCTTAGACCCTTCCATCGTGAGACGGTGATAAATTCGTCTTAATCGCAGCGCTTTTTTGCCAGAAGTCAGTTGAACAGCTTTTGCAGCCTGGCTTCAATATCCGATAACTGATACGAGCGCTCCAGAATCACGCCGTTTGGGTCAAGCAGCACGTAGGTCGGATAGCCTTCGATGTTGTACCGAGCCGTGACTGGCCCCTTATCGGTTTTCAGTTCGGACAGATGAAGCCAATTAAGGTTCTTCTCCCGGATAGTCCGTATCCAGACAAGTTTGTTCTTTTCAGACTCGGCGGCAATTCCGACCAGTGTCATTTGCGCAGCGTACTGTTGTTGCAGCGTTTTAAGCTTTGGAATGGCCCGCATACAGGGAGCGCACCAGGTACCCCAGAAGTCCAGCAATACATATTTCCCACGGGTGCTTTCCAGGGTGTGCATTCGCCCCGCCGTATCGGGTATAGCAAAATTGGGTGCGGTTTGTCCCACAACCGGCTGGTTTCTGACACTGAGTAGCTTGGCGGCGGCTTTACGACCTGGCGGGCTCTCCCGAACACGCTCAGTCAAGCCGAGAAAAAGCGTTTCCATCTGGGGAAGTTCCGCTGGCTTTTCAACAAGCGCCCAATACAGCAGATCGGCGCTGGTCAAAGCGTCCGGGTTATTTTTGATAAATTCTTTGGGGTCGCTTTGCTTATTCTGGTTATATTGATTCAGCCGGTCGTTGTCTGGGGTTCCCGATACAGTAAGTAGGTGAGGCTGAGCTACATCGCCCGTCAGTGTGACCGTCCCTGGTTCATACCAGAAACTGAAAAAGCGGGGGCTACGGATATATATAGCGATCTTCGCTTCGTCGTTAGGCTTGACGGTATAACTGAAGCGATCATTTTCAGCATAAACTGTGTCCAGAATCTGTTGTCCGGCAAGTGTATATATAAAAATAATCGGCTGTTTACCAATACCTTCTATATATCCGGCAACACGGCATTCAGCCTGCGCCAGAACCGGGTTGGAAATGGACAATCCGGTGAGAAAAAACAGTAGCAGGAAAATCGGGGAGTGAGATTGCCTGCACGGAGAGAGCGGATGAACAGGATTCATGGAGGTGAAATTTGTGGGTTGGAGAAATAACGCATCGTTTGCTGTCGGGCAGAAGCCCGTTGCAAACGGGCTTTTCACGCATCCGCGAATGATTCGCGGACGAACTACATCTTCTGAATCCGTAGCCGCAAACCGCCCTTTGGTCGGAGCGTAATACCCGGTTCGGGCACGATGACGTCCCGGCGGGTAGTCCGGAAGTCGAACGCCCGCACGAGGTGAACCAGCACAATCTGCATTTCCATCAGGGCGAAATTATTGCCGATGCACAGACGCGGTCCGCCGCCGAAAGGCAGATAGGCGTAGGTTGGGCGCTGTTTCACGCGTTCGGGCAGAAAGTGATCGGGGTCGAACGTGTCGGGATTCTCCCAGAATTTAGGGTTGCGGTGGAGCAGATAGGGGCAAATCAGCACACCGTTGCCCACCGGAAGCCGGTAGCCGCCCTCCAGTGTATCGTCGGCGATGGGTTTGCGGCTGAAAATCCAGGCGGGCGGGTAGAGCCGCATCGTCTCCTGCACCACCTGCATCGTATAGGTCAGGTCGCGGAGGTTCTCCATCGTCGGCTGACCGTCCGGACCCAGCACCCGGCTGATCTCTTCCCGGAGTTTCCCAACGACGTCGGGATGTTTTGCCAGCAGATACAAGGCCCACGACAGGGCGTTGGCGGTGGTTTCGTGGCCCGCCATGAAGATAGTCGCCACCTCATCGCGGACCTGCCGGTCGGTCATGCCCTCGCCGGTTTCTTCGTCGCGGGCTTCCATCAGCATCGCCAGCAGATCATCGTGGCGTATGGTTCCCGCCTCGGTCCGGCGGCGGTTGATAATGTCGTAGATAACCGCTTCTACTTTCTCCACGGCTTTCCGGTACCGGACGTTCTGCGGCGTCGGAATGTGCATCGGTATATGAATGAACTCGTAGAGTTTGGCCTGAGCGGTTGCCAGGATGGTGTCGATGGCGTCGGACAGATTGTCGAGACGGTTTTTCACGTCCGAACTGAACATCGACCGGGTCACGATAGCCAGCGTGAGCCGCATCATTTCGTGCGAGATGTCCACGGGCAGGGCCGCATCATGTTGTTTCCAGCGGCTGACGATCTCCCGGCTTTCCTCATTCATGGTGTCGACGAGCAGGGCCAGCCGCTGCCGGTGAAAGGCGGGCTGGGAAAGCCGCCGCTGCCGTCGCCAGAAATCGCCTTCGCTGTTGAGAAGTCCGTTTCCCAGAAACAAGCTCAGAACCTTGTATGCCTCGCTTTTGTGGTAGTTTTTGTTATTTTCCTGTAGGATGTATTTGGCATCTTCGGGCGTCAGCGTGAGTGTAATACGACGATTTGCGATGTGCAGACCCACCACCCGATCATACTGCTGCTGCATCCGGCGCAGAAACCGCAACGGGTCGCGGACAAAGTCAAATGTATTGCCGACCAGCGGCCAGCCTTTCACCTGAGGAGTGGGACGGTGATGAAGGGTCGTTTGCATGACAACGAGTTCTTGATTTCTAAAGTTACATACCAAATGGCAAACAATCGGCCCCGTTCCCAACCTTTCGTTATCTTTGCGCCGTTTATCTTCGGTAAACTTTGATCTCCTTTGGTAATCTTTGAGATGTAATTATTTCACAAAGTCCATCAAAGGAGATCAAAGTTCATTTTCCTCAATGCCCATGTCAAAGACCATTCAATCTGCTCTTATTTCAGTTTATTACAAAGACGGCCTGGAGCCGCTGGTTCGGTTTCTGCATAAACACGGCGTGAAGCTGTATTCAACCGGTGGTACTCAGACCTTTATCGAAAACCTCGGCATTCCCGTTACGGCGGTCGAAGACCTGACCGGTTACCCCTCCATTTTCGGCGGACGGGTCAAAACGCTGCATCCGGCGGTGTTTGGCGGCATTCTGTACCGGCGTAATCTGCCCGAAGACGTGGCTCAGGCCGAACGGCACCAGATTCCGGCCATCGACCTCGTAGTGGTGGATCTGTATCCGTTTGAAGAGACGGTCGCGTCGGGAGCCGGGGAAGAGGATGTTATCGAAAAAATCGACATCGGCGGCATTTCGCTGATCCGGGCGGCGGCCAAAAACTTCGCCGATACACTTATTGTATCATCCCGGAATCAGTATGCCGACGTACTGGCCCTGCTGACCGAAAAAGGTTGCCGCACCGACCTCGACGACCGGAAACGGTTTGCGCAGGCGGCGTTCGGCATGTCGTCCGGCTACGATACGGCCATCTTTAACTATTTCAGCCCCCCCACCCCCGAAGGGGGAGTTGCTGACGCCTCATTTGCTCCCCCTTCGGGGGTGGGGAGGCTTGTTCTCCGTTATGGCGAAAATCCGCATCAGCAGGCAACCTTCGAGGGCAACCTGGATGCCATGTTCGACAAACTGCACGGTAAGGAACTGTCGTATAACAATCTGGTCGACGTCGATGCCTGCGTCAGCCTAATCGATGAATTTACCGGCGATGGAGCGGCTGCCTTCGCCATCATCAAACATACCAACGCCTGCGGCGTGGCAACGGCCCCGACGGCGAAAGAGGCCTATCTGAAGGCGCTGGCCTGCGATCCGGTATCGGCATTCGGCGGCGTTGTCATCACGAACACAACGGTCGATGCTGAAACGGCGGAGGAGCTGAATAAACTGTTCATGGAAATTCTGATTGCCCCGGATTTCGCGCCCGAAGCGCTGGAACTCCTGAAATCAAAGAAAAACCGCATTCTCCTGCGTCGGAAATCCATCGAATTACCGACAAAACAGATGAAAACCATCCTGAACGGCGTCTTGATTCAGGATAAGGACAACCAGACCGAAACCGCCGAACAGTTTAAAACCGTGACCGAAAAAGCTCCCACCGAATCCGAGCTGCGGGCGCTGGAATTTGCGCTGAAGGTTTGCAAACACACCAAATCGAACACGATTGTCCTGGCGAAAGAAGGCGTACTGCTGGCGAGCGGCGTGGGGCAGACTTCCCGCGTGGATGCCCTGAAGCAGGCTATCGAAAAAGCCCGTTCGTTCGGCTTCGACCTACAGGGGGCCGTTATGGCGTCGGACGCGTTTTTCCCCTTCCCCGACTGTGTCGAAATTGCGCATGGGGCGGGCATCACGGCGGTTGTTCAGCCCGGCGGCTCCATCCGGGATCAGGACAGTATCGACTACTGCAATCAGCACGGTCTGGCAATGGTAACAACGGGCGTCCGGCACTTTAAACACTAATCTGAACCAGGATTCCCGCGTCGGCGCCGAGGGGTAGGACCCACCGACTGATTTTTATGATTAACTATGATTTGGCGATTCCTTGTAATTTGATGACTTTAATGAAAATGAGTAGGTGAAAAGATGTAGATCTACATGACCAGAAAAAAAAATCATAGTAAATCCTTTGATCGGCGTAATCCAGGTTCAGCCCTCTATTCCCTCTGGTGTGCGTTCTGGTTTATTGCCCTGTTTCTGATTCTTTTTCCCTTTACGTATCTGTTTCTGCAGCGGGAGTCGTGGAAGCCGTACGCCCATAAAATCAATTACATCTGGGGCCGGACGTTCTTTTGGATTATCGGAATGCCGATTGTCGTGGATTACCAATATCGCCCGGACCCTAATCAGACGTACGTTTTTTGCGCCAATCATTTTTCGTATCTCGATATTGCCGTGATGGGGGTCATTATCCGTAACTACTATGCCTTTGTTGGAAAAAGCGAGGTGAAACGAGTGCCGCTGTTTGGCTATATGTTCGCCAAACTGCACATCCAGGTCAACCGCGATCATGCCAACAGCCGGGCCTATTCGCTGGCAAAATCCCTGCGAACGCTGGCTTCGGGGCGTAGTATCGTTATTTATCCCGAAGGCGGAATCCGGTCCAAACATCCGCCGAAAATGCACCACCCGTTCAAAGATGGGGCGTTTACGATGGCTATTCAGCAGCAGGTGCCCATTGTGCCGGTCACGTTGCTGACCAATTACCAGATCCTACCCGACCGAAAACCACTCCGGATGCGTCGGCGACCCGTGCGGGCTATCGTACATTCGCCCATCGAAACCAGAGGGCTAACCCTGAACGACCTGGAACGCGTTAAAGAAGAAACCTACCACATAATCGACGAGGCGCTGATGAGCTACCACAACGAGGCGTCCGTCGCCAGCCGCTGAAGATCATGAAAGTAACTCCCGAAACGATTCATAAAATTGCCCATCTGGCCCGACTGGAGGTGCGTCCCGACGAAGAAGGCCCACTGCTCGACAGCATGAACGAGGTGCTGACCTGGATGGAAAAACTGGCCGAAATCGACACGACCGGCGTGGAACCGCTTACGCACGTGTCGGACGAAACGAATGTTTTGCGGGAGGACACGCCCGGCGGCGAACTGCCCCGCGAAAAAGCCCTCGAAAACGCTCCGGCGGGCGACGAAAGCTACTTCCGGGTTCCTAAAGTGATTGACTAGCTTCAGAAGAATTTCACCACTTCTCCCGTGTCCCGGCACTCGTTCAGGAGTTGCCGGGACGTTTTTTTCAATACCGGATGCAGGAAGTCCGGAGCGATTTCGGTCAGGGGCACGAGCGTGAAACGGCGTTCGTGCAGAAACGGGTGCGGCAGGGTCAGATGCCCGGTCTGAATGACCTGCTCATCAAAGTAAAGAATATCGACGTCGATGACCCGGCTACCCCATTTTTCCCGACGAACGCGGCCCAGATGCCCTTCGATCCGCTGGGTGGCTTTCAGCACATCGTCGGCCTCCATCGTTGTCAGTACCTTCAGCACCTGATTGAGATAGTCCGGCTGGGCGCTGACACCCCAGGCGGCGGTTTGATACAGAGCCGACTGCAGTAAAACAGGGCCAATGTCGGTCTGAATCAGTTCGCGGGCGTGTTGTATGGTTGTGATGCGGTCGCCAAGATTGGCCCCCAACAGCAGGTAGGTAGTATGCATGAGTAAACAACGGTCCGTTGATGCGGCGGGTTTACGGCAAATGTGGGCAGCGAAACCGGTTTTTTCAAACTGTGGCCGGAACCCGTGACTGCCGAAACAGACTTACCAGCCAGACGATGGCCGCTACCACCGCCGCTGCACCTGCCACCAGCGATACGGAACCATTGCCCTGCTGCTCGACGGCGATGGCCGAAAAGGCCCAGACGAACACAATCAGATAGGAAAAACTCCGCAGCCGATTGAACGTAAACAGCCCGATAAACAAACCGATAACGATCAGCAATTGCGCCCAGAGCTGCGTATCCAGACCCCAGCCGTCCCAGCCGATTGCCGTCAGCCAGACCGACACGTTGGCGATACTGGCAACGGTCAGCCAGCCAAAATACAGCCCAAACGGGGCACGGGCAATCCATTTCTCCGCCGCCGGTACGTCGGACACGCGATGGTGGGCCAGTTCAGGTTCAAGGGGCTTGTGCAGACGAAGGCCCAGGTTGATGCCAAACGCCGTAAAGAGCATACTTAGAATAATCAGCACCGAGGGCAGAAAATACTCGTTCTGAAACGTCGGCAGCCACAGGCAGTTCAGCAGACCATTGAGAATGACGAGCGGTCCGACAGCCCGGAAACGCGGATTCGTGCGCTGGGAGGGAAGGGCCTGGTAGACGGCAAACGCCGTGAGACCCAGATAAATCAGTCCCCAGATAGAGAAGGCAAAACCTGCCGGAGTAAAATCAGTATGATATTTATCGGACACCTGCCCGTTGGTCTGTCCGCCAAACGGCAGCGACTGCGACAGATAGTTCATGACAAGAACCGATACGACCGTAAACACGACCAGAAACTGACGAAGTTTATCGGAAAGCATAAAAAAACGGGCTGGTTAGGTTCATTACTAACCAGCCCGTCGGCAGAATGTTTGTCGGCTCAGTAGCTCAGAATCTTGAACTCGGTGCGGCGGTTGCGCTGATGTTCCTCCTCGGTCTTCGCTTCTTTAACTACCAACTGCGTTTCGCCGTAGCCTTTCGCCACCATCCGGCTGGCGTCGATGCCTTTCGAGACGATGTAATCCACGGCGGCTTTGGCCCGGTTCTGCGACAGACGCAGGTTATAGGCATCCGGCGCCCGCACGTCCGTATGCGAGCTCAGCTCAATCTTCAGTGTCGGGTTGTCTTTCAGGACCGTTACAAGCTTGTCGAGTTCCTCAGCGGCATCGGGGCGGATGTTGAACTTGTCGAGGTCATAATAAATATTGTCGAGCACGAAGGTCTTGTTCAGCGCCACCTTGTCGAGCAGCACGTTTACCGTATAGGTCGTATCGGTAACGGCTTTTTTCAGAAAAATGGGCGGAATGCTTCTTCCCTGCATTGTGAATGGCTCGCGGCGGGTGAGGTAGCCCCGGCGTTCGACCAGCACGGTGTAATCTTTGCCTTCCTGCAGCGGATACGTACCGAACGTGCCCGGCTGTCCGGTGGTCGTCTCGGCAATGGGGCTACCCGTGGCATCGTCCAGAATCCGGACTTTGGCTGAATCGAGCGGTGTATTGCTGCCGTTCTCAGCCACGGTTCCGGCCAGGAAATACCGGACCGTCCGGGTTTCGGCGGGCGGTGTCTGGGCAATGGGTTTGTCGGGCGTCGTGGGTGTCGTCCCGTCGAAATAATAAATATCGTCGTCGCCTTTGCCGCCTTCGCGATTGGAAGCAAAGTAACCTTTATTGGCTTCCAGCAGCATCAGCCCGAAATCGTCGGCGGGCGAGTTGACCGGTACGCCCATGTTTTCGACCGTGATGACGCCCTGGGAGCGGGTTGCCACGAAAATATCCAGTTTGCCCAGACCCGGATGCCCGTCGGAGGCGAAGTACAGCCGGTTGTCTGGCCCGACATAGGGAAACATCTCATCGCCGGGTGTATTGATGTCGCGACCCATATTCACGGGGCGGCCAAAACGTCCGGAAGCGTCCATGTTGGTTCGGTAGAGGTCGATACCACCGGCCCCGCCGGTCCGGTTGGAGGCGAAATACAGCGTTTTGCCATCGTTAGAAAACGCCGGACTGCCGTCCCAGGCGGTCGAGTCGGAAATTGCCATCCGCACCGGCTCCGACCATCCGCCGTCGCCCAGCCGACTGACATACAGGTCGACGTCCAGGCCTCCTTTGCGTTTGCCGTTATTACCCCGTGCAAAAATCATCAGCTTACCATCTTTGGAGAACGTGGGAGTTCCCTCGTTGGCATCTTCTTTGAAAATGTTCTGGCTGAATAACTGCGGATTGTTGCCGGTTTCGTCGGGCGTCTGACCGATTTTGGTTTTGTAGATACCCGTCATTGGCAGGCCGTTGTTCTTGTAAGTCCGGTCTTTGCGGGAAGCCGTAAAGATCAGTTCGTCGCCCCGCACGACGGGCGCGTACTCCGATCCCGGCGAGTTGAGAGCGCCGACGTTGCGGGGGGCGATGGTGACGGTTTTTTTGGAAAGCTCACCGATGGCCCGCAGCGTCTCTACCTCGCGCCGGGCTTTTTCAAGATTGATTTTGCTGGCGGGTTTACTCTGTACATACTGCTCCAGTTGAGCGCGGGCCTCGTCGTAGCGACCCGCCGACTTCAGGGCGTAGGCGTAGTGCATCCGGGCGTCGGCCTCGGTAGTTCCGGCCTCGATGGCTTTCTGGTAGAAGGGTGCGGCCTGCGGGAAACGGTTCGAGAGGCGGTACGACTCGGCCATCAGGTAATTGAGCCGGGCGGCATCGGTCACGCCTTTGCCCGACGACGCTTTCTGTAGATTTTCCAGGGCCAGATTGTATTCGCCCTGTTCAAACTGACGAACGCCCTTTTTATACGCCTGCATGGCGGTGTTGCAGCCCGTTAACCCGACGGTTAGCGCCAACGCCAGCAGCGAAAACGTAGTACTGATTCTCATATCGTTCGGAAAAAGGAATATACGCTGGATATGCCAAGTTACTAAAAACCGGGCACGGTCTTACGTTTAACGAATATAAGTTCGATTTATTGAGGATTGTTTCGAAACCCGGAATCAGCAGTTCAACCCTGAAATATGACGATTGAAACAGGGGAGAGTTGAAGGCCTTATGTGCCTGTTTTTTCTTCGCATAACCAAATCAATCAACTACTTCAGTTATGTACAAACTTATTTCCGCCGTGCTGCTGAGCCTGTGTCTGGCCGCAGCCGCCCACGCCCAGGAATTTCTGCCGCCCATCGAACGGTTTTCGAGCAGCAAACCGGCTTATCTGATCACTAAATCCGGCGAACGGGTGGAATTCACCCTGAACGACCTCGACCGAAAGCGGGGCCTGATTGTCAGGGTGGAGGGTAAAACCGCCGACGGTAAAAAAATCAGCTACGAGGCCGCCGACATTGCCGAACTGGGTATGACGCCCTCGGATTTCGCCAAACTGTCGTCGTTCTCGGAAAGCACCCGATCCATCGACAAAATGCAGCGCACGAAGGTGAGCGAATCGACCCGGAACATGGTCATTTTCTATCAGGAGCACCTCGATGATCTGAACCGCGACGTGCTGGTCCAGTTGCTGAATCCCGGCTTCGATTCCAGAATTCGTGTTTATCACGACCCATTTGCAATGGAAACGGCGGGTGTCGGCGTAGGGGGTATGCAAATCACCGGTGGTCACGATAAATCGTATTATGTCCGGACCAACGGTAAGGTGTTCAAGCTGAAAAAGAAAAACTACGACGAGGAATTTGGCCGTCTGTTTGGCTCCTGCCCCGAAATGCTGAAAAAGCAGAAAAACGCGGCCTGGCGGGATTTCTCCAACCACGTTTTCAGTTTCGATCAGGCCTGCGGGGGAGTCGCGGTGAAGTGACGGGTGAGTGGATAATTGAGGTAATTGAGTAAGTGGCTGGATGTAATCGATTGACTAATCCCTTAATCAACCATTTACCCAATCACCCATTTACCCAGAAAGGAAATAACCGCAACCCCGCTGAAAGCCCCGCAGGGGCGACCTGTCAATAGAAGACCATCGGCGGAACATATAAGCTCCGTAGGAGCGACCTGTTGTTTAGGAAAAATCATGAACAGGTCGCCCCTACGGGGCTTTTGTCGGAGCGTTATTGGCTGATTTCTATGGACAGGCCGCCCCTACGGAGCTTTATGTTCATCCCGCCGATGGTCGTTCTACGAACAGGTCACCCCTGCGGGATTATATTGCCCGGTTACTCTCCCTGTCCCAGCGTATAACCCAGCGCTCCGTCGAACGTGTACAGGTTCTCGGTTTTGACGGTGTCGTAGCCATTGTCGAGCATCAGCCGCAGCAACTGCAGCACGTTCTCCGGGCCGATAGGCGTACCTGTTCCCTGTTCGCTCACGAACCGGCAGCGCCAGTGATCGGTGCAGAACGTTTCGGGCAGACCGTCGGGATAGACTTTTACGCCCCGGTTTGAAATCATTTTGAGCTTCAGCGGGGCCGCAGGCAGCCCTGCCAGCGCATCGCCCAGTTCGTTGGCCGTTCCGGCGGTCCAGTCCAGAAATACGTCGACGCCAACGAGCTCCTTCTTTTGCCGGGGCCGGGCCGCTGAGGCCTTCGCATGAACCGTTTCCGGAGCCGACTGATAGCTGACGGCCTTGAAATAGGAGGGTTTCTGTCCCAGCCGTTCGATAATTGCCTGAGCAAACTCGTCGGTGCCGACCCGTTTCTTGCTAACGCCCTCCTTGTAGATGTCGCCCGTATGGATGCCGCTCTCGATGGTCGCCAGCCAGGCGTTATGAACGGCGGCGGCCACTTCGGGCTGGCCGATATGAACGAGCATCATGATGGCCGCGTTGAGCAGGCCCGACGGGTTGGCAATACCCCGCCCCGCAATGTCAGGGGCCGAGCCGTGGATGGCCTCGAACATGGCGCAGAGGTCACCGATATTGGACGAACCGCCCATGCCTACCGAGCCCGCAATCTGGGCGGCAATGTCGGAGATGATGTCGCCGTAGAGGTTCAGCGTGACAATGACGCCGAAGCGTTCGGGCTCGTCGGCCAGCAGCGCCGAGCCAATGTCGATAATCCAGTGTTCTTTCTCGATGTCGGGGTATTCGGCGGCAATTTCATCGAACACCTTGTGAAATAACCCGTCGGTCATTTTCATGATATTGTCTTTCGACAGACAGGTTACCTTTTTGCGACCGTACGCCCGGGCGTATTCGAAGGCGTAGCGCACGATTTTTTCGCAGCCGGGCCGCGAAATCAGTTTCAGACACTGATATACCTGGTCGGTCTGACGGTGTTCGATTCCGGCGTACAGGTCTTCCTCATTTTCGCGGATGATGACCAGATCGAGTTTCGGGTGCCGGGTGTCGACAAAGGGGTGGTAGGCCTGACAGGGCCGTACGTTGGCGTAGAGGCCGAGCGTTTTGCGGGTGGTCACGTTCAGGCTTTTGAAGCCTCCGCCCTGGGGCGTCGTGATGGGCGCTTTTAGAAAAACTTTGGTGCGGCGGAGCGAGTCCCACGCTTCGGGGCGGATGCCTGCGGAAACGCCGCTCAGGTAAACTTTTTCGCCAATTTCGATAACTTCCGGGCTGATCTGCGCACCCGCAGCATCGAGAATGCGCAGGGTGGCCGTCATGATTTCGGGTCCGATGCCGTCTCCGTAAGCGACCGTGATGGGGGTTTTCTGACTCATGAAATGAAGTGCGTTGATTATGTGGCGCAAATATAATCGTTCGTTGGCGACTGCGCTGCGAAGCTCCGAAAAGAGCTTCGTCTGGCTCCCCGTTTCCATCAATTGTCTCGCTCATTTGCCGTTGCGGCACCAACGCGTACTGAAAAATGTTATCTTTCCAGCATGTTTTCGATTGTGGACGTAGAAACGACGGGAGGCATTGGAGGACCGACCCGTTTGACAGACATAGCAGTCTTTCGACATGACGGCCACCGCGTGGTCGATTCGTTTCACTCGCTGCTGAATCCACACTGCCCCATCCCGCCCTTCATCAGCCGTCTGACCGGCATCACCGATGAGATGGTCAAAGACGCCCCCGATTTTGCCGACATTGCGTCCGATATTCTGCGGATTACGGAAGAGGCCGTTTTTGTGGCCCATAATGCTCCCTTCGATTACGGTTTTGTCAAGAAAGAATTGGGCTGGCTGGGGTATTCGTTCGAGCGGAGAAAAATCTGCACGGTCAACATGAGCCGCCGGATTTTTCCCGGACTGCCTTCATACAGCCTCGGAAAGTTATGTCACTCGCTGGAGATTCCGGTTGCGCACCGGCACCGCGCCCACGGCGACGCCGCCGCCACGGTTCAATTGTTTGAAAAGCTGCTGCTGAACGACACGAGAGGCCTGATTACGCTTCATCGGGCAGTGGTGTGACCCCCGTCTCCTCAGTCAATCTCCTTCTCGATTGCCAGAAAGTGAGTCAGTTCGCCTCCCGTTGTCCAGAGCGGATCGATTTCCAGTTCGCACCAGTATTTTTCGCCGCCCTTCCGGTAGTTCAGTATCCGTTCCCGAATGGGCCGAATCCGGCCCGTCAGCGACGCCCGGACCAGCCGATCCGAAAGTCGGCGGACGGTGGCCGTGTCGGTATCCGGCCCCTGCAGGAAGGCAGGCGTTTGCCCCAGCGCCTCTGCCGGGGTGTAGCCTGTCATGGTCAGGAAGCGGCTGCTCGCCCAGATGATGACCCCCTCGGTATCGGTCACGACCAGGGTGCTGCCATTGCGCAGCGGCGTCTCGTAGTCGCGATGGAGCCTCCAGTCGAAGATATACGCCAGCCGGTTCAGGAGGTCGAACTCGCGGCGGGAGGAACGATGCCGGGCCTGATCCAGCAGGTAGATTTCCAGGCACGTACGCGGAAAAGGCCGATGATTATAGTAAGCCATTGGCAGGCTTTCATCGAAGGTCGTATTGGCGGGCATGAAACCGCTCCTCCTGAGCGTGTTGTTAGAGATTCTGGGGAGTATACCCAATAGAGGCTTATCTGTAAAAATAACTGATGCCGAACGTTAAATCAAGCGATCGGGACTTAAATACTGCGCAGCGAGATGCCCATCGTCCAGCGCAGATCGTACTTTTTCCTTCCGGGCACAACCACGCTTTCGTATGTACTCAGCAACGTGGTCTGCAAACTAATCGTGGACGTCATCTTAATCTGAAACGTCATACTGCCGTTCCATCGAAAATTAGGTTTTCCCAGCGCGGGCTGGATAAACAGCGTATGGGTGAGGTTGTAGCGGCTGCCTGCCCAGGCATATTCGCCGAATATCCGTGTCGAATTGCGCAGTACGCTGACATCCGTCTTTTCGGCAAAATCCGTCATTTCGTGCAGCAGAACGTTCGTTACGGACAAATACGTTTTGGGGCGTTCGATTAGTTTGTAGCCCACACCCGCCCCCGCCGTGGTCCGATGATTGATTTTTCGGAGATTGCTCCGCTCCCAGGCCCCGAAGGCCAGATAATAAAATCGACGCTGATGAAGGTAGGTCGTCCGCAGGTCAGCGGTCCATTCCCGTTCGTTGAGCAGCCCATTCTGCCGACCGTAGACGAACGCCGGACTGGACGCCAGCCGGATGCGGCGGCTGGTCGCCCAGTCGAAACTGCTGCCTAACTGAACGAGGGTGCGGTCGACGTTACCCCGGCTGGCGGTGCCGTCGGCGGTCAGTCTGTAGTGAAAACCCGTAGGGTCGCTGGACTGAACCGTATCTTCCTGAGCAGCCGTTTCTTCTTCACGGTCTTCATCGTCGGAAACTACCGTGTCGGCAGGTGTGGCCGCGATTTCGACGGGTGGCGCCAGCGTATCGGCAGGAACGACCTGCGCCAGACTCCATTGACTCACCAGAAAAGTCAGCATCAGTGACAGAACGATGCGCATACGCCTGAACGATTTTTTCTTTACTTCGTGCATTCAATATCGAAAACCCTGCCAACCATGTCCGACATTCGCTGGGGGATTCTGGGACTGGGCCGTATCGCCCACAAATTTGCTCAGGATCTCCAAACCCTGCCCGACCGGTACGCTGCCTCCGGGACGGCAGCGGCCCTGCTTCATGCTGTCGCCTCCACCGACCCGACCCGCGCTCACGAATTCGCCGCACAGTACGGCGTTCCTCATGCGTATGGGACCTACGAAGGTCTGCTGACCTGCCCCGATCTGGATGTCGTTTATATTGCCACGCCGCATCCGGGCCACCACCCGGCCACGCTGATGTGCCTGAATGGCGGTCTGCCCGTGCTCTGCGAAAAACCCTTTGCCATGAACTGCCGACAGGTGGACGACATGGTGAGCGCTGCCCGTTCGAATAATGTGTTCCTGATGGAAGCGCTCTGGAGCCGATTTATGCCCACCACTCTGAAAGCCCTCGAACTGGTTGGGGCCGGAGCTATTGGCAAACTGAAAGGTATGCGGGCCGACTTTGGGTTCAAAGCGCCGTTTCTGCCCGACAAACGTGGCTTCAGCAAGCATCTGGGCGGCGGTTCGCTCATGGACATTGGCATCTACCCGCTCTGGCTGTCGTATCTGTTTCTGGGTAAGCCGGAACGCATACAGGCCCAGGCCATTATCGGCCCGACAGGCGTCGATGAGCAGTGCGGTATGTTGCTGACCTATGCCGACGGGCAAATGGCGGTTTTAAACAGCACGTTTGTGCATAAAACGGATACGGACGCGTATCTGTACGGCGAAACGGGTAGTATTTATATTCAGGGACGTTTTCATGAAAGTCAACGTCTGATTCTCAAGCCGCTGGAAGGAGAGGAGCAATCGTTTGATTTCCCGCGTCAGACATGGGGTTACAACTACGAGGCCGCGCACGTCATGCAATGTTTGCGGGAGGGCCGTACTGAAAGCCCGCTCTGGTCGCTGACCGACAGTCTGAACCTGATTGATCTGCTCGACGCCGTGCGGCAGGAGACGGGAATTTATTACGAGGAAGACGATCTGGATAGTACGTTATAATTGTATGGCCGTTGTCCGTCATGGAGCCGGAGCCGCCTCATTCATCGTAGATTAATCAACTCTTCGTTCGCCATGAACTTCAGAACCGGCCTGACGGCCACATTTACCTTTATCAGCCTGACCGCGCTGGCGCAGCGCTGGCAGCCTGTCGAAACCCGGAATAGCTGCGAGAAACGCCACGAAAACGCCGCCGCGCTGGTGGGCGACAACCTGTACGCCATCGGCGGGCGGGGCGAAAAACCGCTCGAAGCCCTGAATCTGAACACGCTGACGTGGTCGAGACTGCCCGCTCCGCCGCTGGAAATGAACCACTTTCAGGCCGTGACGTTCAATGATGAGATCTACGTCATCGCCGCGTTTCAGGGAAAATACCCGCACGAAACGCCTATTCCGAATATCTACATTTACAGTCCGAAAAAAGGGGAATGGCGGCAGGGACCGGAAATTCCGAAAGACCGGCTGCGGGGGTCGGCGGGTGTAGTCGTTCGCAACAACAAAATATACGTCGTCTGCGGCATCATCGACGGGCATTTTGACGGTCACGTGGCCTGGTTCGATGAATATGACCCTAAAACCAACACCTGGAAACGACTGCCCGACGCCCCCCGCGTCCGCGATCACGTGAGCGTGGGTATCGCCGACGATAAGCTCGTGGTAGCGGGCGGTCGACGTTCCTCGGCCAAAACGGGCAAGGTGCTCGAAACCACCATCGCTGAAACCGACGTCTATGATTTTAAAACCGGAACATGGACGACCCTGCCCGAATCCGGCAACATTCCGACGCAGCGGGCGGGCAACACCGCCCTTGCCAAAGACGGAAAGGTCTGGATCATCGGCGGCGAGAGCCCGCAGTTAAAGGCCCATAACGAAACCGAACTCTTCGACCCGAAGACCGGTCAGTGGACCAAAGGCCCGGCCATGCAGCAGGGCCGCCACGGAACGCAGGCCGTGGTGTACAAAGGAAGTGTCTACATCGTTGCCGGTTCGGCCAACCACGGCGGCGGCCCGGAGCTCAATACGGTGGAGGTGCTGAAATAAATCGGAATGCGGTTGTCCGGGTGTGGTTTCGTACCTTTGCGCCACGATTGATGATGACACATGACGCAGCCAACTGATCGTTACGCCCAGCGTGGCGTTTCGGCCTCGAAAGAGGACGTGCATAACGCTATTGCCCAGCTCGACAAAGGCCTTTTTCCAAAAGCATTCTGTAAAATCGTGCCCGATACGCTGGCCGGAGACCCCGACTGGTGTACCATCATGCACGCCGATGGAGCCGGAACCAAATCGTCGCTGGCGTATCTGTACTGGAAAGAAACCGGCGATCTGAGTGTCTGGAGGGGTATCGCCCAGGATGCGGTCGTGATGAATACCGACGACCTGATCTGCGTGGGAGCTACCGGTCCCATGCTGCTCTCGTCCACCATTGGGCGTAATAAAAACCTGATTCCCGGTGAGGTGATCGCCGAAATCATCGCCGGAACAGAAGAAGTACTCGCCATGCTCCGCAGTCATGGCATCGACATCTACAGCACGGGCGGCGAAACTGCCGACGTGGGCGACCTTGTCCGCACCATCATTGTCGACAGCACGGTCATTGCCCGGATGCGGCGCTCCGAGGTCATCAGCAACGACCGGATACAGGCAGGCGACGTCGTCGTCGGGCTGGCTTCGTTCGGGCAGGCGACCTACGAAACGGCCTACAACGGCGGCATGGGCAGCAACGGCCTGACCTCCGCCCGCCACGACGTGCTGGCGCACTACCTGGCCGAAAAATACCCCGAAAGTTATGATCCGGCCGTCGACCGGAGCCTGATTTACAGCGGCAGCAAGGGGTTGCTGGATGGCGTTGGGCAGAGCGCGTTGGGCAGAGGGCTGTCTTCTCCCCCTGCGCCCAATGTCGGGCAACTGATTCTCTCGCCTACACGCACGTACGCCCCGGTGGCAAAAGTTCTGCTGGACAACCTGCGACCGCACATTCACGGGATGGTGCATTGTTCGGGGGGGGCGCAGACGAAAGTGCTGCACTTCATCGATAATCTGCACGTCATCAAGGACAATCTATTTCCGGTTCCGCCGCTGTTCCGGCTGATTCAGGAAGAGAGCGGCACAAGCTGGCAGGAAATGTATAAAGTGTTCAATATGGGGCACCGGCTGGAAATCTACCTGCCCGAAGCATATGCGCAGGAGGTCATCGATACCGCTGCCGGATTTGGCATCGAAGGCCGCGTGATTGGTCGGGTGGAGGCGTCGGAGCGCAAAAAGGTAACGATTCAGGGTGAAGCAGGGGAGTTTGTGTATCAGTAACCCGGAAAGTCTTTCCGGGTTACACTTCCCGTACCAGGCCCATTTGCCGCGCAAACAGTCCCGGACCGTTTTCGTGGATGAAGCGCAGCATCCGGTTCATTTCGGCTTCGAACTCGATGAGATAATCCGGGTCGAGTTTCTGCAGTTTTTTAACGACGGCTTCGGCCCGTTTGGCAACGTAGGCGCAGGTGCGTTCGTTGTGACGGTTGAGATGCTGAAACAGACTGGGCTGGGCATCGAAAAAAGCATTGAGCAGATACAGGCTCAGTTCGACCTCGCCGTATTTGTCCTTCGTGATTTTGACGTGGTAGGTGATGGCCGTGCTGAGTGAGCGCATCGCTTTCAGCAGCCAGCCGTCGGGGTGGTTATAGTGCCCCAGGGCCGTACTGGCGATGTTTTCCTTCACTTCGAGCCGCCGCTCATCCAGGGTCGTTTCGTGCTCGATGAGCGTAAACTGAAAGCGGTCGACCAGGGCCCGATCCCTGGCAACGAGCCGGAGCAGCAGTTTGTCTTTTTCGCCCTGCGGTAATCGTAGAATCTCACGTTTCAGGTCTTTGTCGATGGTGAAGGGCATGGCGACGGATTTCCAAATTTCTGGAAAATTAGGAAATATTTGGACATGGTACCGCTCCGTCGGGGCGCAGGCCGATTTTCATCATTCCGCAACTTCCGCGTATCTTGCGGCCCGAAACTCGCTCAATCCGATAAAACCGATTTTTATTACATGGAATCTGAACAGTACCTTGGCATCGACGTAGGTGGCACCAACGTAAAAATGGGCATTGTTGACGCCCAGACCGGTAAAATCTCCAATTTCTACAGCCATGACACCGCCAGTTGGCGTGAATCCGGCCATTTTGTGGAAAATTTCGCCGATGCCATCGCTCTTCAGCTATATAGTAACAAAGAAGTAAAGAAAGTCGGAATTGGGCTGCCAGGTATGATCAACCGCGAACGAACCGTTCCTCTGGAGATTACCGCCATCCCTGAACTCGACGGCGCCCCGCTGGTCGATACGCTCTCCAAACGCTTTTCTGGAGTTTCGTTTTTTCTGGAAAATGACGCCAACGCTGCCGCATTGGGGGAATTTTATTTCGCAGAAGAGAAAATCAACGAAAATTATATCTTCATTACGCTCGGAACCGGCGTAGGCGGAGCCGCCATCATCAACCGCAAGGTGTTTGTCGGCGGCGACGGCAACGCGATGGAACCGGGTCATATTCCCTCCCGCAATGGCCGCGTCCTGGAGCGCAACATCGGCAAAAAAGAACTGCTCGACCTGGCTAACGACCTCCGGAAGACGTTCAAGGGCAAAACACAACTCCCCGCCGATGGCAGCATTTCGACAACGGGCCTGGTAGCCGCTGCCGCCGAAGGCGACGAACTGGCCCTGAAAATCTGGAATGAAGTCGGTGAAATGCTCGGCGATGGTCTGGTGTCCCTCGTCCGCATCCTCGATATCAAGCTCATTCTGATCGGTGGCGGCCTGTCAGCCTCTTACGATTATATTCTGCCTGCCGTACAGAAACAGCTAAATTACTGGCTGACACCCTATTATCTGAAAGACCTCGAACTGAAGCGGGCCACGCTCGGCAACGATGCGGGTTTGCTCGGCGCGGCGTCGCTGTGTTTTGATTAGAGGAGGAAAGGGGGTAAGGGGACGAAAGGGAAGAAGAAAAATAAGAGTCTGCATCGGTTTCCCCCTCTCCTCCCTTTTGTCCCCTTACTCCCTTTCCTCCCCTCAAATAAAATTCACCTCCGGTGAGAGCCGGATCCCGAATCGTGCTTCGACGGATTCCTGCACGTTTCTGGCTAACGCCCGGATTTCTTCGCCGGTAGCGTCGCCATAATTGACCAGAACGAGCGCCTGCCGCGCATGAACGCCCGCCTCGCCGACGCGTTTGCCTTTCCAGCCGCATTGTTCGATAAGCCATCCTGCAGGAACTTTCACGGTCGTTTCGCCGGTCGGGTAGCCGGGCATGGCGGGGTTTTGGGCCTTCAGCCGGTCGAACTGCTCTTTGGGAATTTCCGGGTTTTTGAAGAAACTGCCCGCATTCCCGATTTCTGCCGGGTCGGGGAGCTTACTGCGACGAATGTGAATGACTGCATCACTAATGGCCCGGATGGTCAGCTTATCGTCCGACACGCCCATGTCTGCGAGCGTTTCCTGAATGGCTCCGTAGGCGGTATGAAATGTCGGCTGTTTATCCAGGCGAAACGTAACGCGGGTGATGACGAACTGGCCTTTGGCTTCGTGCTTGAAAATACTCTCCCGATACCCAAACCGGCATTCGGCGTGCGTAAACGTCCGCTCCTCACCGGTTTCGATATGAATGGCTGACAAGTCGACGAAAACCTGCTCCAGTTCGACGCCATACGCACCGATGTTCTGCATGGGCGCCGCCCCCACCGTGCCGGGAATGAGCGACAGATTTTCCAGTCCGGCCAGATTGCGCTCCACGCAATACATGACCAACTGATGCCAGTTGACCCCCGCCCCGACCCGCAGAAATACGTGCAGTTCGTCCTCGCGCAGCGTCTCGATGCCGGAAATGTTATTTTTGATGACCAGACCGTCGAAATCGCGCGTCAGTAACAGATTGCTGCCACCGCCCAGAATTAATTTATCAAGAGGGCGGTACATTTCGTCCTGAAGGAGTTGTTTTAGATCGTCTTCGGAGTCAATCGTGGCAAAATGGCGGGCAGTGGCGTCGATGCCAAACGTATTGTAGGGTTTAAGAGAGACGTTACTCTGAATTTTTAGCATAAGTGGTCGGCTAATTCGTTACAAAATAAGCAAATCGTCGTCAAACCGCTGTACTCAATCCAACAGCGTTCCTGCCGCCGCCCGTCCGGGATTGCCCCATGAGCGAATACTGATTAAGTTTGCAGTGACAATATGATGAATCGGAACGTTTTATCAACTTTTGCATACGGTGCGCACCTGCTGACGGCGGCGCTGCTGTCAGGCGGCTTGTTTTCCTGCGCCGCGTCGAAAAGTTCGACGCGGGCGTCTTCGTCGTATAATTCGTACGAAGATGACCTGAGCGCCGTTCGCCCCCGGTTCAATCTGAACACACCCCCGAAAACGACGACACCCGGTTCTGCCGCGCCCCGACCGGCAACGCCTGCGCCCGCCCCGGAAACCAGACGCCCGCTGCCGTCGGCCTCGCCCCTGCACGTCAACAAGCGGCTAGATGCTGTTCTGGACACAGTGGCCCGGCGTAATCGGTCCATCCGCTACATGCCGGGTTATCGCATTCAGATTTATGTGGGTAATGAGCGCCGGGCTGCCGACCAGGCCAAAGTCTATACCTACCAGAACTACCCCGAACTGAACCCTTACCTGAGCTTCAAACAGCCAACCTACCGCCTGAAGGTGGGCGATTTTATGCGGCGGATGGATGGCGAGCGCTATCTCTCCATGCTGCGTCAACAATTCTCGTCGGCCATTCTTTTACCAGACAGAGTAGAAATACGAAAAGGTATAGCTATAAAATAGTTCAGTTATGTTTTAGAGGAAACAGCCTGATTTACTTTATATTTGCGAAAGTTCTTCTTCACTTTTATTATGAAAAAAGCGCTAATTACAGGAATTACCGGACAAGATGGTGCCTATCTGGCCGAGTTGTTGCTTTCTAAAGGCTACGAGGTACATGGTATCAAGCGCCGGAGTTCTCTGTTCAACACTCAACGGATTGATCACCTTTATGAAGATCCGCATGAAAAGGACGTTCGGTTCACGCTCCACTACGGAGATTTGTCGGACTCGACCAACATCATCCGGATCATTCAGGAAGTACAGCCTGATGAAATTTACAACCTCGGTGCCATGTCGCACGTACGGGTAAGTTTCGACGAACCGGAATACACCGCCCAGGTCGACGGCATCGGTACGCTCCGCATTCTGGAAGCCGTGCGTCTGCTGGGAATGACCGACAAGGTGAAAATCTACCAGGCCTCGACCTCGGAACTGTACGGCGGCGTACAGGGTCATGCCCAGTCGGAGACGACGCCGTTCTACCCGCGTTCGCCCTACGCCGTAGCCAAACTGTATGGCTACTGGATTACGGTCAACTACCGCGAGGCCTACAATATGTTCGCCGTCAACGGGATTCTGTTCAACCACGAATCACCGCTGCGGGGCGAAACGTTCGTGACCCGGAAGATTACCCGCGCCGTGGCCCGTATCGCCCTCGGATTGCAGGAAAAACTGTTTCTGGGGAATCTGGACGCCCAGCGCGACTGGGGTCATGCCAAAGACTACGTCGAGGCCATGTGGCTGATTCTGCAGCAGGACACGCCGGAAGACTACGTGATTGCTACGGGCCAGACGACCCGTATCCGTGATTTTGTCCGGATGGCATTTGCCGAAGTCGGCATCGAACTGGAATTTAAAGGCGAGGGTGTCAACGAGATCGGCGTCGTGGTTTCGTCGTCCAACCCGGATTTCCCGCTCGAAGCGGGCCGCGAAGTGGTTGCCATCGATGAGCGCTATTTCCGCCCAACGGAAGTCGACCTGCTGCTCGGCGACCCCACCAAAGCCATGACCAAACTGGGCTGGAAACCCAAATACGATCTGCCCGCCCTGGTGAAGGAGATGGTAGCCGCCGACCTGGAGCTGTTCCAGCGCGACCAGTTGCTGGAGCGCAGCGGCCACCGGGTTATGAATTATTACGAGTAAAATTGGATCCTTATAAAATCAAAAAACCCGCCAACCGGCGGGTTTTTTCGTTTTAGCTGTCTGTCCGACTTACACGGGAACGGCGTAATAATACATCCGTGAACTGTTGGGATACATGCCAATCAGCATCAGGCCTTCGCCTTCCTTCACGTTGGTCAGGGCCGTTTGCAGCTCGGCAACGGATTTAACGTTCTTGCCGTTGGCTTTCACAATGATGAATCCTTCTTCAATATCGGTTTCGGCAAGTTTGCCGTCATAGATGCGCTTCACCCGAATGCCGCCCGATACACCGAGCCGCTTGGCATCAGCGGGCGTCAGGGCCTCGAAGTCAGCGCCGAGTGATTTCAGGCTGCTGGAGACCGAGGCGGTTTCTTCGCGGCGAATAACGTCGCGTCCACCGTTGCGGTTGCGCAGTTCCACTTTGAAGTCGCGGTCAGCGCCATCGCGGTTGACTGTCACGTTGATGACGTCGCCCGGACGACGGCGTCCGATGATTTCCCGCATCTGGGCGTCAGAATCAATCGTCTGACCTTCCATCTTCACAATGACGTCACCTTTTTTCAGACCGGCAGCCGCGGCAGAACCGCCCTGAACCACTTCCTGAATATAGATACCACGGCCTACTTTAGCACCCAGTTCCTGAGCCGCCCGGCTGTCGAGTTCGCGGGGATAGATGCCCAGGTAGCCCCGCTGTACGTTCCCATACTTCAGCAGGTCAGCCGACACCTTGCGCACGAGCGATACGGGGACGGCGAAACCATAGCCGCTGTAGAAACCCGTTTGTGAGGCAATGGCCGTATTGATACCCACCAGCTCGCCCCGCGTGTTGACCAGCGCCCCACCAGAGTTTCCGGGGTTGATGGCCGCGTCGGTCTGGATGAAGGCTTCGACCGGTGATTCCGGCTGCTCGGCGTTGCGGTCGATATTCTGGTCGAGGATACCGATGCGGCGGCCTTTGGCGCTGACGATACCCGCCGTAACGGTCGATTCCAGATCGAGCGGATAACCCACGGCCAGCACCCACTCGCCCAGTTTCAGGGCGTCGGAGTCGCCAAGTGTGATGACGGGCAGATTCTTGGCGTTGATCTGAACGACAGCCAGGTCGGTCAGCGGGTCGGTGCCGATAACTTTAGCTTTGAAGCTGCGTTTGTCGGTCAGAATGACTTCCACTTCTTCAGCGCCCTGCACCACGTGGTTGTTGGTCACAATATAACCGTCCTGGCTGATAATGACGCCGGAACCGGACGCCTGACCCCGCTGGCGCTGGGGAGCGCCGCCGCGTCCGCCGAATTCGTCACCGAAAAACTCCCGGAAAATATCCGGAATCTGTTGCTGACGAACCGTGCGGGTGATGGTAGTTTTTATGTGCACGACGGCGGGAGTGGCCGCTTCGGCAGCGTAAGCGAAATCACCGGGAGCCGTGGGCCCCAGCGCCGCCAGGCGACCGATGGGAGCCGCCGTCGGGGCCGCTTCCGAAAAAATGACGTCCCGCTGCCCGAAGCCGAGCAGATGATAAGCGGCAAGGGTCAGTGCGCTCGATAACAGGGCAATGAACGCTATAATTTTCCAGTTGCTCTTCATGAGTTGATTCACTAAAAGGTCGTTGTTCTGATTCAGTTTTGTTTATCAGAGTAACGCAAAGGGCGCTCCGATAAATTCGCCGCTGCACTGCTATTAACAAAAATTAACACGCTTGTGTTGCTGCTTATAAAAAAGTCATGCGGCAGTCGGATGACCACCGCATGATGAATGGGCGTGCGCCGTTTCTTAACCGCCGATTTCAATCTGACGGGGCGGTTTCACTTTAGCTTCTTCCCGCTTGGGCAACTCGATAGACAGCACACCGTCGGCATACGAAGCCCGGATGTTTTCGACGTCGATCGAGGTCGGCAGCGTAAACGTCCGCTGGAAGGACGTATAGCTGAACTCCCGACGGGTATATTTCTCATCTTTCTTCTCTTCGTTCGACTCTTCTTTGGAGGCCGAAATCGTAAGGTTATTATGGTTGAGGTTCAGTTTGAAGTCCTCTTTTTTCAGGCCGGGGGCCGCCACCTCAATCCGGAACGATTCCTGATTTTCCACCACGTTCACTGCCGGGACGTTGTTCATCGCATTCATGTTGGACGAAACGAAGTCGTTGAAGTCACGACCGAAGAAGTTCTCGATCAGGGAAGGGAGGTTGTTGGTTCGCATTAACGAGTTCATAACAGTTGTTGTTTAAGTGTTTAACTACCTGTTTGACCATATTTTTGCAAACCTTATACCAGTGGGGCTTCCGGGCAGAATGGAAGACAATTTGTCATTTCTAGACGTATTTAGCGCACATTGCCTATGACAAAGCGTCATATCCTGACGGACCAGGCTCACTTGTGAGACAAGTAATTGCCACGGACTTCAGGCCGGGGTAAATGAGCCTGTCATCCCGCCCGTGGCTTTGGCCCCAATCTTTAGGATAAATCTGTTATCACGAACTGAACCTTCGTCTCCGGCTGAAGGATAGCGTGATTTTTTAGAAAAAGACTGAATCAATTGGAGGGTGCCTTCAGTTCCAGGAGTTCGCAGGCCTTCTCAGCGGCAGACTGTTCTGCTTTCTTTTTGCTGTAGCCGCTGCCTTTGGCAAACGGCTCATCGTTGACCGTTACCTGGGCGATGAATTCGCGAAAATGATTAGTGCCCCGTTCGGAGAGAATCTCGAACTCAACCCGCTTACCTTCCCGCTGAGCCCACTCGATGAGGCGGCTTTTGAAGTTTGCGTTATTATTGATGAGGACGTCGAGGTCGTAGTGCGAGAGCAGCTCTTTCAGAATAAAGCGTCGGCTGAAGGCAAACCCCTTGTCGAGATAGATGGCACCGACGAGGGCTTCGAGCGCGTCGCCGTACATGGATGTCCGGGCGGGCATGACTCGTCCCCGGCTGCCGTCGTATTCGATTAATTTATCCAGACCAAGTTTTCGGGCAATACCATTCAGTGATTCGCGGTTGACGATGCGCGAGCGGATCTCGGTCAGGAAGCCTTCGTCTTTGTAGGGGAATTTTTTGAAGAGAAATTCGGCAATGACCATGCCCAGCACGGCATCGCCCAGATATTCGAGCCGTTCGTTGGATTCCTTGAAGCCTTTGATGGCGGTCTCTTTCGAAGCGGACGTATGCCGGAAGGCCAGTTGATACAGGCGCACGTTCGACGGTTTTTCGCCAATGATATGCGCAATGGCATTCCTGAATTTCTTCTGCTGGCTGGCTCCGGGGTTTGTCCGGAAGAAATTAAGGATTGGCTGAAACACGTTGCTGGATAGTACGGCCTGCACCTCGGTTTATGGTTCAAATCGACGGAAGACAACGGTTGAATTGTGTCCGCCAAAACCAAATGTGTTGCTCATTGCCACATTCACCGGTCGTTGCTGCGCTTTATTGAACGTAAAGTTCAGCCGGGGATTGAAGGCCTCGTCGTCGGTGAAGTGATTAATCGTCGGCGGCACCGTATTATGGATAATCGCCATAATGCTGGCAATCGCCTCGATGGCCCCGGCGGCACCGAGCAGGTGACCGGTCATCGACTTGGTCGAACTGATATTGAGCGTATACGCATGTTCGCCGAATACTTTCTCAATGGCCGCCGCCTCGCTGGGGTCGCCAACAGGCGTCGACGTGCCATGCACGTTGATGTAGTCGATGGCCTCCGGCGGTAGACCGGCATCATCGAGCGCGTCCAGCATGGCATTGACAGCGCCAAGACCCTCCGGATGCGAGGCCGTGATGTGGTAGGCATCCGACGACATGCCGCACCCGACCAGTTCGGCGTAGATTTTGGCGCCCCGAGCCACGGCATGTTCGTATTCCTCCAGAATCAGCGCACCGGCCCCTTCGCCAAGCACAAAACCGTCCCGATCCTTATCGAAGGGCCGGGAGGCGGTCTCCGGCGAATCGTTTCGTTCGGAAAGCGCCCGCATGGCGTTGAACCCGCCAATGCCTGCCTCCGTTACAGCCGCCTCCGACCCACCGGTGATGGCTACGTGGATGCGCCCCAGACGGATGAAGTTGAAGGCATCCGTGATGGCATTTCCCGACGAGGCACAAGCTGACACCGTTACGTAGTTGACGCCCCGGAAACCATACCGAATCGACAGTAAGCCGGAGGCGCTGTCGGCGATCATTTTCGGAATGAAGAAGGGATTGTAGCGGGGCGTACCGTCGCCGGTTGCGTAGGTTTTAACCTCATCTTCAAACGTTTTGAGACCTCCGATGCCGGAACCCCAGATAACGCCTGCCTTGTCGAGATTGATTTGTTCCAGATTGAGGCCCGAATCGCTGATGGCCTGGTCGGCTACTATCAGCGCATATTGGGCGAAGGGGTCCATTTTACGAGCTTCCTGACGAGGGATGAACTGCGTTACATCCAGTCCTTTCACTTCGCAGGCAAACCGCGTACGGAATTTCTCTGCGTTGAACTTAGTAATCTGGCCGGCGCCACTAACCCCGGCAGATAAGTTATTCCAATATGAATTGACGTCGTTGCCAATCGGCGTTAGAGCGCCGAGGCCGGTGACTACTACTCGTTTAAAAGGCATAAAAAGGACCTTTGGAGAAAGGAGCTTACTTATTTTACGTTCTCTTCCAGGTAGGCAATTGCCTGACCCACCGTGCCGATGTTCTCAGCCTGGTCATCAGGGATAGAGATGTTAAATTCTTTTTCAAATTCCATAATCAGTTCGACCGTATCGAGTGAGTCAGCGCCCAGGTCGTTTGTAAAGCTGGCTTCAGGCGTAACCTCCGACTCCTCAACGCCCAGTTTCTCGACGATAATGGCCTTTACTTTCTGCGCAATTTCTGACATTTCTGTATGCTTTTGAAGTTAAAAAAACAGCACAAAGAAAGAGATTAAAAACAGGATTGTCAAATAATTTTTTTAAACAAAAATCGTTAAAAAGGGGCAATCTCCGTGTAATAAGTCATTGAAATACAGCATTTTGTAAATAGATTTCCGCACACATTGGCGCATGTTACCGGCAGACTGCCCAGTTGGCCTGGCCGGGCTAACGTGCTTTTGTACAGACAATTTCGTCTATTGCTTCAGCAGACTTTCTCTCCGCAGGCAGCCTGAAAAACAGCCCCGAAACCCGGCCCGCTTTGCCTCTTTTCCTGCTATCTTTGCCTCATCAGTACGTATTAAAACCTGCGTTTTTCGTGCAAATTTCAAGGCTCAAACATACAGATTCCGGCAATTTTTTTCTCATTGCCGGTCCCTGTGCCATCGAAGATCGGGACATGGCCCTGCGCATCGCCGAGCGCATCGTCGGCATCACCGACAAACTTCGTATTCCGTACATTTTTAAAGGCTCGTACCGTAAGGCGAACCGTACCAAACTGAACTCGTTTACCGGTATCGGTGATATTCCGGCCCTCGAAATCCTGCGGGAAGTCGGCGAGACCTTCGACGTACCGACGCTGACGGATTTTCACGAATCAGGCGAGGCGGCAATGGCCGCCAACTATGTCGACGTGTTGCAGATCCCGGCTTTTCTGTGCCGACAAACCGATATGCTGACGGCAGCGGCGCAGACCGGCAGGGTCGTCAATATCAAAAAGGGCCAGTTCATGTCGGGCGAATCGATGGGTTTTGCCGTCGAGAAGGTTCAGTCGGTCAATCCGGAAGCTCCCATTTTCCTGACCGACCGGGGCAACTCGTTTGGCTACGGGGATCTGGTGGTCGATTACCGAAATCTGCCCGCCATGCAGGCGCACGGCGTTCCGGTGGTGATGGACTGTACGCACTCCCTCCAGCAGCCGAATCAGACGTCGGGCGTAACGGGGGGCAAACCGGCCCTGATTGCCACCATCGCCAAAGCCGCCATTGCCGTGGGTGCCGACGGGCTATTTATCGAAACGCATCCTAACCCCTCCGAAGCCAAATCCGACGGTGCCAACATGCTGCCGCTCGACCGGCTGGAGGGCTTGCTGGAAAAGCTGGTGAGGATCCGGGAAGCTGTAGTTTAATGAATAATGATAAATGTATAATGTAAAATTATCGAATAACCCCTGACCGCTGTGTCCTCCCTCCTCATCTTACATCATACATTTTACATTATCCATTAAAAATGAACCGAATCGACCGCCTCACTGCCATCCTGATTCATCTGCAAACCAAGCGGGTGGTACGGGCGCAGGAACTCGCCGACCGCTTTGGCATTAGTCTGCGAACGGTCTACCGCGACGTTCGGGCGCTGGAAGAGGCCGGGGTGCCCATTGGTGCCGAGGCGGGTATCGGTTATTTTCTGGAGAGCTACCATCTGCCGCCGGTGCATCTCACCCGTGCCGAAGCCAGCGCCCTGTTGTTTGGCGGTAAGCTTATCCGGCAATGGACCGATGAGTCGGTGCGGACGGAATTCGAGTCGGCGCTTTTCAAGATAAAATCGGTGCTGAAACGCCCGGATCAGGAACATCTGGAGGATTTGGAGCCGCACGTCGACGTGCATAAACCCAAAACTATGCCCGGTTTTTCGGCGGTGATGCTAAACGACCTGCAGCAGGCCGTTGCCCGGAATCAGGTCATGGAAATTGAATATTATTCGGCGTATAGTGAAAAAACCACGGAACGACTGATTGAGCCAGTGGGTCTTTATCATTATGGCTCCGGATGGCACCTGATCGCGTTCTGCCAGACCCGGCAGGACTACCGCGATTTTCGCATCGACCGTATCCGGCAGTTTCGACTGACCGGCCAGTTCTTCTCCCGACAGCACCGACTGACGTTGCAGGATTATCTGAACCGCGAGCGACAGATGCCCGATCGGGTCGACGTTTCGGTTTTGTTTGACAAAAAAATCACTCGCTACATCCAGGAGCAGCGGTTTGCGTATGGTTACGTCTCGGAAGACGACCTGGGCGATACCATGCGCCTGCATTTCCGCACGTCCTACCCCGAAGCGCTCTGCCGCTGGCTGCTGATGTTCGGCAATTCAGCCCGCGTAGAGCAACCGAAACACCTGACGGCGTTCATGCGAACCCTGGCCGAGGAAATTCGGGAACATTATTTAAAGAGTGAATGAGTGAATGAGTGAATGATAGAATGACTGAGTGATAGAATGATAGAATGACTGAGTGATAGAATTATAGAATGAGTGAGTCGTCTATTCAATCATTCACTCATTCTATCATTCACTCATTCTATAATTCTATCATTCAACAGTTAAAAGCCCTCCTGACATAGGGTTGTCACCAGGGCTGTCGAACTTTGGAGCATGTTTCACTAAACTCCCAGGCAAACATGCTCGTCAAGCAAATTCCCCCGATGACGGCCCTCACATTTTCAACCCGAACGACGCTGCGCGATCTGGCGAAATTCGGCGAGATGTCGACCCGTCGTCTGTACCACGAAGCGGCCCGGCTGGGCCTGAGCGTCATGGGACCCGTTTTCTGGACCTATCACGGAGCCACCGGCAACCCAGTGCAGGTCTTTCAACTCGACATCGCTCTGCCCGTCAGCGAGGCCAGCGGGTCGCCGGATGGGTTTGAATTCCGGCGGATAGAGCCGCTGCGGGGTATTCACCAGACCCACGAAGGCCCCTGGGAGAACCTTCCCGGCCTGTATAATCGGCTCATTCCGCAAATTCTCCAGCAGGGCCACAGCCTAAATGGCGTCTGCCGGGAGACCTACGTGCACATCGACCTGGCTGAACCCGTAAACAACATCACAGACGTATTGATTGGTATCAATTGATTGTATTCATCCACCGGGTTGGGGCGGCTGCGCCTGTGACCTGTTCCACCCGCTCAACTCTCTGCGAATATGAAACTGAATGCTGGTATTATCACGGAAAAACTGGCCGAAAGTAAGGCCTTCTATCAGGACGTGCTCGGTTTCGGAGTTTCATTCGAAAATGACTTTTACGTACTGATGCACACGCCCGGTCACTCGGCGGAATTTGCTCTCCTGGCGGCTGACCACCCCAGCCAGAAGCCCGTTTTTCAGACGGCCTACACGGGCAAGGGCGCTTATCTGACTATCGAAGTCGATAATGTCGATGCTGAATACGAGCGCATCCGGGCGCTGGGCGTTTCACCGGTTTTCGAACTGCGGGACGAACCCTGGGGCGACCGCCACTTTGCTATCGTCGACCCTAACGGCCTGGGCATCGATATTGTGACATACAGACAGCCCTGACAGGCCATTCCTACTACCGAACTGGCCGCTACGACAAAGCCGGTTCGGTAGTGGGAATGGCAGCATATTTCTGCGCTGTTCGCTTAATTAGAAATCACCGGGGGGCGGCTTTACGTTAAACAGACTGTCGCCTGCTTCATGTCCGCCTTCAGCCCCGCCGAGCAACTCGCCGATTACATGCGCATTCACTACGATGCCCTGTTTGACTATGGCCTGAAGCTCACGCATCACGACGAGGATCTTACCAGAGATTGTTTGCAGGATGTGTTCGCCGCGTTCTGGCACCGCCGGGACGAGTGGACCCAAATCCAGTCGATTCGGGGCTATCTGCTGGTATCGCTGCGCCACCGCATCGCCGACGCACAGCGGTCGCAGCAGCGATTTGTGCCCCTGCTGACCTTCCCGGATGCCGATGAAGCCGAGACAGCCATCGTTTTTTCCATGCTGGACGACCCTGCCGTCGATGCCGGTGCGCAGAATCATTATCTGGCCCAGGCCTTCGAGCAGCTTCCCCGCCGACAGCGTGAGGCGCTTTTTCTTCGCTATTATCAGGAACTCGACTATGCCGACGTGGCCCGGGTCATGGGCGTCAAAGAGCGAACCGTTTACAATCTCGTTCACGAAGGTCTTCAGCAGCTTCGGCAGCATCTTAAACCGATTCGCTGGCTCATGCTGGCTGGCCTGAGTGCTTTCGTCCTATTTCTTCTAAAAATTTTCTGATAAACGCCGGTAAAAATCTGCCTGCTCTCCGTCATGTACGAAAAGTACAGCATGGAGAAGGTTTTCAGAACACCCGACGACTTTGCCGACGACCCCTCGTTCCGGGCCTTCGTGCGCAATACCGACCCGGAGGCCGTTCGGCACTGGACCGACTGGCTGGCCCGCCATCCCGACCGACTGCCCGACGCAGAAGAGGCCATTCGGCTGGTCGATGCTCTCGACCAATATGTTCCCAGGCGACTGACGGGGCAACAACTCGAGCAGGAAATACATACTCTTCAGCAACGGCTCGTCCGGGAAACCCAACAGCCGCTGACCGGCCCGACAGCCGATGAAACGCCGGGCCGCGTTTCATCACGGCGGTGGCTTCACCGGGTGGTGCGGGTGGCTGCGGCAGTAGTCGTACTCTTTTTCACCGGCTATTTTCTTTACTGGCTCAATCGTTCGGTTTCGCCGTCAGTCCGGGTGGAATCGGCCATGTCGGATGCCTCACCGATCCGCGCGGCCCCTGAACCCAATCGTACGACCGGTAACCGGCAACTCACGCGAACTGACTACGGACAGCGCCGTACGATTCGACTGCCCGATGGATCTGTGGTCACACTCAATGCCCACTCCACGCTGACACTATCGCCTGACTGGGTCGACGGTAAACGGGAGGTAGTCCTGACGGGCGAGGCCTTTTTTCGCGTCAGCAAACAGCAGCGGGCGGGCAACCCGGTGAAATTTACCGTCAGGGCCGGAAACGTGGTAGTCGAAGTGCTGGGCACTCAGTTTGACGTATCGACCCGGAACCGGCGGGTGAAAGTGGTTCTGAATGAAGGCCGGATACGCCTGAGTGTGCCCGACGATGCCAGAACTACCCCCGACGATTCCCGAACACTGGAAATGCTGCCGGGCGACATAGTAGAAGTGTCTGATAAGAAGACCATTACGCTCAACAGCCAGGCAGAGGTGGCCGAACACTCAGCCTGGGTTATGGGCGAACTGGTCTTCGACGATGCGCCTCTGTCGGAAGTTGCCGACGTCATCCGCGAGAATTACGGCTATGCCGTAGAATTCGCCGACCCAGCCCTGGCCGGACAGCGACTGACGGCTACGTTGCCCGATCAGAATCTCGACGTTCTGCTGAAAGCGCTCGAGAAAGCCTTCTCCCTGTCGATAACCAGACATCAGAATATTATTCGAATTGCCAGACCTGGCAGTCCCTTACCAAATAAATCATGAAGACACTATACGCACACATGCGAGCCATCGTCCGCTGCGGACTCATGCTCACACTGCTTGGCTGGGCTATGAGCAGTCCGGCGCAGACGCTCTATGCCAACAACCGGACCAGCCAGTCAGCACCAGAGGCTACACCCCAGCGCACTGTATCGATACGCCAGGCCCTGAAAACGCTGGAGAGCCGTTTTAACGTCCGTTTCGGCTACAACAGTCGGCTGTTCGACGGTAAACCTGCCGTCAGCGTCCCCGTCGGTGAAACACTGCCGCAGTCCCTCGAAAGTCTGCTGACGCCGCTGGGCCTGAGTTACGAGGCCGTGAGCGATAATCTGTATATCCTGCGTGAACAACCTGCTCCGCTCCCCCAGATGGTCGTACAGGAACGCCGTGTGACAGGTCGGGTGGTGGCAGCCGACAACAGCGAAGGAATGCCGGGCGTCAACGTAACCATCAAAGGATTCAACCGGGGCACCACCACCGACGGTCAGGGTCGCTACGAACTGACAATTCCCGACCGGGCTACCACACTCGTTTTCTCGTTTCTGGGGTATGTCTCTCAGGAAATAGCCATCGGCAACCAGTCGACTATCGACGTAACGCTGTCGCCGGATACGCGGTCGCTGAACGAAGTCGTAGTGGTCGGCTACGGAACAGCCCAGCAGCGAGACCTGACCAGTTCCATCACGTCGCTGAAGAGCACCGACCTGCGCAACCAGCCCGTTACCAGCCCCGATGCGCTCCTGCAGGGAAAGGCAGCCGGGGTGCAGGTAGTGCAGAATTCGGGTACGCCAGCCGGTGAGATATTCATTCGTATTCGGGGAACGGCTTCGCTGCTGGGCGAAACGCGACCGCTGTATGTAGTCGACGGTGTGCCGCTGAATAATTTTGGCGGAACGGTGCTCGATGCAGGCGGACAGCGGCAGTCGGCGCTGGCTGACATCAACCCCAACGACATCGAGAGCATCGATATTCTGAAGGACGCAGCGGCGGCGGCCATTTACGGGGCACGCGGCAGCAACGGCGTCGTGCTGATTACGACCAAACGGGGCCGCAGCGGGAAAGCCCGTTTCAATTTCGATGCCTACACGGGTGTGCAGAGCGTCGCCAAACGCCTCGACCTGCTCAACGGTGATCAGTTTGTCGAACTGCTCCGGGAATCGCTCACCAACCGGGGCCGGAACCCGCTGACCGAATTTCCGTTCAGTGAGGTGAAACCGACGGGCATCGACACCGACTGGCAGGACCAGATTTTCCGGACGGCACCCATCAGCAATTACAACTTCTCGGTAGCAGGCGGTACCGAACGCGTCAGCACCTTTGCTTCGCTGGGGTATTTCCGGCAGCAGGGCACCATTATCGGGCAGGATTACAGGCGCTACAACCTGCGGATCAATCTGGATTATCAGGCAACGGACCGGCTCAAAATAGGTACGAGCACACTGCTCAGTAATGCCATGCAGGATCGGGTCGCCAACGATTTCAGCGGCTTTTCCATTCTGGCGAATGCCCTGACGCGCAACCCGGGTCTGCCTGTACGCAACGAAGACGGCACTTACCCGCTCGACCCGCTGCTGAACGAAAACCCGGTGATGCTCGCCAACGACATTCTGGCCCAAAGCAATCAGAAGCGCGTGATTGCCAATCTGTATGCCGAATACCAGATTCTGAAAAATCTGACGTTTCGCAGCACGTTTGGCATCGACAACCTCGACGACCGGCAGGAACGGTTCGTACCCAGCTACGTAATCGCCCGCCAGAACCGGGCCGAGGCGCTGGCCGTCGATGCCGACCAGTTTACGTGGGTGAGCGACAATACGCTCACCTATCGGCAGCAGTTCGGCGATCACTCGGTTTCGGTGCTGGGCGGCCTGGGCTTCCAGAAATCGCAATCAACGTTTCTGCAGGCGGGCGGGCAGACGGCGGGCTCCAACATCATCAAAACCATCGCCATCGCCGATCCCTATGCGCCGATTCACAACATCTCGGAGTGGGCGCTGCTGTCGTATTTTGGCCGGGCGAGCTATAATTACAAGGATAAGTTTCTGGCCGATGCCAGCTTTCGGATCGACGGCAGCAGCCGGTTCGGTGCCAACAAACGCTACGGTATGTTCCCGGCATTGTCGGTTGGCTGGCGGGTGTCGGAGGAGGCTTTTCTGAAAGGCAACACCACTGTCGATGACCTGAAGATTCGGGCAGGTTACGGCGTGACGGGCAACCAGGAAGGTCTCGGAGGCGATTACCCGGCTCTGGCGCTTTATAACACGGGTCGCAATTACGACGGCAACCCCGGCATCTGGCAGGCCAACATTCCGAACCCCGATCTGGGCTGGGAATCGACGGCGGCGGCCAATATCGGCGTCGACGTATCCCTGCTCAACAGCCGCATCAATTTCACGGCGGAGGCGTATCTGAAGCGAACCAACGACCTGATTTTCCAGCGCCAGCTTCCATTCACGTCGGGCTTCGGCAGCATCGGCAATGCCAACATCGGTGCAATGGAGAACCGGGGGCTGGAGTTCACGCTCAACACCCGCAACCTCACCGGGGCCTTCAAATGGACGACCAATTTCAATATTTCGTTTAACCGCAACCGCATCACGGCCCTGCCCAACAATGGTCGGCTGGGTTCCGACTTTATATTCAAACTACCGGACGCTTACGGCGTCGAGGGTCCCTACAGTATTTACCGCGTCGGCGAATCGGTGGGTAATTTCTATGGGTATCGCTACCTGGGCGTGTATGCCCGCGACGAGGACGTGCCGCGTATCGACGACCCCGAACGAAGAATCACGGACCTTTTCGAACGGGGCGTGCGCGGGGGCGAGGCGTCCTTCCTCGACGTCAACAACGATGGGTTCATTTCCCGGGCCGACGACCGGGTGCTGATCGGCAATGCGCTGCCGCTGCACATTGGCGGTATCACCAACACGTTCAGTTACAAAGGTTTCGAACTGAGTGCTGTCGTCAACTGGTCATATGGCAACAAAATTTACAATATGACGCGGGGCGTACTGACAGGCATGATCGAAGACCTGAACCAGAGCACCGAAGTGCTGCGCCGCTGGCGTAAACAGGGTGACGTAACCGACGTACCCAAGGCGCTCTACGGATCGTCGTCGGTCAGCGGAGCTGCGCCCACCGACGTGTCCGACCGCTACCTCGAAGACGGCTCCTTCCTGCGTTTCCGGAACATCACGCTCAGCTACAGCCTGCCGCAGTCGCTCATCAATCGAATGAAACTGTCGAACGCCCGACTGTATGTCAGCGGCCAGAACCTGATTACAATCACGAATTATAGCGGTTTCGACCCCGAAAGCCAGAATACCGGTGGCGGACGTATTCCGTCGCTGGGCGTCGATTATCTGACGCAGCCCCAGGCGCGGGTCGTTACGTTTGGTCTGAACGTAGGATTTTAACAGCAGAAGCTTTAAGACATATCAGCATGAAAACGATCTATAAATTCACTCTTCTTACCGCACTGATGGGCATGACCTCCTGCGGGAAGATGCTCGAACTGACGCCGCCCAGCGCTATTGTGGCACCAAATTTCTGGAAAACGGCGGGCGATGCCGAAGCCGGTCTGATGGCCGCTTACGACTATATGCAGAACTCGATGACCCAGAACTTCATCATCGTTCCGCTGGTGCTGGCCGACGACGTTCGGGCCAACAGCGGCGGTAATTTCACGCGCCACGAGGGTTTTGTGGCAACGCCCGTTCACGGCAACGTGCTCGATCACTGGCGGGAGGTCTACGGGGCCGTTCATGCGGCCAACGACGTGCTGGCGAACGTGCCCAACATCACCGATCCGTCCCTACAGAGAGACCGGGTGCTGGGCGAGGCCTATTTCATCCGGGGCTGGGCGTTCTTCCAGTTGACCCGGCTATGGGGTAAAATTCCGCTGCCGCTGACACCCTCCAAATCTGCCGAACAGGATTTTAATCTGAAGCGCAGCGAGATAGCAGAAGTATACGCTCAGATCACGAAAGACCTGCTCGAAGCGGAAAAGCTGCTTCCGGCAACGCATCCGAACAACAACCGGGCACGTCCGGCCAAAGGCTCGGCCAGAGCCTGGCTGGCGAAGGCGTACCTCCAGCAGCCACAACCCAATTATGCCCTGGCGCTGGCCGAGTGTGAGGAGATTATGGCCGACAATCAGTATCGCCTGGTGCCGGGCGCTACTTTCGCCGACCTCTTTCAGGTAGGAAAGCAGAATACGACCGAAACGATTTTCGAGATGTCGTTCCGGCCTTCGCGGGCGACCGAGGGCCACGATCTGGATGCCGAATTTGTGCCTTACGCGGGGGCTGGCTTTCGGGTGCGGCCTGCGCAGAAAGTTATCGATGCCTTTGCGGCCAGCGCGGGCGATCTGCGGGCGACCGTTTCGCTGGGTCGGCACAACAACAACTGGTATATACGCAAATACGAGCAGGCTCCGCCGACAACCAACATTCGGGGGAACCAGACCAGCAACATCGTGTATCTGCGCCTGGCCGACGTTATCCTGCTTCGGGCCGAGTGCCTGAACGAACTGAACCGGACGGCGGAGGCTATCCCGTTCCTGAACCAGATTCGAACACGTGCCGGACTGGCCCCCACCACGGCTACCGCAAAGGCGCAGGTGAAACAGGCCATCGAAGACGAGCGATTCCTGGAACTGGCCTTCGAGCCTCACCGCTGGTATGACCTCATCCGCTGGAACAGGGCCGTCGGCAGCGTCCCAAACCTGACCGAAGCCAATCGCGACCGCATTCTGTGGCCCGTTCCGGCCCGCGAACTCGATCTGAACCCGAATCTGGACCAGAACCCATCGTACTGATGCAGGAGCAGCGATCTGCCCCTTTATAAATTCATGGCAACACGACGACAATTTCTCAGGCAATCGGGCCTGCTGAGCCTGGGAGCCTGCATCTCTCCGGCTCTCGCCCCGCCCGCCGACGCCCCCGGCGACATCACAGTCAAAGACGTGAAAGGGCTGGTGTTTCAGGATGGCTACGACCGGGGCGTTTATGTGCGCATCGAAGCCTCGGACGGCACCGTCGGCTGGGGCGAAAGCAGCGCCAACGGGATCCGGGCCATTCAGACCATCATCAACGACCTGCTGGCAAAGCAGGTGGTAGGCCAAAGCCCGTTCGATACTGAGCGGCTCTGGGAACAGATGTTCTGGAAAAACCACGACCTCGGCTCCGGCGGGGCACTCACCTACGCCGTGGCCGGGGTCGACTGTGCGCTCTGGGACCTGAAAGCCAAATTGCTGGGAGCACCGGTGTATAAACTCATCGGCGGCACCTTCCGCGACCGTGTTCCGGCATACGGCGGGTTTGGGATCGGAGGCGGGCAAATGCCCGTTGCCGACGCTATAAAACAGGCCGTTCGGTTGGGTGAAAAAGGATTTAAAACCGTAAAAATCCGGGCGCAGATCCGGGAATACAACCTGAATCCGAAAGACGATCCCAGCCTGAAGTATTATAAAGCCATTCGGAAAGAACTGCCCGAGTTGGTCGATTTGTTTCTGGACCCGAACGAAGGCTACACGGGCTACAAAGCCGTTGAAATCGGTAAGGCGCTGGAGGGACTGGGCGTAAAATACTACGAAAGTCCGTGCCCCAACGAAGCCCTCGAAGACCTGGCGACAGTGTCCGACGCACTGACGATTCCGGTGATGGCCGGTGAAAAATGCTACACACGCTGGATGTTCGACGATCTGATAAAAAAAGGCCATCCCGACATGATCAACCCCGATTTCATCAAGTCGGGTGGTATTACCGAGGGACTGAAAATCTGCCATCTGGCGCAGGTGTATCATAAGCAGGTCGTCCCGCACAATACCAAACCCATGCAGGGCAGCGCGGCCACCATGCAGATTCTGGCGGCCATTCCCAATTGTGGGCCGCTGGTGGAATACATCGAAGCGGACAAATACAAAACCATCTGCTCGATTTTTGATAAGGGCATTGAATTTAAGGATGGAGAAATGCTGCTGCCCAGAGGCCCCGGCCTGGGTCTGGTTATCAACGAGAAAAGGGCTAAAACGTTATTTAAATATTAGAAATGGGTCTTCATCTTCGTGCGTTGAAGCAGTATTCTGGCTGTCTGAGGGTGCTGCCGGGCTTGTGCATAATCTGGCAGACAGGATTCGGACAGGTGAACGGGCTGAGGGTATCGATAGTTGCCGAAGCCCCTTCCCAAAATGTAATTGCAGCTTATGAGGGGGCCGATAAAGGCAGCGGAAACACCTCGATTGCGTTCGATTCAGCCGATATTTACAAATGGTCGGGCGCAGTCAAAGAGAAGACCGAAAGCTGGGGCTATTTCACGGCGGATGGCCGCGAAGTGCCGTATATCAAACGCGACCGGGATTTGGGGCAAACGTTTCTGTATACCGGAAAAACGCCGAAGACACTCACCGCCATCACGGTCGCGACGGGGTACGGAACCCAGGTGGTTCGGCCAAACACGTATCGTAAGCCCATCTCGATTCAGATTTTTGCGCTTACGGGCGAGCCGGTGCTGAACGATAACGGTTCGGGGCCGACAACCGAAGCGTTTCATGGCTTTCCGCACAACCGACCGGGCGATTCGATTGCCCATCATCGTGACGACTATTTTACGGGAGAAATTTACACCTCGCTGGTCGTGTTTTCGGGAGCTTCTTTTCCGGATAAGCGTACCTTTGGTTTTAACGATGAAACCGAGGTCGTGCCGCCCGATCACCCCCGGCTGAAGGGCCGATTACTCCGGTTCGAGCTGCCCGCCCGCCAGCCCGTTGTGCTGATGCCCGGCAAACGGTACGCCTTTCTGGTGATGCTCGACCGGAGGGATGACGAATGCGGCTTTACCTTAGCGAACAATTATTATGGCACATACCCCGACGGACACGGCATTCGTCGGGATGGCAACGGCATTTTTCCGCCCGTTCCCGCTGATCCGACCCGGCCATTTACCGACCCCGCCAATGCCAAAGCGTATGCGTCGGCGCATTTTCCAACGGATTTCAGCAAGCGGACGGCTATCCCGCCTGGCACCAACGGCTATCCTGACGTCTGCACCTGGCGCGATTTATTTTTTTATATTGAAGCTAAGTAGCTCATCTGTTTTCAACCTATGCTGAAACGCCTGATTCTTCTGGCTGTATTGCCCGCTGTATGTCTGGCACAGGAGCCAATCTACAACCCCAACGTGCCCGAAGTGTTTCCGGTCTGGCACCGCGTAGCCGATTTTGCGCCAGCGCTGCGGTCGGTCGAGTCGGCCCGGATTTCGCCGGATGGGCGGGTGGCGGTGTCGGCTTCCAAATTTGGCCCGGCGGTGCGGGTCTGGCGCGTTGCCGATGGAATGCTGCTCTGGGAGCAAGATCAGAACGCCGAAATCGAATGCGTTGCGTTCGCGCCCGACGGCAAACGGTTTGTGACGGGCGACGAAGACTTTCTGGTTAAAATCTGGGATACGCAGACAGGACGCGAACTGAAACGCATCGAGGTCGATAGTGGTCTCGACGGGATTACGTGGTCGCACGACGGCAAGCTGATTGTGGCGGGTTCTGAAAAAGGCGACGTGCTGTTCTGGGATGCCAATACCTTTGCGTCAATGGGCAAACTCAACGTTGGCTCAACGGTCAACTCGCTGGATTTCAGTCGCGACGACAGGCGTCTGGCCGTGGCTGGCAATACGCAGACACCCGACCCCCAAAGCGGCAAAATCAAATGGGGTGGTTTTGTGCGGCTCCTGGATGTGACCAGGCGACAGGTTATCCGGTCGTATGAAGGGGCCACTGAATCGCAGAAATCCGTGCGGATTTCTGCCGACGGGCGGCTTCTCGCCAGCGCCGGTTTCGATAATGTAGCTCGTGTTTACGACCTGGAAACGGGCAAACTGCTGCATAGCTTTCCCGAACCGCTGAAGCTCGAAGCCATTGCGCTGACCACCGACGGCAACTTTCTGGTCACGGGCGGTCATCAGCGCAAAATTACGTTTTATCGCCTCCGCGACGGCCAGAAAGTGCTCGAACAGCCCAGTCCCCGCACCGAATACCTCGACTTCTCGGCGGATGGACGGCTGCTGCTGACCGCCCACGAAGACAGCGGCCTGCTTTCACTGTATCTGATGCAGTCGAATATCAGCCACCAGCCGCCGGGGTTTTACCAGGAGATGGAAAAGAAGTATCTGAAAAATCGGGATTTAAAAACTGAGAAGTAATCGCTGATGAACCGACTCGATTTTATCCGAACGCTGACTGGTGCGGCCTTATCCGGGCCTATGTTCCCAAAAGCCTCCTCTGCAGCGGCAACCGGGCAGAATCCGCTGCCCACCTGGCCCCTGCCCGATCTCAGAAAATCGTTTTCGGGGCCGGTGATGATTCGGTCGGTGGAACTGCTGAAAACGCAAAACCGGCTGCTGCTGGTCGTTACGGCGCAGGACGGGGCAAGGGGGATAACGCAGTGCAACGACAGGATGCCCCATCTGACATCCCTGCTGAAAGGGCTGGTGCTGCCGCATTTTGTCGGAAAAGACGCCCGCGATCTGCCGCAACTCGTCGATGATGCCTATCGCCTGAACAGCAACTACAAATACGCCGGAATGCCGCTCTGGAACTGCATCGGCTCCGTCGAAATTGCCACCTGGGATTTGCTGGGTCGACTGGCTCGAAAACCCGTTTATGCGTTGCTGGGTGAACCCGTCCGGCAGCAGTACGACGTCTATATTTCCGACTGGTATCGGGGCGGCGAACCCGCCGAGGGCGTTGTCGACCGGATGCTGGAGAAAATGGCGGCAACCGGGGCCAGGGGCGTAAAAATCAAACTCGGCGGACGGATGGTCAACACGCCCGAAGATGATAAGCGAACCCGAATGTATGTACCGCTGGTTCGTAAAAAGCTGGGTGATGCGGCCATTATTTACGCTGATGGCAACGGTTCCTTTACGGTGAAAGAGGGCATTGAAACGGGTAAATTTCTGGAAGATTTCGGTGTTGCCATTTTCGAGGAACCCTGCAATTTCGAGGATGAAGAAGGCATGCGACAGGTGAATGGAGCATTAACGAAGATTATTCTGGCCGGTGGCGAACAAGACTCGAGTCTCTACCGGTTCGAACGCATGGCCCGCACAAACGTTTATGACCTGTATCAGCCGGATTTGTACTACAACGGCGGGTTGCTGCGGACCTTGCAGGTAGCCGAAATCGTCCGGAAATACGGCAAACGCATAGCACCGCACACCCCCAAAGCCGACCCGCTGATTGCCCCCTTCTGGCAGTTTGCGGCCCTGGCACCCAACCTGTACGGCCTGCAGGAGTTCGTTTACAATCCCGGCGAAAAACCGGCTTCGTGGTTTACGCCCAACATTTCGGTGAAAGATGGCAAAATGACCATTCCCGATACGCCGGGGCTGGGAATTCAGTACGACGAAAGCATCTGGAAATCGGCGGATCGGGTCGTTTGAAGCCGGGTTTAGCCCGACTGGCGGCGTTTGCTCAGCCAGTCCCTGACGGCCACGCCGGTTCCGAACGGCCAGGGTCTGAGTTTCTCGATGGGCACAATTTTATAGGCCTGCAGTTCATCTTCGTCCATGCAGATCGCGCCCGACGCCCGGACGTGATACGTCAGAATGACCTCGTTACGCTGATAGAACGTGTAGACGCCCAGCCATTCGACAATTTCGGCGTCCAGGCCGATTTCTTCTTTAATCTCGCGTAAAACGGCATCGGCAGGTTCTTCGCCGCCCTCCAGAAAGCCCGTCACCAGCCCAAACCACTCGGCGGGCCAGCCCCGGTTCTGAATCAGCACCACCGAGTCGTTATCATATTCGACAATGGCCGCCACCACCGGCAGCGGGTTGTTCCAGAAGACATACCCGCAGGCCGCCGAACACACCTGCCGCTCGCGTCCGCCCGCCTGACCCGTCGAGAGCGCATTCCCGCACTGCGGGCAGAAATTCATCGTTTTCAAGGAGATAAAGAAATGCCGATTAAGGAAATGGGTGTCGACAAGACGGTCACTAAACCGTATATTTGCATGAAGTTACGGCATCGCGTTCATTACTCATTCTTTTTTAACCATAAGTCTGTTGAGAATTCTCGCCATCGATTACGGCACCAAACGTACGGGCCTGGCCGTTACTGACCCGCTGCGAATTATTGCTTCGGCCCTGGAAACGGTTCCGACGCATCAGTTGCTGGATTATTTGAAAAAATACGTCGAACGGGAGCCGGTCGAAGCGTTTGTGCTGGGATTGCCCACCCGCCTCGATGGTTCGGACACCGACAACACGCCGCACGTGCGGGCCTTTGCCAAAAAACTGGAAGCGGCGTTCCCGGCCATTCCGGTGCATTGGCACGACGAACGGTTTACGTCGGCGATGGCGCTGCAGGCCATGATTGCCGGAGGCACCAAAAAGAAAGACCGCCGCCAGAAAGGCAATATCGACAAAGTGAGCGCGACCATTATTTTACAGTCGTTTATGGAAAGCAGAAAATAGAATGATATACCCAATTATAGCGTATGGCGACCCCGTTTTGCGGAAGAAGGCGCAGCCGATTGAGAAAGACAGCCTCGACGTCAGGCAGTTGAGCGAAGACATGTTCGAGACGATGTATAGCGCCTCCGGGGTCGGGCTGGCCGGGCCGCAGATCGGCAAAAGTATCCGGATATTCGTGGTCGATGGTTCACCGTTCAACGAGGGCGAGCCGGATGAAGAGAAAGACCCCAGCCTGGAGGGTTTTAAAAAAGTGTTTATCAATCCGGAAATTCTGGAGGAAGACGGCGACGAATGGGGGTTTGAAGAAGGCTGTCTGAGCATTCCGCAAATCCGGGGGGAGGTCTATCGCCCGGAGTTCGTCAAAATCCGGTATTTCGATACCGACTGGAACGAGCACGTCGAGGAGTTCGATGGCATGGCCGCCCGCATTATCCAGCACGAATACGACCATCTGGAAGGAAAACTGTTCACGGATTACCTCACGCCGCTGAAACGTCAACTGCTGAAAAAACGCCTTACCGATATCACGAAAGGCAACATAAAAGCGGATTATAAAATGAAGTTTCCGAAATAAGTGCGCCTCACTCTCATCCAGACACCGCTCCACTGGGAGAACCCCACAGCCAACCGGGCGATGCTGGAAGAGCAGATATTCTCCCTGCCCGAATCGACGGATCTCATCGTTCTGCCCGAAATGTTCACGACGGGATTTACGATGAACGCCGCCCCGCTGGCCGAACCCATGAACCTGACGACCTTCCGCTGGATGCGCCAGATGGCCGATCAGACCGCCGCCGCTGTTACGGGCAGCTACATCGTTAAAGAAAACGGTCGGTTCTACAATCGGCTGATCTGGATGGAACCCGGCGGCTCGTTCGACGTCTACGACAAGCGCCATCTGTTTCGGATGGCGGGCGAAGACAAGGTGTTTTCTTCCGGAACAAAACGGCTGATTCGGCACTGGCGCGGCTGGAACGTCTGCCCGCTCATCTGCTACGATCTTCGGTTTCCGGTCTGGAGCCGGAATGCTGAACCACGCAACCGGGGAGATCAGCCGTATGATCTCCTGCTGTATGTCGCCAACTGGCCCGCCGCCCGCCGCAACGCCTGGAATACGCTGCTGCCCGCCCGCGCCATCGAAAACCTGGGTTTCGTGGCCGGTGTCAACCGCATCGGTGCCGATGGAAACGGACATGAATATGCCGGTGATTCGGCCCTGTTCGACTTTAAAGGTGAAATGCTGCACCAGGCAGGTAACACGGAGACACTAATACAGGCTACGCTATCGCTGGATGCACTGCGAGCGTTTCGGGAGCGTTTTCCGGCATACCACGATGCCGACGACTTTCAGATAATATTGTGAAAAATAGTTCGGATAAAGCATTGAGACAGAACGGAATTGCATTTCGTCAAGAAACCGCCATCAATTGCCGGATTTTGTACTGCTTTCGCTCAGGATTCAGTAATTTTGCATCCGGTTTTTAGCATTAATCCCAACGTATCATGTCTGTAGTGGAAACTGCCCCAGTGGGAACTGCCCGTTTGCTGGCCGACCGCATCAACGCGCTCGAAGAGTCGTCGACCCTGGCGATGGCAAAAAAATCCCGTGAATTAGCCGCCGAAGGGCACAAAGTCATTAACCTGAGCCTGGGTGAACCGGATTTCAAAACACCGAAACACATTTGCGAGGCCGCTAAACAGGCCATCGACGAAGGCTATCACAACTATACGCCCGTGGCCGGTTATGCCGATCTGCGGAAAACCATTGCAGACAAATTCAAACGGGAGAACAATATCGACTGGAAACCGGAAAACGTGGTCGTATCCACCGGAGCCAAACATTCGCTGGCGAACGTGATTCAGGTACTGGTCAATCCCGGCGACGAGGTCATCATTTTCTCGCCCTACTGGGTAAGCTATTCCGAAATGGTGAAGCTGGCCGAAGGACGCACCGTGGTGGTCGACGGATCGTTTGAAAATGATTTTAAAGTCACGCCGGAGCAGTTTGAAGCCGCTATTACCGACCGCACGAAGGTGGTGATGTTTGCCTCCCCCAACAACCCGACCGGCTCGGTCTACAGCGAAGCCGAACTGCGGGCAATTGGCGAAGTGGTGGCCCGTCACGAAAACGTGTTCGTGCTGGCCGACGAAATCTACGAGCATATCAACTTCACCGAAGGCGGGCACTTCAGCATTGGTTCCATTCCGGAAATCAAAGACCGGGTGATCACTGTCAACGGCATGGCGAAAGGCTTTGCCATGACGGGCTGGCGCATCGGCTATATCGGTGCTGCCAAATGGATTGCCGAAGGCGTTGAGAAACTACAGGGACAGGTAACGTCGGGCACCAATTCCATCGCCCAGCGGGCCTCGATTGCGGCGCTGACAGGACCTATGGACGATACGAAAATGATGGCTGAAGCCTACCGCCGCCGCCGTGATCTGGTGGTGAAGCTCCTGAAAGATGTGCCGGGCTTCCGTGTCAACGTGCCCGAAGGCGCTTTCTACGCTTTCCCTGACATTAGCTATTATTTTGGTAAATCCGACGGCAAAACGACGATTCGGAACTCCGACGATTTTGCCATCTGGCTGCTCAACACGGCTTACGTGTCGACGGTAGCGGGTTCGGGTTTCGGTGCTCCGACCTGCCTCCGCATCTCGACCGCCGCTTCGGATGAGTCGCTGGTCGAGGCGGTCGAACGTATTAAAAAGGCAGTCGCTTCGCTCTCGTAACCCGGAAAGATTTTCCGGGTCTGCCGCAGGCAGAATAAATTTTGCGCTTCGCGCAAGACCCGGAAAGACTTCGCTCCGGCGACCCGGTCCGGGTTACCTCTCAGACCCCTGATCGTTTCATGGTCAGGGGTTTTGTTTTAAATGCCGGGCCGGACGCCTGGACATTCTTTTGGCAGAATAGTTCTGTCGACGATCAGCCTCTCATCCTGATTTTCCTCATCGGCTCCGATGAACTCTGTTGGTAGGTTTGTGGCCGAAAACTCACCAAAACGGCTCCTATGGCTCTCGTCCTCACGTTTTTTGCCCTGCACTGGTATCTGTCGGTGCTGATGCAAACCTTTTTTCTGCACCGCTATGCGGCCCATCAAATATTCACGATGAATGCCTTCTGGGAAAAGTTTTTTTACATTCTGACCTTCATTGCGCAGGGCTCGTCGTTTCTGAGTCCCCGCGCTTACGGTATCATGCATCGCCTCCACCATGCCTACGCCGACACGGAAAAAGACCCGCATTCGCCGGACTTTTCCGACAATCTGTTCGACATGATGTGGAAAACCAAAACCTATTACAACGATATTGTTCATAACCGCGACACCATCGATCCCCGATTCAAAAAGGGCGTTCCGTACTGGGCGTTTATGGAGAAGCTCGGCGACCGCTGGACCGTCCGGATTGCCTGGGGCGTGTTCTACAGTCTGGTTTATATCGTCGCTTATCTCTATCTCGACATGCACTGGGCTTTTTTCCTGCTGCTGCCGGTTCATTACCTGATGGGACCGGTTCATGGAGCCATTATCAACTGGTTTGCCCACCGCTACGGCTATACAAATTTCACCGTCGACGATACGGCCCGGAACCTGCTGCCGTTCGATTTTCTGATGATGGGGGAGTCCTACCATAACAATCATCACAAATTCGGAGGCCGGGCCAATTTCGGTGGTTTCCGCTGGCACGAATTCGACCCCTGCTACCCGCTGCTGCTCCTGCTGAACCGCCTGCGCGTCATCCGCCTCAAACGAAACAACGACCTGAATTACATGTAATCCTGCAATCCTGCCGGTAAAATATATGAATCCTGTAATCCTGTCGATAAAAATAACTGCCCTATCAGACGGGCCGGCACATTGGCACAGGAGAAGTTTGACGCTTTGGCTAACTTGCACGCCGAACGCATTTTTTACTTTGTGTCTACCGAAAAAAACGCTTTCACACGTCACGATTTCGGGCCGGATTTTGTCTGGGGAGCGGCCACTGCCGCCTACCAAATCGAAGGCGCTCACGACGTCGACGGACGCGGCCCCTCCATCTGGGATACCTTCACGCACAATCGCCGCCGCTGGCGAAACGCTGATACCGGCGACGTTGCCTGCGACTTCTACCACCGCTACGAAGCCGATCTTGTCCTGCTGAAAAGCCTGGGGTTCGATGCATTCCGATTCTCGCTGTCGTGGTCGCGGATTCTGCCCGAAGGCACAGGCCGCGTCAACGAAAAAGGGCTGGCTTTCTACGACCGGGTCATCGACACCTGCCTGCGGCTTGGTCTGCAGCCCTGGGTAACGCTCTACCACTGGGATTTGCCGCAGGCGCTCGAAACGAAAGGCGGCTGGACCAACCGCTCCGTCGTGCGCTGGTTTTCCGAATACGTCGACCTCTGCACGAAGGCCTTTGGAAGTAAAGTCAAACACTGGATGGTGCTCAATGAGCCGCTGGTCTTCACGGGCGGCGGGCATTTTGCGGGCATTCACGCCCCCGGTCGGCGGGGCATGTGGAATTTTCTGCCTGCTGTTCATCATGCGGTGCTTTGTCAGGGCGAGGGCGGGCGCATCGTGCGCCGTAACGTCCCGGATGCCCGCATCGGCACTACGCTTTTCTGCGCCCCGGTCGATGCCTGGACACCCGCCCCGCGTGACCTCCGGGCGGCGGCCCGTGCAGATGCCATCGGTAACCGGCTGTTTATCGAACCGAGTCTGGGCATGGGCTATCCTGTCAAAGAGGCACCCTTTCTGGAACAGATTTACAAGAAATACGCTCGTCTGGGCGATCTGGAACGGGCGGCGTTCGACTTTGATTTTATCGGCCTGCAGAATTATTTCCGGCTGGTGATGGAGCATAACTGGTTTACGCCCTACGTGTGGGCGCGGGAGGTGACGCCCAAACGTCGCCGTGTGCGTCCGCTGACCGATATGGGCTGGGAGATGTATCCCGAAGGAATCTACCGGATTATCAAACAGTTTTCGCAGTACAAAAAAATCAGGCAGATCATCATCACCGAAAACGGAGCCGCCTTTCCCGACCGGCTGCATGAGGGCGAAGTGAACGATCCGTTGCGGGTCCATTTTTATCAGGAATACCTCAGACAGGTGCTCCGGGCCCGGCAGGAGGGGTTTAACGTAGGCGGCTATTTTGCCTGGTCGCTGCTGGATAATTTTGAGTGGGCAGAAGGCTATAAGCCCCGTTTTGGTCTGATTTATGTCGATTATCAGACACAGGAGCGCATCGTCAAACAGTCGGGGCGCTGGTTCCGCGACCTGCTGACGGCGGGTTAATTCTGAATGTGTGTTTCCAAAACGCCGCCGGTTTTCGTTTCTTTGCACCCAAAAACAACCACAGACGAAATGAACCCCGTTCTCGACATGACGCTGGATGAACTGTTTACGGCTTTCAATGATCTGCGGGTGCTGATCGTTGGTGACGTCATGCTGGATTCCTACGTCTGGGGCAAAGTGGAGCGTATCTCACCCGAAGCGCCGGTGCCGGTCGTAACGGTTCAGAAGCGGGAACTGCGGCTGGGCGGTGCGGGCAACGTGCTGCTCAACGTACAGGCGTTGGGAGCCGAGGCGCTCATCTGTTCAGTTATCGGCACCGACGAGGCAGGCGACCGGCTGGCCCGCGAACTCCAGGACCGGGGCCTGACCTGCGACGGCCTGATTCGCAGCAATTCACGCATTACGACCATCAAGGAACGCATCATTGCCGGCTCGCAGCAGGTGGTACGGGTCGATACCGAAACCGACAAATACATTACCGACGACGAACGCGAACAACTCGTGGCACGGGCCAAAGAACTGATCCCGTCCTGCCATGTCATTATTTTTGAAGACTACGACAAGGGCGTACTGAGCCGCGAGGCTATTGCCGACATCACGGCCTTCGCCAACGAGAAGGGTATTCCGACGGTGGTCGATCCCAAAAAACGCAACTTTCTGCACTACCACCACGCCACGCTGTTCAAACCGAATCTGAAAGAGTTGAAGGAAGGGCTGAAACTGGAGTTCGACGTCGACGAGCCTGAGGAGTTTCAGGCGGCTGTGGAGGCGCTGAAGACTCAGCTTCACCTCAGGGGGGCGCTAATCACCCTTTCGGAGCGGGGCGTCTACATCGATTTCAATGGCGAGCAGCACCGGCTTCCGGCCCACCTGCGGCAGATTTCGGACGTGTCGGGTGCGGGCGACACCGTTATCAGCGTGGCGGCCTGCTGCGTAGCCCTGCGTCAGCCGCCCCGCATCATCGCCGGACTATCCAATCTCGGCGGCGGACTGGTCTGCGAATCCGTCGGCGTGGTGCCGGTCGACAAAGTCCGCCTCAAAGACGAAGCCCTGCGGCTGGGTCTTTCGATCTGATATTCCTCAGGCGTATAAAAACGACTTTCCCAAAGCGTTCACAGAGTGTATGCTACGCACAGGTTTTGTGTGTAATCACTTGATTTATACTGTTTTATTCTTTATATTACTGCTAAAAATCATCCTGCCCATATGGTAGAACGACACCATTAATCGCTTACTTCTATGGATACGAAGGTCAAAAAGAACGTTCAGGCGTTCAACCGGAACGTCCAGGAAAACGGCGGATTTCTCTACACAACTAACGCGCAGTTTTCCTCCTACGTTGCCAACAAGCGGATCTCCGACGAGATCGCTACGTTTATCCTGCCGCACTATACATCCCTGGTTGATATTGGCTGTGGCGACGGTATGTATACGGCTGAGATCAAGGCCAGGTTTCCGCATCTCGACGTGCACGGTTTCGATGCCGCTGCCGAGGCCATCCACGTAGCCCGGGAAAAATATCCCGATATTAAATTCGATCTGGTCAATCTTCTGGACGAGAAACGATTACCTCCCGAAAAATACGACGTGGGCGTCATCCGGGGTGTTCTTCATCATCTTTGCGATCAGCAGAAAGCTATCGTCAACGCCTTCAGGTTGGCCGACGATCTGATCATTATGGAACCGAACGGCAACAATCCGGTGCTGAAAATCATCGAAAAAACGTCACGTTATCATATCGAGCACGAAGAGCAGTCGTTTTTCGAGTGGCAGTTGAAGCGCTGGATCAAAAACGCGGGTGGTGAAATAAACGCCTGGGTATATGTGGGTTTTGTGCCGTTTTTCTTTCCGACAGCCCCGGCGAAGATTATTTACCGGATGCAGCCTTTTTTGGAAAAAATCCCGGTGGTGAAGCACATCTTCTCGGCTCAGTTCATTATTTCGTGTTCAAGAAACAGGCATCTATCCAATTACCCTCCTCCGCAGTCGGAGGTTCAGGCTATGGCTTAACTGGTCGAATATCCCACTTTTAGATGAATATCCGTTCGCGTAAGGCATGGCTGTTCACCGGTATTCTGCTGCTCGCCTTCGGGCTTCGGCTATACCGGTCGGGCACCTATGGTCTATATCTGGATGAGAAATATACCATCGTCATTTCGCAGGGCGTGGCGATGGAGGGAGCTAACCAGCACGACGTATTTTTTACGCCGGGCAAGACCTATTTTACCCCAAAGGAATTCTGGAAACAAAAGTCGCTGGCCGACTACATCGAAGCCAACATTCGCGGCGACATTGGCAACAGCCCGGTCTACTACGTCGTGCTCTGGACATGGACACAGTTTTTTGGTCTAAGTGACTTTTCTCTCCGGTTCCCGTCGGTGCTTTTCAGTACGCTGCTGGTGGGGCTGCTGTATGGGTTCGTCCGGCGGCATTTTCGTTCCGAGCCGCTGGCCCTGCTGAGCGCGTTTCTGGCCGCCATCGAGCCGTTTTTTGTGGCCTACAGTCACATGGCCCGCAATTATTCGATGAGTTTCTTTCTGACCCTGCTGGCAACTCATCTGTTTCTGTTGATTCTGGAGCGCACTCACACCCGGAAACCGGCTACCGGGCTTTTTGTGGGCTACGGGCTAACCCTTGTTGTTGCGCTGCTGTCGCACTATCTGACCTTTACGGTTTTCCTCTGTCACGCCATCTATGCGCTGCTGTATGTCCGGCCCCTGCAACGCTGGGTGCCGTTTGCGCTGACGGCGCTGGTGGGCGTGGGACTGGTGGCGCTCTGGTTTATTTTCGGCGGGGGGAAATACACGTTTCAGACATTGGCCTATCAGGCGCAGTTATACAAAAGCGTAGCGCTGACCAACCCAACCAACAACGAATTTGGTGTCGTTCTGCCCGCCACTCTCTTCAACGTTACGGAGCGGTCGCTGCCCATCTGGGCGGATTTGTTCATCATTTCCAACGGGCTGGGGCAGGCAAAAACGCTGGGCGTCCGGAATCTGCTCCTGGCGCTGGCACTGGGACTGGCCGCCGCCTGGATTCTGCACCGCTATCTGACCGCAGGCCGCACGTCGACGGCAGTGGCGGCGCTGTTTCCGCTGCTGCTGGTGGCGGCCCTGCCGTTCGTTACGGTCCCCAACGGGCAGTATGTAGTGGCGGCGGCGCTGCCGTCGTTTGGCTATGTGCTGGTCCGGGCGCTCCGCCACAACGTCCGTCGACCGGAGGTTCCGCTCTGGGTTTTCATCGTCCTGCTGACGGTCATACCGACCCTGTTTCTGCTGCTGATGGCTTTCCGCAACGGGCATACGTATGGCATTACGCAGCGATATTCGGGCTTTTCATTTCCGTATGCGGTTATTTTAATCGCATTTATGCTGCTTGAACTGGTTCGGTTGCCGCTGCTGTTCCGGCTTACGCTGGGCCTGGTATTGCTGCTTCAGACCTATTACATCGTTCGTCTGCTGTATCATATTTATGAAGACCGGGCACCGAAATATACCTATTTCGGCGAAAAACGCGGGCCAAACCCGTATTACCTGACGGCCCGGCGGATTCGGGAAAACTACGCGCCCGGCGATACCATTTTGTATCCGTCCCGGAAGTTAACGTTTCGGGATGAGGTGGAGAAAACGTACTGGCCGTATGCCATTCAGGACGCTCAGTTGACAAATCTGTATCTGCCCAAAGATGCGACCTACTGGCAGCGGATGGATACAACCGAAGTGGATAAAATACAACTGGTGAAGAAAACCGGCCAGAAAATTCTGCTGTTCGATTTGCAGGGGCGGAAGTTCCGGTATTGATACTATTGGATGTCATCCCGTTGAAGGATAACATCCAATATACATTATACATTTTACATTATTTATTACACATCATTCCCAAACTCCTTCACTGCCTCGATGAAGCACCGCACCTTGTCGGGATTGGTGTCGGGGTAAACGCCGTGGCCCAGGTTGGCAATGTACCTTTGTCTCCCGAACGCATCCACCATCTTCTTCACCTCCGTCCGAATCTGGTTAAAGTCGGCGTAGAGCACACAGGGGTCCAGATTGCCCTGAAGCGTTTTGCCGGGGATGAACTGCCGGGACTCCGCCGGGTCCATGTTCCAGTCGAGACCCACGACCTCACAGTTCAGTTCGCCGATCTCTTTCCGGGCAAAAAACGCTCCTTTGGCGAAAACCGTCACCGGCACTTCGTCGATAGCGTCGCAGATTTGCCGGATGTAGGGCAGTGAAAACGTCCGATATTGTTCCGGTGACAGAATACCCGCCCAGGAGTCGAAAATCTGTACCAGATTGGCTCCGGCAGCGGCCTGCGCCTTCAGGTAGGCAATGGTACTGTCGGTGATTTTTTGCAGTAGAGCGTGCGAGAACACCGGATCGGTATAGAGCAGCTTTTTGGCAATGGAGAACGTTTTGGAACCCTTGCCTTCGGTCATGTAGCAGAAAATCGTGAAGGGCGCTCCGGCGAAACCAATCAGCGGCACCCGGCCATTCAATTCATTCTTCACCAGCCGGATGGCCTCCAGCACATAACCCAGATCCTGCTCCGGATCGGCCACCCGCAGGCGGCCCAGATCGGCGGCGGTGCGGACGGTCTGCGGAAACACCGGTCCCCGCTGTTCAATCATTTCATAAGGCAGGCCCATGGCTTCGGGCACCACCAGAATATCCGAGAAAATAATGGCGGCGTCGACGCCCAGCAGATCGACGGGCTGGATGGTTACTTCGGCAGCCAGTTCGGGGGTTGTCGCCAATTTAATAAAGCTGCCAGCCTGCTCGCGCACGGCCCGGTATTCGGCCAGAATCCGGCCCGCCTGCCGCATCATCCAGACCGGTACGCGTTCCACTGCCTCACCCCGGGCGGCCCGGAGCAGCAAATCGTTCTGTACATTCATGGGCGCAAAGATAGCACTAAATATCTCCCAACTGGGGGCGCAGCAGCACTTCCTCCACCACCGCCGACGGCGACAGATGGTAGGTGGCCCAGATGATTTCGGCCACGTCCTGAGGCTTCATGAATCGTTCTTCGGGGAGGTCGGTGCCCGCCCAGCTATCGGTCAGCGTGGCGCCGGGCAGCAGCGTGGTTACTTTCACCTTGAAGGGTTTCATTTCTTCCCGCAGCACTTTCGCCATGCCCAGAAGCGCAAATTTGGAGATGCAGTAGGAGCCACCGTTCGGGTAGGCCATGATACTGGCCGTGGAGCCCATCATGAACACATGGCCTTTCCGTCGCTGCATCATGCCCCCGATAAGCCCCCGCGTGAGGTGATAAACACTGGCGACGTTGAGCGCCATGATGGTATCGAAGGTTCCTTCGGCTTCGTTGTGTATCTGGCCGGGCAGAAACGTTCCGGCATTATTGACCAGAATATCGACAGGCTGATTCAGAGACTGTATGAAGGCAACCAACCGATCTACGTCTTCCCGTTTGCCCAAATCTGCCGCAAACGTGTGAACCGTGACAGGTGTCGCAAAGTCTTTAAACATCTCGGACTGCACCACTTCAAGGCTGGAGGCCTCGACTTCGGTTTTCAGTTTGTGCAAATCGGCTTCACTGCGGGCACAAACCACGACGTCGAAACCGCCGCTGGCAAACAACTCCACGACGGCCCGCCCGATGCCTTTCGTTCCGCCCGTTACGACCAACAAAGAATTCATGTATGTGTACGATTAGCTTCTAAATTCAGAGAATTGGCAAGATAAGCACAAAACCATTCTATCTTTATGGCTGTTTTCTGACCAACCGCACCCGGTTACTTTCCCTCGCTTTGTTTCACTTATGTTAAAGAACTTCGGTCGCTACGTACTATTTCTGGGAAGCCTGTTCCGTAACCGCGAGAAACTTGCCGTTTATCTGAAACTTATTCTTGATGAGTGTATTCAGATTGGCATCAATTCAGTATTTATCGTTTCCATCGTTTCGACGTTTATCGGTGCCGTAACCTGCGTTCAGACAGCCTACAACCTGGTAAGTCCACTAGTACCCAACTACATCATTTCCGTTATCGTGCGCGACAGTACCATTCTCGAACTGGCCCCGACGATCACCTGCGTCGTGCTGTCGGGCAAAGTGGGTTCCAACATCGCGGGCGGTCTGGGCACGATGCGCATTACGGAACAAATCGATGCGCTGGAAGTGATGGGCATCAATTCCAGTTCGTATCTGGTACTGCCCAAAGTCATTGCCTCGGTCGTTATGTTTCCGATGCTGGTCATCCTGGCGGGATTTTTGTCAATTTATGGCGGCTATCTGGCCGGAACTCTGTCGGGCGTTATCACGGCGGAGGATTACGTGTACGGTCTGCGCTCGGATTTCAACCAGTTCAGCGTCACGTTTGCGTTGATTAAATCGGTGGTGTTTGCCATTCTGATATCGACTATTTCGGCCTTCAAAGGATATTATACTTCGGGCGGGGCGCTGGAAGTGGGGCAGGCATCGACTGCCGCCGTAACCAATAGCTGTATCGCCGTGCTGGCCGCCGACTTCCTGCTGGCGCAGTTGCTGTTGTAAGATTGTACCGCAGAGATGATCAGAGGAAATCAAAGTTTATCAGAGATGGTTCTTTCAAATAGTATACAAACTGGCCTTTGCAGTATAAACTAGTTGACGATCAACACTACTATCCTCCTCTGATAAACTCTGATTTCCTCTGATCATCTCTGCGTAATAACTCCTCTCCATGATTGAGATAAAGAATATTCATAAAACCTTCGGTGAGCGCACCATTCTGAGCGGCGTGTCGGGGTCGTTCCGGCCCGGTGACACGAGCCTGATCATCGGCGGCAGCGGAACGGGCAAGAGCGTACTGCTCAAATGCATGATCGGGCTGGTAAAACCCGAAGAGGGGCAGGTGCTCTACGATGGCCGGGACTTTCTACAGGCTGATGAGGATACCAAAAAGGAGATTCGCCGGGAGATGGGTGTTCTGTTTCAGGGCGGGGCGCTGTTCGACTCCAAAACGGTAACCGAAAACGTGCGCTTCCCCCTCGACATGCTGACGTCCATGCCCGAAGCGGAGAAGGCCGACCGCGTAGCCTTCTGTCTGCAGCGCGTGGGTCTGGAGGCCGCCGCCAGCCGGATGCCATCGGAAATTTCCGGGGGTATGAAAAAACGCGTGGGCATTGCCCGGGCCATCGTCATGAATCCGAAATACCTGTTCTGCGACGAACCCAATTCCGGCCTCGACCCGCTTACAGCCATTAAAATCGATGAACTGATCCGGGAGATCACCGACGAGTTTAAAATCACAACCGTCGTCATCACCCACGACATGAACTCGATGCTCGAAATCGGGGAGAAAATTATGTTTCTCTATCAGGGCAAAAAACTCTGGGAGGGCAATAGCGGCAACCTGACGAGTTCGCGGGTTCCGGAACTGAACGATTTTATTTACGCCAACAAACTCCTGCGGGAACAACGGGAGATGTAGGACAACCGGTCTTCCTGACAGTCAGGTTGTCTTTTTAATGGGGCAATCACGCGGTTCAGCCCAGCCGAACCCGGCCCCGCAGCCGGGCGAGCAGCGGCGAAAACGTCCGATGCTCGGCTACTACCACTACGCCCACAAACAGGATGAACAGCAGCAGGTGGTAGGGCACGGCAATCCACAGATTCGAGATTTCGATACGGGTGGCGAAGTAGATCAGCAGGCCTGCCCCACCGATGTAGGCGACGGCAGACGCCACGTCGTAGGGCACGGGATAGTGTTTTTCGCCCAGCCAGTAGCAAAGAGCACACATGATGAGGCTCGACGCCAGAAACGCCACGGCGCAGCCCATGTAGCCGATCACCGGAATGAGCAGCCAGTTGAGCAGCAGGGTGGCGGCAGCGCCAACGCCAGTGATCCAGGTGCCGTAGGCCGTTTTGTCGCTGAGCTTGAACCAGAAGGCGATATTGTAATAAACACCCAGAATGAGGTTTGCCAGCATCAGCACCGGCACCACCCCAAGCCCCGACCGGTAAGACGGCCCGATGAGCAGACCGATGACGTCGAGATTCAGGCTGATGCCTACCCAGATGACCACGCATACGATGATAAACCACCGGGTTACGCTGGCAAGCAGTTCAGGCGCATTTTTATCTTCGGCCCGGGAGAAAAAAAACGGATCGGCGGCAAACTTGAACGACTGAACCGCCAGGGCCATAAACACCGACAGTTTGTAACAGTTACCGTAGATGCCAAGGGCGTCTTCAGCCTTCAGGCCGGGGTAAAAATCAGCGGGAAGCAGATATTTGAGGAGCGTCCGGTCGGTCATCTGATTGACGACCCCCACCAGTCCCGTGAGCATCAACGGCAGAGCGTAGGTCAGCAGCGCCCGGGCCTGCTCCCGCTCGATCCGGAAACGGAAACCAGCAAACAGATCCGATAGCTGCAGCAGATTGAACGCATTGGCAATCAGATTCGCCAGAATGATGTAGCCGGGTCCGATGGAGGGATAATAAATCAGGTCGATAACCGGCTGCAGTCCGACAAGGTATTCGCCGTTGTAGACGTCGCGGCAAAAAATAAGAAAGAAAAAGTTGAGGCCAATATTGATGAGAATATTGGTGATTTTGGCCCCGACGAACCGTTTTGCCCGATTTTCGACCCGCAGACGCGCAAACGGAATCGCCGTGATGGCATCGATTGCCAGCAGCAGGGCAGCCCACCGCAGAAACTGATCCTGATCGGGGTACTCCATCAGCCGTGCCAGCCAGGGCGACAGGGCCATAAACAGGCCGCTCATCAGCATGCTGAAGGCAATCACCAGACTCAGGGTACGGTTATAATAGTCCTGTTTTTCTTCTTTGTAGCGCGTGGCATACCGGAAGAAAGCCGTCTCCAGACCCAACGTATACACCACCGACAGAATACCGATATAACTGTAAATTTCGACGTTCGAAGCCAGTTCGCCGGGCCGGACAAACACGCGTGTGTGCAGAAAAACCAGCGCCCAGTTCAGCAACCGGCCCAGAATGGTACTGCCCCCGTATAAAGCCGTATCGCCGGCGAGTTTTTTGAAAGTCCCCATAAACAGGTTCTGAATTCCGGGTAAATATAATGGTTCATTGGCGACTGTGCCGAAGAACGGACGGGAAGCATGGAGTTCAGACCGGAGTTACGCCCCCGATCGGCACACTAAACTTCACGGTTTGTTCACGGGGGCTTAATACCTGGACAATATCGGCCGCTTACCTTTGTGGTGTCACCTGGCAAACGGATGGTTCCACGGACCTCCATCCCTTGCACGGGCACGATTACGAATTCTCTCTTCATGTACATTGGGTATATCAGGTTAAAAACGGGCTTCTGAGGGGTCCGTTTTTCCTTTTTAGCGCCAAAAATTCGTAGTTTTGGCTAAATCCTTCGGCAGCGGCATGACGGAAAGAGCCACCTTCTTCGATCAGAAAATTGAATTCCTGAAAGGCGTCGGGCCGCAGCGGGCGGCCATGCTCAACAAAGAACTGGGCATTTTCACCTACGGCGACCTGATCCAGTACTATCCGTTCCGTCACGAGGACCGCACGAAATTCCAGACTATCGCCGAAATTTCCGAGATGATGCCCACCGTGCAGGTGAAAGGCCGTTTGCGCGACTGGACCATTGTGGGCGAAGGACCGAAAAAACGGCTCGTCGCCCAGTTCAGCGACCACACGGGCACGATGGACCTCGTCTGGTTTCACGGAATTAGTTATTACGAAAAAAATCTGCGCCCCGGCAGTGAATACATTGCCTTCGGCAAACCGCTTTACTTCAACGGCACCTACAGCATCACGCACCCCGAACTGGAACCGCTCACCGCAGAAAACGCCGAAGGCGGGGCGTTCATGCCCGTCTACAGCCTGACCGAAACCCTCCGGCGGCGGCACTTCGACGGCAAGGTGATCGCCAAAATCATGCGGAGTCTGCTCGACGTTGCCCGTCCGCATATTCACGAAACCCTGCCCGATGCGCTTCTTCATAAATTCCGGCTTATCGGCAAGGCTGATGCCATCGAATACATTCACCTGCCGCCGAGCCAGGCCTGGCTGGTGCAGGCGCAGCGACGGCTGAAATTCGAGGAGCTGTTCTTCAATCAGTTACGGCTCATCAAGAACAAACTGCTCAATAAGGAAGAATATCCCGGTCAGGTGTTCCGCAATACGTCATTGCTGAACCGTTTTTACAAGGAACAACTCCCTTTCGACCTGACCGCTGCCCAGAAACGCGTGCTCCGGGAAATCCATACCGACCTGGTCAGCGGCAAGCAGATGAACCGGCTGCTGCAGGGCGACGTGGGCAGCGGCAAAACCATCGTGGCTTTCATTACGATGCTGATGGCGATTGACAACGGGGCTCAGGCCTGCATTATGGCTCCCACCGAAATTCTGGCCGAGCAGCATTATCAGGGCCTGAAGCTGTTTGCCGATTCGCTGGGCATTCAAATCGACATTCTCACCGGCTCGACCAACACCAAACGCCGCCGGGCCATCCACGAAGGCCTGCAGGGTGGTACGCTCAATATCATCGTCGGTACTCATGCGTTGCTCGAAGACGTCGTGCAGTTCAAAAATCTGGGCGTCTGCATCATCGACGAGCAGCATCGTTTCGGAGTGGCACAGCGGGCGAAAATGTGGGCCAAAAACGAGGTATACCCGCCGCATATTCTGGTGATGACGGCCACGCCCATTCCGCGCACACTCGCTATGACGCTCTACGGCAATCTTGATTTGTCGGTTATCGATGAACTTCCGGCGGGACGCAAACCCATCAAAACCGTTCATCGCTACGATACGCACCGCCTCGAAGTGTTCGGCTTCATGCGCCAGCAGATTGAACTGGGTCGGCAGGTATATGTTGTGTATCCGCTCATCGAAGAGTCCGAAAAGCTGGACTTCAAGGATTTGATGGACGGGTTTGAGAGCATTTCACGGGCGTTTCCGATACCGAAATACCAGATCGGCATTCTGCACGGACGTATGCTGCCCTACGAGAAAGACGACGAAATGAAGCGTTTTCAGAAGAACGAAACGCAGATTATGGTTGCCACGACGGTCATCGAAGTGGGCGTTAATGTGCCCAATGCCAGTGTGATGGTGGTTGAGAGCGCCGAACGGTTCGGGCTGGCGCAGTTGCATCAGCTACGCGGTCGCGTGGGACGCGGGGCCGACCAGTCGTACTGCATTCTGATGACGGGTTATAAGCTCAGTAAGGAGACCCGCACCCGGATCGAGACGATGGTGAAAACCAACAACGGGTTCGAGATTGCCGACGTCGATTTGCAGTTGCGCGGCCCCGGCGACCTGACCGGCACCCAGCAGAGCGGCATCGCCGACCTGCAGCTTGCCGACCTCGCCAAAGACGGGGCCATTCTGCAGGCCGCCCGCGAGTCGGCGCAGGAAATTCTGAACGAAGACCCGCACCTGATCCTGCCACAGCACGCCCCCATCCGTCATCAGATTGAATCGCAGCGGCAGGGCGCTACCAACTGGAGCCGGATTAGCTGAACGAAACCGAAAGCGACCGGTCAGTCGCCGGAAGGGAGTGGTTTTTCGTTCAGCAGTAACCGGATGTCGGTAATGAGTTTGTCGACGTCCAGCGGAACGGTTCCGTTATAGACACCCCGAATCCGGCGATTGGCATCGACCAGAATCAAGTGTTCGGTATGCAGGAATTGGGCAGAGTCTTTGGTGAAACCAATGGCCTCTTCGGCAAAGTAAGAGCGCCGGGCGAGGGTATATATCTTCTTTTTTTCGCCCGTCAGCAAATGCCATTTGTGGTCGACAATGCCCCGTTTGTGGGCATATTGGCGGAGCCGGGCCACCGAATCCACCCAGGGCATGACGCTGAAGGACAGAATGGAAACCCTCGGTTCGTACCGGAACGTGTCCTGCACGGTCTTCAGCAGGCCCATCATTCTGGGGCAGACACTGGGGCACACCGAAAAGAAAAAGTTAGCCACATGGATTTTCCCGGCAACCGAGTCCTGCGTGATGAGCTGATTATTCTGATTATGGAACGAAAAATCGGTGATCCGGTGCGTAACCTTCCGGACGGCATCGGGTGCATCATTGGGCCATATCGGCGTAAAATCGGGCGTATTGTAGTAGGGGACGGCTTCGTCAGGCATCTCCTTTTCGGGGCGGCAGGCTGTCAGCCCCGGCAGCAGACTAAGGAATAACAGAAATCGAATCGGCGACATTGACGCAGTTTTTAACGCCCGTAAATCCGTAATTACGACCCTTTCGGGCCACATAATTTGCTTTCAGACTGCCGTCGGCGAACCATTGCCGCTGGGGCCCGTCTTCCTGCCCGTTATGGTAATTGCCGTCGAAAACCAGCCGACCGTCCGGAAGCCATTCTTTCCGATTGCCGTGGTAGACATCGTTGCGGAAGTGGTAGACAAACGCCGCTTTGCCGTCGGCGAACCACCCCTGCTGCCGACCCTCCTGCCAGCCATTCCGATACCGCCGGATTTCTTTCCGACGCCCGTCAGCGTACCAATGCCGATGAATCCCCTCCGCTTTTCCCTCGCTGAAGGCTCCCACGAAAGCCGTGTCCCCACTGGCCCAAAGCCCATACTGCCAGCCGCTGAAGTGGGTACCGTTGAGCCATAGCCTGCCTTCGCGGTGCTGCCAGCCGGTGCGATCAACGGATACATACGTGGCCGGGATTGAGGTGGTCTGCTGCCGACATCCAGGTGTACTTAGCCATATCGTCAGCCAGATAAATTTACTGAGTGACCGTGCCTGCTTTGCCATAAAATCCGCTGCCGTTGAGGTAAGGGTCCTCCGCCGTGATGTGATAATGATAGATGCCGTTGGGGTAATCGGTGGTGGCGTGCGTATGGCCGTGGTATTTGTCCAGGTCTGCATTGGTTACGGTTTTTCCGTTCTCGGTCGGGCCGTATACCGGAAAACCGTCGAGCAGAAAACCCAGCAATACATCCTTACCTTTCGTTTTGGTCAGATAAAACGGCTCAAGGTGGTAATGATATTGCCCCTGCTGCTGCGGATGGCCCCCATACTGGTCGAAACTATCGATTTCGTTGGTCAGCGGCGCATTCATGGCGGCGTATTGGTTGAAAAACGGAACCCCGTTCAGAGTAACGCCGATGGCTCCGCCGGGAGTTGCAGCATGAGCGGCATCCACGGCGGGGTTCATCGGAATCTTAAAGGTCAGGTTACGCTGGGCAATGCGGTTGGGATTGAGGACGAACCGGGAGTTGGTGCCGTTATAGGCTTCGTAAAGGGAGCCCGCCCATTGGGTACCCAGATAATACGGACTTTTATGGTCGGGCAGACTGGTCGTTTTAATGACGATGTTGGTGCCTTCTACATAAATCTCAGTGGCTCCGTAGATTTTCTTGTAAACGTCGGGTACGCCCGTTCCCACGGTTGAGGAAGGGGTAGACGCAGAAGGGCTGACAGAGTCGTCTTCCCGGTTGCAGGCAATAAAGGACAGCAGCCCGAAAACGGACAAAAGGCTGGGCAGGAGAAATAACCGGTGCGTGCGTATCATCGAATCAGTTGGTTTGTTCGATACCTTAGACGATGCGACGAATGGATTCCTACGGGCGAGGTGAAAAATTTGGGGGCGGGCCTTCCGGATGGTCTTCGGGTGGCGGGCCATTGCCTGGTCCGGGAGGCCGCTGCTGCCGACCGAAGAGCCGGACGAGGTCGGCCACAAGACCGTCGAAATCGGCCTGCTGATCGGGGCGGCACAGGGATTTAAGCTGCTGAAAATGAGAAAAATTAACCCCGGCAATGCGCCGTTGATTGTCGGCAATCTGCTCAACCAGCAGGTGGGCCTTCACCGAGTCGGGGCGTGTGGCCGTAAGCAGGTTATAATACGCCTGAAAGAGCCGAATCGATTCTTCGTTCAGCCGGATTGTTTGCTGGTGATGCTGACGAACCATGTCCAGATACTGCCGCTGCTGCGGTTCATCCAGGCGGAGACGTTCAATGATGATTCGGGCCGGGCCACGACTGGCCGGGCCGCGTTCGGTCGGGCCGCGTTCGGCTGGGTCCCCTGCGGGGCCACGCGGCTGCTTTTCGGAAAATGGCCCTCTGAATTTTACCGCCACAAACCCGATGGTGACCAGATTCAGCAGGAATAATCCAATGACGGCGAAGGTCAGTAATCTTGTGCGCTCCATAAATCGTAGGGCTGATGGCTGGCCGGGTAAAGCTGCATTTCTGAAACAACGGTGTTCAGTGCGTCGCCGGTCGAATCGGCCCGAACCGGCTGTCGGCTGACAATCTGCCAGTTGAGAAGCAGCAGCAGGGCAAACGACGCGGCCGCCAGCCAGACCGTCCGGGCCGATACATACACCGCCGACCGGTTGCTGTCTATATGATGGCGGATTCGGGCGTACAGAAAAGGCTCCGGTTCGGCCCGCTGTATGCCATTCAGGCTACTGAGTACGTCATCGATCCACTTATCCTTCTGAGGTTCCATATGTCTTAAGACGACAATTGGTGAAAATTCCTACGGCTTTTCGGCAAAACGGATGGCTTGTCTGGTTCTTTGATCATTATAGTAATCTATAGCAACCGGCTAACTGTTTCTTCAGGTTTACGGTGGCCCGCTGCAGAAGCGACTCGATGCCCCCCACGCTCGTCATCATTACTTCGGCGGCTTCGCTGTGGCTGAGACCTTCGATGCGGGTGAGAATATAGGCGGTCTTCTGCTTGTCGGGCAGCGTATCGATGGCCTTAAACAGGTGGGCAGCGTTCTCCTGGTTCTCCAGCGCAACGCCGGGATGAACAAAATCAGGGGGATCGTAAAGCGTTGCGCCGGTTTGAGCGTCGAACAGGCTGGTCAGGAAGGCAAAGCGCTTCCGACGTTTTTTGTGCTTCAAAAAATCCAGGGACTTATTGATCGTCATCCGATAGAGCCAGGTCGTAACGCCCGCTTCGCTCCTGAACCCTTCCGCCCCTCTGAACACGTCGACAAACACGTCCTGGGTGATTTCTTCGGCATCTTCCCGGGAGCGCACGTAGCTGAGCGCGGTGTTGAAAACCCGGCTTTTGGTCTTTTCGTAGAGTTGACGGAAGGCCGGTTCGTCGCCCTGCCGGATACGCCCTAGTAGAGACAGCAGTTCCTGGGCGTCGTTCATGCCCTCGCCAAGTCATTAAAGATGGTTCAAAAAAAGACGCTTATCGCTGGAACGTCCGCTGGACCGGGTGAACAGAGGAACCAGCGACTGACCGGCGGCGAACGCGTCAGCCCTGATATCTCCGTGGCTAGTGCTTAAACAGTCTGATATTCTTTCAGTTCCAGCATGGCCTCCCACTGTTCGGAGTCGAACCACTGCCGGATGGTCATGTCGATGAGGCGATGGTCGATGGCGTAGTGCAGGGCTTCCATCACACGGGCGTGCTTTTCGGCAGAGTGACCTACTTTCAGGTAATAATCCTCCAGAAATTTCGCCTTGTGGGTCGTCAGGAGCGAAAACGTTTCGTTGCGGTCGCGGTCGAAAATCTGAATGGGGTAGGTGTTCCAGAACTCCAGTGCGGCTTTTTCCGCGTCCTGCTCAAACAGGTCGTTGCCCAGTTGCTCCGACACTAGAAATAAATCGACATAATAATAGCCCGACTTGTTGAGGTTCAGAATGTAACCCCGCTGCACCAGGTCGTCGATTTCGGTGGTGGAGAAGCCAGGGCCTTCCTGCACAAATTTGTAGAGGGCGGCATACTGACGAGCGTGCGTCAGAAACAGAAAGACGTATTGATTCGGTGTCAGATTGTACCGAACAAGAGCGTCGAGGTCAATTCCAACAGTCTTCATGGCGTATGGGTAAGCAGAATGTTACGGTAGTTGTCTGACACTAACTTAGTAAGTTGTTTGGTTATTTTGTGTTTTTACATAAGATATATTTTTTCATATAAAGTTTATTCCTTATATGATCTGATTTTAACATAACTTAGAATATGAATATTTGCGCTTTCCTCTTTGCTCCCCGCCACGCCTGAAAACGGAAAATGGGTAACCGGGCCCCAGTGTCGGATCTCCCATTTACCCATTTCCTCATTTACCCCTACACCTCAATTCACTGCCGCAGCACTTTTCGGCTCATAACGCCCTTTGGCGTCCGAAGCTGGAAAAGATAAAGGCCCGGCGGCTGCTGATGGAGCGATACGGACTGCCGCCATTCACCGTGAGTGGGTCGTATGGTCTGGCTGCTTACCGTCTGCCCGCGGGCGTTTAGCACCGAAAACTCAGTCGGTTCGCCGGTCAGGCCTTTTGCCTGAACCTGAAAAACATCGACTGAGGGATTGGGAAACACGTCGATGGTCAGTGTCGGCCCTGCCTCTGCCGACAGAATCAGGGTTCGCAGGTTGTAGAATGACAGTGTGCTGCTGATTTCGTTTGCCAGCACGACCATCGCCGTGTCGTTGGGACTCTGATTGGCGGGGATATAGATAATGCCTTCCGGGCCCAGGTCGCCGGTGGCGCTGCCCGCCGTGTTGCGGTTGTTGATGTATTGCAGAAAACGCGGCTGCTGGGGGTTGGTCACGTCATAGACCATCACCCCGCCCACCCGTTCAAGGGACACATAGGCAAACACATTGTCGCCCAGCCGGGCAACCGTCACGCCTTCGGGCTCCGGGCCTTTGTCGTCGCTGCGGTTTTTGCGGGTCGTGTTGTTGTTGCTGGCATTGAAGATGGCCCCGAAACGGGGATCGTCGCGGGTGAGGCGTTCGAGTTCATCGCCGCTGTCGTAGACCAAAGCGCCCGTTTGGGCATTCCAGATGGAAAACGACCGCGCTCCGTAGGCATAGATCTCATCGAAATCGCCGTCGCCATCTTTGTCGCCCAGTTGACTGGTGACCGTCAGGCGTCCCAGCACCGTATCGGCCTTGAGGGCGGCGGCATTGGGGAAGGCCGTGGGGTCGAGGCGGTAGCCCGAAGCGCCGACGCGTATCTCTTCCGTAAATCCTGAATAAGCCCGTGCATCGCCTTCGTTGGCGGTGATGAGATAGCGGGTGCCGCCTGCTTCGAAATTAGCAATGGCGTCGGGCTGATACATGCCCCGCACGGGCCGGGGGCTGATGTCGACACGATTTCCCCGGTCGGAAGCGTCGAAACCGCTGCCCGCCCGATTATGGTCTTTATATCCCAGCGGGAGAACATCCGTGATGCGGGCACCCGCAATATCGACCACGGCCAGTGCATTGTTTTCCTGGAGCGTTACCCAGGCCGTGCGGGAGTCGGGCGCGATGGTAATGTATTCGGGTTCGATGTCCTGAGCCGCCGAGGCATTTCTGCCGTAGATTCGAATGCCTTTGCTTCGCAGTTCAGCCTCTTTCCCGTTGTAGGCCGTAAAATCCAGTGTTGTGACGTTCTGCTGCGTCAGGGCCGCAATGCCGCCCGAAGCGGGCAGGGTAATGATGCTGATGGAGCCGTTCGGGTCGGTCGTATAGGCGTCGTTGGGCTCGCCTTCGTTGGCCGTCAGTACGCGGGTGCCATCGGGCGAGAACGTCACCATGTCGGGCATGGCGCCCACGCGTACTTCTTTCTGAAACTCGCCGTTCGTGTTCAGGAAAACGACCTTTCCATTACGTTGAGGGACACTGTCTTCTACGGCGACGGCGACAATGCCGTTGCGGACGTCGACACTGTTGAGGCCATTGCCGTAGCGGCGCATGTCGACAGAGGCCACCGACACTACGTTCCGGATGTTGGCGACGTTCAGAATTTCGAGACGTCCGGCTCCGGAGTTGGCGACAAACAGCCGTTTGGTTGCTGGATCGTAGGCCGCAATTTCGGCGGTATTGCCCGTTCCGGTGCCCACGCTGTAGCTGGTGCGATAGAGGAGATCCGGGAAAATCTGGGCCTGGGCCGGAAAGAAAAAAAGAAAGACTGCAGACAGAAATAGGGGTAGAATCTTGAACATAGCAGACAGGACGAACGAAGCGACTAAGTTCAGGAAACTACCTATTGATAAAAGGTGGTGAATCTTTACCTTTTCGTTAATTATTGGCGAGTTTACTTAACACAAACGTCTCATTGTCAGCTATCAGCATTAATATTCAGGTAGATAAGGCATCGCCCCATCAGGGCGTCAGCCGGACCGTGAGCGTAACGCCTTTCGACACGTCGAGGCCCAGCCCTTTCAGTCGGTCGAGAATCGAGCGTTCGGCGGGGTCGGTGGTGCTGGCGTCGATGGGCTGCGTGAAACTCAGGCTCTGTTCGGTCAGTTCCTGAATTTTCCAGCCACGCACGGCTTTGGTGGAGGCGTCGGTTACTTCCAGCGTAGTGTCGTTCTGGGTCAGGCGCCAGGTGCCGGTCATCCGGGAGCCGTCGGGCAGGCGCTGTTCAAACTGACCGCTGGATTTCAGGTCCAGCACATAGGTGGAGAAATCGGCCAGGTTCTGGGTAGCTCCTTTGGTGTATGCGGGTACCGACAGATTGTTGACCTGCACCAGCAGGCGCTCCATCTGCCAGGGGCGGGCGGCCAGTTCGGTCTTGGATTTACCGCCGGTGGCAGCGGGAGCGTCCTCCGATTCACAACCGGGAAGCAGAACACTAAAAAAAAGGAGAAGGACGAAAAGAAGAGGTTTCATGGGTTGATCATTAAACGTTTTGTCGTTACGAGTGCGGTTAAATTTAATCTAATTTTGTGCATAGTAACAATTCGTACTCTCTTTCATTTACGGATTGGGTTGGTAATAAAAATTTATGCCAATAGTTTAGTTTCAACTATGAAACGCAGAGACACGCTATTTATTTATTTCATATCGATTAGTGGCCTGTGTAGGTAATTCCAGATGACAACGTATCCGGTTTAAGAAACGGCAATAAACCTAACAATCTGGCTGGTCAAATCGAACTTTTCAGAAACTCTTCGAGGGCGTTGAGGTGGTCGGTAAAGGCCTGTTTGCCTTCGGGGGTGGCCGTGTAGGTGGTGTTGGGTTTGCGGCCCACAAACTGTTTTTGAATAATGAGGTAGCCCTGTTCTTCGAGCGCACGGAGGTGCGTCGCCAGGTTGCCGTCGGTCAGATGCAGCAATTCCTTGAGCGCGTTGAAGCTCAGGGAATCGTTGACCATCAGCACCGACATGATACCCAGCCGCGCCTTGCTTTCGAATGCTTTGTTAAAACCAATCAGAAATTCCCTCATACCGTTTTAAACCCATTGGGTACTGCATCAGGCGATAGCCTCAGGCAGACGATTTATCGTATTTGAAGTACATAACTGTTCCATAAACTATGTGCAGTACGCCGAAACCAATGGCCCAGGTAAGCAGCGTATAGCCTGTAAAAAATAACCCCAGCAGCCCCAGACCAATTTCCGAAAGTCCCAGATACTCGACGTCGCGGACGGTGTATTTGCTGCCGCTGCAGAGAGCCAGCCCGTAGAAAATCAGTGTGGCCGGAAAGGTCAGCCAGACCAGTTCGTGATGAATCAGGCCGAGGCAGAAAACACCGCCCGTCAACAGCGGAACCGCCAGCGCCCACAGCAGCCGCCGGGACGTAGGATTCCAGACGTTCAGTCCTTGCTGCCGGGCCTTGCGAACAGTGAAAAAAATGCCCGTCAGCAGAGCGGCCAGCAGCACGAGTGAGCCGTCGAGCAGCAGAAAATTGACAAATTCCCGGCGTTCGGGACCGCTGAACTGCTGGAAACGGCTCTGACCCGACAGCCAGTCGGAACTCAGTCGGGCATAGGCCGCCCCGGCCCCGACGAGCGCTATGATTCCTGCCGAAATGCCGGACAGACCGCTTAGCGACAGGAATTTCGAGGAGCGCTCCATCAGGCTCCGAATCTCGGTCAGGGTTTCAAGATGTTCACGAGACATACTCGGATTCCTCGTTAAAATGAAACATAACGGTCTGCAAAACGACCTCCCAGAATAAGTATACCCACCGCGACCGCCACTATAACGACCAGCAGCACGGCCCCGGCGGCCAAATCCTTCACGGCTTTGATTTGGGGATGAAACCCTGGCGACGCGACGTCAGCCAGCTTCTCGACTGCCGTATTGACCGCCTCAGCAGCCCAGACCAGACCAATTTGCGTCAGGATGAGGGCCCATTCCGTCCGGTTCAGGTCGAGCCAGAGACTGACGGCTACCACCACCACGGCAGCCAGCAGATGTATTTTAGCATTATTTTCGTACCAAAACAAATCACGGATGCCAGCGGCGGCAAACCGGAAGCTCCGGAGGTTTTTCCGTACGTCAATCCAGTGACTCATGCGTGCGGTGATGAACGAAGCGGGTAAAACCAACATACAACCCGATTTGCGCAAAGGTATACGAAAGCGTCAGTTTCCAGACGAAAGGATTACGTAAAGTGTCAAAAATCGCGGAAAACAGCGTAAATGGCCGTGTGAAAAGGTCCCAACTGTTCCACCGCCCATACCGACCAATATAGATACCGTAGCTGCACAGCACCAGACATGCCAGAATCAGCAGCCATGCCCGGCCAGCGCCCAGCCGCTGGTGCAGCAGGCGGTGGATGAGCAGAATGGAATACAGCCCCGCCAGCAGTCCCGTTACTGCAAACAGAAAGATCATCATCGTATCGAACCACAACGTTTGCTCGGCCACGACCCTGATGTGAAACAAATCCGTTATGATGTAAGGCGAATTGGGCAGAAACAGCAGCCAGAAACCTACACCCGCCCACAATCCATACGGATTTAATCGCCGCCCTTCGGAGGCCGCCGTCAGCGCCAGGGCCGTCAGCAGAGGCACCCAGGCCAGAAACAGATTCCAGACCAGGAAGCTGAACACCAGATTTTCGACAATTAGACAACGAACAAACAACATGCCGGTGCCGACGAGCGATAATTCAAAAAGCCAGCGCAAACCCTGACCCGAACGATACGAAACAGATGTGGATATAGTCGGAAGCATACGAAAAATTTAAAGTACTTTGTTTTGCAAAGTAAATGATGAAACTAAACACGGGTCAAGGGGTACACGAAAAAAAGTCGGGCGAATGTGTTTTTTATCGGAATTGACGCATCATCTGCCACTCCCGACCGGGCGTATCGGTCCGGAAGGTTTCGAGGCATTTGCGGTCCTGAAGCGTGACATAGGCCGTTTTGCCATCGGGTCCGCCAAAGGCAATGTTAGAGGTTTTGAGACCTCTGGTTTTGACCGAGCGCACGAGCTTTCCCGTCGGTGACACTACGTCTATTTGGCCCAGTCCGTAACGGGTGACATACAGATTGCCCCGCGTGTCGCAGCGCATACCGTCCATGCCGCCCGTATCGAAATGGATCAGCAGCCGCTTATTGGCGAGCGAACCGTCCGGTTTCAGGTCGAAGGCCCAAACGTTGCGCTGAAAACTTTCGTTGACGTAGAGAGTGCGTTCGTCGGGGCTGATTTCGATGCCGTTGGTCGAACCGAGTTTATCGGCCACCCGTTCCGTACGGCCATCGGGCCGGACCAGCCAGATGCGACCGGTGCTGTCGCTCCATTTGGGGTCGGAGCAGTAAATATGCCCCCGGCGGGTGATAGCCAGGTCGTTGGGCTGGTTCATGGTGTCGTCGTGTGCATGAACGCTGACCTGCTTCGTCCGAACGTCGACTTTCAGGACATTATGCTTTTTGAAGTCGGCCACGTAGAATGTGTTCCGGTCGCCGAAGCGGATGCCATTACCAACGCTGCCTTCGGGAAGGGTCAGGAAAACGGACGTCCGGCCCTGCGGCGTGACGTGGGCGATGGTGCCGTCCTGCCGGATATTGACGGCATAGATGCTGCCGTCCGGCCCAACCGACGGCCCTTCACAATTGTTGGTAAATTCGTTTTCGGGCGTGAAGTTGGTGGTTTCGGGCTGCTGAAGGGCCAGCAAAAGGGCGAAAAATAGAAGAAGTAATGGCATTGGCAGAAGGATAAGACGATTACAAAAGCCCCCGGCCCTCGCTCCGCTGTCGGGGGATTTACCGCTGACACGCAGACGGACTGCGGGGCTTACCACATTGCCCCTAAATCCCCTAAAGGGGACTTCGCTTCGCTCATTTTAGATTGAGGCGGAGCCAAGTCCCCTTTAGGGGATTTAGGGGCAAATGCGCCGCCAGAAGCCGCCCCAGCGGGGCAGGTCCCGCAGCGACGGATGGTACACCACCGCGGCCGTCCTTTAGGGGACAAAAAGATAAAGCCCCCATCCATCCCATTCTACCCTGCCGACGGCTTTGCTTCGGCACTGGTAAATCGCAGGAAAAAAAGCCAGCCGACAAACACGAGCGTCCCGGCTACGACGATGGGCAGGTAGATATCGATTGTGTCGATGTAGGCGGCAATGACGGGCGGAATGGCAAACGCGGCTGACAGAATCGACTGATTGATTCCCAGAATTTTGCCCTGTTCCTGCGCATCGGCGCTCTGCGAGACGATGGTGGTCGAATTGGGCGAGGTCAGGCCCTGAAAAAAGGCCATCAGCGGTACAACCAGAAACAGTTGCCAGCTTCGGGTAGGCAGCACAAACAGCCAGAGCGCCACGGCCAGCCCCAGTACGCTCACCCGCAGAATTTGGGCAGACGTGTACTGATTCGCCGCCCGCCGTACGACCGTTCCCTGCATGAGCGCCACCCAGACACCCACGTAAGCGAAATAGCGGCCAATCTGCGCCTGCCCGTAGTCGAAGCGTTTGATAAGCAGTACCTGAAAAAACTGCGTGTAAAAATTGAAGCCGATGGCGTAAAAGAACACGGCAAAAAACAGAATGCGCAGGCGGCTGTCGGTGAAGGCCTGTCGCAGATTGGCAATGCCTGTAAAGGGCGAAATCGGGCGCTGGATCGGGTAACGCAGTGTTTCCGGGAAATTACGGATGACTAGTAGTATGTTGACCAGAGTCAGCAGGGCGGCGGCCAGAAACGGCGTTGTAAAATTGAACCACGGCACTACGGACGAGTTCGCCAGCTCGCCGCCCAGGGCGGGACCGATAATGAAGCCGAGACCGAAGGCAATGCCGACCAGCCCGAAATTTTTAGTCCGGGATTCGGCATCGCTCACGTCGGAAATGGCCGACTGAATGATGGGAATGTTGGCCCCGCCGATGCCGTAAACAATTCGACTGATAAACAGTATCGTCATGTCGCGCCAGTGGATGCCCAGGGCAAAAATCAGATATCCGACCAGCGAAGCGCTGAGCGACAGCAATAATACGCGCTTGCGGCCATAACGGTCGGACAAGGCCCCCAGCAGTGGCCCGAAAAAGAATCCGGCAATGGAAAACGTGGCAATCAGAAAGCCCAGCAGGATGGTACGGCTGTGTTCGGAATAGTCAGCGGGCAGCAGGCCGGATTCAGGGCGCAGCACCAGCGGGGCAATGATGGGCGTGGCAATGCCGACACCGACCAGGTCCAGGAAAATTGTAAAAAAAATGGTCGCCAGCAGAACCCGGCGGCCAGGCGGGGTGGTTGTTGAGGTCATACAGGTCCGTATCTTGATGAAGTAACCATTTGTCGGGATAAATCATCTTCATATTTTGTAAAATGAGAGCAAATGGATGCCACGCGCTACCTTTGCCGGAGAGGAAGTCGTGAAACTGATTCAGACGAGACATGCATAAAACCCTGAGCGAGCGGATTGAACAAATGCCCCGGCGGCGGCAGGAGCAGCTCCTGGCCTTCGACCGGCTGCTGACCATCATGGACGAACTGCGCGAACAGTGCCCCTGGGACCGCAAACAGACGCTGGAAAGCCTGCGCCACCTGACTATTGAAGAAACCTACGAACTCTCGGACGCTATTCTGGAAAACGACCTGCCGGAGATTCAGAACGAGTTGGGCGACATTCAGTTGCACCTGATTTTCTACGCAAAAATCGCTTCCGAAACCCGGCCCGGTGCGCCGTATCGCTTCGACATGGCCGACGTCCTGAACGGCATCTGCGAAAAACTCATCCGACGCCACCCGCATATTTACGGCGGTCCGTCGCACGGTGATATGAAAGCCGATACCGAAGAGCAGGTAAAGCAGAACTGGGAGCAACTGAAACTCAAAGAAGGCAATAAATCTGTACTAGAGGGCGTCCCGGCCTCGCTGCCTGCGCTCGTGAAAGCCATGCGCATTCAGGAAAAAGCCCGTGGCGCGGGTTTCGACTGGGAGGAAAAAGAACAGGTCTGGGAGAAGGTCGAGGAAGAAATGCAGGAATTTCAGGCGGAATTCAATGCCGTATCGGGCAAAGCCATCGACCCCGACCGGGCCGAAAAGGAATTCGGCGACGTACTGTTTTCGCTGGTCAACTACGCCCGTTTTATCGACATCAACCCTGAAACGGCGCTGGAACGAACCAATAAAAAATTCATCAAACGGTTTCAGTACCTGGAAGAACAGGCCCGCCTGGCCGGGCGGCAACTCCGGGACATGACCCTGGACGAAATGGAGGTATACTGGCAGGAGGCGAAGCAGTTTACGTGAACGTTACGGACAAAATCAAAAATTCACCAAAAAAAGTCAGCTAACTGGTTGACTTTTTTTGTGTCCGGGCGTCTCAAGGGTATCTCCAGCCAGACACACCCATGAAGTCTTTTATACTTCTTCCGGTAAAAGCTTCTCCCTCTTACTGCCTGCTCTGCCTGCTCGTCCACCTTTCCACGGCTGCCCATAGCCAGGATCTGGATTTTAATGCCACGCAACCCATTTATCCGAACGGGGCGCTGTCACATGCCTATACTGCCATCGGTACGCCCGCCGTCGATGTGTCCGTTAGTGTCGGAGGGAGTGGGCAATTGAGCCTGAACTCACCCCAGCCGACACCCAATGGACTGACCATCTCATCCGTCGATTTTGCCAACCATGCCGAGCGCCGGACCTTTACATTCACGTTTGCTGTGCCGGTGGTTGGTCTGTATTTTAACATCAACGCCCTTAACCAAAATCTCACTGCAAACGATCCTACTGACCGCTATCAGGATCAGGTGACGTTTCACGCCACAGATTATGCCGGACAACCTGCTCCAGCTAACATTACACCGGGCGCGGGCTACACCATCAGCGGCAATACGGTCACTGCCGTCTCTGAGACGCACGCCGCGTTCACAGTCACCTACAGCTACGGCATCAAAACGCTAACCATCGAGTTTGGCAGCGGTCCTCTGGCACCGGCTAACCCCGGCAAGCAGGGATTTACCATCGGGGATATGTACTGGAGCGCCTTGCCGGTGACGGTGGCCGATTTGAGCGGAAAGCGGTCGGCGGCGGGCGTCGAACTAAGCTGGACAGCCTTTAACTCCCAGTCTGTCAGCCAGTACGCGATTGAGCGAAGCACCGACCTGCAAACGTTCGAGGCGGTCGGAAGCCTTAAACCGGAGCCGAGTGGTTCCGGGCAAACCCGTTTGACTTATACCGACCCACTGCCACCTGCCCAAACGGTTTATTATCGTCTGGCGCAACGCTATCTGGCAGGCGGAATGAGCCTTTCCCGGTCTGTCGCTGTGGCTGAATCCTCCGATGAACCGATAGTTTTTCCCAACCCGACGGATGGTCGCCTGATTCGGGTGAAGAATGCCCTTTCAAACCCTGCCTCCTTTCAACTTACCGATATGACCGGTCGATGGATTAGTGTGTCTGTAACTGTATCGATGTCAGAGATTTCGATACAGCCTCATTGGCCTTTGCCACCCGGAATTTACGTGCTCTCCTGGGTGCAGGACGGGGGAAAGCGGCTATCCCGACGAGTGCTCGTTGAGCAATAATACTTAAAAGATAATAGTCTGATTGTTGTTAAATGAATCTTTATTTTAATATTTGAAAAGTTCAATTTAAAACACCTTAATTTCTAATTTTATGAATCGAATCCTACGAAAAGTATCTTTATTGCTGCCACTCATGGGGTTTTGCCTGCCATTGCGGGCGCAGATTCTGTCCACATGGACATTTGAAGGCGACAATCCCAATCCATCCAGCGTCGCTGCCAACGTCACGGCTGGTAATGCTGCCTTCGGGTCAGGCAATACCAGCGTGGCTTACGCAACCGGCTTTCCGGCAGGCCGGGGATGGGGGGCGTCAGGCTGGACCACCGGCACATCACCCGACTTAGGCGACTACATGGAAGTAAGCCTTACCGCCGCCGCTGGTTATCAGCTCGACATTAACTCCATTACGTTCGAAGAGCGCCGTTCCAGTACCGGAATACGCACGTTCGAGGTGCGTTCCAGCATCGATGGTTTTGCCAGCGCCATCGGCACTCCCACGAGCGTCCCTGATGATGAACAATGGCGACCACAATCCGTTTCGACCCTGGGCGTCATCAACAATCAGACGGCAACGGTTACGTTCCGCATTTACGGTTATTCGGCTGAAGCGGCAGCGGGCACCTGGCGATTCGACGACATCACCGTCAACGGCATAGTCGAACCTGTTCCTTTGCCGGTTGAACTGGCGGGTCTTCGGGTGAAAACCATTGGCCGTCAGGTGCAATTCTCGTGGGAAACGACCTGGGAGAAAAACGCCCGTCATTTTATCGTTCAGCGCAGCGCCAGCCCCGTCGGCGAATTTCTGGAGGTCGGACGAACCGATGCAAAGGGCACCACCGACCAGCGGCAATATTACAGCCTTCTGGATGCTTCGCCTGCGCCGGGGGCTAATTACTACCGACTGAAGCAGGTCGATCTGGATGGTCAGACGCAGTATTCAAAAGTTATTTCCGTAGTAGTCGATTTGCAGAGTGCGGGGGCTATGGTCTATCCGAATCCGACGAACGGGCAGCGAATTGGCGTCCGGCTCGTGGGTGTCGATGCACTGAGCGTTCGCCTGATGTCGGCAGGCGGGCAGGAGGTTCAGGGGCAGATAACGCGGAGTGGCGACGAAGCGGAATTTATTCCCGCCCGGACACTATCCAGCGGTCTTTATCTGCTCGAACTCCGGCTGAACGACCAGCAGCGCCAGATTACTAAAATTATTGTGCCGTAGATCCAGCGAAAATACTGATAAAGGCCACCTCACCTGAACGAGGTGGTCTTGTCATTTATGCAATTTAATATGCTGGTAATACCGGTCATTCTATTTTTGCCCAACTGTTAAACCTAATTCTATGCTCTATTTTTTACGAATAAAAGCTTATTTGCTGTTAATACCTTTCGCCCTGCTGACAATTGCGTCAGCCTACGGACAATCAGTATTCATCAACGAATTTCATTACGACAATGCGGGCGCCGACGTCGGGGAGTTCATCGAAATTGCCGGTCCCGCCGGTACCGATCTGACCGGCTGGCAACTGGTGCTTTACAACGGCAACACGCCCTCGGCGGCGGTCGTCTACAACACCCGCAACCTGACCGGCGTCATCGATGACGAGGGAAACGGCTATGGCGCACTGGCCTTTACGTATCCTGTCGACGGTATCCAGAATGGCGGCAACGACGGTTTTGCGCTGGTCAACCCCAGTGGAACGGTTGTTCAGTTACTTAGCTACGAAGGACAGTTTACGGCCAGTGGCGGTCCTGCTGCTGGTCAGACGTCGATCAATCTGCCTGTCTCGGAACAACCGGCTCCTGCCGCCGGAAGCTCACTGCATCTAACGGGCAGCGGCAATGCCTACCCAAACTTCACGTGGGCTGCCACCACCGACGATTCACCGGGTTCGATCAACGCCGGGCAGACCTTCAGTACGCCCACCTCGCCGCTCATCAATGTTTCGCCCCTCACGCTTTCTGGTTTTTCGACGCCCCAGGGAACGCCCTCGACGCCCCAGTCTTACACGGCATCCGGAACCAACCTGACTGCCGACGTCGTCATTACGGCTCCGACGGGCTACGAAATCAAACGGCAGGCTGATGCTGCCTACGTTTCCTCACTGACACTGACGCCATCGGGCGGAACCATATCGGCCACGACCATCGACGTCCGTTTGACGGGAACCACCGCCGGTACCTACAATAGTGCCCTCATCACGCATACGAGTGCGGGAGCCACGCAGCAGAACGTTACGCTCAACGGCGTCGTAACGGGCGGCAGCGTCGGCCCGTGTGGGACAATTATTTCTATCACCGACGCCAAGGCAGCGTCCAATGGAACGGTCGTGACCATTTCGGGGCGGCTCTCGGTGAGCAACCAGTTTTTCGACGGGCAGAATTTCTACATTCAGGACGGCGGAGCCGGGATCGAGATTTTCGACAATCCGGCCCGACGAGGAGCCAATTTTGCCATCGGCGATTTAGTAACCATCACTGGCACACGCAGCGTTTTCGACGGTGAGGCACAGTTGTCGCCCATTACCTGCATCGAGCGCATCGGCACCACCAACGAGCCACCCGTGGCTACTGTCGTCACCAATGCGCAGTTGGCCGCTAACGAAGGTCGTCTGGTAACGTTACAAAACGTCACTATCACCAACACCACCGGGCAGACCTTTGCGGGCGCTACCAACTACACCCTCAGCGACGGTACCGTGATGCGCATCACGACCACCACCGACCTTGTAGGAGCGGGCATTCCGACTGGCCCCGTCAGCATAACGGGCGTGGTGGGGCAGTTCAATGGCGTTTATCAGCTATTGCCCCGTTTTCTGGCCGACGTGCAGGGGGCCACACCCCCGATCACGACTGCCTGCGGCGGCGATGGCAGCACCACGGGCACCGACAATACTTTCGACGTCGTGACCTGGAACATCGAGTGGTTCGGCTTCGATCAGGGCACGTTCTGCACCAGCCGAAACTACACCGACCGGGGACCGGTCAACGAAACACTTCAGGAACAGAACGTCCGGACCGTTATCCAGCAGATTAACGCCGACGTTTACTTTTTCCAGGAAGTCAGCGACCCATCCCGCCTTCAGCCGATTCTAAATGGACTTGGCTACGACATGACCTGCCTGACGGACTATTATTCGTATTATTTTCAGGCAGAATGCGATCCGTCGGCGGAGTTTCCGAAATCACTGGCGCAGAAGCTTTGCTTCGGCTATCATCGTGGTACGGTGGTTCCCGTTGAAACCAAAGCGCTGCAACTTCCCGCTGCCACGACCGGAAGCGGACCCTGGGCGTCGGGCCGGGTGCCCTATCTGCTGGTCGCCGACGTCACCATCAACGGTCAGACCCGCCGAATGCATCTGGTCAATTTACACGCCAAATCAGGGAGTGCTGCCGACGATAAAAATCGCCGGGCCGACGATGCCGCCTCGCTGAAAACGCAGTTGGACAGCGAATATGGAACCACCAACCTCATCATTGCCGGTGATTTCAACGACGATTTCGACCAGTCCATCGCGGGTGGAGCATCGCCGTATGCGCCGTTCCTGAACGACAATGCCGGATATGCCGAACCTACGCTGGCCCTGAGTCAGTCGGGCTGCTCGACGACGGGCGGATTTCCGGACGCCATCGACCACGTACTGATTTCCAATGAACTGGAACCCGCCTACGTGGCTAATTCCGCCGTATCGATCCGTCCCGGCATCAGTAATTTCTCCAACACCACCTCCGACCATTACCCCACCATGACGCGTTTCAATCTGGTAAATGCGCCACTACCAGTCAACCTGACGTATTTCCGGGGTCGGGCGATGGGAGACAACGTGGCGTTATCGTGGGAGACCGTCGGCGAAGAGAACAGCGCCCATTTCGACGTACAGCGCAGCGCCGACGCCCGCGAATTTGTATCGGTGGGCCGGGTGCAGGCCGTCGGCAACACAGACCGTCGTCAGTCATATGGTTTTCTGGATGAAACACCAGGGCCGGGCGTCAACTATTACCGGCTCCGGCAGGTCGACCGCGACGGTACGTTTGTCGACTCAAAAATAGTCGCCGTCACTGTCGATGGCGAAACGCCGGTACTGGAAGTGCTGGGCAACCCGGCAGAGGCGGGCAAAATTCGCGTCCTGATTCGTCATCTGCCGGTTGAGGCCCTTACGCTTACCAGCCTGATGGGACAGCGTATAACACTCCGGGCCGAACGGGAATCCGACGGCGTCTACAGTCTGACCTCGGTCCAGCCGCTGGTGCCGGGGCTGTATCTGCTTCAGGCTCAGGAGGGCGCTATTCGAATGATACGGAAAGTGGTTATTCGATAACCAGACGTTACTGTTTTTGAAAAGGCGGGCCGTTCCGAAGAGCGGCCCGCCTTTTTTGCAGATGTTGGTTGTAATCTCCCATATTTTCTTTATTATTTTGCAGATATGAGCGAAAAACGCTGGATTCACCGACCATTACCCGAAACGCAGGACGAGTTGCAGGCTGTGGATGATTTGTCGCGGCAGCTCAACATCAATCCGTTTCTGGCGATGCTGCTGGTGCAGCGCGGCATCCGTAATTTCGAGGAGTCCCGCACATTTTTTCGTCCGGAACTGAGTCATCTGCACGACCCGTTTCTGATGCGGGATATGGACAAAGCCATTTTGCGGCTCGAAATGGCTTTCCTGCGGGAAGAAAAAATTCTCGTCTACGGCGACTACGACGTCGACGGCACCACCTCGGTTACACTATTCTACGGCTTCCTGAAAACCATTTATCCGAATCTTGATTATTACATTCCTGACCGATACAAAGAGGGGTATGGCGTGTCGGCGGCAGGCATCGACTGGGCCGAAGAAAACGGCTTTACGCTGATTGTCAGCCTCGACTGCGGCATCAAGTCGGTCGAACGAGTAACGGACGCCTGGAACCGGGGAATCGATTTCATCATCTGCGATCACCACCGCCCCGGTGCCGAACTGCCCCCGGCGGTGGCCGTGCTCGACCCCAAACGGGCGGACTGTGATTACCCCTATAAGGAACTGACCGGCTGCGGCGTCGGCTTCAAACTGCTTCAGGCCTTGTGTATGCACCGGGGACTTCCGCTGGAAACTCTCTATGCCTATCTCGATTTGCTGGTTGTCAGCATCGCTTCGGACATTGTGCCCATTTCGGGCGAAAACCGCGTTCTGGCCTATTATGGTCTGAAACGACTGAACGCCGGTCCCCGCCCCGGTTTGCAGGCGCTCATCGACATAGCCGGTCTGAAGAGCGAACTCGACATCATGAACGTGGTGTTCGGCATCGGGCCGCGTATCAATGCCGCCGGGCGCATTCAGCACGCCAAAGCCGCCGTGCAGCTTCTGCTGTCGGGAACGCTGGAAGAAGCGGCGGAACACGCTTTCGCCATCAACGAACACAACAATAGCCGCCGTCAGTACGACAGCAGTATCACCGAAGAGGCATTGGCGATGATTCAGGCCGACGAGTGGCTGCAGCGGGCGAAAACGACGGTGCTGTTCAATAACAACTGGCATAAAGGCGTCATCGGCATCGTTGCCTCGCGGTGTATCGAACATTTTCACCGCCCGACCATCATTCTGACCCAATCGCACGAAAAAGCAGCCGGTTCGGCCCGGTCGGTGCCGGGTTTCGACGTGTATGAAGCCATCGAAGAGTGTGCCGACCTGCTCGAACAGTTCGGCGGCCATACCTTCGCGGCGGGTCTGACGCTTAAAATTGAGAACATACCACTCTTCCGGCAGAAATTTGAAGAAGTTGTGTCGCGGCGTATCCGGGAAGAGCAGTTGGTGCCGATGATCGACGTCGACATGCCGCTCGATTTCAGCGCCATCGACATGAAGTTCTTCAAAATCGTGCGGCAGATGTCGCCGTTCGGACCGGAAAACATGTGCCCCGTATTTTCGAGCGACGACGTGTATCTGGTTGGCGGACCGTATATTCTGAAAGAAAAGCACCTGAAAATGCAGGTCCGGCAGGGGCGCTCATCGCAGGTATTGAACTGCATCGGCTTCAACATGGCCCATCATGCGCTGTTTCTGAACCGCGATGAGCCGTTTTCCATCTGTTATCACGTTGAACTGAATACCTACAACGGGCAGCAGTCGCTGCAGCTTCATCTGAAGGATTTGAAGACCCGCGTGACCCACCCGCAGCCATCTCCCTTACACGAAACGACCGCGTAGCTTTGGGACAGGATTACGATAAAATTTTTAAGGAGAATATTGAACCGCTGGTCTTACCGCTGGCCCGGAAAGTGCTCCGGCTGCCCGAACCGGCGGGGCTTACCGAAATCGCTGATGACCTTCAGCGAACTATAGAACGTAGACCGGATTACCTTAAGCTGGTAACCGACGAGCGGGGTATCAGCCAATATGTACTCCAGATCGAGTTTCAAACGACGGACGAACCGAAAATGGTTTTTCGGATGCTGGAATATGCTGGATTGTTGGTTCGGCGATATGAGCTCCCGGTTCGGCAGTTTGTGCTGTACATCGGTGAGCAACCCTCCAGAATGAACACCCGTTTGAGCCTGGGAGACATTTCGTTTCGGTATACGCTCTGCAATCTGATCGAAATTCCTTACACGGACTTTTTGAACTCGCAGCAGCCGGAAGAAGTTGTACTGGCAATTCTGGGTGGAATGAATGACGAAGAACCAGAGGTAGCGATTCAACAAATTATTCAGAAACTGAAACAAACCAGCCACGACCGAACCGAACTCAGCCGTTCGCTGCACCAACTGGAAGTTCTGGCGAAATTGCGTAACTTACAGGACGAAATCATCAAACAGACCGAAGCCATGCCGTTCGTATATGATTTGGAAACCGACATTCGCTTCCTGCAGGGGGTTGAAAAGGGCCAGTTGGAGGGCTTGAAAAAAGGCCTTCAGGAAGGCCTTCAGGAGGGGAAACAGAAAGCCATCCTGGGGTTGATAAAACTTGACGTTTTGTCCGACGAGCAGATCGCCCAGGCCCTCAGCGTATCCGTAGCCGACGTCCGTAGCCTTCGACCATCTTCTTAACCGCCGATAGCGGACTTTTTGCACGCTGAGCTTTCAGCGAGTTATAACGAATGCTTCTTCGTACCGAAAATCTCATCAAAAAATACGGCTCCCGGCTGGTCAATGACCATGTGTCGTACCAGGTCCAGCAGGGCGAAATCGTGGGGCTGCTCGGTCCCAACGGTGCCGGAAAAACCACCTCGTTTTATATGGCCGTGGGGCTGGTGAAGCCTAATAGCGGACGGGTGTTCATCGATGAGCAGGACATCACCGACCTGCCCATGTACAAACGCGCCCGCCTGGGCATTGGCTACCTGGCGCAGGAAGCCTCAGTCTTCCGCGACCTGTCGGTGGAGGAAAACATCCTCGCCGTGCTGGAAATGACTAAACTCTCCCGGCAGGAACAAAAAGCTAAAATGGAGGAACTGCTGGAGGAGTTCAGCCTGACGCACGTCCGCAAAAACCTCGGAAAGGTGCTGTCGGGCGGCGAACGGCGGCGAACCGAAATTGCCCGTGCTCTGGCCGTCGACCCGAAATTTATCCTGCTGGACGAACCCTTCGCGGGTGTCGACCCGATAGCCGTAGAGGACATTCAGAGCATCGTGGCAAAGCTGAAACACAAGAACATCGGCATCCTCATCACCGATCACAACGTCAACGAAACACTCTCCATTACCGACCGGGCGTATCTGCTGTTTGAAGGGAAAATTCTGAAGCAGGGCACCGCCGAAGACCTCGCCAACGATGAGGTGGTGCGGCGGGTGTATCTGGGGCAGAACTTTGAGTTGAAACGGAAACTGTAAAACGGAGTGCCACTCCGTTTCCTTTTTTGTGAACCCGTTAGCCCGGATTTTACATAGGGCAAGCTAGAAAAAATTAAACGGAGTGGCACTCCGTTTTACCCCAGCACCTCCCGCAGCACCGCCAGCGACTTTATTTCGCCCAGCGTATCGATGTGAATTCGGTAGAAGGCCACAATCGCATCCAGCAGTTCTGCCCGGACAATCCGGCTGATTTTCACCGGCGTACCAATGGGCTGGCGCAGGAAAACGTTCAGCGCCGCTTCGGCGGATTCGTCGGGCAGAAACGGGTAGTTGTGCTCCCGTAGCTGATCTTCGAACTCCCGGACATTCGGTGGACTGAATCCCAGAAACGATGCCAGTTTCAGCAGGAAAACAAGGTGAAAATTTTCGTAGTCCGCCGGGGACTCTTCCAGAAAGATAATGGCGTTTTCGAGAAACTGATACAGCGCCGGATTGCTGGATTCTTCTTTCAGCGTTTTGGTCAGCATTTCGCTCATAAACAGCGCCATGCTCGACTTTGCCACCTCGAACGGAATGTGCTGGAACGGATAGCTCGTTTTCACCTCCGATAGCCGGTGCAGGTCGCGGTCGGGCTTGAAATACACGACCATGTCGAGCAGGGTCAACGGCTGAAAGAGCGCAATTTTGTTCGTCTTGTTTTTGGCTGAACGAACGCCATTGACCAGATAGCTCTGCAAACCAAATTCTTCGGTATACATGCGGACGATGACGGACGTTTCGCGGTAACGGAGATAACTCAGTACGATTCCCCGGGTTTTGTGAAGCATAAGGCTAAATTACGCATTTTAGCCTTAAATTCCGTGAAAGGGGGCTGGGGGACGGGCTGTGCCTGGCTCCGCCGCGAAAGGCCCCTAAATCCCCTGAAGGGGACTTAAAACCATCCGGATCCGGTAAGTCCCCTTTAGGGGATTTAGGGGCCTCTCGCGGCGGCAGGGGATTTAGGGGCTAAGATTAGCCATAAACGAAGTGCGTAAATTCCCGCCCCGTCATCCTTTGTCCCATAAACCCCGCCCATGAAGCTTTACCGCACGACGAATGGCATCGTTGTTGAACACCAGGACCGATTCTACCGCGCCCCGTCCGACGACTGGGACTACCTCGTCAACCAGGATGACCTCCGCGAATTCATTGTCCGGGAGGTTTACTCGACCCCCTTTTCCGACGAATACCGGCAGTGGACCCAGACCGGCCTGATGCCGCCCATCGGTCAGCAGGAAATATGGGCGTCGGGCGTGACGTATATACGCAGTCGCGAGGCCCGCATGGAAGAGGCCAAAGATGCGGGTGGCGGGGACTTCTATGCCCGTGTCTACGAGGCCGAACGGCCCGAACTGTTCTTTAAGTCCACCGCCGCACGGGCCGTTGGTTCAGGGCAGGCCGTCCGGATTCGCAGCGATTCGGCCTGGAACGTGCCCGAACCGGAACTGACGCTGTTTATCACCTCCGGCGGAAACATCGTCGGCTATACCTGCGGCAACGACATGAGTTCACGCGACATTGAAGGTGAAAATCCGCTCTATCTGCCCCAGGCCAAGAGCTACGACGGGGCCGCTGCCATCGGTCCATGCCTGTACGTGCCCAAAGCGCCTATTTCGCCCGATACGCAAATCCGGCTTCAGATACAGCGAAACGGACAGACAGCGTTTGAAGACGCTATCGCCATCAGCCGCATGAAACGTAAGCACAACGAACTGGTGTCGTTTCTGTACCGCGAAATGAGTTTCCCGAACGGCTGCTACCTCATGACCGGCACCGGCATCGTTCCGCCCGACGATTTCACGCTCTGGGTGGGCGATGAGGTGAACATTACGATTGATGGAATCGGAACGCTGAGCAATCGAGTCGAACAGGTTATATCCGGAAGATAAGTTGTTACACAGAGAAAATAGGTTGTTACACAGAGATGATCAGAGAATATCAGAGACGATCAGAGGGAAATTTTAGAGAGAAATATTTCTCTGATAATCTCTGATGTTCTCTGATCATCTCTGTGTAACAACCCCCCTCAACTAATGCATTTTCAAGCCACTAACCCCGCCACCGGCGAAACGCTGCCCGGTGACTTCCCCGAACATACCGCCGCCGACGTCAACCACGCCTGCCAGTTGGCTGCCGACGCCTTTCCGGCCTATCGCCGACTCTCGCCCGCCGACAAAGCCGCGTTTCTGGAGCGGATTGCCGACGAAATCATCGCCCTCGGCGACGAACTGCTGCAGCGGGCCAACCTCGAAACGGCCCTGCCCATTGCCCGACTGACCGGCGAACGAGGCCGCACCGTCGGGCAGCTACGCCTCTTCGCCGACTACGTGCGCGAAGGCTCGTGGGTGGACGCCCGCATCGACACCGCCCTGCCCGACCGTCAGCCCCTCTCGCGCCCCGACCTGCGGCAGATGCTCATTCCGCTGGGACCGGTGGGTATTTTCGGGGCCAGTAACTTCCCGCTGGCGTTTTCGGTAGCGGGCGGCGACACGGCCTCGGCCCTGGCCGCTGGCTGCCCGGTGGTGGTGAAGGCGCATCCGGCGCATCCGGGCACGTCGGCGTTGGTCGGAGGGGCCATTCGGCGGGCCGTCGAGGCCTGCGGACTGCCCGAAGGCGTGTTTGGCCTCGTCTTTGGCACGGGCACGGAGGTGGGCATGGCGCTCGTCCGGCACCCGGCCATCCGGGCCATTGGCTTCACCGGCTCGTTTCGCGGAGGCAAGGCCATTTACGACGCCGCCGTCCGCCGACCGGAGCCGATTCCGGTATACGCCGAAATGGGCAGCACCAACCCGGTGTTTTTCCTGCCCGGCAGGCTGGCCGAAGGCGGCCCGGCGCTGGCGCAGGCATACGTCGACTCGGTGACGCTGGGCGTGGGGCAGTTTTGCACCAATCCGGGACTGGCGATTGTCCCGCAGGGCGAACCAGCCACGACGTTCCGCAGCGCCGCCCGGACGGCCATCGAAAAAGCGGTGCCGACGGCCATGCTGACCCCCGGCATCCGGCAGGCGTATGCGGCGGGCCTTTCCCGGCTGAAAGAGTTACCGGCAGTAGAAGCCTTTGGCCCGGTGGAGGCCGACGGGTTTGCCCTCGGTACGCCGACCCTTTTGATGACGAAAGCCGCCGCCCTGACCGACCACCCCGAACTGGCCGAAGAGGTCTTTGGCCCATCCAGCGTACTCATCGAAGCCGAAACAAAGGACCAGATGCTCGAACTGGCCCGGAACCTGGAAGGCCACCTGACGGCCACCGTCCACGGCACCCCCGACGACCTGACCGAGTATCAGGACCTGCTGGAGATTCTGGAACAAAAAGTAGGGCGGCTGATTATCAACGGCTTCCCGACGGGTGTGGAGGTGAGCCACGCCATGAACCACGGCGGCCCCTATCCCGCCACCACCGACGTCAGGACGACCTCCGTGGGGACGAATGCCATCCGCCGCTTCGCCCGGCCTATTTGTTATCAAAATTATCCGCAGGCGCTACTGCCCGGTGCGTTGAAAGACGACAATCCGTTGGAGATTTGGCGGTTGAGGGATGGGCAGTGGGGGAGGGAGTGACCGTTTAATAAATTGTATGACTATATGTGATATATGAGTTATTATTAATGTCTGATAATTGATTTATTTAGTGGGCTTTATTGCATGGCTCCTGACTTGTCGGAATAACTCCAACAGAAACGCTAAAACAAGGATCTACGTGAGTATCACTTGACATTCATAGAATATTAAGATGACTTAAAAGTTAGATGATACGTCAAATTCCATTGATATACACCACTTTACGAGCCATGCTGCAAAGCCGCAATAGTTTGTTAATCAGCTTTTTGTACTGAATGTATGGCTACTTTGTGTAATTGTAGAGGAGAATAGAACAAAAGTCAAAAGTGCGTCTATTTACGAGTTATATACCATTTTATGACGACAGAATGCTAACTTGAACCAACAGTAATAAATAAACAGAAGGAATTACGAAGAACAAAATAACATTGAACTTATGTCTGAAGCTTTTCTCACGACAAGAAGAGGTTTTGTTGACAGCATAACCTTAGCACGATATGACTATTTGGATTGGGTTATTACAGATCGGACGAAAACAGATAAGCTAGAATATTGGCTTAAAAACAAATCGGGCTTTCTTCTTTACGATATTGAAGATACTTGCTTTTTTGCATATTCCAAACTTGCTGACGAAGCCACAAAACAATATCGCATTAACGGTTCAAAAACAATTTCTGCACCTTTCAAAAATACTCAACTCATCTCAAATTTCATTGCAAAGCTTCTTAAGGAAGAATTATCCAAGCATTACAAGCAACATCTTAATCAAAATATTTTCACGATTGAAACTGTTGATTTGTATCCGTTTTATCTACTCAAAGCAATTGAGTTCAACATTGAAGTGTTTCCAACAGGATATTACTTAATTCATACTCTTCCAGTTTCAAAAATTGTTGGCAGCAAATCTCCGATTGATAAAACTTTTATTAGCTATCTGAAAACGACTAATGTGAATAATTCTAACACAAGCGAAATGGAATTCAGCCTGGTGAATTGCGAGAAGTTTTATAGAAAGAGAATCAATTTACTTGATAAGGAACTTAACAGGACGTTAGACGAGATACTTACTGAAAACGGAAACTTTATTGCAACTTTTGACTATCATTTTTTAGCGAATTATTCTCCTGAGTTATTTGGGAAGATTACAGAAAGTACTTCAAAAAATTTGAAAAATACAATTAAGTTTGTTAATCCAGTTTTGGACAACTTTAAACTTCCAGACTTTCTAAAACTTTCTGAGGAAAAGTATTTTAAGGTTGATATGGTTGAATTAGAAACAAAAAATAATTTACTTGTTGGTAGCCAATCGGAAAATATTACTATTCATTCAAAAATGCAAACGAAATATGGCCTTCGTGTAGAATATACACGCAATGACATCGCACAGGATGATCTAATTACAATATTTTTAAAAAACGAAAACTTAATTGAGCAAATTAATCAACTCTCATTGCCATTAGCCATAAAAGCAAAAGTTGAACAGCAGGAAGGTTGGAAATATCCATACATTACAAAATTATTTACTAACCCAAACGACATACACACTAAATCAAATGTTCAAAGTGCTTGCTATTACAATGGAATTTATAAGATAGTTAACAACTGGAATATTCTTCCAATCGTTTGTGACGATCTAAACATTTTAATTTTTGAGGAACTTGCCGCCTCATTCAATAAAGGCTCTACTAATTTTAATATTCTCCCGTCACTAACAGTTAACAAGAATTCAGGAATTGATCGGGAGCAAGTCCAAGAAATAATTCGGTTACAAGAAAATAAAACAATGATTGCTGTATTCTGCAAATACCAAATGCCTAATGCTTTTTTTGAACCACTCAAAAACTTGAAAATTCAAATTTATCAAGGTGATATTTCAGACAACAAACAAAATAGAGCAAAACTCTCAAACTTTGTTTGCAAATGCCTTGAGAAGTTGGGTGGAGTAGTCGCGGCAATAGCAGACACTCATATGAATGTAAACGGATACTTTATAGGCATTGACTTAGGACACACAACTTACGGAGAAGAAAAGTTTTCAAACTTAGCTACTGTAATTTTTGACTACCGTGGTATTTTGATTGGAAGTAACATCGTGAAGAAAATCCCAAGAAAAGAAAATTTGGTTGAAAGCCATTGCATTACTGCTTTCAAAAAACTTGCAGGTATTTTGACTAAAGGTAATTTGCAACAACCAAAATCTGTTGTCATTCATCGTGATGGAAAACTTCACTCAACAGACATTGCTTCATTGACAAATGCTATTCACAATGTTTGGGGAGAGATCCCGGTTGATATAGTTGAAGTAATTAAATCAGGTTTCCCTGTAATTGCAATGAAAGACGAGAAAGGGGCTGCAATTAACCCGTCATCAGGTAGTTCATATCAAGACAATGAACACTTATACTCAATCCTTGTAACAAATATTCAAGCAGAAGAACATAGTGCCGTTGTCAGTCCGCTTATCATAAAGCATAAATTTGGAAATACCGACTTCAATAAAATTGTTGATCAGGTTTATTGGTTCACGAAAATTTACACGAACAACCTTTACAATTCTACACGACTTCCAGCGACAACATTAAAGGCGAACAATATTGTCGGGACTTCCACGAAACAACATAAACCAACATACTTAGGATGAAAACAAAAACGGCACATAACACAAGGGTTTTGCGTCAGGCGGGGTGACGTGCAAACTTGGAGCATTTGTGCTTCTATTCAAGTTCAGTGCTGGTTGACAGGTTTGTGCTCTGAAACCCGCCCGAACGCAAATCCCGGAAACGTTACCCAAACCCAACCCACCTCCCCATGCCAACACCAATCCCCCTCTCCCCCGAACAGCGCACCGACCTGCTGAACATCGTAAAAACCCGATTTGAGGAAAATACCCACCGCCATAAAGGCATCGAATGGGCCGACGTACAGGCGAGGCTGGAGGCGAGTCCGGAAAAACTGGGGTCGCTTTACCAGATGGAGAGCACGGGCGGCGAACCGGATGTCGTTGGGCAGGATGCGCAGACCGGCGAATACGTGTTTTATGACTGCTCGGCGGAAAGCCCCAAAGGTCGCCGGTCTGTCTGCTACGACCGGGAAGGGCTGGAATCCCGGAAAGACCACCAACCCGAAAACAGTGCAGTCGAGATGGCGGCGGCGATAGGCATCGAGCTGCTGACGGAAGCCCAATACCGGGAGCTACAGGGCCTGGGCAGTGTCGATGCGAAAACGTCCAGTTGGATTCAAACGCCGCCTGCCATCCGGAAACTCGGCGGCGCGCTGTTTGGGGATTTCCGCTACGGTCAGGTCTTCGTCTATCATAACGGAGCGTCCTCGTACTACAGCGCCCGTGGGTTTCGCGGTTCGCTGAGGGTTTGAGGCGATGGGCGCTTAAAAGCCCCTAAATCCCCTGAAGGGCGGTCCGCCGCTGCGGGACTTTGCGCTGCCTCAATTAGAATTCTTAATCAGCGAAGCCAAGTCCCCTTCAGGGGATTTAGGGGCAATTTTATTGCAATCGGGCAGCCTCGTTACCCACGTCCGCAAAGTCCCGCAGCGGCGGACCGCCCTTCAGGGGATTTAGGGGCTTTTGATTTTAACGCTTCTCCACCACCTTCAGCACCGCACTCTGATCGCTGGTCAGATCGGTTTTCAGGAAGGCGGGGTCGTTGGGCAAAATGACCTGAAAGGCGTTGAGCGGGTCGAGGTGGAGGGTGCCCTCTTTCAGACGGAAGTCCAGCACGTGCCCGCCCTTCCGACCGTCCGCCGACAGAAAATGGAAATGATAGCCGGGCACGTTCACGCCCTTCACGTAGACCGGGCAGCGGTAACCAATCAGCGTCCCGGTAACGTTCTCATAATCAAAAATCGACTGGGTTTTGATGACGCTGCTCATTGGCTGGTAGGGCTTTTTCTGCGCCGCCACGCTCCGGACTTTAATACTGCCGAACGTACCGCCGAGACGGATGGCGTAGAACAGGTTCAGCGACGGCAGCCGTGAGTCGAGCAGGCCGGGGAAGGCGTCGTAGGTCAGGTTGGCAGGCAGTGTAAACGGCGCTTCCGGCTCGAAAAACGAAACCGTTGCCCACGGAATCCGTACCGTATCGGGCAGGATGTTCACCCGTCCGTCCGACTTAATCTGGTAGAAAACGCCGTCGAGCAGCATCATTTCGCCGTCGAGACCGTGGAAAGTGCCAATGCCGAAATTGCCCCGCTGTTTGAGTTCCCGGCCCGTAAACTGCCCGTCGTACTGCCCGGCCAGCAGCGCATCGATGAGGGAATAGGTAGTGGCGACGTCTTTCTGCGCCAGCGCCGGACGATAAATCAAAGTAACATACACGAGCAGAACGAGGTGAAACAGGCGCATGGCAGGGTTCGGAAGGTTGTTCGGTAAATATACGCTTTGAAGCTGAGAATCAACAAAAACGGCCACCGTCAGCGACAGCGGCCGTTCCGGCTACTACACATGCAAAGGATAATGTTCGTTTACCCTACCAGCGAAAGCGGCTCGAAGCGGCGGCCCAGGATGGCCTTGTCGTCGGCTCCGAGCCACTGCCGGAGCAGCGTGGCGTAAATCCGGCGGAAATCGACCGTGAATTTCAAGTCGCCTTCGTCGAGACTGGTCAAATTGGGTGCTTCGTTGAATACCCGGCCCGATGGCGTCAGGCCGCTGCCGAGCAGAAAAACGTTATTGGCTGTGCCGTGGTCGGTGCCGTTGCTGGCGTTCTGCTTCACGCGGCGGCCAAATTCCGAGAAGGTCATCAGCACCACGTCGTTCAGGCGGTTATTGGCTTTCAGGTCGTTCATGAACACCTTCACGGCGTCGGCATACTGCCGCAGCAGCCGTTCCTGCTGGGCCGCCTGGTTGATGTGGGTGTCGAAGCCCGAAATGGAAATGTAATATACGTTCGTTCCGACGCCCGACGTGATGAGTTCGGCGGTGGTTTTCAGGCTCCGGCCCAGCTCCGTAGGCGGGTAGGCGGCTTTGGAAGCGTACACCTTCGATTTGTCGTAGACGTAGGTCGCCGACGAGACGGTTTCAGCCAGCGTTTTATACAGATAGCTGACGTTCTCATGGTCATCAGCAGCGGTCGGTTTGGTTTCGGCCAGACCTTTGACGAGACCGCCCCTTGTTGCGTTGTAAAGCTTCTTCGGGTCGAGCATGGCGAGTCCGTTGAGGCGTTCGCCTTTCAGGGCCAGACTCAGCGTATCGTCTACCTCGATGGCCCGGTGCGTATGACAGCCGGTTCCCCGGACGGTCGCGCCCTGACAGCTTGCATCGAGATAGCGGCCCAGCCAGCCCGTCGATACGTATTCATCCGAATTACTGGCTGAATGCCAGATGTCCATCGAGCGGAAATGCGACCGGTCGGGGTTGGGGTAGCCCACGTTGTTGACGACCGTCAGCAGACCGTCGTCGTAGAGCGATTTCAAGCCTTCGAGCGCCGGATTCAGGCCGACTTCGTCGTTGATTTTCAGGACTTTGTCTGGCCCAATCGCCAGCGTGGGACGTTCACGGTAATAAATGTCGTTGCGATAGGGCACCACCGTGTTCAGACCGTCGTTGCCGCCCGATAGCTGCACAATGACCAGCACTTTGCCGTTGGTCGTGCGCTGACTGAACTGCTCGGTTTCGTAGGCTTTCAGGAAGTGCGGGACGAGCATCGTCCCCGCCGTTGCCAATCCGGAATGTTTGAGAAAATGTCTGCGGTTCATGATGTTTATGAGTTTATCCCTGACCTCCGGCTTGGCCCCCAACCCCCTAAAGGGGGCTAAAGAAGCGAAACTGAGTCCCTTTAGGGGGTTGGGGCCAAGCCGGGGCTATGTTAGCAAAGCTGATATTCCGGCAGCGACATCAGCGAAGCGGTCAGCGAACGAAGGCGTTCAGAACGCGAACTGTTGGGTTTTACCTGTTTCTGCACTAATTCCCGCTGACGGGCATCGAGTGGCTGCGGAAGTAGAAACTGGGCCAGAGCGTCGGGTAGTTGTGCATCATTCACGTCTGCAAATCCTTTCTCAAATGTTTCCCAATCGACCGTCGCCCGGAACTGTCGGTTTGCCAGTCGGTTGAGCAGTTCAGTGTTCACGTCGCCGTCGTCTTTGGCCCGGATGTCGACCTCTCCGGATGTTAAAACCAGGTCTGGCAACTTCATCCGGAAAAGCAGGCTCGAACTATCGATCCACGAACGTCCGCCCGGCCAGCCCGCCACGTTGGGCGGATAAAGCAGCACCTGCCCCAGCGCTTTCTGCACAAACAGGATGGGCTGCTTCTGGGCGAACTTCACGCCCAGGCTGTGCTGCATTCCGCTAAGCAGTTCTACCGGCGATTTGATGCGGTTGCCGATGTGTCTGGGTTCGTAAAACCAGTCGCTGGTGAAGATGGTCTCCAGCAGGGCGGCAATGTCGTACTGGCTTTTGAAAAATCCGTCCGCTAAGCTGGCTATCCGCCGCTCGTCAATGTCTTCGTTTACCAGAAAGCGGTATAATTTAGTGGTAATAAACCGGGCGGTTTCGGGGCGTTCGAGCAGGAGCCGGATCACGTCTTCTCCCCCAAATTCACCTGTTTTGCCGAAGATGGTTTTCCGGCCTTCGTCATGCTGATTCGTCCGGAACACAAACTCTCCCTGCAAATTGAAACCCCAGCCGGTGAAAGCGCGGGCGGCTTCCTTGATGTCCTTCTCAGTATAATTCCCCCGCCCCAGCGTGAAGAGTTCCATCACCTCGCGGGCGAAGTTTTCGTTCGGAGCGTTTTTGCGATTCTGCTGGGCGTTGAGGAATTGCAGCATGGCGGGCGCTTTGGAGACGGCCATCAGCAGGTCGCCAAATTTGCCTAATGCGTTGGTCCGTAACACATTGGCGTAGTGCTGAATGGCTTTGGCGTTCTGCACCCGGCAGGCAAAATGACCGTGCCAGAACAGCGCCATTTTTTCGCGCAGGGCACCCTGCCCCGATGCCATCCGTTCTACCCAGGCTACGTTGACGTCGCGGATGGTTTCGCGGTTTTCGCGGATACGTTCCTTCAGTTTTTCGCGGTCGAGCATGCCGTTCTGAAACATACCCTTCGCTTCCTTTTTCGTAACAAAATCGTCGTTGATTTCCGACAGCGGCTGGACACGTTCGCTGTCGGCCAGCAGGTCGCGCACGACCCGGCGGAGGGGTTTCCGTTCGGCAGCCTGTAACTGAGCGGGGGTAGCGCCGAAGCCTGCCCGCCAGAAAAGGTGCTGAAGCTGCTGCTGTTTCATATTCCGGTCTTTCGGCTTGGACAGATTCTAACCTGAAGCGTTTAATCCTATCGGAGAGAAAGACAGAGGAATTTAGGAAAGAGTTGGTTTAACCCGCAGCGGCGGACCGCACAGAGAAAACAGAGATAAACACAGAGAACACAAATTTTTTATGCCTCTGTGTTCGTCTCTGTTTTCTCTGTGCGGTCCGCCGCTGCGGGTTAAACAAAAAACCCGGCATCACTACCGGGTCAGCTATACATCAGAAGAGAGATTCTATTTGTAAAACGAGTTGAACAGCATCCGGACCCCCCGTTCGAGCAGAGAAGCGGGGGGAGCTTTCACACCGCCCGATCCGCCGCTGCTGCGGGGACGGCGGGTAAACACCCGGTCATCGGAAAGGAAAAACCGGGAGTGAACGTATTCACCCTTGCGGCTGCGCTCATCGGGAGCACCTGCCAGGCTGTCGGAGGAATCGTCGCAGGCTCGCCCGGAGGCTGCTTTGGCCGCGAGACCTACCAGCAGGAAGGCTGCAATCAGGAAGAGCTTTTTCATGTAAGTGGCTATACGTGTGGCAAATATATAAAATCTTTTATACAAATTTCCAATAGGCTAACCCGGGTTTTTACCGCAAAATAAATGGTAATCGCTCCTTTTGACCAACTAGAAAGCATGATATAACATAGATTTGCAAAAAATCCCCCATACTGGGGGAGGATGTGCAGAGCGATATTCCGCTTATTACTTCAACTAAACACACCCGGACCGGGGCGGTTCGCCGCTGCGACGCCGGAGCGAAGTCTTTCTGGGTTACGAGCATGAATCGCCGCCATTTCCTCTCCCAAACGACTCTGGGATCTGCCGCCCTGCTGTCGGCTTCCCGCCCGCTTCGCTCATCGGCTCCGGAGCGCAAACTGGGTATTGCCCTCGTTGGATTAGGCAATTATAGCACCAATCAACTGGCTCCTGCCCTGCAACAGACTGAATTCTGCCGACTGGCGGGCATCGTGACCGGCACTCCCGCCAAGGCCGAAACCTGGATGCAGCAATACAACATCCCGAAGCAAAACATCTACAATTACGAAACCTTCGACCAGATCCGGAATAACCCCGCCATCGACGTGGTGTATATTGTCTTACCCAATTCGATGCATAAGGAATTTACGATTCGGGCGGCGAAAGCGGGTAAGCACGTTATCTGCGAAAAACCTATGGGCCTGAACGTGCGCGAATGCGAGGAAATGATTGCGGCCTGCCAGAAGGCGGGCGTGAAGCTGTCGGTGGGGTATCGGCTGTATTTTGAACCGCATCATCTGGAGATGCGGCGGCTGGGCACGTCGAAAGAGCTTGGAACGGTGAAGATGATGGAAACAGCGCTCGGTTTTTCAATGGCCGACGCGCGCTCCTGGCGGCTCGATAAGGCAATGGGCGGGGGCGGTGCCATCATGGATTTGGGCGTGTACGCCATTCAGGGTGCCCGGCGGACCATCGGTGAAGACCCCGTGGCCGTAACGGCGCAGGGTTTCGTCCGCGACAACAGCGTGTTCAAAGGCATTTACGAAAGCATGTTCTTCCAGATGGAGTTTCCGGGCGGGGCCATCTCCAATTCAACGACGACTTATACTTCCTACGTCGACCGGCTCTACGCCACCACGGGCTATCAGTGGTTTGGCCTCCAACCGGCCTTCAACGCTACGGGCGCACGGGGCGACTCCATCCGGGGGAAGATTGAACTACCGACGCTGGGCTATCAGCAAATCCGGCAGATGGACGCTTTTGCCCGCAACATTCTGGACGGCACCGAACCGCTGGCGTCCGGCGAAGAAGGTATGAAAGACCTGCGCATCATCGAGGCCATCGTCCGGTCCGCCGACACGGGCAAACGGGTCGAAATCGACTGGAAACGAATGTAGATAAACCCTTGATACCAAACTTTTATGTTTCAACTACAGATAAAGATTATTTTATGTCTTACCCTGCTGCCCGGCCTGACCCTGGCGCAACTCCCCCGGCGGGCGTTTCTGGGTGTTCAGATGGCGACCGCTACCGACAACGCCGCCCAGCAGACGCAGGCCACCGGCGGCAAAGGCGTGGTGGTGCTGAACACCATCCCGGCCTCGACCGCCCGGCAACTCGACCTGCGCCCGAACGACATTATTCTTCGGATAAACGAAACGGAAACCAACGCCTATACCGACGTCGTTGGGCTGGTTCGACAAATGAAAGCCGGTGATCCACTGCGCTTTACGCTGATTCGGGATGGGAAAACCATTCGGAAAGAGGGGAACCTACAACCCTACCCGCAGGAGGTGACGACGGATATTGAAACTGTCTATGGCGAAATGGTCTGCGAAGATGCGACGCTCCGCACCATTCTGACCAAACCCCGACAAACCGGCAAACGCCCGGCGGTGCTTTGGGTGGGCGGCATTAGCTGTTATTCAGTGGATAGCCCGCTGGACACGACCGGGGCCGAGGTGCAGATTTGCCGCTATCTGTCCCGAAACGGTTACGTTACCATGCGTTATGACCGCCCCGGTCTGGGCGACAGTCAGGGAAAAACGCCGTGCAGCCAGTGCGATTTTCAGCAGGAGGCGCAGCATATCGTGAACGTTGTCCGGCAGTTGAAAAAACGCGATGACGTTGACGCTTCACAGGTGTTTCTGCTTGGGCACAGCATGGGCGGCGTACTCGGACCGCTGGCCGCCAAAGACGAGACCGTGAAAGGCATTATCGTCTACGGCGCCATTGGAAAGCCCTTTCTGGAATATCTAATCGACTCCCGGCGCCTGCAGGCCGAAACCCTGAATCGGCTGGATATGAGCCGTGTGGATGAGTACATGAAGGTAGTCACGGAGTTTTGCACCCGCTATCTCGTTCTGCATCAGCCCGCTAACGAAATTCTGGCGAATAAACCGGATTACGCCTATCTGGCCGACCTCTTTGCCGACCGCGTCCCGGCGTATTACTACCAGCTACACGATCTGAACATCGCCCGGCTCTGGAAGGAGTTTGGTGGTCATGCGCTGCTGCTCTGGGGCACCCACGACTACATTTCGCATCCCGGCGAACACCTGACCATCAAGAAAACAATGGATCTGGAACATCCGGGCAAGGCGACGGTGAAGGAAATCGAGAACGCCAATCATTCCTTTTCCTACCACCCGACGTTCGAAGAGGCCCGATTACAGCAGATTGGCGGGCCACTGCACCCGCAGGTAGGATCGGTGCTGGTGCAGTGGCTGCAAATGGTGGAAAAATCCTGATTTTAGCGACGCCGGAAATCCCCCCGGTCGGAGCGACGACTCTGGGCTGAACCTTCCGGTCGCGGTGATGATCCCTGCCCGCCGGAGCGGTGAGCCTGTCCGTCGGGGCGGCGGTGGGTGGGGCCGTTATGCGGGCGTTGGGCATGTTGCGAACGCGGTTTCTGCTGATTCCGCTGACCGCCTGCCTGGCTCGACCGACCGGAGTTCGTCAGCACGGGCGTTTCCATCGCATACGGATGTTCTTCCACCACGGGAATCGCTTTTCCGATAAGTTTATTGATATCCCGCAGGTACTCCTGCTCTTCCTCGTCGCAGAATGAGAGTGCAATGCCCTCTTTCCCGGCCCGGCCCGTGCGGCCAATGCGGTGAACGTAAGTCTCAGGAACGTTGGGCAGTTCGTAGTTAATCACGTGCGACAACTCCTCGACGTCGATGCCCCGTGCGGCGATGTCGGTGGCGACAAGCACCCGCGTCTGGCGGCTTTTGAAGTTGGAGAGCGCCCGCTGCCGGGCCGTCTGCGATTTATTGCCGTGGATGGCTTCTGCTTTCACGCCCGCTTTGGTCAGGTCTTCGGCAACTTTATTAGCTCCGTGTTTGGTTCGGGCAAATACCAGCGCCGACACAATTTTCTTATCGTTCAACAGGTGAACGAGCAGTCGTTTTTTATCCGGTTTATCGACAAAATAAACGGCCTGCTGCACCGTATCGGCGGTCGACGAAACAGGCGTCACCTCCACGTTGGCGGGCTTATGCAGGATGCTGTCGGCAAGCCGGGCGACGTCGGGCGGCATGGTGGCCGAGAAAAACAGCGACTGTCGTTTGGTCGGTAACTGGGCAATCACCCGTTTTACGTCATGAATAAAGCCCATGTCGAGCATCCGGTCGGCCTCATCGAGTACGAACAGACTCAGCGATTTCAGGTTGACAAAGCCCTGCTGCATCAGGTCGAGCAGACGACCCGGCGTAGCAATCAGCACGTCGATGCCCGCCCGCAGCGCATCGGTCTGGGGTTTCTGACCGACACCCCCGAAAATAACCGTATGGCGGATGGGTAAATGACGGCCATAGGCTTCAAAACTTTCGCCGATCTGAATAGCCAGCTCACGGGTTGGCGTCAGAATGAGCGCCCGGATGCGGCGGGGTCCCTGCGGATTCTGCCGGTCGTTGTGCAGCAGTTGGAGCATGGGAATGGCAAACGCGGCGGTTTTCCCCGTACCGGTCTGGGCCACACCCAGAATGTCGCGTTGCTCTAAAATATAGGGAATAGCCTGTAGCTGAATGGGGGTGGGTTGGGTATAACCTTCTTCGGCGAGTGCTTTTTTTATGGGCTCCAGGAGCGGTAAATCAGAAAATGTCATTCAGGTAAATTGATGGATTATTCCCGGTATAACTCCCAAAGTGTCAGGAAAGTGCCGCAGACTAAAAAATTGGTGCCATAGCTTTCAATCTCCTGACTTCTGCGGCCATTCCGTCAACTCCTCTGAGTAGTATTGGAGGATCATAACCTAGCCAGGTCAATATGTCAAGCATATGGCTGTATGCCTCCAACGTTGCTGTTAGTGAAACAGAGCCAGTTTTATCAAAGCAGACGGGTTGATGGTGGGCAACCCGGTTTCGTAACCGGTTTATTGAGTCTAACCGGTTATACACGTCAGTATGATTTACACCGTGAGGCCGTAGGGTAAAAATACGCAGGAGGGTACTGCCCGCTGCTGCAAACTCTTTGGTAGCGAACATATACTTCCAAAACCCGAAGCTAAGTTCACTCACCGCTTTGTCATGTGTATAATGTATACCGAGGCTCGCAATGGTTCTTCTGACATTCTCTCTTGATTGAAAACCACCCTTAGCAAGCGATGGGCTTGATAGAAAGCCCGAAACGGCGGATTGTGATTTAAGCCAGTCAGATGATTCTCCTGTTTGCAGAAAACGCTGTTTGTAATGCTCGTCTATAGCGTTTCGTAAAGTCACTTCGAAGATGCTTATGATGGCGTACAGCTTTTGGGATATGCGCAGATTAGCCAAATACAAACGCCGGGCACACTTCCAATCCCCGTTACAGGCTTTCAGGTATCTCTCAAAACGTGGCCTGGAAACGGCTCGCTCAAACATAGCTCTTCTGTTCATAACTCCAGTGTGGGTTATAAGCTTGAAAATCGAAAAAATCGTTGTATATTTGTCCCGGAATTCCCGGTTGCCGCTGGCCTTCAGGCTATGCTTCCGGGTTTTGTTTTTTAGATAAGACCAAGTTTCCTCTTCAGTTTTTTGAGATTCGCTTCAATAATTATAAAGTCGTCCTCATCGGCTATTTCGTGCCAGACATTCATACCGGGGCCGGTTATGTGTACTACGTAACTATTGGAATCAAATTGCCTCTTGTTACCGCCCGATGGCTGATCTGTAATATCTTGGTAGGAGATCAACTCGCTATTAGAGCCACCAAATTTTTGCTCTGGAGGTCCGGTTGTGTCGGATAATACTTCTACTTCCTCTGGCCTTATATTCTCTATAAGCCTATTGTCGACTAATAGTCCTACAAATTTTGCGCCCTCTACAATGTAGCCTCCTACTCTTGAGGCCATGTTCTTATCAACAGCATAGTCTCTGATAAGCATTTTTTCCAAAATACTTACAGGTAATTCTTTACCCTTAAACTTTTCGTATATCCTGCGATAGAGAGGGGCATTCAAAAAAGCTACCTGCAAGTACTCCTGCTTTTCTTCATCGTTATATGATAAGTTGATGTTCTTATACAACTCTGATGTCGTAAGTGTTGCTTTCGAGGTAATTAATTGATGCTTAGCGGCAGCACTGACGAGGGCTTGAAAAGCCCCATTCTTCCCCCCTCCGCTATAATTCATCTTATCAGCGCATGTATCAGCACTACAGTCGCCCCCAAGAGCATCAACCGCGTTGGCTAATTCAAGCGCTTTCGTAAAAGAGGCGCGTGGGTAGTCAATATTTCTTGGCATCGTTGTAGAATAAGTGAAATACACTGCAAAGATAGCAACAGCTTTCAAATGAGCTAAAAAAAAAGCGGAAAAAATTTCCGCTTTTTTTTTAGCTCATTTGAAAGCTGTATCCGGCGTAAAGGGGTTGGCGAAAGTTTATTATGACAGTTCCTCTTTCAAAAACTTCCCCGTATAGCTTCCTTTCGCTTTCGCCACTTTCTCCGGGGAGCCTTCGGCGATAATCTGACCGCCTTTGTTGCCGCCTTCCGGGCCGAGGTCGATTACGTAGTCGGCGACCTTGATAACGTCCAGGTTGTGTTCGATAATCAGTACCGTATTGCCCTTACCGACGAGTTTGTTCAGCACGTCGAGCAGGTGGGCGATATCCTGGAAATGCAGGCCGGTGGTCGGTTCGTCCAGAATATACAGCGTCTTGCCGGTATCTTTTTTCGACAGTTCCTCCGACAGTTTTACCCGCTGTGCCTCCCCGCCGGAGAGCGTCGTGGCGTGTTGTCCGAGCGTGATGTAGCCCAGGCCCACGTCGTTGAGAGTCTGTACTTTACGCAGAATTTTCGGCTGGGCATCGAAAAATTCCAGCGCCTGCTCCACGGTCATGTCCAGCACGTCGGCGATGGATTTCCCCTTGAAGCGCACTTCCAGCGTTTCGCGGTTGAAGCGTTTACCCTTGCAGGTTTCGCAGGCAACGTGTACGTCGGGCAGAAACTCCATCTCGATCTTCTTCATGCCCGCACCTTCGCAGTCTTCACAGCGACCGCCTTTCACGTTGAACGAAAAACGGCCCGGTTTATAGCCCCGGATTTTGGCTTCCGGCAGTTCGGAAAACAGCGTCCGGATGTCGGAAAACATACCCGTGTAAGTGGCCGGATTGGAGCGGGGCGTCCGGCCAATGGGCGACTGATCGACCTCGATGACTTTATCGATATGCTCCAGGCCTTCCACTGATTTGTAAGACAGCGGTTCTCGCTTCGATTTATAAAAATGCCGGTTCAGAATCGGAAACAGCGTCTCGTGGATCAGCGACGATTTGCCCGAACCTGACACACCCGTGATGCAGACCATCTGGCCCAGCGGCAGTTTCAGCGTTACGTTTTTCAGGTTATGGCCGGTCGCACCTTTGATAATCAACTGATTGCCACTGCCCTTCCGGCGTTCCGTCGGCACTTCGATGGCCCGGCGACCGCTCAGAAACTCCGCCGTAGTGCTGCCGTTGCGCAGAAACTGCTCCGGCGTTCCGGCCCCCACCACCTGACCCCCGTGCCGACCCGCCCCCGGCCCAATGTCCAGAATGTAGTCCGATTCGAGCATCATGTCCTTGTCGTGTTCGACCACCAGCACCGTATTGCCCAAATCCCGCAGATTCTTCAGCGATTCGATGAGTTTGACGTTGTCGCGCTGATGCAGGCCAATGCTGGGTTCGTCCATGATATACAGCACCCCAACGAGTTGAGTGCCAATCTGCGTTGCCAGACGGATGCGCTGAGCCTCCCCGCCGGAAAGCGTCCGCAGGGGCCGGTCGAGCGTCAGATAATCCAGGCCAATGTCGAGCAGGAAGCCGATACGTTTCCGGATTTCTTTCAAAACTTCTTTGGCAATTACGTTCTGGCGTTCGCTGAGGCGGCTTTCCAGGCCGGTGATCCATTCCGAAAGCTCCGAAATGTCCATCTGCGCCAGTTCGGCGATGTTACGTCGGTCGATTTTAAAGTGCAGCGATTCTTTTTTTAGACGCGCTCCGTCGCATTCCGGACACGTCTTGATCACCATAAAATCCTTCAGCCATTCCTGAATTTTATCGGAGCGCCCGGAAGATTCGGCGTTTTCCTGCTGCCGTTTCAGGAAGGTGATGATGCCTTCAAATTTGAACGGTCCGCCGTTGCGGTTATAATAGTCTTCTCCCGGAAATTTCTTCGACGGCATCGTGGTTTCCTCCTCCGTACCATACAGCAACGCATGGAGTAGTTCCGGAGGGTATTTTTCGACTGGCGTGGTCAGGCTGAGTTTGAATTTTTTCAGGATGACTTCAATTTCCCGGAAAAACCACAGTTCGCGGTATTCGCCCAGCGGGGCAATGGCTCCCCGGCTGATACTCAGCTTTTTGTCCGGAATAACGGACTCTTCCGTAATCTCTTCAATCTGCCCCAGACCCTGACACACCGGGCACCAGCCGTAAGGCGAGTTGAACGAAAACGTGTTGGGTGAAGGCTCGTCATAGCTGATGCCCGATTCCGGGTCCATCAGGTTCTGCGAGAAATAAATAACCTCACCCGCCTCATCGAGAATCTGCATGGCACCCTTGCCCTGCTTCAGGGCCGTCTGCACCGACTGCGAAAGGCGGTAGCGGGAGTCGCCGTCGGAACGGGGCACAATACGGTCGATAACGATTTCGATGTCGTGGACTTTGTAGCGGTCGAGCTGCATCTTCGGAACGATGTCCTGCACCACACCGTCGACCCGCACCTTCGTGTAACCGAGTTTGGCAATCTGCACGAACAGTTCGCGGTAGTGCCCCTTGCGGCCTTTTACGACGGGGGCCAGCAGCACCAGCTTTTTGGCCTCATACTGCTGGAGAATCGAATCGACGATCTGATCCTGCGACTGCCGTTCCATTTTTCGACCGGTCACATGGGAGAATGCCTCGCCCGCACGGGCGTAGAGCAGACGCAGAAAGTCGTAGATTTCGGTGGTGGTGCCGACCGTCGAGCGCGGATTTTTGGACGTCGTTTTCTGTTCGATGGAAATCACCGGACTCAGGCCGTTGATTTTATCGACGTCGGGACGTTCCATGTCGCCAATGAACGAGCGGGCATAGGCCGAAAAGCTCTCCATGTAGCGACGCTGGCCTTCGGCATAGATGGTATCGAAAGCCAGGGACGATTTACCGCTGCCGCTGATGCCCGTGACGACCACCAGTTTATTGCGCGGAATCGTTACATCGATATTTTTGAGGTTGTGTTCACGAGCGCCCAGCACTTCAATCTGTTCGTAGCCCGTCAAATCAATATCAGTCAGCCCGTTGGTTCTGGCCGGGTGTGGCCCGGAGCCATTTACGGACGCGGTAGTCGTTGCTGTTTCTTCCGTCACGTTGTGAAGGGGATTACACCCCCAACCCCCTGAAGGGGGCTAAACCATCCGGGTTCATTAGCCCCCTTCAGGGGGTTGGGGGTACTTTTGGAACAAGTAGGTCCATTCTTTACTTCAACAGAAATACGAAAAAATTGGTTTGCAAAAAAATCAATATAGATGGGAGCGGACGGTCATGCAACCGATTAATAAAAGCCCTTGTCTAACCGATGCACAAATACAGTAACTTAGTAGCGTTGACGGTTACGCCGGTTTGAAATGTAACCCTGCTTTTTAACCCACTTTTATTCCTCATGAAGGCGCTTCGGCTGTGGCTGATTGTTGTATTCCTGTCCGGAATGCTCCCCCGGAACGGGGCGGCTCAGTCTACCAAACGCTTCAACGTCTGGTATTTCGGGCTGGGTGCCGGACTCAACTTCAACGGCGGTGGTCCGAGCGTACTGACCGATGGCCGGGCCGGAACGAGTGAAGGCGCTGCTACCATCTGCGACCTCAACGGTGCGCTGCTGTTTTACTCCGACGGCATCCGGGTCTACAACCGCAATCACCAGATGATGCCCAACGGCGACAACATGGGCGGTCATGCCTCCTCGACGCAGGGGGCGCTGATTGTGCCGCATCCCGGCGACAAAAATCTCTATTATCTGTTCACGGTCGGCGTCCGGAGTGAGGGCAGCGCTCAGTACGCCCTGATCGACATGCGGCTGAATGGCGGTCTGGGCGGCGTGGTCAATCGGGATAATGTTCTGCTTTCCCGGTCGACGGAGAAGCTGACAGCCGTCATGCACTGTAATGAGCGGGATTACTGGGTCATTATGCATGAGGCGGGGAATAATACGTTCCGGACGTACCTTGTCGATGATAAGGGCGTGAGTACCAGTCCTGTAATTAGTCAGGTAGGTGCCGTCTACAATGCTTCTACCGATGGCATCGGATACATTCGCCCTTCGCATGACCGGCGGAAACTGGCGGCAGCCGTCTACGATCAGGGTATTCTGGATCTGTTCAACTTCGACAATACGAACGGTCGCATCAGCAATCCCATCAGCATTTCCGATAAAAAAAATCTGTACGGCCTGGAGTTTTCGCCCGATAACAATCTGCTCTATGTCACTTTCGCCGGTACGGACTTTAACCTGCACCGCATCGAGCAGTTCGATGTTTCCAATTTTAATCAGTCGACCATCGCCGCTTCGGCAACGGTGGTCGGTCGGGTGCAGCGGACAGGCAATACGCAGCATCCAGTCGGTTCCATTCTGCTGGCCCCCGATGGTAAACTCTATATTGCCAAAGAAAATAAACAGACTTTATCGGTCATCAACAGCCCGAACGTGCGGGGCGTGGGCTGCAATTTTGTGCTGGACGCCATACCGATGGGCAAAAGCATTCGACTGGCCCTGCCTAACAACGTCCGCCTGATTGATCCCGAACAGTGCGAAGTGGCCGTCAGACAGACCGGTTCAGGCTGCGCCAGCGTCGAGCTGAAAGCGGAAGTGACCAAATCGCAGGCCCCGGAGTTTGAGTATCAGTGGTTTCGGAATAATGCGCCCATTTCCGGGGCCAATGCTGCCACCTATAAAACTACCGGACCGGGCAGTTATCTGGTTCGGGTGAAAGAGAAAGGGCAGTGCTTCGGCGATACGGCCCGGTCGCAGCCCGTGGAGGTGAAAGGAGGCCTGAACGTCGAACCAAAAGCGACCGCCAATGGCTGCGGGAAATTTATTCTGTCGGCCAATGCCGGAACGGGCGTGAACATCCTCTGGACCGGTCCCGGCATCAGCGGCCCACGGGCAACGCAGGATACGATTCATGTCAGCGGCACCTCCGGCACCGTCACCTATAAAGTAAAAGTCAGCAGCCCGACGGACCCTGGCTGTTCCGTCGAGAAAGACCTGCCCGTAACGTTCAGCGCCCCGCCGCCGTATCGCTACGGAACGGCCAGTCAGACGGCCTGCGGCTCCGAACTGCTGCTCGATGCCAAAGCCACCGCCGAGTGGAACAAGTTCACCTGGACCCGACCCGACGGCACCACCTCGGAAGGCCCTACTCTCACCGCCCGCACCAGCGGCACCTATCGCATTCTGGCCCGCAGCGCCGACGGGGCCTGCGAAGTCCGCGATCAGGTGACGGTCACGCTCAACGCGGGCATTCCGGCGGCCCCGACCGTGGCGGCGGTGTCGCCCATCTGTCAGGGCGAATTTGTCCCGGTTCTGCGGGCCACGGGGGCTAACATTCGCTGGTACCGCGATGCCGCCCTGACTCAGCAGGTAGGAACCGGCAACGATTTTACACCGAATATCTCCACGCAGCAGCCCGACGCCTTCCGGTTTTACCTCACCCAGCGTTCGGGCGACGACTGCGTGAGTCCGCCCGCTCAGGTCGACGTCGTGATTCGGCCCGGCGTGCAGTTGCAGGTTTCCATTCGGAATCAGGCGGTTTGTTTCGCCAGTCAGCCGGGGCCGGTTCGCCTGAGCGTGGGAGCCAACCCCGATTGGCGATACTCCTGGACGGAGGCGGGAGGCTCGACCCTGCTGGGAACGCAGCCGACGCTCGACGTGACCCGACCGGGCCAATACGTCGTGCAGGCAACTACCGGGCAGGGCTGCGCCGATACCGATACGCTCACCGTGACGGAAACCTGCACGGCGGGGGTATATGTTCCTTCAGCGTTTTCGCCCAACGGCGACGGCCTCAACGACCGCTTCGAACTGAAAGGCAGCTTCATCGGGTCCTTCGAACTGACGGTCTTCAACCGCTGGGGCAATGCTGTTTTTCGTCTGGAAGGTACCGATCCCAGCACCATGCAGGAGCAGTTCTGGGACGGAACCCAGGGCGGTCAGCCGCTGCCGACGGGGGTTTATGCCTACAAACTCATCATTCGGTCCGAACCGACGCCGGGTAATACGGGCGGCAGCGACCCGGTACCCTTCACCCGCACGGGGCAGGTCACGCTGATCCGATAGACTTCAAATTATTTCTGTACAACTATCCAATTCCTTCATTCGTGAAGTGGAATTTACATACCCCACTGGTGACCAGGAAGTTAGTTGTTTGCATGGATGTGTGAGCAGGCAAAATAAAATAGCAGGAATTATACTTTCAGCAATATCTGGAACGAAATTTGAATAGCTACATAAGTCGGTTACTCGCTATCTTTGGTTAGTAGCCACCGTCGACTCATGCCTGCTACCGTTTGATGAAACTCTTTACCGTCTGGATGTTGCTTCTGCTGGCTGTTCCACTGACCACGGTGGGCCAGCTCGCCCGTTATGGTAAGCGAACCAATGTCTGGTATTTCGGCCAGAACGCCGGAGTCGATTTTAACGGCGGCGCTCCCCGGACCCTGATGAACAGCGCCATGAGTTCGCCCGAAGGTTCGTCGGTCATCAGCGACGACAACGGCAATCTGCTGCTCTATACCAACGGTCAGGCCATCTGGAACCGTAACCATAAGGTTATCCCGAACGGCCAGTTGCTGGGCGGCAGCGCCAGCGCCTCCCAATCGAGTCTGATTGTGCCTCAGCCCGGAAAAAGCAATATTTACTACGTATTTACGGTCGACGTGCAGGGCGAACCGGCGGGTGTGCGCTATACGGTGGTCGACATCCGGCAAAACGGCGGTCTGGGCGGCATCGTCTCCAAAAGCAATAAACTCTACGCCCCTTCGACCGAGAAGCTTACGGCGGCCCTGCACTGCAACATGCGGGACTACTGGATTATCACCCACGAAGTCGAAACGAATAATTTCCGGGTGTATTTGCTGTCTGATAAAGGGTTGAATGAAACGCCGGTTGTCAGTTCGGTGGGGACGCCGCATGTCGGTTTCCGGAATTACATCGGCTACATGAAAGCCTCGCCTAACAGCCGCAAAGTGGCGCTGGCTTTGTATGAACAGGGCGTAGTCGAAGTGTTTGATTTCGATAACGAAACGGGGCAGCTTTCCAATCCACTGACGATCACGAACCGCCTCTGGGTAAACGGCATCGAGTTTTCGCCCAGCAGTCAGGTGCTGTATTCGTCGGTGGCCCGCGACGGCCCGTGGCGGATTTATCAGTACGATCTCAGCAAAACCACCTCCCGCGATTTGTTCGCTTCCGAGCATATCGTGGCCGACATCCCGCTGCGGGGCGGGGCGCTGCAGAACGGCCCGGACGGGAAAATCTATTTCGTCATGGCAACGGGGATGCATCTGAGCACCATCGGCAAACCGGATAAACTGGGCGAAAAATGCGAATTTGAGTATAACACGGTCGATTTGAACGGGCGCTCGGTGAGCTTTGGCCTGCCCAATTTTATTCCGTCGTATTTCCGCCCGAAACCAAAGGTGAAAATCGCCGAAAAACGGGAAAATAACTGTAAGGACGTCGTACTGAAAGCCGAAATTACGGATGCCGCTTCGCCGGGCTTCGATTATGAATGGCTCTATAACGGCACCCCGCTCGACAGCGCCAATTTCGATACGCACAAACCTAAAAAGCCGGGAAAATATAAACTGATTATCAAGGAGAAAGGCGTTTGTCCGCCCGATACGGCCCATTCACAGGAACTGAACGTGATTGTGATTGAAGCCAATCCGAAGGTGATTCTCAAAGGCTGTGGGCAGAAGTTATTGCAGGCTAACGCGGCCAAAGACGTGATTGTCCGCTGGACCGGCCCCGGCATCGACGGCGTCAGCAAACAGGACAGCCTGCGGGTCAGCGGGCAGAACGGTACGGTGGTGTATAAACTCGGTCTGTCGTCGCCCAATGACACGACCTGCATTTACGAACAGGACATTCCTGTAACGTTCGTCATTCCACCGGATTACTCGTTTGGCGAGAAGTCCCGCGTGGCCTGCGGCGACAGTTCCATTCTGAATGCGGCGTCCCGCGACTCGTGGGAGCAGTTTGTCTGGATGCGCCCCGACAGTTCGACCTCGAACGGGGCGAAGCTGGAAGCCCGGACCAACGGAACCTATCATTTGCTGGCAAAAAGCCCATCGACTGGCTGCGAAAGCCGCGATTCGGTCACGATTCGTCTGAGCAAACTCCCGGCTCCGCCTGTGGTGACAGCGGCGGCTCCCATCTGCGAACGGGAGGCTATGCCGATTATGATGGCGCAGGGAGAGAAACTGCAATGGTATTCAGAAATAGAGTTGAAGAATGTGCTTGGAGAAGGCGAATCGTTCAAACCCACCGCGTCGACGGAGCGCACCGATACGCTGCGTTACTTTGCCGTTCAGCGCAATGCCGACAACTGCCCCAGCCGCCCGACGTCCGCCCAGGTGATCATCAAACCGGGTGTAAACCTGAAGGTGGAGAGTCGGAATCTGGTCGTGTGCTTCAAGGATGGCCGACAGCCCGTTACGCTCGACGTAGGCAACGGACCTTACTGGACTTTCGACTGGCGGCAGGTGGATACCGGTACGACATCGTCTGGCCTGACCGGCAAAAGCCCAACCCTGACCGTCGACCGCGTTGGCCGCTACGCCGTGGCGGTAACGAACGACTGGGGCTGCACCGCCCGCGATACCATCAAGGTCGAGGAGTCATGCACACCGGGCGTATTTATCCCAACGGCCTTCTCGCCCAACGGCGACGGCGTGAACGATACGTTCGAAATTAAAGGCTCGTTCATCGAAAAATTTGATTTGAAGGTATTCAATCGCTGGGGAACGGCTATCTTCTCGCTGGAAGGCGCTACGCTGGAATCGGCCCAGGGTCAGTTCTGGGACGGTCGTTATCAGGGTCAGCCGGTCGATTCAGGCGTGTATGCCTACCAGATTACCGTCTGGGGGACAGCCAGTTCCAGCGTGAACCGGTTTACAAAAACAGGAACCGTCATGGTGGTGCGGTGATAAACCCATCAGCCCTGTGCATTGGCCGACCAGCCCCAGCGGGGCGTCCTGTCAATAGAAAAAAGCAACCAAGACCAATCGAAAGCGCCGTAGCCGGGAATTCGTTCTATTAACAGGTCGCACCGCCCCGGCGGCCCGGCTACGGCGCTTTCGGCCCATCTCCGGAATTTCGTTCTATTGGCAGGTCGCACCGCCCCGGCGGCCCGGCTACGGCGCTTTCGGCCCATTTCCGGGAATTCGTTCTATTGGCAGGTCGCCCCGCTGGGGCTTACTAAATTTCGATCTATCTCGTTGGCTATTGACAGGACGCCCCGATGGGGCTATTGGTTAAACCATACAATACGAAGTGAACAGAAGGCCATCTGAGGAGGGTCAGGATTTGTCTATCTGGTCAGATGGGTGAAATCCTTTCCGCCAGAACTCCCGGCTGTAGACACGCTCGAACGGCCAGTGACGGCGGCGCAGCAGCAGCGGCGTGTAGGCGTGGGCGTCTTTGGTGGTGCTTTCGTAATACAGCGCATCGTCGGTCAGCAGCAGGCTTTTGTACTGTTCTCCCTCTTTTTGGGTTAAATCACCAAACGGCAGTTCCTCCACCAGTCCAGCCGCCGGATTCGCCAGCCGGTCTTTCAACAGGAAATTGCCCGGCAAGCCTTCCGGCACGTGCGGCCTGGGACGATGGCGCCCTTCCGACACCTCCTGCGCAAACGCCAGATAATCCCGCAGCAGTTTAGGACCTTCGTTCAGCGTGTTGTCTACCGGTAGCTGATGCGGCCACAGGCTCGTCACGACGTAGATGCGCTCCCGCGCCCGCGTAATGGCGACGTTCAGCCGGTTTTCGCCGCCTTTGGCGTTCAGACTCCCAAACTGAGCCGACACCCGACCCCGCACGTCAGGAGCATAGCCCACCGAAAAAATGATGACGTCACGCTCGTCGCCCTGCACGTTCTCGATGTTTTTGACAAACACTCCCGTTGCCTGCGGAAGCGGTTCCAGCAAATCCTGAATCAGGCTCTGCTGGGGTGCGTTGAACGTCACGACGCCAATCGACCGGTTGGGCAATTCCTGTTGCAGTTGCGCAATGAGATCCACCACAAACCGCGCTTCCGCCTCATTGGTGTTGGACTGCCAGATCCCGTCGACGTGCAGATACCGGATGGCCGGTTCGCGGTGGTTGAGGTGGTGGAAGTCGGGCAGCAGATGAAGCTTGTGCCGGTAAAACTGCCGGTTGGAAAACTGGATTAGTTCGGGCAACTGGCTGCGGTAGTGACCTCGCAGGGCCGTTTGCGGAAAATAGCGGGCTGCCAGATCGAGCAGTGACTCGATTTCTGCTTCGGGGACGATCTCCTCGTCGGGCTGTTGTTCGTCATACCGGATGCGGTAGAGGTCGCTGGGCTGAAGCTGCTGGCTGTCGCCCGTAACCACCACCTGCCGGGCGCGGTAGAGGGCCGGAATACCGTTTTCGGCGTAGCACTGTGAGGCTTCATCAAAAATAATCAGATCGAACAGGTCGGGCTGCATGGGAAAAATGGCCGATACTGACTCCGGCGAGGCCATCCAGCAGGGGACAAGCCGGAATACTTCGTCGGCAAAGGCTTCCATGAGTTTGCGGATGGGCCAGACGTTTCGCTTCTTCGTCACCTGATGATGCAGATCCCGGTACGTAACACGGTTATTGAGCCGATTGTATTCCAGATTTTTATACGTCTGCTCCCGAAGCTGGGTCAGGAGAATCTGCTGGCTCAACTCCTGCTTCTTCTGAACGCTTTCCTGTAAAGCCTCTTCCAACTGGCTTATTTTGAGCGAAGAAACCCCGCGTAACTCCGGCTGTCGTTCTTCGATGTGTTCGATCCAGGCCAGGCGAATGGAGTTTGCGAATAGGCTGGCTAAATTCGGGTCGTCATGGGTCAGCAGTCGCTGGAGAACTTTCTTTTCACTGTCGGCCATGCCTTCGTGGAGCCGGTCGGCCTCCGCCATCAGGTCGAAATCAGAATCGAGCGACCGGAGCAGGGATGAAGCAGCCATATCGGGCTGCCGCGACAGAGTTTCAATCTGGCCCGGCGTTAGATACGTTTGCCAGCGGGTGGTTTTTTGCTGAACATTCTCCAGCCAGCCAGTCAGTTGCCAGATGCCTTCCTGAAAATCCAGCCGTTTTTCCGTCCGCAGCAGCCAGCCGGTCAGAAAGGGGAATCGATTCTGGATAGATTGCCAGACATCGGAGGCCTGCCGGAACGCTTCGGAGAGTTGGGTGATTCGCTGCCCTGTTTCGGCGGGATCGGCGCTCAGGACCGAGGGCAGGCCCAGACGATGCGTCAGACTGTCCAGGCGCTCGTACCAATATTGCTGATGCACCAGTTGCCGGTTCAGCCGGTGCAGATCGTCGGACGAATCGCTAAGGCCGTGGCGACCGGCCAGGTCCCGAACGAAGGCTTTGTCTTTGTAAAACAGCCAGTTGAAAAACGACGAGCGGGCGCTCAGGCCTGCCTGAAGCCGTTGCGCCATCATGGGCAGTTCGGCCAGCGGGTGCCGGATGCGGGGCGGCTCCTGTGCAAATGCCTGTAGAATTGAATTTAATTCGTCCGTCAATCGATTGTCGCCGAACGCCGCCGGGTCGACAAAGCGGCGGAGCAGCGCCCAGACCGTGGGATCGGCCACGTGGTCGGGGAGGCTGCGGAGCGTCGGTAAACTGTTGGTCAGCACCTGCGCCTGCGCCCACGTCAGCGAAACCCCGAACAGGGCCTGTGACTCGTCGGTCAGCTTCCGCACCGACTCAGCCACCTCGTCAATCGTCTGACGGATGGCCCGCTGATCCGAGAGCGTAAAGCGGGCGAACGACACGCGCTCCTTCCACGGAGAATCGGCGGCAATCCGCTGACGATACCCCTGATAATCGCGGAGTTTCTCGATGAGTGCGTCAGTTTCAGCTTTACGAAACGGCAGATAAAGTTCACCCAGCGGAACGGAAGCCGCTTTCGGGTCGCTGCTCAGATACAATTCCTTAACCGATACCCCAAAAAGAGACTCATCGAACAAAGCCTCCCGAAAGGCCTGAAGTTCCGCCAGTGTCTGGTCGATGCGGCGGCACTGCTGATCGAAGGTTCGTTCCAGCAGAATGGCGTCCAGCGCCCCGTTCTGTCGCTTGTATTCGTCTATCCGTTCAATCTGTTGAGCCAGACCGTAATACAGTGTCCGCCGGTCGTTCTTGAAATCATGAATGAGCGCCGTAAAGGGTTCCATCCCCACCTGCCGGAGCCGTTCGTGAACCACGTCGAGGGCAACCCGTTTCTGACAGACCAGCAGAACGCGCTTGCCCTGCGCCGCAAAATCAGCCATCAGATTACCGATCAACTGCGATTTGCCCGTGCCCGGCGGTCCCTGCACCACCAGCGATTCGCCTGCCTTCACCCGCCGCAGCGCCTCCTCCTGTGACGCATCCAGCGGCAGGGGCGTGTGGATGTGTTCTTCTTTCAGTAGAGGAGAAAGGGAGGAAGGGAGGAAAGGGGGAAAGGGGGAATTGGATAATTTATTTTCCTCTTCTCCTTTCCTCCTTTCCTCCTCTCCTCCTTTTTCCAGCAATTTTTCATAATCCGGCACCAGATATGAACCGGCCTGGGGGAAAATGCCCAGAACGGCTTCGGGATGAATCCGGAGTTCGCCGCTGCGTTCGAGGACGTCGAGGTCGGATTTTTTGAGTTTATCGAACCACTGAAGTTTGTCGGTAAAAATGTCCGGGTTGAAAGCCAGTTCGAGCGGACTTTCTTTCAGCAGTTCGTACAGTCCTGTACGGAACGCGGTGGCGTCGGTGTCGAGGTCGTCGAGGGAGCGTTCGAGCCAGTCGTCCGAAAGTTGAATCTGGTTGTAATAGGCGTAGGCCAGCAGCAGGCTCCGGTTGAGGACAATGGATTCGTCGGCCCGGCGGACAAGCACCCAGCGATTGCCACGCTGCTGGAGCGTTACCGGAAAAAACACCAGCGGGGCGTGAATGACGGTTCCGTCGTTCAGCTTACCGCGTACAAACGGATAGGCGACGTACAAGTCTTCGGCTCCGCGTTCTTCTTCGATAAACCGTTCTGTCCGGGCAATGCGGCGGAGTTTTTTGCTGACTTCATTGCTTTTTTCCAGACGCGGGTCCAGCACGTCGCCGAGCGGAATAGCCGTTTTGCGGGCAATAAGCTGCCGGATGATGTCGAACGAAGGCTGATTCAGCAGAAAATCGGTTTCGTGGAGATCCAGAAACTGCTCGGCGGGGAGGGTGGTCAGCAGCAGCGATCGGTTCCGGCTGGTCAGGTTGGTCAGTCGGCGCTGGTACAGTTTCAGGATGCGGGGGGATAACTGCATGAAATTTCTTCTCAATGAAACGAAAATTGGCCGATGGAAGCCGTTTCATGGACAGAAACAGCCGCCATCGGCCAATCAATATAAGGAATGTTGAGAAATCAGACCTGCACTTCCTCTTCCACCGGTTGCTTCTTTTCCGGAATAATCCAGGAAGCGGCGATGCTCGTGCCCAGAATACCCAGAATGATGTAGAGCGAATACACCGTCTTGAAACCGATTTCGTCCAGATACCCGTGTGCCAGCATCTTGGCTCCGATAAAGGTCAGCAATACGGCCAGACCGGTTTTCAGATACCGGAATTTGCTCATGATGCTCGACAGGAAGAAGAACATCGACCGCAAACCCATAATGGCGAATACGTTGGAAAAGAAGACGATGTAGGGGTCTTTGGTGATGGAGAAAATCGCCGGAATCGAATCGACGGCGAACACCAGATCGGTGAAGGCTACCACGATGACCACGATGAACAACGGCGTGACAAACAGCTTGTTATCGGTTTTGCGGCGGACAAAGAAGTGGTCGATGACATTCCGGCGATACACGTTCAGGTAGCGGGCCGTGAACTTGACGACCGGGTGATTTTTGGTGTCGATCTGGTCGTCGCCGTCTTTCTCAAAAAACAGTTTCAGGCCCGTATAGACCAGAAAGGCTCCGAAGATGTAGATTACCCAGTCGAAGCGCTGCAGCAGCGCCGAACCGACGAAAATGAACACGAAGCGCAGAATGATGGCCCCCAGAATGCCCCAGACCAGAATTTTCTTGTAGAATCGCTCCCGAACGCCGAACGAGGCGAATATCATGATGAAAACGAAGATATTGTCCGCCGACAGCGAATATTCGACCAGGTAGCCCGTGATGTATTCGAGGGCCATGTTGTTCTGGAAAATCGCCAGACTTTGCGCAAAATTATCGGGAATCAGCTTCACCTGAGGGGCATACAGATTCCGGACTTCTTCCAGCCGGGCCATGTCGGTGATGCCGTGGACGAGGTAGCCGTAGTATTTGATGAAAAAGTAAAACCCAACGGACAGGGCCACCCAGACGGCGCTCCAGCTTGCGGCCTCTTTAAAGTGAACGACGTGGCTCTTCGTTTTGGAAAATGCGCCCAGATCGAGCGCCATAACGACGAGGACGAAAACGGCAAAACAGGCAAAAAATATGGTTTCGTAACTGAACATTGCGTTAATAATCAGACAAATGAATAAACAGGATGCTTAACTTCTTTGTTGGCAGGCCGCCCCCCGCAATGAGGCAGCGGGACGCCGACAACGCTGCAATATCGCACATAATCCGCACGGGAACGAGCCAAAATCCCGATCCAGCGCCGGATTGCGTACATTTACCGCATATGTATAACCAAAAGAAAGTCGTTGTCGTTCTGCCTGCCTACCGCGCTGCCCTGACCCTGGAGCGGACCTATCGGGAAATTCCGTTCGGGATTGTGGATGAGGTGATTCTGGTCGACGACGCCAGCCCTGACCGGACGGTGGAGGAGGCCCGGCGACTGGGTATTCATCATGTTATCTGTCACGAAAAAAACCTGGGATACGGCGGTAATCAGAAGTCGTGCTACCGGAAGGCGCTGGAACTTGGGGCGGATATTGTGGTTATGTTACACCCTGATTATCAGTATACACCCAGATTGATCGAGGCGATGGTCTGTCTTATCGGGCAGGATTTGTATCCGGTGGTGTTTGGCTCCCGGATTCTGGGAAAAGGCTCGTTGAAAGGCGGAATGCCGTACTATAAATACGTTGCCAACCGGGTGCTGACCCTGCTGCAGAACATCCTGATGAACCAGAAACTATCGGAATATCATACCGGCTACCGGGCCTTCTCGGCGGAGGTGCTTCGCCATCTGAATTTTCGGCATAATTCAGACGATTTTGTGTTCGACAACGAAATTATCGCCCAGATTTTTCATAAGGGCTACGAAATAGGCGAGATCACCTGCCCGACCAAATACTTCCCCGAAGCGTCGTCCATCAATTTTCAGCGAAGCGTCACCTACGGTCTCGGCGTACTGCGGGTATCACTTTTTTACCGGCTGCACCGCTGGGGCCTGATGCGGTGGAAGGTGCTAAGTAACCCGGAATGATATTCCGGGGTCTGCCGCAGGCAGAAAGACTTGTGCTTCGCACAGACCCGGAATATCATTCCGGGGTACGGTTGCCGACACCACGTCCAGAATCATCGATTCGAGGGTCAGGCCCGGCCCGAAGGCACAGCTCAGAATATGCTGAGGGGTTCCGGATGTTTCAACCGGGCTGGCAAACAACTGCTGCCAGATTTCTTTCAGAACAAACAATACCGTCGCCGACGACATGTTACCGTATTGACGCAGAACCTGATAGGCAAACCGATTTTCTTCAGCGCCGATGCCCAACTGTTGCTCGATGACCTCCAGAATCTTCCGTCCGCCCGGATGCAGGGCGTAATAATCCACTTCCCCGATGGTCAGCCCACTCCGTTCGAGCAGGCGGGAAAGCAGTTGACCGATACCCTGCCGGATGACCGTAGGCACCTCGGAGGTCAGTGTCATTTCGAAACCGTGGTCGTTGATGATCCAGCCCATCTCGGCCCGGCCCTCGGCCATCAGGTCGCAGTAGAACGTCCGCATCCCCAGCGAACCTTGCTCACGGGGCCGTGACTCGACCAGTACGGCGGCGGCACCGTCGGCAAACAACGCATTGGAAATGAGGTGATCCTCTTCCGTTTTTTTCTGAAAATGAATGGTGCAAAGTTCCACACAAACCACCAGAACGCGGGCTTCCGGGTCGGAACGGACAATCGCGTCGGCGGTTTTCAGCCCATTGAAAGCCCCGTAGCAGCCCATGAAGTTGATGGCCGTCCGGTGGGTGGTGCCGGGCAGACCGAGCGCCTCGATGAGTTCGATATCCAGGCCGGGTGCATACATGCCGGTGCAGCTCACCGTGATTAGATGCGTAATGCCGTCTGTAGGCGTTTTGTCCAGGCAATCCTGAACGGCCTTCAGCGCCAGCGGGAGAGCTTCCCGCCGATACAGATCCATGCGCTGTCCGACGGTCGGAAACGGTTCGAGATCCGGCGTGTTGGGGAAAAACGTATATTCGTCGGCTGTGCGGCCAAAATCAGGTAAAACCGAGTAGCGCCGCTCGATACGGGTCTGGCGATACAACGCCTGTAGTTTCCGGCGGTCGCGCTCATCAAGCTGGAGCGCCTGCGCCATAAAGAAGGCAATGTCGTTCTGGGGGAAATTATAGGCGGGTACAGACGTCCCCAGGGCGGTTATAAAACTTCTCATCCGGTTCGGGTTGGTGACGCCCATGTGCCGCAGGCGTCGGCAGACTCAGGTTGTACGGTGTATAACAAACGATTTCTGCTAATGTTATGAAAAAAACGACCTTCATTTCTTTTCCTGAACCATGACCGCCCGAACCATCTGGCTGCATCTGCGGGTGCCGTTTTCGTTCTTTCTGCTGCCGGTATTTCTGTTCGCACTGAGTCAGTCGCCCCGTCCGGATGGGTGGCGGGCCGTGGGAGTGCTGCTGGTGATTCACCTGCTGCTGTATCCGGCCAGTAATGCCTACAACAGCTACTTCGACAAAGACGAAGGCAGCATTGGTTTACTGGAAACCCCGCCGCCCGTCGACCGGACGCTGTTTACCGTGGCCTGGGCGCTCGACCTTCTGGCGCTGCTCATCGGGGCGTGGATTGGCTGGCCCTTTGTGGCTTATTTATTGGTATACGGGGCCATTTCCAAAGCCTACAGTCATCCCTATACGCGTCTGAAGAAGTACCCGATTGTCAGTTGGCTCATTGTTAGCTTCTTTCAGGGCGGCTTTACGTATCTGATGACACTGCAAGCTATCAATAATCTCACTCTGTCTGAACTCACGCAGCCGGGGCCGCTGCTGGCGGCGGGCATCTGCACCTGTAATTTGCTGGCAGTGTATCCGCTGACGCAGGTGTATCAGCACGAGGAAGACGCCCGCCGGGGCGACCTGACCATGAGCCGACTGCTCGGCGTTCGGGGAACTTTCGTCTGCGCCATCCTTTGCTTTGCGGCGGCGCTGGCCGGTTTTTACGTGTATTTCGACGGAAAACCTGTGTTCTGGCTGCTGCCATTGTGTTTGCTGCCGGGCGTTATTTTCTTTCTGCGTTGGTTTCGTCGGGTGAGCCGCGACGTCGGGCAGGCCAACTTCCGCTCAGCCATGCGCATGACCTTTCTGGCGGGGCTGGGGCTAAACGGCTTCTTTCTGACATTGCTGTTTTTAAGTCGTTCATAGCCACCATCGAAGCCGGAGTTTTACCGAATTGTTAAAATTTTTTTCTGCATGGCGCTTGACAAATGCGGCCAATCCCTCTACTTTTGTGTCATTAAAAGGCAAACGCGAAAGTAGCTCAGCTGGTAGAGCGCGACCTTGCCAAGGTCGAGGTCGCGGGTTCGAACCCCGTCTTTCGCTCAAAGAGCACCGGCAACGGTGCTTTTTTTATGAGTGAAGTTTCCATGCGAAACGTTCGCCGTGCCGGGATGGCGGAACAGGTAGACGCGCAGGACTTAAAATCCTGTGGGCCGTAGGGTCCGTACGGGTTCGATTCCCGTTCCCGGTACAAAAGGCTCCAACAAGGGCAAGTAACATCCAAACAAAAGCACTGATAATCAGTGCTTTTTGTGTTTTACGCCCTTTCTGTTTTCCCTTGTCTGGATGTTGTTTTACTGTTTTTTGTTACTCATTTGTTACTCGTTTTCATCGTTTTTTGTATGTTTACTCACAGCAATAGTGCTTACTTTTTGTACTATTATTGACTTGGGTATTTTCAAAACAGGAGTCTTTAATTAATTATTCAACAAGGTCGCTCAGTTAAAGCTATACATGACAAAATCACCCAATTGGACACGTGAAGAGCTGATTTTGGCTTTCAATCTCTATTTAAAATTGCCTTTTGGTAAAATGCATAAAGGCAATCCTGATGTAATTAAACTTGCTTCTTTATTAGGCCGACGTACCCCTGATTCTGTGGCCATGCGATTGGTTAATTTTGCGAATGTTGATCCATATCATCAACAGCGGGGAATAAAAGGCATGGGCGGTGGGCAAAAACAAGTGAAGCCAATTTGGGATGAATTTATCAATAACCAGGAAAATTTGGTTTTTGAAAGTGAAAAGATATTAGCAGAATACAAACATAGAACTATAGAAGAACTGCACCCAGAAATAAAATTTGATTTGCAAAGCTTACAAGGCGAAGTACGAGAACGTTTAGTTAAGACGCGGGTTAATCAAAGTGTTTTTCGGCAGATGGTTCTGAAAACTTATAATAATCAATGTGCTATTTCTGGAATATGCTTGCCTGAATTATTAGTGGCTGGACATATAATTCCGTGGGCAGAGAATGACAAACATCGATTAAACCCTGAAAATGGTATTTGCCTGTCAAATTTATATGACCGAGCTTATGAACGCAGCCTTGTTTGCATTGATTTAGATTATAAAATTTTGATTTCGACGCGATTGAAAGAGGAGTCTACAAAAGAATTTTATCAGCGATTTTTTGGTAGGTTTGAAAATCAGATGATATTACTCCCCAAAGAGTATAGGCCTAGAAAAGAATTTTTAGAATATAGGCTTAAACGATTTAACGGTTAATTTATATGAATGTTAAATTTGAGTATATGTATCGAGACGCTGGCAACTACAAGTTGTACGGTTCTGCTATATTTTATAATAATGATCAGATATCGTTCAATGAACTTGAATCAAGAATTAGAAACTCTCTAATTGATGAAAGTTATTTTGTTCCTGCAAAATGCAGTATTCCTAAATTAGAGTTTCCTGAAATCGATGAGAAATTAGACCATGATTGGCATGAGTTTATTTCAATAAGCTTAACAGAAGATCCAGCTAATATAGATTTAGATATAATAGAATTTATTCAACTCTCTACAATCGCCCATCGAAAAGCTTTTCCATAATCAAGTATATATCCCGGATCATGATGTACTACTGGCTGGTTTCTCCTGTCAGCCTTTTTCTATCGCCGGTGTATCAAAGAAGGCAAGTTTAGGCCGTGAACACGGCTTTAAAGACGAAACACAGGGGACATTATTCTTTGATGTAGTGCGGATCATCGAGCATAAACGGCCAAAAGCCTTCATGCTTGAGAACGTTAAAAATCTTGTCTCTCACGATAAGAATAATACATTCCGGGTTATTCGGGAGACGCTGAAAGAACTTGGTTACACGGTTCACGCCCGCATACTTGACGGTAAGCATTTCGTACCTCAGCACCGGGAACGTATTCTGATTATAGGTTTTGACCGGGATCGGTATGATGGTAGGGAGTCGTTTGAGTTCCCGAAACTACCCAAGCCGACAGCCGTAATAGAAGATATTTTAGAGAAGGACGTACCGGCTAAATACACCCTAACAGACAATCTCTGGAAATATTTACAGGATTACGCAGCCAAGCACAAGGCCGCAGGCAATAGTTTTGGCTTTGGTCTCACCCCGCTTGACGGTATAGCCCGTACCCTGAGCGCACGTTATCACAAAGACGGGTCAGAAATCCTGATATCACAGGCCCCGGTCCCGGCGGGGAACCGCAAAATCCACGACGTTACTGACACATGAGGGCCTTTCTGTCCTATGTGGCGTTAAGGCAAAAGCAGGGCTTATGCGGGCAGCAGGCACCGAAAGCGATTCCCCAAACTAACCGGCGCAGCGGGAACGCCACGCGGGACCTTTGCATCGAATAGTCTGAATTTCAGAGCAAACGGTTATCCGTTGCGGGAGGGCGGTTCGGCAGCCGGTGACCGATAGTCCTCCAGTTGCTCAATCAGACGCATCGACTTCAGGATAGGTGTCCACTCCGAACCGCTGAAGAGAAGTTTGAACCATCGTTTATGACGGTTTTCGTACCGGATATTCACGAACAGCCAGCCGGCAGCCACGGTGAACAAGATCGTTATAATCCCCTGAAACACCAGCCATCCACTGCCATTTTCAAGCATTGTCTCGTTCCAGTAGAACGTAGTCCACAAGGGCAGTTGCAGGATCAGCAGGCGGGTTACCCACAGGGTCGAGGTTCTTAGCTGCGCCAGCCGGGCCTGCGTTGCCACAATTGGCTCGCTCACGTCGACCTGCTGAATCAGCATCAACTGATACAGATACACACCGATAGCCAGTTTGGTGAGTAATGACTGAAGCAGAGCCGAATACAAGAAGAAAGGACTAATGTCAGCATAGCGGGACCGAAACAGGCTGAACAGAACCCCGTCCAGCACGAGAACCCACAGAATCCCCACGCCAACGGCCAGCAGTTTTGCCGGACGCATGGATGTCAGCAGCGTCTGAACCTGCAGTCGGGAGACGGCCCTGGTATTTTGCTGATTGAGTACCAGGATCTGCGACATCTGCTGCTGTTGCTGCTGCCAGAGTTGTTTTATATCGATTTCTTCCATGATCGTTAAAAAGTTTGTCGGGCAAAACGGAGTTTAAGTCTGTCTTTGATACGGCCAATTCTGGTGGCTACGTTGCTGACCGAAATTCCCAGAATGTCAGCGATTTCGCGGTGGGGTTTATCGTCCAGATACAGCAGCATCAGGGCTTTGTCAAGCTCGTTGAGTTCGCTGATGAACTGTTCCAGCAAATGCAACTGCTGCTCTTTGTCGGTGTCGTCGGTGTCGGCCTGGGTTGCCAGATCGTCGTTGAGACTGATAAATGTTCTGCTCCGCGAACTGCTTTTGCGGTGGTGTGAGATGGCTACGTTCAACGCAATGCGGTACAGCCACGTCGAGATGGCGAACTGATGGTTGTAGCGGTGGAGCGACTGCCAGATCTGAATGAGCATTTCCTGAATCAGGTCCTGCCGCTCGTCTTCGCTGGGGCAGTATGTACGGGCCACTTTGTAGAGAATGCCCTTGTGCTGTTCGGCAATCGTTTCAAAAAACTGTCGGGCCTCGGTCATGCCTTACAACGTTGAGAGCCAGTATTTTGTGATTGTCAGAGCCCGCCCGTCATGCCTGGTTCTGTCATGCGTGGCTCCTTCGATGAGATGTACCTTGCCTGACATATTAGTGAACAGGTTGCCTTCCACCAGCATACTGTCTTTTTTGCCTTTGAAATACGTTTGCAGAATGCTCTGCGCAGTTGTGCCGGTGCTGAGCGATAGGCTGAGCATAAAGGCCAGAAGAAAGGACGTTTTTTTCACTGTACGAACGAATGGATAAACAATCGGTTTGTCCAATTATTCGCACATGGGTCGGAGATATCACAACAAGGGTTAAATACATTGCCAAAAAAGGACGCAGACAACCAGCGTCTTTTTGTTTTTCGGTGGAGTGCCCCTGCGGATTTCCTACGGACCGGTCAGGTCGGTAGGAACGCGTTTGCCGAAACGGTCGCGCAGGGCAACGCGGGCCGCGTGATAGCCGCACATACCGTGAACGCCTCCCCCCGGCGGCGTGGCCGACGAGCAGATAAACAGATCCGGATCGGAGGTGCGGTAGGGAGACAGACTCAGAGTCGGGCGGGTGAACAACTGCCGCCAGTCGATACTGCCGCCGTTGATGTCGCCGCCTGCGTAGTTGGGGTTCCAGGCCTCGATCTGCGCCGTATTCAGGGTGTGACGGGCCAGAATCCGGTCACGAAAGCCGGGGGCGGCACGTTCCACCTGCTGTTCGATGCGTTCCGTCATATCGACCGTAGAGCCGTTGGGAACGTGGCAGTAAGCCCAGAGGGTATGTTTGCCAGCGGGAGCGCGACTGGAATCGAATAAACTCTGCTGGGCCACTAGCACGTAAGGCCGGTCCGGGTGTCTGCCGTCGACGACCGCCTGTTCCGACCGCACGATGTCGTTCAGCGTACCGCCGAGATGGACTGTCCCGGCCCGCCCGACGTCGACATTCGTCCAGGGAACCGGTCCGTCCAGCGCCCAGTCGATTTTGAAAATGCCGGGGCCGTAGCGGTAGTGTTCGAGCTGCCGCCGGTATGCCGGAGACAGGCGGTGGCCCGCAAGCTGAAGAATCTGTTTCGGTGTCAGGTCGAACAGCACGGCCCGCGCCGGGGGCAGGTCCGCCATCGACCGCACGGGTCGATTTACCTCGATGTTGCCGCCCAGTTTCCTAAAATAGCCCGCCAGCGCATCGGCAATCGGCTGTGCGCCTCCTTTGGGCATGGGCCATCCCCGCTGATGCCCCGTCGCCATCAGCACGAGTGCAATGGCCGAGGTGGTCGGATGGGTTAGCGGCTGAATGGAATGAGCGGCCATGCCAGCCCATAAAGCGCGGGCTTCGGTAGTCCGGAAGCGCTGCGCCAGGCGGGTAGCAGGCAGCAGGGCATTCAGACCGAACCGGGCAAGGTCGACGGGATGGTCGGGCCAGCGTAAGGGGCCGAGAATATCCGGCAGCAGCCCCCTCCAGACCTCCATCAGCGGCTCAAACAGAGAGCGATAGACCGCCGCATCCTGGCCCAAACGCTCGGCGGTTTCGTTGACCGAACCCAGGAGCAAAGCCGCCATCCCGCCGTTCAGCGGATGGGCAGCGGCTACGGGCGGCGTTATCCACTCCAGACCATAATCGGATAAGGGCAGGTGCTGAAACAGAGGAGAACCCGCCGCCAGCGGATGAATGGCGGAACCGACGTCGTGCACAAAACCGGGTAAAGTCAGTTCAGCCGAACACACGCCGCCTCCGACGCTGGGCCGGGCTTCCAGTATGAGCACCGACAGCCCGGCCCGGGCCAGCACAATGGCCGCGCTCAATCCGTTCGGGCCGCTGCCGACCACGACGGCATCGTATTTCGTCTGGGTTCCGTTCATTGCCGGGGCGGAAGTTGGCGCATTACTACCGGAAAATCAGTCAGAGGCGAACAAAAATCTTTTTTCGGTATAACCAGACCTGCACATACCAGGCAATGGCGAAGGCCGTTCCGCCAATCAGCAGATGCTGCATCCCCTCGGACCAGGAGCCGATCCATAACCCCAGGTTGGTGCGCAGGTTGTCGACCAGCCAGCTATGAACCGTCCAGTGCAGCAGATAGGCCGCCATGGAATTGGCTCCAACGACCACGAACCAGAACGTACCCCGCCGCCAGTCGTTTTTCTCGACGGCCCAGACCGTAACGGCCAGCATCAGCAGCACCCAGCCCCCGCTGAACAGCGTCCAGGCGGGCGTCCAGATGCGTTTGACGATGGGACACAGGCCGCCATAATGAAGGGCCAGTCCCAGCACCAGCCCCGCCAGACCCCCGATGAGCAGCCGTTTGGTTTTAGTATCAACCGGCACCGGCTGCTGCATCCACTGCCCGGCTATCAGACCCAGGAGCATGGTCGCCAGCGACGGAATGAAGCTAAGCGTATGATAGCCGCCCCGGTTGACGATAAAGGGAGTCTGACGGGGAAACAGGTTCAGAAACCAGCGGTCGAAGGCGTTGGCCGGATTGGCGTGAATGTTCCAGTGTGCAAAAAAACCGGTAAAAGGTTGGTATACAGCGCCGTCTACGGTAGCATACTGCCGCATCAGCGATACGTTCGAAACGGGGTAAAATGCAAACAGCGCCCAGTAGCCCAGCAGGATGGCGGCAAACCACAGCCACTGCGTCCGCTCCGACCGGAAAGCCAGCCAGAACAGAAAAGGATAGCCCAGACCAATCTGGGTAATGACGTCCTCGAAGGTGAAATAGGTCTGCGGGCGACCCATCGACCGAAGCAGAATTCCGATGACAATCAGAAGAACAGCCCTTCGGATGGCGTGACCCCAGAGCTGTGCCGGGGTGGCGCCTCTGGCCCGTCGGGCCGCCAGCGAAAAAGGCAGCGCCACCCCCACCATCAGCATGAACGACGGCTGAATCAGGTCCCAGACGCGGCAGCCTGTCCAATAGGCATGGGACGTCTGCTCACCGATGAACTGCCAGAAGCGGCTTTCGGGATAAAATGCGGCCAGGCCGGGCAAATCCAGCGTGGCCTCCGTCATGAGAAATACCATGACGATGCCCCGGAAAACATCGAGAGAGACAAACCGTTCGCTCTGTCGCGTACTGACAGCCGGTGGCGAAGTCATAAGACGAGGGATTAGGGAGTATGACCTTTAAAAAGCAGCCTGACCTGCCGGTATAATGGTCTGAGTCTGGCTCAATTGTAAGGCTTTTAACGATACCGGCTGTATGACTGACCAGGCGCCTCCGAAAAGGCAAACCATCCGTCTGCTTCACCGGGAGAATGCTGAGTCGATGGCTATCGGGCGCAGGAGCCGCCCCGCCCACCAGGGCGCGGACGCCGGGCAGCCGGGATCGATAAATCCTGTAATCGTCGTCCATTATTCTGTAAGGCATTTTGTGGATTGTCTGCGACCTTTGCCTACGTCTTTTAGTCGAAGGTTAGTCATGAATACGCAATCAACGAAACTGAATCAGGCGGGTCGCCCGGCGATCCGTCCGGAGCATAAAATCAGGCGCAGCACATTCCCGGTACTGGAAATGTCGTGCGCGGCCTGCGCCGTCAGCGTCGAGTCGATGCTGAGCCACACGCCCGGCGTCGTCAGCGCCGCCGTCAACTACGCCAACCAGTCGGCAACCGTGGAATACGACCCCGCCGTCGTTACGCCTGAGGCCATGCGAACCGTCGTTCAGTCGATCGGTTACGACCTGGTCATCGACGCCGATGACCCACAGGAGGTGCAGCAGGAGGCCCGGCAGCGGCATTACGAATCGCTGAAAAAGCGCACCATCTGGGCGATAGTGCTGTCCGCACCGGTTGTCGTGCTGGGGATGTTTTTCATGGAAGGGGCCAGAATTTCGGTACCCTACGTCAATTACATCATGATGGTCCTGTCGGCCCCGGTGGTGTTCTGGCTGGGTCGTGCCTACTTTATCAACGCCTGGAAACAGGCCCGTCACGGCAGGGCCAATATGGATACGCTGGTGGCTCTGTCGACCGGCATTGCTTTTCTGTTCAGTGCCTTCAACACGATGTATCCGGAATTCTGGCATTCGAGAGGTCTGCATCCGCACGTCTACTTTGAAGCGGCGGCGGTCGTCATTGCCTTTATTACGCTGGGTAAGCTGCTGGAGGAGAGGGCTAAATCGACCACGACGTCCGCGCTCAAAAAATTGATGGGGCTGCAGCCCAAGACGGTCCGCATTATCGAAAACGGTACCGAACGCGAAGTGCCCGTTGCACAGGTGCAGGTCGGGCAGGTGCTGCTGGTGCGTCCCGGCGAAAAAATCGCCGTCGACGGCGTGGTGGATTCGGGAACGTCGTTTGTCGATGAAAGTATGATTTCGGGCGAGCCGGTTCCCGTTGAAAAACAAGCCGGGGCGAAGGTGTTTGCGGGTACGATCAACCAGAAAGGTTCGTTCCGGTTCCGGGCCGAAAAAGTGGGGGCCGATACGATTCTGGCCCAAATCATCCGCATGGTGCAGGAGGCGCAGGGCAGCAAGGCCCCGGTCCAGAAACTGGTCGACAAAATCGCCGGTATTTTTGTTCCGGTGGTTATCGGCATCGCCCTGCTGACGTTCGCGGCCTGGATGCTGCTGGGCCGGTACGCCGGAGCGGAAGACAATGCGTTCACCCACGCGCTGCTGACGTCAGTAACGGTGCTGGTCATCGCCTGTCCGTGTGCGCTCGGTCTGGCAACGCCGACGGCCATCATGGTGGGCGTGGGGAAAGGCGCCGAACACAACATTCTGGTTAAAGATGCCGAAAGCCTGGAACTGGGCCACCGGGTCGATGCGGTGGTTCTGGACAAAACCGGCACCATCACGGAAGGCCGTCCGGCGGTAACAAATCTGGCCTGGCAGGTCACCGAAGATGAACGACCCGCTCTGGCGTCGATACTGTATACGCTGGAGACCCAGTCGGAACATCCGCTGGCCGATGCCGTTGCGCAGCACCTCCGGGCCGATAACGTCGCAGGCGTCACCCTGGAGCAGTTCGAGAGCCTGACCGGTCGGGGCGTCCGGGGTCGTTATGCCGGAAAAACCTACTGGGTGGGCAATCGCCGCCTGCTGGACGAACAAAACCCGGAAGGCTCGCTGCCGCAGGCAGTCGAACAACTCACGGAGCAGTGGCAGCAGGAGGCCCGGACGGTGGTGTATTTCGCCTGCTCCCTCCGGGACGGCGGCGCATCGGACGAAACCCGTATTCTTGCCGTGATTGCCATTGCCGATCCCATCAGAGAAACCTCCCGTGAGGCCATTCAGACGCTGCGCCAGCGGGGCATCGACGTCTACATGCTCACCGGCGACAACGCCCGCACTGCCGGGGCCGTTGCCCGGGCCGTTGGTCTGACCGACTATCGGGCCGAGGTGATGCCCTCCGACAAAGCCGCGTTTGTCAACGAATTACAGGCGCGGGGGAAGGTGGTGGCGATGGTGGGCGACGGCATCAACGACTCGCAGGCGCTGGCGCAGGCCGACGTGAGCATGGCAATGGGACGCGGTTCCGACATTGCGATGGACGTGGCCCGAATGACGCTCATCACGTCCGATCTGGGCAGCGTGCCCAAAGCCCTCCGATTATCGAAAAAAACAGTGCAGACTATCCGGCAGAACCTGTTCTGGGCCTTCATTTACAACGTCATCGGGATTCCGATTGCCGCCGGGCTGCTGTATCCCATCAATGGATTTCTGCTCAATCCGATGATTGCCGGTGCTGCGATGGCGCTGAGTTCGGTATCGGTCGTTACCAACAGTCTGCGGCTGAGAGCTACGAAGCTCTGAGGAACCCCGACGGCGGACGTTCGTTTCAGAAGGCCATCAATAGGCGTGGTCGGCCATCACGTCCTGGCCCGACCAGATTTTGCGGGCGGTCCAGTCTGTCGTCGGCCCGGTCCAGAATGGGTCGCTGGCGGGCAGCCCCAGCGGCAGAAACGCCACCGTGCAGAGGTACAGACTGCCGGTTGAAATATAGATTTCGCCGATGGAAGGCTGATGGCCGCATAACCCGATTTGCAGCCATCCGGCTTTGTCGAAGGTACCGGGCGCATCGAGGGTGCGGCGAATGACCGCCGTCAGGGCCGAGCGAACCTGGGCGGGGGGCAGTTCGTCGGGCAGCTTTTTCTGCAGCGCCATCATCGCCAGGTGCTGGAAGGCACCGCAGCGGTAAGCCAGCGACCGCCCCAGGGCCGGAAAGGATCCATCGGGTCCGATGAGCCGTTCCTGCACCAGGGCATAGCGCCGGGCCCGGGCCAGCAGCGTATCGAGCACGTTCTGACCGATCCGGTCGACGGCCCGCAGCGTCTGTGCTACGTCCAGCAGCATGGGCTGGATAACGAAGCTGTTGTAATAATCCCAGTGGAAATTCGGGCCATCGCCATAAGCTCCGTCGCCTTTATACCACTGCTCGTGCTGTCTGAGAGCGTAGTCGATCCGGACTTCATCGCCCTGTCCGGTAAACTTCATCAGAGCGGCTTCCACCATGGCGCTGAACATGAGCCAGTTGGCATAACTCGGTTTGATGGCGCGGGTCTTGTGCAGCGCCGCTATCACGTTTTGCTGAACGGATTTGTCGAGTTTATCCCAGAGCACGCCGGGAGCCCGCAGCAGGCCGTGTGCCATAAACGCCGTGTCGACGAGCGGTTGCCGGTTTTCCGTAAAATTGAGGTAGGAAGGCGCTTTGGGGTCGACCGAACGGGTGATGGCCTCGCGGGCCAGTTCAGCAAAGCGCCGCTGCCGGTCGACTTCGGAAGGGGGGACGTCGGCGGCGAGCCACGGAGCCAGACCGGCGAGCGTACGGCCCAGCGCCTCCAGATGCGTTACCGTTCGCCGAAGTGCCAGATGATCGGGGCGGGCTTCCACCGGCATTTTTTCTTTCAACTGACCGGCAGCGGCGGCCACCAGCACGGGTTCCGCCACTTTCAGAAGCGTTTGCAGCCAGTAATCACGGTCGCTGACGGGGGCGGCTGGTCCCGGTCTGGTCTGCAGCGTGGGCAGAACGATGAGGCCGCCGAGAAAACTGCGTCGTTGCATGGGCATTGGGGAATGACGATTGCTACAAGAAGCCGGCCTGAGAGAAATTCTTACCCGATTCGAGTGGATTTTTTTGCCGGACTGCTTTTAACAGAAAATAACCTCGTTTTTTAGGATGAAAACACGGCTCTGTGGTATCCTGCTCGGTATGTTTGTCACGTTCGTGGCTCACGCTCAGACAACTCCCTCCAAAACCGGGAGCCTCTCCGACCTGAACATGCTGGAAGGGCACTGGCTCGGAACGTTCAGCGGCGGTCCCATCGAAGCCTCCTGGACCGCCCCGGCAGGCGACAACATCGTGGGCTATATCCGGATGATGAAAGACAACAGGGCGACCCTCTATGAACTCTTCGCCATCGAGCAGACCGACAGCGGTCCGGTCGTCCTGGTGAAGCATTTCAAGCCGGGACTGATTGGTGTGGAGGAAAAAGACAAGTCGGACCGCTACCGATTCATCAGTGCCGAAAAAGACCGTACGCTGTTTGAAAAAGAAGACGGTTCCATCCGCATCATCTACGAGCGGCGCACCCCCACCCAACTCGTCCTCCAGCGCGGCCAGCCGAAAGACGGCAAGTGGGTCTTCAGCGATTTGTTCGTCTTCAACCGGGTGCCCTGAACGGACTGTTTGCTGAGCCGGTTATCTGCTCCGACATAGGGTATAAGTCCTGAATTGGGTCTTTAGATGACAGATAGAATTCTGTTGACAAAACCCGATGAATCTGAACCTGAAAGCGACTGCCGACGCCACCTACGACGCCATCGTGGTGGGGTCGGGCGTAAGCGGCGGGTGGGCGGCCAAAGAACTGACCCAGAAAGGCCTGCGCGTGCTGATGCTCGAACGGGGCCGTAACCTCGAACACATCACCGGTTACGAAACTGCCCTGAAAGCGCCCTGGGAACTGCCCCACCGGGGGCTGACCGTGCTGCGCCCCGAAAAAACCGACCCGCAGTTCCGCATTCATGTTCCCAACGAGCAGAACGGCGACTTCTGGTTCGATGACCGCAACGCGCCATACCGGGAAATCCAGCCTTTCGACTGGTACCGGCCCGATATTCTGGGCGGCAAGTCCGTCATGTGGGGACGGCAGAGTTACCGCTGGAGCGAGATGGACTTCGAGGCCAACGCCCGCGACGGCATCGGCAACGACTGGCCCATCCGCTACAAAGACCTCGAACCCTGGTATGGCTACGTCGAGAAGTTCGCCGGCATTTCGGGGCGGAAAGAAGGGCTGGCGCAACTGCCCGACAGTGACTTTCTGCCGCCGATGGATATGATGTGTGTGGAAGAGCACGTCGCCCGGCAGCTAAAAACGAAAATGAACCGGGTGATGACCATCGGCCGGACGGCCAACCTCAGCAAAGCCACGCCGGAACAGATGGCCCTGGGCCGGGCCGACTGCCAGTACCGGAACCTGTGCAGCCGGGGCTGTCCCTACGGAGCGTATTTCAGCACCTTGTCGGCCACGCTGCCTGCCGCCCGGAAAACGAACCGGCTGACGGTCCGGACGGGCAGCATCGTGTCGGAAGTTTTATTTGATGAAAAAGCCAGCGGGGCCGCGACTGGCCGGGCAAAGGGCGTCCGGGTGGTCGATGCACTGACGGGACAAACGACCGAATACTACGCCCGAATCATTTTTCTGAATGCCTCGGCTATAGCAACCAATTTCATCCTGCTCAGCTCGGTCTCCAGCCGTTTTCCGAATGGTTTCGGCAACGACAGTGGAACGCTGGGCCGATACATCATGGATCATCACTTTCAGATTGGCGCCAGTGGCCGGGCTGAAGACATGGGTTTTGAGGATAAATATTATTACGGACGCCGGGCCAACGGCATCTACATCCCGCGTTACCGCAACATCGGCAACGACAAACGGGACTATCTGCGGGGCTTTGGCTATCAGGGCGGGGCTTCCCGGTCCGGCTGGCAGCGGCTGGTGTCGGAAATGGATTTTGGTGCCGCACTAAAAGAAAAAGCCAGTCAGCCCGGCCCGTGGACGATGGGGCTGGTTGCCTTCGGCGAATGTCTGCCGTATGAGGATAACCGGCTGTCGCTCGACCGCACACGGCTCGATAAATGGGGTCTGCCGATGATGACTTTCGACGTGAAATTCCGCGAAAACGAGATGCTGATGCGGAAAGACATGGGAAACGACGCCGCTGAAATGCTCGAAGCGGCGGGTCTGAAAAACGTCAGTATATACGACAACAAGTCCATTCCGGGCGGGGCCATTCACGAGATGGGGGGCGTGCGTATGGGCCGCGACCCGAAAACATCCATGCTGAACGCCTATAACCAGCTATGGGCTGCCAGAAACGTGTTCGTCACCGACGGGGCAGCCTTTGCGTCGGTGGCCTGTCAGAACCCCTCCCTGACGTTCATGGCGCTGACGGCCCGGGCGGCCAGCCATGCCGTCGGCGAACTGAAGCGGCGCAATCTGTAACCCCGAAAATCGCAAAAAACGTGTTGACAATACAACGCTTTCTGCCCGGTTTCCTGCTGTTTCTGCTGCCGTATCTCCTGTCCGCCCAGACTATCTATCCCGCCCCCGCCGGGCTCAAACCTTCGGCGGATTACCGGGTTTTCGTCAACGGCCAGGAAGCCTTCGTTTACGCCTCGCCTATTCCGGCGGCCTGGTGCAGTTTCGAGATGAATGGCCCCGTGGAGGTCACCATCCAGACGGCCCGCGACGTAAAATGGGCGGACGTGCGTCCGTTCTCCGCCCGCATCACGCCGACGTTCAGCGGCAAAACCATCCGGTTTCGGATCGACAAACCCCGCCAACTGAGCATCGAACTGAACGGCAGTCTCCGGACGCCGCTGTTTCTGTTTGCCAACGCGTCCGAAACCCGAAAACCCGCGAGGAGCGACAAAAACGTGCTTTATTTTGAGGCGGGTAAAATTCATTACCCCGGACGCATCGACCTGAAGAGCGACCAGACCGTCTATATCGAGGGCGGGGCCGTGGTAGTGGGCGTCATTCAGGCAAAAGATGCCCGCAACGTCCGCATCGCGGGCCGGGGCGTACTGGATGGCACGTACAATCGCCAGTTTAACGAAGAAATCATCAAAACCGGCGATACGGCCCGGATTCATGCCAATAAAACCGGTCGCTATGCCCGCTTCATCGAACTGGACGGCTGCGAGAATGCTACGGTCGAAGGCGTGACGCTCTTCAACGGCACAAGCTGGCAGTTAGTCCCCATTAATTGTAAAAACGTTCTGATTCAGGATGTCAAGATTGTCAGCGATAACGCCAGCGACGACGGTATCGACGTGGTGCATTCGCAGAACGTACGGATCGAAAACAGCTTTATCCGCACCAAAGACGACTGCATCGTCCTGAAGGCGTATATGAAAAAGACTTCTACGCCGGGCGTCGATAGCGTACTGGTGCAGTCGCCCGCTACCTACAGGAAGTACGACACCCGGACGGTGATGGACATCGACGACGTGCAGGTCCGGAACTGCGTGTTCTGGAATGCGCTCTGGGGCAACGCTCTCGAACTGGGTTTCGAACTTAACGGGGCCGAGGTCCGGAACGTCCGGTTCAGCAACTGCGACGTTATCCACGTCGAGGCCGGGGCGGTCCTGAGCATTCACAACGCGGGGCGATCGACGGTGAAAGACATTGTGTTTGAAGACATTCGCATCGAAGACGCCCGCCAGAAACTGTTCGACGTTGCCATTTTCCGTTCACAGTATTCCGAAGACGGCACCCGCGACCCCGACGAGCGCAAACGTCTCTACATGCAGGGGGCCTGGGATGGGGTGCTGATTGTACCACCCGACAAAAAAGACTATCATGCCCAATTTCGCGGGCAGGTGCGGAACGTCGTTTTCCGTAACATTCAGATTATCGACGGCCTGTTTCCGTATTCCATCTTCTACGGTTTTGACGAAAACCACACGGTCGAGAACGTCACCATCGACAACCTGACCGTTCGCGGCCAGAAAATAACAGACCTCTTCCGGGCCAGAATCTATACGGAAAACGCGAAAAAGATAACTCTGAAGTAAACTCCGGCGGGCAGCAAAAAATTTTCAGCCAATCGTATTACAATGGTAAGGGTAGGTGCGACTCAATCATACTAAATCGATACTCATCGCCGGGCGACGGAATCGATTTGCCTAATTGATCACAGGACGTCTCACCCCCCGGTGATTGCACGTCCACTAACTACCCAGGTCATGAAGATTGTCATTGCGCCGTCGGGCTTCAAGGAAAGCCTGAGCGCTGAAGAGTGTGCCGTCATTATTGGCAAAGGAGTCCGTAACATTTTGCCCCATGCGCACATTACGGAACTGCCGCTGGGCGACGGCGGAGAGGGTTTTACCCGCACGATGATGAGTGCTACGAAAGGGCACCTGTATCCTGTCGTAGTGACTGGCCCCGTAGGCAAACCTGTCGATTCGCATTTTGGTATCTTCACTAACCAGTCAGGGCAGCGTGTGGCCGTCATTGAAATGGCCGCTGCCGCCGGTCTTCGGCTGGTGCCGCGTGATCGGCGCAATCCGTTTGCTACCACCACCTATGGCGTAGGCGAACTTATTCGGGCGGCGCTCGATGCGGGTATCGACCGGATTCTGATCGGCAATGGCGACTCCGGCACCAACGACGGCGGGGTGGGGGCTGCGCTGGCCCTTGGCGTCCGGCTTCTGAAAGCCGACGGTACGTCCATCGAACCTACCGGAACCGGCCTTAACGAACTGGCCCGTGTCGACCTCAGCGAACGTGATAAACGCCTCGACCGGGTGCCCATCGACGTGGCCTGTAACATCACCAACATCCTGTGCGGTCCCAGGGGCGTTGCACAGGTATATGGACCGCAGAAAGGAGCCACGCCCGAACAGGTCGTTGCGATGGCCGCCGCCCTGGAACACTATGCCGCCATACTCGAACGCGACACCCATATCGACGTGCGGTATATGCCGGGCGGCGGCGCCAGCGGCGGTCTGGGTGCAGGCCTTCATGCTTTGCTGGGCGCAAAACTGCACTCCCGGTTCGACATCGTTTTCGATTATTTCCGGCTCGAAGAGGCGCTTCAGCAGGCTGATCTGGTCATTACGGCGGAGGGAGGCATCAATTTTCAGACACCCAACGGTAAAATTCCGTCGGAAGTAGCCCGGCGGGCCAAAAAGTATAACCTGCCGGTGATGGCTATCGCCGGAAGTCTCAATCAGGGGGCGCGTCTTAATTACGGCGTAGGCATCGACGCTATCTTCAGCATTCTGCGGGAACCTACGACGCTCGAAGATGCCATCCGCAACGCCCCGCGTCTGCTGGAAAAATGCGCGGAAAACATCATGCGCACCTTGCTGGTCGGCAAACGAATCGGGCGTCGACTGGATAAAACGCTGCGTCAGCAAAATCAGGAAGATTCGGTTCGTTTTGCCCGTCTTGCCGCATGATCACGAATGTGGAAAAGCCCGGTACGTCCGGGCTGTGGGCCCCGGTCCCGGCCCCGATAGCGCTTCCTGACGCAGCGGCCTCGTCCGGGCGCGGAAAAAAAGAGTGGATGGTCAGGATGGGACTGCCTCTGCTGTTGATCGGCCTGGTGGCAGTGGGCGTCACGCTGCCTGATGGCCTGACCTACGAAGCCCGCGTGGCCTTGTTCACATTTGGACTGGCGACAATTCTGTGGTCAGCTACCGCACTGAATGCCGCGTTTGTGGCCCTGGGCGCTGCGCTGCTGCTGGTCCTGCTGGGCGGCCGCCCGCAGGAGATTGTTTACGACTCGCTGGCGACGGACGTCATCTGGCTGATGATCGGGGCGTTCATGCTGGGCGAAGCGGTGGAACAGACCTCGCTTGCCGAACGCCTGACCAATTTTGTGGTAGCCCGTGCGGGCAGAGTCGGGCAGGTATTCTGGCTGCTGACGGGCGTTCTGACGCTGCTCTCCTTCTTCATCCCGGCTACGTCGGGGCGGGCGGCAGTGGCCCTGCCGGTGTTCAACCGCCTCAGCGACCGCCTCAACGATCGGAACGTGACCCGCGCCCTGGCTCTGCTCATTCCGACGATTGTGCTGGTTTCGACCATCTGTACGCTGATTGGTGCCGGGTCGCACTTTATTGCCAACGATCTGCTGAAGCAGGTGTCGGGGCAGGACATTTCGTTTCTGAACTGGGTCATCTACGGACTGCCGTTCGGCCTGGCTGCGAGCGTGGTATCGTGTTTCGTGATTCTGCGGATGTATCTGACGCCGGAACAGCGCGACCGGGCGTTCGACCGCCCCACCAGCGAGCCGACCCGGAGATTCTCTCCGGCGGAATGGAAAACCATTCTGATTACGGTCGGCATGCTGCTGCTCTGGATGACCGAACGACTCCATCACGTGGGCATTGCACTCGTGACGATGGCTGGCGCCCTTCTGCTCACGGCTCCCGGCTTTGGCGTCATTTCGTGGAAAGACGGCCTGAAGTCGGTTTCGTGGAGTCTGATTCTGTTTGTCGGTGCCTCTACGGTGCTGGGTAAGGCCCTCATCGACACTAAAGCCGCGCAGTGGATCATGGACGGGATTTTTTCTGCTGGTCAGGTTGGCTCGTCCGCTCCAACGTATGTGGTGCTGGGCCTCATCGCCCTCATCTCGCTCTCTTCGCATATTTACATGACCTCGCACACGGCCCGGGCAGCGGCCCTGCTGCCCATGCTCCTGCTGTTTGCGCAGAGTCTGGGCATAAACCCTGCTGCAATGGTATTTATCGCCACCGTCGGTATGGACTACTGCCTTACGTTTCCGGTCAGTTCCAAAGCCCTGCTGATGTTTCAGGGGCTCGACCGGGCGACGTTTCACCCCCGCGATCTGCTCCGCCTGAGTGCCGTGTTGCTGGTGGTGCATCTGCTGCTTATCGTCGTCTTCTACTACAGTTACTGGCAATTTGTCGGACTGGCGCTTTGATGACTGGCTGTCAACGCCCCGGCAGTACATGATTCGACTCTGACCCGACCCCAGGTGTCCATTATCGATTCTTTCCCATGCGCTTCATCACGATCATCCTGCTAAGTGCTGCCAGCCATTGGCTGCTGGCAAATCCTGGACCAAACAGCGATCGCTATCGGCTCAATATCAGACGGGCCGCAGGCAAAATCGTCGTCGATGGAAAGTTTACGGAAAAAGACTGGCAGGTGGCTCAGCCCGCCCGTAACTTCTGGCAGCAGTTTCCCGATGACTCGATCCGTGCCAGACGCAGCACGGAGGTCCGCATGACCTACGACCGGCAGCATCTCTACATCGCTGTTCTGGCGCTGCAGAAACAGGAATACGTGGTGCAGTCGCTCCGGCGTGACTTTGCCGCCAACGGGAGCTCCGACGTGATTCTGATTAACATCGATACATTTCACGATAAACAGAATGCGTTTCATTTCGCCGTCAATCCCTACGGTGTGCAGCGGGAGGGATTGGTATCGAACGGCGACAATTTTTCAGCCGACTGGGACAACCGATGGACGTGTAAGGTCAGCAATCACCGCGACCGGTGGATGGTCGAGATCGCTATTCCCTTCAAAACGCTTCGTTACCGCACCGGGGCCGACGCCACTCACTGGGGTATCAATTTTTTTCGGTATAACCTCTCCGACAACGAGCGGTCATGCTGGGCTCCCATTCCGCGTGGTTTCAGCAGTTCCGACATCGCCTTCTCGGGCACGCTGGTCTGGGACCAGCGCCCGCCTGAGCCGGGTACCAACATCGCCCTGATTCCTTATGCGGCCGCCAGCGTACAGCAGGACAGGGTACGGCAGCAACCCACCCGGGCGGGCGTCAGCACAGGTTTCGATGCCAAAGTGGGCCTGACACCCGCCCTGAACCTTGATCTGACGGTCAATCCGGATTTTGCGCAGGTGGAGGTGGATCAGCAGGTGACCAACCTGAGCCGGTTTGAGTTGCTGTTTCCCGAACGGCGGCAGTTTTTTCTTGAAAATGCCGATTTATTCGGAACGTTCGGTTTTTCAAAAGTGAATCCATTCTTCTCCCGGCGCATCGGCCTGGCCCGAAGCCCCGTTAGCGGCGAACTGGAACGCAACGCCATTCATGCCGGGCTTCGGCTTAGCGGCAAGCTCAACAACCGCTGGCGGGTTGGTCTGCTCAGTATGCAGACCGCCGGGGACTCGGACCTGAGCCTGCGTACGGCTAATTTTACTGTCGCTACGGCGCAATACCGCGTTTTCGACCGCTCGAACATTAGTGCCATTCTGGTAAATAAAATCGACCGGACGGGCTACAATTCAGTGGCGGGACTGGATTATAATCTGGCGTCGGCGGATGGCCGGTGGCAGGGTAAGTTCTTCGTTCACAAGCTCCTGCGTAACGATAACCGCAGCGGGCAGTCGGCGGCCGGTGCACAGCTCGAATACAGCACCCGCCGGTTTACCGCTGCCACGCAGAACCAGCTCGTGGGCCGTAATTACAATCCCGAAGTCGGTTTTGTGCAGCGCCGGGATATCTTCCGGACGACCAACCAGTTCAATGTCGTATTTTTTCCGGGAGGCAGCCTGAAAAAATGGCTCAACTACGTCAGTTTTGGTCCCGAAGCAGATGTGATCTACGGACAGGCGCAGCGGCAGATCATCGACTGGGAAGCAGGTTTATACGGAAAAATAAAATTTCAGAACACCGCGAGCCTGCGCCTGGCACTGGCCCGGTGGGAATACGTTTACCTGTTCAGTCCATTCGATCCTTCGGGTAAAAACGACCCGACCCGGGAACTGCCGGCGGGGTCGGCGTTTCGGTACCGGCAAAGTCGGTTCCAGTATCAGTCCGATGCCCGGCGGTCGTTCTATACTGTCATCGAGGGGCGATTCGGGCAGTATTTCAATGGACGGCTGTTCAACATCCACACGACCTTCCAGTACCGGCAGCAGCCCATAGCCCTCTATGCGCTCGAAGTGAACTACAACCGGATTCGTCTCCCGGCTGGCTTCAACGATGCGGATTTGCTGCTGATTGGGCCCCGCCTCGACCTGACGTTTACCAGAAACGTGTACTTCTCGACGCTCGTGCAATACAATAATCAAATCAACAACATGAATATCAACGCCCGGCTGCAGTGGCGGTTCCGTCCGGTGAGCGACTTTTTCCTGGTCTATACGGACAATTATTTTACGCAGGCCGCCACCGTGGGTGAAACCCGGTTCTTCGAGCCGTTTCAGTCCAAGAACCGGGCCCTCGTTGCCAAGCTGACTTATTGGTTCTCCCTGTGAGCCTGTCGACGGATAACGGAGGCGGGTGCTGATGACGCGGCTGTGTCAATCCCTTATTTCCCCTGCGCTTCCACGACTGCAATCGCCACCATGTTCACGATTTCGCGCTCCGATGAGCCCAACTGCAGAACGTGTACCGGCCTGCGGATGCCGAGCAGAATCGGACCGATGGCATCGAAGCCCGCCGCCTCCGACATCAGGTTGTAGGCGATGTTGCTGGCCGATAAGGTCGGGAAAATCAGCGTGTTGGCTCCCTCTTCGGCCAGGCGGCTGAACGGATGGTTCTGCCGCAGCAGTTCCGTGTTGAAGGCCAGGTGCGCCTGAATTTCGCCGTCGACAATCATATCCGGGTATTTTTTGTGCAGAATCGCCACCGCCTGATGCATCTTGCGGGCGTCGTCGCCCTGGGCGCTGCCGAAGTTGGAATAGGTCACCAGGGCAATGCGGGGTTTGATGTTGAATCGCTCCACGGCCCGGGCCGCCAGTTCCGTAATCTCGACCAGTTCTTCGGCAGTGGGATTGAAGTTGACCGTCGTATCGGCAAAAAACAGCGGGCCGCGCTTGGTGAGCAGAATATACATCCCGGCCACTTTCTCGACGCCCGGTTCTTTGCCGATAATCTGCAGCGCCGGTCGGATGGTGTCGGGGTAGTTGCGGGTAAGACCCGAAATCAGGGCATCGGCCTCGCCGGTCTCGACCATCATCGACCCGAAATAATTCCGGTAGTACATCAGTTTCCGGGCTTCGGTCAGGCTGACGCCTTTTCGCTGGCGCTTCTCGAAGAACACATCCGTAAAGCGGTCGATGAGCTCGCCCTGCTCCGGAGCGCGGGGGTCGAGGATGGGCGTATCACCGAGGTCCAGACCGTTTTCCATGATAATCTGCCGGATTTTATCCGTTTGCCCGAGCAGTATCGGATAGGCGATGCCTTCGTCCCGCACCTGCTGCACGGCCTTCAGCAGTTTCAGATTTTCGGCATCGGCAAACACCACGCGCTTCGGGGCCGTTTTGGCTTTGGCGATAATGACCCGCGAAATCTGATTGTCCTGCCCCAGTCGCCGGGCCAACTGCTGTTCATAGGCTTCCCAGTCGGTGATGGGCTGCCGGGCCACGCCGGATGCCATCGCCGCCCGCGCCACGGCGGGTGCCACGGTCGTGAGCAGGCGCGGGTCGACGGGCTTGGGCAGAATATAGTTGCGGCCAAAGGACATGTGGTCGGTGCCGTAGGCCAGATTGACCAGATCGGGAACGGTTTTTTTGGCTAAATCGGCCAGGGCATGCGTAGCCGCCAGCTTCATGGCTTCGTTGATTTCCGTCGCCCGCACGTCGAGCGCCCCCCGGAAAATGTAGGGAAAGCCGAGAACGTTGTTGACCTGATTGGGGTAGTCGGAGCGGCCCGTCGCCATGATGATGTCGGGGCGGGCGGCGGTGGCGTCTTCGTAGCTGATTTCGGGTGTGGGATTCGCCATCGCAAACACGATGGGATGCGCCGCCATCGAGCGGATCATGTCCGGCGAGACCAGGTTGCCCTTCGACAGACCCACGAATACGTCGGCCCCGACGAGCGCCTCGGCCAGTGAGTGCAGGTCGCGGGAGGTGGCGAAGGGCCGGGTGATGTCGGTCAGGTCGGTGCGTTCGGGGCGGAGTACGCCGTTGACGTCGAGCATGACGATGTGTTCGGGCCGGGCACCCAGCGCCACATACAGGCGGGCGCAGGAGATGGCGGCGGCCCCGGCTCCGCTGAACACGAACCGGACTTTTTCGATGGTTTTGCCGACCAGTTCAAGGGCGTTCAGCAGAGCGGCTCCCGACACGATGGCCGTGCCGTGCTGGTCGTCGTGCATGACGGGGATGTTCAGCTCCCGCTTCAGCCGCTGCTCGATTTCGAAGCATTCCGGTGCTTTGATGTCCTCCAGATTCACCCCACCGAAGGTCGGTTCCAGGAGTTTGACGGCCTCCACAAACTTGTCGATGTCTTTGGTATTGAGTTCAATATCGAAGACGTCGATGTCGGCATAAATCTTGAACAGCAGCCCTTTGCCTTCCATGACGGGTTTGCTGGCTTCGGGGCCGATGTCGCCCAGGCCCAGCACGGCGGTGCCGTTGGAGATGACGGCCACCAGATTGCCTTTGGCCGTGTACTTGTATACCTCCTCCGTATTGGCGGCTATTTCGAGACAAGGTTCGGCCACGCCGGGCGAGTAGGCCAGCGACAGGTCGCGCTGCGTAGCCGTTTCTTTGGACGGAATGACTTCTATTTTACCTGAGCGGCCTTTTGCATGATAATCGAGGGCGTCTTCACGACGAATTTTATAATTCATAAACCGGACTGTCTGTGATGAATCGTGTTGATTAGTTAACGGAAACGTGGGCAAAGATCGCAAGCTTACCCGACAAAACACTACTTACTTTTTCATAGTTATTAAGAAAAACAAACGCCTCACGTCATGGAAAATAAACAGGAAGATACAGTTAATCGCCACGACCCGCACGCCCGCGATCCGGAGTTTTATTCGAATGACCCCTATCAGCACGGCACGTCCGATTATGGTCGGCCCAGCGAAGGTACCAACATCGAGACCACCAATTCGGTGTCGGGCATGGATCAGTCCGTCGAAAACACGGAACTGGTGCGGGAGATGCGGGAAAACAATAAATTCAACGCCGAGCGTGAGGCGGGGCCGGATAACTACGGCGGTACGCAGGAATGGGACGTCGACCCGAATGCCATTCAGCAGAGCCGGGAGGATGCCGCCCGCGAACCGGTCAGTACCGAAAGCGGTCTGCCGAGCAGCGTGGAGGGTCTGCCCGACAATCCGTCCGATGAGGCGCTGTTTGTTCGTAAAGACGCCACCTATCTGGAAGAAGGCGACGACCCGCAGCGGGACGGCTACGATCCGCATCACGTCGGATACGACGATAAGGACAAAACGTGAATACGAACTAACCTGTGATGATCAGCCACGCCTTCGGGTGTGGCTTTTTTTGTCAGTAAAAGGACGTCGATTGCTGCTTTACGAAACAACGGTTATACTTGACAAGAAATCCGTTCCTAGCTTAAGCGGTATCTGATCGCCATGAAAAAACAATTCAAAACATTCGTAAGCCTGGCCCTTACCGGCCTGGCGCTGGTCATGACATCCCCTGATTCCGGGGCCACTTCTAACCCGTCCCGGCCCAAAAAAAGCAAGTGGGTGAAACTCTATGACGGCAAGTCGTTTGCCGGATGGCATACTTACCTGAAACCCGGTCAGCCGGTTTCGGACAAATGGACCATCGATGACGGTGCTATGCACTATAACGGCGGACGCGGTGGCGGCGACATCGTGACCGACAAGGAGTACGGCAACTTCGAACTCGAACTGGAGTGGAAAATCGCCGAAGGCGGCAACAGCGGCATCATGTACCACGTCCACGAAGACCCGAAATTCAAGGCGACTTACAATACCGGCCCCGAAATGCAGGTGCTTGACAACGAACGGCACCCCGACGCCAAACAGGGCCGCAACGGCAACCGCACCGCCGGATCGCTCTACGACATGCTGCCCCCTTCCGACCCCACGGCCTACAAACCCGCCGGACAGTGGAACAAGGCAAAACTAATCATCAACAACGGTCGGGCGGAACACTATCTGAACGGCAAAAAGATCGTCGAATACCCCGTCTCCGGCCCCGAATGGGACAAAATGGTCGAGAACAGCAAGTTCAAAGGCTGGGAAGGCTTCGGCAAATACAGCACGGGTAAAATCGCCCTCCAGGACCACGGCGACAAAGTCTGGTATCGTAACGTCCGGATTCGGGAACTGTAAACAAAGAGTGAAAGAGTGAATGAGCGGTCCGCCGCTGCGGTGAAAGAGTGGCACGGCTGCTTTTGTCATCTTTCGCTCTTTCACTCTTTCACTCATTCGCTCTTTATGAAAAATCCCTCCCGCCGTACGGCGCTCAAACAACTGGCTGGCAGTGCGATGGCGCTGACCTCGCTCGAAACGCTGGCTTCCGGCATGGAGCCGCCCAAACTGAAAGGTAATCTGCGCCACTCGGTCAGCCGCTGGTGCTACGGCAGCATACCGCTCGAAGAACTGGCTCAGGCCTGCAAAGACATGGGCATTCAGTCCGTGGAACTGACCGGACCGAAAGAATGGGCGGTGCTGAAAAACTACGGACTTACGTCGGCGATGGGGCAGCCCGACGCCTGGCCGCAGGGTATGGGACTGCCCAACTGCTTCAACAATCCCAAAAACCACGACCAGCTCGTGGCGATGTATGAGCAGCTCATTCCGCAGGCCAAAGCCGCAGGCGTGACCAACCTGATTACCTTTTCGGGGAACCGCAACGGCCTGCCCGACTACCAGGGTCTGCTCAACTGCCAGAAAGGCCTGAAACGCATTATGCCGACCGCCGAAAAAAACGGCGTCCTCATCACGATGGAATTGCTCAGCTCCCGCGACAGCCACCCGGATTATCAGTGCGATAACGTGGAGTGGGGGAGTGTGCTGTGCGAAATGGTCGGTTCGCCGAATTTCAAGCTGCTCTACGACATTTTCCATATGCAGAGCATGACCGGCGATCACATCCGCAACATCCGCCGCTACGGTCAGTATATCAGCCATTATCACACGGGCGGAATGCCGGGGCGTCATGAGATTGACGAAACGCAGGAAATCTATTACCCGGCCATCATGAAAGCGCTGGTCGAAAGCGGCTACAAAGGCTTCGTCGGTCAGGAATTCATCCCTACACCAAAAGACAAACCCGGTATGCTGGCCTCACTGCGCCGGTCGATTGAAATTTGTGACGTGTAACAATTTTGAATGATAGAATGATAGAATGATTGAATAGGCTCCGCCACACAAAATTTGCGAAGCTTATTCTATCATTCTATCACTCAAAATTCAAAATTCAATCAACAGTATGCCCTCCTCCCCCGAACCTGCCCTTCCCCGTCGACTTGGACTGCTGCCTGCCACGGCGCTGAATATGATCGATATGGTGGGCATCGGGCCGTTTGTGGTGCTGCCGCTGGTGATCAAAACCATCGGCGGACCGCACTTTATCTGGGCGTGGGTGCTGGGTGCCGTGGTGTCGTTTATCGATGCATTCGTCTGGTCGGAACTGGGGGCGGCTTATCCAAAAGCGGGCGGGAGCTATAATTTTCTGCGTATCGCGTACGGAGAGAACCGCTGGGGGCGGCTGCTGTCGTTTCTGCTGGTCTGGCAAACGCTCATTCAGGCACCACTGGTGGTGGCGTCGGGGGCAATCGGTTTTTCGCAGTATGCGTCCTATCTGATTCCGCTCGACGGCTTGGGAAGACGGGCCGTTTCGGGCGGTGTGGTGCTGCTGGTGGTGGCCCTGCTCTATCGGCGCATCGACTCCATCGGTCGCATCGGTCTGGCTCTGTGGGTGTGTGTGCTCGCAACGCTGGGCTGGATCATCTGGGGCGGACTCAGCAGCGGTCAATACCGGGCCGATTTCTCATTGCCAGACACGCTGTTTTCGTTTGACGGGCTGATGAGCGCGGGTCTGGGAGCCGCCACCGTCAAGACCATTTACTGTTATCTGGGCTATTACAACGTGTGTCATCTGGGCGGCGAAATCCGCGACCCGGCCAGGACAATCCCCCGCAGCATGTTTCTGTCGGTGCTGGGCATTTCGGCGCTGTACCTGCTGATGAATACCAGCGTCGTGAGCGTGGTGCCCTGGCAGGAAGCACAGCACAGTGAGTTTATTGTCAGCACGTTCATCGAGCGGCTGTACGGCCCCAGCGCCGCCCGGCTGGCAACGTTTCTGGTGCTGATTGTGGCGTTTTCGTCGCTGTTTGCCGTGTTGCTGGGCTACTCACGCATTCCGTATGCGGCGGCGGTCGACGGGCTGTTTTTTTCTGCCTTCGCCCGGCTGCATCCCAGTCGGCAATTCCCCTATGTTTCGCTGCTGTTTCTGGGCGGCGTAGCGTTTGTGTTCAGTATGTTGTTTAAATTGTCAGACGTCATTACGGCCATTCTGGCGATGCGGATCGTTGTCCAGTTCATCGGTCAGGCCGTGGGACTGATGGTGCTTCACCGGCAGAAGAAAACGGTTTTTCCGTTCCGGATGCCGCTCTATCCGCTGCCCGTGCTGGGGGCGATTGCGGTCTGGACGCTCATCTTCGTTTCCACGGGCCTGTCGTTTGCCCTGTCGGGCCTGACCGTCATCGGTCTGGGCGTCATCGCCTACCTGATTTCGGCCCGGGTGCAGGGTGCCTGGCCGTTTGAGGAAACCTACCAGAAGACAGGCGAAACGGCATAGATTGAATTAATTGGGACGGGAAGTGTGATGGAAAATCTTAAAAATTACATTCGACGATACTGTCAGATAACGGATGACGATTTAACGAAAGTTATAAATCAGTTCCATCCGCGACAGATTCCTAAAAATCGGATGTTACTTCAGCCAGGGCAGATTTGTAACGAATTCGTGTTCGTAGAGACCGGGGCGTTTCGGATGTATAAACTTGTTGATAACAAAGAAACGACAGCATGGGTCTTTTTTGAAGGAACTGCGTTCTGTGAACTCATTAGTTTCCTGCGGCAGATACCAACTTCCTACGCTATTCAGGCACTTGAAAACAGCCGTATCTGGACAATTACGCATTCGAACATGGAGATGTTATACCGAACAGTGCCTTCCTGGCAGGAATTCGGCCGACGTCATTGGGAGGAGGCGTTACTCAAGTTTACCGACGTAGCCCAATCCTTTCAAAGCGATCCAGCCGAGACTCGCTATAACCGTTTTACCTCTGACCGACGCATGCTACAGCGTCTATCACTTAGGCAGTTAGCTTCTTTACTTGGAGTTACTCCCTATACATTGAGCCGATTGCGGCGTAAGCGCTGAAACCCATTTGTTGCCAAACAGCAATTTCTGGCCTTGACGCTCCTGATACTTTTGTGTCATCACTGAACTATAATGATGATGACGCTTTCACTTAAAAATACACGTCGGCTGGTCGATTTTTCACTATTCGGTATAGCACTTTGGTTTTTTGGTAATCTGTACGAAGAGATTGTGCTGATGCCCAATTGGCTAGTAGCCCCATTACACGTTTTGCAGGCCTATAATCAGTATTATACGGTTATTATTCAATATCATTATTATGTGCCGATCACTCAAATTGCCATTATCGTACTGATAGCCTTGTCGCTTTTTGACAATCCGGCCAGACAATCATCCCGACGGAATCTGCATCTTGGTGCCATTTGGGGACTCGCCGGTATACTTCTGACTGTTTGGATTGTTCTTTCTCTCAATCTTGATCTGTTTATCGGTCAACTGCGTCTAACGGAAGCTGAAGCTCATCGAAAAGGAATTACCTGGATGATTAGAAATGGTATTCGGTTATTTTGTGTGGGTATGTCCTTGGGTGCCACACTCCGCCTGCGGGATCAATTAAGAGAATAGAGTTCACTATCCAAGGCGAAATAAATGGGTATTTAACCCACATACGTCACCCGCACCCCCTCCATTTTCTCCAGACGCCCGATCACGGCGTTGACCCGTGTGCGGCGCAGTTCGACGTCGAGTACGCAGGTTTCGGCAAACGACTGGCTCAGCACCGTTAACTGCTGCTCCTTGACGAGCTTCATGACGTCGTTCATCCGTTCGAAACTGAACTGGATGCGGTAGATTTCATTGACGGTTTGTGAAATGATGGTCGCGTTGGCGAGGGCGTCGGCAGTAGCGGCTTTGTAGGCGTTGATAAGGCCCGGAACGCCCAGCAGCGTCCCGCCGAAATAGCGCACGACGACGACCAGAAGATTGGTAACGTCCTGCGAATACAGCGTGTTCAGAATGGGCCGACCGGCGGTGCCGCTGGGTTCGCCGTCGTCGCTGAGGCGGTAGTTGTTTTTGTCGAGGCCCAGCCGCCAGGCAAAGCAGTGGTGGTTTGCTTTCGGGTGCTCGCTGCGGAGGGTTTGCAGAAGATTTTTTGCTTCGTCGTCGGTACGGATGGGGTAGGCAAACGCCAGAAACTTGCTTCCTTTCTCGCGGTACTCGCCCGTGACCGGGGCGGCCAGGGTTTTGTAGGTGTCGTCAAACAGCATGGGGCAAAGATCGGCCTTGCCGACGAGTCCAACAACGAAAAGGAAGTAAACGGACAGAAAGAAGCTATTTTTCAGACACTTCGTTCGGCTTCTCGTCGGTCTGCCATCGGGCCAGGAGCGAGCGCAGAAAGCGGATTTCCTCTTCCAGATGGTGAATGTGGCGTTCGTAAAGTTTAGCAAGCGTTTGCAAATCGGTAACAGACCCATTGACAAACTGCGGCTGCAAATCGGTAACAGACCCATTAACAGGCTGCGGCTCAGCGCTGATAAGAAGAACAGGGTTGATATCGAGGAGGCGGGCAATACTCACTAATCGGGTAAACGTGATTTCGGTTTCGCCGTTTTCGATTTTAGAGTAGGCCGCCTGGGAGATGCCGAGTTTAGCGGCCATGAATTCCTGACTGTATTCTTTCTGCTGGCGGATCTGACGGATTTTGTTGCGGATAATTTCCATGTGGACGGAAGTTTGTGTAGGTATGCGCTCAAGTTATGAAATAATCAGACAAGTTGTTGAGTAATCGACAGGCGAATGAGCAAATATAGGGATAATAGCTACTTTTGCACAGTTATTAATCACTTCATCAACAAATTCTTCTAATACAATGAAAACTTCAGCACTCGTTTCCATCTTTACCTTCCTGGCAGTATCCTCATGCCACGAAAGTGAAAAAAATTATTCTACGATTATCCCAAAACGATCAGTACACTATGAGGTTTCAGAAAATACCGACTCTTATTATTCGCACTTTGTACGATCCAGTGATTACACCAAGTTTGTATCCGCTGCCAAAGGAGCTAGGCAAGCAGTTTTTAAATTAGATAGCTCTAAAGCAAAAACATACCGTATCGAAAACACTCCTATAATAGCGGTTACTATTCCTATTATTAACGGAGGGAAGCGGTATATAATGAAAGGAAACGTTGTTGAAACTGGAGAGTTTACTACAGCCTCCGGCCGACCGAGGGATCAGATGGAAATAGAATATTTCAACAACGTCCAAGAAATAAATTATTTTTACAATGAAAGCACAGGGGAGTCTATGTCATTCATTAAAATTCTTAATGGCACGCGGCGTTACTGGCCTGACGGTTATGAGGAATATTATATGACTGTAAGTATGCGCACTATCGATAACCAGTATAATATTGGTGGTAAGCGCTACAGCGGTCACAGTTTAGTCGGATTTGTTGATCAGGATATACCTGACACATATTTGAATAAACCGAAATATAAAAATTTTAACGCATGTTATCAGGCAAAAAAAGCAATATGTGAAAGTGACTGGTTATGCGATGCAGCTTGTAGCATCGCCCCTTGCTGGATGTCTTATATTGCTGCCTGTGTATATGAACAGTATCTTCGATGAAAGTAGCAGGCTTTTTCAAAAATAAAGCGCAGACGATTGTTTGACGTAAACTTTTTTAGAAATGACAACTAAACAGCTTCCATTTAAACAATTGCTTAAATTCTTATTGATAGGTTTTGTCCTTGTCAATTTAGGATGCATTTTGTTTGTAAATAGCTTCTCAACGCCAGGATACATTTTCTTGGCCGTTGGTACTTTATGTACTTTATATGCAATTGGGTGGTTTATCTATAATGTCTTGCGACGAGTATAGATAGGCTTAAATTACGGCATCTACAGAGAGATATCGAAAATATCTCTCTGTAGATTTATGTAAGTAATAGTCAGTTGAAAGAGGCTAATTAGAGTAACTTTTATAGGCTTTGCTTCCTTTTTCTCGGTATTCGCCCGTGGCCGGGGCAGCCAGGGTTTTGTAGGTATCGTCAAACAGCATGGGGCAAAGATACGCACAAAAGCATCTTTACCCCAGTCAGCGTTACACCAGCACCACCGACTCCGCTTTCGGTTTCCGCCAGGGCTGCGCCTTGCCATAGGTCAGCGAGCGCCACAGCCACTCCACCGGCCCGAACTGATAGCGGCTCAGCCACCAGGCCGCAAAGGGAATCTGAAGCGCAAAAAACAGAAGACCGGCTCCTACCGACGCCGCCATGCCCAGTTTGCCCACCAGCCCCAGACCATAGCCCAGGAAAAACAGTACACCGAACAGGCTCTGCATCAGATAGATCGTCAGGCCCATGCGGCCCACCGCCACCAGCGAATGAAGAAAGCGAGTGCGGGTTTGCCAGAATAGCAGCGTTACGGCGGCAACATAGAAGGCCGACAGCGTGGCCTGATGGACGTCGAAAGCAACGCCGCCGACGAATCCCTGCCAGCCCGGTGGGGGCGGACCCATCGTAAAGCCACCCATCGCCAGCAGCAGGGCCGTCGAGCCCAGCGCCAGAAGCCCCGAACCCCACAGGAATTTCCGGAAGAAGCGGCGGTTGGCGGGCGTGTCGGCGAATAGCTGTCGGCGTCCGGCATATAGTCCCAGCAGAAACAGCCCCAGCGTGATGAACAGCCGACCCGTGAAGAGCTGAAAAAACAGCGTTCCGATCAGGCCTTCTTTCGCATTCATCACCACGACTTCGCCCAGTGTCCCGCTGCTTTTGATGCGGTACTGCTCCGTTGCCATCTTCATGAAAGCCGCTCCTTCGGCTTTGGCTGCCTCAATCTGGGCGGGGGTCGGCGGCGGGGCGTTCAGCGCATTTATCCGACCCACCAGCAGGGGCGCGTTGAACACCAGCAGCATACCGACGATAAGAATCGCCCGGTTGGGCAGGCGGCGCATGAGGATCAGAAACAGCCCCAGAAAGGCGTAAATCCGCAGAATATCGCCAGAGTAGAACAGGCTGTGGACGAAGCCGATAGCGAACAGTAGCACCAGCCGCCAGAGCATCCGCCCCACAAAAGGACGGTTCCGATCCGCTGCCCGATCCATCTGAATGGCGAAACTCAGGCCGAATAGAAACGAGAAGATGGTGAAAAACTTCCCGAACGTCAGATAGGTGCCAAGCTCGCTGACTGCCACGTCCAGCGGCCCAAACAGAATGTTGTAGCCCGGTGCGGGAGCCCCGGCAATGTACTGGTTGGCGCAGTGGGCGACAACGATGCCGATCAGGGCAAACCCCCGCAAAGAATCGATGACGTGGATACGGCCCCCGTGGATACGGCCCCCGTGGATACGGCCCCCGTGAACAGGGTTACTATGGTTCGAAAAAGAGGCGTTCATTCGTGTAAGGATTTGGAGTAATATTAGTTTGGCTGGCAACCAGGGCCAACCGATTTGGCAATGAACCGTTACAAATCTTGCCTTAAGCGTAATTTTTTCTTTATCAGGATCGTCTGTTTGCTAACGCCTTAGCCCCCCGCCCTGAAGGGAGCCTGCTGGCGCATTCATACGCATTCTCCGTCACTTACGCCATCGGCGGAGCCCTCGTGCGCCAGCAGGCCCCCTTCAGGGCGGGGGCTAAGGCGTCAGCTACCCCGCCAGACACTTCAGTTCGCCCGCCGTGTCTCGTCTTCCGAAGCCGTGCGGCGCTGTCGGGCGGCTTTCAGTTGCTGATTGCCGAATGCGTATGTCAGGTTGAACATCGCGATGCGGGTGTCCCGGCGGATGTGATGCTTAAACTGAAACTCGGGCGTCCGCATCCATCCGATGATCTGGTTGGTCAGAAAAACGTCCTGTACGCTTAGTCTGGCCTTCCACTGGCTGCCCAGCGATTTCTGAACGCCCAAGTCGAGCGTCCCCAGCCAGGGCGTTCGAAAAATGGCGTAGACTGCCGGCGTGTTGAGCCATCCCGTCGCTTCGGCGGTCCAGCCCCGGCCCAGCGTCAGCGCACTTGAGGCGTTGAGCCGACCCGACACCTGCTGCACCTGCGGCCGAACGTCGAGGTAAGTAAACTGAAACTGCCCGTAGGTGCCCAGCAGGGTCATCTGGGTCGTCCAGCCTTTGGCTAACGTCAGCGGAAAACTGAGCGTCAGGTTGTAGTTCTCCGCCCGCCCGAAGTTCTGCGGAACGCGCTCGGAGGTGTTTCCCGTCACGGGCCGTATGACGAAAAAGATGTAATCACTGATCAGGTTGGCGCTGACCGACGTAAATACCTTGTTCCGGAAGCCGTGTTTCAGTTCGAGCGCGTGCGTGTACTGCGGGGTCAGATACGGATTGCCCGAACTGTAGGCATAGGGGTCGAGATAGCCCCTGGCCGGGTTCAGAAACTGATAGTTGGGCCGGTCGATGCGGTAGCTGTACGAGGCCGTGAGCGTGTGCGCCTCGCCGAGCGGGCGCGAGACGAACACGCTGGGAAACAGGTTCAGATAGCGCCGCACAACCCGATGATCAAGCGTCAGCGAATGGGCGTCGGAATGGGTATTTTCCGCCCGCAGGCCCAGTTGCAGTTCAGTTTTGCCAGGTAATTTCCCCGAAACGGTCAGGTATCCGGCGTCGACCCGTTCGGTATACCGAAAATGGTTCGACAGCGAATCATCACGCTGCAGATTCCCGGCCAGGCCCTGATTGAGCGTCAGGTCGTTGTTCGAATACACCCAACCGCTTTTCAACCCCGCTTCCAGCTTCCAGTCTCCCGACAGCGGCTGGCTGTAATCGACCTTGCCCGTGCGGACGTCGATGGTGGCAGGCAGGCGTGTAAAGAGCCCGGTAATCGGCTGCGGAGGTTCCGCTGGCAGCAGCGTTCGGTTGTTGAGCGAGTTGGTAAACACGCGGGCAAAATGCCCCAGGTCGACGTCGGCGGTCAACTGCTTCCCGGTTTTGCCAAACTGGTGCTGGACGTTCAGGTTGAGAATCTGGTTGGTCAGCCGGTTGTTTATTGTCTTGTCGGCCAGCGTTTCCAGGTAGACCGGGGCGGTTTCGGACCGCCGGAACCAGGCATAGGCCGGGCTCCGTTCCCACAGCTTACTCCAGAAACCCGTCCAGATGATCCCGACGGTGGTATTTTTTCCTACAGAATAATCGAGTCCCGCTTTGGCGTTCTGTCCCCGTTCCCAGACCCGGATGTACGACCACTGTTCGATGAGGTTGCGGGCGTCGCCGTCGGTCTGATTCCGGTTCAGATCAAAATTCCAGTAATTGCCGCCCCGGCTGGCGCTATAGTTGCCAAACAGGTTCAGTTTCGGTGTCCGGTGGTTCACCTGGACGCTGCCCCGCGACCGCCCGTAGCGCCCCGAACCGGCGGCCAGCGAGAGGCTGCCGTTGGTGCCCACCTGATTGTTTTTCTTCAGCCGAATGTCGATCAGACCCGCGTTGCCTGCTGCGTCGTAGCGGGACGACGGGTTGGAAATCAGTTCGATACGGTCGATGTTATCGCTGGGCATGTTGCGCAGCAGCGCCACCACGTCGGCCATCGAGAGATACGTTTGCCGCCCGTCGATGAGCACGATAACCCCCTCCCGACCCCGAAACTGAATCCCGTCGTTCTGACGGTCGACGGTCACGCCGGGCGACTTTTCGAGCACTTCGAGGGCCGTGCTGCCGCTGGCGACGATGCTCTGGGCTACGTTGACGATGGTGCGGTCGAGCCGCTGTTCGACAAACGGTTTCTTACCCGTCACCTGCACCTCGGCCAGTTGCCGACTGTCGGCGGTCAGCACCAGCGTCGGTACGACTACCGGCTGGCTGTATACGTCGACCGGAGCCGAATGGCTTTTCTGGAAACCAACGGCGGAGGCCCGGACCAGATACTGTCCGGCCCGGACCTTCTCGAACGAAAAAAATCCATGTCCATCGCTGGCGGTGCCTTTGGCGACGCTCGAATCGCGGGCATCGAGCAGGGCCACGCTGACGTAGGGCAGCGGTTTTCCCGAAACGTCATGGATGGCTCCGCTCAAACTCGTCTGGGCCTGGACAGTCGCCGGAAGAAATAGCAACAGAAGAGGAAACTGCTTTTTCATAATGAAAGTGGGTATGGGGCACAAATAGGCGGGGCGCTACCGATTCTGCGTCACCTCCGCCGACTGTGTATACAACGGGAAGCCGAGGTCGTAGAAAATCCGGTCGCTGCCGTAGCTGGTGTAGCTATGCACGATTTGTCCGTTTTTCAGGCGAAACAAGGAGAAAAAAGGCACTTTGATCCGTACTCCCTGCGGGCGGGCGACCTGCCCCGACCAGATGGCCTTCACAAACACCCAGTCGCCCTGCCGTTCGCCGCTGGTTACGACCGACGGAATGGCCCTTTCAATCTCCACCTGCTGATTCAGGTAGGTCTGTCCGTTATGGTCCCACAACTGAAGCAGACTGCTGGCATCCCGCGCATCGGCGTAGCCGGGACCGACGGCCATGTAGCCTTCGGCCAGTTGCTGATGAGCGGCCTCCAACTGACCGTCTTTCAGGTTGTTGAGAAAGCGGATGACCGTCCGGACGTCGGCTGACCGGGCCGCATTGGCTTCCAGATACTCCGGATAGCGACCGCTGAGGTAAGCCAGTTGAGCCGTGTAGGGTTGTTCCGATGGCGGAACTGCCTGAAAATCCTGCGCCAGTGCCGTTGTGGCGCTGTACAGAAGCATAAATAAAAGTCTGTTCGCTTTCATGAGACAAGTGAGTTCAGGGAAGGTTGTTTGTGCGTTAAAAAGTGTAATAGCGGTTGCGTGGTCAGTGCCGGATGTCGAACGGACGTTTGTAGACAAAATTCCGGTCGGTCGAGCGGATTGTCAGGGTGTAACGGCCTTCTGGCAGCCCAACGAGGTTCAGCTTGCGGCCAAACTCCCGTGCGTTGGTGGTCTCGAAATACATCTCCAGCGATTTCTGTTCGCTGTGCAGGGTAATGTCGAGCCGGTGCCGGTCGGGGTTGCTCAGCGAGAGCAGCAGCCGGTTCAGATTAGCCTGATAATAGGTGTGCGGCAGAATCGCGTAGCCTTTCCTGTTGGTTTCCGTCGGAACGGCCGCCATATGGGCCGCTTCGGCCCGGACTGCCAGCATGGTCACGGTGGGCGCATCGGTCAGGTCGGTCAGCGGGAGCGCCGAAGCCACCAGCCGTCCGCTGGTCAGCCGGTCGCAGATGTCGTCGAGGCGGGCGACGTTGCGCTCGGTGAGCCGGACAAACTGATTGGATAGCGTCTCTTCGTAGAGCAGCCGGTGGTCGGCGTCGTAGAAGCGAACCCGCGTGGCGCGGACGTCGGCGTCGGTATGCAGCCGCCAGTAGCCTTTCTGCTGCCGGGCCGAGGCCAGGGCCAACTGGCCGGAGTCGTTCTGGGTCTGCCGGGCGTCGACGTAATAGGTTCCGGTTTGTGCCCCGCTTCCGTGCGTGAGCAGCAGCGCCGTCAGGGTGGTGAAGAGGAGGGACGTTTTCATGGTTAAAAAGGATAGAGTTTGGTTGCTTGTGGGAAAAAGGGTATGGATGAAAAGGGTAAAAGATTTTTGCCCGCTCCCGCTGCTGCCTTAGTCGCTGCGGCAGCCCCGGATGGGAACAGATTGGATGAACAAACCTAAATGATAGGTATGAGGGGTAAAAAGACGTCCGGGTGAAGGGTAAGATGGACTGCTTGAAGCGTCAAATTTCTGAGTCGCCGAGCCAACGGTCGGGCAAACTACCGTTCACCGGCTTCACTCAGAAAACTGACCACTCACGCAAAAGAATGGCCGTTGAAGGGGGGTAAGAATACGGAAAGCGCTTCAGTATCAGTATCTTTATAAAAATGCCTAACCCGATGCGCTGTTGTTTGCTGCTCTGTTTCTGGCTGACGGGCCTGTCGCTGCTGGCCCAGCCGCCGCTGGTGCTGCCGGGCAAACTGCCCACGGCGCAGATGAACATCGGACCCTACACGGCGTTTTATGAGGATGTGTCCGGGGATACGCTGCCGTTATCAGTGATCCGCCAGCAACGGTTCCGACCCTTCGCCGAAAAACGGAATGAGCGAGCCACCTTCTCCGAGCGGTCAATCATGGTTACCTGGCTGCGATTCTCTATTCGCAACACGCATTCAGTTGATACTTTAAATGCGCTGCATCTTACCGGAGTTCATGGATTTATCACGCTATACGAAAACGAGCGACTGATTGGTCAAACCGGTATCATGTTCAGGCATCAGAACCGGCCTAGTCCATATGCGCTGCCCCTCGCGATTCCTCCCTTAACCGAGCGAACTTACTTTGTTCGGGTTCTTGGCTACGTTTGGCATCCAACGCCAATATCTTCGGAATTAATGACTGAGTCGGCTGGTGTTGCCTGGCATTTTAGTCAGTGGGCTGATGCGCAGGACATTCTGTTGGCGGTCATAGCTTTTCTCACAGGAGGGGTGCTCTTTATGAGCCTGTATGCCTTGTATTCTTTTCTTATAGCCCGAGACGTTGTGTATCTTTTTTATGCGCTTTACACAGGGGTCAGCGTCCTTCTTTCATTGTACACTATGAATTACCGATTTTCGTTTGAATTAAATTGGTTATTCCCGCCCCGCGTTTCAGACGTACTTGGACCATTTCACGTTGCATTGATTTCGGCATTTTATGTGCTGTTTGTGGTATATCTGCTGGATGTACGAAAGCAGTCTCCGCTTACGTGGCGAGTCTTGCAGTTGCTACTGGGAGTGCTGATAATGCAGGAGATTCATGCAGTAGTCGAGTGGAGCTACGGACGACCTTTTTTTCTCAACAACGCCGTTTACATCTATGCAATGGTGCCCTCAGCACTGGCAACAGGTATTTTGCTGGTGAGCACCATTCGGAGTCGAACGCCTATTCGTTCCTATCTGGCAATTGGGATGATCAGCCTGCTGGGTATTTGCTTCATTCCTGGTTCGCTCGATTTTTATTTTCACCATGCATCCCCTTTAGTCAATGCCTTTCTCAACTTTCCGAAATTCTGGATACTCCTCGGATTGTCCATAGAGGCTTTGTGCTTCATGCTGGCCCTGAGCCGACGAAGCTACCTTATCGAACGGGAGAAAAACCAGATTCAGCAACGCTACACCCACGATTTGGAAACCCAATTGGCCGAACGCACCCAGCAGATTGAAGCGCAGTCCCGCCTACTGGAACAGCAGCACATCCGCCAGCTTCAGGCCGACTTCGAGCAGAAACTCGCCGACACGGAGATGACCGCCCTACGCGCCCAGATGAACCCCCACTTCATCTTCAACTGCCTGAACTCCATCAAGCTCTACACCCTGGAAAACGAGGCTGAAACGGCCTCCCACTACCTCACCAAGTTCAGTCGTTTGATTCGGCTGGTGCTGGAGAACTCCCGCGCCGAGCGGGTCAGTCTGCATAACGAACTGGAAGCTCTGGAACTCTACATCCAACTGGAGGCCATGCGTTTCAAGGACAAACTGCGCTACCAGATTCGTGTCTCGTCGGAGGTCGATGCCGGGTTTGTCAGCATTCCGCCGCTGCTGTTGCAGCCCTACGTGGAAAACGCCATCTGGCACGGCTTGATGCACAAGCCCGAAGGGGGCACGGTGATGGTGGAGGTCAGCCAGCCGGAGGAGAGCCTGCTGCACGTCGAGATTACCGACGATGGGGTAGGGCGGGCCAGAGCCGCCGAGCTCAAGAGCAAGTCGGCGGGTGGGCACAAGTCGTTGGGAATGCAGGTGACGGCGGAGCGGATTCGGATGATTAACCAGCTCTACCAGATGCAGACTCAGGCCCGCATCGAGGATTTGGTGGATAGTTACGGCGAAGCTTGTGGTACGCGGGTGATTCTGGAGATTCCGGTATGAGGCCTGACAACTGCTTTGGAAACCTAATCTGTTGGCAACCGTATCAGGGCAGATGGATCAGTTCATCGAACGGATGCACCTGAATGCCCGTGCGTTGCTGGGCCATCGAACCGCCATAGACCAGATGCAGGATGGTGTCGGGAGCGATCTTCCCGAAACGACGCAGTCCGTCGAAAAAAGCAGGCTGGATCGTTTGACCAATTTTGATTTCGTAGGCATGCCGCTGAATGCCCACGTCGGCCAGCAGGTCGATTTCATGATGCTGGCTGTCGTTCCAGAAATAAAATTGAGGACGTTCCCCCCGGTTATGGCTGTTTTTCATCAACTCGTTGATAACCAGATTTTCAAACAAAGCCCCTCGGGCAAAATGGACGTTCATTTCGGTCGCCGAACGAATGCCCAGCAGATACGCCGCCAGACCCGTATCGTAAAAATAAAGCTTGGGCGATTTGATGAGCCGTTTGCTGAAGTTCTGGTGGTACGGGGGCAGCCGGTAGACGATGTAAGAGGCTTCGAGCACCGACAGCCAGGCCGAAACGGTCTTGTTGTCGACCCCGGTTTCGAGGGCCAGATTCTGCTGATTCAGCAACTGCCCGGTGCGACCCGATAAAAGGGTCATAAACCGTTGAAAAAGAGTTAAATTCTGGACATTGATAATTTGCCTTACGTCCCGTTCCAGGTATGTCTGCAGATAGTCGGCATAAAATTGAACCGGTGGAATGGCGTTGGTCAGCAAACGCGGATAGCTCCCCTGGTACAGATACTCCACCCAGTTCGAAGGAGCGAACGCGCTGTCTTTCAGTTCGGCGTACGAAAGAGGCAGCAAACTGAACAACGCGACCCGGCCCGCCAGCGACTGGGTAATTTTTTCGAGTAACAGAAAGTGCTGAGATCCCGTCAGGATGTATTCACCATTCCGTTTGCGGGCGTCGGTGTAGCTTTGCAGATAGGAAAACAGCGACGGAGCCTGCTGGACTTCATCAAGAATGACCCCGTTTTGATAGGTTTCCAGAAAACCACGGGGGTCCGACTGGGCAAAAAGCCGCTGATCGGGATCTTCCAGATTGATGTACTGATAGTCCGGACGCACTTGTTGGGCGAGTGTCGTTTTACCGGACTGACGAGGCCCGGTAACGCTGACCATCGGATATTTGGTAAGCATCGACTCGATAGAGCGGGCCAATGAGCGAGTAATCATTTTTTGTAATTTTGGAATTCGATTCCAAAATTACAAAAAAGAGTTTATCTCTCCTGTCTTTTTCATCATAGCGGCGGGTCCGGGAGCCGCTCACCGGCTTCGCTCAGAAAACTGACCACTCACGCAAAAGTCGGAAGCTTTCAGGCTTTTTGCGTGGTATAATGAATTGAAATTTAGTAGCTTACACTTGTTGTTCGTCCGAGCTAACAGTTGCCTTTTCTGAAATGTCCCATGAAAAATCGCTACCGCATCGCCTGGCTGGCTTTGGTTACGGCTCTGCTGTATTGGGGGCTGACCTATCCATACATTGGGTATCCCGTGCCAAAGCCCCGCCTTGATACCCCGCTTGATGAAGGCTGGAAGTGGCACAAGGGCCATGACAGGACGTGGTCCAGGCCGGAGTTTGATGACAGCGGGTGGGAAGCTATCGATCCCACACAGGATATCATCGACTTGCCGCAGGTTCAGAACGCTAAAATTAGCTGGATTCGGCTCAAGACCAGGGTTGACACCGCCGTGCTCGGCCAGTTCGTTGCGCTTCGCTTTTCCCACGTAGGCGCTTCGGAAATTTACGTGGACGGGCAGTTGATGAAACGATTCGGTAACCTGGATTCAGCATCCGTAAAAGCGGGCTTTTACAAGACGTTTCTTGGGTTGCCCACCGGCCGTTCCGACGTTGTAATCGCAGTTCGGTATGCTTTTCAGGCAGGCTTGCCCTACAATCGTTTCGGTAGTGTACCCAACTCTATGTTTCGGTCTTCGCTTGCTCCGATGGAAGAAGTAGCGATTTTTGAGCGGTATCTTGCCGGAAGAATAACTACGTTCGGGTGTACCAAAATTGGTGCATTTGTGATTTTATTTTTAGTGCATTTGGCGCTATTTATCTTCCATCGTGCTCACAAAGCTAACCTCTACTTTTCTGGAATGGCCCTGTGCTATGGAATCCATGTTCTTATGTGGGTTCTGTTTATGTATTACACATCGATAGACGATCTATCCAATTTGTATTATGGTGGTTTGCTGCGTGGCCCCATCTACACACTTGCTTACGTGCTGTTGCTACGGGCTTTCTTCGCCCTGTTTGACTATAAACCAGACGTTGTGTTCTGGAGCACGTTGGCTTTCAACGCATTCCTCCTCCTCATCTTTTTTTTCAATTACGAGAACGGCGTACGGTTCTCCGAAATCTTGACAACAAACGTAAGTTCGCTGGCCTGCTTCTACGTAACGATAAAGGCTCTGCTGCACAAAAAGCGAAACGCCCGCCTGATTCTTGGCGGCATGGTGTTGTCGATAGTGGCCCTGGAGATTAGGTACCTGACCATGTTTTACAACTTTTTTGATGCGTTGAATCACCTTCAAGGCTGGTTTGATTTTATTGGTGTGATGAGCATTCCCATCTGCATCTCTTTGTTTTTGGGAGAGAACTTCGCTTTCGTTAACCGAAGTTTAGCCGCCCGGCTTGTCGAGGTACAGCAATTGGCATCGGAAAAACAGCAGCTTCTCATCAGCCAAAATGAGATGCTGGAGCGGCAAGTTGCCGAACGCACCCAGCAGATTGAAGCGCAGTCCCGCCTACTGGAACAGCAGCACATCCGCCAGCTTCAGGCCGACTTCGAGCAGAAACTCGCCGACACGGAGATGACCGCCCTACGCGCCCAGATGAACCCCCACTTCATCTTCAACTGCCTGAACTCCATCAAGCTCTACACCCTGGAAAACGAGGCTGAAACGGCCTCCCACTACCTCACCAAGTTCAGTCGTTTGATTCGGCTGGTGCTGGAGAACTCCCGCGCCGAGCGGGTCAGTCTGCATAACGAACTGGAAGCTCTGGAACTCTACATCCAACTGGAGGCCATGCGTTTCAAGGACAAACTGCGCTACCAGATTCGTGTCTCGTCGGAGGTCGATGCCGGGTTTGTCAGCATTCCGCCGCTGCTGTTGCAGCCCTACGTGGAAAACGCCATCTGGCACGGCTTGATGCACAAGCCCGAAGGGGGCACGGTGATGGTGGAGGTCAGCCAGCCGGAGGAGAGCCTGCTGCACGTCGAGATTACCGACGATGGGGTAGGGCGGGCCAGAGCCGCCGAGCTCAAGAGCAAGTCGGCGGGTGGGCACAAGTCGTTGGGAATGCAGGTGACGGCGGAGCGGATTCGGATGATTAACCAGCTCTACCAGATGCAGACTCAGGCCCGCATCGAGGATTTGGTGGATAGTTACGGCGAAGCTTGTGGTACGCGGGTGATTCTGGAGATTCCGGTATGAAGATGTGGCGAGATATTCAGATGCTGACAATATTATTGTGGCTGTTTGTCTTGAGCCATGAAAGAGCGCCGGGACAGGTTCCGGTCCCGATACGGACATTGCCCATCACGGGTTCAATCGACTTACAGAAACATACGGAGGTATTTGAAGACTCCTCGGGTACCAGCCGATATTTAAGTGAGATTCGGAAGAAACACTTCGTACCATTCAACAAACAGAGCCACCGGGGTATCCCTAACGTCAATTCACTAAAAGTGATTTGGTTTCGATTTGGTCTGCACAACCCTTATTTTACTGACACTTTGCGGGCGATTTTGTATATGGGGCGACGTTCGTTTGTCCACTTGGTAGAGGAACGAAACGACTCGATTATGTCACAGAAAGAAGGAGGGTACTGGGTAAAAGCCAAACCGGTTAGTCTTGTCATTGATCGATACGGGCTACCTATCTCTCTACCACCGGGCCAAACTCGTCGGTATTGGGTGCAGGCTATAGAATATTTTCGAAGCATCGACCGATTCCGTCTCGAACTGTATTCTCCACAAGCATACCAATTACGACATGCAGAGGAAAATCGACGCGCTCAGTCTGCTTTAATTTTTTTCAGCGCCGTGCTGGGTTGCCTGCTATTCATGAGCCTGTTCACGATGGCGCAGTACGTGCTCAATCATGATGCTCCCTACATCTGGTATGCTGTGTACCTTGCTATGACACTCCTCTGGTTCTGGAGGGTGGCAGATATGTGGGTTGATATAACGCCCCCCATTCCCAATCCCAAATTATTCTTTATGCTTACGTTCGTTTTGGGCTACGGCATGCAGGCGGTGTACCTGCGTTTCCTGAGCGAACTGCTCGAAGTACCTCGGCAACAACCACGGTTGCGGCATTGGGTGCGCTGGTTTATGATCTTCCTGTGCATATTGGCGCTGGTCGCCTGTACAGAAATATTCATGGGTGGCTTACGTCGGGATCGATACCCTTTTTTCTCAGCAATAAGTGTAGTAAACTACGGGGGGCTGCTCGTATTACTTATTTTAATGCTTCGCAGCCAACACCCTTTGCGACGTTACGCCGTTACAGGGGCTTTGTTGCAATTGACGGGAATTATCATTGCTGCCTATCTAATTGCCAGTGGGCGCGACCCAGACGTGAATTTAACCCAAATCCCCTCCGCTTATTTTGCGCTGGGGACCATATTCGAAATACTTTGTTTTTCACTAGCATTAGGACGGCGCGAGTATCTGAACAAGGTTGAAAAACTTAAGGCTCAGACGCAGCTTATAGAACAACTGGAAGAGAACCAGCGCCTGCAGCGAAACCAAAATACTGAACTGGAACGCCAACTGGCCCAGCGAACTACGGAGGTGCTGACCCAGGCCCAGGAACTGGAAGAACAGCGGACCAGTCAGTTGCGCTCGGATTTTGAGCGCCGGATCGCCGAGACTGAAATGACCGCCCTGCGTTCGCAGATGAATCCGCACTTTATCTTCAACTGCCTGAATTCCATCAAGCTCTACGCCACAGAAAACGACTCGGTCAAAGCGTCGGAGTATCTGACTAAATTCAGTCGCCTGATTCGGCTGGTGCTGGAAAACTCCCGCTCGGAGCGGATAACGCTACGGAATGAACTGGAGACGCTGGGGCTTTACATGGAACTGGAAACCATGCGCTTCAAAGAGAAACTGGCGTTCCGCATCGACGTAGAACAGACTGTCGACCAACAGTATGTAGAGATACCCCCGATGCTCATTCAGCCCTATGTGGAAAACGCCATCTGGCACGGGCTGATGCACAAGCCCGAAGGCGGCACCGTCCGGGTAAACGTCACGCAGCCCGGCGATGCGCTGCTGCACGTAACCATCACGGATGACGGCATCGGGCGGGCCAAAGCGGCGGAGTTGAAAAGTAAGTCGGCCAGCCAGCGTAGGTCGTTCGGCCTGAAAGTGACTGGTGAACGGATCGCCCTCATCAACCAGTTGTATCACACCCGGACGCAGGTGGTTATCAACGATCTGGCCGACGCCAACGGCCAGCCCGCCGGGACGGAAGTCATATTACAGATACCTATTTAAAGAGTGAAAGAGTGAAAGAGCGAAAGAGCGGCTCCGCTCCGGCTCGATCCAATACCCAGTCCGCTCTCTGACTAACTCCTGCTCTATCACTCATTCACTCATTCGCTCATTCACTCATTCACTCATTCGCTCTTTCGCTCATTCACTCATTCGCTCATTCACTCTATCACTCATTCACTCTTTCGCTCATTCACTCTTTCGCTCCATGAAAGCCCTCATCATCGACGACGAACCCGACAACGTCCGGCTGCTGGCCCTGCAACTGGCCCGGCACTGTCCGCAGGTGGAACTGCTGGGTCAGTTTACCGACAGTACCGCCGGGCTGAAGGCCATTCAGATGCTGAAGCCCTCGCTGGTGTTTCTGGACATCGAAATGCCCATCATGAACGGCTTTCAGCTATTGGAACGGGTGGGCGAACTGTCGTTTCACCTCATCTTCGTGACGGCCTACGACCAGTACGCCGTCCGGGCGTTTCGCTACAGTGCGCTGGATTATTTGCTCAAACCCATCGATACGGTGGACCTGATTGCCGCCGTTGGGCGGGCCGAAACCCTCGCCCGGTCCAATACCCAGCAGTTGGAACTACTGCGTCAGTATTATCCCGGCAGTGGGCAGAGTGTTATGAGCAAAATAGCCCTGCCGCACGCCAACGGCATCGTCTTTGTCGAGACCCGTCAGATTCTGTATTGCGAAGCCGACAGCAACTACACGCGGTTTAGGCTGGAAGGCGGGGAATCATACGTGGTTGCCAAAACGCTCGGCGACGTGCAGGAGGTGCTGGAAAGCCGGGATTTCGTGCGGGTCCACCGGCAGTATATGGTCAATCTGGCCCACATTCAGAAACTTGTCCGGGGTGAGGGTACGTATCTGCTGATGACCAACGGCATGAGCATTCCCGTGGCCCGCCAGCAGAAAGACCGGCTGCTGGAACGCTTCGGGTGGCTGTGAACTACGTTTGCGGATCTCCTTCACAAATTCACCTCCTGCCGACCGGGGCGCAGCTCGACGGTTTTACCTTGCCAGCGCAGCGTCCCCGTCAGGTTGCCCGGAAGCGTCACGAAGCCTTTCAGACCGTTGGAGCCGGATTTCTCGAATCGCACGGCAATCTCTCCCGCCGGGTGGGGCATCGTTCCTTCGGCAAACGCTAGCGTGCCCAGATATGGCTCAATCTTCACCGCCCGGAACCCCGGCGCGCCCGGATTGATGCCGCAGACGGTCGACAGAAACTCGTAATTCGGTGAGGCGCTCCAGGCGTGGCAGTCCGAGCGCGTCGGCTCCGGATTTTCGGCAAAGGTGGTCAGGCCGACGGCCAGCATGTCGCGCCAGGGCTGCAGGGCGGGCAGAAAGGCGTCGGCCATGCCTGCTTTCTTGAGCGCCTGAAATAGATAGAATTTGAAGTAGAACGTCGCCTGCGTCAGCGATTTGTCCGTCATTGTTTTTTGCAGCAGGGCCGCCTGCCGGGCGGGCGGAACGGCGTCGGTCAGCACGGCCCAAATGTTGGCATGCTGGCTGAAACGGCGTTTGTCCGGCGTATCGGCCAGCAGTCCCCGGCCTGCGTCCCAGCACTGGTCATACACAGCTTTGGCGATGCGGCGGGCCAGTTCGCTGTAGTGTTCGGCCTGCTGATTTTTTCCGAAATAAAACAACAGGTCAGCGGCCCGGCGATAGGTGTAGGCCTGCTGCAGGGTTAGGACGCTGGAACCATTCTTCGAGCCGGGCGGCACCCCGCCGATGGGATTTTCGGCATTGCCCTGCCAGGCCCAGTCCACAAAATTCCACCACGTCAGCGGTCCGTTGATGCCGTCGGGTTTCAGGCGTTTTTCGTGCCAGTCGAGCACCCCCGTGATGCCCGGCAGCAGCGCCTCCACAAAGGCGTCGTCTTTCCGGTGCATCCAGTAATCGTGAATCATGCAGACCCAGTAGAGCGAAAACGGCGGAATAACCTGGAAATCGGCGCTGGGATAACGGCTCTGCGTCAGACCTTCGTTGAAACGGCTGTGTTCGTAATCCATGATGGCCTTCCGCATCAGCCGGTCGTCGCCCGAAACGTAGAGTGAAATCAGCGCCTGAATGCGGGTATCGCCCACATACTGCAACTGCTCGTAGTAGGGGCAGTCGTAATAATTCTCTCCCGCACAGAGCCGGGCCGTGCGCCAGCCCACGTTCCAGATGTCGGTCAGGCCGGGGTCGCTGCTGGCAAAGGCCGCTTTCTGCTCGAACGGATAGGCCGTAAACTGCCCGATGAGGTCTTCGAGCACCAGCGGCTCCCGGTTGGTCTCTACCGTAATCTGCAGATACCGGTACGTCCGGAACCAGAGCGGTCGGAAGGTCCGGCGCTGCCCGTCGGCGATGAACTGGTCTTCGAAGCCAATCAATTGACGGCCATCGACTTCGTTGCGGTTGCCTTTCTGGCGTTTGCCATCCACGAGCGCTTCGGCGTAGGCCAGCGTAATGGTGGCCCCGCTGCCCCGGCTGACGGTCAGTTCGGGATAGGCGTTGGTGAGATGGCCCTGATCGAGCAGGAACACGGCGCGGGTCGTCGGCGGCACCGTCACGGGTGCTTTGCCCTGCAAAAACGCATCGGTCATTTTGATGTATTCCGTCCGGCGAACGGTCTGGAGGCGCTGGGGCGTTTCTTCCATCAGCGGAATGACGCGGGGCACCAGTCCCCAGTTGCCGTCGGTACCCAGACTGCGGGCTTTGGTCGGGTAGCCGAAGGGCCGGGCGGCGGGCCAGGCGCTGTCGTTGAAACCAGGCTGCTCCCAGCCCCAGGGATAGTTGGCGGCGGTCACGCGGTCGCCTGCCCCCACGACGATGTAGGTCCGGAGTTTGGCGTTGTCATTGATGAGCGGGCTGTAGGCCGGGTTCTGGTAGACTTTCCACGAATTATCGGTGTTGACAATTTTCTCCGCCTCGCCGTCGCCCTGCAACACAAAACCGAACTGGTAGCTCATCTGCGCAAAGGGGGCGTGTTCGGCCAGGTGCCAGACCTGCGCCGCCAGTGTGTTTCTGCCCGCGCTCAGGAAGGGCGCAAGGTCGACGGTCTCGTAGTTCCAGTTCTGCGTATCGCTGCGGGCGGGGCCATGCACCACGGGTTTGCCGTTGACAAACAGCCGGTAGCGATTGTCGCCCGAAACGTGGACGACGAAGCGGGCGGGCTTCTGCGCCAGATCGAACGATTTACGGAAGTGATAGACGCCGTAGGCTTTAGCCGAGGTGGTGGGGTGAACCAGCCAGCGGGCGGGCCAGTAGTCGGTGGCCCAGCGGGAGGCAGACGGGGCAGGACCAGGGGGATTCTGGGCGTAGGTTAAGGCACTCGATAACACAAAGACGGTGAGCAGCAGACGAAGCATAACAGATCTTATTGAATTTTGCGGCAAAAATGCATGATTCGCGTCAGATAGCTGTCCGGCACTGGCATGGATTTTAGCGTGGGGTGTGCCCGATGCTCAATCCGTCAGCAGGTCGATGAGCCGCTGATTGACATAATAGGTGGTACGACCGATTTTTGAAGGCATAAGGATGGAAGCGTCGGCCAGCCGCTTCAAATATCCGGAAGCAGTTTGACGGGTCGCCAGTCCGCTGCGCTCCACCAGTTCAATTTTCAGATAAGGCAGCGTAAACATTAACTTTAACAGGTTATGGTCATACCGGGCACCCAATGTCTGCCTTAACTCAGTCTCCATTACGGTCATCAACACGAGCATTCTTCTGATTTTACTGGTTGTTAGCCGGGCTGTTTCACTGATGCCGTTTAGAATAAAGACGATCCATTCTTTCCAGGCCTGTTGTTCCGTAACCAGATGAAGTAATCGATAGTAATCACTTTTGTAATAATTGATGTATCGACTAAGATATAGGACGGGCTCAGGCAGCAGATCCTGCTGTACAAGATAAAGCACATTCAGAATACGACCCGTGCGCCCATTACCGTCGATGAACGGGTGGATGGCCTCAAACTGGTGATGCATAAGGGCCAATTTGATAAGTGGGTCAGGAGCGCCCGGCTGATCTTCATTGATGAATCGTTCCAGAGCGGCTAACTTCTGTCGGATAACATCTTCGCAGCAGGGAGGCGTGTAAACGATTTCGTTACTGTTTGCGTTGCTCAGCGCCGTACCGGGGGTATTCCGTATACCAGCCTTATTTTGTTTCAAGGCCTGAACAATATCGAAAAACGTGTTGGTTACTAATAAGTTATGCTGCCGCATTCGCCCCAGGCCAATACGTAGCGCTTCCTGGTAATTCAATACTTCTTTAGCTGCCGACGAAACAAAATCATCATTCGCTACAGCCCGGTAAAGCTCGTCCTGCGTGGTAACAATGTTCTCGATGGCCGAACTATCCTTACTTTCCTGGATAACCAACGTATTGATTAAGATTGACGGATCGGGTAGAGAAGCGCATAAACCCTTTAATTCGCCCAGGTGACGGGATGCCTGCGATAAGAGTAATAGAATTTCAGGGGCATTCAAATCTACGTCAGGTGGCAAATCCGGTAGATCGTTGTAAGGCATGAGACGGTGGTAAGCCATTTTATGTTTAGATTAATTTGAATTTTTAACATCATACGTATACCCATGTATACCTACTTAACATGACTTCATATGTAGTGTTAAATTTAAGTCCTATTTTTAACATTATAAAATTTAGAGACACCTGAGAAACAGGGTTTTCGTATGATTCAGGATTTGAAGAGTAAACTGCGCCGCCCATGAAAGGACGTCAACTGGATTTCTGGCTGAGCCGGGGATTTTACCGAATGCCGCAGCGCGGGTCGCCGTCGGCGGTCAACACCTGCGATTTTGTCTTTTTCGATAATTTCATTTACCCCGTTCAATGGCTGCGGCTACGGCTGTCCGACGTCGATTACGGCCCGTCGCAGCGTCGGCTGCTGCGGACCAACGCCCGCTTTTCGGCCTCGGTGCGCCCGTTTGTGCTGAACCCGGAAGCGGAGGAACTGTTCCGTCAGTACCGGGCAGCCATTACGTTCGACACCTACCGGTCGCTCCGCGAATGCCTGTTCGATGATTCAGGTCAGAACCCGTTCGACTCCTACAGCATCGAAATTCGAGACGGCGACCGCCTGATTGCCTTTGGCGTATTCGACGCCGGGGTCGGCAGCATCGCCGGGATCGTAAACGTCTATCACCCCAATTATCACAAATACAGCCCAGGAAAGTATCTGATGCTGCTGAAAATAGATTTCGCCCGGTCGCGGGGATTGACGTATTATTATCCGGGATATATTGTCAGCTACTACCCCAAATTCGATTACAAGCTGTATCCCTGCCCGGCGGCTACCGAGATCTACGACAGCCGCAACGGTCTGTGGCTGCCGTTTTCGTGGGAGACCGCCGAGGCCCTGTCCGGCGCTCTGCTCAATGATCTTCAGGCAAATTACCCCAAAGGAGAATTTCCGTTTGTGGTGGGAGGCGGCAATAGCATAAAAGATGAATCAGACGCCATCCAGTAGCCCAAAAGGGGCGATCTGTCAATAGGGAACCAAATCCGCTGAGGTGAACATCCAGTAGCCCCGGAGGGGCGACCAGTCAATAGGGAACGAAATCTGAGCTTGTTGAAAAGCGCCGTAGGTGCGACCTGTAAAACCCTGATGTTTACAGGTCGCACCTACGGCGCTTTTCGATGCTCACCTCAGCGGATTCGTCTATTGACTGCTCGCACCTACGGCGCTTTTCAACAAGCCCAGATTTGGTTCCCTATTGACTGGTCGCCCCTCCGGGGCTACTGGATGTTCACTCCAGCGGGCTTGTCCTATTAATCGGTTGCCCACTGGGGCTGCAACGCCTGTATCTGTGTACGTTGACAACGGTTATCAAATCCGTTCGATCAACTCTGCCACCTTCCGGACGGGTTTGCCGGTGATGTGATCCATGATGGCTTTGGCATGGTCGCGACCGTTTTCGATGAAGACTTTTTCGGTGAAAATGCCCGCCATTACCGTACCGCAGACGTACAGACCCGGCACATTGGTTTCAAACGTCTCCCTGTCGTAGACCGGTACTTCCGTCTCCTCGTTCAGCTCGACGCCGCAGCGGCGCAGCAGTTCCCCGTCGGGGATGTAGCCCGTCAGAATCAGCACGAAATCGGCGGGCAGTTCGCTTTCCTCGCCTGTCGGCAGGTGCGTTACGTGGACTTTGCCTTTTTCAATTTTTGTAACGCAGGAACTGAACTGCGTGTGAATTTTGCCTTCCTTCACGCGGTTTTTCACGTCGGGGATAAGCCAGTATTTCACCGTTTTGCGGAAATCATCGGCCCGGTGAACGATGGTTACGTGCGCATCCGTGCGATAAAGCTCCAGCGCCGCCTCGACCGCCGAGTTCGATGCTCCGATGATCACCACGTTCGTGAATGAATACGGAAACGGCTCGTCGTAATAGTGGGTGACGTGCGGCAGGTCTTCGCCCGGAATGCCCAGCCAGCGGGGCTTGTCGAAATAGCCCGTTGCCAGAATGACCCTCCTGGCCCGATACGAAACCCCCGCCGTTGTGTGAACGACGAACGTTTCGCCTTCTTTTTCCACCCGATCAACCGTCGTGAAGAGTTTGATATTCAGCTTATAATAACCGGCTACTTTGCGGTAATACTGAAGCGCTTCGTTACGGTTGGCTTTCACGCCCGTGATGGGAAACGGAATGCCGCCGATCTCGATGTTTTCGGCAGTGGAAAAAAAACGCATCATCTTCGGGTAGCGCCGGATGGATTCCGTAATGCTGCCTTTCTCCAGAATCAGGTGCGACAGCCCCGCCTGCCGGGCCTCGATGCCCGCCGCCAGTCCGCAGGGGCCACCGCCGATAATCAGTACGTCGTAAAGTTCCATAATCCGATTGCTTGGAAAGGTAACACGAAATGCAGGCAGGTTTGTTCGGCGTGTCGATTCGTCATGCTGCATCACTTCTTCAGAAAGTTCACCAGTTTCCCGAAGGCCTGCGCCCGGTGGCTGATCCGGCTCTTTTCTTCCAGCGACATCTCGCCAAATGTGCGGTCGTGGCCCTCAGGGATAAAAATGGGATCGTAGCCGAAGCCGCCATTCCCGCGTGGAGCGTCGGTAAGGCTGCCTTCCACCACGCCCTCGAAAACGTGTACCTGACCTTCCCGAATCAGCGTGATAACGGTTCGAAAGCGGGCCGTGCGGCGGGTTACGTCCTCCAGCTCCCGCAGAACACGGTCGATATTCCGTCCGTGGTCGCGGGGTTCGCCGCCGTAATAAGCCGAATGGACGCCCGGAGCGCCGTTCAGCGCATCGATTTCCAGACCAGAGTCGTCGGCGAAGCAGTCGATGCCGTAATGACGCCAGACGTAATCGGCCTTTTGATGGGAGTTGCCCGGAATGGTGTCTGTGGTCTCAGGCAGTTCCTCCGTACAGCCGATGTCGGCCAGCGTTTTCAGAGTGAATGCGTCGCCGAGCAGGGCGGCAACTTCGGTGAGTTTGTGATGGTTGTTGGTAGCGAAACAGAGGGTCATACGCGATTGGAGTATGAAAAAAGGCCGCCCGGACAGGAGCAGCCTTCGTTGAAAAGCAGAAGCCGGTTTTATTGGGCACTCACCAGTTCAATGTCGAATCGCAGCGGCGCATAAGGCGGAATACCCACGGGTGAGGTCGACGTGGGTCGCCGCCCGGTGGTACCGTAGGCCAGCGAGGAAGGGATGATGATAGTTGCCTTTTCACCTTCCCGAAGCTTCACGATGGTTTCCTCCCATCCCTTCACGACGGTGCCTTCACCCACCCGGAACGTGATGCCGTTGTCGACGTTGGAATCGAACCTGCGGCCATCGAGCAGCGTACCCGTATAGCGCACCCGAACCTGCTGTCCGGACTTCGCCTGCGCCGAATCGGGGAAGGCTTTCGTCAGCAGAAACCGCAGACCCGTGCTGGTTTTTTCCATGTTGGTCAGCGCATTGGCCGCCACGTAATCCAAAATCTGCTCTTCTTCCGACCGGACGCTTTTCACTTTAACGTCGTAGCGAACGGGCGTAAAGGCCGGTAGCAGCAGCGTGCCGGTTTTGTTGTCGGAGGCATCGAACGGGGCCAGCAGGATGGCTTCCTCGCCCTCCCGCAATTTGGTCAGGCCTTCATACAGGCGCACGGTCGTGATACCGTCGCTGGTATACCGCTCCAGCACCGTCACTGAATTTACCTTTCCAGCCGCATTGTCCGTACTGTCGACAGCCAGCCCGTCGAGCCGGCTCTTCACGAACTGGTACTGAATCTGATCGCCGATGGCGGGCAGTTGTCCGGTAGGATTCGCTTTTGTTACGATATAATACAAACCCGAAGGAGCCTGCTGGGCGGAACCCCGCAGGTTTTTCTGATCCATGTAGGCAACAATATCGGCTTCGTTCTCCCGCCGTTTTCGTTCGGAATAGGCCTCCCCGGGCTCCGGCTGGCAACCCGTCTGCACGGCTGCCAGACCCGCAAACAGGCCCAGTACAGACAGGCGTTTCCAGGAAATCAAATACATCTGCATCCTGCTTGACTAACTTTTTCTTACTAAAACAGAACGAACCCGACACTGCGTTCGTATCGGGTTCGGATTAAATTCCTCATTGCATCAGTTTCCACCCTGCGGAGCCTGCTGCTGTTGCTGCTGCATCTGCTGTTGCTGCATCTGTTGCATCTGCCGCAGGCCGGCTCCTTTCTGTACGTCGACCAGTTCGACGTCGAACAGAATCACTGAGTTTGGCGGAATGGCACCCGGAACACCGTCCGCCCCGTAGGCCATGACCGACGGAATGATGAGCGTGCCCTTGCCGCCTTTCCGCATCTGCATGATGCCCTCTTCCCAGCCGGGAATCACCTGACCCATGCCCAGCGGGAATTCCACGCCCGCTGCCGAACGCGGGTCTTTGGCCGAGCTGTCAAATTCTTTGCCGTTCAGCAGCTTACCCGTATACTTTACCTTCACCATGTCGCCACGGGCCGGGGCCGGACCCGTTCCCGGCTGGGTAATGACGTAACGTACGCCGGAGGCTGTCTTCTGGGCATTCAGACCATTTTTGGTTACATAATCCACCAGAACCTTCTCATCGACGACCTTCTGTTTTTCGCGGGCGCTTGCCTGAGCCTTGGTGTATTCTTCTTCATTCTGCACTTCCAGCAGTTTCACCGTAAAGGCAATGTCGGAGCCTTTAGCGACGCCCGGAGGCAGCGGCTGCATGTTTTTGCTGAAAATGGAATCGGCGCTGACAAAAAACGTCGCGCTGTCGCCTTTGCTGAGCATTGCCAGTCCTTCCTCAAAACTGCCTTTAAACATCGGGGCCTGCAGCACATATTTCATCGGGACGTTTTCCTTGTGCGTGTCGCGCAGGACCGAATCCTTGCTGTTTTTCAGCGTCAGGTGGAGCGTCAGAATGTCACCAACTTTCGCCAGGCGCGTGCCTTCGTCATCGTCGTGCATCTGGTATTTCAGGCCCGTGTCCGAAACCTGTACGCGGTTCCTGTCGCAGGCGATCAGCGTGGCTGCCAGCAGGGCGAGCGAGCCAATGGATTTGAGATTCATGTATTCGGTTTTTAAAAAGTAGTTTCCATTAATTGTTCCTGGTATCGGGGCAGCAGGTCGAGGAGTTTCTGTACGGTCTGCTCCAGCGACAGAGTCGTGCGGCCGCCCGAAGCGTTTTTATGTCCCCCGCCCGAAAAATGCGTACTGGCAAGCTCGCGTACCGAAAAATCGCCCACCGAGCGGAATGAAAGCTTGATTTCGTCGCCCCGGTCGATGAGCAGAATTCCCATCACGACGCCCTCGACGGCCAGGGCATAGTTGACCATACCCTCTGTGTCGCCCACCTTCGACCGAAACCGCTGCAGCTCGTCGGCGGTGATGGTGATGTAGGCGGCTTTATATTCGGGCAGAACCACGAGTTTCTCGTTCAGCACATACCCTAAAAAACGAAGCTTCTCCAGGGAAATATTGTCATAAATGCGCCGGTGTATCGGGCTGGGCTCCACGCCGACGTCGAGCAGTTCGGCGGCGACCCGGTGCACGTCGCCCGTTGTGCTGGCATGACGGAACGAGCCGGTATCGGTCATCAGTCCCGCATACAGACACTCGGCCATAGGAACGTCGATTAGGTCTTTGTCGCCCAACTGGTCGATAAGCCGGAAAATCAGTTCGGCGGTGGCCGCCGCCCGACCGTCCCAGAACGATGCGTCGGCGAAGGCTTCCGGCTCCAGATGGTGGTCGATGAGCACCTTGCGGGCGCGGGACTGACGAATCATGGGTTCCATCTCGCGCACCCGGTTGAGGGCCGAAAAATCCAGACAGAAGATCACGTCCGCATCGGCCACCGACTGAGCGATGGACAGGCGATTTTTCTCGTCAAAAGCGACCACGTTTTCGTTTCCCGCCATCCACTTCAGATTATCGGGATAGTCGGTGGGCGTGATTACCGTTACGCGGTGGCCTTTTTTCAGTAAATATCCGGCCAGGCCCAGCGACGAGCCAATGGCGTCGGCGTCGGGATTCTGGTGAGTCGTAATCAGCACATTCCGGGGAGTCTGAATCAGGTCGCGGATGGCGTCGAGGTCTTGCATTCGTACGCTACTAACCGGCAGGAACCGGGGTGATTAAACCCCAAAGATACAAAGTTTTTTGGTATGCGGAGTGTCGGTTGCCACGTCCCAGGCGGGTCCGGCGGAGGCGGCATTTGGCGGGTCCACTCGTCTTTCTGACTGAAATACACTATTTTTGCGGCCAGATTACACAACCTGCCGCTACCGGCGATAAAATCAATATAACCGAGCATGACAACGAACCGTACGTTCACCATGATTAAGCCCGATGCCGTAGAGGCGGGCCATACGGGTGCCATTATCAAGATGATTGAAGAAGCCGGTTTCCGGATCGTCGCCATTAAAAAAACGCAGCTTACCCCCGAACGGGCCGGTCAGTTCTACGCCGTTCACAAGGAGCGCCCGTTCTACAATGACCTGTGCGCCTATATGTCGTCGGGACCGATTATACCCATGATTCTGGAAAAAGATAACGCTGTTGCCGACTTCCGGACGCTCATCGGGGCGACGAACCCGGCCCAGGCAGCCGAGGGCACCATCCGGAAGCTCTATGCCAAATCCATCGAAGCCAACGCCATTCACGGCTCGGACTCGGACGAAAACGGTAAAATCGAGAGCGACTTTTTCTTCGCAGGCGTCGAGCAGTTTTAATGGGTAGATAAAAGAGAAGAGACAAAAGATGAAAGAGGCTGACGCCTCAGATGCTTTTGCGTATGAAAAAAGGACCGGATAGCACCCGGTCCTTTTCTATTTAACCCTATGTATTGTAGCTGATTAAGGCAATAAAACGCGGTCCACCACGTGAACGACGCCGTTGGTCGCTACCATGTTGGCACCCGTAACGTTGGCTGCCGTCGTAATACCAGGACTGCGCACGGTCACGCCGCTGGAGCCTGACGTGATTGCCAACTGACCACCGCCCAGGGCGGCAACGTTACCGGTAGCGGGCAAATCGCTGGAGAAAACCCGGCCCGTCACCACGTGGTTGAGCAGCACCGCCCGCAGCGTCGCAATCGGGGCAGCGTTGATGGCCGCTGTCGTGCCGAATCCCGCCGCCGTGAATGCCGCGTTGGTGGGCGCAAAAATTGTGTAAGTACCCGTGGTCAATGTCGTTGCCAGCGTCGGATCCGCCGTCGCCACCCGCGTAACGGCATCACGCAGGAGTGAAAGGTCAGTATTACTCTGGACAAGGCCCACCAGCGTTCCGTTCGTTGCCGGGGGCGGCATCAGCACCCGGTTGATGACGTGGATAACACCGTTGGCGGCGTTCTGATCCGCCGTCGTTACTTCGGCACCGTTGACAAACACGCGCCCTGCCTGGGTTTTGGTGACGTAGACGTCCGGTCCGCCCAGCGTTTTGACGGCAGTGTTATTGGCAACCTGAATGTCGGCAGAACCCACGCGGCTGCTTAGAACATGATATTGAAGAATATTTCTCAGGACGTTAACATCTGTCGTTCCTACTGAAGTCTCGGTGATGCCGGCGGCCTGAAAAGCGGCGTTGGTGGGGGCGAAGACGGTCAGCGTACCACCGCGCAGGGCGTCGGCCAGACCGGCCCTGACTACAGCGGCCTCCAGAACGGAGAAATTAGTATCATTGATAACAATATCGGTGATGGACTGAGCGGCTGGTGTGTCGTCATCGTCGTCGCCGCAGCCTGCCGATACAGTGAGCAGGGCGACGCAGGCCGTCAGGGCGATTAACCGAGAACGGAGTGTTGCAATTACGGGAAGTCTCATGAAAATCTGTTTAATTTAAGTTGAACAAAATGGGATAGTTGATGAGGGTACTCCTCTATTCCAACGCTACGAATAGAACGATCGGCTGACCGCTTTGTTTAAAAAATATTTTAAAAAATTAAACAAAAATTTGCTGATAAGTATAAACCGTTCCTTCGTGTTTTTCTATAAAAAACATAGCAACGATGCAGAAAACAGCTTATTTCTTCCTTATTCTGGCTTTGATGAGCTTCATGGCTCCTCAGAAAAAAATTCGTCTGTTCAACGGCAAAGACCTTTCCGGCTGGAAAATCTACGGGACGGAAAAATGGTATGTTCAGGATGGTGAGCTGGTTTGTGAGAGCGGCCCTGACAAAGGATATGGCTATCTGGCAACCGAAAAATCGTATAAAAACTTCGACCTGTCGCTGCAATTCAAACAGGAGGCCAACGGCAACAGCGGCGTCTTCTTCCGCTCGACTATCGAAGGCACTAAAATCAGCGGCTGGCAGGTGGAAGTCGCCCCGAAAGGCCACGACACCGGCGGCATCTACGAATCGTATGGCCGGGGCTGGCTGATTCAGATACCGGATGAAAAAGAGAATTTCCTGAAAGTAGGCGACTGGAACACGCTCCGCATCCGGGTGGAAGGCGACCGGGTGCAGACCTGGCTGAACGGGCAGTCGATGGTGGATTTGTCGGACGAAAAAATCGGCAAGGCCAACGGCTCCGTTGCTCTGCAAATCCACGATGGGGGCGGCATCAAGGTCCGCTGGCGGAAACTGGTGCTGAAAGAACTGTAACCCATGTACCACGGAGCGCCGCTCCGTGGATTTTTTATCATTCAGTACGGGAAGCCGCAAAACTCTACGGAGCACCGCTCGGTGGTACGGTTCATCCGGTTCACTCCCACACTCACTCCACAGAACGCCCCATTCGTCGGAAATAGATACCCCTGCAAAGGGTCCATCCGTAGTTTTGGTCCATCGATAACGACCAGAGCGATTCGGATGAGACCCTTTTTACTTTTTCTGACAACAACGATACTACTGAGCACGGCAGCGGTCGCCCAGACGACGATACAGGGTCGCGTTACCGACGTTCGGGGCCGGGCGCTGCCGGGTGCCAACGTTTATCTGAAAGGCACTTACGACGGAGCCAATGCCGACAGCACGGGCGGATTCCGGTTCCGCACGACCCGCCGCGATACGGCCACGCTGGTGATTACCTTCATTGGATATGACCCTCATCGGCAGCCCATTCAGCTCGCCTCCCCGGTAACCGAAATCAGCGTCAGGCTGACCGAATCGGCCAATGAACTCAATACGGTTACCATCACTGCCGGGGCGTTCGAGGCGTCGGATGAGAAAAAAATGACGATGCTCAAGCCGATGGACATCGTGACCACCGCCGGAGCCGCCGCCGACATTACGGCGGCCATCAATCTGCTGCCGGGAGCGCAGCGGGTCGGCGAACAAGAGGGGGTTTTTGTGCGGGGCGGCTCCAATCTGGAAACGAAGGTGGTCATCGACGGCATGATTGTCCAGAATCCGTTTTTCAGTTCGCTGCCCGACGTGCAGCAGCGAGGCCGGTTTCAGCCGTTCATGTTCAAGGGGACTTCGTTCAGTACGGGGGGCTATTCGGCACAGTACGGACAGGCGCTGTCGAGTGTGCTGCAACTCAACACCACAGACAAGGGCAATAATAACGGTCTGAGCATCGGGTTGAACCTGGTGGGCCTGAGCGCCGGATATGACTATGCCAGCGAGAAATCGTCGGTGTCGGCCACGGCCTATTATGGCGACCTGACCCCGCTGTTTGCCCTGATTCGGCAGAATGTCGACTGGGTGAATCCGCCGCAGTTTGTCGGCTCGTCGCTGACCTACCGGCTGCGCCCGACGAAAAACGGCCTGCTGAAAGCCTACGGCATGTATTCAGACAATCGGCTGGCGATGAACTTCCGCGACCCCGGCAATGAACTCGCCCGCACGACCATCGACCAGCACAACCGCAACGCCTTCATGACCAGCAACTATACCGACACCTGGGATGAGGGCCGCTGGCTGCTGAACACGGGTTTTTCGTACAGCTACGATACCGACGACATGACGTTCGATGGCCGGGATTTTGGCCGCGGCAGCCAGCGGACACAGGGTCGGGCCGTGCTGACGCGACTGCTGCCGGGCAACTCTTCCCTGTTGTTCGGAACGGAGATTCACCAGATTTCCCTGAAAAACACCGTTGTGGGAACACCCTACCGCCTGACGGACCGCTATGCCGCCGCCTTTGCCGAATCGCAGCTTTATCTGACGCGGGCGCTGGCTTTTCAGTTAGGTCTGCGGGGAGAGTATACGTCCGTCATCGACCGGTTCAATGTGGCGCCGCGTCTATCGATGGCCTACAAAACGGGCCGCTACAGTCAGGTGTCGCTGGCTGCCGGGCAGTTTTATCAAACGCCCGATTACCGCTATCTCTTCCTGAATCAAAATCTGGCCTACGAACGCGCCGACCACCTGATTCTGAACTATCAGATCATCAAAAATTTGCGCACGTTCCGGGTGGAGGCGTTTTACAAAAATTACGCCCAATTGGTCCGGGAGTTCACGAAGGAGCCGCGCTTCGATGCCGATCCGTTCCGGTTTCCCTGGGGATACACCACCAATGGCGGACAGGGCTATGCGCAGGGGTTCGATATTTTCTGGCGGGATCAGAAAACCATCAAAGGGCTGGACTACTGGATTACCTACAGTTACGTCGACACGAAGCGGTTGTTTAAAAACTATCCCGTTTCGGCTACGCCGACGTTCGTTTCCAACCATAACTTCAGTCTGATCAGCAAGCGGTATTTCGAAAAAATACGGACGAGCATGGGTCTGACGTATGCGTTCACGAGCGGCAGGCCGTATTATAACCCCAACCGGACCGAAACAACAAATAACTTTCTGAGCGACCGGACGCCCGCCGTGCATAACGTCAGTTTGACGGCCAGTCACATTAAAACCGTGAAAGGCAACCTGATGGTCATCTACGCGACCGTCGACAATCTGCTGAACACGAAGAACGTCTTTACGTATCGGTTCACCCCCGACGGAAAAACCCGCTACGCCGTCGGACCGCAGGCCTATCGCACGTTCTTCGTGGGAGCACTGGTGATGCTCTCGAAAAAAGCCAAAGTGAATGTCAACGAATTATAACAAAATAAAAACCATGAAAACCCTCGTTCTCTCGTTTTCCATTCTGCTGACCTCCAGCACGTTATTTGCTCAGTCTGATGCCTACAAGCAGGCCATGACCGATGCGCTGGCCGTGCTGAAAACACAAAATCAGAAAACGCCGCTACCCGAAATGCAATCCCTCGCCAATCAGTTTGAGCGCATTGCCGGGGCCGAGCCGAAGGAGTGGCTGCCGCGCTATTATGCCGGGCTGATGTACGTTTATCTGGGCTTTACGGGGAAAGATGCCGCCGAGAAAGACAAATTTCTGGATTCAGCGGATAAGTACCTGAAAGAAGCCGAGACGTTGTCTCCCAAAAACGACGAACTGGCCGTATTGAAGGCCTACATCGCTCAGTCGCGGATGACAGTCGACCCGATGAACCGCTGGCAGACCTACGGCATGAATTTTCAGGAGGCCATCGAATCGGCTAAAGCGTTGAATCCGGCTAATCCCCGTCCGTATGTGTTGCAGGGCGTTGGACTCATGTTTACGCCGGAGCAGTATGGGGGCGGCCCGGCAACGGGCTGCCCCGTATTGCAGAAAGCCGCCGAAAAAATCGCTACCTTTAAACCAGCCAGCGAACTGCACCCGACCTGGGGTCAGAAGAATATTGAATCCATGCTGGCGCAGTGTGCGAAGTAATTGTAACCCGGAACGTTTTTCCGGGTCTGCCTGGTCGGCCACGCCGTCAGGCAGAGAAATCCTGAGCTTCGCTCAAGACCCGGAAAATCGTTCCGGGTTACAACGGACATGACACGCGAGCAACTCATAAAAAAGATTAACGAATCCGGCGGTTCGGTCCGACGCATCCGAATGCGGGCGTCGGATCTGGCCGGGTTCAATTTCAGCGGCCTCGACCTGACGGGCGCCGACCTGAGCTTTTGCAATCTTCAGAAAGCCAATTTTGATAACGCAATTCTGGCCGGGGCCAATCTCAGCTTTTCGGCCCTGTCGGGAGCGACGTTTAAGAATGCCGATTTGCGAAATGTTAACCTGAATTTCAGCGAGTTGGGTAAGGTAGATTTGAGCAGTGCCAACATTGAAGGAGCATCCATTTCGTTTAGCGGACGCGACCGAAACGACAACGCCTATCGACCTGCCGAGGAGCCATTTACGCTGGCAACCCTGCTGCGGCAGGGTGGTTTCTGGGGGATACTGGCGGGTGTGTTCATCAGTACTCTGATTCTGTATGGCACCAGCGGCGTTATCTATTTCACGGGCCAGATTATAATGGCAAGCAAGCCATGTATCGTTCGATTGAACCAGTATCTGATTGCCCAGAATCTCATTGCCGGTTGTGTAGTAGCTCTTGTGACGGGCTTTCTGTCGCCCCGGCTCGACTCCCTCCGAACCCCGGTTGGGCTGCGGCATCTGCTGCTCTCCATTATTATTGTTACTATCTGGGTATTTCAGCAGACAGTGGTTTTTCTGTGGGCGGGCGGAAAGGAAATTTTTGAAGCGGCGGCGGTGGAGTACCAGAAAATGGGCATGAAAGTAAATGACCTGCCCTGGCTTACCTATGTACTGGGGCCGCTGATTGTCGCCAACCTGTTCTACTATCTCCAGCGGCAGGGCCGTCAGCTCACCCGTAAACTATCCGAGCAGGAGTATCAGCTACTGAATCTCGAAAAGCTAAAAACCCGGGCCGAACTGGATGCCCTTCAGGCCAAAATCAATCCACATTTTCTTTACAACGCCCTCAACAGCATTGCCAGCCTCGTTCATGAGAATCCCGACCGGGCCGAGCGCATGGTACTGCTGCTGTCGAAACTGTTTCGGTATACGACCGGCCTGAAAGATCAGTATTTCAATACCATCGCCAACGAACTGGAAATGGTAAAAACCTATCTGGAAGTGGAACAGGTACGCTTCGGCGACCGACTGACCTATCGCATCGACCTGACCGACGAAACCCTGAAACACACTCAAATACCCCAGTTTCTGCTCCAGCCGCTGGTTGAAAACGCCATTAAGCATGGAGTTTCCAGACTTGCCGGAGCCGGAGGCATTATTGTCCGGATTCGGCAGGAGGACGGCTGGCTTAGCCTGAGCGTACATGATAACGGCCCGGCCTTTCCGGAAGAACTCGTCGACGGCTACGGTCTGCGCAGTATTCAGGATAAACTCCGGCTGCTGTACGGCGAAAATGCACGGGTGCTGATACACAATCAGCCATTGAAAGAAATTATCATCCAGTTAAAACCCGACCGTCGCACTGCTCAGCCCGAACTGTTTCAGGAGGAGGCCGCCTGAATTCAGCTAAGAGTTTTGGCTTCGCTGCCAGGGGGCCTTTCAGGGGCTTTTCACAGTAACTAAAAGATTTCACTTATGTCTCGTTTACGTACGCTTTTGGTTGACGATGAGCCACTGGCAATCAGCCGATTAAAGCGATTGATGAAACCGTATGACGATCTGATCGACATTGTCGGGGAGGCCGCCAACGGCGTCGAGGGACTGGCCGCCGTCGAAGCCCTGCGCCCGGACGTCGTGTTCCTGGATATTGAAATGCCCGGACTGAATGGTTTCGAGATGCTGGCAAAACTGTCGTATATGCCGAAGGTGGTTTTTGCCACGGCCTACGACGATTACGCCGTACGGGCGTTTGAAGAAAACTCCATCGATTATCTGCTCAAACCCATCGAGCCAGAACGCCTGCAGCGCACCATCGACCGGCTTCGAAACATGCAGACTGTCTCGGCAGCACCCGCCCCGGACCTGCGCCACCTGCTCGACCTGTTCAAACCGAAAAAAGAACTGCAATCCATCTCGGTCAAAAGCGGCGACCGCATTCTGATCATTCCCCTGTCGGACGTGGCTTATTTCGAGGCCGAAGATAAATACGTACTGCTCAACACGGCGGATGGACAGCAGTATCTGACCAGTCACACGATCAGCAGCCTGGAAGAAAAACTGCCCGACAATTTTCTGCGCATTAGCCGGGCTTCGCTCATCAACTCCCGCTGTATCAAAGAAATACAGCGTTATTTCAATGGGAAATTTCTGATCGTTCTAAGAGACAAAAAAGCCACTCAGCTTCAAACCGGCAGCGCCTACCACGACAATTTGAAAAGTCTGATGGAGTTTTAAACGGCACCCTATCAATCCTGATTTTTTCGTAACTTGCACCCTGTTTCTGAACGGACCGCTTGACACGGTCCTGTTTTTGTTAAATAGTGTTAAACAGTTGCGGCTGAATGAAAGAACTCATTGACCCGAGCAATCTGCCCCGACACATAGCCGTTATTATGGACGGGAACGGACGTTGGGCCAAACAACAGGGAGCAGCACGGGTTTTCGGCCATCGAAATGCGATCAAGGCTGTTAGAGAAGTGACCGAGGGGTGTGCCGAACTGGGTGTGAATCACCTGACGCTTTATACGTTTTCCACCGAGAACTGGGGTCGGCCCCGGTCGGAAATCAACGCCCTGATGCAGCTTCTGGTGCATACAATCCGGGAGGAACTGCCGACGCTGATGAAGAATAACGTACGGCTCACCACTATTGGTGAAACGAACACGCTTCCGACCGGCTGCCGGGCCGAACTTTCGGAGGCCATTCGGGCAACCGAACACAATACGGGTCTGAACCTGATTCTGGCGTTGAGCTATAGCGGTAAATGGGATCTGGTGGAGGCAACCCGCAAACTGGCCCGGCAGGTGCAGGAGGGAATCCTTCAGCCCGATCAGATTAGTGAGGAAGCCATTAGCAGGGCGCTGTCTACCGAAGGCATTCCCGACGTGGACCTGATGATCCGGACCGGCGGCGACCACCGCATCAGCAATTTCATGCTCTGGCAACTGGCTTACGCCGAACTGTATATCATTAATGACGTCTTCTGGCCCGACTTCCGCCGCCCACACCTCTGGGAAGCCATCCTGACCTACCAGGGTCGGGAGCGTCGATTCGGAAAGACCAGTGAACAATTAGTAAAGTAATTGAAAACTAGTAACTTAGTGTATAAACCAAACCGCAGCGGCTCCATGAACGCTCCGGTTTATCCGCATTTCCCCGACACGGGTCCGATGCTGCGTTCACTGGAGACAATTCCGTCCGTCATGAAGTCATCACTACACCCATTTTTTCATCGATTTTTACTACAGGCCGGGTTTGTCGCCATCGTGGCCGGACTGACGACGCTTTCATTCGTCGACGTACAGGCGCAGGTAAGGCCGGGCATCGGCGTTCGTGTAGGCGAACAACCCGCTGCCCCCGCCGCTCCGGTTTCGCCCTATGAGAACTTCGCCGAACCCAAAGAATACACCATCGGTGGACTGACCGTTTCGGGTAACAAATATCTCGACCCCAACTCCCTGCTTTCGCTGACCGGCCTGAAAAAAGGCGACAAGATCCGGATTCCGGGCGAGTCGGTCAACAGCGCCATCAAGAAACTGATGCAGTCGGGTCTGCTCGAAAACGTGGAGATTTTTGTCACGAAAGAAGAAGGCAGCGAAATCTTCCTGAACGTCGATATCAAGGAACAGCCACGTTTGTACAAGGTTGAATTTCTGGGTATAAAAAAAGGCGAGCAGGACGCACTAAAAGACAAAATCAAGCTGAATCTCGGTCGTCTGATTTCCAATACGATCATCAAGAACACTCAGCTCAGCGTCAAGAAATTCTTCGTGGAAAAAGGCTTTCTGAACACGAAAGTCCGCATCACGACCGTCACCACCGACAGCGCCCGCAACTACGCCGCTATGCGGGTGTTTATCGAGAAAGGTCCGAAAATTAAAATCAATGACATCACCATTCAGGGCCGACAAGAGGTGGAGGAGTCCAAGGTGCTGCTGAAGATGAAAGGCACCAAAGAACGCCGTTTTGGTCGTCTGTTCACGCCCTCGAAGTTTATTCCAAAAAAATTCGAGGAGGACAAACAGAAACTCATCGAATACTATAACAAACTCGGTTACCGCGACGCGACCATCCTTTCCGACTCAGTTTTTGCCCACGATGGCAAGAGCGTCAACATCGTGATGAATCTGGAAGAAGGACCGAAATATTACATCCGCAACATCGCCTGGTCAGGTAACTTCCTTTATAATGAGGAGTTTCTGAATCAGGTGCTGGGCCTGAAAAAAGGCGACGTTTACAGCAAAGAGGAGATTGAGAAAAAGAAGAACGGCAATCCCGGTTCCGACCTCAGCTCGGTCTACATGGACCGGGGCTACTTGTATTTTCAGGCCGAAGACGTGATTCGCAGCGTCGACGGTGACTCGGTCGATCTGGAGTTCCGGATTTTTGAAGGCAAGCAGGCCACTATCAACCGCATCATCCTGAACGGCAATACCAAAACCAGCGATCACGTCGTGCTGCGCGAGATTCGGACGCTGCCGGGGCAGAAATTCAGCAAGACCGACATCATCCGGACGCAGCGGGAACTGTCGCAACTGGGTTACTTCAACCCGGAGAAAATTGGCATCAATCCCATTCCGCAGCCCGACGGAACAGTCGATATCGAGTATTCGGTAGAAGAAAAACCCAGCGACCAGATTGAACTTTCGGGCGGTTTTGGCGGATTTGTGGGCTTTGTAGGAACACTGGGTCTGGTGTTCAACAACTTCTCGGCCCGCAACATCACTAATATGAAAGCCTGGAAACCGCTCCCGGCGGGCGACGGGCAGCGGCTGGGCATCCGGTTCCAGGCCAACGGGCGGCAGTTTCAGTTGTATTCGCTGACGTTTACTGAACCCTGGCTCGGCGGACGCAAGCCCAACTCGCTATCGGTCAGCCTGAGCCATCAGGTTTTCCGAATTAACACCCAGATAGGCAATCCGTTCGCGTTCGGCGGGGCTTTCGGGCGTCGCCCGTCCGACTTCCGGAATTTTGACGGCGCTTTCGGCAACACCACGCTGACGGTTGGTCTGGGACGCCGTTTGCGTTTCCCGGACGACTTCTTCCAGCTAAGCAATTCGATTACCTATCAGCGGTATCTGCTACAGAATTACGATATTTTCCAGATTGGGTATCGGGACGGGGTGTCCAACAACATCACGTTCAACACAACTATTTCACGGAACAGCATCGACAATCCGCAGTTCCCACGGGGTGGATCGTCGTTCTCGCTGAGCGCCACGCTGACACCGCCGTATTCGCTCTTTCGCGACCGGTCGTTCCAAAGCCTGGATCAGCGGGAGCGGTATCGCTGGGTCGAATACCATAAATGGATGTTCGACGCAAGCTGGTTTGCTACTGTCACGGGTAAGCTGGTACTGAACGCCCGGGCGCACATGGGCTTCCTGGGCCGTTACAATGCTACTACCAGTTTCAGTCCGTTCGAGCGCTTCGTATTGGGCGGAGCCGGTCTGGTAGGCATGGGTCAGTTTGCGCTGGCGCAGGACATCATTGGCCTGCGGGGGTATCGGGATCGCGACGTGTACACGGGCCGGGGCAACATTGCCCCATCCCAGGAAGAAATTCGGCGCGGCGGGATTGCCTTCAGCAAATACATCATGGAACTGCGCTACCCGATTTCGCTGAATCCCTCGGCCACGATTTTCGTGCTGGGCTTTCTGGAAGCGGGCAACAACTGGGGCAGCTTCCGCAACTACAATCCGTTTGACCTGAAGCGGTCTGCGGGTGTGGGTGCCCGGATTTTCATGCCCGCTTTTGGTCTCATCGGTATCGACTGGGCCTACGGTTTCGACCGGGTGCCGGGCGCACAGCGTCCGCAGCCTGGCCCGGAATTCCACTTCACCATTGGTCAGCAGTTGCGGTAGAGAAACGGTCCGGGTAGCCTGATTCCGGAATTAGTTCGGAATCTTTGGTTTAAAGCGGGTTTAGCCCCTAAATCCCCTGAAGGGGACTTAGCTCCGCTAATTCTGGATTTTGGATTGAGGCAGCGCCAAGTCCCCTTCAGGGGATTTAGGGGCTTTTAATTGCGGAGCCAAGTCCCGCTCCAGCGGGTGGCGTACGCCCCGTGGCCGTCTTTCAGGGAATTTAGGGGCAAAACCGGCAGCGCCAGGTTGCTTTCAGAGGCACAAGGAACACGAAACGCCGGGACGTGTCGTTAAATGATAAGCGACATGCAGAAGATTTTCCGGGCCAGCGTTAATCCAATTGTGGAAAGGGCTGTCTAAAGTCAAATTGGATAATGAAAAAAGCCGCATTTTTAGTAACTTTGCTCTTCTTTTGCGCCTGCCTGAGTGTTCAGGCTCAGAAGTTTGGCTATGTCGACACCGATTTTATTACCGGCAAGATGCCTTCGTATCAGAAGGCCCTGACGGAGATTGATAAGTTTGCTGACAAGTGGTCGAAGGATATTCAGGATAAATACCTGGAGATCGACAAACTCAATAAGGCTTATCAGGCGGAAGAGGTACTGCTGACGGAAGACCTGAAGCGGGAGCGAATGCGGATTATCGCTGATAAAGAGCGGGAAGCCCGTGAGTACAACAACCGCGTATTTGGCTATGAAGGGCTGCTTTTTCAGAAGAAAAAAGAGCTGGTGAAGCCCGTTATGGACGAGGTCAACCGGGCTATTGAGAAAGTGGCTGTGCAGAAGCGGCTGGATTTTATGTTTGATAAAGCCAGCGATTTCGTAATGCTGTATACGAACCCCAGACACGACTATACGGACTACGTAATGGAAGAACTGGGACTAAATGCGGAGGCCCGAAACCGGTCAGCCGCCCCGGCAGAAACGGTCGAGAGCCCAGCTAACAAGACAACAAAACCAACACAACAACCAAAATAAAAAACAGAATGAAGAACAAACTCATCATTGCACTGGTCGCAGTCCTGATGTTGGGTGTGGGCCACGTTTGGGCGCAAACGACAGCAGCCGCCCCGGCCCCGGTTAAGATTGGCTATACGAATATCGACTATATTCTGGGCAACATGCCGGAAAGCAAAGACATTCAGAATCAACTGGGCATCCAGCGGACGCAGTTGGAGAACAATTTCGGCACCATGCAGAAAGAGTTCCAGGACAAACTGGCGGCCTACGAAAAAGGGGCCGCTCAGATGTCGGAAGTGATCCGGGCCGATAAGGAGAAGGAACTTCAGGGTCTACAGGCCCGTCTGCAGGAATTTCAGCAGAACTCTCAGCAGACGCTCCAGAAGAAGTATGAGCAACTGGTAAGCCCGGTGCTGCAGAAAATCCAGACGAATATCGATGCCGTCGCCAAGGAAAACGGGTACACGCACGTGTTTAACCTCGACGCCGGTGCCGGAACGACGCCAATTCTGCTGTATGCCGTCAAAGAATCGGATATCACGGAACTGGTGTTCAAGAAAATGGGCGTAACGCCGCCTGCTCCCAATGCCGCCAAACCGGCAGCAACGCCGCAGCAGAACGCCGCCAAACCTGCTGCTCCGGCTCAGGGCGCTCCCAAGAAGAACTAAAAGCACAGGCGTTACAATGAAAGCCACCTCAGACGGGGTGGCTTTTTTGTTTGCTAGTTCATATAAGAAAAATACAAAGTGGGGCACGATTGTTGCCACTCAATCGTAAAAGGGCCTAAGGAAAGTAGAAACCATAAAATCTAACCATTAATTTTACGTTACCATAAAAACACAGGTTGTAACATAGCCCATGCGCTTCGTTTCATACATAATTGCCTTCCTGATTCTGTTTGTTACCAGTGAGCGGGTCTTTTCGCAGGAAATGAAACCGCTCCAGTTGGTGTTGCCCCAGCCAACAAGCTGGACCAATGTAGCCGAGGGACGCCAGATCGATATTGTGCTGGGCGCTACGGGCGGTAAAACGACGGATACACTGTATTACAGTGTCATCGAGGGCCTGCTGGATGGCATGAAAATCGACTCGACGGGGCGCTTTACCTGGACGCCCGGTTACGACCTGGTTGAGCGGCTGAAGGAGCCAAAAATCGTTCCAGTTCTGTTCGAGGTGCGTAACCGGCGTGGTGAACGGGCCGTACAAGGCGTCGAATTCCGGGTACAGCACGTCAACCGACCGCCGCTGGTGGGGGATCTGCGCCCGTTCTACGTTCGCTACAAAACGCAGAACGTCTATAAGGTAGACCAGAACAGTGTTCGGGATGAGGACGGTGATCCGCTGGTGTTTATTCCGATAACCGACCAGATGCCCGAGGGCTCCAGAATGACGGCTCAGGGCGAGCTGAGCTGGCAGTTGTCTCTGAACCAGTTCAATAAGCTGAAAGGCCAGCCGCAGTATATTGAATTCTGGGTGGAGGACCAGCCGGCCAAATCACGCACTAAAGCTCGCCTGAAGGTAGAAGTGACGCAGATGGACCTGCCGCCGGATATTGCTCTGGTACCGAAAGAGGGCAGAGTTCGGGTGAAGGAAAATGCGACGATCAATCTGAAATTCTACCTCAGCGACCCTAACGGCGACGATGACGTGGCCGTACTGGACTTTGTATCGGAAAACCAGCAGGTGCCCAAAGCGGCTCTGGTCAAAAACACCCCGACCCAGTATGAATTTGTCTGGACACCTAACTACGATTTTGTGAAAGACCCTTACGATTCACTGCGGTTTCAGATTGTTTTTTTCGTCCTCGACAAAGCCCAGAACCGGGAAGAGCGGCGGGTCGACTTCACGGTATATAACGCCATTAACGAAGCCGAGAAAGACCGGTACTATTATACTCAGTACCGGCAGGTGATGGTAACGGCCTTCAACCTGCTGACGCAGTTGCAGGAGAAAGAGGAAGAGCTAAAAAAGAGTTACCGGAAAGCTAAACGTGGAAAGCGAAACCGCTCGATGGTCAACGCTTCACTGGGCGCCGTAACGGGTGTCGTTCCGGCGGTCTCGGCTAACAGTACGCCTGCCGTCCAGCAGAACCTGCGCTACGTTTCGGCAGTCGGCGGCACTGCCGTCATGACGATGGGAACGCTGGAAGCGACCGAGGTTATCGGAAAATCGATGAAAGACCTGCTCGACCGGTTCAACTACGTCATGAATAAGAAAAGCGAAATTCAGAACAAGGGCGACGTGTTTGCCCGGGAATTTTCGCTGAAGGCGTCCCGGCGGGAGCGGGACTTTACCAAAAAACTTGATGATTTCCGTTCGGCCATGAGTCTGTCGGGTCTGGTGGCTCTCGAACTGGATGCTGGCTGGGAAAATAAAAAAGAAGCTACGGACAAAGCCATCAAGCGGCTTTTCAAAGACTTTACACCGCTGGAAGAGACCCAGTAACCGTGACCCGGACGGTTCGCCCGCTCCGCCGTTGCGGTACGGGCTGCGACGCCGGAGCGAAGGTTTTCCGGGTACGTTATCAGGCGTAACAAGTTTGCGCTTTGCACAGATCCGGACCGCAGCGGACCGCAATCATCGCATTGGCGAACCGTCCGGGCTACCTGACTTTGTCACTGGCAAATCCTCCTCATTTTTTGGTTCATCGGGCTGCGATGCCCCGGCAGGATGCGCATCCATTGGCTCGTGCCCGTCTGTGGCCGGGGTGTCATGACGGAGATCCGTCGGCGGCAGTACGGCGGCATTCGTCGGCGAGACATCATCGGGCAGCAGAACGTCCTCTTCAGGCTGCTCCTGGAAGAAACGCCGCTGAAAAAACAGGATGATGCAGACGCCGATGAAAATGCACGAATCGGCGATGTTGAAGATTGGCGTCGAATAATACTGACCACCCCAGACCGGCACCCAGTCGGGAATGAACCCCTCCCATACGTCGACGAAAATCATATCGATCACCTGCCCGTGAAACCAGGGCGTTGGTGATCCATAGGGCGCATTATCCAGAAAAACGCCGTAGAACGTACTGTCGATGACGTTACCGACGGCTCCGGCCAGAATCATCGCCATCGCCCACAGCAGCCCGTTGGGAGCGCCCCGGTGCGCCAGATGAATCAGATACCAGCCGATGCCCACCATCGCCAGCATCCGGAAGACGCTCAGCAGCAGTTTGCCGTATTCATGACCTAACTGCATACCGAACGCCATTCCCGGGTTCAGCACGTAATGTAACTTCAGCCAGTCGCCCAGCAGGCGAATCTGACCCGGAAACCCGGGTTCCATATTGAAATGAACCGACAGTTTGACCGCCTGATCCAGCGCAATCAGGCCGAGGCTCAAAAGAAAAAAGGGGAGTGCACTTTTCTTGATCATAAGACTGCAAAAGTAACAAAACACCCGGTTGGTCAAACGAATAACCTGACCAACCGGGTGTGCAGGAAATTACCCGGAATGCTGCCGGGTCGAAATCAGGCAGATTTAAAGCACCCTTTTCGACGTTCCAGTTCGCTTTTGACTAGCAGGAACTCGCGGCTCGTCTGCCCGGCAATCGACTTGTTTTCGTCGGCTCGCCGGAACAGATACGGCATCACGGCCTCGACGGGGCCATAGGGTACATATTTGGCAACATTATAGCCCGCATTTGCCAGGTTGAACGAAATATTGTCGCTCATGCCCAGCAACTGGGCAAACCAGATGTGCGGGTCGTTTGGCTCGATGCCCATCTGCTGCATCCGCTGAATGCAGTACTGACAGCTATATTCATTGTGCGTTCCCAGGCAGATAGATACTACGTCGCGGTTTTCCAGGCAAAAGTCGATTGCCAGATTAAAGTCGCGGTCGGTATCTTCTTTGGTCAGGTGGATGGGGTCCTGATATTCCTCTTCGTGGGCACGCAGCCGCTCTTTCTCGATATAAGCGCCCCGAACCAGCTTGGCACCCAGATAATAGCCTTTTTCGCGGGCTGTCGCCGTCGATTTCTTCAGATTGTCGAGCGACTCCCAGCGGTAAAGCTGGTAGGTATTGTAGACGATGGGACGTTTCTTATTGTAGCATTCCATCATCTCGTACGTCAGCCGGTCGATGGTGTCCTGAATCCAGGTTTCTTCAGCGTCGATAAAAATCTTTACATTCAGATCGTGTGCCCGGCGGCAGAGCGTATCGACCCGCTGACGGACGCGTTCCAAAGCCGACTGTTCTTCGTCGGTGAGCGGTTCATCCGATTGAGCCCGTTCGAGCAGTTCGGTAGAAGCCAGACCGGTGATTTTGAAGACAGAGAACGGGATGTCGGGAGAATTCCGGGCGCGTTCGATAGTACGCAGAATTTCCTGGACCGTGCTATCGAAGCAGGCCTCATTATCTTCACCTTCGACGGAATAATCGAGGATGGTGCCAATCTGACCTTCGTGAAGTTTGTTGATGGTTTTTTCGCACTCGCGAATAGTTTCGCCACCGCAGAACTGCTCAAAAATCGTGTTTTTGATGAGCTTTTTTATCGGCAAACCCAGTTGAAGGGCCAATTTGATAAAAAAAGTCCCTATATTTACCAGCCATCCCTGATTCATCAACGCAAAAAGCCAGTACGTTTTACGAAGTTTCCAGTCAGACTGGGAAGCGAAGGCAATGGAAGTGTCCTCGAAGGATACGGGCTTTACGGTAGTAGCCCGCCTGACGGACGTGATCATGGAAGATGTACTTCGGTTTGACATAGTTACTGTCTGGTGCACCGGTAGTCGCCATTCCGTTCGGCGGTGCCGTTTCGTCTGCAAATAATACGAACAGACGAAAGATAACGTAGTTTTCGGAACACCGAATGGTATAACCTAAACTTGTTTTTTAACGGTTTGTTCTCAGCACGTTGCCGGGAATTTCAGTTCGACTATCGGGCCGTATTTTCCCTACAAATATACCAAAAATTGTAACAATAAGTTCCCATATAATCGAGTCGAGTACGCTTATGAAACCTGAATTGCAAGTGCTGCCACTGAACAGTTGGATCGAAACAAATGGTAAACCGCTCATCATTGCCGGACCGTGCAGCGCCGAGACGGAGGAGCAGCTTTGTGAAACCGCTCGTCAATTGAAAGAACTGGGCGAAGTACACGTCATTCGGGCGGGAGTCTGGAAACCCCGTACGCGCCCCGGCAGCTTCGAGGGCATGGGCAAGGCCGCCCTGCCCTGGATTCAGCGGGCCAAAGCCGAAACCGGAATGCCGTTTGCCGTGGAAGTTGCCACGCCCGAACACATCGAACTGGCCCTGGAAGCGGGCGTCGATATTCTGTGGGTGGGCGCCCGAACCACCGTCAACCCGTTCAACGTACAGGAAATTGCCGATGCGCTGAAGGGCGTCGACGTTCCGGTTCTGATCAAAAACCCCGTGAACCCGGATCTGGCTCTGTGGGTCGGTGCGTTCGAGCGGATTGCCGGTGCAGGCATCAACAAACTGGCGGCCATTCACCGGGGCTTTTCAACGGGCGAAGCGTCCAAATACCGTAACATTCCAATGTGGCAGCTCGCCATCGAGCTGAAAGATACCTTCCCCAACCTGCCCATCATCGGCGACCCCAGCCATATGGCCGGTAAGCGGGCCTATCTGAAAGAGCTTTCGCAGATGGCGATGGACCTCGATTACGACGGCCTGATTGTGGAGTCGCACATCGACCCCGACAATGCCTGGAGCGACGCCGCCCAGCAGTTGACCCCGGTCGCGTTCGGCGAAATGCTCGACCAACTGCAAATCCGGCAGCCGGAATCGAAAAATCTCGACTTCCAGAGCGCAATGGAAGGCATTCGCCGCAACATCGACAACATCGACCGGCAGCTTATCGAAGTGCTGGCCGCCCGCATGTCGCAGGTGGAGAAACTGGCCGAATACAAGCGCGACAACAACGTGACCATCTTCCAGCCTGACCGCTGGAAAGAAGTGCATGAAACCCGCGCCAAACTCGGCAAAAAAATGGGCCTGTATCCCGAACTGGTGGAAGAAATCTACAAAATCATCCACATGGAGTCTATCCGGAAGCAGACCGAAGTAATGAACAATAAGCCAGCAGGCGTGTAAAACGGACCGGGTCGCCGATGCGATGGTACTCCGTTTAACTTTTTAAAAACAGAAAGCCGATCTACGGATCGGCTTTCTGTTTTTTGCAGGAACTAAAAAGTAAACGGATTGTCATCGCACCGGCGACCCGGTCCGTTTTACCGGAGCCGTCCGCTGAAATTTGTGCGGTTATACGACCCAAAACAACCTAAGCCGCCCTCAATGTTGCCCTGCACCAGCACCGGCTCGGCGAAGGGATTGTCGTTGACATTGTCCTGACGTTCCGCCGATTCGTGATAGCGGTAGTAATTTTCGTCGACGTTCAGGAGGTAAATGATATAGGACACCGGCGAAGGAAACGTGGGCGGCTGTCCGTTGACCGACATCGAAGGCAGATAAATCTGCTGACGCCGTGAAGAAATACGCGTTCCGTCGCGGTTTTCATCGGTCACAAGCCCGCCGTTACCAAAACCGAATGAGGTAACGTTATTGACCGACTGCTCACGTGGGGGTTGACCCGTCGTATATCGTTGGGTATAGAACAGGTTTCCCGCGAGCCGGTAATAGTTTTTCACGCCAGGCGCGTCACGCCAGAAGGCCTGCAAAAAGAAAGAGTAGCCTCCCGGACCGAAACGATTCGTATTTTCGGTCGAGTCGAGTTTTACTTCTTCCAGCGGCACCGGCTGAGGCACGGTCGTTCGGGCGGTCAGGCGTTCGCCACCAGGAGCCGTCACCGTGAGCGTATAAGTTTGCCCGGCCCCAATGGGCAGCAGTCGGGCATCGGCGCGGTGAAATCCGTCTTTTTCCGAAAACGGCAGTGGCACAGACCGGCTTCCGTCGCTCAGCGTCACGGCAACATTGCTTACAGTCTGCGGATCGATATTCGCGGAGGGACCAAAAACGGGGCGTGACCGGGTCACCAGCACGGCCAATACCGTATCCTGGGGTGAGATGTAGGCGTTAACGACGAACTGAGATTCTGTCGACGGGGTACGGGACGGGTCGACTTCCTTGACCAGACTATCGCAGGCCGTCAGCAAAGCCATCGAAATCAGTGAGGTAAACAGAGAAAAGAGGCGTTTCATGGCGGTGCGGATCAGAATTTAAAGTTATAACTCAGAGAAGGAACAATCGGGAATACCGAATAGCGCATCAGCACCGTTTGGCCCGTTTGGCCCGTCATGCTTCCCGGCTTGCTTTCCAAATCGTAGAAGAACGGGTTCCGGCGGTTGTAGGCGTTATACACGCTCAGTTCCCAGGTCCGCTCGTGATACTTTTTCTTTTTGTGGAATTGAATGCTGAGGTCCAGCCGGTGATAGGCTTCCGCCCGAAACGAATTTTTATTCGGGCCGTAATCCTCCGCCTGAGCAAACGGCTGGAAAAAGCTGGAAAGCGCTGATTGCTGCTGATCACCGGAACGGAAGGGCATGGCCGCCGAATGTAGATTCGTGTTGTAGCGGGCCACCGGAACGGTCAGCGCCTGTCCTGTGCCGTAGACCCAAGTTCCCGACAGGGTAATACGCGGACTGATTTCGTAGATACCCACCAGTGACATATCATGACGGCGGTCGTAGCGTGGAAAAAACTTTCGGCCACCGTTCAGTTCGGGAAATTGCCATTGCGTCCAGGAAAGCGTGTAGCCTGCCCAGCCCGAAAATCGCCCGACTTTTTTCTGTAACAGAAACTCAGCACCATACGACCATCCCCGTCCGGAGGTGATATTGTCTTCCCAGCGAACCTGCTCGGCGGAAGTAGGATCGTCCAGAAACAGAAAACTAGCCCCTTCGCGGTAGTTGACAATGTTTTTCATCGTTTTGTAATACCCCTCGATGGTGAGCGTCAGGCCCTTCTCCGTAAAATCTTTGGCAAAGCCCGCCGCCACCTGCTCCGACTGCTGGGGCCGGACGCGGTCGGTGGTGGGCACCCACAAATCGGTCGGCAGGCCGATGCCCGTGTTCGACAACAGGTGAACATATTGATTCATGAGGGCATAAGACGCTTTAACCGACAAATCCGGTTTCAGAATGTAGGCCGCCGACAGTCGGGGTTCGGGACGGAGATAATGGACGTCTTTATGCAGAAAATGACTGAGCCGGAAGCCGCCGTTCACCCGCCAGCGATCCGTCGGTTTCCAGACGTCTTCGGCATAAACGCCCGATTCCAGCACGTCGATGTTCTCGACCTCGTCGCGATACCGTTCGATGTCGGTTTCTTTGAGAACGATGGCACTCGGCGTAAAGCGGTGATAGGTGCTTTGCAGACCAAATTTCAGCGAATGCCGGGGCGTGGGGTAGAAGTCAAAATCGGTTTTAACGGACCAGTCGCGGATGCCGGAACTATAGCGCAGTTCAAAAGATTCTTCGCGGCCCTGGCGGTCGGTGGTTTTGTCGAGCGAGGAAATGCCGAAGCGGTAGTTGCTGAAAATCAGAGATGTGTTGGCGAAAAGCTTTTCCGAGAACAGATGGTTCCAGCGGAACGTACCGGTAGCATTCCCCCAGTTCAACCCCGCCCGTGTCGAGGAATTATTGCCGGATTTGTCATTGGCAAAAAAGCGATCCTGACCGAAATAACCGCTCAGATACAGCTTGTTTTTCTGTCCGAGATCGTAGTTGACTTTGGCGTTGAGGTCGTAGAAATAATAACCCGCCTGTACGTCGCCGTCGCTGGAGGCGGCAATGAAGGGCCGGGCCACCAAATCCAGATAGGTGCGTCGCCCCGACACCAGAAACGACGATTTGGCCGGAGCGCCCTTCTTCGAACGGATGGGGCCTTCGAGCGTTACACGGGAAGCAATCAGTCCGCCGCCGCCTTCGCCGTGGAGTTTTTCCTTGTTGCCTTCCTTCATATTCATCTCAATAACCGACGACAGCCGCCCGCCATATCGGGCCGGAAAGCCGCCCTTCGTCAGTTCGACGCTTTTCAGGGCATCGCCGTTGAAGACCGAGAAAAAACCAAACAGGTGATTGGCGTTGTAGACCACGGCGTCGTCCAGGATAATCAGGTTCTGATCGGGTCCGCCGCCCCGCACGTAGATGCCCGTATTGCCCTCCGAGCCTTTCTGAATGCCCGGCATGAGCTGCAGCACTTTCAGCACATCTTTTTCTCCGAAAATGGCCGGTATTTTTTTGATCTGCGTCACGGGAACGTCAATCTGGCTCATCTGCGGACTCTCGCTGACCTTGTCGTCGGTGCGGCTGCTTTTGACGGTCACTTCCGAGAGTGTTCTGCCGGGCATCAGCGCCACATTGACGGTCTGGTTGCGCCGCAGCGGCACCGACCGGCTGAGGGGTTCATAGCCCACCATCGAAAACGCCAGACTCACGGAGTCGGCGGCGGGAAGAGTCAGCGAATAAAAGCCGTAGGTGTTGGTGGTGGTGCCGGTGCGCCGGTCGCCTGTTTGCTGGCCGGAGACATAGACGTTGACGCCGATAAGTGCTTCCTGACTACCGGCTTCCCGGACGTATCCACTGACGGTAACGCGGACGGGGGACTGAGCGTAAAGAGCGAGTGAAGAGAGCCACAGGCTGGTAATCCATAAAAAATACTTCATATAGGAGTGGTTTGCCTCGAATTAGACTCGAAGAATGAGGCAAAGTAACGTATATGGGTTGGAATATACGTTGGAAATTTAATTCCTGTATGGATGCCATCCCTCGGAGGGATGGCATCCATACAGGAATCCCCCTTAACGAAGTCTCAGCACCACCGTCGAGCGGTTATAGGCTCCGAAGCAGCCCAGACCGCCCTGAATGTTGGTCGGAAGGGGCACCGGTTCCGTGAAGGGATTGTCGTTAGTTGCCCGATGGACCTCCAGATAACGGTGATAGTCATAATAGTTCTTGTCCACATGAAACAGATTGGCCCGGACCGTCGCCGACCGGAAAACGCGGCCAAACTGCACTGAACGAGCGGTATCGAGCAGACTGGCCGCCAGATAGCCCCGCTCGGAGCCGAGCGTCTGCCCATCTGCCGATCCATCCGGCAGGAGGGTGATCCGTCCCCCCTCGCCGAACGTGGCGTAGCTGCTGTCGGGCCGGAACGTTCGGGTGCCCTCATTCCGGCGGGTATACGTAAATATTGCCATCGTGCGGTAGTAATTCGTTTCGCGGGGGACATCCTGCCACTGCATCTGAATGAAATAACGCTTTTTGCCCGTAGCGGCTTCGGTCGTCACCGAGTCGAAGCGAACGGCTTTGAGCGGAACGGCACCCGGCACCCGGCAGGTGGCCTCAACCCGGCGTCCATCGGGGGCTTTCACTACAAGCGTATAGTCTTTCCCGGCTATAATCGGCAGCATCCGGGCGCTCACCCGGTGGAAGCGCAGACGGCTGTCATACAGCAGTGAAATGGTTTTCTGCCCGTCGGAAAGCGTTACGGCGGCGTGGGGAATCTCGCCGGAAGAGAGGGTTGTGGTGCTGAGCAGGGGTGTACTTTCCGAAACCTTCACCGTCAGGATCGTATCCTGGGGCGAAATGAAGGCGGCTACGAATAGTTTGGGTGCCATATGGCTCAGGTCCGCCGGGGAGACATTGCTCTGCGTCTGTTCACAGCCTATCAGCGAAACTACGCAAACAGCAGAAAGAATATAGTTAAGGAAGTGTTTCATCTGACTTAATTTGTAGAAGCCCTAAAGGGAACTTCCCCATCTGGATTCAGCAGTCTCCTATAGAGATTTAGGGACGTATAATTAAAATTTAAAGGTGTAACTGACCGATGGCAGGACCGGAAACAACGTATAGCGCCTGAGCGTGGCCTGCTCGGGCACATCTTTCTGCGCCGCTGTATAATCCACTCGGTAATAGAAGGTATTGAGACGATTGTAGGCGTTGTAAAGGCCTACCTCCCAGGTGCTTTCACCCCATTTGCGGGTCCGGCGAAACTGGGCGCTGAGGTCGAGGCGATGATAAGGCTCCGTCCGGAAGCTGTTGCGGGAGCCATAGTCGTTGGCCTGACGTCCGTAGCCAAACAGGGCCGCCGGGCGGCCTTTCAGTTCGGCGCTTTCCGGCAGGTGCTCGTAGGCCCGGAAGCGGGCGGTGGGCAGCGTAACGGCCTGCCCGGTCGCATATACCCAGGATGCCGACAGCGTCACGCGGGGACTGACCCGGTAGATGCCCACCACCGAAAGGTCATGGCGGCGGTCGTTGCGGGGGTAAAAAGGCTTGCCGAAGTTGAGGGCCTCAAACTGCCAGCGCGTCCACGAAAGCGTATAGCCAATCCAACCGGTTAGCCGACCTGTGTTTTTGCGGACCAGAAGTTCGCTGCCGTAGGATTCGCCCCGGCCCGTGGTCACGCTTTGTTCCCAGCCCGGTCCGGCGTTACCCGAACTGCTGCCCGTCGGGAAGCTGCTGCCCTCGCGGTACTGAACCAGGTTTTTCAGGCTTTTATAATAATTCTCTACACTGATCGTCACTGCACCCTGCCGAATGTCTTTGGTCAGTCCCAGCGTCGCCTGATCCGATTGCTGCGGACGGATATAGCGCGTCGACGGCACCCACAAATCGGTTGGCAGACCCGACCCCGAACTCGACAGCAGATGCAAAGCCTGATTCATCCGGGCATAGGCCGCTTTGATGGACCAGTCGGCGGGCAGTCGATACGCCACCGATAGCCGGGGCTCGGGCATCCAGTAGGTAATACCTTCGGTTACATAGGCTGTCATCCGGACGCCGGGCCGAACCATCCAGCGTTCGCCGGGTCGCCAGAGATCGTCGGCGTAGAGGCTCGCCGCCACGGCGGTCATGACGATGGGTTGCTCGACAGAGGGTGCCGCCTTATCGGCGGCACCGGTTACGCCAGCGCTCGGTGCAAAACGCTGATGGGTTAACTGACCGCCCAGCGTTAGTTCGTGCTTCACCGACGGCTTCAGAGTCATTTCGTGTTTCAAACCAAAATCCCGAATCGCCGACACATACCGCAGCAGATACGAACCATCGGCGTCCGTCATCGGATCGTATACCTGCTGCTGCACTTCCGTACCGAAGCGGTAGTTGCTGAATGTCAGCGCCGTTCGTGACGAGAAGCGTTCAGAGGCCCAGTGGCTCCAGCGCAGCGAAGCGGCGGCATTGCCCCAGTTCATGTCGTTGCGGAACGCCTGTAGGGTTTCGTTATCCTGCGCCTGAAACCGGTCGCGTCCGAAATAACCGCTCAGATGCAGCCGGTCTTTCGGGCTGAGCGTCAGACTGATTTTTCCGTTAAGGTCATAAAAATGGTAGCCGTTGAGCATGGTGGCCGCCCGGTTGGACTGGGGCATGGCTTTCGTCAGCAGGTCGACATAGGTGCGGCGTCCCGACAGCAGAAACGACGAACGCCCCCGCTGTAGCGGTCCCTCCACCGTTGCCCGCGACGAGATGAGCCCCAGACTGCCGCTGCCGTGCCACTGCTTTGCATCGCCTTCTTTCGTTTCCGCTTCAATCATCGACGACAGCCGACCGCCAAACCGGGCCGGAAAGCCGCCTTTGGTCAGCTCGACGCTCTTCAGTATGTCACCGTTGAAGACCGAAAAGAAGCCCAGCAGGTGATTGGGATTATAAACCGTGGCATCGTCGAGCAGAATCAGGTTCTGATCCGTGTTGCCGCCCCGGACAAACAATCCCGCCGACCCCTCGGAACCTTTCTGTACTCCGGGTAATAACTGGAAAATTTTTAATGCATCTTTCTCCCCAAACAGCGCCGGAACCTCCCGTATGGTGGCCGCAGAAAGACGCAGTTGACTCATCTGGGGGGCGTCGCTGAGACGGTCTTCCGCCCGTACGGAGCGTACGGTTACCTCCGATAAATCCAGTCCGGGCCGCAGCTCGACCAGCATCGGATCGGTCTCTGAGGGCTGGCGGGTCAGCCGTACGGACGAATACCCTACATGGGTAATGATCAGCGTGTAGGGTACGGTTTTGGGCACAGAGAGTTTGTATGTACCTGCCGAATCTGTAATGGCGTAACTGGTATGACCCAACAGGGACACATAAGCGCCCTTCAGTGGATGGCGGCTTACCTTATCCTGCACCCGTCCCTTTATAAAAGGTTCAGCCTTAGTTAAAAATGACATAAGAACCGCTATCGACAGTAGACTATATGCTCTCATAGACCTCATTCGCTGACTCGTGAAAATGATCAGGCGGGTTAGCCTGTATGCAAGTAAATGTCGCTTATAAACAGACAAATTTTTTTGCGTATGTAATGAACGTTTTAATGGCTGTCTGTCTGGGAATAGACAGGGATTACGGCGTTGAGTGACTGAATAATTGAGATTGCCCCGGAATGATGCAATCAGAAACAGATACTACCGGGGGCGTTGAGTGGAATTATGACAACAAATTTATCGAATTAAGAACTTAATATATGATTAAAAAATGGTAAAATTATTTTACGGCAATTCCATCGATCCGACAAGTGAGGGAACGGGTTGCCGGACAGTCGCAGAAGAACGCCTGAAACAAAACAGCTACTTGTCGGTACTTTAGTTAGGAAACAGTTGCTCAACCGTTCGGAACGTATGCTTCAGGTCGATAAATTATCTCTTAACATTCCTGATACCACCAAACCCCGCGTCGTGATTATAGGCGGCGGGTTCGGCGGCATCAATCTGGCAAAGAACCTGCCCGACGACGAATATCAGGTCGTGCTCTTCGATAAGCAGAACTACCACGGCTTCTGGCCCCTGCTGTATCAGGTAGCCACGGCAGGACTCGAACCCGATGCCATCGCCGAGCCCATGCGCAAGCTGTTCGACGACCACAAGGATTTTCACTTCCGGCTGGTACGGGTGCTGAGCCTCGACCCGGTCCGGAAAACGGTCACGACGCTCATTGGCGAGCTGACCTACGACCATCTGATTATTGCCACGGGAACCAAAGCCAACTATTTCGGCAACGAGCAGATTCAGAAGTTTTCGTTTCCACTCAAAACGATTCCCGACGCCCTGAATCTTCGTTCGCAGGTATTGCAGGCGTTCGAGCAGGCCAACATTACCCGCGATCCGCAAACGCGGCAGACCCTGATGAATTTCGTGATCGTGGGGGCCGGACCCACGGGCGTCGAACTGGCCGGGGCCCTGGCCGAAATGCGCAAACACGTACTGCCCGGCGACTACCCGCAGATGGATTTCAGGCAGATGAATATCTACCTGGTCGAAGGACTGGACCGGGTACTGCCGCCCATGTCGGTAGAAGCCAGTCGGAAAACGCACGCCTATCTGGAGGAACTGGGTGTCGTCATCAAACTGAAGACGCTCGTGGATTCCTACGATGGTGAAGTTGTCCGTTTCAAGGATGGGCAGGAGATCCGTACGCACACACTTATCTGGGCAGCGGGCGTACAGGGCGCCCTGATCGATGGCATTCCCAAAGAAGTGATCGAGCGGGGCCGGATTCTGGTCGATCCCTACAATCAGGTGGTGGGCCACCAGGGCCTGTATGCCATTGGCGACGTGGCGCTTATGAAATCGGAGAAATATCCTAACGGACATCCGGGTGTGGCCCAGCCCGCTATCCAGCAGGGAAAACATCTGGCGAAAAACCTGCGCCGGATGCGGAAGGGCGAGCCGCCGGAGCCCTTCGATTATTTCGATAAGGGGTCTCTGGCGATCATTGGCCGAAACCGGGCCGTGGCTGATTTGCCGAAAAACCTGCATCTGGGCGGCTGGATTGCCTGGATGGCGTGGCTGTTCGTTCACATCTACTACCTGATTGGCTTCCGGAATAAACTGGTGGTGCTCAGCAACTGGATCTACCGGTTTTTCACCTACGACCGGGGGACCCGGCTCATCATCCGACCGTTTGTACGGAAGGGCGACGTGGCGGCTCAGGAATTTGTGATGAAAAATGAAATGGGTGCGAGCGGGGCGTAAAGCTGAAAAATCCGGCATCGGCGTCCGTTTATCATCCACTTCCACGTTCTGTTACAAAGTTCACTAGATTGCAACTGCATTAATTCGTTCTTCCCGAATGATCAAATCTGTTTTCCGGAAGTCATGTCTGGCTTCACTACTGGCGCTCGGCATGGGCTCGGCGCTGGCCCAGCCCCCGGCTGCCCTCAATCCTGATACCGTCAAGGCCGGCCCGTTCGATATGGGGAAAATGTGGACCTTCGACAGTCCGCCCAAAGACTATTTTGCCAAAACCTACGGATTCACGCCCGACGATAAATGGTTTGAAGAAGCCCGGCTGGCGGCGCTCCGGTTTGCCTCCTACTGCTCGGCCTCGTTTGTATCGGCAGATGGGCTGGTGATGACCAACCACCACTGCGCCCGCGAGTCGGGAACGGCGGTGCAGCGCAAAGGCGAAGACCTGAACAACCGGGGGTTCTACGCTAAAACTCTGGCCGAAGAGCGCAAAGTGCCTGAATTGTTCGTCGACCAGCTTGTGAAACTGGAAGACATTACCAGCCGGGTGCAGACGGCCATGAACAAAGGAGCGTCGGAAGGGCAGCAACTTCAACTGCGGGAGCAGGAACTGGCGGCCATCAAACAGGAATATGGCAATCGGGAAGGATGGAAAGGGCTGGAAATTCAGACCGTTACCTTTTACGACGGAGGCCGTTATTCGCTCTATGGCTTTAAACGCTATACCGACGTGCGGCTGGTATTCATGCCCGAACTGCAGCTTGGTTTCTTCGGCGGCGATCCGGATAATTTCACCTACCCGCGCTACGCCCTCGACTGTTCGTTTTTCCGGGTATACGAAAACGGAAAGCCGCTGAAAACGACGCATTTCTTCAAATTCAACCCCAATGGCATTCGCGAGAACGAACCCATTTTTGTCATTGGTAATCCCGGCAGCACCGAGCGACTGAAAACCGTTGCCGAACTGGAATACGACCGGGATCTGAATATGCCCTTCACGCTGCAACTGCTCCGGAACCGGTCGAATGCGCTTCAGGCGTATAACGCGACCGCAAAAAACGACAGCATACTGAATGAAATCTTTGGTCTGGAAAACAGCTATAAAGCCTACGAAGGGCAGTTGGCGGGCCTGCGTGACCCGTATCTGATTGCCCGGAAAGCGGCCTTCGAACGGAAGTTTAAAAACGATGTCCGGCAAAACAGCGCCCGCCTGGGCGGCGCACGGTCTGGCGAGACCCGGTCTGGCGAGACCCGGTCTGGCGAGACCCGGTCTGGCGAGACCCGGACGGAAGGCAGCAACGGAACCGCCGGGACGGGTCAGACGACAGGCGTGAATGCCGAACGTCTGAAAATCTGGGACGACATTGCGGCCAATACGGAGCAACTGCGTCGCCTGTTCAACGACAATTCCTATCTGGGCCTGAGTCCGCTCATTCGGGGTGAACTGCTGACGTTTGCCCAGTTGCTGGTTACCTACGCCGACATGGCCGCCAGCAATTCGCCGAGAGCCAGTCAGGTGCGGGATTTGCTGGAACCGCCCACGCTGAAGTCCCGTTCGCTGGAAGAGGCCTACCTGACCGCCCACCTGGCTGAGGCACAGGCCGGTCTGGGTAACGACGATCCGTATGTAAAAGCGGCCCTCAATGGGAAAACACCTAAAGAAGCGGCGGCCATTCTGCTTCAGACGACTAAACTGACCGACGCCGGTTTTGTGCGGGACCTGCTTACCAAAGGCCCGTCGGCCATCGTGTCCAGCAATGATCCGCTGATCGCACTGGGGCGCATTGCCGCTCCGCGCAACCAGGCGGCGGGTCGGGAAGTACAGCAGATCGAAGCCCGGCAGCAGGTGCTGCGGAGTAGTCTGGGCCGGTTGCTCTACGACGTGTACGGAACCAGCGTTCCGCCCGATGCCACCTTCTCGCTCCGCATCAACGACGGCATCGTGAAGGGGTATCCATATAACGGGACCGTAGCGCCGTATCAGACGTTTTTTGCCGGTCTCTACGACCGCAATTATTCGTTTGGGGACAAATACCCCTGGAGCCTGCCCGCCCGCTGGAAAAATCCGCCAGCGGAACTGCTCAGACAGCCGATGTGCTTTGTAACGACCAACGACATTATCGGCGGCAACTCGGGGAGTCCGATGATCAACAAAAACCGGGAAGCCGTGGGGCTCGTATTCGATGGAAACATGGAAAGTCTGCCCGGCAGTTTCATCTTTGTACCGGATAAAAACCGCAGCATTTCCGTTCACGCAGGCGGCATGGTGGCGGCCATGCGCTACATCTATAAAGCAGACCGTCTGGTGAAGGAGTTGACGGGTAAATGAGCGATTTTTCGGAAAGAATCGTAATTTTCCGGAAAGTTATTCGGTATGCAATTCGACGACGATGACGACGATCCGTTCGACTGGGATGAATTCGAACGCAATTACGACCCCGAAGAAGCTCAGCGGGAGCACGAGGCCGAGAAACGGCGCATCGAGAAACTGCCTGTTCTGAGGAAGGCCAACGAGATTCTGGACATAACCGAAGCCATCGTCTCGACTATCGACCAGGAGAAAGACGTGCTGATGATGCACGAACAAATGCTGGGCAACGCCATGATGCTGGCTCCCAAGATCGTCGGCGCCGAAGGAGGCGATCTGTATTCGGTTCGGATGGAAAACGCCGTCATTATCCGGATGCACGCCCGTGAACTCCTCACTCAGACTACGTACTGCAAGGTAGAAGAACTGGCCGACGAAGACCATCTGGAACTGCTTCGGCAGGAACTGGAGACGTTCCGGCGGCTGTTTGTCGACTGGGTAAAAACCTTCGACAAATCAAACGATTACCCCGACGAATGGGGCGTATTTATCTGAAAGGAAAACCGCATCCCCGAAGTTCAGAAACTATTTGAAACGCTGAAAATAACGGGGTTTCCAACAAAATAGAAATCAACAGAAAAACCAGGCAGCAAACCTGGTTTTTCTGTTTTGAATAACATCTACCGGGCGTCCGGCCAGCCGATGTGGCGTTTTAGGTCGCGCACGGACGTATCGAAGCTGAATGTCTCGAAGACTGGCGTAAAGCCCTGACGGTCGCTGACGCAGGCCCAGCCAAGTTTGGCCGCTTCCAGACGCTGTTTATCGAACGAAAACTGACGCAGCAGTTCGGCCAGTTGCAGCGACGATAGCGACCGGCCCGGCAGCCGGGTGCGCAGATAGTCGAAACGGCGGTCGTCGAACGCCTGCTGGCCCAGTTCACGGCGGAACAGGTCAAATTCATCGGTGTTCATGCTGGAGTAGGGGCCATTACCCCAGCGGGAACGGTCATACCGATCGTCGTAGCGGCCCTCATTGCGACCGTTTCCCCACCCATTATTCCTGCCATCCCGTCCGTCACGCGGGTCGTATCCACGCGGGTCGTATCCACGAGGGTCGTATCCACGAGGGTCGTTGTTCCATGAATTGCCGTATGGATTGCTCCAGTCGGGGCCGCAGTAGCGACCGTTGGCAAACAGCGGAAACTGGTCGACCAGCCGGATGCCCCGGCGGGGATTAAACTCAGCTACTGAACGGAAGTCATTGCGGAGGTCGACAACATCCTGAAAAACCGGCGTGTTGTTGCGGACGATGGTCAGACGCGTGCGACCGGGCCGCAGGTCGAAGAACCGGAAACGACCGTTGGTGACGGTCATCTGCTGATCATCGACTACGACCGTGTAGCGGCCATTGTCGGACACACGCAGAAACAGTTCAGCATCGGCCAGAGCGGGGGCTTGATTCAATAAAAGTAGTAAAACGACGGAGTTCAGAAGCGTTCTCATGCGGGCGGGAGTTTTGGGTTTCCAATTTGTCCGTATGATATGTTTCGGGAAAGCAGGTTTAACCAGCAATGCAGATTATTCGGGACATCCGTGTATACTTGCCCCATGAACCGTTTTATCCCCGCGTTGCTGAGCTTTTTTGGGTTTATTCATTCACAGAGTAGCTTTGGACAAACGCCCGCCGATTCGATTCTCTTTACGCAGGCCAACTGGAAAAAAACAGAGGTTCGGCCCGGTCTTACCTGGCAGGAAGCGCATTTCGACGGCCTGTTTCGGGCAAAACAGCAGGTTAACCTGCTGATTTTCAAACAACGACCCCGCCGCCTGAAGCTGGCCTTCGCCTCGGCGGGAGATAGTCTGAAACCAACGAGCTGGTTTGGGCAGACCCACGGGGCCGTTGCTGCCCTGAACGGCACATTTTTCGACGTAAAGAAGGGTGGTTCGGTCGATTTAATCAAAATTGACAGACACGTCATCGACACGACAGTCTATACGCCCAACAAGCCGCTTTCCGAACATCAGCAGGCGGCTATTACTCTCCGGCGGAATCGAATGAAGCTGGTATTTGGAGGAAACAATCCGGGATGGGATCAGCGACTAAAAGCCCCGAACGTGATGGTGACAGGGCCGCTGCTGATGCAGAACGGCCAGCGGCATCCGCTCCTGAAAAATGCCTTTAACGATAACCGCCACCCGCGCACATGCGCCTGCATCACCCGCGACAAACGCGTTATTCTACTCACTGCGGACGGACGCAACGCAAACGCCTACGGCCTGAGTCTGCCGGAACTGACTTCGCTCATGCAGTGGCTGGGTTGCCGCGATGCCATCAATCTCGACGGAGGCGGTTCCACGACGCTCTGGATTCGGGGGCAGCCCGACAATGGCGTTGTGAATTATCCGTCCGACAATAAACAATGGGATCATTTGGGCGAACGCCCGGTCAGCAACGTGCTCCTGCTCCTGGAAAAGTGACTGTCAGGCCGTTGTGCCGCCGCAGCTCGACCCGGCTCCCGCCGTACAGCCGTAGCAGTGATCGCGCAGGACGATAGCCCGCCGGTTTAGCACGTCAGCATTGAATTCGCTGACGTGACGAATGGGACCGTCGACGGTCAGGTCGAGCATCTGATTGAAATCGCAGTCGTAAAGCTGACCGTCCCAGCCGATGGAGATGGTGTTGCGGCACATGACACCCGCTGCCGCCGCCGGATTGAAGGCGTTGACAAGCTTTTCCATATACCCTTTATAATTGCCGGACGCAATGAGGTAATCCAGATACCGGCTGATGGGCATGTTGGTGATGGCGTACAGGTCGTTGAAAACAATGCCGAACTCGTCGAGCAGCACCCGCTTGAACTGCCGCCGCAGACCCTCCTGCGAACCGGGAAGAAAGGCTCCGGCAGGATTATACACCAGATTGAGTTTCAGACCCGTTCCGTCATGACCGTAGCCGACGGCATTGAGCATTCGTAAGGCTTTGACGGAATCTTTAAAGACACCTTCACCGCGCTGGCGGTCGGTTTTATCGGCATTATAGAACGGCAGCGAACTGACCACCTCGACGCCGTGCTGGCGGTAAAAATCGGGCAGGTCGTGGTATTTCGGATTGGCGACGATGATGGTCAGGTTGCAGCGCACCATGACGTGACGACCCAGCCGCCGGATTTCCTCGACAAACCACCGGAAATCGGGGTTCATTTCGGGAGCGCCGCCCGTAAGGTCCACTACCGGAATATCGGTCTGGGCCAGCGCATCGATGCATTGCTGCATGGTTTCGCGGGTCATGATCTCGCGGCGGTCCGGTCCGGCATCGACATGGCAGTGTTTGCAGGTCTGGTTGCACATTTTACCCAGATTGACCTGAAAAATATCGATGTTCGTTGGCCGCAGCGGAAACAGGCCGACGGCGTCCATCTTCTGACGGAACGACGGCATCCGGAGCGTGCTTTCAACCTCGTTTTCGAGGACTTCCAGTTGCAGGGCAGAGTCGGCCAGTTGATGGCCGCTGGCTTTGAGACTTTTCATAGTTGTATCCCGGAATGGTATTCCGGGATGTGCGAAGCACAAATTAGTCACGCCTTCGGCGTACCCGGAAAATCTTTCCGGGTTACGGTTACATTGACAGTTCCTTTGCTTTATTCATCATCTGAACGCCATGCACCAGCGAAGCGCCTCCCCGAATGGCAGCGGCGACATGGACAGCTTCCATCATTTCCTGCTCCGAGCAGCCTTTTTCGAGCGTATCGGTCGTGTAGGCGTCGATGCAGTAGGGACATTGTACGGTATGCGCTACGGCCAGCGCAATCAGTGATTTTTCGCGGGCGGTCAGGGCGCCATCCGCAAAAACGGCTCCGTAGTACGAAAAAAACTTGTCGGCCAGTTCTTTCTGAAATTCGCCGATATTTCCAAATTTTTTGAGATCCTCCGGGTTGTAATAGGTTTCCATGAATAAACAGTCAGCCGTTATTAATGATATACGTCAAAGACAACAAAACAGTTTTAAAGTACGATTTATTCATACAAATTTCTAAGCCGATCATACGTTTTCAGCAGGATCCAGTCTGCCAGGGCAGGACTCAGCCGGTTCACGAAGGAATTTAATCGCCCCAGGCCCGACAAAATCGTTGTTTTTCGCCGCTGTCGGATGTGACGGACGATGGCCGAGGCTACTTCTTCCTGCGTTTTCTGCAGGCTGGGTGGTCGCCACGCAATCGGAACCGGCTCGCCTTGTGCGTTCAGAACGCGTTTGTCGGGATCGTTTTTCGTGAAGCCGATATGGACGACGCCGACCTGTATGCCCGTATGCGCCAGTTCCAGCCGCAGCGTGTGGGCCAGATTCACCAGAGCCGCCTTCCCGGCGCAGTAGGCCGACCCGCTCGGCATGCCATTCAGGGCTGAAATCGAGGAGATGAACGTTACACAACCTCTGCTCCGAATCAGGTGAGGAAGCGCCGATTTCAGGGGATATACGGCCCCGTAGACATTGCTGTCGAGTACCTGCCGGAACACGTCGGGATGCAGCTCTTCAAAATAAGCCCGCATCGAAATGCTGGCGTTGGCAACGAGCACATCGATGCGCCCCCAGGTATCGATGGCGGTCTGTATGAGTCGGTTACACTGTGCAAATTCTGTAACGTCGGCCAGACAACTAATAACAGGAATGCCCTCCTGAGCGAGTTCCCGCTCAGTTTCCGACAGCCGTTCCTGACGCCGACCGTTTAGCACAACGCATGCCCCCTGCCGTCCGAGGGCAATTGCCGTTGCCCGGCCAATGCCGGATTCGGAACCGGTTACCACGGCCACCTGACCACTGAACGGGCCGGACCAGGCGGAACGGGCGGTTGGTCGGGAGCTGTTTTCGCTGGGCGCGGTCCGGGCGACGGGCTTTTCAGTAATCATATCCGTTTTGTCGAAACCAGTCGTAGGCCTCCTGGATGGCCGTTCGAATGGGGGTTTGGGGCAGACTGAGTTCGTGACGGGCCTTTTCGGCGGTAAAATAATGACCGTCGCAGGCCACGCGGGTCATGGCCGTGTTCACCAAAGGGGTTTTGCCGGTCAGATGGGACTTCCAACTGCTTAACCAGCCCGCCAGATGCGCCACCGGAGCAGGAATAGGCCAGCGGGGCGGCGGAACGCCCACTACATCCGCTATGAGTGTAAACGCATCCCGGTAGTTTAGGTTTTCGTTTCCGAGGATATAAGATTCGCCCGGTCGCCCCTGGGTAAGCGCGTTGACGGTTGCCACGGCCACGTCGCGAACGTGTACGTAATTTTTGCCACCGGGCGGATAACCCGGCAGTTGCCGTCGTCGGATCGCCAGAACCATCGCGTTGGACGTTGGCTTCGGGTCGTTGGGGCCGAGCATGAACGTCGGATGAACCAGCACCACCGGTAGATGCCATGTTTGGCAGGTATGAAGAACGAACTGCGTTGCTTCCCATTTGGAATCCATGTAGTCGAGGCCATACTGGTAGCCCTGATAGGGTCGGGTTTCGTCGCCGGGGCGCTCTTTCGTTCCAAACCCAAAGACATTGGCCGTGCCAATATAAACCAGCCGGGCAAGGTTGGCACCTGCTGCCGCTTCCAGCACGTTCTGCGTTCCGTCGATGTTTGTGCGCCGGACGCGCTCCGACCGGGCGGGGTTTACCTGCGTATCGGCCCCCGCATGAATCAGGTAGGAACAACCCCGTACGGCTTTATTGAGGATAGTCTTATCGAGCAGATCGCCCTCCAGCATCTCAACCGGCAGTCCGCTCAACACCCTCCGATCGCTGCCGGGCCGCACAAACGCCCGGACGTCGTAGCCGCGTTCGAGGAGAACACGAGCCAGGTGTCCGCCCAGAAATCCGCTGGCACCCGTGAGCAGCACGGTCATCGGCTGGTCAGCATTAACTGGTAAGTACGGGCGATTCGCCGGGGCGGCATCCGCAGAAAAAACATGGTGAAGGCTGTCAGATTAGCCAACTGGACTTTCAGCCAGCTATTCAGTTCGTATTTACGGGCTGATACGACGACGTCTTTGGGGATAATCCGGAACCGGGCCTGTTTTCGGATGCGGACGATGATATCGAAATCCTCCATGATGACATATCGTTCGTCAAAACCGGCAAGCCGGTCGAAGAGTGAGCGGGTGATGAAGAGCGTCTGGTCGCCGCCCCGGCTCATCAGGCCCCCAAAGCGGGTTCCGAAACTGTTGAAACGAAGCATCGGATGGGGGGAGTCGAACCGGAAGCGATAACAACCCGCCTCGTAGCCTTCCCGAATGGCCTGCTGAATGTCGTTGATGAAATGGGGATTGATTTTTACGTCGGCATGAACGAAATACAGAACCTGGCCGCTGGCGTGTCGGGCGGCAAAATTCATCTGAGCAGCCCGGCCCGGTCGGGGCGACAGCAGGACAACGGCCCCGGCTTTCCGGGCAACCTCGACAGTCTGGTCCGCGCTGCCGCCGTCGACGACGATGATTTCGCTGCTGTGGCCCCAGGCCATCAGGTCCTGCACCAGCCTACCGATGTTGGCCGCTTCGTTAAAAGTCGGAATAATAATGCTGAACGTCATAGGCAATCCGAAAACGCCCTGTCGAAATCGTTTAATTCACCTATTTACGGAAAAACCGGTAAGCAGGATTGAGGCACGGCGATAAAATTATTAAAAAACCAGAAACGCCTCCCCGGACAGGAAGAGGCGTTTCTGGCAAAGACGAAACCAGGTCCGTGTCTAACGGGTCAGATACACGGAGGCAGCCGGAACCGGCACACCGGCAGACCCCAGCGTACCTCGTACGAAAATCGTATACTTACGCCCAACCCCCGCCGTCTGATTGGTAATGGAAAGAGGCGTAGCCACGCCCGCAATCCGAACCTGGAACGTATACGGACTGGTCGACGTGACGGGATCGACCGCCACAAATGCCGAAGCCGTACGGCTGGCTACCGCGCTTAGCAGCGGACTTCCGGTGCCGATGGCAAGGTCGACCGTCTGGCCGCTCGTCAGCAGGTTTATCACCCGGAAGTAGGCCTTCGACGGGTCGGGCAGAGAGATATCATCGTTGATGAGTACCGCCGCCGGAGCCGTAGGTGTACCCGCCGCCGCAATGGTGTAATATTTATCCGCTTCGAGTGTCACCGGGGCCGACAGGATCGGCTGAGACGCCGTGGTACCGGAGGCTGGAGTCGCCACTTTCAGATTGACCGTTCCCGGTGTCAGCGCCGAATATTCCGCCACAGGGAAAGCGCCGCCGTAAACCACGGCGGCACCGTTCAGTTTGGCATCGTTGGCGAATATATTCACCGAAGGGCCACCCGGCACGGCGTGAATGAATTTTACCCGTGCTCCCACTGCCGGAACCTGGTTTCTGAGGATGTCATTCTCCGGTCCGCAGGCCCACAGGCAAATGCCCAGCAGGCCCGTCAGCAGGGTTATCAATGAAGTATGTTTCATAATCAGTTTCATTATTTCTGAGAAAACCACATTTCAACCGTGTGGTAATCGGGTTTGTCGGCGCCAATCTTCGCCAGCGCACTGGCATTCCACATATACTCCGAATTAAACCGGGGCCGCACCCGCTGGGCAGGTTTGCCGCTGTTGTCGGCAAATAAGGTAGACGGTACCGCAAAGCCCGTGTAAATATCGCTGCTGTACTGAAAGCGGCGCAGGTCGACCCAGGTTTCGAGCGTACCATGCCCATACATGGCGATGTATTTCTGGAGCATGATGTTGCTCAGCGTCAGGTCGGCGGGCGTCTGAGCCACGGCCTTGCTGGCGAGATAGGCTGTCCGCTGGGCGGCGGTGGTACGGCGGCTGGCGTCGGTTTCCAGGCTGTTGAGCAGATCGAAACTGGCGTTGATGCCGTTGCGGTAGGCCGTCAGCGCCGTGGCCCGGTCGCCTTTGCGGAAAGCGGCCTCTGCTTTGATGAACTGCATCTCGGCGTAGGTCATGATCGGGTAGGGTGCGTTGTCGCGGAACATGCCCCGGCCAATGCCCGACAGCGCGACCGTATTGCCTCCCCAGAGCGTCGGAATGAAACGCGTTCCCGTGTTGGGGTCGCCGGAGCCGGGAGTGATGCCCCGGAAAGTGCCGTCCGCCGATGCATTGAAGAGCAAATCCCGGCGTGGGTCGATCGCTCCGCCAAACACCGTCCCGTCGACCAGGCTCAACGCAAAAGTCGTGGGCCGGTAAACGCCCATGTTGTTGCGGAGCGGCCCGAAGAAGTTGGCATCGTCGGTGCTCAAACCGGCGTGAGGCACCATAAAATTATCGGCATTGCCTGCCAGCGCCTTGTCCACGAAGGCAATAACCGCGTCGGGATTATAGGTTCCTTTGTTACTGAGGTGGTTGGCATTTCGGGCCAGTACGCCATTGACGAACCGCGTCCATTTGGCCCGATCGCCGCCATAAACCAGGTCGGCGCGGGGAATGGTGCCGGCAGAGGCCGGGTCTTCTTTTGCCAGATCGGTCAGAGCCTCGTTAGCCCACTTCACGGTTTCGGCATAGGCGGCTTCCTGGGGGTCGAAATCGAACGAATTGCGCCCAAACTCAAAAACCTGCTTCACGATCATGTCGCCGTGCCAGTCGGTGGTCGACTGCAGACTCCAGGCCCAGATGGCCTTGGCGATACCGGCGTAGGCGGATCGATTGGTTGCCGCTGCGTCGTCCATGATCAGGAAGAGGTTTTTGCCGTTGCCGAAATAATGTGAGCGCCATTTTTCGGCTCCGGCGTCCGAACTGGCGGCGTAGCCATGCCGGTCCCAGACGTTGTTGGCCGTCGTGTTTGCCCAGTTCTGGATGTATTGGCCCGCAAACCGGCTGTCGAACTGCTCGCCCCGCGCCATCTGCGCAAACATGGGCGGCAGCACCGTCTGCGCCGCCGCTACCTGCGGCGTACTCGGATTTTTGTTGACGTCCAGATACTCGTCGCAGCCCGTCAGGCCCAGGAGCAGGAGAACGCTTGATACGATGTATTTTTTCATGAGTAAGTCGAATTAAAACTGAACCTGAATCCCAAACGCGTAGCCACGCGGCACCGACAGCGCCCCGAAATCAAACCCCTGAGCGCCACTGCCGCCTACTGAAGCGTTCAGACCGTTGATGGACGGGTCGGCTCCGGTGTAATTGGTCAGCAGAAACAGGTCGGTGCCCGTAAAGAAAACGCTCGCGCCCCGCAGAAACTTCGTGTTGGTCAGCATGGCCGTCGGAAATGTATACCGCAGCGTGACGTCGCGCAGACGCATCCAGTTGATGTCTTTCTCGATAAAATCCGCTTCTACGAAGTTCGTGTTGTAGAAATCGTTGCGCGTGATGGGCGTCACCTGAATCGTGTTCACCGTCGGGTTGTCAGTGTTTTCCAGACCGTCGCGCAGTACGCCTTTCACGATGCGGGGCGTTTCGCGGTCAAGCGTGCGGACGCTCAGGCCGTTGGCGTAAAAAAACAGCTCGTTGCCGTTGAATACGTCGCCGCCGTAACGGAAATCGAGCAGGGCCGAAAGGCTCCAGTTTTTGTAACGGAACGAGTTGGTCAGACCCACCAGAAAACGCGGGTTGCGGTCGCCGATATTGGTGAAGATGGTATTCTTGATCGGGTAACCGGTCGTGGGGTTGATCAGAATGTCGCCCCGGTTGTTGCGCAGGTAGTCATAGCCCCCGATGGTGGTGGCTTCGCTGCCGACGAACAGACTGTTCCGGACGTTCTGATACAGCCAGGTGTCGGCCAGGTAGAACTCCGGCTGGTCGGCGGGCAGGCTCAGTACGGTCGAATTATTACGGGTGAAGTTGGCCGTTACGTCCCAGTTGAAATTGGCCGTGCGCACCGGGTTGCCCGTTACGAGCAGTTCGACGCCCCGGCTTTCGATGGTTCCGCTGTTGATATACTGGAGAATAAAACCCGTTCCGTAGCTTAATCGTGGGGCCGTAATCTGATTGCTGGCCCGGCGGTTGAAGTAGGCGGCATCCAGTGTCAGCCGACCGTTGAACAGCCGTACGTCGGCCCCAAACTCATACGATTTTGTGCGCTCCGGCACCAGAATGCCGTTGCCGCCGAAGAAACCATACGCCAGACCTCCACCCGTCGTCACCTGGGGCGTCAGGTTCGACTGCGTGATGTAGGGCACCGGTGCATCTTTGCCCACTTCGGCATAGGACGCCCGGATTTTGGCAAACGACAGAATTTTATTGCCTTGCAGACCCGGCAGCTCGGTCAGAACAAAACTGGTGCTCACCGACGGATAGAAGAACGAACGGCTCTGGATGGGCATGGTCGACGACCAGTCGTTCCGGCCCGTCGCCGTCAGATACAGAATGTCATTGTAGTTGGCCGTCAACTGCCCGAACACCGCCTGCCGACGAATGAGATTAAGCGTATTTTTTGCCCGCTGCGTAGTGGGCGGCGTGTTGTTGATGCCGTTGAAATCCACCTCGTAGAACTGCTCGCCCCGCACGGCGTCGACATTGTAACGCCGGTCGTCAAAGGACGTACCCAGCAGCAGGGTGGTACTTAGCTTATTGAATTTTTTACGGGCGTTTACCAGAAACTGACCGTTCAGCAACTGACTCACTTCCGTAAAATTCTCGATGCTGCCCCGCGTCGACAGCGCCCGGTTCGACTGTGGATGGAACAGCAGATTGCCGACGGTCGAATAAATATCGGCACCCACCTGACCTTTCAGATTGAGCCACTCCGCCGCGTCGTACGACAATTCGACGTTGCCCAGCATCCGATTCGTTTTGTCCCGGTTTCTATTCTTGTATACATCGAAAAATGGATTGTCGATGTCCTGGGTGTCATTGTTGGGGTTCAGCCGTCGCCGGGTTCCGTCGTTGTTCAGATAATCGCGGGCGTCGTCGAACTGCGGCCAGTAGATCAGCGCCAGCAGCGTACTGCTGTTACCCCGCCCCGTCTTGACGTTGTTGGTATTGATGTAATTGAAGCTCGACGTCGCCGAAAATTTATCCGACAGTTTGGCCGTGCCGCTCAGACGAACCGACAGGCGTTCGAATTTGGTCGTCGGCACCACGCCGCCCTGATTCGTGTAGCCCACGCTCAGGCGGTAGGTCGTGCGGTCGTTGCCGCCTTCGAGTCCGAGGTTGTGGCGCTGCGTAAAGCCCGTCTGAAAAAAGTTGCCGACATTGTCATAAAGCGGTACGTCCGGGGCATAGCGCGGCCCGAAATACAAACGCGTCGGGGTCGTAAACGAACCATTGTCGCCCGGCCCGAACGTCTTCTGATACTCCGGGAAACGGTACAGTTGGTCGAAACGGAAGGCGTTATCGTAGGTTATTTTTCCGCGCCCAGCGGCTCCTTTCTTCGTCGTGATGACGATGGCCCCCGACGCCGCATCGATACCGTAGAGGGCCGAAGCCTCCGGACCTTTCAGAATCGAAATCGACTCGATGTCGTTGGGGTTCAGATCCGCCGCCCGGTTGGGGTAGTCGTTGTTACGGTTGTTCCCATCCGATACCAGCGCTCCCTGACTGAAGGTCCGGTTGTCGATGGGCAGACCGTCGACCACAAACAGCGGCTGGTTGTTGCCGCCGATGGAACTGATGCCCCGCAGCATGATGGAGGTCGACGCACCGGGGTTGCCGCTGGAGGGCGTAATCATCGCACCCGCAACGCGGCCATTCAGGGCATTCAGAAAGTTGTCGCGCTGGGTGTCGGCCAGGTCGTTGCCTTTCACCTCCTGAATCGAGTAGCCCAGTGCCCGTTTTTCCTGCTTCACGCCGAGGGCCGTCACCACCACTTCATTCAGCGTGGATGACTCCTGGGTGAGTATGACGTTGATGACGCTGCTGTTAGCGACGACCACGTCCCGGCTCGTGGCACCGATGAAACTGAAGCGCAGGGTCTGGCCCCGGTCGGCCTGGATGCGGTAATTTCCTTCGGCGTCGGTGGTAGTGCCGCGTGTCGTGCCGCGAACGACCACACTGGCCCCTGGGATGGCGCTGCCGTCTTCTGCCGACGTGACGCGCCCGGTGATGGTGTTGCCCTGTGCCCAGCCCCGGAGTGCGGTCAGGCCGCAGAGCAGAAGCACAAGGGTCCACTTCCTTGTAGAAATGTTCATAGAGTTATTTTATAGATAATAATGAATGAGACTGGATGTTACCAAACTCAAAAATCTATCAAATTTTTGTAGAATACAACGGCAGGGCGGTAACAAGACAGTAGACGAAGAAGCGGTTTCCCTTTTAAAATACCTTTTGCTGAGTCGGTTACGGCGGTTTGTGCAGGATTTATCGCGGAGCAGAACGCAGAACAAACGATTGGTTCGCCTATTTTTGGGCTGTCTTCTTCATTAGCTATTTCATTATGTCAGTTGTCATTGGTCCGCTGGCGGACAGCCTGCCCCCGTATCTGAACGAGCGTGCGTATACGAAACTCATCGTGCTGGCTGACACGCACACGCGCCGGTTCTGTTATCCGGTTGCTAAAAATTTACTGCCCCGACACACACTGGTGACGATTCCGGCGGGGGAAGAACACAAGCATCTGGCGACCTGCGAAACCGTGTGGCAGGCCCTGACCCGCGCCGAACTCGACCGACACGCCCTCGTCATCAATCTGGGAGGCGGGGTAATTGGCGATATGGGCGGATTCTGCGCCGCGACCTACAAACGGGGAATTGATTTTATTCAGATTCCAACTACTCTGCTGTCGCAGGTCGATGCGAGCGTGGGAGGAAAATTAGGTATTGACTTTCACGGATTTAAAAACCATATTGGGGTCTTCAAACTACCCAGTGCCGTTCTGATTGATCCTGTTTTTCTGCAAACTCTGCCTGAACGTGAACTTCGGTCGGGATTTGCAGAAGTTATCAAGCATTGTCTGATTGCCGATGGTGCCATGTGGGAGCAGATTCGCCGCCGGGATCTGGCCGATCAGGACTGGCCCACGCTGGTTGCTCACTCGGTGGCGGTGAAGGAACGCATTGTGGAGCAGGACCCGACGGAGAAGGGCATCCGGAAGATTCTGAACTTCGGCCACACCATCGGTCATGCGCTGGAGACTTATTTTCTGAATCAACCCCGGAAGCGGATTCTGCACGGGGAGGCTATCGCCGCCGGTATGATTATGGAGGCGTTTATCGCCTGTGAGCGGAAGCAGATTGACGAACTGCTGCTGAGCCAGGTTGAAGAGTACCTGTTTGCCGTGTACGGGCGGGTCAGGATCCAGGAAGCCGACGTCGATCCGGTGCTGAAACTGGTCCGGCAGGACAAGAAAAACCGGGCGGGCGAGATCCGGATGGCGCTCATCGACGGTTCAGGCAGTTGCCGTTTCGACATCCGGGTAAAACCTCCGGAAATACGCCGGGCCATCGATTTCTACCGTCGATAGAGTAGAACGAAAGAGGGCGCAGGTTTCGGGAATGGACTTAACAATTTTTTCGCAAACAATAGCCGGTAATCCCGGTTTTGTCGTAAGTATCAAGAGCTTAAATACTTTCCGATAAATGTAACGTCCGTATGAAACAAGTATCCTGTCTATTGGTAGTGCTGGCTCTGGTGGGGTTGGCGAGTTGTATGCCCGGTCGATTATTCGTGGAACACGATTACAGCTATGAAGGGCATTTCAAGGATTATAACACATTCAATTTTCTGGAATGTGAATACGTCGATTCTACTCTGCTCTGCTCCGACATTCAGGAGGCCATCCGGCATCAGATGGAAGCACGCGGGTATCAGGTAGCCAACCGCAGCCCCAACCTGCTCATTTCGTATAACATTTTCCGTAATGATCTGCGTTTCCGGGGCTATCAGCAGCCTGTCATCCGCGACTGGGTGGTGACAGAAGACGGTGACGCTACCTACAAGCGCATCGATTACAACCTCGATGAAGGCACTCTGATGATCTCGCTCATCGACGCCGAAACCTATCAGGTCATCTGGAAAGGCTATGCCTCCCGCGTAACGAAGCATCCCAACTACAAGAATAACTACTTCAAAGGCATCGTCCGCTCCATCTTCGACCAGTACCCGCTGATGGCGACGGCGAGGAGATAAAAATAAAGGAGGAAAGGAGGAGAGGAGAAAGGGAGGAAAGGAGATCATCTAAATTATCAATCCTTTTCTCCTTTCCTGCTCTCCTCCTTTCCTCCTTTTTATTTTGTCAATTCCCGAAACAGCCCCTCCAGGCTGTTTTCCTGTTGTTTGAGGCCAATGAGCGTCAGGTTCCGGTCGGCGGCCAGGCGGAAAATGGCGGCCCGGATATCGGCCTGCCGGTCGGCAACCAGGCGGTAATGGCCGCTGCCCAGGGCCTCGACCCGTCGGATGCCGGGCAGGGTTTTCAGGAGCTGCTCATCGTCCAGATTCTGCTCAAACTCCGCCACGACCGTGGCCGTGTCCTGCGAGGTTCCGCGCAACTGCTCCAGACTGCCGTCGGCCACGAGTTTTCCCCGATTGATGATGACGACCCGGTCGCAGAGCGCCTCGGCCTCCTGCATGATGTGGGTCGAAAAAAGCACGGTTTTCTCCCGGCCCACCTCGCGGATAACCTGACGGATTTCGGTCAACTGATTGGGATCGAGGCCCGTGGTGGGTTCGTCCAGAATCAGCACGGGCGGGTTGTGCAGTAGCGCCTGCGCCAGACCCACGCGCTGCCGGTAGCCTTTCGACAACTGACCGATGAGCTTGCGCCGCTCGGGCGTCAGGCCTACCCGTTCGATAACTTCGGCCACCCGGGCGCTCAGCGAACGGCCCCTCAGCCCGTGCAGACGGCCCGAAAACTGCAGATACTCCCGAACGTACATATCCAGATACAGCGGGTTATGCTCCGGCAGGTAACCGAGGTTGCGCCGGACGTCCATCGAGTGCGAACGGACGTCGAAGCCAGCTACTTCGATGGTGCCCTCGGTGGGGGGAAGATAGCCCGTAGCAATTTTCATCGTGGTCGACTTGCCGGCTCCGTTGGGTCCCAGAAAGCCGACAATCTCGCCGGGACGGACATCGAAGGAAATCCCGTCGACAGCCCGTTGGCTCATTCCGCCGGGCGTTTCGTAAATTTTAATCAGATTCTGTACGCGTATGGACATTGGAGCAAATTGGCTTTCATGTGCTGAGTGAACGGCCTTTGCGGCCAGTTGCGTTCAAATATCAAAAGTATTTCTATTTTTAGCCTTCCAATTTTCATTCCCGCTTCTTTTTTGGGAGAAACACTATTCAGGAGCGCATACCCCGCTCGTTGAACCCCTGTTTATGAACAACTCTATTTTTCGCCGGAAAACCGTTAACCAGGCCGTCGGTGATGCGGGCGGTGATGCTTCGCATGGGATGGCAAAAGTGCTGGGCGTTCGGGATCTGACCTCGTTTGGCATTGCGGCCATCATCGGGGCCGGTATCTTCAGCACCATTGGCCGGGCCAGCGCAGACGGCGGACCGGCGGTTTCGCTGCTCTTTGTGTTCACGGCCATTGCCTGCGTGTTCACGGCCCTGAGCTACGCCCAGTTTGCCAGCACTGTGCCCGTCAGCGGCAGCGCCTACACCTACGCCTACGTGTCGTTCGGGGAAATCTTCGCCTGGATTATCGGCTGGGCGCTTATTCTGGAGTACGCCGTGTCGAATATGGTCGTCGCCATCTCCTGGTCCGAATACTTTACCTCGATGCTCGAAGGGTTCGGGCTACATTTTCCCGCCTACTGGGCCACCGACTACGGGTCGGCGGCGGCAGCTTATAAGGCCGTTCAGGCCGGGCAGGGTGATATCACGCCCGAAACACGAGCACTGGCTGCTGCTTTTGAGCAGGCCCCGACACTGGGCAGCCTGCGCCTGATTGCCGACCTCCCCGCCGGATTAATTACGATTCTCATCACGTATCTGGTCTACGTTGGGATAAAGGAGTCGCGGACGGCCAGCAACATTCTGGTCGTCCTGAAACTGGCGGTCATCGGGCTGGTCATTGGGGCCGGGGCGTTTTTCGTTAAACCGGTCAACTGGTCGCCCTTTGCGCCGAACGGTGTGGCGGGCGTACTGAGCGGCGTGGCGTCGGTTTTCTTCGCCTTCATCGGCTTCGACTCCATCTCGACCACTGCCGAAGAGTGCAAAAATCCGCAGCGCGACCTGCCGAGGGCCATGATTTACTGCCTGATTATCTGCACGGTGCTCTACGTACTCATCACGCTGGTGCTGACTGGCATGGTCAATTATAAGGAATTAGGCGTCGACGATCCCCTGGCATATGTTTTTCAGAAGGTGGGTATGGATGCCATCGCTGGTGTGATTGCCGTGAGCGCCGTGGTTGCCATTACGAGCGCTCTGCTGGTGTATCAATTGGGTCAGCCGCGCATCTGGATGACCATGAGCCGCGACGGGCTGCTGTGGCCGAAATTCTCCGAAATTCACCCGCGCTACCGGACGCCCTCGTTTGCCACCATTGTAACGGGCATTCTGGTGGCCGTTCCCTCGCTTTTTCTGGACATGCAGTTCTTCATTGACCTCACTTCGGTCGGGACGTTCTTTGCCTTCATTCTGGTCTGCGGTGGCATTCTGTATCTGGATGCTAAAGGCATTTCCAAACAGTCGAAGTTTAAAGTGCCGTATATCAACGGGAAATACATCGTGCTGGCCGGGCTCGTTCTGGCGCTGGCGCTCACGATCAGCAATGGGCATTTCACCGACAGTATTCAGACAAAACCCCTGCTGCTGGTGTTCTGGCTGACGTGGGCGGTGCTGGCCGTGCTGGCTCTCCGGCATAACTTCTCACTGCTGCCCGTCATGGGCATCCTCACGAACCTCTATCTGATGACCGAACTGGGCGTTAGCAACTGGCTGATTTTCGTCGTCTGGCTGGTGATCGGGCTGGTGATTTATTTTTCGTACGGATACCGGCGAAGCAAGCTGTCAGAACAGTTCAGACATTCTTCCTGAAGAACAGGATATGCTGCTGGGGCAGACTTTTATCGACTTTTTCAAAGGATAGCCCCACTGCCTCCATTTCCTTTCTGACCTGAGCCACGCTCATCTTATGCCGTTCTTTGATGGCGACTTTCGGGTCTTCGGCCCGGTACTCGACCAGCACGACCCGACCGCCCGGTTTGAGCGCTCTGACGATGTTGTCCATCATTTCGCGGGGGTGTGAAAACTCGTGGTAAGCATCCACCATCAGCGCCAGATCGACGCCGTTGGCTGGTAGTTTCGGGTCGGTAATCGTGCCCAGCACGGGCGTAACATTCGGAGCTTTGTTCTTCTGTTTACCCGCATTCAGGTAGTCTATCATTTCGGGCTGAATATCCACGGCCAGCACCCGACCCTGCGGCACGGAGGGAGCGATGCGAAACGTGAAATAACCTGTTCCGGCTCCAATGTCGGCCACCACGTCGGTGGGTCTCAGGTCCAGGGCGTCGAGCAGCAGGTCGGTGCGCTCTTCCTGTTCGCGTTCGGTGCGTTCGAGCCATCCCGCCCCCAGGTGGCCCATCACCTGCGCAATTTCGCGGCCCATATACACCTTGCCGATGCCATCATAAGCCGCATCGCGATATTGATAATAGCCGGTCGTATCGGCCCGGTCGACAGAAGCTGTGGTATCCGCCGCTGCCGTTTGCCGGGCATTGTTGCGCCCGCAGCCCGTCAGGAGCAGTACAATCAGAATCAGACGAAGCATAAGCGATGATGTTTAAGCCCGTATGGCATCGATACTATCTGTGACAGCGTCGATTTCGTCCGGTGTGTTGAAATAATGCGGCGAAAGTCGAATAGCCCAGTCGACGTCTTTTCGGGTGAAATCAATCAGGGCAAATTCCCGGCGACTGACCGAGTAATAAACATTTCCGTTTTTCAGTGCCTGCTCCATATCGGCCAGACTACAGCCGTGTTTACGAAAAGTCAGAATACTGCCTCTTACCGATCCTCTGTCGAGTAATTCAACTCCCTGTATGTCCGAAAGGTTATGGCGCAGTTGTTCAATCAGGGTCCGGTTATACGTCTGAATGGCGTTCAGACCAATCAGATTGGCATACCGGATGGCTTCTTTTAATCCAATGACAGACGCATACGAAGCTTCCCACAGTTCGAACCGACGGGCACTGGTCTGGGTAGTATATTCATCAAAACCCGTCCAGTCGGCGCCCCGCATGTCGATGAACAGCGGTTCGAGACCGGCTTCCAGGGCTTTGTCCGATACATACAGAAGCCCGGTGCCGCGTGGCCCCCGCAGGAATTTCCGTCCGGTAGCGCTCAGGAAATCGCAGCCAATTTTCTGGACGTCGACGTCCATCTGTCCTACCGACTGGCAGGCATCCACCAGATACCAGACGTCGTGGCGGCGGCAGATTTCGCCAATGGCCTCCACCGGCTGAATCAAGCCGGAATTGGTGGGAATGTGCGTGACGGCCACCAGTTGGGGCCGGTGTCGTCGGACGAGTTCGTCAAACTGGTTCAGGTCTACATCGCCGTTGGGCAGATTGTCCGACCGTATCAGGTCGACGCCAAATCGTTTTTGCAGGGAAAGAAACGCGATTTGATTGGAAATATAGTCGTCGCTGGTGGTCAGAATGGTGTCGCCGGACCGGAATGGAATGGCCGACAGCGCCCTGGCGTAAGAGTCCGTTGCATTGTAGGTAAAGGCTATCTGATGGGGCTGGCAATGCAGCAATCGGGCTGTTTCGGCATAGAATTCGTTGATGTCGGTTTCGCAGCGTCGGGCCACGTCATAGCCTCCGGATTCGGCCTCCCGTTGCAGATAGGCGGTCATTTTTTCGGTAACGATTTGGGGCGGCAGCGACGACCCCGCGCTGTTGAAAAATAGTTTATCAGCGCAGCCGGGCGTATCCTGCCGGATAGTAGCGAGATTCATGCGGTTTCGATTCATGGATTATGGTGACCCGAAACTAGAAAACCGTTTCGTTTCATATGGTTCCTGAACACTTGGCGGCTTTTCCCGTTATTTTTCCGATGTTTAGAGCGAATTAGCCTATCATTAATCACATAAACCTTATTGTATGAACTTCATTCTCCATCTCCTCATCGATGCGGCCATCATCTTCGGCCTGGCCTATCTCATGCCGCAGATCGACGTCAAAAACTTCGGAACGGCGTTGCTGATTGCCCTGCTGCTGGCAGTACTGAATTTCTTCATCGGCTGGATCATCCGTTTTCCGCTGAATCTGGTCACGTTCTTTCTGTTGTCGGGGCTGGTGCGGCTTGTGGTGACGGCGCTACTGCTGAAGCTCATCGACAAAATGATGGGCAGTTTCACCATTCACGGCTTCTGGCCCGCCCTGGTGATTGCGGCGGCTATTGCCCTGGCCGGTATGCTCATCGACCGTCAGGCCCCGCCCAACCCGCAGGTAGAGCAGTATACCGAAGCAACCGCAACGGCGTATCTGGGGAATTGAAAGTGAAAGTGTCTTAAACGCCGAAAGCCCGGAACGACTGCTCCGGGCTTTCGGCGTTTAAAAAAGCGTTTATTAGCTGCTCCGACGGCCACCCATCAGGATGCTGACGTAATAGAGCAGCGTTGCCAGTGAGCCGATGGCCGCTACCACGTAGGTCAGGGCCGCCCACTTGAGGGCGTCTTTTGCGAATCCGTATTCCCGCTGATTAACCACACCCCGGCTGTCGATCCAGGCCAGCGCCCGGCGGCTTGCGTCGAACTCGACGGGCAGTGTGATGAAGCTAAAGAGCGTTGTGGCGGCAAACAGGGCCACACCGATTGCCAACGGCACGATGGTCGTGTTGATGAGCAGAATACCGGCCAGAATTACCCACTGCATGTAGCTGGAGGCAATCGTCAGAAACGGCACCATCGTCGACCGGAATTTCAGCGGACCGTAGGCCGTGGCGTGCTGCACGGCGTGCCCGCATTCGTGGGCCGCCACCGCCGCCGCTGCCACCGAACGCCCGTAATACACGTCGGCGCTCAGATTGACGGTTTTGTCCTGTGGGTTGTAATGGTCGGTGAGCATGCCTTCCACGGATTGTACCCGCACGTCGTAAATGCCATTTTCGTTCAGCATCTTCTGGGCGATTTCCGCCCCGCTCAGGCCGTTGCTCAAGCCGACCTGCGAATACTCGTTGAATTTACTCTTGAGCCGCCAGCTAACCAGCCAGCTTGCGATCATGACAATTATACCAATCAAATAGGCCCCAGCCATAGTTCAGTTTCTGTTTTTGGTGAAATAGCCAGACACAAAAGGGCATCTAACTTCTTAACTAAAACAACAGGAAGCAATAATCTGGTTCGTTTTTTATCAACGCCCACAACCGTTCGTGGAGACAGGTCAGGAATAGGCCTGCCGGATTTTCTCAATCAGCCCGGTCGTCGAATAGCCCTTCACCAGCGGGATGGTTTTCACACTGCCGCCCCTGGAAATAACAAATTCAGCCCCAACGATGTTTTCAACCGCGTAGTCGTCGCCCTTCACCAGAATGTCGGGTTTGACGGCTTCGATAAGTTCCAGCGGAGTAGGCTCGTCAAATAAAGTAACGGCGTCGACAAACTGAAGTGCGGCCATCAGCCGGGCGCGGGCCTGTTCATTCACAACCGGGCGCAACGGTCCCTTGATGACGCTGACGGAGGCGTCGGTATTCAGTCCCAGAACGAGTTTGTCGCCCAGCGCCCGGGCCTTTTCCAGATAATCGATATGGCCGAGGTGGACGATGTCGAAACAGCCGTTGGTGAACACGATGCGCTGCCCCTGTTCATGCCAGGTTTCTGCTTGACGAACGGCTTCTTCGCGGGAAAGAATTTTGGATTCAGTCATTTTCAGGAAACTCACTGTTCGATATTGATTGCCTGCCGTTCGCGGGTGGGGGTACTGCGATTAGCCCGGACGAGCACAATCAGGAAACTTAGTCCGCCCAGCACCAGCGTAACGAGCATCTGCACGGCGTGCATAAACGTGGCAAGCACGATGCCATCCTGCTGCGTCAGGCCGTAGAGCGCCAGCGCATTGCCTACCAGCAGGTGAAACGGCCCGATACCGCCCTGCACGGGCGCAGCCATGCCAATTCCGCCCATCACCAGAATCGTGAGTCCGGCCAGCAGACCCAGACCGGCAGTTTGCGGCAGCGAGAAAAACAGGACATACGACATGAAGTAGTACATCGTCCAGATCAGAAGCGTATGAAACACAAACAAGCCTGGATTGCGCAGTTTGCGGACGCTGAGCAGCCCGTCGACCAGCCCGGCCACGAATTGTCGGCCCTTCTGGAAAAAGGGTTTCTGGAGCAGAACATCTTTAAAGCGGCGATACAGCACCCACGCCAGGAGCATTCCGCCCAGCGCCACCCCGGCCAGAACAACCAGAGGCGAAGGCCCGGCGGCGGGGTCGCCCCCGTTAAATTTTGAAGTAAAGAAATCGATAAAAAAACCGCTGAGCCGATTGAATTCCAGTACAAACGTAGCCCCGATCAGCAAAAGCAGCATCAGCACGTCGAATACGCGCTCGGCCACCACCGTGCCCAGGCTCACGTTCACGGGAACGCCCTCCAGGCGGTTGAGCGATCCGCAGCGCGTGACCTCACCCATGCGCGGGATGATGAAATTGGCAAAATAACCCGTAAAAACAGAAAGCGTGGTGTCCAGAATGCCGGGTCGGCGACCAATAACGGGTTCCATCAGCAGACTCCAGCGGTAGGCCCGGCTCCAGTGCGCCACGATGGTCAGCAGGCCGGAGACGATGATCCAGGTGTAATCGGCCCTGCGAAAGGCCTCCAGCATTGCTCCCAGGTCGATGTCCTTGAAGACATACCACAACAAGCCAGCGGCCAGACCGAGGGAAACGGTGTATTTGATAACGTTTTTCATAAAGCGAGAGAGCGAGAGAGCGAAAGAGTGAAAGAGCGGCTTTGCTAATCTTTCGCTCTTTCACTCTCTCACTCTTTCACTCTTTAATTCACCAGCCGGTTGTTTTCGTCCGGAAATACGATTTGGGGCTTGTGCGTACGGGCTTCTTCGGGCGTCATCATGCCGTAGGAAATGATGATGATGATATCGCCTACCTGCGCCCGGCGGGCGGCGGCCCCGTTGAGGCAGATGATGCCCGAACCGCGTTCACCCTTGATGACGTACGTAATCAGACGTTCGCCGTTATTGTTGTTGACGATATGCACCTGTTCGTTTTCGACCAGGCCGACGGCATCCAGCAGGTCCTCGTCGATGGTGATGCTGCCGACGTAATTCAGCTCGGCCTGCGTCACCCGGACCCGGTGGATCTTGGATTTCATGACGGTAATGAACATGGACGTTTGGTTGTGCTATCCCATTCTGACCCGCGAAGTTACGACAAATGCGCCGTTCGCCGCCCCGTAACCCGGAAAGGTTTTCCGGGTATTGCGCAAAGCGCAAACAAATCATGCCCAACGGCATACCCGGAAAGTCTTTCCAAGTATTGCGCGAGGCGCGAACAGATTATGCCTAACGGCATACCCGGAAAGGCTTTCCGGGTTACAGAACCACGTTATCAATCAACCGCACTCTGCCCAGATGGGCGGCGATGCAGAGCGCCGTAGCGCCCGGTGCCTGCATAATCTCGATGGGCTGTAGCGTATCGGCATTGGCGATTTCGAAATATTCTGGCTGAAACGCTGGTTTTGCCGCAAAAAAACGCTCAACGGTTTCTTTTGTCTCCGGGATGCTTTTGCCGGAGAGCAGATCGTCGTGGGCCATCGTCAGGGCCTGATATAGTGCCGGGGCCTGTAGGCGCTCATCGGGCGTGAGGTTGCGGTTGCGCGACGACATCGCCAGCCCGTCGGCTTCCCGCAGCGTCGGGCAGCGAACCAGTTCGACCGGGAAGCTCAGGTCGCGGATAAGTCGCCGGATGACGGCCACCTGCTGCAGGTCTTTCTGCCCGAAATAGGCCCGGTCCGGCTGCACGATATGAAACAGTTTGGCAACGACCAGCCCGACGCCGTTGAAATGGCCCGGTCGGAAAGCGCCTTCCATCACTGTTTCGAGTTCGCCGAAATGAAGTTTCAACAGGGGCGGCGATGGGTACATCTCCTCGACCGATGGCGCAAAGACGACGTCGCAGCCCGCCGTTTCGAGCATCCGGTAATCGGCGTCGGGCGTACGCGGATAGCGGGCCAGGTCGTCGGGATTGTTGAACTGCGTGGGGTTGACGAAAATGCTGCTGACAACCCGGTCATTCTGTTGCCGGGCGGCGTCGATGAGCGACAGATGGCCCTCGTGCAGGGCGCCCATTGTCGGTACGAAGCCAAGCCGGTGCCCGGCCCGGCGGTGGGCGTCGAGGTGGTGACGCAGATCAGTACTGGTTTCAATGAGTTCCATCCGGATGCGGTTGGTACGAAATGCCTTTAAACGAAATGAGGCCAAAAATCTGTATTTTCTGGGGAGACTTCTATTGAAATACGAAAAAATTTTATATAATTTTGCAGATTTTTTAGACGAATCGCCGTAGCGACCGTCTCCCATTTTAGCCCCCCAATCGTAATATGAGCAAACTTCGGATTCTCTACGTTGCCAGCGAAATTAACCCCTTTCTCCAGACATCAGACGTTGCCGACTTCGTTCGCAAACTTCCGCAGGCCATGCAGGAGCGTGGTATGGAGATTCGTATCCTGGTGCCCCGGTTTGGACTTATCAACGAGCGGAAGAACCGGTTGCACGAAGTGGTGCGGCTGTCGGGTATCAATATTACGGTAGGCGATGAAGAGAAACCGCTGGTTATCAAGGTGGCTTCCATTCCGAGTGCGAAATTGCAGGTCTATTTCATCGATAACGAAGACTATTTTCAGCGGAAGTCCGTTTTCTTTGACAAGGAGAACCGATTCCACGAAGACAACGACGAGCGGGCCATTTTTTTCTGCAAGGGCGTCCTCGAAACGGTTAAAAAACTGGGCTGGTCGCCCGACATCGTACACTGCAACGACTGGATGACGGCCCTGATTCCGCTCTACCTGAAAACGACCTACAAGAATGACCCGATGTTCAAGGATACCAAATCGGTCTTCTCGGTCTATAATAATTCGTTCTCGTTTCAGTTCGATGGCAGCCTGGTAGAAAAGGCCCGGGCGATGGACGTGGACGACAGGATGCTGTCGCATCTGAAAAGCGCTGATTTTGAAGGATTCATCCGGGTGGGCTGCGCCTATGCCGACGTGGTGGTGAAGGCCGACGAGGACTTCAGCGAGAGCTTAAATTTGATTGTCAATGATTTGCCTGAAAAGAAAGTTGAACTCACCGAAGAAGACGACGATGTCGCCGAACGCTACTACACGCTTTACACGGAACTGGCTGGTTAACATTGTTTTACTGACTAGTTTTGTGGGCTGGCTGGCGGCCTGCGAAGAACCTAAAGAAATCGGACTGACCCCGACGACGCCCGTCGGGGTTCTTTATACGGACACGCTCACCATCCGCACTTCCACCGTTTTGCTGGATTCGGTCCAGACCGACCGGGCCACGCGTCTGCTCGTCGGACGGTACAACGACCCGGCCTTCGGGCAGGTGACGGCCCGGGCCTTTACGCAGTTGTTTCTGAGCGGCGACTCGCTCAAAGCCCCGGCGGATTACATCTATGACTCACTCCGCATCGAGGTCGATTATGCCTATGCCTACGGAGACACGACCCGGCCACAGGAAATTTTTGTACACCGCGTGACGGAAGACCTCGACACCAATCGCCGGTATACGAACACCAGTTCGGCGGCTTTTTCGCCCATGCCCCTGGCTCGTCTGCGAATTAAGGGACCCCCGACAACTACCCGGGTGGTTGCCCGGATGTCGGATAGCTTTGGACAGGAAATATTTAATCTGGCAAAAGGGAACGGCATCGAAGGAAGCAGTCTCCGTAATCAGTTAAAGGGCCTGGCGTTTGTGCCCGGCGCCGCCAACACGTCCATCATCGGGATCGGCTCTTTCCGGGCTTCTACACTGGCATTTTATGCCCATAAACCCGGTGATACGGTGTCGTCGGTCCTGCGGGCGTTGTACATAAGTCCGTATATAGGCTTTGATAATCAGTTTCGGGATAGGGGTTTGGGCCGCCACAGTGCCTTCTCCCAGATTTCCTCCGATCGCATGGGCACCCGTCTGGCGGATCTGAGCGTCTCGAAACCGTTGCCTGCGACCACTACCGGCGGCGAAACCTTCGTGCAGGGCGGAACAGGCATAACGACCAAAATCGAGTTTCCGACGCTGCTGAATCTGAAAAAGCAGGGGCGTGTCGCCGTCAACCGCGCCGAACTGACCATCACGGTGGCGGAGCCGGGGGCAGGCGGAGCGCCGCCAACCTTTATGGCGCTTGGGGCCGTCGACGGCAATAACCGGCTGAAATACGGCGACGCGAAAAATTTCCTCGGCTTTACGACCCGGTATTATGACCTTTTGCAGCGTGACCTGGTCAACCTTGGAACCGCTACGCCGCCCGAGCGGTTTTCCAGCCCTCAGCTTGGATTTTATAACACCCGTACCCGGTCCTATACCTTTCAGATTACCTCTTATTTGCAGAAACTGCTAACCGACGCCGCACCTAACGAAGGCCTGGCGCTGCTACCGACGAACACATCTAACGGCGGCGTTACGATTCCGGTAAATACCCGAACGTTGAGTGGTGCGGCGCTTTACGCCGGAGAGATTTTTCTCAATAATCTAGTCAACAGCGCCGTATTGCGGAATAACGGCAGCGCAAAAAGCGTGAAACTGGTCGTCTTTTACACACTGGCGAAATAACCACCGTTACTTTTTAACAAAAAACCAGTCTAAACGGCTGGTTTTTTGTTTATGGACATTTCCGATAAGATGAAGCCGGTTGAATTCTTTTCTTTGTATCTTTCACAGAACTTTGGATTTGATCGTGTCTGATAATTATCTTGTCAAAAACATCGGACTGCTGCAATTACGTTGATCAAACTACTCCTTACTGAACGCATATGTGTGGAATTGTTGCCTATGTCGGACACCGTGAAGCCTGTCCGCTCATCCTTAAGGGACTGAAACGACTCGAATACCGGGGCTACGACAGCGCCGGGGTCGCCCTGCTTAACGGCGAAGGACTCAAAGTGTATAAAAAGAAAGGAAAGGTCTCCGACCTGGAAAATGAACTGGACGGGAAAGCGCTGCACGCCCGCATCGGCATTGGACACACGCGCTGGGCCACCCACGGTGAACCCAACGACGTGAACGCCCACCCGCACTACTCTCTCGACCGTAAACTCGCCATCATCCACAATGGCATCATCGAAAACTACGCGGCCATCAAGCAGAGTCTGTTGAAAAAAGGCCATGAGTTCCGCTCCGAAACGGACTCGGAGGTGCTGATGCAGTTTATCGAAAACATCCGGAAAGAAACCGGCGGAACGCTCGAAGAAGCCGTCCGGCAGGCACTGCGGGAGGTGGTCGGGGCCTACGCCATCGTTATTATTTCGGAAGACGACCCGACGCAGTTGATTGCCGCCCGCAAAGGCAGTCCGCTGGTGATTGGGGTGGGCGAGAACGAGTTTTTCTTTGCCTCCGATGCCACACCAATTATCGAATACACAAAGGACGTGGTCTACCTCAACGATTACGAAATTGCCACCGTCCGCGATGGGGAACTGAAAATCGTCACGCTCGACAATACCACTGCCACGCCCTACATTCAGAAGGTGGAACTGGAACTCGAAGCCATCGAAAAAGGCGGTTTCGACCACTTCATGCTGAAAGAAATCTTCGAACAGCCGCGCTCCATTGCCGACTCGATGCGGGGCCGCGTGAAGGCCGACGAAGGGCACCTGCAGCTCGGCGGTCTCCGCGATTATGTAGACAAACTGGCGGCGGCCAAGCGCATCATCATCGTTGGCTGCGGTACGTCGTGGCACGCGGGCCTGGTGGCCGAATACATTTTTGAGGAACTGGCCCGGATTCCGGTCGAGGTCGAATATGCGTCGGAGTTTCGCTACCGGAACCCGATTATCAAGGAACGCGACATCGTGATTGCCATTTCGCAGTCGGGGGAGACCGCCGACACGCTGGCGGCCATCGAACTGGCGAAGTCGAAAGGGGCCACCATCTTCGGCGTCTGCAACGTCGTGGGCTCCTCCATCGCCCGCGCTACCCACGCGGGGGCCTATACCCATGCGGGGCCGGAAATCGGGGTGGCTTCCACCAAAGCTTTCACCGCCCAGGTGACGGTGCTGACGCTGATGGCGCTCGAAGCGGCCCACCGCAAAGGGACGATTTCAGAATCGAAATTCCGGCGTCTGCTGGCTGAAATGGAGACCATTCCCGCGAAGGTGGAAAAGGTCTTGCAGAATGCCGAGAAGATCAAGGAAATCGCCTATATCTTCACTTACGCCCGGAATTTTATCTATCTGGGTCGGGGCCTGAACTTCCCGGTAGCGCTGGAAGGGGCGCTGAAGCTGAAGGAAATCAGCTATATCCACGCGGAGGGCTATCCCGCCGCCGAGATGAAACACGGCCCGATTGCGCTCATCGACGAAGACATGCCGGTGGTGTGCATTGCCGCCCAGGATAGTTCCTATGAAAAGGTTGTTTCCAACATTCAGGAGGTGAAAGCCCGCAAGGGCCGCGTGATTGCCATTGCCACCGAGGGGGATACGCATTTGCCCGGCATGGTCGACTTCGTGATCGAGATTCCGAAAGTGGACGAGGTGCTGATGCCGTTGATCTCGGTCATTCCGCTGCAATTGCTGTCGTACTACATCGCCGTCATGCGGGGCCGCAACGTCGACCAGCCCCGTAACCTGGCAAAGTCGGTGACGGTGGAATGACGGACAACCCGACAGGAACCGCATAGGGTAGAGACGCAATATATTGCGTCTCTATTTTTTTGTCGTCAGGTGTGCGGTATCCACAGAGGTCGGGCATCATACGCTATTGGATTTATTTTTTTCGTCAGGCAACCCCTTTGTCTCCTTCTGCATTTCTGACAGTAGATTGAACAATGTAACCTCCCGGCATGGACGACGAACTTATCCGACAGTGTCAGCGTGGCAACGCTTTTGCGCAGAAGCGCCTGTACGATACCTACGTCAACCGAATGTACCGGGTATGTCTGCGTTACGTACGGGAGGAAACCGCTGCCGAAGAGGTGCTGATGAACGGTTTTCTGAAAGTTTTCCATGCGCTGACCCATTTCCAGTATCGCGGCGAAGGCAGTCTGGAAGCCTGGATAAAGCGTATCATGGTGAACGAGGCGCTGCAGCATCTGCGGTCGACCCGCCATCTGCCAACGCTATATCCGGAAGAAATCGTTCAGTATGAGCCGGATGTCGGCGCTCTCCCCGATGGTCAGCTCGACGCCGAGCAGATTCTGGAAACCATCCGGCGACTGCCGACGGGCTACCGGACAGTGTTCAATCTCTATGCTATCGAAGGGTACAGCCATCGGGAAATTGCCGAACAGTTATCGATTAGCGAGAATACGTCGAAATCCCAACTGAGCAAAGCGCGGATAATGTTACAAAACGAGTTAATCAGACACGGATATGAAGCTACGGCCAGAAGACGAAATGGATGAGGCCATCCGACAGGCGCTGAACCGTCTGCCCGATGCGCCGCCGCCCGGCTCTTCCTTCGATTCAGGGCGGTTGTGGAGTCGACTGCACACGCAGTTGCCGGAGGCACCCCGGCGCCGACGGTTCGCACCACTCGGCTGGGCGGCGCTGGTTCTGCTAATCGGCGGCTGGCTGGTATGGACGAAACTGTTGATGACGGACGTACCCATTGCCGAGAAAATAACCCTTGCCCCTCGACCCGTGGTGAAAGGAGCTTCGGAGATAATAACGCCCAATGCGCCTCTACAACCGGCAATTGAACGGCAAAAGCCAGAAGAGGGGCGTATAGCACCCCGACGCCGCACGAAATCAGGTACAGGCCTAACGCCGGTCGGAGAGTCAACCGATTCATCACAATCGGCTCCTTTACTGACCCAACGTTTGTCCGAACTGCCAGTGAGCGACACGGTTGTCGGAACGCCTATCGCGGCCAATAAAGCACCCAAACGCCGGTTTCGTCTGATGCATGTCAACGAACTGCCTGCACCGATGACCGAACCTGTTATTTATCGCACCGAGGGTTTTGTCCGTCTGGGCAGTGGGCTTATCCGTACGCCCGACGCCGACAAACCCGCCCAACCTTTACGATTCCCCCTTAAAGCAACTAACAACTAATCGTATGCTTCGATTGACAAGTATCGCTGCGCTCCTGACGAGCCTGGCCGGAACCCTTATGGCTCAGCCAAATCAGCCCCACCTGGCTCAACCCGGTAACCGCTCCCGTTTTGCGGGCCTGAGTCACCTGGAAATAGACCTGGGGCGGCGCAATACCCTGCTGGTCGGTTTCGACCGTTTCGATCAGGTGCTGGCCCGGCAGAACGTCGATTCCGTACTGCGGCTGTTTGTGCAGGACTACCGCCGCATCGAGGACACAACGCAGGTGGGAGTTCTGAATACATACGCCCTGCTGCGGCTGTCGGACACCGACCGTCGGCTGGAGCTTCGCCAGACCCCCGAACCGGCAGCGTCGTTTCTGTTTCGCTCAACAGATGAGCCGGTGCAGTTGAAAACAGGCCAGGATACCCTGCGGATGGTTTGGGAAGACGCCGGGGCGGTTCAGCAACGGGATGATTTTGCGATCTATCTGCTCGTCAATAGCCTGAACGACGTGGAACGATTACTGGCCGATGGCGGTGTCGACGCCCGGCTCCGGCAGGCAATCGCGTCCGTCCGGGCATACAAAGCCCACGACCTGACCCATCCCCGCATGTCGTTCAACTATGTGCAGGAAATCGGAAAAGAGCCGAAATTCATCCATCCGGGGCTGGCAAAAAGTCCGTTTTTAAGTTTTAATCCAAACGTGGGCGTCGGGTTGATACAAGGCCACTGGGTGCCTTCGCTGAACCTTGATATTCAGTTTGTTCCGAGTCGGTTCAGTAACGTTGCTTATTCGATTGGGTATCTGTCCAATTTCTTTTTTCAAAACGTGGGACCGGACGGCCCCGGGCGCATCGAGCGTAACGATTTTCTGAACGTCGGCGTGATGTTCTACCGGTTTAATCCCAACCGCCGCACCGCCGCCTTCGACCGGGTGCTGACGGGTTTTCAGGTGGGCATACCGATTCACCGGACGGGCCGTTATTTCAGCCGGAACACCATTCGGCTCAGCGGGATAGCCTATCAGAAAGGGCTCGTCAAAGTTCAGCCGGAGCTTTACATGAACGGCTTTTTCCGAAAGGTGTATCCGGGGGTGCGCATTAGTTTTGGGTTGTGAGACGTAACAGTCTGCGGCTCTGCCTATTTTTGCCTTTATGTTGGAGCAGGGAATCGACAGCATCACCGCACACTATTGTCCGCTATCAGAAGAAAGCCGGGCCGATTTCAGAGACTGCCTCCGGGTCGAAGACGTCCGGAAGGGCGAACAGTTGGTGAAAGAGGGGCAGTATGCCGACAAACTGTACTACATCCTCAACGGCTGTGCGAAGGCATTTTACGTCAAAGACGGCAAAACCATCACGGACTGGTTTGCGTTCGAAAACGAATTCATCTGCGCCATCAGGAGCTATTTTCTGGATGTACCCAGTCCGCATTACATCGAAGTGCTCGAAGACGCCACCCTGCTCGTGCTGACCCGGCAGGACATGATTTGGCTGTGCGACAAACACCATGATTTCGAGCGACTGGGCCGCATCAGCACCACCAAAACCATGCTTCAGTTGCAGCAGCGGGTGGTTTCGATGCAGTTTGAGTCGGCCCGGCAGCGGTATCTCAATCTGGTGGCACTGTACCCCACCATCGAACTTCGAGTGCCGCTGGGCGATGTCGCTTCCTTTCTGGGCATCACGCAGGAGACGCTGAGCCGAATACGGGCCGGCAACGTACGAATTTGATTTGCGTCAAAGGATTTGTCGGGGCGGCGGCCCATTTTTGGGTCAAACAGATGACTCATGGACACGCTACTCTTCATTGGCGGTATGGACTATAAAAAAGCCCACCGACTGACGGGCCTCATTCTGGCGCTGTTCATCGCCGCTCATTTGCTGAATCACGCCATGAGTCTTTTCGGCCCCCGTGCGCACATCGACTTCATGAACGCTCTGCGGGGGGTATATCGCCATCCGCTGGTGGAGCCGGTGCTGCTGGGAGTTGTTCTGGCGCACCTCGCATCGGGGTTGCGGCTGGCGATTCGGAAGCGGAAAACAGCGATGACCGGTTTCGACCGGCTTCAGGTCGGGTCGGGCCTGTATCTGGCTGGTTTTCTGGGCATTCACCTGACGGCGGTGCTGGCGGGGCGGTACTGGCTGAATCTCGACACCAATTTCTATTTCGGTGTGGCGGGCCTGAACACCTTCCCGCTGAACCTGTTTTTCGTGCCCTATTACGGGCTGGCGATCATGGCGGTTGTGGGGCATCTGGCCGCCGTACACGCCCGCAAAATGAAACGCTCCGTCGGCGGCCTGACCCCTTCCCTACAGGCCAGAATCCTGCTCGTGCTCGGCCTGCTGCTGACGCTCCTGATTTTCTACGGCCTGACCAATGGCTTCAGGGGCGTGGAGATTCCGGAGGAGTATGAGGTTTTGACGGGGCGGGGGTGAAATGGAAAAGGCGTGTTCGCCGGACATTGTTGCGTGAATGCTAACGTTAAAGCACTGGCGATGTGGCGGCATTCATTGGATATCCAGCCTGGAACTAATACCGAATAAATTTACGAATGTTTGTTGATTGTTTTATAGCCTAATAGTATTCCGTCTTGCCGAACAAAAGCTGATGGCGAATTAGGGCCGATTGTTTTTGCGTCACCCCGCCATATGCGCCAATGCACTATTGGTGGAATTATTACTTGACATTAGATGCTGATGGTTTATTATTTCCAGCATCAATAAGAATAATATTTTTGTCATTCTCAAGTTTTAGTTCTTTAAGAATGTCAGTCACCTTTTTTAATTCTACTGCGTCGAAATACATGATTACTTTTATACTTTGCTTAGTATCGGAAGCCTTTTCATATACTTTCACCTGATTTTCCAGATTCATTTTCAATTTGGTATTTGAGGCTAACTTGAACTCAACAAGCGATTTATCTTTTGAGCCTTTTGAAACTGTATAATCCACAGGGCCTCTTCCATTATTTACTTCTCTATTTACATCGTATGGAGAAGAATACCACGTTAGTCTATAAATTACCTGCAAATCTGCCTCTCTTTGGATTGGATTACCTTTGTAATAAAACAAACGATAACCATCCTTGTTTTCGATTACGTCTTTCATGAATTCCACCCTTTTTCTGGCTTCATCAAGTGAATTGGTTGGACTTATATCATAAAATTCTGTTTCATCGACAAGCCTTTTTATCAGATCTATGACATTCTGCTGAAATACAGCCTCAACTTCCTTGACTTTCTCTTGTGAAATGCTCTTTGCACCTTCTTTATTTTCTTCCTTTCTTTTGATGTAATAATTCAAAATCTGAGGAAACATTTGAATGGTTGCATTAACAGCCTGCGATATTTCTGCTTGTGTTGGTTTCTTTTGTTTCTTTTTTCTTCCCTTCCCAAAAAAAATTGGTACTGGTAATTTGGACTTGAAAAAATTATGTATTTCGCTTCTCAATTGGCTATTTGGAATAGAATTACATATACTAACAAAGTTGCCTTTTAAGTCATTGCTATTTATCCAGTTATCGTCTTTAGTAAGTAAATCTTTTGGAGTAAGGATAATATAATCAGTATTGTAAAATGGTAGTAAGAATTTCTTCGGCATCCACCGTTGCATTTCATAACTAAAGAAAGTTTTATTAACCATAATTTCTTTCGTCTGTGATGCTTTGAGGTAACGTTGTGCAAATTTTTGTGTATATTCTAAAAGATAGTCTTTGATTAAATTGCATGTGAAGTCACTAATATTATCTTTGCCAATACCTATTTGAAAAAGTCCCGCTTTTTCTAAATGTGAAGTAGCAGTTATTTTTTCTGCATGTAAGTCATCAAAAATTATATGCATATTCTGAGACATCGATAAAGCAAATTTATCCCCTAAACCGCTTCCGCTATTTCCTTCAATACTATACCCCAACCAATTTTGTTTAACCTCCGAAAACTTATACCAAGAATTTCTCTCTGCCTCTGTAATCCCTCCTTTTTCTGATTTCGCTTTTAGAAAGGCTAAATAGTCTAAAATCTGGGCATGGACTTTTTGATACTCTTGCTTGGTACTTCCAAATAGTAAGAAAGGGTCAATAAAAAGCGGTAGGTCATTTATAAGGGAGATGTTAAACGCTCCAAATTTTTCTAAGATATCTTCATCGATCTCGAAGAAGTCAGTGAAGTAAACCATGTGATGTAATAGGTCTAAATATTGCCACTCACCCCCGAATATACGAAAGTTTTGCCGTACTTTTTGTATTGCTGGAAGGTTGGTACGTTATATTGCCCGTGGCCTGTCGGTAGTAATAATTGGGAGGGACGAAGCCCATCACGCACCCCGCTCACAACCCATACCTTTCCGCATCCTCCCATTCATCCACATCCGACAATGTTTCCAGCAGTGTATAGGAAATGCCCTGACTATCGAGTTCGGCTAACGTTTCCTCTAACAGCGTGGGCTGGCTCCAGGGTTTGTTCTCGAAAATAGACGGAATCACCTGTTTAAGCCCCAAAAGATAATACCCGCCGTCGGTGGCGGGGCCGAAGACACAGTCGTGGGTGTCGAGCAGACGGAAGGCTTCCCGTAAATGGCTCTCGGTCAGGTCGAGGCAGTCGCTGCCGATGATGACGCACCGGTCCGCTCCCCTTGCCAACTGCTCCTCGAAGGCCCGGCGCATCCGTTCGCCCAAATCGCCTTCCGCCTGCCGGAACTTCTCGTAACCGTTCCAGAGGTCGCGGTCGTTGACATAATCGGCGTAGTAAACTACTCGGCGCAGTTCCGAACCGGCTGGCGAATGAAGTTCCCCGCTGACCTGCCGGGTGTGCATCAGCAGATACTGATAGATTTCGGTAGCGCGGGCATCGCCCACCACACGGGCGATGCGGGTTTTAACCTGCCCTTCGATGGGGTTACGCACGAAAATGATGAGTGTCTGAATCATGATAGTATGCCGGAACCGTAGAGAAAAGAGGGGTCTGATTTGGAGTCATCCGCAAAACCTTCCGACTTTTGCGGGATTAACCACGAACACGCATTCGCAGTTTTACAAATATGACGAAAAAGATAATCTTCTCGCCCGACGCTCCGGCACCCATCGGTCCCTATAGTCAGGCCGTTCTGGTCAATGGTACGCTGTATGTCTCCGGGCAGATTGCCCTCGACGTTGCCGCAAGCGGCGACATTCAGGCCGAGACCCGCAAGGTCATGGAAAACATCGGGGCCATCCTGAAAGCCGCCGGGCTGGGCTACGAAAACATCGTTAAATCGAGCATTTTCGTGAAAGACATGAACAACTTCGCGGCCATCAACGAGGTCTACGGCAGTTTCTTCGGTACGGAACCGGACGCCGGACCACCACCCGCCCGCGAAACGGTCGAAGTGGCCCGCCTGCCCAAAGACGTCAATGTCGAAATCTCAATCATTGCTGTACAGTAAAAATTGAATTGGAACGCGGATGACGCGGATGAGACGGATTCACACGGATTTTATTTGACTACTTTTTATCTGTGTGAATCCGCCTCATCCGCGTCATCCGCGTTCCATCCCAACCTTATGTCTATTCGCGTTCGTTTTGCGCCCAGTCCGACGGGGCCGCTGCACATTGGCGGCGTCCGGACGGCCCTGTATAATTATCTGTTTGCCCGTCAGAACGGCGGCAAAATGCTCCTCCGCATCGAGGACACCGACCAGAACCGCTTCGTGCCCGGTGCCGAGGATTATATTCTGGAAGCCCTGCGTTGGGTCGGCATCGAGATTGACGAAGGCATCGGCGCTGCCGAAGAAGGCCCTCATGCGCCCTACCGTCAGTCGGAACGCAAGGAGATTTACCGCAAAGAAGCCGAACGGCTCGTGGCCGAAGGCAAAGCCTACTATGCCTTCGACACCGCCGACGAACTCGAAGCCATGCGCAAACGCATGGAGGAAATGGGCGCTCCGGCGGCGCAGTATAACTCCATCACCCGGCTGCAGATGAAGAACTCGCTGACGCTGTCGGCGGAGGAGGTGCAGCAGCGCATCACGTCGGGCGAACCGTATGTGATCCGTCTGAAAGTGCCACGTAAGGAAGACATCCGCCTCAACGACCTCATCCGGGGCTGGGTGGTGGTGCATACCTCCCAGATTGACGATAAGGTGCTGCTGAAGTCCGACGGTATGCCGACCTACCACCTCGCCAACATCGTCGACGATCACCTCATGGGCATCACGCACGTGATCCGGGGGGAGGAGTGGCTGCCGTCGGCCCCGCTGCACGTACTGCTCTACCGGTTTCTGGGCTGGGAAGACACCATGCCGCAGTTTGCGCACCTGCCGCTGCTGCTGAAGCCCGACGGCAACGGCAAGCTCAGCAAGCGCGATGCTGATCTGGGCGGTTTTCCGGTGTTTCCGCTGCAATGGACCGACCCGTTCAATGGGCAGGTAGCGCGGGGTTTCCGCGAGGACGGGTATCTGCCCGAAGCGGTCATCAACTTCCTGGCGTTTCTGGGCTGGAACCCCGGCACCGAGCAGGAATTGTTCACAATGGACGAACTGATTCAGGCGTTCAGTCTCGAACACATCCACAAGGCCGGAGCGCGGTTCGACATTCAGAAGGCCAAATGGTTCAACCACGAATATCTGCGCCGCCAACCAGACAGCGAACTGGCCGAAGTGCTTGTCGAACAGGCCAAAGCCGACGGGCTGGATTGCTCGGCGGAAAAGGCGGAGAAAATCGTCGGGCTGATGAAAGACCGCGTTACGTTTGCGCACGAGATTTATCCGCAGTCGGCGCTGTTTTTTCAGACTCCGACGCAGTACGACGAGGCCATCGTGTCGGCGAAGTGGAACGAAGACGCCGTTCGGGCGGTAACGGTGATTCGGGATGCGCTGGCGACCCTGGACGAGCCGTTTGTGGCCGAAACCGTCAAACACCGCATTGCCGATGCGCTCACGGCGGCGGGCATCAAGCAGGGGAAAATCATGCAGGCGTTCCGGCTGGCCCTGACCGGCTCCGGCGCTGGCCCCGACCTGATGATGACGCTCGAAATCATCGGTAAGGATGAAGCGTTGCGGCGGCTGGATAAGGCGTTAAATGTTTTGTAGACAGGATAAACAGGATAACGGGATAATAGACTACAGACAAAAGGAAATAGACGGGGTGGGGACGTTAACTCATTGAAAAAAGAAAAGAGCCTCCACAAAAGTTACTAGAATGGCGGGTATCGGGGCGGGGCCGCTGGGGAGCTTTCTCACGCCTTTTGTGAGGGCACTTTTGCCTTTTGTCGAATACCGCACCCGTCTCGTGTCTATAGTCTCTTATCTTTTGTCTAAAATTGTACGTCATGGCAAAGAAAATCAACAAATCCGACGACGAACAGAACGAAAAACCCCGCGTTCATAAGGAACTGGAAGGTTTCGATATCAAAATCAATTCGTTTGGCGAGATTACCACCAGCTTCGAGATCGATAAAATCAACGAGTTTCTGAACAAAACCGTCGATGACAAGAAACTCCGCAACCGTAAAGATTTGAAGGAGGGTCCGCGTTCGGCGAAAAATGCGGGCGAAGACCAGAGTGAAGAAGAATAATAACTGCTAAAACCACCTTTTTCTATGCGTTCCCACGAAATTGATTACAAAATTATCGGTGAAGACATCCAGATTGTCGAAATCGAACTCGACCCCAACGAGACGGTCATCGCCGAAGCGGGTGCCATGCTGTTTATGGAAGACGGCATCACCTTCGAGACCAAAATGGGCGACGGGTCGCAGGCGACCGGCGGACTGATGGGCAAGCTGTTTCAGGCCGGAACCCGCCTGCTGACGGGCGAATCGCTCTTCATGACGCACTTCACCAACCGGGGGCACGGCAAGCGAAAAGTCGCGTTTGCGGCACCTTATCCCGGTACGGTCATTCCGGTCAATCTAGCCAACATTTACGGCAATCAGCTTATCGTTCAGAAAGATGCCTTCCTGTGTGCGGCCCTCGGCACCCAGATGAACATCCACTTCAACCAGCGGCTCGGCTCCGGTCTGTTCGGCGGCGAAGGCTTCATTCTTCAGAAACTACAGGGCGACGGCCTGGCCTTCATTCACGCGGGCGGCGTGGTCATCGAGCGACAGCTCAACAACGAAACCCTGCGTGTCGATACGGGCTGCGTCGTGGGTTTTGAGCAAAGTATCAGCTTCGACGTCCAGCGGTCGGGCAACCTGAAATCCATGATTTTCGGCGGCGAAGGGCTGTTCATCGCAACCCTTCGCGGCACGGGCCGGGTCTGGATTCAGTCGATGCCGATTTCTAAACTGGTCGACCGGCTGTCGGCTTCCGGTGGTCAGGCTAATAAGGAAAGCGGCTCCGTGCTCGGCGGTCTGGGCCGCATGTTTGAAGACTAAAGGTTTCGTCAGGCATAACACCGCACTTCCGGCAGACTGGCCGGAACGGTGTCGCCCGGCGCTTTCAGATGAATCGTCAGGCGCGTGGTCTCAACCGGCTCATCGAACCGGATGACGCTGCGCGTCTGATGATTTTCCGTTTTCTGGTAAATCCGTTCCCGCCGATCGTTGCAGATGACGAAGTCTCGCACGCAGAACGGCGATACGGTCTCCGGATTGAGCATGATGACCGTTTCGAGCGGGTGATCGAAGTCCGTATCGAACGACAGTTCCACCCGACGGATGCGCTGGGCGGTCGGCCAGCTCAGGGTCAGCGTCGGGTTAGGGTCGGCGGGGTCGGCCACCCAGGCGTTGGGCTGTCGGGTGGGCCGCTGGAGGCCATTCCGCACGTTTTCGGCTCCAAACAGCCGGACGCCCCCCTCGACGCTGAGGGCGATGTTATGACCTTTGGGCCGACGGTCGGGGCACCAGAACTCGAACGTCTCCACGCCGATGTCTTCGGTCGGTTCCTGTTTGCCGTAGTTCGACACGGCGGGGTTGGTTTTGTTGAATACCGACAGAATGCCCGTCAGTCGCAAGTGGCTGTATTGCAGACGAATGTGCTGATTTTTCAGGAAACACACGTACACGTACTGCGCCTCTTCCAGCGTTTGCCCGAAATCCAGCAGAACCTCCTGACGACCTTTCCGGACGGGCAGCGACAGCGTTTGCAATGTCACGTCGGGCGTGTGATTATCAGGTTTGCTGCTCCGCCGTAGCTCCACGGTCAGGGTCGTATCGTGTTCGGCCACGACATGGGACGTCAGCACCGGCACTGGCCCGGCGGGCAGCGGCAGCATCTGGGCCGCCGAATCGGTCAGGGGCATCAGCGGGCCGTTGGGTGGCAATTCCTTCAGAATAAATTCACTGCTGGCCGAGAGCGTGGCCGATTGCGTCAGATCGTCGGGGTCGCGGAGCGACAGACCCGGAATATGCTGCCCGGTTTTCAGGAGTTCCTGCTGAAGAACCGCCACCGGCAGCGACCGGATTTCCTGCGTTTGCATCCGCGTACACAGCGCCGCCGCCATGCCCACCGCCTGCCCGACGTGGGCGCTCGTACCCATCACCCGCGATGATCCGAAAGCCACGTGCGAGGCGCTGATGATGCGTCCGGCCAGAAACAGGTTCGGGACGTTGCGGCTGTAGAGACACCGGAACGGAATGCCGTAGATGCCCTTGCTGTGCCACTGGTTGCAGCCCGGTTTTTCGGAGAAAACGCCGTCGGCGGGGTGGAGGTCGATGCTCCAGCCGCCAAAAGCCACGGCATCGGGCTGGCTTTTTTGTTCAACAACATCCTGCTGGGTGAGCATGTAATCACCCTCGAAGCGGCGGCTTTCGCGTTTGCCGGGGATGGTGCCCACCCATTCGAGCGTCATGGTCTCGGCTTCGGGAAACTGCCCGGAGTTTTTGATGTGGTTCCAGACGCCGTAGACCACTTTCCAGAGTTCCCACTTGATGGTTTCCGTATCATGGACGGTATCCAGCCGACCGCCGTATTCGATCCACCAGAGCTGACAGCCGTATTCCCTGGCGTTGAATCGCCGGTAGCGCGGTATCCGGGTGATGTCGTCGAGGGCGTAGGCGGGGGGCACAAACCGGACCGGTCGACCCGTATCTTTCGTGTAGAAATACAACGAATGCCCCAGCAGTTCGCCGTATTCAGCCGTGGGCGCAAACTTTTCGCCAAATTCCTCCCGCGACTCGGCCCCCATCCGAAACGCCGCCCCGGCCTGAAAACCCACGACGCCGTCGCCCGACGCGTCGCAGAACAGGGGTGCCGTCAGGTCGTAGAGGGTGCTGTTTTGGGAACAGAAGGCGCGGAGGGACTGGATAGGGGAGGTGGCTTCCGAACTTCTGGAAATTGCCCCTAAATCCCCTGACGCTGCTTTGGCCCCTAAATCCCCTGAAGGGGACTTAAAACCATCCGGATCCAGTAAGTCCCCTTTAGGGGATTTAGGGGCCTTTAGCGCTGCTCCGCCAGAGTCGTCCTTCACTAACCCGGAACCAAAGTCCCGCAGCGGCGGCCGCCCTTCAGGGGATTTAGGGGCCAAAGCAGCGTCAGAGGCTAAAGCTTCACTCCCCTCCGTCATTTCCACTTCGAACACCGCCGTGTTCAGCAGCAGCGTGATGTTGGGTTCCAGCGTGACTTTCTCCAAAAGAATCGTGTCGAAAATCAACGGATTGCCTTCCGGATTGCGGTGCCAGTTTTCCACCAGAATTTCGTCGATGACGCCTCCTTCACGGGCCCAGCGGTTGTTGTTGCCCATGTGCGAAGTAGCGCCCAGCACCCACAGCCTCACTTCCGACGAGGCGTTGCCGCCAAGCACGGGCCGGTCCTGCACCAGCACGACACGGATGCCCGACCGGGCCGCCGTGATGGCGCAGCACACGCCGGAGAGTCCCCCGCCGACCACAATCAGGTCGGCTTCGTGGCGGATCGTTTTCAGGGTTCGTTTAGCGGTTGCGTCGGCCTTGAGCATACAATTGAGCGTTCGTAATGGATGAAAATTCGGACTGCCCGGCTTCGGTAAGGGTCGCCAGCCGGAACTGATAGCGTTTTTTGGGATTAAGACCCGTCACAATGGCCCGCCCCGTCTGCGCCGCCACAAGGGTCTGCGACTGCCATGAGCCGTCGTCGGCACGGTATTCCAGCCGGTAGCTGGTCGCTTTGGCAACGGGCTCGAAACATACGACAACCTCACTGTTCCGTTGCACGACGCCTTGCAAAACCGGAGGAGCCGGACGTTGCCCACCGTCAGGAGTAACCGTCCGTTCTTCCGACCAGGCCGTATCGAACCAGTTGTCTTTCAGACGCTGCATCCGGAAATAGTACGTCTGACCGTTGGTCAGGCCCGGTACGAAAAGGGTGCCGGGCGTGAGCGTCTGGATGGTGCGGGCGCTGGCGTAATCGCCGGGCCTGGTGGTCACCTGAACGCGGTAAGCGTAGTCATCGTCGGGACTGGCGTAACCGATAAAAAAACCACCATCAGCCGGTTCGACATGCTGAATGATGGGCGGGGCAAACTGAATGGGCTCGACGGTAATCTGGCGGATGTTCGAAGCGGCGCCTTCGCCCGCTCCGTTCAGGCCAACAACAGCCACCTGGTACGTTTTTCCTAACGTCAGTTTCGGAATGTCCACGTAATCGTTCAGCGTCGGCGGGGTTTCCTGCGTCAGCGCATTCTCGCCCGGCGTGGCGACGCCGGGCGTCGCTACGCCGTAACGCACTTTATAGGCCGTCGCAGTAGGATTTTTTCGAAAATGTACCCGAATCATCCCGCCCTGCCCGTGACCGTTGAAACCGCTTCGGCTACCGAGGGCATAGGTCATTTCCACCGGCAGCGGTTTTTGCAGAAACAGCGTCGTATCGGCCAGCGCATCGCCGGTGGGCGCCAGCAGTTCGACCGTCAGAGCAAAAGCACTGTCGGTGGAACCGTCATTGGACTGCCAGTTGAAGGTGTGGCGCTGAACGGCATCGCCGGGACGGATATCGGGCAGGGGAATCAGGCCGCTTTGTGCGATTTTACCCCCCGCGTCGGTGCGTTTCCAGAGCAGTCGGTAGCCGTGCAGCGGGTAAGCGGGCAGGTCGAGCGGGCGGCGGGGCTGCAGCGTTACAGTGGCCGATGAGGGTCCGGCGTTTACCGTCATCTGCCGCAGTGGATTGTGTTCCTGCCGGAACGAATAGTAGGCTTTTTTCTTTCGACGGTAGACGTCTACCACGCCCCAGGCCCGGTTTTCGGAGCCTTCCTTCGTGCCAAAGAATCGACTCCGGTAATCGTTGAACGTCCAGAGCGATCCGCCGATGAGATACGGCAGATTCCGGATAGAGTCGAGGAGCGACCGGGCGTCGAGGTCCGTATCGAGATTTTCTCCCAGGATACCGGTTCCATACTCCGAATAGAAAAGGGTCTTACCGGGATGCATCTGGTGCTGTAGCCGTGTGACCGGTCCCAGGTTTTTGTTGTACTTGTTAATCAGCCCGATGTCGCCCACGCCGACGATATCGGTCGGGAACTGGGCCGTATGACTTACGCAGGAAACCAGCCGGGTGCTGTCGAGCGTGCGGGCGTAGGCCACGGCCTGCCGTGTATAATCCATCGCCGTCGGGAACTCACCGTATTCGTTGCCGACGCTCCACGCGATGACGCTGGGATGGTTATACTGGTTGGTGATGAGCCGCGTCAGCCAGTCTTTTGCCGTCAGGCTGGCTGGGTCGGCGAGGCGGTCGTAGCCCCAGAGCGGAATTTCCGACACCACCAGCATACCGCGTTCATCCAGATAATCCATTACCTCTTCGGGCAGGCACAGATGCGACAGCCGGGTCATGACGCAGCCCATTCCTTTCAGTAGATCGATGTCTTCCCTGATGCGCCACGTCGGCAGAGTGTTGCCCGTCGTGCGGTCGTCGGGCACGAGGTTGAACCCCATCGGGCGAATCACTTCGCCGTTGAGTTTGAGCGTGTATGCCTTGTTGTCGACCTCGATTTTGCGCAGACCGAACCGGTTCACCCGCTGTTCTCCGGTTGCCAGCGCAGCCTGAGCCGTATACAGAAACGGGTCGTCGAAATGCCAGAGGTGCGTTTCTTTCGGGGTCAGGCTCGTCTGAATCAGTGCCGAAGCCGTTCCTCCCGCCGGAATGCTCACCCGAAACGGCAGCGACCGGGACACCCCGTTCGGGGCCGACAGCCGCAGCGTTCCCGTGGCCTCGGCGGTCTGACTGCCGTGATTCTGCACAAACACGCGAACGGCGACGGTGGCCGATTTCCGGGTCAGGTCGACCGTCGGGGTGATGTGCTGCCGGACTATCCGGACCGGCTTCGTGATTTCCAGCCGGACGGGTCGACGGATGCCGCCCCAGTTCCAGATGGCCCCCCGCGTGAGCGAGTTATCGGCGCAGACGACCAGCGTATTCGGCCCGCTGGCGCTCAGCCGCTGGGTTATATCGAATTCGAATGGCAGAAAACCGCTGTGGTTTTCCCCCAGTTTCTGCCCGTTGAGCCAGACGGTGCAGTCGTGGTAAACGGCCTCGAAGAGCAGGCGCACCACGTTCCCGTCGATGCTGGTTGGGGTCGGAAACGTCCGCCGGTACCAGCCTTTTCCGACGTAATGGGCGTATTCGTTGCGCAGGTCCCAGTTGCCGGGAACGGGCAGCGAATCCCAGTTGCTGGCGCTGACCGACGGCCTGAACCAGCCCTGCTGCTCACCCACGCTGTTGGGATCCGTCCGGAACGACCAGGTGCCGTTGAGGGATACTACAGACTTATCAGGCGTTTGACCAAAAAGTGAACCCGATAACAAAAGCAAAAAAATGAATCTCATAAAGCGATAAGTGTAAAGTCTCAGGAAGCTTGCTGTGGCTCGGCATTACGACGGGACACCTCCTTGTGTGAGTGAGAGCTGACGTTCATCCGCTCCGCCGCCCGCCACGGAATCAGGGCAGCCAGCCCGATAATACCGCCAATGAGGGCCGTCGGTCCGGCTCCCGCATCGGCCAGCAGACTCAGTCCGAACAGCATCAGCGACGTAAAGACCAGTGCCCCGGCAATGACCCGCAGCCCGAATCGGTTCTGAGCGGCAATGGCGGCGGCCTCTTCGGGCTCCTGAGCCTGCTGCAGCGCTTCATCCCGCTTCTGCCGACGCGCCGCCTCGTAGCGTGTATACTCGTCGGCCACCACGCCCCGTGAGCGCTGATAGAGTTCATAAACCAGCAGCAGCAGCAGCGACAGCCCCACTCCGATGGCCGTTTCCCACGCCCGCGACAGCCGGAAGTCCAGCAGCCCCGGCGACAGCACTTTGAAAAACAGATTCACCAGCAGGCCCGCCGTCGTGATCCGGAGCGTGGCCCGGCTCGTCAGACGTTTGCTGAACAGCGCCCAGAGCGGCGGTGCCAGCAGCGGACCGCCCGTGATGGCCGAAATGCTCAGCACCACCTCCACCATGCCGCCCGCCGCCGGAACCAGCAGCGCAATGCCAATCATGCCCAGACCGAACACCCACGACGACGCCCGCGCCACCCGAATCAGTTGCCGGTCAGACGCTTTTGGGTTGATGAGTCCTTTGTAGATGTCGTTGGTAAACACCGCCGACACCACGTTCAGGGCCGTGTTGGCGCTGGCCGAAGTAGAAAAATACATGCCCGTCAGCATCAGGCCGAGCAGCCCCGGCGGCAGCACCAACTGGCAGATTTTCAGGTAGGCATTTTCGGTATCGAGACCCGTCAGCGATGGGTCGATGACGCGGTAGATCATTGGCGGCAGCATCCAGATAACGGGTGAAATCAGATACAGTCCCGCAAACAGGAACGCCACCTTCCGGGCCGACTTCGGGCTGTCGACCGACGTATATCGCTGCACGAACGTCCAGTTGCCGCCGATGTAGGCAATGTGGTAAAACACGAAGGCCAGCACGAAACCGAGCGTGTATTCGCCGTTGAGCAGTCCGAAAAAATCGTCCGGAACGGCCTGTGTGAACCGGTCGAAACCGCCCACCCGATCCAGCGACAGCGGTAGCAGAATGAAGACCGCCGCCGACAGCACCACAAACTGCAGAATGTCGGTGACCATGACGGCCCAGAGCCCGCCGACCGCCGTGTAGGCAATCATGAAAATGCCCAGCCCGATGGTGGTCGGCACCAGCGGCAGGTCCAGCGACGAACTGACCAGTTTCGCCACCGGATACAACACCGACCCTTTGATGAAAATACTGACCAGCGTGAAGATGAAGATGTAGACTTTCTGAACGGTCAGACCGAGCCGTTCGCGGATGAATTCGGCGGCGGTGAGGGCGCCGGTCTGCTTCCAGCGCGGGGCCAGATACAGCCCCGTGACGAGCGCCCCGATGCACATCGTCCACTGAATGGTGATGGCAACCCAGCCATATTTGTAGGCAATGCTGCCCCAGGCCACGAACGTCCCGGCGGAGAAGAAACTCATGAACAGCGACAGCCCGCCGATGAACCAGGGTACGGCCTCGCCCCCGGCAAAAAACGATTTCAGGTTGCGACCCGTCCGGGCAAACAGCAGCCCGATGCCCAGCACGAAAGCGGAGAAAATGACGATGACGGCGGTGTCGATGCCTGTGTTCATGCCTTTAGTTTTATCTGAATATTGTATGACAAGTCTGCGTTGTCGGCATCCTCTTTTTCCTTTACGGCCAGAAACAGAACACTCGGTCTGCCGTTTTCGAGCCAGATCTGAGGCTGGTCGAGGCGATGGAGCCGCCCACTCACCCGCCCGTCGGCCCGGCGAATGCGGAAGTCCGACACGAACGGATGCGCCGCCAGCCGCCAGTCGAGGCCGTCTTCCGACGTAAACAGCACCAGCGACTCTTTCTCGGTCGAGCCGGGCTTTGACCGCCCGGTGTAGACGCCCCGATAATCTTTCACGATGGCGTAGAGCCGTCCCTGCTGCGACCAGATAAAATTATCGTCGGTCGGGAATTGCAGCGTTTCGTGGCCGAAGACCGTACCCGGCTGCTTCACAAACGGCCCGGTGGGGCTCTCGCCCAGGGCCACGTGCATCCGAACCTTTCCGCCAAACGGCATCGGTCCATCCGATACACCCTTGTAAATCAGCACGTATTTGCCGTCATGGCGGCGGGCCACCGTGGGTGAGTTGGTCAGCAGGTGGTCGGTGCCGCCGGGCGTCGGTTCGATGAGCGGTTTGTCGAAGCGCCGCCACGGACCCGCCGGATGATCGGCCACGGCCACGCCCGCCCGCTGATGGTTGCGGTGTGTCCACCAGCCTTCCTTCGTACCATCGCGGGGGCCAAAATTTCCGGAGTAGTATAGGTAATATTTACCCCCAAACTCCTGAATAAGCGGATTATGCAGGTTGTCGGCATCCCAAAATCCGGGGCGGCGGGCAAACACCGGCCCGGTGACCGTCCAGGGACCGAGCGGGTCCGAACTACTCGCGTGGGCGATTTCCGAGTGCGTAACCCAGGCGTTGAACCCCTCTTTCCGGGGCCAGCGGGCAAACAGCAGGTGGTACTGCCCGTCGGGCGTTCTGACGCATCCGCCGCCCCAGATAAACCAGTCGGGGTCGCGCAATACCGAACGTTCCTGCACCGGCTGCATCATGGCGTTCAGGTTGAGCACGTCGGGCATAAGATTCCGGCCTGACCCGGCCAGGCGTGGCCCGATCAGCATCCAGCCGGCCGTCGAAGCCAGAAACGTTCGGCGGTCGGTAGTCGTCATGCTTCGTTGAGGGTTACGTCCGTTTCTTTAGACAGAAAATCCGTGCGGTTGCTTTTGCCCACGGCTTCGGCTTCGAGCAGGGCATTGTCGGAAACGACCGAAACCGGCGTGATACAGGAGGTCGATTTTTCGTTGAAAGGCCGGTTCGACTGCAGGTTATACGCCGAGATGAACGCCCAGCGGGGCTGGTCGGAAAGGTTGGCCTCGGAGCGGTGCAGAATGTTGGAATGAAAGAAGAGCGTATCGCCCGGTTCCAGTTCGACGTATACCAGTTCCAGTCCAGCTTTCAGACAGTTTTCGACCATCACCGGGTCGGCGCCGACCTGTTCGCCGGTAAAACCATGATTGACACGCCCCAGTTTATGTGACCCTTTGATAACCTGCAAACAGCCATTTTCGACCGTGGCCCGGTTGAGCGCCACCATCACCGACACCATCTGTTCGGGATACAGAAACTGATTTTTATACCAGTAGCCGTAGTCCTGATGCCACTCCCAGGCGCCGCCCACACGCGGTTCTTTCATCATTAGTTTGGAGTGAAAATGGCAGACGGGCGAAGAATTCCCCAGCAGGGCGGCCACTCCATCGACCATTCGTTCAGAACGGGCCAGCAAGCCGTAAAGGTCATCGCCCGGCGTAAACCACAGGGCCAGCTTCGACTGTTTTCCGGACTGATCCACGACGCCGTAAGCATGACTGCTGAGTTCATCATCGGCCACAGCCACCGCATAAAGTTTTTCTATTTCTTCCGTAGAAAAAAAACTTCTGGCTATCACGAAGCCATCGCGGTGAAACGCGGCTGTCTGTTCGGGCGTCAATCGTCGGTTCGTCATCATCTGGTAAGGTTGTATCGTTCAAGGCGTATTTAGTTAAAAGCGAGTTCGTTCGTATCGACTTTTCCGCCGTCGGCGGTCACGCCTTCCACGCGGTACCGGAAACCCCGCAGGCGCTGTTCATCGGTGAGCGGAATACTAAACTCGAAGGGGTAGGCGGCGTCGGTGACCGTCAGCCATTTCGAGCCGTCGAGGGTGTAATGCAGCCGGGCTTCTTTCAGGTCTTTTTCGGTGGCGGTCAGATACACGTAGGCGTTGTGCAGCCCCTGTCCCCACGATAGCAGCAGGCCGGTGACTTTGCCCTGCGGCATCGTATGCTCCGAAAAGCCCGACTGGTTCGCCAGTGCCGGAATCGCTTTCAGCTTCGGCTGGAAAGTGGTTCGCACCGGCAGTTTTTCGATAATGAATCCCGCCAGGCCGTGTCCGTCGAGCGTGGCGGTCAACTGGCCGTTCTGCAGCTCGACGGCTTCGGCGGGCCGGTTGTTACGGACCACCCGGACGGCATACGCTTTTCCGGCATCGAAGGGCACGACGTCGGCATTCAGCCGAATGGTCACCGTCTGCTGGTCGGGCGACTGGTTGCTCAGGGCCAGATAGAGATTGCCGTTGCCGTAGCCGCTCACGTAATTGACCTGCTCGCTGCTGGTTTTCAGCAGGCCGTCGGGTAGCCAGAGGGTCACGTTTTTATCCCCGTAAAATTCCCCCGTTCCCAGTCCGTACACCTTGCTTTGCAGGTAGGCGTAGCCCTGGGCATACTGCGACGGAAACCGCACGGCCCCGCCGGATTTATACTGCACGTCGGCCACCAGATAATCCAGTACCAGCGCCACCTGCGGCCAGATGTGGTTGTAATACATCTGGTTATACGTGTACCAATTGACGTCGTGCAGCGGGTAGTCGGCGCTCTGGTTCAGCGTCGTGTATTCATAATTGATGTCGTAGCCGGGGTAGTTGGCGTAGCGCCCCACCACCGCCGAGCGGGCTATGTCCTTCAAAAACATATCGCCCGTATACTGCGCCACCCGCAGCATGTAGGCCGCGTAGTGCGCCAGCAGCACGCCCTGATTCTGGACGTAGGTATTGGAGGCTTCGGGCGTCAGTCCTACGTTGGACACCCGCCAGGCGGGCACCTGCTGTTCCTTCACCGGATACGAAATCGGGCGGGGGCTCAGGTTGCGGTTAAGATAGTAGGTCCGGATGGAATCGCCTTTGTGGACGGTCACGCTGCCCGTCGGAACGGTCGGCTGCAGCCAGGCAAACATGGCGTAGTAGCGGGCACCCTGCCGGGCGGCGTCCAGAAAGCGCTTATCGCCGCCATTGGAGCCGCCGGTTTCTTCGTACAATTCGAGCAAATCGACCCACTTCGGCGCAAAATCCGTCCAGAACTGCCCGCCGTTGGGGCCCGTCAGGTGCGCATCGCTGAAGTCGGTCTGCGTAGCGCCGATGCGCTTCTGGATATAGTCCAGCGCCCTCTGTCTGGCCTTTTCCAGATAATCCGTCTGTTTCGTCATCCGGTACAGCGCCAGTTGGTTCTGCCAGCTATTGGCCGTCGACGGCATATCGAGATTCAGTTGGCGGGTCTTGCCCGAAAGGTCGATGGCATATTGCCGGAACGCCGGACTGTTGCCGTTCGAATAGCTGTGCAGTGCCGCCAGTTCGGAGACTTCCGCTGCCGGTCCCCGCAGAAAATGAGACGGACTCTGGTTCTTTTCGCCGTCGAACAGAGTAAACAGATATTTTTCGCGGGAAAGCAGGTATTCGGTCATCGGAACGGCACGGCGGCGGAAAATTTCTTCGTTGTCGGTCACAATAGCCACCGAGAGCGGGTGCAGGGCCGAGACGTTCTTGACCGTTCCTTTCACGTCCGTCACGTAGTCCGAACCCCGGAGGTCGGCGCTCCAGTGGCTGTAGTGGTCGTCCATCGCAAACCGAATCATGTTGCTGAGCGTCTCGTTGAGCGAGCAGGTGCCGTTTTGCCGGTAGTCCCGAAAGGCGTAAAGCTGTTGGGCTACCTGCCGGTACGATTCATCGGCGGGGCCTTCGGTGTCGATGACGCTGGCCGCAAACGTCAGTTCGGTACCGGCTTTTACGAACGTGTCCTTTTTCCCAAACAGCGGGGCCAGCACCATCGGCTGCGCCTGCCCCTGCGCGTTGCGGAGCAGCAGTCCAAACCGCGAGTTGTCGAGGGTCGGCATCCGGAAGGGCGCCTCCGAGGGGTGTGCCGCTACGCCCAGCGACCGACTGTTCGGCTGCGCCACCGTCATCGGCACCGAACACATGAATTCGGCAGACACGTAGCTGCTGTCGGGCATCCGGCGCTCCTGCCAGATGAGCGGTTGCCAGAGCGACCGCAGCCCCGCCGCCGACATGGGCGCAAACGGAGCGAACGCAATAGCGTGATAGCCGTCCTGCGCCGCCCGGAACGACCAGCGCACGAGCGGAAACCGTTCGGTCAGGTCGAGGGAGGCCGTGAGTGTTCCGCCCGGCAGGGGCGCAAAGGTCCAGACCACCCGATTCGACGCCATCGTGGTGTTGCGGATGGGGAAAATTGCCAGTTTTGCGGCCCGGAACAGATCGTTCGTCCGGCCCCGGCCCGTCGCCTGTTTCCACGACGGAATCCGGTAGGTCAGATGATAGACCAGCGGCAGTTGCAGCGTCGGGTCGTCGGGCCGGGATAGCAGGTAAAACGTGGGCTGCAGGCTTAGGGTCTGCTCCCCATTTTTAAGCTCGATACGACCATTTTTCTGAACGTTCGCGCTCCAGACGTTCGTTTTGGCCGACTGTGCCACGGCGGTCAGTGCGGATATAGCCAGGAAAAGTGCGAGTGTGTTTTTCATACGTTTGCTATCGGTTACCGCCGCCGGGGCGATGGGCGGCGGTTAGTTTCTGCCACGGGATTACGCCGGTCCGGTCGGTCCATGCGTCGTACAGGGCGGTCAGCTTTCGGACAATGTCGGGATGTTTACGACTGAGGTCATGCCCTTCGGAGCGGTCAGTCGTCAGGTCATAGAGCGCCCACTGATTTTGGAGATAAGCCGAAACCAGTTTCCACTTACCCTGTCTGACGGCCCGGTTGCCTTCATGCTCCCAGGCCAGAAAGGGACGTTCGTTCAATGGTTTACCGGAAAATACCGGCAACAGACTTTGTCCTTCCAGCGGCAGCAGCCTCTCGCCTGTCGGACCCGTTTTGGGGTAAGCGGCCCCGGCCAGGGCCAGGCAGGTCGGCATCAGGTCCAGAACATGACCGACTGCGGCCCGCTCCAGCCGCCCCCGGCGAATCTGCTGCGGCCAGTGGACGATGAGCGGGGTCGAGATACCGCCTTCGTGCATATATTGTTTGTAAAGACGAAACGGCGTGTTGCTCACGTTGGCCCACGAAGCCCCGTAAGCGCCCCAGCTTGTCCGCGTGCCGATGCGCTCATCTGCTCCGGCGGGTGGCCGGGGCGTCGCGCTTTCGCCCCCGTTATCCGATAAAAAGAAAATGACGGTGTTCTGCAACTGTCCGGTTTCTTCCAGTTTGGCTATCAGGCGGCCAATGCCCCGGTCGAGGCAGGCAATCTGGGCCGCGTAGGTCGCCATTTTCAGGTCCAGCGTGTCGCGGGCACCCTCCGGCAACCGGGCCCAGTCCAGCACACGCCCGTCCGGCGACGACAGCCGTTCGGCGGACGGGATCAGCCCCCGTTGCTGCATCCGCTCATATCGCTGTCGGCGGACGACCTCAAAACCGCTGCGGTATTTTCCGCGAAAACGGGCGATGTCTTCCGGGCGTGCCTGGAGCGGAAAATGGGGGGCGACGTGGGCCAGATACAGGAAAAACGGTTTTTTTCTATCATGTCCGGCAACGTACCGCACGGCGGCATCGTTGAAGGCATCGGTCGAATAGAATGTCGAGTCAGGCGTTAGCTGCCGGTCGTTTTCCCAGACCTGCCGGTCGATGAGAGCAGGGTAGAAGTAGATGCCGCCGCCTTTCGGTACGCCGTAGACATAATCGAAGCCCCGCCGCTGCGGCCAGTTTTCGGGCGCTTCGCCCAGATGCCATTTACCCGACAGTGCCGTTGTATAACCGGCCTGTTTCAGGGCTTCGGCAATGGTCAGTCCCCGCCGGTTCAGGTAGCCCTGGTAGGCCGGGACGCCCCGGTTTTCGGTCATGTCACCTACACCCGCCTGATGCGGATAAAGGCCCGTCAGGAGGCTGGCCCGCGTGGGGCAGCAGCGGCCCGCGTTATAGAACTGCGTCATCAGCAGACCGTTCGCCGCCAGCCGGTCGAGGTTGGGCGTCGGAATTTCCGAACCCATACAGCCCAGGTCCGAATAGCCCATGTCGTCGGCCAGAATGAGAATGATGTTGGGCCGCTCGACAGGACTCAGAACGGTCATGAATCCCACCCCGAACAGGGCTCCGCCGCCAAGAATCAGCCATAGGAAGAACGGGCGGTAGGGTCGCCTGCCGCCTGCCCTCTGCACAGAGACTGTTTCGTTCCGCACCGGAAACCGGAATGATGCGAGGGGGGTGTTCATCGCTGAGCCGTTGACAGAAGGGTGAGCGTTGCTTTTTTGCCGAAACCCAGGTAGCCGTAGTGGGCCGTGAGCTTGGTGGCGCTGCCCGGAATGGCGTAGGCAGCCCGGAAGATGCCCGTATTCGGTCCGGTTTCGGTGACGGATACTTTGTGCAGGTTGCCCGTTCCCGTGTCGACCAGCACGTGACCTGTTTCGGGCCGGGTCCAGTCCTGATTGAGCGCCGCCCGGAGTTCGAGCGTGACGGTGTCGCCAGGCCGGGCACTGGCCGCGGGCTGATTCTGCGCCGTCAGGAGAGTTACCGAATGGCTGCCGGTAGTGGCAAATGCGACGGTAGCGAGCCATCCCCGGTTGCTGATAGCCCAGCCCTCCGTTCCGTACAGGCCGGGGCTGTCGCCGAGCGCCGCCGAGTCGGGCCGAAACGGAAAGGCGTGGTTCGTGGGCGACCCGTCCATCGCTCCCCGGCAGTAGCCCAGTTCGCCCGTACCGTGAATATACATGAAGGGCCAGCCTTTCTCGACGCCCGGCCAGTAGCCGCCGAGGGCCACGCGGGCGTTGCTTTTGTTGCTCAGATGCGCCCCTGCCGGATTCAGTCCGAAGACGTAATTCACCTGCGACCAGCCAATGTCGCGCAGTTCAGGGTCATTCAATACCCCCGCTACGGCAAACATGGCCCCGCCCAGGCCGCAGACCGTGCCCACCTCCTTGCTCTTCCGGTGGGCCCATTCGCTGTCGGAATGAGTGCGGTAATGCCAGAGATTGTCCGACCGTTTTTTGATGTAGGCACTCCAGGCCTGAAGCTTTTCTCTGGCACCGGCGGGGCACTGGTCGGGGGCCAGCATCAGAAACAGGGCCAGCGACTGCGGCGTAATGTGTTCGGCGTTGCGCATGGCCCAGGTGTGCCACTCATTATCGAAATCCCAGTTTTTGACGATGTCTTCCGCACAATTTTGGGCGTACTTCAGAAACTTCGCCGACTGCCCGCCGTCGGGTTCGTGGCGTTGGGCTTCATACATCAGCAGGTTGCGCAGCAGTCCCTGCCCGAAGGCGCTGCCCTGCTCCGAAAATTCCCGCCAGCCCTCGTCAATCCACTTCATCGAATACACCCAGTAGCGTACTTCTTTCTGCCGTTCGTATTTTTCCCAGTTGTCGAGACAGGTTTTGCGGTAGGTCTGGTAGGTTTTTTCGGGCAGATACGGTTTCAGAAATGAATGGTAGAAGGCACAGACCGCCGCCAGTTGGTCGAGGTTATTCTGGTAGTCGTAATGCTGAAACGGCTGGCCTTTGTAGCCGAACAGCCGGATGTTGTCGTAGTCGGGCATGGTATCGAAGCCGCCCCCGGCCTTACCCCGGTACGAATGGTTGGCGAAGGCATATTCGGCGTGCCAGAGCAGCAGTTTGATGAGGTCGGGGCGCTGGCGTTCGGCAGCGAAGTTTCGTTCCATCCATTCGCCGTGATCGCTTTCCGGCTCATCATCGTTGGGCAGCACGTTGGCGTACAGAGTGTTCAATTGCTGGTAGTAACGCAGTTCGCGGTTCCAGCGGTCGAACAGGGCCGGATTGGAGGCATACAGCAACCCCTCGAAGGTGGCTTCGAGACCCTGTCCGCCGCCGTCGCGACTGGGCCCGCCGCCCGTGATGTTCGAGGGCAGTGCATTGAACCGGTGTGCGCCACGCACGTCGATGAAGAACTGATAGGCCAGCCGCGACGATAGCTTTTCCATGAGGTGGTCGGCGATCCAGAACGGCACCGAATCGCCGTGTCCCGGCACATGCGCAACGTATTCCTTCACCGATTCTGCCGGGTTGAAATCGGTGAACCGGCCCACGTAATCGCGGATGGTTCCTTTGTAAACGACTTTTCTGCTCCCCGCCTCCCGAATTTCAAACGCGGTGCCGTCGGGTGCGCCGGGTACCGTAAACCGCTTGGCCTCGCCGAGATTATAGCCCGCCTGATTGACAAAGGGTTTGCCTTTTACCATGAGGGTGGGGCGTGGCTGGGCTTCTGCTCCGACAGACAGCCCGGCCAGCATCCATACCCACGCCATGACGAGAATGAACTTCATCGTTGACAACGGTTTACTGCTGCCACTCCGGGCTTTGTTTCACCAGCGGATTAGCGTTGATTTCGTCCTGCGGGATGGGAAAATACCGATGTTTGGCCTGCGGGCTACGGGCCGGAAATACATCGTTGACCGCTTTGGGAACTACTTGCAGGAACGTGTTCGTCCGGGTAAGGTCATACCAGCGATCACCTTCCGAAAACAGTTCCCAGGAGCGTTCCTGGAGTACCGCCGCCACGAAGGCCTCCCGGCTCAGACCGGGCGTGAGGTCGGGCAGGCCAGCCCGCTTCCGTACCTGATTGATGTAGGTGTAGGCGGCGGCTGTCGGTCCGTTGGCGCGGGCCTCGGCTTCGGCGGCAATCAGCAGCACGTCGGCATAGCGCAGCAGCGGAATGTTGATGTTGTGGGAGCCGCCGATGCCCGTCGGGTCCTGGTATTTTTTGACCAGTACGCCCCGTGGCGTGATAGGCGTAATGCTGCGCTGCGGAATGCGGGCACCTGTCCGGCTCAGGTAGGACGTATCCATCAGCGCCCGCCGTTTGTCCTGCGCGTCGAAGGAGGCGAAGAAGCTCGGATAAGCGAAAATAGAGCCAAACGTCGTAGGACCGTATTCGATGCCGTTGCTGCCGGGAGGACCATACAGACCCATGATCTGCGACGTGCGACCGGGGGTTGCTGCTTCGGCTTCAAAGGCAAACATCGTTTCGATGCGGGCGGCGTCTTCTTTCGAAGCCGTGAAAACATCCCGCACGTCGGGCATCAGGCTATGCTTGCCGGAATTGATGACGTCCAGCGCCTTTTGCCGGGCCAGCGGCCAGTTTTCGTTATACAGGGCCGTTTTGGCATACAGCGCCAGGGCGGCTTCTTTCGATGCCCGGCCTTTCACGAGCCCCGCCGAATATGACGGCAGGCGTTTGACGGCTTCCTCCAGATCGCTGAAAATCTGTTTGTACACGTCGGCCATCGGGCTGATGGCCTGGCTGGCTTCATCCAGCGAACGGCTGGCGTTGGTTTTGATGACCACGTCGCGGAAATTCTTCGTCAGCATCCAGTGAAAATAGGCCCGGAGAAAATAGGCTTCACCGACGATTTCTTCCCGCCGGGCGGCGTCCATCGGTATCTGCGGCACTTTCTCGATAACCCAGTTGGCCTTTACGATGCCGTCGTAGCCCGTATTCCAGACTGCAATCGGGGATTCATTGGCCCGGTTGAAACTCACCGTTACCGAGTAGGCGGCGTCGTAGCTGAAGAGCGTAAAAATGTCGCGTCCCACCACCGGGCGGGGATAGACCTGATCTGCCGAAAAATCGGAGAACATCAGTGGACCCGGACCAGCATACATGGTTGCCAGAGCGCCGTAGACAGCCGTGATGGCCCCTTCGGCATCGCCCGCCGTTTTATAATAGTTATCGGTGAAAATAGACGAATACGGCGTTTCGTCCAGTTCACAGGCCGTCAGGGCGGCGCATATGGTCAGCAGAAGAAATGTCTTTTTCATATTAAAAAAAGGAGGAAAAGGAGAAAGGGGAGGGTGGGGAGAAAGGGACGTGTCTCCATCCTCCCCCTTCTCAAAATGTTATTTGCAAACCTGCCAGATACGATTTTGCCACCGGATACACCAGATTGTCGACGCCAATCAGCGTGTTGGAATTGCCGAATGAGTTCACTTCAGGGTCGAAGCCGCTGTAGTTAGTGATCGTGAAGAGGTTGTTGGCGCTCACGTAGACCCGGGCCGACTGAATGCCTTTGATCGTCGGCAGACGGTAGCCCAGCGTCAGGTTTTTACAGCGCAGAAACGAGCCATCTTCCAGAAACCGGTCGGAGATGGGCAGACGTCCGCCCTGCAGTACACCGGCAAACTCATTGCCGGGGTTGGTGGGCGTCCAGCGGTTGGCAACCCCCGCCAGCAGATTGCGGCCACCCAGCGGGTTTTCGAGCGTGTAGCGGATGAGGTTATAAATCTTATTGCCCGTTACGCCAGCGAAGAAACCGCTGAAATCGAAGTTTTTGTACGACAGATTGGCCGAGAAACCGTAGATCATCGTCGGGTTGGGATCGCCCGTAATGGTCTGGTCGGCTACCGAAATCTGACCGTCGCCGTTCAAATCCCGGACTTTGGTGCCGCCGATCCGGCTGCCTGAACCCGGCAGAACCGACTCACTCGTCTGGTAAATACCGTCGAAAACGTAGGTCTTGAACACGCCGATGGGCTCACCGACCTGTAGCACGCCGTAGTTGTTAACGTTGAAGGTTTGCAGCAGGTCGTTCAGTCCCAGCAATTTGTTCCGGTTGAAGGTTGCGTTGGCGTTCAGGTCCAGTTTGACGGGGCCATCCAGCACCCGCCCGTTGAGCGCCAGTTCGATGCCCCGGTTTTCAATCTTGGCAAAGTTGCCCGTAATGGTCGTGTAGCCCGACGAGGGGGCAAGCTGCCGTACAAAGAGCAGATTATCCGTCTTTTTGTCATACACGTCGACCACCACGCCCAGCCGGTTGTTGAAGAGCCCCAGATCCAGACCTATGTTGGCCTGCGTCGAGCGCTCCCACTGCAGGTCGGCGTTGGGTATGCCCGTGGGGGCGATGCCGGTTGCGAACGTGTGGTTGAAGCTGTAACCCGTATTGAAATTAGACCCTACCAGCGCCAGCGACTGATACGGGCCAATGGCCCCGGCATTGCCCGTCTGCCCGTAGCTGCCCCGCAGTTTCAGGTCCGACAGCCACGACGCCCGCTTCATGAACGGCTCTTCGATGACGCGCCAGGCCGCCGACACTGCCGGGAAAAAACCGTATTTGTTGTTGGCTCCAAACTGGCTGGCTCCGTCGTAACGGGCCGTCAGGTCGATAAAGTACCGGTCGCGGAAGCCGTAGTTGACCCGGCCCAGGTAGGAGTCGAGGCGGCTCTCCGACCGCCCGCTGCTGATGTTTCGGTTGACGCCCAGACCGATGGCCTCGTTGAGGGTGGCATCGTTGGGAAACTGCGAAGCCGTAATCTGGTTGTTGCTGCCTTCGTTTTTCAATGTGGCGAACACGCCGGTAAATTTCAGCGTATGCACCTGCGCGAAGCTGGTGGCGTAGGTCAGAATGCTTTCGTGCAGCAGACTGCGGTTGTAGAAATTCCGCTTCGCCGCCGATCCGGCCACGGCCTGATCCGCCGCATTGGCGATGGATTTCGGTGAATAAAAATCCTGTAGGTTGCTGCCCTGCGTAACGTTGAACGCCGCCCGGTAGGTCAGCCCTTTTGCCAGTCCGAAATCGAAATACACGTTGCCCAGCAGGTTGTTCAGCGTGCTGCGGTCCAGAATCTGCGCCATGCCGATGGGGTTGGAGGCTTCGCGATACCGACCGTTGAACTGGTCGCCGAAGGGCCAGACGCTGCCGTCCTCGCGGTAGGGCACCAGCGTCGGCGGAGCCACCAGGGCTGCGCCCAGAATGCTGGCTGTTACGGCGGGGCCGTCGATGCTCGTGTTGGCCGTCTGCGCCCGGTTGTTGACCGCATTGGTCAGCAGCAGACTCGTGCCGACCTTAAGCCATCGGGTGGCCTGGTGGTCGACGTTGGCCCGGAGCGAATAGCGTTTGAAATCGGAATTGATGATGATGCCCTGCTGGTTGAAGTAATTCAGCGACAGAGCCACCTGCGTTTTTTCGGTGCCGCCCGTTACGGTGAGCTGGTGGTTCTGGATGGGGGCCGTCCGGAAGATTTCCGACTGCCAGTCGGTGCCCGTGGTCAGGCTTTCAGGATTAGGAAAAACGGCGGTTTTGAACGTTTCGTTTTCCAGTTCGGCAAACTGGCGGGGCGTCAGCACGTCCAGGGTTCGGTTGACCTGCTGCGTACCGTAATAGCCGTCGTAGGTAACGCGTGACGTGCCCGCTTTGCCCCGTTTGGTCGTGATCAGAATGACCCCATTGGCCGCCCGCGAGCCGTAGATGGCCGTCGAGGCGGCATCTTTCAGCACTTCGACCGATTCGATGTCGTTGGGGTTGATGGTCGACAGGGGGTTGAGGTTGTTCGAGTTACCATCCAGACCAACGCTGATCTGTACTCCGTCGATGACATACAGCGGCTCGGAGGTGCCGTTGATGGAGTTGGTACCCCGAATCCGGACGCTGGCGCTGCCGCCGGGGGCCGAGGAGTTCTGCGTGATCTGCACCCCGGCCACCCGCGACTGAATGCCCTGCGTCACGTTGGCTACGGGCATCTGCAAAAGCTCTTCGGCTTTGATGGAAGCGATGGAGCCGGTCGTCTCCACTTTCCGCTGGGTTCCGTAACCCACCACGACCACCTCCGACAGCGATCGTTCGTCGGAACTCAGCGATACGTCGAGCGTCGAGCGGTTACCCGTCGGAACGTCCTGGGCCAGAAAACCAATGGAGGAGAAGGTCAGCGTGGCGTCGGTCGGGACATCCGAGAGCGTATACTGGCCGCTGGCGCTGGTGGTCGTGCCCTTCTGCGTACCTTTTATAACGACATTGACCCCCGGTAGTCCTTCGCCGGTGGTGCCCGTTACCCGCCCCGAAATCGACCGGCCGGGCGTCTGGGCCTGTACCAGACTGACGACCAGCAGGAGCCAGACAAGAGAGAAAAATTGCTTCATAGAAGATAGGTCAGAGTTTAATGACAGCTATGATTAGATTATCGGAATAAGTCAAAATTTGTGGAATAATCGCAGAAAACTGAGTCGTGGTACTCTGGCGATTGTTTCCGGAAACTATTTGTATGTGTTGACTTATCAAGTGATAATTTTAGATATATCTAATTAAAAATACCGGGAACGTTCCCGGTAACGTGACCGATAGGTATATTTTAATCTACTTTTCTTTATCAGGTTGATAGCAACTGGTTGAGAGAGTAAGGAAGAGTATTTGAGGTTACTTAGCTTTCATATTTATAAAATACAATTTCTATGATTCGATGTCCACACTGTCGGCAGGTGGATGCCATCAACCGGGCCGGGCTGGTTCGGGGCAGGCAGCGCTACTATTGCAAGGCCTGCGCTGTACATTTTAGTCTGCCGACGGAGCCCGTTATACGTCAGGCGGGGCGGCATCAGATCACGATTGTCGACATTGCAGCCCAACTGGGTATTTCCAAATCGACCGTCTCGCGGGCGCTGCGGGGGCAGGCCGACATTCACCCCGGCACCCGGCAGTCCGTGCTCGACCTGGCCGCTCAGCTCGACTACCAGCCGAATCAACTGGCCTACAGTCTGGTTAAAAGCCGGACCAATACGGTCGGCATACTGGTGCCGGAGTTCGTCTCTTTCTTCTTTCCGAAAGTGATCATCAGCGCCCAGCGGGTGCTGTCGCAGGCGGGCTATAACGTGGTCATCTGTCAGTCGGGGGAGTCGTATGAAACGGAGGTGGCTAACGCCCGGACGCTGCTGGCGAACCGGGTGGATGGTTTGCTGGTGTCGCATACGAAGGAGACGCGCAACTTCGACCATCTCCGCATATTTCAGCGGAAAGAAATTCCGGTTGTTTTTTTTAACCGGGTTTGCGAAGACATGGACGTGCCCAACGTGACCGTCGATGACTATCGGGGAGCCTTTCTGGCCGTCGAACATCTGATTCAGACCGGACGGCGGCGCATTGCCCACCTGGCCGGGCCCGATACGCTGCCCAACAGCCGCAACCGTCTGAACGGCTACCGCGATGCCCTGCTTCAGTATGGCCTGCCTATCGACCCTGATCTCGTCATTTCATACGACCTGACGCTTGAAAAGGCCAATATCTACGTCAATCACCTGCTCAACCTGCCCCAGCCGCCCGACGCCCTGTTTGCCATCAACGATCCCACGGCCCTCGAAGCCCTGAAGGTGTGCCGCAGCCGGAGCCTGCGGGTGCCCGGCGATCTGGCAATCGTGGGATTCAGTAATGACCCCGTTTCCGAACTCGTGGAGCCGGGCCTGACCACCGTGGCCCAGCCCATCGACGACATTGGCCGTGAGGCCGCCCGGCTGCTGCTCGACATGATGAGCGGCCACGCAACCGGCCCACCCGAAAGTGTCGTACTGCCCACGCAGTTGCTCGTCCGCCGATCAAGCTGAACCTCGGCGCCGTCGCAGAATCAATACGTATTTCTGAAGCGATGATCGAAGCGCTTCTGCTTCACCCGGTTCAGCGGAATCTGCATTCCCTGCGTCGTTTCGAGCCAGGTAAAGAGCTCATCGCGCAGTCCTTTGGCGATTTCCTGATGCTGCGGGCTGCGAATCAGGTTGTTGACTTCCTGCGGGTCGGCCTGCAGATCGTAGAGTTCGTTGGCATCCCAGACGCCGTAGTTGAAGATGTATTTGTAACGGTCGGTCCGGACGGCAAACATCGTGGGCGTCTGCGGAAAATCGACTTCCCAGTAATACTCATAAAAGGCCCGGTCGCGCCACGGATGGTCGGGTTTGCCCTGTAGCAGGGGCAGAAACGAATTGCCCTGCATCTGCGTCGGTTTGGGCTGGCCGGCATAGGCCATGAGCGTCGGGGCGATGTCGATGTTCTGTATCACGGAGGTCAGTTTCGTTCCGGGTTTTACGATGGACGGGCAGCGTACCAGCAGCGGCACCCGCATGGATTCTTCGTAGGCGTGGCGCTTGTCAATCAGGCCGCGTTCGCCGAAGCTGAACCCATTGTCGCCCATGTACACGACGAGTGTGTTCTCGCTCTGTCCGTTGGCTTCGAGCCAGGCCAGCACCCGCCCCACGCTGTCGTCGACGCCGAGCAGCGTTTCGCAGTACTGGCGGTAAAATTCGTTGAAACCAATCTGGCCGTAATACATGTAATCGACGCCGTGCCAGCTTGCCCGCTGGTGTTTCACCCAACTGGGCATGTCGGCCTTGTTGATGGTCAGTGATTTGGTTTCGGGATTCTGTGCCGGACGCGGACCCCAGATTTTACTGGTGTCGGTGGCCGTGATATACATCGAGGCGGGGTAGTTGATGGGCATGTCGGCATATTTGCCCCGGTGCCGCTTCGTGGGTTCGAACATGGCATGAACGGCCTTGTGCGACAGATACAGGCAGAACGGTTTGGCTTTATTGGTACCGTCGAGCCAGCGGAGGGCGTAATCGGTCAGCAGGTCGGTGGTGTTGCTGCTGTCGGTGTAGCTCACCTGTTTGCCATTGATATTGAACGTCGGATTGTAATACACGCCCTGGCCTTTGAAACTCAGCCAGTAGTCGAAGCCGGGCTGAGGGGCGTCGTCGGCATTGCCCATATGCCATTTACCGAGAAAAGCCGTCTGATAGCCCGCCTTCTGCAGATACTGCGGGAAAAACGTCAGGCCTTTTTTTATCGGGGCAAAGTTATCGACCACCTTGTGCGTGTGTGCATACTGTCCCGACAATATGCTGGCCCGGCTGGGCGAACACAGGGCCGTCGACACGAAGGCGTTCTGTAGGTGGGCGCCTTCGCGGGCGAGCCGGTCAAGGTTGGGCGTCTGCAGCCCGGCGACCTTGCCCGTAAAGCCCATAAAGTCGTAGCGATGGTCGTCGGACAGAATAAAGATAATATTCTTCGGTTTGGCGGCCCGCTGCGGCGGAACGGGTTTCATCGGCCCGCTGGCGGCGAGAGGTATAAGCAGAATGCTGAGCAGGAGAGGGCGTATCATGAGAAAGTAAGCTAACTTAACTAAAAAGGCGGCAGAAGGGGTCTAATTACCATTCGGGAGATAAATTCTCTCAACTAAAGGAGGTTTTTTGTAAATTCGACGTTTCAAGTATAAATAGTCGAAGGATACGAGATAAAATCTCTTATATATGCTTATCAGGTTATTGGTTACAAACTTTCTGTCCTTTAATGAAGAGACAGAGTTTAACATGCTGGCGTCTTCCGGGCAGACGACGCACAAGGAGCATGTATATGAGCAGCATGGCGTTGAATTGGTCAAGGGGGCTGCTATCTATGGAGCAAACGGGGCGGGTAAATCGAATTTTGTCAAAGCCCTGGCGGCTCTCAAAACGATGGTGCTGGAGGGTGGAAGAGGCACGTTAAATGAGTTGAGAGGATTTAAATTGGCGCGCAATGAAGACAAGCCGACGAGTATAGAAATTGAATTTATTGCAGAGGGTGTTCCATTTCTATATGGTATTTCCTGTTACCAGGGTTTAGTTAAAGAAGAATGGCTCTATATTTCAAGCCTGGGTAAAGGTCGTGACCGGTTACTTTTTCATCGAAAGATGGAAGAGGGTAGCCTTTTATTATCTTTTGCTGATCAGTATACTAATACTGACGAAGGTCGCTTTCGTTTGAAATTTTATCAAGACGAATTATTAAAAGAAGATGAGCTTTTGTTCTCAGAACTATCTTCTTTAAAAGAAGGATATAAAGAAATTAAACAGGCATTTAACTGGTTTGCAGGAGGTATACTAATATTATTTCCTCATACTAAGATGGGCCTGTTGTCTTTGACTACTAAATTCGGATCTTATAAGCCATTTAGGCAATTTGCTGATGAAATAATTTATGCACTGAATACTGGGATTTCAAATATAGAAGTTATCAATACTGATATGGAAACATTTTTTGGTGTAGAAAATAGAAAAGAAATAGAAGCAATTATAAAAAGACTGCAAAATGGCGAAGAATACTTACCCCTTCAAAGCAGAAAGGCTTGGGGGCCAGGAGAAGAGGTTGTAGTTGTTTTAGAGAATGATAAGCCTGTTGTTAAACAAGTTGTTACGAATCACAAAGATAAAGAGGGGAATTTATTTGAATTCTCACTCGATGAAGAGTCGGACGGAACAAATCGTCTGCTTGACTATATTCCTGCTATTCATGCAGTTATAAGCTCTGATACTGTCGTCGTTATCGACGAAATTGACCAGAGCATTCATCCGGCTCTGCTTAAAGAATTAGTGCGAAAATTTATGTCTAATACAACTACAAAAGGACAGCTCATCTTTACAACGCACGAATCTAATCTTTTAGATCAGACTATCTTTCGCCGTGATGAAATATGGTTTGCAGAAAAGCACGAGGGCGCAACTCAGATGTATCCACTCTCTGATTTTGACATTCGTGTCGATTTAGATATCCGGAAAGGTTATTTAAATGGACGCTTCGGGGCGATTCCGTTTCTGGGTAATCTCAAAGATCTTAACTGGGAACAGCATGCGGAAGCGTAACCGGTCGTATAAGAAAGGCGCTCCACACCGGGACGCACGTTTGTTCGTAATCGTTGCCGAAGGAGATCGAGAGGACAAATATTTCAATCATTTTGACCAGCGTACCAGCCGCATCAGAGTGCTGACTATTCCTCGCGAACAAGATGCTTCAGCACCGAAACATTTTATTGGTCGATTGGAAAACGCAAAAGTAACGGGTGAGTACGATCCGGAAGATGAGGATGAGGTATGGTTTGTTTGTGATACGGACCGATGGGGAAGCCAAATCAACGATTTGAAATTGAACTGTAGTCAGAAGTCTAACTGGAATCTGGCCGTCAGTAACCCCTGCTTCGAAGTCTGGCTTCATTTCCACAGCGGGCCAATTGTTTCTGATTTACTAGCCAACTGTGGTGAATTGAAAACGCAACTTCCAGGGAGAAGTCTTGGCGGCTTCAATAAAGACGTGTATTGCCTGCATATCGAGACAGCCATCACCCATGCGGCAAATGCCGACCAGGACCCCAACAGTGACTTTCCCGGTTCTATGCAAACCAAAGTATATAAACTGGCAAAGAGGATGTGTGAAGTTCTGGGCAGTAACTGGAGGTGATCTGCTCGATACATACCGCTCCCGGCACCTGTTTTCCCTCCAGTCGAAACTAAACCGCTGTCGATACACGCTCGAAAAAGCCTGTTGCCGACAGATCTGATTTTAATGAAGCATAAGCCGACGAAGAAAGTGCAGCCAGTGGCAGACGGCAGGGGCCGACATCGTAGCCGAGCATGTGCATGATGGCCTTCTGCGCCGGAATGGGTGGGTATTTCAACAAAACGCGTACCATGTCGATGCAGACCCGCATCCGGCGCTGCGCTTCGGCCATGTCGCCCGCCCGGTAAGCCCGGATGACATCCAGATACAGCGGTGCGGCAAAATTGTAGGTGCTGCCGATGGCCGCCCGGCAACCCACGCTCAGGGCGGGCAGCAGCATTTCATCGAACCCGAAAAGCACGTCGAAACGCCCTCCGGCGGCGTTCAGGCAAAGCTGGTATTCCCAGAGCGTGGTGGCCGTGTATTTGATGCCCCGCAGGTTCGGAATCCGCTCGCCAGCCAGGCTCAGAAACTCCACCATGTCCACGCTCACGCCCGTCAGGGTTGGAATGTGGTAATAATAAAACGGAAAATCGGGCGCAGCAGCGGCGATTTCGGCCATGCAGTCGACCAGATTCTCTACCGACGATGGCTTGAAATAAAACGCCGCGACTGCCGAAGCCGCATCGGCCCCCACGTCGCGGGCATGCCGGAGCAGACGCCGGGCTTCGGCAATGCTCGAATGACCGACATGAACCCATATTTTCAGCCGCCCGTCAGCCGCCCGGACGAAAGCTTCAGCCACGGCCATACGTTCCTCCGTAGTGAGGCTGGGACCCTCGCCGTTGGAGCCGCAGACGAATGCACCCGTGACCCCATCTGCGATGAGTTTGTCGACCAGGGCCGGAATCAGATCGGGGTTTAGCGATCCGTCGGCGTGGAGGGGAGTGAAAGGAGCGGCCAGAAGCCCATCGGTGAAAGAAGTTGTCATGGGAATAGCTGTTGCGTCAGTCGCCGGGTCAGACGACGACGGTTGGTAACCAGTTGAATATAATAACTACCTTCCGGAAGGTCGGTCAATGAGATGACCTGCACCGGTTCGGGTCGAACACTGACTTCTTTAACGATCCGCTGGCCCTTATACGCCACGATTTCGTAACGTTCGGCCCGCTCGCCCGCGTCGGGGCGGCAACGCACCGTTATGTTCCGGAGCGTCGAATCATACGATACCGTCCAAGTTGAATCGGTCGGACCGGTGACCTGTTTGCTAAGGCCGGGAATGATACCATTTCTGGCATAATGCAGGGGCGGAAAGGCCGGATAGGGAACAATGTCTTTCTTCGCCTTTCGCAGAAAATACGTCCCCTCATAACCGAGTGTCTTGTGCTCGAAATGACAGCTTTGCGCATACGCATTCGCCCGGTGAATGTCGATGTAAATATACTCTTTGTCGATAAACAGGGTGTGGTTCATGTAGCGGCTGTCCTGGGTGACGGGACCGGCATAACTGGGGTATTCCCAGTCGTCGACGTCCATGATGTACTCCCAGTGACCGGTGCGTTTCGAGTAACGGGCCAGCGCCTGACGCGTGCGGGGACTGACCTCCTGCGGTCCGCAGCTATTGGGCTCGTGGGCCGACAGGTTGTAATTCCAGACCAGATAAATTTTGTCAGGATCGGAGGGGTCCTCGCGGGCGTTCAGGGAGGTGGTATTGGTTGGAATGTCGAAACAGGCCCATGCGCCCCAGGTCAGCCCGCCATCCGTCGATTCGCAATACGCCACGCAGTCGACGCAGGGCGTGTCGTTGCGTCCCTGCCAGGTGAGTTTGCCGCGTGGTCGGGCGATGATGCGCAGGCGGCCTTCGCCCCAGTCGACCACTTTTCCTTCGTTCGGATAAGCTGCCGGCCACGATGGGCTGGCCCGCTGCCAGGTCTCGCCGTCATCGTCGCTGTAGATGACCCGCTGCACGTTGCCGGTCGGCAGGCGCTCATTGTTCAGAAACAGAAAAATCCGGTGGCGGCCATCGGGTAACTTCACTTCCCGCAATACGTCGGCCATGATGGCGACCCGGGTCTCCGAAATCAGGCCCGTTGTGCGCCAGGTGCGCCCTTCGTCGTCCGACACCACCGCCCGCAGGCTGTCGGCCCAGTGCGCCGTGCCCGGACGCCCCCGCCCGAACGCCCGGATCGATACCAGTCGGCCCGTATGCGTACACAGCAGTTGGGGTGTGCCGCCCACCGACCCCAGACCGGCAAAAGCGGGCCGCTCCGGACTCCAGGTCAACCCGTTGTCGAACGACTCGCTGAGCTGACCTTCGTGCAGCCGCAGCAACCGGGATGCCAGACCGGAACCCGGTTTGGTGCGGCAGAACGCCGATTCGCCCCGGATTCCTTTTTCCAGAAAAGAATCATAACTGATGACACCCGCTTCGACGCGCCCTTCGGGGCTGTCCAGCGTGAGGTCGTCGAAACGGGCCGTGGCGTTGCGGGTGAAGAGCGCCATCCGGCCATAGGTGCGGTGCCGGAGGCCGGTGGCGCGGGCTGCTTCCCGCCCGTCGACGTGCAGCGTCAGCGTATCGAACGATGCCCGGATGGCAAAGGAGTGCCAGACGTCGGGGCGGAGCGTGACGGGCTGGGGCGAAGCGAAGCAGAGACGCCGGGGTTCCGTGCGTTCTTCCTGCTCGATGATGTGAAACTGTCGGCTTCGCTGGTCATACCCGACCTGCAAATACGAACCGGACAACTGCCCCGTGGAGTCGGTGACGGCCAGATTCATCCGAAGCAGCCAGCCCACGAAGCCCTGCTCGCCGGAACGAATCCGGAAGCGCCCGGTCAGGGTCTGATTGAGCGAAAGAATATGCAGGGCCGCCCATTGAACGCCCGTCGGCTGGGTCTGAACCAGCGTCTGCTCCTGATTGATCCACGAATCGGTGCCGGTCCGGGGCATGAAGTCCGACAGGCTGCCGTCCCGAAAGTCGGCGGTGAAGCGGGTCTGGGCGAAACTGGAGACGACGGTCAGCGAAAAAAGAGGGATGAACAAGAGTTTCATTTCAGCCAGGTGCTACGTTGATGTATCGTATGCCGGTCTATCCAGTCGCGGTCGATGGCGACGCCCAGCCCCGGCCCGGTCGGTACGTGAACCAGCCCGGCGGAGTCGATCCGGAGTGGTGTGTCGACCAGTCCGAGGTGAAAAATCGGGTGGTGGAGTTCGAAAAACTGACCGTTGGCGTTGGCCCCGGCTATGTGCAGATTGGCAACGTCGAGCAGGGGGCTACCGGCTGAATGGATCTCCAGATTCAGTCCCCGGTCGCGGGCCAGGGCAAAGGCCCGGTGCAGCCCGGTGATGCCGCTTTTAATCAGGACGTCGCCCCGGAGCATGGGTAGCCGCGTCTGTTCGGCAAAGGTTTCCAACGCCGCCAGTGGCAGTGTTTCTCCCGCCAGAATGGGCGTTTTTAACTCCCGTGACAGCGCCACCAGTGCCTGCGTATCGTAATCGGAAACGGGTTCTTCATACCACACAAAAGAAAGTTCATCGAGCACTTTACCCAGCAGGAGCGCCTCATCGAAGGCATAGCCCGCCACCGAGTCCTGCATGAGCGGAAACGTCGGGCCAACGGCTTCCCGTACGGCCCGGAGCCGGGGAATGTCGCGCTCCAGCCCGTCACGAAACTGAAGCTTGAATCCCCGAAACCCTTCTTCCCGCGACCGCAGCACTTCGTCGCAGATTTCCCGGATGTCGGGCTCGAAAAGGTGACTCGAACGATAGGCCGGAATCGTTGCCCGCTGCTGCCCCAGCATCCGGGCCACCGACTGCCCCGTGAGTTTGCCGCACAGGTCCCAGACAGCCACGTCGAGCACGCCCAGCAGCGCGTTCGACAGGTTATACAGATGCCGGGTTTTGGCCGTCAGTTTCTGCCAGATTCGCTCCGGTTCGCGTGGGTTTTCGCCCAGCACCGCCTCCGCGTATACTTCGTGCAGAATGTCGGCGATGGCCGGACCGTCGCCGTGAGGACCGTAGCCTGTGCTGTAGCCCTCGGTGCCGTCGTCGCTGCGGAGCGTCACCCACGGGTATTTCCACGTCAGCGGACGACCTTTCGGGACGGGCTTTCCGCCGTAGCGGGGCAGAGCGTCGAATTCGACGACGCGGGTTTCAAGACAGGTAATCAAGCCGGTAAAGTTGAGAGTCGAGGGACTGTCTTATCTGGTGTTGAACCGCCGGAAATCCCGGTCATACGGGCCGAGCTTCAGGTCTTCGGGTCGACGGTGGTCGGCGGGCTGCGGTTCGGTGGTGAAGACGGCCCGCACGGCGTCCAGATACCCGAACCCTTCTTTCTCGTGGGGGGCCAGATGCATGCCTTCGCCCCATTCGTTCCAGTTGGAAAGCAGAATCATGCGGCGGCCCGGCACCGTGGCGGGCAGGCTGTCCATGCGGGCCTTCACGCCCGTGAGAAGTTGCCGGAACTGGACCGCATCGAGCTGCCAGCGGGTCATCAGGTCGGGGTCGTACCAGGGTTGCCGGGGGTCTTTTCGGGCCCAGGGCATGGGGTCCCAGCCCACAACGGCGAAGGGAATAACGGGTTCACGGCGGGTATGAATCCACTCATCGAAAATCGTCAACTGACCGCTGATAACCTGCTGTGCGGTAGGCCGTTCGTTTTTGCCGCCCGACATGGCCGTATAAAAATACACGGCGTCGATACCGCACTCGGCCCGGCTCCCGTCGCGGGCCCAGCGGTTGTCGCTCAGCACCAGCATTCCCCGGAAGCCCGCCCGAACGCATTCTGCCCGCATCCAGTCGACCACCTCCCGCACGGCCTGCCGACTGCCCAACTGGTCGATCAGGTTTGTCAGTTTGTAAAAATGCAGCACCGGCTTCCCGTCGACTTTCAGGTAACTGGGATGTCTGAAATACGTCTTCAGCCAGTAAGGAAAAACGTTCTGCTTGAAATCCTCCACCGATGCAACGCCCGCCCCGCCCTGATTTTCCCACAGGATGGAAAAACGGAACTGGTCGCGGTATCTGGCCCGAAACAGCCCTTTATGAATGGCGTGTCCTTTAAAATGGGTGGTGTCCGAAACGGGCTTGCCGAGGTTGTTGGGCTTGCGGTACCAGCAGTAGGTAAAATACGAAATACCGTGTTCGAGGGCCCATTTGATCTCCCAGTCGGCCACTTCGGGGCTGCCTTCGTCATACCAGCCGAGATAGGGTTTTCGGTTGGGGAAGGGCACGATTTTCGCCCACGGATTGCGGCTGCTGTCGGTGTCCCAGCCCGCAAAATACAGCGCTCCGACGAGATAATCGGTCCGGGCGGGTTTGGGTCGGGGGACATACGGCTGCGCCTGGCTCTGAACAAAGGCCAGCAGCAGAAGGAGAAATACGAAGCAACGGATCGTCATACATGTCACTCTTTTAAATGCAGATGAACCGATGTTTTAAAGCGGGCATCCTGGCCCGAAACCGCCCCGGCCACCCGCAGCCACGTACCGAAATGACGGACCCGAACAAAGTAAGCGCCAGGTGCTTCGATAAGCTCGAACCGCGTTCCTTCGTCAATCCAGTTGATGCCGTCGGGCGAGATTTGTACACGGGCGTCGAGTTGGGCTTCAGCGCCTTCTACTTCTTCGATGATGAGAAAAAACAGCGCCTCCGATGCCCAGCCACATTCCATCGGGTGGGAAGTCAATTCGTTATCTATCCAGATGCGGCGCTCGACCGCCGAGGCCTGAAACTGCTTCATGAGAGACTAATTGGGTTTGTCTGTTCGTGCGTTTGTTGATTGAAAACAACCGGGTATACAACCTGTCGAACCATCGAACATCATTCCGCTGAAATGACGACGGAGTCGGCGTAGAAGAACGTCCGGCGGGCGGTATCGTTTTCTATCCAGATACCGGGGTTGAACAGGCCTTTGATGCGGGCGTAGGGGGCTGTGTAAGTGGGCCTGATGCCGCGCAAATCGAACACCTGATCGCCCGACTGCAATTCGACGTATTCCTTTTTGCGGGTGTCGATCAGCAGCCGCAGATACGACCAGTTGATTTTACAGTCGGTTTCGTTGTAACACAAATCCTGATAGCCATCGGGGACCCAGACGAAACCGTCGCCGCTGCCGTCGGCGTAGCGCCGTCCGTACCACATCGGGTCGATGCCCCACTTGCACCAGTCGTTCTCGACGCCGTAGGCCCATTCCGTATCGGTTACGTCGGGATCGGCCTGAAAAATCTGCCATCTGCGCACCATCTCCCCATTGACGGCATTGACGTACCGCGCACCCACAAAATAGCGATGCTCGCTGTCCTGAATGTCGAAAAACACCCCGAAGGCCCGGACAGCGCTTTCGCTCAGGCCCGTACGGTCCTGCTCCGGCGTGTAGGCATACCAGAGTTCAATCTGGCGCAGCCCTCCGGGCAGGTGGTTGGTTAGCCGCTTGATTGCCAGCGACTGGCTGCCGGGTGCCGGCGGCTGCTCGTAGGCATTGGCAACGGGTCGGGTCGCCAGTTTGAGCGAGTAGGTGCCGTTCATGGAGCCGTGCGTACCGGCCCAGCGAAAACTGGCCGACGACAGCATGATGGGACCCCACTGCGTCTTTTCGACCTGACTGTGCCGCAGCGTATTGAAATTTTCGCCGACGTAGTTGGGGTGGAGGTCCATCCAGCCGTTCAGACCCTGATCGAAATCGTCGTAGCAGAGGACGTGGTTCAGCGGCTGGAATTTACTCAGGCCGGGATCGATCAGCATCACCCGCTGCACGGATGGCGTGGTCGTCAGGGCGGGTCTGTCGGTTTCGCGGGTGGCCTTCTGACCGTTTGGGGGCGTATGTTTGTGTGTAATCATAAGTCGGGTGTTTGGCAGAAAAGAGACCGTCAGCCGATGGCTGTTTTAGTTTTCCTCCATCGCCGGGGTCTTTTTCTGGAGAGGTGTGTTCAGCGAAAAAATAGTTAATCCGTCGGGCTGGGATCGCCCCGCTACAAACTGGCTCACCAGGACACCGATCGTGTAGCAGGCGGCGAAACCCAGTACGCTGTAAAGCCAGAAGGTCAGCGGGGTCAGAAACGTGACATAGGCCATAAGCGCCGTGCTGCCCAGCACACCTGCCAGGGCTCCCGTCGCATTGGCTTTTCGAGAAAAGATACCCAGAAAAAACAGCCCCATCGAAGCCCCGGCAAACAGGCCGAGCAGTTCCTGGAAAAAGTCGAGCAGCGATTTGATGTCGGCATACAGCAGCACCACCGACAGCGCCGTGGCAAACAACCCCAGCACCCAAACGGCTCTCCGAACGAAACGCAGCCGTTCTGCATCCGACAGATGCGGGTGTCGGCGGGCCCGGAAATCGGTCAGGCAGATGGTGGCGACGCTGTGGATGGAGCTTTCGAGAGTCGACATCGAGGCCGCAAAAATGGCGGCGATGATGAGGCCGCAGATACCCGCCGGGGCCTGCGTGGCAATAAAGTGCGGCAGAATGCTGTCGGTGGGGGCGGTGGGTGAGAGCAGCCGGGGCGACTGCTGATAGAAGGCAAAGAGCGCCGTTCCGAGCGTGAAAATGACAATGGCCCACGGAATCGAAGCGGCCACGTCGGCCCAGACCGACCGGCGGGCCGAACGCAGGTCGGGCGTGGTCATGAACCGCTGCACGATGGCCTGGTCGGAGGTCAGATTTCCCAGACGATTGAACACGTTGCCCAGCAGAATGACGCCGAGCGATGGTCCCGTCCAGTTCCAGAACTCCTGACTCAGACTGAATTTCTGGTGCGTAGTGGCAATTTCCCAGAATTGCGAAACGCCCCCGTCCAGCCCGCCAACCGCCAGAACGATGCATAAAATGGCCCCGCCAAACAGGACGATGGCCTGAGCGACCTCGATCCAGATGACGGCCTCGATGCCGCCGATGGCCGTATAGGCCGTGCTGAGCAGTCCCATGATCAGAATGCTCGTGAAGGTATCGATGGGCACGACCGACGAAAGCGCCAGCGCGGGCAGATACAGCACCAGCCCCATGCGGGCAAGCTGAAACAGCATGAATGCCACCGCCGCCAGCAGCCGCACCCGGCTGTCGAAGCGGGCTTCGAGATACTGATAGGCGCTGGTCAGGTTGAGTTTCCGGTAAAACGGAATGAAGGCCCGGTTGACCAGCGGCACAACCACGAACCAGGTGGCTACCCCCGCAAAATAGGCCCAGTTGGTCGCGTAGGATTTAGCCGGAATGGTCATGAAGCCGATGGCGCTGACCTGCGTTGCCATCACGCTGATGCCCACGGCCCAGAATGGAATCTGCTGCCCGCCCCGCAGAAACTGCTCAGTGGTTTTTCGGCGGCGGCTGAACCAGATACTGATGCCCGAAATCAATACAAAATACCCGGCCAGAGATGTATAATCCAGCCAGCCGAACGACGAGGCAGCAGCCACCTGATGGGTGGGCAGTTCGGCCATCTGGAGCCGGTTCGTACGGACGCCGGGGCAGCTTTCGCCACCGGGAATCAGCAGATGCGTACTTGAACGAACCGCCCGCGAACCCACCAGTCCCAGCGGCATGTGGCCCACAGGGGTCCAGGTGTTAGTCAGCGTATGGTAAGCCAGCACGTCCGTCGTAAACTGGTAGTCGGCAGGCGATTTAATAGCCGGGACTTTCGCCAGATCGTGCCCGTCGGAGCCGCTGAACAGCAGGATATGCGACGGACCCACGGCGGCATGAGGAGCCAGATAGGCCGGACGGGGCAGGTCGGCGAGGCGTTTCCAGACGTTCGTTTTAAGGTCGAGTGCCCAGGCGTCGGTTAGAAACGTGCCGCCCGTTCCTTTGCCGCTCAGAACGTAAAGGGCGTCGTTCTGACCGTTGTTTTGCCCGGCCAGCGCCGCCCCGAAGCGGGCCGGGGCCGGTAGCGGGGGCAGCGGCTGCCAGCCAGCGGCTTTGTGGGTTATATCCAGCCGATAGCCCACAGAAACGGGCTGGCCGTCCGGGCGTTGTCCGCCTAACACATACACCGTGTTTCCGATTCGCTCGGCAGACAGATGACTCAGCGGCTGCGGCAGTGGGGGAAAATCGGTCCGGATGTTGAGTCGGTGGGCCGCTTTGTCATACTGAAGCAGAAACACGTCGGCGAACACGGTCGAGCCGTTGGTCCCGCCGAGGCAGAGCAGACCATCGGGTGTTTCCACGGCGGCCCCGTCGGCCAGCGGGCGGGGCAACTGACCCAGTTTCTGCCAGCGCGACGAGGGCTGGTCCGGTTCCGGAAGAGCGTATGCCTCTGACTGATAGACCTTCTGACCGCCTTCCCATTTAGGCGTGGGAAAGTTACTGCCACCGGCCACGATGAGCACGTCGCCGCTCAGACCGACGAACGCCGACGAAACGGCCACGGGCAGCGGCGGGCCATCCGACCAGCGCAGCCAGTCAGACGACTGGGCGGCGGCGGTCATGGCGGGCATCAGAAACAGAATCGTATATATCCATTTTTTCAGCATACATCGGTGGTCGGTCAGTCCGGAATAGTGTGGTTGATGGAAATACCCATGAAGGTTTCGTAAATACGTCTGGCCTCCTCATCCGTCCCCGGCAGGCCGTGGCGTTTCAGATACCCTTTGATGGGTCCCAGATTGGTGTTGCCCCAGGAGGGCGTAACCAGTTGCTTCTGCCAAACGATGAGGCGCTGCTCCATCCGGTCGCGGACGGCCCGGTTGTCGGCCTGTTGGGACAACAGTTCCTGCGGGTTGGTCGAAAGGTCGTAAAATTCGGTCAGGGTGGAATCAGCCCGAAGCTGGATGAGCTTGTAGTTTCCGTGTCGAGCCACGAAAAACGGCCCCCACCGCAACAATAGATAGTCATGTGGCACACCACTCCGCCGACCGCTCAGATACGGCATCAGGTCGACCCCATCCAGCGCCCCCCGGCCTTCGGGTTGTTTTATTCCGGCGAGCGACAGGGCCGTTGCGCCGAAGTCGAGGCTGGAAACGACCGCATCGTAGGTGTTGCCAACGGGCAGGTTCCCCGGCCAGTGCCAGATGAACGGCACTCGCAGCCCACCTTCGAACATGCTGGCTTTCCCGCCCGAAAAAGGCGTGTTGAGGGATGTATTGTCGTTGGTTGGGCCGCCGTTGTCGCTAACGAAGACGATCAGCGTATTTTCATACAGTCCGTTCTTTTTCAGGGTTTCCACCAGCCGTCCGACGCCGTCGTCGAGCGCCGCCATCATGGCCGCAAAGGTCCGGCGTTTAGAGTCAGCAATATGCGGAAACCGGCTCAAACACCTCTCCGGGGCCTGCATTGGCGTATGGGGTGCATTATACGAGACTACCAGAAAAAAAGGCGCAGCGTCTTTGGTTTCGATAAACCGGACGGCTTCGTCGGTAAATACTTCCGTCAGATAATCGCCTTCGACCCGTGCAGGCTGCTCGCCCTGCAACAGTCCCCGGAATTCGCCCGATGGCTGGCGGACATACGGGCAACTCCCCTCAAGAATGCCCGTAAACTGGTCGAAGCCCCGCCGCAGCGGATGGAAAGCGGGTTTGCGGCCCAGATGCCATTTGCCGATGAGTCCGGTTCGATACCCGGCTGATTTCAGATGATCCGCAATGGTTTTTTCCGTCAACGGAAGGCCGTACGTCTCCATGCGGGCCTCCTGGCGGTCGGTGGCGTTGGCTTCGTGACCGAACCGGGCCTGGTGCCGTCCCGTCAGCAGACCCGCCCGCGAGGGGGAGCAGTGCGGGGCCGAGACATAGCCGGTCGTGCAGCGCACACCCTGCGCCGCCAGCCGGTCGATGTGGGGAGTATGAAGATCGGCGGCGCCCTGACAGCCCAAATCAGCATAGCCCAGGTCGTCGGCGATAATGAGCAGCAGATTCGGACGGGCGGGCGACGGTGCGGCGAGGCCGAAGCCCGTACTGAATACGACCAGAAGACCGCACCGGATGGCGAGAAAAGCCCACGAACAGAAGATACGCTGCATTCGTTTACCAGTTTTCAACGTTGATGACTCACACGCAGGATGGGATCGCCTGGCCCGGTCTTTCGGAGCCGGGAAAGCCGGATTTTATCGTTCCCCGTGTGTCGCTCTCGTTAAAGATTAACTAATTTACCGCCGGGACCGACATGGATTCCGCCGGGGGCGCTTCCCGCTCTTTTTTTCTGTTGGAGGTACTCGTTCCGTATATCATCGGCCAGTTTGTACGGACCGGTGTGCTTCCAGCCGGGGGGCATCACCAGGTAGAGCAGTTTATCCCTGAGCGTCGGGGCGGCTTTTACGTCGCGCCAGAGCAGGATGAATTCGCCGAAATAAAAGTCGATAAAGCTGTCGAAGTTGACCGGGCGCGTGATGCCGTATTCGATCCGTTCGTGCGGGTCTTCGTGTTGGAATGTGCCAAACACGCGGTCCCAGAACGAGAACAGGTTGCTGTAGTTGGTGTCGATATAGAGCGGATTACGGCCATGATGCACCCGGTGCAGTGAGGGTGTGAGCATGAAATAATTGAGGAAGCCCAGCCGCCCGTTCTTCAGGACGTCTTCACTCACGTGCGAGAAATGTACCCACAGCCCATCCACCGCCAGCATAATGAAAAAGATGGTCGGATTGACCCCCAGCAGCATACAAATCAGCGATTTGAAGAATGACAGATAGATGGCGTTGGCAAAGAAATTGGTGCGATTCACCGATGAGTTCATAAACTCGGTGGCGTGATGCTGCGAGTGAATGCACCACAGGAGTCGGACTTTATGCATCAGCCAGTGCAATACATAAAGCGCGAGGTCGAATACCAGAAATCCGTAGATGAACCAGTACCATGTTACGCTGGACTCGAACGGACGCAGATGGTCGAACTTGCCCACCCAAACCGGATACGACGTAAGCACGATGACGTAGCTGAACGACCGGTTGAACACATACGACAGAAACTGCGGCCAGTAATTTTTCCGGTGGAATGTTTTCTTCCGAATCGCAAGGACGATCTCCCAGATGAACACGACCGTGAGCAGGGGCGACAGCAGGGCGATGATGCCTTCGAACGTGCCCAGCCAGGTGTAATCATCGGTGCGCATCATCTTCAGCAACTGGCCGATGCGGAGGTAGCCGATTAGTTCCTGATAAATAGCCTCAAAAAAATTCATGATGACAACTGGTTGGCCTGTAAACGATAAGCGCGTAGGATGGGGTAGTCCAGATCGCGTCGGGTGGTCGTATAGTCGGCAATGACGATGGTCTGGTCGGGTAACTGGCACCAGCTACTGTAACCACAGTTACCTACGCCGAGACTGTTGTTTTCTTCGACCAGAGTCAGGTTGTCGCGGCGAAACTGGTCGGGATATTTACCCGAACGGGCCTCCCATCGCCAGTCGACGGAATGGTCACGGCGGTTGCGAACCTGAATCCGGACGGCCTTCCACTGGCTCTGCGACCGGTTACGGAAGTAGCCCGTCGGCTTCTGCTGATGCGGAATGCTGTCGCGGTAGGCTTTGACGACCTCGTCCGGAATGCCTTTGGTGCCGCGCCGGTTGCCAAATCCCACCCGCCGGTCGAAAAACGCGTTCGGATGTCCGCCTCCGTACCCCTGAACGACTGCTTCGGGCGTAATGGTCAGCGGGACGTCGAGCCGGAGCGAACCGTCTACATACACCTGTGTCCGCCGGTTTTCGGTGCTGATTTTATACGTGTGGAACCGGGTAGCGTCGATGTCGAAACCATGCTGCGGCAGGTCGGCCAGTTCCACCCGGTGGGGCAGAAAACGCACCCAGACCCCGGCAGCAATCTGGCAGCCGTTACGGTCGGCGTCGGCAACGGCCAGGGTCGCCTCCACCGTCACCGCCGAATCGTCGTCTTCGAGCGGATAGGCGATAAACTCGGCGGCCTCACGGATGCCCTCCTTCGTATCGAGCCGCATAATCCCGTTTTCGAGTCGGCAGGAATGTTCATTGAGTATAAACGACGTGGGCTGGTAATCATACTCTCTGGTCGGATCGAACGCCCAGGCGTAGGTGCCGGGTGTGCTGGAATTGGCATGTCTGAAGGTCACGAATGCCTGACCGGAGGCACCCGCCAGTTTGTCGACGCAGGGGCGATGGGCATAAATGGGAGCCAGCCGGGGCTTCGACCACGTACGGCCATAGTCGTCGCTGAAGGCCATCCGGCTGGGCTGACCCAGCGCCGAACCCGCGTCGCCAATACGTGAAACCGCCAGAATGCGCCCCGGAGCATACTCGACAATGCCCACTTCGCAGTCGCCGATGAGCGGGTCGTCGAAAATCGGAACCGTACGGGCAAAGGTTTTTCCGCCGTCGTCGGAAAATACGCCCGTGCTGCGGTAATAGGTTCGGCCCCAGGGCATGGCCGGATATTTTTTAGCGTCGGTGGGTCCGGAATCCGTACGGGTGTATAGCAACGAATTATTGGACAATGAGATGACATACGACGGCTCGCCGCCCACCTCGTCTACCTGATGACTCTGCCAGGTTTTTCCGTTGTCGCTGCTCAGAAACAGGTGGTTGCTCATGCCCAGCGGCGGCTTCTGCCACTGCGAGAGCATGGGCCACTCCGCAGGCCTCGACTGTTTGCCGAAGTCGGCCAGCACGGCGATGCGCCCGTCGGCCAGCCGGTGTGTCTGGGGCGCTACCCAGCAGCCGCCCGTTTTCAGCGAGCCCGATTCGGCCAGCACTTTATGCCCCGACCAGGTTCTGCCGCCGTCGCTGGAGAAGGCCGCATTGATGTTCGACCATTGGGCTACGTGTTCGTCGCAGGTGCGGTAGACGCAGATCAGCCCGCCGTCGGGCGTACTGACAATGCCCGCCGAGTGGTGGTAGATGCCCGGCGTCTGCGCTACAGTAAACATGTGGGCGGCGGTCAGCATCCGCATACCGTGCGGGGCCGTGCGGGCGAGGGGCGACGTTCCCGGCAGAAACGGCAGCCTCAGAGCGCCAAGCGCCGGAAGCGCCACGGCAGCAGACTGAATGAACTGTCGGCGATTCATAAACATCAGTAACCCGGATTTTGCTTCAGATTTGGGTTCAGGTTGAGCGAACCTGCCGAAATGGGCCAGAGCAGTTCCGTTTCGGTGGTCGCGATGCGCCGGGGCGTGTTCGGTGCCTGGGGCAGCGGGTCGCGGAGCTCGGTCAGCGCCCGGCGGGTCCGCACCAGATCGAACCAGCGTTTGCCCTCGTAGGCCAGTTCACGGAAGCGTTCGTCCAGCACCGTATCGACCAGCGCTTCACCCGTGGGTGTCCCCCGAACCCCGTGAACGGCAACGTTGTAGGCCGACTCGAACGCCCGCCGCCGCACCGTGTTGACAATCGTAATGGCCTCCGCCGACCGGCCCAGTTTTGCCAGCGCCTCGGCCTTGAGCAGTAGCAGGTCTGCCGCCCGGAAAATGCGGATATTGTCGGTGGTCTGGGTCACGCCGAAATTGGCGGTGGTGGCATTCCCCCGATATTTGCGCGGATACCAGTCCTGAATGCCCGGTACCACGACTTTCGGGAAAAACTGCACCATGATTTCATCCCGCCGAACGTCGCCGGGGCGGTATTTGCCCGCCAGCTTCTGCGAAACGATGTACTGTAGACTACCGAAATTAGGTACAAACAGGTTGTTGGCCGTGGCGTAGGGATTGTTCAGAGCGGCGTAGCTGACACCGATGACCGTTGCCCGGACAAACATCCGGTTCGTTTCAGTAACGTCGCTGTATTTAATGACGAAAACGTCTTCGCGGGGATTGTTTGCTCCGAAAATGGAACGGTAGCTTTCCGACAGGGTCGGGCTATAGAGCGTCGTGTTGCGGAGGGCCGAGTCCACGTCGGCGATGGTCTGCGTGAAGAGCGCATTGTCATTTTTTCGCCAGGCCTGCCAGATGCTCATCTCCGCCCGAAGGGCCAGCGCGGCGGCCAGACTGCCCCGGCCCTTGTTCTGAAAACTGCTGCTGGTAAACTGGGGCAGTCGGTACAGACGAATGGCCGAGTCAGCATCCGCACGGGCCTGGGCAAACACCCGATCCGTCTGGTCGGCGTTCTGATTGCCGGGCGTCATGTTCTGGTCGTAGCTGTCGAAGCCCTCCGTCAGCACCGGCGCATTGCCCCAGATCCGCCCGAGGTAATGATACAGCAGCCCCCGCAGAAAAAAGGCGTCGGCCTTGATGCGATTGCGGTTGGCGGGAATGATGGCTACAGTGGTTTTGTCGAGGTTTTTGTGGAGCAGATTCAGGTTGTTGATGGCCCGGTACATCTGCCGCCAGCTTACGCCGTACAGCCCGTCGCTGGTGACGGCGTTGACGGCCAGCCCGACCTGATCGCGGGCCGTAACGCCGTCGGCCCGGCCTTCGCCCCAGAGAAAAATATTGTCGTTGTCGGCACCGGTCAGAGCCATCTGTACACCGTCGTAGCCGCCCACGAGCGCCGCCTCGAAATCGTCGGGCGTACGCCAGAACGAGGTCGCCGTAATCTGGCTCTCAGGCGTCAGTTCAAGAGCTTTTTCGCAGGACCAAACCGTCAGAAGCAGGCCCAGCGTGAATAAGGAGAAAAGGGTCTTTTTCATGGCATCATTCGTTAAAACTGGACGTTTACGCCGACGGAAACTGTGCGTTGCAACGGCGGATTGCCCCGGTCGACGCCCGCGTAGGTGGCCGTGTAGGAGAGGTTCATCGACTCCGGATCGTAGCCCGTATAGTTTGTGAATGTCAGCAGGTTGTTGCCCGCCACATACAGCCGGGCGCTGCTCATGCCCAGCCGCCGGATGGCCCCCGCTGGCAGCCGATACGAGATCGTGGCCGCTTTCAGGCGGGCGTAGGAGCCGTCTTCCAGATAGATGTCGGCGGGCGACTGAAACACGTGGCCGTTGCGGCGGTAATCATCCCATTTGTTGCGCGGCCATTTGCCCGTGGGATTCGTCGGCGACCACGCATCGAGCAGATCGGTGGTTTTGTTGCCGACGTCGAGGCGGTAGTTCAGTTCGTTTTTCAGGGCATTGAAAAGCTTGTTGCCCCAGGCGAACTGGAACAGCACGTCAAGCGACAGGTTCTTGTAAGTGAGCGTGTTGTTGAATCCACCTGTAAACACCGGCAGGGGCGTTCCCATGATTTCCCGGTCTTTGATGTCGATGACACCGTCGCCGTTTTTATCGATCCACTTCAGGTCACCGGCCACCCCGGCTCCGTCGGCCAGGGGCGGGCGGGGCGCTTTGGCTGCTTCGTCGTTAGTCTGGTAGAGGCCGTCCGACGGCAGCAGAAAATACGAATTCACCGGATAACCTTCCTGCAGAATCGTGTAGAACTGCGAGGAGTTGTTGCCGTTGATAAGAAAGCCGCCGCTGGCGACCGGCAGGCTCGTCACCTTGTTACGGTTCTGCGACAGGTTGAAGCTGGTCTCCCACGAAAAATTCGTTGTGGTGACGTTTTTGGTGTTGATTGCCAGTTCCCAGCCCCGGTTCTGCATCTCGCCCACGTTGTCGGCAATCGAATTGAAACCCGATTCGAGCGGCAGCAGTACGTCGAACAAGATGCCTTTGGTTTGCTTGACATAGTAGTCGGCCACCACGCTGATGCGGCGATTGAGCAGCGTCAGGTCGATGCCGACATTGCTTTGCAGGGTCGTCTCCCACGACAGCCGGGGATTGGTCAGCCCGGCGCCGTTGATGGCGATTCCGGCCAGGTTGTCGTAGTTGCGGCCCGTATCGTAGATGCCCTGTGCCTGAAAATCGCCGAGACCCTGCAGACTGCCCGTTACGCCGTAGCTGGCCCGGAGTTTCAGGTCGTCGACGATCCGGACGGATTTCATGAACGCTTCGTCGCTGATGCGCCAGCCCGCCGATACCGACGGAAAGTAGCCGTAGCGATTACCCGCCCCGAATTTGCTCGACCCGTCGCGGCGGATGGTGGCGCTCAGCAAATATTTGTCGTCGTAATTATAGTTGGCCTGGGCAAAAATCGATTCGAGCGTCCAGAACGTGCGCCCGCCCGAAAACGACTGTACGGTGGCCCCGCCATTGACGGTCTGGACGGCATCCGTCGCCCCGCCGTTGACAGCCAGCCGCAGCGACCGGTCGGTTTCGCGCTGGTAGCTGTAGCCGCCGAGGGCGTCGAGACTGTGCTTGCCGAACTGGCGGCTGAGCGTCAGCAGGTTCTCGCTGATGAGGCCGATGTTGGTGCGGTTGCGGGCTTCGGTCGCCCGGCGATTGTTGTTGTTGAGGTAGGTCGACGGTACAAAGCGGTTTTCTTCAAAAAACAGGGCGTCGGTCGACAGGCTTGGCTTGAAAAAAATGGTCCAGCCGCCCGGCGTTCCGGGTCGGCTGAGTTCGATGTTGGTATACAGCCGTCCGATGACCCGGTTGGAAATGTAATACCGCTGGATTTCCCGCATGGCCTGCACGGGATTCTGGATCAGGTTAAAATAAGTGCCGTCAGGGTTGTATAGCTTTTGCGTGGGGTAGGTAAAGGCCAGCGCCCGATACAGGGGCTGGATGATGCCGTCTTCGTCCTGCGACTGATTGCGGGCGTTGGTGAAGCCCACGCTGGCCCCCGCCGTGATGCGGTCGTTCAGACTGGCCTCCGTGTTGAGCCGGGCCGTGTAGCGTTTCAGACCCGTATTGATGAGTGAACCTTCCTGATTTGTGTACCCCGCGCTCAGGGCGTAGACAACCCCGTTTTTCCCGCCCGAAAAACTCAGATTGTAATCCTGAAATCCGGCCCGCCGGTTCAGCATCTGGTCCTGATAGTCGATGTTGAGCGTCGTATCGTGGGATACACTCTGCCCGTTCCACTGAGCCGCCGTCCGGGTGGGCGGAATGCCGCTGCGGGTAAAGGAGTTCCGGACGATATTCTGAAGCTGCTGACTGGAAAGCAGATCGAGACGATTGGTGGGCTGTCCGATTCCCGTGTTGACATTGAGATTGATGGTCCCTTTGCCCGTTTTGCCTTTTTTGGTGGTGATAATCACGACCCCGTTGGTGGCCCGTGAGCCGTAGATAGCCGCCGCCGACGCATCTTTCAGAATCTGGATGTCCTCGATGTCGTTGGGGTTCAGATCCGACAGGGCGCTGAAACCCGTGTTGGCCGGGCTGCCATCATTGGTAAACTGCGAGAAGTTACCCGATTTGATCTGAACGCCGTCGATGATGTAGAGCGGTTCGCTGCCCGCCACCGACGACACTCCCCGCACCCGCACGTTGACCGAACTGCCCGGCTGTCCGCTGCCCTGCGTGATGTTGACCCCCGCCACTCGCCCCTGCAGGAGCGAGATGGGCGACGTCACCGGAAGGTCCTCCAGACCAGCGGTTTTGAGCGACGCTACCGCCGCCGTCACCTGGCGGCGGCTCTGCGTTCCGTACCCAATGACCACCACTTCGTCCAGCGCCTTATCGTCAGGCTGAAGAGTCACTTCGACGCTGGTCTGATTACCCACCGCCAGTTCTTTCGCTACGAACCCGACAGAACTGAATACGAGCGTGGGATTAGGCCGGGTCGATGCAAGGCGGAATCGTCCTTCGGCGTCGGTGGTCGTTCCGATTTGCCGACTGTTGGGACCGGCGTTTTTAACAACGACCGATACCCCCGGCAGAGGGGCGTTGTTTTCCGACCGGACAATCCCCGTGATGGTCGTCTGGGCGAGTGCCTGCAAGTGAATAAACAGCAGACAGAACCCATACCAGACTCTCCCCGAACGGAGTGAAGAGGAAACGGTAGAAAAAGGCATAAAGGCAGGAGTTTAGATTATATATGTCTGATATATATGGCAAATGAAAGGATATGTTTTGTATTTGTCAACAATGAAGTAGAAATATTTTTAGGAGAATCAGGAAATAAGGCGGTAATGCGGCTCGAAGTGCTGCTTCATAGCCTCGCGGAATGCGTTGGCGTTACCTGTGCGGAGGATGTCGACCAGGTCGGCATGGGAGACCGACGCCGGTGTAAGAAGCTTATCGGAATGTTCCTTGACGTCGATGATATAATTGAACAGCGGCAGCAGCATCTGTTTGAGCCGGATAAGTGACTGGTTGCCGGTGATTTCGTATAGACAGGAATGGAATTCAACGTCGGCCTGTATACGTTCGGCCCTGGATTCGGTTCGCTGCTCGGATTCGATGATGGCTTCCAGACGTTCAAAATCGGCAGGCTGGATGCGGGCCAGCAGAAAATCGCCCAGACCCACCTCCAGCATCAGCCGGATTTCGAAGAGGTGCCGCATCGTTTCGTCGGTCATCAGGTGTGGCTGCATCACCCGTTCCATTCCGCTGAACAGATCCGGCTGGGCCAGCACCGTCCCCCGTCGCTTGCGGACATCGATCATCCCCAGCATCTTCAGTCGGCTCAGAGCCTCCCGCAGCACCGACCGACTCACGCCCAGCGCCTCGACCAGCTCGATTTCTTTCGGAATCGGGTCGCCAACTTTCAGACCTTTCTGCTTGAAATAATCACGCAGGCGCTCCTCCACCTGGTCGGTCATGGTAATAGTGGTGATGGGCTGGAAGTCGGCCTCGCTGATCATGCCTGTTTTTTTACCAAAGCTAATACATCAGACATATTATTCGCAAAAGCAGCGGGCAGAAATCCGGCTCATTTTTTCCCGGCAAACGCCTGCCGAATCGTTTCTATCGACACGCCCAGGGTTTTTCGGGCGATGGCGTCCAACTGTGCCCGGTTGCCGGTCAGGTGAAAAACGGCATGGCGATGGGTTAGCGTTTCACCCGGTTTCAGAAAGGCGGCGGGCGAAACGCTTTCCAGTTCGTAGAATGGCCCCATCTGGTTGCCGTCGGCCAGTGGTCCGTCGTTGTAGGCGTTTACGGCATCACCTTTCAGCGGGTCGGGCACCTTTTTCCATTCCTGATTCAGATACGTAGCCTTTGGATCGATGTCGAAGGCCGTCAGGGTCAGAACGTTGTTGTCGCTGTCGTAGCTGCCCGCCAGGGGTTTGGCCCGCTGGGGCGGAATGCCCAGTTTACCCCGGCTTTTGCCATCCGCTTTGAAGAAAAGTACGCCGTTCCGGTAGGTCACCCGGTCGGAGGGAATCTGCCCGAAATAATCCGTAGTGGCAACTTTCCCTTCAGCTTCCTCCTCATACGGAATGACGACGGTAACGCCCGGAGAGGGCACAAACATGTCGAGCATCCACAGGCAGGGCGCTCCCGACTGGCGGTCCCAGGCGGCTGGGCCGGTGTTGGTCAGGGCGTTGTCTGTGTCGTAGCCAACCCAGTCGATGCCGTCGGGCAGCGGCGTACCGAGCCGTCGGGCGGCTTGGTCCCGGTTCAGCAGACGCACCGTCCGGTCGATGCGAAGCCGCAATCGGGAACCTGCGTAATTGGTCAGGTCCATGTTTTTCTGCATTGCCACCATCCTGTCTGTCTTTGAGACGACGTTCCAGGTTTCCGTATCGAAGGCGGCGGGCGTATGCCAGTTGGCGAAGGTCATGTCGGCGCCGGGCTTGAAAAACAGCGAATACTGTGCGCCTTCGGGGCCGAGCCAGAGTCGGTTCTCGCCACCGTACGCGTTCATGTGCGCATCGGGTTTTTCGCCAAACGCCTTATAATTTACCCAGCCGAAACTGCGCCCGGAGAGACCGCTGGCGGTAGACGTAAACACCTTCCCCTGGTATCTGGCCGATACGATGACCTGTGCCCGGTCGTCGTGCAGGACGGTCAGACTGTCGTCGTGTTTGCGGAGAAAGGTGAGGTCGTAGCCGAACGTACCCTGCTCCGGCTCCCGTTCCGTGGCGCAGGCGGTCAGCATGAGGAGAAAAACGAAGCGTTTCATGAAGGAAAAGGGCCGAACGCAGCTCATCGCGGCACTTCCAGTTCATCCCGTGAGGGCAGTTTCGGAAAGCGGGCGTGAGGTTCGCGCTGATACCAGAACGCCACGGTGGCAATGTCCGATTGCTGGGGATAATACCGTCCGCCGCTGCGCCAGCCGAGGTCCTGAATGTTCACCCGGAGGTCTTTTTCGAACCGGATGGGGTCCATGATGTGCCAGCGATACATGCCGAATGCCTGCTGGGATTTGTAGGTACCGTCGGGCCGGATGACCTGATGTAGACCGGCGTAGGGCGTCGAAAACTCCGTATACTTCCCGCCCCGGTCGAAGTTGTAGGAACCGCAGAAATAGTCTTCGGTGCCCGTTCCGGCGATGGTCGGAAACTGCCGGTCGCCGTCCATGAAGAACTTGATTTCGCCTTCGCCCCACCAGCCGTTGTTGTTCACACCGATAGCCATATACGTTCCCACGTAGTGGCCTTTGCCCTGTACGCCGTCCAGAATCGTGTGAAGAGCGCCTTTCGTCGGGTTGGAGCGGCGGAACTGGGCGTGGAAATACGCCTCATCGTCGCCAACGGGCGTCAGCGTATAATTTATCTGGTAATAAAGCCGCATGGCCTCGTTAGGGTTCTGGTTTTCCAGCGTGATTTTACACTTTTTCCGGAACGGCATTTTCCAGTAGCAGTTGAAGGCGCTGCCCGGATTGACGCAAACTGCCAGCGAGTTCAGGTGCGCATATTCGCCCCAGCCCATGCCGAAGAAATCGCCCACGGGCACTTCCACGGAAGGTTCTTTTTCATCATCCCAGTAAAAACGCAGGATAGAAAACCGCCAGTTGCCGGTGGGCGTCATCCAGATCTGCTGAATGGCGCCGGGGCCTTCCATCTCGGCGATGGTGACGGTTTCGTTTTTTTCAACGATAATAAATGGATTGACTTTCCAGCCCTGACCCAGATCGCGGGCTTCGTTGGCGGCGTTGGCAACGTTGCGCTGGCCTTTCTGGGCAACGGGGTCGGCCATGCCGCCTTTGCCGCGTTCGCCGGTGAAATTTTCGGGGCTTATGGAGCGCGTCTGGGCGTTGGAGAGGCGGGAGAGGTTTCCCATATTCATGTCGAGGCCGTCGAAGCCCGTCTGACGCTGAGCAAGGCCGCTCCCGGCCGTCAGGCAGAGAGCCAGCAGGTAGAGGAGAGATCGGTTCATGATTTTTGTGAAGGTTAGCCGAACGAGGATGGTAGTTGCCCGTCAAAGTAGAAAAATCGGCTGTTCTCCCCGTATCTACGGAAAAATCCACCCAAACGCACGCCGCTGCACGGTCACTGCCAGTGGTCCCACAAGATTTTGGCAACCTGCGCAATTACGTTTTCGCGGGTGACCTCGTCGGTGCGGGCGTCGGACACGAATACGGCCACGGCCAGGTGCCGGTTGCCGGGCAGGGTGATGATGCCCACGTCGTTGGTGGCGGCTGTCTTTCCGTCGACGGTGCGTGAGGTGCCGGTCTTATGGGCTACCCGTGTGCCGACGGGCAGCCGACCTTTCAGTCGATTGAGGCCGGTGGGTGTTTCGGTCATCAGCCGCAGCAGCAGGGCGCGGCTGTTCTGGGAGAGTCCCCGTCCTTCGTGCAGCGCTTTCAGCAGGGTCACGACCGCTTCGGGTTGCGCCCAGTTGGCATACTGCACCGAGTCGGCGCTGCCAATTTCCTTCTCCGTATTTTTCACGATGATGCCTGTCACGCCGAGGCCCTTGAGATATGCCATGACCACCGGAGCGCCGCCAACTATCCGAAGCAACACGTCGCTCGCCGTTCCGTCGCTCTCGGAAACGGCATACCGTAAAATCTCCCGAAGGCTCAGGCTGGCTCCGCCGGGGTTCTTGTCCCGGATGGGGCTGTGCTGTTTCTCGCCGACGTATTCCTCTTTGGCAATGCGCACGGTCTGGTCCAGCCTAAGTTTTCCGAGGTCGACCTGGCGCAGCACGGCCATGCCGATAGGAAATTTATACACGCTCTGCATCGGGAAGCGCTGGCTGGCCTGATAGGAGAGGGTCTGTCCGGATTCGAGCAGGGTGGCCGCCATGCCGAGGCGGCCGCCTGCCTGCTGTTCCAACTGCCGGAAGACTTTCTGAAGGTCGGTGGAAGTCGGCTGTGCCCGAATCAGGGCCGGAAGCAGAAAAATGAAAGCGAGAAAAGCGAGGGACAAGGTTTTCGGACTGAACATGGGGAAAGAGGGTTGCTAGATGCGAACGTTCGGCAAAACAACTAAATTTGCGTGGGAATCAATTGGTTGTTTTAGCCGTTATATCCACGGTTTCAACGAAAAAGCAGGTTATAGTCATCTATTGATATGGAAGTTATTTGCACGAACGACACGTTTGCGCCGCCGGTGCTGGCCTTTTACGCTGAATTTGGCATCAAAACGCCCGTAAAGGACAAGATGTATACCATCCGGCAGGTGAAGCGGCACACGACGGGTGAAACGGGCGTGCTGCTGAACGAGATTCAGAATCCCGACGTGCCGGTGAAGCATCCGGTGCTGGGCGAAACCTGGTTCGAGCCGACCTTCAACATCAATCGGTTCGCCACGCTGATGGGTCAGCCCGTGCGGGAAGAAGAACTGGAGATGGTGAACCAGTAAGGGCTGTTCGATATATTGAAAAGCCGGAACCTGCGCAGGTTCCGGCTTTTTTGCGTCTTATAGTTTCAAATAGGTGCTGAATAGTAGGTATTTACCCGACAAAAAAGGGTGTTTTTCCCGTATTAAAACAGCACAGGAATGGCTTATTTCACTTCTGCATTCACTAAGCCTGCCAAACCTATATGAACTTCCTGCAATCACTTGACGTGCTCATCGGGCTAATCGTCATTTATCTAATTCTGGGTCTGAGCTGCACTGTCGTAAACGAGTGGATCGATACCCTCTGGCAGACCCGTGCCAAACGCCTGCGTAACAGCCTTTACGAGCTTCTGGACCAGAAAATCCCCCCTGACAATATTCCGACAGACAGCCTGACTGCCGCGTTTTACGAGCATCCGCTAATCAAAGGTCTCGTCCGGCGGAGCAACGGCATCCGGAAGGGCGAAGATCTGCCCACCTACATATCGCATGCCACCTTCCGCAACGTACTGCTTTCGGTTATCAAAAACGGCACCGAGTCTAAGGCTGAACTGATAGATTTTGCCAGCATCGAGGCCGCCATTCAGAAACTGGCGGACGGAGGATTGAAAGAGCAGTTGGTGAGCCTGCTGGCCCAGGTGAAACGCCAAACTGACAAAGCAGAAGAGCACCTGGCCTTTTTTCAGAAAGCCATCGACGACTGGTTCGACGAGGCGATGGAGAGAAGTTCCGACTGGTATCGCCGCCGGACGCAGACCTGGACCATCCTGACGGCCATCGCCCTCTGCTTTGCCCTGAACGTAGACTCGATCAGCATCACCCGCTACCTCTGGAACGATTCCGACGCCCGCGAGGCGTATGTGCAGGCGGCTGAGCGCATCGTGCGCCAAACCTCGCCGGATTCGCTGAAAAAAGTGCTCGCAACCGTCGATACCGCAGACATCGGTCGTGCCCGCCAGCAACTCGACACGCTCGTGAAAGGCGTTCGTCATCAGTTGACGCAGAACACTTCCCTGCCGCTGGGCTGGACCTATACATCGACCGTACCGCCTGATACATTCTTTCTCTGGAAGCCTTTCCTATTGTTTGAGGAATTTGTAAGTCAACTCGTACCCGGCAAATGGCTCGGTCTGCTGCTGAGTGTGGCGGCGGCTTCCGTCGGGGCGCCTTTCTGGTTCGACATGCTCAAGAAGGTGATGAATATCCGAACGGCGCTCAAACAGGTGACGGTCGGGGCCAATGGCAAAAAAGTGTGACTTATTGTTCTAAACTCACTTACGGTGATGAAAATCCTTTTTATTGTCCTGCTTTTGGCCGGTGCCGGGTTGCTTGCCCAAAGCTCTGCCCAGGCACAAACGACCGTCGACGTCACCACCGGGAGCACCAGTACGCTTTCGGTGGACAGCGTTCAGGCGATTGCGCTGACGCTGCTGAACATCAAATCCGGCGCCAGCCTGACGCTGACGATTGCCGACAACGCCGTTTCGACGAAAACAGCGTCTGCAACACTGACAGCCAACGGTGCTCAATTCGCCCCGCAGGTCGATGGGAGTCTGGCGGTTGGCCTGAAACTGACAAAAACATCCTTTTTTCTGTTTAAACCGGGGGGAAGCGGCACCGGAACGGCCGCTTTCAGCACGAGCGAATGGAAATTTCCGCTGAGGGTCGAGATCAAATACAAAGAGACGGGCGCTGGCGCTGTAGAAAAAACGAATACGCTTACGTTCTTCAAAGCCATGCCGCCCACCGGGGCCATTCTGTTCGATGCCGCCCGGCTCGATTCGCTGCGAAAGGCAAAAGACCCGGCGCTGTATACGTTTCTGGAACAATATGACAAAAATGTCAAAGACAAATCGAAGAGTAACCTAGTGCGGTATTTTGATGAAGACGTGGACGTCGACGTGGCCGGAACGAAGGTAAAACTCAAGCGTAACCCGTACCTGAAAGCCTTTTTTGAAAGGCCAGATGTGCCGGAGCGGAATGATGGAGAAGTTGGGGCGCGGGCGTCTTTAGCCCCGGACGAGACCGCCGGGGGTGCTTCGAAAGGGGCTTTCAACCTCGGCGGACTCTCCGACCCGATGGTGGCCGCCGATGCTTTGGCGACGTTCATTGCCCGGCGGTTTAAGGAAGAGGTCAACGTGGCCTTCCTGAACGAATTCCGCCGGAAACTGGAAATAGACACGACGCTTGGGCTGGTTTTTCCCCGCACGAAAGACATTCTGCTCGCCATCGATCCGTATCAGTACACGACCTTTCTGGAATCGATGAAAACGGCTTTTCGGGAAGATTTTGAGAAACTGCCTGACAACTCGGCCACACTGCTCGATACCTTAGTGGCCCGTAAAACCATCCGCCCCGAGCACAGCGACCGGGCCGTGCTGGGGCGGGTGGCCCTGCGCACCCTGCAGCGGACGCTCGACAACGGCAACAACTACTGGGGAGGTCTGCGGGCCATCGATTCTGCCGCCGTCGGTGGCCTTTCGGAGAACAAAAAAACGGTGCTGCTCACCGGTTCGCTGCTGCTCAACAGCCTGCTCGACTCCGACGACCGCGTGCGGCTGCCGTCGGCCAAAGTGCTGGGCGACTCCGGCGTTAAGAACCTGATTTTCGGCCTGATGCTCGCCCGCTACGACACACTCACCCGCAACATCCGCTTCGACTTTACCGCCGCAAACAAACCGGATGACTATCTGCGTCATGCCCTGAATGATACGTCGTTTGTCGATTCCACTGCGGCGAAAAACCTGATCAAAGCCTTCAGCGGACTGGCGCAGGCCACGGCGATGTTTGAAGCGACATTGAAGAAAATCCGGGATCAGAAAAAGAAAGAAGCAAGTTCCAATCCCCTCGCCGCGCCCACCGTGATCGTGACCACCGGCGGCAAATCGAACGACCAGACCAGACTGCTGAGCTATACCGACTTTGCGCTTCGGCTGACGGGCGTGATGGACCAGATGCTCGCGACCGAAAAGGTTTTTCCGGCGCTGGGCAAAAAATTTGGCGGGCAGCTAATCGCTTTCCGGATGCGGGTGCTCACGCCCGTGCGGGACGGCATTTTCGCCTTTAAACACATTCAGGAGAAAAACTACGCGCTGGCGGTGGTCTACACGGCTAATCTGCTCGTGGCCCTCACCAGTCCGAGGGATTCGGTGGATTCCCGCACGACGGCGGCCCTCAAAAAATACGGCACCTTCATGACCTCGGTCGTTGCCGCTGAATCCCGCGATCAGATGCTCGAAGCACTCGAAACGGCGGCCCTGCCCGTGGGCAGCTACCGCATCAAGCGCAATAACTTCTTCAGCGCCGCCCTGAACACCTACGGCGGCGGCACCATCGGCTTCGAGAGCATCCGGGGCGATGCCGAACTGGATGGATCGAAACGGGCGGGTTTTCTGCTGGCCCCGTTTGCGCCGCTGGGTGTTTCGCTGGCCTGGGGCCGCAATGCTGACTTTGTGGATAAAAAAGACCACGGTTCGTTCGGGCTGCACCTGAACCTGATCGACGTAGGGGCGCTGGCGGCGGTGCGGGTGCAGGACGAAAACGTGACGTTGCCTGAATTTACGTGGAAAAACCTGCTGGCGCCCGGCGCTTATCTGATCTATGGCTTCCGAAAGTCGGTATGGACGCTGGCCGCCGGGGTGCAGCTTGGGCCAGAACTGCGAAAAGTCGACCTGAAAAGCAGCGCCAACGTGCTCGACGCCAAAGCCTGGCGGGCGGGCATTACGCTCTCGGCGGACATTCCCGTGTTCAACATCTTCACGCAGGCCAACCACCGGCGAATCCGGACATTGAAGAAACCTAAAGATAAAAAATCCTTACTTCTTATCGAAGCCGGGAAAAACGGCCCTAAGTAAACCCGTTCAAAACCCATGAAACGCGTCTCTCTTCATCTGGGCGTCAATCAGGTCGATAACGCCCATTATTTCAACAGAGTGCCCCGTCTGCGGGCCTGCGACGACGACGCTACGGCCATGCACGATTTGCTGCAACCACTGAACTTCGATGAGCAGGAGATTCTGCTCGACAGGCAAGTGACTTCTGCCACGCTCACCCAGCGCCTGTCCGCCCTGGCCGACGACCTGACGGCGGGCGATCTGCTGGTGGTTACCTACTCCGGACACGGCTCGCAGCTCAGCAACCTCAACGCCGAAGGCGAAGCCGACCGCCTCGACGAAGTGTTTGTCCTGCACGACCGGTTTTTTCTGGACGACGAGATCTTCCGGCTGTTTGGCGGGTTCGCCGACGGCGTGCGGATCGTGTTCATCTCCGACTCCTGTCACAGCGGCACCAACATGCAGATAACCGAATCGGTTCTGAGCGCCGAACGGGTCGATGAGCGCGGTTCCCGGTTTGCCGGGCCTGATTTTTCGCTGGTGCGGATCGTGGGGGCGGAAATAGCCCTGGCTATTGCCCGTCAGCATCCCGGCATTTACGGCCCTATTACGCAGCAGCCGCCTTTCCCCGAAAACCGGCTTCGGGCGTCGGTGGTGGGGCTGTCGGCCTGTCGGGACAATCAGGAGGCCGAAGAACTGCCCAACGGGTCGCAGGGCCGGTTTACAGCTACACTGCTGGAGGAGATCGCCGAACACGGGATGCCATCTTCATACCGAGATTTGCTCGACCGGCTGCGGAACCGGCTGTCGGGCCACCCCCAGACACCGCAGCTACAACTTCATGGGCCGGATGCCGACAGCCTGGCCGACGGGCCGGTTTTTCAATGAAAGCAACTGGATACGGAAAGCAGGGAGCGGAAGCTATAAAAAGAAAACGGAGTGGCATCGCACCAGCGCCCAGGTCCGTTTTACGAGCCCGGCACCAAACGCCGGGTTTTTTGCGTTAAACACTGTATGAATTTGTCCCGTTATTTCCTGCCGGTAGTTGCCGGGTTCCTGCTGGCTGCCTGCGGCGGCTCCGATTCCGAAAACTATACGCCCAAACCCAAAGGGTATAATCGTATCGACCTGCCGCCGCACCGCTATCAGCCGCTGTCCGGCGGCCATCCGTACACGTTCGAGTACTCGCGGGAGGCCCGCATTCTGCCCGATACCTTCCGGGGAGCGCAGCCGCACTGGATTTTCATTCATTATCCGTCCCTGAATGCGAGTGTGCAGCTAACCTACCACCCTGTGCTGAACCAGCCGAAGCGCCTGGCTGGCATGATTAGTGATGCCTATAAGCTGGCCTCACGACACAATGAAAAAGCGTATGAGTTCCGGGAGCAACTTGTGAAAATGCCTTCGGGACTGCGGGCCAATCTGATTCATATTTCCGGCGAAGTGCCGAGTCAGGTGCAGTTTTATACGACCGATACGACCCGGCATTTTCTGCGGGGGGCGCTGTATTTCCGGACCGCTACAAAGAACGACTCGCTGGCCCCGGTGATCGATTACATCCGGACCGACGTCATGCACCTGCTGAAAACCCTGCGCTGGCAGTGAAGACGGAGAATGGATGCCATCGCTCGGAGCGATGGCATCCATTCTCCGTCTTCACTGCCAGCAATCAGATAAATTTAGCGGTCGTTTAGCCCAATCCGTTGATTTATTGCTTATTATTCCGTATTTTTAATCTCTTTTTGGCCGTACCGGCTGCTAGTTCAGTAAGCACAAAAACGACTAATGCCTCTGACGGACGAACTGCCGGAGGAACCAGCTATGAAGCGTACTAAATTCGACCCGAATCAACTCCAGATTGACTTTCTGGCTACGTACCGGCGGATGCTCGTGAGTCTGGGCAATGCCCAGAATCTGCCTGTCAACGAAGCCGTTTTTGTTAAACTGACCGACCACTGGGAAAGCACCCGGCAGATGCCCGCTGATCTGCTGTTTCAGAAAAGTCCGGTCGAGGCTGTGGTGTATCGCCTGGCAAAACACGACCAGCGGATGCAGTTTCCGAAAGAAATCATCGCGGGCGAACTGCGGGGCGTACCGGGTATGACGGGCTTCGCCTCCTCGTTTCGGGAGGGGGCCTGGATCATCCTGCCTTACGAAGTCGGCAGTGCCTACAAACAACTCTTCCTGCACATTTTGACCGCCGCTATCGGGCTGGATAAGCTTTATCCCAGCCGGAACGAACTGCTGGCCGAAGCGGAGCGGGTCGCCCTGGCGGCGCTGATGCCCGAAACCGAAATACAAAGCTTCTTCGGGGCACGGCTGTCACGATTCCCCGACAGCTTCCGTCTCGACGTGTCGAACTATTTCAATCTGCCGTTCGAATACGTGCTGAAACGGGCGCACCAGTTGGGCGTCATTACCGACGAAGTGCTCGAAAACGCCAAGAACGATACCATTCGCTCGACCCGCCGCCCACAGTCGACCCGGATCGGCACCGCCGCCTGATGGCTGGAGCACATTAGTATTCGACGAGGTCGCCCACGGGCGACCTCGTCGTTTTTACGGCTGGAAATTGATGCTCTGGAAAAGAGTGAGTCGCAGAATGTGGGAGTTGACGAAACGGTTGCCACCGCTTAGCTGCTGGAAGAGATTCATATAGCCCGTCTGCACAACCAGGCCGTGACCCAGCGGACAGGCGATGCCGGCAAAAAACTGGTTCTGGTCGAAGTGGCTGCCCTGAATGGCCCGACCTGCATTGAACAGCACTTCATTATTAATTACCAGATTGGGTGAAAAACGATCCGGTGCCGGGCGGCGAAGCGGCCACACAAGGCCCAACTGATAGCGCAGCCGGTGGTTGAACCGATACCCTTCGAGCAACTGCTGGCCGTCGCTGCGCCGGACAAAGCGCTGCTCCACCCGAATGCGCTGATTGAAGGCAAGCCGCGAAACCGGCAGGCTCAGGCCCACCTCGGCCCACGTACGGTGTTCGGGGCGGGCAGGTCCGGTGTTAAAAGCATTACGCAGGGTCAGATACGCATAATTGGCCGACATCCGGACGGTTTGGCTCGGAAAAAAACTCAATCCGATGCGGTTGAGCTGCGTACCGGGATGATCGATGAAATGGCCGCTCCGGCGATAGTGCGTCTCCAGAATGCCGCCCCACCGGTTTGTGAGCCGAAACTGCAACTGATACATCAGCCAGGCTTGCTGCTGGTAACGTATCTCCCGCGTAGGAGACTGCGCCGCCGCCGTCATCAGACCTGTCCAGAAAACAAGAGTTACTAAAAGGTGTCGCATGGGTATACCCGATACATGCAAACTTGCACATAATTCAGGATACGATCACTGTCTTCTGAAATCCGGCGTGTGAAAGAGAAAAATGCGAGCTACATGGTTGTTCAGAAATCGGTTTCCGGCGGCGGTTTGCTGGAAAAGATTCATGTAGCCTGCCTGTAGCGAAAGGCTTTTGGAGAATGGATAGGCCAGCCCCACAAAAAACCGGTTCTGGTCAAAATAATTGTAGCGAATCTGCCGACCCGCGTTGACGTGCAGTTCATTCTGCAAAACGAAGTTCAGCACACCCGGCTGCATTTTCTGACTCCAGAGAGGAATCTGTAAAAAGAACATATACCGAAACCGGTGGTTGAACGCGTACCCGTCCACCAGCCGTCCGTTGGCCGTATTTCGGTTGAACCGCTGCTCGGCCCGGATCCACTGCGTTAGAAAAAAACGTCCCAGATGCCCGTTCCAGGCAAGCTGCTGCCAGGGCCGGTGTTCGGGCCGCACCACCCCGTCGGACGTAGCCGGAAAGTGTCGAACATAGGCATAGCCCGCCGTTAGACGCACCTGATCGGAAAGGTAGTAGGTTATGCCCGGACGAAAAATCTGGGTATTCCAGCGGTCGGTCAGATTGTCGCCGATGGTGCGGGCGTGCAGGTCGAACCAGAGACCCCATTTATCAGTCAGACGGGTTTGATTGAAATAGGCCAGCCAGAGCTGCCGCTGCGGTACCACTATTTTTTCGATCGGTGTTTGCGACAGACCAGACAACGGTAAAAGCAGGAGTAAGTAAATATACTTCATACATCGGTATAGAAACAAACCACACTGTAGACCTCTACAGCGTGAAAATGTCAATTCTTCGGCAATATACCGCTTTTTTGATCTATTATTCTATTTTGTTTATAGATTATAACTACTTAAACTCTATCCAATCGCTATACATTTTAGAATCAGGCTTTATCCCTGAGTGTGAAAATCCTGCTTACCGCCGGTTTTGGCGATCAGACGCGTATCCTGGATGACGATGTCGTGCGAAAAGGCCTTACACATGTCGTACACGGTCAGGGCGGCGACCGAGGCCCCCACGAGCGCTTCCATCTCCACGCCCGTGCGGGCTTCGGTGCTGGTAAAGCAGTCGATGATCACGTCGTGCCCTTCGGTGGCGACGCTTAGTTTGCAGCTATCCAGCCCCAGCGAGTGACAGAGCGGGATGAGCTCGTCGGTGCGCTTGGCGGCCATGGTTCCGGCGATGATGGCCGTCTGGAACACGGGTCCTTTCGGGGTTTGTATATCGCTGTTTTCCAGACGGTTCATGATATCGGCGTTCAGCACGACCCGGCTGCGGGCGTGGGCCGTCCGGTGCGTAATGGCTTTGCCGCCCACGTCGACCATCGCAGGGTTATTATGAGCATCCAGGTGCGAAAATTCTTTCATGGTTTTGCGTAAGGTTTCAGCAACTCGTAAACCCGGTGAACGGGGAGCCCCATAATGGTGTAAAAAGACCCGTCGATGCGCTCTATACCGACCATCCCGATCCACTCCTGAATGCCGTACGCCCCGGCTTTGTCGAACGGGCGATAATGGTCGATATAATACTGAATCTCGCGTTCGGTCAGTGACCGGAACGCCACCGAGGCCAGGTCGGTCACGGTCTGGAACAGGGCCTCATTCCTCTCCCGTGTCAGCAGACAAACGCCTGTCATCACCTGATGGGCCCGCCCCGACAGCCGCCGGAGCATGGCCGCCGCTTCGTCGGCATCAGCGGGTTTATTCAGTATGTCTTCATCCAGCACCACGATGGTATCGGCGCAGAGAATCAGCTCGTCGCCCGAATCCGCCGTGAACTGTTCGGCCTTGTGGCGGGCCAGATAGCCGGGCACTTCGGCAGTCGGCATTCCGTCCGGGATCCGCTCATCGGTGGGCCGCACCTCGATTCGGAAGTCGAAACCAGCCTCGCGCAATAACTGCTGCCGACGGGGCGAGTTGGACGCCAGAACCAGCGGACGGGTCAGATGCATGGTTTTATGGAGATTTATTCGTAAACTATTGCCTGATTTGAAGGCCAAAATACGATGTATTCGAAACTCTCTGATACAAATATCGGGAAAATTGCCCCGCCGAACGTGATCATCCGTATCGCCGGGGTCGACGATGTTCCCGCACTGGTCGGGGTGTCGGTTCAGACCCTGTGGGAGGCATTTGGGCCACCGCTGAACCTGGCGACCAACGTAGAGGCCTATGTGTCGTCGGCCTTCACGACGGAGCGGCTGGGCGACGAACTCCTGGACCCCGCCGCCACCTTTCTGCTGGCCGAAACTCCGGAAGGGCAGCTCGTTGGCTATGCCAAGCTGCGCCGCCACCGTCCGCCCCGGCAGTTGCGCGGGCAACACGCCGTCGAGATTCAGCGTTTATATGTACTGAACGAACGAACTGGCACGGGACTTGGACGGCTGCTGATGGATCGCTGCTGTCTGCTGGCCCGGCAGGAGGGCTTCGAGGCCATATGGCTGGGTGTCTGGGAGCGCAACGCCCGTGGCATCCGGTTCTACGAAAAAATGGGGTTTCAGCGAGTGGGCTGGCATTATTTTCAATTTGGTTCAGAGCGTCAACGGGATTACTGGATGAGTAAATCTATACGGGAGTGAATGGGGTGTTCATCAGGTTGTCAGGGAGAAAAAGACGACGCGTCGGAACATGCGTTTCCGGAGCGGCCTCTTCCGGTAGGCTGTATCCGGGGTGGACCGTCACGATTTTTCTTCTGATAACGCTCCTGACGGCAGCGACAACATCGGCCCAGCAGAACCAGCGCGATACCACCCGGTACCGCTATCATCCGGTGCGTTCCGATTCCGTATCCGATGCCATCGCCGACAGTATTCTGGCTAATCGCGACAGCGTCTTCTATTCGTCGCTGAAGACCCGCATGTATAAACGGAAAGTCACGCGGCAACTTTACCGACTGCTTTTTCGGGATGTCTACAACAGCCGTATCAAAACCGGCGAGGTGCGCACCATCGAGGAAAATCCATTCCGGACGTTTGAAGGAAAAATCATCGGCGACATCTACATCCGTCGGCTGGAGGTTTTTGGCCGCAGCGTATACGACACGCTCCGAAAGCCCAACAACTGGCTGATGCGCACGGCCAATCGCCTGCATACCGACACCCGCGAGGGCATCATCCGCCGTTCGTTTCTGCTGTTCCGGAAGGGCGACCGGGTGGACGCCAACCAACTCCGCGACAACGAGCGTCTGCTGCGCAGCTCCAATATTTTCCACGACGCCCGTATCATCGTCGTTCCCCGGCCCGGCAGTCAGGTGTTCGTCGACGTCTACGTCATCACTCAGGATGTGTGGTCGCTGCTGCCATCGGGCGACGTGGGGGGCCTCGACCGGTTTCGGCTGACGCTGGAACAACGCAACTTTCGGGGCCTGGGTCATACATTCATCAATTCGGTCCGTTATGATGGGCGTGACAGCCTCCAGAAGCTTAATTATCGGGGCCGCTATTTCATTCCTTACATCGGGAAGACGTTTTTCTCCGGTCAGGTGGATTTTACGCACGACCGCGACCTGAAACAGAAGTCCATCCGGTTTTTTCGTCCGTTTCTGACGCCCGAAACCCGTTTTGCCGGTTCGCTCGAACTAAGTCACTACAATATAAGAAACCTGGTTTTTTCGCCCGATACGGCGTTCGTGGTTCCGCTTCGCTACTATTTTACGGACGTCTGGGCGGGGTATGCCTTCCGGCCCATGACGGGCTTCATGGACCCCGACGACCGCACCCGGATGGTGGTTTCGGCCCGAATGACCAACTACCGCTATACGGGTCGCCCTGAGGTGGGTCCGGATACCAACCAGCTTTATCAGAACAGCCGGACGCTGCTTTTCAGCGTGGGATATTCGACCCGGCGTTACATCCGCGACGTTCTGATTTACGGCTTCGGTCGCACGGAAGACGTTCCGTACGGCAACCAGACCATGCTGGTTGGCGGTGTCGACTATGCCGAACTTGGGCGGCGGGTCTACATGGGCATTCGTTATTCCCGGGCGCAGTATATCCAGAAGTTTGGTTATCTATACGGCCAGGTAAATCTGGGAGGCTATTATCAGTCCCGGCGATCCCTTCAGCAGGGTATTTTTAATCTGGAGACAAACTATTTCAGTCCGCTGCGTACGACAAGCTGGGGCGACTGGCGTCATTTTCTAACGCTGCGCTACCTGCAGGGGCTGAACCGGTTCAACAATGAAAGCATCACGATTGGGGGCCGTGATGGACTGGGCGTCAACAACGACGGCCTGCGGGGAACCCGCTTTCTGCTGGGAGGCGTTGAAAACATCCTGTTTTCCCGCCTGAATCTGGTGGGTTTCCGCGTAGCCGTGGTCACCTTCGCCAATCTCGGTCTGATTACGTTTCCCAACCGTTCGCTGTTTCGGGGGCCGCTTTATCAGGCCTACGGACTGGGTTTCCGGCTCCGGAACGAAAACCTGACGTTCAACAGTTTTGAAATAAAGTTGGTCTGGTACCCCAATCTGCCCAATATGAATGATACCTTCCGGTTCGGGTTTGAAGGTAGTCCGAGCCTGCGTTTCCGGGACTTCGACATTACGGCCCCGGAAATTGTTCCGTATCGGTGAACCAAACCAAAGCCTATGTCGTTACATTAAGTGTAGCGACATGAAATAAATTAGATTTCATGTAGCCCGCTAATTCCCATGTCAATTGAAAATGATATCAAGCAACTGACTTCGTTCCGGTCGCCCTACCATCGGGCGCTGGTGAATCTGATGTACACCAACAACTGGATTTGTGCCGAGCACTCCCGGATGCTGAAGAAGTACGATCTGACTCTGCAGCAGTATAACGTATTGCGCATTCTGCGGGGGCAGCATCCTAAACCCGTCAGGGTTCTGGATATTACGGAGCGAATGCTGGACAAGATGTCGAATGCTTCGCGGCTGGTCGACAAACTGCTGACCAAGAAGCTGTTGCAACGGACCGAGTGTCCCAACGACCGCCGGGCCGTCGACGTGGTCATTACTGAAAAAGGGCTCGAACTGCTGAGAAAGCTGGATGACGTGATGGACGCTCAGGACAACAGGTTTGCCGCTCTGAGCGAAGAAGAAGCCGATTTGCTGAGCCATCTGCTGGACAAGCTTCGGGGCTCAGATGATTGATGCAATGAATACAAGTACTATACATCTACCAACCAATTTACCTAAGACGATGAAAATGAATCGATTGATTGCGGGCCTGATGGCGGTTGTCATGCTGGCGGGTGGCCCTGTCGTTGCAGCCGGTCCGGGAAAGAACGTAAAGAAAACGGCGGCCAAAGCGGCCACCTATACGGTCGATCCAGCGAAAAGCACGCTGGTCTGGAACGGCAAAAAAGTGACGGGTGAGCATTACGGCAACGTATCGCTCGAAAAAGGCAGCCTGACGACCAACGGCTCCCAACTGACGGGGGGTACGGTGGTTATCGACCTGCGGACCATCAACAGCACCGACCTGAAGGATAACAAACAGTATCATGACAAACTGATTGGTCACCTGAAATCGGACGATTTCTTTTCGGTGGAAAAGTACCCGACGGCCACCTACAAAATCACGAAAGTGACGCCGAAAGGCGGCAATCAGTACGACGTGACGGGCGATCTGACCATCAAGGGCAAAACGGCCCCGGTCATGTTCCCGGCCACCGTCAGCGTGAAGGGCAACACCATCGAGGCCAGTGGAAAAGCCACCATCGACCGGGCCAAATACGACATTCGCTACGGCTCGAAGTCATTCTTCGATAACCTCGGCGACAAGGCGATTTACGATGATTTTACCATCGACATGAAGATTGTTGCGGGTAAATAAGCGTTTGCTGCCCCGATTTCACTGCCCCGGCCCGATGGTCGGGGTTTTTTTGTAACCCGGAAAGTCTTTCCGGGTCTGAGCGAAGCTCAGCATTATTCTGCCTGCGGCAGACCCGGACCGGATCGCCGGAGCGAAGCCTTTCCGGGTTACGGGAAGGCCGGAAAATCGTCCAGAAACGTCAGGTTTTTCGTGTCTGGATCGACCTGACAGCAGAAATGGGTCAGGCCGTTGGTGACGATTAGATACGGTGCCCGGTGGACGTGGTTGTAGCGGGCGATCTGGTCGAACACGTTCTGATTCAGGCCAATATGCGGCGCTTTACACTCGACCAGCAGAAACGGCCTGCCCTGCCGGTCGAACACCAGAATATCGGTTCGTTTCTGCAACTGATTGAACTGCAAACCACCTTCGCTCCGAATCAGGGCTTTGGGGTATTGGTAGAAGTTGATTAACAGGTGAACGACGTGCTGCCGGACCCACTCTTCGGGAGTAATGCGCACGTACTTTTTTCGCAGAACATCGAAAATGTACGGTTTCCCGTCTATCTGCTTAATTTTATGCCCGAAATCCGGCAGGTTCAGCGTCGTCATACGAAATAAAGAGCGAAAGGGCGAAAGAGTGATAGAGCGAAAGGATGCTCCGCATTCGAGCCACCGCAGTGGCGGGCCGCTCTTTCAACACCCGTTGCGGCACTCTTTCGCTCTTCCGCTCTTTCACTCTTTAAAATTAATGAAAACCAAGGAGGAAATTGTACAGAACTGGCTCCCGCGCTATACGGGAACGCCCATCGAACAGTTTGGGGAGTATATTCTGCTGACCAACTTCGTCAACTACGTTGAACTGTTTGCCAAAAAATTTGACACCGAAATCTACGGTATGGGTCGGGCCATGCAGACGGCCACGGCGGAGAACATCACCATCATCAATTTTGGCATGGGCAGCGCCATGGCCGCGACCGTCATGGACCTGCTGACGGCCATACGACCCAAAGCCGTGCTGTTTCTGGGCAAGTGCGGTGGGCTGAAGAAAACGCAGATTGGTGACCTGGTGCTGCCCATTGCGGCCATTCGCGGCGACGGAACCAGCGACGACTATATGCGCCCCGAAATTCCGGCACTCCCCTCGTTCCGGCTGCAGCGGGCCGTTTCGTCGACCATCAAAAAATACGAACTCGACTACTGGACCGGCACCGTCTATACGACGAACCGCCGCATCTGGGAGCACGACGAGGCCTTCAAGGAGTATCTGCGGGAGATTCGGGCGATGGCTATCGACATGGAAACGGCCACTATCTTCATCGTGGGTTTTGCCAATTCCATTCCGCACGGGGCGCTGCTGCTGGTGTCCGACAACCCGCTGGTGCCCGAGGGCGTCAAGACGGAAGAAAGCGACAAACGCGTGACGGCCCATTTCGTAGAATCGCACCTGCAGATCGGCATCGACGCCCTGCTGGAACTCGCCACCTCCGGCGAGTCGGTGAAGCATTTGAGGTTTGAATGAAAGGGGTAAGGGAGGGAGGAAAGCAGGAAGGGAGGAAGGGAGGAAAGCAGGAAGGGAGGAAAGTATATTTTCGTTCTATTTCCTTTCTCCTTTCCTCCCTTCCTGCTTTCCTCCTTTTTTAATTACAATACTCGCTAATCACCTTATACGCCGGTGTGTAGCCCAGTTCGCCGGCTTTGCTGAGGTCGAGGCAGCCATCGTTTTCTTCGCCCAGGCTGTGCCGGATGACGCCCCGCACGTAATAGACTTCGGCGTAGCGCGGGTTGAGCTGCACGGCGCTGTTGCAGTCGAGGATGGCCCCCTTCTGGTCGCCCTGACGGGATTTGATGAGCCCCCGCGTGAAATAGGCTTCAGCGTAAACGGGATTCAGTTCGATAGCCTTGTTCAAATCGGCGAGGGCCTGCTTCACTTCACCTACCTTGCTGCGGCTGACGGCCCGGCTGAAGTACGCCTCTGAACGGTCGGCGGAGAGGGCGTTGATTTTGTTCCGTTCCTGTACGGCGTTCCGCAGATTGTCGAGCACGTCGCGGGTGAGTTTGCCCGCATAAACCACCTTTGCTTCCACGTTGGCATTGCCCGTTTCGATGGCCTGATTCATGTCCTGAATCGCCCCCTTCTGGTCGCCAAGTTTAGCACGGCAGAAGCCGCGTCCGTAATACGCCCGGTAACTGGCAGCATCGAGGGCGATGGCCCGATCGTAGTCGGGCAGGGCGCTTTTGTAATCCTCCAGTTTGCTTTTGGCAAAACCCCGGTAGTAAAAGGACTCGCCATCTTCAGGGCTGAGTTCGATGGCCTTGTTAAAGTCGGACAGCGCCTCTTTGTAGTTGCTCAACTCCACCAGCGACTGGCCGCGGCCCGCATAGGCTTGCGCCCGCTTCGGATTCAATTCGATCACTTTGGAGAAATCAGGCAGGCTCCCCGAAAAGTCGTTGAGTTTCTGTTTCGTTACTGCCCGGGCATACAGTGCGGAGGCGTTGCCGGCGTCCAGCTCTATCGTCTTCGAGAAGTCCTGAAGCGCACCCCGGTACTGTTCCAGACGGCTACGGCTGACGCCCCGGTTGTAGTAGGCCTGAGCGTCGTCGGGGCTGAGTTCGATGGCCCGTCCGAAATCGACGACGGCAGCCCGGTGGTCGTCCTGTTTGCTTTTACTAACGCCCCGACTCAGATACGCCAGAGCGTCCTTTGGATTTAGTTCGATGGCCCGATCATAGTCGAGAATGGCCCCCCGGTGGTCTTTCAGGTTCGCTTTTGCCAGCCCCCGGTTGTAGTAACTCGCGGAATTTTCGGGGTTCATCCCAATGGCGGTGCTGAAGGCCTGCAGCGCCCCGGCGAAGTCGCCCGCCTTGCTGCGGGTAACGCCGGATTCGAAAAAATCAGCAGCCGTTTGCTGGGCCTGTAACGAGCTAATAACAAGAAGGTTAAAGAATAGGAAAAAGCAGGTAGGTAAAAGAGTTTTCATAAAAGATGAGGTGAAAAGTACGGTGTTTTGGGTCGATAAAAGTAGCTCATCTTCAGCTCGGTGACCAATGAAATCACACATTAAATTTTGGCTAACCCAGGTATAAATACCTTAATGCCGACATTTTGTCCTGATTGGTAGACTTTATTGCTAAAATGTGTGTCATAATGGCGCTTTTTGGTGGGCATGCGTGGATTGGTATCTAAGTTGATTTAGAACAGGCAACGAGTTAATTCACCAAATAAATCAGCAATCCATGAGAACGCTTGTTCGCTATACGCCGACCCTGACGAGGTTTGATCGTTTGATGGCTCCAACCGTACATCCTGCCTCTGCCCGTTTCATGCCGACTCTGCCCGCCGTAAACGTCCGAGAAGACGAGCAGGCTTTCCATCTGGAGGTGGCTGCGCCGGGTTTCAAAAAAGAGGATTTCAACATTGAACTGGTTCAGAATCGCCTGACGGTTTCGGCAAAGCAGGAGAATAAGACGGCGGAGACGGCGGAGAAATACACCCGCCGGGAGTTTGGTTTCAATACGTTCAGCCGTAGTTTCCGTTTGCCCAAAAACGTCGACGCCGGGCAGATTAGCGCCACTTATACGGACGGTATCCTGAACATCGACCTGCCGAAAATAGAAGTGAAAGAGCCGCAGCCGAAGCAGATTGCGGTAGTTTAACAAGCGGACAATAGATTATTAGACAAAAGACTTTAGCTGATTTCCGGTGGTCTTTTGTCTTTTTTTATTACCTGTGTCTCTATCGCCTCTTGTCTATCGGTCTTTTTTCTATTCCACCTGCTTCATGAATTCTTCCAGCCGCTTAGGGTCGAGTCGCCCGTTGGTCCGAACGCTGCTGCACAGGTCGAGGCCGTAGGGCTGAACCATGTCGACGGCCTGTCGTACGTTTTCGGCCCGCAAACCGCCCGCCAGAAACACCGGCACCCGTGAACCGTCGACAATCCGGCGGCTCAACTGCCAGTCATGAATGCGCCCCGTGCCGCCCAGTTCCTTGACGGCCAGTTTGGGATTGCCCGAATCGAGCAGCAGCGCATCGACTTCTTCGGCGGCAGCCAGCGCCTCATCGATGCTGAGTTCGTCCAGCACGTGAATGACCTGTACGAGTTTGATGCCGGGCAATGCCGCCCGCAACACCCGGTAGCTGCCCGTCGGCAGGGCGTCGACCAGTTGAATGGTGCTGGTCCAGACGCGGCGGTGGTGTTCGATGACGGCTTCGGCGGTTGGCTCACTGGTCAGCAGGAAGGTGGCGATGGGCGGCGGCACCGACCGGGCGATGGCGTTGATTTGCTCATCCGATATGACGCCCGGTCCGCTGGGCATCCGGCCCACCAGCCCCAGCGCCGACGCTCCGGCGTCGATGGCCTGTCTGGCTTCTTCGACGCTGCTGATGCAGCAGATTTTTACACGAAGCATGTTAATGAATAATGGATGATGTAGAATGGATAATGAAGATGGGGCCTCAACGACCAGCGTTATCCATTTTACATTATCCATTAAATAAAGTGTTTGCAAAGAAAACGGATTTCCGGCGAACCTTACACTAAAAAATAAGGGTTACTTTCTTAGTCATAGTCAACGCTTAAGAAAGTCCGGCATGAATGATCCGTATGCGGCTCTCCGCCACTCTGAATTCCGATTTTTCATCGCCAACAGTTTTCTGATTACGGCCACGCTGCTCATTCAGGAAGTTATTCTGGGCTACGAGCTCTATAAAATGACCCACGACCCGCTTGCTCTGGGTCTGGTTGGGCTGGCCGAAGCCTTACCGTTCATTGCCCTCTCTCTTTTTGGCGGACATCTGGCCGACCGCCGCGACAAGCGCACCATCATGCAACTGGCTCTGCTGGTCATCATTTCGGGGTCGGTGATTCTGTACCTGATGTTTCAGCCCGACGTGGTGGCGAAACTGAGCCGCACGGCCCATCTGGCGGTCATCTACGGTGTGCTGGTGCTCATTGGCACGGCCAAAGGGTTTTATTCACCGGCCAGTTCCTCGCTGAAGCCGTTTCTGGTGCCGCGCGAAGTCTATACCAACTCCTCGACCTGGAGCAGTTCGTTCTGGCAGGCGGGGGCCATCGCCGGACCGGGCATTGCGGGCTTTCTGTACGTCTGGCTGGGACTCGACAATACGCTGCTGGTGGTCATTGGCCTCTTTGTCGTCTGCCTGCTGTTGCTGTCGTTCATCCGGCGCCGACCGGTTCTAGTGCCTGAGAGTGGGTACGACAGCATCTGGACGAGTCTGCGGGAAGGCATCCGGTTCGTCTTCAGAACCAAAATCATTTTTTATTCCATTTCGCTCGATCTGGCGGCGGTGCTGTTTGGCGGCGTCATTGCCATTCTGCCCGTTTTTGCTGAAGACATTCTGAAGGTCGGGGCCGAGGGACTGGGCATCCTGCGGGCGGCTCCCTCGGTGGGGGCCATTGGCACCATGCTCGTACTGGCACGATTTCCGCCCACCCACAACGCCTGGCGCAATATGCTCGTTGCCGTGCTGGGCTTTGGGGTATTTACCATCGTTTTTGCCCTCTCGACCCACTTCTGGCTCTCGGCGTTCGCCCTGCTGCTGACGGGTGCTTTCGATAGTGTCAGCGTGGTTATCCGGCAAACCATTCTCCAAATCTTTCCACCCGACCACATGCGGGGCCGGGTGGCGGCGGTCAACGGTATATTCGTCAGTTCGTCCAATGAAATCGGGGCCTTCGAGTCGGGGGTAGCGGCCCGGCTGCTGGGCACGGTGCCCTCCGTAATGCTGGGCGGCCTGCTCACGCTGGCGATTGTGGGCTATGTCTATACCCGCTCCAAAGAGCTGATGACCGTGCGGCTGGGGTGAGGCTCATCCGGGCCGCTGCAGCACTTCGTCGATGAAGCCCAGTTCGCGGGCTTCTCCGGCCTTCATCCAGTAGTCGCGGTCGGCCAGACGCGCAATCTCCTCCACGGGTCGGCCACTGTGACGAGACATAATCTGATAAAGCTCGTTGCGCAGTTTCACGATTTCGCGGGTGGTGATTTCAATGTCGACCGACTGTCCCTGTGCGCCGCCGTGGGGCTGGTGAATCATCACGCGGGCATGAGGCAGCGCCGACCGTTTGCCCGCCGCTCCGGCGCACAGCAGCACTGCTCCAAACGACAGAGCCACGCTCGTGCAGATGGTAGCCACGTCGGGGCGGACATACTGCATCGTGTCGTAGATGCCCAGACCGGAATAAACCACGCCGCCGGGGCAGTTGATATACAGCAGAATATCTTTACGCGGGTCTGCCGATTCCAGAAACAGAAACTGGGCGATAATGACGTTGGCAATGTTGTCGTCGATGCCTGTGCCAAGGAAGATGATCCGGTCGGCCATCAGACGCGAGAACACGTCGACTTCGCGGAAGTTCATCGGTCGCTCTTCAATAACCGAGCGGGTCATGTTTTCAATCTGGTGAAGATATCGGTCGACGGTGAGGCCGTTGAGACGCTGGTCGTAAACCGCAAACCGGCGGAACTCATTTTTACTTAGTTCTGGAGCGTACATAAGACAGAAAATTAGACATGTTTACTGATTCGGAAAGGTAATGCAAAGTCGGGTGGCCCGGTGGTGGGCCACGTCGACGAGACGGTTTGAAGACTGAACGGGAAATTAGGGGCTGCCGAACAGGCGAACGTGAATCGCCTCCAGTTCAAGACGGAGCTGCCGACGCCCCGCCAGACGAATGACCCGGTAGGCTAGTTGCTGAGCCGCCAGTTTTTGTTGTAGCTCCCGATCCCAGAGCAGACGGACGGCCAGGTCGAGGTGTTGCTCTTCCGGCAGGCTGCCTTCCAGATACGCTTCCAGCGTCTGCACTTCTTCCAGCAAGGGCCGCATAGATTCAGGAGTTAAAATGACGGATGGAAAGCCCACTAACGGACCGGCGCAGACGTTCCAGGCACTTGTGTTTCTGCACCGTGGCCGAACGAACGCTCCGGTAACCGTGCTGCCGGGCAATCTGCTCCAGCCGCTGACCGAAATAATAAAAGCTCACCAGCAGCGAACGACAGCTCTCACCCAACTGCTCGACGTAGGTCATCAGGGAAGCCGCCGGGAGGTCGGTTTCTGGTTCAGAATCGTCGGGAAGGGCATTGCCGACGGCGTCGGTCAGCGAGGTTCGGCGGGAACGCCGTTCCAACTCCTGACGCCACAGATTTTTGCCGATGCCCATGAGGTAGGTGCTCACCGACGAGGTCAGCGATAACTGACCGTGAATGGTTTTCTCGTAATACGTGATGAGGGCTTCCTGCGTGATGTCTTTGGCGTCGTCGTCGGTGCCGCCATGTTGGCGGATATAATGCCGCATCATCGGATAGACGGTGGCGTAGATTTGCTCCAGCGTCCGTTCCCGATTCGTCAGCAGGTCCGCCGTCATGGACAGGCTTTGGGTTGCATTCATACGCTTTTTACCGGTTTATCCGAATATAGCGCAACTATCACCCATTAGCGAGATTTTTTTTGGAAACGGAGTCTATTTCCGGTCGTAGGGCCAGCGGCGGAAGTAATTCAGTAAGTCTTTCAGACGGTTGAAACGGTAAAAAGAAGGTAATGCGGGCGACTCGGTAACTTCTGCCAAATCAACGTCTGCCCTGGTCGGAACCCGTTCGGATACCCACTCGACCCGAAACTGATACGGCCCTTCCTGAACGATAACCCGGGTTTCTATTCCGGTCCCGGCCTCCGTACGGGCGGCCAGAGTTGCGGTGTCAATGGCCTCCCGTTGCGAACCATACGGGCCGTAATAGGCGCGTTTCCGCTCAACGTACCATTGATGCTGATACTGCACTACCTGATAGCTTACCGAGATCAATGGATAAAACGAAGTGACGACAGTGTATTTGTTGCTGTATGCTCGTAGCAGACAGATAAAGGTAGGGTTAAGTGCTTAGCTATAAATTAAATACGGGTTAATTATGCGGCTTGTCTGATAAAAAAATTAAAAAGTGTTCATAAATAGATGCGAGATAGAGGAAAACGTATTTTCAGGCATTATAATTTTCTGACCGCCGGGGGCTGTCGGTCTGGTAACTCGGCTGGAAACAGGTTAAAACTGGAGCGCAGAAGCCGCAGGAATTTATCGGATAGCATCCGCCGCCGCAAACAGGCTCTGGACATACTCGTCGACGTTCAGATCCCTGTTGAGCAGCACACGCGTGTTGAAAATTTCCCAAAATAGTTCGTCGGAGAGCCGGTAGTTGCGCTGCAACTGGATCATTTCGCGGATGCTGGCCTTCAGAGGCACAATTGTAGCAAGCTGAGAGTGAAAGGGTTGTGAAAGCATGATTGCTGAAGTTGGAGAGAGCTTACGTAGAACCCCTCACGGAGTAATATGTTAACGGAACGACAAGTTTTTAATTTGTTTTTAATGATAATCGTCAATAAAGCGACTTTTACTCAAATCCGGGGCTTCCTCTACATACCCGTAGACCCGGCTTTGTTTGATGCCACAACAAAAATAATACCTGAATTATGCTGAAACTCAACCTGGTAAACCTGATGCTGGCTGCCGGACTGCTGGCAGGAACAGCCGCCGAAGCGAAACCCAAACCGAAGAAACTGGTCAAAGTCTGGGAAACCGATACGACCCTGCGCATACCGGAGTCGGTGCTTTATAACCCGAAAGACGGTATGCTGTATGTCGCCAATATCGACGGAAAGTCCGATGGTCTCGACGGCAGCGGTTTCATATCGAAAGTTTCGCTCGATGGCAAAATCGAAAACCTGAAGTGGGTCATCGGGCTGAATGCGCCCAAAGGCATGGGCATCTACAAGAACCGGCTTTACGTTACGGACGTGTACCGTCTGGTGGCGATCAACCTCGACAACGGACAGGCCGAACAGCACTGGGACGCCGTGGGCCAGAATCCCTTTCTGAACGACGTCACGGTGGCCGACGACGGCACCGTGTATGTCTCCGACAGCCGGGGCGACAAACTCTACCGCCTCAAAGACGACAAATGGGAAGTCTGGATGGAAGGCGAGCAACTGAACCGTCCGAATGGCGTCCTGGCCGTGAAAGACAAACTCATGATTGGCAGCACAAAAACCGGGGCGTTGCGGGCAGTGGATACGCAGACCAAAACCATCGTCAGCATCGCCGACGGCATGGCGGCCACCGACGGCATCGTTCCCGACACCAAAGGCGGTTATTTCGTGTCAGACTGGAACGGGCAGGTGTTTTTTGTCGGCGGCGACGGGCAGAAACAGCAACTGCTCGACACCCGCCCCGACAAAATCAACGCGGCAGACATTACGTACGTACCCAAAAAGCGGCTGCTTATTGTACCGACGTTTCTCAAAAACAGCCTGGTGGCGTATCGGGTGGAGGACTGAGGGATACATTGAGCGGGGCGGTACCCTATAGATCGACCTGATAACAATCAATTCAGGCGTTGACGCAGGTCAGTATACGTCGGGAGGGGATGGACGAACTTTGTTGCATTCAACTAAGAACAACATCGTCATGGCTACGCTCTCGCACCCGACAACGACCTATCAGAAAGCTCAGCGCAGCAGTCTGCTCGACGCATTTAACCAATTCTCCGAAGAGGCTGAGTTCAACCGCACCGGCTGGGCGGCAACCGCGCTCATGATTCAGGGATGTATTCTGGCTCCGGCCGTTCTGCTGACAATGGCGTATCTGGGCGGCGGCGACTGGCAGTTCCTGACGTCGATGCTGTGCTTTCTGCTGGTGCTGATTCCTATTCTGTCGGCTCAGAAAGTGAAGTACATTTTCGGCGGTTTTATTATCAGCGCCGTCATGCATCTGTTTATGATCGCGCTCAACGTGCTGCTGTAACCCGGAATGGCATTCCGGGTCCACTCTCCGCAGGCAGATCCCTTCTGCGCTTCGCACAGACCCGGAATGCCATTCCGGGTTACAGCAGCAATCGTTCAATCGCCGTCTGCATTTGCTGCTGCCCGAATCCGGCCAAAGCCGCATCCATTTGCTGCTGAATCAGGTCGTTCCCCAGGTTGCCGATGCTGCCCTCGTGTGTGTGCTGCAACTGCCGCCCGGCCTGATACGAACCTTCTTCGATTTCTCTACCCACTATCCGATAGGCCTCCCGGAACGGGACGCCCTGCAGCACGAGTTGGTTGACGCGTTCGACCGAGAAGAGCAAATCGTATTTCGGGTCGTCGAGCAGACCGGTTTTGACCTGGAGGTGTTCGAGCAGGAAATCCAGAATCTGGAGACAATCCAGGATCTCCTCAAACGCGGGCATTAGCACTTCCTTCAGAATCTGCATGTCGCGGTGGTAGCCCGACGGCAGGTTGCTTATCACCAGCGTGATCTCCAGCGGCAAGGCTTTCAGACGGTTGGCTTTGGCCCGCAGCAGTTCGGCCACGTCGGGGTTTTTCTTATGCGGCATAATGCTGGAACCTGTCGTCAGGGCGTCGGGCAGCGTCAGAAAGCCGAAATTCTGGCTGTTGTACAGGCAAACGTCCATCGCCAGCCGCGAAACGGTTGCTGCTACCGCCGCCAGCGCGTTCAGGGCCGTTTGTTCGGTTTTGCCCCGGCTCATCTGCGCATACACGACGTTGACGTGCATACCCTCGAAGCCCAGCAGGTCGGTGGTCAGCGCACGATTGAGCGGAAACGACGAGCCGTAGCCAGCCCCCGAACCCAGCGGATTCCGGTTGGCGAGCCGGAAGGCCGTTTGCAGCGTCAGCATATCATCGGCCAGAGCCTCGGCATAAGCCCCGAACCACAGTCCGAACGACGATGGCATGGCGATCTGCAGATGGGTATAGCCCGGCAGCAGGTCATTTTTGTGCTGTTCTGAGCGCTGAATGAGCCGGTCGAACACCCGCCGGGTAGCCCCGGCAACCGCCCATAGCCGGTCGCGGGTGTAGAGTTTCAGGTCCACCAGCACCTGATCATTCCGCGAACGTCCGGAATGAATTTTCTTGCCGACGTCGCCCAACTTCCGGGTCAGCAGCAGTTCTACCTGCGAGTGAACGTCTTCCACCTCGTCTTCAATCACGAACTGACCTGCCTGAATATGCCGGTAAATGGCTTTCAATTCTTCGCCCAATGTCTTATGCTCTTCGCTTGTGAGCAGGCCGATGGATTCGAGCATACGGGCGTGGGCCAGATTGCCCAGTACGTCGAAGGGGGCGAGGTGAAGGTCCATTTCGCGGTCGCGCCCGACCGTGAAGCGTTCGATATTTTCAGCCGTAACGGTACTTTCTTTCTGCCAGAGTTTCATTCTTTACCCAAAAACGTCAGGGGGCAAAGGTAGGAATTTATGGGTATTGCGGCTAAATGCCCCTAAAAGCCCCTAAAGCGCCCGTCCGGGATTCAGAAGCCTATATCAGTCAGGAAATCCAGTTCCTGTCAATTGGCATCTTTGCCTTCCTGAAGTTTCTTAATCATCGTCTCGACGCTGCCCTTGTTGTTGCTGTCGGGAGCCTGGGGCAGGGCGGCGGTCATGTAGGGCAGGGCTTTTTTGTAATCACCGATAGCCGACAATCCGCGTCCCATGCCGACGTTGGTCGTGAATACGTTCGGATTTTTGTCGTAGTTCAGCTTAAACACCTCGTAGGCTTCTTTCGTCCGTTTCTGATTCAGCAGCGAACGTCCGTACTGATGCAGTTCCATCATCGACCCCAGCGGCAGGGCTTCTTTCATGAGCACGTCGGCCTCGGCCTGCTTGCCCATTTTCGATAGAACCAGGGCTTTGGTGCTCAGGGTCTGAAAATTTTTCTGCCCGACAAAAGCCGCGCTAATGCCCTGATCCGCCCAGGCGAGCGCCTGGTTCAGGTCAAGATTGTTCTGTACGGCGTAGTTGGCCGCCTGCACGAACGCCTGCCACGTAAAGCCATTCGAATTACGCAGTTCATTTTTGAACGAAGCCATCTGAACCTTGTGAACGTCGGCCTCTACCCGGAAGGGAATTATCCGTTTCTCCCACATCAGCGCCACGGTCGCCGCATTGTCGGTCTGGTCGATGAACTCGTATTTCAGCCATTCGACGGGCTGTTCGAGCGTCCGGTTTTTGACCGTTACCCGGAGAGCATCCTCCGCCGGGTCGTAGGTGTAGCTGCCCCAGGAGGTCGAGTTTTTCGAAAAGATGACGGTCGTTTCGTCGGCACCCAGCGCCATGAACAGGCCGTAGGTTCCGGCGGGCAGGTCTTTGCCCTCCACTTTCACGTCGTGCGAAAACTGGATTGTGGTGTTTTGGTTGGCCCCGGCCCGCCACGGGGCCTGTTTGCTGGTGCCGAAACCGAGGTCCTGAAAACCGTAGTGGGCCACATTTGTCCCCCAGATTTTCCCCTCGCGGCCTTTCACGCCGGGGCGGTCGTAGCGGAGGGTGATGCTGACCAGGCCGATTTGTTCGGAAACCGACGCCTTTTTGTTACCGCCCCCCGGCCCGGTCGTCAGCGGTTGAGCCAGCACAAATGTTGCAGGGAGCAGGAGCAGGTTAAAAAACAGGAGAAGCTTTTTCATGATAGTCAGAAGGTTACATTTGTAAACCAAAGAAAATAAGGCAAATTGGTGGTTGACTCACCCAGGAAGGGGGATTTGTGGACCCGTAACCCGGAAAGGTTTTCCGGGTCTGCCAGAGGCAGAACTATTCGTGCTTCGCAGGTCCGCCGTTGCGGTACGGGTCGCGGGCCGGAGCGAAGGTTTTCCGGGTCGTGCGAAGCACGAATAGTTCTGCCTCTGGCAGACCCGGTATCGATAATTTTTCTCAAAACACTTTTCCCGGAATGGGAAATTGTGTTTATGTTTGTATAAAATAGAAAGGCTACCGGACGGCGTTTCGACCTCAATCATGACAAAGTCGGATGCGCATTATTGCACTTAAAACATTACGGGATTTCTGGGAGAGAAATCCCGATGCGCAGGCAGCGCTAAAGTTTTGGCACGGAAAAATGAAGAAAGGTACTTACAGAACACCGCAAGAGGTGATTCTGGCTTTCAAAGATTCCGATACGGCCAGTGACGACCGCGTCATATTCAACATTGCGAAGAACAAGTACCGATTGGTCGTTCGAATTCGATACGACAAGCAGATATGCTGGATTCGATTCTTGGGTACGCATAAAGAATACGATAAGTTCGAATTCTAAAGTTTTAGAGGCGAGTTCTACTGAGTCGTAGAAGCCAAGCAAGAGTATGCAGATTAAGCCGATAAAAACAAAGATTGATTACGAAGAGGCCATGAAGATGGTGGAGGCTCTCTGGGACAGCCCTGCCGGAAGTCCTGAAGCGGATTACCTTGAAGTGCTGGCAATCTTAATCGAAGATTATGAAAGCCAGCATTATGCGCTTCCCGAAATCGATCCCATCGAATTGATTAAGTATCAGATGGACGAATTGGGCTTGTCGAGGTCAGATGTAGCTCCTTATTTTGGGGGGAATAATCGCGTATCCGAAGTCCTGAGCGGCAAACGGGGTTTGACCATCGGGATGATTCGGGAAATTAGTAAGAACCTGCATATTCCTGCTGACATGCTGTTGGGTATCTAAGGGCATTACCCTGTCATATGGCAGTGGACTATGTAAAGGGAAAGGCGGACTGAATGGCCCGCCTTTTTCATGGCTGTTATCCCACCGAATGTACTTACTTTGCAGCGCTTAAGTTTTTATCATGTCCGTAGAAAATAAAACTATCATCATTTCCGGCGCCTCACGCGGCATCGGGCGGGCTGCGGCCCTGCTGCTGGCCCAAAACGGAGCCAATGTGATTGCCACGGCTCGCAGCGCCGAAGAACTACAGTCACTGGAAGCGGAAAGCGGGGGCAAAATCATTGGCATACCCGGCGACATTGCCAGCGAAACCGACGTGCAGCGCGTGGTGCAGGCCGCCCTCGACCGCTTCGGGCGCATCGACGTGGTTATCAACAATGCCGGGTACGGCATCTTCAAAAATGTGGACGAAATCACCGCCGACGAGTGGGACCAGATGATGGCGACTAACGTCAAAGGCACCTTTCTGCTGACCAAAGCCGCCCTGCCGACGCTGAAAGCCCAGCAGAGCGGTCACGTCGTGGTGGTGGCCTCCGACGTCGCCAAGCGGACGTTTGCGGGTGGTTCGCTCTACACGGCCAGCAAATACGCCCAGGAAGCCTTCATGGGTGCCCTGCGCAAGGAGGTCCGCGAGTTTGGCATCAAGGTGACGGGCGTGTATTCGGGGCTGGTCGATTCGCATTTCCACGCGAAGGGCCACGGGCACGAAACGTCGAAAAACTGGCTCAAAAACGAGGACATGGCCGAGTCGATGCTGTTTATCCTCAGCCGCCCGGCACACGTCGTCATCGACGAGTTCATGATTCACCCGCTGGAGCAGGAGTATTGAGGTAAATGGGTTGAAATGCTGACAGTCGGCGATACGGAGTACTGGTCCCGCCAGGGCCTTTACAATCACTTGGCAGACATGGGTATTGCGCCCGGCGACGCCGTCATGGTTCATGCGGGTCTGCGGGCGGTAGGGCCGATGCTGGGCGGGCCGGATACGCTCATCGAGGCTCTGCTGGATGTCGTCGGGCCGGAGGGGACGCTGCTCTGCTACCTCAACTGGGAACAGCAGTATGAAGATGCGCTCGATGAAGAAGGCCGCTTACCCGACGCCCTCAAACCTCATGTCCCGCCCTTCGACCCGCTGCGCTCACGGGCCAGCCGCGACCACGGTTTTTTTGCCGAGGCCGTCCGCACGACGCCCGGAGCCTTGCGGAGCGCCAACCCTGGTGCTTCGGTAGCGGCAATCGGGCGTCGGGCCGCGTGGTTCACTGCCGACCATCCGCTCGACTACGGCTACGGTCCCGGTTCGCCGTTCGACAAACTGGTGCAGGTCGGCGGGAAGGTGCTGATGGCGGGTGCCCCGCTCGATACGATGAGCCTGCTTCACCACGCCGAGCATCTGGCCCAAATTCCTGGCAAGCGCATCCGCCGCATGGAGGTGCCGCTGCTCATCGACGGGCACCGTAACCCGGAAAGTCTTTCCGGGTCTACCGTCAGCATGGAAGGGTCACTGTGGGGCCCAACCAAGTGGCAGATGATCGAAGAGTTCGACACCGCCGACCCGGTCGTGGACGGTCTGGCAGCAGATTATTTCGGAACCATTGTCGGGGCGTTTCTGGCGGCGGGCCGGGGCCGTCGGGGCCGGATTGGGTCAGCGGACTCCGTGCTGGTACCGGCGGCGGAGATAGTGGCGTTTGGGGTGCGTTGGCTGGAGGAGCGGCTGTCTACCTGAGAGCGTAGAACCAGATGAGAAACAGGAAGAGCAGGAGAACGGAGCCAAAGCCCAGGTACCGGGCGGCGGATGAGTTAAGCCAGGCGTCATCTTTGTAGAGTTGATGGACGGCCTTGTAGTTCTCGGTTTGATATGCGGCCATGAATGCGACCAGCACACTGAAAGATATTTGTAGAAGCAGATGTAAGGGTCTGGTTGGCAATCGGTCCGGCAGGTTATATGCCTCTTTATAGAGAAACAAAAAAGCCAGATGTTTAACCAACGTGAAGATGCTGAACACGATGCAGGCCACCAGCAGCAACACGAAAGGCCCCGGCTTGGACGGTTGAGTATCTGTTCCCTGATCTGTTCCCTGAATGGTGCTATATAGAATATAAAACCATTTTTTGAAAAAAGCCTTCATGGGTATCTAAAAAGCTCGACAATAAAGACTCTGAATAAAAAAGCGGATGCTGCTGCTACGACGACTCCTGTAAACGCCAGAAATTTTGCAGGCTTTGAATTTAAGAAAACATTGTCTTTATATAATTCCATGATAGACTCATATCGTTTATCTTTTACGAATACAAAGTAAGTCACAACACAAAAAATTAAAACAATAAATAAAGTGAATGGCTTATGCCCAATCAGAGGCCACGGAGGCGGAACAAGGTAAAAGCGATTTTTTGACCAAAATCTGATATCGTGCCACAAAATCAGGCAAAAGAAAAATAAGCCGGTGAAAACAAGCACCATCAGAAAAAAGACTGTGCCGATGGTGGGATTGATAACCTGACCTTCATCTCCCTCTTTGTAATAGGATTTGCACAAGATATAGAACCATTTGTCGAAAAATTTCATAATAACATGCCGTTTGTATTAAATATTTTTCTTGCTGCTACCCTTTGAAGGGTAGCAGCAAGAAAGGTAAAAAATAGTTACGGAGCAACATAACCCTCTCCTGGGTGGCTCGCAGGAGTCTCCATGTTGGCTTTAATTAAAAGCCAGCCAGTCGAAACGGCAAAACCCACGATGTTGGACTTTATGAACAGAGAGCTCAAACCTACACAAGCATCTATCAAATGCAACCGTGCTTGTGGGTCATTAAAGATATCTTTTCCCGATGAATAATCGTTAGCTAAAGTTAAAAAACCGTTCATAGTGGAGGTCACTCCTACAATCTTACCAGCAAGAGAAATGGCAGCGATTCCTTTCAGGTAGGCAGGGTTCTGCTTTAAAAGTGTATCGAGGTCCCGGAGCGCGGCGTTGAGAGGGTCTACATCGAATAAATTGGCTATGGCAGTCGGCACGGGTGTATATCCATGCGCAATGCCATACACCTCCGTCCAGAGACCGGCATTTGCAATCGCAACGGATGCTCCGTCAAGCGCCGTCGTAATCCCCTGGGAAAGCACTGGGAGTTGATACCCTATTCCTATTCCGCCTCCAGGCACGGGATGATTGTATGAAGCATCATAGTTGCCGTGATAACCCGCATAACGACCTGATGATCCCCAGTAAAATGTGTTATACGAATTGTTGCCAGAGGGCGTAACGGTAACCTCCGGTAGATTTACCTCCCATGCATAACCCACTCCGCCATCCGACTCCAGCTTACGAGCCAAAGCAGACCAAGTACGTTCACCAAATGCTCCTGTCATAGTGTAATTAAATTAATAAAGTGTGAAAAAAATAAAAGCAAATACAATGATTAATTGATGAGATAAACCATGAAGTTTGTAATCTCTGCGCAAGATTAAAAATAGGTTTTACTAAAAACAAAATAATTGAGAAAAAATTTTATAGTCAAATATTTATGTATGACAATAAAAATAAACTATATTTTATGAATTATATATTTAAATCACTGTTCGTAAGAAACTATATATTAATTAATATTTAAAAATGAATATATTTTGTTTGCTTTGTCGATGAAATTATATCATTCATCAAGATTATTATTCATCGCTTAAGTCGTATTTATATGTGTTAGATTTGAATGAGATAAATATGAAAAGTCTACCACCTAAACGGCGTTTATAGTGACACCCAAAACCCCCACCGCCTGTTCCAGTTCCTCCACCGTTTTCGAGGCAAACCCCAGCCGGGTGTGGTGCCAGCGGTCCTGGCCCGAATGGTAGAACTGCCCGTTGTTGAACGAAAGCCCGTTTTTCCGGCAGCGTTCGGCCAGTTGGGGCAGGTCGATGGCTTCGTCAAAGCGGGTCCAGACGGCCATGCCGCCATCGGGGACGTCGAACGTCACGGCTTCGCCTAAGTGCTCCCGAAGTAGGGAACTGAACGTGTCCCGCCGTTGATGATAGATGCGCTGCGCTTTTTTCAGGTGCCGCTGCACGTCGCCCTCGGCCAGCAGTTCGGCCAGGGCCTGCTCCAGAATGGCGTCGCCCTGCCGGTCGATGATGCGCCGCAGATACCCCAGTTCCGCAATCAGATTCGGCGGGGCCACCACGTAGCCCACCCGGAAAGCCGGGGCGATGGTTTTCGTAAAAGAACCAATATAAATTACCATCCCCGACGCATCAGCACTCGCCAGCGGCAGAATCGGGCTGCTGGCATAATGAAAATCGTAATCATAATCGTCTTCGAGAATCGCAAAGCGATACTCCTCAGCCAGTTGAAGGAGTCGAATACGACGTTCGGCGCTGAGCGTCACCGTGGTTGGGTAATGATGGTGCGGCGTGACATACACCATCCGAACGGGCTGCTTTCGACAAAGTTCTTCCAGCGCGTCCACCCGAATGCCCTGCCCGTCGACCGGGACGGTGAGCAGCCGGGCACCGCATTCGTCAAAAATCATCGTGGCCGAGCGATAACTTAAGTCGCCAATTACCACTCCGTCGCCGGGCTGCAGCAGCAATCGACTGACCAGATAAATGCCCATTACGCTGCCCCGCGTCGTAAACAGATGGTCGGGCGTGGCGGCAATGCCCCGGCTATCGTGCAGGTAACGAGCCAGTTGCTGACGGAAGAACAAACTGCCGTTGGTGTCGGCGTAGCTCAGGAGCCGATGCTGAAACCCCCGCTGCAGGACGCGTCGGTAGCTGCGGGCCAGCGCATCCAGCGGAGCCAGCCGTCCATCCGGAAAGCCGTCGTCCAGGGTCAGCATCGGTTCGGCCTTGATGACCGGGAAAGCTAAATGGGGCCGGGTGTGAATGGAGAAGCCCGTCTGAGTCGGCAACTGTCCGGGGTGAATACCATCGAGCGGTCGCGGCTTCACATCCGGTAACTGACGGCTGACAAACGTTCCCCGTGAGGGATGCCCTTCGAGCCAGCCCTGCGCCATCAACTCGTCGTAGGCAGTAATGACGGTCTTGCGGTGGACGCCCAGCAGCGCCGCCATCGTCCGGCTACCGGGAAGTTTAGCGCCGGGAGATAATACGCCCCCTTTGACAGCCCGAATGATCGCCGCCACAATCTGGGCGCTCAGCGGGGCAGAGGCTTGCCGGTCGAGCGGGATGAGAGACAGGTAAGGCAACATACCGGACTATTGAAAAGTCAAAAACTGGTAGCCTGTAGTAGTCCGGCAAAGTACCAATTTTGTCCCGAAGAAACCAAACATCCGCATGACAACGCGCACGGAACTTACTCGTCTCCCCAAACGCGGCTCCCACGACACCGCCGTCATCAACCCGATTCTGGACGAAGGTCTGGTTTGCCACGTCAGCTATCAGGTTGATGGACAGCCTTTTCTGATTCCGACTGCTTACGCCCGCGTCGAAGACACGATTTACCTGCATGGCTCGGTCGGCAGTCATTTTTTCCGTGAACTGGCAAAAGGCGTCGACGTGTGTCTGGCCGTGACGCTCATCGACGGACTGGTGCTGGCCCGGTCGGCCTTTCATCACTCGGTCAATTACCGTTCGGTTATCGTGTTTGGGAAAACCCGTCTGGTAACCGACGAGGCCGAACGCTGGCTGGCTCTGGAACGCATCACGGAGCATCTGGTGCCGGGCCGCTGGGCCGACACCCGACAGCCCAACGCCAGTGAGATGAAAAAAACGATGGTGATTGCCATCCCGATAGAAGAGGCATCGGCCAAGACCCGCAGCGGCGGCGTCAACGACGAACCCGCCGACGCCGACCTGCCCCACTGGGCGGGCGTGCTGCCGCTCACCATCCAGGCCGGAACGCCCGTACAGGACCCTGCGCAAAGCCCGATGCCGGTGCCGGAGTATTTGATGGGAATATTTAGATGAATAACTCGCCGATTTTTCCATCTGGCGACCTTGCCGAATCATACCGAACCTGTACAACTCGTTATTCTGATTCAAACTGCTCTTACCAAAGTATGAGGTGATATAGCCCGAAAAGTAGTCAAATTGGTGTTAGCCTTCAAAATCAATAGATATATCACTCGTTCCAGATTTTACGTTAATTGGCTAAAAATCAGCCATGAGCCGTCATGCTATTCTGTGTGTGCTAACTGCCTGGGTTAGCCTGTTTGCAAACCCATCAATTAAAGGTCAACCTTTACAGAGAGCCAAATCACCGGGCCCTCCCAAAGCTTCTTTCGTCGCCGACCCCGACGTTCGTCTCACCTACGATGGCAATGTCGCCCACATGGAAGCTTACATGGTTGCTTCAGCCACAAATGCCAATTCCCTAGTCGTTGGTGGTGAGATGCTTGTTGCTGGTCGCCCCTTACGAACCACCGAAACCCGACTCTATCATAGTCAGGACGCCGGAGCTACCTGGACACCGGTTCTGCTGCCAACGGAGAGCAAAGGCGGATGGGATAATGCGGTGGCGACCGGACCACAGGGAGATTTTTATTTTCTGACCAACAACTTCAATCAGGGCTTAACCTTGTATCGCAGTTCAGATGACGGGCAAACCTGGCAGTCGACGGTTTTACCGGATGCCAAAGGCTGGGACCGACCCCATATGAACGTGGATCACTCGAACGGGCCTTATCGTGGCCGGATCTACATTGCCGGTGAAACCGAAAAGGGTGTGAGTTTGGTTAGCTCCTTCGATAGAGGGCAGACCTTTGACCCGACGGTTGTTGCCTGTCCGCCTAGTAACGGGTGGAATATGGCGACTACGGCCAGTCCCATGATATTGAGTGATGGCACCCTGATTCTGTCCTGTGCGCCCTATCCCAACTTTCCGGCTCGACAGTCTTGGCGAAACGCCGAGATTGGCTTAGTGCGCTCCACCGATGGCGGAAAACGCTTTACTCCCTACCGTCCCGCCCTGACGCTGCATCGTGCACTTCCCCAGGACTATTATCCGGCCAGAGCTCGGAGCGACGTGCTGCTGACGGGTAACTTCATGCCAGGTCCAAGCTTTGCCGTGGCTCCGGTCGGATCGCCGTACACAGACCGGCTTTTTGCCAGTTGGCAGGACATTGATTCTACCGGGCAGTCTCGCCTGCTATTTTCCTGGTCCGCCGACCGGGGTTTGACCTGGAGTTCGGCCCAACATGTGGATACCCACCCTCTACCGGGTCAAATAGGTGCCGATCTGCGCCAGGGCGTTCCCATGCTGGGAGTGAACCAGTCAGGTATAGTCGGCCTGGCCTGGTTTGATGGTCGTCATGCGGTGGCGCATGAGGGGTACGACGTTTATTTCACGGGTTCCTTCGATGGCGGGCTTACCTTTCAGCCCGCCCTTCGGTTGTCCTCCCAAACCTCACAACCCGCCCAAAGCAGGGTCAATACACTTCCCTCGTTCCTGGTGGGTGAGCCTTCCCCCAAAGGCGAACGAATCCTGAGTTTAAGTTCCCCCTTCAACCTGCGATCCACCGGTTCGGATTACGCCACTCTGACGGTCGATGCCGTCGGTCGATTCCATGTGCTTTGGCCGGATGCACGTGATAATCAGGCCTGGCAACTGTACACCAGTACTGTGCGGGTACTGGAGGCCAAAATCTTACAAGCCTTATTGGAAAAGCAAAAAAAGACGGCTCAGTCGCGGAATCAACCGCCCTGCCTATTGGACAGAACTATTCAACTACGGTTGGGAGAACCCCGCTGGGAGGCAAACGAGCACCAGATAAGCGTACCTGTCCAACTGGTGAATATTTCTTCAGATACGCTGGTGCATCCCATCACAGTGAGCGTGTACGGGGCTAGTTTATCAAGCGCCAGGGCCCGACAGTTTGTCTCTAACGTGGGATTGCCCACCTTCTATGATACGGCCCGCCAGGCATGGGGAGACACCACTGCCCTGAACTATCCGCTTTCGGCTCAGGCTCCGCTGTTTCCCAATGGGGTGAGCATGAGCCAAACCCTACGCTTACAGATAGACGCCCCGGAATGGATGGACTTTATGTTTCGGTCGACCATAACCACCACGGGGTGTCCGCCAGCCAAATAGCTGAGGACTCATTTGTTGTTCAGGTATGGATGAAACAGGGGCTGCCTAAACAGAATAATTATAGAATGCACAATGGACAGAAAGCCGAATACGCAGAATAGCCCGCCTCCCACCCATTATTCATTATACATTCTACATTATCCATTAACCCCTACTGGCTCCACTCCGTTGGCTGGCGGTCCCAGCGGTGGAAGCGGAGTTGCTGGAGCAGTTCGGGCGCAAGGCCTTTGGCGTCGCTGGCGGCACAGTTGGCCTCCACGTTCCGGAGTTTGCGCATGCCGGGAATGGTCGTATGTACGTCGGGGTTGCTCAGAATAAACCGCAGGGCCATTTCGGGCATGGTCATGCCGTCGGGAATCAGGGGCCGCAGCGCCTCGGCATGATCGACGCTGGCATGGAGGTTTTCGGGGACAAAATACGTCGAGCGCCAGTCGTCGGGCGGGAAGGTCGTTTCTTTGGTCAGGGTGCCGGTGAGCGTACCCTCGTCGAACGGGACGCGGGCGATGACGCCGATGTTCAGTTCGCGGCAGACCGGAAACAAGTTATCTTCCGGGGCCTGATCGAAAATGTTGTAGATGACCTGTACGGCGTCGATGAGGCCCGTTTGCAGCGTTTCGATGCAGTTGTCGGGCTCCCAGCGATTGACCGAAATACCCCAGGCCCGCACCTTGCCTTCCTGCGTCAGTTTCTGAACGGCCTCTTTCCATTCGTCCTGCCCCGCCCAGTCGTCTTCCCAGACGTGGAACTGCTGCAAATCGATTGTCTCGACGCCCAGATTCTGCAAACTCCGTTCGGTGTATTTGATGATGTAGTCGGCGGGGAAAACATCCTCCAGCCGGAAGCCCCGCCGGGAGGGCCATTTGCGGTTTTTGGGCGGAATTTTGGTGGCGGCGTAGAGCCGCTGGGCGTGACGTTTCAGCAGGCCGTTGAGGATTCGTTCGCTCAGGCCACTTCCGTAGGCATAGGCTGTGTCGAAAAAGTTGCAGCCCAGTTCGACGGACCGCTCCAGCGCTCGTTCCACTTCCTGCTGTTCGGAACCGGTCCAGCCTGCCAGCCCCCACATACCGTAGCCGACGTCGGACACCTGCCAGCCCGTACGGCCAAACGTTCTGTATTGCATGAGTTTTTTGGAAAGAATTAGACGATTTGTGTGATGAATTAAGCCGATATGCAGTAATTCATACTGATTAACTCGTTATTCCCAACTTCGTTTATGCTCATCCGAATTGTCCGCATGACGTTTCAGGAAGAAAAAGTCGGCGATTTCCTGACTATCTTCAACAACTCCAAACGAAAAATCCGGGCGTTTCCCGGTTGCCGTCACCTCGAACTTCTGCGGGACCTCGACCAGCCCAACATCTACCTGACCTACAGTCATTGGGACGGCCCCGAAGCGCTGGAAGCCTATCGTCAGTCCGAGCTGTTTAAATCCACCTGGGCGGTCACCAAAGTGCTGTTTGGGGAGAAGGCGGTGGCGTTTTCGGTGGGGCAGGAGGAAATAGTCGGACTGAAATAGGAGAGGCCTGCCTGGAGGCAGATACGTCAAGAAAATACAGCCGCCCTGATTCGGTCAATTGTTTGAAAATTGTAATTTACGCTTTGATATTCGTTAAGCAAGCCTTTGTAGGTCAGTTACTTTTGTAATGAGAACACAAGCAGATTGGATAAAAAATTTAAAGGAGTATAAAATGAGAACGCGGATGACACGGATGCTTCGCAACGCGGATAAAAACGGATGTGCTGAATGAAGAGAAATCCGCTCTAATCTGCGTTGCGAAGCATCCGTGTCATCCGCGTTCCAACCAGTTGCCTATGGAAAACGTCGAATCCATCGAAGCCTTTTATAAGCGGAAGTTTGATTTCATGCCCGACACGCTGAAGAATGAAATCGGGCATTTCAACGTCTTTCCGCTGGAGCCGGTCGAGCCGGGCAAGGCGAAACCGCTGCCTTACAAACGCCGGGACTTCTACAAAATCATGCTCGTGCTGGGTAACATCGACGTCAATTATGCCGACCGCGTCATTCCGATAAACCGGCAGGCGCTGGTGGTTTCACATCCGCTTATTCCGTATAAATGCGACCACCTGGATCGCATCGAGGGGGGCTACTACTGCATTTTCAATCAGCACTTCTTCAATCAATTCGGCAATCTGAATCAATATGCCATTTTTCAGCCGTCCGGCCATCATGTTTTCGATTTATCGGACGAGCAGGTAGAGCAGGTAAGCGAAATTTATCGAAAGATGTTTGCTGAAATCGGTTCGGACTACATTCACAAATACGACGTATTGCGGAATCTGGTGTTCGAACTGCTCCATTTTGCCATGAAAATGCAGCCCCTGGTTCAGATTGAACAGCAACCGATGAACGCATCCCGGCGCATCGCCACGATGTTTCTGGAATTGCTGGAACGACAGTTTCCGATTGACGAAAACCACCCCGGCATTCGCTTCCGGTCGGCTTCGGAGTTTGCCGGACAATTGAACGTCCACGTCAATCACCTGAACCGGGCCGTTCGGGAGAATACGCAGAAAACCACGACGCAGCTTATTGCCGAACGGATCATGCAGGAAGCCTGCATCATGCTCCGACAAAGCAACTGGAATGTCTCGGAAATTGCCTATGCGCTGGGGTTTACGGAAGTGACGCATTTCAATAATTTCTTCAAAAAGCACGCGGGGCAAAGTCCGCTAAAATTCAGGAGCCATGTTAGCTAAACATATCTTTTCTGCTTTACTGGCGACGTATCTTTTTAGCAATAAAGCGTTAGCGCAGACCAAAAAGCCGATGGTGCGTCTGGCGAAGCTCGTCATCGACGCCAGGCAACTCGATGCCTACAAATCTCTCCTGAAAGAAGAGATCCAGGCCTCCGTGCGACTCGAACCCGGTGTGCGGACCCTCTACGCGGTTTCGGAAAAAGAACGGCCCACGCATTTCACCATTCTGGAAATCTACGCCGACTCCGCCGCTTACCGGGCGCATCTGCAAACCCCGCATTTTCTGAAATACAAAAACGGCACAGCGAAGATGGTCAAATCGCTCGAACTGGTTGAGGTCGACCCGCTGGTGCCGGATATGAAGATAAAGTGAGTTGGTTGAATATCTTGTTTGAAATTCGTAATTCTCCGTTTGTTTTTCGTTGTTTTTTCTTCGGATTGTCATTGAAATTTGTATTCGTATCAATCTGTCTATAAACGAATTAGGTCATGACGAACCAACAGAAAAACGTGGAAAGCCGCCAACCGCTGGCCCGTCGGGGTTTTCTGAAGACCGGAGCCGGTCTGGGAGCCGCCCTGCTGACCGGGCCAGTTCCGGCACAGGCGTTGGCAGGCGAACAACCCATCGCTACGTTGTCGGACATCAGCCAACGTCGGACGCTGGGTTCAGGCAAACACGCACTTACGGTATCGGCGCTGGGCCTCGGCTGCATGGGCATGAACTATCATCGCGGCCCCGCACCCAACCGCAACGCCATGATTCGACTGATTCACCAGGCCGTTGACCTCGGTGTTACGCTGTTCGATACGGCGGAAGTCTATGGCCCCTACGTGAACGAAGAGTTGGTCGGCGAAGCTCTCCAGGCGGTTCGCAAGAAGGTCATTATAACTACCAAGTTTGGCTTCAACATCCAGAACGGGCAGATGGCGGGTCTGAACGGTCGACCGGAACAGATTCGGCGGGTGGCCGAACAGTCGCTGAAACGGCTCCGCACCGACTACATCGATCTGTTCTACCAACACCGCATCGACCCCGCCGTGCCCATCGAAGACGTAGCCGGAACGGTGAAAGACTTAATACAGCAGGGAAAAGTCCGGAATTTCGGCCTGAGTGAGGCGGGCGTCGACACCATTCGGAAAGCCCATGCGGTGCAACCACTTACCGCCATTCAAAGCGAGTATTCACTGATGTGGAAGAATCCCGAAAAGGCCGTTCTACCCCTGTGTGAAGAACTCGGCATTGGCTTTGTGCCCTACAGCCCGCTCTGTCGGGGCTTCCTGACGGGCCTGCTCAACGAGCAAACGAAGTTTGTGAAAGGTCAGGACAACCGCGCCGACCTGCCGCGTTTCACCGCCGAAGCCATGAAAGCGAACCGGCCCCTCATCGATGCGCTCTATGCCTTCGGGAATCCGCGTGGGCTGACCCCGGCGCAGGTTGCCTTGACGTGGCTGCTGGCGCAGAAACCCTGGATTGTACCCATTCCCGGCACCACCAAGCTCGCGCATCTACACGAAAACCTCGCCACGGCTGACCTGCGCTTCACGCCCGACGAACTCCGTGAACTCGACAACACCATCTCGCAAATCAAAATCCACGGCGACCGCTACACGGCAGTCGAGCAAAGCCGGGTGGGGAATTAATCGATGAAAGCTATCACTCTGACCCTCAACGGCAAACGTCAGACCCTGACCGTTGATCCGGAGATGCCCCTGCTGTGGGCGCTCCGCGACAAACTGAATCTGAAAGGCACCAAATACGGTTGCGGCATCGGGCAATGCGGAGCCTGTACGGTCCACTTCAACGGTACGGCCACGCGCTCGTGTCAGTTACCCATGTCGGCGGTGGCGGGGCAGGCCATCACCACCATCGAAGGACTGTCGGCCAAAGGCGACCATCCCGTGCAGAAAGCGTGGCTCGAACACGACGTAGCGCAATGCGGCTACTGCCAGGCCGGGCAAATCATGAGCGCGGCTTCGTTCCTGAAAACAACCGCAACGGCGGGCCGGCCCAACCCCACCGACGAAGAGATCGAAGCCGCCATGAGCGGCAACATCTGCCGGTGCGGAACATACCTGCGGATCAAAGAGGCCGTTAAAGCGGCTGCTGGAAAGTAATGTATAATGTGAAATGAATAATGTAAAATGCTGCTAACGAGGGTCTTGTGCTACGCATTGTCCATTATTCATTATTCATTCGATTTATGACATGAAAACTTCCCGAAATTCCCTAAACCGGCGTTCGTTTCTGAAAGCCTCCGCGCTGGCGGGAGGCGGGCTGCTGCTCAATTTTAGCTGGCTGGCTAAGGCGCAGGCCGCCGGAAAAGCGGAGACTCTGAATCTGCCCGAAGCACTGACGGAAATCAACGGTTACGTCAAAATCACGTCCGACAACGTCATCCGGCTGATGTGTCCGAATCCTGAGTTCGGGCAGAACGTCATGACCTCCCTGCCCATGATTCTGGCCGAAGAACTGGACGCAGACTGGAAAAACGTGGTGGTCGAGATGGCTCCCCATGACAACGTAAAATTCGGCGCTCAGTTTACGGGCGGCAGTCAGTCAGTGAGGGCCTACTGGAAACCGTTGCGTCAGGCGGGGGCCTCCGCCCGGCACATGCTCCGGGAGGCCGCTGCTCAGACGTGGGGCGTACCGGTCGATGAAGTTTCAACCCAGGCGGGTGTGCTGCGTCACGCCAGCGGCAAATCGGCCACATACGGCGAAATGGCTGCCAAAGCGGCTACGATGGCCGTTCCAATAAACGTAACCCTTAAACCACCGAAGGATTTTTCGGTGGTTCGTCGGTCTACCAAAAATGTCGAAGGGACAAAGGTCGTCACGGGTAAACCACTGTTCGGCATCGACTACGAGCAGCCGGGTATGCTCATAGCGATGGTGCAGCACCCTCCCGCATTCGGCATGAAGCTGAAATCGTTCGATGCCGCCCAGGCACTGAAGATGCCGGGTATCAAAGCGGTTTTCCCGATAAAAGTATATGAAGATGGTACCGAACGGGGGCTGTTTGAAACCCGCACGTTCAATGACCTGGTCGCCGTGGTGGGCAGCAGCACCTGGGAAGTCATGAATGCCCGCAAGAAGCTCAACGTGACCTGGGAGCCGATGCCTGATTTCAAAGAGGTAATCAATATGCGCGGTAACAAACGCGAGGAACTGATGCCCGCCGGTCTGGAAAGCACCGCCGCCCAACTCGAAAAAATGCAGGAACGTGCCAAACAGCCTGCTACGGTGCTGCGGAAGGACGGCAACCCCGAAATGGCGTTCAGAAACGCTGCCCAGATTCTGGAACGAACCTATACGGCTCCGTTTCTGGCTCACAACTGCATGGAGCCGATGAACTGTTTCGCCCACGTAACGGCGGAGAAAGCTCTGTTCGTCGGGCCGTTGCAGGCACCCGGTTTTGCTGAAGAGACGCTGGCGAACCGGTTTGGCCTTCCCAAAGATAAAATCGACATCCGCATGACCCGGATGGGAGGCGGTTTCGGGCGGCGGGCCTATCCGCACTACATGGTCGAAGCGGGCCTTATTTCGCAGAAGGTCAATGCGCCGGTCAAACTGGTGTATAGTCGTGAAGACGACATGACCTACGGCATCTACCGGCCCATGTACACGGCCACGTACCGGGCGGCTCTGGACGCCGACAAAAATCTGATTGGCTTTCACGTAAAGGGAGGCGGCATTCCCGAACACCCGGTTCACGCCAATCGTTTTCCGGCAGGTGCGGTGGACAACTACCTGGCCGAAAGCTGGGAGATTCCGTCGAACATCACGATTGGGGCCTTCCGCGCTCCGCGTTCCAACTTCAACGCCGCCGCCGAGCAGTCGTTTCTGGACGAACTGGCCGAACTCATGGGCAAAGACCCGTTCGACCTCCGGCTCGACCTGCTGAAACGGGCCAAAGAAGCTCCTGTCGGTAAAAACAACGACTACGACGCCGACCGCTACGCCGGGGTGTTGACGCTGCTCCGCGAGAAATCGGGTTGGGACAAGCCCGAAAATAAGCGAAAGAACCGGGGCGTGGCGGCCTATTTCTGCCACAATTCTTACGCGGCCCACGTCGTAGAAATGACCCAACGCGACGGACAGCCGTATGTGGAGCAGGTCTTCAGCACGGTCGACTGCGGTATTGTGGTCAACCCCGACGCAGCTATCAACATGGTGCAGGGAGCCGTGGTCGATGGCATCGGCAACGCCCTGTATGGTGCCCTGACTCACAAGGATGGAGTGGCCCAGCAAAGCAACTTCGACCGGTATCGCATTATCCGGCACAACGAAGCGCCCAAAAACATCGAGGTTTATTTCGTACAGAACGACGTCGATCCGACGGGTCTGGGCGAACCGCCGTTTCCGCCGGTGCTCGGGGCGGTGGCGAATGCGCTATATAAAATGAGAGGCAAGCGGTTCTATCAACAACCGTTTATGGAAATGGAAAAGATATAATTTTAGACAGGATTACAGGATAAATAGGATTAAAATTTTCCTAAAAAAGAAATCCTGTTCATCCTGTAATCCTGTCGAAAAACATTAATCCTGTCGAAAACACAATCCAGCCAACAAGACAATGCAAAAACGCACATTAGGAAACAGCGGCCTGGAAGTCTCAGCACTCGGTCTGGGCTGTATGGGCATGAGCTTCGGCTACGGTCCGGCGCAGGACAAGCAGGAGATGATCGCCCTCATCCGGTCCGCCGTCGAGCGCGGCGTTACCTTTTTCGATACGGCGGAGGTATACGGCCCGTTCATCAATGAAGAACTTGTCGGCGAAGCGCTCGAACCCTTCAAAGGGGAGGTCGTGATTGCCACTAAGTTCGGATTTGCCCCGGCAGCAGAGGGGCAGGGGCGCTGGAGCGAACTGAATAGTCGCCCGGAGCATATTCGGGAAGTGGTCGAAGCGTCTCTCAAACGACTCCGCGTGGAGACCATCGACCTGCTCTATCAGCATCGCGTCGACCCGAATGTGCCTATCGAAGACGTGGCCGGAACGGTTAAAGAACTGATTCAGGAAGGAAAAGTGAAACATTTTGGGCTGTCGGAGGCGGGGGCGCAGACCATCCGGCGGGCACACGCCGTGCAGCCTGTTACGGCCCTGCAAAGTGAATACTCACTCTGGTATCGGGAACCAGAAGCCGAACCCATTCCCACGCTCGAAGAACTGGGTATCGGCTTCGTGCCGTTCAGTCCGCTGGGCAAAGGATTTCTGACCGGAAAAATTGACGAAAACACCCGGTTCGATCCGACCGACTTCCGCAACGTCGTACCCCGTTTTTCGGAGGAGAATCGCAAGGCGAATCAGGCACTGGTCGATTTGCTGAACCGCATGGCTGAGGCGAAAAACGCCGCACCTGCTCAAGTGGCGCTGGCCTGGCTGCTGGCACAGAAACCCTGGATTGTACCCATTCCGGGCACGACGAAACTACACCGTCTGGAAGAAAACATCGGGGCCGCCGACCTGGAACTTTCGTCGGACGACCTCGGCGAAATTGACCATGCCGCCTCGCAGATTACCGTACAGGGTGCCCGCTACCCCGAAAGCGCCGAACGAATGACGGGGAGGTGAAAAAAAGGAGGAAGGGAGGAAGGCAGGAAAGAAGTAAAGGAATAAAATTTCACCGTCTCCTATTCCCTTCCTCCTTTCCTCCCTCCTCCTTTTCTCCTTTCATTCCAATTCCAGCAACTTCCGCAGTTCCGTAGCTTCCTGGGGTTTCATGCGTCCGGCCAGGACGAGGCGGAGTTGTCGGCGGCGGAGGGCGCTTTCGTAAAGCTCTTTTTCTTCGTCGGTCTCCGGAATCACGCCCGGCACTTCGATGGGTCGGCCCGACTGGTCGACGGCCACGAAGGTGTAGAACGCCCGGTTGGTGCTCACGCGGTGGCCCGCCGGAATGTCTTCGGCCCAGGCTTCGATATAGACCTCCATCGAGGAATTGAAGGCCCGCGTTACCTTGGCGTGCATGGTGACGATGTTGCCGAGCTTGATAGGTTCGGCGAAGGACACGTTATCGACCGAGGCCGTGACGACGATGCGGTTGGAGTGTTTCTGGGCCGCGATGGCGGCGGCAATGTCCATGAAGTGCAGCAGGCGCCCGCCCATCAGATTGTTGAGCGTGTTGGTGTCGTTGGGCAGCACCATTTCGGTCATCACCGTCAGCGACTCGCGGGCGTATTTGGGTTGTGGCATGAACGCGGTTGGTTGTTTTTGGGTGCAAAGAAACGAAGAAGATCGCGTTCGTCCGACCCCTCGGCGCGGACGAACGAAAAGTAAGCTTCATTTGACTCCCAGGCTCTCTACCATCAAAAAAATGTTGATTACGAATCTCTGCATTACGACAATGTGTTTTATCGTAGCATTATAAAAATGAAGCGATATGCAAACCACTGGAAATACGATTCTGATTACGGGAGGCAGTACAGGCATTGGCCTGGCGCTGGCTGAGGCGTTAATCAAGGCCGGCAATGAGGTGCTCATCTGTGGCAGACGGGAGGACAAACTAATTGAAGCAAAGCAGCAATTTCCGCAACTGCATACGCGTGTCTGTGATATTGCGAAAAAATCAGACCGCGAAGAACTGTATCAGTGGGTGACTTCCGAATTCCCGCACATCAATATGCTCTTCAACAATGCGGGCATCCAGAAAGAAATCGATTTTCTGACGGGTGCCTCCGGGTTGTACGATGAGGATAGCGAAATCGAAACGAATCTGACGGCCAGTATTCATCTGGCCGCACTCTTTACTCCCCACTTTCTGCAGCAGAAAAGAGAATGCGCCATTGTCAACGTAACATCTGGGTTGGCATTTATACCGCTGAAAATTGTACCGGTTTATTGCGCCACCAAAGCGGGGCTTCATTCTTTTTCCCTTTCGCTGCGGTCGCAGCTAGCCAAAACCAACGTGCGGGTGTTTGAGATTGCCCCGCCGATTGTAAAAACGGAGCTTCACCGGGAAGCAAAGGCCCGCAAACAGTCGCAGCGGGGCATTGAGGCTCCGGTCGTCGCCGAGGCAGTGCTCAAGGCCTTGGAAAACAATCAGTACGAAGCTATAGTCGGTCAGGCCAGAACATTGAAAGGGGCATCCCGGATCGCCCCCCAGTTTTTTCATAATCTGCTTAATAAACTAGCGGCTGGGTAAATATGGAACCCCAAAACCGGCAAACACGCATTTTTTCTGGGTCTTCGCCCAACGCCAACGGGTGTTGATGGGGGGCGCATAACTTCACTGAACACACGTACCTGCACCTTTACACACCCGTTTGGTTGGGCTGTCGGCCTGACCTCGCGGCCTGCTTCCTGTCGCCGGAAGCCTACCCACGCAGAGCGGCTTACTCTACTATTTACGAGCAGATAATCCCTGCTGAACTTGAAGTACAAAATCAATTGAAACGCCGTTGTCCTCTGCTATTTCTTCAACCGTGAGTTTGCCACGATTTAAGGCTTTTGCAACAGCCTCCGTTTTTACCTCTGATTTGGCTTCTTCAATTTTCTTATTCTCGTTTTCCACCGCTAACGCATTGGCCGAAAGGGTCATTTCGTAGGCCATCCGTTTTTCGGGAGTCATCGCCCGTGTGTCCAACTCCTTAATGGCCGCTTCTAACCACTCCTCATTCCAGAACTGAGGAAACTGCTTGGGTTTGGTAGCTTTGTGTATGGTCTTCATCGTATAAATGAGTTTGTCCAAATCGGTTTGAACCCTGGATAACCGCTTTTTGAATTTAGCCAATTCTACCGTAATAAACGTGGTCTGGTCGTCAATCAGTTCGCCTTTCTCGTTTTTCAGCACCGCAACGTTGTGATAATCAGCAATGTGTGAAAAGATGTTGACGGCCAAAATGCCGATGCAATAAATCTTGGGTAAGCCCTCAAACTTGTACTTGCCTTTCCGAACCAGCGTATTCAGACGATAGAACGAGTAAAACTTCATACGTTGGATGAAGTCAGGGTATTGGCTCAACTGCATCTCGACAATGAACTGATTGCCCCGTTCATCCACACAAGCCACATCGTAAACGCCACTCCGACTGTCTCGGGTCAGACCGGGAATTTCGCTTTCGATAAACTCGACCGTCTTTATAGCTACTGGTGATTGAATCAGCGCCTGCAATGATCTGCGTAAAAAGCGTGTGTCAGTCTCGTTGCCGAAAGTGACTTTGAATCCGTAATCAGAAAGAATCGAAATAAACCGCTCGTTCTCGTTGTACAAGTCCATGCGGTAAAGGTAGCGAAAAGTAGGCTACCTAATCGGAGCATTTCTTTTGTCGCAGGAGAACCGATATTTGAAGCCCAAACCCCTTATTTAGATGCTTCTCGTGTCGACCGAAGCCGAACAACGAGCCAAAACTACCTTGTGTCGGGACAGACAGCCTGTCACCCGAACGCCGGACCTTAAAGCACTCGCTTTTTGGCTGATTCACCCAACATACTATTGTACGCAAAGTCGCTTAATGGCACTGCGCTGATAATCAGCTTGAAGTAATTAAGCGTCGCATTTCAAGCAGCACCTTTGTGGATAGGTTGCCAGGAGCGTCGGATAGTATAACAATGCTATGTAACGGGCGTGAGCTTTACAAAAGAATTGAGTAAACGGTAAGTCCTTCAAAGTCAGTATACAAAACCCTTCGGCGGTAGGGCTGAAAAAGCAAGTGGCCGGTGTCATCTCTGACACCGGCCACTTCGTGCGCGTTTAAAACGCTCATCTCGCCCGTCTCGCGTTGAAAGGGTCCGACCGCTGCGGCGGACCGTCCCTCGGCGCGGACGAACCTCAATTCTCGCTCCGCACGGAACCCGCCCCCGACGTATTCGAGCGGACATTGGAAGCGCCGCCCCGGTAGCGGATGCTGCTGGCCCCGCTGGCGTCGGCCTGCAGGCGTTCGGTCACGAAAAGCTGCGCTTTGCTGGCCCCGGAGGCTTCGACACTGGCTTCGGCCAGTTTCAGGTCGTAGGCTTTCAGGCTCGTAGCACCCGAAATTTCACTCTGCATCCGGGTGGCCTTCCCAGTCAACACGACGGTGGAGGCTCCCGAAAAGTCGGCATTGACGCGGGCGGCATCGACTTCAATTTCCGCGTTGGAGGCCCCCGAAATGTCCAGATCCAACTGGTCAACGTCGCGGAACCCTTTCACTGAGGAACGCGACGCGCCTGAGAAGGCCAGCCCCCGGAGTTTGGGCATGGTGATGGTGAACGTCACGCGTTCGCGGTTTTTGTTCCAGGTGCGGTCTTTGTAGCCGACGTGCAGGGTGCTGTTGGTAACTTTCGCTTCCAGTTCGTCCAGATCCTGTTTGCGGCCCGTCGCCGTGATTTTGTAGCCGCTGCCCTGCGACACGTTGATGACGAAGGCGCTGCCCATGTCGAGCCGGTCGAAGTTGCTGAACGAGAGCGTACGGGTTTCTTCCTGTGCGACGGCGGCAAACGACAGCGCCGACAGGCAGAGAATCAACAGGGAGTTTAGGGAAAAAGTCATGGCGTTGTGTGTTGATTGGTTCAGATAACGGAAAGATGCAAAATAAAGGACCAACGTTGCACGAAAAAAGGCCGGATTGAGTATCCGGCCCCTTCTTCCGTAAAATTTACTGCACATTCCCCCTCCGTTCCTGGCCGGTTACCTTGCTGGCGCCGGACGTAGAGGAGCTCAGGTCGTCGACTTCGCCGAAATCAGCCCGGCTGGCTCCCGATGCATCCACCCTGGCCCGGCTTACGCGGGCGTCAGTAGCGTCGAGCTTACAGGCCCCCGACAGTCTGGCTTCGACCTGTTCGCTGCGTCCCCGCAATCGGGCCCGCGAGGCACCTGACATCTCCAGTTTCAGGTCGCGGGCGTTCACGTCGACCAGCGAGTTGCAGGCTCCGCTCAGACTCACCTCCAGACGGCTCAGGCTATCGAAGCCCGTGATGCTCGACCGGGTGGCACCCGAAAACTGGACGCGCTGCACGTCGGGCATCGTAATGGTCAGGCCCATGCGCTGGCGGTCGGTCCAGCCGAAGATATTGTCGTTTTTGAGTTCGACGGTCAGTTCGCCGCCTTCGACCCGCACCCGCAGGTCGTCGAGGTCTTCCTCCCGGCCATCGCCCACTACCTTAAAGGTGTCTCCTTTCCGGATACGAACGGCAAATGCGCCGCCGATGTCGACTTTGTTGAAATTGGCAGCTTCAAACTGACGGGTGTTGTTGCTGCGTTCGTAGAAATCGTCGCCCAGTTCGCTGCGCAGGGCGCGGTCGACGGCATCGTCGGTATCGAAATCATCATCGCGGTCGAGTTCGCGGGGGCCGCTCAGGCTCACCAGTCCGTTGTCCTTCGTAAACTTCCAGAGTGTGGTCGTCATGCGGTCGAGCTCGGTGCGGCCAAATTCGTTCTGAATGCGGCGGGCAAACTCCGGCGTCATGCGGAACGGCTGTTCGTAGGGTACATAAATCTGTACGTTGATGTTCTGACCCCGGAAGCGGCTGCCCGGTTTCAGCTCGTATTCGTCGTCAAACGTAGCCGTCGAATCCTTTACCGAAAAATTATAAACCGTTGCCCGGGCATTCTCCTGCGCATCCTGCCGCGAAGCGCCCTGCGCCCGAAGGCGTTTGACGACTTTCCAGCCGGGACCAGCGTAGCCCTCCAGTTCGATGGACGCGTTGAAACCTTCATCATCGAGGTTATTCAGCGCCAGCGTCGGCGTACCCGTGAACGCAACCGGCGTAGCTTCTTCTACGATGCCTGAGCGGCGGAAATCGGCCACCAGCGGCGGTACGGTCATCGCCAGACCAATCAGACTCAGGAACCAGATGCTCAGCATCGCCAGATTGACGCGGCTGCTGACCATCGCCCGGCGGGAGATGAGCGTAACGCCCAGAATCGTCAGCGCCAGACCAGGGATGAACAGAGCAGCGAAGGCCGACAAAATCATCGGTACGCTGAAGTCCTGCCGGAAAAGCTCAATCGGGAAGTCACCGGTTTGTACTGGAACACCTTTCATGCCCAGCGCAGCGCCCAGACCCGCCAGCGCCGCGAGCATGATGGAGCCGCCAACGATGACCAGAAACACACCCACCAAAACCCGGATGATGGCCCCCAGACTGACGGCCAGCGGCCCGATGGCCCGGCCCAGTCCGTTGAACACCGCCGCAATCAGGCGGAACGGAAACAGCAGCACCTTGGTCAGCGTCGATTCCTCAGCGGTTTCGTTGATATTCAGGCTGCGCTTGACGTTATGTTCGATATTGGTCAGCGTGATGGGCTGACCTTTCATTTCCATCTTTTCGGTCATGGTGTTGGCGACCGGAGCGATGATCCACAGCACGATATAGGCCAGCAGACCGGTTCCGAACAGAAAGATGCTCAACACCATCAGCAGACGAACCAAGCCCGTGTCGACCCCGAAATAAGCGCCGATGCCGGACGCTACGCCGCCCAGTACCTTATCATCAGGATTGCGGTAGAACTTCTTAACGGTCTTGTCTTCCTCCAGCGTCGTGGAGCCGGGAAAGGCAATCCACATGGCGATGTACAGGATAATCAGAAACCCGGAGAAGCTGACACCCGCCTCCTGACCCGCCGGGGACGACAGCACCAGGGCCACCAGCGCCAGCCGAATCCAGACGGGATCGATGCTGAAGTAATGAGCTACGCCGGAAGCCACGCCGCCCACGACCTTACGTTTGAGATCGCGATAGAGCCGACGCGGGCGGCTTGTAGCCTGTCCCGACGGGGGAACTGTCCCGCCCGTCGCCTGCTCATAGGCCCGTGCGCCAGGGTCGGTTCCGGCGCTGCGACCCTCGGCCCGCGTGGCGCCAACCAGCACTTCTTCCTCCTCGACGGCCTCGAAGTCGGCTACCGTGCCCATCGACCGCATGAGCTGCTCGATGTCTTCCAGCGAAATAACCTGCTTGTTGTCGGCTTTGAGTTTGTTGTGCAGTTTTTCGGCAATCCGGTTTTCAATGTCCGTGATAATCTCCTGACTGTCTTCGTATGTGGCAAAATATTGCTGGATGGAGGTCAGGTAGTTTTTCAGTTTATCGTAGCCGTCTTCCTCAATGTGGAAGATGACGCCGCTGATATTGATACTTATCGTCTTTTTCATGGCAGTTGTCGGAAATAAGAGTCGAGTGAGTTTAGGTTAATTGTCGCCGTTAGCGGGAGGACTGCCCGCTGCCGTTTCCGTCGCAGCATGGCCGTTGGTGGCCGCCCGGTGCTGGTCAGTGCGGCTGACAATCGTATTGACCGAGTCCGACAATTCGCTCCACGTTTCGTTCAGCACTTTCAGAAACGACTGACCCGTTTCGGTCAGAATGTAATACTTGCGTGGTGGCCCGGAGGTGGATTCAACCCATTTGTAATCGAGCAGGCCGGTGTTTTTCAGGCGGGTCAGCAGCGGATAAAGCGTCCCTTCCACCACCATGATTCGGGCCGAGGTCAGCTCATCCAGCATGTCGGAGGCGTATACCTCCCCCCGCGATATGATGTGCAGAATGCAGAATTCCAAAATTCCTTTTCGCATCTGCACCTGGGCGTTTTCAATATTCATAGCCGTACATTGCTGTTAAAATTAGTTGGTGAACAAGCGAGTAGCCGGTGACTTTCATAGGGTGTTGTTTACTGTTCGTCAGGAAGTAGGCGTCACCCGGTACTCAAGTATCGATGGTTCAAAGGTACACAAAGGTACTATGCAATGCAAGGTACTTTGACGATAAAAACCGTTAATGAGGATGAATGGTTATAAATCCGGGATGAATGGCAGTTTTCACAAAAGGGCAGGATGCGGAACCATCCTGCTACCAGTTTTTCGTATCTTTAACCATCACAAGGACTTATGTTACCGTAACTCTATGCCAAGATATACGTTGTTACTAATTTTTCAATTTATTGTCTCTACAGTTTTCGCCCAGTCAGGTCGCTACGGGAATGAATGGATTCAGCATGACCAAACCTATTATCGAATCCCCATTGCCCGCCCCGGTTTATACCGGCTGACGACCGACGACCTGCGCCGGGCGGGTGTACCGGTGAGCACGGTCGACCCCACGACGCTTCAGGTATTCCGGCGGGGCATCGAACAGGCCATCACCGTAGCGGGCGAAGCCGACAAACGGCTGGATGCGGCAGATTACCTGGAATTTTTTGGTCAGGCCAACGATGGTCGGCAGGATTCGGCGCTCTATCGTCCGGCCAGCGCCCAGCCGCACTCGTTCTACAGCATGTATTCCGACACAGCGGCGTATTTCCTGACCTGGCGCACAGGTCAGGCAGGGAAGCGGATGACCGTCGTCGGCGAAACCAGCGGAACTGGCTTATCGGCAGAACCGTACGTTCTGGCCGATCAGCAGCTTTTGCTGACGCAGGAGTATACTTTCCAGCAGTTTGCGCCGAGCCCCACGCGGGACGAGGTTTTTTTTGAGGAAGGCGAAGGCTGGACCGGACCTATTCAGCAGCGCGAAACACCTTACGTTCAAACCATAAAGCTGGAAAACTGGCAGCGGTCAGCATCGGTGCCAGTGTCAGTGGAGGTGCTGCTGAATGGGCGCGACAATGCCCAGCACGTCGTGGATTTGTTTGTCGGAGCGAGCCGAAGACTGCTCGGTACGGCCCAGTTCGATTTGTTCCGGACGACCCGGCTGAAATCGACCATCGACGCGGGCGACGTCAATGCTGCCGGGGAACTGATTCTGACGACGCTCGCCCGTGGGACGGGCCCTTCGGACCGCTATTCGGTGAGTCTGATCCAGGTTCGTTACCCGCAGGAACCTTCGCTGACGGGCCTGACCCAGCGTTCGTTTCGTCTGCGCCCAAACTCGCAGGGCCGTTCGCTGCTCGAACTGACCAATGTGCCGCAGAACGTTGTTTTACTGGATATCACAGATTCTGGCAGTCCCCGACGGCTGGCCGGGCAGCGGGAGGGTACGACCCTGCGCCTCGTTGTCGACAAAACCACCACGGAGCGGGAACTGCTGGCCCTGACAGCGCCCGTAACTCCAACGCGCCTGGAACGGGTCTCTTTCCGCCGTCTGGATCCGGCCAAAGCCAATTACCTGATTGTTACCCACGAACTGCTGACTAAACCTGCCGGAACAGTGGCCGATCCGGTGCGTGCGTTTGCCGCCTACCGGGCTTCGGCACAGGGTGGCCGCTACGATACGCTGATCGTTACCACCAAAGAATTATACAATCAGTTCAGCTACGGCGAACGGACGCCGCTGGCAATCCGACGTTTTGCCGACTGGATGTTCAGCGCCGGACAAAAAGACAAGTTTCTGCTGCTGATGGGGCGGGCTAACAGCAATTACCCGGCCCGGAAAAATCCTAATCAGTATATCATCGACATCGTTCCAACGATAGGTTATCAGCCAGCTTCCGACATTCTGTTTACGGAGGGACTGGCGGGTTTTCCGGCCAACGTTCCGGCCATGCCGACGGGCCGCATCAACACGCTGATGCCGCAGGAAGTGCTGAACTATCTGAACAAAGTAAAGGAATTCGAGAGTCTGCCCCTTTCGGCGCCCTGGCGAAAGGATATTCTGCATCTGAGCGGCGGCCGGTCGCAGTTCGAACTCACCACGTTCCGCGACATGCTCAGCATGGTGGGGCAGACGGCGCAAAGCCAGTTTCTGGGGGCGGAAGTGATTGCCCGTACTAAAAAAACCGACGAACCCGTCGAACGCATCGACGTGGCCGACGTGGTCAATTCGGGAGTTTCGCTCATTACGTTTTTCGGACATTCGTCGCCTACCGTAACCGACGTCGATTTCGGACGACCCTCCAATCCGGCGCATGGGTTTCGGAACAAAGGCCGCTACTCACTGATGTTTTTCAACGGCTGCGGCGTGGGTAACGTCTTCTGGGGCGGCACCAACATTCTGAGCACCGACTGGATGATGACACCCGACAAGGGAGCCATTGCCGTACTGGCACACTGCTATTCGGGTTTTGTGGGGCCGCTGAACAACTTTGTGCAGGTTTTCTATCGGACGCTGCTGGCCGACAGTGCGATGATGAGCCGCCCCATCGGGCTTATTCACCGCGAAACCACCCGCCGGGCGCTGGTTGAATTCAAAGGAGATTTCGACATTGCCAACGCTCACCAGATGGTGCTGCAGGGCGATCCGGCGCTGCGCATCTACCCCATGACCCGGGCCGACTTCGTTCTCGATCCCGAAGGGGTGCAGGCGGAATCCGGAAGCCGGAAAGATTCGGTGCGGCTGCAGGTGGTGGTGCGCAACGATGGCCGTTTCAGCCAGGGCGAACGCGTGACGCTGGCCGTCCGCCGCCGACTTCCCGACAGTGGCCTGCAACGACTGACGACGCTCTCCAATCTGACGATAGTGAACCGCGACACGCTACGAATCGCTTTCAAACCGGACCTCGCGACCGGAACGCGGTATGAACTCGTGGTCGATGGAGATAACCGCGTAACGGAACTGGACGAAACCAACAACCTTCTCGTTTTCGACGTGCGGGACTCCGGAGCCGACTATACGATTGTACTGCCCGAATCGGGGCAGCGGTTCCCGACCGACCGCCTGAATCCCCTGCTGGAGGTGACCTTCGACGGTCGCCGCCTGACCGACGGCGCTCTCGTGTCGCCCAGTCCCCTGATTCGGGTCGTGGTGACGGATGAAGACCGTTACCGTATCCGGCAGGACACCGTGGGCATCGACCTGCTGCTGCGCCGTCCCTGCTCCGGCTGCGATTTTCAGCGGGTGACGCTAGCTGGCCCGCAGGTGCGCTGGCAGCCCGCCGACTCCGACAATCGGTTTGTTCTGGACTACCGACCGCAGAATCTGCCCGACGGTCTGTATGCGCTTCAGGTGCAGGCCACCGACGTGAGCGGCAACCGGGCCGGACCGACGCCTTATGAGATCACGTTCCGCGTAAAAAGCGAGGATAGTCTGTCGGGCCTTCGGGCGATGCCGAACCCCTTTTCGCTGCAGACGCATTTTCAGTTTACGCTGACGGGCCGCGACAGTGTCGGCACCGGGCGCATTCTGGTCTACAACCTGACCGGGCAGGTGGTTCGGGAATTAAGCCAGGCGGTGCGTATCGGGGAAAACTTTGTCGAATGGGACGGACGCGACGGGGGCGGCGTTCCGCTGGCTAATGGGCTGTACGTGTATCAGTTAGTGCTGCCCGATGGGCGGAAGAAAGACGGAAAAGTGGTACTGAGCCGATGACGAATCGGTCGTTAGCAATGCATCGTCGAGAGATACGAAAAAGCCTCGTAGAGGCGACCTGTCCATAGAATCAATCATTCTGGAGACGGGACGAAAGCCCTGTAAGGGTGACCTGTTATTAATGTAAAAAGATTTACAGGTCACCCTTACAGGGCTTTTTCCAATTTTGGAATGGCTGCATTCTATTAACAGGCCGCCCCTATAGGGCTTTCATGGCTTAATCGGCGGGGCTTCTATTAGTGGCAGACAGCCGTCAATCCCAGCATTCCATCAGCAGCAGATCCCCGGAACGATAGCGGATGCGGACAAATCCGTCCTGGGCGGCTTCGTTGTTGGAGCCGGTGCGGTAGCCCAGCGTGAGCGTTTCGTCCTGTAGATTATATTTCAATCCTTCGGTGACGATGCCTTCCACCGCCCCGACCGGAATCAGGGAAATAGGTGTCCCTTTTTCATACCATTTTTCGAAAGAACCGTTGAGCGGAACAATTTTGGAATGATCGTCCAGCATCACCAGCTTGATTTGGTGTTTATACCGGACGATATTGGTCATATTGGTGATGGCGTGGTCGGCCCGGCGGCCCGTTGCCCACACGATGTTGACCGCAGGGAAGCCCCGCTCAATCAGAAATTCGATGCCTTTGTCGAGGTCGGTTTTGTTCTGATCCGGCGTCTGGATGATGTCGATGGGGTACTGACGCTGCCGGACGAGTTCGAAATCCGGCTGATGGTCGAAGTCACCCAGCCAGGCGTCTGCCTTGATGCCGAGGTCCAGCACCCGCCAGATAGCGTTATCCAGCACCATCACATACGGACTCCATTCGAGCAGTTGCCCGAGCAGTTCGGGGTCGCAGCTTTCGCCATTGGCAATCAGGAGGGCCGGTTCCTGCTTTTCGCGAACGATATGATGAGACGACATGGCCGCGAAGATACTCTGTTTTCGTATTAAGCCGGAGGGTGCGGGCGCCTTCGGGCAGGTGGTCAGAAAAAGTTGGACAGAATAGGTGTCTGTTTACCCGATTAGGTCTCTAAAGACAACAATTCGTGCAGTATATCTGCCACTTCGCATAACAAATTATTGAAAGTGGAAGTATTGTATTCAACCTTTGTACCCTAAATCAACGCGTCTTGGAGCAGCCTAAAGACAAATGGCTTCGGTGGATCGGGATCCCGCTTTCAGTGTTACTGTGTAATCTTCTTTTTCTGAAAGATTACCGGTACGACGGGCTGATTTATCTCCGGACGTCGCTCACCGGCATCGTGTACGTATGGCTGCTGTGGAACGTACTCCGGTACTGGATGGTGCGGATGCGGCGACGCTTCCCAGGGGTTGGGCAGACATTTAAACGGGTGCTGGTAACGTTTATGGGGTATCTGGTCATCGTTACCTCTGCACAACTGGGCATCGTCTACCTGACGGGCAGCCTGACGCGGTGGGCGGGCGTACCGGCAACGTATGAAGTGTACCTTACGCAGGTGCTTATCGGCCTTGTCAGTATGCTGACGATTGGCGTAGGCTACGAGATAATTTATTTCCTGCAGAAATACCGCGAAGCCGTCGAGGAGTCGGAAGCGGTGCAGAAAAACCTGCTGCAGAGCCAGTACGAAACCCTGAAAAGCCAGGTGAATCCCCACTTCCTGTTCAACAGCCTGAACTCGCTGTCGGCGCTGATTGCGGAAGACAAAACCCAGGCCGGAGCGTTTCTGGACGAACTGTCGAGCGTGTATCGGTATCTGCTGCAAACCAATGAGCGCAAACTGGTGAGCCTTAAAACGGAACTTAGGTTCATCAAATCGTTTTTTTACCTGCTCAAAGCCCGTTACGGAGCCGCCATCGACCTGAACCTGGATATCGACGAAACGGCGCTCGACGCCTGGCTTCCGCCGTTGACTTTACAGGTGCTGGTCGAAAATGCCATCAAGCACAATACCCTCCTGCGGGAACAGCCGCTACAGATCTCCATCCGCACAGAAGAAGCCTGCCTGATTGTGTCCAATAACATTCAGCGAAAGACGATTCAGGTCCGGACGCAGCCCGGCGGCCTCAACACCATCTCGGCCCGCTACCGGGCGCTTCAGTTTCCGGAACCGACCATCACCGATGACGGCAGTACGTTTAGGGTGCGGTTGCCGCTTTTGCAAAAACTTGTCGAATATTAGTACATTTAGTGGACAGACAGCGCCATTCGTTTGTCGGTCAACCCCGTGAAGCTCGCCCAATATACCCGGCAGGACCCCTGGATAACCTGGCTCATTCTGCCTCCTTACATGCTGACGATCAATTATCTGCTGTTTGGAAGCCGGTACTTCACCCATCTGTTCACCTTTGTCGTTGCCACCGCCATTGCCCTCGTTCTGGGGGCGTTCAGCTACCAGTTCATTCATACGCAGATTGCCGTCTACATTCGCCAGCGGATGCCGCACCTGCGGCTGACTGTCCAGCGCATCGTTCTGATGCTGCCGCTGCATGTTCTGGCTAACACGGTATTTACGTACTGCCTGTTTCGGGTCTACGAAATCCTCGAATTTCCGGGCTATCAGTTCGACGGGCAGCGTTTCCAGTGGGCGCTGGTGGCGGGTGTGCTGCTGAACGTAGTGCTGACGCTGACAAATGAAGGCGCTTACTCGTTCGAGGTCTGGCAGCAGAAACTCCAGGAAACGGAAAAACTGCGAAAGGCCAATCTGCAAAGCCGTCTGGAGAGTCTCAAACAACAGGTGAACCCGCATTTTCTCTTCAATAGCCTCAATACCCTGTCGTCGCTCATCGACGAAGACACCGACCGGGCCGAGCAGTTTGTGGAGGAACTGTCGAGCGTATACCGGTATCTGCTGCAGACCAATGAGAACGAACTGACCACGCTCAGCACGGAACTGGATTTTATTCAGTCGTATTTTCACCTGCTCAAAACCCGGTATGGCAGCGGCATCGACCTGCAGATTCTGGTCGCCGACCGCTACCGTGATGCCCGCCTGCCGTCTTTGTCCCTACAGATGCTGCTGGAAAATGCCGTAAAACATAACGTTATTCTGGCTGAACAGCCGCTGCACATTCTCATTCGGACCGACGACGAAGGCAATTTGGTTGTCGTCAACAACCTGCAGCGCCGCCCCACACGGGTTATTTCCAACCAGATCGGACTGGAGAATATCGCCACCAAATATGCGCTCCTGAACCAGTCGGTGGTGCGGGTAGAGGAGAACGAAGAGTCGTTTATGGTTACACTGCCGCTGATTACAGACCGCGATTAGCCGCTTACACTTCATACACGACCTTTACCGTTTCATACGTCGGTCTGGCGGTTCCAGCCGAATGCACATAGGTGAAAAAGTGGCTCCTCATTAATTTGAAAAGGAAAGCACGCAAACGTGCGTAAATCGCGGATGAAGCAGTCAGAGGGCTGATTCCGCCGACCCTGCCAGGCTTCATCTGGCAGCAAACCAGGACGAAAAGACATGAACGTATTTGTAATTGAAGACGAAGAACTGGCCGTTCGAAAACTGACCAAACTGCTTCAGGATGTCGACCCCAGCATCCAGATTGTCGGAACGGCCGCCAGCGTACGCTCGTCGGTGAGCTGGCTGGAGGAGAACCGCACCTCGGGCGCCCCAGCCCCCGATCTGATCATGATGGACATCGAACTGGCCGACGGTCAGAGTTTTGAGATATTTGAGCAGACCCCGGTCGAATCGCCGGTTATCTTCACCACTTCCTACGACGAATACGCGCTGCGGGCCTTCAAGGTCAACAGCATCGATTATCTGCTGAAGCCCATCAAACGCAACGAACTGGAAGCCAGTCTGGAAAAACACCGGAAACTCCGGTCGATGCCCGAATCCGAGCGCCACGAAGCCACCGACAATGGCCGGGTGTCTATCGAAGCGCTGGTGCAGCAACTCCGTCAGCAGACCCAGCCCACCGACTACCGGAAGCGGTTTCTGGTGAAACACCTCCAGCAGTGGGTGCCGGTGGAAGTGACCGACATCGCCTATTTCTACTCCGAAGACGGCATCAGTTTGTTCCGAACCCGCGCCAATCAGAAATTCTCGGTCGATTATACCCTCGACGAACTGGAATCGATGCTCGACCCAACCCAGTTCTTCCGCGCCAATCGTCAGTTCATCGTCGACATCAATGCTATTCAGCAGATACACCCCTACTTCAATAATAAACTGAAACTCAGCCTGAAACCTAACCCCGACGATGAGGTGCTGGTCAGCCGCGAACGGGCTACGGATTTCAAGAAATGGATGGGGAAGTGAGGGAATCAAATCCACTCTTTATGCTTAGCGAGAGTGATGGCGGCGGCGACGATGGCGAGCAGACTGAACACGACGCTCCAGAAGCCCACACTGCCGGACGTGAACACGCTGGTTTCAAAATTCATCCCGAATATACCCGCCACGGCACCCACCAGACCGAGCAGAAACGTGGTGAAGGTCAGCGCTTTGATAAAGTCATTGGTGGATTCTGCCGTGCGGGAGGTGAACAGGTTGAACGACCCCAGCACCAACTCGCGGGCGTTGCCGTGGGCGTCGACAACCCGGTCGAAGCGGCTGTTGAGCGCCTGAAAATGGGTGCTGGTGCCCTCGTCCATCAGAATGGCGAAGTCGGGGCGGGTGAGGCCGAAGAAAACCTCCCGGTGGGGCAGCAGAATACGCCGTAGCTGCGAAAGTCGTTTCCGAATATGTACCAGCCGGGTCAGATATTCTTTATCGACCCGGCGTTCCAGGATTTCATCATCGATTTTATCGACCAGCATCTCCAGATGCTCCAGCGCCTGAAAAAAGCCCGACAGGTGCCAGTCGAGCATGGCAGCAAGCAGTGCGCTGGCGGGCATAGCCCCGATTTTGGTCTCGCCCCGGTCCTGTTCCCGAAAATCTTTCAGAAAACTCACTTCCTGATCGTGAACGGTGACCACAAAACTGTCCCCGCAGATAAATTCGACCGGATTGGTTTCCAGTTTGCTTCGGGTGCGGGAATTGAGCGACATGACGCCGAACTGAAAATAATGGCCGTAGTTCAGCAATCGGGGCCGACCCGGCGACTCGATAGCCATTTTCACGGAGTCATTGTGCAGCTTCAGCACGTCGGCGACCTGCTGGAGCGCCTTTTTATCTTTGACCGGAATGTCGATCCAGAGCAATTGCTGCCCGGACAGCTTTTTAATCAACGTATCGGAAATCGCTACTTCCTGATCTTCGCCTTCCGCATCGTATAGGTAAGCGACTGCGTTCATCAACCTCTTTTTGCACAAAAACCCGGATGGAAGCTAAGCGGCTGAAATTCTGATTGAATGGGTTATTTTTAACGCAATGACGCGAAGTATAGCGCAAAGAACGCAGAGAGAATCTTTGCGAACTTAGCGTTACCCTTTGCGTCATTGCGTTAAAAAACCTACTCAATCAACGGAAGTTTCACCGTAAACAGCCCTCCATCTTCTTCCACCGTGGGCAGGGGCTGGCCCAGCATCTGGTACTTCGTCAGAATGTTGAGCAGGCCTTTTTTCGTGGACTTCACCCGGTCGGCGGGCTTGCGCTGGAGGTTGTTGCTGACAATCAGCCAGCCCGACTGATTGGTGGCAATCTGGATGCCGAGCGGTCGATTGGCCGAAACGACATTGTGCTTCACGGCGTTTTCGAGCAGGAGCTGCAGCGTCAGCGGCGGCAGTTGGAAGTTCAGAAACCGATCATCGATCCGCACCGACAGCGAGACGCCCTGTCCGTAGCGTGTTTCGAGCAGATTGTAATAGGAACGGACGAAATTCAACTCCCGTTTCAGGGTGGTCAGTTCGTGTTCGTTGGTCTGGAGCAAGTAGCGATAGACCGACGCCATCTCGTCGACAAACTGCTCGGCCTTGCCGGGAGCCTCCGTAATCAGCGCCGAGAGCGCATTCAGCGAATTGAACAGAAAATGCGGATTCAACTGCGACTGCAGCGCCCGCATCTGCACCTCCGACATTTCCTGCCGCATCTGCTGCACGGCCAGTTCGGCCTCCAGATGTTCGCGCTGATGCTGTTCGCGCTCGCGGGCCAGTTGCTGCCCGATGATGGCATGACGGATGGCAACCCGCCGCTGCCGGTAGCTGAGTCCGAGCGAGAAACAGACCAGTTCGCAGATGATGCCAATCTGCATGTAGGTAAGCGCGACATTCCAGCACAATTGACCGAATTCCTGATTATTAGGTGTTATAATGGACAGCACCATCGATACCAGCCCGCCTACCAGCAGAAACGCGGTGCCGACGATGAAGTAACGTGCTTTGGCATCCTTCAGTCCCCAGATTTGCCCGATGGCATAGACTCCCAGCACAATCATGAAGATGCGCATGAGCAGAAAAGCGCGTTCGTAGAGGTCGTACTGCCAGGTGGGCAGGATATAGCACAGCGTAAACTGAAAGCCGATGTAGGCCAGAATGATGAGGCGGGCGTAGCGAAGCTGACCGTAGAAATCGGGCAGTCGTCGGCGCAGGCCCACAAACACATCCGCAAACTCGAAATACACGATATAGGCGGCCATCGGCGCACAGGCCCGGATGAAATAGTAGGCTTCCGGCGACATAACGCCCCCCACCTGACGCATCCGCGAACCGAAATAGAACAGCCAGGCCAGCATATACAGCGTATACAGGCCGTAGATGCGCTCGCGGAAGCTGATCCACTGCACGACGTTCAGTAAAAGAATAGAGGCCACCATCCCGGTAAAGATGGAGGCCCACACGTCGAAGGTCATCGGGGTACGTCGGTTTCGGTTGACTTACTCGTGTCCCCACCAGCCTTGCTGGCGGACGGGCCGACGGCGGGAGCGGGGCCGCCGCGTCGGCTTGCGAATCAGAATGCTGATGAGTCGTTTCATGGTTAAAAAAGAGGTTTGGTTTATACGGCCTTCCAGGTCATGACCGCCTTGAATTCATTGCCTTCTTCCAGTACTTCGACGGCGGCTTTCAGGGTGCTGCCCGTCGATTCGATAATTTTCCATTCATTGGCACCGTCTTCGTCCGTGATGGTCAGAATTTTGGTGTCGGCGTTGTAGCTCCAGCGTCCGGCGCTGCCGTCGGTGGGTTCGTCGTCATCGCATTTCAGTTTGCCGTTGCTGCCCGACAGTTTGCCGTTTTTCTCAAACGTAACGGTATTGTCTTTGTCGCAGGGGCGCATGAACTTCATCAGGTCGGCGTCGGGTTTGCCGTCGCCGTCGAGGTCCTGGGCGGGGTCGAGGGTGAAGGCGCTCAGTTGCCAGCTTTTACCCACAAACGCAGGTGTGCCATCGATACCGCCCGGTTCCACGCCGTCTTTATCTTTGTTACAGGCGGCGGTAAACAGCATCAGGCCCAGCAAAAGTGACCAGAGAGAAAGAGAAGAAAATCGGTTCATCGTAGTAGTTGTTGTTATTTGTTGTTTGAGATAAAAAAGCATTAGTCCTTCGTGAGAACTGATGCAAAGTTGGCCTAACCGACTGAGGCTGGAAACGACAACCCCGGCGAAACGGGAAAAGAAGGCGATGAGTTGGGAAAAAGGGGGTTTGGCCGGGAAGGTCGGGGGGGGGCTGGATGTTATACAGGATGGCCCCCTTTCCTTTCCACTGCGTACAACTCCGGCTTGGCGAAGTCATGCCGAATGGCACAATATATGTCAACTTCAAAAAAATATTTCTAATTTTGTCCAAATTAGAAAAGCTCAATCGTCATAAAGCTGACAACAATAATCGTTAACTTTTAAATTTAAAAAATGACAGGATTTATGATAATATTGGATTAAGTGAATTGCAGTACAAGGGAAATTTGTAAGTACGCATCGTTCAGGCTTTGAGGGGAAAACTGTGAAACCCCACATCGTTATCACAGATGCCCTTTATGCAGAAGTTAGTGAACTGGTTGGCAGATGCATCATCATGAAAGCCAACAGCATTGACGAGGTCGCTAAATTGGCGGAAGAATGTCCCATTTTAATATTGTCGGACACGTAGAAGTAAAAAACATTTTAACAACCAACTAAATGGCATTACCAAATATCTTTTCAGCAGAGACATCAAACCACATAATTGATAGAATCAGTCGCTTAGGCCCAGCGTCTCAAGCCAATTGGGGCAAAATGAATGTGGCTCAAATGCTTGCTCACTGCAATGTTACCTATGAAATGGTTTATGAAAACATTCATCCGAAACCAAATGCTTTTGTGAAATTTATCCTCAAAATGGTGGTAAAGAAAAAAGTAGTTACAGAAACACCGTACCCAAAAAATGGAAAGACGGCACCTGCTTTTATTATCACTGAAAGCAAGGATTTTGAAAAAGAAAAAGAGCGCCTGATAAATTACATCTTACGAACCCAGGAATTGGGGGAAAATTATTTCGATAGCAAAGAGTCTCATTCGTTTGGTGTCTTGTCAAAAGCAGAATGGAATAATATGTTTTATAAGCATCTTAACCACCATTTGACACAATTTGGCGTATAATATCAAAATTTAAAAGGGTGCATTTTAAATTATGACATGATGGAGTTATAGTTCAGACACTATGATACTCTGAGGCTATTTAACTTTCTCTTCTGTGTGAAAATCTTCTGTCTACGGTAATTTGAAATGCCCCTTTTGAAATAATTTCATGAATGCCTCTGCTCGATTGAAGGCTGGAAATAGCCTTCTAATCACTGCATATCTAAACCCCTCAATACAACGTCTTATCATTCTTCTCCATCCATTGTTCAAACACGGTCCAGGCTTCGTTCTGCAGAAGCTGCTGCATCGGGATGCGGCGCTGTTCGCGGGGTTTGTCGATTTCCTGGTAAATGAAATGGTCGTCGAAACCGGCTTTGGCGGCGTCGGAGTGCAGACAGGCATAGACAATCCGGCTCGGTCTGGCCCAATAGATGGCCCCAAGACACATCGGGCAGGGTTCGCAGGAGGTGTACAACGTACAGCCATCCAGTTGAAAATGCCCCAGATTCCGGCAGGCGTTGCGGATCGCCACCACTTCGGCATGAGCCGTGGGGTCGTTGGTGAGCAGGACTTCGTTGCTGCCCTGGCCTACTATCTGCCCGTCGCGGACGATAACGGCCCCAAACGGGCCGCCTTTTCCGGCCTCCATGCCTTCGCGGGCCAGCCGGATGGCCTCACGCAGGAAATATTCGTCGTTCATGTAAAAAATAGTTTTGTGCTTTGGTCGCTAAAAATACCCCTTGAAGGAGGCTCCGCCGCTAAAACTGCCCCTAAATCCCCTGAAGGGGACTTGGCGCTGCCTCAGTCCAGAACCTGAATGAGCAAAGCGAAGTCCCCTTTAGGGGATTTAGGGGCTAAAGGACCAGCCCTTCTCCTTAAACCACTTTCAGCGCCTTTTCTCTTTCCGCCGGGTCGTTGACGTTGGTCAGTTCGCGGACGTCGACGATGTCGAGCAGCGTAATGTCGCTGTTGATGAGCGCCTTGCGCGGACACGAATGGCCCATCGCCAGAAATTGGAGCAGCACCGGGTAGGCGCGGGGTTCCCAGAGCGTGATGAGCGGTTCGGGAAAGCGGCGGTCGCTGTCGTAGAAGGCCGTCGCCAGCTTCGACGCATTACGCCCCTCCACCAGTTGTCGCAGGCTCGCTTCGGTCAGCAGGGGCAGGTCGCAGGCAACGCTCAGCCAGGCGGCGTCGGGCCGTTGCCGGAAGGCCGACAGAATGCCGCCCAGCGGTCCCAGCTCCAGAAACGTATCTTCGACTAATTGGAACGAAGACCCCCGAAGCCCCGCCGCCTGCGCCGCGTTGACCGACAGAAAAACGTCGTCGCATACGCCCGACAGCAGGTCATACACGTGCTCCCGCTGCGGGCGGTCGTGGTAGGTCAGCAGGCCTTTGTCGGTGCCCATCCGGGTGCTTTGTCCACCCGCCAGCACCAGACCCAGCAGGGGCGGGATTTGCCCGGCCACAAACGCCCGCACAAACTGAATGATCCGGTCGGTTTCGCTGAAATCGAGAACGGGTATCGCGGGTAGATTATCCGCGAGATAATTCTTAAGGTAATCCGGCAGTTCGGCCCCGTCTTTCCGCAGAATGAGGCGGACGTCGGTGAGCCGGTCGAGCTTCTTTTCCAGCGGCTTGGCCGCATCGACCACTACAATCTGCGCTTTGGCCGTGAAATGGTTGCCGTTGACCAGCACCCCATCGTAATCGTTGAAAAACGGTTTCCACTGGTAGTCGTTCAGCGACCGGGTGGTGTCGAAACGCCGGAACGAGATTTTATCCGTAAACACCAGTTCAGCCCCTGCCGCCAGCGCCGGAATAGTTTCGGGAGCATCTTCGCCCTTATGGTCGGCATCGACGTAAGCGATCCGACAATCGGCGCTCAGGGCTTCCGTGATAGCGTAGGCCAGTTTTTTAACCTGACCGCAGGGCGTTCCCAGAATCGCCAGTTCAGTGCGGGCGAAGGTGCCGAGGGCCGGGCGGGTCAGTTTGGCGTGTTTCTCGTGCATGGGGTCAAAATTAACATCGAAAGGATTTTAACCACAGAGGACACAGAGGCGGTCCGCCGCTGCGGTTTCACGGAGAGAACAGAGTTTTTTAAGGAAATAATTCTCTATGTCACTCTGTGAGAGTCTCTGTTACCTCTGTGGTTAACTTTACTGCCCCTGCATACAGTCCCAGCAGCACCTTCTCCGGCGTCATCGGCGCATCGAACGGCAAATCTGCCGACGGGTTGAACGCCCTCACCGCATTCAGCAGGGCAAAATACGCCCCGATGCCGTACATCAGCGGCGGTTCGCCCACCGCCTTCGACCGGAAAATGGCGTAGTCGCTGCCCGCCGTCTCCAGAAAATGGACGTCCAGCACCTTAGGAACACTGTAGATATCCGGAATCTTGTAGGTCGACAGAGCGTTGGAAAGCAGCCGTCCGTCGGGGCCGTAGCGCAGGTCTTCCATCGTCATCCAGCCGACGCCCTGTACAATGGCCCCTTCGGCCTGCCCCCGGTCGACAATCGTGTTCATGCTCTGCCCGAAATCGTGCGTCACCCGGACATAATCAACTTCGTAGGTGCCCCGCCGACAGTCGACGGTCACGCCCACGAAGGCCGTTCCGTAAACGTGGTAGGCAAACGGACGTCCTTTTTCGATGGTCGGGTCGTAATGAATGTCGGGCGTGGCGTAATGAGCGTGTTCGGAAAGATTGACCCGCTGCTGATAGGCTTCCTGAATCAACGCGTTCCAGCCCAATCCGCTGGCCTGACCATCGACCCAAATTTCTTCGTTTTCGATACGGACGTCGGCGGTATCGGCCAGGCCCAGTCTGATTCGGGCAACGGTCAGTAGTCTATCCATCAATGTGTTACAGGCCAGTTGCAGGGCTTTTCCGTTGAGGTCGGAGGTGGCGCTGGCGGCAGAGGGCGAGGTGTTGGCGATGCGGGTGGTGTTGGTCGGCTCGATGTTGATGCGTTCGGGACGCACCGACAGGCAGCGGGCCGCCACCTGCACCATTTTTGTGCTGACGCCCTGACCCATTTCCACGCCCCCCGTGCTGACGCCCACGCTGCCGTCCGTGTAGATATGCACGAGCGCCCGTGCCTGATTCATCCATTTTTTCGTGAATGAAATCCCGAAGCAGATGGGCATCACGGCCAGGCCTTTCTTTTTCAGGCGGTTATTTCGGTTAAATTCATCGACTTCTGTCTGCAGCCGGGTTAAGTCATAACGGCGTTCGGCGTCGGTCCAGCAGGGTTCGGCTTCGCAGCCTTCCGCAATTTGCCCGTAATGAAACGCATCGCCTTCCCGCATCAGATTGGCCCGCTGAATGGCGCTGGCCGGAACGCCCAGACTTTCCGCCGCTTTGGCAATGGCCGACTCGATGACGAACATGCCCTGCGGCCCGCCGAAGCCCCGGAAGGCCGTATTGGACGGTAAATTCGTCCGGCAGCTATAGCCCGTTACCGTCAGGTTGGGAATGAAATACGTGTTGTTGGCGTGAAAGAGACTGCGTTCCAGAACGGCGGGCGAAAGATCGGCGGTGGCTCCGGCATTCTGATAAAACGTGGCCTGATACACCTTGATTTTCAGGTCTTTGGTTAATCCGATTTTGAAGTCGGACGAATACGGGTGCCGTTTGCCGGTCATGCGCAAATCCTCCATCCGATGCAGCACGTACTTGACCGGGCGGCGGAGCAGGTGCGTTGCCAGCGCGACCAGCGCCGCCCAGGTGTTGGCCTGATCCTCCTTGCCGCCGAAACCGCCGCCGAGCCGCGTCACGTCGACCTCGATTTTGTGCATCCCCACGCCCAGCACCCGCGCCACGGCCCGCTGCACGGCGGTTGGTCCCTGCGTCGACGAAAAGAGCCGGATGTTGCCGTTTTCGAGCGGGAGGGCGTAGGCTCCCTGCGTTTCCAGATACAGATGTTCCTGTCCGCCGGAATCGGCCCGGCCTTCAAAAATATAGTCGCATTCCCGAAAGGCGGCTTCGGCGTCGCCCGTCCAAAAAGTGCGGGGCGGGACAATGAGTTCTCCCTGAGCCGCCGCTTCCCGTGGGTCGGTGATGACAGGCAGCGGGTCCATCTCCACCCGAATTTTCCGAACGGCGGCCTGGGCCGTCTCTTCGGTTTCGGCCACAACGAGCGCAACAGGCATACCCTGAAAATCGACGGTGCCGTCGGCCAGCAGCACCTCATCGGGCACGATGCCGCCAATCTGGTTTTCACCCGGAATGTCGCGGGCCGTGATTATCCGGACGACACCCGGCATAGTGAGAGCTTCCGAGAGGTCGAGATTCCGGATGCGTCCGTGGGCGACGGGCGAGCCGAACGCAGCCGCATACAGCGTTCCCTGCGCCACCGGCAGGTCGTCCAGATAGAGCGATTCGCCCCGAACGTGGGTGTAAGAGTCGATGTTTTTCATATCCGTAACCCGGAATGACTTTCCGGGTCTTGAGCGAAGCTCAAAAACATTCTGCCTGCTGTAACCCGGAAAGACTTTCCGGGTTGTGCGAAGCACATGATTTTCTGCCTGACGGCAGACCCGGAAAGACTTTCCGGGTTGTGCGAAGCACATAGTTTTCTGCCTTCAGCAGACCCGGAAAAACTTTCCGGGTTACAGCAGAGCACATGGTTTTCTGCCTTCAGCAGACCCGGACCGGGTCGCCGGAGCGAAGACTTTCCGGGTTACAGCAGAGCAGCAACTGCTTCACCAGTAGTCGCTTATACTCCGCCGAGCCGCGCACGTCGCTGATGGGCGAAATTTCGGTCTGGGCAAGGTCGTCTGCTTCTGCGAATGTTGCTTCTGCAAATGGCTTTCCTACCAAAAACGCTGACGTTCGGGCCAGATACAGCGGAATGGGCGCTACTCCGCCCACGGCGATATTTGCTTTAGTGATAAGTCTGTCTTCTGTACCGATGAGCGACGCCATGTTGACGGTGGCAATATCCAGATACGTCCGCTTGCAGACTTTTTCAAACCGGAACACCTCATTCGGTTCTGGAACCGTAAACCGGAGCGATTCCATGATTTCGTCGGGCGCTTTGTCCAGCGTTTTATAGCCGAGATACAACCGACGCAGAGGTAAAGAACGGCGTAGTCCTGACCCGTTCCGGAATGTCACCTGCGCATCGAGGGCCAGAAACCAGAGGGTCAGGTCGCCGATGGGCGAGGCGTTGATGAGGTTGCCCGCCACCGTACCCATGTTGCGGATGGGCGTAGATGAGACGAGTTTCATGTGCGCCCGTAAGTCCGGAAACAACTCGTTCAGTACGGCAGAACTCCGCAGATCTTCGGCAGTGCAGGCGGCGTCGATGTGACAGACGTTGCCTTCCCGCCAAATGCTATTTTCCGGATTTTTACCGAAAACCGGCTGAATGGCCGCATGACGCAGGGTTTCAGGACGTTGCACGTACAGGTCGGTACCTCCACCCATAATCACTCCGTCGGAAGCGCCGTTTCGCGACAAACTTTTACCATTTTTCGACACCGATCCATTACCAGAAAGACTGGTCGTCAGCCGGGTCAGCCGGTCGGTTATGTTTCGGAAATAGTGGGGCAAAAACTGTCGTTCTACCAGCCAGTTCATGGCTTCTTCTGTCGGTCGGTCGCTCAGGGCCTGATGAATGCGTTCGACCGCCCGTTCGATGGATTTATAGCCCGTACAGCGGCAGATGTTCCCGTCAATGGCCGCAATGCCATTCTCATACGTCGGGGATTGGTGGTTTAGACAAAATCCCGCCAGCGACACCACAAACCCGACCGTACAAAAACCGCACTGCGTAGCGCCCTCCTCCACCATCGCCTGCTGCACCACATTCAGGTTCTGAGGTAAATTCAGGCCTTCGATAGTCACGATGTGTTTGCCGTGGGCGTTGGCGAGCGGCATCAGGCAGGAGGTCATCGAACGGTAGCGCAGCCGCCCCTCGCACAACACCCCGACCAGCACCGTACAGGCTCCGCAATCGCCTTCCCGACAGCCGGTTTTGGTGCCCGTCAGATGCTGACGATAACGCACGAAGTCCAGTACCGTCGTGCCCGGCGGTTCATCGGCGTCAATCAGTTGGTCGTTGAGAAGAAAGCGCAGCATTGTAGTGTCTTAAGTGGATGTTTTTAGTAAATATTGCAAAAAAATCCCGTAATATTCTTGTCAGAAACACGGTTTTCGGTTAACATGGAAAAGTCTTCGACACTTACCCGACAGCAATTTCTGCAATCACTCGGCGCTGTGGGCGTGGTGGCAGCCCTGACCCCGCTGCCCGTTCTGTCGGCTCCGGTTCGTTCGGCTGAAAAACGGATTCGGGTGGGCGTCATTGGCTGCGGCAGCGTGTCGAATATGTATCTGCCCCATCTGTCGCGTTCGCCCTACGTCGAACTGGTCAGCGCCTGCGACATCATTCCCGAACGAGCGGAGCGGGCAGCGGCCAAATACAGCATTCCAAACCACTATCCGCATGTCGACCGACTGCTGGCCGGTGCGCCTTTCGACCTGCTGGTGAATCTGACCAACATGCAGGAACACGGTCGGCTGAACCGGCAGGCGCTGGAAGCCGGAAAGCACGTCTGGAGCGAAAAACCGATGGCGAACACCTACCGCGAAGGCCGCGACCTGCTCGAACTGGCCCGGAAAAAGGGCGTTCGGATCTGGGGCGCTCCGGCGGTGGTGCAGAGTCCGCAGTTCCTTTTCATGGCGCAGGCGATTCGGGAGGGAAAACTGGGCAGCATTTCGGCGGCCCACGCTCATTACGGACACCTGGGACCCGACTGGTCGGCGTTTTTCTACGAAAAAGGCGGCGGCAGTCTGCCCGATTTAGGTGTTTATAACCTGGCGACGCTCACGGGGCTGCTGGGTCCGGCCCGGTCGGTGATGGCGATGACGAGCATCGTAACGCCCACGCGCAAAACGGGCAACAAAGGCGAGATTCGGGTGGAGGCTGAAGACAATGCGATGGTGCTGATGGAACACGCGGGCGGGGCGCTCTCGCACGTGCAGTGCGGTTTCAACTATTTCGATCCCTACGGACACGAGGGCAAAGGACAGGAAAAACCCACGATTACAGTCTGGGGAACGAAGGGAAACCTGGCCCTCATTGGCTACGACTGGGCACCGTTTGGCGTCGATCTGGCGACGTTATCCGACGAAAAGGGCCAGCGGTATGTGACCGACCCGGCGGCGTATCGCTGGGAAATGGGCGCATCGGTGGTGGCCGAGTGTCTGGCAACGGGCAAAGAGCCATTTATGCAGGCTGAACACGCCCTGCACGTGCTGGACATCATCGAAGCCGCCCGAAAGTCCGGTCAGACGGGCCGCCGGGTTCCGCTGCGCTCGACGTTTCGGTGGCCGGTGGCTTAAAGTCATAGCTAACAGTACACCAAATTAGTAGCCCGTCTGCTGATTGATTTAGCCAACTCCAGATTAGTATGTTTTCGCTCCTAATATTTATCATTGCCCCGGCGCTTTAGCACGGGGTAAAAGTAAGTATCTTGCCTGATGCTGAGGGCTTTAGCTCAATTATTCCTTAAAATATTGGGCTAAAGCCCCTAGCCGCAGGCGAGATGTTTATTTCCATCCCCGGGCTAAAGCGCCGGGGCAATTTTAATAAACAGTAAGATTGTTTCCGGACGACAGATGGTTCACTGAAAACTAGTGACTGGTAGTGAGCGGCGTCAGCTAAGATCCTCAATCCCAATAATTTTCCCTTCCCGAAAACGGAAGACCGATTTCCCCGACAGCCTCATCTCGTCGCCTGCCTTCAGGCCATTGGGCAGGTCGACGGCCAGAATGCCCTGATAATCGATGGAGACACTGATGATGTCCGCTTCGCTGGCGTCGATGGCTGTGATGCGCTGCTCGCGTTCCCGGAAATACGCTTTGGCTTCTTCGGCCTGCTTCCGGAACGCCTCGATACCGTGGAGTTCGAGCGTCACCTCGCCGTTGACCAGGTTACGGAACGTTATATCGGGGTGCAGACCGGCCAGCATTCCCTCCACGTCGAAAGCGTTATAGGCTCGGATGTATCGTTCAATCAATGCCTGTTTTTTATCCATTAGACAAGGCGTTCAGGTTTTTCTGCATACAAACGCTGTTCTCTACACCCACATACTGGCCGTAATTGGGAATGCGCTCATAGCCCCATTTCTGGTAGAGCGCAATGGCTTCGGGCTGCTTCTGACCCGTTTCGAGCACCGTGCGGCCATAAGAAAGTTCGGCGGCCCACTGTTCCAGATGCGCCAGCACCCGCCCGGCCAGGCCCCGGCCCCGGTAGTCTGGCAGCACATACATCCGTTTAATTTCCACCGATCCATCATCGAATGGCTTGAAAGCCCCGCAGGCCACGGGCAGCCCGTCGACATAGGCCACCACGGCGTTCCGGATGGCGTCGATTTTATTGAACTGGGCGTAGAAGGCGTGGTCGGCCCCGTCGCGGATCGCCAGGTCTTCATCCAGTCGCCGGACCAGCGCCCGGAAGTCCGGATGGTCAGAGTCGGTTCGGATAAGCTGTTCCATAGGCGAACGGTTATTTCATCGACCGGATAAGTTCCTCATTCAGTTTTAGGTAGTTATTGCGATTGCCGTGTTCGCGGGCAAGGCGGGTCGACACGTTGGCGGCCTCGATGGCCTCGGCTTTTCGGTTCAGGTCTTTCAAAATCCGGGCTTTATAATGATAATACCAGTACGGCTTCAGGCCGCGTTGTTCGCCCGTCACGATGGCCTGATTAATGGCGTCCAGGGCTTTGGGCAAGTCGCGGTCATATTCATAATAAAACTGGGCGGCGTACCAGTAAACGGGCTTATCGCTTTTGAGATTGGCTTCAATCTGTCGGCGCAGTTCCTCCCGCAGGGGGGCCTCGATAGGAATGCGGATAAGCCAGTCTTCCCAGGTCATGACCAGTTCGCAGCGTTCGGCGTTGACATTCTCAAACTGAAACGTCAGTGTCTCGGTGAACCGCCCGGATGGCTGTCGGTCGACGTCGAACCGGCAGACGTCGTCGCTGGCCTGATACTGGTCGGACCCCCAGTTTTTCAGTCCTTTATTCACAATAATCGTCCAGGTTTTCGGGCGTGGAATAGCGTAGAATACATACGTTCCCGAATCGATGCGGTTACCCCTGATAACGACCGGGCTTCGGAAAGAAATCTTCGTTGCGGCGTTGGCGCCCATCCGCCAGACCGAATCGTAGGGTTCGACGTTGCCGAGCATACGCCGCCCTTTAACGCCGGGCCGGGAGTAGACGAGTTCGATGCCCGACAGTCCGAAATCCTGCCGGATGGTCTGCTGCGGGCTTGGATTGGGGAAACTTACCTGCCCGAAGGCGCACGGCAGTCCGGCCAGACCCAGCAGGAGAGAAAGCAGAAGAGGGAATTTAATGGTCATGAAGTCAGACAGTTGTGCGGAATTGGACAGCCTCAAACCGGGCTTTGTTCGTTCGATAATCCAGAAACAGCCAGACCGCCAGCACCACCAGCATTGCCGATACGAATGCCGGAATCAGAAACAACTGATCGGGCGCTGCCTTCAGGCCGATGATGGTTGCACCGACGGAAATGATGCCCGCCATGACGGCGTAGGATTTGGTGGCGTAAAACCAGCCGTACGGAAAAAAATGCGCCCCGGTGATGATGGCGTAGGCCATGACAAAATCCTCCGGATGCTTCATGTACGCAAAAATCAGGAACGGAAAATAAAATAGCTGGGCGAAGTTCAGCCACAGACCCAGCGGAGCCAGCGGATTGTCGGCGATGATCCATTCCGTTTTCAGGATTTTCGAAAACAGAAAAGCTAGCGGCAGGAGAGGCATCGGCGCAAAAAACGTGAACAAGGCCCGTTGACGAACCGGGTAGGGCAGCGACCAGATGACGGCAATCAGCGACCAGACAATGGCCGCACCGATAATAAAATTCAGGCCGTTTTTCGCCCGGACGGATAATTCGAGACGGTAACGATCAGCAGAAAAAGACTGGTTGGATAAAGTCTGAGTAGTACGTAGTGACATAGAAACAGGTTTAGATTTATCTGGAACGCAAACTATACCTTTTTGAGCAAATCATAACAAGGAGACCGTATCAGGCCATCTCCGGTGCCGGGGTCTTCACCGTCGTCATCCGGCCCGACAGCCGCCAGAAACCCGCCGCCGACACCAGACACAGACCCGTTGCCACCATCCAGAGCATTGGGAAACCCGCCAGGGCCACCACCTGCGAACCCAGCGCCGGACTCAGCACCTGCGCCAGCGCAAAGGCCATCGAATGCAGGGCCAGATACTGCCCCCGGTTCTGCGGCGTCGACCGCTCGACGGCAAAGGCCTGAAAAAACGGGTGACTCAGCATCTCGCCCGCCGTGGTCAGCAACATACAGAACAGAGCAATCACAGGCCATGTACCCGCAAAAAATACAGCGTAGGAGAGACCCGTCAGCAGGACGCCGACACTGATGATTCGGACTTTCCGATGAGCGTAGCGCCGTTCGATGGCGTATACCATCGCCATTTCGACCCCCACAATCAGCAGGCCGTTCATGGTCATCAGCAAACCAATTTCAGTTTCGTTCAGCCGTAATTCCTGCTTGAAATACAACGGTACCAGACTGAACAGCAGCATGAACGAGGTGGCATACAGCAGTACGCAGGTTACAAAAGCCAGGTACGGACGGTCGCGGTAGGGCGACGCCTGAACCGTCGGAGTCACGGTTGTTTCAGAGACGGCGGGTATCTTTACCACCGAATCAGCGGCTGGGGGCGGCAGGAAAATCCGCAGCACGATGGCCGCTGCGATACACGTCAGACCGTCGACCCAGAACAGCAGGCTGTAGTCGATACCGGCCAGGTAGCCGCCCAGTCCGCCACCCACCGACCAGCCCAGATTGATCGCCAGCCGGTTGACCGAAAAGGCCCGCGTACGATTGACCGCCTGACTGTAATGGGCCACCGCCGCCGAGTTGGCAGGCCGGAAGGTGTCGCCCAGCATTGTAAACAGAAACGAACAGAGACAGATGGCGTAAAAATCGGTGACGAACTGTAGCCCCAGCAGAAATACGCCGCTGGCAGCCAGACTCAGCAGTTGAACGGGATAAAAGCCAAACCGGTCGGTGAGGCGTCCGCCCAGAAACGTACCGACAAACGCCCCGGTGCCGTAAATCGCCATGACAATGCCCGCCTGTGCCACCGTAAAGTTCAGATGCTGGGTCAGATACAGCGTCAGAAAAGGCAGCACCATCGTTCCGCAGCGATTGATGAACATCACGACGGCCAGCAGCCAGGTCGAAGGCGACAGGCCGGAGTAGGCATTGCGGTAGAGTCGGAGTGTGCGGGCGAACATACTGCAAAGGTACGGAAACCGGATTTGCCAGCGTGTTGTCCGTTTGTTACATTTGTTTAAACCGCTGAATGTGGAGATGTAGCCTCATTTTTTCTCCATGAAGCGATCCTGACGCTATGACCCGCTGCCTTTTTCTTCTCTTTTCCATACTGGTGGCCTGTCGCCCGGAACCGGCCCGGCAACCGGCTCTCTCGCCCGAACACCAAAAAGCAATCGACGGCTTTCAGCTAATGGAGGGTTTCCGGATGGAACTGGTGGCCGCGGAGCCGCTGATTGCCGACCCGGTGGCGATGGAAGTAGACGAACAGGGGCGGCTGTACGTCGTCGAGATGCCCGGCTATCCGCTGGATTTGGGCAAATCCGGAAAAATAAAACTGCTGAAAGATACCGACAACGATGGCTACCCCGATAAAAGCGTGGTTTTCGCCGATAGCCTGACCCTTCCCACCGGCATCATGCGCTGGCGCAATGGTCTGATTGTCACCGATGCTCCCGATGTCTGGTATCTCGAAGACACCAACGGCGACGACCGGGCCGACGTGCGCCGGAAAATGCTGACCGGCTTTGCGCTGTCGAACCCGCAGCATAATCTCAATTCGCCGTTGTTTGGGCTGGATAACTGGATTTATCTGGCACACGAAGGACCCGTAACGCCATTTGTGTACAAGAAAGAATTTGGTGACGAAGGCGCTCCCGTACATTTTCCCGACAACCCCAAAACGCCCCTTCTCGCCCGGAACGCCAATGGGCGCAACGTTCGCTTTCGTCCCGATACGCACGAAATAGAGGAGCTTTCCGGCGAAACGCAGTTCGGGCAGACGTTCGACCCCTGGGGCCATCATCTGCTGACCAGCAATGCCAATCATCTGTTTCACGAAGTGCTGGCGGCCCGCTATCTCCGGCAGAATCCGAATCTGCTGGTGCCCGACGCCACCCAGAGCATTCCTGATCATGGCGATGCGGCGGAGGTTTACCCAATCACCGAAAACCCCAACCACCAGTTGCTGACCGACCGGGGCGTCATTACCTCTTCCTGCGGCGTGACCTGGTACGGCGGTGGTGCCTTTGGCGAGAAATTCGATAATGTGACGTTCATTGCCGAGCCGACCCATAACCTCGTTCATGCCGACGTCATCGAAGAAAAGGGGGCAAGCTTTGTGGCAAAACGCCTGCTCGAAAAACGGGAGTTCCTGGCTTCGAAAGACGCGTGGTTCCGGCCAGTCAATTTTTACATCGGACCGGAAGGGGCTTTGTATGTCATCGATTATTACCGGCAAAGCATCGAGCATCCCGAATGGATGTCGGAGGAGATGACCAAGTCCGGAACGCTCTACAACGGAAAAGACAAAGGCCGGATTTACCGCATCGTGCCCGAAAACGGTTTGCCGATGGATTGGCTGAACCGTCTGGCGCTGGATAAGCTCTCTGTTACCGAGCAGGTGTCTCTCCTCGAAAACCGCAATGTCTGGTATCGGCGCACGGCCCAGCGGCTGCTGTTTGAACGGAAGCCCAGAGAGGCTCCGGCTCTGCTCTGGACGCTGCTGGCCGAAACAAACGTCCCCGAAGCGAAGGTTCACGCGCTTTGGCTGCTCGACGGTCTGAATGCCCTCGACGTCCCGACCCTGCACCCCTGTCTCAACGATGCGTCGGCAGGGGTACGGGAAAATGCCGTTCGGGTGGCCGAACGTCTGCTGACGAAGTCGGGGAACCGGCTTCTGGAGCGGGCCGTGCTGGCTTTACAGAACGACCCATCGGCGAAAGTGCGGTTTCAGGTTCTTTGTACACTGGGGAGCCTGAACGACCCGGAAGCCCAAAAAGCCCGTCTGGCGATTTTAAAAAAGGATTTCGGGGACAAATGGGTGGGTATTGCGGCCATTGCGTCGGCGGCGGGGCAGGAGATGACACTGTTCGAACAGATGGCGTCGGAGAAAAATCTGCCCGAATCGGGGCAGCAGTTTTTTGCCTATCTGGGCGCTACGATTGCGAATCGGGGGAAGGTGGAAGAAGTCAGGAAATTACTGGAAGCGTTGGGGCGGAGATGGATGCCATCCCTCGGAGGGATGGCATCCATCTCCGCCCTCGACGGCATTGCCCGGCTCTGGCAGCACAAGGGCGTGACCGTATCCCTGACCGATGCCGACCGCCTGACGCTGCTGCCCGACTTTTCGTCCGCTGTCCCCGTCGACGTACAAAAAGCCCGGATGGATTTACTTCGATTGACGGGTTTGCCCAAAAACAAAACGGTGGACGAACGCGTCCGGCTGGCGGCCTCCATTGCCGTCGATTCCACCCAACCCGTCAATCGGCGAACTACCGCCGTGCAGTTGCTGGCGTTGTATAACCCCAACGCTTATAACCAGTTATTGCAGCAATTGAGTCTGCAAAACGGTGAAGAGACGCTGCGTCTGGCCGCTTTGAAGTCGCTGGGGCAGACATCAGGCCGTCGGGCGTGTCAGTTTGCGCTGGCCCAATGGCCGAAACTGACCCCGAAAATGAAACAATCGGCCATCGAGGTATTCATGGATCATCCCGACCAGATTCCGACCCTGCTGGCGGCTATCGACCGGCGGCAGATACAGCGCCACGAACTGGCCTGGCCGCAGCAGGTACATCTGATGAATTTTTACGATAAAGGCATTCGCACAATGGCCCGGCGGGTGCTGGCCGTAGCCGAAGACCGTAAAGCCGTATTGCAGCAATACCAGCCCGCTTTAGCCATGCGTGGAGACATGGAGAAAGGGCGTATACTTTTCAGGCAGGTTTGCAGCAGTTGTCACCAGATGGACGGTCGCGATGGGCAGACATTTGGGCCGGATCTGGCCTCCGTCCGCAACCGCAATCCGCACAATCTGCTCACGGAAATTCTCCATCCGAACAACTCCATCGCCGACGGTTACGATTTGGTGACCATTACATTGATCACAGGAAATCAGTTGCTGGGTATTATTGCTCAGGAAACTCCGGCGGCGCTAACACTCCGCACGAGCGGTGGAACGCAGGTGACGCTTTCACGAAATGAAGTAAAAAAAATGACCAAATCTCGTACCTCGGCCATGCCAAACGGCCTGGAAAATAGCCTTACGGTGCAGCAGATGGGCGATTTGCTGACATACATAAAAAATCGCTAAAACATGATATTTTAATCATTTTGGCAGATTTTTGGATGTTTGGAGTATTTTTTTGGAATAAGATGTGGTTGTTTCGTTACTTTGTCAAACTTTTTATAAAAGTAATATAACCTAATTTGTATAACCAACCCATGATGCGACACATGTATCTCTGCTCCAGGGCGGGTGGATGGGCCTTTTTGTTCCTTCTGCTGCTGCTCCTGACCGGACAAAGCCAGGCACAGTCCCGGCGCTTTGTCATCACAGGCCGTGTCACCGACGCCGGTGGACAGGCCATTCCCGGCGTAACGGTGCTTTTACGCGGAACCCAGCTTGGCACAGCTTCTGGTGCCGACGGAACGTATACGCTCGGCGTTACCGTAGCGCCCGGGCCGTACACCGTAGCGTATTCATCCATCGGTTACGGCAGTCAGGAGCGGCCCGTTACGCTGGGCAGCCAGGAGACAGTCACGCTCGACGTTTCGCTGAGCGAAGAAAACCAGACGCTGGATGAGGTCGTGGTGGCGGCGGCGACGCTGTCGGGCCCCCGGCGGCAGTTCGGTAACGCCATCAGCACCATCAAAGGCGGCGAACTGACCCAGTCGGGCACGGGCGGTCTCATCAACTCGCTACAGGGCAAAGTGCCGGGTGCGCAGATTACGCAGAACTCCGGCGACCCGGCAGGCGGCATCAGTGTGCGTCTGCGGGGTGTGAAATCCCTTTCCGGCTCGTCGGACCCGCTCTACGTCATCGACGGCGTCATCGTCAGCAACGCCAGCGACAACGTGTCGCAGCTTGCGGCGGGCGGACAGATTGGCGGTGCCAACGCGGGCCAGAACCGCCTCGCCGACCTGAACCCCAACGACATTGCCACCATCAACGTCGTCAACGGCGCGGCGGCGGCGGCTCAGTACGGCTCGCGGGCGGCCAATGGCGTGGTGCTCATCACGACCAAGCGCGGGCAGTCAGGCGCTCCCCGTATTTCGTTCACAACCAGCTTCAACGTCAACGAACTGCGGAAAAACGTACCCATTACGACCTACGGCAAACAGTTTGGCTTTGCCGGTCTGCGTCTGCACACCATCGGGGGTATTTCGGCGGCGCAGATTGCCGCCAATCCCGGCGTAACGACGGTCGGTGTCGTGCGTGACGGCGTGACCACCCAACTGGCGACCAACCTTGTCGACGTGACGCGGTATAACTATTTCGACCAGATTTTCCGGACGGGCGTTGGCACCGATAACTCGCTGGCTGTTTCGGGCGGGGCCAACAACACGACATACTTCGTTTCATTTGGTTACCTGAAAAACGAAGGCATCATCCGGGGGACGGATTTCACGCGTTACAACTTCCGCGCCCGCCTCGACCAGCGGCTGAACAACTGGGCCAAATTCTCGGCGGGACTGAGCTATTCGCGGAGCTTTTCCAACGAAAAAGCCAACGGCAATGTCTTCTACAGCCCGATTAACTCGGTGAATATTACCAACAACATCTGGGACATTACGAAGCGCGACGCCGCCGGAAACCTACAGGCCGTGGAGCCGACTCGCGTCAACCCGCTGTCGACCATCGACGACATGAAGTTCACGCAGGCCGTCAACCGGACCATCAGTGACCTGCAACTGAACCTGACGCCGTTCAAAGGGTTCAATTTCGACTGGATTGTGGGCGTCGATACGTATAACCAGTTCGGCAAGAACTACATCCGGCCTTATCCCTATCAGTCGGTGGCGGGCCTGCCGCTCGAACGCTACCCGTTTGGTTTTGCCGCTACGGCCACCAATCAGGTGTTTCTGCTTAACTCCGACGTGACGGCCAACTACGAGCGCGACCTGACCAATGATCTGAAAATGAACCTGATTGCCGGGTTCAACTACCAGTACAGCCAGTCGGATTTCAGCCGGGCCGAAGGGCAGAACCTGGCGCCGTTCATCGAAACTGTCAGCGGGGCATCGAGCACAACCTTTGGCCTCGGTTACGGTCTCGACCGCTTCAATCTGAGCGGCTATTTCGGTCAGGCAACGTTTGCCTGGCGTAATCTGGCCTTCCTGACGGCGGCGTTGCGGCGGGACGCCTCCTCGAAGTTCTCGCCCTCGGAAACGAATCAGTTATATCCTAAACTCAGCGGATCGCTGGTGCTGTCGGATCTGGATTTCTGGAAGCAGTCGGCCATCGACAAAACCTGGAACGACCTGAAAATCCGGGCCAGCTACGGCGAGTCGGGCAACCTGTCGGGCATCGGTTCCTACAGCCGTTTCTGGCAATTTCAGCCCATTCCGTTCCTGGGTCGCAATACCATCATTCCGTCCTCGACGCTGGCGAACCCCGCCGTGCGGCCTGAGCGCATGGCCGAACTGGAATACGGCGTCGACATGTCGTTCCTCAACAGCCGCATCAACCTGAGCGCCACGGCCTACAATCAGCAGATTAAAGACCTGGTCGTGAACCGGACGCTGGCCCCGTCGACGGGCGGAACGGGCATCGTGACCAACGTCGGTACGATGGAAAACCGGGGCATCGAACTGATGCTCGACGCCACGCCGGTGAAAACCAAAGATTTCGCCTGGGACGTGACGCTGATTTTCAACCGCAACCGCAACAAGATTCTGAGTCTGGGCAGCCCGCGCATCGAAATATCGACCGTATCGGGAGCGCCGGTCTTCCTGCTCGAAGGTCAGCCTGCCAGCGTTTTCTTCGAGTTCCCGTATGCTCGTAACGCCGACGGTTCACTGCTGCTGACGCCCCAGGGCTTCCCGCAGCGGGAACGCGGTACGCAGGGCACCGGTGCCGATATTTCCTTTACGCCGCAGCGCAACGATCAGGGCCAGCCGACCGGCGCTTTCGTCCGCAGTGTCATCGGCGACCCAAATCCGAAGTGGACCGGCTCGTTTGCCTCGAACCTGACCTACAAAAAGCTGTCGTTCCGGTTTTTGCTGGACGCCGTACAGGGCAATCAGGTGTTCAACGCCGACAAACGGACCCGCGAGAACGTGGGTATCGGGCCGCTGGCCGAGCAGGAAATGCGCGGTACGCTGCAAAGGGGCTACATCTTCGCCATCGGGCCGATTGGCGAGTTCCGCGTGGACGACGGTTCCTTTGTGAAACTGCGCGAGGTGGCGCTGAACTACCAGTTGCCGCGCTTCGTGAAAGGACTCAGCAACGCCAACATCGCCCTGATTGGCCGGAACCTGTTCTCGTGGGATAACTACAACGGTTTCGACCCCGAAACCAACTCCGGCGGCAACGCCGACCTGGTGCGGGGCGTCGACTTCGGCAACGTGCCCATTCCAAGGACGTACCAGTTGCAGATAACGGCATCGTTTTAAGAAATTTTAGTTGTATCGCAAGAGTTAATCAAAGGTTAAAAAAGTTTACCAAAGCATTTCTTTGATGGCCTTTGATACTCTTTGATAAACTTTGAGAAATAGCTTTAAAAGCTTTTTCAAACATGAAAAAACTCATATTCACCTCCTTACTGGCCCTGTCGCTGACGGCCTGCAACGAGGAATACCTCAATCCGAGTGCGGCCAGCGAGCAGCAGGTCGTCAACTCCCCCGACGGGCTGGTAACGCTCGTCAACGGACTGCAATACCGCTACACGTTTGGCCGGACGGGCGTCATCTATAACGCCGTAACGGCCAGTGGCCTTGCCACCCGCGAACTGCGTGTATTGAACGCGGGTAACACCGACGAACTGCTGCTCGAACAGGGCTTCCAGAACGTGCAGGGCACCAATGCCGTCGTGCGGAATCTCTGGGCCAGCTCGCAGCTTACCCGCGCCACGGCGGACATCGTGCTTGCCAATGCCGACCGCGTCATCACCGATCCGGGTCTGAAGAGCGGCGTGGTGGCCTATGCGTCCATTTTCCGGGCGCTGGCTTTGGGGACGCTGGCTCAGTTTTTTGAGCAGGCTCCGCTGACCACCGGCACCAACGCAGCCTTTGTGCCCCGGGCTCAGTTGCTGCAGGCAGCCATTCAGCAACTGGAGTCGGCGGCGACGCTGGTGACGGCCACGCCGCCATCGGCCAACTTCCTGAGCCGTGTGCCGACCGGCATCGACATTCCGAACACGATTCAGGCGCTGATTGCCCGCTACGCCCTGTTTGCCGGGGATAACGACAAGGCAATCGCCGCCGCTGGTCGGGTCAATCTGGCTGTTCGTTCGTCGTTTGCGTTTGACGACAATGCCCGAAACCCGGTGTTTGAAACGGCCTTCAGCAACGTCAACGTCTTTGCCCCTACGAACACTTCGTTCGGCCTTGCCGGGGCGCTGGCCCCCGACGCCGCCGACCGCCGGATTGCTTTCTACACCCGGGCAAATCCCACCGCCACCCAGAACCTGGGAACGGGCTTTTACACGGCCAATAATGCGCCCATCCCGGTATATCTGCCCGGTGAAATGCTGCTGATTCGGGCGGAGGCGTATGCCCGGAAGAACGATTTGGCAAATGCCGTCACGGAATTGAACAAGGTGCTGACCAAAACGCCGACGCAGGATGCCTGGGGCGTTGGGGCGGGTGGAGCCGCCTATGCTGGTCCGCAGACGTCGGCGGCGATTTTGACGGAAATTTACCGGCAGCGCCAGATCGAACTGGCATTTCAGGGTTTCCGGCTGGAAGACAGCCGCCGATTCGGTCGCTCCGGCCCCGGCACAACGCCGCAGACAGCCGCCGAACGGACGCGCAACTTCCTGCCTTATCCGTTCACCGAGCGCGACAACAACACCGCCACCCCGCCCGACCCGGCGAGTTGAGAATACGGATCGCCTGCCGATGCACCGATGCCATCGCTCAAAGCGATGGCATCGATAATGAAAAACAGCCCGCCGTTTCGCATGGCGGGCTGTTTTTTTTGTTATGCCAAAGGAATAAATTTGACAAAAAAACCGGAAAGTGATGGAAGCAGTTGTTGGAGCGTTGTCCGAGTACGAAGCCGAGCGCGGCAAGTCCATACCCAGTAAAAATCACGCGATTATTCAGAGCCGCCTGGTAGTGGCATAATACCTGAAATAGGTCCGCCTCTACAGCACGTTGTTCCGGGAAGAAAGCTCCTTCTTTATTTCCTTCAGGTGATTCCAGTTTAGAAATACGATTGGCATCAAAGCAAAGGGGATGACGCCCAACGCTATGCTCGTTGGGCCAGGTCCTTTTTTGATGGATAAAATTAGTACCAGAACAAGCAGTGCGGTGAGCATACCAGCAAGGAGCCCTGTTACTAGCTGTACGGTTTTCTGCTGCCGGAGCAATTCGTCGTTGCTCATTTCGCTTAATTTCCTGCTTTTCATTTGACTGAGTTTGCGTTTTAGAAAAATAGATTGTAGTTATTGAATGAGTGCTGCCTTCATTATTCGCACTCAGGAGACATATCATTTTTAAAGCTAATCAACCAACTGTATCCCTGCGGCTTATCTCCGCCTGGATGTCTTTCAGATTTTTTGAATACCGGGAGCCAATCCAAAACGGAATAATCAGCAAAATAATCGTAAGCACAAAACCTCCTTTATGCGTAGCCGACCAGACAGCGCCGCCAACCAATGCACCGGCCAGCAGCGCAATCGGAATTTGCTGTGATTTCAGTTTCTTCTGTTCTGACACCAGTTCATCAAGTGCCATTTTGGAGTAATCTTTATTGGAAAGCATGCTGATGTTTAGGTTAGGAGATGCTGAAAATTTGGATACGTCCTTATTACGCTGAACTTATGCTTGTCGACGGAGTCCGCCGAATGAGTAATGGTACTGACTGTCAATTTAAATCTTTACATCTCTTTTTGTTTGGCTGTATACTCTCCCTACGGGACGTGCTTGCTGTTACTAGACAAGTCTCCATTAATCTAATTTTAGGTCTTCCAGAGTAAGTTTGGTTTTGATGTTATATAAGTCCTTTCTCATGGCAAGTGTCGTCACGTTATACGTATCAAGAGTTGGAGCCTGTAAAAATTTCTTCATAACTCTAACTACCTCGTCGGAAGCGTAAAGCGTCATGTTCGTCCACTCTGCTTTTAGTTCGTCCCAAAGCTCCGTTTTATCCTTGAAATTACGATTGTTTTGCTGAAGCATTTTATTCTGCTTCTCAAAATCCAGCAATGAATACATCAACAGAATAATTGCCTTGTAGCGGGTCTGTTTGAAATCGTGCTTGGTTTGTTCTTTCGTCTTTTGGCGGTCAGAAATATATTCAAAAATTTTCGTCAAAAGTGCCCCAAGTCCTAAAGCGGTAATTGTAGCGAGAACATTCTGAAAACTCATTTTTGAATTTTTTTGAAGGCACACTCTGCCAACTGAGACGTAATAAATAAACCTAAACTGACCTGACCAGAGCGTTGACGCTGTCGACGGCAGATAGTCTGGCAGTCTCGACCTGCATCATTCAGGTTTTTATCCTGTCGCCGAAGCTCGTGAATGGAACTCTTAAACTTGCTAACCGGGGCAATTGTATTGTCGCATGGAATTTGAAGCAACATTGCTGATATAACAATCATACTTATTTCCCCCAACTTCTCTAACCCTCCTAACTTCCTCCCCGCCTCCGGATCTTCACCTTCGCCGACGAAGGTTTTCTTGTCGATAATCAACGCCCGGTGCTCTTCCAGGAAGGCTTTGAAGAGCCGGATTTCTTCCAGTTGGCGGTCGATGGAATGGGTCAGCGGGTAGCTTTCCACGTGGACGTCCCGGAAGTCGGTAATCAGGTACTCCATCAGCCGGAACGAAGGATAGCTACCTATTCGATAGCTTGCTTTGGACTTCCATAACGAATTCAACGGATACCCCAGCCATCTCGGCCACTTTCTGAACCGAAAAATCAGAGTGTAGCAGAAGATTGGTAACAAACCTGGTTTGTTCCTGCTCTCTTGCCTTTTCCTGTCCTTTATCAAGCCCTCGTAGATAGAGCACGTCTCTCTCCTCGTTGATATACTGAGCGATGCTGTCCATGGCCTCTTTTAATTTTAAGTCTAAACTACGCAACTGCGCCAACACACGCAACTGGTTGAAGTACCTCATCAACGCCAAATCAGTGTCTGTCGTTTCCTCTACCCGTCTGAGAATCTGCCGTAGGGCCGTTTCTGGTTTGTTGCCCCGAAAGCTGGCTAATATGCTTAAAACAACTTCTTCGGGACGGCTTGAGCGCAGGAAAAGCCCGTAATCGAGTTCGGAAAAAGTAATGAGCGAAAAACGGAACTGCATACTTGGACTATCTAACCGGGTGGGCATTCTGGGTTTGTCGGTCCCAAGAAAGATAACAAACTGACGGACAGAGATTTCGTGCTTCCGTTCCAGCATGATATAGTACTCAGCCATGCGATAAATCATCTTTGGCTCGTCGGCTACCTGAAATTCAATCTGTAAAACGTACGTATCGCCTTCAGTATCGGTTATTTTTTTCAATACGTCGGGTCTTCGTTCCTTCGTATGCTGAACATCGTCGGGCAACTCTTCGGACACGACAGCCGTGATACCGAGAATAGTTTGCATTAAACTCGGAATAACCGCCTCAATATTTTCCTTGAAAATTTTATCGTATTGGTTTGCCTGTCTACTCATGCGGCAAATCTAAAGCAAACGAAGGCGATTGGCTATGCAACTACTGTTAGCCCAAAGAAATAATCCCTTTACATCGCTCACTTCCTCCCCGCAGCCGGATCTTCGCCTTCGCCGACGAAGATTTTCTTGTCGGTGATCAACGCCCGGTGCTCCTCTACGGGCGTTTTCTGTGACTTCTAAGCCGTCTGAAATCCGCTTATGTTTTGTCTGAAGTGCCTGATCACAGAACGGTTCACTTTCCGTTCGGCATGCCACAGCTCATAGTTCTTCTGGAGGTTTATCCAGAATTGTGCGGTGTTGCCAAAGGCCTCCGACAGTTTCACCGCCAATTCGGGGCTAATACCGGCTCGTTCGTTGACGATGGCAGAGAGGTTGGCGCGAGCAATGCCTAATCCCTTTGCTACTTCGGTGATCGTCAGGTTGCGTTCTTTGATATAATCCTCCCGTAAAATTTCGCCGGGATGTACAGGGGCTAAGTTGCGTTTCATGGTTTGTTCTCTCTAATGGTAATCAATGTAATCTACATCATGTATATCGCCACCATCAAATCGAAAAATAATCCGATAGTTGGGAGTGATCGTAATGGCCCAAAAATCCGCCAGATCTGCCGTCAGTTTATGAATGCCCGAACCCATCTGCTGAATATCGCTTATCGACGTGACAGCATCCAATTGGTCAAGAATTCGATTAATCTTGCGTAAGTACTGTGCGGGTAGCTTCGAGCCATTACCCTCTTCGTAATACTGCTGCAAGCCCTTGTGCCGGAAATTTATAAGCATAACACTAGTGTAGTGTGTAATATTACACATTACAGGTGAAAAATGAAATAACCGATAACGGCGTGAATTTTAACTGCCCTCAATCTGACGGATTTATCCAACCCCTCCTCACTTCCTCTTCGCATCCGGATCTTCGCCTTCGCCGACGAAGATTTTTTTGTCGGTGATCAACGCCCGGTGCTCTTCCAGAAAGGCTTTGAAGAGCCGGATTTCTTCCAGTTGGCGGTCGATGGAGTGGGTCAGCGGGTAGCTTTCCACGTAGACGTCCCGGAAGTCGGTAATCAGGTACTCCATCAGCCGGATGCCGCGTTTTTTGAGGGCGTGGAGATACAGATTCTGGTGGTTGTGGGTGTAGCGGCCCGGCTGGTACGACGAGGTGGTTTTAATGTCCACCGCCTTGAATTTGCCAATCAAATCCACGTAGCCGTAAAATAGGACGTCGTCTAGCTGGTACTGGCAATAGACCTGCGTGTCGACGATGGGCCGGGGCAGGTGCCGCCGAAATTTTTCCATGATTTCGGGCGGGAAGCGGTCTTCGCCTTCGCCCTTCACCACGGCCCCTTCAAATACCGTCCCGCGTTCCTGCGCCTCCGTGGTCGGGGCCGGAACGCGGTTAATCATGTCGAGCAGGTTCTGCATCGACACGTTGCCGCCGTTGAGATAGCGGGAAAACGAGTTGAGCAGGGTAGGATAGAAGCGGTAACGGATCATAGACGAAGGGAGGAAAGGAGAAAGGGGAGGAAAGCCGGGCCGCCGGGCGGGAAAAAGGGTTAGTTTTTGACCACAATGACAGCGCCGAGGATAATCATCGTCACGCCGACGAGCCGCCAGAGACTGGCCGAATGCTGCTGGAAACCGAGCCAGCCGTAATGGTCGAGCAGCACGGCGGCGATGAGTTGTCCGGCTACGCTCAAACTCAGCATACTGGCCGCCCCGATGCGCGGGATGACGACGATGACCGTTGTAACGTAGACCGCCCCCAGCAGACCGCCTGTCCATTTCCACCAGTCGAGCGTCCGGAGCGCCTCCAGCGCCGGAGCCGGGCCGCGCATGATCGACTGAAAGAGAATCAGCGACAGAAAGCCCGTTCCGAACGAAATGAGGGCGGCAAAGACCGGGTTGCCCAGCCCCTGCCGCAACTGCGAATTGACACCCGACTGAACGCTGACCGCCGCCCCCGTCAGCAGGGCAAGAAAGTAGTAGAGCATTTTTTTAATGTATAATGAATAATGGAGAATGAAAAATGGCAGGGTCGTTATCTGAACAACCATTATACATTATTCATTTTTCATTAATAATTATGGAACATACGATTCGAGCAGTGTCATTTCGCCGTCGGGAATGAGCGTTACCTGCTTCACCCGGGCCGGAATCAGGGCGCATTCACCCATTTTCAGCGTCACCTGCGGACTGCCCTCGGCCTGAATGGTCACGCCGCCGTCGACGCAGACCAGAATCACGAACGAATCCAGGTGGGCGTAATCATGCATCACTTCCTGATCGAAATGTAGCACGTTGGTCGTGAAATACGGGCAGGCCACGGCATTGACGCTCTGGTTCAGGCTTTTTTCGTACTGCGTTTTGTAGCTGTCGTGAAACGTGTAATCGATGGCGTCGACGGCCTGCTCGGTATGTAGTTCGCGTTTCTGGCCCTTATCGTCGGTGCGGTCGAAATCGTAGATGCGGTAGGTGATGTCCGAGGTCTGCTGAATTTCAGCCAGCAAAATGCCTTTTCCGATGTAGTGTACGCGTCCGGCGGGCAGAAAAAACACGTCGCCCGGCTGCACTGGCTCGATATTCAGCAACTCCTGCAAGGTGTTGTTTTTCACCGACTCCACATATTCTTCCTTCGTTACGGGGCGGTTAAAACCCGAATTGAGCGTGGCCCCTTCGTCGGCTTCGATGATATACCACATTTCAGTCTTGCCGAATGCGTCCCGGCCAGGGCCCTGATGCCGCTGCCGGGCCAGTTCGTCGTTCGGGTGTACCTGAATCGAGAGATCATCGGCGGCGTCGATGAACTTCACCAGTAGTGGAAATTCGTCGCCAAACTGTTCGTAGACATGCTGTCCGACGAGGTCGCCTTTGTGTTCAGCCACCAGTTCTTTCAGGCTTTTTCCGGCCAGCGGACCGTCTTTTACCACGGAAACATTCCCCGAAACGCCGGAGATTTCCCAGGTTTCACCGCAGTTGGGCAGGGGGGCGAAGTCTTTGCCGAGAACGGTGCGGATTTTCTGCCCGCCCCAGATTTTGTCTTTGAAAATGGTTTCAAACGTGAGTATTGGGAGCATATAAGTAGCGCGGAATGCCTTTCCGCGTATTGGTTATAAAACACCCGGAAAATCATTCCGGGTTACAGAACTTGTTCCAGCATTCGGATATATAACTCGATTCCCTGCTCAATTTCCCGTAGATAAATGAATTCGTCGGCGGTGTGTGAGCGTTCGGAGTGGCCGGGGCCGCATTTCAGCGACGGACAATTCAGCAGCGCCTGATCCGAAGTGGTGGGCGAACCGTAGGTCTGCCGACCCAGTTCCAGCCCCGCCAGCACAATCGGGTGGTCCATCGGAATGGCCGATGGTTTAAGCCGAATCGACCGGGGTTTCACCTCCGCCTGTACATGTTTCTGAATGAACTCGACAATTTCCTCCAGCGTATACTGCTCGGTAGCCCGTACGTCGACCGTGTAGGTGCAGGTGTCGGGCACGACGTTGTGCTGCGAACCGGCGTCGATGACCGTTACGCTCATTTTGACCGGCCCCAGCGTAGGCGACACCTTCGGAAACGGCTGAGACCGAATCCATTCGATGTCTTTAATAGCTTTGTAAATTGCATTATCGCCTTCTTCGCGGGCGGCGTGGCCGGATTTGCCCCGCACGGTGCAGTCGAGCACGATCAGCCCTTTTTCGGCCACGGCCAGGTGCATCTGCGTGGGTTCGCCCACGATGGCAAAGCTGATTTTGGGCAGTTCGGGCAGAATGAATTCCAATCCGTCGCGGCCCGAAATTTCCTCTTCCGCCGTGGCGGCCATCACGATGTTGTAGGCCATGCCGGGTTTGTCATAAAAATAACGGAACGCAGCCAGCAACGCCACCAGACAGCCGCCCGCATCGTTGCTGCCGAGGCCGTAGAGCCGCCCGTCGCGTTCGAGCGGGAAAAAGGGGTTGAGCGTCCACGACGGATTAGGTTTCACCGTATCGTGGTGCGAATTGAGCAGAAGGGTAGGCTTGCTGGCGTCAAAATAGCGGTTGTGCGACCAGACGTTGTTCTTCATCCGCCGGTACGGAATTCCGTGCCCTTTGAAAAACTCCTCGATGAGACCCGCCGTTTTGTCTTCCTCCCGACTGAACGAGGGGGTGGCAATGAGCTGTTTAAGGAGCTGTATGGCCGATTCGGATAGCGTTTCCAGAGAGTAAGCTGATAGTTGAGAAGTCATACGAATACATTCTTACGGTTACGTTACGGTGTCTGAAAAGGGGGGTGGGTTATTCTTCGTAATAGTTGATGGACAGATCGCGCAGAAATTTCTTGATGACGTCGACGTGTACGCAGTCGCCGACGTGCAGAAACGGGTGGTCGGTTACACGCTGCCGCCGCCCGTTGACCACCACCTCGCGGTCGATAAGGTCGAAGCCCAGGTGCAGATGCCGTGTCATGCTCTGCATTCCGTATATGGTGCCGTTGGTGTCGAAGAGTGGGCCGCCGCTCTGTCCCTGGAGGCCGGGCGTACTCATTTCAATACTGACAATTTCGCCGTTTTCGGCCCGGTTGCGCGTGATGATGCCGTCGATGGGAAAGCGCGGCGTTTTGCTGCGGCCATCGGCGGTCCATTCGATATCATCGAGCTGCGGATTGTAGCGGTAGTTGGTAAATTCGGCAAACGGAAATCCCAGGCGGCATAAATACTTCCCCTGCCGGACTTTGCCGCTGTCGCGCAGGAAAAACGCGTGGGAGCGGTACAGAATCTGCTGGTACCCCACAAACTGAATGACGGCCAGGTCCTGGGTCGGGTGAAAATGGTAGCGGATGCTGCTGAACTGGTCGACGCAGCGCGTAAACAGGTTGCGCAGACGAATGATGCGGTCGGGGCGCAGGCCGTATTTCTGCTCCAGTTCCGGTTGTCGGCGGGTCTGTAGTTCCCGCGGAATGGTGCGTAGCTCTCCTTTGAATGTCAAGTAATTCCGGTAGATATCGTCGGCTTTGTGAAGCTGCTCGGCCACGTGTTTACAGGTGACGGCGCAGGCGTGTTCGTTCACGAAAAACATCGTGGAGCAGGCCGGAATAATTTCACTGCTGCCGTAATACCGGACAATAGACGCAATGGGGCGAACAAACGAATCGACACGCTCGATGGCTTCGACGAACATAGGGGGCAAGTGGGCAATCCAGCCCGGGGCAAAAACAGACCCGTAAGTTACGGAAAATTAGCCGAACTTGATTCTTGGGGACAGGCTGGGCTGAAGCATAGGGGCAATGAGAAATGATTTTGGGCTAAAGCCCGCCTGGAGTGGCATGATGCCCTTTCTGTCCCCGGGCTAAAGCACCGGGGCAATAGAGTTGTCCCTGGAAGTATTGAAGAAACTATGTGTTTACCCAGGATAGAATAGCTTCCAGCCTAAAAGGCCTGTTCAACAATTCAGGATTTTGAAAAATATCATGTATTGCCCCGGTGCTTTAGCCCGGGGATCAAGAGTAAGCCACAGTCCAACGGGCTTTAGCCCAATTTTTTAGACCCAGTCACAAAATAGAAAGCCCGCCCATTCCAGACGGGCTACAGCCCAATAGGTTTTCTACGTCAGGGTTTATCCGACGCATCCGCTGCGCCCGTGTTTTCCAGCACTTTGGCCGAATCGGTATGCGTTCCTTCGTTCAGCTTATCGGGTATGTTGGTGCCGGATGCCGGGGTGTCGAAGGTTCCCGCCGGTGTTTTGGCCGCTGTCGTATCCGTAATGCCTTCCGTGCTGTTCTGCGGCTCGCGGCATTTCTGAACGATGAGCAGGATAATCAGCAGCCCCAGCGCCGCCATCACCCACCGCTGCCAGCCGTTTTCCCGCCGCCGATCCACCTCCGGACTCTTCGGAATATCGGGGTTGACGGGTGTGCCGGAAAAGCTCGTGACAGCCTGGGCCGTTTCTCTGTCGGCAATGGTCTCCTGCGGCTCGTTCAGGCCCAGCAGATCGGTTACCGGGGAGAGTCCGGCGGGCATGGCCTCCCGGATGCTGGTTTCCTGACCAGCCATCAGGGTGCCGAGATTGTCTGCCGACAGGGATTTGTCGTTGTATTGCCGACCGAGGGTTCCCATCAGTTCCGATCCGACCAGTCCCATGATGGTCAGGGCGCTGCGCCGCTGCACGCCGCCATACCGGATAACGGAGTCGAATACCGCCTCGGCGTCGGTTCCGAAAATTTCGTCCAGCAGGCTGGCGCCCGACGCCGCTGCCGCCCGGGCCTCGTCTTCGGTGGTCGTCACCTGACTCACCTCGATGGGCACGTTGCGGTAGTTACCGTCCTTCAGAATGTCCAGTACGTCGGATGCCCCGCCTTCCCGAACCCGCCGGGCCATGCCGCCCAGCACGGCAGGAATGGCGGCATCGGCGGTTCTGCGGATGTTTTCCGGGCTTTCGGAAAGTTCACTGCTGAGCTGATCGATGACCAGCGGCGTGAACTGGTCTTTTAGGAACGTTACCAGGTTGACAGCCATAATCGTTGAGTCGTCGGTGTACTGACTGTCTAAACCGGCAGGAGTCGGGAATGTTTAATGAGTGAAAGAGCGAAAGAGTGAAAGAGCGGTCCGCCGTGCGGCGAAAGGGTGGTAGGTGTCTGGTCTGGCACTGAATAGTTTACTGCCCATCTCCATGCTGGATTCTATTCTACCTTTCACTCATTCACTCTTTCGCTCTTTCACTTACATTCCGCCAGAATCCGCTGGTGATTTTTCACGTAGGCATCGTCTCCGGCCTGTTTCGCCATTTCCAGGCCCGTCTGGGCGTCGGTTCGGGCGGTCTGGCAGTCGCCCTGTCTGGCGGCGATTTTGGCCCGGAGGTAGTAGGTCCAGTACTTTTTGTCCATGTCCAGCACCTTATCGGCCCAGGTGCGGGCCTGCTTCAGGTCGCGGTTTTTCTCGTAGTAGTAATCAGCGGCAGTGAACAGCACGTCTAGTTTGGCATCCGGTTTGGCGGTGGCTTCCTGAATCTGCGCCATGATTTTGGCATCCGGGTCGTGTTTTATCGGAATGTTTATCTGCATCTTCTCCCAGCGGATGGCGAGTTGGGCGCTGGTGGGCGTGAAGTCGGTAAACTCAACCGTAAAATACTCCGTCGGGACGGTCAAACGTTCGGGCTTTACCGTAAACCGCATCACGTCGTTCTGCTGCTTATAATCGAACGAGCCAAACACGTTGGCATCTTTGCTCAGAATGACGGTCCATTCATTCGCATCAGGAATGGTAAAAATGCCGTAAGAGCCTGCCGGAACAGCCTGGCCGTTGATGCTGACCTCTTCCGAAAGCGTGAGTTTGGTCGCCATGTTGGCTCCCGTCCGCCAGACTTTGCCGTAGGGCACCAGATCGCCGAAAATCGTGCGCCCTTTCAACGCGGGGCGGCTATAGGTAACCGTGACTTTCGCCAGACCCACCGTCTGGCCGACCGAAGCCGCCGGGCTGGCCTGTGGGGTCATGATCTGGGCGAGTGATACGGAAAAGAAAATGGCCGCTGCGACCATCGACAGAATAATTCGTTTCATGTAAACCGAGGATTGATTGAATTACCGAAAGATACAGGCTAATAAAAAAAAACAGATGACGGATAACAGAAATTAACGCAAACGACTACGAATCGGCCGTCATGGGCAGACGGATGCGGTGGACGACGCCCGTAGGTCGATTGGGATGGATGGTGAGATGACCCCGGAGACGCTCGACGCTGCTGTGAATGTTACGCAGTCCAATGCCGTCGGCAGGTCTGAGGTCGGATGGATCGTAACCAATGCCATTGTCGGACACCCGCAGCGTCAGATAATCCGGCTGACAGGTAAGCGTTACCTCCACCTGCGAAGCACCGGCGTGGCGGACCGTGTTGTTAAGCAACTCCTTGGCTATCTGGTAAACCGGCTGCTGAAGATGAAGCGGCGGCAGCTCGTCGATCTGGTGGTTGAAATGAATAGCCAGATCGGGGCGGGCCGAAACCAGTCGGTCGATGAGCTGCTGTAGGGCAGGGGCCAGGCCATGAAGCTGCAGGTCGGTGAGCATCATGTTGTGCGACACCGACCGGACATCCCGGCAGATTTCGCCCAGTTGGGCAGCATATTGCTGCAGCCGCCCCCGTTCTGCAGGCGACAGGCTAACGTCGGGCTCCAGAAGCGTCGTTTCCATGCGCATTTTCATTACGACCAGATCCATGCCGATACCGTCATGCAGATCTTTGGCAAGACGCTCCCGTTCCTGCATCTGCGATTCAAACACCAGTCGGTGAGCCAGTTCCTGCTGCTGATTCTGCTCCAGCAGCAGTTTTTCCCGTTCATCCCGATACTGCTTGAATCGAAACGCCAGCCCCACCATCAGTACCACCGTCTCGAACACCACGGATAGTGCGTAGGGGTAAATGCCTACGAGAAAAAACTCCTCTATCAGTTCGAGACGGAGAAGGATGTAGCCGCTCACGATCACCAGCAGGGGAGTGAACGCAAACAGGTAGAGCCGGGCCGTTTCACGATTGCGCTTCGTCTGCAGGGCAAAATAGATATACAGCATGATGTACAGGCTGTTGATACCCACAAAAAACAGGTACATATGCCCCCAGGCCGGATGCAGCGGCTGGCCCGACACACCCAGTCCGAGGTAATAGATTGTCAGAACGCCCCAGGCTGCCAGACTCCAGGTGCAGAATATGTCGAGCCAGCGGGGCACGTGGTTCCGGCTGTCGAAAAAATGCCGGATGAACAGCACGTTGCTGATAAAGACCAGATAGAGCGACGTTCGGATCCAGACTTTACCATCGACCGGAGACTGCGGCAGGCAGTAGGTCAGCCAGCCTTCGTAGGCCACCAGCGCCAGCAGATGACACAGGGCATACAGGCAGTAGAGCAGATACAGCGTATCGCCGTTGATGAAAAACAGGAACAGCGTCAGGCCGCAGGCAAACAGCAGCCAGCCGCCCACGCCCCCCCAGAATAACGCCTCGTACTGATCGTGCCGCCGGAAGGTTTCGGGCGACCGGAGCCGCAGATAAACGCCGCCTTCGCCTGCCTCCCGCCGCAGATGCAGATAAAGTACGCCCGTCTGCCGGGCCGGAAGCACCAGAGGAAGCACCATATTCCGGTGGGCGAAGGGCCGGTCGCCGACCGGCACACGCCAGCCCGTCGGCGGTGTCAGCGCCCGGATGCGCCCCCCACCGGCCCAGTACGTTTCAACGGCATCGATATACGGAAAGCGGACGTCGAGTAGCATCGGTACCGGCTGGTCGGACGCGTTTCGGATGGGGCAGGCCAGCCAGTAGGAGCGCCCCTCTACCAGCGGCAGCGTCGGCGAAACAGGTCGGAACGGGTAGTGTTCGGGCGTTTGGAGAATGCGGTGGAGCGGAATGAACGTGGCGGCAGGCTCCCGGCACAGATACAGATGACCGTCTGGCCGGGCCCACTCCGTCCGGGCGTCGATGACCAGAACGGCATTCGTTTCCGGAACCGGCGGGCGTTCCTGCCCAAAGCCGCTGCTCCAGCCGCAAAAGCAGACCATCGCGAATAACGCCTTCCACCATCGGAGGGCGGTTCGGTTCAGATAGTCTGGCGCGAACATAGGGTTTAGAGAATAGGTTCTGTTGCCTTAAAGCTACTGTTTTTCGGGAAAAAGGAAGCGGTTTGGGAAGGGGCTTTCTGCTCTCCGCTCCAGGTTGAGTTCGATTTAGCGAACGGCTGGCCGGGATTGTTGGTATGAACAACGAAGAATCGTATTTTTAGCACATGCCCGGTCTGCCCATGAATGAAGTAAAAGAAGAGAATCTGCACAAAGAACTGGATCTGATACAGGCCATTGTGGCCCGCATGGCGCAGAACGCGTATTATCTCAAAGGCTGGAGCATCTCGCTGGTGGCGGTGGTGCTGGCGATTGGCAAAGACGACGTGCTCAACGAAGCACAGCGTCCCTGGCTGCTGGCGCTGGTGTTGCTCATCTGGCTGGTGTTCTGGTATCTGGACGCCTGGTTTCTGCGGCAGGAGCGGCTGTATCGCTGTCTCTACAATCACGTTATCCGACACAAGGCCGACCCCGACCGTCTGCGCTACAGCCTGAACGTAGACGAATTTATATCCGAAACCCCCGGCATCTGGGCAACGATGACCTCTTCGACGCTTTTGGTCTTCTACGGCCTCCCGGCGGCGGTGCTGGCGGGTCTGTTGTTTTATTCTCTATATTTTTTCAACTGATATGACACCCGAAGAAGGCTATCAAAAAGCGCTGCAGAGCATTGAATTAGCGAGAAGTACAGGTCACGAAATACTAATTCTTTCTGAATTAAGCTTAATTAATATTCCGGTTCAATTAAAAAAGTTGAACGAATTACAGACATTGTGGATAAGAGAAAATCGAATTCATTACATTGAAAACTTGCCCGAGAACCTATTGCACCTGAATGTGGCGAGAAATCAAATTGAAGTTATCCAGAATCTACCTAAGCGCTTACAATCACTGGATTTATGGGATAATAAAATTACTTGTATTGACAATCTGCCCGAAGGCTTACAGACGTTGTGTCTTTCGTTTAATCAAATAAGTCGTATTGAAAACTTACCCAAAAACTTATTGAGCTTAGATTTATCTGGCAATAAAATCAGCCGTATTGAAAATTTATCTGAAAATCTGCTGGATTTAAATTTATCAAACAATCAAATTACTCGGATTACAAATCCGCCTTCCAGTGTACAAGCACTTTATTTATATAATAATCCTGTCTCAAATATACCTATGGAACTATTAGGGCAGGAATTTTATTCTAACTGCCTGCCTGACATTGATGCCTGGTTTGCCGACTTAAAACTTGGCAGCGTTCGGAGCTACACTGTCAAGGTAATGCTAAACGGGAACGGCAATATAGGTAAGAGTAGTCTGGCAGAAGCATTACAGGGGGGACGGTGCGAGTCGACTAAGTTATCAACTAACGGCATAAGAATAGAAACGCTCCATCTGTCCAACGAAGATAAACCCGTCCAGCTACAGCTTTTCGATTTTGGTGGGCAGGAGCTCTATCACGGGGCGCACAAACTGTTCCTGCGGTCAAGGGCAGTGCAATTGTTAGTCTTCGATGCCGAAACGGAAGCGCTGTCTACTGCCCCCGACCGCGTCACGGGTGAAGAGGTGCGAAACATCAGCCTCCAATACTGGTACAACGACATCGCTCGGCTTTCGCCCGACAGCCAGTTTCTGCTCGTGCAGAATAAAAAAGACCTTCCGGCCAGGCTTCCCAACGAAACCCGTGCCCTGCTGAATCAACTGGACGACATTGGCATTCAATCTATCAAGGTGAGTGCTACCGGGGGCGACGGCATTGCCGCCCTGCGTGGGTATATCGTCGATTTAGCGAAACGCCTGCCGGAGTATGGAATGGAGATGCCCCTCTCATGGCACGAGGCGCGTCAGTATTTTATCGATAACCTTATTCAGCCGAAAGAGAAACGGGAACGGCTGATGACGCGAACGGATTTTGACGAGCTGTGTCGAAGAAAAAACGTGCGGCCCGCCTCCGTTCCGGCCCTGCTGCGCTACCTGCACCATACGGGGGCGCTGTTTGCCGATGAGAAATTTCTGGGCGATAAAATCATCGCTGATCAGGAGTGGGCCATCGAGGCCATTTACAAAGCGCTGGATCGTAATGGCGAACTGTACGACATCCTGCGGAACCTCAGTCACGGACGAACCAAAGCCCGGCACCTGTTCAGCCGGTTCGGCGATGAGTATACTGAGCTGGAACGCTGGCTGTTTCTGTCGCTAATGGAAAGCTGCGGCTTATGTTTTCCGTTGAAGGACGACTTCTACGAGGCGTCTGATCCAGACACGATCTATGTTTTTCCGGAGTTTCTACCTGTAGACAAGCCTTCCGTGGTGGCAGAATACCTGACCGATACAAAGAACAAAAGCCGGATATTCCGTCAGCAGGTGCCTTTTTTGCCTTACCATCACATTCAGACACTCATTGCCCGGTGCGGCCCTAAAACCGATTTTAGGAATGTCTGGCGTACTGGCTTCATGGCATTTACGCTGGAGGGGCGTTTCGTGCTGGAGGCGGATTTGGCTGCTCATACGCTCACGCTGACCGTCGCCGCTTCTCTCTCGGCTGAGTGGGTGCAGGATTTGAAGAGATCGTTTAGCATGGATGGAATCGAATGGGAGGAAATGACTCCCACGAACGTAGCTGAACCGCCGCCCACTCCTCCAATTCACGAACGGGCGCCAACCAACCGGCTGGAATCGCTGCCGGACGTAACGCAGAAGAAACAGAAGGAGTTGGTTATCTCGTATGCTAGTCAGGATGAACGATACCTTAAACTGTTGAGTAATATGGTAGCTGGCGATGAGGAAGTGTTTCTTTGGTATGATCGTAAATTATCCAGCCGGGAAGCATGGGATGAGCAGTTGATGGGACACTTCCAAAGCGCTGATGGTATTGTCATCATTCTCAGCACAGATTATCTTAATGCCGATCATAAACTGTACATCCACGAAAAAGAATTACCACTCATTCAATCACGGTTTAAGGACAGTAACGCTACCTTGCCTATTATCATTATCCGCGTCGATCACGCCACTAACGAACGTAAAACGCTGCTCAAAGACTACTTGATGTTTGACAAGGGAGCCATTATGCCCTGCCCTGATAAAGACAAGTTGGGGGCCAGTGAGTATGTTGCCCGCTTTCTAAAAGAGTGGGTTTTCAAAGAACTATAGATAATGCAAATTCCGTTGGTTGACTGGCTGATTTCTATTAATTCCGTCAGTCGACCAACAGAATTTACAGTTTTGGTCAATCCTCCGCCTTAATCACGGCGTGACCGCCGAACTCGTTGCGCAGGGCGGCGACGACTTTACCGGCAAACGTATCTTCCTGTAGCGACCGGTAGCGCATGATCAGCGACAGCGCAATGACCGGCGTCGGAACGCCCAGATTCAGGGCGGTTTCGAGCGTCCATTTGCCCTCGCCGGAGGAGTGCATGATGCCCCGGATATCGTCCAGATGCGGGTCTTTGGTGAAGGCATTCTGGGTGAGTTCCATCAGCCAGCTCCGCACCACCGAGCCGTTGTTCCAGAGTTTGGCAACCGCCGCCAGATCCATGCCGAAGCCGCTCTTTTCCAATACTTCAAACCCTTCGGCGATGGACTGCATCATGCCGTACTCGATGCCGTTATGCACCATCTTCGTAAAATGACCGCTGCCCGTGGGACCGGTGTGCAGAAAGCCGTTTTCGACCGAAATGTCCTGAAAAACCGGCGAAAGTCTCGCCATGACCTCCGGTTCGCCGCCGACCATCGTACAGGCCCCTTCGAGCGCCCCGGAGGTGCCGCCGCTGGTGCCGCAGTCGACAAAATGAATGCCTTTTTCGTTCAGGAAATTAAACCGCCGCACGCTGTCCTGATAATGCGAGTTACCGCCGTCGATGACTGTATCGCCCGCTTTCAGGCCCGCCTGCAGCAGTTGTTCGATCACGTCGTCGACCAGGTGCCCCGCCGGAATCATCAGCCAGACAATTCGTTCGCCGGGCAGTTTTTCGCAAAATTCGGTCAGGGTGAACGCACTCTGGGCTCCCTCGGCCCCGATGGCCTCGACCAGGGTTTTGTTGACGTCGTAGCCCACGACAGTGTGTTTGTGCCGCAGCAGGTTCAGCACGAGGTTGTAGCCCATTTTACCGAGGCCGATGAATCCGATATGCATAACGATGGATTGATTTAAACGCAAAGAGCGCAAAGGATAGCGCAAAGTACGCAAAGACACGCACTCTTCCCACACCACCCTGCAACCCCCTGCCATCCCTGCAACCCCCGCCACCCCCTGCGCGAAGCATCCCTGCCCCTACTCATCCATCCGCACAATCTTCGGCTGGAACGTTCCGACGACCTCCACCAGATCCTGCTGGAAGCTCATCACCTGGTTGATGTCCTTGTAGGCCATCGGGGCTTCGTCCAGACCGCCGCCGAGCAGCGTCACGCCGTGGTCGGCCAGGACTTTGGTCAGGTCGGAGCGGGTGATGCTGTTTTTGGCCTGCGTTCGCGACATGCGCCGACCGGCCCCGTGCGAGGCCGAATCCAGCGCCGTTGGTTCGCCGCGACCACGCACGATGAAGCCCGGCTGGGTCATCGACCCCGGAATAATGCCCAGCACACCCCGACCGGCGGGGGTAGCGCCCTTGCGGTGGACAATCAATTCGATTCCTCCGTGTTCTTCTTTCCAGGCAAAATTGTGGTGATTTTCGACCATCGTCAGCGGTTTTTCGCCCAGCGCTCTGGCAATTTTCTGGTGAATCTGATGATGGCAGGCTGAGGCATAGTCACCCGCAAGGTTCATGGCGGACCAATATTGCTGGCCTTCTTCCGAATCGAGCGGGAGCCAGGCCAGATGCCGGGCCTCGCGGGGCAGGGGCGTTTTCTGCATCGCCACTTTGGTGAAATGATCGGCAATGCTGGCACCCAGTCCCCGCGAGCCTGAATGCGAGAGTAGGGCCAGATAGCGACCGGGCAGCACGTCGAAATCATCCGCCGTGACCTCCACGATGCCGAATTCGACAAAATGGTTACCCGAACCCGACGTGCCAATCTGCCGGACAGCCTTGTCGTGCAGACTGCGCAGCAGCGGAATCTCCCGAAACTCTTTCCGGGTCAGCACCTCATCATCCATCGGCTTCGCGAACTCGCGACCTGCTCCAAACAGCGTTTCACGCTGCAGAATGTTTTTAAGTTTGCTGGTCTCGCCGTAGAGCGTATGTTCCGGTAAATCATACAGACTCAGGCACATCCGACAACCAATGTCGACGCCCACACCGAAGGGAATGACGGCGTTTTCGGCGGCCAGCACACCCCCGATGGGCAGGCCGTAGCCCTGATGAGCGTCGGGCATGAGCGCCCCGGCCACCGACACGGGCAGGCGCATGGCAATTTCCATCTGGTTGATGGCCCCCGGTTCGATATGATCGGCCCCGAAAACGGTGTACTCCTGACGCTGATCGCTGAGCGCAATCTCCGGCGGACCGGCGACTTTGGGCTTCTCGACCAGTTCGGCGGCAATTTTACCCAGCGTCGGGTTCTGGAGGTAATCGGTTGGTTTCTGCAGGATTTTTTCGAGCAGTTCCAGCGCTTCTTTCTGTTTAGTATGCTTGAAATTACGCTGCATGACGTCGAGCGCCACCGAGATGATTTTCCCTTCGGGATAGCCGATGCGGCGAAGGTCTTTACCGGTTAATTTGAGTTTCTGAGCCATATGGTTTTCTAAACGCAAAGACGCTAAGTAAACGCAAAGGGCGCCAGTAAGAAAAACGTTGCGGGCATTGCGTCTGCTTAGCGTCTTTGCGTTTAAACAAAATTTCGCCCGCAAAGTCCATCGAAGATGAGTGTAAGGGCCGATGTTACCGGGGAATCAGGATTTTGCGACTAAACGGCTGTTGTACTAAAACCCTGAAATCATGGCCCGAAAAAAACAAACCGGTGGCGGTGGCCGGTTCGCTACCGATGCGGAATCTACCGCCCTGCGCCGTACGCTGGGACTGGACGCCCCGCCTGCCGTCGACCTGAACAGCGCCGATGCCGACCTGCTGAAAAATCATCCGCTCATTAACCGGAAGCTGGCCGCAAAAATCGTCGATTTCCGGAAGAAACAGCCTATCCGTTCCCTTGTCGATCTGTATCAGGCAGGCCTTGTTACCGAAAAAGACTTGAGAGCACTGGAAAACAGCGCTTTCGGGGAGATGGCAGTTCGCCCGTTCGTCACGCGGATACAATCCGACGACGAAGCGTTTTACGTCGATGAACCTTTCTCAGTAGACATTCACTTTTCCCGGCAGGCGCTCACCCGCCCCGAACTCGTTTCCGTCGAGGCCCGGTTTCCGTCCGGCATGACCGGACAGGCTCACTACCGCCTCTCCGACGAAGACCGGCAGCGGGGCCAACTCACCGTTGGGGAGTTTGTTTCGACCGAATCCGGCGAGTTTCATCTGTTCGTTACGCTCAGAGATGCGGCGGGGCAGCTACACAAACAGACCGCTACGTTCAATGTCTTCACCCGGAATCCGGTGCGGATGTACATCACGCCCAGCTACTGGACGCAGTCGGGCAGCGTGGGCGCTCCCAAATTCGATTTCGGACAACGGCGGTGGTACTGCTATGCCAGCGTCCGCTGGGTCAACAGCACCGACCGGACGGTGAATCTCGGACGGCGCGTAACCGTGCGCGTGACCGATGCCGGAAACCAGATCGATACGTTCTCCTTCGACCTTTCGGGCGACGTCGTCATTCCGGCCCGTACGACCATCTACGGCAATCTGCACACCTGGCACGGCGAGGGCGGGTCTATCTTCAACATCTTCCACGCCAAAGGCGACCTGACGTATCAGTATAGCATGAGCGGATCGGGATTTACGCCCACCATCAGCCAAATCTGGCGGACCATGCGCGTCATCGGCTACAACATCATTCGGGTGGGCGATTTTACCAATGCCGAACGGAATGAATACCGCCGGGCGGCGGCAGAAGTGGCCTCCGGGATTTTTCAGTCGCGGGACATGACCGTCTACGGCGTCGAACTGAAGCGTATCGAAGGTACGCGGGAAATGGACGCCGACAAAACCCGCTTCCGGTTTATCGACAACGAAGACGAAGGAAAGGCGATGATGAACCGGTATACCGTCTCGGACAACTGGTATCTGGACATTTTCTTCGTGGAAGGTATCTGGGATGGTTCATTCGGCTATACATACGCCAATGGTCCCGTCGACAAACAGGGTGATCTAAGCGGAATCGTCATCCGGCGGGATTCCGATACGGTGAATCTCGGTCAGACGTTTGCGCACGAAGCCGGGCATTATCTGGGACTACAACACGCCGATGCTGACGACGGATGCAGCGACACCAATCCCTCGGACCCGAATATTTCCGATAACTTTATCTTCTCTTCCTCACGGCGCGACAGTGACGTGATTACGCTTTGCCAGATTGACAAAATGCGCCGACATGGTCTGGTACGCTCGATGACTCCTTAACTCGAAACCGTCATGAACACCGATAATTCCAACAAAAACAAACCGCTGCCCTCGGTCCCCGACGCGCAGTCGGAGCCGGGCAAACACGACGAGCCCCGCCTTGAACGCAAAAAAGACGTAATGCCGAAAGGCAACTTCGATCCGTCGGGCAAAGATCGGCCCCACCGCAACCTGTCGCCCAAAGCGGCGCTGCGGCTGCAGATTGAGGCCCTGCTGCAACGCAGGGAGGCGGCCCCGCCGGAGGTCTGGAAAGCCCTGGGCGACGAGGCCGTCAGCCTGCTGGTCGAACTGGTGGACGAAACCACCCTGCCCGACGCCATCCGGCAGCGGGTTGTCGCCACGCTGGGCCAACTGAACGCCCCGCAGGCCGTCGACCGGCTGGGTCGCCTGCTGACCGACCGAACCGAGAAAGCCATCGACCGCACCTACGCCGCACATGCGCTGGGGCAGATTGGCGGCGGGCAGGCTGTGCCGTGGCTTGGCCGGGCCATCGTCGACAAAGACCCGATGGTGCGGCTACAGGTGACGCGGGCCTTCACCCGCATAAAGTCACCCGACACGCTGCCTTATCTACTGACCCTCAGCCGGGATGCCAATGCGGAAGTAGCTCGCGTGGCCGATGGCGAACTGCAGCAGAGCTACCGGGAACAATTGCCGGAACAATACCTTCGTGCGCCGGAAGCGCCGGAAAAAGGAACCGACGAAACGCGTTCACCGGCTCCGGAGAAGAAACGATAAAGGAAATGGCCCCGACCCGAAGCGCCGGGGCTATTTCCGATTAAAAAAAGTGTCGGATCGGCTCTTCGGTTGAGAACAGTAATAATGGCGAAGGAGAGGCTTTCCATCAGGTATCGCTCGCTGCCTGTTATGAAGAGTCTGATTCTGACGCTGTTTTCGCTGCTGTCGCTGGCGGCCATCGCTCCCAACCGGCCCACCGCTCCGCGTCGTCCCAATATTCTCTGGATAACCGTCGAGGACATGAGCCCGCATCTGGGCAGCTACGGCGACCGGCAGGTGCAGACGCCGAATCTGGATCGGCTGGCGTCGGAAGGCATCCGCTACACAAATGCGTTCACGACGGCGGGCGTATGTGCGCCGAGCCGGGCGGCCATCATCACGGGCATGTATCAGCAGAGCATCGGTGCCCAGCACATGCGGACGCTGGGCGTTTCGACCGTTGCCAGCGATGCCTACCCGCCGGGTTTCCGTCCGTATTCGGCTGTTGTGCCCGAACCCGTGCGTTGTTTTTCGGAATACCTGCGGGCGGCGGGCTACTACTGCACCAATAATGTAAAACAGGACTACCAGTTCGAGGCCCCGCCCACGGCCTGGGATGCCAGCAGCGGCAAAGCCCACTGGCGCAGCCGACCGAAGTCAGATTCACCGTTTTTCGCTATTTTTAACTTTACGACCACACACGAATCGCAGGTCTGGGCCAGGAGCAAAGAACCGCTGCTGGTGCGCCCCGAAGACGTGGTAGTTCCGCCGTATTACCCCGACGTTCCGGCGGTCCGGCAGGACATCGCCCGGCACCTGACAAACGTCATGGTGATGGACCGGCAGGCCGGGGACATTTTGCAGCAGTTGAAGGAAGATGGCCTGGACGACGACACCATCGTGTTTTTCTTCTCCGACCACGGTGACGGGCTTCCGTTTGTCAAACGCGAAATCTACGACCGGGGACTGAGAGTGCCATTTCTGGTACGATTCCCGAAAAATTTCCCCGAACTGAATCCCTATCGTCAGGCCGGGCAGACGGATTCGCAGTTGATTAGCTTTGTGGATCTGGCCCCGACGATGCTTTCGCTGGCGGGCGTTCCCATTCCGTCGCATCTGCAGGGACAGGCGTTTCTGGGCCCGCAGCGGGCAAAACAGCCCCGCCGTTATGCCTTCGCCGCCCGCGACCGCATGGATTCGGAATATGACCGGGTGCGGGCCGTACACGACGGTCGTTATCAGTACCTTCGGAATTGTATGCCCGAAAAACCTTATTATCAGCCTATTCGCTACCGACTACAGCAGCCGATGATGCAGGTGATTCTGGCGCTGAAGGATTCAGCGAAGCTAAACGAACAGGCGATGCACTGGTTCCGGACTACCAAACCCGCCGAAGAACTGTATGACGTACAGACCGATCCGCATCAGTTCCGAAACCTGGCCGACGATCCGCGTTACCAGAATAAATTGCAGGAATTGAAAAAGGTCTACGACGACTGGCTGAACCGGGTGGGCGATATGAGCGGTGAGCCGGAGATGCAGATGGTCAGCCGCTGGTGGCAGGGCCATGACAAACCTCCAGCTACGGCAACGCCGCAAATCCGTTCGGACGGAAAAAAGTGGGTCGTAGTTTGTCCGACAAAAGGCGCTTCCGTTGGGTATAAACGCCGCTGGTCCGAGCCTGCCTGGCAGGTGTACACGGGACCGTTGAGTCAGCAGTCCGGAGATTCGCTGTACGTTGTGGCGCAGCGGATCGGTTTCACCCGCAGCGAGGTAGCCGCAGTTGGTCGATGAAATCTATTGGCGGAGGTTCTGCATCGCTTTCCGAAATCGCTCATACGTTTCCCGGTATACGGCGTGGCGCCCGGCATCCGGCTCGAAGGTAGGCCCGAAACCGACGTAGCGGGTCGCCTCTTCGAGTGAGGACACCCGGCCCGTTGCTTTCAGGGCCAGCAGAATAGCTCCCATCGAGCCGCTTTCATTGCTGTCGTTGAGCCGCACGGGCACCCCAAAAATATCGGCCATCATCTGCACCCAGAGCGTCGACTGCGCAAAGCCGCCGTTGGCGTGAATGATGGTGGTGTCGCCCGTGTGCCGGTCGAGTAGTTCTTCGATGGCATACAGGTTGAAAAGCACCCCTTCCAGCGCCGCCCGGACAAAGTGCGCCCGGCTGTGTTCCCAACCAACGTGTAGATACGCACCCCGTGCGTGGGCGTTCCAGAGCGGAGCGCGTTCGCCCTGAAGATAGGGCAGAAACAGCAGCCCCGCCGAGCCGGGCGGTACGTGTGAGGCATCGGCCAGAACGCTCGTGACATCCTGGCGGGTCAGTTTTTCCGACAGCCATTGCAGCACGTTGGCCCCGTTGTTGGTCGGTCCGCCGACAATGTAGCAGGGCGTTGACCGGGTTTCCTCCGAAGGCGAATCAACATCCAGAATGTAGCAGAAAAGTCGTTGTTCGTCATCGCGTAGGGGCTGATGAACAGTCTGGCGGATTGCCCCGCTGGTGCCGATGGTGATGGTTGTGATGCCCGGCTGCATGGCTCCGGCACCGAGATTTGCCAGACAGCCATCCGAGGCTCCGGCGATGAGCCGCACCCCATCGGGCAGGGCGGTGGAAAACGGAGCGGAGGCGGACTTATACGTTACCGAATGAGTGGTCGGAACGGGGCCGGAAAGCTGGTCAGAGCGCAGACCGGCGAGTTCGAGCGCCGGACCGTACCAGGTCAGGCCATTACCATCGAAGAGGCCGGTGGCGGTGGCAATGGAATAATCGATTTCAAAACGGCCCGTCAGTCGATACCAGATAAATTCTTTCAGTGAAATCCACCGGTGCGCTTTCCGGAGCAGATCGGGCTGATGTTCCCGGAACCACAGCAGTTTGCAGAAGGGCGTCATTGGGTGCGCCGGAATGCCCGTATGCTGGTACAGATCCCGCAGTTGTTCCGGGTGCTGCCGCAGAGCCGTCACCTGCTCCTCGGCCCGGTTGTCCGACCAGATAACGAACTGATTCAGCGGCAATCCCTGGCTGTCGACGGCCATCGTGCTGTGCATGGCCGAACTGAAGCAGACGGCCTCGATCCGGCCCTGCTGCATCTGCACTTCGTGACAGACTTCGTCGATGACTCGCGTAAAGGCGACCCAGATTTCGTCGGGGTCCTGCTCGCAGTGGCCGGGAGCGGGAAAGAGCGTAGTCAGGGGCGTGGTGGCATGGGCCACAATGCGGCTGTTGTCCGGGTCAAAAGCGAGGGCTTTGATGTTGGTCGTACCAATGTCGACGCCGAGGTAGCAGGTCATGGAATAATCATTATCTTGCTAAATTATGCAGGGAACGATTCAATCAGACAAAAGAGGAAAGACAAGAGAGAAAAGATGTTGGGCGGGCAAGGGCGGATGGGGACTCTTCCTAACAGGTTTTATCCTGAGCCTGAGCCTCCTGGACGCCTGTACGGGCGGGTCGGGGGCCGCCTCCGAACCTTCGGGGCTGTCGGGTGCCCAGCTTGCCCGGACCCACTGCGGGAGTTGCCATCAGTACGCAGACCCGTCCATGCTGCCCGGAAACGTCTGGGCGCAGGGCGTTTTACCGAAAATGGGTTGGCGGTTCGGTATTTTGTCGGATACGCTCGACCTCAACCGGCAAATCAACGAACAGGAAGAGTATGCCAAAGGCGTTCGACTAGGCGTCTATCCGGGTCAGCCGACCCTGCACCGGCAGGACTGGCTGAAAATCGTCCGGTATTATGCCGAAAATGCTCCTGATTCGTTGAGCGAAACTCCCACGAACGCCGTTCCGACCGACCTAACGCTGTTCCGGATAAAGCCTCTGGAGAAATCGCCGCCAGCCCTGGTGACCTGGCTGCACCACGACCCGAAACAGAATACGGTGCTGGCTGGCATGCGGTCCGGGATGGTTTATCGCTTCGACGGTCGGGGCCAGCGCATCGATTCGCTGCGGGCCGACAGCCCGCCGTCCGACGGGCGTGTGCTGGCCGACGGCTCGGTGGAACTGCTGCAGATGGGCATCATGGACCCCAACGACGATTCGGCGGGTAGCTGGGTCAGGCTGCGCCGGGGGCAATCGCCGCAGGTGCTGATTCCGAACCTCCGCCGCCCCGTCAGCATTCAGTTCGGTGATTTGAACAAAGACGGTCGGGAAGACGCTCTTGTCAGTCAGTTCGGGCATCTGACGGGGCGGCTGAGCTGGTTTGAGAACGGACCGAACGGCTACCGGGAACGCATTATCGACGCCGCCCCCGGAGCCCGGCAGGCGCTCATTCGCGACATGAACGGCGACGGATGGCCCGACGTTGTGGCGCTGCTGACGCAGGGAGACGAGCAGATTGCCGTTTTTCTTAACAACAACGGCTCATTCGTTAAAACCACCGTGCGGCGATTCCCGCCCATGTGGGGTTCCAGTTCGCTCGACCTGACCGACGTCGACCGCGACGGGGACATGGACCTGGTGGTAACCAACGGCGACAACGCCGATTTTTCGTATGTGCTGAAGCCCTATCATGGTGTCCGGCTGCTGCTCAACGTGGGTCAGGGGCGGTTTATCGACCAGTTTACGTACCCGATGCACGGCGCTACGCAGGCGCTGGCCCGCGATTTCGACCAGGATGGCGACACGGATATTGCCGCCATCGCCTTCTTTCCCGATTTTACCATTCGACCGGTGCAGACCTTCGTTTATCTTGAAAATACAGGAAACCTTCAGTTCCGGCCCCGGACGTTTGCCGGAGCCGACCGGGGCCGCTGGCTGACCATGACCGCCGCCGACGTCGACCGCGACGGGGACGACGATCTGCTGCTGGGATCGTTTTTCAAGTCGGTGACGCCCATGCCCCAATCCCTGGCCGAACGCTGGGTGAAAGGGCCGGGCGTTGTGTGGCTGGAGAACCGGAAACGATGAAAACCGGGCGTGGGGCGAGTGGGTTGCCGCTGATTGAAGCGTTGGCATCTCCGTATGGACGGCATTCTATCCAATGGAATAACTCTTTGCCCGTTTACGCGTTTAAGAACAGTATATTATCAACACATGGCTGTTCTAAACGACGAATGATTCATCCCGACACCTACATAAAAAAGACCGACAAAGGGTTTGGCGTTTTTGCCAGACGACGTTTTCAGCGCGGGGAAATTTTGTGGATTATTGACGAGGCTGACGCAAAAATACCGCTGGTTCAGTATCGGCAGCTATCGGAGTTTGAGCGGCGCAAGCTGAACATCTACTGTTATCTGGATGAACAGGACCGGGTCATCATTCCCTGGGACGAAGGCAAGTACGTCAACCATTCCTGCGATCCCAATTCGGCGGGCCTGCTGCAGTTCGACAACATCAGCGTGGCCCTGCGCGACATCGGTTCCGATGAGGAAATTGTGGAGGATTATTACGGTTATTACGGTCATTTCGAGACGTTTGAATGCCGCTGTGGCGCCCCTAACTGCCGTAAACGTATTCAGGAACATGACTCCTATCAACCCGCGCTCCGGCTCGACCTTGCCGAAATGGCTCCGCTGATCAACACGCTGCCGCAGGCGCTGCTGGCCGTAAATTCGGAAGAGAACTGGACGCTTCGGGCGGCACTGCAGACGTCTTCGGTCACGGTGCCGACACTCGGCGGGAGCAATCGATAAACTACTCGTAATCAAAATGGATACCGATCGGCTCCGACACATCGCCAGCCAGCTCCGCCAGCCACAGGGTGAGGCGGGCATCGAAACCGGCCAGCGCATGAACGTCGGCAATGAGTTAATTTATCAAAGAGCCATTGCGCAACTCGCCATACAGCCCGGCGACCACATTCTGGAACTCGGTCCCGGAAATGGCTTTTTCGCCCGTCAGATTGTGGCAACCGACTCGTCCGTCCGCTACACGGGATGCGACCTGTCGGAGACCATGATCGCCGAGGCCGGTCGGCTGAATGAGGAATTTGTTCAGGATGGGCAGGTCGAACTGGTCCTTCGTGACCGGCCTGCATTACCGTTCGCCGATGCCGCCTTCGACAAGGTATTTACGATTAACACGCTTTATTTCTGGGACGACCCGTCGGCGGAACTGGCCGAAATCCGGCGGGTTCTGATGCCCGACGGGCTGCTGATTGTCGGCATCCGGCCCCGGCACATCATGGAGCAGATGCCGTTCGTGACCTTTGGCTTCACGCTGTACGAACCCAACGAGGCTGCTGACCTGCTAACGGCGAATGGATTCGGAGTGACAAATTTGATTGTTGAACCGGAGCCGGATCAGACGTTCTTCGGTAAGGCGATTCGAATGGAAACGGTGCTGGTCTGCGCCCGACCAGCAGATAACTAAAAACAGCTAACCCCACCCTGATGAATGACAACTCACTGGCCCTGATGAACTGGTCAGGCGGGAAAGATTCGGCCCTGGCGCTGTACCGGGTTTTGCAGGAGGCTCATTTTCAGATTCATTCGTTGTTAACGACGGTCAACGAAGCTTTCGGGCGGGTATCGATGCACGGCGTCCGGCGGGAACTGGTGCGGGCGCAGGCCGACCGGCTGGCCCTGCCGCTTATTGAACTGAATCTGCCCGAAGAAATTTCCATGCCGGACTACGAACGCCGCCTGAGTGAGGCACTTGCCCCGCTGGCAGAGGCGGGCGTGACACACTCCATTTTCGGCGATATTTTTCTGGAAGACCTCCGGCAATGGCGGGAAGACAAACTGGCTCCGGTGGGCCTGACGGGCGTGTTTCCCCTCTGGAAGCAATCTTCTTCTGAATTACTGGACGAGTTCTGGGAGGCGGGTTTTCAGACGGTTGTCGTGGCGGTCGACGGGCGGAAACTCGACCGTTCGTTCTGCGGCCGGCTGCTCGACCGACGGTTCGTAGCCGATCTGCCGCCCGGTGTCGACCCCTGCGGCGAGAACGGCGAGTTTCACACCTTCGTGTTCGATGCGCCTTATTTTTCGTCACCGATTGCCTTCAGACGGGGCGAAACCGTCGAACGAACGTATTCTTTCACCGATGCCGGGGGTCGGGAGCAATCGAATGCTTATTATTTCACGGATATTTGGCTGGCGGAGTGAGTGGCTGGTTTTTGAGGAATGCCATATCTCGGCACGGTCAGCAAATCAGAGTTGACAGTCACGGTTGCATTTGTACACTAAACAAGGTTGACCTGAATCTATGAGTAAGAGACGTGACCCATTGCGGAAAGGAGATGTTTTTTGTGTGATTATAGATGAGTATACCAAGCAGTATTTTCAATACATAGCCATTGATGATACCATGTTAGGTAGTCATGTTATCAAGGTGTTCGCCGAAAGGTATTCAATTACTGCTGAGCCATTAATGGCTGATATTGTCAAGAGTCCCGTATCCTTTTATGTTCATGTCATTTTGCAATTTGGCATACTTGGTAATTATTGGACGAAAGCCGGTAGAGTTCCTGTCGTTGACGATTTTTCGGTTTGGTTCAAATCAAGCTATGACTACGGCGATGGAGGTAAAACAAAAGTTTCAAAAAACTGGCATGTATGGCAAATCAACCGGGAAAACAATGACATAGGCGAGTTGCCGTCCCAATACTATGACGCTGAATTAGGTTTGGTCATGAATCCAGAAAGTATAGTTATCAGGATGCGTACAGGTCAGTACGACCTGCTCCATTATCCAGCTTACTTATGATTGTTTTAAGACTGTAGTCATTGATGTTATTTTGGCCTCTATTAATTTTATTATTTTATAAGATTAGATGACGTCATCAGCGTCGACTTTGCTCTCCTCAAGACGGTTTTCCAGCGTATCAACCGGGTTCAGCAGGGCGAAATACATCAGGTTGATGTAGCGTCCCTGCTTGATTTCCTGATCACGGTGGGTGCCCTCGTAGACAAAACCTAGCTTTTGTAGCAAACGGGCGCTGGCCCGGTTCTCTTCTTCGACCACGGCCTCAATCCGGTGCAGATTCATGGTGGAGAAGGCGTGTTGGATAACCGCCGCCGCACATTCGGGCATAATGCCTTGCCCCCAATGTTCGGGCAGCAGCCAGAATCCCATTTCGGCCCGCTGGTGTTCTCTGGCCCAGTAATTCAGTCCGCAGGCACCAATGAGTGCGTCGGGCCGGTCGGGAAAGCAGATGCCCCGCCAGATGCCGGTCTGGTTCGTCAGTAGGCTGTCATACCAGTCCAGTTGCGACTGGGTGTCTTCGATAGTCTGGCAGGAGACGCCGTAGTAGCGGATAACGTCCGGATGCGAGAGCCCGCGAAAAATTAAGGGCAGGTCGGACTGCCTGATCCGGCGGAGCAGGAATCGTTCCGTCCGCAGTTCAGGGAAAGAAGGAGTCACGGCTGGTACTGATTGGCTTTTTTGTTCTGTTCGGCCAGCCGGACGGTTTCGTTCACGCGTTTTTGCCGGGTTTCGGGCCGTTTGGCGCTTTCTATCCAGTAATAGATGCCTTTCTTTACGGAGTTACTGAAGGCCTCGAAATACGCCTTTGCGGTTGCATTGGCGCTCAGCGCGTCGGCCAGGTCGGTCGGCATGATAAGCGCCTCGACATTGTCCAGGGTCTCCCACGAGCCATTTTCTTTCGCAATGTCGATGCAGCGCTGACCGGCGGGCGTCATCAGGCCTTCGGCGATGAGGCGCTCCACACGTTCCTTGTTCGGTTTCGACCACACGCTTTTCGGCTTGCGGGGCGTAAAGGCAAGCTTGTATCGCTCGTCGTCGAGCTTGCTGGGTTTGCTGTCGATCCAGCCGAAACAAAGGGCTTCTTCCACGGCCTCTTCGTAGCTGACGCGGGGTTTGCCGCTGGTTTTTTTATAACTGATAAACCAGATACCCGGCGACGATGCGTGGTTTTCGGCCAGCCAGTCGCGCCATGCCTGACGGGTGCTGGCGGTGAAGGAATCAAGCGTATCGAAGAAGCCCATATCTTGGAAAGAGCGAAAGAGTGAAAGAGTGAATGAGTGAAAGAGCGAATGAGTGAAAGAGCGAATGAGTGAAAGAGCGAATGAGTGATTTGGCCCCTGTAGCAGGAATGCAATAGGTTCATGCCTGTCCGACAACCATATAACAGTCTTGCTTTCGCTCATTCGCTCTTTCACTCTCTCGCTCTTTCACCACCGTGTCTGTCCGTCGCCGGTGACGATCCATTTTTCCGTGACCAGTTTTTCCAGAGCAAAGGGGCCGCGGGCGTGGAGTTTCTGGGTCGAAATGCCGATTTCGGCACCTAGCCCGAATACGCCGCCATCCGTGAAACGCGTGGAAGCGTTGGCATACACCGCCGCCGCATCCACTTCGGCCAGAAACCGGTCGATGACCGGCTGGTTCTGCGAAACGATGGCTTCCGAGTGCCGCGACGAATACGCCTGAATGTGCGACAGCGCCTCGTCGGGATTCGTTACCACCCGCACGGCACACTTGTAGTCCAGGAATTCGCGGCCAAAATCGTCGGGTCGGGCGGGCTGCAGCCGCTCATAACCCGCTTGTTGAAAAATAGCGAAAGCAGTTTCGTCGGCAAAAATTTCGACATTCCACTTCCGGAAATCATCGACCAACCGGGGCAGAAACGCCTCCGCAATGGCCGCATCGACCAGTACGCAATCCAATGAATTACAGACCGATGGCCGCGATACTTTCGCGTTGACGACAATGTCGCGGGCCTTCTCCAGATTCGCCGATGTTTCCACGTACGTATGACACACGCCCGCGCCCGTTTCGATGGTGGGCACGAGTGAATGCTTCCGGACATACTGAATCAGGCTTTCGGAGCCACGAGGGATGATGATATCGACGTAGCGCGTGGCCGTCAGCAGTTCATTCACTACGGCCCGATCAGGCGGGAGCAGGGTTACGGCGGCTTCGGGGATATCGAACTCCCGCAGCGCCCGATGAATCACCGACACCAGCGCCGCGTTGGAATGATGTGCCTCTTTGCCGCCCTTCAGTACGCAGGCATTGCCCGACCGCAGACAAAGCGCGGCCACGTCGAGCGTCACGTTGGGCCGCGATTCGTAGATGACACCGACGACACCCAGCGGCACGGCGATCTTCCGGAGCTGAAGTCCCTGTTCAATCGTGCGTTGGAGCAGAATCTGACCGGTTGGGTCGGGTAACAGAGCCACGGCGCGGAGACTGTCGGCCAGCGACTCAATCCGGGTTTCGTTCAGCAGCAGCCGATCTTTTTTCGGGTCGGCGTCGGGCATGGCCGCCAGATCCTCCGCGTTTTCGGATAAAATAGTCGGCGTGTCGGCCAGAATCAGGTCGGCCAGCCGGTCGAGCAATGCCGTTTTGGTATCCGGCGAGAGCCGTCGTACGGAGGCAGAAGCCCGTTGAGTCTGCTGCAGGAGGGGCGAAATCACATTCATCGTATGCAAAAAAAGCGGTGCAAAGGCCCGGTGATTTTACAAAAGTACAATATCATTGGCATTTGCCACCTCGACGTTGGGCTGTCCGACCTGCCGACTGAGAACGACGGATGCCAGCCGGGTGCGGGCCACAGCTACGGCCTGCCCGTCGGCATCGACCAGTTCCACGACCTCGCCCGCCGCAAATTCACCTTCAACGGCCCGAACGCCGACGGCCAGCAGGCTGCTCCGGCGTTGGACCGCCGTAACGGCTCCGGCATCGAGTTGTACCTGTCCCGCCGTAAGGCTGCCGCTGGCGAGCCAGCGCTGCCGGGCCGAGGGCGTGGCGGGCTGCGGATGAAAGGTGGTGCCGGTCTGTCTGTCGAGCGCCTGTAAGATGCCGTCGGGCTGATTGAGACCGAAAATGGTTGTCCGAACACCCATGCGTGAGGCCAGCTTGGCAAAGGTCAGTTTGGAGGCCATGCCGCCCAGACCCAGCGCAGATTTTTCTGTCCGAACCAGCCCGAAAATGGCTTCGTCGAACTGACGAACGTCGGCCACAATCCGGCCGTCGGCATCGAGCAGCCCGCCAACCGAGGTGCAGAGCAGTAACGCTTCGGCGCCGAAGCCAACTGCCAGGAGCGTAGCCAGTTCATCGTTATCCGAAAATTTCAGTTCGCGGTCGCTGACCACGTCGTTTTCGTTGGCAATGGGGATAATGCCGTTTTTCCAGAGTTCCTGAACGGTTTCCTGAAGCTGGAGAAACTGTTCCCGCCGGGCAAAATGATGCCGTTCACAGAGCGTCTGGGCCACCGATATGCCGTATTCCGAAAAATACTGGCTGTATTTGTTCAGCAGCAGCAGATTACCGACGGCGGCGGCGGCTTTGCGCTGGGCCATCTCGCCCCGATAATTCCGGATGAGTCCCCGCCCGGCGCCTACTGCCCCCGACGACACCAGCAGAATGCGGTGCGTGGGATGGAGCAGGGCTACCTGTCGGGCAATGTCAGTCAGCGCTGCCTCGTTCAGAGTTCCGTCGGAATGGGTAATGGACGCTGTACCGAATTTAATGACAAGCATGGTTGGTTTTTGGTGAATGGGTAATTGGGGTAGATTGGGTGATTAGGTAGATGGTGATTTTACATCGCTTCACTACCGCCAGGATACACCGGGTCGTGTACCCAATCACCTATTTACCTGATTACTCAATCACAAAACTAACTAATCTGCGTGGTTTTTGAAGAGATGTTCGAAGACGGGTTCGGTGAAGCGGGCTTTTTTCTGCAGCGCCTTTTTGAGCGTTTTCATGTACTGCACACGCGGAATTTCGACGGCACCGAACCGACGGACGTTGTCATTGATGAACTGTGTGTCGAGAAGTTCATACTGCTGCTGGCGCAGGATTTCGATCAGATAATGGAAGGCCACTTTCGACGCATTGGGAACGGTATAAAACATCGATTCGCCGAAAAAAGCTGCTCCAAGCGCCACACCGTAAAGCCCACCCACTAAACGGTTATCCATATACGTTTCAATGCTGTGCGCAAATCCCAGGTGGTGCAGTTCGACGTAGGCCTCGATGATTTCTTCAGAAATCCACGTGCTGTCGCCAACGAAACGGGGATTGGCGCACTGCCGCATGACCTCTTCAAAGTTATTATCCAGCCGAATGTCAAACATTCGTTTGTTCAGAACAGGCCGGAGCGACCGGGCGGGTGTGTAGGAGTCGAGTGGGATAATGGCACGCGGATCCGGCGAATACCAGTAGAGTGTACCGTCAGCGTCGGCCATCGGGAAGATGCCGTTCATGTAGCCGTAAATCAGATCGTCGGCGGACAGGCGATACATAAAACGGGAAGTGATTGTATGACAAATATATAGAAAAGAAAGTTGATATATGCAAGATGATTGGATTATTCCCGTGAACTATTCATTAAGAAATTCGTTGTATTGATTGCACGACCCGGACAATTTCCTTAAAATTGCTCCGTTTTTCAGGTAATGAAGCGACTCGCCTACATATCGCCTTTTTTCCATACGACGCCATTCTGGTTTAGGTCCGAAAGGACGCTGCGTATTTAGTCTGCCTACGGGGCGGACATCCTCCCGTTTCACCTGTTTTCCTGACGTTTATCTGATTTTCCACCCCGGCCGGATGCATCCGTCTTCACCGGGCATGATTTCTGCGGCAAGCCGCTTGACTGACGATGATTCCCGACATTCAAAACGATATTTATGAGGTTCAGGTGGCCGATGAAAACCACCTGACGCTGGCCGACACCATCTGTCGGCAGATGGAGGAAAGCGCCAAAGCCCGTGGTACCGGCATTGCCAAGCGGTCGCCGCTGTATGTGATGGAGAAAATGCTGGAAGGCAAGGCCATCATTGCGCTGACCAACGTCGGTGAGTGGGTGGGTTTCTGTTATATCGAAACCTGGGAACACGGCAAATTCGTAGCAAATTCGGGCCTGATCGTGCATCCGGATCACCGCAAGAGCGGCATCGCCACCCGTATCAAGGCCGAGGCGTTCAAACTGTCGCGCACGAAATATCCCGACGCCAAAATCATTGGCCTGACGACGAGCCTGGCCGTCATGAAGATTAACTCCGATCTGGGTTACGAGCCAGTCACCTTCAGCGAACTGCCCGCCGACGATGCGTTCTGGAAAGGCTGCTCAAGCTGTGTCAATTACGATATTCTTACCCGTACCAACCGGAAGCACTGCCTCTGTACGGGGATGCTCTACGACCCCGAAAAAGAAAAACCGCAGCAGGAGAAGAAGTCCGAAAAGTGGAATTTTCTGAAAGAATCGAAGCTCTACGAACGCTGGATGCGCATCAAACAGCGTGTGCTGCTACGCTTCCAGGACCGCCCCCGCGTCCGCAAGCCCGAACGTGAGCTGGAAGCGGTGTGAATTGCTGAATTTTCCGTAACTTGAGATGAGTTATTCAAGACATAATTATGCTGGCTGTTAGAACTTGAGAGCAAACAACTGGAGTGGGTCGGGTATGTTCTTCAGTTAGAGATCGAGATTTATGAAATAGGTAAATTGCTTCATCAGGCCAGAGAAATTGATGAGTTTGATGACCCCTATTTTGCCAATCTGGCGATCACACAGAGCCTCCTGCGTCGTCATAAAGCGTATTATCAGGACGAGTTGGAGAATATTGAACTTGACATTGCTCACTGTCAGTTTATGATTAAGCGAATAGACAATGAAGGTCACAATGACACCTGAAGAGAAGCAACAAAAAATAACGGCCTTGAAGCAACGAGGGGACGAGGCTGTTGCCAGGGCTAATAGTTTAGTAGAAAAATTAGCTTTAGGTACCGCCCGGCTCAAACGCGACGTCAGGCGGCTGAAAGATGAACTGACGGAAGAACTGGCCCGGCAGGGTGACAGCCAATAGCGGTTGCCCCACGGCTTAACAAACCCGCCATCCCTTCCGGTCAGTCTCCGGAGGGGATTTTTGTTCAATCATTCCCAATCGGTCGTACCTTTGTGACGCACTTCATGCTCACCATCTCTTGTCTTTCACTTAACTTCTTTTATCTCCTCTAATGTCGAAAAAAGTCGTTCTTGCTTTCAGCGGAGGTCTCGATACCTCGTTTTGTGTTAAATACCTGTCGGAAGACAAAGGCTATGAAGTTCATTCGGTACTGGTCGATACGGGTGGTTTCTCCGATGCCGAACTACAGACCATTGCCCAACGGGCCGCTTCGCTGGGGGTGAAGTCGCACGCGGTTGTAACCAAAACGGATGAGTATTATCAACAGTGTCTTAAGTATCTGATTTTCGGTAACGTTTTGAAAAATAATACCTATCCGCTTTGTGTCAGTGCGGAGCGGATTTTTCAGGCCGTGGCCGTGGCCGAATACGCCAAACAGATTGGAGCCAGCGCTATCGCCCACGGTTCCACTGGCGCAGGTAATGATCAGGTACGCTTCGATATGGCCTTCCGGATCATCATGCCCGAAGCCGAAATTATTACGCCCATTCGCGATCTGCGGCTCTCGCGGGAGGCCGAAATCGAATACCTCAAAAACAAGGGTGTCGATCAGGAATGGCACAAAGCCGCCTACTCCATCAACAAAGGACTCTGGGGAACGTCGGTCGGCGGAAAAGAAACCCTGACCTCGCATGGCTACCTGCCCGAAGACGCCTGGCCCACGCCCGTAACGCAAACGGAACCAAAACAAATTACGCTGACTTTCGATAAAGGCGAACTGACCGGTATCGACGGTGACTCCCTCGACCCGATTGAGGGCATTCAGCGCCTGACCGAACTGGCCGGACCTTACGGCATTGGCCGCGATATTCACGTCGGCGATACCATCATCGGCATCAAGGGCCGCGTCGGGTTTGAAGCACCCGCTCCGCTCATTCTTCTCAAGGCCCACCATACGCTCGAAAAGCACGTGCTGACCAAATGGCAGCTTTACTGGAAAGAACAACTCGCCAACACTTACGGCACCATGCTGCACGAGGGACAGTTTCTGGACCCGGTCATGCGCAACATCGAGACCTTCCTGGCCGACACGCAGGGGCATGTCACGGGCAACGTACACGTCCTGCTGGCACCCTATCGCTTTCAGGTGCTGGGCATCGAATCCCCCTACGATCTGATGTCGGCGAAGTTTGGTTCCTACGGTGAAATGAACAACGCCTGGACCGGCGACGACGTGCGGGGGTTCTCCAAAGTGGCGTCGAATCAGGTCATGATTTACGAAAAAGTGAAAAATAAGTCTTAAACGCAAAGACGCTAAGGAAGCGCAATGAGCGCAAGTTAAGCTTTGCGAACTTTGGGCCTTCTTAGCGTCTTTGCGTTTCAACTCCCAAATGAAAATTAAAATCGGAATTATCGGCGGGGCGGGCTACACAGGCGGCGAACTGCTCCGCATTCTCGTCAATCATCCTGACGCTCAGGTGGTTTTTGTTCACAGTAAAAGTCAGGCGGGCAAACCTGTATACAACACGCATACCGACCTGCTGGGCGATACGGAACTGACCTTTACGGGCGATGAGTATAATTCGCTACTGGAGAAAACCGGCCCCGACGTTATTTTTCTCTGCTCCGGTCACGGCGAATCGGCGAAGTTTCTGACCGAAAATCATCTGCCGGATTCAGTAAAAATCATCGACCTCAGCACCGACTTCCGGGATGAGTCGAACGGGTTTGTCTACGGTCTTCCCGAACTTCAGCGCGACCGCATCCGGGAGGCCCGCCGAATTGCCAATCCCGGCTGTTTTGCCACCGGCATTCAACTGGCCCTGCTGCCGCTGGCGAAGGCAGGTCTGCTGACCGACGCCGTCCACGTCAGCGCCATCACCGGCTCGACCGGGGCCGGGCAGGCACTCAGCCCGACGACGCATTTTACCTGGCGCAACAATAATATCTCCATTTACAAGGCCTTCACGCACCAGCACCTGAAGGAAATCCGGCAGAGTCTGACCGTCCTGCAGCCGGGTTTCGACCGGGCCGTGAATTTCGTACCGTACCGGGGTGACTTTACGCGGGGCATCATGGCAAATGTTTATACGACCTTCAGCGGCTCGCTGGAAGAAGCCAAAGTGTTGTATCGAGATTATTACGCCGAACATCCGTTCACGCACTTCAGCGACGCTCCCGTAGACCTGAAGCAAATAGTAAACACCAACAAATGCCTGATTCACCTCGAAAAACACGACGGTCAGCTTCTTATTTCCACCGTCATCGATAATCTCACCAAAGGAGCTTCCGGCCAGGCGGTGCAGAACATGAACCTGATCTTCGGTTTGCCAGAGGACGCCGGACTGCGCCTGAAGGCGGCAGCCTTTTAAAGAGCGAATGAGCGAAAGAGTGAAAGAGCGAAAGATTAGCAAAGCCACTCATTCGCTCTTTCACTCATTCACTCATTCGCTCTTTGTATCTCGTTCCGGTTTTTGTCTTATTTTTACCGAAAACCTTTATAAACCGGACATGGAAACCGCTTCCACTGCAAAATATCCCTGGCTTAAGTTTTATCCCAAAGGCGTACCCCACGACATCAACCCCGATGCATATCCCTCTCTGATTGAAGTCATGGAGGAGGGTTTTGCCCGATACGCTGATCAACCGGCCTATTCCTGCATGGGTAAAGAGTTAACTTATCGGCAGGTCGACGACCTGTCGCGTCAGTTCGCCGCTTATCTGCAGAATGATCTGAAACTGCAGCCCGGCGACCGGATTGCCATCCAGATGCCGAATCTGCTGCAATATCCGGTAGCGTTGTTTGGTGCCCTGCGGGCTGGTCTGACGGTTGTCAACACCAATCCGCTGTATACGCCCCGCGAGATGCAGTATCAGTTTAAGGATTCCGGGGCGAAGGCCATCGTCATTCTGGCTAATTTTGCCGCCAACCTGCAAAAAATCCTTGATCAGACCGATATTAAACACGTCATTGTCACCCAAATCGGCGATTTGCTGGGTTTTCCGAAAAAGCAGATCGTCAATGCCGTAGTGAGATACGTAAAGAAAATGGTACCAGCCTACAACCTGCCGGGTGCCATTTCCTTCGGTGAGGCTCTGGGCAGCCGGTCAACCTACCGCAAGCCGACGATTCGCAACACGGATTTGGCCTTTATTCAGTATACGGGCGGGACGACGGGTGTCTCGAAAGGGGCTATGCTGACGCACCGTAACATGATCGCCAACCTGGAGGGGCAGAACGAATGGACCAAACCCGGCGCCAGTCCCGACGGTCAGCCGGAAATCATCGTGGCTGCTCTACCCCTCTACCACGTGTATGCTCTGACCTGCAACGCAATGGCCGCGCTCAAAAGCGGCGGCATGAACCTGCTCATTACGAACCCGCGTGATCTGAACGCCTTCATCGGCGACCTCAAGAAATATAAAGTGACCATGTTTACGGGCCTCAACACGCTCTATAATGGTCTGCTGAACCACCCGCGCATCAATGAGGTCGATTTCAGCCGGTTACGCATTACGTCGGCAGGTGGCATGGCGCTACAGACCGCCGTGGCCGAGCGCTGGCAGAAACTCACCGGCAATGTACCCGCCGAGGGGTATGGTTTGTCGGAAACCTCGCCGGTTTTGTCGTCCAACCCGGTTGACGGAACGGCCCGCATCGGCACCATTGGCGTACCGTGGCCGAGCACGGAACTGAAAATCATGCGGGAAGACGGCACTGAGGCCGCTCTGGGCGAGCCGGGCGAAATCTGGGCAAAGGGCCCGCAGGTGTTTGCCGGTTACTACCAGCGCCCCGACGAAACGGCGAAGGTCATGGAAGGCGAGTGGTTCAAGACGGGTGACGTCGGCGTGATGGACGAGAATGGCTTTTTCCGTATTGTCGACCGGAAGAAGGACATGGTGCTCGTTTCAGGATTTAATGTGTACCCCAATGAGATTGAGGATGTTATTGCCCGTTGCCCCGGCGTGCTGGAAGTAGCCTGCATTGGAGTCCCGGATTCGAAGTCGGGCGAGGCAGTGAAAATTTTTGTAGTTAAGAAAGACGAAAGCCTGACCGAAGATCAGATTCGGGATTATGCCCGGCAGAATCTGACGGCCTATAAATGTCCGAAGTATATCGAATTCCGAACGGAACTGCCTAAATCCAACGTGGGCAAAATCCTGCGTCGCCCGCTGCGGGAAGAGGAACTGGCAAAATCCGGAAAAAAATGACGAAACCGGCGGGGCACTCCCCGCCGGTTTTATTTTATGGGTGTTATCAGTTCATCGCCATCAAATCCGAGGCGGCAGCCCTGTAGGGAATGAGAAGCTGACACGCCCGCAGGAGGCGCAGAAAGCTGCTGGTCTTGCGGCGGGAAACCTCAATTTCCTCGCCATTGAGCAGCCCCACCGTGACGTGTTTTTCGGTTCGGATATCTTTTACATAAAGCAGATTGACGATACTCTTCTTATGCAGGCGAACAAAGATTTCCGGCGATAATCGGCTCTGCAGCTTTTTCAGCGTCAGGGAAACCATTAATCGCGTACCGTCGCAGAAATATAACATCGTGTAATTGCCTTCGCCTTCGAGACGGACGATCCGGAAAGCGGAGACCTTTTTTCGGTGTCCCCAGAACGGCAGCGACAGTTCAGGCATGGTCAGGCTGCTAGATACGGTCTGAAGCTGCTCATCTGAAAATAAGGCTGATAAAAGAGGATAGGTAGTCGGTTTCATGGACAAATCAGGCGGGAACGTGAATCTGAACTAACTCACCGGTTACAGCATCGAAGGTAGATAAAAATGTTTATACAACAAATAAATGATGATGTTTTGCAATATAAAAAAGTAAAAAAAATAGTCATTTTGTACTATTTGACAACCCTCAGATTCGCTGGTAATTTTTACTTTCTAACTACGCAACTTAACCTGTCTGAAACCTGTTGGCAGAACAAACCGAAGGTCAATCAAATGGCTACTTTACTGGATTTCGTGGGTAATACGCCCCTCGTTGAGTTAAATAAACTTCATTCCAAACCCAGCATCCGATTATACGGTAAACTGGAGGGCCATAACCCCGGCGGCAGCGTAAAAGACCGGGCCGCCCTCAGTATGATTCGGGGGGCCCTTGAGCGGGGCGAACTCAGGCCGGGCATGAAACTCATCGAGGCCACCAGCGGTAATACCGGCATTGCACTGGCGATGATTGCCCGTCTGTACGGCGTTGATATCGAGCTGGCGATGCCTAAAAATTCGACCCGCGAGCGCGTTCTGACGATGGAGGCCTTCGGAGCAACCGTCACGCTGACCGAAACCATCGAAAGCGCCCGCGATTATGCCGATGAGCGGGTGGCGCAGGGCGGTTATCTGATGCTCAACCAGTTTGCCAACCCCGACAACTACGGCGCTCACTACCGCACGACTGGTCCCGAAATCTGGCGCGATACGCAGGGAAAGATTACCCATTTTGTTTCATCGATGGGCACAACCGGGACGATTATGGGCGTCTCTCGCTATCTGAAAGAGCAAAATCCGGCTATACAGATCGTGGGCTGTCAGCCCACCGACGACTCGTCCATTCCGGGCATCCGGAAATGGCCGGTGGAATACCTGCCGAAGATTTTTGAGCCTCAGCGCGTGGATCGGGTGCTGGAAGTATCGCAGGATGAAGCCACGCACATGGCCCGTCGGCTGGCCCGCGAAGAAGGCGTTTTTGCGGGCATGAGCAGCGGTGGGGCCGTTCAGGCCGCCCTGAAACTCATCGAGGAACTGGACGAGGGCGTTGTCGTCTGCATCATCTGCGACCGGGGCGACCGCTATCTGTCGTCGGAATTGTTTGGATGAGGAAGCCTGCTCTTAAAAACCTGTAAGGCCTTTGAGGCCTTGCAGGTTTAAATCTCGGTTCGGTAAAAACCTGCAAGGTCTCAAAGACCTTACAGGTTTCGATTTCGTACCTTTGCGGCATGTACAAGCGTATTTTACTGCCCATCCTGTTCCGGTTCGATGCCGAAACCGTTCATCATTTTGCTACGTCTTCGTTAAAATTCATACTTTCTATTCCCGGATTTCGGTGGCTGGCCCGACATTTTCTGACGGTGGAGGATAAACGTCTGGAGCGGGAGGTGCTGGGGCTGCGGTTCAGGAACCCCGTCGGGCTGGCGGCGGGTTTCGATAAGAATGCTGAACTGGTCGATGAACTGGCCTGTCTGGGGTTCGGCTTTATCGAGATCGGTACGGTGACGCCCCGTCCGCAGCCGGGCAACGACCGCCCACGGCTGTTTCGCCTGAAAGCCGATGAAGGTCTCATCAACCGGATGGGATTCAATAACGAAGGCGCTAAAGCCGCCGCCGAACGCCTGCGTCGCCAGCGTTCGGACGTCATCATCGGCGGAAATATTGGTAAAAACAAGGCTACACCCAACGAAAGCGCTCTGGAGGATTATCTGCTTTGCTTTCATGAGCTCTTCGAAGTGGTCGATTATTTCGTAGTCAACGTCAGTTCACCGAATACGCCGGGTTTGCGTGAGTTACAGGAAAAAGAACCACTCATGGCTCTGCTGCAGCGGCTGCAGGAGGAAAACAGGAGAAAACCTGCACCTAAACCCATCCTGCTGAAAATTGCTCCCGATTTGACCAATAGCCAACTGGACGACATCATCGACATTGTCCGGCAGACCGGCATTGCGGGCGTTATTGCTACCAACACCACCATCGAACGGGCCTGGTCGGATGGGAAGCCGTTGCGGACCGATGCGCAGACGGTGAAGAAACTAGGGGCGGGTGGCCTCAGCGGTCAGCCCCTGAAACACCGTTCGACAGAAGTCATTCGTTATCTTTGCGAACGGTCGAACCGGGCGTTTCCGGTCATTGGCGTGGGAGGCATCGCCACGGCTGCCGACGCCCTGGAGAAACTGCAGGCCGGAGCTGCTCTCGTACAGGTCTATACGGGTTTCATTTACGAAGGCCCGGCAATGGCTAAACAAATTTGTGAAGGTTTATTAAAAGAAGTAGATTGAGTCATTGACGACTAATCACCACCAGAATATGGCACAACCCGTTAACCGACAGAATAGTATCCGAAAAGAGCGCGGTAGTCCGGCGGCGAAGGCCGTCAGCGGTGCCGTCGACTGGAGCGCCCTGCGCACCGACCGGCGCATGCAACTGGCGCTGGGCGGTCTGCTGGTCCTGCTCGCCGCTGGTCTGGCCGTGTCGTTTCTGTCGTATCTGTTTACCGGTCAATCCGATCAGAGCGTATTGGATGCCGCTCTGGAAACGCCCCTGCGGGATACGGGCCGCGAGACGCGCAACGTTCTGGGTGTGACGGGAGCATTTGTAGCCCACGCCTTTATTTTCCGCTGGTTTGGTGTTGCGGCGCTGGGTCTGCCGGTTATCCTGTTTCTGTCGGGGTGGCGACTGATTTTTGGCCGTGATCTGCTGCCGCTGGCTGCCGCCACCAAACAGATTCTGTTTTACATGCTCTGGTTCAGCCTGCTGGCGGGCTACGTCGTGCTGGCTACCGACAGCATCGGGGAGGGCAGCGTCTGGTGCGGGGGCGTCGGCTACGAGGTCAACGTATTTCTACATAATCTGATGGGCTGGGGCGGCCTGGCGCTGCTAGGCTTTGCCCTGTTTCTATTTATCGTATTTTTCTACGGAATCACGTCCTGGGAGGCATTCCATCAACTGGTACCGGATGCTTATGCAAAAGCCGATTCCGCCGAACCGTCAGCGGAAGAGGTCGAAACTGAAGAAGAGCCTGCTGCCAACCGTCCAGCCAGACCCGCCGTGAACGGGTTTACCGTCCATCATCAGGAACAGACGACGGATCCGGACGAAGAAGAACCGGAAGTGCCGCTCCCCGCTATTCTACCCGCTAACGGACTGGCCGAGCGCCCGGTCGCCGGTTCACCCGTCAGCCAGTCCCCGCGCCCATCCGACACCGCTGTGGCCCCGTCGGCACCCGCTTCCGCCGGAAAACTGACATTGACCGTTGAAGACGCCTCGACCCGACCGGTGGAGTCGGCGCCGACGCCGGTGGCTGAACCGTATGCCGGACCGACCGACGAGGTGGATGAAGACGCCCTGAAAACCTACGGTCTCTATGATCCGACGCTGGATTTGCCCAATTATCAGTTTCCAACGATGGAACTCCTGACGGAATATCCCGACAATCAGCGGGCGCAGGTTACTTCCGATGAACTGGAGGCCAATAAAGACCGCATTGTCGATACGCTTCAGAATTACGGCATCACCATCGACCAGATTAAGGCAACCATCGGCCCGACGGTGACACTGTACGAGATTATTCCGGCTGCCGGGGTGCGTATTTCCAAGATTAAAAGCCTGGAAGATGATATTGCACTGAGCCTGGCGGCTCTGGGAATCCGGATTATTGCCCCCATGCCCGGCAAAGGCACCATCGGCATCGAAGTGCCCAATAAAAACCGCGAAATGGTGTCGATTCGGTCCGTGATTACCAGTGAAAAGTTCACCAAAACGAATTTCGAATTACCCGTAGTGATGGGCAAAACCATCTCGAACGAGATTCTGGTGGCCGATCTTGCCAAAATGCCGCACCTGCTGATGGCCGGGGCGACGGGGCAGGGGAAGTCGGTAGGGCTGAACGTGCTGCTGACGTCGCTGATTTACAAGAAGCATCCCTCGCAGCTCAAGCTTATTCTGGTCGATCCCAAGAAGGTGGAACTGACGCTGTTCAACAAGCTGGAGCGGCATTTTCTGGCAAAACTGCCCGACACCGACGAGGCCATCATCACCGATACAAAGAAAGTGGTCAACACGCTGAACTCGCTTTGTATCGAGATGGATAACCGGTATAACCTGCTGAAAGACGCCCAGTGCCGGAATTTGAAAGAGTACAATGCCAAATTCATTCAGCGCCGACTGAATCCCGAAAAAGGACACCGATTTCTGCCGTATATCGTGCTCATCATCGATGAGTTGGCCGATTTGATGATGACCGCCGGAAAGGAAGTCGAGCAGCCGATTGCCCGTCTGGCGCAGTTGGCCCGCGCCATCGGCATCCATCTGGTCGTTGCCACGCAGCGCCCGTCGGTCAATGTCATTACGGGTCTGATTAAAGCCAACTTCCCCGCCCGGCTGTCGTTCAAGGTGACCTCGAAAATCGACTCCCGGACGATTCTGGATACGGGTGGTGCCGAGCAACTTGTCGGGATGGGCGATATGCTGTTTGCCTCCAACTCCGACATCGTGCGCCTTCAGTGTCCGTTTGTGGATACGGGCGAGATTGAGGAAATCTGCGATTTTGTGGGCAATCAGCGGGGCTACGACGGAGCCTATGCCCTGCCCGAATTCGTGGGCGACGATGGGGGTAACGTAGAGGAAAAAGACGTCGACCTGGAAAACCGCGATCCGATGTTCGATGAGGCCGCCCGTCTGGTCGTCATCCATCAGCAGGGAAGCACGTCGCTCATTCAGCGGCGTCTGAAACTGGGCTACAATCGGGCGGGCCGTCTCATCGATCAGCTTGAGGCGGCGGGTATCGTCGGGCCGTTTGAAGGCAGTAAAGCCCGTGACGTGCTGGTGCAGGATCCGCAGGTACTGGAAGAGCGGCTCAAAGCGCTGTGAACCACCTGTAAAGTCTTCAGGACCTTGCAGGTCTGTTTAAGCACTCTGTAAATTAAACCTGCAAGGTCCTGAAGACCTTACAGGTGAGTTGCACTTAAACTTTTTCCATTTGACCTCGTCTAAGAATCGAAACGAATCGCCAAATTTGCGGGCTATTCAGGTGTGTTAGTTTGAATTAAGAGGAAAACAATGACAAGAAAATTCATATTGACGTGCGGTCTGGCAGTGGGGCTACTCTCAACGACATTTGCCCAGAAAGATCCCAAAGCCGCTTCGGTGCTCGACGCCATGAGCAAACGGTTTCAGTCGCTGAACGCCTTCGGGGCGAATTTCACCTACAACGCCGGGACGGGTGAAGCCTATAAAGGTGACGTAACGGTGAAAGGTACCAAATTCCGGCTAAAACTGGCCGGTCAGGAGGTCTTCAACGATGGTAAAACTATGTCGACCTACGTGAAGGAGACCAATGAAGTCAATCTCCAGGATTATGACGGCAGCAGCGGTGACATCAACCCGGCCAAAATCTATTCTATCTACCGGCAAGGGTATAATTACAAATACCTGGGAGAGAAGAAGGTCGGGGGGCAGGCCGTCGAGGTGGTCGAACTGACGCCGGAGAAGAAAAACACGCAGGTGTCGAAGGTGCAGATTACAGTTAACAAGGCAGATAAATCGGTCAAAAACTGGCAGATTACCGATAAATCCGGTAAACGAACCACCTACACAATCACCCGATTCACGCCCAATCCGAAAGTAACAGACACTTTCTTCGTATTTGACAAAGCAAAGTATCCCGGCGTCGAAGTCGTGGATTTGCGCTGACGTACAACGAACGGGGCCGTTCGTTGCTTTTTTAAATCGTCTTTAGGTACAGCCTATAAAACGGCCATGTTTATCGATCTTTCACCAACAGGGAAAAGGTCGACGAACATGGCCGTTCGTCGTACATTACGGGACGTCGACATTGAACAGATTCGTGCGCTCCTCCCGCCGTTTGAGACCGAACGCGTAACGGGCCGTCAGACCGAAGCGGCGGGTGTCATTCCGTCGGAGACCGGTGGCCGAAACCGTCCCCTGTTGAATACGGAACCGATAAAAGTTCGTGAAGAAAATATCATTCCCCGTCAGAGTCACCACGAACTTATCCTTCAGAAATTTCCGGTTCAGACTTACGTTCATCGCCCCGAAATTACTCAGTTCATAAAACTGAAGCTGGCCCCGCGTCCGGAAAAAACCGTTGAGTATCAGGGTCGAACGGTTGTCGATTTTCAGGGAATGATACGTGAAAAACGTCCAGCTTCCCCGACTGAAATTCAGCGGTTTTCCTTCGTAAAGCCCGGAATAGTCGTTGTGGTTATACTGTGAGCCGACAACGAAGAAGTAGCGGCCCACGGGCGGAATGCCGGCCAGCAGCCGGAAGTACGTTTCGCGGTTGGTGCCCAGATTGTCGTAAGTGCGGTAGGCGACGCTGCGGTTATCCGGACTCTGGTAGATGACGTTGGTAAAAATGTTGCGGGTATAGTTGCGGCCAATGGCAAACAGGGGCCGGTCTTCCACGCTGATGTTCGCTTCGACCGTTTGCGTAAACTGGGGACGCAGGGCCGGATTTCCCGTTTCAAACAGATACTGATCGATAAAACGCGGGAACGGATTCAGATACTCATACACGGGTCGGGTAATCGACCGCCGGTAAATCAGATAACTCTTCAGCTCATAACCGGCGATTTTAGCGATGCGGCGGCTCAGATAGACATACGGAAACAAATCAGTGCGACGGATGCGGAACGTAGTGTCTGTCGGGATGCGCTGATGGCCGTTCATGTTCGTATTTTCAAGCCGGATGCCCCCTTTCAGTACAAACTTCTTTAAAGTCTGCGATCCCTGGATGTAGGCCGCATTGATGTTTTCCCGGTAGTCGAACGTATTGGTCCGGAAGGGATCGGGGCGGCGCTCATCGCCTGCCACTACGGCGTAGTTTGTGCGGCTGTCGAAGTTTTGATAGGTGCTTTTCAGACCCGCCTCCAGAAGAAACTTCGGAAACAGCCGCTGCCTGTAATCAATCTGGCCGCTCAGCAGATGCCGCTCGTTGCGGATGGTGCCGTCGCCCCCCTGGTCGGGGCGCTGCGGCTGAAGAAACCGGGTCGTGAACAACTGATCGGTTTGATTACTGATGTAATTGTACGAAACGTCCGTGGTGATTTCCGAACCCAGCGTGTCCAGTTTGTAGCGCGATGAGATGTCCTGACTGAACGACAGGTTTCGACCCGTGTTGTCGACGTCGTTCAGGTTATCGCTCAGCAGCCGACTGGTGCTGATTTTGCGGATCAGGTTTTCGTTTTCGGAGGACGAATTGACGCCATTCCAGCTAAAACGCCCGTCGAGATTCAGATCCCAGCGGGGTGAGAGATCATAGCCGAGGCCGTAGCCGGAGAAAAACGAATGCGCCGGAAAGGTAGTCAGCGCCTGCTGGCTCAGCAGCGTATCGGGCGAAAAGGTCCGGTCTGTCTGTACCTCCTCATAGCTGTTGCGGCGGGTGTAGTTGAGGTTCAGATACGAGCTTCGTCTGTCCCGGCTGCTGGTCAGGTTGACGCCCGCGAACTGATTTCCGTATCGACCCTGATTGAAACCTGCATTGACCGAACCGTTCAGACCCAGATTGACGCCTTTTTTCAGAATGATGTTGACCACGCCGCCGCTGCCGCTGGCGTCGTAGCGGGCCGAGGGTGTCCGCAGAATTTCGATGCGGGCAATGGCGTTGGGCGGCAGGCTTTTCAGGATGGAGGCGACGTCGGCGGCGCTCATTTTCTGTTCGCGACCGTTGATGTAGACCGTTGCCGGGCTGGTACTGCTCAGATAAATATTGCCGTCGGGGTCCAGAAAGATGCCGGGCGTTTTCTCCATAATCTCATAGGCGCTGGTACTGCTGGCGGCTACCGGTTCCGGATCGACAATGATTTTGTCGTCTTCCTGCCGAAAAAGCGGTCGGGGTGCCCGGACGGTAACGCCCTTCAGGGTAATATTGTCGGCCTCCAGCGTAAGAAGCTGCAGGGGCAGTTCGGCGGTCGGGCGGAGGTCTTTCGCCTGAGGTTTAAAGCCGACGGAGGTAGCAAACAGCCGGAGGGTTTGCCCCGCGCTTACGGTGAAATTAGCTGAGCCCGTCGTGTCGGTCAGGGCAAACTGCTGCCGGGTCGAGTCGGCCCGGTCGCTCAGGCGCAGCGTTGCTCCAGCCACCGGCTGATGGTCAGCGTCCTGCACCCGGATACGCAGCAGAACGTCCTGGGCCAGCGTTGCTCCAGAAATCAGCAGTCCGAAAAAGAATGTAAAAATGCGAACGATAAGCACAAAGCGTAAGGGTAGAGAATTAACGAAAACTGCCACGATCCGTTTGGGCGTTTTGCCGAAGCAGTCGTGGCAGTATGAGATAAACGGAATCGGCGTTCCGTTTTACGCGAGAACCGTTTTTACCAATTGCTCCAGAATGATTTTGCCGTCGGTATTGCCCAGGGCCGGATCGGCGGCCCGTTCGGGGTGGGGCATCATGCCAAACACGTTTTTGGCTTCATTGGCGATGCCCGCAATGTTTTCCAGACTGCCGTTGGGGTTGGCTTCGTCGGTGATCTGGCCGGTCGGGTCACAGTAACGGAAAATAACCTGATCGTTGTCGTTCAGACGTTTCAGCGTATCGGCGTCGGCAAAATACCGACCGTCGCCGTGGGCAATCGGAATTTTGTAGGCCCGATCTTCCAGATCCGCCGTAATGAGCGCCGACTTCGACTGCGGACGGAGGTAGATGTTTTTACAGCTATATTTCTGGCTCGTATTGCGCAGCAGTACGCCCGGAACCAGATGTGCTTCGGCCAGAATCTGGAAGCCATTGCAGATACCCATGACGTAACCACCCGCTTTGGCATGAGCGATGACTTCGTTCATGATGGGTGAGAAACGGGCCACGGCTCCGGTGCGCAGATAATCGCCGTAGGAGAATCCGCCGGGCAGGATGATAAAATCGCAGCCCTGCAAATCATGGTCTTTGTGCCAGAGCTTGACCACCGGCTGACCGAGCTGGTGCTGAATAACGTCCACTGCATCCTGATCGCAGTTGGAGCCGGGGAAAACGACGACGCCGAATTTCATAGAAATGTCTGAATGAGGATGCAAATATAGCTAAATTTCATGGGGCACTCGGCTAAGTAAGGATGCCATCTCTCCGAGGGACGGCATCCTTACTTCTTTACTTCACCTCCACCGGCTGGCCCTCTGCCTTTACCCGGCCCCGCTCGAAGGTCAGGTCGAGGCGGCCCAGGTAGATACCGGCAAAACCGACCTGATTGATGAGGACGGGCTGTCCGTCGGCATTGGGAACCGACACGGGCGCATCCAGAAACGTATGCGTATGACCGCCGATAATGAGGTCGATGTTCCGGCTGCGGGATGCCAGTACCCGGTCCGAAATCAGATTCGGTTCAGCCTTGTACTCATAGCCCAGATGCGACAGACAAACGACGTAATCGCACTTTTTGTCCTGACGCAACCGTCGGGCCACGTCGTTGCCCAGTTCCACCGGATTCAGATACCTCATCTCTTTGTGTAAGCTTTTCGGTATCAGTCCGTTCGGGTCGATGCCCAGGCCAAAGACGCCAATCCGTACGCCGCCTTTCCGGAACACCCGATACGGCTCCGTTTGTCCGTCCATAACGGTATTTCGGAAGTCGTAATTGGCAATCAGAAACGGAAAGGCGGCTTTGCTGAATTGCTCGCGCATGTTGTCGATGCCGCCATCGAAGTCGTGGTTGCCGATGGTGGCGGCATCGTACTCCATCCGGTTCATTGCCAGAATTTCGGGCTCGCCCTTATACAGATTGAAGTACGGCGTTCCCTGAAACAAATCACCCGCGTCGAACAGCAGCACGTTTGCCTGCTGCTGTTCCTGCTGGATCTGACGGATGAGCGTCGCCCGGCGGGCCACGCCGCCGCGCCCGGCGTTGCGGCTGCCGTCCATCGGAAACGGGTCGAGACGGCTGTGCACGTCGTTAGTGTGCAGAATGGTCAGCCGGACCGGCTTCGGGGCGGCCAGCAGATTGGGGGCCGCTGCGCCGATGACGGCGGCAGAGCCAAGTAGTTTCAGAAACTGGCGTCTATTCGATGGTAATGCGTCCATCCGTAGTTGGGTTAAAGGGTTGGCCCGACTGCCCAAGCTGCCGGAAATACTCCAGAAACAAATCGCGAAGGTTGATGCCCGTATCCTCGCGCTGCGCGGCCCCACTCAGAAACGACGCACCGCTGCCGCCGTTGGCGACGTAATCGCTCACGGCGACGGTGTAGCTCTGACCAGGTTCGACAGTTCGTCCGTCGGTCAGGGTGGCGGCGGTTACTTTTCCATTGGTCAGCCGGACCTTCACGCCGCTGACGACCAGCGCTTCTTCTCTGGCAAAATGATTCAGCATCTGCATCAGCAGATTACCGTTCAGCGTCAGCACCGTCATTTGGTTATCGAAGGGCATGATTTCATAGATATTACCCACCCGAATCGGTCCCTGCGGCAGGCCCGACCGGATACCGCCGAAGTTCAGATGCGCTACGTCGATAGGTTTGCCGTACCGGATGCGGCCCTGACGCAGCATGGCGTCGGCCAGCAAATCGGTCAGGGGTGATTCGGGGCCTTTTTTGTCCAGCGCTACCGCCGACTGAGCCAGCACGTCGTTCATGGTCTGGTCGAGGCGCTGTCGGTACGGAGCCAGGAAGCGGGCCATGTTACTGTCGGTCGGCACCGAAGCATCGATGACTGGGCGACTCGCCTGCTGCGCCGCCGGATAATAGCCCGTTCGGCAGCCAGCGGTCAGGAGGAGGAGAAAAAGAAGCTTTTTCATTTGTAATGTATAATGTACAATGTATAATGGATAATTCATTGAATAACAGGCGGATCGCTATTTGTCTGGGGATGGTTCACTTCATTATACATTCTACATTATACATTATCCATTAAAGATGAACCTGTCTCATGCCGATCAGGTATTTCGGAGCGGGAATGTTGAACCAGCCGTTCTGCTTTTTTATGACGGTTACGCCCCACTCGCGGGTCGGCTGGATGACCTGGGCCGGATAAAATCCAAAATACGTTTTCACGGGCATATTGAACCCTTCGCCCCCGGCCACCCAGCGGTGATGCACCTCCACCTGATCACCCTTGTCAACCAGCCGATATTCTAAAATAGGTAGCTGTGCGTAGTTCAAATACTGATTGAAAACTGGTTTCAGGTCCATCTTCAGTTCCCGGCTGAGCAGGTCGACAATCTGCGCCGTCGTGACCACCGAGATTTTATTCTGCGTATGCACTTTGCGCAGGGCAATGAACCATTTATCGTCGTCGTCTACGACGTGGCGGAGCGTATTGAGAAGCCAGGTGCCTTTGTAGTAAATATCGGTGTCTTTCTGCTGATAATTAACGCCGTATGGGCCCACCATCGGATACTGATTCTTGATGAGCTTCCGCTGGTTGGCGAGGTATTTCTGCGCCTGTTCAGTCCCCTGCGTACACTCCACGTAAAGCGATTCCATGTAGGTCGTAAACGCTTCGTGTATCCACATATCGGCATGATCGCCGCAACTGACGCTGTTGCCAAACCACTCGTGTCCCGTTTCGTGAATAATGATGAAATCGAAGCCGAATGGGTTGTTTTTGTAGTTGTTGCCATAGGCAATGGCGCTCTGATGTTCCATGCCCCAGTAGGGCGTTTCGACCAGCGCGTAGCCATCCCGCCAGAACGGATAGTGACCGAAATGCCATTCGTAGCAATCCAGCATACCCTTCACCTGCTCGAAGTGCGTTTTAGCCTTTTCCGCATTGGGGCGCAGTACGTAGTAGTTCAGGTTCAGATACTTATGGTCGCGGCTGCGGTAGGTGTCCTCGATATGAACGTAGTCGGCCAGGTTGAAGGTGACGTTATAACTGTTGATGGGGTAGGTCACGGCCCAGACGAACTCGGTCTGGTTGCTGCCCACGTCGCGGCGGCGGCGAAGCTGCCCGTTGGAAACGGCCATCAGGCCACGGGGGACGCGAAAGGTCATCCGCATGGAATCCGGTTCATCGGCAAGGTGGTCTTTGCAGGGCCACCACGAACTGGCCCCCAGCCCTTCGCACGACACCCCGACCCAGTCTTTGCCCGTGCTGTCTTTGGCCCACGAAAAGCCGCCGTCCCAGGGCGGTTTCACGGCCACGCGGGGTTTACCGCCGTAAGTCACTTTCAATTCCTGCACCTTCCCGATTGGCTGAGGTCCGTTCATCGTTACCCAGACAACGTTGCCCTCCCGCTCGAAGCGCAGCGGCTTTCCGGCCTGGGTGATGCTTTCAATCGCCAGATTTTCGAATAAATCAATCTGCATCCGGGTGAACGGCTGCACCACCCGATAGCGGATGACGTTGGAACCGGCGATGGATTTTGTGGCCGGATCGACGCTCAGGGAGAGGTCATAATGCAATACGTCATAACCCGTTCGTTCGGGGCGCAGCGAACCGCGCAGGCTGTCCTGACGGGTGAAACGGTCAGAAATCGGGGGTTTGGGTGTGGTCTGGGCTGATAAATCAGTGAAGAGCAGGGACGCCGCGAGGGCCAGCAGAATTTGTCTCATTGGTTGAAATGTACTCTCCAAAGATACAAACTTCCGGCATGAACGCCATTCCGCGAGAAGAGAGTAAATAGCATTATCTGTAAATGAAATGTCACTGATATTAAAATAACACTTCTTTAAACTGTGTTCATGTTTGGGAAAAATTGAGGTAATACACCCGGCCTACCTTCGCAGCGAAAAATGATAACCCAAACACGTATGCAACTCTTTACATTTCTCCTCCGGCGAAGCGGCTGGCTGCTGTTGTGCAGTTTACTGCTTCTGGCGGTGTCCGCTCGTTCGCAAAACACGAACGCCTCGTTCGCAGGCGTCGTGACAGATGCCAAAGGGGAGCCGCTGCCCGGCGTGACCATACAGGTCCGCAACGAATCGACCGGTTTCCGCACCGGAACCCAGACCCAGGCCGATGGCCGATATCAGCTTCGGCAGTTACCGCTGGGCGGACCTTATGTCGTATCGGTGTCAATGATTGGTTACACGACCCAGCAGAAAACGGGATTCATGCTTAATCAGGGCGACCAGATTGCCATCAACGTGGGGCTGGTTGAAGAGGCGACCAATTTGCAGGAAGTGGAGGTAAAGGCCAACCGCATCATCGACCAGGTGCAGCGATTTGGGGCGTCGACGGCCATCACGGCAAATCAGATAAAGAACCTGCCACTCGAAAACCGGAACTTCAACAACCTGGTGGCGCTCTCGCCGCTGCAGGGCAACGGGGCGCTCGGTGGTGCCCGGTCGGGTTCGACCAACATCACCATCGACGGTGGTAATGCCCGCTCGCCGCTCTGGTCGGGGGCCACCGGCGTTACGGGTTCGATGCCCTATGCCATCTCGCAGGAAGCTATCCGGGAGTTTGAGGTGGCGACTAACGAATACGACGTTACGCAGGGCCGACAGACGGGCGGGGCCGTCAACGCCGTGACCAAGTTTGGAACCAACCAGTTGTCGGGGTCGGCGTTTCTGTTTGCGCAGAACGATAAACTGCAGAGCAAGTACGACATCCGGGGCAATCCGCGCACGGTCAATTTCGATCGCTATCAGTGGGGCTTCAGTCTCGGCGGACCGATCATCCGTGATAAACTCCATTTTTTCACTGCCTTCGACCGCCAGGACGAACGCCGACCGGCCTTCATTACCGACATTCAGAACGAAATTGACGAGCAGCGGTTCGGTATTCGGCGGGATACGCTCAACAAGGCCATCGAGATCGCCCGGCGGCTCTACGGCGTCAGCAGCAGCCCGCAGGTGGGCCAGTTTCCCAACAAAACCACGGCCAACACGCTGTTTGTCCGCTTCGACTGGACGCTCAACGACAAACATAAACTGACTTTCCGTAATAACCTGACGAGCTGGGACAGCCCTATCAACTCAGGTGACAACAGCGACATCGTGCTGCGGGAGACGTTCAACACCCAGACGGCGCAGTCGTATACTGGCCTGGTATCCCTGCGGTCGGCCTTCAGTCCAAAGTTTACCAACGAACTGAAAGTGCAGTACCAGTATGAGTACACGGCCCAGAGAACCAGTCCGGAAATTCCGTCGGCCAGCATTCCGAGAGCCATCGTCAACGTCGTGTCGCCGTTCCCGACGCAGGCCAACCCCAATGCGACCACACTGCGGACGTTTCAGTTTGGCGGACAGCGCTTTACGCCCGAATGGACGAAATACAGCCAGCTTCACCTGATGAATACATCCTATCTGTCGGCGGGCAAAGTAGATTTTACCTTCGGTACGGATTCGTACATTACCTTCCTCGAAAACCTGTTTACGAGCGAACTGAACGGTCGTTTCTTCTTCAATTCGCTGTCGGATCTGGAGCAACTGCGACCCTCGCGTTACGTACGGGAGGTATATATCGGACAGGGCGGACCCACCACGCAGTACAACGTCATCGACTGGGCGTTTTTCGGGCAGATGCAGACCAGCCTGATGCCGAATCTGCAGCTCATGGCCGGTTTGCGCTGGGATGGAACGGCCTTCATGACGGCCCCGGCCTATAATGCACTGGCCGACCAGCGGCTGGGTATTCGCACCGACCGCAAACCCGTCGACTGGAATAATCTCCAGCCGCGTTTTCAGCTTACCTGGAATATCGGCGGTACAAATACCGACATTGTTAAAATTGGGGGTGGGGCGTTTTCGGCGATGGCAATGTATTACAACGTTGCCAATAACCTGCTCTTCGATGGGCAGCGCATCGCTTCCATCGACGTGAGCAACACCCCCGCAAATCCGAATGCAGTGCCCCGACCGGATTTTCCCGCCTATCGCCGTGACCCGTCGACCGCCCCGGGCGTACCGCCGGGCCAGTCGTTTGTGTCGACCATCAACGCCACCGGCCCGAACTTTCAGGTGCCGATGACGTGGAAATTCAACGTTAGCTACAACAAAATTCTCTGGAACGATCGGCTGCGGCTGGGTGTGAATTTTCTGATGAGCCACACGCACAACAACTATGTATATCTGGAACGCAACCTGGTGGATGAGCCTTTCTTCCGGCTGTCGAACGAAGCTAATAGGGGTGTGTTCGTACCGGCGGACAAAATAGCCGCCAATGGCCGCAGCAACTGGCTCGATTCACGGGAGGCGCCTGACCTGGGTCGCATACTCGAACTCAATTCGGTGGGATATGCGCAGCAGTGGGCCATTATCGCCGATGCTACGCTTCGGATAGGCAAAGACGGCTATTTCAACGTCAGCTACACGCGCAACGATACGAAAGACAACTCGACCTACAACTGCTGTGTTGCCAACACCTCGACGTTTCTGCCGGTCGTGGACGACCCGCGTCGGCTGAACTTCGGCTATTCCGATACGCAGTTCCGGCATAAACTGGTGGTCAACGGGGCCACGCCGAACTGGAAGGGCTTCGTGCTGGGGGCCAGCGTAACGGGTGTGGGCGGAACGCCGTTCTCGATTCATTCCTTCAATGCGGGTTTTGGCGTAAACGGCGACTTCAACGACCGCAACGACCTGGCTTTTCTCTTCGACCCCAACAGTGCCGAAACCGACCCGGCACTGGCAACCTCTATCAAAGCCTGGCTCGACAATCCCGACGTAGCCCAGCCGCTGAAGGATTATTATCTGGAAAATGTCGGCAAGGTGGCCCCGCGCAATGCGGGCGTCAACCCGTTTGCGGCCACCATCGACATGCGTCTGACCAAGAGCTTCCGCATCACGGGCAGCCAGCGTCTGGAACTGACGGCCGACCTGTTCAACGTCGCCAACATCTTCGACGATGAACTGGGTGCAAATGGCCGGACGCTGGGCCGTAACCGCAACCTCGGCGCCGAGCAGCGGCTGCTGACCATTACTGGTTTCGACCAGACCGCCCGTCGTTATCGGTACCGCCTGAACAGCAATACGGGGGTAAATCCGGTCGGAGGAACGCCCTGGCGGCTCCAGTTGGGCGTTCGTTACGCCTTCTGACCCGCGTTTGCGTGTTCTTCCCAGGAGGTCCAGTCATTCGGCTGGACCTTCTTTTTTGCCGGAACACGGCCCCTTGTCAGACAAGGAGCTGTGTTTCGGCAAAAAAGTGCGCGGCTGTTTTTGACCGATTTTTATCGTATAGGGGTGAGAGTATATACAGATAAAACGTATCTTTTTTATACAAATACTACTATCCATTCCGCCTGCAGGGGCATATCGATGCCCACACAAAGTTGTTCAGCAATTATTTTTTCAAAACCCTAACCATAAAAACACATGACGGAACATGTTTACGATCTGCGGAAAGTAAGCCTGCTCCTGGGATTGCTGATGGCGTTTGGGCCAGACAGCCATGCCCAGTTGATAGCGCGGGCCACTCCCCCGGCAGTGGGTCCGGGAATGTCCACTCACGCGGACCCGGCGGCCGTACAGGTGAAAGGTAAAGTGACCGACGAACAGGGGCAGGGGCTGCCCGGTGTGAGTGTCGTGGTCAAAGGCACGACTTCCGGCACGGTGACCGATAATATCGGAAATTATTCGCTGACCGTAGCCAACGATAACGCTACGCTGGTGTTTTCGTTCATCGGTTACCTCTCGCAGGAGGTGCAGGTGAACGGGCGCTCGTCCATCGACATTACCCTGCAAACCGACACCAAATCACTACAGGAAGTGGTCGTGGTGGGCTATGGCGTTCAGAAGCGGGAAACCGTCACCGGCTCAGTGGCAACCGTGAAAGGCCAGGAATTGGTGAAGTCGCCCGCCGTGAACCTGTCCAATTCCATTGCCGGTCGAATGCCGGGCGTTTTTGCCGTCAACCGCAGCGGCGAGCCGGGAGCGGACGGATCGGCCATCCGGATTCGGGGTTCTAACACGCTGGGGAATAACAACGCCCTTATCGTTATCGACGGTATTCCGGATCGGGCCGGTGGCTTCGACCGTTTGAATCCGGCAGATATCGAAAATATTTCCGTTTTGAAGGATGCCTCCGCCGCTATCTACGGTGCCCGGGCCGCCAACGGTGTTATCCTGATTACGACCCGTCGGGGAAAAACAGGCAAACCCGAACTCAGCTACTCCTTCAATCAGGGTTTCTCTCAGCCGACGGTCATTCCTAAACTGGCGAGTGCCACGCAGTTTGCCGAACTGCGTAATGAGATAGATATTTTCAACCTGCCGGTGGCCGAATGGCGGGCAGCGACGGATGCCTTCCGTACGACGGGCCGCTACACCCGGGCCAACGGGTCGATAGTAAATGCGCCGTATTCGCCGGATGCCATCCGGAAATACGCTGACGGCTCCGATCCCTGGGGGTATCCCAACACAAACTGGTATGACGCTACGCTGAAGCCCTGGTCGCCCCAGTCGCGGCACAACCTGCAGCTCAATGGCGGTACGGAAACCCTGCGGTATCTGGTCTCACTCGGTTATCAGAACCAGGATGGCTACTACAAAAACTCGGCAACGGGCTACAAACAGTACGACCTGCGGGTGAACGTCGACGCAACCATCAATAAGTATATTAAAACCAGCGTGGGCGTTCTGGGCCGCAACGAACAGCGCAATTACCCAACTCGTTCAGCCGGGTCAATTTTCCGTATGCAGATGCGGGGCATTCCGACCCAGCCAGCTTACTGGCCCAATGGGCTGCCGGGCCCGGATATCGAAAACGGCGAAAATCCCGTGGTTATCTCCACCGATTTGTCGGGATACAACCGCAACAACCGGTATTTTTTCCAGAGCAACGGTTCGGTCGATATCACCATTCCCTGGGTAACCGGCCTGAAACTGACTGGTACGGCGGCTGTCGACAAGTTTGTCGGCAGAACCAAAGTCTGGCAGACGCCGTGGTTTCTGTATTCGTGGGACCGGACTTCGTTCGAGGCCGATGGCGTAACGCCTAAGCTGACGGCCAGCAAGCGCGGCCCCGCCGAACCACGGATGGATATGGCTAGTCAGGATCAAACGAATATTCTGTTGGGTAGTGTTCTGACCTATGATCGGACCATCGGCGATCATGCACTGACGTTTCTGGCGGGAGTTAACCGCGAAACCATTCAATTTGATGAGTTTACCGCCTTCCGGCGTTACTTCATCTCACCGGCCATCGACCAGCTTTTTGCCGGTGGCGATGCCGAACGGAACAACGGAAGCAATGCCTGGGAGCGGGCACGTCTGAACTACTTCGGTCGGGTGGCCTATAATTTCAAGCAGAAATACCTGGCCGAGTTTCTCTGGCGCTACGACGGCTCCTACATGTTTCCGGAGAATACCCGCTACGGTTTCTTCCCCGGCATCATGCTTGGCTGGGTCATTTCGGAGGAAAGCTTCCTGAAAAATTCGGTTCCGGCCCTGAACTACCTGAAACTGCGTGGTTCGTGGGGGCAGTTGGGTAACGACAACATTACCCTCGGACCCGACGGCCCATTGCTGGAGTACCAGTACCTGCCCACCTACGGTTTTAATAGCTATATTATTGGTGGTCAGGAGGTTAAAACGCTATTTGAGAGACGGGTGCCCAACAACAGCATCACCTGGGAAGTGGCTAACAACGCCAATGTCGGCCTCGAAGGGCAACTGCTGAACGGAAAAATCAACTTTGAGTTTGAAGTTTTCTCCAACAAACGGACGAACATTCTCTGGCCGAAGTTTGGCTCGATACCGCAATCTACCGGTATGACGCTGCCGCCGCAGAACATCGGTTCGGTACGCAACCGGGGCTGGGAATTTAACATTGGGTATAACGGGCAGGCGGGTGATTTCAGATACTCGTTTGGTGTCAACGGAGGCTATGCGCAAAACAAAATTCTGTTCTGGGACGAAGCGCCCGGAGCGCCTGAATGGCAGCGCACGACGGGCCGACCGATGTATACGTTCATGGTCTACCAGTATGACGGCGTGTTCAAGGATCAGGCCGACATCGACGCCAACAAACTGGACTACCGGGCCATCACCAACACCCTGCGCCCCGGCGACATGAAGTACAAGGATTATAACGGCGACGGAAAAATTACTCCCGACGACATGGTGCGGACCAACAACACCCAGTTCCCGTTATTCCAGGGTGGCGTCAACGCCAATCTGCGCTACCGGCAGTTCGATCTGGCTATCCTGATTCAGGGAGCGGCGGGGGCAAAGCAGCCCATCCAGACCGAGTCGGGCAGTATCGGGAACTTCCTGCTGGAGGTATACAACAACCGCTGGACGGTCGATAATCCCAGCAGCGTTCACCCGCGCATTGCCGACCGCAACAACCAGTACTATTCAGGCGGTAACGATTACTGGCTGCGCTCTTCCGATTACATACGTCTGAAGAACTTCGAACTGGGCTACACCGTACCGACGAATCTGAGCCAGCGGGCGGGTGTCAATAACCTCCGGGTTTACGTCAACGGACTGAACCTGTTCACGATCGATAAACTGAAAGTCTTCGATCCGGAAACCGTCAGCCAGAGCGGACAATACTACCCGCAGTCGCGGATTATCAACATGGGCGCAACCCTGACCTTTTAATCAGCTATTCAGGCATGAACGCAATAAAGAAACTTACGTCCGTCAGTCTATGTGCCATAGTAGCCTTTGGACTGACCATCAGCAGTTGTAACGACGATTTTGTCAGCACAAAACCTCTTGGCGAGGTACCCGGTGAAGAAGTCTGGAAGGATGCCGGTCTGGCCGAAGCGTTCGTAACGGACCTGTACCGCTCGCTGGGCAACGGCGGCTTCGATGAGCAGATGCTGGCTTCGCTCACCGATGAGGCGATTTTTACGCATCCGGGTCGGGGCATCAACACCATTACGGAAGCCCGCTCGAACCCGGCTGACCGGGGGTGGATGAACAACACGCTCGACTGGCCGAATATGTACGCCAAAATTCGGGCAACCAACATCGCCATCAAGAATCTGGAGGCACCCAAGTTTACCGATGCGGCGCTGGCCGACCGGCTTCGGGGTGAGGCCCGGTTCATGCGGGCGTACTACTACCAGCAGTTGCTGCGCTACTTTGGCGGCGTACCCATCATCGACCGGCCCTACGATCTTGGCGAGGCCGATTATATGGCTCCCCGCAACACCTACGAAGAGTGCGTCAACTTTATCGTGAAGGATTGTGACGATGCCGCCAAATTTCTGGACGGAAAAACGGTCGCAAGCGGTCGGGCGTCCAAAGCGGCGGCTCTGGGGCTGAAGTCCCGTGTACTGCTGTATGCGGCGAGTGATCTGCACGACATTCCAACGGCGAAGGCGAAATCCAGCGTTATATCCGCGTTTGCAAAGCCTGAACTGCTGGGGTATCTGAGCGGTAGTCGGGCCGACCGATGGACCAAAGCCCGCGATGCCGCCAAAGCGGTGCTGGACCTGCCGAATCTGGGCTATCAGTTGAATCTGACGGCACCGGCCTCCGCCGCCGATGCCCGTCAGTTTTATCAGAATGCGTCGCTGTCGCAGGGCGGCGGAGAGCGCGAGCTGATCTTTGCCCGCTATTTTATCAACGCCAAACAGGAAAACGGCGGTCGCGTGGGTCTTTTCAACGGCCCTAACGGTTACAACAACTGGGCGGGGAACACGCCGATTCAGCAGTTGGTGGACGATTACGAGATGATGGACGGCAGCCGGTTTAGCTGGAGCAATCCCGAACATGCGGCCATGCCCTATAAAAACAGGGATCCGCGTTTCTACGCGTCTATCATGCACGACGGATCCGGCTGGAAACCCCGCACCCCCAGCGTTGCGCCGAAAGACCCGGCCAATCAGATTCAGACGGGGCAGTACCAGATTGTCGATGCCGCCGGAAAAGTCGTGACCTATTTTGGGCTCGATACGCGTCAGTCGTCGGTGGAGGACTGGAATGGCAGCCGGACGGGCTACTACATGCGTAAGTTCATCGACCCGAACCCGGCCATCGTCGACCAGAATACCTGGCAGCAGGTTCCCTGGCCGTTCCTGCGCTACACCGAGGCTGTGATGAACTACGCCGAGGCCTGCATTGAACTGGGTCAGGATGCGGAAGCAAAACTGTGGCTCAACAAGGTGCGGTTCCGGGCCGGGATGCCTGCCCTGACCGAATCCGGCGATGCGCTGCGGCAGCGGTATCGCAACGAGCGACGAGTCGAGATGGTGTATGAGGAGCAACGCTTCCACGATGCCCGCCGCTGGATGATTGCCCCGACGACCCTGGGCCGGAAAGCAGGTATCATCAGCATCATCGGTACGTTGAAGCCCAACAAACAGGTGCGGATTTATAAGTATGATCCGGACAGCTATGATTACGTCTATAAGCCGCTGGATATCGACCCCGGCATTGAAAACCGGCAGTGGCTCGACAAGATGTACTACCTGCCGATTCACCGGGACGAAATAAACCGGAATAATAAACTGGTTCAGAACCCGGGATACTAGTAAGACGGAACTCCGGTTCCTTCCGACAAACCGACAAAATTCCCCGCTGGCCTGAGGTGTCGGCGGGGAATTTTTGTAAATTACTTCGTAAATCGGTTCCCAATGCCATTTCTGACCCGCAGTATTGCTTTCTTTATTTCGTTGCTCCTGCTGGCGGCCTGCCAGACTAAGTCGACTTCGCCGGACGAATCTTCCCAGAAGACCGAAGCACCCGCCGACCCACTCTTCACGCTGCTGAATCCCGAAACGACCCGCGTCGATTTTCAGAACACCATCACCGAAGGGTTGAACACCAACGTGCTGATGTATGAGTACTTCTATAATGGCGGCGGCGTGGCCGTGGGCGACCTCAACGGCGACGGGCTGGACGACCTGTACTTTACGGCCAACATGACGCCCAACCGGCTCTATGTCAACAAAGGCAATATGCAGTTTGCCGACGTAACGGCCCAGTCGGGGGCGGCGGGGCGGGAGGGACCCTGGAAAACTGGCGTCACGATGGCCGACATCAACGGCGACGGCCGACTGGATATTTACGTCTGTTATTCAGGAAGTCTGCCGCCTGAAAAACGGACAAATCAACTCTTTATCAACGAAGGTCCGGATGCTTCCGGCGTTCCCCGTTTCAGCGAGCAGGCGACCCAATACAGCCTCGACAGCCCGGCCACCAGCACCCAGGCCGCTTTTTTTGATTATGATAAAGACGGGGACCTGGACGCCTTTCTGCTCAACCATAACCCCAAATCGCTGCCTGTACTGGACGATGCCAGCACGGCGGAACTACTCCGGCAGGACGACCCGATGAACGGCATGCGGCTGTATCGAAATGACGGAAACCGGTTTACCGACGTAACCCGCCCCGCCGGTCTGCGCAGCTCGCCGCTTTCCTATGGTCTGGGTGTGGCCCCGTCGGACCTGAACGGCGACGGCTGGACAGACATTTACGTGTCCAATGACTACACCGTTCCGGATTACCTCTACGTCAACCAGAAAGGCCGGTTTACGGACCGGATCGGGGCGGGTATGGGCCACACCTCGCACTTCTCGATGGGCAGCGACGTGGCCGACGTCAACAACGATGGTCTGCCCGACGTGCTGACGCTCGACATGCTGCCCGAAGACAACCGCCGCCAGAAACTGCTGATGGCCCCCGATAACTATGAAAAATTCGATTTCAACGTCCGGATGGGCTTTCACCATCAGTATATGCGGAATATGCTGCAGATAAACGAAGGAGGAAGGGGAATAGAGGGAGGAAAGGGAGGAAACGGTGCCGGTATAGCCCTTTCTTCCCCTTCCTTCCCCCTTTTTAGTGAAATCGGCCAGCTTGCGGGCGTTTCCAGCACCGACTGGAGCTGGGCGGCGCTGTTTGCGGATTATGACAACGACGGCTGGAAGGACCTGTACATTACCAACGGCTACCTGCGGGATTACACCAATCTGGATTTTCTGAAGTACATGGGCGATTACCTCCAGCAGAATCAGGGGGCCGTCCAGCGGCAGAACATCCTCGAACTGGTCTACAAAATCCCGGCGTCGAGCCTGACAAACTATCTATTCCGGAATAAGGCTGGTGAACCGGGCGGTAACCTGATGTTTGACAACGTGGGTAAGTCGTGGGGAATAGGGCAGGCGTCGAACAGTAACGGGGCCGCTTATGCCGACCTGGACAATGACGGCGATCTGGATTTGGTGGTCAACAATGTGAACCAACCGGCATTCATCTACCGCAATGAAACCAGCCAGAAAAAGAAACATCATTACCTGAGCGTCCGGCTCGAAGGTGAAGGAAAAAATCGATTCGGACTGGGGGCCAAAGTGACGCTTTACCGAAAGGGGAAACTGCAATACCTCGAACAAATGCCAACCCGGGGCTACCAGTCGAGCGTTTCGCCTGTGCTGCATTTTGGTCTGGGAGCCGACCCGGTAATCGACTCTCTGCGGGTGGTGTGGCTGTCGGGTAAACAACAGGTGCTGATGCAGCCGAAAAGCGATCAGAGACTGCTGGTTGCCGAAAAAGACGCAGGCAAAAACTACGTTCCGCCTGCACCGCAACCGGCTATGTATGAAGAAATAACTTCGCCAATCGCCTATAGCCAGCCCGCAAACGTTACCAACGATTTCAAGCGCCAGCCGCTGATGGTCAGTCCGCAATCGTTTGTGGGGCCGTGTCTGGCAAAAGGTGACGTTGACGGCGATGGGCGGGAAGATGTCTACGTCGGCGGAGGCGGTGGACAGGCCGGATCGCTGTTTGTGGCAAACGCCAGCGGTGGATTTGTGCAGAGCAGGCAGCCCGCTTTTGCCGCTGACAGCCAGAGCGAAGACGCCGACGCCCTTTTCTTCGACGCTAACGGCGACGGCTCGCTGGACCTGTATGTGTGCAGCGGCGGCTACGGTAACTTTCTGCCCGACGATGCCCGCCTGCAGGACCGGCTGTATCTGAACGACGGAAAAGGCCGGTTTACGAAAGCGGCGGACGCTCTGCCTGTCATGCGGGTGAGCACAAGCTGCGTCCGGCTAACCGACCTCAATGGCGACCGGCGCCCCGATTTGTTCGTCGGTGGGCGGGTCATCCCCGGTCGTTACCCCGAACCACCCCGAAGCTTTCTGCTTATCGGCGACGGTCGCGGCCACTTCCGGGATCAGACCGCCCAACTGGCTCCCGACCTGACGCAGCCCGGCATGGTGACCGACGCCGCCTGGGCGGACCTCGACGGCGACAACAAAGACGAACTTATTGTAGTGGGTGAGTGGATGCCTGTCCTGATTATGGGCCTGGAAAACGGCAAACTGACGAACCTGACCCGACGGTATCTCGAAAAAGATTATCGGGGCTGGTGGAATAAACTGCTGGCGGATGATCTGAATGGCGACGGTCGGGCCGACCTCGTGCTGGGCAATCAGGGTCTAAACACGCAGTGCCGGGCGTCGGATAAACTGCCTGCCGAACTTTATTACAAAGATTTCGATGACAACGGTTCCGTCGACCCGATTTTCTGCTTCGCCATTCAGGGCAAAATGTATCCCTACGTCACCCGCGACGAACTTCTCGACCAGATGAGCATGATGCGGACGCGCTACCCCGATTACGCGAGCTATGCCGACGCCACCATGAACGATATTTTTACGGACGAAGAACGGAACGGGATGATCCGGCTGGAAGCGAATTGCCTGAAAACGACCTTATTTCTGAACAAAAACGGAAAACTGACGGAAGCGAATCTGCCCATCGAAGCGCAGACTTCGCCTATCCATACGCTAACCGTTCTCGACCATAACGGCGACGGCAAAAAAGACCTGCTGCTGTGCGGCAACGTCAACCGGGCGCGGCTGCGCTTCGGTAAATCGGACGCCAACTACGGCTTGCTGCTGACCGGCGACGGTCGGGGCGGTTTTTCGGCGGTGCCGCAGCGCCGGTCGGGCTTCTGGCTGACGGGCGACGTGCGGAGCGTTCTGCCCGTGGGAAATACCCTTTTCTTCGGCGTCAATCAGCAGCCGGTGCGGGCATATCGGGGGCGGCAGACCAGTAGGCCTTTATAGTAATTATGCAGAAATGAAATTCGTACTCACTTACAGTCTGCTGCTGATTCTCTGTCTTTCCGGGGGCTGTTCCCGGACGGAAAAAAACGTTCCCGAACCGGGCGTGGCCGACCTCCGAAAGGTCATCGACGCCATGACCGATGTCATGATCCACGACGTGACGAACCCACCGCTGGCCGCCCGGTTTTTTGCCTACGCCTGTCTGGCCGGGAATGAAGTCATGGCGCTGAGCGATACGGCCTGTCCCAGCCTGGGCGGTCGGCTGAACGATTTCCCGGCCCTGGAGGTGTCGCGTCCGACAGAAGCCTATTCGCCTTCGCTGAGCGCCGTGCTGGCAATGCTCAAAACGGCGCAGAAAATGCAGCCGTCGGGGAGTCGATTGGTTAACTACGAAAAAAATCTACTGGATTCGTGTCGGCGGGCGGGCATTTCGGAAGAGGTGATGGAAACGTCGGTGATTCTGGCCGGGACGATTAGTCAGGAGGTGCTGGCGTATGCCAGACGAGACGGCTACAACCGCATCAGCAATTACGCCCGTTACACGCCGGTTGCCGGGCCGGGCCACTGGTATCCGACGCCGCCGGGCTATTTTGCCGCCGTAGAGCCGTATTTCAACACGGTCCGCCCGTTTACGCTCGACACCTGTTCGCAGTTCCAACCCCTGCCGCCTGCGCCGTATTCGACCGAAAAAACATCCGCTTTTTATAAGCTGATGGCGGCTGTTTACAACGAAAAACTATCCGACGAGCACCGTCAGATCGCCGCTTTCTGGGACTGTAACCCCTTTGCTTTGCAGGAGAACGGGCATTTGCTGGTTGGTATGAAGAAAATCTCGCCGGGAGCGCATTGGATGGGCATCACGGGCATTGCCTGTGAGCAGGCGGAAGTGGGTTTTGGCCGGGCGATGCGCATTCACACGGCGTTGGCAATCGGGCTGATGGATGGGTTCATCTGCTGCTGGGACGAGAAATACCGCAGTAACCGCATCCGCCCCGAAACGGCCATCCGCCGCCACCTCGACCCTTCGTGGCGTCCTTTTCTGCAAACGCCGCCTTTCCCCGAATACCTCAGCGGCCACTCGACCATCTCCACGACCTCAGCAGTCATCCTGACGCATTTCCTGGGTGATAATTTTCGATATACCGACACCGTCGAAGAACGATACGGCCTGAAAGCCAGAACCTTTTCTTCGTTCCACGGAGCTGCCGCCGAAGCCGGAATCTCGCGGTTCTATGGCGGCATTCATTTTATGGATGCCATCGAAAACGGTCGTCAGCAGGGAATGAAAGTAGGGGAGTGGGTGGTGAAGCAGTTCCGTAACCCGGAAAGGCTTTCCGGGTCTGCCATCAGGCAGAACTGATTTGAGCTTCGCTCAAGACCCGGAAAAGCTTTCCGGGTTACTGGGTCAACTCGCTCATGGTTAATTCGAAGCCAGGCAGAATATTTTCGCCGCTTAAGACATCTGAAAATGCAATGGTCACGGGTTCCTGATCGGGCCGGAAAACCGTCGTCTGCTGCTGAAACGGGTCGATGGCCCAGCCCAGCCGGACGCCGTTGGCGAGGTACTTCTGCATTTTGTCTGGCAGTGTACGTTGTTCATCCGGATCCGACATCAGTTCGATGACAAAATCAGGGCATACTTTCGCAAACTTTTCCCGGTCGTTTTCGGCTAGTGCCTCCCAGCGTTCCCGACTAATCCAGGCCACGTCCAGAGCGCGTACGGAAGAATCTGGCAGGGTGAAGCCGCCGTTGGAGTCGGTGACGTAACCGAGTTTGTGAATCTTATTCCAAAGATATACCTCGCCGTTCAGGGCCGAGTTCTTCAGACTTGTTTTCGTTCCGGTGGGCATTTCAACTATAATTTGGCCGTCCTCATCGCGTTCAATGCGCAGATGCGGGTTTTGCTGACAGAATTCGTAAAATTCGTCGTCCGTAAACTGCTCTCCTTTGCGAGCTGGATTCAGGGGAAGTATCATAACAGCACAGCCTTTCTTATTTCACAAGTATAACAAATTACGCATAAAAAAAGCGCGGCCCAAAAGAGGACCGCGCTGTAACCCGGAAAGCTTTCCGGGTACGCGGTACGCCGACAGGCGTACGTTTTTGCGCTTCGCACAACCCGGAAAAACTTCGCTCCGGCGTCGCAGCGGCGAACCGCCCCGGTCCGGGTTAACGTCAATACCGATACAACTCCGACTTGAACGGCCCTTCGACCGATACGCCGATGTATTCGGCCTGCTCCTCATCGAGCTTTTCCAGTTTAGCGCCGACGTGGGGCAGGTGCAGAGCCGCCACTTTCTCGTCGAGATGCTTCGGCAGGATATATACTTTTTTCTCGTATTTGTCGGGATTCTGCCACAGTTCAAGCTGCGCCAGCGTCTGGTTGGAGAACGAGCACGACATCACAAACGACGGGTGGCCCATCGCACAGCCCAGATTCACCAGACGGCCCTCGGCCAGCACGATGATTTCCTTACCGTCCACTTCGTACATGTCCACCTGCGGCTTAATCTGCGACTTCGTAGCCCCGTAGGTTTTGTTCAGCCACGCCATGTCGATTTCGTTGTCGAAGTGACCGATGTTGCAGACTACGGCTTTGTCGCGCATTTTGCGGAAATGGCGTTCCTTCACAATATTGACGTTGCCCGTGGCCGTAACGAAGATGTTGGCGCGTTCGGCGGCCTCGTCCATCGTCACCACCTCGTAGCCGTCCATAGCCGCCTGAAGCGCACAAATCGGGTCGATTTCGGTGACCAGAACGCGGCACCCCGCACCCCGCAGGGATTCGGCAGAGCCTTTGCCCACGTCGCCGTATCCGGCCACCACGGCCACCTTACCGGCCAGCATGAGGTCGGTAGCGCGGCGGATGGCATCCACCAGCGACTCACGGCAGCCGTATTTATTATCGAATTTTGATTTCGTAACGGAATCGTTGACGTTGATGGCAGGCAGGTGCAGCGTACCGTTCTTCATCCGCTCATACAGCCGGTGTACGCCCGTCGTGGTTTCTTCCGACAGTCCTTTGATGCCCGCAATCAGTTCGGGGTAGTTGTCGAAGACCATGTTGGTCAGGTCGCCACCGTCGTCCAGAATCATGTTCAGCGGCTGCTGGCTTTCGCCGAAAAACAGCGTCTGCTCGATACACCAGTTGAATTCTTCTTCGCTCATGCCCTTCCACGCGTACACCTGAATACCAGCAGCGGCAATGGCGGCGGCGGCGTGGTCCTGCGTCGAGAAGATGTTGCACGATGACCAGGTAACTTCCGCACCCAGTTCCACCAGCGTTTCAATCAGCACGGCGGTTTGAATCGTCATGTGCAGACACCCGGCGATGCGGGCGCCCGCCAGCGGCTTCGACGGACCAAATTCCCGACGCAGCGCCATCAGGCCCGGCATTTCGGCTTCGGCCAGACGGATTTCCTTCCGGCCCCACTCGGCCAGAGCAATGTCTTTCACTTTGTAGGGTACGTACGTGGACGTTTGCGTTGCCATACGAGTTTTATGTTCAGTTTTTAGTTTTCTGCTCTCGACAGATTTCTTACCAAAGTGCAAAATTACGGAACAGCCTCCAGAAACCCTACAATCCGCTACGCTTTCCCGTTTTGGTGGTGGCTACACGCCATTAAAGGTCAATCGATAAGCACGGAAACGATTGCCGTACCCCGGCCCGTTGCGTAGGGTCATCCGTGTACATCCAACAATTCGTTCCCCGAAGGAGTTTGTTGGGTGTGTCGCTTTCTGAGTCCTGCGGACGGTTCATAAGCCGCACAGTTAACCCCAACGTTATGAACGAAAATGGAGAAAATTTCTAAGAAGGAACTGGTTATACAGCTCATTCTCTGGGGCTTGCTGCTGGCCCAGACTGTAATGGCCCGAACCCCGCTGTCGGCGGAGGAGATGGACATGGTGGCTGTACCGGTCGTACTGGTGGAAGCCGACGCAGCGATGGTGGCGGATTCGGGCGGGGGCCCGCGCTGCACCGATTGGGCGTTGTCCCGGCGGGTTCTGGGACAAACGTTTGCTGCCCCGGCGCAGTGGGATGGCCGCGACTGGGCACGGGCGGGCGGCATCGCCCTGCTGGCGGTGGGCAGTTATGCGCTGGACAAAAAAGTGCAACAGTATTTTGCCGAAAACCGGAATAATTTCGGTAAAACCGTCGAGCGAATCGGCTACGTTTACGGCCAGCCGATGTATCTGGCTCCAGCGGCGGCGCTCATCTACGGATCGGGCCTGCTTTTCAAAAATGAGGGCGTTAAAACGACGGGCCTGATGATTCTGCAACTGGGTGTCGTGGCCTCGCTGACGCAGATTCCGGCCCGCATTATTGCTGGTCGGGTGCGGCCTTATACCGATAAGCAACGCGATGATTTTAAGCTGTTTAAAGGGACGCAGCAAACCCGTGCGTCGTTCATTTCGGGTCATGCGCTGCTGGCCGTTGGCGTTTCCACCATTCTGGCAAAACAAATCAACCGGCCCTGGGCCACAGTACTGCTTTATGCCGCTGCTGCCACGACGCCCTACGCCCGGCTCTATCGCGGCAGCCACTGGCTGTCGGATGTCGTGACTGGCTCGGTGCTGGGCTACGTTATGGCAAAGGGCATCATGAAACGCTACGCCAAAGACCCCTGCGCCCCCGAAGGCCTGATGATTTCGCCCGGCCTCAACGGTATCAGCATGACGATTCCGATAAAGTAGCGGGGATGGCGGGGGATTGCAGGGATGGCAGGGGGTTATTAGACAATCCCCGCCATCCCTGCCATCCCTGCTCATTTAACCACCCGCCGCAGAATCTCCGCCCACAACGCATAGCCTTTGCGGTTCATGTGCAGGCTGTCGGCGGTGAATAGTTCGCCCCGCATCCGGCCCTGGGCGTCGAGCATGGGTGTGTAAACATCGACGAACGTGGCTCGTTTCTGCGTGTGCAGGTAGTCGCGGATGAGCGCATTGGCTTCCCGCACGATGGGTTGGTAGGTTCGGCGGGAGGGACTCGGTTTGATGGAAATGTAAACGAAATCCGTGCGTGGCAGTGATTTCCGGACATGTTCAAAGAGCGTCTGGAATCGTTCGAACACCTGTTGCGCCGATAGTTTAGCGGTGGCGATGTCATTTTCCCCGGCGTATACAATCACCTGTTTCGGACGGTAGCGGATAATGACCCGGTCGGCGTAACGAATGACGTCGGCGAGTTCGGAGCCGCCGAATCCCCGCTGGATGACGGGTTTGCCCGGAAAATCGCTCTGAATGTCGTTCCACAGGCGAATGGATGAACTACCCGTAAACACGATGCCATTCCGGGGTGGTGGATTCAGGAAATCCTGCTTTTCAAACGCCCGGATGTCGGCTTCGTAGGCGGGGAAGGGTTGGGCTATGCCGGTCGTTATGAGTGTGAGCCAAAGCAGACCGATCTGTAAGCTGTCAGGAATCGATAATTTCGGCTGAAATACCTTGCAGGACTTCGTGAAGCTGTATATCATGACTTTCAATCACTGTTCCGTCAACCCCAATGTGACAATGATGGGGGAATGATGACAGATTGCGAAAATGGGGGCGTTATCCCAGCGTTTTAAAAGAATATTCCGGCTGTCCTGCCAGTGGAACGAATAGGAGCGTGAGATTGCATCGAGATATTCGCTGACGAAGAGTTTTGATTTGTTTACGAACAGAAGTTCAATTCGATAATAAATGCTGGTCTCGGTCCGCCGAAACGAAATTACTTCATAATGAGAAACAACGCTATTGTCAGTCAACCAGTCGAATAGCTCCATTCTTTACATCTTCGATTTGGTCCTGTATTTCCCGTAACGCCGTTTCGACCGACTTCCATTCGATATAATCTTCCCATTCCCCAAACACTTCCCCGTCGGCTTCCTGTTGTCGAGCTTCAAATTCAGCCAACTTACTGTTGTATTTTGAAGCGAATGAAGCCAGTTTTTGTTGAAGTATTCTTTGTTCTGCCAGCAGGCTTAGCAGGAGCCATTGGCTGACTGTTTTTTTTGATACCTGAACCATAGCCCGTTGTGTTTTATTTAGCAATATACTAAATCCCCTTATATAAACGGCACGACCGTCTCCAGGCCAATGCCCCGTGAGCCTTTGATGAGAACGTGCGTGTCCGAAAAATCGTGGTCGGCAATCCAGTTGTGCAGCGAGAATTTATCCGGGAAATAATACGCTTTCGGTAGAGCCGGTAACGCATGTTTCATGTCTTTGCCTGCCAGAATCACGGTGTCAAAATGCCCCTGCGCCACCAGTTCCCCCAGGGCTGCGTGTTCGGCGGGACTATCTTCTCCTAACTCGAACATATCGCCCAGAATCACCACCTTGCGCGGGGCGTCCAGTTTCGTGAAGTGCTGCACCGCCGCTGCCATCGAGCTCGGGTTGGCGTTGTAGGCGTCGAGCAGAATGGTGGTGCTGCCTTTGCGAATAACCTGCGACCGGTTGTTGGTCGGGTTGTAGTCGGCGATGGCGGCGTTGGCGTCCCGGGCAGACACGCCGAAGTACTTGCCGATACACCGGGCCGCTGCAATGTTGTCGAAATTGTAGTGGCCGCTCAGGTGCGTCTGCACCTCCTGTCCGCTCTCGTCCCGGTAGACGATGAACGGTGTTTCCTGGAGCAGATGGGCCTGATAGTAAGCGTTTTCGCCCAGATAGTGAACCACCTCCCGGAATTGCCGCTCCAGACGCATTTCCTGCAGCGTCGTGCTGGTGCCGTGGACAAACAGCGTACCGTGCTGATGGGCCAGCCAGTCGTAGAGTTCACCCTTACCTTTGCGGACGCCGGCCACCCCGCCGAAGCCTTCGAGATGCGCCTTGCCGACGTTGGTAATCAGGCCGTGGGTGGGCTGGGCAATGGACGACAGCAGCCGGATTTCGCCCTGATGATTGGCTCCCATCTCCACCACTGCCATCTCGCAGGCAGCGTCTATGGCGAGCAGCGTCAGCGGAACGCCGATGTGGTTGTTCAGGTTACCGAGGGTCGCGTAGGTCCGGTATTTTTTCGATAAGACCGCCGCAATGAGCTCTTTAGTAGTGGTTTTACCGTTAGAACCTGTCAGGCCGATGACGGGAATTGTGAGTTGCTGCCGGTAGTGCCGGGCCAGGTCCTGCAGGGCAGCCAGGGCGTCGCCGACCAATAGAAAACGGCTGTCCTGGACTACGGCGGGGTCGTCGACAAGGGTATATTTTGCACCTTTCTCCAGGGCGGCGGCGGCAAACTGGTTGCCGTCGAATGTTGCGCCTTTGAGGGCCACAAACAGGCTGTTTTCGGTAATTTTACGCGTATCGGTCGAAACGCCGCTGCACTCGCGGAAACGTTCGTAAAGTTCGGGAATGGAAAGAGCCATTTTCGGCAGATTCGTAAATAAATATGAATGAACAATTCGTTATCTCCGTGTATTCAGTGCAAACTCTATTAACTCTGTGGTTGAATTCAGTTTACGGAGGTCAAAAATACATGAAAAAGCTTTTTACCTTATTTTCTTTTCTGATTCTCCACGCCGCCGGACCGTACCCGGCTGGGGCGCAGCCGAAGCCTTTTTCGTTCAGGTACGATGCCGCCGCCACCGTCCGCGAGGGCGAGCGGCTGCTGGCAAATCCCTGGGCGGGAGGTATTAATTCGGCGCAGTATTCCCGCATTCATCTTAACGACGACGCCATTGAAGATCTCCTGCTGTTCGATCGGCAGAGTAATCGGGTCATGACGTTCGTGGCCGAGGCGGCTGGGGGCGGCTATCGCTGGCGCTATGCTCCCGGGTTCGAAAGTCAGTTTCCGGCCCTGCAGGCGTGGGTGCTGCTGGTCGACTACGACGGCGACGGCAAACGCGACCTCTTCACCCATGCGCCTTCGGGGCTGCGTATTTTTCGGAATACAGGCCAGAACGGTCGGCTGACCTGGCAGTCGGTGGCAGATCCGGTCTACGCCGAGGGGCTGTCGAGCCGGGTGAATCTGTATATCGTTTCTGCCGACGTCCCTTCCATCACCGATGCCGACGATGACGGCGACGTGGATATTGCCGTTTTCGACCTCAACGGCAACACGGCCCTTTATTTTCAGAATATGAGCGTTGAGCGCAGCAAAGGCAAAGGCGGCCTCGAATTCAAACGCGTCGGCCTCTGCTGGGGCAACTTTCAGAAAGAGGAATGCAACGATTTCATCTTCGGCGTCGACTGCCGTGACCCGTCGGGCGGGCGTCTGGGCAAACCCTCAGGGGCCCGGCCCATGCACGCGGGTAACGCTATGCTGATGCTCGATTTGAACGGCGATAACAAAAAAGACCTGTTGCTGGGTCACATTACCTGCCAGAACCTGGCCCGGCTCAACAATTCGGGCGGCAACGGATCGGCCACCCGTTTTACCACTTTCACGCCTCGTTTTCCGGAAAAAGACCCCGTACAATTCGATATTTTCCCGGCCCCGTTTCTGGAAGATGTCGACTTTGATGGCCGACCTGATCTGCTGGCCTCACCCAACGTTTCGGTCAATGAAGGGAGTCTGATTAATTTCCGCGAATCGAACTGGTTTTACCGGAACGAGGGCACCCGCGAAGTGCCGGATTTTCGGCTGGTGCAGAAGAATTTCCTACAGGACGGCATGATTGATCTGGGTGAAAACGCAGCCCCGGCGCTGGCGGATCTGGACGGCGACGGCGACGCCGATTTGCTGGTCGGGAACGCGGGCGTCCGAGGAGAACGGGGCTTTCGGGCCAGTATTGCCTTTTACGAAAACACCGGGACGGCGGCGCAGGCCGCTTTTACGCTCCGCACGGCCGACTACCTGAATCTGTCGGGAGTCTTTCAGCTTACCAATTTGCAGCCCATGCTGGCCGACGTCGACGGCAACGGCAGTCTGGATCTGATTTTTGCCGGAATCAGCATCAACCGTCGTCTCGAAATCCGGTGTCTGCTCAATCAGGCCCCACGCGGGGCGGCGGTGCGGTTCGAGGCGGGCAGCGTGCTGACCCTTCCGGCTCCAGATCGGCTCGTTCCCGGCGACGCCGTGACCTGGACCGACCTCAGCGGCGACGGTCGCGCCGATATGCTCATCGGCAAGGCGGGGGGGCTGCTCGAATACCATCGGAACACCGGCACCGGTTCGACGCTGACGTTTGCGCTGCAGCAGGCCGACTACGGTAAACTGTTCTCCGACCAGAACAATTTCAATCTTTCGCCCGCCGTGACTGACCTGAACGCCGACGGCAGGCCCGAACTGCTCATTGGCAACGGCGAGGGTCGGCTGCATCTGTACAGTCTGCCCGAACAGTCCGACGGTGCCGCCCGGCTGCTGGATTCAGCGCTGATTGTCAACGACCTGCTGCAAACTCCCGAAACGGCCCGGCCCGGCGGCGGTCTGAAACTCGCCGTGGCCGACCTGAACGGAGATGGTCTGCCTGATTTGCTGGCCGGAACTGGGGCCGGGGGGCTGCGTTTCCTGCGCAACACGTCTGAGAAGGCTCTCGTCACGAGCGTGGAACCTACCGACCGCCGCCTCTGGGCCTACCCCAACCCGACGAGCGGCTACGTGCGCCTGCGCCCGACAGTCGACGGTCAGGTGGATGTATTCGACGTCGGCGGTCGGCGGGTGCTGACGGGGCTGAGCGTTCGGGCCGGGCAGGAAGCCGAACTGGATTTAAGCCAGCAGCCTGCGGGCGTTTACCTGATCCGGCTGCGGACGGAGCGGGGTGAGGGGCGGACGTTGAAGGTGGTGGTGGGGCGGTGAGGAAAGATTTCATCAAATACGGAGACTAATTCCGGACGTAACGCCGGTAATGAGCACCACACTAAGCCATTCCGCGGTTGTTGCCTCGTGCGGCTAAGGTGTAGAAGTGGTTAAACATGGCGTCACATTTAGTTTTGTAAGTAGTGCGGTCGTAGGAAGTTGGTAAGTTATCGTCCAACACCTTTTCGATGGCGGCCTGTACCTGTAGGCGGGTCTGTGTGTCTTTGTGCCAGTCATTGATCAAGACGGTTGGGCGTTCTTCCTTTAGGCGTTTCAGCAAGCTTTTTGCGGCCAACTTTACTTTCTGCTCTTCGTCTTTGGTCAAGCTGTCTTTGTGCAGCAGGTCGTACAGTTCAAGTTCTTCTTCGGTCAGGCCCTCACGGATGTGGCGACTTTCTTCGGCTTTAAGCTGCTCAACAAAGTTGACTAAGTCATCAAAGTAGTCCTCGGTGCGGGAACCGCCTGCGTTGTACCGGTCGATAATCTCCTGTAAACGCTGGGCGAAACTGGCGCGGGCGACGTTGCGGTCGAGGAGTTGTTGCAGTTTGGCGGTGATGAACGCCCGCAAGTCGGCAATCTCAATGTTCTTGTAAGTGGCCTGCTTGTATTCCTGCCGCAGTTTAGCCACATCGAGTTTGCTCAGGTCGATTTGTTTCCAGGCTTTAATGCCAAACCGGGTTTCGGCGGCGGTCGTGCCTCCGGCGGTCAGTTCTTCGTCGGCAATAATACTTTCGTCGATTAGGGATCTGATCCGGCGTTTGGCAGTGTCGAGGTTGCCCCGGTCGGCGCGGCCATCCGTAACTTCACGCAGGTAATGAACCACATCTTTCAGAACAAAGTCCCGTTTGCGACTCAAGATTTCGGGTCGGGCGGCTTCGTATAAGGCATCAATGGTGTTGTCGTACACGGCGAACTGACGCTTACGCTCGTCGCTTTCCAATAGGATGTCGGCATACTGGTCGAACAGGTTAAGTTTGCTGAACACCTGACCAGACGTAATGATTTTTTGCAGGTCGATGCCAAGTTCCTGACAGAAAGCGTCACACTCGTCCAGGGCGTCCTGCAACAATGTATAGAGATGGTCTTTTTCCTGTACCGGCGTATCCTCTCCTCCAGGCTGATTTTCGGTGCCGATGGCTCCGCCGCCGTAGGAAGCAAACGCTTTTTTGAGATTGCGGAAAACATTGTAGTAGTCTACAATCAGGCCGTTAGTTTTGGGCTTTCCGTCAACGAGGTAATCGGTGACGCGGTTGGCGCGGGCGATGGTTTGCATCAGCGTGTGGTCCTTCATCGGCTTGTCAAGGTAAAGCGTCGAGACGGTGGGCGCGTCGAAGCCAGTTAGCCACATGCTACACACAAAGACCAATTGGAGAGGATCAGTGGGGTCTTTGAATTTGTCTTCCAGGTGAAGGCCGTTGTCATCCGGTGTGTCCATGCGTTTGCGGTGGGGCCTGATGCTCAGCCCCTGCTTCTCAAACTTCTCGTCTTCTCCCGCTTCCCCACTGACGACAACCGCCCTGTCAGTCTTCCGCATCCACGAACGGAGTAGGGTCAGTTCGCTCTTTTCCTGAGCATCAATTGTCTGCTTAATCTGCTCGTTTAGTCTCTTAATCTCGTCTTTCCATAACCGACTAACTTTGTCGAACATACGCACAGCCGTAAACTTGTCGATGGTGACGACCATGCCTTTGCCGAGATAGCCCCGGCGCGGAAAGTGGTAAACTATATCTTTGGCGATAGTTTCGAGCCGGTCGTCGGCTTTGAGAACGCTGATTTCCTGGGCAAATTCGTGTTCGAGTTTGTATTGCTGTTCGTCGGTCAGGTTTTCATCAGCGACGATGTCGGCCAGGTCGTCATCCAATGAATCATTCTGCAAAAGCACCTCCGGTACGCGCTTGTGGTAGAATAGCGGTACGGTGGCTCCGTCTTCAATGCTTTGCTTGAAGTTATATTCCGACACCGTTGCGCCGAACCAGTCGTTGGTAAGCTGGCGGCTACCGAGCAGGGGCGTTCCCGTAAAGGCCATATACTGCGCATTGGGCAATCCTGTGCGCATGTTGTCGGCCAGGTCTTTATACTGCGTTCGGTGGGCCTCATCCACAATCACGATAATGTCGTTGCGCTCCGACAGCACAGGATATTGTTTGCCTTTATCGTAGCGAAATTTCTGAATCAGTGTAAAAATGAACCGCTGGTTGGTGCCGAGCATGGCACGGAGTTCTTCGCTATTTTTTGGCCGGACGGGATCGTTCTTTTTGATAGCCCCGGCACCGAGGAAGTTGCGGTAGATTTGCCCGTCCAGATCGTCGCGGTCGGTCACGATTAGGAAGGTATAGTTGCCCACAAACTTGCGGAAAACCTTGCGGGCGAAAAATACCATGCTGTAGCTTTTGCCGCTGCCCTGCGTGTGCCAGAATACGCCCAACTTGCCCCGGTTGGCCGCGTCGGTGCCGCTGCGGTCGTGAGCAAGCCGTTCGCGGAAGTTGCGGATAGCGTTGTTGACGCCCAGGAACTGGTGGTTTTTGGCGACAATTTTGACGGCGTCTTTGTAGAATAGCACGAAGTTTTCGACGTAGTCGAGCAGATGATTTTTTTCACACAGGCCCAGCACGGCGTAGTCGAGACTGACACCGTAGTTGCGGATGCGTTGCTTATCGGGCACCTGTTTCTCGTTGTCGGGCCGGAGCCAGTTGAAGAAGTGTTCCCACCCGGCCAGGAAACTGCCGACCTTGGTTTCCAGGCCGTTGCTCAGAATGCAAACGGCGTTGGCATGAAACAGCAGCGGAATGTCGCGCCGGTAGTTGGTGAGGTTGTCGTCATAGGCGTTGCGCAGGGCGACGTTACTGTTCTTGAGTTCGATGAACACCAGCGGTAGGCCGTTGACATAAACCATTAGATCGGGCCGTCGGCGGATGACCTCGCCCTGAATCCAAAGCTGCGAAACAACTAAATAATCGTTTTGAGTATGGTCAGGGTCGTGGAAGTCGATAACGCGGACGGTGGCAGGTTCGCGCTTACCGAAGCGGTTAGTGATTTCGAGCGTTACGCCGTCGCGAATGAGGGTATACATTTCCTGATTTGCCCCTACTATTGACCGGTCGTGGCGGGTGGCGGTTAGCTGGTTCATAGCCTCGGCAATGGCCGATGCGGGCATATTAGGGTTCAGTTTTTCGAGTTGCTTCTGTAGAATAGGCCGGATAATTACGTCGCGTTCGTCGGTGCGGCCTGTCAGGTCGGCTTTCTCGCAGTCGAGATGGCGGTATTGCAGGTTATTGACGAATACGCTGAGGATGGCTTTTTCAATCTGAGCTTCGGAAATAAAATTGGGCATGGAGTATGGGAGTGATTGAGCTAAGAAAACGAAGATACAATTTATCGTACTTCTGTGTTACAGCAAGTTGACAAAGCCATCAAGTAGCTTTTGATAATCAGTAACTTATTCATGTAATGGCACACATTTTATTGCAAATTGTGGTATATTTGCAACCCATTATACCTATCTTTCATGTCAAAGCTACGTCCATTTACTCATGAAGAAATCGCCAAGTTGGGCAATGCGCTGATTTTCATGACGGAGCGTTTGGGGCCATTGTCAAAGACACGACTGCTCAAGTTGGTGTATTTGTTACAGGAAACGTCGGTTCGGCAGCATGGATTGCCGTTCTTCAATATGCCGTTTGCGGTTTGGAAGTTTGGCCCCGTTGCCGAAGATCTGTTTGTTGATTTATCGGAAGAACAGCCCGTGCTGCTGGCCGATTATGTACGCTGTGAATCGCGGGATTGCATGACGTTTGTTTACGCCCGGCGCCAGTTTTCGGACGATGAATTTTCGGATAACGAAATGGTATTACTGGAAGACGTGATACAGACATACCGTAATTTTTCGGCGGAACAGTTGGTCGCACACACGCACCGGAACGGTTCGCTGTGGCATCAGACAGCCCGCGAACAGGGTGTGCTGGAGTATCTGGAGCGGGGCCAGATGAACCGAACCGATTTTGAGATTGACTTTGGCCGTTTGCTGGCCGACATGCCCCAGAAACAGCATATTTATCAGGATCAGTTAGCGTATCTGGAGCAAAGCCGCTCGTTGAAACTGTAAGCCAAAAACCCTCAGAACGAGGGTTTTTGCTTTTCTGTTCCCCTGAAAAGACCGACGGGGCGCTACAACCCACCAAACCCATAACGGATGTTTACCCCCGGAGCTATCCTCTATTTCGACCCGTTCTACTTCAAGAACGGCAACCCCCCGAAAGCCAAGTATTTTATTGTGCTGACTGTTACGCCAACGAACACGGTGCTGGCTACGCTGCCGTCGAGCAAGGATTTTGTGCCCAGCAGTCAAGCCATAGTAAAGGGTTGCATTGACATTGAGGCTGCCAACTTCAATTGCTACGTATTCACCGCCGGGGAGCCGGTGGCAACCAACGGCTGGGCGTTTCCGCGCAACACGTTCGTGTACGGTCAGCAGTTAGACGAGTATGAAATAGTCGATTTACAAAGCCGTTATCCGGTGGACGGTTTAGATTATGAGGTTGTAGGCCAGCTAACGCCCAACGAGTTTGAGCGGCTGCGGGCCTGCCTGTTCGCGTCGGCGGCTGTCAAACGCAAATTCAAGCGAATGCTGCAATAGTCAACGGGTAACCAGCATCGTTTTCCTGATTAAGCAGGATTTGCCTCTGCGGCCCCTACTTCGGCGGCTCCCACTGACAGCTTTCCGCTGATTAAGCGCGGCAACAGCCGGTCACGAATCTGGCGCAGGTGGGTGTTTTGCGACTGAAGCGTTTCGATTTGGGAGAAGAGAGGCACTATAAAATCATCGAATTGTTTTTGTAGCTTCTTAGGTGGAACAGCGAATTTTAAACCATGTAAGTGATTCTGGTTTAGTGATGGGACGCCTGCTCCTGCGTTGAAATTTTCCAGATTTAGACTTTGAAGAAAGTAGTAAACGTACCTCGGTGAATTGCCTTTGAAGTCTTTTACATAAAGACTCGTATTTAGAGGCCAACTTCTTTGGTTAATGTATTGCACCGTGCCCAACGAGCCTGACCGACCTGTTGCTACACAGGGGGCTTCTACCTTATATTGATTGTGATATGCCTTTATAGATGTTGACGCTACTACTGGATACTCCCCTTCTATAATTTGTTCATCAGGTAAATCAAAGCCACGATTTAACTTAATAAAATCTCGAAAGCTTATTTCACTCCACGAGTCAGGAACACCTTTAACGAAGTGGGTTTGCTCATGGCCGGGGAAGCGCAGCCGCACGAACCATTCTTTGTACAACTGGCGGGCGGTTTCTTCCAACAACCGGATACGCTGGTTGTTGACCTCAATCAACTCGTCGTAGGCCGAGAGGATGCCCGCAATGCGTTGTTGAGTGGGGAGGTCGGGGACTGTAATAGGAAAGTTTTTAATGACTTGTGTATTCAGGTTCTGTTGAGAACCGCCTAATTTGAGGTTAACAAGACTTTCGTAGCTTATCTTCAAATAGTAATAGACAAATCCGTAGTCTGCCTTCTTCGGGTCAATTATTAAATTACAGCAAGCCTGATTAGTTGAAAGCGGTATTTTAGTCAATGCAGCTTTACCAGCGGTGCCACCATCGCCATACATCGCAACGATAATCGAATTAGCAGGAACAAGTTTAGCTGATGAGTTCTTTAATCCTTTCTCAGTTATGTGCGTGTCTGTCTGGCGAATAATTTCTTTGTGTACCTCCGTTGTTTTAAGCCAAGGAATTGTGCCGCCTTCGTAGTACTCCTTGACGGATGTTGTAGGTGTACCACCTGATATGACATTTTTGCAGAGGTCCACTATCTTGTATAATTTCCAGTCTTCCATTTCCAGCTAAAATCTTGATTAATACAAACTTGACCTTGAGCAAGTCATCGAGTGGGTATTTGCGCGTTTAGCGGCTTTGCGCTACCTTCGTTTCAACCTTTACGATAACAAAAGGGGAACTGGCCCGGACGGGGCAGAGAGGTAATTCCGCTGTTCGTCGCTCTCCCCTGCATTCTTCAGCCCGGCACCATTGCCGGGCTTTCTTTTTGCTGGGCCGGTTTCAGCAATGCCTGCAAGTTCTGCTCGATGATGCGTTCGAGGTCAGCGGCTCGGCTGCCGAACGCCTGAAGCTGGGCCGCCCGGTCGCGCATTTCGGCCAGGAACTCTTCTTCCGTCAGTCCGTCTTCTTCAATCACTACGCCCACATAGCGGCCGGGGTTCAGGCTGTAGTCCTGCTCGGCGATTTCATCCAGCGTTGCGGCTTTGCACAGGCCCGTCACGTCTTCGTAGGTGCCGTTGGGGAATCGCTCGGTCAGCCACTCGATGTGGTACTCAAAATAGTGCTGCCGGTCGCGCAAGGCTTTCTGCGCCTTTTCGAGTTCGTCGCGGTCACGCTGGGCGCGGGTCAGGTCGCGGGTGGCGCGGGTTAGCTCGGCCTGCCGGGTTTTCAGCAGGGCGGGGCCGTCGGTTTGCGGGTCTAGGGCGTCGAGTTGCTGCCGGGCGGTTTGGTAGGCAACTTCGGCCTGTTGATGGGCGGTAATACCCTTGTCAACATCGGGCTGCATGGCGTCGGCCTGTTGGCGGTAGTCATCGGCCTGCGTGCGGTACTTGTCGAGGAGTTCGGTCAGGCGGTGGGTTTCGCCCCGGTACAGCCGGACGATGGTTGCGATATTCTGGACGTGTTCGTCAGTAAACTCCCGCAGTACGCGTGTTACCTGGCGGAAGATATTGCGGGCGTCGATGAAGAGAATCTTCGAACCTGGATTCACCGGACTAGACTGACTGGCTTTATTTTGTTCGGCGGACTGAGCAGCAAACAGGGGACCGTCGTAATCCTGGGTGGTTGTGGCGAGTTGGGCTTGTTCGATGCTGTTCTTCTTATCGAAGAACCACAGCGTTGCGGGAAGCGTGACCGTGTAGAACATGTTCTTGGGAAGCGTCAGCATCACGTCGATAACACCTCGGTGGATGAGTTTACGCCGGATGTCGGCCTCGGAGTGGCGGGCGTCGGAGGCTGAGTTAGCCATGACGAGCGCCGCCCGCCCGTGGGGCTTGAGTGCTGTAGCGAACTGGTTAATCCAGAGGTAGTTGGCGTTAGGTACGGTGTTGGCATCACCTTTTGCCTTGCCGGTCGCTTTGGTTTTGTTTTGCGGAATTCCGAACTCGTTGAACCGGGGCTGGTCTTTTACGCGGTCAAGATTTACGTCGTCCACGTTAAACGGTGGATTCGCCATCACGTAATCGAAGCGTTCGTAGGCGTCGAACGGATCTTCGTAGAAGCTATTCGCCTGTTGAATTTCGCCCCGCAGCCCATTAACGGCCAAGTTCATCTTCGCCAGCTTCACTGTCTCACGGGTTTTCTCGACGCCATACACCATCAAATCTTTGGTGTCTGTATCGTGCAGTTCCTCACGTCGGCGGTCCACAAAATGGGAGCTTTGCACGAACATACCACCTGACCCACAGGCTGGATCGAGGATGGTGCCCCTGTACGGTTCAATGATTTCGACCATCAGCCGGACCACACTGGTTGGTGTAAAGAACTCGCCCCCGCCCTGCCCTTCGGTTAAAGCGAATTCATTGAGGAAATATTCGTACACCTTGCCGAACACATCGCCGGTAGCATCTTCAGGAATGTTGGCGAAGATTTTAAGCAGCGCATTGGGCAGGCTTTTGTCGTCGCTCCGCGTCAGGCGGAAGTATTCGTCTTTAGGCAGCGTATCTCGGAGTTCGGGCTTATACTCCTCAATGCGTTCCATCGCCGTTTTGATGGCGCGGGCTACGTCTTCCTGTTCGGGCAAGCTCAGCAGGTAGTCGTACTCGGCTTCGGAGGGCAAATAAAACCCGCATGTTGAGAGCGCAATTTCGTGAAGGGGTTTCTCCCGGCGTGTACCGAGCAGGGCGTTGTATTCGGCCTCGATTTCAGCTTTATGGCGGTGATAACGTATAGTAGCGAACCGTAGAAAAATCAGACCCAGCACTGGCGTAGAATATTCAGACGCTTTCAGATCTGAGTCAACGCGTAGGCGGTCGGCGGCTTTCCAGAGATTATCTTCGAGTTGTTTCAGTTGTTCGGCGGTCATATTGCGTAATGAAGAAACGCATGGAAGCAGAAAGAAAAAAAGGCTAACCAGTTCATTTTGAGCCTTTTCGCTCTAAAACTGATTAGCCTTAATTGGTAAATTGAGCCTCCTACGGGATTCGAACCTGCGACCTACGCATTACGAATGCGTCGCTCTACCAGCTGAGCTAAGGAGGCGAAAAATCAATGGATAATGAACAATGTACAATCTCTTTATAGATTGTTCATTCACTCTTTTGTGGGTGCAAAGATAACGGTTTGCTGACATTCAGTGCAAGAGACCGCCGCATTTTTGCGTAAATTCGCGGCATGATTTCCATTAACAACCTGTCGTATTATCTCGGCAGCCGCCCGCTGTACGAAAACGCTTCGCTCCATATCAAACCCGGTCAGAAAATCGGCCTCATCGGTCTCAATGGCACCGGAAAATCAACCCTCCTGCGCCTGATTGTGGGTGAATATCAGGCCGATGGCGGCTCCATCTCCAAAGCTGGCGACGTGACGCTGGGCTTTCTCAACCAAGACCTGCTCTCTTACCAGACCGACGATTCCATCCTCTCCGTAGCCATGCAGGCCTTCGAACGGCAGAATGCGCTCCAGAAAAAAATCGATGAACTCCTCCACGAAATGGAGGTGAACTACCACGATGATCTGGTCGATAAGCTCGGTAAAGTGCAGATGGAGTTCGAAGCGCTCGACGGCTACACCATCCAGTCGCGGGCGGAGGAAATCCTGGAAGGTCTGGGCTTCAGCACCGACGACCTGCAGAAACCGCTCCGGCAGTTTTCGGGTGGGTGGCGAATGCGGGTTATGCTCGCCAAACTCCTGCTGCAAAAACCGTCGCTGCTCATGCTCGACGAACCGACCAACCACCTCGACCTTCCCTCCATCAAATGGGTCGAAAAATATGTGCAGTCTTACGAAGGGGCGGTGCTGGTGGTTTCGCACGACCGCGAGTTTCTGGACAATGTCGTAGACACCATCGTGGAAGTCTCCGGGGCCAAACTGAATTATTACCCCGGTAACTATTCGTTTTACCTGGAAGAAAAAGCCCTGCGGAACGAAATTCAGCAGGGAGCCTGGGAAAACCAGCAGGCCAAAATCCGGCAGACCGAGCGGTTCATCGAACGCTTCAAGGCCAAAGCCACCAAAGCCAAACAGGCCCAGAGCCGGGTGAAAATGCTGGAAAAAATGGAGCTGGTCGATGCCGTCATCGATGAAAACGCCCGCGTCAACTTCCGGTTCAACTTCTCGACCCAGCCGGGCCGCCACATTCTGCACCTCGAAGACGTCAGCAAGGCCTATGGTCCCAAACGCATCCTGACCCACACCGATGCCCGCCTCGAACGCGGCGACAAAGTGGCGCTCATCGGGGCCAACGGACGGGGGAAATCTACCCTGCTGCGTATCATCGCCGGCACCGAACCCACCGACGGGCAGCGGCGGCTGGGCCACAACGTATTATTCAGCTTCTACGCTCAGCACCAGTTGGAGTCGCTGAACGTGGAAGACAACATGGTGGATGAACTGAAGTCGGCAAACCCCACCAAAACCGAAGGCGAACTGCGGTCGGTGCTGGGCTGCTTTCTGTTTTCGGGCGACGACGTGTTTAAGAAAATCAAGGTGCTGTCCGGGGGCGAGAAGTCGCGGGTGGCACTGGCGAAAGTGCTGCTGTCGCAGTCGAACTTTCTGCTGCTCGACGAACCGACCAACCACCTCGACATGCAGTCGGTCAACATTCTGATTCAGGCGCTGCAACAGTATGAGGGTACTTATGTCGTGGTGTCGCACGACCGGTATTTCGTCTCGCAGATTGCCAACAAAATCTGGTATATCGAAGACGAACAAATCAAGGAGTACCCCGGAACGTATGACGAATATGAGTGGTGGATGGAGGAAAAGCGGGGATTGCAGGGATCGCCCGGATCGCAGGGTGAAAAAGCGGCCCCCGCCATCCCCGCTACCCCTGCGCGAAGCACCCCTGCAACCCCTGCCACTGACAGTGACCGCAAAGAGTGGCAGCGGGCGCTGAAACGGGCGACGCAGCAGGCTGGTGAAGCCGAAGAGAAAATTGAACAGCTCGAAGCTCGCAAAAAGAAACTCGAAGCCGAACTGGCCGACCCGGCTACCTACGGTGATGATAAGCTCACGCAGGCCAAAAATGACGAGTACCATCGCGTCACGACTCAGCTAACGCAGTTGCAGGACCAGTGGGAAGAGATGATGCTGGAAGCCGAAGAACTGGAGAAGAAACTGGCGTAGCTAATTCATGAGCCAAAAACAGGAGGTCGGCTGCCATTCTCTGAGAACGGCAGCCGACCTCCTGTTTTTGGCTTGTATCACAATTTGTCGACCAGCCCTATACTCAAATAAACGGCCGTGATTATCATGACTACAAACTGAACCGTCAGCATCGCCAATAGGGATGCCAGACCGGTTTTTAGCAGCAAAACCGGTCGTTTGTATTGATAAAACTGATAATACCCCCAGCCTATAAACAGAACGGGAATCAATGTGTGAAGGAATAAACTTGGGCCTGAACTGATGAGCCAGCCAGCGGCCCCATGTACCGCAACGGACAAGGCGCTGATCAGATAGGTGAAACATCCGAAAATGATGTTCACCATCAGATGTTCGGCATAATGGACGCCCGACCGCCGAAAGAACAGCCAGAACACAAACGCCATGATGGGAATCGACAGAAAAACAAGCCATTTGGTCTGCGTTTCCACAAAGTTCATCATCTGACGCTGCCGAATGTCTACTTCTTTGGAGAACTGCTGCTTTTTCAGCGAATCACCTTTTCGGACCGCAAATCCTTTGGACTGCTCATCCGCCATTTTAGAGTATGGCTTATAATACGAATTCAGCAGCAGCGTCAGACCCAGCACCAGCACCAGCAGCGTGAAGGGGTTGAAATACTTTTTGCGTTTGTCTTCCAGCACGTATTCACGGGCGACGTGACCGGGCCGCACGGCCAAATCCCGAATCAGTGAAAAAATGCTTTTGTCGGCATGCGTCACCACGTGAATCAGTTCGTGCGCAATGTGCGAGAGCGTGAAGCGGTGCAGGTGCGTCGATTGCGTACAGTGGGGGCAATACCGAAAATCCGATTCCAGATCAGCGCCGCAGTTGGGGCAGGTTTTGACAAGGGTTGAATGCATAAAAACAATACACTATCGATAGGTTAAGAATCAGTATTTAGCCGAAGGCAATGTATAGATACACCAGTCCGCCGGAGAAAGCTGACCACAGCAGTAGCCCCGACACCGTTGCCAGCGCCGTCCGCAGATACAGCACCGGTCGGTGATACTTCATGAATTGGTAGTAGGCAATGGTCAGATAAACGGCCTGAAAGGCGAGTTGCAGCGTATTCAGAAACTTCAGATGCAGAACGACCATGATCGGCACCAGCACCAGCGCGGTGAAAAGCATGTAGAAGCCCGCAAAAAATATATTGGCGACCAGGTGCTCTGCGTAATTGATGCCCGACCGAAGAAAAAACAGCCAGAACGCCAGCGAGATAATCGGAATGGCAAAAAACAGGGTCACTTTACTGTTTTTTTCAAAAAAAGCGCTCACCTGCTGTCTTCGCTCCAGATACGGTTTCATCTGTGGATTAACCGCCGAAGAGTTCGCCTGCACGGCTGCTGCTTCCGACGAATGGCTGCGGGTATACGGATGCGCCACCGAATATACCAGCAGCGTGATACCCAGCACAATCAGTAAATAAGTGAAGGGATTGAAGTATTTCTTGCGTTTGCCCTCCAGCACATACTCACGGGCAGCATGGCCGGGGCACACGGCGAGGCCTTTGGTCAGGTGAAGAAACCCCGAATCGGCATGAGTGACGGCATGGAACAGTTCGTGGAAAATATGGACCAGATTGAAGCGGTGCAGTTGTGTCTTCTGGCCGCAGCGTCCGCAGTACTGCTGCGCTTCTTCAAGGTCCGCCGAGCAGTTGGGGCACTGCCTGACAAGCGTCAGATTCATCGGTTTCGGTTGATTAGGAAATAGTTAGGGCAATATAACAAATAATGAAAATGGTTCAGTATTCAATCGGTCAGATTCGGCCAGGTTTCATGGTGTCGTAATACAAACGTCCGTAAATTCGTTGTAATCCTGTTAATATAAACCCCAATGACGTTCCGTTACCGTTTGCTGCTTTGCTGGCTACTGAGTCTTCCGATCCTGGTTCTGGGCCAGAGCATCCCGACCATCGATGCCGATTACGACCCCAAACTGAAAACCGTGCTGCTCTATCCGATGGTCGGCAACAGCCCCGGCGATCCGGCCCTGACGCTGAACCCGCCCGTTCTGAATCAGCAGGATGATACACAGTTAATGCTCGAATTCGATGATCTGACGGCCAATTATCGTTCGTTTCGGGCCAAACTCATCCACTGTAATGCCGACTGGCAGAAGTCGGTGCTGAACGACATCGAGTTTACCTTCGATTACAACGACTACCCCATCACCGAATACCAGACCTCGATCAACACGAAAATTCCGTTTTATCACTACCGCTTTCCGGTGCCGAAAGTGAAGCTGCCGGGCAATTATGTGCTGGTGGTCTACAACGAACGCGGCGGACAGACCCTCTTTACCCGCCGCTTCATGATGTATGCCGGTCGGGTGGGCGTGGCGGCCAACGTGCAGTTCTCGACCGATCCCCAACTGCGCTTTTCAGACCAGCAGGTAGACTTCGATCTCGATTACCGGGGCTATCCGAACGTGATCTCGCCCCAGGATGATTTCAACGTGGTGGTTCGCCAGAACTACCGCGACGACCGCGTTCTGACCGGCCTGAAACCCACCAACGTCCGGGCGTTTGAGAGTCGGATCGAATACCGACTCTTCGATTTGAAGAATACGTTTCCGGGGGGCAATGAATACCGCTTCTTCGATACGCGGACGGTCATTTCTTCCGCTAACTACATCGCCCGCATCGACCGTCGCCCCGACGTCAACGTGGCCTGGGTAATGGCCGACGAACCTCGCAGCCGGGGAGCCTATCTACAGAATGATGATTTCAATGGCCGTTTCGTCATCGACAACATGGAAACCCGCGAGGGGGCCATTCAGGGCGATTACATCGCTACGGTCTTTACCCTGCGGGTCGATGAGATTCCCAATGCGGAGGTGTTTGTCAATGGGGCGTTCAACCTCTGGCAACTCAACCCTGTCAACCGCATGACGTATTCGCCCCAGGACCGCGCTTATCGGGCCGAAATTCTGCTGAAACAGGGCGTTTACAATTACAATTATTCGGTGAAAGGCGTGGCCCCGCCGGTCGTTCGGTCGGGGATGACTTCCGAGGGAAATGAGGCCCTGATTGAAGGCAATTTTTCGGGCACCGAAAACGACTACGAGATTTTCGTCTACCACCGCCCGCCCGCCGCCCGCGCCGACCAACTGATCGGCTACAAGCGGCTGAGCGTCAACCGGCGGCGGTAACCCGGAAAGATTTTCCGGGTCTTGCGCGAAGCGCAAAGCAATCGAGCGTCAACAAGTTACGCCTGGCGGCGTACCCGGAAAATCTTTCCGGGTTACGGGACCGTAATCTTCTCCATCTGCATCTGGCGGCAAAGTGCATTGAACTTCGCTACGTCGTTCTGAATCAATCCCTGCATCTCGGTCTTCAGCGGCTGCCAGAGCGCATTTAACTCGGAGAGCCGCTGCCGCTGTCCCGCCGTCACCTGCGGAATATTGACGTCGAGCTGCCCTTTCAGGAAGATGTAATCGGCACTGAGCTTATTTTCAAAATTGATGACGTCGTCGTTCGATTGCGAACGCGGCTGAATTACTTTTTCTTCCCAGGCTTTTATCTTTTTCAAAATATCTTTCCCGGTATCATTGACGGTTTTCAGAGCCGTGTTAGAGGCAGTCAGTTCCAGTAGGTCGCTGATTTGCTTCTGCACTTTCCGCATCTGATTGACGCCCTGATGGATCTCCCGCACACCGTTTTCAATCGCCGTCAGTGTTTCCTGCTGGGCTTCATATTCAGCGGCGGAGGCCTGAATGCGGGGGTCGGGCAGGATGCGGACAGGCACCGTCTTCTCGACGTTCCCAGTTTTCAGCCGGGCCACGTAATTGCCCGGAGCCACCCGCCGCCCGGCATAGCTGCCTTCGATAAATACCCGGTCGACGGCGGGCAGCGTGGCCGTCCGCATATCCCATACGAAACGGTTCAGACCCGGCTTCACCGGTAGCGCCGGGTCGGCAGATGGGCCACCGGGGAACGACACAAATTTGGGGTCTTTTTTGCTGGTATACGTCCGCAATACCGTTCCGCTTTCCGTCCGCATTTCCAGAGTTATAACGGCACTGGTGTCGACCTTCGCCGGAAGCTGATAATACAACACCACACCCGTGGCCGGGTTGGTGCCTGCCAGGCCGAAACGTCCTGCGGGAGCCGGTGTTTCGTCATCCTCGTCGGCGACCTTGTCCAGCGCACTCGATCCTGACACGCGATAGGCGTCTTCAGGTTTATATAGAAAAACACTGTCTTTGCTCAGTCCGCCCTCATGCTGCCGAACGAGCGAAAGGTCGTCCAGAATCCAGAACGAACGCCCCGCCGTGGCCGCAATCAGGTCGTTCTGATGCACTTTCAGATCGGTAATAGGCGAAATGGGCAGATTGCCTTGAAATGAAATCCAGTTTTCGCCGCCGTTAAAGGAGACGTAAAGGCCAGTTTCCGTTCCGGCAAACAGCAGTCCCTTCCGCCCGGTGTCTTCCCGAACGGTTCGGGTAAAAGCTCCGTCGGGAATGCCACTGACGATTTTTGTCCAGGTTTTGCCGTAGTCGGTCGTTTTATAAATTGCTGGGGCAAAATCATTGAATTTGTAGCGGGTCGCAGCAATATATGCCGTGGCCGGGTCGTGGGGCGAAACTTCGATGCAGTTGACCAGCGTTTCGCCCAGGTTCGGCGGCGTCACTTTTGCCCAGGTTTTTCCGCCGTCGCGGGTAAGATGAACGAGTCCGTCGTCACTGCCGGTCCAGAGAACGCCCTTCTCGTGCGGTGATTCGGCCACGTAGGCAATTGTGCAGTAGTTTTCGCCCCCCGCTCCCTCGTTGGTGTAGGGCGCTCCGCCCCAGCCGAGTTTTGTGGTGTCGTTGCGGGTTAGGTCGGGTGAAACGGGCGTCCAGGTCAGGCCCCGGTCGGTGGTTTTGAACAGCACGTTGGCAGCATGGTAGAATGTGCCCGGCTCGTGTTTCGAGTGAATGATGGGTGCATTCCAGTTGAAGCGGTATTTCATCGTCCGGGCCTGCAGCGCCTGAAACTGAATCGGTGCCTGCATCACGGGTTTCTCTTCCCGCAATGTTTGATCCAGTACGTCGACGGTGCCCTGATAGCTGCCGCCCATGACGTAGCGCGGGTCGTCGGGATTGAAGGCCAGAAACGCACTTTCGCCGCCTGCCGAGGGCACCCAGTCTTTTTCCGTAATGCCGCTTCCGCTGGTGGTGCGGCTGGCAATCATTACCGAGGTGTTGTCCTGCTGCCCGCCGTAGATGTGATACGGAAAGCGGTTGTCGGCATTGACGCGGTAAAATTGGGCCGTGGGCTGGTTGTTCTGCCCCGACCACGATTTGCCGCCGTTGAAGGTGACGGCTCCGCCGCCGTCGTTGAGCAGAAACAGGTTTTTGTTGTTTTTCGGATGAATCCAGAGGTGGTGATGATCGCCGTGGGAACCGCCGATGGTGGTCCATGATTTACCGCCGTCGATGGATTTCAGCACCGAGGTATTCAGTACGTAGACTGTGTTTTCGTCGACCGGATCGGCATAGATTTCGTTGTAGTACCAGGCCCGCTGAATGGTCCGGTGGTCTTTGCTGACCCGGCTCCAGCTTTTGCCGCCGTCGTCCGACAGAAACACGCCGCCCTTATCGGCTTTCGTGTCGGATTCAATCACGGCAAACACCCGGCTGGGATTCGCCCGACTGACCGAGATGCCCATTTTGCCAAGTTCTTTGGGTAGGCCTTTTTCGAGCCGGGTCCAGGTTTCGCCGCCATCGGTCGATTTGTATAAGCCGCTGCCGGGGCCGCCGCTGCGTACCTGCCACGGCAGACGCCGATGATCCCACAGGGCCGCGTACAGGATGCGGGGGTTGGTCGGGTCCATGCTGAGGTCGGAGCATCCGGTATTTTTATCGACGTACAGCACCTTCTTCCAGGATTTTCCGCCGTCCGTCGATTTGTAAATGCCGCGATCGTCCGATTCGCCATGCAGAGCGCCCTGTGCGGCCACGTATACGAGATCGGGGTTTTGTGGGTGAACGCTGATGCCCGCGATGTGCCGGGTGCCGTCGAGACCCAGTTTCTGCCAGGTTTTGCCGCCGTCGCTGGATTTATAGACGCCGTCGCCGTGGGAGGTCATCACCCCACGCGGAGCGTGTTCGCCCATGCCGACGTACAGCACCTGCGGGTCGGATTCGGCCACGGCGATGGCCCCCACCGACGAGGTTTTGAATGGGCCGTTATCGCTGATGTTCTGCCAGTTGAGGCCTGCGTCTTCGGTTTTCCAGACACCTCCCCCGACAGTACCCATGTAGTAAAGCTGCGGGTTGCCGACCACACCCGATCCGGCCACCGCCCGTCCGCCCCGAAATGGCCCGATGTTCCGCCATTTGGCTGCTTTGAAATACGTATTAAAGTCGGGCGAAGGGGCTGCGGTCGTCTGGGCCGTTGGTTTGACCGGCTTTTTTTTCTGGGCCAGTGTGTTCGCTGCCAGCAGAAGACTGACAGTGAAAAGTAATAGTTTGTACATAGGTTAAATGGTTAAGGAAAAGCTAAAAAAGGGGTTGTATCGCAGAGCTACGCAGAGATAAAGGAGATTAGCAGAGTTGTTTGAATAATTCTCCGCTTAACTCTGCTAATTTCCGCTCAACTCAGCGATATAACCCCTTTTCTCCGTATTATGCGCTGTGCAGGAATTCCATGATGTCGCCGTCCTGAACGACGTATTCTTTTCCTTCGACGGCCAGTTTTCCGGCCTCCCGAACGGCGGCCTGCGATTTGAATTGCTCAAAATCCGGCAGTTTGATGACCTGCGCCCGGATGAAATGCTTCTCAAAATCGGAGTGAATGACGCCCGCCGCCTGCGGAGCTTTCCAGCCCCGCTGAATGGTCCAGGCCCGCACTTCCTTGACGCCCGCCGTAAAATACGTGATCAGGTTCAGCAGGCGGTAGGAAGCTTTGATGAGCTTATCCAGCCCCGACTCGTCCAGACCGTATTCACCCAGAAATAGCTGCCGTTCGTCAGGGTCTTCCATCTCGGCGATCTGCGCTTCGATGGCCGCACAAACCACCACCACCTCGGCACCTTCGGCTTTGGCGACTTCTTTCAGTTGTTCACTATATTGGTTACCATTCGGCAGGGATTGTTCATCGACGTTGGCGACGTAGATGACCGGCTTGATAGTCAGCAGGTGCAGTTCGCCGATGGCCGCCTCACGTTCTTCGGGCGAGAAGGGCACCACCCGGGCATTCTGACCCGATTCCAGGGCTTTTTTATATTGTAACAGAATATCCAGTTCGGCTTTCGCTTTGGCGTCGCCGCTGGCTTTGGCGGCCCGCTCGATACGCTGGAGTTTCTTCTCTACCGACTCCAAATCTTTCAGTTGCAGTTCGGTGTCGATAATTTCCTTGTCGAAAATGGGATTGACGCGGCCCTCGACGTGTACGATGTTTTCGTCTTCAAAACAGCGAATGACGTGGACAATGGCGTCGACTTCCCGGATGTTCGCCAGAAACTTGTTGCCGAGCCCCTGCCCCTGACTGGCCCCTTTGACCAGACCGGCAATGTCGACAAACTCGATGATGGTCGGCACGACTTTTTGCGGCTTTACCAGGTTTTCGAGAACGTTCAGCCGTCCGTCGGGGACGGTTACAACGCCCACGTTGGGGTCTATGGTACAGAACGGGTAGTTGGCCGCTTCGGCCTTCCCGCTCGAAATCGCATTAAACAGCGTGGACTTGCCCACGTTCGGCAGTCCGACAATTCCGCATTGTAAGCTCATAAAAGAATGGTTGAATGTTGAATGATAGAATGATAGAATGGCTATGCAGGAAGTACAGATTCGTGCTCCATTCAATCATTCTATCATTCAATCATTCAGAATTTTTTCTGCAAAGTTCGCCGATTCGGTGTCTAAAAACAAAAAAGCCCCCGAATCTGTCAGGGGCTGGATTGTTTGGGTAGTGTAAGCGTGTTTCGATAGGCTACCGTAGAGGTAGTTTTCAGACAATCAGTCCCATTTCAGCTCGCTACCTCCCAGATCCTCTAGTTCGTCTTTGGCTTCAAACTGGGAGAAATCGAAGTCAGGCATCAGGTCTGTTTTGATATACTGAATGGTTTCCTGCAGAGCGTCCGCGAATTTGTCGAAATCTTCTTTGTAGAGGAACATCTTGTGCTTTTCGTACACAAACCCGTCGCCCTGCGGATGTCGGCGGCTCTCGGTAATGGTCAGGTAGTAGTCGTTCGCTCGGGTGGATTTTACATCGAAGAAGTAGGTTCTTTTTCCGGCGCGGACCCGCTTGGAAAAGATTTTTTCTTTCTCTTTTTCTTCCACAATCCTGATGGTTTTATAGGTGATTTTACCGCTAAAATAAAGGGATATGTTGCATAAAATAAAAAAAGTGGTCGAATTAATTTTTTCGATCGTACGACCTGCCAACTGGATTTACCGAATAAAAAATTATGATAAAACATAGAAACATATTGCTTCTAAACTTGTTTGTCCTATTTTTGTCTTGCGGGAATTGAATATTTCCGTGAAGGGTGTGGTGTAAGTGTCTGGTACTCACCGTGTTTTTTTTGTTTCACCACCAAACCACTACTGTATGAGTATAATCGTGTCCTTGATGCTGCTTATGGGCGGCATGCAAACGACTGAGGCCCCTGCGGGTCTCATACAGAAAGGGAAGGCTTCCTTCTATTCAACGAGGTTTCACGGCAGGAAAACTGCTTACGGAGAACGGTTCGACGTAGCACAAATGACCGCCGCCCACCGGACGCTTCCACACAACACACTGGTGGAAGTGACCAACCTCGATAACAACAAATCGGTCATCGTCCGCATCAATGACCGTGGTCCTCATACAAAGGGCCGGATTATCGACCTCGGTTACTCAGCCGCCAAAGCCATCGGTATGATTAGCCGGGGAGTTGCCACCGTAGCCATACGCGTGGTCGGTAAGCATCGACTCGCTCTGAAGCCCGCTGTATCCGGCGATTTGCCGGACGTAACCACGGCTTCGCTCGTTCGCCCGGAGCTTTTGCCTCCGCTTCAATAAGCGAACAACGTTGTTGAGAGGCCAGGAGCTTGACCTGCCGATATAACTCCAGACACATTTTTCGTTATATCTTAGCAGTTCAAGTTCCTTCGGCTCTCTTCGCCCAACTCTCAGCCGGGCGCTACAACGCATGAACAATCAGGTTGACCTTCGTAAAGTCCGCGAATACGGTAACGTCGAGTTTCTGGCCCGTCAGATGGTCGAGGGATTCATTACCGGTCTGCATAAATCGCCTTTCCACGGCTTCTCGGTCGAGTTTGCCGAACATCGCCTCTACAATACCGGCGAAAGCACCCGTCACATCGACTGGAAGGTCTTCGCCAAGACCGAGCGGCTCTTCATCAAACGCTACGAAGAAGAAACCAACCTGCGGTGTCACCTGCTGATCGACACCTCGTCGACAATGTATTACCCGGAATTATCGGGTGGAAACCCGCCCACGTATGGCAAGATTACGTTCAGCGTGATGGCGGCGGCCTGTCTGGCCTATCTGCTACAGCGACAGAAAGACGCCGTCAGCCTCTGCACCTTCGCTGAAGAGATCGAACTGCAGACTCCCGTCAAATCCACGCCTTCGCACGTTCATAAGATTTTCCTGAGCCTGGGCGAACTGCTGCAGCAGTCCAAACCGCTGCGGAAGACGTCGGCGGCGGAAGTCATCCATCAACTGGCCGAGAAAATTAACAAACGATCGCTGGTTATTCTGTTCAGCGATATGTTCGAGAACGTGTCGGAGACCGAACATCTGTTTTCGGCCCTGCAGCACCTGCGCCATAATCTGCACGAAGTGCTGCTTTTTCATGTCACCGATAAAAAAACAGAGGAAAATTTTCAGTTCGACGACCGGCCCTATGAGTTTATCGACCTCGAAACCGGCGACCGCGTGAAGGTGCAGCCCAATCAGGTGAGGAACACCTATCAGGAGGCTGTCCGGAACTTTTACCACGAACTGAAGCTGCGCTGCGGGCAATACCGCATCGATTTCATCGAAGCCGACATTGCCCAGGGGTTTGAGCAGATTCTGACGGCCTATCTGGTGAAGCGCACGAAGATGCGGTGAAGGTGAGTAGGTAAATGGGCGGTCCGCCGCTGCGGTAATTCAGTGATTAAGTGAATGGGTGATTAGGGCGGTTTGGGCGAAGGACTAATTGAGCAGATAGAATTAAAGCCGTAGGCTTGTCCTGTAAATAGCTACCCCTGATTGTGTGCCCACAAAAAGCCCCATCGGGGCGACCTGTCACCTGGGACATTTTACAGGTCGCCCCGATGGGGCTTGTGTGGCTATCGTTTGCGGGGGCTATCGATGCCGCAGCATCGACTGTCCGGCCCTGACGGGGTTAAATGACGGATCCAGGTATTCCCAATTACCCCATCATCCCGCTACTTCTTCCGCTGCAGGTAGTCGATGTAGCCGCCCAGGTCTTCAACGGGCAGGTGGCGGGCCAGAATCTTCTTGTTCTGGTCGAGTACGTAGACCGTCGGCGTTGAGTATACGTCGTAACGCTGGCGAAAGTTGATCGGTGTCTGCGAACTCGGCCCGTAGACATTGGTCAGGTTCTGTAATTTAAATTCGCGGATAAAGTTCTTCCACTTGGTTGGTTCCTTGTCGATGGCTATCAGATACACCTGAATGCCTTTTGCTTTGAACGTATCGTAGAACTGCTTCAGTTTCGGGGCTGACTCCCGGCAGTGTCCGCACTCCGGGTCGTAGAAATAAACTACCGTGTAGGGCGCTTTGATGTCATGGAGCGCCCGGTAGCGGCCCAGCGTGTCCTGTAGCGACAGATTCGGCAGGGTTTTGCCCGGCAGCAGCGGTTTTATCACCGTCACCCGCTCACGCAGCGAACGCAGCGACGCCGTGTCCTGAATGGGCATCACGCCCGTCAGCCAGTATTTTTCGACCATGTGAACGTAAAAGCCGTCCGTACCGACCACTTTCGGCTGCTCATATTGACTGGTCAGATACCAGATTGTGTACGAGAGCACGTCTTTGTTGGCTTTGGCTTTCTGTACGACAAAATCACCGGATTTAATGAGCGAATCAGACGTCTGTACGGTCAGATCTTTAATGAACCGGTCGAGTTTCTGTTGCAGGAAGGGCGTCCGCACCATCCGTTCATCGGAGAAATCGAAGCCATCGAAGAAGTGATTCTTGTAATAATTGAACACAAAAGCTGAATCAGGGCGTCCATTGGGCAGGGTTGGCGCTTTGGGAACCTCCGGCTCAGCCATTGCTTTCAGAAATTTAACCGTCAGAAGGCCCTCATTTTTTGCCAGAAATGCTTTCCGGTACTCCATGACCTCTTTCTGAAGGGCGGCCATCTGCGTCTGGGCGGCCTGCCGGGCGGCGGCATCTCCACCTGGCTGGCTCCTGGCCTGGATGCCGCGCATGGCCGAAAAGCGCTCATTCAGAAACTGCTGATACGTATAAAACGCTTCATTCTCGCGGGAGCCGGTCACTTTCATTTTCCCGATAAAATTCGCCGTATCGGTTTCGAACGAAAAATTCTGTTCGCCAATCACCAGTTCCAGCAGCGGTCGGCCGCCGCCCACAACCATATACAGGCCGCCGGGCAGCGCCTTCGGTCCATCGAAAACCAGATTGCCGCTGCCATCGACGCGGGCCGTATCGCGGGGTATGTATTGGGTGGGGCCGTAAAAATGCGCCAGATAGAGAGTAGTATCTTTCAGACCCTGGATGCGGGCGCTGATGCGGTGGCCTTCGGGCGTCTGCGCATGGGCAGCCAGAGAAAAGAGGGTGATAACGGTGGCGATTCGGAAAAATGACAGTCTCATGCGGAGGGATGCTTGACTCATAACAAAACGGTGGAAAGTCGTTAAATCGTACAAATTTATCAATTTTGCGCCTATTTACTGGCGCCTGCGCCGTTGCAAAGAGCCGCCCATCAGGTTATGACGACCTGCACCACCCATAACGCATGTTTTACGCCCTGTCCAAGATTCTGTATTATGTTCTGATGCCTGCCGGACTGCTGACGCTGGTATGGCTGGCGGCTCTGCTGACCCGAAGCACCCTCCGGCGTCGGCGGCTGCTCTGGCTGGCGTTCGCGATCTGGTACGTGTTTGCCAACGGGTTCCTGAGCAATGAACTTGCCCGCTGGTGGGAGTATGCGCCCGTTACGCTGGCGGCCCCGAAACAGCCCCGCGTGGGCGTCGTGCTGACGGGCGGCATCACGCGTCCGGACGTGGAGCCGTTCAACCGCGTCTATCTGGGCGATCAGGCCGACCGTCTTGGTCAGGCGTTGCTTTTGTATAAGGCGGGGCAGATTCGGAAAATCCTGATTAGCGGGGGTATGGCGAGTCTGCTGGCGCGTCGGCAGACCGACGAGGGGCAGATGGCCCGGCGGTTTCTGCTGGCGGCGGGTGTTCCCGAAAATGATATTTTACTGGAAAATAAGTCCCGGAATACGGAAGAAAACGCCCGTTTCTCGGTGCCCATCCTGAAACGACAATTTGCCGGTTACTCGGTAGTGCTGATTACTTCTGCCTCGCACATGCGCCGGGCAGTAGGTTGTTTTCGGAAGAAGAACATTTCGGTAACGGCTTATCCAGCGGCGTTTATGGCGCAGCAGCGGCAGTTTGGGCTGGACCAGTGGCTGCCCTCTGAACACGCCCTGCTCGATAGCTTCTACCTCGTCCGGGAGATGGTGGGATACGGGGTGTATAAGATGATGGGGTATCTGTGAGGTTGGGTTGTTACACAGAGATGATCAGAGAGGAATTAAATAAAAGAGGAGATATTTCTCTGATAATCTCTGAGTATCTCTGTGTAATAACTTATCTCTATACACTCAAAATCCGCACCATCCGCAGCAGGTCTTCGTTGATGGGTTTGGGGAGCTGGATCGTGTCGCGGAAGGGCGTGTACACCAGAACGTTATTGACGACCCCCGCCATGACGTTCTTTTCGCCGTTCAGGAGGCCTTCGAGGGCACCCAGACCGAGGCGGCTGGCAAGAATGCGGTCATAGGCCGTTGGGATGCCCCCGCGCTGGATGTGCCCGAGCGTGGTGACGCGCATGTCGACGTTGCCGCCGACCTGATTGCTGATTTTTTCGGCCACTTCGGCGGCATTGCCTTCCTCGTCGCCTTCGGCTACCACGATGATAGACGACGATTTGGAACGGCTCCAGCCTTGTTTGAGTGTTTCAACGACTTCGGAAATGGGCGTCAGCACTTCGGGCACCATCACCATCTCGGCCCCGCCCGCAATCCCCGACTGAATGGCGATATAGCCGGAATCCCGGCCCATTACCTCGATGAAAAAGACCCGGTCGTGGGAGTCGGCCGTATCGCGGATTTTGTCGATGGCTTCCAGCGCCGTGTTCACGGCAGTGTCGAAACCGATCGTATAATCTGTACCGTAGAGGTCATTGTCGATGGTGCCGGGAGCGCCCACGGTCGGAATGCCGAATTCGTCGTAGAAGATGGTAGCGCCGGTGAACGTACCGTTGCCGCCAATGGCGATCAGACCTTCGATACCGTGTTTCTGAAGCTGATCGTACGCCTTCTGACGTCCTTCGGGCGTCATGAATTCCTTGCTTCGGGCCGATTTCAATATGGTACCGCCGCGCTGAACGATGTTACTGACCGAATGCGACGACATTTGAAAGATATCACCGTTGATCATTCCGCTGTACCCCCGGCGAATACCGAACACTTCGATACCGTGGTAGACGGCTCCCCGGACTACCGCCCGTATGCAGGCATTCATGCCGGGTGCATCCCCACCGGAAGTAAAAACAGCAATACGCTTCATAATAAAATTCTATTTTTGGGTTTTTTAGTACAAAAGAATAATCGTCGGTATTTAGCCAATGAAGCGCAAATTTATTTTCATTTCGCAATAAACTGACAAATCGGTTAAGAGAAATACAAAATTCATACATCCTTAAACCAATACTATTCCGCCGACCGCCTGCTTCGGCTTCGGCGCGGTGTCATTACGCGTTTGACGTATGGGTAGGCGATGTAGGTAATCTTGACGGATGCCATGCCGATGGCGGCCCCGGCCAGTACGTCAGCCCAGTGGTGACGGTTGTTCGCCAGACGTAGCACACCCACCGCCGACGCCATCGAATAACCGGCAATACTAATCCACGGACTTTTGTGTCGGTAGGCCTGATGCAGCAGCTCGGCGGCGTTGAACGCCAGCGCCGTGTGCCCCGACGAAAAGGACTCTGTGTCGGAGCCGTCGGGACGCCGCGACCGGACGCCGTGTTTGAGAAAAAGCGTTACGCCCGCCGTTCCGATGTTGGACAGGGCCGTGACCAGAAACTCATCCCCCGGAGCCAGCGCCGGACGAACGCCCGACAGGCCTAAACCCAGGCGCAGGGCGTAGGGCCCGGCCACCAGAAAATCGTCGATGTTGGTAATCGGAACTTCTGAGCGAAACGGCGCCCGTGTGCGCTCGTTGAGCAATGCAACGCCCGACCCCGCCAGCACCGACGGCACAATAAAGGACTTCAGCGTGTAGCGGCGGCCAACGGGCGTCGAATCAGCGGCGGTCGACTGACTCAGACAGGGATAAAACGCCGACAGCCAGAGGCAGATCAGAAAAACGAAATGGGTAAGCGAACGGAAACGCATTTTCAGTACATGGGTTAACGTAAGGTAAACATTACCGCCCGAATCACTATCCGAACGTGGTTCCAGAGCGCGGGCAGCAGACCAAAATGGTGCGCAAGTATGCGGAACCGGTCTATAAGTGACTCTCGGTGACGCTGAACGGAAAGCCCCCCGACCAGGTATTTACAAAGAGGAAAAGGCACATATTCGACCGAACGGGCGGCTTTCAGGCAACGAATTTCCCAGTCGACGTCGGCGCTGAGATTATCCGTCAGGTAAAGAGGGGCGATGCTTCGGCGGACAACAAACGCCTGATGACAGACTTTCATGCCCAGCGCCATATCGCGCCAGGTCAGCCGGTGAGGCAGCGTGTGGGGCGTTACTTCGCTCCGCAGGCCGATGGCCCGTCCGGAATTGTCTACAAACAGCGCATCGGAGTAGTATACGTCGGCATTTTTTGTGTCAACCAACTTCAACAAAGCTGGAATGACCCGTTCGTCATGCACTTCATCACCCGCGTTTATGAACCAGACGTACTCGCCCTGGGCCAGCCGGAGACCTTTATTCATGGCGTCATACAGTCCCGAGTCGGGTTCGGAGAGCCAGTGGGTAATATCCGGTTCGTGCTTCTGGATGACGGTCAGCGTATTATCGGTTGATTTTCCGTCGATGACCAGGTACTCCACATCCCGACGTACTCCACCGGCCCTGACGCTCCTGATGGTGCGTTCCAGCACGGCTTCGGCATTATAGGTAACGGTGATAATAGTTAGTTTATACATTCGGGCGGGGCAGTGGCGTTAATTTGCGTAACTTCGAAGTCAGTTCGCTAGCCGGCGTGGTACCTGCGGAGAGGGGCACGGATGGCTTTTTACACTGGTTCATCATGGCAAATCCGCTCGTTTCGTCCGCCGTTCAGCAGGCTTACAGGTCGCAATATACATCTTCCGACCATAGCTGGCGTGATCTGGGTGGGCGGCAGAAGGCTGAAAACATCCGGCGGCTCTGCCAGGAACACCTGTTCTCCTGCGTACTCGACGTGGGTTCGGGCGACGGAGCCGTGCTCGAATGGCTCGACCGCTGGCAGGTGTTTCCGGCCATTCAGTCGCTGGAAATCTCCGAAAGCGGCGCTGCCAGCATCCGGGAGCGGAAACTGGCTTCGGTGCAGGACGTCAGGCTGTTCGATGGATACCATATCCCACACGGCGACAAGGCCTTTCCGCTGGCGACCTGCTCCCACGTTATCGAGCACGTGGAGCATCCGCGTCTGCTGCTACGGGAGATCGCCCGCGTATCGACCCACCAGTTTTTTGAAATTCCCATCGATTTCAGCCTGTTTGTCGACCGCCGGGTGCAGCACTTTCTGGACTACGGCCACATCAATATTTTTACGCCCTCGCTCTTCAAATTTCTGCTGAAAACCGAAGGCTTCGAGATTCTCGACGAACAGTACGTTTTCTACGATACGGAGGTCATTCGCCGCTACAGCCCTAACCGGCTGACGTATTGGTCACGGTGGCTGAAAACGCAGATTATTCGGGCCGTTCCCGTTCTGCGAAAAACCAAACCGAATGCGTATGCGGTGTTGTGTCGGCATCGGGAGGGGCTGAGGATTTTCTGATGGTTAAAGTAATTGAAGTTATTTCGCAGAGCGGTCCGTCGCAGCGGATGTTCAGAGGAAATCAGACGGGGTCGCCCATGCGGTTAATCTGAGTTGAAATCATTCTCTGTGTATCTCTGATGTCCTCTGATTAGCTCTGTGTAACAACCCCTCCTGCGTATAACGCCTGAAACCTCGGTGTAACAATTTCGTAGCTAATTCTTTCCCGTACAAACGCCGCCGCCCGATTTCGAACGGCTTCATCATCCCCATTATTCAGCACCCATTGAATTCCCGCCGCCAAATCCGCCGCTGATTTCGGTTCGGCCAGCCAGCCCGTTTGCCGGTGCTGAATCTGCTCCGGAATACCGCCCGTCCGGAAGGCCACCACGGGCGTTCCGCAGGCCAGCGACTCGATGATCGTGTTCGGAAAATTATCTTCCAGCGACGGCACCAGCAGCGCATCCGCCGCCCCATACACCTGAATCATTTTCGCCTCCGATGCCACCGACCCCAGCGAATACACAGGCAGCGGCAACGCATTCAGTACTTCCGGATTGGGCTTCCCGAAAACAACCAGTTCCGCATCCGGCAGGTCGTTCTTAACCAACTGAAGCGCTTCCTGCACATACCGAAAGCCTTTACGTGGGTCGTTCGTGTTGAGACTGCCGAAGAGGAGCAACTTCCGGTCGGTGGGCAGGTTCAGCGCCTGGCGGATGGCAGCCCGGTCGGGGGCGGGGCGGAAACGGCTCACGTCGATGGGGTTGGGGAGAACGTGTACGGGGAAATGCTCCGCCAGACGGCTTCTCTTCAATAAATCAGCCATCCACTGGCTCGGCGTCACGAAGGTCAGCGGAGCATTCTGGAGGAGGGCTATTTTCTGTTCAAAAACACGGTACGACAGGTCGCGTTCGCCCGGACGTTTCAGGTAAGGGCAATGCTGGCAATGCGTCTGATAACGTTCGCAGCCCCGGCTATAGTGGCACCCGCCCGTAAAGGCCCACATGTCATGCAGCGTCCAGACGACGGGCTTACCGAGCGAGAACAGTTTTTTCATTCCATCGATAGACAAAAAGCCAAACTGCGTCCAGTGCAGGTGCAGTACGTCGGCGGCCTGTACGAGTGGGTGTCGGCTGAGGTCGGTGCCTACGCGGGCGGGCGAGAATTGAAAGCGGTCGGCTTTGCTGCGTTCGAAGGGCCAGAACGTCAGCCGGTCAAGGGCAAAGCGGGCCGTGGCGAGGCTGCGCTGGAAGGGCGTTTGGGCCAGTCCGGCCACCTGCGGGTCGGGGAAGTCGGTTTGCGGAACCAGCATCCACGAGGCTGTCCCCGTCTGGTTAAGGGCCTGGTTGAGACGCCGGGCGGCGATGCCTGCGCCGCCGGTGGCGTGGAAGGTGCTCAGGTGCAGAATGTTCATCGCCAGGCGTGGATGTTCAACTGCAAATCCATGACTGCGTTGCCCGGATACTGCTGGTCGATGAAGGGCGGACGGCGGCGGTGCTGATTCGTATCGACGTAATACCGAAAACCGTTTTTCTCCAGAATGTCGATGACCTGCGCCAGTGTCTGCGGATGGCCGATGTAGGAATGAAATTCAATGAACATGCGCCGAACGTTCGTCAAGGCATCGCGGCAATCCTCCAGAACGGCGGTTTCGGCCCCTTCGATGTCAATTTTCAATAAATCGATTTGGGTTTCGCGGAGCAGATAATCCCGCAGCCGCACCGATGGAACGACGTTTCGGGCTTCTTTCGAAAAAATGGAGGACGAATCCGCCGCCTCGCTGCCGAACGACACACCCGCTTCGTCGATCCAGACCGCTTTGTTAACGACTTCGATATCCCGGACACCATTTTCTTCCAGGTTTTTCGTTAAAATCCGGCCAATTGCCGGGTCGGCTTCGAAGGCGATGATGCGGGCCTGCGGGTATTTTTCGCGGAAATAAGCGACACTCATGCCGATGTTGGCCCCGCAGTCGAGAATCAGCGGTTGCGGAGTCGACGGCTCGAAATAATACAGTTCGTCGGTGAAAATTTCCTTGAACTGCCAGACGAACGAGAGCGTATCCGGCAGCTCGAACCGATAGCGGCCAAACTGAACGATCCGACGCTGAAAACGCGGCCCGTCGGCATACCGCAGCAAGAGCCACAGAAACCGCCGACCGCCGGGCGTAGTCAGCGACCGAAACGCGTCTTTCAATAAAAAGCGAAACAGAAGCATGGGGCAAAAGTACGGAAAAAGAGGCAGGGGTTGCAGGGATGGCTGGGGTGGCAGGGGGCTTTGCGCAGGGAGTGGCAGGGAGAAACGGCAGGAAACCTGCCAGGTCTTCAGGACCTGGCAGGTTTTGATGGTCATCCGGGCAACTGTCCAAACCTGTAAGGTCTTGAAGACCTTGCAGGTTTACGGGTTAACATCTTCACGACCTAGCAGGTTTACCCAACTGACTCTGCCTTCTGGCTGCCCACCGCATCCGGTAGGCCATCATGGCGGTTTCACCCAGTTGATCGAGCAGCCGCCAGTTGGCGACCACGCCCACCACCGCCCCGATGCCCGGCACCAGTTGCAGAAGTTTCGCCAGATCGATGTAGTCGCGGTATTCCTGCTGGAAGGTCTGCCAGTCGAACAGGTGGATGTCGGCGGGCAGGGTGGCGGCAAACTCGTCCCAGCGCTCCATATGGGTAAACAACTCCCGCCGTCGCGCCTGACCGGAGAAGGCCAGTTGGAACACGTGCAGCACATACAGCCGTTCGCGATAATCGCCGGTATCGTGTCCGTACAGGGCCGCAATGTCATACAACATCTTCATTTTCAGACTCAGCAGCAGCGGAAAATCGGCCAGTCCCAGCAGCAGACCACCCGCGCCCGTAACGCCGCCTTCAGCCGCCCCGACGCTTTTGTACCAGACGATGCGGCTGCGAACGGTCTCTTCCGCCGCCGCCAGCGACACGACGGTCCGGGGGGCAGGAGCCGTAAATTCCGACCCGGCCAGCACCGCCCGCGTCATCTGCTTGATGGCCCCCGTAATGACGTCGTGAATGCGCTGCGGAATCATCCGGTTGATGCGAATTTGCATACCTCTCGTTAGCCGGTTGGTCAGCGACGGTCGACGGCGCATCCGGGCCTGCCAGTGAGCCAGTTCCGAAAGAGCATGCTGGTCGTAAGGGGAGAAGGTAGGCATATACTCGTTTTATAATATGTATCGATGAGATTTATTGAACAATTGCCCCGCATCGGCGGTCCGACGGTGCTTTAGCCCGGGGGTCAAGGAATGAGCTCTGTCTTTTCAGGGGCTTTAGCCCAAATTTGAAACTAATGAATTGGGCTAAAGCCCATTGACCAATCAGTAAATCCTGCTTATCCCCCGGCTGAAGCCACAGGGCAATAGGATGGCAGCGAAACCTTCCTTTATCCCGAAAGATAGCGACCCGCCCAAAATTTTGTAGCTTTGCGGCTTATTATTCGCTATGAGAGTTTGTTTCATGATGGCCGGTCTGCCGCACTATTTTACGCTGGTGCTCAACAAACTGGCTACTGAATACGGTGTGGAAGTGGCCCTGATAAAACCCGCCAGCCGTAGTGTCAGCATCGGATCGGGGGTTCACGAAGATACGTCCAAACGCCGCTTCCGGCTCTATGAACTGGATGAGTACCGAACCTGGTACGGCAAACCGTTCTTCCGGAATCTGAAAGCCACGCTGGAAAAGGAAAAACCCGACGTTCTGATTGTCAACTGGCCGTATATTCTGCATTTTGCCATGAGTCCGTCGTTCTGGGCCTGGTTCCGGGCGTCGGGCATCAAACTCATCAATCGCGACATTCCGTTCAACATTCCAGCCTGGGGAGGAGAGAAAGAGTATTATTTCGGTGGGAAAAACCTGAACGAAGATTTTAGCTCCAACCGCAATATCAGCTTCCGGGGATATCTCTGGTTCCGGGGCGTAACGACCGTCCGGAGGCTCTATCTGCGCCGGGCCGACGCCCATATTTACTACACCGACGAAGCCCGCGAGATTATCGGCAGCTACGGCGTTCCGCAGGAGAAAATCTTCATCACCTCCAACTCGCCCGACACCGACGAACTGCTGGCGGCTTACGAAAAAGTCCGACAGGAGGAGCCGATTCTACCCGAAAATCCGTACCGGCTGATTCACGTGGGGCGGCTGGTCAAGTGGAAGCGGGTGGATTTGATTATCGATACGGTTAAAAACCTGCGGGAGAAATATCCGTCCATAGAACTGGTCGTGGTAGGTTTTGGGCCGGAGGAGGAGAATCTGAAAAAATATGCCGTTGAACAGGGCGTGGCCGACCGGGTGCGGTTCGTCGGGGGCGTCTACGATTCGGTCTCGCTGGGCCGTTACCTGCACACTTCGGCCATATACGTATTGGCGGGCATGGGCGGGTTGTCTATCAACGATGCCATGTGTTTCGGCAAACCGGTGGTCTGCTCCGTGGCCGACGGCACTGAAAAACGCCTCGTCCGGGAAGGCTATAACGGGCATTATTTCGAAAACGGCAGCGCCGACAGCCTGACCGAAAAAATCGATTTGCTGCTGGCCGACGGCGAAAAAGTGAAAATTTTCGGTGAGCGGTCGTTACGGATTATCCAGGATGAGGTAAATATTCACAACGTCCTGCGGGAGTATGTGCGGGCATTCGAATATGCCGTTAAGAGTAAAAAAAGTGAAACGTAACGACGCGAAGCTGAACGCAAAGGACGCATGAAAAACATGGCGCACCCTGCGTAACCCTTTGCGTCTTTGCGTTTGAAAATAACCATGATAAAGATTCTCAATATCGTCGGGGCGCGGCCCAACTTCATGAAAGTGGCACCGCTGCACCGGGCTTTCCAGCAATACCCGACCATCGAATCCAAAATCGTTCATACGGGTCAGCACTACGACGCCCGGATGAGCGACGTGTTCTTCAATCAACTGGAACTGCCTCAGCCTCATTATTTTCTCGGTGTCGGCGGAGGCTCCCACGCCCAGCAGACGGCCCGCATCATGCTCGAATTTGAGAAAGTGGTGGAGGCCGAAAAGCCGGACGTGGTGCTCGTCGTCGGCGACGTGACCTCTACGATTGCCTGTGCGCTGGTGTCCGTCAAACTGCACATTCCGGTCGTCCACGTAGAGGCCGGTCTGCGGAGCGGCGACCGCCGGATGCCCGAAGAAATCAACCGCATCCTGACCGACAGCATTTCCGATCAGCTTTTTGTGACCGAACAGGCGGGTATCGACAACCTGCGGCGGGAAGGCGTGGCGGATGAAAAAGTGCATTTTGTGGGCAACGTCATGATTGATTCGCTGGTGCATTACCGAAAAAAAGCCGCCGAACTGAACACGGTAGGGGCGATGGGGCTGGAGCCGAACAGCTACGTGGTGATGACCATGCACCGCCCGGCTAACGTGGACTCAGAAGCCGGATTGCGGAGCATCGTGCAGATGGTGGAAAACACGGCCCGCTACCGAACCGTGCTGTTTCCGATTCACCCGCGCACGCTCAACAACCTGAAAAACCTCGGCCTGCTGCAGCGGCTGGAAGGCATCGAAAACCTTCGTCTGCTCGAACCGCAGGGCTATCTGGAATTTCTGAACCTGATGGAACACGCGGCCATCATCGTGACGGATTCGGGGGGGATTCAGGAGGAAACGACCTATCTGCAGGTGCCGTGCCTGACTTTCCGCGACAGCACCGAACGCCCGTCGACGGTGGAAATCGGCACTAACCAACTCCTCGCCGACCTGAACCCGGAGACGGTCCATGCGCACGTTGTGGAGATTCTGGACGGCAAGGCGAAGAAAGGAGCCATTCCCCCGCTCTGGGACGGACAGGCGGCGGGGCGGATAGCGGAAGTTTTGAAAAAGCTCTATTGATTTATAATAGTTGTATCGCAAAGTTTATCAAAGCAAAAGTAAGTTTATCAAAGAGGCTTTGGTTGACTTTGATATCCTTTGATAAACTTTGCGATACAACGCTTTAACAATGCCCGATTCCCAACTTCGCACCGAGGCGCTGCCCGACAACCCGGAGGAACATTACCGCCTGAAACCCGGCTGGTCGAATCCGCGTCGGTATTACCTGACGAAGCTGCGGGAACTGGTGCAGTTCGCCAAAACCGGGTTTGTCGACCCGCTGGGCCACATCACGCTGGCGGATTTTGGCTGCGGCACCAAACCCTACGTTTCGCTGTTTTCGCCGGAAAATGTACGTTATCTGGGCATCGACCTTGCCTGGAATCCCCACGCCGAGGTGCATATCGGCCCCGACAGCCGCATCCAGATGCCCGACGCTCAGGTGGACGTAGTGCTGTCGACGCAGGTGCTCGAACACGTCGAAGATCCCGAAGGCTACCTACGGGAGGCCTGTCGCATTCTGAAACCCGGCGGAACGCTGCTGCTGACGACCCACGGCTACTGGATGTATCACCCCGACCCAACCGACTACTGGCGCTGGACCTCGGCGGGTTTGCAGAAGATCGTGGCCCGCAACGGGTTTGAGGTGGTGGCGTTTCGGGGCATCATCGGGCGGTCGGCGATGGGGCTGCAACTGTTTCAGGATGGTTTTCTGTTCAAGATTCCGAAGTGGGCCTGGCCGCCTTTCACGCTGCTGATGCAGGCCCTGATTGCGTTATTTGACAAAACGACTTCGCAGGCAACGCGGGACAAGGACGCGTGTACGTATCTGGTAGTCGGACGAAAACTATGAAACTCTGCATTGCTTATCCGAACGAAGGAAACTATTCGGAGACGTTCATTTACAACCATTTACGTTACCTGAAACCGGCGCTGACGCTGACCGGCGGCTGGCGGCCATACAAGACCGGGACCGGACAAAGCATCGTCCGGATGCCGCTGGCCGAGCCAGTTCGGGTGGGTGTCAAGCGGGTGGTGTCGGGCTTGTATCCGGCGTTTTATACCCGTTTTTTAACGAAATATCTGCTGGAAAACCGCCCCGACGTGCTGCTGGCCGAATACGGCCCGACGGGCGTTGGCGTGATGGATGCCTGCCGGAAAGCCGGAGTGCCGCTGGTGGTGCATTTTCACGGTTTCGATGCGTCGTATAAACCCACGCTGGAGGAGTACAAAGACGAATACAAACAGCTTTTTACCGAAGCGAAAGCTATCGTAGCCGTGTCGGGCGACATGGCGGAAGGCCTGGTCCGATTGGGTGCTGATCCGGCGAAGGTTCACCGCATTCCCTACGGCGTCGAGACGGAGCGGTTTGTGGGTGCCGAACCGGCAAAGGCTGAAAAGATAGTGCTGGCCGTGGGGCGGTTTGCCGGTAAAAAAGCTCCGCACCTGACCATCCGGGCGTTCGATAAAGTGCTGGAACGGCACCCCGACGCCCAACTGGTGATGGTTGGGAGCGGCGAGTTGCTGGAATCGTGTAAAAAACTGGTGGAAGAGCTGCAGTTGCGTCATGCCGTGCGGTTTATGGGCGTACTGTCGGCAGACGAAATTGCGGCCTGGCACCGGAAGGCCCGGCTGTTTGTGCAGCACTCAGTGACCAACCCGGAGAACGGCGATTCGGAAGGAACGCCCAACACGATTCTGGAGGCCTCGGCGGCGGGATTGCCCATCGTCAGCACCCGACACGCGGGCATCAAAGAGGCCGTCGAACACGAAAAAACGGGCTTTCTGGTGCAGGAAGGCGATATCGATGGCATGGCGAATTACATCGTCGACCTGCTGAACTCACCCCTGCTGGCGGCGGAACTGGGCCGGGCTGCCCGCACCAAAATGCTGGCCGAATATGAAATGACTACGCAAATCAGCCGGTTACAGGCTATACTTCAGGCATGACCGTCACCTCACCGCTTACCGGTTCGCCGGACGTTTCTCTGGACCGCGAACTGAACGTCCCAACCATTATCCGACGGTATCAGGACGAAATTGGTATCGACGTGAGCCGATTTTTCGCCGGGTTGCAGACGGTGCCGGTCTATCGATGCAATGCCTCCGGACTGCGGTTCTATTATCCGTTTTCGCTGGCCGGTGATGGCGGTTTCTACGCCGATTTGTCGACCCATTATGGCGGCTACTACAACCCCTGGAAATGGGAGCACGAGCAGGTGTTTCCGCTGGTAAAACCGGGCGATAGAGTGCTGGAAATTGGGTGCGGGAACGGCTATTTTCTCAAAAAAATCAAAGAAAAAGGCGCTACGGGTCTGGGACTGGAACTCAACGACGAGGCCATCCGGGCGGGGCAGAAACTGGGCGTAGAGATTCGGAATGAACCGCTGGCCGACCACGCCCGAACTCACGCCGGGCAATATGATCTGGTGTGTGCTTTTCAGGTGTTCGAGCACGTCGACGAAGTGGGGAAGTTTTTCCGGCAGGCGGTGGCCTGCGTGCGCCCCGGCGGTCGGCTGGCAATTGGCGTTCCCAACAATGATTCGTATTATTTCCGGGAAGACCCCTACCACACGCTGAACCTGCCGCCGCATCACATGCTGCTCTGGAATCCGGACTCGCTGCGCCATGCAGGGCAGATGCTGGGGCTGACCGTCGAGGCGATGCGGGTGGAGCCGTCCCGAACGGTGCATCGGAGCCTGTCGTATAAATTATGGCTTCAGAACCGGCTGGGGTCGTCGGTGTTTTCCTCACTTTTGTATAAAACCACGCGCTTCGTCGCCAAACGCCTGCCGATTTTTCCGGATGGTGCCACCGTCGTTGCCGTTTACCGTAATTGAATGGGCATCATTATTCGCCAAAGCCTGAAAGCCAGTGCCGGCTCCTATATTGGGGTAGGTATCGGCATTGTCAATCAGCTATTTATCTCGACTAAATACCTGGAACCGGAGCAGTTGGCAATCTCGCGTCTGCTGCTGGAAAACAGTCTGGTTTTTGCGGCGTTTGCCCATCTGGGAACGCCTTTCATCAGCGACCGATTTTTTGGCTATTTTAAAGATGAAACAGCTAAAAACGGGGGTTTTTTGCTGTTTCTGCTGCTGTATCCGCTCGTTGGCATTACGATTTTTTCGGGATTCTATTTTCTGTTTGAAAAGGAAATCATCGCTTATTTTGCGCCCAAATCGCCGGAACTTCTGCCGTATCATGCGCTGGTGGTGCCACTGACGATTTTCTGGATTTACATCCTCGTGCTGGAGGCCTACTGCCGCAACAATGCCCGCATCGCCATTCCGACCTTCATTCGGGAGGTATACCTGAAACTGGCGAACGTGGGCGTTATCATTCTGTTTGCCCTTGGCTGGATCAGCTTTGACTGGATGCTCTACGGCATGGTGGCGTCGTATGCCCTGTCGGTGGTCATTCTGCTGGTGTATATTGTCCATCTCAGAAAATTCTCGTTGCATTTTAACTTTGCCCGGTTGCGGGGCGGCTTGTTCCGGCAGATGGCTCTTTTCGGGCTGTTTATCGTCATTGGAGCCGTGGGTATCAATGTGGTGCTGCTCATCGACCGGACGATGATCTCTCACGGTGAGGGTCTCGCCGAGGCGGCTATTTTCATCATCGCTACCTACATTGCCAGCGTTATCGAAATTCCCCGAAAAGCCATTACACAGATTTCGATTCCTCTGCTCGCCAATTCGTTACGGGAAAATAACCGGCAGCACGTCGAAGAGCTTTACCAGAAATCGTCACTGAATCAACTGCTGGTGGGTGGGCTGGCGTTTCTGCTCATCTGGGCCAACATCGACCAGATTTTCAGTCTGTTGCCCAAACAGGACATCTACCGGCAGGGAAAACTGGTCGTGCTGTTCATTGCTTCGTCCAAACTCATCGACATGGCAATGGGACTCAACGGCGAAATCATTACTTACTCCCGCTATTTTCGGTACGCTACCTATCTGGTTATCAGCATGGCAGTGCTGGCGGTAATCAGCAACAGTTATCTGATTCCGATTTACGGTTACAACGGAGCGGCCTACGCTACTGCTCTTACCACGCTCGTGTATGCGTTGAGCAAAGCGGTGCTGGTCTGGATGTTCTTCCGGGTACAGCCCTTCACCACCTCGACCCTGAAGGCGCTGGCGGCGCTGGCGGTTGTCTATACGCTGGCGCTGGTGCTGCCGGTCTGGGGCGTTTCGCTAATTGAAGTAGTGTCGAGTCTGGCGGTACGGTCGGCGGTGATGGCGGGCATTTTTGCCGGTCTGGTGCTGCTCTGGCGTGTCTCGCCGGACATCAATAAAGTGGTGTCGGCAGTCTGGAGCCGGGTGCGGCGGTAGGCATTAGAAGATTAATTCATACACCGTCTTCAGCGACTCCAGACCGCCCAGCCGCGCTTTGAATTGAATCAAACCGGGCTTGGGCTGATACAGATGATCGGTCGAGACGCCCAGGTCGAGCATCGTGAGGCCTTCCTGCTGGCAGTATTCGTACATGGCTTCGGTCAGCATCACCGACGGGCTGAAGTTCCGGTATTCGGGATTGCCTGCCGGAAAGAAATTGTACAGAATCGTGGGGCTCACCCGGACGCCCACCGTCAGGCAGGCGACCGTATCCCCATCCCAGACCCCGAACACGATAAACTCATCCGGAAACCGTTCCAGCAACTCCTGAAAACGATCTTCGGGGAGCGCCACCGGGTAATTGTAGTGCTGGCGGAACGTCCGCAGCCGGTCATATACCTCGTCCGGGCGGGGCTGTGTCCACACGCCTGATCGGAAACCGGCAGCATGGCATTTTTTCAGCCGTCGCCGCTCAGAGGTGTGCAGGGGGGCAAATGGCCGGGCACTTACCGGCAGATGATGATTGACCATTTCCCGGACAGTCTGAAAACCGGCTTCGGCAAACAGGGAGCGCAGCCGCAGGGCCTGCCCGGGGGCGTAACAGTCGGGGTAATTAACGAGTTGAACGCCTCTAACTCGCTCCTCCCGCAGCCGGTCGACAACCGCGTTCAGAAAAACGAATAATTCGTCATCGGTAAGTGAACCATCGAACTCCACCGATCCGAAAGAAGCCGCCGAGGGGCTGACGGCCCATTCATTTTGTCGATAGAAAGCGCAGTGTGCCCTGGCTACGCCGGTTTCCTGTTGGAATAAAGCGAAATAAAACAAATCCCGATGCGGCTGCGCCAGCAGGTGTCGGGGTTGCAAAAACAGAAAGGGAACCTGAAAGAAAGGGGGTATATCCTCTTCGGCAGGATTATGAAAGGCAATCAACCGTGTGTTACTTCCGTCGCCGGGCCTGTTTGCAGATGCGGTCATAGACCAACTGGATGATACCATCTTTCAATCCTAAATCCGGGACGATAATCGATTGAGCGCCGGCCCATTGCATAACGGAGATATAAATTTCCGCTGCCGGAACGATAACATCGGCCCGGTCGGCATTCAGGCGCAGTTTGTTGATCCGATCGTCGAGACTGAAACCGGCGATGTAATCCTTCATGCGGATAATTTCGGACAGCGTCGTGACGTTATCGGCGGACTTGGCAACCAGGTTAAAAATCTTGTTGATGTTACCGCCCGTTCCAACGGCAGTAATGTTTTTTCCGAACTGAACGTTTTCGGACACCCAGGTCTGCATTTTGGTCCAGGCGCCTTTGGTCTCCTTTCCCTCCAGCAGACGCACCGATCCGATTTTAAACGAACGGGAGGCCAGCTTCTGCCGATTTTCGTAGAGGTTCAGTTCGGTGCTGCCGCCGCCGACGTCGATATGTAGGTACTGCCGGTCGTCGAGGGCCTGAACCACCACATTGTTGATCAGTTCCGCTTCTTTTTGTCCGTCGATAATGTGAATATCGATGCCCGTTGCCTCCCGGATGCGCTGGGCGACTTCCGGACCGTTGGTCGATTCACGCATGGCGGAGGTGGCACAGGCCATATAGTCCTCTACCTCATGCAGTTCCATCAGAAGCTTATAGACCTGCATCAGTTTCGTGGTGCGGGCCTCGCTTTCGGGCGTCAGCGCCCCGAAAGTGAAAACGTCGTGGCCCAGACGAAGCGGAAAGCGAACGTATTCCACCCGTTTGAAACTGACCACCTCGTCGACGTGCAAAACCGTCGATATCTGTAGTCGGGCGGCATTGGAACCAATATCGATTGCTGCAATTTTCAAGCGTATATCCAGGCTACGTGTGTAAGTTGCGGCCAAAGATACAGAAACATCGGTTATTTGAAGTCTGTCCCATTCGCTTAAAAAATCAGCCGATAGGATTAAATAATGTGGCTATTCAATCAGGATTAGCCTTCAAATGCGTAATTTGCCGATTCTTATACCGCATTGTTCAATGACTATATTAGGCATATCTGCTTTTTACCACGATTCTGCCGCCGCCCTGATTGAAGACGGGCGCATTGTAGCCGCCGCTCAGGAAGAGCGTTTCACCCGCAAAAAACATGATCCCGGATTTCCATCCAACGCCATCCAATACTGTCTCGAATACGGCGGAACAACGCTGAATCAACTGGATGCCATCGTCTTTTACGATAAGCCTCTTCTGAAATTCGAACGACTGCTGGAAACGTATTACACCTTCGCTCCCAAAGGATTGTCGTCGTTTCTGACGGCCATTCCCGTCTGGCTGAAAGACAAACTCTTCCTGAAACGACTGATCAATGAGGAACTGGAGAAACTGGGGTATGACAAGAAAAAGAAAGTAAAATTACTCTTTCCGGAACACCATCTGTCTCACGCCGCCAGCGCCTTTTATCCATCGGAATATGAGCGGGCAGCCATCCTGACCATCGACGGCGTCGGCGAGTGGGCCACGGCTTCCATCGGGCTGGGCGAAGGCCGCAACATCACCATCCTCAAAGAACTGCGCTTCCCGCATTCATTAGGGCTACTCTATTCGGCATTCACGTATTTCCTGGGTTTCAAGGTCAATTCCGGCGAGTATAAACTGATGGGCCTGGCTCCCTACGGCAATCCGCATTCACCGGATATCGACCGCTACGTTGCCACCATCAAGGAAAAACTCATCGACTGCAAGCCCGACGGCTCCGTCTGGCTCAATCAGGAGTATTTCGACTACGCTACCGGCCTGCGCATGGTGCATGAGCAGAAATGGGCCGACCTGTTTGGTTTCCCGAAACGCAATCCGGAAGACGAGCTTCAGGCGCACCACTGTAATCTCGGTCTCGCCATTCAGCGCGTTACGGAGGAGGTGGTCGTCAACATGGCGCAGGAAGCCAAACGCCTGACCGGGGCCGACAATCTGGTGCTGGCGGGTGGTGTGGCCCTCAATTGCGTAGCCAATGGCAAGTTGCAGAAAACCGGCATTTTCAAGGACGTCTTTATTCAGCCTGCCGCCGGAGACGCGGGTGGAGCCCTGGGCGCTGCCCTGGCGGCCTACCATATTTATTTCGGTAAGGAGCGAATCATCGACTACAAAGGCGACGCCATGCGGGGCAGCTACCTCGGCCCGACGTTTTCGGGGCTGGACGTGGAACTGATGGCGAAAAAATACAAGGCTGTTTATACTCACTACGAAAATTTTGGCGAACTGGCCGACGAAGTGGCCCGGCTGCTGGCCTCCGAAAACGTAGTCGGCTGGGTACAGGGGCGCATGGAGTTTGGACCGCGTGCGCTGGGCGGACGCAGTATTCTGGGCGATCCCCGCAGCGCCGAAATGCAGAAAAAACTGAACCTGAAAATCAAATATCGGGAGTCGTTCCGGCCTTTTGCGCCGTCGGTGCTGGCCGAGGAGTGCCCTAATTATTTTGATTACGATGGCCGTTCACCTTACATGCTGCTGGTGCATCCGGTGGTCAGCAGGCGACGGATGCCGTTGCCGGCCAACTACGAAAGCCTGTCGCTACGGGATAAGCTCTATTATCAGCGTTCGGACCTGCCTTCGATTACGCACATCGATTTCTCAGCCCGGATCCAGACCGTGCATAAAGACACCAATCCGCGTTACTGGGAACTGATCGAATCGTTCCGGAAACTGACCGGCTACGGTGTCATCGTCAACACCAGTTTCAACGTACGCGGCGAACCTATCGTCTGCACCCCCGACGATGCTTACCGCTGCTTCATGCGAACGGAGATGGATTATCTGGTAGTAGGCAATTACGTGTTCGACAAGCGACAACAGCCCGAATGGCAGGAAAAAGACAACTGGAAAGAAGAGTTTGTTCTCGACTAAGCCATTCGCTGCCTGGATTAATCATGTGTTTTCAATAAACTCATCGTGATGTATAAGTTCGTTTCGGGAATGATTAAACTGGCCCTTCTGGGCTTTCTATTACTTTTATTATACTTTCATGATCGGCTGAAAATAGAGTTTACGTATCCATTTCACACGATTTTCGATAACATCTATATCCGCATTGCCAAAATCTGCGTCATCCTGCTGATGGTGTATGAGGTAATGCGGATATTTTATTACACCATCATCAAAAATCCCAAAGCGCCGAAGTGGCTGGGGAGCGTTGCCACACTGGCGATGCCGGTGGTTCTGCTGCTGGCTGCACTGGAAATTGCCTTCATGTTTGTGGCCCAGAGCCACGAGGGCGGCCTCACCCTGGCTTCGCACGTCTGGTTTGCCCGTTACTGGAAGCCCGTCAACTCGCAGGGCTACCGCGACGTGGAGCATACGGACACGCTGGGAAAGAAAAAAGTCATCGTCATCGGTGATTCCTTTGCCGCCGGACACGGCGTCGATAATGCCGACGACCGCTTCTCGAACGTTCTGGCCCAAAAATTGGGGGAAGAAAAATACGCGGTCTATAACCTGGGCATTTCCGGGTCCGACACCCGCGATGAATACGAGCGGTTTGAAAAGGCAGGCGTTCGGCCCGACGTGCTGATTCTACAGTACTTTCCGAACGACATCGAAAAAGCGGCCCGGCAGCATGGGCTGGTCCCGGCGGCCTTTCAGCCTTATTCGGATTTATCGAAGCCCCTGCGGCTGCTGGTGTCGCGTTCGTATTTCCTGAATTATCTGTACTGGCAGTTGCCGCACGGCGATTTCAAGCCGTTCGACCAGTATGCCAACCGGGTTTATACCGACACTACCATCCTGAACACCCATCTTCAGGATTTGAAGAAATTCGTCGATTACAAAAACCAGCACGGGGCCACTATGTACGTCGTGCTGTTTCCGTTTGCCTTTCAACTCGAAAAAACGAAAGAGTACATGCGGCCCATTATGGCCTTTTTTAAGGAAAACAACATTCCGGTGCTCGAAGTCGGCAACCTGATTGGCGATCTGGAACCTGCCCGACGCATTGTCGGGCGCAACGACGCTCACGCCAGCGCCGAAGTGAACCAGCGGGTCGGAGCGGCCCTGTATGACCTGGTGGCGTCAGGTGAAAAAAATAAGCTAACTTTGGCCCGTTAAACCCCGAACGTTTTCAGTAACAAAACTACGATTCCTCAAAATCACGTCACACATGGATTTTATCAGAGACATTTTTGGCTTTCTGCAACAGCGCAAAAAATGGTGGCTGGCTCCCATCATCATCCTGCTGTTATTGATCGGCGTCATTATCGTTATCGGAGGCGGATCAGCCGTCGCTCCGTTCATTTATACCCTGTTCTGAGATGAGTGCATTGAGTGCGGTCGACCGCGTAAAAGCCCAGTTAGTGATTGTAACGGGCCTGGTTATCCTGTTTTTCGTATTCAAGTCTGTTTACTGGCTATATGCTGCCGCCATTATCGGTCTGGCGAGTTTGTTCATACCCGTCATCGGCAACGGCATCGTCTGGGTCTGGTATAAAATCGCCGAAGTGCTGGGGTCCATCAACGGGAAAATCCTGTTATCCATCGTTTTCTGGATCTTCCTGTTTCCGATAGCGTTGCTCTACCGCATGACGAATAAAAATCCGATGTCGGTGAAGCGGGAAGACCAGCCTTCGCTGTATACCGAACGGAACCATACCTACACAAAAGAGGATATGGAACAAACCTGGTAGAATTATCAGACAAATTATCGGACGGCTTCTCATTGCCCGCTTTGGATTTGGGCATGAGAAGCCGTTTTATTATGTTTGTACTGGCTTATCGAGAAAGACGGAGGGACTGGACCCTGCGATGTCTTGGCAACCCTTTTTTTAATGTAAAATGGATAATGATTAATGGATAATGCACTGACAATCTGAGGTACAGCATTATACATTGCACATTATACATTAGAAAAAAACGGTGCCACGTTCCACCCCCGAACCGGGGGACAGATAAGATGGAGATTTCTCCTTTCTGCCTCTCTGCAATAAGCTCCCTTTTGTTTGTATTTTTGTACTTTTTCGGGTGACATGCCCCGAATGAATACACCACTTTGTAATCATTTTACACTTGAGAAAGATTACAGACCTTCTGAAAGACCGCATCCTCGTGCTCGACGGGGCCATGGGCACCATGATTCAGCGGTATCAGTTGACGGAAGCCGACTACCGGGGCGAACGGTTTGCCGACTGGCCCCACGACCTGAAAGGAAACAATGACCTGCTGTCGCTGACTCGCCCCGACATTATCAAAGAAATACACCGGCAGTATCTCGAAGCGGGTTCGGATATTATTGAAACCAATACCTTCAGCAGTACGAGCATCGCTATGGCCGACTACCACATGGAGGCGCTGGCGTATGAGCTCAACTACGAGTCGGCCCGGATCGCGAAGGAAGTCGCCGATGAATTCACCCGCCGGAATCCCGACAAACCGCGCTTTGTAGCCGGGGCAATGGGACCCACTAACCGAACGGCCTCGCTCTCGCCCGACGTCAACAATCCCGGTTTCCGGGCCATCTCGTTCGATGAACTCGTCGAGGCCTATTATGAACAGGTGGCGGGGCTGGTCGAAGGCGGAGCCGATATTCTGCTGGTTGAAACCATTTTCGACACGCTCAACGCCAAGGCAGCGCTGTTTGCCATTGATAAATATTTTGCGGAGGGCGGAGGGCAAAGGGCGGAGGGGAATGCTTCAGCCTTATACTCCCCGCCCTCTGCCCCGCGCCCTCTGCCCGCCGCCCCCATCCAGCTTACCTCCAAAGGGAAGGAGTTTTCAACCCCGCCTTCTCCTCTGCCCATCATGGTTTCCGGCACCATCACCGATGCGTCGGGCCGGACACTGTCGGGGCAGACGACCGAGGCATTTTTGTATTCGGTATCGCACCTGCCGCTGCTGAGCATCGGTCTCAACTGCGCCCTGGGTGCCGAGCCGATGCGCCCCTACGTGCAGACGCTGGCGAAAGAAGCGCCGTTTTTCACCTCCGCCTATCCCAACGCCGGTCTGCCCAACGAATTCGGCGAATACGACGAAACGCCCGAACGCATGGCGGTGCAGATGGAGGATTTTATTCGGAGCGGCTTCGTCAATATCGTCGGCGGCTGCTGCGGCTCCACGCCGGACCATATCCGGGCCATTGCCGACGTGGCCGCCCAATACCCGCCGCGTCCGCTGCCGGGCACCGAACCGTATCAGAAACTGTCGGGCCTGGAGCCGCTGAAAATCACCGAGCAAACCAACTTCGTCAATATCGGCGAGCGTACCAACGTGACCGGCTCGAAGGCGTTTGCCCGGATGATTAAGTCCGGCGACTACGACGCCGCCCTGTCGGTGGCCCGGCAGCAGGTCGAAAACGGGGCGCAGGTCATCGACGTCAACATGGACGAAGGCATGCTCGACTCGGTGGAGGCCATGACCACCTTCCTGCACCTGATTGCCGCCGAGCCCGACATCGCCCGCGTGCCCATCATGATCGACTCATCCAAATGGGAAGTCATCGAAGCCGGTCTGAAGTGCGTACAGGGCAAGGCCATCGTCAACTCCATTTCGCTGAAAGAAGGCGAGAAGGCGTTCATCGAAAAAGCCCGGCTTATCCGGCGCTACGGAGCGGCCACGGTCGTGATGGCGTTTGATGAGCAGGGGCAGGCAGATTCCTACCAGCGCCGCATCGAAATCTGCGAACGGGCCTACCGGATTCTGGTAGGCATAGTCGGATTCGAACCACAGGACATCATCTTCGACCCCAACATCCTGACCGTTGCCACGGGCATCGAGGAACATAATAACTACGCCGTCGACTTCATCGAGGCCACCCGCTGGATCAAGCAGAACCTGCCGCTGGCGAAAGTGTCGGGCGGCGTGTCGAACATTTCGTTTTCGTTTCGGGGCAATGAGGTCGTTCGGGAGGCCATGCACTCGGCCTTTCTGTACCACGCCATCCGGGCGGGGCTGGACATGGGTATCGTCAACGCCGGTCAGTTGGCCGTTTACGACGAAATTCCGAAAGACCTGCTCGAACGCTGCGAGGATGTGCTGCTCAACCGCCGCCCCGACGCTACGGAGCGGCTGGTGGAATTTGCCGAAACGGTGAAAGCCAAAGGCAAAGAGGTGGTGCAGGACGAACGCTGGCGGCTCGAGTCCGTTCAGGAACGTCTGAAACACGCGCTCATCAAAGGCATCACGGACTACATCGACGAGGACGTGGAAGAGGCCCGGCAGCAGTATGACCGCCCGCTGCACGTCATCGAAGGGCCGCTGATGGACGGCATGAACGTCGTCGGCGACCTGTTTGGCGAAGGCAAGATGTTTCTGCCGCAGGTGGTGAAGTCGGCCCGGGTGATGAAAAAAGCCGTAGCCTATCTGACGCCCTTCATCGAAGCCGAGAAGTCGGGCGAGGCTCGGAGCGCCGGCAAAATCCTGCTGGCGACAGTGAAAGGCGACGTACACGACATCGGCAAAAACATCGTGGGTGTCGTGCTGGGCTGCAACAACTACGAAATCATCGACTTGGGCGTGATGGTGCCGACCCAGAAAATTCTGGACGAAGCCCGTCGGCATAACGTCGACATTATCGGCCTGAGCGGTCTGATTACGCCCTCACTGGACGAAATGGTGGGTGTGGCGAAAGAAATGGAACGCCAGGGCTTTACGCTTCCGCTGCTGATCGGCGGGGCCACTACGTCCCGGATTCATACCGCCGTCAAAATCGACCCCCATTATTCGGGGCCGGTCATTCACGTGCTCGACGCCAGCCGGAGCGTACCTGTTGCCGGACGCCTGACGAGCGAGCAGGAAGCCACGCGGATTGATATTTACCGGGAAATTAAAGCTGAATATGAAAAGCTGCGGGAAGATCACGCCAAACGCCAGCGGGAAAAGAACCTGCTGACCATCGAAAAAGCCCGTACCAATCGAACCGCCATCGACTGGAGCACGTTCGAACCGGTGAAACCCGCCTTCCTCGGCAATCGCTATTTCCACGATTATCCGCTGGAAGACATTGCGAACTACATCGACTGGACGCCCTTTTTCCAGACCTGGCAACTGCACGGCAAATACCCGAAAATTTTCGAAGACGCGACCGTAGGGGTCGAAGCAAAAAAACTCTTCGATGATGCGCAGAAACTGCTGAAACACATCATCGACCATAAGTTGCTGGGGGCGAAGGCCGTCGTGGGCTTCTATCCGGCCAACTCCACCGACGACGACGTGCTGCTGCACGATTTTGAGGAGGTCGTGCATGAGGTGCCCTGCGAACGGCACGGAACCCACCGGCACGTCGAGTACCGGGGCCCCCTGACCGCCGTGGCCGAGCGACCGAAAACAGCCCTGCTGTCGCCTCTGAAGGCGGTGAATAACGAACGCGCCGCCGACACGCACGTCGGCAGCCTCGGAACGCTGCATTTTCTGCGGCAGCAGAACCAGAAAGCTCCCGGCCTGCCCAACTACAGCCTCGCCGACTTCGTGGCCCCGCTCGAAAGTGGTCGTGAAGACTTCATCGGGGCGTTTGCCGTCACGGCGGGCATCGGCATCGAAGCGCTGCTGGAAGGCTACGAACGCGACCACGACGACTATAACAGCATCATGGTCAAGGCATTGGCCGACCGGCTGGCCGAGGCGTTCGCCGAACTCATGCACGAGCGCGTCCGGAAAGAGTTCTGGCCGTATGCGGCGGGTGAGAATCTGAGCAATGAAGAACTGATTCGGGAGAAATACCGGGGCATCCGGCCCGCCCCCGGCTATCCGGCCTGCCCCGACCATACCGAAAAAGGCTTCCTGTTCGATTTGCTCGACGCCGGGCAGGTGGGCATCGAACTGACGGAGAGTTTCGCCATGTACCCGGCCTCGTCGGTGAGTGGTTTCTACTTCTCGCACCCGCAGTCGACCTATTTTGCCGTCGGGAAAATCAGCAAGGACCAGGTCTTCGACTACGCCCGCCGCAAAGACATGCCCGTGGACGACGTCGAACGCTGGCTGGCCCCGGTGCTGGGGTATTGAGGGTGCTGACTTGTGAATCAGCGGTTTTATGTGTAAGATTGAAAGCGATTGCGAAAGCAGTCGCTTTTTTATGAATAATTTTGTAAGGTTAAAATGAAGCTAATGGATAATTTTATTGATTATATAGAAATCGAAAATTTCAAATCCTTCCGCCATATAGAGCTGACAGGATTCAAGCGAATCAATTTGATTCTTGGACGTCCCAATGTTGGAAAAAGTAATTTGATTGAAGCTCTATCATTATTTTCTTTGCCTTACTTTGGTTATAATAAGAAAAAATTAAATGATATTATCAGGGTAGATTCACCTAACGGATTGTTTTATGAAGGCCGCATAGAGGGCCTTTCTTTTATTATATTTAAGTCTGCTTACAAACAATCTGAAGAAAAAGATTTTAAGAAAAATTGCACTATTGCTTATGATATAAAAACTGGAAAACTGAAATTTGATATTTTTGTATCATCAATAAATAATCCTTGGTATGGAGATGTTGACCCTAAAGCTCGCGATGGTTACTATCCTATGCAAGATTATAGAGCTGTTTACACTTTTAATAATGTATTTAAAAGCATATCTAATAATGAAGATAAAATAGCAAAAAAAACAATGAGGAAAGAAGAGTCCGCATCAGCCTTCGGGCATGGTTCATTTTTCTTTATAGATTTTGTAAAACCATACCGCTATAAATCAGATACTGATTTTAAGTCCGTTCCGCTTCAATTCTTATTGCCTCCCTCCGGAGAGAATTTAATGCAGGTTCTTGAGTTTTTACCTGAACATAGAAAAACTTATGCACAATGGTTTCGGCAGTATGGGCTTCAGCTAGTGTTGGATAAAACCAGCCATTCATTGAAAATTCAAAAAGATGTTGCCGAGGATGAAGTGTTTCAGTTGCCGTACTCGTCTATTGCTGATACGCTTCAGCGAATCATTTTCTACAAAACAGCAGTGGCTTCCAATGAAAATTCCATACTGCTTTTTGAAGAACCAGAGGCCCACGCATTTCCACCATATATTGTCGAGTTTACTCAGGAGGTCATTCGCTCTCATACAAACCAGTTTTTCATTGTGACGCACAGCCCGTTGATAGTTCAGGAATTTTTAGAGGACGCTATTGACGATACGGCTATCTTTATGGTCGATTTTAAGGAAGGGCAAACAGTTATCAGGGGATTGACTAACAAGGAAATTCGAGAAGTTAAAGAATACGGAGTCGACTTATTTTTCAACAATGAATCTTACCTCCCCTAGTTAATGGATTTGAATGTTCTGCCTGAATGTTACATCGACACGAAGTTAGTAAAAGCCGCCGTACCTCCACAAACGCGCTACAATCACCAGAAAGGTACAAACGTATTGAAGGTGATGGATGAAAAGCTTGGGGATAAATTTGCTTTAGGGATTGTAGATGAAGATATGCTCGAAAGGAAGTATGCCTCTCAGTTTTCTGTACAACAACAAAATATCTTAGGTAAGCTGTGTTTGTTGAAGCATACTCATAGACATCATTACCTGATTCTTCTTTGCCCAGCCATCGAAAAATGGATAATCACGTGTGCCGAAGAAATCAATCTGAATTTAGAAGATTTTGGGTTGCCTCATAATGTGGATATGCTCAGGAAAATTACTAAAACCTCAAAGAGCGAGCATGACGACCCGTATTCCGAAAATTTTCAGCGTTTGTTCAAAGCAATGAAAATGGCGCCAGGTATGATGGTGCTTGCGTTATGGATTCAGAAACTGAAAGAGAATCCATATAACATCGATCTCAATGTCCTAGCGGCGCAAACGCAGGTTATTACAGCCTCTCATTAATAAACAAATTCATCACCCCGCCGGGCCTTCCAACTCCGGCTTCAGCACCTTCCAAACGGTTTCAGTGACGATTTTGTGGCCCTCGGCGGTGGGGTGGATGCCGTCCGACTGGTTCAGGCGGGGGACGCCGCCCACGCCTTCGAGCAGGAACGGAATCAGCAGGGCGTTGTTCTTCTGAGCCAGTTCAGGGTAGATTTTGCGGAAATCCGCCGTGTACTGCGGCCCCATGTTGGGCGGAATCTGCATCCCGGCCAGCACAATGCGGGCCTGTGGGCTTTTCTTCCGAACGGTGTCGATGATGGCCTGCAGGTTGCGGCGGGTGGCGTCGAGCGGGATGCCCCGCAGTCCGTCGTTGCCGCCCAGTTCGAGCACGAAGAGGTCGACCGGCTGGCGCAGCACCCAACTGATGCGGCTCCGTCCCCCCGCCGTGGTTTCGCCGCTCAGTCCGGCGTTGATGACCTTGTAGTTATACCTGAGCGAGTCCAGCCGTTTGCCGATGAGCGCCGGAAACGCCTGGCCGGGGTCGAGGCCGTAGCCTGCCGAGAGGCTGTTGCCGAAGAACAGAATGGTTTTCTGTTTTGTCGCCGGGGCAGACTGCGTTGATGTGGCCGATTGGGCGGGCTGCTGAGCAGACTGTTCCGGTTTTTCGGCGGAATTGCAGGCAGCTAACAGACCCGTCAGCCAGACGATGTGGAACAGCAATCGATTATGATGCATGACGTATGTTTTAGGAACGGGGAAAGAATTTGTACTGCCTGCTGAAAATACGGGTTTTTTCACGTTGCTTTCTGTTGTAAACCCTCAGAATTTTATTGCTGTGCCCGATGGCAGGCTTTTCTCTACTCATATAACGCAGTTACCCACTTACCTGATGAGACTATTTTTACTTCTGCTAGTTGCCTGGTCGTCTGCACTGGGCCAAACTGTTAACAACTTCACGGGTTCGGGCGCTCCCACCGACCCCAGCGGCTTCATGGTCAACGATGCCCTGCGGCTTAAACGTCTCATCGATAGCGGCGATGCGTTAGCTGCGTATGAATTCAGTGAAAAGGTGAAAAAACAGTACGTTATCAATTCGAGTACTATTTTTTTCGCTGCCTTCCCGACACCACCGGCGGCTTTTCTGGCGGCAGACATAACGACGGCTCAGTCGAACGCAAAGGCCTTTACAACAAAAAATATTCTGTCGGCGGCGGCGGGCCTCGACGTAACCACGCTGGCCGACGGAGCCGCCCGATTTCTGGTCAGGCGCACCAAACAGGAACTCAACGCGGCGTTCTTCAACAAACTACGCCAGACACTGCGACAGGAGAAGTATAAAGACTTCCGGCTGCTCTTTCCGCAAACCCATCAGGCGCTCGAACTCATCGGTACAGATATTTACGATTACCAGAAATATCTCAACACACTGCGCACCACGTTTCAGAAAGACCTGGCAACCTTACCGCCGCACCTAACACGCTGGGTGGATGAAGGGAGTCTGCAAACCTATTTTACCAGGAAGCCGCATCTGAAAGCCGGATTACGGTCGTCGCTGTATTTTTACAACGAGCTTGCCAACGGCACCCATCCCGGCAAGGCTATCGAACAGTTTCCCGTTTCGTATCTGACAGGCCTGACATTCAATGGTAATAACCCTAATCCGTTAAAAGCGGATGCTTTGAGTCAGGCCCTTATCACGCTCTCCAAATCACTCCGTTCCGCCGATCACACCCGCCGCTACTGGGTCAGCGCCGATTCTGTCCGGCTGCTGGTGAATGATGCCCGTGCCTGGAAATTCTACTGGGCCATGCTGTATGCGACGCTACGGGCCAGCCCGATACAGGTAGTTACGGGTGGCTCATCACTCGACGGTATGGTAGCTAACTGGGAGACAAAAGGATATATTTCTAAAATAAGTGACTTCATCGAACAGACTTCACAAACGGAAGATGCGCTGCGGCAGGCCCGCAGCCGGGAGGGGCGGGACTCGGTGGCGTATGAGCATTATTTCCGTTTCTTCGAGCAGTTTGTGCAGACTGCCCACGGCGGCTACAAACTTGTTCATAGACTGGCGACGGGTAACGATGTGCCGCCTGACTCCCGCACCGGGCTGGTGTTCGGGCTGCTCGAAGAAGTGGCCGAACTGGGGTTGGACGTCAATCATCGCAAATACAGCGCCGCCGTAGCTCATGCCGCTGCCATTTATAACCGTCTGACCAGCCAGGCGACGAGCGAAACCGTAACGATTGATGGCCGTACCGTCAAGGTTGTGGACCATCGAAACGACGTCATTCCTCAGTTTCTGCGTTACGGCAATTTCATTGCCGCTGTCGGGGAGGCCAAAACGTCCGATGAAGTGGCGGCGGCTATCGAAGTGTTCGCCCTGCCTGCCGGGAGTTCGAGCGTTAAGCGGGAGAGTATCTTCAACGTTTCGCTGAACGCGTTCACCGGCTTGCTGGCGGGTCGGGAAATTATTCCAGGTGTTCAAACGGAACGTGGATTCAATACGACGGCGATTTCAGCGCCCATCGGCATAGCGGCAAGTTTGGGGCGAATTCGCCTGAGGGGCAAGAGCCAAGGGAATACTTTGGGACACAATTCCCTGAGCCTATTTATTCCGCTGATCGATTTGGGGGCCGTAACTGCCTTCAGGTTCACGAACGACAGTACGGCGAGCCTGCCACAAATCAAACTGGGCACTCTGTTTGCTCCGGGTGTGGCGCTTAGCATCGGGTTTGGCCGGACGCCGATCTCACTGACGGGAGGGTGGCAAATCGGCCCGCTGCTCCGCAAGGTCGAGGTGCAGAATAACGCCGTGAATGATAAAAAATATACCCGCTGGTTTATTAGTGCCAACGTGGACATTCCCCTGCTGAATTTTTACAACAAACGATAATCAGTCCGGACAGTCCTCACTTCTCCATAAACTTCAGCCCCCAGTCGGCCATCGCCTGCAGAATGGGTAGGGTTTCCTGGCCCCGGTCGGTGAGGCTGTATTCGACGCGGGGCGGAATTTCGGCGAAAATCTTCCGGTTCAGAATGCCGTTGTGCTCCAGATCGCGGAGTTCCTGGGTGAGCATTTTCTTGCTGATGCCCGGCATGGCCCGTTGCATCTCGCCAAACCGGTTGACGCCCCGCGATATGTTGTAAATGATGACCGGCTTCCATTTACCGCCAATAATTCCGCTCGTCAGCGTAACCGGACACCGGGTCTCCGAAAATTTTTTTAGCGAAGTATCGACTTCGACAGGCTCCATAGTTTCCATTCGTACAATAGTTTCTATTTAGGAACTAAGCAACAAATAAGTGATTACTTGACAAATGTAAACTATTGACGCAACCTTTGCAAAAACAAAATACTAATTGGTATGTATGTAATCACTGGCGCGAGCGGCAACACCGGCAAACGGGTTGCCCTCCAATTACTCGAAGCGCAAAAGTCCGTCACCGTCATCGGGCGCAGCGCCGAACATCTGCAGGACCTGGTCGACAAAGGGGCCAAAGCGGCCATCGGCTCACTGGAAGATGAAATGTTTCTGAAGAATACGTTCCAGAACGCTACAGCGGTCTACGCCCTGATCCCGCCAAATTACGCCGTCGATGACTTTACGGGGTATCAGCGCCGCGTGGCCGATAATCTGGTGGCGGCCATCGAAGCAGGCGGTGTTCAAAACGTGGTGACACTAAGCAGTTTCGGGGCGCATCTGCCCGACACCAGCGGCGTAGTCAAAGGGCTGGCTTACATGGAAAACGCCTTCCGCCGATTGACCAGCGTCAACGTGCTGAACCTGCGGGCGGGCTTTTTCTTCCAGAATCTGTTCGGTAATATCGGTATCATCAAACAGGCCGGTATTCTCGGCGGATTTCCGTTCAAAGGCGATCAGCCGCTGGCTCTGGTCCACACCAACGATATCGCCGACGTGGCCGCCCGCCGCCTGCTTGCCCTGGACTTTACGGGGCAAAGCCACATCTTCGTTGCCGGACCACGCGACCTGACATTTGAGGAAGTAGCGCAGATTTTGGGTAAAGCAACCGGAAACGAAAGCCTGCCCTGGGTGAGTTTCTCCTACGAGCAGGCGCGGGAAGGCATGCTACAAATGGGTCTGAAACCTTCAATGGCTGATGCCTACGTGGAATTCTGCCAGCGGGTGAACGACGGGCAGCTTCAGGAAGGCTTCGTACGGAATGCTGAAAACACGACGCCAACGACGCTGGAGGAGTTTGCGCAGAACGAGTTTGCTCCGGCGTATCGGGCAGCGGAAGAGGTTCCGGTATAAACGTAGCAATTCCCTTTTCAACAATGCTACATGGATGCCATCGCCCGGAGCGGTCCGTCGCACGGCGATGGCATTCGTCGTTTTTAATCCGCCTATCCACTTATTCCGGCCATTAGTCAATTAAGCTGATATTCAGGAATCAAACGGGTTTACTTCGTTGTTGCCTTCTGTAACCCGGAAAGTCTTTCCGGGTCTGCCGGAGGCAGAATTAGTTTGTGCTTCGCACAGCCCGGAAAAGCATTCCGGGTTACAACAGCATCCCATGAGCATCCTACGCGTCGAAAACCTGACCAAAACCTACCAGAGCGGCGGCCGCACACTGACCGTACTCGATACCGTTAACTTTGAGCTTCAGCCGGGCGATACGTTCTCCATCGTCGGGCCGTCGGGCAGCGGCAAAACCACGCTGCTGGGCCTGTGTGCGGGCCTTGACCGGGCTTCGTCGGGCAGTGTTCACCTTAACGGCATCCGTCTCGACACGCTGAGCGAAGACGAGCGGGCCGCTGTCCGGAACCAGTACGTCGGGTTCATTTTCCAGAATTTTCAGCTTTTACCGACCCTGACGGCCCTCGAAAACGTGATGGTGCCGCTCGAACTGCGGGGCGAGAAAGGGGCGGCCCGCACCGCCCGCGACCTGCTCGAACGCGTTGGGCTGGGGCAGCGCAGCCACCATTATCCCACGCAGTTGTCGGGCGGCGAACAGCAGCGGGTGTCGCTGGCGCGGGCGTTTGCCAACCAGCCCAAAATTCTTTTTGCCGACGAACCCACCGGCAACCTCGACGCCGACACCAGCGCCACGGTCATCGACCTGATTTTTGAACTCAACCGCGAAGCGGGCACCACGCTCGTTCTCGTCACCCACGACCTCGAACTCGCTGCCCGCACCCAGCGCATCATCCGCATCCGGGGCGGAGCGGTGGTAGAAGACAGCCTTAAAGAGCGAAAGAGTGAAAGAGTGAAAGAGTGAAAGAGATTGCGACCACTCTCTCACCGCTGCGGCAGATCACCCAATCGCTCTTTCACTCTTTAAACAATGGACCGTATCATTCCCAAAATACCGACTCCTGCTGCTTCACCCGCCTGGGTGTGGCGCATGGCCTGGCGCGATAGTCGCCGGAGCCGACAGCGGCTGTTTCTGTTCATGGCCGCCATCGTGCTGGGCATTGCGGCCCTGGTTGCCATTAATTCGTTCGGAGATAACCTGGCGCAGAGCATCGACGGGCAGGCTCGTGAACTGCTTGGAGCGGATTTGGTGCTGAGTTCCAACAAACCGATTGGCAAAAAGGAAGCGCCGCTGCTGGCGAAAATTGGCGAAAAGCGCAGCCGCGAGGTGGCGTTTCCGTCGATGGTGTTTTTTCCGAAAAGCGGCGGGGTCCGGCTGGCGCAGGTGAAGGCCGTGGAGGGCGGTTTTCCGTATTATGGTGCCTGGGAAACGCAGCCGACGCAGGCGGCAGACAGCTTCCGACGCTCGAAAGATCGGATTGCGCTGGTGGACGATGCGCTGCTGGTGCAGTTTGGTGCCCGGCCCGGCGACTCGGTGAAAGTGGGCAATCTGACGTTTCGGGTGGCCGGGCGCGTGATGAAAACACCGGGACAAACCGCCGTGACGACCACCGTGGCTCCGACGGTTTTTATTCCGCTGGCCTATCTGGAACAAACCGGTCTGGTGCAGCGCGGCAGCCGGGCGACATACCGTTTTTATTACCAGTTTGCACCGGGCACCGACGTCGATAAGTTTGAGCAGAGTATTTCGGAACGCCTCGACAAGGCCGGTATTAATTCCGACACCGTTTCGGCCCGGAAACGCCAGACGGGCCGGGCCTTTGACGATTTGAAGGAGTTCCTGAATCTGGTGGCCTTCATCGCGCTCCTGCTCGGCTGCGTGGGTGTTGCGAGCGCCGTGCATCTGTACGTGAAAGAGAAAGTAGCGTCGGTGGCGGTGCTGCGGTGTCTGGGCGTCAGCGGTCGGCAGGCGTTCTTGATTTATCTGATACAAACGGCGCTCATGGGTTTTCTGGGGGCCGTGCTGGGAGCCGTCATCGGCTCGGCGGTGCAGTTGCTGCTGCCTGAAGTGTTTGCCGGTTTTCTGCCCGTCGAGGTCGACGTGGCCGTCTCGTGGCGGGCGGTGGCCCAGGGCGTGGGAACGGGTCTGCTGATTGCCGTACTGTTTGCACTGCTGCCGCTGCTGGTCATTCGTAACGTGTCGCCCCTGCGGACGCTTCGGGCCTCGTATGAAGAAGACACCATCCGCCGCGACCCGCTGCAGTGGCTCGTCTACGGCGGCATCCTGCTCTTCATCGCCGGTTTTGCCTGGTGGCAGACTCGCGACTGGAAACTGGCGCTGGGCTTTACGCTGGGGCTGCTGGTGGCCTTCGGGATACTGACGGGTTTGGGACGGCTGCTGATGTATCTGGTGCGCCGGTTTTTTCCCGTATCGTGGAGCTACGTCTGGCGGCAAAGTCTGGCAAATCTGTATCGGCCCAATAACCAGACCCTGATTCTGGTGACGTCCATCGGCCTGGGAGCCTTTCTGATTGCGACGCTGTATCTGACCCAGACACTGCTGCTGAGCCGGGTGCAGTTGTCGTCGAGCGGTAACCAGCCCAACATGGTGCTGTTCGATATTCAGAATGAACAGCAGGCGGGCGTCCGGCAACTGGTCGAGCAGAACAAGCTGCCTATCCTGCAGCAGGTGCCGATTGTGACGATGCGGCTGGCCGAAATCAATGGTCGGACGGTGGAGGCCATTCAGAAAGACACCTCGGCGAAAATTCCCGACTGGGCGCTCACCCGCGAGTACCGCGTGACCTACCGCGATTCGCTGATTGATTCCGAAAAACTCGTAACGGGCAAGCTGCCCCACATGGCGGGTGCCTATCCGCATATTTCCGTCGAGCGGGACTATATCGAACGCCTGAAACTGAACGTCGGCGACACGCTGACGTTCAATGTGCAGGGAGCGCCCATTCCGACCATCGTCGGCGGCACCCGTGAGGTGAACTGGAACCGGGTGCAGACTAACTTCCTGATTGTGTTTCCGAAAGGTGTACTCGAACAGGCACCGCAGTTTCACGTGCTGATGACGCGGGTGCCTAACACGCAGGCGTCGGCCATTTTTCAGCGGCAATTGGTGCAGCAATACCCCAATGTCTCGGCTATCGACCTCGGCCTGATTTTGCAGACCATCGACGAAATTCTGGACAAGATTTCATTCGTCATTCAGTTTATGGCCCTGTTCAGCATTATCACGGGTCTGCTGGTGCTGGGCAGTTCGGTCATTATCAGCAAATACCAGCGGATGCAGGAGAGCGTTCTGCTCCGGACGCTGGGGGCCAGCCGACGGCAGATTCTGCGCATCACCTTCATCGAATACCTGCTGCTGGGCCTGCTGGCGGCGCTGTCGGGCATTGTGCTGTCGGTGTTCAGCACCTGGGCGCTGGCCTATTTCGTTTTTGAAATTCCCTATGCGCCCAATGTGTGGCCGTTGCTGGTCGTCATTGTCGTCGTCACTACGCTGACTATTCTCATCGGCCTTTTCAACAGCCGCGACGTGCTGGTTCGTCCGCCTCTGGAAGTGCTGCGGGCGGAGGCGTGAGGGTAGAATAATACGGTTGAAAAAAGAGAGGATTTTCCCGTTGCCTGCCCGTCTGGTAATGTGCAACTTTGGGATACCCTTCCGATGCGGTCTGGCGATCCGGCGGTCCATCGCACCCGCATCAGCAGGGGAAACTGGTTTCCTCCTAAATCCAACCGATATGATACGCGAAATCAAATTCGACCCGGACGGCGGTCCGCTCTGGATCGTCATCGAGATGCAGGGTCTGTACATCATTACCTACACCTACCAACTCTGGTCGGCCACCGTTGCCGAACCGCCCATTCTGACCGTGCCCATCCGGGTCGGCAGCAATCAGATTCCGCACCCCGACCGTTATCCGGTAGTCAACGATTTCAACCCCACTGAGCCGGTTTCGGCCCATGACGGCCGCATTATCGACGTGCGGTTCTGGGTTAAAAAAGCCGATTCGGATGACGGTTACAACCTGATTGTCACCGTGAAACAGGGGCCAGTGTTTGAGAGCGCCGTCGTGCTGGACGACGACAGCGAGAAGGGCAACGTGGGCAGCCTGTCGGTGAAAGAAGAGTTTGTAACCATCAAACTGGTAGCCGCATGAAAACCCTGCTGTATGGACTGCTGGCGGCAGGGCTGCTGTCGGCAGCAACGGCCCGTGGGCAAAGCGCTCCCGACAGCACACGGACCGACCGCTACCTGCTGGATTTCGTCGTGCCCGACGTGCCCGCTTTCAAGGCCCTCGGCACCGATCCCAGCAACCTGCTCCGACCCGCAGACGTCAAGAAATTTGCCGCTACGCTCACGCCGTTTTACGCGAACCGGGCGGGTGTCATTCCTCCGAATTTCGCCGTGGAGTTTGCCCCCTGGAAACTGGCTTCCAGCCGCTGGACGCTCGGCCAGTACATGAACAGCAGCACCAAACGGGCGCTCTACCGCTCGTCGTTCAGTCTCGGTACGGTCAGCGACACGAGCCGTTTTCCGCGCAAACTGGCGATTGGCTACCGGCTGGCGTTGCTGTCGCGGCGAGCCGACGTGCTTCGGGCGGCGGCTATAAAAAACAACGTTTTCAGCGCTTCCATGAACGCGATGGCGGCGTTTACCAATATTACCAATCATTGGGTAAGCGCCATTGCGAAGCCGCCCATTGGGGAACGCGCTACATATTACCAGAACCATCGAAATGAGTTCAATCAGTTTTTCCGGGGAATAAAAAAGCATCTGGAAGCCTCGCCCGATGCGACGCTGGAGGGTTTATATGCGGCCTACGTGGCTGAACTGAAGCGGCTGAATCCTGATTTTGACGAAACCGAGATTAACGACGGCGTACAGACGTTCGGCGAGCAGGTCGATGCGTTTCTGGAGAACTATAAAAGCGAGAACTGGAACGCGAGCCGTTTCGACCTGGCTCTGGCCTGGGCGGCCCAATCGCCCGACAGCCTGATTACCCGTGCGCAGTGGGCGCTGGCGTCAGCCTGGGCCACGGCAGCGCTGCGAATTCACAAAAACGGGCAGTTGCTCATCGGCGGCAACCTCACCATTCCCCGCCGCGACCCCGCCGAGGGCAATCTTGTGCCGAAGCGCCGGACGGGTTACAACCTCAACCTGCGCTATTATGCCGGTACGCAGGCCGTGCGAGGTTTTGCCGAAACGCAGTACCGCTACCGCAACGCCACGGTCGCCGACGAAAGGCTGCTGCTCAACCTGGGGGCCGAATTTCGGGTGGGCGGCGTGTTCTGGGTGGTCGCCAGCGCTGGTCTGGAAAACGCCCTCAATACTCCGAAACCCCTGAGCCAACTGGTCTCCTCGCTCGATTTGCGCTACTTCTTCAACCGGCCCCAATAAGGCCTGAACCCTCCAGTAATCATAACTATATCCGTTTTTTTAGAAAACGCAGCAGGCCGCGAAGGCAGAAAGCCGCCCGCTGGCTATGAAATCCAGGGACGAAGCCGTATCTTTTCCATCCACTGAAATAGGGGCAAAGACGGCGACAGAACGTATGAGAAAATCAGATCCAGAAACCCTGCAGGCACGTATCCGGGCGGCAAACGAAGGGCGGCGGCCCGAATTGCTGGGGTTGAAGTATGAGGCAATGGCCGAGAGCGCCTATCGGTTCTTCCGGGCCACGCCGACCCTGTTCTACCAGGACTGGCCCATAGCCTCGCTCTGCAAAGGACATCCCGTGTCGTGGGTCTGCGGCGACCTGCACCTCGAAAACGTCGGGTCATTTCGGGCCGACGACGGACTGGTATATTTTGACATGAATGATTTTGAGGAGGCCTTGCTGGCTCCCTGTACTGTCGACGTCGCCCGGCTGGTGACCAGCGTGTTTGTCGCTGCCCCCACGCTTGAATTAAGCCCCGCCGACGCCCGTCAACTGGCTCATCTTTATGTAGAAGCCTACGCAAAGACGTTGCTGACGGGCAAACCCCGCTCCATCGAACGCGAAACGGCCAAAGGCCTGCTGCGGCGTTTTCTACGTCAGGTTGCCGACCGCTCCCCCAAACAACTGCTCGAGCGCTACACGCGGGGTCGGGGCCGAAAACGCCGCCTGAGCCCCGACGGTACCCGGCTGCTGAAGCTGTCGGAAGCAGAAGAAAGCCACCTTCGGCAGTGGCTCGAACCGGTGCTGGATGAGCGCGGACACCGCTTTCAGGATGCAGCATTTCGGCTGGCCGGGACGAGCAGTCTGGCCCTGACGCGTTACCTGGTGCTGGTAGAAACACCTGCCAAAAAACGCCGTCTGCTCGACATCAAGGCCTGTCTGCCATCGGTGGCGGTGCCGCACGTTGGCGTCGACCAGCCGAAATGGCCCACGGAGGCGACCCGCGTGGCAACCCTACAGAACCGGTTGCAGGACGTTCCCCCGGCGCTGCTGCAGCCCCTGGCCGGACCCAACGGCGAAACCTTCGTGCTGCGGTTGGTGCAGCCCCAGGCCGACCGGCTGGACCTGAGCGCCAAACCGGTGCGCCGCCCCGGCAGGCTGCGGAAACTGCTCGAAACGATGGGGCGGCTGACGGCCTCGGCTCATCTGCGCAGCGGGGGACATCAGGGCTCGGCCATTGCCGACGAACTGATGGCGTTTGCCGACAAGAAAGCCTGGAGAGATCCGCTCGTCAAACGGGCCGAACGCTACGCCCACGAGGTGGAGCGGGACTATCAGTTATTCAAAACATTCAGGAAGGAACTGATTCATTCGTGAAAATGCGGTTCTTCCGCGCCGGAACTCAATCATAGTCCGTCTCTCGTTTCGTGTGCCGTTGGTCTTAAATTAAACGGCATTGATCCAGAAGCCAAACTCCCGGAACGTGTCCGCCGTCCACCAGTTACGTGTGAAATACTTCAGATTATTCCGTCCCGCCTGACTCAGCAATGGTATGGTAACCATGCTGCCATTTCTCTTTGCTTTCATCGTACTGGTTTCCGGCACTACGGGGCAGATATGACCCGAACGATTGAGCAGCCGATTCTGAGCGCAGATAATGACGACCAGTCCGTCATTGGCTGCATTCTGCATTTGCGTCAGATCGAAGGTCCGGCTCCAGCCAAACGTAGGGCCGTGTTCTTTCAGCCAGTTATACAGACTGTTGGCATTTAATTCATGTACGGTATGTGCATAAATGGGAGAGACCGGAACGCCCTGTTCCAGCTTCTCCAGGGCTGAAGGCATCCACCATACGCGGGGCAGATAAACGCCCGCCAGAAAGCAGTAATCATAGGCGTAGATGTTGCAGAACGTATTGACCGAGGTGGGTTCGTAACGCTCCTGGTTTTCCACGTCTAACCAGTTGATAATCTGGGTAAGTTCTTCGGCTCTGACGGTCGGTGAGGCCGTTGGTGTCCGGGTTTTCTGACCGGTTTCGTTAAGCGAAAAGGCCCTTCGTTCGGTGCTGCCCCGCACCACCCGTTGGTTGGTGCTCAGATGAACGGGAGCAATGCTGGTCAGGGACGTAGGTGGAATGAAAGCGGTGTCGGGAATTAGAAACGTACTGTTTAAAAAGCCCTCGACCCGGGTTCCGTCCAGCGTAGTCGACACTTTCCACCAAGGCGCCACGTCAGCCTCGGCCAGTTTGGTGACCGGATGTCCCATAGGCAGCACGGCTAATTTAGTGCTGTCTTTCACCACCGGCGCTGAACGAAGATTGAGGCCCTGAGGAGCCTTGTCGCTGATTCGGAATAGCTGCTGTGCCATTGGTCTGTAGGGGTTAAGGGTTTATTAATCAATGGTAAAGGTATTCGTTCTGAACAGATGAAGAAGAGTATCGATGAAAAAAACAAATGACGGTCACCCCGACGCGTCGTTGCCAGGCTCTGATGCGGAGGCAAGTAAAGGATTGATAAACGGACGCTTTTGACAGAAATATCCGGCTTCCCTTTTCCTAAACCCTGCTGATTTGTATGAAACGCTGTCTGATTAGCCTCGTGCTGCTCCCTCTCATGGCCGCTGCCCAGCCGGTACCTTCGTTGTCGGCCTTCCGGACGCCGCCCGCCGCTGCCCGCCCCCGCGTATGGTGGCACTGGATGAACGGCAACATTACCAAAGAAGGCATCACCAAAGACCTTGAATGGATGAAGCGCGTGGGTATCGGCGGATTCCAGAACTTCGATGCCAGTTTGTTTACGCCCTCGGTGACGCCTAAAAAACTGGTGTTTATGACGCCCGAATGGAAAGAGGCGTTCCGGCACACGACCGACCTGGCTAAACGACTGGGGCTGGAAATGGCTATCGCCGGTTCGCCGGGCTGGAGCGTAACCGGCGGTCCCTGGGTTCCGGCCTCCGATGCCATGAAAAAGTACGTCTGGAGCGAAACCCGCGTGACGGGCGGACAGCCGTTTACGGGCAAACTGCCCCAGCCCCCCGCCACAACGGGTAAATTTCAGAACGTCCCCATCGAGTCGGCCAGCCTCATAGGCGGACCGGCGCACGAACTGCCGACCTACTATGCCGATGCCGCCGTTGTCGCCTGTCGTCTGCCAGACACCGAGAAGCCGATGGCCGCATTCAGTCCCCGGGTGAGCGCCAGCGGAGGAACGTTCAATGTCGCCGAACTCACCGACGGCGACTTAGCCAACGCCCGTCTGCTGCCGCCTGTGGAGGTCGGTCAGGACATGTGGATTCAGTATGAGTTCGATCGCCCGCAGACGTTCCGGGCGTTCACCATCGTGGGGGCCAGCGGCGGTGGTCCGCTGGCCGAGTTCAACGGAGCCCCCGACAACCGGAAACTGAACGTAAGCGACGATGGCGTGAATTTCCGCGACGTGGTCGTTATCCGGGGCAGCACGGTGCCCCAGACCACCATGAACATCCCGCCCACCACGGCCCGTTTCTTCCGCTTCACGTTTACGACCCTCCCGCCCCAGGGCAATCCGTTCGCCGCCCTGTTCGGCGGCAGCGCCGCTCCCGGAAAAACCGAAGGCGTACCGGTGGCCGAACTGGTGCTGCACACGACCGACCGGGTCGATTTGTTCGAACAGAAGAGTGGATTCAGTCCGTGGAAGGAAACTACGTCCTCGCTGGTGAAACCCGATGCTGAGGCCATTCCGGTGGCGGACGTGGTGGATCTGACGACGAAAATGAGTCCGGATGGTACGCTGAACTGGACACCGCCGCCGGGAAACTGGGTCATCGTGCGGCTGGGCTATTCCATCACCGGACGCCAGAATCACCCGGCTTCGCCCGAAGCGACGGGCCTGGAAGTGGATAAGCTCGACCCGGTGGCCGTCCGAAACTACATAGACACCTACCTGGACCTGTACCGGGACGCTACCGGCGGCCAGATGGGCGCTCAGGGACTGGAATACATGGTTCTGGACAGCTACGAAGCGGGCCACATGACCTGGACGAAACGTCTGCCGGACGAATTCGCCCGACGACGTGGTTACGCCATAACGCCCTGGCTACCGGTGCTGACGGGCCGGGTTATCGGCAGTGCCGACGCCAGCGAAAAATTCCTCTGGGATTTCCGGAAAACCATCGGCGAACTGATTGTCGACAATCACTACGAGGTAATCGGCGACGCACTGCACGCCCGTGGTATGAAACGGTACACCGAATCGCACGAGGGGGGACGAATCTATCTGGCCGACGGAATGGACGTCAAGAGCCGGGCCGATATTCCCATGTCGGCCATGTGGACGCCGGGCAGCCTGACACCCGGCCCGGATGAGGAAGTCCGCAGTGAGGCCGATATCCGGGAGGCGGCTTCGGTGGCGCACATTTACGGACAGAATCTGGTGGCCGCCGAATCGATGACGGCCTCACGGGAGGCTTTTAGCTGGCATCCTGAAAAGCTGAAACGCACCGCCGATCTGGAACTGGCGTCGGGTCTGAACCGCTTCGTGATTCACACGTCCGTTCACCAGCCGCTCGACGACAAAAAGCCCGGCTTTTCGCTCGGTCCGTTCGGGCAGTATTTCACCCGGCACGAAACCTGGGCCGAACAGGCAAAGCCCTGGGTCGACTACCTGAGTCGTAGCTGTTATCTGTTACAGCAGGGCAGACCCGTGGTCGACGTGCTTTATTACTACGGAGAAAATAATAACATCACCCAGCTATTCACCCGGAAACTGCCCGATGTTCCGGCGGGGTACGCTTTCGATTTTGCCAATGCGTCGGTGCTGAACGAGGCGCTGCGCGTGGAGGGCGGTAAACTCGTCACGCCGGGCGGACAGTCGTACCGGCTGCTGATGCTGGATTCGTCCGCCCGGACCATGACGCTGCCTGTCCTGCGGAAACTGGGCGAACTCGTTGGGGCGGGGATGCACGTGGTCGGAACCAGACCCGAACGGTCTCCCAGCCTGAGCGACGACCCGACCGAATTTGCCCGGCTCGTCAACCAGATCTGGACTAACCCCAGCGTCTCGGTGAAGTCGGCGGAAGTCGTGTTGAACGAGATGGGCATCCGCAAAGACGTGGATATCCAGGGTGCTAAAAACAAAATTCTGTATGTACACCGGCAGGTCGCCGATACCGACATCTACTGGCTCGACAATCGCGGTGAGAATCCGGAGGAGGCTCTGGTCAGCTTCCGGGTGACGGGTAAGGTGCCCGAACGCTGGCATCCTGAGACGGGCCAAACCGAGAAACTGACCTACCAGATTAAGGACGGTCGAACGTATATCCCGCTCCGGTTCGAATCCTGGGAGGCGTACTTCATTGTATTCCGCGACAAGGCAACCGTGGCCGCTTACACCCGGCCCGTCCTGACCGAATCGACCGCTGCCCGGCTCGAAGGTGGCTGGAACGTACGTTTTCAGGAAGGCCGGGGAGCGCCCGCCCAGGCCCGCTTCAGTACGCTCGGTTCGTGGACCGAACATGCCGATCCGGGCATAAAATACTTTTCCGGAACGGCCACTTACGACAACACCTTTGAACTGCCGACGCCTGGTAAACAGGCGACGTACGTTCTTGATCTTGGTGACGTCAGAAACATCGCCGAAGTAGTAGTCAACGGGCGGGCCCTGGGTACGGTCTGGAAGAAACCCTATCGCATCGACATCACCAACGCGCTGAAGACCGGGCGTAATACCGTGCAGGTGCGGGTTACCAACGTGTGGGTGAACCGCCTGATTGGGGATGCGCAGCCCGGCGTGACCAGCAAAATCACCTATACGGTCCTGCCATTCTATCGGGCAGATTCACCGCTGCTGCCATCGGGGCTGCTCGGGCCGGTGCGTGTACTGGCCGCTACACCGGCTCAATCGGCAGCGCAGCGGTAAGGCGGAACGTCCCGTTTGCCGTCTGTTCATTCATTCCGCAGTTCGGCCCGGCTTTGCTGAAGAAAGTCTTCTTTGGCTTGCCGGGCTTCCTGTTCCTGCGTGGCCTGCTGCTGTCGTTCTGCCTCCGCACTGGCTTTCAGAACCGCCAGAACCTGCTGTTTCTGCCGCTGTTTTTCGGCAAACGCCTCCTCAATCAGACGCAGTAGAGGCTGGTGCCGGACGAGGTCCGTTTCCGGTACGGCCACTTCGTTAACGGCTAATGCAACGAGCTGACGGTTGGTCACCTTCAGGTAATAGTGGTTGCCACGGTCGTCCTGCACAATCATTTCCCGGTTGGCCTTGTCCTGATTGCTGTCGATAAACCGGATACTGGTAAAGTTTCTGTCGGTACTTATCGACGGCTCAGGCGTTATCGCGGGTTCCGACGGGACGGCAGGGGAGGGCCTTCGCTCAGGCCGGGCCGGGATTCGGGTGGCGGGTGGATGTTTCCGGGATAAACCAGGTGTCCGTCTGGTGACTACCAATCGGACCGGAGCGACAGTGGGTTTTGCGGAAGCTAATGGGGCGCTGTACTGTGTTACGTTGGAGGCTGGCCGGGAAATCATCAGAAGAGCCAGGATTAGAAAAAGACCGGCTGCTAACGCAAACTGTTCTCTCCAGTTCATTCGCCGGTTTTCCATCGTCACCATCCGCCGGAGCCGATTTACCAGTGGATGGCCCCCCAGCCCCAACAGTGCTGCCGATGCGGGCCGGACATCCTGGAACGCCAGCAGGGCCTCTACGTAAGCGTTTTTGCCGGGTAACTGAGCCAGCGCCAGGGAATCACAGCAGATTTCGCGTTCTTCCCGGATCAGCGAGGATATCCACAACAGGCCCGGATTGAAGAAAAAAAACGCTTCAAGACCGGTTTGCAGCAGATTCATCAGGTAGTCGCGTCGCCGGATGTGGGCCAGCTCGTGCCAGAGAATCGCCTCAATCTGTTCGGGCGGTAACTGAAAAATCAGACTAAAGGGCAAGACGATGACCGGCCTGAACAGACCCACCGTTACGGGGATGTTGACCCATTTCGACTGCCGGAGCGCAACAGGCCTCCGAATGCCCAGCGTTTCTGCGAAAACCTTCACCCTGTCGCTCCACTCCTGACTCAGCGGAGAGGCATTGTGGGAACGGATGCGGTGAATGTAATAGACCCCCCCCGTCAGTTGCAGACTTTTTACCACAAAAACCAGCAGCCAGATCGTGAAAATCCAGCCCGACTGCTGATTGACGAACTGAATGAGACGTTCGATTGTCAAGCCGTGTTCAATCGCACTATCCTGAGCCGGGCTATGCGGAAACAGAACGGAAGCCAGCGGTGCTTTACCCAGGTGATGCCCGCCGCCCCGGACCGAACACTCCAGATAGAAAACGACGCCCATTAGCCCTGTAAAAATCATCAGGACAGCGCATAGGAGCTGATAACGCAGTTGGGCGGCTGTTCTGCGGGTGGCGGCCATCACCAGACCCGCCAGACTCGCCGTGAGCAACCCAATCCAGAGCGAATGCACCAGCATCCAGCAGATGACCTGAACAAACGACCCGGAGAACCAGTGATTTATGAAAGAAGTTTCCATACGGCTACTGGGTCTGATCCAGTTTTTTGACCAGTTCCTGAATGGTTTTCATTTCGCTGGCCGAAAGGCTTTTATTGCCCACCAACTGCATCATCAGACGGCCCGCCGACCCGTTGAAGAGCGTATCGACTACCCGGTCGAGCAGCAGGCCTTTGGTTTTGGACTCTTCCACCACCGCCCGGTAAACGTGCTTCATCTGGCTTTCATCTTTTGTCAGAAAGCCTTTTTCGACCATAATCTGCATCAGCTTCAGCGTAGACATGTAGATTACCTTCCGTTTATGCTGGTTGAGATGGTCGTTGACGAAGCGGGCGGTCGATGGCCCGAACTCCCACAGTATCTGCAGGATTTCCAGCTCTGATTTGGTTGGCTCGCCGGGGCTTCCGGCAGCGCTCTTCGCTTCTTTCATAAAACAAACCTAAGAACTTTTTCTTAATAAAGGTAAGAAATGCTTCTTATGTTGATTGATTTTCCGTACACTTGCTGAAGGATCTGGTTCTCTGCGATTTAAACATAAGAAATATTTCTTATCTGGCCTGATTTTTTAACTCTTATTATTCTGTTTATCAACGATTACTCTGCAACTACTATGCGCTCGAATACGCTTCCAAAAGTAACGACAGTGCTGGCGCTGCTGCTTGCGTTCAGCCACACCGGCTTGGCTCAGCGCCCCGAAATCGCCCGCATCGACTCCTTCATGACGGCGCTGGCGACGCATGGCCTGTTCCACGGCGGCATTCTGATCACCGAGCAGGGGCGAATCATCTACGAGCGGTCTGCCGGGTATGCCAATCGTCACCGGCAGATTCCCCATACCGACACGACACGGTTCAATCTGGCCTCGCTCTCCAAGCCCTTCACCGCTCTGGCCGTTCTGCAACTGGTTCAGCAGCGAAAGCTGAAACTGGAGGATGCGTTCGTGAGCTATTTTCCGGATTTTCCTTACCCGACGGTAACTGTCCGGCACCTGCTGACGCATACCTCCGGCCTGCCGATTCTGGAACGACAGGAAGACGACTACATCCAGGCTCATCCCGACGAGCGGATCAGCAACCGGCAGGCATACCAGCATCTGGTTGAACGGAAGAGTCCGCTGCTCGTTCCGGTCGGCGACAACTGGCGGTACAATAATATGAACTATGTGCTGCTGGCAATGCTGGTTGAAAAGGTGAGCCGGCAGTCGTTTGCGGCTTACCTGAAACAGCACGTGTTCAAACCCGCCGCAATGCAGGCCACCTACGTTCGGGAGGCCACGATGCCTAACACGGTCCGCTATGTTCGCCCGACTTTTTACACGACCCGGTATCAAAATGTCGATTCGGTGGACCACCGGCAGCATTTTACCTATTATAATCTGGGTGATCTGACCGGGCCTAATAATGTTGTGAGTACACTGCGGGACTTAGCACGGTTCGAACAGGCGTTTTTCTCCGGAAAACTGTTGAGCCTAAATCTCGTAAACGCGGCGCTGACGCCGGTGGCGCTGAACAATGGCAAGCCGTTTCGGATGGGCAGCAGTACGCGCTCCTACGGCATGGGCTGGAACGTCTACGAGAGCAAAAATGAGCCGGTCAATCACTACGTTTACCACGATGGCCGGATTGTGGGACTGACTACCTTTCTACATCATAACCTCACCCGGCAACAAACCATTGTGTTCTACGACAATGCCGACGGCAACCCCGTTCAGGTGATGGTGTCGGTTTCCAACCTGCTGAATGGTCAGGCTCCGCTGAAGGTCCAGATGAAGCAGTCGCTCGTCAGGGTCTATGGCGAGGCGCTGGTGGCAAAAGGCCCGGATTATGCCGCGAGCCGATTCAATGAGTTAAAGGACGATACGACCCGATATTACATGGACGAACTGGAGATGAATCGCCTGGGTCTGGAACTGCTGCAGGCCCGCTTCGCCGGTCATAACGAATTCGCCCTGGAAGTTCTGAAACTGAATACCTTACTCTATCCCAAAAGCGGCAATACCTACGACAGCTATGCCATTGCACTGGCGCAGAATGAACGCAGAGAGGAGGCCATTGCCATGTACCGAAAATCCATTGCGCTGTCGCCCGGCAACGAAGACGGCAAAAAAGCGCTTCAGAAACTTCTGGAAAACTAAGGCGGCGGTATCGTAACCCAGACAGAATACCCGTCCAGAGTCGTACAAAACCTGTCCGTTTGTGGACAATCTGATTGACACGTTTGAAATTAAAAGGCCGTTTCCATACGAAAAACGGCCTTTTCTGTTTCTGGTCAGGTATTTGTTATACATATACATAACTAATTGATGTATATGAAAGGGACGTATCTGGGCGAGTTTGAGGAAGTCGTACTGCTGGCGGTGGCGATCCGGAGCGGCGACGCCTACGGGGCAGCTATCGTTACGGAGATCGAAAGCCAGATGCGGCGGTCGGTCAACCTCGGTGCGGTGCATTCGGCCCTGTACCGGCTTCAGGAGAAAGGGCTGGTTACGTCCGCAATGGGCGGGATGACGTCTGAGCGCGGTGGCCGCCGGAAACGGTTGTACTCCGTCACGGGAGCCGGGCGGCGGGTGCTGGAAGAAATCCGGCAACTGCGGAATCAGATGTGGGACGCCATTCCCCAAACGGCCTGGTCATGAACACGCCCACCCCGCCACCGCCTCGCCTGGCTACCCGCCTGCTGCGCTGGTTCTGCGCCCCACACCGACTGGAGGAGATGGAGCAGGACCTGGATGAACTGTTTCAGGAGCGTATCCGGACAATAGGCCTGCCGGGGGCGCGGAGCCGCTACTGGCGGGACGTGCTGAGCCTGCTGCGGCCTGAATTTATCAAACGGCAACCCGCCCCAACCTCTCACCCAACTCATATGGACATGGTACGGAATTACGTCAAAATCGCCTGGCGCCATCTCGCCAAAAACAAAGGAGTCTCCGCCATCAACATTGGCGGACTGGCCGTAGGCATGGCTGTCGCGCTGCTCAACGGCCTGTGGCTCTGGGACGAATTCTCCTTCAATACCTACCACGAAAACTACGACCGTATTGCCCAGGTGCTGACGAGCGGAACGGACGAGCGCGGGGCGTTTGTGAACAAAGCCCAGCCTTATCCGCTGGCAACGGAACTGAAGACGAACCACCGGCGGCATTTCGACCATCTCGTCATGGCCTCATGGGTGCAGGACCATATTCTGTCAGCCGGGGATACCAAACTGACGCGGACCGGTCAGTTTGTTGAGCCGGAAGCGCCCGAAATGCTGACGCTGAATATGACCCACGGCAGCCGCACGGGTCTGAACGACCCTCATTCGATTCTGCTTTCCGCATCCACTGCCCGGGCGCTTTTCGGCGATGCCGACCCCATCGACCGGATGGTCCGTATCAATAACCGGCTGGCAGTTACGGTAACCGGCGTTTTTGAGGATTTGCCGCACAATACGGAATTCCATAGCATCAATTTCTTTGCTCCCTGGGCGTTGTGGCTGACCGACAACCCCTGGATTCAGGAGCGGGCCGTGCAGAACTGGAGCAATCATTTTCTGCGGATTTACGCCCAGATTAAGCCCGGAACATCATTTGAGCAGGTATCACAGCAGATCAGGGACGCCGAGCTGAACAACATCCGGCAGCTCGAAGGGTTACAGGAGCAGGCAGCAACCCAGCCGCAGGTGTTTCTTCAGCCGATGCGTCAATGGCATTTATACGGTAATTTCAAACGGGGAATCCTCGATGAAGAGCCCGTTCGGATGGTGTGGCTTGTGGGGACCATCGGGCTGTTTGTGCTGCTGCTGGCCTGCATCAATTTTATGAATCTGAGTACGGCCCGTTCCGAAAAACGGGCGAAGGAGGTGGGCATCCGGAAGGCGGTCGGGTCGCAGCGCAGCCAGCTTATCAGCCAGTTTTTCAGTGAGTCGTTCGTGGTCGTGCTGCTGGCCTTCGGGCTGGCGCTCGTGCTGGCCTGGCTGTGGCTGCCGTGGTTCAACCAGATTGCGGCCAAAGAAATCCGGATGCCTCTGACGAAGCCCTGGTTCTGGGGTGCAGGTCTGGCCTTTATTCTGCTGACCAGCTTTCTGGCGGGGAGCTACCCGGCCCTGTATCTGTCGTCGTTCCGACCGGTCAGGGTGCTGAAAGGGCTGTCGACGCCGGTTCGGATAGATCGGCTGACGGTACTGCCTCGTAAGGTGCTGGTCGTCATTCAGTTCGCCGTTTCGGTTTCGCTCATCACAGGCACCATTATCGTTTATCGGCAAATTCAGCATGCCAGAAACCGACCGGTGGGCTACGACCGAAACGGGCTGCTGACGCTCGAAATGCGATCCGATGACTTCGCCGGAAAATACGATCTGCTGCGAACGGAGTTAAAGAAAACGGGGGCCGTAATCGAGATGTCGGCGTCGATGGGTAAGGTAACCGAAGTGGGATCCGGCAATGGCGGGTTTGCGTGGCGTGGCAAAGATCCGGCGTTTGAAGACGATTTCGGTACGCTCACCGTTACGCCCGAACACGGCAGAACCGTAGGCTGGCAGTTTCTGGCAGGGCGTGACTTTTCCAGAGACTTTGCTAGTGATTCAGCCGGGATTGTCATCAACGAAACGGCGGCCCGCTACATGGGGCTGAAACACCCGGTGGGCGAACCCGTCTCGTGGACCTTCAATGGCAGAAAACTGATGGATTATAAAATCCTGGGCGTCATCCGGGACATGGTGATGGAGTCGCCCTACGAACCCATCAAACCAACGATTTTCTTCATTAAGGGACACGTCGGCGTCAACTGGCTGAACCTGCGCATCAACCCCGCCGTCAGCGTTCAGGAAGCCCTGCCGAAAATTGAAGCCGTGTTTGGAAAAATCGTTCCCGCCGTTCCGTTCGATTACCGCTTTGTGGATCAGGAGTATGCCCTGAAGTTTGCGGCGGAAGAACGCATCGGTACGCTGGCGGCTTTTTTTGCCACCTTAGCCATTTTTATTTCGTTTCTGGGCCTCTTCGGTCTGGCTTCGTTCATGGCCGAGCAGCGGACGAAGGAAATTGGCATTCGCAAAGTGCTGGGCGCTTCGGTATTCAACCTCTGGCAGTTGCTTTCGCGGGATTTCGTGGTGCTGGTGCTTATCGCTTTCCTGATTGCGACTCCGACAGCGTATTACGTTCTGAATGGCTGGCTTCAGAAATATACCTACCGCACGGAACTGTCGTGGTGGATATTTGCTCTGACGGGTGCTGGCGCTGTGGCTGTGACCCTGCTGACGGTCAGCTTTCAGGCTATCCGGGCCGCCCGAATGAATCCGGTCAGGAGTCTGCGCATGGAGTAGGCCGGAGTTTTCGGTAAGCCAGCACTGGGAACCAGCTCAAAATCACCGAAGTCCGTGACCGGAAAACACGGACTTCGGTGATTTTTTTGTTCCGGCATCTGCGGAGTTTTGCACCGACAATATCGTCACGTTTCTAAACAACAAAATAATGAATCCAAATCAGGCATTATGGGAAAAAGGCGACTTTACGCGTCTGGCCGAAACCATGCGGGAAAGCGGCGCCGCGTTGATTGCCCAACTCGGTATTACCGATAAACTGAATGTTCTTGACCTGGGCGGCGGCGACGGCACCACCGCCTTACCGGCAGCCAGACTGGGTGCCCGCGTTCTCTGCGTCGACATCGCCCGCAATCTGGTGGAGGCCGGTAATCAGCGGGCCAAAAGCGAAGGGCTGACCAACTGTAGGTTCCAGCACGGAGATGCCACCGATTTGAAGGATCTGGAGGATCATACGTTTGACCTGGTCGTGAGCATCTTTGGGGCCATGTTTGCCCCCAAACCCGTCGAGGTGGCCCGCGAGATGGTGCGGGTAACCCGTCCGGGGGGGCGCATCGTGATGGGCAACTGGATTCCGGGGGACCCCACGCTGGTTGCCCAGATTCTGCGCATCAGCTCGGCCTACACCCCGCCGCCGCCGGAGGGGTTCATCAGTCCCATGCTATGGGGCGTGGAGAGCCACGTCATCGACCGCTTCGGCCAGGCGGGCATACCTCAGGAGAACATCTCCTTCGAACGGGCAACCTATACGTTTCAGACGCCGTTTCCTCCGTCTGAATTCATAGCACGTTTCAGAAATTATTATGGTCCTACCATGAATGCCTTCGAGGCTGCCGAAGCCAACGGGAAGGCCGGAGAACTGCAGCGGGATCTGGAGGCGCTGTTTGCCAGTCAGAACCAGAGCCCCACGGGGGAGACGACCCTGATTCCGGCCACTTATCTGCGGGTAACGGTGAATCGCTGACGTGGCGACAGGTCGGGGGTGAGCGATTCCGCCGTGATCAGCCATGAGCCAAAGGGGAGGTGCGGCGGATACGGGAATTTTCCCGTTGCTTCTCCACCAGATTCCGTTCATCTTTGTCACTGCTGCCCCCTAAACCACCTTTCGCTTATGAAATTACTGAACTATCCCTCAGACATTAACCAACCGGAGAAACCCCTCGTTGCCGAACAGGATACAATTCGCATTCTCATTGGTCTGCTGGGTTTTCTACTGCCCATTCTGCTATGGACAGGCCTTTACGGCTACACGGGCCACACCCGCCCTCTAAGCTCTATCAGCCACTATTTTTACAGCCGCATGAACAGTGCTTTTATTATTACTCTGGGTGTGCTGGCGGTGGTGCTGTTGGTCTACAAAGGCAAAAAAACGGAAGATTTCTGGTTGTCCACGGCGGCGGGGGTGTTTGCGCTGGGGGTAGTTCTGCTGCCGACGAATGTAGGCTATCCCGACGTGGGTCAACTGCCGACGTATTATGTCACATTCATTCAGGACAATCCTCTGCGCAACACGGTGCATTTCGTCTCCGCCGCCATCTTTCTGGGGTGTTTGGCCGTGATGTCGTTCTGGCGCTTTCCGCAGGCCAATTCCTCCGACGAGCAACCGAAGCCTCTGGACAGGTTCATGTATCGATTTTGTGGCGTAGTCATGCTGTTGTCCATGCTGGTGATCCTTCTGGGCATAAACGGCATCCTACTATCTGAAGAATGGTTTAACCGGCATCAGGGCATCTTCTGGGGAGAAGCCGTTGCGGTCTGGGCGTTTGGGTATTCGTGGCTGCTGAAGGCCGGGTTTTTCTCCAAAACCGTAGCGCTCTTCACGGGCGATGCACATCAGGGCGCGGTTGCCTGATGCAGAGGTTTCTGGCAGGTCAGGGTGCTTTCCGCAGCGCTGATTCCTCTGAATATGGGGTATGGCACTGTCAGTTCGGAACTACAAATGAAAGGGCAGGCGGAGAAGTTGCGTTGACGTTTGGAAACCGCCGTAAACCCGTCTCCGGATCGACATACTGATTACTCTGAAACGAGTCTCCGTAGGCACGTACGTAAACGGTCTGACCTGCTTTAAAGCCTGCCTTCAGTAGCGCATTTTTAGAAAATCCACTCAGGGCATTATTGCTGAGCAGTGCGGTCAGGGGAGAAGCGTAGGTATAATTTGTGCTGGAAACGGTAGGCTCCGTACTCAGAAAATGGCGTATGTAAGCCCGGCTGGCAGAGGAAGGGGCCGGACTGATCGTCGCCCGAAACGTTACGCCACTGCCATCAGTTTGAGTGCTGTCACCGGCGTAGGTGTTGCCCGCCAGGGTGAAGGAGGTTATGGAAGTTGTCGACTGTTTACCTAATTGAACGACACGGGGGAGACTTGAGGAGTCGCCCGGCGCTGTGCCGTCGGTGTGCCGTAGTCCAAACAGCCGATACGTACCGATGCCTTCTTTGGTAAACGACAGAGTGTAGGTACCATAAGGCAAATTGCCGAATACGTAGTCTCCCGTACTATTGGTCGTGGCGCGGATACCCGCCTGCCCATCGATAGTAACCGCAACGCCGCCGTGGTCGGAGAGGACATTGGTTTTATCGTCCCATAGCTGAACACTTCCGTTCAGATTTCGGGCGGGCAGCGCTTCCGACACGGGGCTATCCTGACAGCCCTGTAACAAGGTCGTTCCCAATAACAGGACGATGAAGGCAGGAATGAACGTCACAGATTGAGGTGCAGAACCAGACGCTGCAGCGCGTAGGGCAGGACCTGCACGATAACATCGGCCAGTTGCTGACGCTGACACGCCTGCATCTGAACGTCACTGAGGAGATGCTGCCCGAAGGCGATATTCAGAAACAGATCATGATCGCCGGTGAGGTGCTTAACCAGAGCATCACGGAGGTGCGGGCCCTGACGAAAAGTCTCGATGCCGATTTTGTCAAAGATTTTGGCCTGGTGGAAGCTCTGACTTCGATGCAGAGGAGGTCATGAGCCGGGAGATGGCCGAGTCGGGGGCCGGTCTGCGCAATGTGCAACATCGTATCGAACTCATTGGCGGCACCAGCCACGTCAGGAGCAGCCCCGGCGAGGGAACGGAGGTTCAGACTCAGGTCAACAGAAGTTAAGTTTGATCTCCTGTCACTTTTAATACTTACACACGTTGGAAACCCCATCCCCCAGAATCAGATTGGGTTTATCGAAAAGCCGAGACGAACCGTCCATATATTGCACCTTGATTTGGGTAATCTTCACGCAGTCGATGGTTTCGTTGTACCAGACTCGCTCGAACGACCATTTTGCCTCACTCCATTGCTCGACGGGACCGATTCCCTGAAGAGTAACCGGCTTCAGACCATGGATATAATCGCCGGTGCGGTCGCCCACGGCGTTGTATGCCACCAGTGTAAACCAGACGTATTTAATTTTTTTCTTCGCTGGGTTTATTATGGTGAAGTTAACCTCCACCGCTCCGGTGACATCGTCGGGTTCATAAAAACTCCAGTCAGACAGCAGTAGCCCCTGCTTGGTGTAACTCTCCAACTTTTTCAGTGCAGCAACCGCTTCCCGACGTCGTAACTCTTTGAGCGTTTGGGCTGTTTTCTGGGCAACCTCCATGCGGATGAAGCCCCCTTCATTTCCCCTTGTCCGCAGATAATTCAATTTGTCATCCGTCATAAAAGCGTCCATCAGTGGAATGTACCCAGACAATGTATCGTCAATGACAAACAGATAATCGGTCGCATCACTGATTAGGGAGACAACGGCAACCGTTTCTCTCTCATGGTACTGTTTAAGTTGGTCCGAGGCCAGACTGGTCGATTGATAAAGGGCGGTCGCATTTTTAATAGCGGCTATAAATACGGTCGAATCAGAGATGACTTTCTCCTCCTGCGACCAGGCGGTAAAAGAAATTGATAGAAAAAACAGGAGTGATAAACGTCTTTTCATATAGGTATATCAATAACAAATCTTACAGGGCACGTAGCCGAAGTTCCTGGCTTCGCTGACCGATACCCGGCTTACTTCCGACCGGCAGCGGTTCAGCCCCCGGCATTCATAACTGTGGTAGGCATAAGCGCTTCGGCTCTGGCAGATGAGCACTTGTGCTTCACGAGGTATTACTTTCTTTTTCTTCTTCTGCTGCTGATTGTACTGGGTTCGGGTCTGGCCGGAGGGCTGGGCTGTCTGCGCCGGTGCCGCATAGCTGATCAGCAGGCACAGCACGAGGATAAGATGACTTCTCACGGTTTAGTCGGTGACAGCTTTGACGTAGACGTAATTAACCTGGCCCGTACCGTTATTGAAAATCATGATTTCGTGGATTCCGTTAAACTCCTCCCAACGTTTGACATTGTTGTTGCTGAAAGACGGCTCAGCTACCGGTAGGCCGAGTAAATCCACCGATGCCTGTTCAAACGGGATATCGGAGAGATTATTTACGGTTATCCAGTCCGCTTTACGATTCATGAAGACAATAGCGTATTTCTCATTCTGGTAAAAGACCTTATCGCAGGGAGTCGGTTTGCAGGGGGTTCGGCTGGGCGAGACCTTTTCGGTCTTGTCTTCTGAACCAAGTAAATCTTTGACTTCTTTTCTGGACTTGCCAATTACCTCGCTGATGCGAACGACCACCGGGTTAGCAACCGTTTCTTTCTTATTGCTACAGCCCCATAGACAGCAGGCATTCAGGGCAATTAATAAACCGACTGCTCTCTTCATAACGTGTAGATAGATGTTCTATTGAGTTGCCCTCCCAAACCTGCTCATGGCAGTGTATCTTGATTTGTTCATAAATCTACGGCAGATCGTACAATAAACTTATAGCAATAGTCTGTTTTTTGCACTCATTTAGTAAACGGCAATACAGGCAGAGACAGGGTGATGGACCTGTTTATGAGGCGATTGACGTAAAGGTCTGCGCGTTTGCCGGGGTGTGTCGGGTCAGTTCTTGTAGGATGAAGTTTCGTGGCTGGTTCGCCAACCAATTATTTATGCTATTTTGAGCCAACGAATGTATCCGCTCCGTTGAGACAATCATGATTCCGCAGGCTAAGCTACTCCGCGTTTTCAAGCTCATTCGGCTCCTGAACGAGCATCCTGGCCGTACCATTCAACAATTAGCCAGTGCGCTGGACATGTCGGAGCGCACGGTCTATCGCTACGTCGAGTTTCTGGATGCCGTCGGGTATTCCATCGATACAAATCCCGCAACGAAGCGTTTCTTCCTGTTCGGACAAAGCCCTGCCCGGCCTGACGCCTTTACCGAAGAAGAAACCGATCTCATCCGACAGGCGCTGGCTGGCATTCCGGTTTCCAATCCCCTGCAAGCCAGCATCCGGCAGAAACTATTTCTCAGCAGCAGTCTTCTGCCGCTGGCCGATGGTCTTGTCGACCTGCACCAGAGTCAGATGGTCAGTCAGTTGGTCGGCGCCATTCGCCGGAGAGTTCAGGTAAAACTCATCCGCTACCATTCCGTCAACGCCGTCAACATCAGCGACCGGCTGGTGGAACCGCTCGAACTTACTTACTTCGCTGGAGGCTTACGAACCGGCAACTGAAGCGGTAAAGACCTTCAAAATAAGCCGAATCGAGGGAGTGGAGCCTACCGAAGTTTCCTGCGTTTATCTGGCGCGGGATGAAATAAACGACCTGTTCAACTGGTCGGGGCCCCGGTGGCTGGCTGTCACCCTGCACCTGACAGACCGGGCCTACCGGCTGCTGATTGAGGAACATCCCGCCCCCGGCCCGAAACGTTTGAACGACCACAGGAGCCTGTGTTTCGCTACGGCTGGAAGGGCGCGGTGCGGGATTGGCGGGGCGTGGGGCGGTTTGTGCTGGGTCTGCCCGGCGAAATCGAGGTCGTTTCTCCGGACGAGTTCAGAAACTATTTACGACAGCGGTGCCGTGAATTCAATCTGTGACACAAACTGACAACGAAACCGTTTTACTTCGCTTTACGAATTAACCGATTCACTCATGCAGTTCCGTCTGATTTTAAGCTGCAAACCGGGAGCCACCCTCATACCGTTCAACTATAACTATCGGCTGAGTGGCTTTCTGTACAATGTGCTGGCCGGGGCCGATCAGAAGTATGCTCATTTTCTGCACGAGCAGGGCTATGCGGCGTCGGCGACGCGCCGCTTCAAGCTCTTCACCTTCTCCGACCTCAACATTCCCGATTATCGAATCGACGTTGCTGCCGGTGGCATCCGCGTAAATTCGTCGGGAGTCGAATGGCTGGTGTCGTTTTACATCGATGCGGCGGCCCAGCATTTCATCACCGGGTTGTTTCGGGACCAGCGCTGCGTGATTGCGAGCCCGAACCACCGGGCCGAACTGACGATTGAGCGGGTGGAGGCTCTTCCGGTGACGGTCGGGGCCGACACGGTCCGGCTGCGGACGCTTTCGCCGCTGGTAATAGGGGAGAAGGATAGCCGGGGAATGGACCAGTATCTGCATCCGGACGACGACCGCTTCGGGCCGTTGCTGGCGGCCAATCTGCTGGGCAAGTGGCAGAGTGTGCAGGGGGCGGCGGTGGGCGGCCTGGGGGCTTCGTATACTGAAGCCGACGTAGGCTACCGGCTGTTGCCGGGCCGAACGCCCCGCTCCCGCCTGCTGACCATCAAGGAGGCCTCCCGCGCACAGACCCGTCTGCGGGGCTGGTATGGCTTCGAATTTGAGCTAAGCGGCCCGCCTGAGCTTCTGGAACTAGCCCTGCTGGCGGGCGTGGGCAGGTATAATGCGGAAGGATGTGGGTGTGTGGGGGTGGCGTGAGGCGAGAATCAATATTATTTCAATTCCATGCAAATACGATTATGAAAGCAAACTATTATCTTTGCACACAACTGGCTGGTAGGCTTGTTTCCATAACTCAATCCATATTGGGGGTTGCCAGTATTGGCACGGGAGCAGGAGGATCGACCAGTTTTCAATTAAAAAGAGAACGGAACAGCCTGCAAGCTATCCCGTTCGTAGTAAAGCGTTTTTTACTTCTTCTTCTCGAAGAAATGAAACACTTTACCTTTTCGGAGATAGATTTTCTTGCCCTTGCTCGCGAGGTAACGGCGAAAACCCTCCCCTTCTTCGGGCTGTCTCTTGCCCATAGTTTGAAAGCGGTTAGTGGTGAAACATTCCGTGCTTTAACGGACCACGGCCTGTCCTTAAGCCTGACTGCGCCAACAGTCAGGCTTATTCTTTTGATTCCAGCACCGGTACGACTAAAGAGTTTATTCCCTTATATGATTTCAATTCCATATGAGCTGGATGGTCAAGATGTACTATGCCCGCAAGGAAACTATATTTTCTTGAAATCGTTGCATATCTATGAAAAATTTTTCTTCTTACACTGAAGTTTATCACTTATATGCGGAGCAGAATTAAAAATCCTTTAACTGAACCCACTGGAGACCCTTTTGCGGATGTCGGTGGATACGTCATAAAGGCTTTGTGGGAAGAACCCAGATATCGTGATAAGAGCATTCTGGAACTGATTGAGTACATAACAAATGTCTACATCAGCCAATGGAATAGCAATCTACACGCTTTCTTTCTTAACTCCAAAATCACGCAGCCTGCCTTTGACAGTCAGCGGAAGTTGCAGGAGACGATGGCCTATTACCGGAGTCTGGTAGATGAGACGGCACCTTACAAAGAAGGTCACTGCCGAATATCGGGAAGGAAAACCAAGTTGTTCGCGGCTGGACGTGATAACCACATTCTGTCAGGTTCCAGTACGTTTGTCAACTTTCATCATGGTTTTGAAAGTGGTCTTTATTTATCGAAGGAGGTAATTATTCGCTTCTTCTTTGTGCCTTTCGGCTGTATGCAATTGGGTGATAAGTTGGCTATCATCGGAAGTAACAATACGGTTGTTGCAGATTATTTTGTTCAGCAAATTTTATTCTCCCCAGATGGGCCGCTGAACTCTATTGGCCGAAACATGGGCGGAGGAGTAGCTAAATCTATGCATGGCATTCCGGCTAATGCGTTGTTTGCCTTTGCTGATAGTTGTATTAAGGACATTCCAACCGCAACATATTCAGAGGATAATGTTGTTTCTGCCCGTGATACATCGCTTAGTTTTTATCATTTTACCAACTTCGGTGCAAAGCCGGAAATCGTTCTCTATCAGCTACCTGGTAGCATTTTCAAGTTTTATGCGTTTTGCCAAACTCCTACTGTAAGAGAGGCCTGGCGGCAATTTCTATCGACCAATTATAGAAACAGTAAAGTCAAAAATCCCAGGTACGACCTACAGAGTGGTACACTGATAACGGACAAAGAAACAATAGAAGCAGATACATTCAGTACATGGCGTAACGATATCCTGATTCGCCTGCTGGACGGACGTTCGCTTGTTTCATTCTTCCGTAAGTGGGCTCGTAAGCATTCCTTCCCATTTATCATCGTTGAAAAATACCTTTTACTCGCAAAAAACATGGACAAACAAACCACCCGAAAAATTCGAGAGATTGCCAATTTCATTGCCGAGAGCGGTGAAGATGGAATTAAACGAGGTATTCTACGGCTTAATCGCGCTCAATATTCTTATCAGGTTCGGCAGTTCCTGCTGAAATTAATCGATGAGAACTATAAGGCCAATGGTGAGAAGCCACTACTTCGGCTGGAAGAGGTTGAGTATCTGTTTCCTGATACTGCTGGATGGCGTGAAATACGTGACCTTATCCTGATTGCCATCTACGAAAAAGTGCATGATATGCGGCTAACCGTTGATACCGGATTTGAAGAACAAGAAAGTGAACCCTCAAACGAAGAAGTAGAATGAATTTGAAAACACAAGGCTTTGTCCTATTGGACGTTGATGTTGTTGCCCTTAACAACGCCGGAAAAAATTCAACCAGCAACTTTGAAAATGCAGTTGCCACAAAACGCATCTACAAAAACGGCCGCACTTATACCTACGTGTCCGGGCAGGCCTGGCGCTACTGGTGGCGTGATGCGTTGCAGCGCAATTTAGGCTGGTCACTTTCGCCAATTACTCGGGAAAGTAAGGTTGCTTTTACCGAAGCCAATCCTTTAGTGTATGCTGACGATGATGTGTTTGGCTATATGAAGGCTGTAAAGGAGGAAATACTTGACGAAAAAGGTAAGCCCAAAAAAGTGGATGCAACGGTAACTCGTGTTTCACCGCTGAAAAACTCTGCAATAGTATCAGTCGGTGCAACGCAACCGGTTGAAAACTGGTCAAGTATGGCTCGGCAGGATGGCGACTCTGTGCCATATAGTAAGCAGGAATATAGTGCCATTATGAAGGGGATGTTTTCGCTGGATTTGGCTCAGCTTGGCACATTTTCTAATTACAATAAAACGGGCTTTAAGAATATTACCCAAAAACTACGAACAGATGCTATCAATCAGGGTGCAACTGAAATTGATGACCCGTTCGTAAAAGACAGTAAAGGCAATCCTCAGAAACTGGTTCGTCTGGATTTAAAAACCCGCCTGAAACGTGCTCAGGATACCATTCAAGCTTTGAAAACCATTTCGGGGGGAGCTATGCAAACGAATAATATGGGAGATGTTACGCCCAAATTTATTATTCTAGCTACGACAACCAGCGGCAACCACCCTTTTTCGCATGTAGCAGTTAGTACAAGTTTTACAAAAGGTGAGAGCATTGTTTTAAATCTGGACGGTCTGAAAGAAGTTCTGAAAGATTATAAGGAGCAGTTTATCGGGACAGTGTTTGTTGGGCGACGTAGTGGCTTTATGGATGAGCACAAAGCAGATTTGGCCGAACTGGCTACGTTGGGGGATGACTATCCAACTGTTCAAATCGGTACAATTAATGAAACCATTGACGCTTATTGCCAGCAACTCGCAGAACAGCTAAAATAATGCAACTACACACGGTAGACATTAGTAGCTGGACAGCCAGCTTTCGCTATCCAAATTTAATCAGTGGAGTACAACCTACGTTGGAGGTTCCACCGATTAGTACCGTGTTAGGATTACTTAATGCGGCTGCCGGTCAGTATATTCAACATAGGGCGCTACAGATAGGCTATTACTTTTGTTACGACATGAAGACGGAGGATGTAGAAACTATTTACCAGATTGATAGTGTCAATGGTCGGCCAACCAACAGTGCCAAATCGAATATTATCAGACGTGAGTTTCTGTTTAATACGCAACTGCGTATCTATTTCACTGATTTAGAACTTGCTAATTATTTTCGACAGCCTGTCTATCCGCTGGTACTCGGACGCATGAATGATTTGGCTACCGTTGAGCGAGTTAGCACAGACGATTTTCCGAAACGAAATGTGGGTGAGCGAATTGCAGGACAACTCGTCCCTTTCCGGGATAATTACCTAGCTGGTCAAATTCAAGCTTTACCCAAATATTTTTCCGATACGTTTCCCCGACGGAATATTGGTACGGAACCTTATTCTATTATTAGTTATCAGACTCCCGTAAAAGGAATTTGCCCGGTTATTCATGATAATGAATTCGGAGTTGATGTCTATCTACACCAACTTGATTTTTCACAATATGACTAAGACTTATGATACTATTCTGGCAAAGTCAGAACCACCGGATTTTACGCTTAAGCAACATATAGAAGATTGTTTGCTGATTTGGCAGGCTTTACAATACAATTTTCCACATGCTGCTCAACTACCTCTTTCATACGATCTCTGGCGGGTTTTATATATTGCTATAGTTTGTCATGATTTAGGAAAGGGACACAAAGACTTCCAGAAAATACTTCGGGGCGTGTCAAATCAGTGGAATAAACAACGGCATGAACTGTTCTCGCTTCCGTTTATAGATGGGTTAGCAGAAGAAAAACCAATCCGTGACCTAATCTGGCTAGTAGTTGCTGGGCATCATAAAGAATTTGATGAGTTGATAAATAGATTCATCCGTAGCTTCTATAGAGCTGAAGGTCAGGAAGAAGAGGAATATGACGGTCTGACTAATTACATAGCTGATTTTCACCAGTATGTTCCTGTTGAAGCGCTTATTGAGATGGCTAAGATAGAATTCAGTGTTCAAATTAGGCCATTTCAAACTCGCCATCCTGAAAAATTTATAGGCCTGTATCGCAAACAAGCTAACCAAGGAAAGTTTAACATCTTTACTCCAGGTTATTTTGATTTGTTGATCTTATTCGGTGGACTCAAGCACTGTGATCATATGGGCTCTGCTCGCATTGATAAACTGTTATCGATTGAGGATAGTAACTTTCAATTTCTTGATAAGAAGCAGAATAGGTTAAAATTAAAAGGCGAGGATTTTTATGAACATCAACAGGCTTGTGCTCAGGTAAATGGAAATTTAATTCTTGTTTCCCCAACAGGTTCCGGTAAAACAGAAAGCGCCTTGTTGTGGTTGCGTAGGCAATTCCAAACGTATGGTCAGGGACGTGTTTTCTATATACTTCCTTTTACCGCCTCAATCAATGCTATGTATGAGCGCTTGAAGGACGATTTAGGAGAAGGGTTCGTTGGTATGTTACATGGAAAACTGAGCGATTATTTGTACGATTACTTTGATGATTTTCAGTACACATTAAGCCAAAAGAAATCAAGAACAGAGGAGCTGAAAGAAAAATTTAAAACGCTTGCAACACCTGTTAAAGTAATTACGCCTTTTCAGTTACTAAAACACCTTTTTGGCCTAAAAGGATTCGAGCAGGGAATCTTCGAGATGGTTGGCGGATACTTCATCTTTGATGAGATTCATGCTTACAGCCCTGAAGTGTTTGCTCAAATCAAAGTTTTGCTTGAATATGCGGTAGAACATCTACGTGTCAAAGTTGTAGTTATGAGCGCCACTATACCAACATTCTTGAAGAGTGAATTAGAGAAGGCGATTGGCGAATTTACGAAAAAAAAAGCTACGCCAGCCCTTTACAAACAATTTGTTAGGCATAGAGTCATTCTTCAAGACGGGCTCTTAACGGATAATTTCATCTTGATTCAAAAAGCGCTATATGAACGCAAAAAAGTGTTAGTTGTTTGTAATACGGTTGTTACTGCTCAGACCGCCTATAAAGCATTAAGAGGTAACGCTACTAATGCAGTTCTATTGCATAGCGCGTTCAACGGTGCAGATAGAACAGAACACGAAAAGAAACTGAAAAAAGGAGAATGGGATGAAACCAATCCAATTCAACTTCTGGTCGGTACGCAGGCAATAGAAGTAAGCTTAGATATTGATTATGACATTATATTTACCGAACCCGCACCGATTGATGCGCTTATTCAGCGGTTTGGGAGAGTAAATAGACAACGAATAAAAGGTAAAAGTCCGGTAGTTATTTTCAGGCAGGCTAATCCTACAGACCGCTACATCTATCCTCAAGCCATTGTACAAGAAACAACAAAGGCTTTAGAGCAAATTGTTTTTCAAAACGATGGTGTCATTGAGGAGGAGCGACTTCAGAGTATTATTGATCAAGTATATCCAGAATGGCTGCCTAAACAGAAACAGGTTTTTGAGCAAGTTTATCAAGGATTGTCGGATGCGGCCAATCGGCTAGTTCCAATGTTTCATTCACGGGTTTCGGAAGAGGACTTTTATAAGCAATTTGATGGAATTAAGGTATTGCCTCAGTGCTTAAAACCTACATATGAAGAATGTTTGGAGAGGTTTGATTTCATCGGTGCAGAAAGTTTAAAAGTCCAGATTCGGAAAAATAAATTTGCCCAACTGATGCGGGATGACGAGCGTAATCTCATGACCGATGTCTATACATTCGAGAAGAAAGACGGTAAATCCCTTCAAATCAAATATTTCGTTTTAAGTAGCAAAGTTGCTAATTACGATGAAGACCTTGGTTTATTATATGATCAGCAGGAGGAATGGAAGGATGAATCTGACTTCCCTGATTCTTTATGACAATCACCGGCACCTATATTAAATACTACAAAGTTTGCCACCGCAAAACGTGGCTGTTCCATCATCACATCACGATGGAGCACAACTCTGAGCTGGTTGCCGAAGGACAGTTCATTGGTGAAAAATCATACCCCCAACGGGCCGAACGCTACCGGGAAATCATTCTGGACGGGTCGAAGATTGATTTTTATGACCCCTACGATAAAGTCGTGCATGAAATCAAGAAGTCCGACAAACTGGAACATTCGCACGTGGCGCAGGTGCAGTTCTACCTGTATCTGTTACGTAAAAACGGCATCGACGGAGCAACGGGCCTCATCGAATACCCCAGACTCCGGCAGACCCAGACCGTGACGCTCACCGATGAGGAGGTGCCAGTGGTGGAAAGCTGGATTCGGGACATTGAACGGATTGTGACAGATGAGCGATGTCCGGAGCGGATTGATAAATCCAGGTGCCGGTCGTGCAGCTATTTTGATTTTTGTTACGCCGAGGAGACTATTGGACAGGATTAACGGGATGGACAGGATTTTTTGTGAGTAACCGTATCTAAACAGACACTGCCATGTCGTAAGCAAAATAAATCCTGTTCATCCTGCAAATCCTGTCAAAAAATGAAACAACCCAAGTACCTTTTCAACGCAGGCCGGATGAGTCGCCGGGACAACACGCTGAAATTCACGCCCGTCGATGAAGAAGGCAAAGAGGGACAGCCGCGTTACCTGCCCATCGAGCAGGTGGGCGACCTGTACGTATTCGGTAGCCTGGATGCCAACTCGGCCCTCTATAACTTTCTGGGGCAGGAAGGTATTGCCGTCCATTTTTTCAACTATTACGAACAATATACGGGTTCGTTCATGCCCCGCGAGTATCTGCTGGCGGGCAAGATGCAGGTCGAGCAGACCCGGCATTACATGACACCCCGAAAGCGCATCGACGTGGCCCGGCGGCTGGTCGAGGGAGCTGCCAACAACATTCTGCGTGTACTGAAATATTACGCCAACCGCACAGGGGACGTCACCCTCACTGAGCGCATTGGAACCGTAGAAACACTGCTCACGAGCGTGACTGCCGCCCCGGACGTGCCCACGCTGATGGGTATCGAAGGTAACATCCGGCAAACCTACTACGGCGGGTTCGACGCCATCGTGGGGCAGACGTTTTGCATGGACGGGCGCAGCAAGCGGCCACCCCAGAATGAGCTGAATGCTTTGATTTCGTTCGGCAATATGCTGTGTTACACGGCCTGTCTCAGCACAATTTATCACACGCAGCTCAACCCGACCATCAGTTTTCTGCATGAACCGGGGGCGCGTCGGTATTCGCTGGCCCTCGACCTGGCCGAGATTTTCAAGCCTATCCTGGTCGACAGGCTGATTTTTCGGATGGTGAACAAGCGCATGTTGCAACCGTCGGACTTCCGGGCCGAGGTGAGCGGCTGCGTGATGAAAGAAGCAGCGCGAAAGCGATTCGTTCAGGGATTCGACGAGCAGCTTAAAGAGACCATCAAACATCGGGCGCTGAATCGCAGTGTCAGTTATCGGCATGTTATCAAGCTTGAATGTTATAAATTACAGAAACACCTGTTGGGTATTGAGGAGTACCGGCCTTTTCGGGCATGGTGGTAAACGTGGATAGCAGAGATGTACGTGATTTTGGTATATGACATCGGTCAGAAGCGCGTCGGCAAGATGCTCAAACTCTGTAGGCGGTATCTGAACTGGATACAAAATTCGGTTTTTGAGGGGGAGATGACGGAGGTACAACTTAAGGAACTGCTTCACGAGGCCCGGCGAATCATGAACGAAGACGAGGACAGTCTGATTCTGTTCAAGAACCGGGATAAGAAGTGGCTTGATAAGGAAATTGTGGGGGTTGAGAGGCAGTCGACGGAGGATTTTCTATAGGGATCTGGTCGTCGGTCGGTGCCAGAGTGTTCTTTGACATACTGTCAAAATAAGCGAAGTGCGACGTTTTTTTGTTAATTGTCTGATTGTCAGGAGTCGTCTATCGGCGGTGGTTTTCGTATCATCGCCGGTCGACGATTTTTCAGCAAAAAACGCCGAGCCAAATTCTATTCCCAGGGCTTGAAAAAGCCCTTTTTCTGTGTGTAAATTAACGGCTTCTAATCGTACCTGAGTGGAATTGAAATATTGTAAGGACTGGCTATTGACTTCTTTGAGCCATGCTTCTAATCGTACCTGAGTGGAATTGAAATTTATTCGGGACGTCCGAGCGGTCCAACGGACTAAACTTCTAATCGTACCTGAGTGGAATTGAAATCCGCCTGTTTCCGTCCGCATACCGTCGCCGTCGTCGTCTTCTAATCGTACCTGAGTGGAATTGAAATCCAAAAACTGGACGTACCAGCAATTTTACAAGCCTTCTTCTAATCGTACCTGAGTGGAATTGAAATAAAAAACGAAGGGACACCGGGTACAGGGCGCAACCTACTTCTAATCGTACCTGAGTGGAATTGAAATGTGGTTGTCAATCGGGACTGGGTTATTCTGGGGGGACTTCTAATCGTACCTGAGTGGAATTGAAATGATTAAAAACCATTTTCACCAAAAAGGGCAGACTCTGCTTCTAATCGTACCTGAGTGGAATTGAAATAACATCATTGGTGATGATACTTAAGGGCCCGTATAGCTTCTAATCGTACCTGAGTGGAATTGAAATTGAACAGGTCTTTCAGAAACCGGCCCAACGGCGCGAACTTCTAATCGTACCTGAGTGGAATTGAAATTGTTCCGTTGACGTTCCTGTACGGAACGCCGGACACTTCTAATCGTACCTGAGTGGAATTGAAATGAGACACTAGATGATATGACGCTGGGGGAAAAAATCCTTCTAATCGTACCTGAGTGGAATTGAAATGTATCACTACTATCAGGACGGTAATCTGATGAAACACTTCTAATCGTACCTGAGTGGAATTGAAATGTTTGAAATTGTTCTGACTACCGTCCGTCAGTCCGCTCTTCTAATCGTACCTGAGTGGAATTGAAATGAAATGATGGAACTCAGACCGGTGGTCGTCAATCGCTTCTAATCGTACCTGAGTGGAATTGAAATAGTCTCTGTAATGGCGTCGTGAAGCTCGTTGAGGGCTTCTAATCGTACCTGAGTGGAATTGAAATAAATTCATTGCCGACCTGATGCCCGTAGCCTCCCGCGCTTCTAATCGTACCTGAGTGGAATTGAAATCAGATCCTTGGTAATAATCCCGTAGCTGCGTCCCTCTTCTAATCGTACCTGAGTGGAATTGAAATCTGCTCCTGCCAGACAGGCGTAACACCAGCGGCCCTTCTAATCGTACCTGAGTGGAATTGAAATCCCGCAGCGTCCGGAATCTCAGGCTCAGGGTCGTCCTTCTAATCGTACCTGAGTGGAATTGAAATTTTTCTACGGGAATGGCCACCGATGACTGCTCCTGCTTCTAATCGTACCTGAGTGGAATTGAAATATTGTAGGATTGGAACTGATCATGCAAAAGGCGCAACTTCTAATCGTACCTGAGTGGAATTGAAATTAAGAAATCGATGGTGTAATCCTGGCCCGTCATCCGCTTCTAATCGTACCTGAGTGGAATTGAAATGGGGTATTACTGGATCAGTCAGATTCAGATTCCCTCCTTCTAATCGTACCTGAGTGGAATTGAAATTTCCCTGGAACAACGGATTTACGGTAAAGGCCCCTTTCTTCTAATCGTACCTGAGTGGAATTGAAATGTGTTTGGGTTGGCGGCCCGGCGGCCCTGGGGATCGCTTCTAATCGTACCTGAGTGGAATTGAAATACAGACCGATGCGGAGCCGGGCGGCTCCCCGGTACGCTTCTAATCGTACCTGAGTGGAATTGAAATGGGGTCCGATGAAACCTTTTCACTAAACGCTAATGGACTTCTAATCGTACCTGAGTGGAATTGAAATCCGCCTGTATCGATTATCTGGACAGTATCTGCGTCCTTCTAATCGTACCTGAGTGGAATTGAAATCTTGCAAGTTCTGCAACGTCGGTCATCCAAGAAGAACTTCTAATCGTACCTGAGTGGAATTGAAATTTCGGTTTCCAAAAACAGTCGGTCGAGCTGTTTTTCTTCTAATCGTACCTGAGTGGAATTGAAATGACAAGGCTGTCCGGACTGGATAACTACTTACTGCCTTCTAATCGTACCTGAGTGGAATTGAAATCAGATACAACAGTTTCAGATTCGTGCGGTCCTTCCACTTCTAATCGTACCTGAGTGGAATTGAAATCAGATACAACAGTTTCAGATTCGTGCGGTCCTTCCACTTCTAATCGTACCTGAGTGGAATTGAAATATTTCGGTCGATAGCTGGATTTACAAGGACTTTTCTTCTAATCGTACCTGAGTGGAATTGAAATGCGTTCATACCAACTCGTGTACCGTTCAGTCGTCGACTTCTAATCGTACCTGAGTGGAATTGAAATCGCTGACGACAGCCGACGCCACAACCACCACGCAGCTTCTAATCGTACCTGAGTGGAATTGAAATCTTGGCAAAGTCCAGCGTCAGGGCGTAGTCGGTCGCTTCTAATCGTACCTGAGTGGAATTGAAATTATGGTAGGGGCGTAGGTGCGCCAAAGCGTCTTTGCCTTCTAATCGTACCTGAGTGGAATTGAAATTGTCCAGGTACGCCGGATACGTCTCGCCGAACACGTCCTTCTAATCGTACCTGAGTGGAATTGAAATAACAGCGCCATAAAATGGCTCAGATTAATCTACAAACTTCTAATCGTACCTGAGTGGAATTGAAATCGGGGTATCCGGAAAGCGGAGAAGCGGCCCAACTGCGGCTTCTAATCGTACCTGAGTGGAATTGAAATGCGTGACGGCGGCGGCAATGGCGAAGGTGAAGAGCACTTCTAATCGTACCTGAGTGGAATTGAAATATGCGTTCGCCAAAGGAGGAAAGCTGGGTCTGCGCACTTCTAATCGTACCTGAGTGGAATTGAAATTCGATGAGCGGCTGGCCTGGTCGACCCAGCAGTCCACTTCTAATCGTACCTGAGTGGAATTGAAATGTTGCCGGGTCGCCTGCGGACTGCCGACCTCAATGCTTCTAATCGTACCTGAGTGGAATTGAAATTTAACTGCTCGTTTCCATTGCGTTTGCACTATTCATTCTTCTAATCGTACCTGAGTGGAATTGAAATGTTCATCGAAGCCACGAGAATCGCGGCGCACCCCCCCTTCTAATCGTACCTGAGTGGAATTGAAATTCTGCATCACCTGCTGGGCGTTTGCCAGCAACACCTCTTCTAATCGTACCTGAGTGGAATTGAAATATGGCGACAGGCCGCGCAGCGTGTCGAAGCGGCCCGCTTCTAATCGTACCTGAGTGGAATTGAAATTCAGATCCGCCGCGTGGGTGTAGGATCCCGCGCTGCCTTCTAATCGTACCTGAGTGGAATTGAAATATTGGGAGGATTGCCCCGGACTGTAGCCGGAAGGGTCTTCTAATCGTACCTGAGTGGAATTGAAATTACGTCAGTACCGATTTCTCGTATTGCCGGTACGTTCTTCTAATCGTACCTGAGTGGAATTGAAATAACGGCAGATCTTCGGGCTGGTCACGGGCTACGCGCCTTCTAATCGTACCTGAGTGGAATTGAAATAGGATCTGACCGCCGCCATTCGGGAGCGAACCGAACTTCTAATCGTACCTGAGTGGAATTGAAATCCGGTTCGCAGACCGAATTCGCCCGCGCTCAGGCCTTCTAATCGTACCTGAGTGGAATTGAAATGCGGATCATCGATGATGCCGATATCGGCGGGAAAGCCTTCTAATCGTACCTGAGTGGAATTGAAATAATGGAACGAGGTGCAGGTCAAGACAAGCCGGATTCCTTCTAATCGTACCTGAGTGGAATTGAAATCTTCCTGTTCCCGGTTGCCGGATTTGCGCCCGCTGCCCTTCTAATCGTACCTGAGTGGAATTGAAATATGTTTCTGGCTCGTTAGGTGATAGCCCCGGCAATGCTTCTAATCGTACCTGAGTGGAATTGAAATGGGGTCAGAAATGGGATTACGAGGTGCCGGGCGCGGCTTCTAATCGTACCTGAGTGGAATTGAAATGATAACCGAACTTCGGGCGGAAAACCAGCGGCTGCGGGCTTCTAATCGTACCTGAGTGGAATTGAAATGTCGGCATCGCGTCGAAACCAATCTGCATATTATTATCTTCTAATCGTACCTGAGTGGAATTGAAATTACATCAACCGCCGTGATGGGTTTTCCGACCCCGGCACTTCTAATCGTACCTGAGTGGAATTGAAATATGTACCGCTCCGCCGTTTCCCGCTGGAAATTCCGTCTTCTAATCGTACCTGAGTGGAATTGAAATCTATGCGTATGGCTCGTCGGCGTCCGGCTGTCAGAGACTTCTAATCGTACCTGAGTGGAATTGAAATATGTTTCTGGCTCGTTAGGTGATAGCCCCGGCAATGCTTCTAATCGTACCTGAGTGGAATTGAAATCGACCGGAAAACTGGTGGGACGAACCACGCCGGGTACCTTCTAATCGTACCTGAGTGGAATTGAAATGCGGACGGTATCAGCCGGGCGGCCACTGCCAGCACTTCTAATCGTACCTGAGTGGAATTGAAATGCTGGGGGCGTTGTTTGGGTTGCTTGTGGGTGAAAACTTCTAATCGTACCTGAGTGGAATTGAAATGACGTAGTTGTTGATGGTCCGGCGGTCGACCGACAGCGGCTTCTAATCGTACCTGAGTGGAATTGAAATAGGGAACCGGGGCAGCGGCAGCGGCGGCACTGTTGACTTCTAATCGTACCTGAGTGGAATTGAAATTAACGGTTGCCTCCTGGCCTTCTACCGTGTAGGTGCTTCTAATCGTACCTGAGTGGAATTGAAATGAAATCATTCACGAAATCGAACTGCTTAAAGACGCCTTCTAATCGTACCTGAGTGGAATTGAAATCCGAATCACGGGGCACGCTCACCGATACCGGAACGGCTTCTAATCGTACCTGAGTGGAATTGAAATAACCGATAAACAGGGCCAGTAACACAATCGACACCAGGCTTCTAATCGTACCTGAGTGGAATTGAAATGAGCCAGCGAAACACGCCTTCAAACAGCGTTCGGTTCTTCTAATCGTACCTGAGTGGAATTGAAATCCTGCTGATCGTAGTGGGAATCAAAGCCCGAAAGACCTTCTAATCGTACCTGAGTGGAATTGAAATCAGACTGACCTCACTCCAGGCAAGGGGCAGCGAAACTTCTAATCGTACCTGAGTGGAATTGAAATTCTGATTCTTGATGTTAAATTCGTTGGTCAGCGACGCTTCTAATCGTACCTGAGTGGAATTGAAATAGTTTCTGGTGCGGACGTTCAATCTGTCCGGCGTGACTTCTAATCGTACCTGAGTGGAATTGAAATGTTGAACGGACAGAAGATTTACGTGGCGGAGGTCAACTTCTAATCGTACCTGAGTGGAATTGAAATATTTCATCTGTCCGGATTCGTGGATCGACGCTACGAACTTCTAATCGTACCTGAGTGGAATTGAAATGCGTTACCGGGCAAGGCGGCGGGAAGCGGGTGAAATCTTCTAATCGTACCTGAGTGGAATTGAAATGTTCCCAGGACTCATCCCCATGTTCGGCTATGTAGCCTTCTAATCGTACCTGAGTGGAATTGAAATTTCCGAAACCCGACCAGTCCCGGCAGGGATTCGATGTACTTCTAATCGTACCTGAGTGGAATTGAAATTTCAATAACTTCAACATTCGCCTTTGTCTTGCCTGTGCTTCTAATCGTACCTGAGTGGAATTGAAATCCGGTTACTTTCTCCAGTTCCTGGATAACCGAATCCCTTCTAATCGTACCTGAGTGGAATTGAAATGGTAGTAGGTGATGCCGCCTTTTTCAACGGCTTGATGGAGAATGTCTTTCAGCTTATATGGGCTCAATTTAAGTCTTCCCTGCCGGTTTTGTAGACGAATGGGTAGGCGATATTGCATAAAAAAAGCACTTAGCATTGTTTGCTAAGTGCCTGATAATCCAGCGGACCCGTAGGGATTCGAACCCCAAACCTCCTGATCCGTAGTCAGGTGCTCTATCCAATTGAGCTACGGGTCCATTCCCCGGTTGGGACTGCAAAAGTAGCCTATCTTTCGGCAAATGCAAAACCGTTAGCCAAAAAAATAGGAAAGAAACTCTATAAAAAAGCCCATTCAACGTCAGGAAGACTGTTTATCAACTTTTTAGCTACTTCCCCTTAAACGTCGCTTTCCGCTTCATCAAAAACGCCATGATCCCTTCACCCGCGTCCTGACTCGCCCCCAGCCGGTCCTGTGCCGTGGCTTCCTGTTCCAGTTGGTGCTCCAGATCGGAGTAGAACGACTGATTCAGTACCTGCTTCATCGCCCCAATCGCCAGAGTAGGGGCAACGGCATAATAAGACACCGTTTCGGCTACGGCCCCATCCAGTTCGGCCATCGGCACCGACCGACTGACCAGACCCATCTGCGCCGCTTCGGGGCCATACACCCGCCGACCTGTACTGCACAACTCAAACGCCTTCTGCGGCCCCACCAGCCGGGGCAGAAAAAACGTTGACCCCGCATCTGGCATCAGACCGATGTTGACGAAAATCTGCGATAGATAGGCTTCATCCGCCGCAATCACCACGTCGCAGGCCAGCGCCAGCGAACAGCCCGCTCCGGCGGCTACGCCATTCAGGCGACCAATGACGGGCTTGGGCAAGTTGCGGATCGCCCGGATCATGGGATGATAGCCGGAACGCAGCGATTCGCCCAGCGACACCCGCCCGCCCTGGGCATTGGTCATGCCTTCCTTTAGGTCGGCACCGGAGCAGAAGGCTTTGTCGCCCGCGCCCGTCAGCACCACCACCCGCACTGATTCGTCGGCACCGGCGGCCTCGATGGCGGTGGTAATGTCCCGAATCAGGCCCGGACTCAGCGCATTATACACCTGCGGACGGTTCAGCGTAATACGGCACACGCCGTCGGTAGTTTCGTAGAGAAGGTTTTCGTACATAAATCCAAAGAGTGAATGAGCGAATGAGCGAATGAGTGGGTCAGGCTTCAATATAATCATACCAGCCATAACACGGCCATCAGGCTGACCAGCAGCCCCAGGCCAAAACCGGCCCCCACCTGTGAGGGCGTGTGGGCATTGAGCTGCAGCCGGGCGCTCGCCAGCAGTCCGGCCAGCAACACCAGTCCGGCCAGACTGTAGATGAGACTCGGTTCGCTGAACTTGACCGCTATCCCCAGCAGCGCTCCAATCATGCCGCTGATGCCGACACTGTGGGCACTGATTTTCCAGAACAGACTGATAATGCCAACCAGCCCGACCGATACGCTGATGCTGCCCAGCACGATACCGATTTCGGGGGCCAGGTCCGACAACCCCTGTAGCCGGAACATAAACAGCACGGTCGCCGTGGTATACAGCAGAGCCGTCAGAAAATAGGGTAGCCGCCGGTCAGACAATTCCTCCATGTGCAGGTCGCGCACCAGCCCCACCCGGTGCAGGTAAAAAATGAGCAGCGCGGGCAGAAAAAACGTACTGATGGCAATCAGCAGCAGCAGACTCAGCTTAAATCGGAAACCGAACGCGTCCAGCCCCAGGGCCCCCGGCACCTGAAACAGCAAAATGCTGAACAGCAGCGTGGGCATGAGCAGAGGATGGAAGGCGGCAGAAAGAAATCGGGCAAAATTCGTATTCACAAATACATTCGCTTATAACTGACGACGCAGCCGGGCAACGGGAATATTGAGCTGTTCGCGATATTTGGCGACCGTTCGACGGGCAATGTTATAGCCCCGGTCATTGAGCATTTTCTCCAGTTTGTCGTCCGACAGCGGATTCGACTTCGGTTCGTTGTCGATGAATTCCTTCAGGATGTTCTTTACCTCGCGGCTGCTGACGTCCTCGCCCGAGTCCGTTGAAATGCCTTCCGAGAAAAAGTACTTTAACGGATAAATACCGAACTCGGTCTGCACCGACTTGCTGTTGGCAACCCGCGACACCGTCGATACGTCCATCTCGATGAGGTTGGCTATGTCTTTCAGAATCATGGGCCGCAGCTTGTTTTCGTCGCCCGTCAGGAAGAAATCATACTGAAATTTGACAATGGCGTTCATCGTTTTCAGCAGCGTAGCCTGTCGCTGCTTGATGGCGTCGATAAACCACTTGGCGGCGTCGAGTTTCTGCTTGACGAAGGTGACGGTTTCTTTCAGCGACTTGTTGTTCTTGCTGCTTTTTTCGTAGGTATCGAGCATTTCGGCAAACGAACGGCTGATGCGCAGTTCGGGCGCATTTTTGGCGTTGAGCGTCAGTTCGAGCTTGCCGTTGTTATTGGTCAGAATAAAGTCGGGCAGCAGATACTGCGCCCCGCCTTCAGCGCCCTCCACCGAACCGGGTTTGGGATTGAGCCGGATGATGTGGGAAATGATATTCTTGAGCCGGTCTTCGGGGATGTTCAGCCGTTTCTGAATCTTGTCGAAATGTTTTTTGGTAAACTCATCGAAAAATTCTTCGATAGTGCGGATCGCCAGCCGAACGTCAGGGTCGCCGGTATCCTTCCGTTTCAGTTGCAGCAGCAGGCACTCCTGCAGGTCGCGGGCGGCAATGCCCGGCGGGTCGAACGTCTGAATCTTCGTCAGTACGTCTTCCAGTTCCTCCACGTCCGTAAACACATTGTGCGAAAAAGCCAGATCGTTGACGATGGCCTGCATCGACCGGCGGATATAACCGTCGTTTTCAATGCTGCCAATCAGTTGATGACCAATGAGTTCCTGACGTTCGTCCAGATTCAGGAACCCCAGTTGCTGCGTCAGGGAGTCGATGAGGGTCGAGGAGGTTGCCAGCGGCATTTCGCGCTCTTCTTCGGCGTAGTTGCCGTCGCCCTGCATCTTGTAGCCGTTGTAATCGTCTTCGTTCAGATAATTGCCCAGGTCGAGTTCATCGCGTTCGTTGTAATCGTCCGTAAATTCATCGTCGAACGGGTCGTCCGACGAGTTGTCATCGTATTCGTCGATGCCTTCTTCCAGGGCGGGATTTATTTCCAGTTCTTCCTCAATGCGCGTGTCCAGCTCGGCGGTCGGTATCTGCAGCAGCTTGATAAACTGAATCTGCTGCGGCGACAGTTTCTGCTGTAGCGACTGATTTAGACTTAATTTCTGCATTGCAATCCGGGATTAGTAGTACGTGAGTAATGAAGTGTTCGGTTTCGATGGCGTGGCGCTTTCACAAATATCAGACCAATTATACAAATAAATGTTTTGTATAGGAACGAATACCTAACTTTGCGGGCATTTCCGAGCATCAGGCTCGCCGCCCCAACGTTCACGTATTCACTGATTTTATGAGTTATCTGCCCGTTAAACAACTTTTACAGACCCCATCCGGCCTAGCAACGCCGGGTTCCGCCGTCACCGTCAAAGGATGGGTCCGGACCAAGCGTGAAAGCAAAAATGCCATCTTCATCGCCGTTAACGACGGCTCCACCATTCATACCATCCAGGCCGTCGTGCAGCCCGGCCAGATACCCGACGAAACCCTGCGGCTGATCACGACGGGAGCCTGCGTTGCCATTACGGGAACGCTCGTGGAATCGCAGGGCTCCGGACAGGCCGTTGAAATTCAGATAGAATCGGTCCATGTTTATGGTCCCGCCGACCCGGAAAAATATCCGCTGCAGCCCAAGCGGCACTCACTCGAATTTCTGCGGGAAATCGCCCACCTGCGCCCCCGCACCAACACGTTCGGGGCCATCCTGCGGGTGCGTCATGCGCTGGCGTTTGCCGTGCATAAGTATTTCAACGACAACGGGTTTTATTACCTCAACACGCCCATCATCACGGCCTCCGATGCCGAAGGAGCGGGCGAAATGTTCCGTGTCACGACGCTTGACCCCATCGACCCGCCCCGCACCGAAGACGGACGCGTCGACTATAGCCAGGACTTTTTTGGCCGCGAAACCAACCTGACCGTTTCCGGGCAGCTCGAAGGCGAACTTGGGGCGCTCGCGCTGGGTAAAATCTATACGTTCGGGCCGACGTTCCGGGCCGAAAACTCCAACACGACCCGCCACCTCGCCGAGTTCTGGATGATTGAGCCCGAAATGGCCTTCTACGAACTGGAAGACAACATGCGGCTGGCCGAAGACTTTGTCCGCTACGTCATCCGCTACGCCCTCGACCACTGCGCCGACGACCTGGCGTTTCTGGACAATCGCCTCAAGGAAGAGGAAAAAACTAAAAAGAAAGAAGAGCAGAGCGAAATGGGCCTGCTGGACAAACTGCGGTTTGTGGTCGACAATGATTTCGAACGGCTGACCTATACGCAGGCCGTCGAGATTCTGATGAACTCCAAACCCGCCAAAAAAGGGCAGTTCCAGTATGAGGTGAAATGGGGCATCGACCTCCAGTCGGAACACGAGCGGTATCTGGTCGAGAAGCATTTCAAGAAGCCGGTCATTCTGACGAATTATCCCCGCGAAATCAAGGCGTTTTATATGAAGCAGGACACCGAACCGGCCAGTAACGAGCGCGGACAGACCTTCGGGCCGACCGTTCGGGCAATGGACGTGCTGTTTCCGGGCATCGGCGAAATCATTGGCGGGTCGCAGCGGGAAGACAACTATGACAAACTGCTGACGCGGGTGAAGGAGGTGGGCATCGAGCCCGAAAATCTGTGGTGGTATCTCGAAACCCGGCAGTTCGGATCGGCCCCCCACGCGGGCTTTGGTCTGGGCTTCGAGCGTCTGGTGTTGTTTGTGACCGGCATGGGCAACATCCGCGACGTGATTCCCTTCCCGCGAGCGCCGAAAACGGCGGAATTCTGAGGAGTTGTTACACAGAGTTTATCAGAGAATATCAGAGTTTATCAGAGAAGATATTTGATTATTCACTCTGATCATCTCTGATAAACTCTGTGTAACAACCAGAACTCAGTTCAAACTGCTCAGATACGTCTTGTTGCCGTTTTTGTTAATGTAATATTTTCCCCCACGCGGGCCGGTATAGACCGTTTCGCCGTTGGGGCCTTTCTGAGACCGGTCGACGGGTGCTTTGTAATCGGCGGGCGTTGCTCTCTCTTCCCGAACGTTCGTCTTAGCCAGTTTGCGCTCGGTTTTCTCGCCTTTTCTGGCGGCTTTCTCCAGTTTTTCGTCGCTGTCCGAAACGGCTTTGTCAATTTTTTTCGCAGCTTTTTTCTCTTCTTTCTCTCCTTTTTTCAGAACGTCTTTTGTCTCCTTGGCCGCTTTTTTTTCGGCTTTAGCGACTTCCTTCGCTGCTTTATCGCCCTGATCCTTTGCCGTTCTTTTGGCTTCCTTCGCATCATCTTTGGCCGCCTTTGCCCCGGCCTTCACTTCTTTTTTCTCCCTTTTAGCGGCCTCTTTTATGGGCTTGTCATCCTGGGCGGTTACCGGGTAGACGATAAACAGGCTGAAAATCAGCAATAGAACGGGCATGAGCTTTTTCATGGTAAAAACAGATTTGGTTGATACGGAAATGAGTAGGGCAGTGAAACTACCCACCAAAATAATACAACGAATGAGACGCAGAAACGGGTAAAAAGTAATCCTGAGTCTGCATCTTTCTTTGTATCTTTGATTCAATGACCCCGGTGGGCTGCTGGCCCGTCGGGGTTTTTCGTCGGAAAACCCACCGCGCTCGCGTGACCAGACCGACCGGTCTGCGTCTACTCAATAATCCTGAATGGTGCGGCCCTGGTCCGGCAACCGCCATTCCGGAAGATATCCTGACAAACCGTACGATACGATGCTTTCATTTTCAGACGATTTGCCGCTGGTCGAAGACGATGGCGGAGCGAGAGTCAGCCCGTTGGATGTTCTGAAGCGGTATTACGGCTACGACCGGTTCCGGCCCATGCAGGAGGAGATTATCGCAGCGATCCGGCAGGGGCGTGATACGCTCGTGCTGATGCCCACGGGCGGCGGCAAATCCGTTTGTTTTCAGATTCCGGCCCTGGTGACGCCCGGCCTCTGTGTGGTGGTGTCGCCGCTGATTGCCCTCATGAAAGACCAGGTGGAGGCCCTGCTGCTCAACGGCATTCCGGCGGCGTATCTGAACAGCACCCAGACGAGCGGCGAGCAGCGGCAAATCGAGCAGCAGTGCGTGGCAGGCCGCATCAAACTCCTGTATGTATCGCCCGAAAAGCTGGCGACCGAATCGTTTTATATTTTCCTGAAAGGCCTTCGCCTCAACCTGTTCGCCGTTGACGAAGCACACTGTATTTCGTCCTGGGGACACGACTTCCGACCGGAATATACGCAGTTGAGTCTGCTGAAAAATCACTTTCCCGAAGTACCGGTCGTGGCCCTGACGGCCACCGCCGACCGACTGACCCGGCAGGACATTGCCGACCAGTTGCAGTTGCGCAGCCCGGCCATTTTCATTGCCTCCTTCAACCGCCCCAACCTGAGCCTGACGGTGCTGCCCGGTACCAAACGGCTGCAGCAGATCATGCGCTTTCTGGAAGAGCGGCCCGACACCAGCGGCATTATCTACTGTCAGAGCCGGAAGGCGACCGAGAGCCTGTCCGAAAAACTGCGGGAAAAAGGGTATCTGGCCGCCCACTACCACGCCGGAATGGATACCGACAGCCGGTCGCGGGTGCAGGAGGCTTTCGTGCGCGACAATGTGCGCATCATGTGCGCGACCATCGCCTTCGGCATGGGCATCGACAAATCCAACGTCCGCTGGGTGATGCACTACAACCTGCCCAAAAACCTGGAGAGTTTTTATCAGGAGATCGGACGGGCGGGGCGCGATGGTCTCAGGGCCGACACCGTGCTTTTCTACAGCTTCGGCGACGTTATGTCGTGGAAAGAGATGATGGCCGAGAACAATCCGGCCAACCTCGGCGTACAGATGGCGAAGCTCGAACGAATGCAGCAATACGCCGAGGCGCACTCGTGCCGTCGGCAGATTCTGCTGAGTTATTTTTCGGAAGACCTGCCCCGGCCCTGCGGCAACTGCGACGTGTGCCGGAATCCCCGCATGATGTTCGATGGCACGGTGATTGCCCAGAAAGCCCTGTCGGCCATCGTGCGTGTGCGGGAGCAGGCTCCGATGAATCTGCTCATCGACGTGCTGCGCGGGTCGAAGAGTCAGGCTGTATATCAGCAGAACTTTCACCTTATAAAAACCTACGGAGCGGGCAGCGATCTGAAGTTTGACGAGTGGCGGGCCTATCTGCAGCAACTCATCAACGTGGGCGTTATCGAGATTGACTACCAGAAGCATTACGCCCTGCGAAAAGGAATTCTGGCCGACAACGTGCTGTTTGGGGGGCGGAAGATAGAGCTGATCAAACCCGAAGACGCGGAACGGAAAAAAGCGGACCAGAAACCCAGAACCCGCACGGAAGGCGTTCGTAACGAGCTGCTCGACCGGCTGAAGGCCCTCCGGAAACAACTGGCCGATGAGCAGAACGTGCCGCCCTACGTCATTTTCACGGATTCGACTCTGGAAGAAATGGCCCGCGTCCGGCCCACGACGCCAGCGGACTTCCGGCATGTCGGCGGGGTAGGGGAACGGAAGCTGGAACTGTTCGGCAAAGCGTTCCTGAACGTCATTACCACCTTCATCGGCGGACAGGCGCGGGAAGGAAACAGCCTGAAGGGATCGACGCAGGTGCTGACGTACGAACTGTATCAGAAAGGCTATACCATTGAAGAAATCGCGGCGGAACGGCAATTGACAACCAGCACCGCCGCCGGGCACCTGATCGCCCTGGCCGAAAAAGGATATGACATTGAACTTTCCTCACTGGTAGACGCAACCGAGCGTCTCGAAATCGAACGTGCTATCGCCCGGGTAGGTATAGAAAACAATAGTTTCAAACCCGTTTTTGAGTATTTACACGGACGTTTCGACTACGCAAAAATCCGCATAGTTGCTCACCTTATCGGTTAGTCCATCTGATAAAAATACAATATCGATTCGGGCCGTTAGATAGGATTAAATCCGGTCTGTGTTGGTAAACTTCAGATAATCAATTATATTTGAAGCCCTTTATCTTTTACTGAATGACTACCGGAGCCTAAAGCGTCCAATAACCATTTCGTAACGTTTTGATAAAAGAAGTAAGCTTATCTATTCTGATGTCGGCACTCAAGCCTGGAGGCGTGGGGCCGACGGAGGTCATTGATTCTGTCCAGGTTACCACTCTTCCTGTTGCTCCCGTGCTGTTGGCCGTACCTGGCAAAGCAATCACGCCTGCCCTCCATCCCGTGCATTTCTGCGGGGAAGAAGTTCCCCTGCACGAGGCATCCGTAACCCGACGCTGGATCAACATGCTGCTGAAACAGTCGGCGGAGCGATCCTATCTCTATCAACTGCGTCTGAAAGCGGCCCGGGTGTTTCCCGTTATCGAGCCAATTCTGGCTAAATACGGCATTCCCCGTGATTTCAAGTATCTGCCTCTGGCCGAAAGTGCGCTGGTAGGCCATGCCGTTTCACCCAAAGGCGCATCCGGCTACTGGCAGCTCATGCCTCAGACCGCCCGCGACCACGGCCTGACGGTCAACGATCAGATCGATGAACGGCTCAGCCTGGAACGGTCGACGGTGGCCGCCTGCCGGTATATTCGCTCTCTGTATAAGGAACTGGGCTCGTGGACGCTCGTGGCGGCCGCCTATAACAGCGGCTCGGCACACATCCTGCACCATATGCAGCGGCAGGGCGGCGAACGGAACTACTACTCGCTCCGTCTGTACCGGGAGACCCGGCAGTATCTGTATCGGGTACTGGCTCACAAAGAACTCCTGACCCGGCCCCGGCTTTACAATGACCTGCTGCAGCCCGACGTGCTGGCGTATCTGACGTTCCCGATCCAGAAGGAACGACGTCACAAAAATCCAAAACTGACGCCCAAACAGCCTCTCCAGCCCGATACGGCTGACCTGGAGCCTGATTCCAACTGGGGACCGCGCAACCGCAACCTGCTGGAAGAAGAGCTGGCTCTGGTCGAGGATATGCAGTCGGGCGGCGGTCGGCCCGAAGGCGACTCGGCACTGACGTCGCCCGTACAGCCGCAGGCCGCCATGCTGGGTCTGATGGGCATTCGGGTGCTGCGTTTCCGCCGCCGCTACCTGTACGAGATGTTTCTGGCAGCCAAACGGAAGGTGACGCCGCTGTTCGACTGGGGCTGGGTGTGACCACGATAGCCGTTTTTCGTCATAATAAGGATTAAACGCTGATGGCTCCCGGCTGTCAGATAGAAAACCGGAACCCATCGAAGGTTCCGGTTGTTTTTTTACGGTTGGAATGAAAAAGAAAAACGTGCTGAACCCATTTCGTTTACCGGCAGTCCTGCTGTTGTCTCTCGTCTGGCTTACAGCCTCTTTCTCCACGGCGCAGACACAGCCGCCATCGCGGAAGAAAACCGCCCGGATGTCCCGTTCGGCAAAACCGCCCGGTAAACCGGGTCCCGTGGTTGCCCGACGCGTCAACTTCTGCGGGGAGCCGGTTCCGGTCGAGCATACTGCCGTGGCACAAAACCTCTCGGTAGCCCTGCTGCGTAATGTGTCATACCATCAGTATCTGATGCGGTTTCAGCGCCGGGCGGTGGCCGAGTATTTTCCGGTTATCGAAAAATACCTCTACAAATACCAGATACCGCAGGATTTCAAGTATCTGGCCGTGGTAGAGAGCGGTTTGCGGGCCGATGCTGTTTCGCACAAGGGCGCAGTCGGCTACTGGCAGCTTATGCCCGAAACGGCCCGTGAACTGGGGCTGGTAGTGTCGCCGACAGTGGATGAGCGCAAGGACCTCGTCAAGTCGACGGACGCCGCCTGCCGGTATCTGCGGATTCTGCACCGTAACCTCGGGTCCTGGACAATGGTGGCCGCTGCCTATAATGGCGGTATTGGCCGGATGCAGTCGCACATGCGCAAACAGAAACAATCGAATTACTACCTTCTTTCCATGAACCAGGAGACGAGCGATTACCTGTATAAGGTAGTGGCCGTCAAGGAGTTTTTCAATAATCCCGGATACGCCAACAGCCTCGACCCCCGTCTGATGGGTGAATTGGGCAATCCCTACGAACGTGAGCGGGCCGATGCCATTGCCCGTGGGCTCCTGGCCGTCGATGAGCCGGAGCCGATGGGCATTCCGGTTTCCGGCAGCCTCGAACTGGCGTTTGAAAGCGCTTCTGTCGACAGCCTGCTCGGTTCGCTCACGCCCACCCGGGCCGTGGCGGCGAAACTGCCGACGTTTCGGGGCGACGTGGAAGCTGTTCTGATAAAAGCCGGAAAACCAGTCATTGGTCAGACATGGCAGTTCCGGATTGCCAGCGACGCGGAAATTGGTGATCAGCGGCTGTCCAGAAACGACCTGCTCTACGCCACCGTCGATGACGTCGATACGCGTCGGGGACAGATCTTCCTTCGGGCTACGAAACTGGTTTCAGAAATTGACCAGAAACCCTATAAACTGACGCTGATTTGCCTGAATCCGCGAACGGGCCTGGCGGGGGTTGCCATTCCGAAAGCCGACCAGATGAAACAGGGCTGGACGGTTGGCTGGAAAGCGATGTAAGCGACGATAGACAAAAAAGGCGGTCGAAGCTTCGACCGCCTTTTGTCATACTATCCGATTCACGCATTACTGCTTAATAATCTTCCGTGTCGTGCGTTGGTGCTGGGTGGCTACTTCCAGGAAGAAAACCCCGGACGGTAGCTCGCTGAGCTGCATTTTCACTTCATTTTTCCCCGCCTTGCCTTCAACCTGCTGCTCCTGCAGCGAACGGCCCGAGAGATCGTTGAGCCGGAGCGTTACAGACCCGGCTTCGGGCAGGTCAAACTCGACGGTAATCCGGTTTTGCGTTGGATTCGGGTACACCCGGACTTCGGGGTGGGCGATTTCCGCATTCCGGCCCGGAGCGGCCATACGGGCACCACCGGCGCAGTTCAGCGTTTTAGGTGAGCCTGTCAGCACATAGCCCGAATTAACGACGCGGACACCGATGCGGTGCGGCTTACCATCCTTCAGCGAGGCCGGGAGCGGCATACTGAAGGCATAACGGCCCGTTCCGATTTCATTATCCTTCAAATCCTGACGATATGCGGAAGCTACCAGGCTGGTAACCAGTTTGCCTTCGTCCAGGACTTCCACCGTCAGCGCCGTCTGAGCCCGGTTGCGGTCATAGACCCAGCCACGAAGCAGAGCACAACTGACTTCGTCGAGATGCCCTTCGTACATAGGCGTCGGGCAGTCGGTCCGCTGGCTCACGGCAATGCCGCTGGACGGCTTACTGGCGCAGTTATCGACGGTGCAGGTGGCCGTGTAGGTGCCTGCCGAGGCGGCAAGAATCGTGTTGCCGGTTCGGCCATCCGACCAGGTGACCGTCCCCGTACAGTTGCTGGCCGTCAGCGTCACGGACTCACCTGAACACAGGCTGGTCGAGCCGCTGGCGGTGATGGTGGGCGCAGGCGGGGCCGTACAGGCTGCTGTCCGGCAGCCGGAATTTTGGGTGACGACGATGGCATTCGACAAAACGCTTGAACAGCCGTTGACCGTGCAGACGGCGGTATAGGTGCCTGCCTTGTTGACGACGATGGAATTACCGTTTTGCTGCGTCGTCCAGGTGACCGTACCGGCGCAACCCGTAGCAGTGAGCGTTACGGACTCACCCGTACACAGGGTTGTCGAGCCGCTGGCGGTGATGGTGGGCGCTTTTGGCAGTGTCGGGCAGGTGGGGCAGGTGACCGGCTCGAAGACAAACGTGCGGAACTGAGAGAAGCCCAGCTCGGTCGTTCCCCAGATCTGGAGATCTGGGTCGCTGCCTGCTCCCCGTACGTCCCACGTATTGCCCTGAGGCAGGCTGACCCGCAGGTTGCCTTTATTGTCTTTATCCATGTTCCATGTCTGAAGCGGGCTATCCGTAGCTGTCCCAATCCGCACAATTTCTCCGTTACGGGCATTGTTGACCAGGATAACTCGTCCGGAGCCATTCTGCGTAACAATCCGGTACGTCCCCAGGGTCTTGAAAGTTCTCCAGATCTGGTTGTTCTGACTGTTGGCCGGTAGCTGTTGGACGGTGTTGTTGTTCATGGCCTGCAAGGCGTTAGCCAGATTGGAAGCAGGCCGGATGATATAACAGGCGCCATCCGTTACAGGGTCAGCCGGTGGTGTACCACAATCGGTTTTCTGGGTGACAATGATGGGATTGGAGGCCACACTGACACACTTGTCGACCGTGCAGGTAGCCGTATAGGTACCGGCAGCCGTTACGGTGATGCTGGAGCCGGTTCGGCCATCCGACCAGGTGACCGTCCCCGTACAGTTGCTGGCTGAGAGTGTCACCGACTCGCCCGAACACAGGCTGGTCGAACCACTGGCGGTTATCGTCGGAGCCGCAGGCGTCGTGCAGGGCGTCTGACAGTCGGTTTTGGCCGAGACGACGATGGGGTTAGAGGCCGCACTGACACATTTATCGACGGTGCAGGTAGCCGAGTAGGTGCCCGTCGTGCTGACGACCAGGGTGTTGCCCGTCTGCTGGTTGGACCAGGTGACCGTGCCCGTACAGCCGCTGGCCGAGAGCGTGACCGACTCCCCGGAGCACAGGCTGGTTGAGCCGCTGGCAGTGATAGTGGGGGCGGGCGGTGGGCTACAGGTTGCTCCCGGACAGGTGGCCGTCTGGAAACGGAACGTGCGATAGGCGAAAAAGTCATCGGTGCTGACATTACCCCAAAGGTGAATGCCCGCATCCTTGCCGGAGTTCATTACGTCCCAGGTGTTACCGGCTGCCAGGAAGACGCGGTAGTCGCCCTGACCGTTGGCTTCCAGACTCCAGCGCTGTAGGGTGTTGTCCACCACGGGCCCCACCCGCAGCAGTTCGCGATTTTGGGCGGCGTTGACCAGGATGACCTGTCCCGATCCGTTCTGGGTAATGAAACGGTACTGGCTACCCACGGCCTCGGCCTTCCAGATCTGGTTGTTCTGACCGTTGGCGGCTAACTGCTGGACGGTGTTGTTGCTCATGACCTGCAGGGCATTGGCCGTGTTGGACAGAGGCCGGATGGTGTAGCAGGAGCCGCTGGTGATGGGTCCCGGCGGAGGCGGTGGCGGGGTGCCGCAGTCGGTTTTGGCCGAGACGACGATGGGGTTAGAGGCCGCACTGACACATTTAT